>Ga0308161_1000004_pt1 | contig 918308 bp, 790 predicted proteins | sample PhyFR2_FD_201034 | JGI IMG/M metagenome (GOLD analysis project Ga0308161, IMG submission 201034) | Phyllosphere microbial communities from UC Gill Tract Community Farm, Albany, California, United States - DLSLF.R2 | ecosystem: Host-associated > Plants > Phyllosphere > Unclassified | place... | reverse complement strand
GATTACATCGAAGTCTTTTACAATCGAACGAGGCGCCACAGCCATCTGGGCGGTGTCAGCCCGGAGGCCTTTGAACGCGCCTCAGCGTGAGGTCAGGATTTGTCTAGTGAACTGGGGGAAGTCCAATCATAGGCCAGAAATGTCTACCGGAGTGGGGGAAGTCCATCCTGCAATCTCTCGAGTCCATAGATGCGAGGGAGCTCAAGGATCCTTGGCGGTCGGCGTGGCGTTTGATTGAGGAGAGCTGGGACAAAGAAGTGCCAAAGTCAATGGGAACCAATGCCTACGACGTCCAACGGCGTATCGCTTCGGGCGAGCGTACCGGCTCCCTAATCGCCGCCACCATCGCTACAGTGCAGCCAAGGCTTAAGGTCAGCTCTCGATCAGAACCGTCCACCACACCTGCGTCCAAGCGCCCGCGCCGGGTCGAGGATCTCCTCTATGCTTCGCTCGAAAGTAATAGGCTGACTGAACTCCACATCTATCGGCTCGACAGTATCAGTGAGGTCGCCTTTCTCGTCGCACTCGGCATCGCGCTCGAAGGCGCGGTAAACGATGGCATTGCCTTGGGGCGTAGGTTGGGGTGGGCGGACGACCACAAGTTCTGGCGGCTGGGACAGCTTTACTACGTTGGATATCGGATCCAAAACGAAGGCGGACACAATTGGGATGTGGACGAGTTCCACGACGGAATTGCGCCGTCGGTCAAACTGCTTCATGCCGTCGTGAAAAGGATAGCTGTACTGGATCCCGAACAGGCACGGGCATTCGTGTCCCGCTGGAAACAGATGTCGACTTTCATTCACTTACGTCTCTGGGCCTCGCTTTCGCAGATCGCCAATCTCACATCGGCCTCCGAATTGGGGGAGACCCTACTTGAACTACAAGATCGGCCGTTCTGGGATATCCATGCATTCCCGGAGGTCGCCGAATTGCGGGCGCTAAGGTTCGGCGACGTTACTGAGGATGTGCAGAACAGGATACTGATCCGTGTCAAAAAAGGCCCGCCTCGTACATTCTGGCCACGAAGCTCGGATCGCGTCCACGTCAAGAGCGCGCAGCAATACTGGGCGGCTCGCGAGTTGCGTCGCATAGAGGTGGCGGGTAATCGGCTTCCGGCATCAGCTGCTAAATGGCTGGCGGTACATCTGGACAAGTCCCCGGACCTGAGGAACATGGACTCGATCCAGTTCGGATTTTTGTCTTCCGGGACCGTCGGATGGGTCGAACCGGAGCCGAACGATTATTTCAACGGCCTTGTTGGCGAGGAGCGATTGCGCGCCTTGGAGGCAGCTCTCGCCTCTGCCAGGAGCAGTTGGAACGACGACCCCGCCGAACGCGCATGGGATTGGATTCGGAGTGATGACAACGCCAGCCTGCTTCTGCCCGAACTTGAGGCTGTCTCCGATGGCGGAGCCGATTTCCCCAACATTTGGGATCGTTTCGGCTGGTCTCATAACGCGCCGAATCGGGAGAATGAGTCTGCCTTGGAAAACCGGCACATGGGCGATCGCGTTCTAAAGCTGTTAGAGCGATTACCGACCGCCACGATCGAGCGAGCTATCCAGGGGATCACGCATTGGGTTTCGTCGTGGGAGCGCATCGTCGCACAATCGCCAAGGCTAGCAGCCGTATGGACCAAGCTCTGGCCCATCGCGGTGATAGCCACGAACGAAACTAGGGACGAGTCTGACACGACTGATCTGAATCAGATTGTCGGGGCCGGGCCTGACCAAGAGCCCTTAGATCTGGATACACTCAACACGGCGGCGGGCCGCCTGGTCGGCGTCTTCCTTAAGACGTGCCCGACCCTTCGAAGTGATGAGAACCCGTTCGCGACAAATGACTCGCTGCGCTTACTGCGCGACTCAATTATTTCCGCGCCCGGCAAATCGGGCTTGATCGGGCGGCACCGACTGATTGAATGGCTTCCGTACTTACTGAAAGCCGACGAGGAATGGTCAAGTCAGCACTTGGTGACGCCATTGGCCGCAAACGATGCTCAATCCCTAGCACTTTGGCGCGCCATCGCGCGCCGCACGCAGTTCACCGACGTGCTAAGGATAATCGGCGACCAATTTGCGGACAGGGCGGTCGACCGGCGGTTGGGGCGCAAGACACAAGGTTCACTACTGTCCAGCCTTGTGCTTGAATCCCTACACGCCTTCCGCGAAGGAAGGGAGCCTGTAATTGCGAACGCGAAAGTCCAGCAAACGCTGAGGGCCGTGGATGACGAAGTGCGAGCCAGTGCTGCGCAAACGGTACAGCGCTTTCAGAACTGGATGGGTAATAATGAGACGGTTCAGCCCCGACAGTCTGCGGGTGAGGTGTTTCGCCTCGCCGTCGCGCCTTTCCTCGAACACGTCTGGCCACAGGAGCGTTCGTTGGCTACGCGCGGTGTCAGCGCCGCATTCGCAGAGTTGCCTGTCAGCGCAGGTGAGGCATTCAGCGAGGCAGTCAGCGCCATTGAGCGCTTCCTCGTACCGTTTGATTGCTGGTCAATGTTTGATTTCGGGCTGCCCGGCGACGAAGGCGGCCCTCAAGTGGCATTCATCGATACGCCGGAGATGGCCTCCGCGTTCCTGCGCCTGCTAAATTTGTGCATTGGCACTGCTGAAGGCTCAGTGGTCCCCATGGACTTGGCTGAGGCGCTTGATCAAATCCGATCGCTGGCCGGGAGGCTCGTGCATGACCCGGCATTCCGGCGACTGGAGACTTTAACGCGTCGACGATAGGGCAAAGTCACGTAGCCTGTACTAGCTTCTCGGCTTCCACCAGAGGACAATCGATGGACTCTTCGATTAGGCGAAACTAGTCTGCTTAGGGTCGACAGCAGAAGTACGTACCGTCAGTGGGACTTTTCACTCCGGCTACATGCTATGCTCTGTCGAACGGCCGAGATCGGCCAGAAGCGGAAGTCCACTCGGGGTTTATCACACTGGGCGCAGTCTACGTATAACGACCTATCGCTTAAGGGGCAGTGCAGTGCAGTTACTTGAGTTCGTTGGCGAATTCCCCGCAATAGTCGGGCAGGCGTGTGAGGGTTTAATCTGCGAAGGCTACGAATTCGAGGGCGAATCGGTAGCGACAGCAAATGTCACATACCTAAAGTTCGGCGGCGTATGGCATCGCTTGTCTTTCGATCTTGGCACCGTCCACTGGCGGGTGTGGCCATCAGAGCCAGAGCAGTGGACCGTTGCGGAGGAAGGGTTAAATTATCCTCACATCGATGTCGGGCTCGCTGCCGAGATCAGCGGTGTACGGTTGAGGTCTTACAATACCTCGGCTACCGAACGTGGAGCAAGAGTGGTTTTTGAGTTCGAAAATGGTCGCCAGGTGTTTATCGAAGAGATAGACGACCATACAACCTATCAAGTTATCACCTCCGCAAGTTATTGACGCCAAGCCTCGTTAATAAACGGCTGCTTCGGGGCCATTCACTGTCCCTATCAGCCAGCAGCGGAATCGGCATTTCGAAGGTTAGCCGGCATTGGCGCTTGCGTCGAATGAATCGCAAACCAACTACTTTGTACTGCACGCTTTGCCATGTAGAGCCGCTTGCCGTAAGCGGACGATCATTTGGGCCGCATGCGACTTTGGCCCGATTCCCGACAAAAAAAAGCCCGCACAGAGCGGGCTGAATCTATTTTCTTGGAGGAAGATAGAGGAGACGGTTCACATTATGCTAGGACCGGAGACATAAATCCAATTGTCATTTCAGATACCGATCATTCTCAATACAGATAATATGGCTGAGGAAGCAGCATGACGAACAAAGTCGCCGCCGCCGCGCTGGAGCTCGCATGCACTTTGCCAGATGCACCCAGCAGTACGGCACCGGCAACGAAGAGATGAACCAGCTCACCGTCCTGGCCGCTGGCAGCCTGCGCGAGGCGCTGACCGGCATCGGCGCCGCCTACCGGAACAACACTGGCACAGACGTCGCCATCGCCTGCAGACCGTCCGGCAAGCTGCGCGAGGAGATCGAGCACGACGGTCCGGCCGACGTGTTCGTCTCCGCCGCTCTCCAACATACGGAAGCGCTGGCGGCCAAGGGCATCCTGGCCGATCAGCCTTTTTCGCCTACAACGTGCTATGCGTCGTCCGTCGTCGTTGGGCCAAAGCTTGACTGAACGAGCGCGACCTGATCGAGGTGCGACTCAAGCCCTCCGTGCGACTGGAAACCTAGACGCCGCTGTCCGAACGTTCAGCGCCCCAGCTGCCTGATCTGCCGCTCCACAAACGCCTGCAACTCCTGCGACAGCACCCCGCTCCCCTGCGCCTTCTGGAACGCTTCCAGCGCCTCGGCATTGCGCTTTTCCGCCTGCAGCGAGATCCCCAGCCCCATCCACCACACGCCGTTAGCCGGCGCCGCGCGCAGCGCCGCCTGGTATTCGGCCGCCGCTTCGCGGTGGCGCTGCTGGCGCTGCAGGGCGCCGGCCAGGAAGGCGTGGTAGTCGGGGCTGGCGCCGGCGTAGGGCAAGGTGCGCGTCAGGGTGTCGATGCCGTTGCCGCCGCGTTCGATCTGCAGGCGCGCCAGCAGCATGGCCAGCGCCGGCTGGCGCGGGTCCTGGGTCAGGCCGAGCTGCAGCTGGCGCATCGCCTCGTCCGGGTGCCCGCCTTCGATCAGCAGGCCGACCAGGGTCTGGCGCGCGGCTTCGTGGCGCGGGTCGATGCGCAGCGCCTGTTCGAGCGCGGCGACCGTCTCAATCATGCGGCCGTCCTGCATGCTGGTCAGCGCGCGCCGGTATTCGCCCTCGGCGCGCTGCGCCACGCTCTGTTCGCGGCCCTGCGCGGCGCGGCTCTCGGGCAGCGCGGGGCGGCCCTTGAGCACGGGTTTGCCCGCCTGGCGCGCTTCCAGTTCCTGCATCAGGGCGCGCCGTACCGCGCGCGCTTCGTCGCTGTCCGGCTCGACCGGCGCCACCGACTTGGCGACCACCACGGGCACCGGCCTGTCGATGGGGGCACGGGCGGCCGGTTCCGCTTCCTTGCGTGCATGGGCCGCGCGTGGCGCCTTCGCGGGGGCCGGCGCGGCCTCGGGCGCAGTTGCTTCCGGCGCGGCCGCCGACGGCCTTGCCTGCGGCGCAGGCTCGGCCGCGGATGCGGGTTCGGATGCGGGCACCGCCTGCACAGCCTCGGTCGGCAGCATGGTGATGGTGCTGGTCATCCCCGACGCCGGCCGGGCGGGCGCCGGCTTGGCCGGGACCGCCGGCGTCGCGGGCACCGGCACCTCAGCCTGGCGCGACGGCGCATACGCATCCCATGCGAACCAGGCGAGCGCCAGCCCGGCCAGCGAGCCGGCCACGGACGCCGCGACCGCGCGCCGGTTCAGGCGGTAAGGCGCGCGCGCCACCGGCTTGACCTGGGAAGGAAAGGCCTCGCCCGGCGCGGTGCCGCGCGCGTCGAGGTCCTGCAGCATTTTATTAATCAGGCTCATCGCACGCTCATTATCGGATCAGTGCCCAGGTCATGCCGGCCGCCAGGCAGGCCGCGGCCGCGCCCAGCGCCGTGGCCCAGGGCAGGATGCGGCGCCCGCCGGCCGCCAGCGTGTCGCGCGCCGCCGCCGTCACGTGGGCGCGCGCCACCTGCTGCCCGCCCTGTCCGTAGCACAGCATCAGCGCCTTGTGCGCCAGGATGTTGGCCAGGCGCGGCACGCCCTTGCTGGCGCGGTACAGCGCGCCGATCGCGGCGCGCGAGAACAGCGGCGCGCCGTCGAAGCCGGCCACGCGCAGGCGGTGCGCCACATAGTAATCCAGGTCGGTGCGGCTGAGCGGGCCGAGATGGTAGTGGAAGGTGATGCGCTGGGCCAGCTGGCGGATCGCCTGCAGTTCCAGCTTGCGGTTCAGCTCCGGCTGGCCGAACAGCACGATCTGCAGCAGCTTGCGCTTTTCGGTTTCCAGGTTGGTCAGCAGGCGCAGCGCTTCCAGGCTCTCGACCGGGATCGCCTGGGCCTCGTCGAGGCACAGCAGCACGCGCTTGCCCTCGCCGGCCAGCGCCAGCAGGCGGTCGGTGATCGCCTTCAGCAGGCGGTGCTGGTCGATGGCCTGGTCTCCATTGCGCTCGAGTGGCACCTCCAGCTCGTCGGCCAGCGCCAGCATCAGCGTGCGCGGTTCCAGGTAGGGGTTCGGGATGTAGGCGGTGACGAAGTCCGGCCCCAGCGTCGCCATGAACTTGCGGCACAACAGGGTCTTGCCGGTGCCGACCTCGCCGGTGATCTTGATGAAGCCTTCGCCGCTGCGCGCCGCCACCAGCAGCGTGTTCAGCGCCTCCTGCGAATGCGGGCTGCCGAAGAAGAAGCTGGTGTCCGGCGTGATCCCGAACGGCGCCTCGCGCAGGCCGAAGTGGGCCGTGTACATCAGCGCATGCCCCGCGCGCGCGGATCGAGCTGTTCGATGCGGCGGTTGGCGTCGAGCAGGTCGTCGTTCCAGTTGTTGATGCCTTCGACGATGGTCGGCTTGATCAGCACCACCAGCTCGCGCTTCTGGTTGACGCGTTTCTTGGCGCCGAACAGGGTGCTCAGCACCGGCACGTTGGTGGCGCCCGGCACGCTCGAATCGTCGTTCATCGACGCCTGGCGCATCAGGCCGCCGATTGCCACCACTTGCCCGTTCGAGCCGCGCACGATGCTGTCCAGTTCCGAGGTGGCCGAGGCCGCCAGCGGCAGGTTCAGGCTGCCGGCGGTACCCAGGTTGACCGACTTGTTCACGGTGGAGACCTGGCTCACCGACGGGTGCACGTGCAGCAGGATGTTGCCCTTCTCGTCGATCTGCGGGGTCACGTCCAGCACCACGCCGGAGAAGAAGGGCTGCAGCGTCACGCTCGGGCTCACCGTGTTACCGGCGTTGGTGCTGTTGGTGGTGGTGGTCACGCCCGTGACGAAGAATTCGTCGGTGCCGATCTTCAGCACCGCCTTCTGGTTGTTCACCGCCGCCACGCGCGGGCTGGACAGCACATGCACGGTGCCCTGCGTTTCCAGGAAGGAGAGCAGCGCCGCGAAGTTGCTGGTCTGGACCGCCAGGCCGAACATCGAGCCGGCCGCGGTGGCCGCGTTCGACAGCGAGAAGCCGGTGCTGGCCGCCAGGCCGGTGACCGGATCGGTGATCACGGCCGGCTGGCCGCCGCCGAACGGCAGCGGCGTCAGCGAGGCGCCCGGCGCGATGATGCCGCCCGAGATGCGGTTGCTGTGGCCGCTCTTGATCGAGGCAAACGAGGCCCAGTTGACGCCGCTCTGGTAGCTGTCGTTCAGCTCGACCTCGAGGATCTTGGCTTCCAGGATCACCTGGCGGTCGACCGCGAGCTGGGTCGCCTTCAGGTAGGCGTCGATGTTGCGCAGTTCGTCCGGCATGGCGCGGATCACGATCACGCCCGACTGCGGGCTGATCACGACGCTGCGCCCGCCCTCTTTCGTGCCGACGATGGCTTCGATCGCGGCCTTGAGGTCGCCCCAGAAGTCGTTGTCCGAGCTGGTGTTGACGTCGGTGCTCTCGATCTGCGCGCCGTTCTGGCCGTTGGGGTTGGTGCCATTGTTGACCTGGTTGCCGGTGCCCTGGTTGCCGTTCTGGTTGTTGCCGTTCTGGTTGTTGACGGCGTTCGACACCGAGGTCGAGGTCACGCGCAGGTTCGAAGTGCCGCGGCGCTTGCCGACCAGGTAGTTCACATGGAACATGCGGGTCTGCATGGTCAGCGGCTTGATCGAGATGCGGGTGCCGTCGATCTTGTAGTCGTAGCCGTACATCTCGCGCACCGCGTCCAGGGTCTCCTGCAGGGTCACGTCCTTGAGGTTGGCGGTGATGCTGCCGCTGACGTCCGGATGCACCAGGATGTTGTAGCGGGTGCCGGCCACGATCGAGCGGAAGAACTGCTGCGCCGGCACGTTGTTGAAGGAGACGTTGAAACGCTCTTCCAGCGCCGGGCGCGCCTTCGGCAGCTGGGTCGCCAGGGCGCTGCTGGGCGGCAGCAGCGCGTCGGCGACGGCGCTGTCGACCGCCGGCGCGGCCGCCGGGCGGCCGGCATTCGCGTTGCGCACTTCGCTGCGGATCTGGTCGTAGGTGGTGTTGCTGGGCGCGCTCTGGCAACCGGCCAGCAAGATCGCCGTGGCGGATGCCGCCAGCGCGGCCTGGATGGTGTTTTTATTCTGCATGCTTGTCCTCGTCACGGCGTGGCGCGTACCGGCGACATGCCGCCCGCGGCCTTGGGAACGAGGCGCAGCACCTGGCGCTCGCGCCCCCGCACCAGTTCCACCTCGTTGTCGGCGATGCGCGTCACGCGCGCGCCATGGAAATCGTCGCCCGGCCGCACGGTCTCGCCGTCGATCACGGCGAGGTGGCGTCCGCCCGGCGCGCGCCCGATCAGTACCGTCTGCAGCACCGGCCCGGCGGCGGCCGGCTGGACGCTGGCGGCGCCGGCGGCGGCGATCAGGCCGGCCGGCGGACGGGTCGGGTCCTGCAGCGCCTGCGCGGCGGCCATGCCGCAGCAGCCCAGCATCAGGGTCGATACCAAAGCGGCCAGCATCGTCTTCACAGCTTCATCCATTTTTGGTCCAGGCTCAGGGTGTACAGCGTCAGGGTCAGGCGTACGGTCGGGTAGTCCTCGACATCGAGCTGGGCGCGGCCCCAGAACAGCTGGGTCGGCAGCGCTTCCAGCGCGCTCATGTAGTCGACCATGTCGAGGTAGCTGCCGCGCGCGGTCAGCTCGACGCCATGGCGGAACAGCAGCTCGGGCCCCTTGGCCACCACCGGCGCGGCGGCTGCGCTGCCGGTCTCCGCCTGCGCGCCGAGGGCGCTGAGCGGCTCCACCGGCAGCGTGCGCACCGACACCAGCTTCAGGCGGCCGTTGGCGCGCAGGATGGATTCCAGCAGCGGCGCGATGCGCTCGGGCGGCACCAGGCCGCGCTGCATCGCGCGCAGTTCGCCGCTCAGGCGCTCGGTCTCGCCGCGCACGCCCGCCAGGCGCTCGCGCAGCGGCGCGTCCGGATCGGCCTCGGCGGCGTGCAGTGTCTGCACGATCTGGCCGTTCACGTTCTCGATGTCGCTGTGCTGGCGCGCGATCTGGGCGCGCAGCAGGTCCTGCTTGCGCTGCTGCGGCCCGAACACGATGAACTGGGCGGCAAACGCGATCACCGCCAGCAGCGCGGCGCACACCATCAGGCGCTCGCGCTGGCTCAGGGCGTCGATGCGCGCCGCCAGCACCTGCCACCGTTGCTTCATCATGGCTGCGCTCCGGTTCTTGCCTGCGGCGTGGACTGCAGGCTGAATTCGACGTACGGCGCCGGCGTGACGGATTCCTTGCCGTCCCTGCTCGCCACCTTCAACGCGGCGGCCTCACCGATCTGCAGGCTGCCCACCGGCGTGCCCTGCATGATCTTCTCGTTGCGCAGGCGCCCGAGGAAGCCCGGCACCAGCGCCGCGTCCATCGCGCGGCCGCGCACGCCGATCTCCTGGCCGGCGCCGCCGATGCTGACGCCGGTCAGCCACAGGCCCTCGACGCGCTGGCGCGCCAGCGCGCGGAAGTACTCGGCATAGCCTTGCGTGTTGCCCAGCTCGCCGTGCGCGATGGTGTCGGACACGCGCCGCAGCGCCGCCAGCTGGCCGTCGGCCTCGGCCAGCTCGCCGTCCAGCCTCGGATCCTTCTGGCGCGGCTTGAATTCGGCGTTCACGCTGTCCAGGCGCTTGCGGGTCTGTTCCAGGCGCGCGGCGCCGGCGTCGGCCTCGCGCTGCAGGCCGCGCGACTGCAGGCTGCCCGCCACGCCCACGCCGGCCAGGCCGAGCACCAGCACGCCGGCGGCGGTTGCGATGGCCCTGGCGGTGAAGCGCTGCTTCTTCTGTTCGAACAGTTCGTTGAACAGGTTGATCTGCTGGCTCATGCCGCTCCCTCCTCGCGCAGGGCCGCGCCCAGCGCCACGAAGAAGCGCTGCTGGACCGCGGCGTCGGCCAGGTCGGGCACGCGCGCCAGGTCGAACAGCGTGGCCAGGTCGAGCGTCTCGACACGCGTGTACAGGTTGCCCGACAGGTATTCGTCGAGGCCGGACGCGCCGGTCGGCGCCAGCACCAGCTTGGCCACGCTGATGAAGGAGAACTGGCGCTCGAAGTGGTCGAGCGAGCGTTGCAGCTCGAGGGTGATCTTGTCGAAGGCCTGGTGCTTGCGCTCGTGGTCGGGGTCCAGCAGCAGGGCCAGCGTCACGTCGATGCGGCGCGACAGGTACAGCTCGCCGCGCCAGGACACCGTCAGCAGGCCGCCGTCCTCGCCGAACGACAGCATGGCCACGCCGCGCCCGTCCTGCTCCAGCATGGCGGAGACGTTCCGCTGCGCCATTTCGGGAATGTCGATCGCGCTCAGCCTGACCTTGGCCTGGGTGAACAGCTGCTGGCGCGCCTTGACGATGCTGTTGCGCGCCGCCACCGCGAACACGCTCTGCTGCGGGCGCGCCGCCGCGTTCCGATCGACCGGAATGTCGAGCACGTCGAAGGTGGCCTCGTCGACCGGGAAGTCGAGGATGTCCTTGAGGCGCCAGCGCATCGCGGTCTTGAGTTCGTCGCGCGGCACGTTGGGGGCCTCGGCCGACATCAGCTGGTAGTCGCCGCCGGCCAGCACCGTGGTGCAGCGGTAGTCGCCGCTGTGCAGTTCCTTGCCGGCGCGCTCGAGCGTCGCCGCACCGGACGCATCCGCGCCGCCCGACCCCGGGAAGAAGCTCGCGACCATCACCGCCGGCTTGCCGGCAGCGATGTCCGCGCCCGCGGCGACGCTGGCGGCGGCGATGCCGTCGCGTTGCGGCACCATGGCCAGCCAGGCGCCATTCTTCTTGGGTCGACTAAAAAAACGCATGCGCGGCGGCGGTCCTTGGTGAGTTTTGAGGAGAATTCCGTAGACCCTTGATTATATTCAACTTAGCGCAAAAGCCGATACCCTTTTTGCACTGAGGAAAAATTTTCGTGGTTTCCCTCCGTTTCCCCCGGTTTTTATTGCCGAACAACCAAAGGTGTGTTGTCAGTACACCTCACGCAGGTAAATCAGGGAACTCTTCGCCAGGCCGAAGCTTGCGCGCGCCTGGGTGCTCGGCAGCCAGGGCGCCGCGCTGCTGCCAAGTGTGAAGTCGACGCTGCCGATCTTGCCGCGGCCGGGACTTTGCAGGACCAGCTTGCCGAGCCCCTTGTCCAGGCGCACGCCGCTGTTGCCGCCGGTGAGCGTCAGGGGATTGGCGCCGCAGGTTGCCGTGAAGGTCCCGGTGCACTTGACGGGCACCAGCGTGGTCGCCACGGTACTGGTGGCGTCGGTGACGCTGGTGACCCAGGCGCTGCCGCTCCAGTACTGCGCGGTGAGCGCCAGCGGCACGCGCAGCAGTTCGGAGCCGAAGACGTTCGGCACCAGCAAGCGGCCGCTGACGACCATCAGGCCGGCTTCGTACTGGACCGCCGGGGTCGCGGCAGGCGTGGCCGAATTGACTTCGATGTCTTCGCCGCTCACCAGCTTTTCCTTCATGCTGGCGCGCAGGTAGAACATTTCGGGCGCGCTCGGCTGGACGCCGCGCTTGGCCGGGTCGAACAGCGCGCCCGCTAGCGTGTAGCTGCCCACCGCGTTCATGTCCTTGACGTCGGTCAGGCTGGCCGAGGCCGGGAAGGAATTCGCCGGCACCAGCGCGAAGGCGCCCTTCAGCGCCGAGGCCGCGCCGGTGGCGTCGGTCGGCTTCGCCACCTTGGACAGCGTGACGTTGCGGTAGGTGGTGCCGCCGACCACGTTGCCGTTGGCGCTGCTGCCCGCCAGGTTGCGGAACAGGGACAGCAGTTGCGGCTGCGGCGCCCCGTTCGGGTCCTGCTTCGGCAGTCCGAAGGCGGCGACGCTGAACTTGAAGGTCTGGGTCGAATACATGGCCCCGGCCAGCGGGTAGGTGGGCTTGGATGCATCGGTCGAGGCCGCCGGGCATTTCATCGCCGGCGCGCAATCGAACATGCCGGTGACGATCGCGGTCTCGAAATGGTCGGGATAGAAGTGGCCGATCACGCGGGTACCGGTTACCAGGCGCGCCTGGGCGGCGGAGTCGACATTGACCGGCGGACCGCCGACCTGGCCGGTGCCCAGGTAGTCGGCCAGGATCGGCGTCACCGCCAGGTAGCCGGCCTCGAACCAGCGCGCCTTGGCGTCCATGGCGCCGTCGAGGCCGGGAGTGGTGTTCAGCGCGAAGTCCTGGTCCTTCACGAAGGCGCCGCGGGCGATGCCGTCGACATCGACATTGGGGATCGCCAGCGGCTTGACCGGCGACGCCAGCGGATTGGCGGCGAACAGGTCGAGGCTGAAATCGAGCTTGACGAGATCGTCCGCCAGCACGCCCTTCAGGGCGGTCGGCTCCAGGCCGAAACTGGGCGCCCAGTTACCGTCGGCCATCAGCGCGCCCAGGCGCAGGATGAAGGGTTCGCCCGCCTTGGCGAAGGCTTTCGCACCGTCCTTGGCGAAGGCGTCGGCGGTGCCGCCCTTCACGTCGGCGGCGTTGCCTGCGACGCGCAGCACGTCGCGCACGCGCAGGTCGGCGGGACGCGAAATGACGTTGACGGTGCCCAGCACATACCCCTGGTAGCTCAGCGACAGGCTGATGCGGCCGACATCGTTGTACTGCAGGGTCCAGGCGTCGGGCAGCGTGGCGGTCGGCTTGCCGCCCGGGACGGTCACGCTGACGTTCTGCCAGCCACCCTTGCAGTCGAGCTTCAATCCGGCATAGCTCAGCGAGAGTCCATTCTTGTTGGGCAGGCAGTTCGCGCGCAGGCCCACCGTGACCGTCGTGTCGCTGTTGCTGATCGCGCCGGCCTTGTTGGCCCCGCTGACCTGGGTCAGGTAAACCTTGCTGGTATTGGAGCCGGCGACGATCGGCCCGGTGAAGCGGTGGCAGCCGGCGTCGCCCGGCGCGGTGACGATCGGATCGCCGTTCTTGCACACTTCGGTGGTGAACACGACCGACACCGAACCGCCGTCGACGGCACTGGACGAATTGCTCGCGCTGTTGTTCCCCGAATTATTGTCGCCAGTCACGCCCGAGACGGTGGCCGTGTTGTTGTAGGTCCCGGCCGCATCCGGCGTGACGGTCAGGGTCAGCGACGACATTCTCGCGCCGGGATCGACCGGACCGTCCTGGAAGCAGGTCACCACGGTGGTGCCGTTCGCGCCGGGAGCGTTGGTGCAATTCCAGCCGCTGCCGCTGGTCGACACCAGCTTCAGGCCCGCCGGCAGCGTGTCGACCACCTTCACCGGTCCCATTTCGGCATCGATGCCCTCGTTGGTCACGCCGATGGTGTAGTAGGCGTTGGCACCGACGCGCAGTTCGCCGCTGCGCGTCATGGTCAAGGCCAGGTCGGCGTTCGCCACGTAGGGCATGGCCACGATCTCGGCGCTGAGCAGCACCATGTCCTGTCCGGATATATAGGTCGTGGAAGCCGTGTTTTGCCCGGCCGTGATGGTCGGGTACTTGAGCGTGTAGATGTCGAAGTCGATGCCATAGGAGGCGGTGTCGCCGGTGGCGTTGCTGGCCGAGTTGAACTGGTTGCCCGACGGGTTCATCGGATCGGTCAGCTCGGTCCTGTTGAAATACAGGCTTTCGCCGCCTTGCGACAGCGTGCTGTCGCCTTCCCAGGTGATGTGGCCGACGCGCCCGGTCACGTTGGACGACTCCAGGCTCGGCACGTTGAAGCTGCCGAGGTCGATCCTGAAGCCGTTGTTCTGGAAATACTTGAAACCCTCGTACACGTTCAGCATGCGGAACGGCTCGCTCGCGTGGGAATACACCACCACCAGCGAAAAGCCGCCCAGCACGCCCTGCGAATTGCACCATGGGTAGCCGGTGCTGACCGTCAGGCCGCTGAAGCTGTAATTGCCGTTGCCCTTCTTCGAGACCTGGGTGGTGACGTCGGCGGCGCCGCTGAAGTAATCGTAGCCGTTGCCGATGGTGCCCGAGGTGAACTTGCGTCCCGCGGTCACGGCCACGCCGTCGAAGGTCACGTTATAGTCCGGGTCGCTGCCGGAGCCGGCCCAGTACAGCTGGGCGCTGAGGACCTTGGCGCCGACGGGGATGCCGGACAGCTTGGCGGTGACGTCGGTGCTGCTGCTGACGAGCTTGCAGGCATTATTGTTGTCGCCGGTGCGCAGGGTCTGTTCGGTACCGACGAAGTTGACCGTGCCGCGGAAGCTCTGGAGCAGCGCGATGCCGGTGTCGGCACGCGCCGGCAGGCATGCGAGCCAGGCCAGCACCAGCAGGAGTACACGCATGGCGGCGCGGATGGCGGCGCGCGCGCTCATGGCTGGGCTCCCGGCGGCAGCGGCTGCGTGACCTGGGTTTCCACCGTACGGCGCACCGATTCCGGGTTGGCCACCGGACCGCAGCCGCCTGTGCCGTCCACGATGTTGCATGCGGTCGCGCTGAGCGTCACCTGCAGCAGCCCGCCCACCAGGCCGCGCTGGGTGCAGCTCACCACGACCGTGAAGCCGGACAACGAGGTCCCGGCCGGCATCCCGAAGGTGGCGCCGCCAATGCAGCCGGCCGGATTGGTGCGCAGCTGGCGGAACAATCCCCATTCCAGCCCGGCGCGGGCAGCCTGGTAGGCGCGCGCACCCTGCAGGTCGAGGTTGGAACTGGCCTGCTGCGCGGTGTAGACGCTGACCATGGCCACGGCCAGGCCGGACAGCACCACCAGCAGGAAGATCGCGGTGACCAGGCCGACGCCGGCCTGGCGCAGGCGTCGCGGCGGTTGGGAAAAGCGATGTGTCATGGCGTATTGTCGACGTGGACCTGGTGCAGCAGCCGGATCGCCTGCGTCGCCTCGTTGCGGCCGCGCAGCGCCAGGTCGATGCCGACCAGGCCGGTGCGCTGGCTGGCGGCGGTGCTGTAGTTGAAGATGCCGTCGCAGCGCGTCAGGCGCGAGGCGACCAGCGCGCGCGTGCCGCCGGCGGGAAAGGTCGAGGCGGTGGCGGCGCTCGTGGGGGTGGCCGCGATGGCCGGCAGCGGCTGGGTGGCGCCGATCGTGTAGCCCCAGTGCCGCCACAGGTCGAGCGTGCCGTCGGTGCGGCGCTCGCAGTAGAAACTGACCGGGCCGGACACCACCTGGAAGCGCTGCATCGGCGACGTCATCGGCGTGGCCTGGCTGGCGAACGGATTGCTCGCCAGCGTGATCTGCACCGCCGGGGTCGGGTCGGTCGCACTCTGCCCCGGCAGCACGACGGTGGTGTCGGCGCGCGCCGTGATCCTGGCGATGTTCTTTTCGCGTGCGGACTCGTTCAGGTTGTAGGCGTCGGCCGGCTCGAAACCGGGGCCCAGGTTGTACACGACCACGTAGTCGCCGGCGCGGACCTGGCCGAAGCTGCTCAGCGGCGCGATCGCGGTGAAGTTCAGCTGGGCGGTCTCGAAGTTCAGCGTCAGTGCGGTGTCGACGCCGTCGTCGAGCGACAGGTAGCGCGCGCCGGAGCGCGTTTGCAGGAATTCGAGCGCCCGGCCGTCGCCGTTGACGCGCACGCTGTTGGGCAGCGCCAGGCGGATGTCGCGCGCGATGCGGCGCAGCGCCAGGTCGGCCTGGTCGGTGATCTCGGCGCGGTCGACGCTGTCGCGGTAGCCCAGGATGGGCGCACGGATGAACACGGCGACGATGCCGGCCAGGACGCCGATGATGACGATCACCAGCACCGCTTCCACCAGCGTGAAGCCGGCCGCCTTCGGGTGTGGCGGCATGGCGGGGCGCGAAGGCAGGCGCGGATGCGTCATAGGTCGTTGGGCGCGTAGCGCGCGCGGTAGCCGTCCAGTTCCAGGAACTGGCCGTCGTATTCGATGCGCACCGTGATGCGCAGCAGTTCGTTGTCGGCGCTGCTCGCGGTCGAGACGCCGGCCGTGGCGTCGGCGACGCCGACCACGGCGCCGGCCGGGCCGATCGACGCCGGGCGGATGGTCAGGCGCGCCGTGTAGCCGGACAGATTGAGGACGTTGCCGTTGGCGTCGCGCAGGCTGTTGTCGATGTCGAAGGCGGCGCTGGATGCGCCGGCCGCGGCGACGTAGTCGTTGACGTTGTCGAAAGGCCGGGTGTTGACCGGCTCGCCGCCCGCCTGGCCCCAGGCTTCGGGAATCGTGCAGCTGCGGCTCCGGGTGACCGCGTCGCCGCTGCTGGCGTCGGCGGTGGGTTCGGCCGGGTCGCAGAACGAGAACTTGGCTTGCTCCACCTCCTCGAGCAGGCCCTCGGCCAGGATCAGCGCCTGCTTGCGGCGCACCGGATCGGCGCTGTTTTGCGTGGTCATGCTCATCACCCCGAGGATGGCGGTCAGCGCCACGCCGATGATGACGATGAAGATGATCAGCTCGACCAGCGTGACGCCGCGCTGGCGGCGGCGCGGGTCAATTGACATAACCGGTTTCCTGCTCGATCGCGATCCGGCTCGAGATGCCGTCGCCCGAGATGGTGACGACGATGCCGGTGAAGGCCTGGTTGTCGTCGAAGCCGGGGCGGCCGAGGGCGTCGAAGTAGAACGGTTTTTCGGTCAGGCTGCCGGACACCGGCGTCATGCTGATGCCAGGCGGCCAGCCTTCGCAATACCACCCGCTCGCATAGCCGTTGCTGGAGCTGCAGTACTTGCGGGTGGAGGCCCTGCCGCTGTTGGCGCCGGACGGTGCCGGCACCTGGCTGGCGGGCGGGCACTTGGCGGTGACTTCGTAGCACAGCGCGACCCCCTCGAGGGAGCCCTGCACGTACACCCTGCGGTTCTGGGCGACCGCGAGTTTCTGGGCGTAGCGCAGCATGGTGCGGCCCTCTTCCGCGAAGGAGGCGGCGTCGTAGCCGGTGCGGCTGAAGAAGCGGCCGACGCCGATGGCGCTCAGGATGCCGATGAGGATGAGCACGACGATCAGTTCGACCATCGTGAAGCCGCCGGAACGGCGTGGAGCAGGTGCGCGATGCGGCATTGGTTAGGTCATGCGGCGGTGTATGCGCCCTGCTCCGGGAGCGATTACTTGCAGTCCGGGTTGGCGTTGACGGTAGCGCTCGTGCCGGTGCCGGTGGTGCCGGTCTGCAGTACGATGGTCGCCGGCGCAGTCAGCGACGTCGCAGCCGTGTACACGACACTGCAGTTGCCCACGGTCGCGACGCCTTTCGGCGAAATGGTGACCTTGTTCGCCACCGACGAGTCAATGGTGTAATCGTCGGCGGTGATGCCGGCGGCGGTGGTGATGCTCGCGGCAGTTGGGTAACCGTAGGCCATTGCCACGGGCACGCCTTCCAGCGTGATGGGTCCGGTCGCGTTGCCGGCGGTCGAATTGACCAGCGCCTGGCCGTGCGTGATGGCCGCTGCCGACGACAGCGAACCTTTGGCGGCCCTGAGCGATGCCGTGCGTGCATCGGCGCCCAGGTCGGCAAACTTCGGCAGCGCGGTCGCCGCCAGGATGCCCAGGATGACGATCACGACGATCAGTTCGATCAGGGTGAAACCGCCTTGGGCAGCGATCTTGAGGTTCTTTTTCATGCCATTCTCTCCGAATAAAGTTGTAGTGTGCGGGGAAGCCGCGGGGGTGCTCTTGGGTTTGTCGACGACCGCCTACCCGCTGACTTGATTCAGGGCCAGGCTGAGTGTTCGTTGCTCTGGAGTACGAAGGAATTCTACCTTGAATCTGAGCAATCTTGCCGAGCCGAAAGTAAAACTTTCTGCGTTCGGTAATAGATACACAAGGCTTTTGTCGCGCGCATCAAACACCCAGCCGGTGCGGCCGATCTTGCGCGGGTCCGGGGTCTCGAATTCGCCCAGGTAGTTGCCCGGTTTTTCGGCCAGCCAGTTCATCGGATTGTCATCCACCAGGGCATGCAGGGCCGCCGTTTCGCCCTTTGCCTGGGCCTGGGTGGCACGCACCTGCAAGGCGGTGCGCAGCGCGCCCACCAGCTGGCGCGTGGCCGCCATCTCGGCCTGCTCGCGGTAGAAGTCGAAGCGGTTCAGCAGGAAAGCGCTGACCGCGGCCGCCACCAGCACCGTCACCGCGAATTCCAGCAGCGTGAAACCGGCGCGCCCGCGCGCGCCTCTCATTCGGATCGGCATCGTCATCGTCGTCTCCGTCAGTGATGCAGGGCGGCCTTGCCCAGGTCCCAGATCGGCAGGAAGATGCCCAGCGCCAGGATCAGCACCATCGCGCCCAGGAAGGTGATCAGGATCGGTTCGATCTGGCTCGACAGGGTCTTCAGTTCGTAGTCGACTTCGCGCTCGTACATCATCGCGATCTCGTCCATCAGGTCGTCGATCGAGCCGGATTCCTCGCCCACCGCGATCATCTGCAGCACGATCGGGGTGAACACCTGCGCATTGGTGGCGGTGCGCAGGATGCTTTCGCCGCGCTCGACGCCGTCGCGCATCTGCTCGATGCGCGCGGCCAGGTAGGCGTTGTCGGAAGTCTGCGACACCACCGTCAGCGCCTGCACGATCGGCACGCCGCTGCGGATGGACAGCGCGAAGCTGCGCGCAAAGCGCGCCATCGTGCCCTTGTGGATGATCTTGCCGGCGATCGGCAGGCGCAGCTTGATGCGGTCCCAGGTCAGGCGTCCGGAGGTGGAGCGGGTCCAGGCGCGGAAGCCGAACACCGCGCCGATCAGCCCGAGCGCGAACGCCGGCCACCAGGCCACCGTGAAGCGCGAGGTGCCGATCAGGATACGCGTCATCAGCGGCAGCTCGGCGTGGAAGCTGTTGAACACCTTCTCGAACTGCGGGATCACGAAGATGTTCACCACCACCATCGCGGCGACCATGGCGAACATCACGAAGCTCGGGTAGCGCAGCGCGCTCTTCACCCGCTCGTGCATGTCGCGGTCGAATTCCATGTGGTCGAACAGGCGCAGGAAGACTTCTTCCAGGCGCCCGGTCATCTCGCCCACCCGCACCATGGCCAGGTAGAAGGTCGAGAAGCACGCGGGATGGCGGCGCATCGCCGCCGACAGTTCGCGGCCGGCGTCGAGCGATTCGCGCAGGTCCTGGATCACGCGCGCGAACGAGGGATTGGTGGCGGATTCCTGCAGGCCGGCCAGCCCGCGCATGATCGGCACGCCCGATTTCAGCAGCGTGTAGATCTGGCGGCTGAACAGCTGGACATCGAGCGAAGTGACCTTCTTGCGCGTGAGGCGCTGCCACAGGGTGTCGGCGTCGTCGCCGGACGTGGCTTTACGGGTGGTCGGCGTGATGTCCAGCGGCGTGACACCGGTGCCGAACAGCTGGTCGGCGACCGCCCCGCTGTCGACGCCTTCGAGCACGCCCTGCATGATTTCGCCGCGCGCATTGCGGCCCCGGTAGGCGAAGAACGGCATGGCTTATTTACCTTGCTCTTCGGTCTGGTTACTGACGCGCATGGCCTCGGCCACCGTGGTGCGGCCCTGGATCGCCAGACGCACGGCGCTGCGGCGCAGGGTCTCGCCGCGCATCTCGGCATGCGCCACCTTCAGGAAGTGGCCCGGGTCCGGGTGGTTGACGGCGTCGTTGACGGCGCGCGTCATCTCCAGCAATTCGTACACGCCGGTACGGCCGCGGTAGCCGGTGCCGTTGCAGTGCGAGCAGCCGCGCCCGTGGAAGAAAGGCACGCTCTCGGCGCGCTCGCCCAGTTCGGCGCGCAGCCAGGCGCGTTCCGGCGGCGGGCACGCGTGCGGCTGGCTGCAGCTTTCGCAGATCACGCGCACCAGGCGCTGGGCCAGCACCGCCTGCAGTGAGCCGCCGACCATGTAGCGCGGCACGCCCATGTCCATCAGGCGCAGCGGCGTGCTGGCCGCGTCGTTGGTGTGCAGGGTCGACAGCACCAGGTGGCCGGTCATCGCGGCGCGCAGGCCGATCTGGGCGGTTTCCTGGTCGCGCATTTCGCCCACCAGCACGATGTCGGGGTCCTGGCGCAGCGCCGAGCGCAGCACGCGCGCGAAATTCAGGTCGATCTTGTCGTTCACCTGCACCTGATTGATGCCGGGCAGGCGGTATTCCACCGGGTCCTCGACCGTGATCAGCTTCTTCTCGACGGAATTGAGTTCGGCCAGCGCGCTGTACAGCGTGGTGGTCTTGCCCGAACCGGTGGGCCCGGTCACCAGCACCAGGCCGTTGGGGCGCTGGACGATGGCGCGGAAGCGCTCCACCAGCGTGGGCGGCATGCCGATCGCATCCAGGCGCAGCGTGGTGCCGACCTGGTTCAGCAGACGCATGACCACCGATTCGCCGTACTGGGTCGGCATGGTCGAGATACGCACGTCGATGCGCTGGTTGCGCACCTTGACCGCGAAGCGGCCATCCTGCGGCAGGCGTTTTTCGGAGATGTCGAGGTCGGCCATCAGCTTCAGGCGCAGCGCCAGCGGCGTCGCGATCTTGATGTCGGCCTCGGTCTGCAGGTGCAGCACGCCGTCGATGCGGAAGCGGATCTGCAGGCGGCCGTCCTGCGGCTCGATGTGGATGTCCGAGGCGCGCACCTGGGCGGCATCGTCGAACACCGATTGCAGCAGCTTGACCACCGGCGCCTCTTCCAAACCGGAATTCGACGCCAGCGCGCCGAAGTCGACGCTGGTGGCGTCGCCCAGGTCCTGCTCCAGCTCGCGCGCCAGGCCGGTGATTTCGCCGGTGCGGCGGTAGATGCGGTCGATCGCCTGCAGCACCTCGGTCTCGTTGACCACGGCCAGCTCGACGCCCTTCTTCAGGAGGCGCGCGATCTCGTCGTAGGCGAACAGGTCGGTCGGGTCGGACACGCCCACCAGTACGGTTTCGACGCGGTCTTCCAGCACCAGCGCGCGAAAACGCCGCGCCTGGGTCTCGGGCAGCAGGCGCACCACGTCCTGGTTGATGTTGTAGAACTTGAGGTTGATGTAGGGGATGCCCAGCTGGCGCGCCAGCGCGCCCGAAATCTGTTCCTCGGTGACGAAGCCGCTTTCCACGAACACGCGGCCGAGCTTGCGCCCGGTGCGCTTCTGGTCGGCCAGCGCCTGGTTCAGTTGCTCTTCCGACAGCAGCTTCTGTTGCACCAGGATTTCCCCTAGCCTGACTTTTTCTGGCCTTGCCATATCACCTCATTCACTTTGTAGGACTACGCCTGCAATTCTAAATCAGAAGACACAAAAATTTACGCTCGGCATTATTTTCCGTATGCACATCGTCGCCTGCACGCGACGCAACGCAACCCGATCCGTATGCAACTTCGGGGTCAGAGCACGATTGTCAACGCGCGTTTTTTCCAACTCTCTGATTGTTAAGCACAATTTCCCAAGGCAGGCGAAAACGCATGCTCTGACCCCGAAGCTTGTTGGATTGTTGACATAAGCACTTGAACGTTGCTTATCGTCTACGCGTTACGGGTTGTTACTTTAAAGATGACGCCGCTCCGTCGCTTTGCGGGCTGGGCTACTATTCGATGCATGGCGCATGCGATGCGCGTTCATGGAGTTGCCCTGGTGCGCTTGTTACATCGTCATCCCCTTCCCTCGATCCGGTCCAAGCTGGTCACGCTGGTGCTGGCGTGCGCGCTGCCGATCCTGGTCGGCTACCTGGTGTTCGCGCACGATGCCGACCAGCGCGAGCGCCGCCACGTGGCCGAGGATGCGCAGATGATCGCGCGCGCCCTCGCCGCCGAGGTCGAGCGCGAGCTGGCCAGTGCGCCGGCATCGGCCCCGCGGCGCCTGGCCGAACTGTTCGCCAACCAGCACCTGCCGGAGCACTGGAATGCCCAGGCGTTCGACCAGCGCGGCCTGCTGGTCGCGCGCGGCGGCGACCTGGTGCGCATGCCCGGTGCCCCGATGCGCCCGCAACTGGCGGCCGCGCTGGCCCGGCGCGACACCGGCGTGGTCGCGTTCACGACGCCTGAAGGACGCCCGGTCAATGCAGCCTACGCGCGCACGCCGACTCACGGCTGGACCGTCGCGATCGGCTTCCCGCGCCAGGCCGCGCGCGAGATCCTGGGGCCAGAGCCCGGCGCTCCCCTGGCCGGCATCCTGGCGATGCTGGCGATCAGCCTCGGCGCCGCCTGGCGCATCGGCGGCTCGATCGCGCGCTCGGTGCGCGCCCTGACCGAGCCGGCGGCCGCCCTCGGCCGCGGCGAGCCGCTGCGCATCCCGCCGCTGGGCATCCGCGAGGCGGACTCGGTGGCCGGCGCCCTGCGCCGGGTCGAGGGCGAGCTGCGCCAGTACCGCAGCGGCCTGGAGTCGCTGGTGGCCGAGCGCACCAACGAACTGCAGCGCTCCAGCGCCATGCTGGCCACGGTGTACGCCACCGCGCCGGTCGGCCTGGCCTTCCTCGACCGCGACCTGCGCGTGGTGATGGTCAACGACTACCTGGCCGCGGTGAACGCATTGCCGGCCAGCGCCCACATCGGCCGCACCCTGCCCGAACTGCTGGGCGAGCGCGGCGTCGACATCGAGAAGCCCTACCGCCAGGTGCTCGCCAGCGGACTGCCGCTGGTGGACGTCGAGGACAGCGGCGACTCGCCGGCGGAACCGGGCGTGATGCGCCACTGGATCTGTAGCTACTACCCGGTGTTCGGCCCCGGGCAGGAACTGGTCGGCATCAACGCAGTGGTGCTCGACATCAGCGAGCGCATCCACCATGAACAGCGCAACCGCGACAACGAGGTGCTGTACCGCGCCCTGTTCGAGCGCTCCGGCGACGCCCACGTGCTGATCGCCTGGAACGCCGGCTTCGTGAGCGCCAACGAGGCCGCGGTGCGCCTGTTCGGCTGCACCGGCACCGGCGAATTCCTGGCGATGTCGCCGGCCAGCGCCTCGCCCGAATACCAGCCCGGCGGCAGCCGCTCGGATGAACTGGCCGAGCGCCACATGCGCCGGGCACTGGACGAAGGCATGCACCAGTTCGAATGGACCCACCGCCGCATGGACGGCAGCCTGTTCCACGCCGACGTGCTGCTGAACCGGGTCGACATCGGCGGCAAGGGCATCGTGCAGGGCACCATCCGCAACATCAGCGCGCGCGTCGAGACCGATGCCGCGCTGCGCGCCGCCGGCGCCCGGCTGGAAGAAAGCGAACGCATGGTCCGGATGGTGACCGACAACCTGCCGGCGCTGGTCGGCTACTGGGACGCGGGCCAGCGCTGCCGCTTCGCCAACCGCCCCTACCTCGAGTGGCTGGGCAAGAGCGCCGGGCAGGTGATCGGCCACACGGTGGACGAACTGATGGACCCGGAACAGATCGACCAGGTGCGCGGCCACCTGGCGGGCGTGCTGCGCGGCGAACCGCAATTCTTCGAACGCAAGCTGCAGCGCAAGGGGTCGGACCAGGTGATCCAGGCCTGGGGCAGCTACATTCCCGACTTCGACGGCGCCGGCCGGGTGCGCGGTTTCTACATGCTGCATGCCGACGTCACCGAGCTGAAACGCACCCAATCGCGCCTGGAGGAAGCGCTGCGCGCGGCCCAGGCGGCCAGCAGCGCCAAGGGCGAGTTCCTGGCCAACATGAGCCACGAGATCCGCACCCCGATGAACGCGATCATGGGCCTGGCGCGCCTGCTCGAGGATGCCGGGCTCGGACGGCGCGAGCGCGGTTACCTCGTGCGCATGCAGATGGCGTCCAAGACCCTGCTCTCGATGCTCGGCGACCTGCTCGACTATTCGAAGGCCGAAGCCGGCCAGATGGTACTGGAGCACACCGCGTTCCGGATCGACGACGTGCTGGCCAGCGTCGGCGTGCTGTGCGCGGGCAGTGCCTGGAACAAGGGGATCGAGCCGGTCTTCGCGGTCGACCCGGACGTCCCGGCCGGCCTGGTGGGCGACCCGATGCGCCTGCAGCAGGTGCTGCTCAACCTGGCCGGGAACGCGATCAAGTTCACCGAGCACGGCGAAGTGGTGCTCGGCATCGCGGTCGCCGCGCGCGGCGCCGGCCGGGTGGCGCTGCGTTTCTCGGTGCGCGACACCGGCATCGGCATCGCGCCCGAGCAGCAGCAGCGCATGTTCGAGGCGTTCTCGCAAGCCGACAGCTCGACCAGCCGCAAGTACGGCGGCACCGGCCTGGGGCTGGCGATCAGCCGCCGCCTGGTGGCGCTGATGGGCGGCGAACTGGAGGTGGAGAGCGACGCCGACCGGGGCGCGACCTTCCGCTTCACCGTCTGGTTCGACATGCAGGCCGGTACGGTGCCGGGACCGCTTCCGGTTTCGGTGTCGGCCGCGGCGCCGGCGCCGGCGCGGGCGCTGGTGGCCGACGACAACGCCAGCAGCCGCGCCGCGCTGGGCGCCGCGCTGGACGCGGCCGGCTGGCAGGTCGCGCGCGCGGCGTCCGGCGCCGAGGCGCTGGCCCTGCTGCGCGAGGGCGGCCCGTTCCGTATCGCCCTGGTCGACTGCGCCATGCCCGACCTCGACGGCGTCTCCGTGCTTGCCCAGGCGCGCGCCGGCCAGGCCGGTGCGCCGCCGCACTGCGCCTTGCTCGCCGCCGATCCGGAATGGGCCCGCGCCGATGCGCTGGCGGCCGGGCTGCGCATCGGCGCCGTGCTGGCCAAGCCCTTCACCCCGCAGGCGCTGCGCGAGGCGCTGGCGGAGATGCTCGGCGACGCCGCCGTGCAGGCCGCCGCACCAGCTGCACCATCGCCCGCCCCGTCACCCGCCATACCGGCGGCCGCGCCGCCGCTGCAGGGACGCCTGGACGGCCTGCACGTGCTGCTGGTCGAGGACAACCTGTTGAACCAGGAGGTGGCCAACTATGTGCTGGTGCACGCTGGCGCCCGCGTCGACTTCGCCGGCCACGGCCGCGCCGCCCTGTCGATGCTGGACGGCGGCGCGCGCTACGACGCGGTGCTGATGGACCTGCAGATGCCGGTGATGGATGGCTTCGAGGCGGCTGCGGCGATCCGCGCCATGGGCCTGCACGCGCTGCCGATCGTCGCGATGACGGCCAACGCGATGGAAGAGGACCGCCGGCGCGCGCTCGGCGCCGGCATGGACGACTACGTCGCCAAGCCGATCGACGTCGACGAACTGGTGGCGACGCTGGCGCGGGTGACCGGCCGCGGCGCGCAGGCGGCGCCGCCCGCGCCGGCCACGTCGTCCGAGACGGCGCCCGTGGCGGTCCCCGGCATCGACCTGGCCGCCACCCTGCCCCGCTTCGGCGGCAGCTTCGCCGCCTTCGCGGCGCTGTTCGGGCGCTTCGCGGCCGCGCACGGCGCCACCGCCGCCGAGCTGCGCGCCCGGCTGGCGGCCGGCGACCGCAAGGGCGCCGCGCAGGCGGTGCACCGCCTGCGCGGCGTGGCCGCCAACCTGGGCGCGGCCGAGCTGGCATCCCGGGCGCTCGACCTGGAAGCGGCGCTGGGGGACGAGCACGCACCGGCACCCGACCTGGGCGGCCTGGAAACCGCACTGGACACGGTGCTGCGGGCGGCGCGCGCGCTGGCTGTCCGCGACCAGGCGGCGGCCGCCCCGGCAAGCGCGCCCGACGCAACCGCGAACGCCGACGGATGCGCGCTGCATGACGCGTTGGCGCAATTGCTCGATCTGCTGGAGAATAACAACATGAAGGCGATGGCGCATTTCGACGCGCTGCGCCCTCTTCTCGAACGCGTGGCGCCGGACCGCACCCGGCCGCTGGCGGAGGCGGTCGCGATCCTGCGTTTCGACACCGCCGCCGTCCTGGTGCGCGACATTCTGGACACGAAGGAGGATGCATGAGCTGGACCCACATGGCCGTGAATGGCCGCATCCTGGTGGTCGACGATGCGATGGAGAATATCCAGATCCTGCACGGCGCCCTCCAGGACGAGCACGAGGTCCTGTTCGCCCTCGACGGCGCGCGCGCGCTGGAGCTGGCCCGCACCCAGCATCCCGACCTGATCCTGCTCGACGCGCTGATGCCCGGCATGGACGGCTACGCGCTGTGCCGCGAGTTGCTGGCCTCGCCCGAGACCTGCGGCATCCCGGTGATCTTCGTCACCGCCCTGAGCGCGCCCGAAGACGAAACCCGGGCGCTGGATGCCGGCGCCGCCGATTTCATCAGCAAACCCGTGAATGCCGCCGTGGTGCGCGCGCGCGTGCGCACCCAGCTGACCGTCAAGCGCCAGCGCGACGCCCTGCGCGCCATGGTGCTGGTCGATGCGCTGACCGGCGTCGCCAACCGCCGCGCCTTCGACGAGCGCTTCGACGCCGAATGGCGCCGCTGCGGCCGCACCGGCCTGCCGGTGGCGCTGGTCCTGGTCGACATCGACCATTTCAAGCTGTACAACGACCATTACGGCCATCCCGGCGGCGACTCCACGCTGGTGCAGGTGGCCGCCGCGATGCGCCGCGCCGCCGGGCGCAGCCAGGACCTGGTGGCGCGCTACGGCGGCGAGGAATTCGCGATCCTGCTGCCGCAGCTCGACGCGCGCGGCGCCACCGGGGTGGCGCGCCGCCTGATGGCCGAACTCGAACACATGGCGATCCCGCACGCGGCCTCGCCCACCGCCCCGCACCTGACCGCCAGCATGGGCATCGCCTGCATGGTGCCGGGCGAGCACAGCTTCCCGGCCGACCTGATCCAGGTGGCCGACGCCCTGCTGTACCAGGCCAAGGCGGGCGGCCGCAACCGCTACCGCGCGAACGCGGCCTGCGGCAGCGGGATCGATCAGGCGCCTTCGCCCTGAGGGCGGCGGCCGAACATGCCCATGCCCTCGACCGTGCACACCGTCTCGCCATGCTGGTTGATCGCCACCCACTTCGACCACACCACGCCGCGGTCCGGCTTGGAACCCGAGGCCTTGACCTTGACGGTCTGGTAATGCACGTTGAGGGTGTCGCCGGCGCGCACCGGCGCCAGCCAGCGCACGCCGTCCAGGCCGGGCGAGCCCATGCTGGAGGATTTGCTCATCAGCTTGTCGACCACCATGCGCATCATGATGCTGCAGGTGTGCCAGCCGCTGGCGATCACGCCGCCGTAGATCGACTGCGCCGCCGCTTCCCGGTCGACGTGGAAGGGCTGCGGGTCGAACTGGGTGGCGAAGGCCACGATCTCGTCCTCGGTCAGCGTGCGCGTGCCCAGGTCGAGGTCCTGGCCGGCGTAAAAGTCTTCGAAATACCAGTTGTCCTTCATGCCGCTTCCTCCCCATGGAAACCCGGCTGCGCGATGAAGCGCGCCAGGTGGTGGTCGCAATCGCCCAGGCTCAACTCGATCGTGCTCAGGCGCTTGAAATAATGGGCCGCCGGCAGCTCGTCGGTGACGCCCATGCCGCCGTGCAGCTGCACGGCCTGCTGGCCGACGAAGCGCGCCGCCATGCCGACCCGGTACTTGGCGGCCGACACCGCGCGGCGGCGTTCGACACGCTTGTCTTCCGTATCGTCTCCGCCGTCCAGGCGCACGGCAGCCAGCAGCGCCATCGAACGCGCCTGCTCCAGGTGGATGGCCATGTCGGCCATGCGGTGCTGCAACGCCTGGAACTTGCCGATCGGGACGCCGAACTGGCGGCGCGTCTTGAGGTAGTCCAGGGTCGCCGCGAACAGCGCCTCCATCGCCCCCAGCGCTTCCGCGCACAGCAGGCCGGCGCCGTAGTCGGCGGCGGCCTCCAGGATGGCCCAGCCGGCGCCCGGCGTACCGATGACACCCGCGGCATCGACGCGCACGCCGTCCAGGCGCAGGTCGGCGGCGCGCTGGCCGTCCAGCGTGCGGTATCCGGTCACGCGCAGGCCCGGCGCATCGGCCGGCAACGCGAACAGGCTGATGCCGTCCTGGTCGCGCTGGGCGCCGCCGCTGCGCGCCGACACGATGAGGACGCCGGCCTGGGCGCCGTGCATGACCACCTTCTTCTCTCCGCTGAGGCGCCAGCCGCCGGCGCCGTCGGGCTCGGCACGGACGGCGATGTCGCGCAGGTCGTGGCGCGACTGGCGTTCGCCGAGTCCGCACGCCAGCGTCAGCTCGCCGGCGGCGACCCGCTCCAGCAAGGCGCCGTGGGCGCCGCCGCGCCTGAGGAACTCGGCCCCGAGGACGGTAGCGAAATACGGTTCGACGACCAGGCCGCGTCCCAGTTCCTGCATCACGCCGAACAGGTCGACCGCGCCGCCGTCGAAGCCGCCGTGGGCCTCGGGCACGGGCAGCGCCGTCAGCCCGAGTTCGGCCAGCCGGGCCCAGGCGGCGGTCGAGATGCCGGCCTCGGAAGCGACGATGGCGCGGCGCGCCTCGAAGCCGTAGTCGCGCGCGATCCAGCGCCTGAGCGCGTCGGCCAGTTGCAGTTGTTCTTCCTTGAAATTGAAGTCCATGTCGATTCTCGCTCAGCCTTACAGACCCAGGATCATCTGGGCAATGATGTTGCGTTGGATTTCGTTCGACCCGCCGTAGATCGAGGTCTTGCGGTAATTGAAGTAATGCGACAGCAGCGGCGCCGCGAAGTCGTCGTCGATCACGCTGTGCGGCGCGGCGCTGGCCAGGTAGGCCGGGTCGAAGGGCAAGGCCAGCGGGCCGGCGGCTTCCACCATCAGCTCGGTCAGGCGCTGCTGGATCTCGGTGCCGCGCACCTTCAGCACCGAGGCTTCCGGGCCCGGCGCGGCATCGGCGCGCGCCAGCACGCGCAGCACCGTCATCTCGAGCGCCATCAGCTCGATGTCCAGGTCGGCGACCTTGGCCGCGAACAGCGGATCCTCGATCAGCGCGCGCCCGTCCTTGCACTCGCGCCACGCCAGCGCCTTCAGGCGGCCCAGCTCGCGCTTGGAACGGCCCACGGCGGCGATGCCGGTACGCTCGTGGCCGAGCAAGTACTTGGCATAGGTCCAACCCTTGTTTTCCTGGCCCACCAGGTTGGCGACCGGGACCCGGACGTTGTCGAAGAAGACCTCGTTGACCTCGTGGTCCTCGTCCAGTATGACGATGGGGCGCACGGTGATGCCCGGCGCATGCATGTCGATCAGCAGGAAGGAAATGCCCTCCTGCTTGCGCACGCCGGTATCGGTGCGCACCAGGCAAAAGATCATGTCGGCGTGCTGGGCCAGCGTGGTCCAGGTCTTCTGGCCGTTGACGATGTAGTGTTGGCCCTCGGCGTCGTGGCCGCGCACCGCGACCGTCTTCAGCGACGCCAGGTCGGAGCCGGCCCCGGGCTCGGAATAGCCCTGGCACCACCAGTCCTCGCAGGACAGGATGCGCGGCAGGTAATGATCCTTCTGGGCCTGGCTGCCGAACGCCATGATGACGGGCGCCACCATGTTCACGCCGAAAGGCAGCACCGGCGGCGTGCCGGCGCGCGCGCACTCCTCCTCGAAGATGTGGCGCTGCACCGGCGTCCAGCCGGGGCCGCCATATTGCGCGGGCCAGCCGGGCGCGGCCCAGCCCTGGCGCGCCAGGGTCCGGTGCCAGCGCACGTAGTCGTCCTTGTCCAGGCGCAGGTGGCTCAGCACCTTGTGGCGCAGCGCGGCCGGCAGCTCGGCCTCCAGGAATGCGCGTACCCGGTCGCGGAACGCCAGGTCGTCGTCGGTGTAGTTCAGGTCCATCGTGTCTCCTCCTCGGGTTCGCGACAAAAATAGCACGACCGTTCTTGAAGATTCAACACCTAATGTAAAACGCGCATAAAAAAAGCGGGCCGCAGCCCGCTTCGGAAAGACGCTGACGCAGTCGATCAGCGATTGCGGCGGCGACGGCCCAGGGCCAGCGCACCCATCATGCCGGCCATCATCAGCGCGATCGACGACGGTTCCGGCACTTCGGCGGCAGCGCCGGCGTCCGTGCCAGCACCTGCACCTGCGTCGGCACCCGCACCTGCGCCCGAACCGGTGTCGGCCAGCGGCAGGTTGGTGATCGGGGTATTGATGTCCTGGCTGCCGCCGGCGCCGATGCCGAGGCCGATGTCGGCGACGACTTCGCCGCCCAGTGCCGGCTGCTGGGCCGACGGCGACTGGCCCGTGGCCGGCGCGGTGGTGCCGCTGCCGGTGCCGACGGCCGGCGACGAACCGCCGCCGACGCCTACCACCGGCGCGTAGCTGCCGCCGCCGGCCGGTGCCGATGCGTTGCCGCTGGAACCGGTCAGGACTTTCTTGCCGTCGGCAGTGTTCACCACCGACACGCCGTTACCGAGCATCGCAGCCATGATGGCGTTGCTGGTGCCGACCACGTAGGTGCCTTCGATGCCTTGCGACAGGCTCAGGTTGACTGCACCGCCGGCCTGGTTGGCGCTGGCCTTGTCGTACAGGGCCTTGACCAGCGTGGCGCTGTCATTGCCATAAGCGACGCCGCCGATCAGCGTGCCCGAGTTGACGACGTTGGTGCCGTTGCCGGTGGTCCAACCGGACAGGAAGCTCGATTGCGCCGAACCACTTGCTGGCAAGACGTCGGCCTGAGCAACACAGGCACTGGTCATCAGCAACGCTGCGATGAGGTAACGAGTTGACATTATGTACTCCTTGATGGGTCTGGAAAGTTATTGTTGATTCAACTACCGAGCGGATCGTAGCACAGCTAAAAAAAAGCCAATTTTCAATTGAATCTCATCAAGTACAGGCGAAAAAAAAGCGAGACGCCCAAGGGAATCTCGCTTTCGCCTCCTCAACAGGAGGTTTCCATCAGCAATAAATATTACTTTTTAGTCAAGGAATCATTACTGGTTTGTTTCAATTCAGACAAGTACGGCATGACGCGCGAAGCCATGCGGGTATCGGCTTTCAGCATGCCGGACTCGTCGGCCAGGATATGGGCGGCTTCCTGCAGGTAGACGTCCTTGGCGTTCTTGGCCGCCTTTTCGGCCGCCAGTTCCGCCGACAGGCTGCGCTCGTCGCCCTGCAGGCCGTCGTCGGTGCGGCTGGCGTTCTTCAGCGCCAGCGCCGCCTTGCCGACCTTGGCCGGCTTGGTCGCATCCGGCACCTTGCCGCGCTGCTCCTTGCCGCCCGGACCGGAGACCGGCTCGTCCTTCGGCGTACCCTCGCCGGCAAGGCGCGCCTCGCGCAGCTTGGCCTTGGCCTCCTGGTTCTCGCGCTCCTTGCGGCGCACGGCTTCATTCAGCGAGATGACGTTGTCCTTGCGCAGCTTCATCGCTTCGGCAATGTCGTCCTGGATGTCCTGGAAGTCCTTGTCCTTGGCGATGCGCGCCTCATGCTTCTTCTGCAGCGGGCCGATCAGCTCCTTCAGGTCGCCCGACGGCATGTACATCGCCGGCTTGATCTGTACCCAGGGCAGCGCGTTGTCGTAGGACGTTTCGCCGAAGTTCTCGGTGTCCGAGGTCACCGGCAGCTTGATGTCCGGGGTGACGCCGCGCAACTGGGTGGTGCCGCCGTTGATGCGGAAGAACTGGGCGATGGTCATCTTCAGTTCGCCGTACTTCATCTTGTCGCTCTGCGAGAAGCGGTCGAGCGGAACCAGGGTCTGGACCGTGCCCTTGCCGAAGCTCGGCTCGCCGATCACGACGCCGCGGCCGTAATCCTGGATCGCGGCGGCGAAGATCTCGGACGCCGAGGCCGAGCCGCGGTTGATCAGCACGCCCATCGGGCCGTCCCAGGCCAGGCCGGCATTGGTGTCGCTCTCGACGTCGACGCGGCCTTCGGCCGTGCGCTGCTGCACCACCGGACCCTTGTCGATGAACAGGCCGGTCAGCTCGACCGCCTCGATCAACGAACCGCCGCCGTTGTTGCGCAGGTCGATCAGGACGTTGTCGACCTTGTCCTTCTTCAGTTCGTTCAGGATGCGCTGGACGTCGCGGGTGGCGCTCTTGAAGTCCTTGTCGCCCTTGCGGCGCGCGTCGAAGTCCTGGTAGAAGGTCGGCAGCGAGATCACGCCGATGCGGCGCTTCACGCCGCCGTCCTTGACCTCGATGATCTGCTTCTTGGCCGACTGCTCTTCCATGCTGATCTTCTGGCGCACCAGCGCGATCGTCACGTGCTTGCCGTCCTGGCCGGCGTCGGCCGGCAGCACGTCCAGGCGCACGGTGGAGTTGCGCTCGCCGCGCACCAGCTGCACCACGTCGTCGATGCGCCAGCCCATCACGTCGGTGAACGGACCGTTGCCCTGGGCCACGCCGACGATGCGGTCGCCGACCTTCAGCTTGCCGGACTTGTCGGCCGGGCCGCCCGGCACCACTTCGCGGATCACCGTGTAGTCCTCGCGCGCCTGCAGCACGGCGCCAATGCCGTCCAGCGACAGGCGCATCGCGATGTCGAAGCTTTCGGCCGAGCGCGGACCGAGGTAGTTGGTGTGCGGCTCGATCGCCATCGCGTACGCGTTCATGAACATCTGGAACACGTCTTCGTTGTTCAGTTTCTTGAGGCGGCCCTGGTAGCCCTCGTAGCGCTTGTCCAGGGTTTCGCGGATCGCCTTTTCATCCTTGCCGGCCAGTTTCAGGCGCAGCCAGTCGTTCTTGACGCGCTTGCGCCACAGGTCGCGCGCCTCGTCCTCGGTTTTCGCCCACGGGGCCTTTTCGCGGTCGATCTGCAGGGTTTCGTCGGACGTGAAGTCGAACTTGCCCTTCAGCAGTTCGCGCGCATACACCATGCGGTCGTTGAAGCGCTGCTGATAGACGTTGTAGATCTGGAACGGGACCGTCAGGTCTTCGTTGTTGATGGCGTCGTCGATCTTCAGGCGGTACTGTGCGAACTGGTCGATGTCGGCCTGGGTGAAGTAGAGCTTTTCGCTGTCGAGCGATTTGAAGTAGGCGTCGAAAATCTTGGCCGACATCGCGTCGTCCAGGGGGGTGGCCTTGTAGTGGTAGCGCGCGAGCACGCGCGAGGCCCACAGGGCGGCCTGGGTCTGGGCGGCGGACGGCTTGATCTGGACGGCGGCTGCCTTGTCCGAGACTTTCTCGGGCTGCGCCGTCACCACATGGGCCGTCATGGCGGCTGCCAGCGCAACGATCAACATCTGCTTCTTCATTCTTGTTTCTCCGGGACGGATTGCTAGGGCGGCTGCCCCTCCGCAAATTGACGAGCTTGGCAGCCGCGCCGACGGGTCGGCGTATGCAACCAATTCTACAGGATAGCGCGACGACGCAGAGTCGGCTTACATGCTTCTTCAGCCGAGCTTAAGTCTCCGGCCGCAGGTCCGGCTCACGTTTTTACATATCGAAACAAACTCGGCTGAAACCAGTACAAAAGCGCCATGCTCGTAAAGACAATCACCAGCCAGGGCCAGCTGCGGCACGCCAGCCTCCAGTCCACCGGCGATGGCCAGAACGCCAGGAACTGGGGCGCCAGCAGCAGCGTCAGCGCCAGGTCGGCGGGGCCGAAGGCCCAGGCGCCGCGGGTGCGCCACCACGCCACCGCCAACGGCAGCAGCAGGACCAGGAAAGGGGCCAGCGCGGCCGGCGCCGCGTTGTACCAGCGCAGGTTGGCGAAGGTGACCGAACCCAGCTCCCAGGTGCGCCCGGTGCGGCGCGGGATGATCGAAAAGCCGACCGGCTCGGCGCCCAGCAGCAGGCCGACGGAAAAGTGCGCCAGCTCGTGGCAGAGCGTGCCGGCCGCGCTGAAGATGAAGAACAGGGGGTGGGCCGCGGTGACGATCCAGAGCAGGAAGGCCAGTGCCAGCGAGGGCACCAGGTACAAGGCCATCGCGGCCAGGCCGCAGCCCCAGGCCGGCAGCATGGATGGGCAGCCGTGCAGAAAGGACATTGCTACCAATACACAGTGTATTTAATGCCCGCCCGTGTAGAAGCAGCGGCCGCAAGCCTGGCGATAGCTCTCGTTGCCGCCGATGCTGACCTGCTCGCCCTCGCGGATGCGGCGGCCTTGCGCGTCGACGCGGATGTTCATGGTCGCCTTCTTGCCGCAGGTGCAGATGTTCTTGATTTCCTCGATGTCGTCGGCCAGCGCCAGCAGGTAGGCCGAGCCCGGGAAGGGGTCGCCGCGGAAATCGCTGCGCAAGCCGTAGCAGATCACCGGCACCCCGCGCACCTGGGCCAGCTGGTGCAGCTGCACCACTTGTCCCTTGCTCAGGAACTGGGCTTCATCGACCAGCACGCAAGCCACGGCCGGAGCGCTGGCGAGAAAGTCGGTAGCGCCGTCGAACACGTCGACTTCGCGCTGCGGACCCAGGCGTGACGTGATCTGGCCCACGCCGTAGCGGTCGTCAATGGCGGCGGTATACAACTTGACGCGCTGGCCCTGCTCCTCGTAGTTGTGCGCCACCTGCAGCAGCGAGGTGGATTTGCCGGCGTTCATCGCCGAATACCTGAAATAGAGTTTAGCCACGGACGGGTCTGGAAAGTCTTGCTTGGGAAATCGCAAAATTATAGCAAGCGGGGGGCGCATCGCGCCAGCCGGGCAGGCCGGCGCCCTCCCCGTGTTCCAGTCGCGGCCCGGCCCGGCTCAGCCCCGGCGACGCCGCGCCGCGGTCCCGGCGATGCCGAGCCCGGCCAGCAGCATGCCCCAGGTGGCCGGCTCCGGCACCGCGGCCGCCAGCACCACGTTGTTCGCCGTCGACCAGTACAGGCCGCCGTCGGTGGCAAAGGTGACCGAGGTCAGCGCCGCATCCGACACGAAGCCGACGAAGGATGCCTGGGTGGCGTTGTTCAGCGCATAGGTGAGCGAGGTGCCGTCCGCCGCCGTCAGCACCAGGTTGCCGCCGGCCACGTACTGGCCGCCGACGTCGGAAGCAAAGAAATTGCCGCCGAAACTGCTGACACCGCCGGTGAAATTCTGGAACACGATCGGTGACAGGCGCAGGTTGGTCGACAGCCAGCCGTCGGCCGCGCTGCCGGCACCGTACAGGCCGCCGGTGGCGGCCGCCTGGTAGCCGTAGGCGCCGGCGGTGCGGTTCAGTACATCGTCGTAGAGGTCGAGCTCGAGGTCGTCGAAGCTGTCGTAGCCCGGATTCGCCACCGCGCCCAGGAAAGCGGACTGGCTGGTATAGACCGTGATGGCGGCCTGCGACGAGGCGGCCGCGCACAGCAGCGCGGCCAGGAACAGCGGTTTCAAGGTTTTGCGCACGATGGACTCCTGAAGTGATCGAAGGGTCGCCCTGGGGCTGCCCCCAGTAGATAACAGGAGTTCAAGTGTTTCAACACATGCAACAAGGATTTCACGCACTCCTTGCGCTGTGCATAAAGTGCGCGCTGCCCGGCTGGGTGACTTCAGCAGTTTTGCTACTGCCCGGGATGATATTTACGCTCGAGTTGTTTCTCGATGTCTTCCTTATAGTAAAGCACGTCCTTGAATTCGCCGCGGCTGTACATCTCGGCCTGGTCGGCGAAGTGCGGCGACTTCGGGTCGCCGCTCTCGCCGCCGGCCAGGATGCTCTTCGCGCGCACGCGCGGGCCGAATTCCACCGCCGCCACGAAGCTGTTGCCGCGGTCGCCGTAGATGCGTTTCGTGGTCTGCTTCGCCGTCATGCCGAACGAGGCTAGCGAACCCCAGTTGGCCGAGGTGAAGCCCACCGGCCAGCTGGGCTTGCCGTCATCGTAGCCGGCATCGACCTCGCCGCCGAGACGCTGGAAGCGGTTGATCTCGCCCCATGGCGTCTTCCAGCTGCCGAAGTCGGCCTGCAGCTTGTCGCTGGCGCGCGCCAGCGCGTCGAGGCGCTCGGCAGGGCTCAGGCGGGTCTGGATGAAATCGACCACCGGGAGGTTGTCCTTGCGGGCGCGCGGCGCCGCGTTCCTGACCATGTCCTGGCCCCAGTAGACGGCCAGCGAGGTCGGCACCGACTGGGTCGACCAGCGCAGGTCCCAGCCGCGCAATGCCGCCACCTGGGCCGCCAGGCGCGCCTTGCGCGGGTCGGCGCCGGGGAGCGCGTCCCAGTCCTTCAGCAGGGCCGGCACCAGCGGCTCGAAGGCGGTGAGGTAGCTGTCGTAGGCGCGGCCGATCAGGCCGTCCAGGGTGAGTCTGTCGGCGTCGTGCAGCACGCGCTCGGCGTGGATGCCGCGCGCGTTCTGCGGCAGCGACCACATGTAGGCCGGGTAGTCGGCGCATGTCGGGCTGCTGGCGCCGAAGCCGGTGCACGGCCAGTTGTTGGTGTTGGAGATGTAGCCGCTCTTCGGATTGAAGACGGTGATGGTCTCCTTGATGTCGTGCAGCCCCTTCCAGTCGGTGGCCGGGTCGCTGCCGTCGACCGGCCTGGTCCAGTCGAAGCGCGGGTCGCGGCGCGGGATGAAGTTGCCGTGGAAGTAGGCGATGTTGCCGTCGGCATCCGCGTACACGGTGTTGTTCGAGGAATTGGTGCGCAGTCCCATCACCTCGTAGAAGGCCGCATAGTCGCGCGCCTTGGTGCGGCCATAGGACTGCATCAGCGCATGCATCGGATCGTCCATCATCCTCACCGTCACCCATTTGCCGTTCTCGCCCCGGATCACCGGGCCGTGGTGGGTGAAGTACGCGGTGACCTCGCGGCTGGCCATGCCGTTCGCGGTCCTGTACGGCAGCGCGATGCGGCGCGACCGCAGCGGACGCTGTTCCTTGCCGTACTGGTAGAAGAACTTGCCGTCCTTCTCCGTGACGGTTTCCAGGTACTCGTCGATCACGTCGCCGCCGCCCGAGGTGTGCATCCAGCCGAGGCGGTCGTTGAAGCCCTGGTAGATGAAGAACTGGCCCCAGGTCACGGCGCCGTAGGCGTTCAGGCCCTCTTCGCTCACCATGTGGACTTCCGGGCGGAAGTAGAACGAGGTGTGCGGATTGATCATCAGCAGCGCGTGGCCGCCGGCGCTAAGGCGCGGCGCGATCGCGAAGCCGTTCGAGCCGCGCGGTTCGGCGTCGAATCCGGTGCCGATGTCGGCCAGCGCCACCTTGGTGGCCGCCGGGATCGAGGCCTGCGTTGGCACCGGCGGCTTGCCATAAAACGCTTCCAGCGGCTTCAGCTCGATCGACTCGATGTCGCCGCCGATGCTGCCCTCGCTGAAGGCCAGCGCCATCCACGGCTCGAAGCGCGTGATCAGCTTCGGCTTGACGGCCGGATGGGTGGCCAGGTACCAGTTCATGCCGTCGGCAAAGGCATCCATCAGCTTCTTCAGCCAGGCCGGGCTGGCGGCGTACTTCGCCCGCATGTCGGCCGGATCGATGTACAGCTTCATGCGCAGGTCGCTCCAGATGGCCTGCTCCCCTTCCACCTCGGCCAGGCGCCCCATCGCGTTGATGTAATTCAGCTCGACGCGGTTGAAATCGTCCTCGGCCTGGGCGAACACCATGCCGAACACCGCATCGGCGTCGCTCTTGCCGAACACGTGCGGGATGCCCCACTTGTCGCGCAGGATGGTGACGCGGGCGGCGCCGGCCTGCATGCGCGCGCGCTCGGCTTTCGAAAACGCGCCCGCGGATACGGCCGCGCCTGGCGCCGCATGGGCGGGAACGAAGGCGGCCAGGGTGGCGCAGCCGAGGACGGCGGAAACGACGAGGCGGGGAATCGGGTTCAAGGCTTCTCCAGAAAGGGGTGGCGTCAGGCGGCGCCGAGGTGGGCCAGTTTCGACTTCAGTACATCGTTCTCGTTCAACAGGGTCGCCATGCGGTCCTTCAGCTCGCGGATCTCGGCGCGCAGGGCCTTGACCTGGTCTTCCGGCGCCAGCGCATCGATCTCCTTCCTGGGACGCGCGCTGCTCTTCTGCTCGCGCACCTGGCGCGCCGCCTGCTGCAGTTCCTTGCGCCCGCCGGCCACCGCGGCCACCTGGGCATCGGCCGGCAGCGAAGCCACGTTGGCGGCCGCGCTCACGGAAATGGTGCCGCTGCGCACGGCATCCACCAGTTCCGGCGCGGCGGTCTTGCGGATGCGTTCGATCTGGCCGAGGGTACTGGCCGACACGCGCGCCGCCTTGGCGACGTCCTCGCGCGTGCTCCACGGCGGGTCGATCGACTCGTCGGCGGCCGGCCCGGCGGCTTCGGCGGCCTGCTCGGCCGGCGCCTCGGCGGCGCGCTGGGCGGCGCGCGCGGCCACGATCTCCTTCTTGCGCAGCGCCAGCATGCCGCGCTGGAAGTCGGACACGCTGCGGCGCGCCAGGTTATTGTCGATCACCCACAGCATCACGTCTTCCAGCGCGGCGAAGTTGTTGTTGTGGACGGTACGGAAGGGAATCCCGTGCTTCTGGCAGATCTCGTAACGGTTGTGGCCGTCGATCAGCACATCGCGCCACGTCACCAGGGCGTCGCGGCATCCTTCGGCCAGCAGGCTGCGCTCCAGCGCCGCGTATTCCACGGGCGTGAGCGGGTCGATGAAAGAGCGGAGTTCTTCGTTGATGATGATGTTCAATGTCGTTCCTTGCGATTGCGGTGCCGCCATGAGGGGATGCTGCGGCGATGAGCCGCATGCTACACCAATGCAAGGTTGCAACCAAAGCTTGAAATTGTCCGGCAAATAATAAAGCCCGCCATGGGGCGGGCTCTTCGGCTGCTTGCGTTCAGCTACGCTTATCGTTTCGTCGCTCCCTTGCGGTCGCGGCGGCGCGCCAGCAAGGCGGCGCCGCCGATCCCGACCAGCGCTACAGACGCCGGCTCCGGGATGTCGCGGGTCGTGTCGTACGTGCCACGGATCGTTGGGGGGATGGGGGCGAAATAACCTGGATAGTCACTTGGATACGCGTGGAGTTCGACGTTGTCCAGGCGATAGGCCGGCAGTGTCACGCTGATCAGGGCATCGTAAGCATTCGATCCGATCGAGTAGCCCCACAGGGTGCCGTATCGTCCGTCGTTGCATCGCTCGGGAATCTCAGGGCATAGGGGATTCGAATTGCTGGGAAACAAAACCGAAGACTCGCCGCCGTTCTCGAAATACACGGGCATCGTCGTGCCCGCAGGATCGCCGAAAGCAGCGATATTAAACGACATGTAATAACGATCGGTCCCCAGAATCGTGCGGATGACATCCGGGTTCAGCCGGATGGTGATCAGGTCGAACGGGCTGCCAGCCAGGTAACCGCCGATAGGCATGTTCTTAATGGTGCCGCCATCGAACGTGACGCCGTAATAGGCCCCGCTGGCCCGGCCCAGGCTGTCCTGCCCGCCGTTGTAGTAGTCGCCGACCGAGACCCCGTATGCGAATTCTTCGAAGTTGATCTTGATGGACGCCGCCGAGGCGAACGGTGCAGTCGCGAGCAAGGCCAGGCTGGCGCTGGTGATCAGTTGTTTGATCATTGTCTCTACCCCATATTGTTTTGGAGTTTTAAGTAGAGCAATATTTATGCCAAAGCAACTAAATGCTTAATAGATAAGGAAAATCACGTCGAATTTTTTACCAACTGTAAGGAACGCCGACAGCGCATCACCAAGCAGTAAGCGATGCGCAGCAGCGCTCAATAAAAAAGTCCACCGAGAGGTGGACTTTTCTCATGCGACGGGCCGTACTTAGAAGCCGTACTTCAGGCCGACGGACAGGGCATCGGCCTTGGCGCCGGCGTACTTGTCCTTGCCGTAGCGCTCATACTCGCCGACCACTGAGACGTTCTGGTTGATTGCGTACTGCACGCCCAGGGCACCGTAGGCGCCGGTATCGCGCTCGTGTATATCGCCGAACGGCGCCAGGCTTACTTTACGATCGTTGTACGACGCACCCAGCTTGCCGTAGGCCGAGAAGCGGTCGTTGATCGGCATGCTGTACTTGGCGGCCACATAGGAGCTCGAGCCGCGTACCTGTGCCGTCGTCGGACCAATCCCATTGAACGTGCGGAAATCTTCCTTGTCGAAACGGGTGTAGCCCAGCTCGACGCCCCAGTTCTGGTTGATGTCATAACCGGCGAAGACCTTCGGGCTGGCTTTCCAGTCATCCGACGACTGGTTCTTGGCCGCATTCACGGCAACGCCGACGTAAGGACGCGGGTTGTAGGTATTGGTCATTTCAGCCGAGCCGACCTGGGCCTGGGCTGCGCCGAGGACGACGATGTTGGCGGCGAGTGCGACGATGAGCTTCTTCATGGATATTCCTCTTCGAATTGGTTAGCAACTTCTCAATGAGTTGCATGGCCCAGACCTTATCACCCGGGGTTTTCACACTCGAAGGATCAATCCGTAAGGAAGTGTAACGAAATCAAAAATTAATGACCTGAAAGTCACATATGCATTCACTCACAGCGGCACGTTCAATGCAAATTAGGCGACGTAGCCTGCAGTTGCAAGATGGAGCTGAGTACACATTTAGTAACACTGGAAACCCGCCGTTTTCCACATGTTGGTTTTACGCGACAATATATTGACATGTTGCTTAGAACCCATCCCGGTAGAACGGGGGGAGTGAATGACGATGCATCGAGAGCGCGGACAAGGCGCGAGGAGGCCGCATGGCAAGCCATGCAAGGACGAGCAACGCCGCCCACGTTCGCCAGGCGCGTCAGGCGCAAACCGGCCTACCGGGAGAGGTTCTCAGGGGCCTACCAGTTTACGGTCGCTCTCCGTCCAGACCGGTGCATTGGCTGGACGCGGGGCCTTGCGGCGCTCGACAAACACCGGCTTCCGGGTGGCACGGGTACCGATGGCCAGGTTGAATGCAGTCGGCGCCACCAGCATGGCGGCGTCGTAAATCACCTTCAGCAGCAGAACGGTCAGGATCGGCGAGACGACCCAGAACACCGGGTACGGCATCCAGCGTGCATGCGACTTTAGCAACCACCATGCCAGTGTCATGAACGGCCAATGGGCAGCAAACACGAAAAAGCTGTATTTGCTGTACCTGATGGCCCAGGCCTCGATACGCGTATGTTTCAAGAGCGAAGCAGCTGGCCACATCAGGAACGGCGCCACGATCACCAGGAAGGTATTGTCATCGATGCGGAAAGCGATCAGGACTGCGCATATCGCCAGGAACACCAGCAGGCACTGGCGCGCATATTTGTCGGCGCCCAGCACGTTCCAGCCGTGGACGGCAGCCACACCGCCGATATAGAAAAGCATCAGGCTGGTCGCGCGCATGATCAGCGGACCATCGAAGTCGAAACCGAAGAACACCGCGATCGCCAGCAGGCCTGCCCACGGTGCTTTTCGTATCAGGCCGCTCATGATCGGCACGAACAGCAGTGTGACCAGCATGTCGCGCACGAAATGCAATGGCCCATTGATGGGATACATCGTGATGCCGAATACACTGTTCACCCGCTCGAAGTTCCAACCGTCGGTTGCTTGCTGCATCAGGTTAAAACCTGGAAACACTTGCGGGCCGAATGCGCCATTGAATGTGTCCATCACCAGATAGCAAACAATGGTGAAGATAATGAACGGCACGAACAGGGTGACGAACTTCTTCTTGAACATCTTAGACGGCGTGAGGTCGAGCCCCTGGCTGAAAAGCAGGAAGCCGGCGATCAAGGACATGGTCGGCACTGTGCCGCGGAATACAGCGTTCTTGATATACGAGGCAAAGGTCATGAATAAACCGGGCGCAACTTCGGACGGTAGATCGGACAATCCTGCCACGTGAACGAATACGACGCCGAAGATCAGGATAGGGCGCAGCAGGGTAATCCGGCTGGAGACGTCTTTACTTAGTTTCATACGCATTGTTTAGGCGATGTTTTAACAAAAAAATTCTTATTTCCGCCAAAGAACATTAGATAGCATCGGATAGCCTTGACGAGAACGCATTGGCAGATAGCAATTTGCATGCCAGTCTAAATTTTCTTGAATTTACAATGACTTGTATGAGATAAATCTTTTATAACGTAATATTCTGTAAGGTTTCTCGACAATGATTTCCAAATAAAAATAATGAATTCACTACAATTATTTTTAATTCTGTAATGCAATTACCTGTCATTACAAATTGCTTTATGCCGACTATCCAATGTGCGAATAATTGTGCTTCAAGAAGGCGACCAGCCAAACCAGCATCGCAGTGCCGAGTGTAGCCCCTCTCATCGGCCAAGATCGTCAGCCGGCCAGTGTGCCGATTCGATTGCAGGACAAATGCAGCAGGACGTACAAAATGGTATATTTAGAAACATGACACGACGAAATATCATGGCAAAGTTGCCACATCCATGCCCGCCTTGTGGCTCGACCTTCGTGCGCCGCATCCCTCGGAGCTTCCTGATGCGTATCGGATTCGTACGAGAACACATCCTGTGTACGAACTGCGGCGAGCGCTCGTTGATCTTTCCATGGGTGAAGCAAACACTGGAAAAACCGATCGTCCGCGCATTGCGTCCTCATCGAGCACGCTGACACCCTTCCCTGCCTTGTGGCCGGCACAACGTCGGCACAAGAAAGCGTTAACGAAAAAACCCGCCAATCCGGCGGGTTTTTGTACTGGCTGCGACAGCCATCGAAGATTTTGCTTTGAGAAGCGGCTGGAAATGCTTTAGTATCGGCAACATATTTACAGATGCGAGACCGCACGCACATTGCGGTGCGATCCCCATCATGCCTCTTACCTCCTGCGCCGTATGCGGCGCGAACACCGGGACCGGACAGGTAGCCTGCCTTCATTGCGGCGCCAGGTCACGACCGGAATATGCGGCGGCAATTGCCGTGCTCTGCAACTGCGCATCGATCGTTCTCGGCGTCATGCTGGTCATGTCGCACTCGACCGGCGCACACTATGCACCCGGCCCTGCCGCGCAGTTGCCGGAGCGCCCGTCGTTTTGCAGCGATGAGCGCGATTGCCTGGCCGGCACCGAAGCGGCGCAAGCCATCATGCAGTTCGTATCCCGCTGAAGTTGGTATCCTGCTGAACCATGCGGCCTGTTGGCGCCGCCAGGGCCACGCCGCAGTCGGGAGGAATTCGCCTGTTCAGGCCATGTCGAAGCGCCAGCGCGACCCAATTGGGCGCGCAGAACGGTGGATAAGGAAATGGTACGGCCAGCCGGAATCGAACCGGCACGCCTTTCGGCGGCAGATTTTAAGTCTGCTGCGGCTACCAGTTTCGCCATGGCCGCGTACCGGCCCGGATTGTACTACGTGCGGCAGGGACAGTGTTAGTAGTTGAGCATCCGGCAATCAGGATTCATGCGCCGGACACTGCCCGCGCGGGCGCCGGCCATGCCACGCAGATCCGGTTGCGCCCGCCCGCCTTCGCTTCGTACAGCGCCGCATCGGCCCGCTTGAGCAACGCCAGAACGCGATCGTAACGAAGAAAAGGCTGAGGACGCTCAAGAGGGACCCAATGGAGAACGAATCGCACCTGTGCGCCAGCATGGCGGGCGTGCGTTCGACGCGGACGAAAGATTTGTTGAATTTCAGAAAGACAACCTTCGTATACTAACAAAGATCGTTGCGGTCATCACCAATACATACATATATAACGTCCCCGCCGGCGTTTCCGATGCGTGGACAGGCGCGCTAACGGACGCCCGTCCAGCGCCATCTGCTGTACCATCGGCACATGTGTGGACGATTTGACCAAAGCCAGACCGCGCGCCATTACGCCAACCTGATCGGCTGGACCGATGCCGTTTATGACAGCGAATCGGCGCCGACCACGAATGCATCGCCCGGCACCTACCGCCCTGTCTTGCATGTGCAGGAGGGCGAACATCGCATCGACGACGTGTTCTGGAGCTACCGCCCTAAATGGGCTGAGGGCAAGATCCCGATCGCCATTAACGCGCGCCTCGAAAAGCTGGCCGGCAGCTACTGGTCGCGCCTGCTGAAAAAGGGGCGCGGCATCGTGCCGGCCGAGGGTTGGTACGAATGGACCGGTGAGAAAGGCCACAAGCAGCCCTGGCACATCCACCGCCAGGACCACGGCCCGCTGTTCATGGTCGCGCTCGCCAACTTCGGCCCCTTCGAGGAAAACCGCGCCGAGGCGGGCTTCGTGATCGTGACCGACGACGCGGCCGGCGGCATGCTCGACATCCACGACCGGCGTCCGCTGGTGCTGACGGCCGAGGACGCCAAACTCTGGCTCGACCCCGATCTCTCTCCGCAGCAGGCGCTCGAACTGGCGCGCCAGGCGGCCGTTCCGCCCGACGCCTTCGCATGGCACAAGGTCAGCACCGCCGTCAACCGGGCCGGGGCTGACGGCCCGCAAATCGCCCTGCCGCTCGACGACTGACGCGGCACACGGCTTCAAAATTTCTTACCGACATCAAAAGGCTTTCCATTAGGCAGTGGCATGATGCGCTATGCCCACGCGGAACGCCTGTTGGAGAATTTCGCACCAGCTACAGCGCATTCCGTTATGAGCTATGTCGAGTCTTGCATCGCAACCAAGCGCGGCGATCACGGTCGAACGAGACTGGAAGAAATTAACGAAACGGAGTGCGCGATGGGCGATTACCTGAGAATCCAAGAAATGCTGAAGGAAGGCGAGTCCTATGCTGGCCTCATCCTCGGCAAGAACGGCGAGGCCGACTACCACCTGATCCTGCTGCCCGAGGAGGCATCCGACGTCAGCTGGCCGACGGCGCGCGAATGGGCGCTCGGGCGCGAAGGGGAGCTCCCCACGCGGCGCGAGCTGGCGCTGCTGTTCGCCAACCAGCGCGAAGGCTTCGACCGCGTCTGGTACTGGTCGAGCGAGTCGCACGACACGCGTCCGCAACTGGTCTGGGGCCAGAATTTCGCCAGCGGCATCCAGACCGTGTATGGCCGCCCTTTCCGCGGCCACGCACGGGCGATCCGGCGCATCGACGGCGGCTGACGCCGCGTATACCGACACGGTGGGCATGACGCTCCCGGCCAGGCCGGCCGTCATGCCCACCGCGCGCGCCAGCGCGCGCTGACAAGGCGCCTGTTCAGCGCCTATTCGGCACTTGCTGGGCACTTACTGGGCACTTACTGGGCGCTGACTTGTCGCTTGGCCCTCGCTACCGCGCTGCCTATTTGGCGTTGGCGGCCGCCTGCGCGCGGGTGCTGGTTGCGCCGTTGCCCTGCGCAATGTTCGAGCGGCCGATCGGCTCGTCCATATTGGCCAGGAACCAGGCCGTGGTGGCCATCACGGCAGCGTGGCGGCGCAGGTTGTCCGGGTTCACCTTGTCGAAGGTGTCGGCCGTGGTGTGGTGGTAATTGAAATAATCCGAGGAATCGATCCACGGCTCGAAGCTGGGCACGCCCGAGACTTCCAGCGCGGCCAGGTCGCCCGAGGCGATCACGTCCTCGCGCCGGAAGGCGCCGGCGCCCATCGGGTACAGCGCCGCCTGCAGCGGTGCGAACAGCTTGGCGGATGCGATGCCGACGCCGGCGCGCAGGCCGAACGGGCGGCCCGAGCCGTTGTCATCCTCGTAGGCGGCGAAATGCTTTTCGGCCGTCGCCTTGTAGGCGTCGTTGTAGCCGCGCCCGCCGCGGCCGCCGTTTTCCTCGTTCATCCAGGCCACCACCCGGATGGTGCGGCGCGGACGGTAGTCGAGCTTGCGCAGGGTATCGATCACGCCCATGGCGCTGACCACGCCGGACGCGTCGTCGTTGGCGCCGGTGGCCAGGTCCCAGGAATCGAGGTGGCCGGACACCAGCACGATCTCGTCGGCCTTGTCGGTGCCGGGCCAGTCGGCGATCACGTTGTAGCTGTCGGCGTCCGGCAGCGTCTGCGGGGTCAGGGTCAGGTGCAGCGTCACCGGACCGCGTTTCGCCAGGCGCGCCAGCAGCATCGAATCCTCGATGGTGATCGCGGCCGCCGGGATGCGCGCGTTCTCCGGCAGGTTGGTGGCGCCGGTGTGCACGATGCGGTAGGCGGCGCCGCCGACAGCGCGCACCAGGGCGGCGGACGCGCCCATCTCGGCGGCCATGCGCGGCCCGGCGCCGCGGAAGGCCACGGCCTGGCCGTAAGCGGTGCCGGCCAGGCCGCGGTCGGCCATGTCCTGGTCGAACGGCACGTCGAACAGGACGATGCGGCCTTTCACTTCGGCCGCGCGCGCCTTCAGTTCCTCGAAGCTGCGCACCACGATCACCTCGGCCTTGATGCCGGCCGCCGGGGTCGCGCCGGAGCCGCCGAGCGCGGTCAGCACCACCTTCTGGGTCACGCCGGCCGGGCGGCCCTTGTACTCGACCACCACGCCGGTCTCGACGCCGCGCACCCAGTGCGGCACCTTGACCGGTTGCAGCGTGACCTTGGCGCCGAGCTTGCGCAGTTCGTCGGCCACCTGCGTCACCGCCGCCGCCGCGCCGGCCGAGCCCGACAGGCGCGGGCCGACCAGGTCGGTCAGGTCTTCCAGGCGCTGGTACGGGTAGTCGTTCCGCAGCGCGGTGTCGCGCACCTTGGCCAACGCGGCCGGGTCGGCGCCGGGCGTGGCGGCGACGGCGGCACCGCCGCCCAGGCTGGCGGCGAGAAGGGTCAGGGCGGCGAGGTGGTGAGGGCTGCGGCGGCTGCGGTTCATGCGGGTATCCTCTGTGGATCGAAAAACGACCACGATAGCGCATTCACGCCGTTTTTGCAGAGAAATTATTGCGATAAATACATGAGTTGCTCGTCCCGAAAGCCATCACGCGGGCACCAGGCGTACCAGGGTGATTTCCGACGGCGCCCCGAAGCGTTTCGGCGGCCCCCAGTAGCCGGTGCCGCGGCTGGTGTACACCCACAGCGAACGCACGCGGTTGAGGCCAGCGACGAAAGGCTGCTGCAGCGGCACGAACAGGTTCCACGGGAAGAACTGGCCACCGTGGGTATGACCGGACAGTTGCAGGTCGAAGCCGGCATCCGCCGCCGCCGGCGCGCTGCGGGGCTGGTGCGCCAGCAGGATTTTCACCGCCACGTCCGGCGGCGCACCGGCCGCGGCCTGCCTGGGGTCGCTCTTGTGCGCCGGATTGAAATGCTGGGCCGTGTAGTCGGTGACGCCGGCGATCATCAGGCTGGCATCGCCACGGCGGCGGACCACGTGCTCGTTCATCAGCACGCGCAGCCCGAGGCGGCGCACCTCGGCGATCCACTGTTCGGCGCCCGAGTAATACTCGTGGTTGCCGGTCACGAAGAAGGTGCCATCGGGCGCCGACAGCCGTGCCAGCGGCGCCGTGTGCAGGGCCAGGCGCTGCACGCTGCCGTCGACCAGGTCGCCGGTGACGGCGATCGCGTCCGCCTTGAGCGCATTGACCTTGGTCACGATCGCGTCCAGGTAGGGGCGTTTGATGGTCGGGCCGACGTGGATGTCGGAGATCTGGGCGATCGAATAGCCGTCCAGTGCCGCCGGCAGCCCGGCGATCGGCACCTCGACCTCCACCACGCGCGCGATGCGGCGCGCATTCACGAAGCCGATGGCGGTGACCAGCAGCGCCACCAGCGGCACCGCGATGGCGCTGTCGCGCGTGAACGCGGGCGCGCCGGCGTCCGCCAGGGCCAGCGCCAGCAAGGCCACGTCGCGCAGCAGCGTCAGCACGAACAGGGACGAAAAGAAGCCCATCGACAGCAGCCCGGCCCAGGACAATTGTTCGGACCAGCGGCTGCGGCGCAGGCTGGGGGCGCCCAGGCCGATGCGCACCAGCAGTACCGACAGCGCCAGCAGCAGCGTGCCCAGCAGCATGCCGGGCAAGCCGATGCCCATCCCCGGCAACAGGCGCACGCCGATGTACAGGTGCAACAATGCGAGGATCGCGAAAAGGGACATGGAAGAGCGTTGGCGTGCCATGAGCGGATTCGAAAGTTCGACAAAAGGTCGCCGCAATCGGGGCGCACTGCGCGCGGCAATGCTAGTAGATGGGGCGGACTGCACCGCGCACAAGGCCGCCGGCGGGATTTGTTACGGCCCCGGAAGCAACTGTAATAATCTGTATGAACACGTGATGGCACGGTTCGCCAAGTCTATAGTTCAACCATGCCCGGCGTCGTCGTGATCATGTCGATCCCCGTTGAGGCACAAGGAAAAAGCCATGTTGAAGAAAAAATGCTTTGGTGCGGTACTCCTGGCCGCGGCCGCCGTGTCCTCCACGGCATTTGCTCAGGATCGCGGCGCGAACACGGCAATCGGCGCGCTGGCTGGCGCCGCCATCGGCGGCAGTGCGGGCGGCCGTGACGGCGCCCTGGTCGGTGCCGCCATCGGCGCCGTGGTCGGGAATTCGGTCCGCACCAACGACGATTATTATGACCGCGGCCGCGGGCGCGGCTACGCATCGTCGGGTTACTACTCGTCCGGCTACTACGCCTCCGCCCCGGTGTATGCCGCGCCGGCCCCGGTGTACGTCGAGTCGCCGCGCTATTACTACGAGTCGCGCCCGGTGTACGTTGCCCCAAGCCGCGTCTACTATGACCGCTATGACCGCCACGACCGCGGCTATTACGGCCACCACGACCGCGGTTACGACCGCGGCCACGACCGTGGCGGCTGGGATCGCCACCGCTGATCTGCCGGCGCCGGCCGGTCCAGCCACGACAAACCGCGCCTCGTGCGCGGTTTTTTTTCGCCCGCCACTTCCCCGCTTTTCCCTTTCCCTCCGCTAGGTCCCCGCAGCAGCCATCGAAAGGGACACCATGTATCAGGCCGGAGACATCATCGCACTCACCGCCCACGCCTGGCGCCTGCGCGCGCCGCTGTCGCGCTCCAGCTACGGGGTGCTGTGGCAGGCCGAATCCTGCAACGGCGGCATCCCGGCCGCGCTGAAGCTGGTCAACGTCGAGCAGATGGCGCTGGCCCTGCCGCCGCAGCGCGCCTGCTGGACCCGCTGCGCCGCCGCCGAAATCGGCTTCCTGCGCACGCTCCAGCCCTGGGACCGGCGCCACATCGTCGGGCTGCTCGACAGCGGCGAACACTTGGGCCAGCCGGCGATGGCGCTCGAACTGCTGGACGGCGACCTGGCGCGCCACCTCGACGCCATGCGCACGCGCGGCGCCGCCATCCCGCTGGCGCAGGCGCTGGCCTGGACCGGCCAGGTGAATGCCGCCCTGGCCAGGGTCCACCAGTACGGCTGGCGCCACCTCGACCTGAAACCGGCCAACCTGCTGCTGGCCGAAGACGGCGCCTGTCTCAAGCTGGCCGACTTCGGCACCAGCCGCGCGCTCGCCGACCGCGACCTGCATTCCTACACCGGCACCGCCAGCTGGCAGGCGCCGGAACAGTTCTTCGCCCAGGGCGGCGGCTACCGGACCGATGCGCGCGCCGACTATTTCGCGCTCGGCGCCCTGCTCTATCACCTGGTCACCGGCGTCCTGCTGCGCTACGCCGGCGCCTGCGCCGCGGCCTACCGCGAACACGGCAGCGCCGGCGCCGCGCACCTGCGCCGCCTGCACGGCGGTGCCCCGCCCCCGACGCTGGCCGAGGACGAGGCGGCGCTGTTCGCGCGCCACGCGCAATCCGGCGGCGCCGGACCGGCCACGCGCGAGGCGGCGCTGGCCCTGCTGCGCGCCCTGCTCGCGGCCAGTCCGGACGCGCGTCCACGCCATGCGCTCGACATCAGCCGCCTGCTGGCGCGCGCCGCCGCACCCGCGCCCATGGCCGCGCCCGCGCCCGTGGCCATGCGGATGCCGCTGCGGAGCGCGGCGTGAAGGGCTGGCGCCCGCTGGCGGCGCTGGCCCTCGCCGGCCTGTGCGCGCTGCAGTTGCTGGCCCTGCTGCGCACGCCGGACGCCTGGATGCCGGCCCGGATCGCGCTGGCGCTGGCCCCGGGCGCAGCCATGCCGCTCGACAGCGCCATGCTGGGCGCCCCGCCGGGCGGCGGCCCGCAGCTGCGCCTGCGCCGCGACGCCGGCGGCGCCTGGTGGATCGCGCGCCTTCCCGACAGCGGCGACGGCGGCGGCACGCTGGCGCTGCAACGCGACGGCGCATGGCGCCGCAGCGGCAGCGCCAGCCTGGCGGCCGGCCAGCGCTTCCAGCTCGGCGCCACGGCGTTCAGCGTCGACGCGGCCGATGCCGGCGCCGCCACTTTCTCCAGCCGCGGCAGCCGCTGGCACTACGACGGCGCCACCCTGCTGCGCGACGGCGCGCCCCAGCCGGCCTGCCCCGGGTCCCGCCTCGGCACGCGCCTGGCGGCGGCCTGGAACCGCATCATGCCGATGGCGCTGACGCTGGCGCGGCCGCTGGTCTTCGGCGGCAACCTGGATTGCGGCAACCGCCTCGCCATTCCCGGCCTGGCGGCGCCGGCGGCCACGCTCGCGCGCAGCCGCGCCGGGCTGCTGTTGGCGGGCGGCGCCGGCGATGCCCAGGCGCCGCTGCTGCTGGCCGAAGGCGGACCATCGATGCCGCCGGCGCCACCGATGCCGCTGTCCGCACGCGAGGAAGGCCTCGACGGCGCCACCGCCCTGGCCGCCGGCCGCACGCGCCTGCTGCTGCGACCCGACGGCGACACCCTCTACCTGCAACCGGTCAACCACGTCGCGCTGTACGGCGAACCCCAGCTGCGCCTGCCGCCCGGCATCACCTGGACATGGGCCCGGCGCGCCGCCTGGGACCTGCCCGCCGGCGCGCGCCTGCCGCTGGCGCTGACGGGGGGCGCCTTCCTGCTCGGGGCCGCCGCGCTGCTGTGGCGGCCCCGCCGCGCGGCCGCGCGCCTGCCGGCCGCGCAATGGGCGCCGGCGCCAGCCAGCGCAGCGCCAGCCGGAACGGTGCTGGCCGGCGCCGGACTGGCGGGCTGCGGGCTGGCCCTCCTGTGGCTGCAGCGCGGGGCCTTCGGGCCCGCGGCGGCGCCCGGCGCCGGCATCTCGATGCTGGCCGCATGGGCGGCGCTGTGGCTGGCGCTGTGGGGGCCGCGCCGGCTGCCGCTGGCGCTGGCCGCCGGCGTGCTGCTGCTGGGCGTGGGCCTGCTGGCCCAGCTCGAGCTCGGCCTGGGCGCCCCGGCGTCGTCGTGGCTGCGCTACTTCCAGAAGAGCGCGGCCCTGCTCGCGCTCGGGGTGGGCGCCGCAGCCGCCCTGCATCCATTGCGCCCGGCCGTGCCGCCGGCGCAGGCGCGCATCGAAGCCGTGCTGGTGCTGCTGGCCGGCGTGGCGCTGGCGGCGCTGCTGCTGCAGGTCGCGTTCGGCGACGAGACCGGCGTGTTCGACCTGCAGCCGGTGGAATTCGCCAAGCTGGCGCTGGCCGCCCTGACCGCCCACTGCCTGGCCCTGGCCGCCGGCGGCCAGCCGGCGCCGGGCACGCCGCATGGCTCCGTACCGCGCGCTTCCATGCTGCGGCGCAGCCTGCGCCTGGCCATGCCGGCCCTGCTGTTCATGGCGCTGCTGGGCGTGGCCCTGGTGCAGGTCGACGATTATTCGCCGCTGATCCTGCTCGCGCTCTGGGGCGGCGCCATGGCCCTGGCGCATGCGCTGGCCACGCGCCAGCGCCTGGCCAGCGTCCTCCTGATCGTCTGCGCCGGCCTGGTGGTGTTGGGCGTGGCCGGGCTGCGCGGCGCCGGCCCGGCCCAGCTCGCCCAGTGGAATTTCTATGCCGACCGCTTCCTGGTCTGGCTCGACCCCGGCACCCATCCGCACACCGGCCAGCAACTGCTGCTGGGCGCGCGCGCGGTGGCCGAAGGCGGCTGGTCCGGCGCCGACCGCCTGTTCGGGCTGGCCGCGCTGGGCCGGGACGCCGGGACGGCGCTGCGCATCCCGGCAGTGCAGGACGACTTCGCGCCGGCGTTCTTCCTGAACCGCCACGGCCTGGCCGCCGCGCTGGCGCTGTGGCTGCTGCAGGCGGCCTTCCTGGCCGGCCTGCTGGCGCTGGCGCTGCGCTGCTGGCAGGCGCAGGCCGGCGCGCGCGACTTCCGCCGCGCCTGGCTGGCGCGCTTCCGCTGCTTCCTGCTGTGCGGCGGCGCCGCCTTCGTGTTCGGGCACTTCCTGCTGTCCTGGGGCACCAATCTCGCCATCTTCCCGGTGATGGGCCAGCCGATGAGCTTTCTGTCCGCCGGCGGCTCGCACCTGCTGTTTTTCATCTGCCCCCTGCTAGCGTTCGGCGCAGCCAGCGCCCAATCCCTGGAGGAAAACCGATCATGACACGCATCGTCCCTAACTACGTCCAACACGAAGTCCTCGCCGGCATTCCCGACGTCTTCGATGCCGACGCCATCTGGCAGGCGCCGGGCCTGGCCCTGTTTTCGCGGCGCGCGCTGCTGCGCGACTTGCTGGAACGCGCCCCGCGCGAGCAGCGCGGACGCGCCGCCACCCGCTGCTTCTCGCACGTCACGCTGGCGCTGCCGCAGGAAGAGGTCGACGACGACCGCCACCTGACCCGCGGGGCGCGCGTGCGCGAGCTGACCGAAGGCCTGGCGGCGCTGCACCAGAACGATTTCGGCGACCTGCTGCAGGGCGACGAAGTCCGCTACCAGGTAATCGGCGCCGAGCGCCTGCCGCCGGGCGAGATCGAGGTCCGCTTCGGCCACGCGGTGTACCTGCCCGCCCCCGGCGAGACCATCCAGTACACGGTGAGCACGTCGCGCGACAGCGCGGTGTGGAAGACCGTGTGCCCGGTGTACCCGAACCAGCGCCTGACCCTGATCGGACACGACGAGCACAGCGCCACCTGGGCCGCGGCCGGCTGGCCGTTCGGCGCGGAAGGCGCGATCCTGCTGGTCAACGACGGTCCGGGCACGCCGCTGGAAGTGCAGGTGCGCCCGAAGGACGCCTTCGAATGCGTGCACGATGCGGCCCAGGGGTATTACATCATCCGTTCGCGCCGCGGCGGCGTGGATGCCGCCGGTGCGCCGCTGCGCCTGCTGCTGCGGGTGACGCCGGCCGCGCAGGCCGCCATGCAGCCGACGGCGGCGAAAGCCGCGCCGGCGCAGACGCTCGCCCAAGCCCGGCGCCCGATCGCCGCGCCGGCGCAAGCCGCCCAGGCAGGCGCGCCCGCTCAGCCGGCGGTCTGGAAGCCGCGCATGGCGCCGCCGGCCGACATGACCGCGCTGCCGGTCGCGCGCCAGTCCGCCGCGCCCGCGGTCCCCGCGGCCGGGATGGAGGCGACCTATGCGCCGGTGGCGCGCCAGCGGGTGGCGCTGGCGGCGCTGGCCCTGCCGCGCCTGTCGCGCTACCGCGAGACCGGGGCGCAGGCGCTGGAGGTCGGGCTGACCCGGACGCTGGCGCCGGCCGCGGCCGGCGCTGGCGCGCACGACACCGCGATCCGCTTCGCCGTCGACGACGCCGACATGCTGCACGCGATCACGCCGGCCGGCCGCGAACCGGTGGCGCTGCCGGCCAGCTTCCGCCCGGTCGACAACACGGCGGTCGACCTGCTGCCGCCGCATCCCGAGATGGCGGACCGCTACTGTGCCCTGCTGCGCCTGCCGCAGCCGGCGGCGCTGCCGGTGGCGCCGGGTACGCGTCACGTGTTCGGCCGCGGCGCGCCGGCGCTGGCGGCGCTGCGCGTGCTCGACTCGCCGCGTTTCCTGCGCCATAAGCTGGACAATGCAGCGGACAACGCGGCGGGCAGCACGGCCTCCAGCGCCGACCGCCTCGGCCTGTCGCGCAACGCCTTCAGCTTCGAGGCCGGCCCCGGCGGCTGGCGCATCGCGCGCCTGAGTCCGACCCAGGCGCTGTACCACCTCGACGAGCACCTGGATTTCGTGGCCGCCCTCGGCGAGGCCACGCCGGACGCGCCCTACCTGCTGCCGGCCGGGCATCACCTGGCCGCCGGCCACTACGTGCTGCGCTTCGATGCCTGACATGGCTTCCATCACGTTCGCGCCGTGGCTGGCCTACGGCGCCGCGCTGGCGCTGACCCTGGCGCTGGCGGCCTGGCTGACGCCGCGCGCCTGGTGGCGCCGCCCCAACCTGCGCGCCCTCGGCGTGCTGGGCGGCGGCACGCTGGCGTTCGGCCTGCTGTTTTCGGCGCTGCTGGCGCCGCCGGTGCCGCCGTCCGCGATGGCTGCGATGGCCGCGCCGGCCGCGCCGGCCGCGGGAGTGCAGCCGCAGGCCGGCCTGCGCTACCTGGTGGCGGATGACCTCAACCTGCGCGACGGGAACGGCGTGCGCGCCCGCCGCGTGGCCGTGCTGCGCGCCGGCAGCGCGGTCACGGCCACCGGCGACAGCGACGGCGACTGGTGGCGCGTGCGCGCCCGCGTGGACGGCCAGGTGCGCGAAGGCTGGGCCAGCAGCCTGTGGCTGCGCCGCGCCGACGAGCGCCGCCAGCGATCGACGTCCGGCTAATCGAGGACGAGGCGCATCGGGTTGTAGCGCACGATCGACACCTGCATCGGCGCGGTGCGCTCGAAGCCGAGCGCTTCGTAGAAAGGCAGCGCGTGATTCGATGCGTTGACGGTGAACACGCGAGGATGGTCCGGGGCGCCGTCCAGGGCCGCCATGCGCGCGCTGTCCCACAGGCGGCGTGCGATGCCGCGCCGTTGCCAGCGCTCGTCGACGTACAGGCCATAGACGTGGGTGCGGCCGCGCACGCCGACGAAGCCGGCCAGCTCGCTGCCGGCCAGCGCCACGTGGTAGACGTAGCCGGCGGCGATGAAGCCGCGCAGCCCCGCCTCGCCCTGTGCGGCCAGGAAGGCGGCGGCGTCCCCGGGCGAGGATTCGTGCAGGATGAATGCCTCGGCGGCGCGGCGCAGCAGCGCGGCGGCGGCGGGGATATCGCTGTCTTCGATCGGTCGGATCAGCATGGGCACCGGCTGTGGTTGGGGACAATCCAAGATAGCACGCACCTGCGGTCGGGTACAATCCGCAGCCCTGTCCGGAGTCCCGATGTCCCGATGTCCACCGCACGCATTCCGATCCTGGCCGCGCTCGCCCTGCACGCCGGCGCCGTCGCCACCGCTGCCGCTGTCCCTTCCGCTGTCCCTACCGCTGTCCCTGACGCCACCGGCGCCGTCAACTGCGCCCTGGTCGCGCCGCCGGCGCAGGCCGGCGTCGACCGCCATCTGGGCGTGCTGCTGAAGGTCTACCCGCGCAACCCGGACATCGGCCCGGACTATGCCGGCTGCCAGACCCTGTGGGCGCAAGCCAGCGACGGCTGGGAGACGATCACGGTCGTCCACTACCGGGCCGGCCATGTGATCCGGGTGGAGAGCCCGGCCGTGGCCGGCGACCCGGTCGAGCAGTGCCTGGTCAGTGACGGCGCCGTGGTGCGCGGCGATCCGGCCCTGTGCGCGCAGCTGGACGACATGCGTCTCGAGTCGCTGCCGGCCGATTGCCTGGATGCGGACGGCAGCGGTGCCGGAGCGGAGGCGCACTGCATCCTGCGCTGACGCCGGGTGCGGTTTGCGGGTAAAGTAAGGCCATGCCGATTCCGCCTCCATCCCGCCTCCCCGCCGGCCTGCGCTTCGGCGCGCTCGACGTCGCGGCCTGCTCGCGGCTCGGCGCCGGCCCGCGCCTGCGCGCCGAAAACCAGGACAACCTGCTGCTGATCGACCACGACGGCAACGCAGCCTGGCTGCGCGACCAGGCCTGGGTGCGGCGCCGGCTGCCCGGCTGGCCGCGCGGCCATGCGCGCCTGGCGGTGCTGGACGGGATGGGCGGCCACGGCCACGGGCGCGAAGCGGCGGAAGCCGTGGCCGCCGGCCTGCTGGCGATCCCGCCGTGCCATGACGCGGACGCGCTGGCCCGCCACCTCGATGCGCTGCATGCCGGACTGCAGCGCCACTTTGCCGACGCCCGCTTCGCCGACGGACCGCGTCCCGGCACCACCCTGACCATGCTCGAACTGCCGCGACAGGGAGAAGGACTGGGGTCGCCGCTGCTGTACCACGTCGGCGATTCGCGCCTGTACGAGATCACGCGCGCGCGGGTGGCGCCGCTGACCGTCGACCACGTGCCGGCCACCGCCCTCGCCATGGCCGGCCAGATGGATGAAGCACAGTGGTGGCGGCAGGTGCATGGCGAACACCGGCCCCAGGTGTCGCAAGCCTTCATCCTCGGCAATGCCTTCGCCGATCCGCTGCGCCTGGCCGATCCGCTGTATGCGCTGTCGGCGGCCAAGCTGCCGCCCTGGCTGGGCCACCTGCCCGACCGGCGCGCGCTGACGCTGGCGCCCGGCGCGTCCTACCTGCTGGCCACCGATGGCCTGTGGTCGTGCTCGGATCCCTACGGCTGGGTCGGCCAATGGCCGCAGCTGCTCGGCGGCGGCGCCGGGGCCGCCACCATGCTGGACACATTGCTCGACGCCTACGATGCCCATCCGGCCGCGTTTTTCTACCCGGACAACGTCAGTGCGATCCTGGTGCGCACCCCGGCCGACGGCGCGCACGACGAAACCGCGCTGCCGCTGGCATGACCCGGCATTGCGCGGCATTGCACGGTATTGCGAAACCGCGAGAGACGCGCGCCGCCGCGGGGTAGAATCGCATAAGCTTGAGCCCGATCCGCTTACAAAAATATCAACGCCACCCCGAGCCGCCATGAACCGCTGCGCCAGCCCCGATCATCCGCACTGCACCAGTTGGGTCATGCCGGGCGAAACGCTGTGCGCGCACGACCACGCGCAGATGCAGGCGCGGATGCACGGCCAGGAGCAGCCGCCCCCGGAAGCCCGATCCGGCATACGCCAGGCCGTGGCGGCCGAGCGCCCCTGGCTGCACGTCAGCGGTTTCGATCCGCGCGCCGCCGGCGGCCGCCAGGCCGTCAAGCTGGAGCTGCGCGGCATGCCGCCCGACGCGCCCGCTGAGCTGGCCCTGCTGCTGCGCTCCGATTTGCTGGACGGCGACGGCGTCGGCTCGGCCGCGCCCGCAGCGCTGGCGTTCCGGCGCGGGCTGCGCGGCGAATGGCGCCCCGTGTTCATCGAATTCTCGTCGCGCGGACGCGAGCATGGCCAGTACCGCATCGACATCGAACTGCACGCCGGCGGCGCCGCACCGCGCAGCTGGGCCGCGACCCTGCTGCTGCTGGTGCCGCGCCCGGACGCCTCGCTGGCCGACATCCACCGCGCCTTCCTGTCCACCCACAAGAACGTCCGCATCCACGCCGACGACGCCGGGATCGCGCGCGTGCACGGCCTGGCCGCGCTGGCCGGTTCCGGGCCGCTCGACATCGACATCCAGGCGCGCAACGCATCGATCGCCCAGCTCGACTTCGGCGCCGAGGCCGCCAATGGCGGCGCGGGCGGCAAGATCGACCTGGCCCTGCCGACCCTGGCCTGGGACGAGGAACTGATCGAGATCGACCTGCCGGCGCCGCCGCGCCTGCCGGCCTCGGCCCACGCTTGTCCCGCGTACAGCGCCTGCCTGACGGTGCCCGCGCCGGACGCGGCCTGGCCGCGCCGGCTGCGCCTGTACGCCCTCGATGCCTGCGTGCTGGGGCGCTACGAAGCCGACGGCGCGCACCAGGCCGACCTGGCGCTGCGCCACCACGGCGAACACGGTCCGGAGGCCGGCGGGCTGACGCGCCGGCTGTCGGCGCGCCACGCCGTCATCCGTGCCGGCCGCCATGGCTTCGAGATCGAGGACGTCTCGCGCTACGGCGTGCTGCTGGATGGCATCTGGCCGGGCCGGCACAAGCCGGTGCCGCTGCGGCTGGGCATGCGGATCGAGCTGACCGCCAGTTTCCGCGGCGTGGCGACGCTGGTGGTCACGGCGCTGTTCGAGCACGCCGCGATGCTGCACCGGGTGGACGCCGGCGGCGGCGCCGAAGGTTTCATGCTGCTGGCGCCCGGACGCGCGCCGGCGCCGTCCGCCGCCGTGGATGGCCGTAGTGCCGGCCAGGCTGCGCACGTGCCGACGACGCTGCCGCGCGCCGCCGCGCTGCCGCTGCTGTTCCACCGCGACGGCGGCTTCTGGCACCTGGACCCGGCCAGCGGCCGGGAAACGCCGCTGGCGCCCGACGGCGTGGCGGAAGGCGTGGCCGGCCTGCCGGGCGGCATGCGCTTCCACCCCCACGCCCATCCCGATGACGCGCAACGCGGCGAGCGCCGCCGCTCCGCCGCTGTCCAGCTGCTCAGTGCCTGATGCTTGCCGATGCCTGCCGGGCGCCGCGTCAGTCCGGGATCAGGACCAGGAACACGAGCACCGTGCCCGCCAGCAGGGTGGCTTGCAGCGCCAGGACGATGATCGGAATCTGGATGTCCTTGGGAATACGCGTGTCGCACCTCGTATGCCGTTGATGAACGGGGATGCCCGAGGCGGAAATTATGCCACGCCCCGCAAATTTGCCATTTTGTATCGTATGCCCTGATCCACGTTGGATATCTTAAAAAGTTGCCATCGCAATTGTTGTTGTAACCATGGTTTTCGAAGAAATGTGTCTACAAAGCAACATGCTACACATGATTTGTTGAATTACGGAAAGTATGCCGGTACAGTGCGAACTACTCAATTTCCGCTGCCCAGGATATGACCACGAAACTCACTCTCCGCATCCGCATCATCGCGACCATGGCCCTGCTCGGTTTGATCATCGCCGCCACCGGCCTGATCGGCATCAATGGCATGCGCGCCAACCACGCGTCGCTCGAGCAAGTGTATTCGAGTCACCTGCTGTCCAGCATTGCCCTGGGCAGCTCCAAGAATTCGCTGGCGCGCGCCCGCTTCGTGCTGGACCGCGCCGTGCTGCATCCGGACGCGGCCGACGTCGAGAAGACCATCGCGCGCATGCAGGGCTTCGTGGCCGACTCGGACAAGACCTGGCAAGAATACGAGGCCATGGCGCGCGACGAACAGGAAGCGGCGCTGGTCAAGGCGCTGGCGGAAACCCGCAAGGGCTACATCGCCACCATCGACGCCGTCGTACGCGCCGTACAGCAGCGCGACGCCGAGACGCTGGAAACGCTGTTCATGAAGAAGCTGACCGCCACCTTCGGCGAGTACAACACCGCATCGACCAAGCTCGACGATTTCCAGGTAAGCGCCGCCAAGAACGCCTTCGAAGGCAGCGTGCAGAACAGCCAGCGCCAGCTGCAGTTGGCCATCGGCGCCGTGCTGCTGGGCGCGGTCCTGATCGTCTTGTCCTCGGTGTCGCTGCTGCGCGCCATCATGCGTCCGCTGGACCAGGCGCTCGGCCACTTCGATGCCATGGCCAAGGGCGACCTGTCGACCCGGGTCACCATCGACCGCTTCGATGAGATGGGCAAGCTGCTGCAAGGCCTGGCCAGCATGCAGCGCAACCTGGCGGCCACCGTGCGCGACGTGCGCAGCAGCAGCGCCTCGATCGCCACCGCCAGCAGCGAAATCGCGGCCGGCAACCTGAACCTGTCGAACCGCACCGAACAGCAGGCCGGCAGCCTGGAAGAAACCGCATCCTCGCTGGAAGAGCTGACCGCGACCGTGCGCCACAACGCCGACAACGCGCGCCAGGCCAACCAGCTGGCGGTATCGGCATCGGAAGTCGCGGTGCGCGGCGGCCAGCTGGTGTCGCAGGTGGTGGATACCATGGGTTCGATCAACGATTCGTCGAAGCGCATCGTCGACATCATCGCCGTCATCGACGGCATCGCCTTCCAGACCAACATCCTGGCGCTGAACGCGGCGGTGGAAGCGGCGCGCGCCGGCGAACAGGGCCGCGGCTTCGCGGTGGTGGCCGGCGAAGTGCGCAACCTGGCGCACCGCTCGTCGGCCGCGGCCAAGGAAATCAAGGAACTGATCACCGCCTCGGTCGCGAACGTCGACGCCGGCGCGGGCCTGGTCGACAAGGCCGGCGCCACGATGGACGAGATCGTGACCAGCGTGGCGCGCGTGACCGACATCATGTCCGAAATCATGGCGGCCGGCGCCGAGCAGAGCGCGGGCATCGAGCAGATCAACCAGGCCGTGGTGCAGATGGACCAGGCGACCCAGCAGAACGCGGCCCTGGTCGAGGAAGCGGCGGCGGCCACCGCCTCGCTGCAGGATCAGGCGCAGGCGCTGGCCGAACTGGTGGGCACCTTCCGTCTCGACCAGGAAACGCCGGCCGCGCCGTCGCGTGCGCTGCCGTCGCACGACGGGCGCCTGGCACTGGCGGTTTGAAACACGCCGGCCGCATCGGCTGATCCCGTCGTCCCCGCCTTCGCGGGGACGACGCATATGACAACGCGCAGGCCCGCGACAGTCGGCCGCGGCAACTACATCAGCTCCCGCACCACCCTGAATCCCACGATATCGTTGGACAGCACGGCCGAGAAGCCGTTGCGCAGCGCCGAGCGCAGGTAGCGCGGGTTGTACAGCCAGGACCCGCCGCGCAGGATGCGGCGCGACGGGTCGCCGCCCTCTTCCCACGCACCGCCGTCGAGCGGCGCGCCTTCGTAATTGTCGTGCACCGCGTCCTGCACCCACTCCCACACGTTGCCGTGCATGTCGTGCAGTCCCCACGCGTTGGGCGCGAACGTGCCGGCCGGCGTGGTGCCGCGCCGGTAGGCGCCGCGTGGGCCACCGTTGTAGGTGAAGTTGCCGTCGTAGTTCGCCTGTTCCGGGCTGATGGTATCGCCGCAGTTGAACGCGGTGCGGGTCCCGGCGCGGCACGCATATTCCCATTCGGCCTCGCTCGGCAGGCGGTAGCCGCGCCCGGTCATCCCGGACAGCCAGCGCACGTAGCGGATCGCATCGAACCAGTTGACCCCGACGACCGGATGGCGGTCGGTCTGGGCGAAGCCAGGCGCGTTCCAGTCGACTTCCCCGCTTGGGCGCCAGCCGGTGGCGCGCACGAACGCGCGCCACTCCTCCACCAGCACCGGATAACGTCCCATCGCGATCGGGCGCTCGATGCCGACCCAGTGCTGGGGCAGTTCGCGCGCCAGCCAGCCTTTCTGCGACCCGGCCGCCATCGCGATCTCGCGCTCGTGCTCCGGTGAGCCCATCTGGAAGCGGCCGGTCGGCAGCAGCACCAGTTCCGGGCCCGTGAGGTCCGACCCGATGAATTTGTCGCGCAGGATGCCGTCGGTGACGGGTGCCGCCGGGGGCGCCACCGGCACCCGCGGTGCGGCCGGGGCCTCCGGGCCGGATGCGGCCGCGACAGCGTCCGCCCGCAGGGCAAGGGCACGCTTCTGCTCGGCGAGGTAGGCCGCGGCCGCCCTGGCCTGCGCCGCCTTGCGCTCGGCTTCCTCGCGCGCCAGGCGCGCCTTTTCCGCTTCGGCATCACGGCGCTCGGCCAGCTGGCGCCGCAGCGCCTCCTTGCGCGCGGCGCGCGTTTCCTCGGCCGCGAGGCGGGCCAGCCTTTCCTGTTCGCGCCGCTGGCGCTCGACCGCGGCCCTCGCGGCGGCCGTGGCCGCGGCGCGGATCGCCGCCTCGCGCGCCTGCTGCGCCGCTTGTTGTACCGCCTGCTGCGCTGCCTGCTGCGCCGCTTGTTGCGCCGCCTGCTGGAGCGCTTCTTGTGTCAATTGTTGCGTAGCTTCCTGCAGCGCTGGTAGCGCGGCTTCCCGCGCCGCTTCACCTGCCCCGTCGCCGGGCGCCTCGCCCCCCGTCTCCACTGGCGCGCCGGCGTCAACAGGGGCGGGGTCCGCGCCGGCCGCCGCCAGCCGCGCCAGCAGCTCGCGCACGCTGGCCGGGCGCCGCGCCGCCTCGGGCGCGAAACCGGCTTGCAGCACCGCCCACTGCGCTTCGTTGAACGGAGCCGGGCGTTCGCCCGCCCCGGCCGGTTCGGGCAGGCGTCCGCTCACCATCTGGTGGATCAACACCGCCACCGCGTACACGTCCAGCGCCCGGTCCGGCGGGCCGGGCCGGCGCCCCGCTTCCGGCGCGCGGTAGCCGGCGGTGCCGGCGCTGGCCGGTGCTTCGAGCGGCGCCGTGCCCGGCGCGACGGCGGTGTCGGCGCCGCGCGCGCTGGCCGCGATGCCGAAGTCGAGCAGCTTGACGTCGCCGCGCGCGGTCAGGAACAGGTTGGCCGGCTTGATGTCGCGGTGGACCAGGCGATGCCGTTCCCAGGCATGGTCGAGGGCCTCGGCGACCGGGTCGAGCAGGCCGAGCGTGCGCGCCAGGCCGATCGGCCCCGCGCGCCGCAGCAGGCTGTCGAGGTCTTCGCCTTCCAGGCATTCCATGATGATGAAGTAGCTGGCCGTGGCCGGGTCCTGGGCCCAGTCGTACACGCGCACGATGTGCTCGTGCGCCAGCTGGCGCGCGCGCGCCGCTTCCTCGACCAGCAGGCGCGCCCGGGTGCCGTCCGCGGTCAATTGGGGCGGCAGGATCTTCAGTGCGACCTGGGCGCTGTGTCCCAGCTCGGCCTGGGTGGCGAGGTCGGTGGCTTGCCATACCTGGCCCATGCCGCCGTGCCCGATCAGGCGCTCGAGACGGTAGCGGCGCTCGAACGGGCCGACTTCCTGGCCGGCCATCAGGCCGATCTCGGTGCCGGCGGGGGGCGACGCGGGCGGCGGCGCAAGCGGCACGGGCGGCGGCGAATAAGCCGCGTCCAGGATCGCGTTCTTGCGGCTGTCGAACTCCTGGCGGCTCAGCAGGCCGTCCTCGTGCAGCGCGCGCAGCTCGCGCAGCTTGTCGGTCGCCGTCTGCATCATCCCCGGGCCGGCAGCGGCGCTCCGCAAGCGCCGCAGAAGCGGTCGCCGGCGGCGGCGTGCGCGTGGCCGCAGGCGCTGCCGGCCTGCGCCAGGCCGGCGCCGAGCCGGGCCTGCGCCGCCAGCGCCGCCTTGTTGACGTCGTTCTGCAGCGCCAGCAGGTCGAGCTGGTGGCGGCGGTCCTTGTCGACTTCGCGTTCGCGCCGCTCGCGCTCCCGTTCCACGCGCTGTTCCGCCAGGCGCAGCGCTTCGGCGGCGCCGCCGCCCCCGGCGCCGACCACGCCGGCCAACGCCGCCAGCTGCTCGGCGCTCATGCCGGCGTGCAGGCGCGTCTTCATCACCTCGGCCAGCAGCGCGGCGTTGGCGGCGGGGGCCAGCGCCAGCTTGGCGCTGTCGTCCATGCCGCCCAGCGCCGCCGCCCGCTCGGTTTCCTGGGCCATGCGGCGCAGTTCCTGCTGCCATTCGGCTTCGCGCTCGGCCGTCCTGCCCTCCTGCAGGCGGCGCGCGTGCAAGGCGTCGGCCTCGATCGTGCGCAGCAGTTTTTCGTGCTGGGCCAGGGCCTCGGCCTGGCCGCCTTCGCGGCGCAGGGCTTCCACGCGCTGGCGCACCGCCTCGGCCTCGACCGACTCGGCGCGCTCGGCGCCGCGCAGGCGCGCGCCGAACTCGGCATCCTCCCATTCGAGCACGCGCTCGGCTTCGCGCCGGCGCGCCAGGTTGGCCAGCTGCACCAGCTTCAGCTGGGCGCCGTGCTCCTCCTCGTCGATCTCCCGCGCGCGTTTGTCCGCGGCCTGCCCGGCCTCGCGCAGGCGCGCCAGCTCGGCGCGGCGCCGGGCCGCATCCTCGATGCCCTGCGCCTGCTCGATCTTGTTGCGGATCTGCTGCTGCAGCAGCTGGTGGGTGAAGCGCTGCTGCGCCACGGTGCGGGCCTCGGCCGCGGCCTGGCGCGCCACTTCCAGCTCGGTACGCATGCGGATGCCCGCCAGTGCGCGCGTGTGTTCCCACTGCCCGGCCTCGTCCAGGCGCGCGCCGCGCTTGCCGGCCAGTTCATGCTCGAGTTCCTTGACCGCGTCGACGGCGCCGCGCTCGATCGCCTGCTTGCGCGTGCGCGACTCGACGATGCGGCCATACAGCTCGATCTCGCGGCTGCGGATCGCATGCGCGCGTTCGGCGTTCTTCAGCGAGAGTCCGGCGCGTTCGAGCGCGCCGTCGGCGCCCAGCTCGGCGCGCCGGTAGGCCAGCCGCGCTTCCTGTTCGCGGCGCCGGATGCGCTGCCATTCGGCGTCGGTATACAGCTCGTCGAGGTGCTTCGCATGCGCCAGTTGCACGTGGCGCTCGTCGGCGGCCAGCCACAGGCTGCCGATGCGGGCCCGGTTGGCGTCGAATTTGTCGTGGCGCACTTCCAGCGTGTCGACACGCGCCACCGCCAGCCCGTACTGCGCCAGCAGCATCGTGAGGCCCCCCTGCAGGTGCTGGTCGAGCTGCGGACGCAGCCCGGTGTTGCCGGCCATGTCGCGCAGCGAGCGCGCGGCGATGAACTCGCCCGCCAGCTGGCGCACCGGCGCCGCCAGCAGTTCACGCAGCCGGGCCGCGCCGATGGTGCCGGGCGCGGTCATGAAATGGCGGGCGAAGGCGGGCACGTTCTCGATCCGCAACGACAGCGCCAGGCGCGCCGACACCTCCAGCTGCTCGGCCGTGGCCAGGCCGGCGAATTCGAAATCGACCGCCGTCGCGCCGCTGCGCGTGACCAGGATCTCGGCGTGCTGGTTGCGCAGCAGGTGGTTCAGGCGCGTGAAGAAACCTTCGATCTCGTATTCGCCCTGCGGCACCTCGGTGGCCTGGCCGCCCTGCAGGATATAGGCGCGGGCGGTGGGCGGCACGCGCAGGGTCTTCACGAACATGCCGGACAAGGCGTCGACGCCGAAGAACACGGCCAGCTCGTCCGGCCCCGGGATCCAGCGGTTATCGACCAGAAGGGGTGCGCTGCGCGCGGCAGCGCCGGAACCGGACATCTCGACCATCGTTTACTCCCATGAAGACGCGATTGTAGCAAGCCGTGCCGCATCATGTTTTCGTTGCAACAAGCGTGCGCGGACCCGCATGCGCACCGACCGTGGGCCCCGTTGTTCAAATGATGCCGATGCGTTCCACGCAGGCCACGCTGGCCCCCAGCGCGCGCAGCCGGTCGGCAAAACCGTCCGGCAGCGCGCCTTGCCAGGCCTGCGGCAGCAGGATGCGGTCGCCGCCGGCGGCTTCGCGCAGCAGCAGCGCGCACTTCGGTTCCAGGCCCTCGACCGTGTCGACCCGGCCGGCATGCCAGGCATCCGACTGGCCGGTGGCGACCAGGCGCCCGCGCGGCACGAATTCACGGCCGCGCGCGATGCGGTCGGCCAGCACCAGCGCCAGTTCGAACGAGCGCCCCTGGAAATGCGGCTGGCCGAAGCGCACCGTGGTGCGCCAGCGTCCGGTGCCGCGGCCGTCGAAGTGGCGCGCCCCGGCCAGCGCCCGGCGCACCGCCAGCTGGCGCGCCGCGTCCTGGCCGGGCACGGCGATGGTCGGTTCTTCCTCGCCCGCATCGTGTCCCGGCGCATGCTGCGGCGCCTGACCCGGCGCGTGCGCCAGCGGATGGACGCCCACCTCGACCCAGCACAGGCTGTCGCCGGCGCCGCCGGCATGCAGCGGGAACCAGGCGCGCGCCGTCGACACCGCCGCCGCCGGATCCGGATGCCCGCACAGCTGGCCCAGGTGGGCCAGTCCGGCGGGCCCGCCCAGCAGTGCCGCATCGGCCCCTTCGCCATGCACCTCGACGGCATGGCCGTCGATCCGGCCCAGGTGCCAGGCGTCCGACCAGCCGTTGGCCAGCAGCGCCACCCCCACGGGTGCCGGCGCCTGCCACAGGCCGCGCACCATGCGGTCGGCCAGCACCACGGCCAGTTCCCAGTCGCGCTCGTGCGCGGCGGGCGCGCGGTCGATGCCGATCACCACCTGGTCGCGGCTGTCGAAGCGGGTCTCGGTGTGGCGCGCCAGGCGCACCACTTCCTGCATGCGCTCGGCCAGGCGGACGTCGCCCGGCGCGGTGCACTTGACCTCGGCGCGGCCGGCGCGCGGGCGGCGCGTGGCGGTCACGGTCAGCAGCGTGCCGTCGGCCAGCCGGCTACGGCACTCGGCAAACGTTGCCGCGGCGCTCATGCGGTTTCCTCCTCGTGCGCGCGGCGCCGGCCTGCGCAGTCGGCTTCCAGGTTGGCGACGATGCGCTCGTATTCGCCGTACAGCGCGCCGAGCAACGCCGGCGAGGCGCCCTTCAGGCGCGCCAGCAGCGCCCAGGCCTCGTCCAGCGAAGCAGTGGCGCGCCGGCTGTGGCGCACGCGGCGCAGCTGCTCGGCGGGCGCCAGCGGCTGTCCCGGCGCCGACAGGCCGAGCGCCGGCATGGCGTTGGCGCCGACGCTGAGCAGGTCGAGCCGCTGCAGCAGTGCCTGCTGCTGGTGGAACTGCTCCGGACTGTCCGGCAGCGCGGCCAGGCGCAGGCCGCACATCAGGCACGGCAGCTCCAGGAACAGGCGCCGCAGCGCCCTGGCGTCGGCCAGCGCCGGCTCGGGGACGTCGTCGACAGGGGCGGCGCTGCGCCCGGCCTGCGGCGCCGGCGCATCCTGCCGCGCCGTGCGCGCGGCCAGCAGCGCGGCGTAGTCGCGGCGCTCGCCCAGGTCGACCGGCACGCAGTCGTCGACGGTCAGGCCGAAGCGCATGTAGAGCAGCTGGTTCAGGCCCAGGCGGAAGGCGTTCCATTCGTCGATCGTGGCGCAGGGCGGCAGTGCCAGCCCGCCTTCGAGCAGCTCGCGCTGCAGCGCGCCCTCGACCGCCGCCGCCAGCGCGTCCAGCCCGAGCCGGCCCGACACTTCGCTGGCCAGGTAGAGGTCGAAGCGCTGGCGGGTCGCGTCGGGACCGGCCGCGTCGATGGCGAAGCTGGTGCGCAGGCCGATCTCCGGCGCGCCTGCGAACGGCAGCAGGTCGATCGTGTAAGGTCCCGGGTGGAAGGCATAGCCCAGCTCGCCGTCGCGCAACTCGACGCGTTTGGCGGCGGCCGTACCGGCGCGGCGGGTGCTGCCGCGCGGGTCGACGATGACCAGCGGCAGGCCCGGCGGCACCGTGCAGCCGCTGCGCACCGGCAGCGCGACCGCGCTGCGGCCCAGCTCGCAGGCATCGGCGACCGGGGTCGTGCGTTTGAACAGGCCTAGCATGATGTCCTCATGATTCGTTTTATACCAGCGCGTGTGGGGCCACCGCGAACGCGGCGCCGTGCGCGTGCAGGTGGTCGGCCGGGGGCGCCGCGAACGGCCAGGCCGCCTCGCACTCGCCGTCGGCGTCGAGCCGGCCCTCCAGTATCGTCTTGCCGCCGCCGTCGAGCACCCGCAGCGGCGCGCGCGCGGCCAGCAGCGCGGCGGCGAACGGCGCCTCCGGCGCCAGCTGCAGGATGGTGCGCCAGGCGCCGCCGGCGTCGACGAAGTGCAGCGTCCAGCAGCCGTCGTCGGTGCGCAGCGCCACGGGTGTTCCGCCGCTGCTGGCGGCGCGCAGCATGCCGCGGCTGCCGCGCCATGCCGACACGCTCACGGCGGCCGCGCGGCGCTCGAGCGCCAGCTGGCGCAGCCGGCGTGCGGTCAGCGGCGAGGCCTGCAGCGCGCCGCGTTCGCCGGCGCTCAGCGGGCGGCTGCCGTCGAGCGCCGCCAGCAGGGTCGCATCATCGAGCAGCAGGCGGTCGCCTTCCGCGCGCCGCCCCGCCAGCAACCGCGCCTGGAGCTTCCTCTGCAGGTCGTTCGCGTCCGGCATCTTGTTCGCATTCATCGTCTCATCCGCCTTTCATCGTGGTGGGCGCGCCCGCTGCCCGGCCCAGCGCTTCCAGCCGCGCGATGGCCGCGTCGCGCCGCTTGCGCAGGGTCGGCAGCGACACCTCGGCCAGGGCCGCCAGCTGCCCCATGGTCGGCAGCTCGCCGCTGGCCGGATCGCGCCATGCGTCCGGATAGGCATCGTCGCCGGGCCCCAGCAGGCGCGCATACACCGCCAGCCGCACCGGCAGCGCATCGGCGGCCAGCGCCCGCGCCGCCCAGCTGGCGCCGTCCTCGGCCCGCGCCGCCGCCGACAGGTAGCCGGGGGGCAGTGAAACCGAGGCCGCGAGCGCTTCCAGGCGCGGATCGGGTTCCGTGGCGCCCCGCGGCGCCTCCGCCTCGGGCGCGTCGTCCACCGCATCCGCGAGCGTATGCTCGACCGTATCCAGTTCGTCCTGGCGCGCTTCCAGGATCCGGTCCGGGCCCGGCGTCGCCGCCTCGGCCGATTCCTGCAGCACGCGCCAGTAATCTTCCATCCAGACGGCGGCGTCGTCCAGGTCGCGCAGCCAGTCGTGGTCGCGGTTGGCCGACAGGACTTCGTATTCGCCGATCTCGCGCAGCATCGCGCCGATCTTGTCCGGACTGGTCTTCAGGCTGGCGAAGCGCTTCGAGCGGGTGTGCAGCGGGCCCGGACTGGCGCCGTAGCGCTCCAGCGTCTCGCTCCAGCGCAGCAGCCACTCGGGGCGGCAATCGGCGATCGAGCGCAGCTGGCGCACTTCGATCGGCATGCCCTCCAGCGTGCGCCCGAGGATGGCGCCGACCTGCTCGCGGTGCTGTTCCCAGTTGGCGAACAGGCGCGCCAGCGCGCCGTAGGCGGTGTCCAGCATGCGGTAGGCGTACATGCGGTTGGGGCTGCACGGACGGCCGCAGGCCACCTGGTAATTGTCGGCATCGACCTTGTCGCGCAACACCGCATACATGTCGTTGACCTTCTTGCGCAGCAGCGCATCGCTCATGCCATTCCCGGCCACCGCCGCGCAAAAGGCGTTCCAGTCGGCCGGGCGCGCGCGCAGCTCGTACACCAGGGTCAGCGCCAGTTCGAACACGCTGTCGCCGTAGCTGTTGCCGGCGGCCTGGGCGCGCGGACTGCGGCGCCCGGCGCGCAGACTGCGCGCCATGCCATCCACATGATCCTCCAGATGCGCCGGCGTCGCCAGGGGACCGTCGCCGGCGCGCAACAACGCCAGCGAGCATTGCCCCAGCAGCTTGCGCACTTCTTCCCAACCAGGTTCCTGGTACCGGGTTCCCGGCAGACGCATACCTTCCTTTCGACGTGTTCGCGCCCCGGACAACGCCGGGCCGCAGCAAATAATGCCATACAAACATACATCCAAGGCGCGCTGGAAGGGTATATTTTCCCCTCTTATCGGGCTTTCAAGGACTTCCGGGCAAGATGGCGCAGGACGGCGGCGGCCACCGGCGCCGCGTGCTCGCCGCCCGTGCCCTCGGACCGGCTGACGAACACCGCCAGCGCCAGCCGGTGCGCCTGTCCCGGCACGCTGTGCGGCTCGAGCCAGCCGGTGAACCACACCGTGGCCAGTTCGCCATCGCCGACCGGAGCGGTGCCGGTCTTGCCGGACAGGCCGCGGCGCACGCCTTCCAGGTCGGCGCCGCGGAAGGCGCTGGCCGCCGTGCCGGCGTCGACCACGCCCTTCATGCCGGCGCGGACGCGGTCCAGGCGCACGCCCAGCGGCCGCGCCGCCGGCACCTGTGCAATTTCTCCATCCAGCGCCGCCAGCAGCCGTGGCGTGACGGCGCCGCCCTGCCCCACCGCGCCCGCCACCAGCGCCATCTGCAGGGGGGTGGCCTGCATGCGCAGTCCGATCGCCATCTGGCGCAACTCGTGGCGGGTACGCACCGGATCGATCCCGGCCGGCGTGGCCTGCAGCGCATCCCAGGCCGACCACGGATAGGCCGCGGGCAGCAGTCCGCCGTCCAGGCGCAGCGCCTGGCCGAAGCCGAGCCGGCGCGCCATCGCGACGATCGGACGCACGCCGTCCAGCCCATCGGCGGCAAGCGGCTGCAGGTCGGCCAGGCCGCCCGTCGCGCCGTGCAGGCCGCGGTCGGACAGCTCGCCGGTCCAGGCGAACCAGGTATTCAGGCTGTAGGTCAGCGCCTGCGCCAGGCCCAGGCGGCCATCCTGGGCGCGCCGGTCCAGCCCCTGGTCGCGGAAATTCGTGATGCGCGCGCGGCCGCCGGCGGGGTAGCTGGGCGCATCGGTGCGGAAGTCCCAGCCGTTCTCCGCCGCCCCGGCGTTGATGGCGGCCAGCGGCATGCCGTCCAGCAGCGCGTCCAGGCGCCGGTCGCGCTGCGCCGCCAGCTCCAGGCCGAGCGCGCTGACGATCTTGAAGGTCGAGCCCGGACTGCGCTCGGCGCCGCCGTCGTGCTGGAAGGCCGGCAGCCGCAGCGGGCTGGCGGCCGGGTCGGCGCGCTCGAAGGCGCGCACTTCGCGCCAGTCGGCGCCGCCGGTCTTTCCCGCACCCGCATCGTTACCGGCGCCGGCCGCCGCCAGGATGTCGCCGGTCTCGGTGTCGAGCAGCACCAGGCCGGCCTGGCGCCCTTCCGGCGCCAGGGTGCCGCTGCTGCAGCCGTCCGCGCCCGCGTGCCCGTTCCACCGACCGCGGCGCATGCCGATGCATTCCAGTGCCGCCTGGGCCGCCGCCTGCAGTCCGAGGTCGATGCTCAGCCTGGCCTCGTGGCGCCCCGTGCCCGGCAGGCGGCCCAGCATGCCGGCCACGCCGGACGCCTGGTCGGCATGCACGCCCAGCAGCGTGGCCAGGCCCGCCGCGCGCGCGGCCTCGGTCGGCACGCCGTCGTGCCAGAGCGGCGTGCCGTTGCGGTCGCCGATGCGCACCCCGGCCAGGGCCGGCGCCGTCCCCGGGCGCGCAGCGTTGGCCGCGCCGGCGGGCAGCGCCTGCCAGCGCAAGCGGCCGTCCTGCAGCGCCAGGTGACGGTAGCGCGCATCGCCCGGCGTGGCCAGCGCCTCCATGCCGAGCGGGGCGGCGTCCAGCACCAGTTCGCGCGCGCCGGGCACCGGTTGCAGATCGAACACTTGCACCTGGTCAGGCGTGCGGCAGGCGCGCCCGCTGCAGGCCGGCACAGGGGCGCCCGCCAGCCGCGCGCCCTGCACGCCGAGCAGGCGCCCGGCCAGCATCACCCGGATGGGTTCGCCCGCATGCGCCGATGCCGCCAGCGGCAGGCGCAGGCGCGCGCTGTCGCCGGCCGGCCAGGCGCCGATGCGCTGCCATGGCGCCCAGCCCTGCGGCAGGCGCGCGAACAGGCGCGCACCGGCGGCCGGCATGCCGGAGGCCAGCGGCGCCGGCACGCCGCCGGTCTCGGCGCGCCACGGCGCCTCCGTCCCGGCGTGCAGGCCGGCGCCGCGCACGCGCCATGCCAGCAGCCGGCGTTCGCCATTGAAGATGCGCACCTGCTCGCGCACGAATTCGCCGTCGGCGCGGCCGTACAGGTGCTTCAGCAGCACTTCTCCCTCGGCGTCGAGCACGGCGCGGTCCCAGGGCGTGCGGCCGGCGGCGCGCCAGCCGGCCAGGTCGGGCGGCGCCAGCTCGGCCAGGCCGCCGGCACCGAGGCGCACCAGTCCGTGCACGCGCAAGCCCTCGAACAGCTGCTCGTCTTCCAGGCGCACCGGCGCCGCCGCCGGTACCGCATAGCGGCCCGGCGCCAGCCTGACTTCGACCGGATCGCCGGCCGCCGGTGCGCCGGCCGCCGGATCGCCGGCCGCCGGTACGCCGGCCGCCGGGAACGCCGCCACCAGCGCAGGGCCTGACGCAAGCGGAGGGCTTGACGACAGCGCGGCGCCGCCGGCGTCGGTGCGGTACAGCTGCAGCACCAGTTCGCCGGCCTGCGGGCAGGTGCTGCTGGGCCGGCGCAGCACGCGCAGGGCCGCGGCGCCGTCCCACAGCATCCAGCCCTGGCGGTAGAGCAGCGCCTGGCCGGCGCTGCCGGATACGGCGCGGCCGCCACCGGCGTCGCCGATCCAGTCGGCCTGGCGTCCTTCCCAGCGCAGGCGCAAGGGCGCGCCGTCGACCGCTGCGCCGCCGATCTCGATACGCGGCATGGGCGCGCTTGCCAGCAGCGGGCTGCGCGGCGAGGAGGCGAGCGCCGCCAGCTGGTCGAGACGCCAGCCGATGCGGACCGGCAGCAGCCGTCCGCGCGCCGGGTCCGCCATCTGGGCGCACAGATCGATGCGCCGAACAAGCTCGGCGCGCATGCCGGACAGGACCAGCAAGGTGGCGCCGCCGTGCCGGCCAAGGTGCACGCCGGCCTGCGCCGGCACCTCGAAGACCGCGCCCGGCAGGGCCGGCTGCAGCAGCGCCAGCCGCGGGCTGGCGGCATCTTGACCCGCCGCGGCCAGCCAGCGCGCATGGGTGGCGATGGTCCAGGCGCCGGCGCCGGCCAGCAGCAGCGCGGCCAGCGCCAGGCACATGAACGGACCGGGCATGAACGGACCGGGCAGGCGGGGCCGTGGCAGCGCCGGCAGCCGAAAAAACCGCCGCGGCGGGGCGACGGCAGGGCCCGGCCCGGCGGACGCCGCCGCATCCGCACGCATGCCGGCGCCACGCACCGCGCGTCCGCCCACGCGCAGGTTGCGCGCGCGCCGCCAGCGCGTCCGGTTTGCCGCCAGCACCTCGAATACCGCTCCGATCATCGTGTCTTCTCCCGCCCTCGAGCTATCCCGGCCGCCTAGCGGAGGGAGCGCGAAAACGCGCCTGCGGAGAGCGCTCGCAGCCGTGGCCCGCGCGCGTTTTTCGCGCCGGGTTTTATGCACTTCGTCCCGCGTTTCATGCAGCCTGTCGCAACCCGCTGGAGACCCGGAAAGCCTTTGGATACAGTGCGTACATCGAAACCCCAACCGCAAAGGAGCCTCAAATGAACATCATCAAGAACATGGAAGCCGCCTTCCTCTTTTCGCTGAGCGTGGCAGGCGTGGCCAGCGTCGCGATCGACGCGATTCCGCCGGCGCAGGCGCAGGAACCCGTCAGGGCGGTGGCCGTGAACAGCCTGGTACCGCAGCCCGGCATCCCGGCGGTGCACGTGCATGCCAGGCGCATGAGCGACGCCGAAAAGCAGCAGTCGCTGGCGCAGGAACGCGCGCGTCCGGGTGTCTGACGATGGCGCCGCGGCACAGGTCCGGCCGCCCGGCCGGACCCGGCGCCCAGGCAGGCCCGCCCATGCCTTATCCCTTTGGCTACAGGCTTTGTGGCAAGCACGCATCAGCGCCCGGCGCGATCCTGTATCAGTTGTAAGCATCCTTTGCAGCCCGTTTCCGACCACGGCAGCGCGCGCTATAGTTCCTCCATCCGCTTTTCCGGACTGGAGACAGAACATGAAATTCCTTACCTCGACCGCCCTCGCCGCCCTGCTCGCCCTCGGCGCCGCCAGCGCTCCCCTGACCTCGATGGCCGCCAGCAATGTCAGCCTGTTCATCGGCACCGCGCCGCCGGCACCTCTGTATGAGCGCATGCCGCCGCCGCGCCGCGGTCACGTGTGGGCGCCGGGCCACTGGGAATGGGGCGGCCAGCGCCATGTCTGGGCGCCCGGCTACTGGGTTACCGAACGCCCGGGCTACGTCTACAGCGCGCCGACCTGGACTGCGCGCGGCGGCGGCTGGTATATGGAACCGGCGCGCTGGAGCCCGTATGACCGCGGCTACGCCGGCCGCGACCGCGACCGCGACGGCATCCCGGACCGCTACGAAGTCCGCCGCGGCCATGGCTATGACCGCGACCGCTGGGACCGCGACCGCTACGACGGCCGCCGTTTCGACTACCGCGGCGGCCGCCACGACGAAGACCGTGACGGCATCCCCAACCGCTACGACCGCGACCGCGACGGCGACGGCGTGCCGAACCGCTACGACCGCCGTCCGGACAATGGGTGGCGCCGCTGATCGCCCGCCCGGCATGACATCGACAAGCGCCAGCCAGCCTGGCGCTTTTTCATTTGTGCAATTCACTTTGTGCAATCACTTCGATGCCGAAACCGGTTATCCTCTCGGCATGAATCCACCCATCGATCTCGATTTCCATGCCGGCTTCGACCTCGACCGCCTCGCCTACAAGAGCGAACGCGCCGCCAGCCGGCGCCTGGCGCTCGCGTGCGGCATCGGCGCCGGGCAAGCCCTGCGCCAGGTGCTGGAGCAGCGCGCCGGCCAGGCCGGCCTGGCCGCGCTGGTGACGGCGCGCCTGGCCGCGCAGGCTGCACAAGACGAGCGCGACGCCGCGCGCGCGGCGCGCCGCGCCGCCGACAAGGCGCGCCGCGCAGCCGCCCACGATGGCCGCCCGAGCGCCTGGCGCGCCTGGTTCGACGGCTCGGCCCGCCCGAACCCCGGCCAGTGCGGCATCGGGGCCGTGCTCAAGGGGCCGGGCGGCGCCGGCGTCGAGCTGGCCCTGGACGCCGGCTACGGCAACAGCAGCGAAGCCGAGTACCGCGCCCTGATCGCCGTGCTGGAAGCGGCCCTGGAGCACGGCGCCGACGAGCTGACCGTGTACGGCGACAGCCGCGTCGTGATCGACGACGTCAACGGCCCGGACGCCTTCGCGGCGCCGGCGCTGGCCGCCTACCGCGCCGCCGTGCGCGCGCTGGCCGCGCGCGTCAGGCACTTCACCCTGCGCTGGGTGCCCCGCCACAAGAACCTGGAAGCGGACGCGCTGTCGCAGCGCGCCACGGAACAATCGCATGCATGAACTGACTACCTGGCGCGAGCGCCTGGCGGCCCTGGCCGCGCACGCCGCCGCCGCGGAAACCGAGCGCCAGGGCAGCGACGGCGCCCACGATGCCAGCCACCTCGACCGCGTCTGGCGCAACGCCCGCGCGATCATGGCCGGCCACCCCGAGGCCGACGCGCTGGTGGTGCTGGCCGCCTGCTACCTGCACGACCTGGTCAACGTGCCCAAGAACGACCCGCGCCGGTCGCAGGCTTCGCGCCTGTCGGCCGGACTGGCCCGCACCGAACTGCGCCGGCTCGGCTTCCCGGAAGCCAGGCTGGACGCGGTGGCGCACGCGATCGAGGCGCACAGCTTCTCGGCCGCGATTCCCGCCACCACGCTGGAAGCCCGGATCGTGCAGGACGCCGACCGCCTGGACGGCCTGGGCGCGGTCGGGCTGGCGCGCATGTTCTACATCGCCGGCCGCATGGGCAGCAGCCTGGCGCACGGCAGCGACCCGCTGGGGATGGCGCGCCCCCTGGACGACAAGGCGTACGCGCTCGACCACATCCCGGTCAAGCTGGCCCGGCTGCCCGGCATGATGCAGACCGCGGCCGGACGGCGCCTGGCCGAGGAACGCCTGGCGCTGCTGGAAGACTTCCGCGCCGCGTTCGCCGGCGAGTGGCGCGGCAGCGACAGCTAGCGGCGCCCGGACCAGAAACCGCCGTCGGCCGATGGTAATATCGTTGCCGAACGGTGCTACCATGAAGCTCCTCCGTATCACGGACAGCGCCCATGACCAGCACCGCGACAGTCGCCAAGGCCCCGGCCGGCAACCTGAATTTCGTCTTGATCTGCGTTTTCATCGACATGCTCGGCGTCGGCCTGATCGTGCCGGTGCTGCCGGCGCTGGTCGGCGAATACGTGAACGGGCGCGAGCAGCAGGCACTGTGGTACGGCATCCTCGGCGCCGTGTTCGGCCTGATGCAATTCATCTTCATGCCGATGATCGGGATGGCCAGTGACCGCCTCGGCCGGCGCCCGGTCCTGCTGTATTCGATGGCCGGCATGTGCATCAACTTCCTGACCACCGCCTGGGCGCCCAACCTGGCCTGCCTGTTCATCGGCCGCGTGATCGGCGGCGCCTCGTCGGCCAGCATGGCGGTGGCGTCGGCCTACGCGTCCGACGTGTCGACGCCCGACAACCGCGCCAAGAGCTTCGGCCGGATCGGCGCCGCCTTCGGCCTCGGCTTCATCTGCGGCCCGGCGCTGGGCGGCCTGCTCGGCAACGTCGGGCTGCACCTGCCCTTCTACGTCGCCGCCGCGCTGTCGGCCGCGAACTTCGTCTACGGCTGGGTGGCGGTGCCGGAATCGCTGGCGCCGGACAAGCGCGCGCCGCTGCGCTGGGCACGGCTGAACCCCTTCGCCGCCTTGTTGCGCCTGCTGCGCCGGCACGACATCCGCGGCCTGGTGCTGGTCTTCACGCTGGTGACCTTCGCCCAGATGACGCTGCAGTCGACCTTCGTGCTGTACACCAGCTTCCGCTTCGGCTGGACGCCGCGCGACAACGGCATCGCGCTGTTCTGCGTCGGCCTGTCCTCGATCGTGATGCAGGCCGGTCTGCTGGCGGTGCTAATCCGGCGCTTCGGCGAGGTGCGCCTGACGCTGCTCGGCATGACGTCCGGCGCCCTCACCTTCCTGCTGTACGGTCTCATCACGCAAGGCTGGCTGATCTACGTGCTCATCCTGTGCAACCTGCTCAACTTCGCCGTCGGGCCGGCGCTGCAGGGCATCGTGTCCAAGGCGTCGACGCCGCGCGAACAGGGCGAGCTGATGGGGTCGCTGCAGTCGATCGGCAGCCTGGGCCTGGTCGTGATGCCGCTGGTGGGCACGGCGATCCTGGGCGCGGTCAGCCACCTGCCGCCGCACGACTGGCGCGCCGGCAGCAGCTTCTACATGTGCGCGGCGATGCAGGCGCTGGCGGTCGCGATCGGGTGGCGGGTGCTGCGCAAGCGGAGAGAAGGCGGCACGCTGCCTGATACGACGGCCACGCGCTGAGAAACCGTCGTCCCCGCGACGGCGGGGACCCATGCGGAATACCAGGATTCCGTTTACGCGAAACAGCCGCGGTGTGTCGAAGTGAGCGGCTTCGGATACGCAGTATGGATCCCCGCCTGCGCGGGGACGACGAGGGCGGCGCGGGACGACGGGGGCGGTGCGGGACCACGCGTGTCAGCACAACCGACGTGGCTGCGCAGCGTTCTCAGAACTTCATCTCCAGCGTGGCCCGCACGCTGCGGTTCACCGGCGTCAGCGTGCGCATCGTCTGGCTGCCCGCGCCCGGCGTGAAGTAACTGCTTTCGCTGACCACGTCCTGGGCCAGCAGGTTGCTCGTCGCCACGCGCAGTTGCATCTTCGGATCGAACTTCCACAGCGCATACAGGTCGAGGTCGCGCCGCACCGACTGGTAGCTGGCCTGGTTGCCGGACACGCGCACGAAGCCGCCGTTCTTGAAGACATAGCTGCCGCCGAGCGTCAGCGGCCCCTTCTTGTAGTCGGCGCCGAGGGTGGCCGACAGCGGGGTCTGCCCATCCAGGCGGTTGTCCGGACCGGGTACCGAGGCCACCGTCGACCAGTTGCGCGACACGCTGGCGCGCAGGTCGAGGGCGGTGGTGGTCCGCATCACGGCTTTCAGCGGGAAGCGCGCCTCCAGTTCCAGTCCGTAGGTGCGCGCGTCGCCGGCGTTGGACGGGGTCGATATCCAGCGCGCCCCGTCGAACAGCACCAGGTTGCGGGTGTAGTCGGTGATGCGGCGGCTCGACACGCTGGCCGACAGCAGCCCGCCCTCGCCCCAGTAGTGCTCGTACGAGGCGTCGACGCCGAGCGCCAGTTCCGGCTTCAGGGCCGGGTTGCCGATCGCATCGGGTTCGGTCTGGCTATTGTTGACCGAGCTGATGCGGTGCGGGATCAGCGATTGCAGCCCCGGCGCCTTGTAGGTGCGGGTGAGCGCTAAGCGCACCTGGTCGCCCTTGGTATCGGGCAGCTTGTACAGCGTCTGGGCTACCGGGCTCAGCACCGAGGAGCGGTTGTGCGTGGTGGAGAAGGTGTCGCCCGAGGTCGTGGTGCGGATGCCTTCCCAGCGCGCGCCCAGGTACATCGACCAGCGCGGCGTGACGTTCCATTCGTCCTGGGCATACACCGCCAGGCGCGTGATGCGCGAATCGAAGCTTTCGTCGCCGCCCGGCAGCGCCACGTCCGGTCGGCGCCAGTCGCGCTCGCGCCGGGTGTCGTCGCCAGTGGTGTAGGCGCCGTCCCAGCCGAAGGCCAGCATGTGCCCTTCGAAACGGGCGCTGGTGTACTTGCCGGTCGAGCTGAGGCCGCGGGTGGCGGCGTCGGTGCCGATCAGCGAATACAGCGGACCGTAGAACGGGTTGCCGCCGCCGGTGCGGTAGCTGTCGTTGTCGATGCCGGCGTACTGCCCGCTCAGCTTGGCGTCGAGGCGGCCGCCCGAGGCGAACTTGTGCACCCAGTTCAGCTCTTCGCGGAACATGCGGTTGTTGCTGCCCGATTCCTGGTCGAGCAGCGGATAGGCCGGCGGCGGCCCCAGCATCGTATCGACGCCGGTGGACAAGTCCTGGCCGAAGCGGAAGACGTTGGCGAAGGTCTGCGCGCTCAGGGTATCGCCGTTGTCGAAGGTGTAGTTCAGGCGCGGCGTCAGGCTGTAGGCGGTGAAGCGGCCGTCCTGGGGCGTGCGGCCCAGGCGCAGGCCGGCCAGCCCGCCGGCCGCGTCGAGAAAGGTCTCGGTCGTGCGCGCATCGCTCTCGAATTCGCTGCGGAACACGTTCGCCCCGAACGACCACGACAACTTGCCGGCCTTGTCCGCCAACTGCAGGCTCAGGGTCGGGCTCTTGATGCTGCGGCCGTGGCCGTAGCCGACCTTCAGTTCGCGCTGCGCGGTGCGCACCGTCTTCCTCAGCACGATGTTGATGGTGCCGGCGATCGACTGGGTCGAGTACTCGGCGCTGGCCGCGCGCAGCACTTCGATGCGTTCGATCGCGTCCGGCGACAGCGAGGTGATGTCGAAGCCGGCCGGCGCGCGCTCGCCGTTGAGCAGGATCTGTGTATAGCCGGCGCCCAGGCCGCGCATGCGGATCTCGCCGCCGCGGCCGCCGCTGCCGTTCACTGTCACGCCGGGCACGCGCTTGAGGGCGTCCAGCACCGTGGTGTCGCCGTACTTGACGAGTTCGTCGTGATTGACGACGATCTTGCTGGCGGTGTCGTCGCGGCGCGGGTCGTAGGTGTCGGCCTTGCCCTGCACTTCGACCTTCTGCATGGCGGCGCCCGGCGCCGGCTTGTCTTCCTTCAGCGGCGCCGCCTGCTGGGCGTGGGCGGAAAACATCGCCAGCAGCGTAGCGGCAAGCAAGGTCGGGCGAAACGGGACGGCGGCAGTGGTATGCATGTCATATTGGCAAAATCGCGAACAGGCGCCATTGTCCAATAACTCACTGTTGTTTTGTTGCACTAAGGTAAATTTATTTGATATGCATATCGGCGTGGGTAACGGCCTTGGGGCAAAAACGACCGCCCGTGCAGTTCGCCCGCTATAATTAACTGGTCAACAATCCGAGGGTTATCGTGTCCGATCGCTTTAAAGTCTTGCCGCAATACCTGCTGCCGAAGCAGCGCCTCACCACCTTTGCCGGCCGTGTCGCCGGGGCCAAGGGCGGTACGATGACGACCCGGCTGATCCGCTGGTTCGTCGGCAAGTACGGCGTCAACATGGCGGAAGCGGACAACCCGGACATTGCCAGCTACACCAGCTTCAACGATTTCTTCACCCGCCCGCTCAAGGCCGGCGTCCGTCCGCTGGCGGCCGCCGACTTCGTGTGCCCGGTGGATGGCGCCATCAGCCAGTTCGGCGCCATCGACGACCACCACATCCTCCAGGCCAAGGGCCACCGCTTCACCACCACCGAACTGGTCGGCGGCGACGCCAGCCTGTCGGCGCATTTCCGCCACGGCAGCTTCGCCAACCTGTACCTGTCGCCCAAGGATTACCATCGCCTGCACATGCCCTGCGACGGCAAGCTCACGCGCATGATCTACGTGCCGGGCGCCCTGTTCTCGGTCAACCCGACCACGGCGCGCGGCGTGCCGAACCTGTTCGCGCGCAACGAACGCGTGGTGTGCGTGTTCGAGAGCCCGGAACACGGCCCCTTCGTGCTGGTGCTGGTCGGCGCCACCATCGTCGGCAGCATGGCCACCGTCTGGCATGGCGTGGTCAACCCGAAACGCCCGCAGAAGATCAGCGAGTGGACCTACGACGACCAGGACATCGTGCTGAAAAAGGGCGCGGAAATGGGCCGCTTCCTGCTGGGCTCGACCATCGTCATGCTGTTCAAGCAGGATACGATCAGGTTCAACCCGGATTGGGCGCCGGAGCGTTCCGTGCGCCTGGGCGAGCTGATGGGAAACAGGCCGGCCTGAACTCCCGCTCCGGATTCCGTTGTTTTGGCGCTGCATCCTGAAAGCCGCCCTGTCATTTCCTGATTGCCGTGTTGTAACATTTAGTTTTCGGCGACGGCACTTTCAACATGGCAATCGGAAGCAACGGCATTTGCACCAATCCGGATCGGGGCGGCGAACCGGATACATGGCAGCACAGCACCATGATACCGGGCATCACCTTTACCTGGCACCACACCATCCCCTGGAATTGCCTGCGCGCCGTCTGGGATTACCTGGTGGCGAACCAGCATTGGGACTGCGTCAAGGAATACCTGCAAATCATCTCGGCGCCAAACGTGGACGGCACCCTGCTGGCGCTGAAGCGCGCGCCGGGTATCCCGTTCAGGGACGACGGCACCTTGCTGACCCTGCTGACGTGGCAGGGATGGAATATCGTCGAGGGACCCGGCAGCGAATACCGGATGACGGGGGACGACCCCGGCGAAGCCTACGACAAGTGGTCGATCATTGGCCTCAGCAGCAACCAGAAGGCAACCGTGCAGGCCGTCGACATGGTGTACCAGGCGATGAGGCGCGTGCAGGACAACGCGAATGCGGCGCGCATGCTGCCCGCGGCCAAGGCGGCCGATGTGTTGCGGCTCCAGAACGCGTTCAGGGCCCAGCGCCCGACGCTGCGCGGGCGCCAGCCGATCAAATGGACGCCGGACATGTGGGAAGTCCGCACCGAGGGACGTGTCAACGCCAAGGCCCCCGGCGTCTGGTACACGAAACCGGCCTGGGCGAAAAAGCGCTAGCTGGACACTAGGTACGCCCTGCCTGGGTCTTGCAGAACATCTCTTCCATCATGTCCAGGAACACCCGGGTCTTGGCCGGCATCAGGCGCCGGCCCGGGAACACCGCCCAGCCGGTCGCCACCGGCATGTTCCACTCCGGCAGCACGCGCACCAGTTCGCCCTTCTCCAGGTAGGTCCCCACGAAGAGATCGGAACTGGCGGCGATGCCCATGCCGCTGCAGGCCAGGCGCGCCAGCAGTTCGGGCGAATTCGCGGTCAGGCGCGCGCGCAATTCGCGTTCCCAGCTCACCTTACCTCGTTGCAAGTTCCAGGGCGCCGGCCCACCGCTGCGGCGCAGGATGCACAGCAGGTCGTGCTGCAGCAGGTCGTCCGGATGTTCCGGCAGGCCGCGCTGTACGATATAGGACGGGGCGGCGTACAGGCCGAAGCGCTCCAGCGCCACCCGGCGCGCCGCCAGCGTCGAATCCTCGGGCAGGTCGCCCATGCGGATCGCGATGTCGAAGCCTTCGGCCACCAGGTCGACCCGGCGCGGCGACAGGTCCAGCTCCAGCGACACCGCCGGATAGCGCTCGGCGAAGCGCGCGATGAGCTGCGTCATGCCGATGTTGGCGAAATCGTGCGGCATCGAGATGCGCAGCTTGCCGCTGGGCGCGGCCTGGCGGTGCTGGGCCAGGGCGCCGGCCGCCTCCACCTCGTCCGCCAGCTTGCGCGCATGTTCCAGCAGGCTGGTGCCGAACTCGGTCAGCATCAGCCTGCGCGTCGTGCGCTGCAGCAGGCGCTCGCCCAGGCTGGCCTCGAGCAGTGCGATGCGGCGCGACACGGTCGACTTGGGCAAGTCGAGGCGCTGCGCCGCCAGGCTGAAACTGCCGGCCTCGACGATGCGGGCGAACAGCAGCAGGTCGTTGGGTTCCAGGTCCATGGATTTCGGGCGATTGTGCCATCAGATGAATAATGTTATCCATTCTATCGTCTTCCGCACTTCTAGTGGAACGGTTACAGTGTATCCACTGCAACAACCCACTCACCTACACAAAGGAAGACAGCATGAAGATTCTGCAGATTAACTCGAGCGTTCGCGGTGCGGATTCGGAATCGACCCGCGTGGCCAATCGCATCGTCGCCAGGCTGACCGCCGCCAACCCGGCCGCGCAACTGACCGTGCGCGACCTCGGCGTCACCCCGCACCCGGCACTCGACGGCGCGGCCCTGGGCGCCCTGTTCACCCCGGCCGAGAACCGCAGCGCCGAGCAGTCGGCACGCGTGGCTTTGGACGACGCCCTGATCCTTGAGGCACAAGCCGCCGATGTCATCGTGCTGGGCGCGCCGATGTACAACTTCAGCATGCCGATCCAGCTGAAAGCCTGGTTCGACGCGATTTGCCGTGCCGGCGTGACCTTCCGTTACACCGAGACCGGTCCGGAAGGCCTGCTGAAGAACAAGAAAGTCTACGTGGCGACCGCCCGCGGCGGCATCTACCCGGCCGACGCCGACCCGCAAGTGCCGCAGATCCGCATGCTGCTGAACTTCCTCGGCATGACCGACAACGAGTTCATCTACTCGGCCGGTATGGCGATGGGTCCGGAAGCCGCGGCCAAGGGCCAGGCGGACGCCGACGCCGCCGTGGAAGCGCTGGCGTAACCACTGCAGGGCATGCAAGGAGCGGATCATGATCCGGCAAGTGCGTAGCGAAACCGTGACGGTCTCGCGCGGCGTCGAGCGCGTGACCGGCGGCCAGTTCGTGATGGACGGCGCCGGCGTCAAGATCAACCGCGTGCTGACCCAGACGCTGCAGCGCCGTCTCGATCCCTTCCTGATGCTGGATGCCTTCGGCAGCGACAAGGCCGGCGACTACATCGCCGGCTTCCCGGAACATCCGCACCGCGGCTTCGAAACCGTCACCTACATGCTGACCGGCCGCATGCGCCACCGCGACAGCGCCGGCAACGAAGGCCTGGTCACCAATGGCGGCGTGCAGTGGATGACCGCCGGCCGCGGCGTGATCCACTCCGAGATGCCGGAGCAGGAAGAAGGCTTGATGGAAGGCTTCCAGCTGTGGCTCAACCTGCCCGCCAGGGACAAGATGGGCACGCCCTGGTATCGCGACATCCCGGCCGCGGAGGTGCCGCGCTTCGCCCTCGAATCCGGCGCGATGGTGCAGGTGATCGCCGGCGCGAGCCACGGCGTGGCCGGCGCCGTGCAGCGCGACGGCACCCAGCCACTGTACCTCGACATCGACCTGCCGGCCGGCGCCACGCTCGACCAGCCGCTGCCGGCCGGGCACAACGCCTTCCTCTACGCGTTCCGCGGCGAGGTCGTGGTCGAGGGCAAGGGCGTGCCGCAGGCGCGCATGGCGATCCTCGACAATGCCCGGGGCGCCGACGGCGTGCGCATCAAGGCGGCCGCCCCGAGCCGCCTGCTCCTGATCGCCGGGCGGCCGCTGCACGAACCGATCGCGCAGTACGGGCCGTTCGTGATGAATACCCAGGCCGAGGTGTTCCAGGCGGTGGAAGATTTCCGGGCCGGGCGGTTCGCGGCTTGACGGCCGACGGACCGGGTAACGGCGACGTTTCCGGTCGGCGTTTGCACGTCGTCCCTGCGCAGGCAGGGGTCCAAGTTGCTCGCGCAGCCGCAATGCAGGCAGGACTCGGGAAGCAATGCCCGGGGCATTGCCCTGCCTTCGCAGGGGCGACGGCGCCGACTTCGGCTACACTAGCGGCATTCGATCCCGCTACCTGCCCATGCCCCTGCTCGACGCCCTCTCCACCCTGCTCTCCCGCGCCAGCCGCGCGCTCGGCCTGGAGTCGCTCGACGCCTTTCCGCCCGGTCACCAGTACGCCCGCACCCGCTGGGACAAGGCCTGGTTCGACATCGCGTCCGACCTCAAGCCCGCCGCCATCGAAACCGCCATGTGCGAAGCGATCGCCAATACGCCGGCCGCCTTTGCCCACATCACGCACCCGACCCCGCGCATGCAGCGCACCCTGCTCGGCCTGATCCATGCACGCCTGCGCCGCGGCGGCGGGGCCGGCGGCGCGCCCACCGAGCTGGTGGCGATGCTGCTCGACGCCTACGCCAGCCCGCACACGCCGGAAGCCCTGCCCGGCCTGCGCGCCGCGATCACGTCGACCGACGGCTACGACCCGTCGATGCGCGTGGCGCACCTGACCGCCTTCCTGGCCGACATGCCGGCCGCCTTCGACGTGATCGACAGCCGGGTCAGCGAGGTCCGCTGAACGCGCAGGCCGCAGCCGGACTTTCGTGCGCAGTTTTCCAATAAAATTGCCTGACTAATTTTTCCTGAGACGCCATAGCATGACTTCCGCCAGCACGCTGCAATTCAAATCCGTCACCTACACCGGCCTCGGCCAGGGACCGCGCGTCATCATCATGGGCGCCACCCATGGCAACGAGATCTGCGGCCCCCAGGCCATCACGCGGGTGATGGCGGACCTGGACGCCGGCCGCCTGCACATCGCGAACGGCAGCGTGACCTTCGTGCCGGTCGTCAATCCGCTGGCGTATGCGAAGCATACCCGCTCGGGCGACCGCAACCTGAACCGCGACCTGTTCCCCAAGGCGAACCCGCAAGACTTCGAAGACCGCGTCGCCAACTGGCTGTGCCCGCTGCTGGCCCGGCACGACGTGCTGCTCGATTTGCACTCCTTCAACGCCGCCCACGGCGAACCCTTCGTGATGGTGGGCCCGGCCGACAACGACGGCCCGCTCGAACCCTTCCGCCACATGCGCCAGGAACGCGCGCTGGCGCGCCGCCTGGGCGTGCGCCGCTTCGTCACCGGCTGGATGGCGGCCTACGGCGGCGGCGTGCAGCGCCGTACGCGCGCCGCCGCCGGCAACATGGCCGCTAACGCAGCCGGCAAGGCGGCCGAACTGGAAACCGTGCTGCGCTACGGCGTCGGCACCACCGAATACATGCGCAGCACCGGCGGCTACGCGCTGACGCTGGAATGCGGCCAGCACCTCGATCCGCAAGCGCCGGAAGTCGCTTGGCGCGCCATCATGAACACGCTGGCCTTCCTGGAACTGATCGACGCGCCGGCGCCGGAACCGGTGCCGTTCGAGGACATGGAAGCGCTGCAGATGGTGGTGGTGCATGACAAGCTCGACGCCGGCGACCGTTTCACCCGTCCCTGGGCCAGTTTCGACCCGGTCGCCGAAGGCGAGCAGATCGGCGTGCGCGCCGACGGCACCCCGGTGCTGGCCGAGTTTTCCGGACGCATCCTGTTCCCGGACACGAATGCCGGGCCGAACCAGGAGTGGTATTACCTGACGCGGCCGAATCCGCAGTTCGGACGAGAATAAGCCTGCGAACAAGCCGGCGAATGAGCCCAACCCGCTGCACGGCAGGAGCTCAGTGGAATACGCCGACGGCCAGTTCGGCCCACGCCAGCAGCAGCGCGCCGGCCAGCGCCAGCCCGCTGACGATGCGGTGCCGGCGGTTGCGGATCCGTTGCACCGCCAGCTCGTAGACCAGGCCGGTCCCTGCCAACAGCCCGGCGGCGACCACGAAGTCCAGCGGCCCCCAGTTCACTCCAGTGCTGAAGCGCATCGCCACCGCGGGCACCAGCAGGATCGCCGCCGTGATCAGCAGCACGCGCACGATGCGCCTGGCGGCGGTCTGTTGCAGCCTGGCGTCGCGGTCGCCCGTCATCGTCGTCATCGTCTGTCCTTTCAGTCGTGGCCGGTCGGAACCCGGCTGGTCGCCGGGCGCATCGTCCGGTTCATGATACACCGCCTCCGGCCCGGATTCATACCGAACAGTCAATACGTGCCATGCCGGGCCAGCGCGGCCATCACGTCTTGCACGCCGATACGGTCGACCCAGTCGTCGCGCCCGGCGACGGTGATGACGGTACTGTTGGCCTTGTCGATCGGCGCCCATTCCGGCGTCTTTTGCCGCATCAGCGCGATCACCGGCACCCCGACGGCGTTCGCCAGGTGCATCACCGCCGTCTCGACCGAGATCGCCAGGTCGCACAGGCCGAGGATCGCGGGCAGCTGGAAGAAATTGTCTTCCGCGCTGAACAGGTGGGTGTGCGCCAACCCCTCGGTGGCGAACAGGACGCGGGCGCGCGCCAGTGCCTCGGGCACGATGTTGACCACGAAGCCGGCGTCGCGCCAGGCGGGGACACAGCGCATCGTGCGGATCAGGCCGATCACCCGCTCCAGCGGCCAGCTGCGCTCGACCGCTTTGGAAAACGCGTTCACGAACACCACCCTGGCCGGCGTCCTGCCGCCCGCGCCGGACGCGCCGCGCCACCCCCAGGCCGCGAACTGGGCTTGCGCATGGCTCTTCCAGCGCGCGCCGATGTCGAGCACCGGAAAACGCGCGGCCGGCGCGATGTCCAGGCCGAACAGCTGCGCGAACCAGCCGGCATAGATATCGCTGATGTGCTGCCCGCGATGCGAGACGGCGTTGTAGGCGGGGATGCAGGCGTCCAGCTTGCGGTAGCACAGGTGTTTCCACAGGTCGTAGGGGCGTACCCGCTTCTTCTGCCCCACCACGAAGCCGCCCGGACTGAGCTTGCGCGCCAGCAGCGCATACTTGTGGCGCTCCAGCACGGCCAGCGACACCACCAGCGGGTAGGCCTGCCGCTGCGCCTCCGCCAGCGACTGCCGCAACAGCGCCGGGCTGTAGGTCTGGTCGTAGACCCGGGCGATGAACGGGCATTCGGCCAGCCAGTCGTACAAGGCGTACTTCTTGAGGTGTGGCCACGCGGCGGCGCGGCGGGTGCGGCGGCGCTCGTCGACCCACAGGTGGATTTCGAGATGCGGATACGCCTGAGCAAAGGCGCGGAAGCAACTCTGCAGGTAAGTAAAATCCCCGAGCGCAAGGTGCGCGACGAACAGGATCTTGTCGGCCCGCGCGAGCCGCGCCGGCGCGATCAGGGGCGTCTGGATGGACATGGACATGGGCAGGTACGGAAAGAAAATGAGCAAACGAGCCGGCCAACGGGCCAGCCGGCGATGTCATAAATTCTATTCAGCAACAGCTCGGAAATCTGTGACCTTGCGGTAAAACCGTGTAAAACGGCGTCAAGACGACCAGCGGCCGCCGTTCTGCGCCTGGTTTCCGGCCTGGTTTCCGGCCTCTTTGCCGGCCTGGCCTCCATCCTGGTGTTCAGCCGGCTCTTCAGCTTGTTCGCCCGCCTGTTCGTCCGCCGTCGTGCGCATCCGTTCGGCGCGGATCAATTGCAGGTTGCGCAGGTAGATCGCCACCCCCAGCCCCTGGCCGACGACGAAGACCGGGTCGCGCCGGTGCAGGGCGTAGGCCAGCAAGACCAGCGCCCCGCAGATGCTCAGGTACCAGAACGACACTGGGATCACGCTGCGGCGCCGGCGCTCGCTGACCAGCCACTGCAGCACGAAGCGCCCCATGAACAAGGCTTGCCCGCCGAAGCCGACCAGCAGCCACCATCCTTCCTCAGCCATCGGCCGTCCTCCTCTCGACCACGCCCTCGCCGGTGGCCGCGCCGCGGCCCTTGCCGCTGCCGCCATCGGCACCCGCGCCGGCACTGCCGGCGCTGCCGGCGCGGGCGATGCCGATCCGTGCGCCGGCGCGCCGGTAGCGGCGCCAGCGCAAGCGCAACAGGCGCCACGGCAGCATCAGGCCGATTTCCCAGGCGCCCCACACCAGGCAAACGCTGGCGACCACGCGCTGCATCGGCATCACGGCCGGGATGCCGATGTGGCGGCTGGCCAGCAGGGCGGCCGCCATTGCCAGCAGCACCAGTCCGGCCAGCATGCCGGCCACGCCCGAGGTGCGCCAGCCCCGGCGCGCGTACAGCGCCAGCCCGGTCCAGGCGCCGATCCAGCCGCCGAGCATGCCCCACAGGACGTCGACCGGCCAATGCACGCCGACCATGATGCGCGACAGGCTGACCAGGGCCGCCAGCGCCAGGAACAGCACGCGCAGCGTATTGCGCCTGGCCAGCCCCATCACGCCGATGCCGGCCAGCGCGAACGCCGCCGCCGCATGCCCGGAGGGGAACGACACCTGGCGATAGGCCGGACCGGCATGGAAGAACTCGCCGGCGCCGAACACGGCCAGCGGACGCGGCACGTCGATGAATTGCTTGGTGACCTGCGTCCAGAGAGCGGCGAACACCGCCGCCGCCAGCGCCGCCCAGAAACAGCGCGGGGCGCGCCGGATCGAGGGCAGCACCAGCGCCAGCGCGATCGCGCCGTCGCCGAACATGGTCAGGTGCAGCCAGGTGTGGTCGCCGAGCGCATGGCCGGCGTGGTTGAGCAGCAGGAACAGCGCATGGTTGCTGCCGGTGGCCAGGATCAGCGCCGTCGCGGCCAGGGCCGCGCAAGGCGGCAGCCAGACCCAGGCCGGATGCAGGGGGGCGCGCATGCCGGCCTCAGTCGGGCATGCGCAGCAGCACGATGCCGCCCTTGCGGTACAGGATGCGCACGCCCGGTCCCGGCCCGGCCGCCGGCGGGGGCAGCGCCTCCAGCGCGTCGCTACGGGTCAGGATCACCTGGCCGGGCCGCGGTTGCTGCGTGGCCGGCGTCACCGCCGCGCGGTAGACAGAGAAGCTCGGCACGTTGATGCGCCAGCTGTGCACGTCCCATCCGGCGCGGCGGGCCAGCAGCGCCGCTTCCTTCACCGGCCCCTGCTGGAGTGCGCCGACCGCGGGCAGCAGCAGGCCGCCGAGCGCGCCGGCACACAGCAGCCCGGTGGCCGCCAGCCGCGGCCATGGCGGCGCGCGGCGCCACAGCGCCAAACCAAGCCCCGCACCCAGCAACAGGCCGGCGCCGGCGTGCCAGGCGGCGCCGAACACCTCGGTGCGGCCGAGCGCCTCGCGCACATAGGCATTGCGGATGCCCGCTACGAAGCGGTCCAGCAGCCAGGGCAGCGCCGCCACGGCCGCCAGCAGCACCAGCGGCGGGACGAAGACGAGCCAGCCCGCACACAGCGTATGGCGGGCGCGCGCCATCAGGATGAACAAGGGCGTCACGCCGTACAGCAGGTAGTGCGGCAGCTTGGTGCCGGCGAAGGAAAAGAACACGAACACGAACAGGAACCAGCTCCACAGGAAGGCGTCGGGGCTCCCCGTGGCGCCGCGCAGGCGGCGCAGGTCCAGCAGATTCGGCAGGACCTTGAGGAACGGGCCGCTGTAGGGCAGCAGCACCAGCAACAGTGCGGGCACGTAGTACAGCGCGCCGCCGCCGTGTCCCTGCAGCGGCGCCAGGAAGCGCTCGACGTTGTGGCGCATGAAGAAGCCGGCCAGGAAGTCGTCGCCGCGGCGCGCATATTCCAGCAGGTACCAGGGCGCGGCCACCGCCAGCAGGATCAGCCAGCCGGCCGGGTCGCGCACCGCGCGCCACCACGCCGGGAGGCGCCGCTGCAGGGCAAAGCCGAGGAAGCCGGCGGCCGCCGGCACCAGCAGCGCGACCGGGCCTTTCGTCAGCAGGCCCAGCCCGATCCACAGATAGGCGCGCCGACAATAGCGCCGCTGCAATGGCGCCTGCGCCTCGGCGGCGTAGCGCATGATGTCGAACATGGCCAGCGCAAGGAACAGGTTGAGCAGGGCGTCGGCGATGGCGCCGCGCCCGATCACGGTCACGCCGGCCGTGGTGGCCGCGATGAAGGCGGCCGCGTGGCCGCCGGCGCGGTCGACCCGGTCATGCGTGGTCCAATCGCGCGTGAACACGGCGATGGCCGCGATCCAGGCCGCGGCGGCCAGCGCCGACGGCAGGCGGAAGGCGAACTCGCTCGTGCCGAACAGCGTCACCGACAATGCCTGCAGCCAGTAGATCAGGATCGGCTTGTCGAAGCGCGGCTGGCCGTTGAGCCAGGTCGAGACGTAGTCGCCGCGTGCCAGCATCTCGCGCGTGGCCTCGCTGAACGCGCCTTCGTCGACGTCGAACAGCGGCACCGCGCCGAGGCGGAAGAACAGCGCCACCAGCACGGCCAGCATCACCAGCAGCGCGGGCGCGCGCGCGGCGATGGCGGCGCGGGCGCGCAGCCGGCGCCGCCATCCGTCCGCGACCGTCCCGGCGCTCCCCGTGCCCGCCGCACCCGTGCCCACCGCCGCAGCGCCGCCGCCGCCGTGCGCAGCACCGCGGGCGCGTCCGGCGCGGGTACGCGCGTTCCGGTCGAGCCCGCTCCTGGACCTCATGCGCCCTCCGCCGCGGGCCGCTCGCCCTGTGACGCGCGCCCGCCCTGCCCCGCCGGCCGGCGCGGCGGATCGACCGCACCGGCCGGCCCGTCGAGGGCGCCGAAGGCATCGCGCACCAGGTAGGTGCGCGCCGTTCCGGCTTCGAAATAGGTGCGCGCCAGCATTTCGGTGACGATGCCGGTGCAGATGAACTGCACCCCGATGATCACCAGCAGCAGCGCGAACAGCAGCAGCGGACGGCCGGCGATCGAGTCGCCCTCGGCCAGCTTGAGCCAGGCCAGCCAAGCGAGCCCGAGCATGCCGGGAAAGACGCAGGCCAGGCCGATGCGGCCGAAGAAATGGCCGGGACTGGCCCGGAAGCGCACGAAGAACACCGCCGCCAGCAGGTCGAGCAGCACCTTGAGCGCGCGCGACAGGCCGTACTTGGACTTGCCGTGCAGGCGCGGGAAATGGCTGACTTCTTCTTCCCGGATGCGCTCGGGCGCGGTGACGGTGGCCATCCAGGCGGGGATGAAGCGGTGCATCTCGCCGTACAGGCGCACCTCGCGCAGCACCGCGGCCCGGTAGATCTTCAGCGAGCAGCCGTAGTCGTGCAGCGGCAGCCGGGTGACGGCGACGATGAGCCGGTTGGCCAGCTTCGAGGGCAGCCGCCGCAGCCAGAAGCCGTCCTTGCGCGCGCGCCGCCAGCCGACCAGCAGGTCGAGGTCTTCGTCGAGCAGGCGCCGTACCATGCGCACGATGTCGTGCGGATTGTTCTGCAGGTCGCCGTCCATGGTGGCGATCACGCTGCCGCGCGCGGCGTCGATGCCGGCCTGCATCGCCGCGGTCTGGCCGAAGCGGCGCCGCAGGATCACGGCCGCCATCCGCTCCGGGCTGCCGGCCACGGCTTCGCGGATGCGCTCGGCCGTCCGGTCGCGGCTGCCGTCGTCGACCAGGATCAGCTGCCACGGCCAGGGCGACGCGGCCAGCGCGGCCTGCACCTGGGCCGCCAGCGGCAGCACGTTGTCTTCCTCGTCGTGCAGCGGCACCACGACCGACAGGGCAACGGACAGGGCCGCGGAGGGCGGCGTCGCGCGATCGTCGAATGCGCCAGGCAGAACGCTACGCTGCTTCATCCGTGCCTCCGGTCAAGGATTCACTACGGGAAGTCGATTCGGACCCGGCCGCGGCGGCGGCTGAGTTACCGTATATTCTTCCCGCATGAGATCAGCGCGACGATACAGCGCAAACGTGCGTGCGTTGGCCGCGCGCGCCGGACGCGCGGTCGGTCCGTGCCGTCAGGCCGGGGTCAGCAGCTTGAGGCCGACGATGCCGGCCACGATCAGGCCGATCGACAGCAGGCGCAGCGCGCCGGCCGGCTCGCCCAGCATCAGCATGCCGAACACGGCGGTGCCGACGGTGCCGATGCCGGTCCACACCGCATATGCCGTTCCCAGCGGCAGCGTGCGCAGCGCCACGCCGAGCATGCCGACGCTGCCGGCCATCGTGGCGAGCGTGAATACCGACGGCCACAGGCGCGTGAATCCGGCCGTGTATTTCAGGCCGACGGCCCAGGCCACTTCCAGCAATCCGGCGATTATCAGATAGATGCAGTTCATCGGCACTCCTTCCCGGACAAGGCCGGCGAGTATAGCACCGGGCCCGCCGCCGGCAGGAATCGCGGCGCTCGCTTAAGATGGAGGGCATCCGCATTCAATCACAGGAGTATCGATGAGCAAATTGTTCGACCCGATCCAGGTCGGCGCGCTGAAGCTGCCGAACCGCATCGTCATGGCCCCGCTGACCCGTGCCCGCGCGGCGGGCGGCGGCCGCGTTCCCAATGCCCTGATGGCCGAGTACTACGCGCAGCGCGCCTCGGCCGGGCTGATCCTGTCGGAAGCGACCTCGGTCACGCCGATGGGCGTGGGCTATGCGGACACCCCGGGCATCTGGTCCGACGAGCAGGTCGAGGGCTGGAAACTGGTCACCGACGCCGTGCACCGCGCCGGCGGCCGCATCGTCCTGCAACTGTGGCACGTCGGCCGCATCTCGGACCCGGTGTTCCTGGACGGCCAGGCGCCGGTGGCGCCGTCGGCGATCAAGCCGGCCGGCCACGTCAGCCTGCTGCGTCCGATGAAGGACTACGAGACCCCGCGCGCGCTGACGCTGGATGAGATCGCCGGCGTCGTGGCCGCTTTCCGCCAGGGCGCCGACAACGCCAAGAAGGCCGGTTTCGACGGCGTCGAAGTGCACGGCGCCAACGGCTACCTGCTCGACCAGTTCCTGCAGGACAGCACCAACCGGCGCGACGACATCTACGGCGGTTCGATCGAGAACCGCGCGCGCCTGATGCTGGAAGTCACCGACGCCTGCATCGCCGTCTGGGGCGCCGACCGCGTCGGCATGCACCTGGCGCCGCGGCGCGACTCGCACGACATGGGCGACTCGACCCCGCTGGACACCTTCGGCTACGTCGCGCGCGCGCTCGGCAAGCGCGGCATCGCCTTTATCTGCGCACGCGAAGCGGTCGGCGACGACCGCCTGGGCCCGGCGCTGAAGCAGGCCTTCGGCGGCGTCTACATCGCCAACGAAAAGCTGGACAAGGACAGCGCGGAAAAGCTGATCGCCAGCGGCGACGCCGACGCGGTCGCCTTCGGCCAGTGGTTCATCGCCAACCCCGACCTGCCGGCGCGCCTGCGGGCCGATGCGCCGCTGAATCCGGCCCGCCCGGACAAGTTCTACGGTGCGGGCGCGGAAGGCTACACCGACTACCCGGCGCTGCAGGCCAGCGCCTGAGCGTAATCAGCGTCACCAGGCAATTGTAACCAGGACGCCGGCATGTCTAGACATGCCGGCGTCACTTTCTTCTCTTCCATGCTGGACGCCAGCAAAATATTCCCCTACGCGGTCCGCTACCGGTGCGTTTAATATTGCTGTCATGATATTCTTGCGTGATTCGTTCTGGCCGCAGCCACAAGCCGCGGCCAAGGTCTTCAATCGCCGAACCGCAAGGATCACCGTGAACCGCATCGTACCCCGCCTGCTGCCGCTGGCCGCCGCAACCGCCCTGGCATTCGCCGCCGCCACCTCCCATGCCGCACCAGCGTCCGCAAGCGCCGCCAGCGCCACGCGCGCCGAGAATGCCTTCCTGTCGCAGGCGGACGCCGCCGCCCGCGCCGCCCGCGTCTCGAACGTCGACTACGTGCTGGACTTCACGCTGACCGGCAAGGAAAACTTCAGCGCCACCACCACCCTGACGTTCGACCTGAAGGACAATGCCGGCGCGCTCACCGTGGACCTGGACAAGGCCACCGTCAAGTCGCTCAGCGTCAACGGCAAGAGCGTCACGCCGCAGTACAACGGCTGGTTCATCACCCTGGCCGCCAAGGACCTGGCCAAGGGCCGCAACACCGTGGCGGTGGCCTACGAGCGCCCGCACAGCACCAATGGCGAGGGCCTGCACCGCATGGTCGACCCGGTCGACGGCCGCGTCTACACCTATTCGCACTTCGAGCCGGCCGCCGCGCACCAGATGTTCGCGGTGTTCGACCAGCCCGACCTGAAGGCCACCTACCAGGTCAACGTGAGCGCCCCCGCCGACTGGCAGGTGATCTCGACCACGCGCGAGACCAAGGTCGCGGCCGACGGCGACAGCAAGCGCTGGACCTTCCCCAAGACCAAGAAGCTCAGCCCGTACAACTTCTCGATGCACGCCGGTCCCTACAAGATGTGGGAAGACAACAGCGGCAAGTACCCGATGCGCCTGTTCGCGCGCCAGTCGGTGGCGTCGCAGATCAAGCCGGCCGAATGGTTCAAGTACACCAAGTCGGGCCTGGCCTTCTTCGACGAGTACTTCGGCGTACCCTACCAGTTCGGGAAGTACGACCAGATCCTGGTGCCGGACTTCCTGTACGGCGCCATGGAAAACGCCGGCGCCATCACCTTCGCCGAACGCGGCTTCATGTACAAGGCCGAGATGACCGCCGAGCAGCGCCAGCGCCTGGCCGCCGTCATCATGCACGAAATGGCGCACCAGTGGTTCGGCGACCTGGTCACCATGCAGTGGTGGAACGGCCTGTGGCTGAACGAAAGCTTCGCCTCCTTCATGGGCACCCTGGCCACGGCCGAAGCCACCGAGTTCAAGGATGCCTGGCGCGCGTTCTATTCGGAAGGCAAGCAGGCGGCGTACGCCCAGGACCAGCGCAGCACCACCCACCCGATCGAAGTGCCGGTGCCGTCGACCCAGAACGCCTTCGACAACATCGATGCCATCACCTATTCGAAGGGCGCGTCGACGCTGATGCAGCTGCGCCACCTGCTGGGCGCCGACGTGTTCCGCAAGGGCGTGCACAACTACCTGGTCAAGTACCAGTACCGCAACGCGAAGCTGGACGATTTCATCGGCAGCCTGGGCGAGGCCGCCGGGCGCGACATGAAGGGCTGGACCCAGCAATGGCTGTACCAGCCGGGCGTGAACACGATCGCCGCCGACTACAGCTGCAGCAACGGCAAGATCGGCAGCTTTACCCTGCAGCAAAGCGCGCCGCAGGCATTCCCGACCCTGCGCGAACAACGCGTGCAGGTGGCATCGTTCCGCCGCGACGGCGAGCAGTTGAAGCTGGACCGCAAGGTGCCGGTCACCTACAAGGGCGCGTCGACGAGCGTGCCGGGCATGGTGGGCGCGGCCTGCCCCGATCTGGTCTACCCGAACTACGAGGACTGGGGTTTCGTGAAGGTGCAGCTCGACGGACGCTCGTTCGACAGCGCGCGCGCGCACATGCAGGGCGTGGCCGATCCGCTGCTGCGCGCCATGCTGTGGCAGAGCCTGTGGGATGGCGTGCGTGACGGCAAGCTGCCGCTCAACGACTTCATCACCACCGCACTGGACAACGCGCCGGGCGAAAAGGATTACACCCTGCTGGGCGACGTGCTCGGCAAGGTGGTCGCTTCCAAGAACTACCTGGACCGCATGCACCTGCAGGGCGGCTACCCCGCCCAGGCCACGCGCCAGCTCGAGGACATGGCCTGGAACGGCGCAGTGGCCGCCAAGGGCGACGACAACTTCCAGCGTCGCTGGTTCGGCACCTACGTCGCCCTCGCCGGCTCGCGCCAGGGCCTCGACCGCCTGGCCGCCCTGCTCGACGGCAAGTCCGGGATCGCGGGCCTGGACGTCAACCAGGACCTGCGCTGGACCATCATCGGCCGCCTGAACCGCTACGGCTACCCGGGCGCGGCGGCGCTGGTCGAGGCCGAGCAGGCGCGCGACAAGTCCGACACCGGCGCGGCCGCGGCGATCGCCGCCACCGTCAGCCGTCCGGATGCGGCGGTCAAGAGCGAATGGCTGGGCACGGTCCAGGACCTGCAGACCAAGCTGCCGTTCTCGCGCGTGCGCACCGTCATGGGCAGCCTGTATCCGGCCGAGCAGGCCGCGCTGGCCGAACAGAGCGCCGCCCAGCGCCTGGCGCGCCTGCCGGAGCTCGACAAGGCCGCCGGCCCGGTCTACATGCGTGCCTATGCCGGCAGCCTGATTCCGGCCAGCTGCACCCCGGCCAGCGTGGCGCGCCTGCAAGCCGCCAGCACCGGCATGACCGGACTGTCGGCCGGCACCCGCCGCGCGCTGCTGGACGCGTTGCAGGAAGACCAGCGCTGCGTGACGGTCAAGCAGGCGATGACGGCGAAGCAAGCCACGCATTAAGCTATCGAATCAGCCCCCGGACAGCGCCGCCATCACGCGGCGCTGTCTACATCCAGCCCATCGAACCCAGCAGGCAGAGCGGCATCAGCACCCCGGCCAGCACGGTCTGCACCGCCACGATACCCGCCATCAGCGGCGCATCGCCGCCCATCTGGCGCGCCATGATGTAGGACGAGGAAGAGGTCGGCAGCACCTGGAACAGCAGCGCCGCCGCCGCCGCCGGCCCGCGCAGGCCGAAGGCGTGGCACGCGGCCAGCGTCGCCAGCGGCATCAGCACGAACTTGGCGGCCGACGCGACGCCGATCGCATGCGCCCAGCGCCTGACCGATGCGAACTCGACGGCGGCGCCGACGCACAGCAGGCCGAGCGGCAGCGAGGCCTGGCCCAGCGCCCGTAGCGACGGTTCCGCAAGCCGCGGCAAGCCGGTGCGGGTCGCCTGCAGGACGATGCCCAGCGCACAGGCCACCACCAGCGGATTCAGCGCCAGTTGGCGCGCGATCGCGCGCCACGAGGGCTTGCCCCCGCTGCCGTAACGGGCGAACACCAGCACGCACAGGATGTTCACGGTCGGGACGATCGCCGCGTTGGCCACCGCCGCCAGCGCGATGCCCTGCGCGCCGAACAGCCCGGCCACCGCCGAGACGCCGACATAATTGTTGAACCGGATGCCCCCCTGGAACACCGAGGTGAACGCGGGCCCGTCGACCGGCAAGCGCGCGCGCAGGCCGACCAGCAGCGCGGCGACCGCGAAGGTGGAACAGACCAGCGTCAGCGCCATCGTGCCCACCGGCACCCCGTCCAGGCGGGCGGTTGCCAGCCCGTGCAGGAACAGCGAAGGCAGCAGCACGTAGTAGCCGAGCTTTTCGGCGTTCGGCCAGAACGCCTCGCCCAGGAACTGCCGCCGGCGGCACCAGGCACCGGCGGCGATCAGGAGGGCGATGGGCGCCAGGGCCAGCAGCAGGGTTTCGATCATGTTCGTCATGGAACACTACGATAGCAAGCCCGCGCCCACAAGAAAAACGATATTATTTTCTGATTAGCCCGAGTTTTCCTCATGGGTCGCATCACCGATCGCCCCGTCGTCCGGCCGGTAGCCGGTCTGCTTCCTGACCGCCTCGGCCAGGGCGATCGCCAGGCGGCCCGCGGGCCGGTCCTCGCGTTCCAGCAGGACCACGTTGCGCGTGCATTGCGGCGTCCCGAACGGGAGGCAGGTCAGGCCGCCCGGCATGGCCAGGCCGGCCAGGCGCGGCCGCGACAGCGGCACCACGCCCACGCCGAGGCCGGACGCCACCATCTCCAGGATCGCATCGCGGCTGTCCAGCTCCATCTCGGTCTGCACGCGCAGGCGCATCCGGCGCAGCTCGGCGTCGATGGTCCGGCCCGACCAGGCGCGGCGGTCGAAGCGGATGAAGGGGTGCGCCTGCAACAGCGTGCCGACGTCGCGCCCCGCGTTGCCGGGTGGCGCGACCACCCAGAAACCTTCCCGGTACAGCACCGTGCCGGCCAGCCCGGCGGGATGCGGCTTCACCGGTTCGGTGGTGATCGCGGCGTCGAGGTCGCCGGCGTCGACGCGCACCGCCAGCTCGGCCGACATGCCGGAATGGACCAGCACCCGCAGCCTCGGGTGGGCCGCGCGCAGTGCCGCCAGCGCCGCCGGCAGGGGTTCCGCCAGCGCCGTCTGGATGACGCCGAGGCGCAGGCGCCCGGCCAGCTCCCCGCTCTCGCCCAGTTCGGCGCCGATGCCGTCGTACAGCGCGACGATCTCGCGGGCGCGCTCGACGGCGCGGTGGCCGGCGTCGGTGAGCACCGGCACGCGCCGGCTGCGATCGAACAGGGACGCGTTGAAATCCGCTTCCAGGCCGCGGATGTGCAGGCTCACCGCCGACTGGGTCAGGCAGACCGCCTCGGCGGCGCGCGCGAAGGAGCCGAACTTGGCGACGGCGATCAGGGTGCGCAGGGCGCGTAGGGACATCGGGTTTCCGGTGAGGACAAGTGTGCGCCATCTTAACCGCAACGGTGCTCAGGGCTTGCCGCACATGGCCGCCACCCGTTCCCAGGCGCCCTCGGCCTGGCAGTCGAGCGGCGGATGCTGCTGCAGCAGCGTGCCCAGCGCGACCGGCTTTATGGCGTTGACGTGCACGTTGTTGGCGATCTTGATGCACATGACGTCCTGCCACGCGGCCTGGACGTTGCGCGGGATCGGGATCGGCCCGCGCAGCTTGCGCGCCTGCGTTTCGCAAGCCGCCTGGGACGGGTACTCGCCGCGCAGGCTGGCCTGGTCGAGCGTCACGTCCAGGCCTTGCTGGAGGTACAGCAACAGGATCATCGTGTACATGGAAGAACCCTCGTCGTCGAATCCGTATGACGCCACGAACGCCTTCTTGTTCCGCACGCCTGATCTGCATCAGTCCCGTTCCCGGCCAAGGCCCTGGCCTCGGGGTTTTCGAAAGGACCGCCATGATCAAGATCCTCACCTGGAACATCCGGTCCGCGCGGCCTCCGGCCGGTGACCGCTGGGCAGGCGTCACCGATGCGTGCGCACGCTGCGCGTCGACGATGGGGTGGGCGGCTCGGACCACCAGGCGCTGCTGCTCGAACTCGGCTGAACAGCGGGCGCCTGGTACCCGGGCGGGTAGAATACGCGCCATCACATCAGCAAGGAAACGCCTTGGACTGGGACTATCCAACCCCCTTCACCCTGCCTCGCGTGCCGCAGGCGGCCGACATCGACGGGCTGAACCACACCAACAACGCCGTCTACGTACGCTGGTGCGAACAGGTCGGCTGGGCCCATTCCGAGGCGCTCGGCCTGTCGCTCGACGACTACCGCCGCCTGGACCGGGCGATGGCGATCCGGCGCGGCGAGTACGACTACATCCTGCCCACGGCCCTCGACGAGCCGCTGCTGCTGGGCACCTGGCTGGTGGCCGGCGACGGCAAGCTGTCGATGGCGCGCCGCTTCCAGCTGGTGCGCGAACGCGACGGCGCAACCGTGCTGCGCGGGCACTGGGACCTGGTGTGCATCGACATCAGCGGCGGCCGGCCGCGGCGGATGCCGCAGGCATTCCTGGATGCGTACATGCCGGTGGTGGTGGCGCCGGCGGTGTAGCAGAGCCGGCCATCGGGCGACCGGGACCGGTATCGCACGGCTTCAGGTCCCCGCCAGCCGCCGCGCCGCCTGCAGCGGCGGCGTATCCCCCAGCGGCATGATACCGGCCGCCCGCCCCAGCGCACGCACCAGCGCCGCCTCGCCGGCACGCAGCCCGTGCCCGCGCAGCTGCGGCAGCGAGCGCACCGGCTCGGGCACGATATCGACGGCGGCGCGCAGCAGCAGCCGCTGGCACCCGCGCAGCGGCGCCGGCAGGATCGGCGCTTCGGCCATGATGCGCAGGAAATCAGCCAGGACGGCCGACCCTTCCAGCCCCGGCGCGGCCGCGGCCAGCATGTCTTCCCAGGCCGCCCGGGAACGCGCCGCCCCGGTCGCGCCATACAGCCCGGCTGAAGGCTGGCCTTCGATGAAAACGGCATCCTTCTCGGCCGGGGACAAAGTCCGGACGAACCGGTGATAGGCCTCGCTGAAGCCGAAGGTGGCGGTCGCATGCACCCAGTCGAGCAGGCGCGGATCGTTGGCGCTGTAGGGCACGCCGCCGGCCGTGGTGCCCGTCACGCGGCCGTGCATGCGTGCCACGTGCGCGATCATTTCCTCGGCCGCCGGACGCGGGCCGTACACGGTCATCATGGCGGCAAAGCCGGTGCGGCGCAGGCGCGTCACCGGGTCCTGCCGGAACCGGCCGTGCTCCCAGACGCCCGCGCGCACCGACGGCTCCGCCAGCTCCAGCAGCACCGCCGCCACGCCGCCGACGAACAGGGACACGGGATTGGCGAAGATGCGCCAGGAGACGCCGTCGCGCGGCGTCAGCGCCGGCGCGCCGGCGGGCTGGCTGAAGTCGAACGCCATGCCGGGCGGCGGCTGCATCAGGTCGCGTATTGAATTCCGCATCGATGTCGTCTTTTATATCGGCGCGACCGGAACGCTGCGCCACGTGCCAAGTCTAGTCGCTATCGATGATCCAGTCCGCCGGCTTGCCGCTGGCCTGGCGCGGCAGCCGGGGGCCGAAGTTCCAGGCCGCCGGCCGCTCGGCCGTCGCCAGGCGTTCGCCGACCCAGGCCGACAGCGCCGCGCGCAGCGCGTCCGGACCGGTATCATGCTCCATGCGGGGCACGATGAAGGCCTTCAGGCGCCGCCCCTCGTCCGGCCGCATCAGGCGCACCGCCGCATCCTGTACGGCAGGATGCATGCGCAACACGTCGGCGACGTAGCCGGGAAAGACGTTGGTGCCGCCCACCTGCACCGCCTGGTCGATGCGGCCGGCGGGGTGGAAGCGCCGTGGTTCGCCCATCGCGTCCACCCACGCCAGCTTGTCCTGCAGCGGATAGCGCGCCTCGCCGCCGTCCGGCATCCGGCGCATCAGTTCGGCCGCGCCGCCGACGGCCCGCCAGTGCGGGAACAGGGTGAACGGCGCGCCGCCCTGCTCGCGCCAGCCGACGCCCGCCGTCTCGGAACTGCCGTACACCTGCACCAGGCGCAGACCGGCGCCGGCCAGCGCGTCGGCCAGCGCATCCGGGCAGGGCGCGGTCGAGCTCGTGCCGACGACGTCCGCCGCGAACACCGGCCGCAGGCGCGCCAGCGCCTCCCACCAGCCGGGATGGGCCACCACCAGGTCGCCCGGGCGCGCCGTCTCCAGCCAGGCGGCCGGGCTGGCGCCGCGCAGGTCGACCACCTCGTCGATGCCGAGCGCGCGCGGCAGCAGCACCGTGAACAGGAAGCCGTAGATGTGGTGGGATGGCACCGCGCTGAGGATGCGGCGCCGGCCCGGCAGCAGGCCGGCCAGCGTCACGGTTTCCTGCCACAGCGTGGCCAGCGCATGCGTGCAGCGCTTGGGGCTGCCGGCGCTGCCCGACGTGCGGAAGGTGACCTCGCCTCCCCCGGTGCAGGGGTTGACGCATCGGCCGGCGCTCAGGCCGGCGCGCGCGGCCTCGACCCAGCCGTCCAGCGCGGGACGGGCCAGCAAGCGGTCGTCGACCTCGGCGGCGCGCAGGTGCAGTGCCTCGGCGAGCGCGGTGGCCATGCCGAGCAGTTCGAGCGAATCCGCGCCCAGGTCGCGCACGAAATCGAGCGTCGTGGGCCAGGGCGGAGGTGCCGGCGCACGCCCGGGGCGCGCCAGCGCCAGTTCGGCGGCCAGCAGGTCGGTGACCACGCGCAGCAGGGTCGGGTCGTGTTCCCACCAGGCGGGGGGCTCGGCCTGGCATAGGGCGTGGGTCATGGCGTTGGCTTGTCGAGAATGAATGGATACGGCGCCTCGGATGGTGACGGCAGGCGCCGCCACTGTCAATTCCGCCGGCGTTTGGAAACAATGTCACACGCGTGCACGATTCATTTGACAGCTCCATGGCGCCGTGTCACCATGCCTTTCTTATGTGCAACATCATCCAGACCTCGACCTCGCTGGAGCCAACATGAATACCGTGACCACCCCTTCCTTCGCCGCCCCCGGCCTGCAGGCCCTGCTCGACAAGCTGAACGCCGAACAGCTCGACCAGCTCGACTTCGGCGTGATCGGTTTCGACACGGAGACCAACGTCTGCCGCTACAACCGCACCGAATCCGAAGCGGCCGGCCTGACCCCGCCGCGTGTGCTGGGCCAGCCGCTGTTCACCAACGTCGCGCCCTGCCTGAACAACTTCATGGTGGCGCAGCGCTTCGAGGATGCCGAGGACGGCGCCGGTACGCTGGACGACACCATCGATTACGTGCTGACGCTGCGCATGCGCCCGATCAAGGTGCAGCTGCGCCTGCTGGCCGAGCAGGGCAGCGCGGTCCGCTACGTCCTGGTCCAGCGCCGGGTGTGAGCATGATGGGACTGGGCGACGTGGCCGACATCGACCTGGCGGCCGAACACGAGGCCTTGATGCAGTTCCTGTACCTGGCCCCGGTGGGCCTGGTGCAGACCCGCATCGACGGCGAGATCCTGATGATCAACCCGATCTCGGCCCAGCTCCTGATGCCGCTGCAGCGCGACGGCAACCTGGTCAACCTGTTCGCCGCGCTCGAAGACGTGGCGCCGGAACTGCGCCACCTGTGCGCGATGTTCACGCGTCCGAACGGCATGGTCTGCGATGGCCTGCACATCCACCTGAACCATCCGGGCTACCCGAGCGGCGGCGCCCTGCGCCCCCGGCGCAGCCCGCAGGTGTTGTCGCTCAGCCTGCTGAAGCTGGACGACGCGCGCCTGATGGCGGTGCTGTCCGACGTCAGCGAGCAGGTGCGGCGCGAGCGCCAGCTGCGCCAGAACGACGCCTGGATCAACGCCCTCCTCACCAGCATCACCGACTACGCGCTGGTCGGCCTCGACCGCGACGGCCGCGTCAGCGAATGGAACGAGACCGTCGGCCGCGTCACCGGCCACTCGCACGCCGTCGTCGGCAAGCCCTATTCCGTGTTCTATCCGCCCGACGCGATCACCGACGAGCAGGTCCACGACCGCCTGCGCGAGGCCGACCAGAACGGCTGGAACCTGGACGAAGGCGCACGCCTGCGCGCCGACGGCAGCCAGTTCTGGGCCAGCGCCATGATCTCGCCCCTGCCCGACCGCGATCCCGGGTTCGACGATCCCGACGCGCCGGCCTACTGCATGGTCCTGCGCGACATCAGCGACAAGCGTGAAGCGGTCGAGACGCGGCGCAAGTCGGCCTTCTGCGACCACCTGACCGGCGTGGCCAACCGCCGCGCCTTTTTCGAGGCGGCCGAACTGGAACTGCAGCGCAACCGCCGCACGCCGCGCCCGACCGCGCTGATCCTGATCGACGCCGACCATTTCAAGCGCATCAACGACCGCCACGGCCACCCGGGCGGCGACGCCGTGCTGCGCCAGCTCGGCCTCGTGCTGACCGCCACCTTCCGCCAGGTCGACGTGGTGGCGCGCGTCGGCGGCGAGGAATTCGCGGTGCTGCTGCCGTCGTCGACGCTGGACGGCGCGGCGGCGGTGGCCGAGCGCCTGCGCCAGCTGGTGGCGGCCCAAGCCGTGGTCTTCGAGGGCGAGCGCATCGAACTGACGGTCAGCGCCGGCGTGGCCGCCAGCGACGGCGGCGACCTCGATCTCGACACGCTGATGAAGCGCGCCGACCAGGCCCTGTATGCCGCCAAGGCCGGCGGCCGCAACCGTATCGAATGCTGGACCCACGCCTCGTCCTCGCCTGTGTCCGGCGCCGCCGATTCATCCACACGAACCCAGCGATGACGCAGCCAGACAACATCGACGCCTACGAAGCCCTCGTCCAGTTCCTGTACCGCGCCCCGATCGGCCTGGTCCAGACCGGCCTGGACGGCACGGTCGACATGCTCAATCCCATGTCGTCCAACCTCTTGATGCCGCTCGCGCGCGACGGCAGCCTGGACAACCTGTTCACCGTGCTGGAACACGCGGTGCCGCAGCTGCCACGCATGGTGGCCGCGTTCAACCAGCCGTCCGGCGTGGTTTGCGAAGGCTTGCGCCTGGAAATCGGCGCGGCCGCGGCGGCGGGCACGCCCCAGGTGCTGTCGCTGAGCGTGCTCAAGCTCGACGGGTCGCGCCTGATGGCCACCGTCACCGACGCCACCGCCGAGGTGCAGCGCGAACAGGAGCGCCTGGCGCGGCGCCTCAAGAACGCCGCCCGCATCGACGCCCTGACCAGGATGCCGAACCGCGAGGCGCTGCTCGAACAGTTGCAGCAGATCCTGGGGCGCCCGGCCGGGTCGACCGGGTTCGCCCTGCTGTTCATGAATTGCGACCGCTTCCGCCAGATCAACGACACGCTCGGCCAGCACGCCGGCGACCGCTTGCTGGTGCAGGTCGGCGAACGCCTGCGCGCCGCGCTGCGCCCGCCCAGCGACCGCATCGATCCGAGCGCCGGCGGCGGCCAGATGGCGGCGCGCATCGGTTCCGACGAATTCGTGGTCCTGCTCGACGGCATGCGCTGCCGCGAGGACGCCGAACGGGTCGCCACGCGCCTGCACGACTCGCTGTCGAAACCGCATTCGCTGGCCAGCCAGGAAGTGACCTGCAAGCTGAGCATGGGCCTGGTGTGGAGCGAAGACGCCGGCAAGCTCGCCGGCGCCCCCGCGGGCGAAATGCTGCGCGACGCCAGCATCGCCATGATCGAAGCCAAGCGCGGCGGCGGCGCGCGCTGCGTGGTGTTCCAGACCGAGATGCGCGAACGCGCCGCGCGCCGCGCCGACATCGAAACCGACCTGCGCCAGGCGCTGGTCGAAGACCAGTTGTTCGTGGTGTACCAGCCGGTGGTCGGGCTGCGCCCCGACGGCGGCACCGACTTCAACGCCGGCGTGGAAGCGCTGGTGCGCTGGCAGCATCCGGTGCGCGGCGTGGTGCCGCCCTTCGAATTCATCCAGGTGGCCGAGGAATCCGGCCTGATCGGCGCGCTCGGCGACTTCGTGCTGGGACGCGCCTGCCGCGACTTCGCCGCCTGGCAGCGCGAACTGGGCGGCCGGGCGCCGCGCCTGCTGGCGGTGAACCTGTCGCGTGCCCAGCTGGCCGAAGCCGGCTGGCCGGCGACGGTGCGCGACGTGCTGCAACAGAACGCCATGCGGCCGGCCCAGTTGCAGCTGGAAGTGACCGAAAGCCTGGCGGCGCAGGACCAGCAGGTGCAGCAGCGCCTGCACGAGCTGAAGGCCATCGGCGTGACGCTGGCGCTGGACGACTTCGGCACCGGCTATTCTTCGCTCTCCAGCCTGCACCAGCTGCCGGTGGACACGGTCAAGATCGACCGCTCCTTCGTCTGCAAGGCCGACACCAGCCATCACCACCAGGTGCTGATCGAAGCCACCGTCAAGGTGGCGCAGAGCCTGGGCATGAGCACCGTGGCCGAGGGCATCGAAACCGAAGCCCAGCTCGCCGCCGTGCGCGCCCAGCAGTGTGCCAAGGGACAGGGTTACCTGTTCAGCCGGCCGCTGACCTCGCCGGCGCTGCTGGACTGGCTGCGCGCCAGCATGCCGGCGAGCGGGTCCGGCGCGTTTTCCGGGACGGTGTCGGCACCCGCGCTGGCGCTGGTCTGAGTCCGCGTCAGCGCATCGCCAGCGGCCGCCGCCGCCGCGGCGGCGGGAAGGCCGGGTCCAGCGCGGCCAGGTCGGCATCGGTGAGCCGCGGCGCCAGTTCCAGGGCGGCCCGGTTGGCGCGCACGTGCGCCGGCTGCACCGCTTTCGGGATCACCACCACCCCATCCTGCCGCAACAGCCAGGCCAGCGCCACCTGAGCCGGCGTCGCGCCATGAGCCTGCGCGACGGCGCGCAGCGCGTCCTTCCCAAGCATCGCCCCCTGGTCGGCCGGATTGGATTCCAGCGGCGAATACGCCATCACCGGCATGCTCCGCTGCCGGCACCACGGCAGCACATCCCATTCGATGCCGCGCTGGGACAGGTTGTACAGCACCTGGTCGACGGCGACGCCGTCCCCGGCCGGCAGCGCGGCCGCCTCCAGCAGGTCGTCCTGGTCGAAATTGCTGACGCCGTAATCCAGGATCTTGCCCTGCTCGCGCAGGCGCGCGAAGGCCTCCAGGGTTTCCTCCAGCGGCACGCCGCCGCGCCAGTGCAGCAGGTACAGGTCGAGGCGGTCGGTACCGAGCCGGCGCAGGCTGCGCTCGCAGGCGGCGCGCACGCCGGCGCGGTCGGCATTGTGCGGGTACACCTTGCTGACCAGGAAGACCTCGTCGCGGCGCCCGCGAATCGCTTCGCCCACCACCTCCTCGGCGCCGCCCTCGCCGTACATCTCGGCGGTGTCGACCAGCGTGATGCCGAGATCGAGTCCCAGGCGCAGCGCCGCGACTTCGTACGCGCGTGCGCCCGGGTCTTCGCCCATGTTCCAGGTGCCCTGGCCGAGCACGGGGATCGCGCGGCCCGACGGTAACTTCAAGTTCTTCATGTCATCGCTCCTTTTACCGAGATGTCACGATAGCAGCGCCCGTGCATGCTTGCATTTTCGTCATGCAAGCGCGCGCCTTTGTTTGTGATTTTTTGACAATCTACTCTCGCTACCCATCTTTACCTACTTTTACAATTGGAGTCACCCATGCACAGCACCCGATCGCTCGTCCTGAGTCTTGCAGTCGCCACCGTCCTTGCCGCTTGCGGCGGCGGCGGCGGCGACCCCGGCAGCACCTTGCCGGCCAGCCCGGTGGGCGGCACCAACCCGGCGAACCCGGCACCGACACCGGCGCCGACCACGCCCGCCAATCCGGCACCGACCAACCCGGGCACGCCGGCGCCGCCGGCGGTGACGCCGGGCGGCAGCTGGCTGACGCTGACGCCGTCCTCGGTCGCGCTGACCGTCAACAAGGGGGAAAGCAGGACCTTCCAGATCACCGCCAAGTCGAATCGCATCGTCACCCAGGCCTTCAACGTCGGCGTCATCGACAGCACCGGGCTGATCACGACCGACGTGCAGCTGAGCGCCATCTCGGACCTCGAGTACGTGGCCACCCTGCATACCGCGCCGGGCCTGCCGGCGGGCACCCGCACGACCTACCTGGAAGTCCGGCTGTGCGAGGATGCGCCGCTGACCTGCCGCGTGCCGCTGCCGGGCTCGCCCTGGTACGTACCGCTGACGGTAACGGTCCAATAAGCGCCGGATGAACATGGTGGCGCAGCCGGGCGCAAGCCACCCGGCTGCGCCATGCCTGTCATGCATTGCGGGTTCTCAAGCGCGACATTGATCCACCCGGCATTACGCGCGCGTCGGTCCGGCACACTGGGGCGGCTGGCTGAACCGAGACTTCGATCATGACACCGACCCCTCCACTGCTTCCGTCCCTGCCGCTTCCGTTCCGGCTGTTTCGGTTCCGATTGCTTGCGCTCCTGCCGCTGTGCGCCGCCTGCACCGTCAAGGAAACGCCGCCGGTCACCGTCACGCCCCAGGTCGTGCCGGCCGAGCTCTACGTCGCGCCCGACGGCCTCGACAGCAATCCCGGCACCCGCACCGCGCCGCTGCGCACGCTGGCGCGCGCCGCCCGGATGGTCGCGCCCGGCACCATCGTCAACGTCCTGCCCGGCACCTACCACGGCGGCTTCCGCACCGACGCCAGCGGCCTGCCGGACGCCCGCATCGTGTTCCGCTCGACCGAGCCGTGGCGCGCACGCATCGTGCCGCCGCCGGTGTCCGGCAGCGAGGTCGCCTGGGACAACCGCGGCAGCTACGTCGACATCGAGGGCTTCGAGGTCGACGGCAGCGCGCAGTCCGAAAGCGTGCTGCCGGCAGCCACACCCGTCAGCACCGGAAAAAAATGGAATGTGGGAATCTACAGCGGCGGTTCCTACAACCGCATCGGCCGCAACCACGTGCACCACGTCGCCAACAGCGCCGCCTGCAGCACCAGCGACGGCGCCGGCATCGGCGTCGACAGTTTCTACAAGGGCATGCACTCGGAAGTCAGCGGCAACAGCGTGCACGACGTCGGCCCGCGCGGCTGCACCTTCGTGCACGGCATCTACATGAACGCGCCGGGCAGCATCCGCGACAACATCGTCTACCGGGCATCGGGCAGCGGCATCCTGCTGTGGCACGACGCGCACGACGTGCTGGTGGCCAACAACACGGTGGCGGCGTCCGGCACCGGCATCCTGGTCGGCGGCGGCGACTTCTTCCACACCAAGGGACCGAACGACCATACCCAGGTGCTCAACAACATCGTCTACGACAACCGCCACGGCATCGCCGAGCTGGGCGCCACCGGGCGCAACAACCGCTACCGCAACAACCTGGTGTTCAGCAACCCGGACGGAGACTGGAAGCTGGCGCAGGGGATGACGCACAGCGGCACGGTGGCGGCCAACCCGGGCTTCGTCGACTACAGCCGCGACGGCACGCCCGATTTCCGCCTGGCGGCCAATTCGCCCGCCATCGGCAAGGGCCTGGACGGCGCCGGCGCCGGACCGGATTTCCTCGGCAAGGCGCGCGCGGTGCCGGCCGACATCGGCGCCGTCCAGCATTGACCTGCTCCGGACGTCGCGGCCCGCTCAGTGGACCGACGTTGGATCGACGTTAGATCGATGTTGGCGTGCCGGCGTATCCTCAGTCGGCCGTCGCTGGACCTTCAGAGGATCTCGTGCACCCGTTCCGCCGGACGGCACAAACGCACTCCCTTCGGCGTGACCACGATCGGGCGGTTGATCAGGATCGGGTGGGCCACCATCGCGTCCAGCAGCGCATCGTCGCTCACCGAGGGGTCGTCCAGGCCGAGTTCGGCGTACAGCGCTTCCTTGCTGCGCACCACGGCGCGTGCCGACAGGCCGCTGCGCTCGACCAGCGCCGCCAGTTCGGCGCGGCCGGGCGGCGTGGCCAGGTATTCGACGACCCGCGGCTCGATGCCGGCGTCGCGCAGCAGCGCCAGGGTGTTGCGCGAGGTACCGCAGCGCGGGTTATGGTAAATCGTGACATCCATGTTGCTCTCCTTGCATCGCTGGTGATTGAAGCGGCAGGGATGATACAGCAGCGCCGCAACGCTTCCAGTTTTTTCTTGTCCCGACATTTCTACCGCTATAAAATGCCCGGTTTGCTTTCCGATACGCAACTAGTCATTCCGATTGAACGACTTGCAACGCACCTTCGCCATGGAAGATTACCTGATGCGCCCCGCGGCCCTGCCGACCTGGAGGCAGCGCACCGCACTGCGGCTCCTGAACCTGATCGGCTGGCAATTCCACTTCAAGCCCCTGTCCGGTCCGCACGGCATCGCGGTCGTGTATCCGCACACCTCGAACCTGGACTTCCCGATCGGCCTGCTGGCCAAGTGGGCGGTCGGACTGCAGTTCCGCTGGCTGGCCAAGGATTCGCTGTTCCGCGGACCGATGGGCGTGCTGATGCGCTACTGGGGCGGTGTCGCGGTCGACCGCAGCGCGCCGCAGGGCGCGATCAAGCGCCTGGCCCAGACCATGCACGCATCCAGCTGGTTCTGGCTGGCGGTCACGCCGGAAGGCACGCGCGGCTACCGCCCCTACTGGAAGAGCGGCTTCTACCGCATTGCGCTGGAAGCCGAGGTGCCGGTGCTGTTGATCGCGATCGACTACGGCAGGAAGGTCCTCGACGTGACCCGGACCATCACCCTGAGCGGCGACGAAGCCGCCGACATGGCCCTCATCGCCAAGCGCTATGAAGGCGTGCAGGCGCGCTTCCCGCAGGACGCGGCGCCGATCCGCCTGGCGCCGAATCCACCCGCCGGCGGCACCGGCGACAGCGACATCCCGGCGCGCCGGGCCTGAACGCCTTCCGGGCTCAGGCCAGGCCGGCCAGTCCGGCCAGCAGGACCGCGCCGGCGGCGCCGATCGCGGCGCCCGCCATGCGGCGCAGGCGCGCACCCGGCAGCGCGCCGGCCGCCATCAGCAACGCGCTGGCCAGCAGGAAGCCAGCACCGGTCGCCACCGCATCCATCCCCGCCAGCTCCCGGCCATGCGCCAGTCCATGCAGGAAGCCGCATGCGCCCGCCGCCGCCACCGACAGCGCGGGCGGCACGCGCAGCGCGCAGGCGGCCAGCACGCCCAGCAGCAGCACGGTGGCCGCGATCGAGGTTTCCAGCGCCGGCAAACCGTGCGCAAGCCCCGGCAGCAGCGGCCCGGCCGAGGCGCCCAGCGCCATCAGCACCAGGAAGGCCGGCGGCAGCACGTAGCCGTGACGCTGCTGGCGGCTCCACAGGCCCACGGCCAGCAGCGCCAGCACGTGGTCCAGCCCGCTCATGGGGTGCAGCAGGCCGGCCGCGAATCCGCCCGCGCCGGCCTGGGCCGCATGCCCCGGATGCGCCAGCGCCGGCAGCGCCAGCCCCAGCATCAGGCCGAACACCATGGCGGACGGCAGGCCCTGCTTGAACGTCATGCTTCGCATTGTGTTTCTCCAGTCGATGATGTCAATGATCGAGCAAGCCCTGCTCGCGGATGAAATCCACCACCGCGTCCACGCCCTCGCCGGTGCGCAGGTTGGTGAAGACGAAAGGCCGCAGGCCGCGCTGGCGGCGCGCGTCGGCCGCCATGACGCCGAGGTCGGCGCCCACGTGCGGCGCCAGGTCGGTCTTGTTGATGATCAGGAGGTCGGAACGGGTGATGCCCGGCCCGCCCTTGCGCGGAATCTTTTCGCCGCCGGCGACGTCGATCACGTACAGCGTCAGGTCCGACAGTTCGGGACTGAAGGTGGCCGCCAGGTTGTCGCCGCCGGACTCCACCAGCACCAGCTGCAGCGCCGGGAAGTCGGCCTGCAGGCGCGCGATCGCCTCCAGGTTGATCGAGGCATCCTCGCGGATCGCCGTATGCGGGCAGCCGCCGGTCTCGACGCCCATCAGGCGTTCGGGCGGCAGCGCCTCGGCGCGCAGCAGGATTTCCATGTCCTCGCGGGTGTAGATGTCGTTGGTGATGACGGCCATGTCGTAGCCGCCGCGCATGCGCCGGCACAGCATTTCGCACAGGGCGGTCTTGCCCGAGCCGACCGGACCGCCGATGCCGACCCGCAGTGGGTTTGATGTCATATTGTTTACCTTATTCATGTCAGGAACGGAAGCAGGAGCAGAACTCAGGACCGGTACAGCCGCCCGTGCTGGACCTCGTGCCGCATCGACAGCATGGACAACCCGGGCGACCAGTTCGACAAGGCATCTTCGGGCAGCGTGCGCGCCGTCAGCGCCGCGCGCTCCAGTTCCGGGCGCAGCGACAGCAGCAGGCGCTGGCCCGCCACCTGCCCCAGGGGCACCGACTTCACGCACACCAGCACCTGGTTCTCGATCCAGGAAAACAGCAACGCCAGCAGCGCTTCCTCGTGCGGGATGTCGAGCGCGTCGACCGCGCAGGCGAATGCCGCCGGCAGCGACACCTCGTCGCCCAGCACGGCATTCAGGCCGAGCGAGCCCTCGGCCACGCCCAGTTCGGCGATCAGGCGCGTCAGCGAATAGCCCATCTGGACGGTCTCGGCGCGCAGCTCGGCGGTGTCGCGCGAGGCCAGGAAACATTCGCCCCACAGCGCCAGCGCGGCGGCGTCGCGCGCCTCGAAGGCCTTCAGCAGGCGCCAGAACAGCGGGCCGTCCCACAGCGCCATCACCTCGTGCAGGTAGCGCACCATCCAGTCGCGGGCGCTGCCGGCGTCGCATACCAGGCCGTCTTCGAGCGCCGTCTCCAGCCCCTGCGAATAGCTGTAGCCGCCGATCGGCAGCGCCGGGCTGGAGAATTGCAGCAGGTGCAGCAGGCTGGCGCCGTTCATGCGGGTTCCACGTCGGCGCCGGGCCGGTGGATGCGCTGGCGCAGCGGCACCAGCGCCAGCGGACCCTCGTGCCGGTGCCCGTGGCCGCCGCCATAGGCGCCCGCCTCCGGCTCGAACTTGCCCAGTTCCTCGTCGACCTCGGCGCCGAGGCCCTCGACCATTTCCTTCAGCACCGGATCGACGCGGATGCGCAGCCAGCCCGGCCCGACCTGGGTCTGGGTATGGCGGTTGCCGAGGTGGAAGGCGCAGCGCGCCAGCAGGGTGGCGTCGGCGCAGCGCACCCGGTAAGTGGGCTCGGGCGCGGCCACCACGCGGACCACGCGCTCCCCCGGCCCGCCGGTGCCGGTGAGCAGGTCGCCGTCGCGCAGCACGGTGCCGCGCACCAGGAACAGGGCGACTTCCTCGCCCGAGGCCAGGCGTGCGCGCTGGCGGCAGCGTTCGCGCTGGTCGTAGGGCAGCACCAGCTCATCGTGGACCACGTCGGCGCCGGCGATCCGGGTATGCAGTGACAGCATGGGCAATCCTTGGAATAAACACGGTTAGAACAGGAAGTACCGCTGCGCCAGCGGCAGCACGCTGGCCGCCTCGCACACCAGCAACTGGCCGTCGGCGCGCACTTCGTAGGTTTCCGGGTCCACCTCCATGCGCGGCATGGCCCCGTTGTGGATCATGTCGGCCTTGCGCAGGCCGCGCGTGCCGCGGATCGGCAGCACGGTCTTCATGAGTCCCAGCTGCTGCGCGATGCCGGCGTCGCAGGCCGCCTGCGACACGAAGGTGAACGATTTTTTCAGGCCGCCCGCGAAGCTGCCGAACATCGGTCGGTAATGCACCGGCTGCGGCGTCGGGATCGAGGCGTTGGGGTCGCCCATCAGGCTCATCGCGATCATCCCGCCCTTGAGTACCATCGACGGCTTGGCGCCGAAGAAGGCCGGGCGCCACAGCACCAGGTCGGCGATCTTGCCGGCCTCGATCGAGCCGACCGCATGCGCGATGCCGTGGGTGATGGCCGGGTTGATGGTGTACTTGGCCACGTAGCGCCGGACGCGGAAGTTGTCGTTGCGGCTGGAATCCTCGGCCAGCGCGCCGCGCTGCGCCTTCATCTTGTGCGCGGTCTGCCAGGTGCGCAGGATGGTCTCGCCGACCCGGCCCATGGCCTGGGAGTCGGACGACATCATCGAGATCGCGCCCAGGTCGTGCAGGATGTCCTCCGCCGCGATGGTCTCGCGCCGGATGCGCGACTCGGCGAAGGCGACGTCCTCGGCGATGGCCGGGTCGAGGTGGTGGCACACCATCAGCATGTCGAGGTGCTCGTCCAGGGTGTTCACCGTGAACGGGCGCGTCGGGTTGGTCGAGGACGGCAGCACGTTGGCCTGCCCCACCGCCGCGATGATGTCCGGCGCATGGCCGCCGCCCGCGCCTTCCGTATGAAAAGTGTGGATCGTGCGGTCCTTGAACGCCGCCAGGGTCGATTCCAGGAAGCCGGCCTCGTTCAGCGTGTCCGAATGCAGGGCCACCTGCACGTCCATGCGCTCGGCCACCGCCAGGCAGTTGTCGATCGCGGCCGGCGTGCTGCCCCAGTCCTCGTGCAATTTCAGGCCGATGGCACCGGCCTCGACCTGTTCTTCCAGGGGGCCGGGTGCGCTGGCGTTGCCCTTGCCGAGGAAGCCGAGGTTCATCGGAAACGCGTCGGCCGCCATCAGCATCGAATGGATGTGCCAGGCGCCCGGGGTGCAGGTGGTGGCCGCGGTGCCGACCGCCGGGCCGGTGCCGCCGCCGAGCATGGTCGTGATGCCCGAGCTCAGCGCTTCCTCGATCTGCTGCGGGCAGATGAAGTGGATGTGGCTGTCGATGCCGCCGGCGGTAACGATCATGCCTTCACCGGCGATGATTTCGGTGGCGGCGCCGATCGGTAGCGTCACGCCCGGCTGGACGTCCGGGTTGCCGGCCTTGCCGACGCCGAAGATCAAGCCATCCCTGATGCCGATGTCGGCCTTGACGATGCCCCAGTGGTCGACGATCACGGCGTTGGTGACCACGGTGTCCATCACGCCGGGCGTCGCCACGCCGTCGCGGGTGCGCTGCGACTGGCCCATGCCGTCGCGGATCACCTTGCCGCCGCCGAACTTCACTTCCTCGCCGTAGCGCGCGTAGTCGCGCTCGATCTCGATGACGAGGCCGGTGTCGGCCAGGCGGATGCGGTCGCCCACGGTCGGGCCGTACATGTCGGCATAGGCCTGGCGCGTAATGGATGCCATTCAGTCGCCTCCCGCGGGCGCTGCCGGCGCCAGCGCGCCCATGACCTTGCCCTGGAAGCCGTGCACGATGCGGTCGCCGGCCAGCTCGACCAGTTCGACCGTGCGCCGCTGGCCCGGCTCGAAGCGCACCGCGGTGCCGGCGGCGATGTTCAGGCGCATGCCGAGCGCTTGCCCGCGCTCGAACTGCAGCGCATCGTTGACCTCGTAAAAGTGGTAGTGGGAGCCGACCTGGATCGGGCGGTCGCCGGCGTTGGCCACGCTCAGCAGCAGCGTGCGGCGCCCCGGGTTGAGGGCGATCTCGCCCTCTTCCAGCAGGTATTGGCCAGGGATCATCGCACCGGCGGTCATGCGAGTTCCGGCATCAGCAGCGACTTGTACCAGATCGCGGTGGCGCCGTCGGCATCCGCCGCCTCGTCGACGCGGGTGTAGCCCAGCCCATGGTACAGGTGCTCGGCGCCGGAACCGGCCTCCGTGTCCAGGAACAGCAGCGAGCGGCCCCGTTCGCGGGTCTCGGCTTCGGCCGCGCGCAGCAGCACGCTGCCGATCCCGCGCCGGCGCGCCCGGCTGTGCACCATCATCTTTTGCAGCTCGGCGCCGTCGCAGCCGTGCGGGCGCCGGTACAGCTCGAGCTGCACGGTGCCGACCAGCGTACCTTCGTGCGCGGCCGCCAGCAGCACGCGGCCGCCATCGGCGAGCGCGGCCTGCACCTCGTCCCAGTAGACATCGGCGTCGCAGCGCCGCAAGCCGGCCGGGAAACCCATGGCGGGGCAGCTGGCGAGCGCGTCCAGCAGCAGATCGGCCAGTTGCGCGCGCAGGGCGCCGGCGGCGGCGGCATCGAGTGATTGGATCTTCATGGCTGCACCTCCAGGCAATTCGGTTGGATCAGGGAATCGGGTGATGGACGGTCACCAGCTTGCTGCCGTCCGGGAAGGTGGCTTCGACCTGGATGTCGGGGATCATCTCCGGCACCCCTTCCATCACGTCGGCGCGCGCCAGGATCGTCGTGCCTTCGCTCATCAGCTCGGCCACGCTGCGGCCGTCGCGGGCGCCTTCCAGGATCGCCGCCGTGATCAGGGCCACCGCTTCGGGATAGTTCAGTTTCAGGCCGCGCGCGCGGCGGCGTTCGGCCAGCAAGGCGGCGGTGAAGATCAGCAGCTTGTCTTTTTCGCGGGGCGTCAGGTCCATGATGGTTCTCGTCGTCAGGTGTTCCAGATGCGCGGCACGCGGGCCGGGCACGCCATCAGGTGCGGCCGCAGCGCCTGCCAGACGCGCAACAGGCTGGCGCGCGCGGCTTCGCTGTCGTCGCCCAGGTGGCGCGCCACGAACACGCTCCTGGCCTGGCTCAGGCCGAGCGCCGGATCGGCGGCGCGCAGCGCGGCCAGGACCGGCGCCGGCAGCGGCTTGCCGACCGCGACCAGGGTCGCGCACACGCTGTGTCCGGCCAGGCCCAGCGGGCTGCGCATGGCGGCGCCGCCGTGCAGGATGCCCTGCTCCCACCAGACCAGGCGCCCGCCCTGGCGGATGCGGGTGCGCTGGCGCACCTGGCCGCGCTCGAAGCGCTCGCCGGCGGCGCGGCGGCCGAAGCACAGGATCTCGGCGCCGATGTAGCGCGCGTCCGGCGCCAGTTCGACCTCGTGTTCGAGCACGACGTCGGCGTCGTCGTAGAAAATGGTTTCCTGGGGCAGCCACTCGAGCGCGGCGCCGGCGCCGACGCGCAGGCGCACGTCCTGGCGCGACGCGTGTTCGCGGTGGCGGCCATTGGCGCGGTACCACTTGGCGGCGCCCGGGGTGGTGGCCAGCACCTGGGTCGAGGCGCCCAGGTCGAGGTCGAGCTCGAGGCGGTCGCCGCCGACCACGCCGCCCGGCGGATGGACCACGATCACGTGGCAGGCGCGCGGACCTTCCGGATACAGGGCTTTCTGGACCCGCAGCGGCCCACGGTGCGCGCGCCCGCTCAGGCGGGTGGTGCCGGCATCGTCATCGAAGCGCAGGCGCAGGCGCAGCTGCGCATGCCAGGACGGCGCGGGGGTGGACGGTTCGGAAGGGGTGCAATCGGGCATGCTCCTGTATCAGCACGAAGCGTGCCAAGGGAGATGCGCGGGTTGGGAGAAGGCGAACGGGCGTGCGACGGCACCGACGGGGGCGCTATGCACCAGCAAGTGCATGGCCGCACCACCCCGGTGCGGTTTGGTCGAGCTTGCCCGTCCAATAAGGACAGCGACGGCGCAAGCCAGGGAGGAACAGGATCAGTAGCGGCGGCCGCGCAGTCCGCGCACGCGGCGCACCGGCGCCTTGGCCAGTGCGGCACGCCGCTCGTCCAGGACACGCTTCCAGACCACCAGCTCGCAGCCCATGGCCAGGAACAGCGCGCACTGCGCCGGCGTGGCCAGCCCGATTGCATACAGGCCCAGGGCGGCCAGGAGAAAAACGAACGTACTTGCGCGTGGCATGGTTCCACCTTCGATGAATGCGTTGGACCCATCCTGCCACAGCGCGGCCCGGCTTGCAATCAGGGTTGCTGCCGTGCGAGCGCATCCCAGGCGTTGGCGGTGCTCAGGAACACGCGGCCGCTGAGCGCCTGCGGCAGGCTGGAGGCGCGCAGCCGGTCCATTACCGGCCCCTTGACCTCGGCCAGGTGCAGCGTCACGCCGCGGCGTGCCAGCGTACCGTTCAGTTCCAGCAAGCCGAACAGCGCCGAGGTGTCGATCGCGTTCACCGCCGACAGCACCAGCACCAGGTGGCGCACCCTGGGGTCGACCGCGAGTTCGTCCTCGATGCGGCCGGTGACCGCTTCCAGGTTGCCGAAGAACAGGCCGGCATCGACGCGCAGCAGCAGCACTCCGGGCTCGGTCTCGCCCGGATAGCGCTCGACGTTGCGGAAGTGCTCGGTGCCGGCGATACGGCCCAGCACCGCCATGTGCGGCCGGCTCTCGCGCCAGATCATCGCCCCCAGCGACAGCACCAGGCCCAGCACGACGCCGGCCTCGACCCCGAGCAGCAGCACCCCGCCCCCGGTGGCCGCCAGCGCCAGCGCGTCGGCGCGGTCGTAGCGCCAGGCGGTGCGCAGCGTGCCCAGCTCCAGCATGCCCAGCACGGCGACGATGATGGTGGCGGCCAGCACCGGCAGCGGCAGCGGCGCCAGCCAGCCGGTGGGCAGCACCAGCGCCCCGGCCAGCAGCGCCGCGCTGATCACGCTGGCCAGCTGGGTGCGCGCGCCGGCGGCAAAATTGACGGCGGAGCGCGACAGGCTGCCGGTGACCGGAAAACCGCCCGACAGCGCGCTGCCGGCGTTCGCCAGGCCCAGGCCCACCAGTTCGCGGTTGGTGCGCAGCTTTTCGTAGCGCTTGAGGGCCAGCGTCTGGGCGCCCGACATCGCGATCAGGAAGCTCATGAAGCCGATCAGGAGCGCCGGCTTGCCCAGCGCCTGCCAGTGGGCGCCGAACAGCGACGGCAGCAGCGCCAGGTCCAGCCGCGGCAGCCCGGACGGCACGGCGCCGATCACGCGCACCCCGGCGGCGTCCAGGCGCAGCGCGCCCACCAGCACGATCGCGCCCAGCACCAGCAGCATCGGCGCCAGCTTGGCCCCGATGTCGGCCGCGCCGGGCGCCAGGCCCAGCTTGCGCAGCAAGCGCGCGCCCCAGCGCCGCGCCAGCAGCAGGAAGGCGATGGCGCCGCCGCCGAGCGCCGCGCTGGGCCAGTGCGGCGCCAGGAACGAACCGCCCAGCAGCGTCTCGCACTGGCCGAGCGCGATCACGACCGAGGAGCCGAGCGTGAAGCCGCTCATCACCGGGCGCGAAAAGAAATTCGCCAGGAAGCCGACGCGCAGCAAACCGCAGGCCAGCAGCACCAGCCCGGTCATCAGCGCCAGCTGGCCGGCCAGCAGGCCGTACTCGGCGCTGCCGGGCGCCGCCAGCGGACCCAGGGCCGACGCCGTCATCAGCGCGATGATCGCCATCGGCCCCACCGACTGGCTGCTGCTGGTGCCGAACAGCGCGTACAGCAGCGGCGGCGCGATGCTGGCGTACAGCCCGGCCACCGGCGGCAGGCCGGCCACCAGCGCATACGCCATGCCCTGGGGGATCATCATCATGGCGACGATGACGCCGGCGCCGATGTCGCCGGGCAGGTCGGCGCGCCGGTAGCGCCTGAGCCATTCAAGCATCACGGGCGCCTCGCACACCGTGGCGGGCGGGCGCAACGTCGCCCCGACAGCGCAGCCGTACCGACGTACGGCGAGCATCCCGGCGCGCCATCACTGCATGGCCAGTTCGACGCAGTTGCGGCCGGCGCGCTTGGCGCGCGCCAGCGCGGCGTTCACGCGCTGCGCCAGCGAATCGCCGCTTTCCTGCTCGCCCAGCTGGGCCACGCCCAGGCTGACGGTGACGTGGTCGACGCCCGGGATCTCGGCCGCGGCGATCGCCAGGCGCACCTTCTCGGCCATCTTGAGCGCGTCGATGGCGCTGGTATGCGGCGCCAGGATCTGGAATTCCTCGCCGCCGGCGCGCACCAGCACGTCGCTGCCGCGCAGCACGGCCTGGGCCGCCTCGGCCACGCTGCGCAGCACCACGTCGCCGACCGGATAGCCGTAGCCGTCGTTGATGGCCTTGAAGCGGTCGATGTCGAAGGCGACCAGCGCCAGCGGCACGCGGTAGCGGCGCGCGCGCCGGATTTCCTTTTCCAGCAGCGCCTCGCCATGGCGGCGGTTGGCGATGCCGGTCAGCGCGTCGGTGGTCGAGATATACGTGACGCGCGCCAGCAGCTGTTCGTTTTCCAGGCCCAGCTCGGCCAGGCGCAGGCCCACCGCGGCCAGTTCGGCAACGTCGAGCAGGGTCGCGAATTCCTCGCGCGACAGGGGACGCGAGCGGTCCCACAGCAGCGAGATCGCGCCGCGCGGCGCGCCGGGGCCGTCGGCCGGGACCGCGACGCCGAGCGCCATCGACGCGCCGTGGGCCTGGAGGGCGGCGGCCAGGTCCGGCTCGCCGGCCTGGGCCAGCGTGTCGAGCAGCACCAGTTCGCCGGTGGCGGCCGCCAGCAGGCCGGGGAAGGCATGGCGCAGCGGCGCCTGCAGCAGGCGGTCGCGGCGCTGCAGCAGCGTGGCCAGGGACAATGGAGCTTCCGTATCCGCCGCGCCCGCCCTGCCCTGCTGGGCTTCCAGTTGCAGGTCGCCCTCCGGCTTCAGGTGGAACAGGGCCGCGTGCAGCACGCCGGGCCACGCGGCCAGCGCCCGGCACACGCCTTCGCCCAGTCCCTGCACGTCCTCGGCGGCGCGCACCGCGGCCTGGACCCGCGCGCGCAGCGCCAGCAGCTCGCGCAGCTGGTCGGTGCTTTCCTGGAGCGCCGCGCCGCTTGCGGGTGCGGCCAGCTGGCGCGCCACGCAGGCGCGCAGCGCATCGTCCCCGATCGGGGTGACGGCATACGCGGCCGGGCCGAACGCCATCAGCGCCGGCAGCCAGCGCGCGTTCGCGTAAGGACACAGCAGCAACACCGGCGCCCCGCCGCGGCGCGCCACCAGGTCGCCCAGCGCGGCCAGGTCGATGGCGGGCTCGAAGCGTTCGAGGTCGATCACCAGCAGGTCGGGCTGGCCGGCGGCGAGGCGCAGCGCGGCCGTGTCGGCGCCGTCGGCCAGCGCCAGCTCGCCGAACAGGGCGCCGCAGGCGTCGCCGAAATCGGCGCGCCGCTGTCCCATCGGGCTCACGTAGAGCGCGCTCTTTCCTGCATGTGTTTCTTCGGCTTGGCGATCCTGCCGTGACTCCTGCTGCGACATCTCTGCTCCTGGATTACCGTTACGGCAGCAAGTTTGCCACAGAGCACCCGCTCACGTGAAGCGCACGTGGCAAATGCCCGCATGTGTGTGGAAGCGCACCGTCGGCCGCCGCCCAGCAGGGGAATACTGGACGGATCACGAACAAGGAGGGCAACATGGCCAATCAGGACGACGTAGCGAACAAACAGAAGGCAATCCAGAACCGCCAGGACCAGGCCGACGGCAGCAAGCAGGAGAGCGGGTCCGGCAACGAGCAGAAAGCCGCGCAGACCGGCGTCGACCAGCCGTCCGGCGACTTCCCGTCGCAGCACCTGGCCAAGCCGGGCCTGGAAGCCCAGATGGAACTCAAGCCGAAATTCATGGCCGAGGGCTACAAGGGCAGCGGCAAGCTGGCCGGCCAGGTGGCGATCGTCACCGGCGGCGACTCCGGCATCGGCCGCGCGGTCGCGATCCTGTTCGCGCGCGAAGGCGCCGACGTTGCCATCATGTACCTGAACGAGCACGAGGACGCGGCCGAGACCCAGCGCTACATCGAGGCCGAGGGCCAGCAGTGCGTGACCGTCGCCGGCGACGTCAAGGACATGGAGTTCTGCCAGCAGGCGGTGGACCAGATCGTGGCCAGGTTCGGCCGCCTGGACGTGCTGGTGAACAACGCGGCCTTCCAGGAGCACGCCGATTCGCTGCTCGACCTCACCGAAGACCGCTTCGACGAGACCATGAAGACCAACATCTACGGTTACTTCCACATGGCCAAGGCCTGCCTGCCCTACATGAAGCGCGGCGCCGCCATCGTCAACACCGGCTCGGTCACCGGCCTGAAGGGCTCCAAGAAACTGCTGGACTACTCGACCACCAAGGGCGCGATCCACGCCTTCACGATGTCGCTGGCGGCCAACCTGCTGGACCAGGGCATCCGCGTCAACGCCGTCGCCCCGGGCCCGGTCTGGACCCCGCTGAACCCGGCCGACCAGTCGCCGGACGACATCGCCAAGTTCGGCCAGTCCACCACCTTCGGCCGCCCGGCCCAGCCCGAGGAGCTGTCGCCGGCCTACGTCTACCTGGCGTCGAGCGTGTGCTCCGGCTATGTAACGGGTGTCGTCCTCCCGATTACCGGTTCGGTAGGCGAATAAACAATAACGCAACGGGTGCCGAACGCGCCGGGCATCGCAGGCCGCGCATGCGGTCGCGCAGCAGCTCGTTCGAGGCCCCACCACAGGAGTTCAGTATGGCGAGAAGCATGTGGAAAGGCGCGATCAGCTTCGGGCTGGTCCATATTCCGGTCGAGATGTACCCGGCGGTCAGCGACAACGGCCTTGACCTGCACATGCTCGACCGGCGCGACTTCTCGCCGATCGGCTTCAAACGCTACAACAAGGACACCGGGAAGGAAGTCTCCTGGGACGACATCATCAAGGGCTACGAGTACAGCGACGGCGAATACGTCGTGCTGTCCGACGAGGACCTGCGCCGCGCCAATCCGGAAGCGACCCAGACCATCGACATCCTCGCCTTCGTGAATGCCGAACAGGTGCCGCTGATCTATTACGAACAGCCCTATTACCTCGCCCCCGGCAAGGGCGGCGACAAGGTCTACGCGCTGCTGCGCGAGACCCTGCGCGACGTCGGCAAGATCGGCATCGCCAACGTCGTCATCCGCGTCAAGCAGCACCTGGCGGCACTGGTGTGCGTGGGCGACACCATCGTCCTGAACACGCTGCGCTACCCGGACGAGATCCGCCCCACCGACGAGCTGCGCATCCCCGACGACAGTTCGAAGGCGGCCCAGGTGACGGAAAAGGAACTGCAGATGGCCCGTGCCCTGGTCGAGGGCATGAGCGAGAAATGGAAGCCGCAGCAGTACCACGACACCTACCGCGAAGACGTCATGGCGCTGATCAAGAAGAAGATCGCCGCCAACCAGACCAAGACCATCACCGAGCCGGAACCGGACCAGGACAAGCCGGCCAAGAGCAACGTCATCGACCTGGTGGCGCTGCTGCAGGCCAGCCTGGGCAAGAAGCCGTCGAAGGCCGCGGCCGATGACGACGACGACGACGACCCGCCGCCGCGCAAGTCGCGCAAGCCCTCCAGCGACGAGGATGACGATGCAGGCGACGCGCCGCCGCCGCGTGCGCGCAAGGCGCCCGCGCGCGGCACTGCGCATGCGACGGCTGCCAAACGGACCACGGCCACCAAGGCTGCCGCCAAGCCGGCTGCGAAGCCGGCTACAAAGCGCACCGCGTCCGCCAAGACCGCGACCGCCGCCAAGGGCACGGCCGCGAAATCGGCCGCTGCGAAGTCGGCCACGGGAAACGTGCCGGCACGGCGCAGAAAGGCGGCCTGAGTGGATTGGAACGCCTTGATCGATTTCCTGCAGTGGCCGGCCATGGTCATCACGCTGTGCGCCGCCTTTTTAGTCGGCGCGCGGCGGGCCAACCGGCGCATTTTCGGGTTCTATACCTTCATTCTCAGTAACGTCCTGTGGATCGTCTGGGGCATCCATGACGGGGCCTGGGCGCTGATCGCGCTGCAGCTGGGCTTGCTGGCAATGAACGTGCGCGGCATTTTCAGGAACGACACGGCCGCGTGAGGGTGACGATAACTGATTCGTATTGCAAACGCAGCATGGGTTCCCGCTTGCGCGGGAACCCATGCTTGTGACGTTTACTTTTTCGTCGGCTTGAATCCCAGCGTCTTCATCGCCCTGGTCAGCGTGGTTGCACTCTTCTCGTAATCCGCCCACGGCGCATTGCCCTCTTCCAGGCGCGACTCGACTGTCCGCACCGTCCAGTGCGCGCCGGAGGTCAGCGCCGGCAGCTCGTCCCAGCGCACCGGTACCGAGATCCCCAGCCCCGGACGCACGCGCACCGACCAGGCCGCGACCGTGGTGGCGCCGCGGCCGTTGCGCAGGTAGTCGATGAAGATGCGGCCGACACGGTTCTTGGCGCCGCTCTTGCCCGCGAAGCGGTCCGGCAGCGTCTTGGTCAGGTGGTTGACGATCGCATGCGAGAAGTCTTTCACCGTGTCCCAGTCCAGCTTGGGCTTGATCGGCACCACCACGTGCAGGCCCTTGCCGCCGCTGGTCTTCAGGAAGGGATTCAGGCCGAGCTCCTGCAGGAAGGCGCGCACCACCTGGGTCCCTTCCTGCACCTGCGCCCATTCGACCCCCTCGCCGGGGTCGAGGTCGAACACGATGCGGTCCGGCGTGTCGTAATGGTCGGCGGTGGCGTTCTGGCTGTGGATCTCGACCACGTTCCATTGCGCGCTCGACAGCAGGCCTTCGAGGGTCGCGATCCGGGTCATCCGCGGGTGCTCGGGGTCGAGCGCCTGGTCCATCTGGGCCACGCCGGGCATCTTGCGGGTGTCGGCAACGTGCTTCTGGAAGAACAGTTCGCCGCCCACGCCCTCGGGCGCGCGCACCAGCGACACCGGCCGCCCTTCCAGGTGCGCCATCATCAGCTGGCCGACCAGCGCGTAGTAGCGCACCAGGTCCAGCTTGGTGACGCCGCTTTCGGCGTCCATCACGCGCTCGCCGTGCGTGACCTTGAAAGCGGTGGGCATCCCTTCCGGCAATTGCGATAGTTGCGATGCGGCGGCCGTGGTCTTCGACAATGTGGCGCGGCCCGACTTCTTCGGCTTGGCGTCCGGCTCGGGCGCGGCATTGCCGGCTTGCTGGTTCGATGCGATCATGGCTTCTGCCTCCTGCACGTGTCTGGCCTGCTCGCGCACGACGCTGCGCGCCGGCTTGTCCTTGCGCAGCCCCTGGAACACCGGATGGCGGATCGCATCGGCGAGGGTCCACTCCGAAAAACTGACCTCGGCCACCAGTTCCGGCTTGACCCAGTGGCTCTTGCGGCCCGGTACCGCGCGCGGCGGGAACGGGTTCTTGTCGGTGCCGATCGCTTCCAGCACCTCGCGCAGGTGGCGCAGCGAGGCGCCGTTGAAGCCGCTGCCGACGTGGCCGGCGTAGCGCAGCACGCCTTCGTCGTCGTAGTAGCCCAGCAGCAGCGAACCGATGCCGGTGCGCGATCCTTTCGGGTCGGTGTAGCCGCCGATCACGAATTCCTGGCGCATGCCGCATTTCAGCTTGATCCACTCGGGCGAACGGCGCGTCACGTAGCGCGCATCGCGGCGCTTGCCGATCACGCCTTCCAGGCCGACCTGGCAGGCCGCCGCCACCAGCTGGGTCGGGTCGTCGCCGAATTCGGCGGAAAAGCGCACCATCTCCGACGGCTTCTTCGCCAGTGCGGCTTCCAGCAGCAAACGGCGTTCGTCCAGGCGCACGTTGCGGATGTCGTGGCCCTTGAAGTACGGGGCGTCGAAAACGAAGTAAATGATGTGCGCCTTGTTGGTGCCGTCGAAGGCGAGCTGCAGCAGGTTGAAGTTGGGCTTGCCGTTGTCGTCGTGGACCACGATCTCGCCGTCGTACCAGCCGTCCGGCAGCTTCATCTTCGCTATTTCCTTCTGCAGCGGTTTCAGCTTGTCGGTCCAGTCGTTGCCGTTGCGGGTGATCAGGCGGATGTCCTTGCCTTCGATGCGGGTCAACATGCGGTAGCCGTCGAACTTGATCTCGTAGATCCATGCCTCGGGATCGGTGGGCGGGCCGTCGACCAGCGTGGCCAGCTCCGGCGCCAGGGTCTCGGGCAGTCCGGCCTCGACGGCGCCGTCGGGCATCGCGCCCTTCTTCGGCTTGGCCGGCTTGTCGGCTTTCGCGGCCTTGGCTGCCTTCTTCGGCTTGGCGCCCTTCTCTTCCGCCTTCAGCTCGGCCACCTTGGCGCGCGCCGCGGTCTTTTCGCCGGGACCGGCCGGCATCGGCAAGTCCTTGACGCTGTCCGGGAATGCGTCGACCAGCGAGAATTCGCTCGCCGGACGCGCGTACTCGTCGTTCTCCTTGATCAGCAGCCAGGGTTCCTGCTTGTCGTCGCCCCGGCCCTTCATGCGCACCAGCACCCAGCGCCCGCGCATCTTGTGGCCGTGGATCTCGAACTTGACCTCGCCCCTGGCGAAGCCCTGGCGCGGGTCGCCGATCGGTTCCCAGGTACCCTTGTCCCAGACGATCACCTTGCCGGCGCCGTACTGCTGCGGCGGGATCGTGCCCTCGAAGTCGGCATACGAGATCGGGTGGTCCTCGACGTGGACCGCCATGCGCTTGTCGTGGGTGTCGTAGCTGGGGCCCTTGGGGATGGCCCAGCTTTTCATGGTGCCGTCCAGCTCGAGCCGGAAGTCGTAGTGCAGGCGGGTCGCCCAGTGCTTCTGGATCACGAAGGTCAGCGCGCCGGTACTGGTTTCGCCGCCGTCCTCCGGTTCCGAAGTGATCGAGAAATCGCGTTTGGATTTGTACAGCTTGAGTGCGTCGGGCATGGTGTCACCTGGGGAGGCTCATGATGACGCAGTGTACGGCGGGGGTGCGGGCGGGACTGTACGGCAGTTAACGGTGCGCCCAGGGTGCGCCCAGGGTGTGCCCAGGGCGTGCCCCCAAGTGGTCCGCGCCCCATGCACATCGCCCCTGCGCAGGCAGGGGCGACGGATTATGGCCGGCAGTGGAAGGAGACGTCGTTACTTGCGCTCGCCCGCCGTCTTGTCGCGCGCCGCCCTGAACTCCGAATCCCTGCCCCAGTTCGGCCAGGCCTTCGATTCCGCCAGGTCATGCCCCAGTTCGTACAGGATGCCGAGGTCGCGCCGCATGCCCTCGAAGGTCCATTCGGTTTTCCACTCGTCCGACGGCTGGTGGTAGTCGTTGGCGACGTACTTTTCCTCGGCCGCCTTGCCCGCCGCGGCGCCGCCCTGGATCCAGGTTTCGCCGGAGCCGAAGGAGATCGCCGGCACGCCCTGCTTGGCGAACGGGAAGTGGTCGGAGCGGAAGAAGTGGCCGGCTTCCGGCTTCGGGTCCGGCGCGTAGCTCACTTTATAGGCCTTGGCCTTGGCCACCAGCTGGTCCAGCAGGTCGACCTTGGCGTTGCCGGAAATGGTGAAGTCGCGCGTCGGCCCGTAGGGGCTGAGGGCGTCCATGTTGATCACGCCGACGGTCTTGGCCAGCGGGTACACCGGATTCGACGCGTAGTATTCGGAACCGAGCAAGCCCTTCTCTTCCGCGGTCACGGCCAGGAACACCACGCTGCGCTTGGGCGCCGGCGCGGCGCCGTAGACGCGGCCCAGTTCCAGCAGCGCCGCGATGCCGGTCGCATTGTCGACCGCGCCGTTGTAGATCTTGTCGCCCTTCGCGTCCGGCAGGCCGATGCCGAGGTGGTCCCAGTGGCCGCTGTAGATCACGTATTCGTCCGGGCGCTCGCTGCCTTCGCGCAGCGCCACCACGTTCTTCGAGGTGATCACCTGGGCATCCACGCCGTACTGGCCGGACAGGGTCACGCCTTTCAGTTCGACCGGCTTGAAGGCGCGGCCCCGGGCCTGGCGCTTGAGCTTGTCGAAATCGAGGCCGGCGCGCCCGAACAGGGTCTTGGCCAGGTCGCGCTGCATCCAGCCTTCCACGGGTGCGTGGGCCTGGGCCGCGTTCTTGCGCACGATGTCGTACATGACGTTGGTGTTCGAGTTCTTCACCGTGGCCCAGCCGTAGGACGCTGGGGCGGTCTCGTGCACGATGATGGTGCCGAGCGCGCCGCGGCGTGCCATCTCCTCGAATTTATAGGTCCAGCGCCCGTAGTAGGTCATGGCCTTGCCGCCGAATTCGCCCTTGCCGGTTTCGAAGTCGGGGTCGTTGATCAGCACCACCGCCAGCTTGCCCTTCAGGTCGACGCCCTTGAAGTCGTCCCACTTGCGCTCCGGCGCGGTCACGCCGTAGCCGACGAAGACCAGCGGCGCATCCTTGAACTCGACGCTCCTGGCGCCGGTCATGGCCGCGCGCACGGCGATTTCCTCGCCCTGGGTCAGCGCCTGCGCCTTCTTGCCGTCGCTGAAGCTGAGCGTCACCGGACCCTTGATCTCGAAGCGGCCCAGCGGCACGTCCTGGGTCCAGCCGCGCTGGCCGTTGACGACGTCGCCGCCCGGCTTCAAGCCGGCCTGGGTGAATTGTTCGACCAGGTAGGCCACGGTCTTGGTTTCGCCCGCGCTGTTGGGGGCGCGGCCTTCGTACTCGTCCGACGACAGCACCTTGACGTCGTGCGACAGGTGGCTGGCTTCGATCGTGACGGGCGCCGCGTGCACGATGGCGGCGGAGGTGGCGAAGGCGGCGAGGACCAGGAGGGCAAGCTTTGTTTTTCTCACGGCAGATCTCTTAGGCGTCGATGTTGGAAAGGGAAAATGCCTCCTGAGTATGGTTAAATTAATTTCTACTGTCAAACATTCAACGTTTTCCCGAATTCATCTATATTAGCGGCTGTTTCAGCGACTATTCCAGCGACCATCCGGCCATCCATTTTCGACGACAAGAGCTTCCGTGAAATCCATCCGTCCCGCCCTCGCACTTGCCTTCCCGCTTGCCTTCGCCGGCGTCGTTCCCGGCGCCCTGGCCCAGGTCCAGTCCCAGGTCCAGGATGCACCCTCCGACCCGGTCGCGACGCTGGTCGGCCAGCTCGACCTGCCGCGCTACAAGGCGACGATCAAGGAATTGACCCGCTTCGGCGACCGCCGCCAGGGCACCGAACGCAATCGCAAGGCCCTGGACTGGATCGAAGCCCGGCTCAAGTCCTATGGCTGCGCCACCGAACGCGTGCGCTACGAGTACAAGGCGGCGCCGCGCGTGCGTCCGGCGAATACCGGCGGCGGCCGCGCCGGCCCGTCCGGGCAAGGCGGCAGCACCCTGTTCGGCACGCGCGGTCCGATCGGCGTCAACGGCGACCCGCTGCTGCAGCCGGACGAGCGCCTGCGCAAGCTGAACGCGGAAGAACCGTCGCCGCAGGGCGGCCCGCGCGAGGAAGTGTTCTGCACCAAGGTCGGCAAGACCCGTCCCGACGAGATGTACATCGTCGCCGCCCACATGGACGGCCTCGGCTACGGCGAAGCGGCCAACGACGACGCCTCCGGCACGGCGCTGGTGATGGAACTGGCGCGCATCCTGAGCGCGCCCGGCGTCACGACCGAGCGCAGCATCCGCTTCGCCTTGTGGAACAACGAGGAGACCGGCCTGAACGGCGCTGCCGCCTACGTCGAGCAGCGCAAGGACCTGCAGGGCATCGAATCGCCGAAGGGCTCGGGACGCTATCCGGAACCGCGCTGGCTGGGCATGATCCAGCACGACATGATGATGTTCGACCACGGCATGCCGGTGGCGCAACTGGACGCGTCCGGCAAGCCGGTGCTGGACGCGAAAGGCCAGCCGCTGGCCGTGCCGCCAGCCGGCCAGCGGCGCGAAGCCGACGTCAACATCGAATTCCAGGCGACCGCGAAGCAGGCCGAAGGCGCGCAGAAGCTGGCCTGGCACTTCCGCGGCGCCAACGAAAAGTACGCGTCGCACTACCCGGCGGCGGTCGGCCAGCACATGACCAACACCGACTCGACGCCGTTCATGGACCACGTGCCGTCGATCTCGCTGCGCGAGAACGAGCGCGGCATGCAGATCGGCGCCGGCTGGAACCCGCACTGGCACCAGCCGACCGACCTGTTCGCCAACTACACCGACGACGACTTCATGCTGGGGCTGAACGCGGCCCAGACCACGCTGGCCGGGGTGGCGCAGCTGGCGGGGGCGAAGATATCGAAGTGATGCGACGAGGGTGAGTTGTAAGCGGATGTAAGCCTGTCAACCGGCACCCCGGCCGCTGCGTTTTTCGGTACAGCAGCACGGGAATCGTCCCAGGACTTCAACAACAAACTGAAGGAAACACCGCCATGAGCAAGATCGTCGCTACCCTGATCGCAGGCCTGTTCGCCACCTCGGCATTCGCCGCCCAGTCGACCGCTACCGCGCCGACCACGACGACGCAGGCGGCCAAGGCCGATGCCAAGGCCGACAAGGAGGTCGCCAAGGCCGATGCCAAGGTAGAGAAGACCAGCGCCGAAGCCAGGTCGGACGTCGCCGAAGCCAAGGCCGACGCCGCCAAGACCAAGGCCAAAGCCCACAAGAAGGCCGAAAAGGCCAAAGCCGATGCGACCGCCGACAAGGCAGAAGCGCACGCGGACAAGAAAGCCGACACGGCGGCAGCACACTAAGCCCAGCGGCTCAAGCCCCTCCACCTCGGAAAGACAGGGTTCGCCCTGTCTTTTTTTCGTCCCGCGTTTCGTCTTACAATGGTGTTTCCGTACTTTGGGAACCGTCATGCATCGTATTGCTCATCGTATTGCTCATCGTATTGTCTTCCTTGATCGCGACAGCCTGCTCGCGAACGTCCGCCGTCCCGCCTTCGAACACGACTGGCAGGACTACCCGGCCACCGCACCGCATGAAGTCCTCGAGCGCCTGCGCGGCGCCACCATCGCGATCACCAACAAGGTGCCGCTGCGCGCGCCCGAACTCGCGCAGCTGCCGGACTTGAAGATGATCGCCGTGGCCGCCACCGGCACCGACAACGTCGACCTGGCCGCCTGCCGCGAGCGCGGCATCGTGGTCGCCAACATCCGCGATTACTCGGTGGTCTCGGTGCCCGAGCACTGCTTCGCGCTGATGCTGGCGGTGCGGCGCAACCTGCGCGCCTACGCCGCCGACGTCGAGGCCGGGAAATGGGAACGCTCGACCCGCTTCTGCCTGCTCGACCATCCGATCGGCGACCTGGCCGGCAGCCGCCTCGGCATCGTCGGCTACGGCGCGCTGGGCCGGCGCGTGGCGCAGATCGGACGGGCGTTCGGGATGGAGATCGCGGTGGCCTCGCGCTCGCCGGTGACCGATGCCGACGTCCTGGCCTTGCCGCTGGCGGAACTGCTGGCGACCTCGGACGTGGTCAGCCTGCACCTGCCGCTGACCGGGCAGACGCGCGACATGATCGGCGCGCGCGAGCTGGCATCGATGAAGCGCAGCAGCATCCTGATCAACACCGCACGCGGCGGGCTGGTCGACGAGGCGGCGCTGGCCGAGGCGCTGGCGAACGGCGTCATCGCCGGGGCGGGCTTCGACGTGTTGAGCAAGGAGCCGCCGGTGCCCGACAACCCGCTGCTGCGGCTGCGGCTGCCGAATTTCGTGCTGACGCCGCACGTGGCCTGGGCCTCGAGCGGGGCGATGCAGACGCTGGCGGATATGCTGGTCGATAACATCGAGGCGTTCGTGGCCGGCGCGCCGAAGAACGTGGTTTGAGCGGACCTTCGTCGGACATCAGGTCACGCCGGGCACCTCCGGCACCGCCACCGCCCGCAGCGGCAGGTCCAGCAGGAACACCGTCCCCTCGCCCTCGACGCTGTCGACCCGGATCGTCCCGCCCAGCAGCGTGGTGACGATGGTCCAGGCGATGTTCAAGCCCAGCCCGGTCCCGCCCTGCCCCATGCGCGTGGTGAAGAAGGGATCGAACACGCGCGCCAGGTGCTCCGCGGGGATGCCGCGCCCGTCGTCGCGGAACACGATGCGCACGCGCTCGTCGTCCAGGCGCGCGGCCGACAGGGTCATGGTGCCGCCGCGCGCATCGAAGGCGTGCATCAGCGCGTTGTTGACGAAGTTGATCAGGACCTGGCCGAAGGGGCCCGGATAGCTGTCCATTTCGATGCCGGGTTCGATCCGTACTTCCAGGGTGTGCCCGGCGCGGCGTACGTGGTTCATCATCGTGGCCAGGATTTCGTGGCAGGCCTGGGCCAGGTCGAAGCGGCGGCGCTGGGTGCTGGCCTGGTCCACCGACACCTGCTTGAAGCTGTTCATCAGGTCGGCCGCCGCGTGCAGGCTGCGCACGATCAGGGCGCTGGCCTCGCGCGCGGCGCCGATCCAGCCTTCCAGGTCGGATTTCCTGAGGTCGTTGCGGGCGAAGCGGCCGGCCAGCGCGTCGGTCTTGTCCTGCAGCGTGCTGGCCATCAGCAGGCTGTTGCCGATCGGGGTATTCAGTTCGTGCGCCACGCCGGCCACCAGCGCGCCGAGCGAGGCCAGTTTTTCGGCCGCCGCCAGCTGGGCCTGGGTTTCCTTCAGCTGGCGGTAGGCGTCGGCATTGTCGAGCGCCACGCCGACGTAGGCGGCCAGGGTACTCAGCATGTCGAGCTGCACGTGGCGGTAGGCGGCGGGACGTCCGCTTTGTACCGTGATCACGCCCAGCACGCGCGCCCCGACCGCGACCGGCACGCAGATCAGCGAGCGCGGCGCCGGCCAGGTATCGGTATCGGTATCGGTATCGGGAGCGGCATCGGCGCCGTGCAGGTAAGGCCCGGCGTCGCGCTCCACATCGTCGATCAGGATCTCGTCGCCGCTGCGCTGGCAGTATTCGGCCAGGCGCAGCACGCGCGCCGCGCTGCGCCCGGCGTAGTCGACACGCTGCCCGTCCACCATCGCGTACGGATACTGGAGGACGCCGCCGCCGCCCACGCCGTCGGCGCGGCGTGCCACCCCGATGGCGAACACGCCGGCGTCCATCAGCCGGCATACCTGGTGATATACATTGTCCATGATCGCCTCGCTGTCCAGGTTGGCGGTCAGTTCGCGCCCGATGTCGGACAGCAGCGCGACCGTGCGCCGCGCTTCTTCCACCGCCTCCTTCTGCGCTTCGGCTTCCTGCTTGCGGCGTTCGGCGCTTTCCTTCTGCAGCACCAGTTCGGCGGTGCGCGCCCCCACCTGGTGTTCCAGGCGCGCGGTCCGCTGCACCAGCACGCGGATGCGCAGCCGGTAGAGGGCGAACGCGCTGCCCAGCACCAGCAGCGCCGCCAGCAGGCGGAACCACCAGGTCATCCAGAACGCCGGCGCGATGGCGATCGCCAGTGTGGCCGGCTGCGCGTTCCAGACCCCGTCCTTGTTGGCGGCGCGCACCTCGAACACATAGGCGCCGGGGTCGAGGTTGGTATAGGTGGCGAAGCGCTTGCCGGCGCCGGTCTCGGTCCAGTCCTGGTCGAAGCCGCGCAGGCGGTAGGCATAGCGGTTGGCGGCCGGATCGGCGTAGTGCAGCGCCGCGAATTCCAGCGTGAACACCGATTCCCTGTAGTCCAGTTCGACCGCGTGCGCGTTGCTGACAGCGCCGTCGGGGAAGCGCGGCCGGTTGAACACCAGGAAGTCGGTGATCGCCACCGGCGGCGCATACGGGTTGTCGCGGATCGCCTCAGGCTGGAACGACGTCATGCCGCTGACGCCGCCGAAGTGCAGTTCGCCGTCGGCGCCGCGCGCGGCCGAACCGATGAAATACGAGCCGTCGATCAGGCCGTCCTTGGCACTGTAGGTCTTGAACTTGCCGCTGGCCGGATCGAGCCGGGTGAGGCCGGCGGTGGTGCTGACCCACAGCAGGCCGCGTCCGTCCTCGAGCACGGCGCCGATCGGCACCTGCTCGCGCGTGCCGGTCACCGGGAACAGCCGGAAGCGGATGGCGCCCGCCGGCGTGCGTTCCATCCGGTGCAGGCCGGCCGCGGTGCCGACCCAGACCTCGCCGCCCGCACTTTCGAACAGGGTGTACACGCGGTTGTGGCGCAGGCTGCCGGGGTCGCGCGGGTCGTGGCGGAAATGGGTGAACTTGCCGCTGGCGCGGTCAAGGCGTTCCAGGCCGTTCTCGGTGCCGATCCAGACCGCGCCGGCGCGGTCTTCGAGCAGCGCGAAGCCGTAGTTCTCGCCCAGGCTGTCCGGATCGGCCGGATCGTGGCGCCAGGCGCGCAGCATGCGGCCGTCGGCGTCGAGCAGGAACAAGCCGCCGCGGGTGGCGACCCAGAGGGCGCCGTGGCGGTCCAGCATCAGCGACTGCACGTGGCCGGCGCCGGCCTCGCTGCCCAGCGCCACCTGGGTGAAGCGCCCGCTGGCGGCGTCGCGCCAGGCCAGGCCGCTCGGGCCGCCCACCCACAGCTTGCCGCGTCCCGGCAGCACCGCCATGATCACATCGTCCGGCAGGCTGCCGGGCCTGGCCGGGTCGTGCCGGATCCGCTCGACCCGGCCGCTGAGCGGTTCCACGTGCAGCAGGCCGGCGCCGGTGGTGCCCATCCACAGGCGGCCATCGGCATCGGCGGCCACCGCGCGGATCTTGCGCGCGTTCGGTTCGGCCAGCTGCGCCGGCGACAGGTCGAAGCGGCCGAAACCACCGCTGGCCAGGTCGGCGCGGTTGACGCCGCCGGACATGGTGCCGACCCACAGCGTGCCGGTACGGTCGACCCAGACCGCGCGCACCTGGTTGTCGGACAGCGTATGGCGGTCGAGCGGCTGGTTGACGTAATCGACGAAGCGTCCGCCGGCCGGATCGCGCCATTTCAGGCCCGCGAGATCGGTGCCGACCCACAGGTTGTCGCCGCGGTCGTGGTAGAGCGCGTTCACGCGCACGTCGCCGATGCCTTCGCGCGCATCCAGGCGATGGCGCCGGACCGGTGCCGCCGGCATGCCGTCGCCCAGGCGCCAGGCTTCGAGGCCGGCGGCGGTGCCGATCCAGAGCGTGTCGCGCGGTCCCATCGACAGCGCGGTGACGGTGTTGCGGCGCGGGTCGACGGTGCGCACATCGCCCTGGCCGGCGCCGTCGATATCGTGGTGGGAGAAACCGGCGGCGCCCGCCGCCATGTGATCGAGCCCGACGCCGCTGCCCACCCACAGGCCGCCGCGCCCGTCGAGTGCCAGCGCGGTGACGCGGTCGTCGCGCAGGCTGGCGCCGTCGGGGCCGTCGTGGCGGTAGGTGCGCAGGCGGCCGCTGGCAATGTCGAGGTGGACCAGGCCGTCGCCGGTGCCGACCCACAAGCCGTCCTTGCCGTCGCCGATGATGGCGCTGATGGCGGTGTTGTGCGCGCTCCCGGGGCCACCCCCGCCGCCGGACAGGTCGTGGCGCACGAAGCGCTGGCTGGCGGCATCGAAGCGCACCAGGCCGCCGCGCGTGCCGAACCACAGGCCTCCGTCGCGGTCTTCGTAGGACGCCTGCACGTAGTTGTCGGGCAGGCTGGCGGCATCGGCCGGATCGTTGCGGAACACCCGGTAGCGATAGCCGTCGAAGCGCGCCAGGCCGGCCTGGGTGCCGAGCCACATGAAGCCGGTGCGGTCCTGCAGGATGGTCACCACGGATTCCTGCGGCAAGCCCTCTTCCACGCCGAGATGCTGGAAATGCAGGCTGCGCGGCGCCGCCGCCGCCGCCGGGCCGGACAGGCCGAAGGCCAGCAGGCCGGCGACCAGCAGGCCGGCGACCAGGCGCCGGAACATGATCGAAACGAGACGGGACATGATCGAAGGTTGGCGAGGATAGACATAATCTACCAGAAGCCCCGGCCCGCATTCACAAAGTGTTGTTTAAAATTAAGACTTTCACATCCGGGATGCCACTGCTATAATTCCCTCCGGGCGGCTGTAGCTCAGCTGGATAGAGTACTTGGCTACGAACCAAGGGGTCGTGGGTTCGATTCCTGCCAGCCGCACCAACTTCTTCAGGACGAATGGCCCGGAAAGCGATTTCCGGGCCATTTTTCTTTGTGCGGACCCGGGGCCCGGCGAGCGCTATGCACGAAGCATTTAGCTCTTTGCCAAATGGAAAAATCCTACTATAATGCGTGCCTCGGGCGGCTGTAGCTCAGCTGGATAGAGTACTTGGCTACGAACCAAGGGGTCGTGGGTTCGATTCCTGCCAGCCGCACCAACTTCTTCAGGACGAATGGCTCAGAAAGCGATTTCTGGGCCATTTTTCTTTTCTGCCCGGCACAGCCATTTCTTCAGATTCCCCGCCCTTCCCACTGGCCCTCGAAAACGGACATCCAAGCCCGTCACCGCACGATGGCGACATTGGCTTTGCGATCAGGCCATGCGCTGATATAATGCGTGCCTCGGGCGGCTGTAGCTCAGCTGGATAGAGTACTTGGCTACGAACCAAGGGGTCGTGGGTTCGATTCCTGCCAGCCGCACCAACTTCTTCAGGACGAATGGCTCAGAAAGCGATTTCTGGGCCATTTTTCTTTGCGCCCGCCGGCGCGGCCGGCGGTCGCCTAGTTCGGCAAAAGCAGGGACAGTATCTGTTTGAGCGGGCGCTCGGTGTACGCCATGTCGCCGGGCGTCGCATACCGGACCCAGGCGCAATATGCCCATTGGCCAAGCGCATGCGCCCGCTCCTCATTCCACCCGACACCGGCCAGCAACTTGACCAGGAAGTTGATCCGCGCAGCGTCCACGCGCTTGCACACGTCGTGGGTAGCGGCATCATGCGACGCCCGGGCGCGTATCGCGCGCTCGATCCCGAGATCGGACAAGGTGGCGCCCACGATCCAGGTCCGCAGCTTTTCCTCGCCCCCCCCCCAGCGTTTCGGTGTCCAGATAGCGGATCGCCTCGCCCGTGTAATGCCTTTCCCACTCGTGCAGGGCGGTTTTTCATATTCGCCCGGATTCACGCCGCTACAGGCCGCCGTCCGGACGCACCCGAACCTGGTCGAATTCTGCCGCCGCATCGAATGCAGGGCCTGGACAGCCCCGCCAGGGCCGGCGCCGGTTTCGAGGGAGTCGGCCGCCACGACCGTCTGATAACGTCATTTTTTTGCCAAATGGCAAAACTCTCGCTATAATGCGTGCCTCGGGCGGCTGTAGCTCAGCTGGATAGAGTACTTGGCTACGAACCAAGGGGTCGTGGGTTCGATTCCTGCCAGCCGCACCAACTTCTTCAGGACGAATGGCCCGGAAAGCGATTTCCGGGCCATTTTTCTTTGTGCGGACCCGGGGCCCGGCGAGCGCTATGCACGAAGCATTTAGCTCTTTGCCAAATGGAAAAATCCTACTATAATGCGTGCCTCGGGCGGCTGTAGCTCAGCTGGATAGAGTACTTGGCTACGAACCAAGGGGTCGTGGGTTCGATTCCTGCCAGCCGCACCAACTTCTTCAGGACGAATGGCTCAGAAAGCGATTTCTGGGCCATTTTTCTTTCTGCCCCTCCCTTTCTACGCAGCCTGCCTGGTCCGTGCATGCACTCAAATGCACGAGGTCACTTGCCAGGTGTTCCGCAAATGCGTCGGCAGTCCAACGGCCTCCTCAGAGGACACGCTCGCGACATCCTGTAGGAATAAACCTACAAATAAAGGGCAATATTCAAGAGCTGTCAGCGCCGACCCATCGGCATGGCAGATCCTCCTATGACGCCCGCGTGTACACGCCTGCATTCCCCCATATCGATACACAGCGGCATATTCTTTCAAGAAGCGGGCGCAACCTTTAATGTTCGTGCCTTTTCTCTGCACTTTGGTAGCATTAAATTCCCCGATCCCCTGAAACCCAAGCTGCAGGACGCAGCTGACTCTTTGCGAGGTAGGCTATGAAGAAATCCCTGATTGCTGCCGTATTTGCGATCGCGTCGTTCGGTTCCTCCGCCATGGCACAAACCATCGGCAACAGCCCACAGGCACCGAACCTGACCGATGGCAGCGGCTTCTTCGGCGATGCGTTCGCCGCCAACAACGGCGGCGCCACCTTCACCGACCGCTTCACCTTCACCGTCCCGACCGCCCAGGCCGGGTCGCCAGGGACCACCCTGAACGCCATCGTGTCGTCGATCAGCGGCACCGCCGACACCGGCCTGGACATCACCGGCCTGTCGGTATACAGCACCACCGGCAATACACTGGTGACCGCCGGGAACGCGTTGCAGTCCGGCGCCATCGATGTCTGGACCGTCACCAGCAGCGGCCTGGACGCAGGCAGCTATTACCTGCAGGTGAGCGGCAACCTGAACTCCACCCAGTCGGCCGCCTTCGGGGGCGCGGTCACCCTGACGACCCCGGTGCCGGAGCCGGAAACCTATGGCTTGATGCTGGGCGGGCTCGGCGTGCTGGGCTTCCTGGCACGGCGCCGCAGGACGGGCAAGCAGGCTTGAACCAGGGCTTGCCCCGATCGACGAGCGGAAGCGCGTGCGCTTCCGCTTTTTCTTTGACACTCAGGTGCGCAGCTTCTTGATGATGCTGCGGTTGCCGAGGATTTCCTCGATCTGCTCGAAGCGCACCGGCTTGACCATGTGGTGGTCGAACCCGGCCTCGAATGCCAGCTGGCGGTCCTTTTCCTGGCCCCAGCCGGTGACCGCGATCATCACCGTCATCGCGCCGGTCGGCAGCGCCCGGATCGCGCGCGCCAGGTCGTAGCCCGACATCTTCGGCAAGCCGATATCGAGGAAGGCGTAGTCCGGATAGAAGCGCTTGGCGGCGGCCAGCGCGTCCGGACCGTTGTGCGTGATCACCACGCTGTGCCCCATCGCCGTGAGCAGCGCGCCGATGCTGTTGACGAAGTCGACGTTGTCGTCGGCCAGCAGGATGCGGTAGGTCTCGGCGCTGATGAAGGCGGCCGGGGTCGGCTTGGCCGGCAGTTCCGGGTCGACCACGATCGGCAGGCGCACCACGAACTGGCTGCCATGGCCGAGGCCGGCGCTGTGCGCCTCGATGGCGCCGCCGTGCAGCTCGACCAGCTTGCGCGCCAGCGACAGGCCGACCCCGAGGCCGGCGTTGGAACGCTCCAGCGTCGAATCGACCTGCACGAACATCTCGAACACGGTGTTCAGCATGTCGGGCGCGAGGCCGATGCCGGTGTCGGCCACCACCATCACCAGGGTGCGGTCCTCGACCGTCGCCTTCAGGCTGACACGGCCGCCGCGGTTGGTATACTTGGCGGCATTGTTCAGCAGGTTGGACAGGATCTGCGCCAGCCGCGTGGCGTCGCCGTGCAGGAACACCGGGCGGTCCGGCAGGTCGATGACCAGCTCGTGGCCGTGCAGCTCGATGTACGGGCGCACGATTTCGAGGGCGTCGTTGACCACCGCCTTCAGCTCGACGCGGCCGGTCTTGATGGTGAACTTGCCGGTGTTGATGCGCGATACGTCCAGCAGGTCGTCCACCAGGCGCACCATCTGGCGCAGCTGGCGCTCCATGATGTCGGTGGCACGCTGGGTGGCCTGGGCGTCGCCGCTGCGCAGGCGCAGGATGTCGAGGCCGGTGCGGATCGGCGCCAGCGGATTGCGCAGTTCGTGCGCCAGCGTGGCCAGGAATTCGTCCTTGCGGCGGTCGGCCACCAGCAGCGCCCCCTCGGCGCGCTGGCGGACCTGCATCTCGTGCTCCAGCGTCGCGTTGGATTCCTGCAGCGCGTGCGAGCGGCGGCCGATCTCGGCCAGCATGTCGTTGAAGGCCTCGATCAGCACCCCGATCTCGCCGCGCTCGTTGCCCGGCACGCGCAGCGTGAAGTCGCGCCGCTGCATCACCTGGCGCGCGACGTTGGTCACCGCTTCCAGCGGTCGGGTGATGGCCGCCTGCAGGCGCGACGCCACCAGGCCGGCGATCAGCAGCGCGCCCAGCATCACCGCACCCAGGATCGCGCCGTAGCTGAGCAGGCGCTCGACCAGGCCGTAGCGCGAGCGCACGTACACGGTGCCGAGCAGTTCGCCGTTCTCGACGATGTTGCGGAACACGACCACGTGCCCGCCTTCGATGCGGTAGCCGGGTGCCTCGGCACGCGCCGGGAACGGCTGCCCGGGCACCGATTCGTAGCTGGCGAAACGGCCCGCGTTGTTGTAGATGGCGGCAGCGACGATCTGCGGACGTACGCGCAGCACCGCCAGGTTCTGGCGCGCCGTCTCGTCGTCGTTGAAGGCCAGCGCCGGCGCCGTCACGCGCGCCACGATGTCGGCCTGCGCGACCAGGTCGTCGGTCCAGTAGCGCTGGAAGGCGCGCAGGTCGAACAGCAGCATCGCCAGCGCGGCCGCCAGCAGCGCCACGAAGGTGGTCGACACCGCCATGAGTATCAGTTTACTGCGGACCGTGCCGCTGTCCCGCATGCCGACCGCCACAGCCGCTGCCGTACCCGCCGCTTCATCACCCGCGCTGTTTGGCGCACTCATCACTGCACTCCTTTCTGCACCCGGTTCGCCACCGTCAACAGACGCGAACTGAGCTTGATGCCATTGCGTTCCGCCGCGTCGAGCGAGACGTCGAAACGGACGCGTTCGTCGACGATGCGGAAATTGATCACACTACCCTGGCGCAGGCCGTCCTCGCAGTCGGTCACCACCAGCATCGCCGCGCTGGCCTGGCGCACCGTGCGGCCCACGCGTACCGGGTCGGCGCCGCCGATGAACAGCAGGTGCATGGGTGCCTGCACCTCGGTCTCGCGCAGCGCGCGCACCACGACCGGACGGCCGTTGATGGTGCGTCCTGCCACCGCCCGCGCCAGTTCCGCAGCCAGGTCGTCGGCCCCGAACACGCCGATCGTCACGGGGCTGGCGCCGTCGAGGAAGGCGCCGGAAGGAAACTCTGCATAGCCGAGGAATTTATACAGGAAGGCGGCCTTGACGCGGCGCTCCAGTGCGCTGGAGGCGGCAGGAAGTTGCGCATGCGCCGGCGACACGAAGGGGATCGCCGTACCCAGCGCGGCGCAGCACAGCAACACCCAACCGGCGATGCACCGGCGGCACCGGCGCAGGCCATGCCACCACCGACTGGAAGCAGCGCCTCGCGCACGGCCGGTTAGCACTGCTGGGGACGCGAACGACCGCGTAACGTTCTTAAACATTTTGCTATCGTAGAACATTTTCTCTAGTGCACCAAGCGTGCTCCACGCTACCGGCGAACCGCAGTGCCATTTATGAAACCAATAACCCTCATTGAAAATCTAAATTGGATTTGTTTTTTGCGATGCAGCATTATGCACCTGTCTCCTCTATTCTCCTCCAAGGATAGATTCAGCCCGCTCTCGTAGCGGGCTTTTTTTTGCTCATCCATTCCCCTTGCCATACCGCGGACGGGTCACGGCGGGACGCCGCGGCCGGTTTATGTTGTGCCGCAAAATCAACGACACGATTCCGTTGCAAATATGCAACCGGGATCGTCGCGCCAAGGTGCTGCAAGCCCGCCACAGCCCACGCGCAGGCGTGCCTCCCGGATGATGGTTTTGGTGTACGATGCTTGCTCTTTTTGTTTCGATAACAATATTTACAGTCCACTATGTCCGTCTCCGGTAAGCCTGCCTTCTCCTCCAGCTCCTTCGACTGGTCCGCGTCCCGTCTCGGCGAACCCGGCGCCTGGCCGCCGGCGCTGCGCCTGAGTGCCGACCTGCTGTTCAATACGCCGTTGCCGATGCTTCTGGTGTGGGGACGCGACATGACGGTGCTGTTCAACGGCGCCTACGCCGAGCTGGCCGGCCCCGCCTACGGCAAGCTGCCGGGCGGCAGCGTGCCGCCGGTGATGCCGCCGCCGCTGGCCGCGGCCGCCGCGGAACTCGGCCGCGCCTGGGACGGCGAGGCCAGCGTCGCCGCGGCGCGCGGCCTCGGCTTTGCCGGCAATGACGGCACCCTGTACGATCTGTATTTCACGCCGGTGCGCGGCGCCAGCGGCGCGGTCGACGGCGTGCTGTGCGCGCTGGCCGCGGCCGAGCCGGCGCTGGTGATGCCCCAGGACAGCGCCGCCGCCGGTCCGCTCAACATCCTTGTGGTCGAAGACAATCTCGATTCGCAATACCTGGTCTGCGAGATGCTGCGCGCCTTCGGCCACGAAGCCGACGGCGTCGGCCACCCGAACGACGCGCTCGACCGCCTGGCCGCCAACCGCTACGACGTGCTGTTCACCGACGTCAGCCTGCCGGGCATGTCCGGCGTCGACCTGGCGCGCCGCGCCGTCGCCGACGCCCCGGCGATGCGCGTGATCTTCGCTTCGGGCTATGGCGACACCCTGCTGCGCCATGTCGAGTTCCCTTACCTGTCGCTACAGAAACCCTACGAACTCGACCAGTTGCAGCAAGCCCTCGACCAGGTCGCCTCGCAGCGCCCCGCGCGTCCCTGAAGCCATGTATGGACCCCATGCGCGAACGTGTGCGCAACAGTGTGCGATAAGGCCGGTGGGCTGGGCTAGAATCCACGTACGGCTCGCCAGGCGCACAGGGCGGGACCGCCTGCGCACCCCGCGCGGCGGACCGCAGCGCGCGCAGAGCCAAGAACAATGATCCAGATCCAGTCCAACGGCAATCTCCCCTTTGTTACCGAGCCGGTCGGCATGCCAGGCATGCCCGGCACATCCATGGCCGGCATCCGGCAGGACAAGGGGGCGCCGTGAGCAAGGAGCACGAGGGCCTCGGGCCCGCCGCGGCGACGGCGGTCGAGCAGGAATTGCTGGCGACCCGTGCCGCCCTGCGCCGTGCCACCGAGCGCATGGAAAACATGCTCGAAAGCCTGAACGACGGCTTCTGCGCCGTCGACCACGACTGGCGCATCACGTACATCAACGGCCGCGCGCTCGACATGCTGGCGCCGCTGGGCAAGACCCGCCCGGCGCTGGCCGAGCGCCCGCTGTGGGACGCCTTCCCCGAACTGCATGGCAGCCGGCTGGAAGGCCTGTTCCGCGACGCCATGGCCACGCGCGAGCCGGCGATCCGGGAATTCTTCTACCCGGCGCTGAAGCGCTGGTTCGAGGTGCGCGCCTTGCCCACGCCGGACGGGCTGACGCTGTACTTCCAGGACATCAACCGGCGCAAGGCCGACCAGCAAGCCCTCTTGCTGGGCAACAACCGCCTGCAGGTAGCGCTCGCCGCCGGCGGCCTCGGCGACTGGCGCTGGGACGCGGCCAGCGACCGCGTGATGCTGGGCGAACGCGCCGCCGCCATCCTCGGCCTGGCGGCCGGGACGCCCCTGTCCTGGAGCGAACTGCGCGCGCGCGTCGAGCCGCAGGAGCGCGAAGGCGTGCGCCGCGCCGTGGCGCACGCCTTCGGCGGCCAGGGCGACCTGGAACTCGAATGCCGCCTGCTGGACGACGCCGGACGCCGGCGCTGGGTGGCGCTGGTCGGACGCGCCGACTACGCCGACCCGGCCCGCCGCGAAGGCTTGCTCGGCATGACCGGCGTGGTCCAGGACATCAGCACCCGGCGCGGCGCCGAGGACACCCTGCGCCAGAGCGAGGAAGTACTGCGCGCGCTGGCCAACACGATTCCGCAGCTGGCCTGGATGGCCCAGGCCGACGGCGCCATGGTCTGGTTCAACGAACGCTGGTTCGACTACACCGGCACCACGCCCGACCAGGTGGTCGGCTGGGGCTGGCAAGACACATGCGAACCGAGCGCGCTGCCGGCCGTGATGGAGCGCTGGTCCGCCTCGCTGCAGAGCGGCACGCCGTTCGAGATGGAATTCCCGATCCGCGGCGCCGACGGCAAGTACCGCTGGTTCCTGACGCGTGGCAATCCGGTGCGCGACCGCGACGGCCATGTGCTGCGCTGGTTCGGCACCAACACCGACGTCGACCAGGTCAAGCGCGCCGAGCAGGCGCTGCGCGACGAATCGCATGTGCTCGAGCTGCTCAACAGCACCGGCACCACGCTGGCCTCGACGCGCGACCTGCGCTCGCTGCTGCAGGCCGTCACCGATGCCGCCACCGACATCGCCGGCGCGCGCCACGGCGCCTTCCTGTACCACGGCCAGGATGGCGGCGGCGGCGACAACACCATGTTCTCGCTGTTTACGGTGTCGAACGCCAGCCCGGCCGAGCTCGAAAGCTTCGGCGAGCCCGGCACCAGCGGCCTGTTCGGTCCAGCCCTGTCGGGACCCGCGCTGTCGGAACAGACCGTGCTGCGCTCCGACGACATCCTGTTCGACGCCCGCTTCCAGGCGCTGCCGAACGCCCATCCGCCGCTGCGCAGCTACCTGGCGGTGCCGGTGGTGGCGCATTCCGGCGAAGCGCTCGGCACCATGTTCTTCGGGCATCCGGAGCCGGGCGTGTTCAGCGAGCGCACCGAACGCATCGTGCGCGGCATTGCGGCCCAGGCGGCGGTCGCGATCGACAATGCGCGCCTGTACGAAGCGGCCCAGCGCGCCGCCGAAGAACGGAAAGTGCTGCTCGAAAACGAACGCCAGGCACGCGCCGAGGCCGAGCGGGTCAGCAACATGAAGGACGAGTTCCTGGCAACGCTGTCGCACGAGCTGCGCACGCCGCTGTCGGCGATCCTGGGCTGGGCCCAGGTGCTGCGGCGCGGCAGCCGCGACCAGAACGACCTGCAGCGCGGCCTGCAGACCATCGAACGCAATGCCCGTTCCCAGGCCCAGCTGATCGAGGACTTGCTCGACATGAGCCGGATCACCTCCGGCAAGGTACTGCTCGACATGCAGACGGTGGCGCCGGCCGGCTTCATCGACGCCGCCGTCGAGACCGTGCGCCCGGCGGCAGACGCCAAGAACATCCGCATCGACAAGCACTACGTGTCCGATGCCGGCATGGTGGCGGGCGACCCGGCGCGCCTGCAGCAGGTGGTGTGGAACCTGCTCTCCAATGCGATCAAGTTCACGCCGCGCGACGGCAGGGTCGACATCGTCCTCGACCGCAACGACAGCAACGTGCTGATCACCGTGCGCGACAACGGCAGCGGCATCCGTCCCGAATTCATCACCCACGTGTTCGAGCGCTTCCGCCAGGCCGACGCCTCGATGACGCGCCGTCACGGCGGCCTCGGCCTCGGCCTGGCGATCGTCAAGCAATTGATCGAGCAGCATGGCGGCACCGTGCGCGCCGAAAGCGCGGGCGAAGGCCAGGGCGCGAGCTTCACGATCGAACTGCCGCTGGCGAAGCAGCAGGCGCCGCTCTCCGGCCGCGCCGCGGCGCGCAGCGCCATGATCCTGCCGGCACCGAGCACGCCCGAGATGACGCTGCTCGACCTGGGCGGCGTGGATGCCCTGGTGGTGGATGACGACCGCGATGCGCGCGAACTGATCAAGCGCATCCTGAACGATTGCGGCGCCACGGTACGGATCGCCGCCAGCGCGCGCGAGGCGATCGACCTGTTCCGGGAAGCACCGCCGCAGCTGCTGATCAGCGACCTCGGCATGCCCGAAGTCGACGGCTTCGAGCTGCTCGACTGGGTGCGCCGCCTGCCGCGCGCCGAAGGCGGGCAGGTGCCGGCGATCGCCCTGACCGCCTTCGCGCGCTCGGAAGACCGGCTGCGCGCGCTGGAATCGGGGTTCTCGGCCCATATCTCGAAACCGGTGGAGCCGAGCGAGTTGATCGCGACGGTGGCCTCGGTGGTCGGCCCGGCGGCGCCGCTGATGAACCATGCGCCATCCGCGGCATTGGGCAGAAACGGCCTACGCTGATTCGGAACCGGCTGCTCCTACCCTTGCACGAGACGCTGTCCTACAAGAAATTCTTATTGTTTTGCTAGACTGTGCAACGTTGCGCTGAGTTGGCATCCCCGTAAGATATTGAACGATGCCAGCCTTGATTTCACGAGAGTACGCATGCCGAGCCGACAAGACATTTTGAACGCCAAGATCCTGGTGGTAGACGATTCCCCGGACAATATCGAATTGATGGAAGAGATATTGCGGGAAGAAGGCTATTCCGACGTAAGTTCCACGATGCTGCCCGAGCAGGTATGCCCGTTGCATCGCGAACATAACTACGACCTGATCCTGCTCGACCTGCAGATGCCCGGTCTGAACGGTTTCCAGGTCATGAAAGGGCTGAAGGAAATCGAACAGGGCGGCTACCTGCCGGTCCTGGCGCTCACCGCCCAGCCCAGTTTCAAGATCGCGGCGCTGGAAGCCGGCGCGCGCGACTTCATCAGCAAACCCTTCGACCTGCTCGAAGTCCACAAACGCATCCACAACATGCTGGAAGTGCGCCTGCTCTATAAAGAGCTCGCGCAGTACAGCCGCGCCCAGCAGGAACTGGCGCTGCACGATGCCCTCACCGGCCTGCCCAACCGGCGCCTGCTGGAAGACCGCATCGAAACCGCGCTCCAGCACGCCAACCGCAATCACCATAAGGCGGCGGTGATGTACCTGGACCTGGACGGCTTCAAGGCCATCAACGACACCTACGGCCACGCCTATGGCGACGAGATCCTCAAGCTGGTGTCGCAGCGCCTGCTGACCAATTCGCGCAAGGAAGACACGGTGTCGCGCCTCGGCGGCGACGAATTCATGGTCGTGCTGGGTGACGTGCACAGCCTGGCCGACGCCCAGGGCCCGGCCGCCAAGCTGGTCGAGGCGTTGTCCGAACCCTACTTCATCAATGACCTGACGCTGCAGCTGTCGACCAGTATCGGCATCAGCCTGTATCCCGACGATGCCGAGACGGTCGCCGACCTGATCAGTATCGCCGACTATGCGCTGTACGAAGCCAAGCGCGCGGGCAAGAACCGCTTCTGCGCCAACGGCAGTGCCGCGCGCAAGGCGGCCGAGGCGGTCAAGCCGGCCTTGCCGACGCCGTCGACGGTGGCACCCGCGGAGCTGGCCCAGCACCGCTGAGCGCCCTGCCCGGCCGCGGCAGCATGAGAGCAGAACGCCCACGTCATGTGGGCGTTCTGCTTTCATGTCTCGGTTTATATATGGCAGGCGTCAGAACGGCAGCAATGTACGCTGGACCGGCCCGATTTCCTTCTTCATGAAACCCGGCACCAGCGGATCGGCGACGAAGCGCAGCTTTTCATAGAAGGCGCGGCTGTCCGGGTTCGGCTGCAGCACGACCCGCGGAATGCCCAGTCCGGCGCAATGGCGTTCGATCTCGGCCACCAGCCAGGCACCGGCGCCACGCCCACGATGGGTGCGCAGGATGATGAAGTCGGACACGTGGCAGAACCGCGGCAGGGCCAGCTCGAGCCGGGCGATGCCGACGAGCTTCTGGTTGAAGCGGGCCGTGGCCCACTGCACCCGGCTGCCGGGCTGCAGGCCGCCCTGCAGTGCCGCCATGTCGGTATTGCTCCAGCCGGCATCCTTGCGGAAGGCGAGCAGGGTCTTGGCGGTGATATCGGGTTCGAGACGGAAAACGCGAATGGCTTGCATAAACGGAAATAAATTTGTGAATTCCAGACAAGCTTAAAGCCACAAATACTTTGTGGCCAGGAAGGGCGCGTAAAGTTTCAAGTCAAAGTGTAACGAAGTGTGTGAGTTCCTGACCAGCGGATGGGCTGTATCGGAATAAGAGCCTATTCCAATAGGAAGGGGGAAGCGAATGACGATGCATGGCGAGCGTGGGCAAGGCGCGAGGAGGCCGCATGGCGCGCCATGCAAGGACGAGCAACGCCGGCCACGCTCGCCAGGCGCGTCAGGCGCGACCGTGGCCTACTGGGATAGGCTCTTAGAGCGCCTGGCAACACCTCCAGGGCAGATGCAACCTGCCATGGAGGTTTTGTCAGGCGCTCGAAGCGGGCACGGCCGAGGGTGACCGTGCCCTGGTCATGCAACAGGCTCAGGCTTCACCGGCCTTGCGCTCGCCGCCCGGCCCGAGGGCGCGGTTGCCGAGCGCTTCCTCGTTGTGCGCTTCGATCGCCGTGGCGTACTGGTGATCGGTGCTGGCATCCACTTTTTCCGGCGCCACTTCGATGCGGGTGATGCTGGATTCGATGGCTACCGGATCGCTGGCCGGGAAGGTCATCTCGACGGCGTCGTCGATCAGGCTTTCCTTGGCTGCCGATGCCTGCGGTTCGGTTTCCGCCAAGGCCATGGTACGGATGGCGCGAGCGTATTTGACGACTTTCAGCTCGGCGAGGTCGCCGATGGTGCTGATGCCGAAAGCGTCGCGCAGGGCTTGCGCCTGCTGCTCGGTCACGCCGCGCAGCGCCGTCACCGGTGCGCTGACGAGTTCGCGGAAGCAGTTGTTGTGATGAGTGTCGTTTACGATAATTTGAATATTCATGTCTGTCCTTTCAAGTTGGCGCCTGTCTCTCCATTGACACGGTTGAATCAGACACGTTGCCAATATCGCACAAGGCCAGGCCGCACGTATGTGCGGCAGCGAACCATGGCCTTCCGGACACCGCGCACGATTGATTTTTTGCCTTGATATGTACGTGTTATCATGATTAATTGCAATATTTATTCTGAAACCATTTTTTGCGACTGCATCCTCTGCTATTCTCCAGAGCTTGCAAAACCTGTCCTGACGCCAGCCCGAACCCCGTGTCCCATCCAGACAAACCGAAAATCCTCGTCGTCAACGACGATGCCGCCAGCCTGCTGGCGCTGACCAGTCTGCTCGAACAATGGGCCGAGGAGAGCAATTACGAAGTCTTGTCGGCACGCTCGGGCCAGGACGCGCTGCGCCTGGTCTTGCGCAACGACTTCGCCGTGATCCTGCTCGACGTCAACATGCCCGGCATGGACGGCTTCGAGACCGCCGAAGCCATCCATCAGCGCCCGCGCTCGGCCGACATCCCGATCATCTTCGTCACCGCCTTCCTGGCCGACGAGATCGACCGCCTGAAGGCCTACCAGCGCGGCGCCGCCGACTTCATGTTCACGCCGGTGATCCCGCAGGTGCTGCGGGCCAAGGTGCAGGTGTTCGTTGCGCTCGCGACCAAGAACGAACAACTGAAGCGCCAGGCGGAAAAGCTGTCGCAGCGCACCCTCGAGCTGACCGCCACCAACAAGCGCCTGGTGCGCGAGATGGAAGAACGGCGCGCCGTAGAGGCCAAGAGCAGCGCCAAGGACGAATTCCTGGCGATGCTGGGCCACGAGCTGCGCAATCCGCTGTCCGCCATCAGCAGCGCGTCGTCGCTGCTGGGCATGCCGGGCGCCGGCGCCGAATCCGTCGGGCGCGCGCGCCTGATCATCCAGCGCCAGACCCAGCACCTGTCGCGCATCGTCGACGACCTGCTCGACTTGTCGCGCGCGATGTCGGGCAAGATCCTGCTGTCGCGCAAGCGCATCGACATCTCGACCCTGGTGGCAGCCTGCCTCGACACCTTCCGCGCCACCGGCCGCACGGCCGGTTACACCATCGGCGCCGACCTGCAGCCGGGCTGGGTGGACGGCGATTCGACCCGCCTGGAACAGATCACCACCAACCTGATCGACAATGCGCTGAAATACACCCCGGCCGGCGGCACCATCGACATCGCGATCGCACCCGACGGCGAGGACGTGGTGCTGACCGTGCGCGATTCCGGCGTCGGCATCGCCCCCGACCTGCTGCCGCAGGTGTTCGACGTGTTCGTGCAGGGCGCGATCTCGATCGACCGTTCGCAGGGCGGCCTCGGCATCGGCCTGTCGCTGGTGCGGCGCCTGGTGGAATTGCATGGCGGCACCGTCAGCGCCACCAGCGGCGGCCCCGGCAGCGGCAGCACCTTCCAGATCCGCCTGCCGCGTATGGAAGCGGCGACGGTACAAGACAAGGCCCCGGAAATCGATGCGCCCGGCGGCAAGGCGACCGTCCTGCTGATCGAAGATAACGACGATGGCCGCGAGATGATGGCGACCATGCTGGAATCCTTCGGTTACCCGGTGCTGCAGGCGCGCGATGGCCTGGAAGGCGTCCGGATCGCCAGCAACCGGCAGCCGGGCGTGGCGCTGGTCGACATCGGCCTGCCCGGCATCGACGGCTACGAAGTGGCCCGCCGCCTGCGCGCCGACGCCCGGACCCGGGGCATCCGCCTGATCGCCCTCACCGGCTACGGCCTGGCCGAAGACCAGCGCCGCGTGCTGGAGGCCGGGTTCGATCTGCACCTGGTCAAGCCGGTGGAGCTGGCGGCGCTGCTGGAACAGCTGGGCGAGCCGGTCGGACAGGCGGCAAACTAGCCGCGGACACCGCGCGCAGCATTGCCCCGAACGTTACTCCACGCACTACCAAAAACGTCGTCCCCGCGCAAGCGGGGACCCATGCCAAGCTTCCGAAGCCCGTATTTTTGAAACACTCGAGATGTTTCAGAAATACCGAATCCTGTTGCTCAGTATGGGTCCCCGCCTGCGCGGGGACGACGCAGCTTGCGTGCTCAGCGCTCGGTACTCACAGCGTCGCAAGAATCTCCTGCTTGCGCAGCGCCATCTCCTGGCCCAGCTCGATCAGGTCCAGGCCGCTCTTGCGCGCCTGGTCGAACATTTCCTCTTCCTCTTCCTTGACGTGGTGCTCGATCTGCTCGCCCAGCACCTTGACCTTGGCGTCGTACAGGTCGTCGTCCGGATTCATTTCCTGCAGCTGCTTGATCAGGTCCTTGGCCGAGGCGTGCTCGACGACGGCTTCGTCGACCATGTCTTCGCCTTCCTTGACCGCTTCGCGCACGGCCGGATAAAAGATTTCTTCTTCGATCGTGGTGTGGGCGATCAGCGCGTTGCAGATCTTTTCGGTGAGCTTGGACTTGGTGGCCTTGGCGCGGTCGCTCAGGTTCTCGAACTGTTCGAACATGTCGGACACTTCACGGTGGTCGGCGGTCAGGAGGGCAATGGCGTCCTGGGCTGGCATGGCACCGCCCTGGGTGCTGACAGTACCGGTGGATTTCGTGGTCATGGTATTCCCTTTCAGTTGGATGGCTGATCAGCAGCCTGAACCCCCAGCTTCGCGCGAAACAGTTGGATAGACTGTACGGCAACACACACATTCAAGGCTTCGTGCGCGCCACCGGGCACCAAGCTGTTGTATCATCCATGGAAACATAAATTGGTTGCATTTATGAAAGTTCCAGGAAATCAACAGGCCGAGTCCGATCCCGGGCCCGATGCCGAACGCGATGCCATGCCTGCCGCCGATCCCGGCGCGGATGCGGCACGCGCAGCCGAACTGGCCGAACTGCTCGGCCACATGACCACTTGCTGGGACGAGGAGCGGCGCCTGCTGGCGCGCCGGCTGCACGACAGCCTGGGCTCCTCGATGACGGCGCTGACCATGCACCTCGCCCTGCTGTCGCAGCACATTCCGGAACCGCAGCGCGACCGCGCGGCGCAGATGAAGACCCTGCTCAACAACATCATCGAGACCAACCGCAAGATGCAGCTGACCTTGTGGAACGACAAGCTCGAGTTCCTCGGCCCCAAGGCGGCGATCGCGGAACTGGTAATGGAATGGGGCCAGGAACACGGCATCAAGGCGCGCGCCAGCCTGCCAGACGAAGATCCCGACTATTCGCGGCCCCAGGGCGTGGCCCTGCTGCGCGCCGCCGAGGAAGGCCTGCGCAACGTGCTGGCGCATGCCCAGGCGACCGAGGTCGACGTGATCCTGGACGACGACGGCGAGCAGGCGATGCTGACGGTGCGCGACAACGGCATCGGCCCGGCCGACGCCGCCGAGGGCTCGCTCAGCCGCCACGGCCTGCGCCTGCTGCGTGAACGGGCGCGGCTGCTGGGCGGCACGTTGACACTGCGCCCGGGGCCGGAAGGCGGGACCGCGTTGACGCTGGTGTTACCGAAGACATAGGGATCGAACGACAGGATTACCTCATCAACCAGCATGACGCCGCGGATCCGGCGTTGCCGACTCCAGCGCCTCGGCATGGGTTCTCGCTTTCGCGGGAACGACGTTGTTTCAATGCGCGACGAATCCCCTTGATGTGACTTTGCCTGCTGCGGCGTCGCACGCCGCATTCCCGCTCGGTACCGCTTGCTCAATGCAGCTTGACCAGCGGCGTCGTCCTGCGGATCAGGAAACGCGCCACCGCCATCACCCCTGTCCGTACCGAACCCATGATCGCCTTGTGGTGCATCAGGTGCAGGCTCAGGTACATGATGCGCGCCATGAATCCTTCCACGAACCAGCTTGCCCCGCGCAGCGAGCCCATCAGGCTACCGACGGTGGTCTGGTGGCCGATCGACACCAGCGACCCATAGTCGCGGTAGGTGTACGGATTCTTTTGCGGCGGATAAGCGCTGGCCATGTTCATGAAGGTCTTCATCAGGTAGTCGGCCTGCTGGTGCGCGGCCTGGGCGCGCGGCGGGACCGGTTTGCCGTGGCCGTCGATGCAGGCGGCGCAATCGCCGATCGCATACACGTTGGGCACGCCCTTCACGCGCAGGTGGCCGTCGACTTCGATCTGGCCGCCCTTGTTGGTCGGCAGGCCCAGTTCCGACAGGAATTCGGGGGCGCGGATGCCGGCCGCCCACACGCACAGGTCGGCCGGATACACGTGGCCGTCCTTGTCCAGCACCTGATGCTTCTCGATCGTGGTCACGCGGCAGTCGGTGACGACCCGGATCGCGCGCTGGTCGAGCAGGCGCAACGCCGCGGCCGAGACCCGCTCGGGCAGCGGCGCCAGGATGCGCGGCGCCCCCTCCAGCAGCGTGATGCGCACGTCGCGCTGCACCTGCAGGCGGTTGAAACCGTAGGCCGCGTACACGCCGGACGCTTCGCGCAGCTCGGCCGCCAGTTCGACCCCGGTGGCGCCACCGCCGATGATGACGATGTCCAGCCCGGTGCGCGCATCGGCGCCGCCGCTTTCCTTTTCGCGCTCGGCCTGGGCCAGCAGGCGCAACAGGCGCAGGCGGAAACGCTCGGCGTCCTCGGTGGCGTTCAGGGAAATGGTGTTCTCGCGCGCGCCTGGCACGCCGAAGTAATTCGAGGTGCTGCCCACCGAGATCACCAGCGAGCCATACTCGACGCTGCGCGCGGGCAGCACTTCCTCGCCGTCATTCGGGGCATGCACGGCCGCCACCTCGATGCGCCTGGCGCCGGCGTCGAGTCCGGTCATCTCGCCGTAGACGAAAGTGAAACCGCGGTCGTGGGCCAGCATCTGGTAGGACAGCCCTTCCTGGTGGATGTCCAGGGTGCCCGCCGCCACCTCGTGCAGCGACGGTTTCCACACGTGATACAGCCGGCTGTCCACCAGCATCACCTTGCCAGGCCCGAGTTTCCGTCCCAGCTTGCAGGCCAGCTCGAGGCCGCCCGCACCACCACCCACAATCACAATCTCGCTTCGCAAACCAACCTCCGATAAGGGCGTCCGGCCGCCCCGCGAGGGAACGGCCGGACTAAACGGGGGCCAGTTTACTACGGCATGCAAAAAACGGTTGGCGCCGCTGTCCTTGCGCGTCAGCGGCCGTGGCCGTGTCCGTGGTCGCCGCCGTGGCCACGGTCATGGTCGCGCCCCGGGCCGCCATGGCCGCGGTCGTCCCAATGGCCGCGGTCGGGTCCGCGGTCGTGGCCCCAGCCATGGCCGCGGCCGTGATCCCGGTACTCGACACGCTCGACCACGCGAACGTCGCGGCGCCGACCCGGGCCGCCGTAGAAGCCCTGGCGCGGACCGTGGTGGTACTCGCGGTAGCGCGGCACGTAGGTGTTGGTGTACCACTCGTCGCGCACGAACAGCACCGGACGGCCGCAGGCGTCGTAGCGGCCGCAGAAGCGGCGCCAGTCGTGGCGGTGGCCCGGCGGCACGCGCAGGTAGATCGGCGCGGCGGCGTAGTGCGGACGCGGCGCGATGATCACCGGCTGCGGCGCGTACAGCACCGGGCGCGGGGCAAAGTCGCCGAGGTCGACGCGGCCATAGAAGCCGGGCTGGCCGACGCTGATGCTGACATTGGTCTGGGCCAGGGCCGGGAAAGCGGCGGCGCACAGCGCCAGGCCGAGGATAAAGGATTTCATGGAGCACCTCTTCAAGAATGTGTGAAGTTTAGCAAATGAAATATTGCATTTCATACCTTGCAACACATGCTTACACAGTCTTATGACTAGAAAGCAACAGTTGTCGCATGCGCTGCCGTGCGCTGGTTTTGCGCGCGCCGGGCTAGGATGCAGCCATGGAGGGCACCATGAAACTTCTACGCTGGAGCGTCCTTGCGATGGCCTGCCTGGCTTTGGGCGCCTGCCAGGACCGGCGCGACCCCGTCAAGCCGACGACCGCCGCGGCAATCGTCCCGGCAGCGGCCTCGACCTGAACCGCCGGGCAGGCAGGCTGGCCGTCTCCCGCCCGTCGCGGGATGGATTACTGTTGCCTGTCCCGACCGGTTACACTGTCGCCTTTTCCACCTGTCGCAAGACTTGACCGCCCCATGTCGTTCGCATCGCTCGGCCTGATCGACCAGATCACGCGCACCCTCGCCTCGCTGTCCTATACCGCCCCCACCGCCGTCCAGTCGCAGGCGATTCCCGCCGTGCTGGCCGGGCGCGACGTGATGGCGGCCGCCCAGACCGGCACCGGCAAGACCGCCGGCTTCGCGTTGCCGCTGCTGCAGCGCCTCGTGATGGAGGGCGGACAAGCGGCCAGCAACAACGCCCGCAGCCTGGTGCTGGTGCCGACCCGCGAACTGGCCGAGCAGGTGCACGACAGTTTCAAGGCCTATGGCGCCGGCCTGCCGCTGCGCACCATGGTCGCCTATGGCGGCGTCAGCATCAATCCGCAGATGATGCGCCTGCGCAAAGGCGTCGACGTGCTGGTGGCCACGCCGGGCCGCCTGCTCGACCTCGTCAATCAGAACGCGCTGCGCCTGAACGGCGTGCAGACCCTGGTGCTGGACGAAGCCGACCGCATGCTCGACCTCGGCTTCTCGCGCGACATCGACAAGGTACTGGCCCTGCTGCCGAAAGCGCGCCAGACCCTGCTGTTCTCGGCCACCTTTTCCGACCCGATCCGTGCGCTGGCCGGCAAACTGCTGCGCGACCCGGTCAGCATCGAGGCGACGCCGCGCAACACCACGGTAAAGGCGATCAAGCAGTGGATCGTCACGGTCGACAAGAAGCGCAAGCCGGAACTGTTCCTGCACCTGCTCAAGCGCCACGGCTGGCACCAGGTGCTGGCCTTCGTCAAGACCCGCAAGGGCGTCGACCAGCTGGTGGACCTGCTGGCCGCGAAAGGCATCGGCGCCGACTCGATCCACGGCGACAAGCCGCAGCCGGCGCGCCTGCGCGCGCTGGAGCGCTTCAAGGCCGGCGAGGTGCGCGTGCTGGTCGCCACCGACGTCGCCGCGCGCGGGCTCGACATCGACGACCTGCCCGTGGTGGTCAACGTCGACCTGCCGATCGTGGCCGAGGACTACGTGCACCGCACCGGCCGCACCGGCCGCGCCGGCGCCTCGGGCGAAGCGGTGTCGCTGGTGTGCGCCGACGAGGTGCAGCAGCTGGCGGCGATCGAGATGCTGACGAAGCAGGCCCTGCAGCGCAAGGAAGAAGACGGCTTCGAACCCGAGCACCGGGTGCCGCAGACGAATGCCGCCGGCCAGGTCGTCAAGAAGCCGAAGAAACCGAAGAAGGCCAAGGTTGCGCAGCCTGATCCGAAAGTGGTGCAGGAAGACGTGCGCTTCCGGCGCTGAGCTTGCCGCCCATCGCTACTCCTCGTTGGTGAGGCTGTACACCTTCCCCGCCGTGGCCCCGCTGTCGCCCTTGCGCGCCCGCAGGTCGCGGTACACCGCCGCGCGCATGATCAGCATCGACACCACCGGCGCCGTCGCCAGCAGGAAGGCGGCGATGATCACCTCGTGCACCACCAGGCGCGCCTGCGCCGCGGTGAAGTACACCATCGAGGCCAGCAGCACGCCGCCGGCGCCGAGCGTGATCGTGATCGCCGGGCCGTGGATGCGCTGGTAGAAGGTGCGCAGGCGCAGCAGCCCGAGGGCGCCGATCAGCACGATGCTCGCCCCCAGCACCAGCAGCAGCGCCGCCGCCAGCGCCGCCGGCACGGGGATCTGTTGCAGGTCGCTCATTCGATGATCTCCCCGCGCATCAGGAACTTGGTCATGGCCACGGTGGAGACGAAGCCGACCAGCGCGACCAGCATCGCCACCTCGAAATAGACCTGGGTGCCGTGGCGGATGCCGAGCACCAGCGCCAGCAGCATGCCGCACATCCACAGGGTGTCGAGCGCCAGCACGCGGTCGTGCGCCGAGGGCCCGAGCAGCAGGCGCACGGTACACAGCAGCATCGCCGCCAGCACGCATGCCAGCGCATAGGTAATCGACAGTTCAAGCAGGGTCGCCATGGGGGGCCTCCGGTTCAGCGTGTTCGAAAATGTCAAGCAAGGGCCGTTCGTAGCGCTCCTGGATGGTGGCGATCCACCATTGCACGTCGTGCAGGTCGAATACGTGCAGCACCAGTTCGTGCCGCTCGGGCAGGATCTCGACCCAGACCGTGCCGGGCGTCATGTTGATCAGGCAGGACAGCAGCGCCAGCCCGTGGGGGTCGCGCAGCGTCAGCGGCACGCGGATGAACTGCGAGTTCACTTCCGCGTAATCCGCGAACAGGATGATGCGGCTGACGTTGAAGCAGGAGCGCACCACTTCCCTTGATGCCATGCCCAGCAACCGCGCGAGTTGCAGCGGCGCGCGCAGGCGCGGGTAGCCCAAGGGCTGCAGCTTGCGGCCCAGCAGCGGCGCCGCGATCCCGGCCACGGCGCCCAGCAGCAGGTGCGCCGGTTCGACGCTCTGGTTGAGCAGCAGCCACAGGACACACAGGCCGAGCGAGACGAACGGGAATGGCAGCCAGCGCATCATTCGGCCTCCCCGGCGGACGTGGACGCGGACATGGACGCCGGCACGGCGCCGGGCACGGCCGGCGTCCCCAGCACGCGTTCGATGTAGTCGGCCGGGCGGTGGATGGCGTCGCTGGCACGTCCCAGGTAGCCGAAGATCGGGCCGGCCTGCACCGTCATGAAGGCCGACAGCGCCAGCAGGAAGACCACCGGCGCCACCTCCGAGCGGTGCAGGCGCGGCGGCGCGGCCTGGCTGGCCCAGAAGGTACGCACGCCGAAGCGCAGCATCGCCACCACCGACACCAGGCCGGACACCAGCACCAGCGCCATCAGCGTCCAGGCGCCCGCGCCGACCACAGCGCCCGCCGCGCCGCCGGCCGGGTTGAGCAGCGCATGGAACATGCCGAACTTGGCGACGAAGCCGGACAGCGGCGGCAGGCCGGCGATCATCAGCGCGCAGGCGGCGAAGGACAGCGCCAGGAAGGCCATCGCCGCCGGCACGCCCTGCCCCACCGGTTCGACCGGCTTGTCCTCGACCGCGTAGGCTTCCATGGTCACCGCCAGCATCGCCGCGCGCGGCGTGCGGATGCGCTCGATCAGTTCGATCAGCAGCAGGAAGGCGGCGATCGCCAGCGTCGAGCCGACCAGGTAGTACAGCCCGGCCGTCACCAGCGAGGCCTGGCCGTAGCCGATGACCGCCAGCAGCGTGCCCGAGGACACGATGGCGCCATACCCGGCCATGCGGCCGGCGCTGTCGGTGGACAGCATGCCGGCGGCGCCGAACACGATGGTGGCCGCGCCGCCCCACAGCAGCGCATCGTGGCCCCAGCCGCCCGGGAACCACAGCAGCCACAGGCGCAGGATGGCGTAGGTGCCGACCTTGGTCATCAGCACCAGCATCGCGGCCACCGGCGGCGAGGCGGCGGCATAGGTGGTCGGCAGCCAGAAGCCGAGCGGCCACATCGCGCTCTTGATCAGGAAGGCCAGCGCCAGCACGGCGGCGCCGATCCGTACCAGGCCCAGCTCCGGCGCCGGGAGCACGGCGATGCGCGCCGCCAGGTCGGCCATGTTGAGGGTGCCGGTGGCGGCGTAGATCAGCGCGGTGCCGAGCAGGAACAGCAGCGAGGCCGCCAGGTTGACCGCGATGTACTGCATGCCGGCGCGCAAGCGTTCGGCGTTGTAGCCGTGCAGCAGCAGGCCGTACGAGGCCGCCAGCATCACCTCGAAGAACACGAACAGGTTGAACAGGTCGTGCGTCAGGAAGGCGCCGTTGATGCCCATCAGCAGGAACTGGAACAGCGTGTGGAAATGCACCCCGATGCGGCCCCAGCGCTGCATCGCGAAGTGCAGCGCGGCCAGCGCCAGCAGCGCGGTCAGCAGCAGCATCAGCGCCGCCAGGCGGTCGGCCACCAGCGCGATCCCGAACGGCGCCGCCCAGTTGGCGGCCAGGTAGACGCCGATGCCGCCCGCCCAGTAGCCGCCGTCGGTCATGCGCACCAGCGCCAGCGCGGTGGCCAGCATGCCCAGCACCGAGGCATAGCCGAGCGCGAACTTGAGGCGGTGCCAGCCCTGGGTGAGCGGCGCCAGCACCGCGCCGCACAGCAGCGGCAGCAGCACCGGGACCAGCAGCAGGTGGTCGAGCGCCGTCATGAATGCGGCGCCCTTCATATTTCTGGCTCCCGGCCGTCGACGTGGTCGGTGGCGGTCAGGCCGCGCGAGCCGATCATCACCACCAGGTACAGCGCCGTGGTGGCGAAGCCGATCACGATGGCGGTGAGCACCAGCGCCTGCGGCAGCGGGTCGGCCAGCGTGGCCGGGTCGACCGGCTTGCCGGCGGGCGTGAGCGGCGGCCGGTCGACCCACAGGCGGCCCATCACGAAGATGAACAGATTGACGGCGTAGGACATCAGCATCAGCCCGGCCAGCACCTGGAAGCTGCGCGGGCGCAGCACCAGCCAGATGCCGGCCGCGAACACGATGCCGATCGCCAGCGAGATCACGGCTTCCATCGGACGGCCTCCATTACAGTATCTCCTTGGTCGGGGGCAGCGCCGACGGCAGCGACGCGCGGACGGCGGCCGGCGGGATGCGGTGGCTGCGCAGCGACTGGTGCGCCAGCGCCACCAGGATCAGCATGGTGGCGCCGACCACCACCAGGAACACCCCGAGGTCGAACACGAAGGCGCTCGGCACGTGGATCTCGCCCAGCAGCGGCAGGTGCAGGTGCGCGGTGTGGCTGGTCAGGAAGGGGTAGCCGAACAGCCAGGCGCCGATGCCGGTGAGGCAGGCGGTGGCCAGGCCCAGGGCGATCCAGCGGTGCGGGCGCAGGCGCAGGCGGTCCTCGACCCAGTCGGTGCCGCCCACCATGTACTGCACGATCAGCGCGGTCGCGAAGATCAGGCCGGCGACGAAACCGCCGCCCGGCAGGTTGTGGCCGCGCATGAAGAAGTAGGCGGCGATGACGCCCATCACCGGCAGCAGGAAGCGCATGTACACGCCCGGCACCAGCAGATAGCCTGCCTGCGAGCCGGCCTGCGCCTGGCGCGCCGCCGGCTGGCGCACGGCCGGGTCGACGTCGCTGGCCTGCTGCAGCGGGATCGCCACGCTCTCGGGCGCCGGCCGGAAGCGCCGCAGCAGCGCATATACGGTCAGCGCCACGGCGCCCAGCACCGTGATCTCGCCCATGGTGTCGAAGCCGCGGAAGTCGACCAGCAGCACGTTCACGACGTTGGCGCCGCCGCTTTCCGGCAGCGCGCGGCGCACGTAGAAGTCGCTGATGGTGTCCACCGGTGGCCGGGTCAGCACCACGTGGGTGAGCGCCGCCAGGCCCAGCCCGCCGGCCAGCGCCAGGATCAGGTCGCGCGTGCGCCGCCACTGGGTGGCGAGCGGCGCCACCGGCGCCAGCCCGTTGGGCGGGAAGCGCGGCGGCAGCCAGCGCAGCCCGAGCAGGATCAGCACCGTGGTAACGGTCTCCACCATCAGCTGGGTCAGCGCCAGATCGGGCGCCGACAGCCACAGGAAGGTGATGCTGGTGACGACGCCGGTACCGCCGACCAGCGCCAGCGCCGCCAGCCGGTGGTACTTGGCCTTCCAGGCGGCGGCCAGCGCGCAGGCCGCGCCGATCAGCCACAGCAGCGCGAACGGCCAGTCGAAGTCGGCCAGCGCCAGCGGCGGCAGTGCCGGCAGCGGCCGCGCCAGCAGCAGCGGTACAAGCACCAGCATGGCGACGATGACGCGGAACTGCGGCTGCAGACGGCGCGTGCCGGTCCAGCGCATCAGGGTGTCGGCGGCCACGCCCAGGCCCAGCATGCAGGTCTCGTAGGCCTGGGCGCCTTTCAGGCGGTGCAGCACCGGCACCGTGCTGCGCGCGCGCAGGTTGGCGCGGCGGCGCAGCCAGATATAGAAGACCAGGCCGCCCGCCAGCGCCGCAAAGCTCATCAACAGCGGCAAATTGAAACCGTGCCAGATCGCCAGGTCGTATTCCGGCATGCGCACGCCCAGGATGGCGTGCGCCGCCACCGCCAGCACGGTGCCGACGGTGCGCTTGGGCAGCACGCCGACGGCGACGCACAGCAGCACCAGGCACTCGACCGGAAAGCGCATCCAGCGCGGCGGCTCGTGGATGTCCTCGGGCGGCTTGTCCGGGATGTCCCTGGCCAGCGGCCCGAAGAACACGCTGATGAAACGCAGCGAATAGGCGACGCTGAAGATGCCCATCAGCGTCGCCGCCACCGCCATCGACCAATCCTCGGTGCCGCCCACCAGCGCCGCCTCGGCGAAGAACATCTCCTTGGACAGGAAGCCGTTCAGCAGCGGCACCCCGGCCATGGAAGCGCTGGCCACCACCGCCAGCGCCGCCGTGCGCGGCATCGCCCGGCGCAGCCCGCGCAGGATGCGCATGTCGCGCGTGCCGGTCTCGTGGTCGACGATGCCGACCGCCATGAACAGCGAGGCCTTGAACACCGCGTGGTTCATGGTGTGGAACACCGCCGCGATCATCGACAGCGGCGTGCCGATCCCCAGCAGCGTGGTGATCAGGCCGAGGTGGCTGATGGTGGAATACGCCAGCAAGCCCTTCATGTCGTGCTGGAAGATGGCGTAGAAGGAACCCAGCAGCATGGTGCAGACGCCCGCGCCGGCGATGATCCAGGTCCACTCGGGGGTCCCGGAGAGCACCGGCCACAGGCGCATCAGCAGGAACACCCCGGCCTTGACCATGGTCGCCGAGTGCAGGTAGGCCGACACCGGGGTCGGTGCCGCCATCGCGTGCGGTAGCCAGAAGTGGAAAGGGAACTGGGCGCTCTTGGTCAGCGCGCCCAGTGCGATCAGGAGCAGCGCCGGCAGGTATAGCGCGTGGGCGCGCACGCGGTCGGCCGCCGCCAGCACGGCGTCCAGCTCGTAGCTGCCGGCGATGTGGCCGAGGATCAGCATGCCCGCCAGCAGGCACAGGCCGCCGGCGGTGGTGACGGTAAACGCCATGCGCGCGCCGCGGCGCGCATCGTTGCGCTCCTGCCAGTAGCCGATCAGGAGGAAGGAGGTGAGGCTGGTCAGCTCCCAGAACACCACCAGCTGGATCAGGTTGCCCGACAGGACCACGCCCAGCATCGCGCCCATGAAGGCCAGCATGTAGGCGAAGAAGCGCGCCACCGGATCGCGCCGCGACATGTAGTAGCGCGCGTACACCTGCACCAGCAGGCCGATGCCGAGCACGATGACGGTAAACAGCCAGGCCAGGCCGTCCATGCGCCAGACGATGTCGAGGCCGAACTCGGGCAGCCAGGCGAAGCGCGCGGTGATCACCTCGCCGGCGCGGATGCGGCCGAACTGGGCGATGGCCAGCAGCAGCGCCGCCAGCGTCGCGACGGCGGCCACCGCCGCCGGCCGCGTGCGCGAATCGTTCGGCATGCACACCGCGAGAAAGGCGCCGCAGAAGGCGATGATCGGGATCAGGGGCAGCATCGACATCAGGCCGGCACCAGCAGGGTGTCGCAGGCCACGTCCTGCAGCAGGCGTTCGTTGCGGCTGCCCGCCAGCAGGCGCGCCAGGGCCGGCTCGGCATGCAGGCCCAACACCGCCAGGTCGACCGCGCTGGTGCGCACGTAGCGCGCCAGCAGCGGGCCCGGCTCGCCCTCGGCCGCGAGTACGCCGACGTTGGCGCGCACGGCCGGCGCCAGCCCGCAGCTGTCGAGGAAGCGCCCGGCTTCGGCTTCGGCTTCGGCCCGGGCGGCCGGGCCGCCGTCCGGCGCATCCGGCGCGGGATAGGCGCAGTGGGCCACGATGCGCCGGTCCGGGAACAGGCGCGCCGCCAGCTGGACCGCCAGGCGCGCGGCCCCCGACCCATCGAGCGCGACCAGGATGCTGCGGTAGCTGCCGCGCACGCGCCGCCGGACCACCAGCAGCGGCTGGGCCAGGCCGCGCGCCAGCCGCTCGACGGTCGATCCGAGGATCACGTGTTCCAGTGAGGCGCCGTGCGAGGCGCCGGTCACCACCACGTGATTGGGCAGCGCCGCGGCGGCCGCCAGGATGGCCTCGTCGACCTTGCCGGCGGCGAAGCGCTGGTTGACCCGCAGGCCGGCACCGTCGAATTCGCGCGCGAGCTCGATGCGCGCCGTGTGCACTTCGCGCTCGCGCCCGCCATCGCCCTCGAGCCATTCGAGGATCTCGCCGGGCGCCTGCGGCGCGCCGAACACCGTCAGCACCTCGATCGGCCAGCCGAATTCGGCGGCCAGTTGCCGGGTACGCTCCAGTGCGCGGTCACAGCGGGCGCTCAGGTCCGTTGCAAGCAACAGTCCTGGCGGTCTCAAGGGATTGAAATCGTCGGACATGCCGTTCACCGCTAGAGATATAGGAAATATAAAAAATACATTCCTACTCTAACGGCAATACGGCAATCGCGGCCACGCGTTACCTCGGCGCTCCTTTTGATGCCGACGGGAAAGCAATCACCGTCAGCGCAAGGCCAGCCAGAACTTGCGCACGCCCTCCTCCTCGTCCACCGGTCCCACCGTGAACCCCAGCTTCTTGACCAGCCCGATCACCGGCGCGTTCTGCGGCAGCGCCTCGCCGACGATCTCGCGCGTGCCGCGCGCGCGGCAATAGGCGATCAGCTTGTTCATCAACATCACGCCCAGGCCCTTGCCCTTCAGGTCGGAGCGCACCGTGACCGCGAATTCGGCGCTCATGTTGTCGGGGTCCGCCACCACGCGGCCGACGGCCAGGGTCTCGCCGCCGCCGTCGAGGCCCGGCCGGGTCGCGATGAAGGCCATTTCGCGGTCGTAGTCGATCTGGGTGAAGCGCGCGAGCTGGGCCGGCTGCAGCTCGCGCACGCGCACGAACATGCGGTAGCGCACGTCGTCCGGCGTGAGCGCGTTGAACAAGGCGACGTGGGCCGGGCCGTCTTCCGGACGGATCGGCCGCAGCAGGATCTGCCCGCCATGCCAGTCCACCGTCTCTTCCAGCTCGGCCGGATAGGGACGGATCGCCAGCCGGTCGAGCGTGCTGCCGGAGCGGTCGGCCATGGCGATGCGCATGCGCGCGTCGAGCACGACGGCGCCGCGGCTGTCGGCCAGCAGCGGATTGATGTCGAGCTCGACGATCTCCGGCACCTCGGCCACCAGCCGCGCCACCTGCACCAGCACCGCCGAAATCGCATCCATGTCGGCGGCCGGGTGGTTGCGGTAGCCGGCCAGCTGGCGCGCCACCCGCGTGCGGCCGACCAGCTCGCGCGCCAGCACCGCGTTCAGCGGCGGCAGCGCCACCGCGTGGTCGCCCGCCACTTCCACCGCCAGGCCGCCCTGGCCGAACAGGATCACCGGCCCGAACACCGGGTCGGTGGCGGCGCCGGCGATCAGCTCGTGGGCTTCGGGGTTGCGCGCCATCGACTGCACGATGAAGCCTTCGAGGCGGGCGTCGGGCCGCAGTTCCGCCAGGCGCCGGCGCATGCGCTCGGCCGCGGCGCGCACCGCTTCGGCCGACTCCAGGTCGAGCGTGACGCCGCCGACGTCGGACTTCTGGGCCACGTCCGGCGACAGGATCTTGACCGCCACCGGAAAGCCGAGTTCTTGTGCCGCGCGCACCGCCGCTTCCGGCGTGGCGGCGGCGCGCGTCGGCACGGTCGGGATGCCATAGGCGTCCAGGATCGCCTTGGTCTCGGGATCGGACAACAGGTAATGGCCCTTGCCCAGCGCTTCGCGCACCAGGCGGCGCGCGCGTTCGCGGTCCGGCTCGCCGTCGCCGACGGAAGCCGGCACCTCCATCAGCAGATGCTGGTTGCGGCGGTAGTCGACGATCTGCAGGAAGCCGTTGACCGCTTCCTCGGGCGTGCGGTAGGCCGGCATGCCGGCCTGCGCGGCGATGGTGCGGGCGTCCACCACCGACTGCCCGCCCAGCCAGCAGGCCAGCAGGTTGCGCGACGAGCCCTTGGCCAGCGGCGCCAGCGCGCGCGCGACGTCGGCCGGGTCGACCACCGCGTTGGGCGCGTGCACGATCAGCACCGCGTTCGCCTCGGGGTCCTTCAGCAGCACCTCGACCGCGTCGCGGTAGCGCTCGGGCGGCGCGTCGCCGCGCAGGTTGAGTTCACCGCTGCCGCTCCATTCCGGCACCAGCTCGCGCAGCCGGCGCACGGTGTCTTCGCCCAGCCGGGCCGGCAGGCCGCCGCCGTGCTGCAGCGCGTCCTGGGCCAGCAGCACCGGGCCGGCGCCGTTGCCGAGGATGGCCAGGCGCTCGCCGTACAGCGGCTTGGCGCGCGCCAGCGTCTCGACCGCGGCGAACAGCTGGCCGGTGGTATAGGCGCGCAGCATGCCGGCGCGCCGGATCGCGGCGTCGTAGACGTCGTCCGGCCGCGCCAGCACGCCCGACAGGCAGGCGGCGGCCGTGGCCGCCTCGATCGAGCGGCCGGCCTTCAGCATCAGCGTCGGCTTGCTGCGCGCCGCCGCCCGCGCCGCCGACATGAACTTGCGCGCGTAGCGCAGGCTCTCGACGTGCAGCAGGATCGCGCCGGTGCCGGGGTCGCTGGCCAGGTAGTCGAGCACGTCGCCAAAATCCACGTCGGCCGACTCGCCCAGCGCCATGAAGCTGGAAAAGCCGATGCCGCGCGTGCGCGCCCAGTCCAGCACCCCGGTCATCATGGCACCGGATTCGGACACGAAGGCGATGCGGCCGGAGGCCGCGCCGCCGGCCGCGATGCTGGCGTTCAGGCCGATGCCGGGCACCAGCAGGCCGGCGCTGTTGGCGCCGAGGATGCGCAGCAGGTAGGGGTTGGCGGCGTCCAGCATGGCCTGCTTGACGGAGCGGCCGCGCGGGTCGCGCGCCGTGGCCAGGCCGGCGCTCATCACGATCGCCGCGCGCGTGCCGAGTTCGCCCAGCGTGCGCACGATGCCAGGCACCGTGGCCGGCGGCGTGCAGATGACCGCCAGCTCGGGCGCCTGCGGCAGCCAGCCGACATCGCCCCACACCGGGTGGCCGCCCAGGGTCTCGTACTTGGGATTGACCGCGAACAGCTGCCCCTTGAAGCCGCCGTCCAGCAGGTTGCGCCAGACCGTGGCGCCGACGCTGCCGGGACGTTCCGACGCGCCCACCAGGGCCACCGATTTTGGTGCGAACAACTGCCGCAAGTTACGTACGCTCATCCAATGCCCTCCAAAGGCCGCACCCAGCCGTGCAGGGGTATCGTAGCAAATTGGCTACACTGGCGCAGACAAGAATTCATGCATAAGGCAGGAAAATGACGGAAAGTAAGAGCAATGCGGTCGCCGGCAAGGACGACGAGGCCAAGGGCGGTTCCAAGAAAGTGATTTATGCGGCAATCGTGGCCAACCTCGGCATTGCCGTCGCCAAGTTCATCGTGGCCGCCATCACCGGCAGCGCCGCCATGCTGGCCGAGGGCATCCACTCGGCGGTCGACACCGGCAACGAACTGCTGCTGCTGATCGGCGAGCACAACAGCAGCAAGCCGGCCGACCAGAAGCATCCGTTCGGCTACGGCAAGGAGCTTTATTTCTGGGCGCTGATCGTGGCGCTTTCCGTGTTCTCGCTGGGCGGCGGCCTCTCGATCTACCACGGCATCGAGGCCCTGCGCCACCCGGAACCGCTGCAGGACCCGATGTGGAACTACGTGGTGCTGGGCGTGTCGGCGCTGTTCGAAGGCTACAGCTGGAACGTGTCGCGGCTCGAGCTGAACAAGGTGCGCAAGCCCGGCGCCTCGCTGTGGCAGACCGTCCATGCCAGCAAGGACGCCTCGGTGTTCACGGTCTTCATCGAGGATTCGGCGGCCCTGATCGGCCTGGGCCTGGCCGCCCTCGGCATCTTCCTGGGGCACCTGTTCGACAACCCCTACTTCGACCCGGCGGCCTCGGTGCTGATCGGCCTGCTGCTGGTGGGCGCCGCGTTCACGCTGGCGCGCGAGACCGGCGCACTGCTGGTGGGCGAAAGCATCGGCGCCGACGCCACCCGCCGCCTGCGCGGCATCTTCGAGGCCGACGCCGACATCCTCACGGTGGGCAAGCTGCTGACCATGCAGCTCGGCCCCGACGAGGCGCTGCTGACCGCCGCCGTCCAGTTCAAGCGCGGCATGACCATCGACCAGGTGGAGGGTGCGATCGCGCGCCTGGAACGGGCGGTGGCGGCGGCGTATCCGCAGATCCAGCACGTGTATTTCGAATCGGGCGCGCTGCGCTCGGCCATGCACTGACTTCCAGCGGACGGGTGGACAAGCCCATGCTAGAATAATCGCGTGAAACTCATCCTCCGATCGTTGCTTGTCTGGCTGCTGTTGCTGGCGCTGCCCTTCCAGGGCCTGGCGTCGGCAGGCGTGCGGGCGTGCACGCCGGCCGATCCCGCGCCGGCGCACCATGCAGCGGCCATGGTCATGGATGGCCAGCCTCACGATCACGCGGCGATGACGGCGCCAGCCTCGTCCGCCGACAGCGGACATTGCGCCGACGGTGCCCATTCAGGCAACCACCACGGCGGCAAGCCCGGTTCCTGCTCGGCCTGCTGCATCGGCGCGGCCATGGCCCCGGCGACGCTGCCGTCGCTGCCGCTGGCGCCCGTCCATTTCATCTCGATCCCCTTCCGTGCCGGCCACGTGCCGAGCGTCGACCCGGCGCTGCCGGAACGCCCGCCCAGGACCGCCCTCGCCTGATCTGCGCGCCGTCCGCCGCTGGCCGACGGCTGTTTCCACGCATCCTCGACGAGGTTTACATGCATTACGCATTCCGATTTGCGCTTGCCGCCGCCTGCGCGGCGACTTTGCTGCCGGGCGCGGCAGCGGCGGCCGAGCCGGCGCCGCTGCCGCTCCATGCAGCCGATCCCGGGGCCGCCGTGCCCGCCACCACCTACCGCCCGGCCATCGCCTGGCGCCCCGAAGCCGGGCCGGACACTTCGCCCGACAGCACCTGGCGCGACAACAACGCCACGGTCGCGGGCTATGATTCGATGTCCCTCACCATGAAGATGAAGATGAAGGCCCCTGCCGATCCCCATGCAGGGCATGCCGGCCATGGCGCCGGCGCCGCCCTGCCGGCGCCGCGGCACAAGGCATCGCAGCGCAAGGAGTCGCCATGAGCGCGCGCCTGCAAGGACACGGCGCGCTGGCCGCGGCCGCCCTGCTGCTGGCCGGCTGCGCGAGCGTCGCACCGGACGGCGGCTTCGGCGCCGTCGCCACCGCCACCCGCGAACGGATCGGCTTCGAACCGCGCATCGCGCGCGACGAGGCCGGAGCGCGCGCGCTTCAGGAGAACGTGCGCGCGATCCTGGCCCGGCCGCTCGACATGGACGGCGCGGTGCAGGTCGCGCTGCTGAACAACCCCGGCCTGCAGGTCGGCTACTGGCGGGTCGGCATCGCCCAGGCCGACCTGGTGCAAGCCTCGCGCCTGCAGAATCCGGCGTTCGGTTTCACGCGCATGCGCGGCGGCGGCGGCCTCGACATCGAGCGTAGCCTGACCTTCAACCTGATCGGCGCCCTGACCACGCGGCTGGAAGCGCGCCGCTTCGAGCAGGTGAAGCTGGAGGTGGGGGCCGAGATCGAACGGCATGCCTTCGAGACCCGCCGCGCCTGGGTCGACGCGGTGGCGGCCAGCCAGGCGCTCGACTACGCCCGCCGGGTCGACACCGCGGCCCAGGCCAGCGCCGAGCTGGCCGGGCGCATGGCCCGCGCCGGCAACATGAGCCAGCTGGAGCTGGCGCGCCAGCAGGTGTTCCAGGCCGAGACCGCGGCCGCGCTGGCGCGCGCCGGCAAGGCGTCGGTGGCCGCGCGCGAAACGCTGACCCGCCTGCTCGGGCTGTGGGGCCGGGACACGCAGTACACCCTGCCCGCCCACCTGCCCGAGCTGCCGGCCGCCCCCGCGGACCTGGCCGACGTGGAACGCATCGCGCTCGGACAGCGCCTCGACGTGCGCGCCGCCCGCGCCGACGCGGCCTCGACCGCATCCAACCTCGGTCTGACCCGCGCCACGCGCTTCATCAACGCGCTCGAGCTGGGTGCGGCCGGCAAGCGCGAGACCGGGGAGCCGTCCGAGCGCGGCTACGAACTCAGTATCGAACTGCCGCTGTTCGACTGGGGCGGCGCGCGCACGGCCCAGGCCGAAGCGATCTACATGCAGGCGCTCAACCGCGTGGCCCAGGCCGCGGTGACGGCGCGCAGCGAGGCGCGCGAAAGCTACCTCGACTACCGCACCGCCTACGACGTCGCCGCCCACTACCGCGACACCATCATCCCGCTGCGCAAGCGGATCTCGCACGAGGTCCTGCTGCGCTACAACGGCATGCTGGCCAGCTCGCTCGACCTGCTGGCCGACTCGCGCGACCAGGCGAGCGCGGTCTCGGCCTACATCGACGCCCTCAAGGAATTCTGGAGCGCACAGGCCCGGCTCGACGCCGCGCTCGGCGCCCGCGCGCCGGCCCGGGCCATGCCCGGACCCGCGTCCGCATCCGGCTCCGCATCCGGCCCCACGCCGGCACAGCACAAGGAACACGCAGAATGACATCACGCAGAAACTTCATCACCGGCGCGGCCACCATGGTCGGCGCCGCCGCCGTCAGCAAGGCCGCCGCGGCGGCTGTCCCGGAAGCGCCGGTGGCCCCCACCGCGCCCTCGGCCGCCACCGTGCCGCCCCCGCCGCCGCCCAACGGCCGTCCCTTCAACCCGGTCGTCACCCTGAACGGCTGGAGCCTGCCCTGGCGCATGAAGGACGGCGTCAAGGAATTCCACCTGGTGGCCGAGCCGGTGGTGCGCGAGATCGCGCCCGGCATGAAGGCCAATTTGTGGGGTTACAACGGCCAGAGTCCCGGCCCGACCATCGAAGTGGTCGAGGGCGACCGGGTGCGCATCTTCGTCACCAACAAGTTGCCGGAAGTGACCAGCATCCACTGGCACGGCCAGTTCCTGCCCAACGGCATGGACGGCGTGGCCGGCCTGAACCAGCCCGCCATCGAACCCGGCAAGACCTACGTGTACGAATTCGTGGCGCGCTACGCCGGCACCTTCATGTACCACCCGCACGCCGACGAGATGGCGCAGATCGGCATGGGCATGATGGGCTCCTGGGTCACGCACCCGAAGGACCCGCGCCAGCACGCGGTCGACCGCGACTTCGTGTTCCTGCTGAACGCCTACGACATCGACCCGGGCAGCTACACGCCCAACGTCAACGAGATGCTCGACTTTAATATCTGGACCATCAACAGCCGCGTCTTCCCCGGCACCGACCCGATGGTGGTCCGCAAGGACGACAAGGTGCGCATCCGCATCGGCAACCTGTCGATGACCAACCACCCCTTCCACATCCACGGCCACCGCTTCGAAGTCGCCGGCACCGACGGCGGCTGGATTCCGCCGGCGGCGCGCTGGCCGGAAGTCACGGTCGACATCGGCGTGGGCCAGATGCGCGCCATCGAGTTCGTCGCCGACGCCCCCGGCGACTGGGCCTTCCACTGCCACAAGTCGCACCACACGATGAACGCCATGGGCCACGACGTGCCCAACCTGATCGGGGTCGACCACCGCGGCGTGGCGAAACAGATCAACGACCTGGTGCCCGGCTACATGGTGATGGGCGACAAGGGCGGCTCGATGGGCACGATGAAGATGCCGCTGCCGGAAAACACGCTGCCGATGATGGATGGCAGCGGCCCCTTCGGCCCGATCGAGATGGGCGGCATGTTCACCATGATCAAGGTGCGCGAGGGGCTGGCGCGCGGCGACTACCGCGACCCGGGCTGGTACAAGCACCCGGCCGGGACCGTGGCGCGCGAGTGGACCGGCGCCGCGCCGGAAGCGGTACGGGCGCCGGCGACGCCGGCGGCCGAGGGCGAGCCGGTGGCCAAGGTGAAGAAAGGCGGCGGGCACGGCGGGCACGGCGGGCATTGATCCGGGCCGGTAACGCCCGCGTCTCCGGGTGGGTGGACGCGGGCGGCGAGCCACCCTTGGCGTCCACGCAATCAACCATCCACTTGCAATGAACACGCCGACCGGCAGCCGGCCTGGCTATGTTCCGCCACGTTCCCTCAAGTCATCCATGATTTGTTGAAGCGGGCCTACAAGCATGGCAGTTGCGTACGCATTGCCCTTTGATGCGCGCATACCGCTGATTTTCAGCTAGCGTGGGCGACTTTTCGATCACGGATGTGCAACTCGGAAGATCCGGCATGCTTATAAGCCACATGGTCTCGGGATCAATTTGTTCAACTGTAGCGAAGCAGCCTTGACGCTGCTGGTGTGAATCTGCTCCATTTGTACGTTCATGGAAAGCATCTCACGATTCGGCGCGCCGACTTGCGAGAAACTATCGCTATCCGATAGTCGCCGGCAGACTGCCGATCAATTTGCATCCGCACTCTGTCATACAGCCTTCAACCGCGACAGGGTGGCCGTTGACGGTGAAAGAGCTGGATGCGGTCGTGATTTTGTTGATACCGTGCGGTTTACCTCCCGGGTAGAACTGCGGGCAGTCAACCCTGTCTCCGAGCCTGGCAATCGCACGTCCGTGAACGTCGTGGTCGGCGAGCCGCTGATGACCATACCGCCGTGATCGGTTTTATCGCCGACGGTGATTATTTTGAGAGGCATATCTTTCTCTCTAGGACTGATGAGATCAGTATGTCGGAGGACCGTCCGGTTCTGGTTCCAACGCGTCCTGGATGCCCTTCCATGAAGGGAGTTCCACAGGCGGCAGCGGCAACACTTGGTCGAGCCGGGCGAATTTCAAGTCGGGGTTGAGGTCCAGCGCTTGATCGATTTGCTTGTACCGGCTCTTGCGTTCCGGATCGGGCAGGATTTCGAGCTCTTTGAGTGCAACCTGATCCTGTTTGTCGCGCAAGCTCCAGTCCTTGGTGTCGAACATCAGCATCAATGCCGCCGCAGAGGGCTCGCTACCGAACCTCGTGCCTGCCTAATAATACTCCAGCGCTGCCATAAAATTCTTGCGAAGCTCGGCTCTAATCCCGAGCTTATTGGCTGCGGGGCCGTGTCCCTGTTTATACGCGCACATTACCATCGCCTCCTCGGCATCGCGGCGTTCAGCCTTTAGATAGGCGCTCGCCAAGGCCATCTGCGCATCCGGACTGCCGAGCTCCGCTGCCTTCCGGTAGTAGGCCCATGCAATCTGTTCATCCTGCGCAGCACCGCCATAGCCGTGTTCGTGGGCGACGCCGAGATCGTAATAGCCCCAGGCTTGGCCGGCCGCGACAGCCTCTTGCAGGATTCCGACCAATTTGTCCGCGTCGGCATCGAGAACATGATTCTTGTCGAGCGGGCCGAGGCCGTGCCGGTAGAAGTAGGCCATCAATGCACGCGCACCCCAGTCGCCCTGGTTCGCGGCGGTCTGGACGTCGTGCAGGATACTGAGCGCTTCCTGGCGCGTCAGCTGCCATTCGATCTTGCTGCGCCACAGCTTGCGGGCATTGATGTAGAGCCGGTAGGCGGCCGGGTCACGGGCTTTCGGCATCGTGTCCTTCCAGCGTCCGCAGGTCGGGATCGGTCCGTTAACGTCGAATGCCTGCAAGCCGGGGGGCATTGTATGCATCTTCACATACTCCACATGTTGTTTTAAAAAATAGACACCGGTCGCGATCACGACCGAGGCGGCAGCTATCACGATCCAGCGGGGAATCGGGTGCCGCATGTCAAATCACCGGTGAGCCGGGTTGCCTGTCAACGTGGAAGCTGGCGATCTGGCCTGTCAGGGGTTCGCGATTCGCCATCGCTTCAATGTTTTTCCTCATCAGCGTTAGCCATTTTTTGAAGGTTTCTTCCATATTGGCAAACTGCGCCGGCCCGTGGTCGTTGATACATTGCTTAAACAGCTTCCTACGCAATTCAAAAGCGACATCCTTGGACTGGCTGAGCAGATTCAGCTCGGTGTCCAGGGCCATGCTACGTACGTTCAAGTTGGCCGACCCGACCGTGAACGCCGCGTCATCGACGATCGCCACTTTGGCGTGGATGTACGTCTCTTCGTAGTCGTCGGCCGACTTCGGCTTCGGAGCGCCGCTCTACATCGACGCCATGAGTGCCCTAATGCCGCGCCTTTCCAGCTCTGCCACCGTGAAATGGAAATGGATTGTAATCAATATATTTCCCTGCGCTACATCTACGGGTTTTTTTGTTTCTTTACGCCGGAGTCCATAGGCCGCGCTAGTAATGCTCGCGTTACGGGTAGCGCGGACGCGGGCGGCGCGCTGGGGTTGCTGTCCACGCGTGGTACCACTCATTGAAGCGCGCGAACTTCATCGAAACCACCGCACTCTAACCGACCAGCAAGCGACAACAACACGAAACGCGCCCCTGTTTGACCGAAGCACCCGGCAGCCGGACCGCCGGCCGCCGGTTTCCAAGCACTGTCGACAAGGCGCCCGTCATGTTACGCAAAAACCTGCTGCGCCTGCTGTTCTGGATCGGCCTGCTGTCCTCGCCACTGGCCGCCCGGGCCCAGACCCCGCCGCAATACATCAACGCCAGCACCTGTACCTTCAACAACAACGTGGTCGGCATGTACGTGGTCGGCCCCTACCTGTACGGGTCCGGCGGGACCGCCTACTGCAACCTGACGCGCCCCGTCCACAACTACGGCGAGGCACTCCCGGCGCTCGCCAGCGTCAACGTCTCGGGCTATGCCCTGCAGGGCGGCAGCATCACCACCCAGGTATGCCGCAATTTCTCGTTCGCCGGCCCGGCGCAGATCGAGTGCGGCACCCCCAAGATCTCGAGCGGGAACTTCTACGATCCCGTGGAATTGCCGACCCCGCCGCAATCGCCGCCGACCGGCTATTTCCTGCTGGTGACCCTGAACCCGCCGTTCGCGGCACTCAGCGGGCTGGTGGTCACCTGGAACCGCTAGCCGTTCAGGCCGGCGCACGCGCGCTCACCGGATAGCCGGCCTCGTCGATCGCGGCGGCGATCCGGTCCAGCCCGGCGCCGCTGTCGATCCTGACTTTCTTGGTCGGCAGGTCGATCTCGACCTTCGCTGCGGGATCGATGCCCTGCACGGCCTTGGTCACGCGGCCCACGCAGTGCTTGCAAGTCATGTCTTCTACGGTCAGTTCATACATCGTGTGTTCTCCTTTGGTTTCCGAAACGGTTTCCTGCGCCGGCAGCAATTGCAGCGCCGGTAACGATATTGCCTGGACAGCGGCCGCGGCCGGCCGCGCCGGCGACCAGCGCCGCAGCAGCAGCGCATTGCTCACCACGCTGACCGAGCTCAGGGCCATCGCCGCGCCGGCCAGCACCGGGTTCAGCAGCCCGAAGGCCGCCACCGGAATCCCGACCAGGTTGTAGACGAAGGCCCAGGCCAGGTTCTGGCGGATCTTGCGGTAGGTGCGGCGCGAGATCGCGATGGCGTCCAGCACCAGCAGCGGGTCGCCGCGCATCAGCGTGATGCCGGCCGTGTGCATCGCCACGTCGGTGCCGCCGGCCAGCGCGATGCCGACGTCGGCCGCGGCCAGGGCCGGGGCGTCGTTGATGCCGTCGCCGACCATCGCCACCCGGCGTCCGCCGGCGGCCAGCGCGCGCACGGCGTCGGCCTTGTCGCCCGGCAGCAGCTCGGCCCGGACGCCGCCCGCGCCGGCCAGGCCCAGTTCACGCGCCACCGCCGCCGCGCTGCCGGCATTGTCTCCGGTCAGCATGACGACCTCGATGCCGAGCGCCCGCAACCCCGCCACGGCGGCGGCGCTGCCGGGCTTGATGCGGTCGCCGAACGCCAGCAGGCCGTGCACGCGCAGGGCGCCTTCCGGGCCGGCGGCCAGCCAGGACACGGTGCGGCCGTCGGCCTCGTGCCGGCGCGCCGCCGCCAGCAGCGGCTCGACCGGCACGCCCAGTTCGCGCATCAGGCGCAGGCTGCCAAGATACACCGGTTCGGCGCCGACCCGCGCCTGCACGCCGCGTCCCGGCAGCGCCCGGGCCCCGGTGGCCGGCGCCAGCGCCAGCCCGGCGTCGCGCGCGGCGCCGGCCACGGCTTTCGCCAGCGGGTGCTCGCTGTACTGCTGCACCGCCCAGGCCAGCGCCAGCACCCGGCGCGGTTCCGGCCCTTCCACCGCGACCACCCGCGGCCGGCCTTCGGTCAGGGTACCGGTCTTGTCGAAGGCGACCACCTGCAATGCGTGCGCGGTCTCGAGCGCCGCCGCGTCCTTGATCAGGATGCCGTGGCGCGCCGCCGTGCCGGTGCCGACCATGACCCCGGTCGGCGTCGCCAGGCCCAGGGCGCACGGGCAGGCGATCACCTGCACCGCCACCGCGTTCAGCAGCGCCTGGCGCCAGTCGCCGGTGGCCAGGCCCCAGCCCACCAGCGTGAGCAACGAGATCAGGAGCACCACCGGCACGAACACGGCGCTGACGCGGTCGACCAGGCGCTGGATCGGCGCCTTGGCCGCCTGCGCGTCCTCGACCATGCGGATGATCCGACTCAGCATCGAGTCGGCGCCGACGGCGGTCGCTTCCACCAGCAGCAGGCCTTCGCCATTGACGGCGCCGCCGCTGACCCGTTCGCCGGGACGCCTGGCCACCGGCAGGCTCTCGCCGGTGAGCAGCGATTCGTCGAGGTGGCTGCTGCCTTCGACCACCCTGCCGTCGGCCGGCACCCGCTCGCCGGGCCGCACCACCATCAGGTCACCCGCGCGCAAGGCGTCCAGCGCGACCTTGACTTCGGCGCCGGCGCGCCGCACCAGCGCCTCGGTGGCGCGCAGCGATTCCAGCGCCCGGATCGCGGCCACGGTCTGGCCCTTGGCCCGCCCTTCCAGCCACTTGCCGAGCAGGACCAGGGTGATCACCACCGCCGAGGATTCGAAGTACAGGTGCGCATGGTACCCGCCACCCGCCGTGCCGCCCTCGCGCAGCAGCGTCCACAACGACAGCGCATACGCCGCCGAGGTGCCGAGCGCGACCAGCAGGTCCATGTTGCCGGCGCCGGCACGCAGCGCCTTCCAGCCGGCGCGGTAGAAGCGCGCGCCCAGCCAGAACTGTACCGGGGTGGCCAGCAGCAGCTGCAGCCAGCCCGGCAGCATCCACTCGACGCCGAAGAACTGGCCCAGCATCGGCGCCACCAATGGCAGGCTGAGCAGAGCCGCGGCGGCCACCGGCCACCACGACGGCAGGCGCGCCGTCTCGTCACGGGGTGCCGCCGCCACGGCGCGCGCCGGGTCCAGCAGCAGCGCCTCATAGCCGGCGCGGTCGATGGCGGCAACGATCGCCGCCGGGTCGAGCCCGGCGCCGCGCACATTCGCCTTTTCGGTGGCCAGGTTGACGCTGGCCTCATCCACGCCGGGCACCGCGCGCAGGGCTTTTTCCACGCGTGCCACGCAGGACGCGCACGTCATGCCGCGGATGTCGAACTGGAGCGCGGCGCTCGTCGGGGGTGTTTCCGGTTTCATCCTGTCCATTCTCGCCTGTATGCAAACACAGACAGGATATGGCTTCCCACCATGGGAAGGTCAAGGGCCGCGCCGCTACGAAGGTGCCAGCGGCGCCAGCGGCCGCAATTCGTAGCGCATGTCGTCGCGGTCGAGCGTAACGGGCGCCGTCACGATGTAGCTGTCCAGGCCCAGGCGCCGGCTGCGCTCGCCCAGCCGCAGCGCGCGCAGCTCGGTGCGGCGCAGCACCAGCACCACCTCATAGGACAGGGTCGGTGCCCCGAACAGGCCGAGCAGGGCCTGCAGCGTGGCGGTGCCGCTGCCGTGCGGCAAAAAGCGCTCGAAACCTGCGCTCCCGAGCGGGCCGATGCGCACGCGCACGCGCAGGTCGGGCCGCCAGCTGCGCACGCCCAGCAGCGCGGCCTGGCCCAGCACCGCGTTGGCGCCGCCCAGCGCGGTACGTTCCTCGACGGCCAGCCGGTCCCAGTGGCCGACGCACTCCTGCAGCGCGACCGGCACCCGCAGCACCTCGGACAGCACCCGGCCCAGTACCGCCGCCGACGCCGGACGCCGGCGCAGCACGCCGGCATACAGCGCCAGCATCGGATCGCTCACGCCCGGCGCCGGCGCGTGGCCGGCGGGCGCAAGCCCGGGAGCAAAGCCGGCCAGCGCCAGCAACAAAGGCAGGTAGCGGTCGGACGGCCCGGCCGCCATGTGCTCGACCCGGTACTTTTTCCAGGCCCCGTAGAACAACGCCAGCATCCGGTTCGAGAAGATGTCGAGGAAGGCGCGCGGCGCGTCGTCCTGTTCGGCGGCGCTCCAGGCCTGGATCTGTTCGGTATAATGCGCCGGCAGCGCGCCGTGCGCGCCGAGCAGGCCCATGAAGCTGGGCGTCAGGCGGAACTGCGGGCGCGGCAGGCCGGGGATGGCGGGCTTGTCCTGCACCAGCGCCAGCGCCTCGACCTGGCTGGCCGGGAAGCGCAGCGACAGGCTGTTGGCGAAGCGCAGGTGGCCGTCGAGCGCCTGCTGCGGCGGCACGCCGCGCTCTTCCAGCCACAGCAGCAGCAGGCGCACCGCCTGGAAGAATTCGAAGCGCTGCGGCTCGGCCAGCAGGCGCTTGATCACAACCATTCCTGGACGCTGGTGCGCGGGGCGCACGTCACGATTTCGCGGCCGCTCCCCTGCGCCACCACCTGCAGGCGCGTGAAACAGTTCAGCTGCGCGTTGAGCGCGAAATAATGGTCGAGCACCTGCACGAACACGGCCAGGCCGGTGCCGGTGAAGGCTTCCTCGTCGACCGTCATGCGGATGCCGATGCCGGGCATCAGGGTCGCCACCGGCGCGCTCCGGACCCAGGCGCGCACCGCGCCGTGTTCGAGGCCGGCGATGCCGCCGATCTGGCGCTGCGCCACCGGCGAGCGCGGCAGGTCGTACAGCGACAGCGTCTTCTGGAAATCGGCCAGCCCGGCCATCGTCAGGCCGGACAGGTTGGACGACAGGTGCGAGATCAGGCGCCAGTGTGCGCCGCGGGCGCTGTCGAAGCGCCAGGTCGGCGATGGTTTGCGCAGCAGGCGGATCGGGTTGACCCCGGACAGTTCGTCGGTGCGCAGGTCGCCCTGCGGGCTGCCGTAGCGCAGGCGCGACGGCGCGTCGCGATTGCTGCAGGTGAGGTCGGTGGAGAGCGTGGCGCCGGCGGTCTCGGTGCTGCGGAAGTCGGCGTCGAGCAGGGCGATACGCATTTCGTGGCCGGGACTGACGGCGGCGGTGGCGTGGTCGCGCCGGGTGATCCAGTGGTGCATGCGACCCGGCGGGTCGGCATCGGGCTGGCCATCGGCCGCCGCATCCGGCGGCGAATACAACGGCGAAAAATGGGTCACGCCGGATGGCCCGCCGCCCTCGTGGCCCTGGCGCACCAGGCGCACCGCGTCCACGCTGTGGATTTCGTAGCCGGCCGCGTGCGCGGTGTCGGCCAGCAGCGGGTAGTCGGCGCTGGTGTACGAGAGCTGGAGCGGCGCGCCGGCCTTCGGAAACAGATTGATCACCGGCGTGCAGCCCGGCAGCAGGTTGCGCGGTGACAGGCCGGACAGCAGGTGCGCGGTGTCGGAATCGGGATTGACGCCGCTTACGCCCAGGTGCAGCGTGAAGCGCGCGCAGCGCGGCGGCAGCAGGCCGCGCAGCGCGTCGAGGTCGAGGTCGATGAAGTTGAATTTCTCCGGGTAGCAGAAGTATTCCGTCAGCAGGCGCAACGCCGGATGCGAACGCGCCGGGAACGGGACCATGGCGTCGGTCTCGTCGAAGCCGGCCAGGCGCAGCGGCACCGCCGCCAGCGGCTGCCAGGCGGCCTCCTCCCCCACCTGCAGCCAGGCGCCGGCGCAGCGCAGGAACAGGGTGTCGAGCAGGGCAGCCCGCAGCGAGGCTTCGCCATCCACGAACAGGCGCAGGCGCGGCGGCAGCGTGGCCTGCAGGTCGGCGCGGCCGCCGGCGGCGGCGATGGCGAGGGCGATGCCGGCGCCGGCGCCGCGCGGCAGGCGCGTGCTGCGCGGTGCGTTCATCAAGGGCATGAAGGCCAGCGCGTCGACCTTGAGCGGCGCCAGCGCGACGTCGTACACGGTGCGGAACAGGCACACGTGGTCATGCTCGGCGCTGGTGCGCAGCATGGTCCCGCGCGGCAGTACGCCCGCGCTTTCCGGCGTCTCGGCGTCGCCGCGGTAGCCGACCTGCGCCACCGAATACGAAGGCATCGGCCGCAGGTAATGCGGGTACAGGCTTTCCAGCAGCGATTCGGTGAATTTCGGGTAGTCGTCGTCGAGGCGCTTCTTGATGCGCGCGCTCATCAGCGCCACCGACTGGACCAGGCGCGCCACGCTCGGGTCTTCGTAGGTCTCGCCGGACAGGTGCAGTTCGCCGGCCGGCTTGGGATAGCGCGCGCGGAACTCGCGCGCGAACTGCCCGAACAGGCCCAGCTCTTCTTCATAATAGCGCAGCAGCTCGTCCATATGACCTCGGGGCAATAGTTCGTCAAAATTAATTGACTGGGACCAATGTCCATGCTCCCACCCAACTCTTTTCCATACCTTGCGCTCCATCAATGCCGAGCTCGCGCTACAGGGTCACCCGGCCTTTGTTACCATGGACCGACAATCGATCCCCAGCGAGGACCCCATGAATGACCTGAACCGTTTTGCGGTCGCGCGCAAGTGGCCGGCGCAGCATCCCGACCGCCTGCAGCTGTATTCGATGCCCACGCCGAACGGCGTCAAGGCCGCCATCATGCTCGAGGAAACCGGCCTGCCCTACGAGGTGCACCGCGTGGCCTTCGAGACGAACGACCAGAACTCGCCCGCGTACCTGGCGCTCAACCCGAACAACAAGATCCCCGCCATCATCGACCCGGACGGGCCGGACGGCCGGCCGCTGCCGCTGTGGGAATCGGGCGCGATCCTGCTGTACCTGGCGGACAAGACCGGGCAGCTGCTGCCGGCGGACGCGGCGCGGCGCTACGAGACCATCCAGTGGCTGATGTGGCAGGTCGGCGGCATCGGGCCGATGTTCGGCCAGCTCGGCTTCTTCCTGAAGTTCGCCGGCAAGGACTGGGAAGACAAGCGTCCGCGCGACCGCTTCGTGGCCGAGGCCAGGCGCTTGCTCGGGGTGCTGGAGGGGCGCCTCGACGGGCGCGCGTGGATCATGGGCGACGACTACACGATCGCCGACGTCGCCACCTTTCCGTGGGTGAACGGCCTGCTCGGCATGGAAGGCGCCGCCGGCATGGTCGGCGCGGACACGCTGCCGAACGTGCGGCGCGTGCTGGATGCCTTCCTGGCGCGGCCGGCGGTGGCGCGCGGCCTCGGTATCCCGGCGGCGCCGGACCGGTGATGCCGGCTCAGCCGAGCGAGCGCAGGTCGGCCACCACCTCGTCGCCGTAGCCGGCGCCGAGCAGGTAGTCGACCAGGCGCTCGGCGCACTCGTCGGCGTCGGACAGGCTGCCGGTTTCCTTCAGGTCGACGAAGCGCTGGCGCATCGGGAAATGCGTGTCCGGGGTGGCGCGGATCTCGGCCTGCATGCCGGTGTCGATCACGCCCGGCGCCAGGCTGCAGATCTTGACGCCGTGCTGGTCGTCCAGCGCGACCGCGCGCGCGTGGTGGTCGAGCGCCGCCTTGGTGCCGCAATACACGCTCCAGCCGGGATAGGGATTGCGGCCGGCGCCGCTGGAGATGTGCAGGATGCGCCGCTGCGCCCCGCTGCTGGCGCGCGCGACCGCCGCCGACAGCGCCAGCGGCGCCGCCACGTTCAGCGCCACCGCGCGCAGCACCGCCCGCGGGTCCTGCTCTTCGAGCGGGCCGACCGGGCTGACCATGCCGGCATTGTTCAGCAGCAGCACGGCGCCGGTGCCGTCCAGGTAGTCCTTGAGCGCATGGCCGTCCAGCCAATTCGAAAGCGCGGCGCCGTCGGCCAGGTCGAGCTCGACCTCTTCGAACAGTTCGGGGTAATCGGCCGCCAGCCACGGCGCGCGCGTACGCGCCATCCCGAGCACCGGCACGCCGCGCGCCAGCAGATTGTGCGCCAGCGAGGCGCCGAGGCCCTTGGTATGGCCGGTTACGATGGCTTTCATGATGTTCTCCAGTTCCCGCTGCGCGACGACACGGTGTGCCGATGTTAACGCAACCGGCGCGCGCCACAAAGCGCAATCGATTCAGCGCTCGCTTTTAATCTCCGTCAAACCGGGGTCAGAGCACAAGTTCGGGGTCAGAGCACTTGCACAGGCAATTGATTCCAGTGAAGCAGTCCGGCCCCTGGCCCCAGCCAATGCGCCCGGCTATCGACCTCGACAGGATTTCCAACCCGATGCCCGCTTGTGCTCTGACCCCGAAACCGCACAATGTGTGCTCTGACCCCGAAGTTTTTGTGGGTGGAAATTGTGTCTCCCAACGGAAGCGTGTGCCACACATTCGCGTGGCGTGGCAGAATCCGCTTGACTCGGCCTCGACCTGGAAAGAGAGCGATGCAGACCCCCGACATCCCCATCGACGAAGCGCGCCGCCTGGCCGCGCTGCATGCCACCCGGCTGCTCGGCAGCCCGCCGGAAGACGCGTTCGACCGCATCACGCGCATGGCCACGCGCCTGCTCGAGGTACCGATCGCGCTGGTGTCGCTGGTCGACAAGGACATCCAGTGGTTCAAGTCGCGCTGCGGCTTCGCGCCCACGCAATCGTCGCGCGACGCGTCCTTTTGCGGGCACGCGATCCTCGACCACGAGCCGCTGGTGGTGCCCGACGCCCTGCTCGACGCGCGCTTCGCCGACAACCCGCTGGTCACCGGCGACCCGCACATCCGCTTCTATGCCGGCGTGCAGCTGTACTCGATCGACCGGATGGCGATCGGGACGCTGTGCGTGCTGGACCGCGTCCCGCGCACGCCGGGCCAGGACGAGCTGGACATCCTGCGCGACCTGGCGCGCATGGTCGAGGAACTGATCCAGCACCGCCAGCTGGCCAGCGCCGCCCAGTCGCTGCATTCCCACCTGTACGTCGACCCGGCCAATCCCGAGCTGGCGGCGGCGGCCGGCCAGGTCGAATTCCTGCTCAACCACGACGTGCTGACCGGCCTGGCCAACCGCCAGGCGCTGGTGCGCGCGGTGCAGGCGCACCTGGCGGCCGCAGGCCCGGCCCACGCCACGACCCTGGTCGCCTCGATCAATGTCGACAAGTTCAAGCGCCTCAACGAACTGCTCGGCCACCACGGCGGCGACAAGGCGCTGGTCGCGATCACGCGCAGCCTGCAGGCGCTGCTGCGCCCGGGCGACATGCTGGCGCGCGCCGGCAACGACGAGTTCGTGCTGCTGCTGCCCGGCCTGGGCGACGACAGCGCCGCGCGCGACCGCCTGCGCCAGCTGATGCAGGCCGTGAACCACGAATACATGACGCCGGGCGGCCCGATCCCGCTGACCTGCAGCATCGGCTACGCCATCTTCCCGGACGACTGCGACGGCGCCGCCGCCGACGGCGGTGCCGACCTGCTGCTGAACAATGCGGCGATGGCGATGCGCCGCGCCAAGGCCCTCGGCGGCGGCCAGATCCAGCGCTTCTCGGAAGCGCTGAAGCAGGCCGTCAACCGCAAGCTGACGCTGGAAAGCCAGCTGCGCCGCGCGCTCGACCAGAACGAACTGTTCCTGATGTACCAGCCCAAGGTCGACCTGCGCAGCGGCTGCGTGGCCGGACTCGAGGTGCTGCTGCGCTGGCACCACCCGGAGCACGGCACGGTGTCGCCGGTGGAATTCATCCCGATCGCCGAGGAATCCGGCCTGATCGTCCCGATCGGCGAATGGGTGCTGAAAAGCGCCATCGCCCAGAGCCGCGTCTGGCACGCGGCCGGCGTGCCAGACGTGACCTTCGCGGTCAACCTGTCGGCGCGCCAGTTCCTCGACACCGACATCGTCGACACCGTCGGCCAGGCGATGCGCGGCGCCGGCCTGCCGCCGGGCGTGCTCGAACTGGAACTGACGGAGAGCATCTCGATCGACAACCCGGCGCGCAGCGCCGCCCTCATGAAGCGCCTGCGCGCGCTCGGCGTCACCCTCAGCATCGACGACTTCGGCACCGGTTATTCGAGCCTCAGCTACCTCAAGCGCCTGCCGGTCGACAAGCTCAAGATCGACCGCTCGTTCGTGCTCGACATGCACCAGAGCGGCGAATCGCTGGCGATGGTGAAGGCGATCATCGCCATGGCCCACAACCTGCGCCTGGAAGTGATCGCCGAAGGCGTCGAACACGCCGCCCAGCTGGAAGCGCTGCGCGCGGCCGGCTGCGACCACATCCAGGGCTACATCTTCAGCAAGCCCCTGCCGGCGGCCGAGTGCGCGGCCTACCTGCGCCAGCACGCGGCGCGGGTGGCGCAGGTCGACTGAGGCCCTTGCTTACGGATAGCGCACCGGCCGTCCGGGCAGGTCCGGCAAGGGAATGAACTCGGTCTCCCCCGGCACCGCATCGAAACGCATGGCGCGCCAGTCCTCCTTGGCCTGCTCGATGCGGTCCTCGGAACTGGACACGAAATTCCAGGTCAGGTAGCGAGGGCCGTCCATCGGCTCGCCGCCGAGCAGCATCACGCGCGCGCCGGCGCCATTGGCCGCGCCCACGCTCAGGCTGGCGCCGGGCTTGATCACCAGCAGCTGGCCGGCCTTGAAGCGGCCGTCGCGGCCCAGGTCGAGCTCGCCTTCCACCACGTACAGCGCCTGCTCCGGGTACTCGGCCGGCAGCCCGAAGCGCGCGCCCGGCGCCAGCTGCAGGTCGACGTAGAACATCGGCGACTCGACCGGCACCGGCGAGCGCTTGCCGAAGTACTCTCCGGCGATGATGCGCGCCGTCACGCCCTCGCCCTCGACCAATGGCAAGGCATCGGCGCCCAGGTGCGAGAAGCCCGGGTCCTTTTCTTCCTTGGCTTTCGGCAGCGCCACCCAGCACTGCAGGCCGGACAGGGTCGAGCCGGCGGCGCGCTGGCCCGGACCGGTGCGCTCGGAGTGGACGATGCCCCGCCCCGCCGTCATCCAGTTGACTTCGCCCGGCTTGATGTCCTGCACGGTGCCGAGGCTGTCGCGGTGCGAGATCTCCCCGGACAGCAGGTAGGTGACGGTCGACAGGCCGATGTGCGGATGCGGGCGCACGTCGATGCCGCGGCCCGGCTGGAATACGTGCGGGCCCATCTGGTCGAGGAAGACGAAGGGGCCGACCATGCGGCGGTCGCGGTGCGGCAGCGCGCGCCGCACTTCGAAGCCGTCGCCGAGGTCGTGGGTGCGCGGGACGACGAGGGTCTCGAGCATGCTGTCGTCGTCGTGGTGGTGGTCGAGGGTGCTCATGTCAGTTCATCTCCGTGGTGATGTCGATCTGGCCGGACAGGGTCTTGTGCACCGGGCACTTGTTGGCGATCTCGGTCAGGCGTACTTTCTCGTCGGCCGACAGCGCACCGACGTACTCGATGCTCCGGTGCAGCGCATAGGCCGCGCCTTCCTGGCCGTGGCGGATGCGCACGCGCACCTCGTCCAGCGCATAGCCCTTGCGCTTCGCGTACAGGTTCACGGTCAACGTGGTGCAGGCCGCCAGCGCGGCGGCCAGGATGTCGTGCGGTTCCGGGCCGCTGTCCTCGCCGCCGGATGCGGGCGCGACGTCGGTCAGGAGCCGATGCCGGCCGATCTCGATGACCTGCTGCAGCGGCCCGGCGCCGCGATGCGTCGTCACTTCCATGATGTATCCCCTTCTCCAAGTGTTGTCAGGATGCCGTTCGATTGTACGTGAGTCCGACGGGCCCTCAGCCGGGCAGGTCGAATACCAGCACCTCGGCGTCCTGCGCCTCGGCCAGGCTGAGCACGGCTTCCTCGCTCACCTGCACGGCGTCGCCCGCGCCCAGCCGCACCCCGTTCACCGTGACGCCGCCGCGCGCCACTTGCACATACGCCTGGCGCCCGGCCCGCAGCGGATGGTCGACGCGGTCGGCGCCGTCCAGGATGGTGGCGTAGATGGCGGCATCCTGGCGCAGCGACACCGAGCCCTCGCGGCCGTCGTTCGAGGCGATCAGGCGCAGGCGGCCTTTCTTGGAATCGGCATCGAAGTGCTTCTCCTCGTAACCCGGTGCGCCGCCGGCCTCGCCCGGGATCACCCAGATCTGCAGGAAGTGCACCGGCTCGGTCTTCGAGCCGTTGTACTCGCTGTGGGTGACGCCGGTGCCCGCGCTCATGCGCTGCACGTCGCCATAGCGCAGCACCGAACCGTTGCCCATGCTGTCCTTGTGTTCCAGCGCGCCGTCCAGCACGTAGGAGATGATCTCCATGTTCTTGTGGCTGTGCGGCTCGAAGCCGCGGCCCGGCGCGACGCGGTCCTCGTTGATCACGCGCAGCGGACCGACGCCCATGTGCGCCGGGTCCTGGTAGTGACCGAAGGAGAAGGTGTGCTGCGAGCGCAGCCAACCGAAACTGGCGACACCGCGGTCCTGGCTTTTACGAAGGTTCAACATGATGGAATTCCTTTCAGTGATGTTCGAACGGTTCGAACTGGTGTGTTGGTATGGAGAGGAGTATGAACCGCGCCGCGGCGAAAGAAAAACGAGTTATTTTCTTGTCTATCATCGAAATTTTCGATAGATTACCGCCATGCTCAAACTCAGCCTCGATGCCCTCCTTACCGTCGACACCATCGCCCGCCGCGGCAGCTTTTCGGGCGCCGCCAAGGAATTGTTCCGGGTACCGTCGACCATCTCGTACACCGTCTCCAAGCTCGAGGAAGACCTCGGCGTGCAGCTGTTCGAGCGCTTCGGCCCGCGCGTGGTGCTCACCGCCGCCGGCGAGGAGCTGCTGAAGGAAGGCCGCTACCTGCTCAAGGCGGCGGGCGACCTGGAAAGCCGGGTGCGGCGCGTCGCGTCCGGCTGGGAGACCGAATTCGCGATCGGCGTCGACTCGGCCCTGGCGCCGCTCGGGCTGGCCGACGACATCCGCGCCTTTTACGAAGTGGCCGACCAGACCCGCCTGCGCATCGTCAAGGAAGCGCTGTCGGGCACCTGGGAAAGCCTGCTCGACCGCCGCGTCGACCTGCTGGTGGGCGCGGCCGGCGAAGGTCCGTCGGGGGGCGGCTACACGGCCGAGCCGCTGGCGCGGATGGCCTTCGTGTTCGTGGTCGCGCCCTCGCACCCGCTGGCGCAGGTCAAGCACCGCCTGGGCAAGGCGGAACTGGCCGCGCACCGCGCGGTGTCGGTGGCCGATTCGGTGCGCACGCTGCAGGCGCGCACGGTCGGCCTGCTGTTCGGCCAGGACACCCTCACGGTGCCCGACATGCAGACCAAGTACGAATTCCAGCTGGCCGGCCTCGGCTTCGGCTTCCTGCCCGAAGCCTGGGCCCGCGCCGACGTTCAGGCCGGGCGCCTGGTCGTGAAGGCGGTCGAGGAACCGAAGCCGGACGAGACCCTGTACCTGGCCTGGCGCACCGGCGAGGATGGCGCGGCCCTGCGCTGGTGGCGCGAGCGCATGCGCGCCCATCCGCCGCTGGAGCGCATGCTGTCGATGAATTGTCCGGTCGAACGGGCTGGCGGCGCTTAAGCGGACGCGGCGTCAATGGCGCAGCAATCAATGCCGCAGCAGCGCCGGCGCATAGGTCTTCACGAAGAACGCCAGCGTGACGCCGGCGGTCGTTAGCAGCGTGAGCGCGCGCACGAGTCCCGCCGGCGCGCGCCGGCCGGCGTGGGCGCCGCCGTAGCCGCCGACGATGGCGCCGGCCAGCATCGCCAGCGTCTCGGGCCAGCGTACCGCGCCGGCGGCGATGAAGGCGAAGGCGGCCACCGTGTTGGCGGCGCTGACCAGCAGCGTGCGCGGCGCATTCAGGTGCTTCAGGTCGCGGTTGTCGAGCAGGCCCCACACCGCCATCATCATGATCCCGACGGCGCCGCCGAAATAGCCGCCATAGACGCCCAGCGCGAACTGGACCGCCAGCACGGCGCGCGCGTGGATGCGCCAGCGCGCGCGCAGTGCCTGGCCGATGCGCCGTCCGAACGCCAGGGCCAGCGATGCGACCAGCAGCAGCCAGGGCAGCACGAAGGTGAAGGCCGCGGACGGGGTCCACAGCAACAGCAGCGCCCCGGCCAGGCCGCCGCACAGCGTCGCGGCCAGCAGCGCGCGCAGCGGCACGCCGCCCACCGGCTGCAATCCGTCGCGGTAGGTCCAGGCGCTGGCCAGCCCGCCCGGATACAGCGCGACCGTGCTGGAAGCGTTCGCCTGGACCGGCGGCACGCCCACCGCGATCAATGCCGGCAGGGTGACGAAGGAGCCGCCGCCTGCGAGCGCGTTCATGGCGCCCGCCAGCATGCCGGCCGAGAAAGTCAGTGTCGTGGTGTCCATGGCGCCGATGTTAGTCCCCTGCCGGGTCCTTGGCAATTTGGCAATTCCGGTGCTAGACTTCGGCGTTTCCGAATGCAGGAGGCTCCACCATGCGCTTTGACCTGACCGACATGCGGCTGTTCCTGAGCGTCGTGGAATGCGGCAGCCTGACCGGCGGCGCGCGCGCCATGCACCTGGCGCTGGCATCGGTGAGCGAACGCATCGCCGGCATGGAAGCGGCGCTGGGCGCACCTTTGCTGGAGCGTAACCGCCGCGGCGTGCGCGCCACCGCGGCCGGCGAAGCGCTGGTGCGGCATGCGCGCGCCATCCTCGGCCAGGTCGAACAGATGCGCGGCGAACTGCGCACCTACGCGACGGGCCTGAAGGGCCGGATCAGGTTGCTTTCGAACACCGCCGCGCGCGAGACTTTCCTGCCGCCGCAGCTGTGCCGCTTCCTGGCGGCGCATCCCGACCTGTCGGTCGACCTCGAGGAGCGGCCCAGCGCGGACATCGTCCAGGCCCTGGCGGACCGGCGCGCCGACCTGGGCATCGTTGCCGACACCGCCGATTTCGGCACCCTGCAGACCCACCTGCTCGCCAGCGACCGGCTGGTCGTGGTGGCGAGCCGGTCGCACCGGCTGGCCCGCGAATCCGGCGTGGCCTTCGCCGACATCCTCGGCGAGCCGATCGTGGGCATGGCCGACACCGCGCTCGAACTGCACCTGGCGGAGCGCGCGGCGCGCCTCGGGCGCCAGCTCGGCTACCGCATCCGCCTGCGCAACACCGACCACGTGGCCATGCATGTCGAAGCGGGCATCGGGATTTCGATCCTGTCCGAGGCGGTGGCCGGGACCCTGCGGCGCGACCTGGCGGTGCTGCCGCTGTCGGAAGCCTGGGCCACGCGCCGCCTGTACCTGTGCGCGCGCGATTTCCTGGCGCTGGCGCCGCAGGCCGCCCTGCTGGTGCAGCAACTGCTGGCGCCGGCGCCGTAGACGGGCCGCCCCGGACCGCCGCTCAGGCCGGCAAGCCGGCCGTGCTCGCCGCATCGGCCATGTCGCCGTGCGCGCCGAACAGGCCGATCATCGCCATCGCCGGCGGGGCCGCGTGGAATTCCAGCACCAGGCATACGCCGCCCATCAGCAGGCCCAGCGCCACGAACGACAAGTAATACCTCACGATTGCTCTCTCCCATGGCCGCCCGGCGGCGCCCTGCCCGCATCAACGCGCGAGCGGCCGCTTGCGATGACAGCGTGACATCGACTCGGAGTATTAATTCAGCGGCATCGGCATGGCGGGCAGGTGCGGCACCACTTCGGCACCCAGTTCCTCGAGCTGCTCGGCCACCGGACGCGGACCTTGCAGGTTGACCAGCATGTGGGCCACGCCCAGGCGCGCCATGCGCCCGAAATAGGCCAGCAACGCATGGCGGCCGGCGCGCAGGCCCAGCTCCAGCGGCGCGGCGGGTGCGTCCGGATCGGCCAGCAGTTCCAGCTGCAGCGACTGCACGAAGGGTTTGCGCACGCCGCCGCCGCGTTCTTCCAGCGCGCGCCGCCACAGCGCGATGCGGCCCTGCTGGCGCGCTTCCTCGCGGTGGTAGGTGGCCCAGCCGTCGGCATGCGCGGCGATCCATTGCAGCGACTGGCGCGCCGTGCCCACCGCCAGCATCGGGATCCGTGCGCGCGGCGCCAGGCCGGGCACGAAACCGCCGGTGGCGGCCAGCATGACGCCGCGCTCGGCGCCGTCGGGCGACAGGGCGCCGCGCAGCAGTTCCCAACGCTCGCGGTACAGCAGCTCCGGCGGCCGCTCGACGCCGAAGGCGGCCAGTTCCTCGGGCCGGTCGCCCGAGCCCAGTCCCAGGATCAGGCGGCCGCCGCTGAGCCGGTCGAGCGACAGCGCCGACTTGGCCAGGTGCAGTGGATGGCGCAGCGGCAGCACCGCGGCGCCGAGGCCGATGGCGGCCCCGGGCGCGGCCAGCGCCAGCGCCGCCAGCCAGACGAAGGGGTCGTCCAGCAGCGCCGCCTCGCCGCTGCCGCCCTGGGGAATGGCCAGCGGCACGTCGCGCGTCCACAGGGCGTCGATGCCGAGCGCGCCGGCGCGTGCCGCCAGTGCGGTCTCGCGCACGTAGTCGGCTTCCGTCCCCGGCGCCCGCTCCAGCGGCGTCATCAGGCCCAGGGTCAGGCGGCCGCTGCCGAACACGCGGGCATGGGCGGGGTTGAAGCGGGTGTCGTCGATGGGTTCGGGCGGCATGCGGACCTCGGTGTGGAGAATCCCGACAGCATAGCGCGCCGCGGGCAAACCCGCGCGGGGACGACGGCGGCATCGATCACGTCCGGGTTATACGTGCGCCCTGCTCCCCGGCGACACCCCGCGCATCGACTTGTTGGCCTCGGTCGACTGGCCGGGTTGCGCCGCCTTGCGGATCACGATCGGCACCGACTTGTACGAGGGCGTGCCGCTGCGCGCATCGAAGTTGTCCAGCGCCACCAGGCTGTTCGCCTCCGGGTAATAGGCGGCGACGGAGCCGCGCGCGATGTCGAAGGCGACCGCGACGAAGTTGCGCACGATGCGCGGCGCCGCTGCGTGGTCGCCATCGGCCACCGCTTCGATGTCGACCAGGTCGCCGTGCTCGAGGCCGCGCTCGGCCAGGTCGGCGGCGTTGACGAACAACACGTCGCGGCGGCCGGTCACGCCGCGGTAGCGGTCGTTCTTGCCGTAGATCGTGGTGTTGTACTGGTCGTGGCTGCGCACCGTGGCCAGCACCAGCGCATTCTCCACGCCGGCGCGCACCAGCGGACGCTGGCGCTTGCTGTCGAACACGATGAAGTTGGCGCGGCCCGACGGCGTGCGCCATTCGCGCCGGCCGGCCGGGATGTCGAGGCGGAAGCCGCGCGGCACGCTCACGCGCTGGTTGTAGTTGGCAAAGTCGGGGAATACCGCCTCGATCGCGTCGCGGATGCGGCTGTAGTCGGCGATCATCGCGTCCCAGTCGATCGTCGACTGCCGCAGCGTGGCCTTGGCGATGCCGGCGACGATCGCCGGTTCCGATTTCAGCTCGGGCGAGGCCGGCGGCAGGCTGCCGCGCGAGGCGTGCACCACCGACATCGAGTCTTCCACCGTCACCGATTGCGGCCCGCTTGCCTGGACGTCGAGCTCGGTGCGGCCGAGGCAAGGCAGGATGTAGGTGTGCTTGCCGACCAGCAAGTGCGAGCGGTTCAGCTTGGTCGCGATGTTGACGCACAAATCGAGCTTGCGCACCGCTTCGAAGCAGGCCTGCGGGTCCGGCATCGCCACCGGCAGGTTGCCGCCGAGGCAGATCAGGGCCTTGGCGCGGCCGTCGCCCATCGCCTTCAGCGCTTCCACGGCGCCGTGGCCGTGTTCGCGCGGCGGCTTGAAGCCGAACACGCGTTCCAGGCTGTCCAGGAAGGACTGGCTCGGGATCTCGGTGATGCCGACCGTGCGGTCGCCCTGCACGTTGGAGTGGCCGCGCAGCGGGCAGATGCCGGCGCCTTCGCGGCCCAGGTTCCCGCGCAGCATCAGCAAATTGGCGAGCTGCTGCACGTTGGCGGTGCCGTGCTTGTGCTGGGTGATGCCCATGCCGTAGCAGATGATCACGCGCTTGGCCTTGGCATACACGCCGGCCGCCGCCTCGATGTCGGCGCGCGGCAAGCCGGACACCTGTTCGATCTCGTCCCAGCCGGTGCCGTCGATGTCGGCCACCAGGGTCTCGAAGCCGCTGGTGTGGTCGCGGATGAAGTCGCGGTCCAGCACGCCTTCCTTCCCTTGCGCCAGGTTGTCGGCATCCATGGCGAACAGGGCTTTCATCATGCCCTTGATGACGGCGCAATCGCCGCCCACCTTCACCTGGTAGTACGAGGAAGCGATCGGCACCGCCTTGCCGACCGTCATCTCGAGCGGATGCTGGGGCGACTTGAAGCGCTCCAGGCTGCGTTCCTTGAGCGGGTTGAACACCACGATCGGCGCGTGGCGCAGCGAGGCGGCGCGCAGGGTGGCCAGCATGCGCGGGTGGTTGGTGCCCGGGTTGTGGCCGAACGAGAAGATGGCGTCGCAGGCGTGGAAATCTTCCAGCGTCACGGTGCCCTTGCCGACGCCGATCGATTCCGGCAGGCCGACGCTGGTCGCCTCGTGGCACATGTTCGAGCAATCGGGGAAATTGTTGGTGCCGTACTCGCGCGCGAACAGCTGGTACAGGAAGGCCGCTTCGTTGGACGCGCGGCCCGAGGCATAGAATTCGGCCATGTTCGGGTCCGGCAGGCTGCGCAGCACGGCGCCGATGTCCCTGAACGCCTGTTCCCACGACACCGGCACGTATTTGTCGGTGGCGGCGTCGTACACCATCGGATGGGTCAGGCGCCCTTCCCACTCGAGCGCGAAGTCTTCCCAGTTCCACAGTTCGCTCACCGTGTGGCGCGCGAAGAATTCGGGCGTGGTGCGCTTGTTGGTCGCTTCCCAGGACACGGCCTTGGCGCCGTTCTCGCAGAACTCGAACGACGACCCCTCGAGCGGATCGGGCCAGGCGCAGCCGGGGCAATCGAAGCCCTCCGGCTGGTTGACCTGCATCATGATGGGGGTGCCGCGCGTCGACATCTGGCCGCGGATCGCCTTGGCGACCGCCTGCAACGCGCCCCACCCGCCTGCCGGGCCGCCATATTCGCCGATTCCCGGCACATCTTTCTTCGACATACAGACTCCTTTGATTCGGTTACATGACATGCATGACGAATATTCTACGGTCCAGCCGGCGTAGACGATTTTCAGTAGACTCGATGCAAGTATTGTTGGTAGACGGATTGCGTCCTCCCGCTCGGCTGTGCCGTCCGCTTGCCGCCTCTGTCACAATCCTGTCATCTTCGGCTTCTACACTCTCTTGTCTCAAGTGAAATATTTCCAAAAAATGGACCAGAAGTTGAAAACGGACGACGCCCCCGTGGCACAGCCCGCAGTGCTTGCCGTCGATAGCACGCCGCTGTTCCTCAACCGCGAACTCTCCCTGCTCGAATTCAACCGCCGCGTGCTGGAGCAGGCCGAGGACCCCGGCGTACCGCTGCTGGAACGGCTGCGCTTCCTGTGCATCGTCAGCAGCAACCTGGACGAATTCTTCGAAGTGCGCGTGGCCAGCCTGCTGGCCCAGTACCAGCACCACAGCGGCGTCGACGACGTCTCCAGCATCAACCTGGACGGCGCCAGCGAGGAATGCCGCCAGATCATCGGGCGGCAGTACGCGCTGCTGAACAACGAGATCCTGCCCAAGCTGTCCGAGCAAGGCGTGCACTTGCTGCGGCGTGCGGACCGCAACCCGGCGCAAAAGGCCTGGGTCAAGCAGTACTTCGACAAGGAAGTGCGGCCGCTGCTGACCCCGATCGGCCTGGACCCGGCCCACCCCTTCCCGCGCGTCATCAACAAGAGCCTCAACTTCATCGTCGAGCTGGCCGGCAAGGACGCGTTCGGACGCGGCACCGGCATCGCCATCATGAAGGCGCCGCGCGTGCTGCCGCGCGTGATCCGCCTGCCCGACGAACTGTCGGACAAGCCGGGCGCGTCCTACTGCCTGCTGTCCTCGGTCATCCAGGCCCACATGGCCGACCTCTTCACCGGACGCGAGGTGGTCTCGTATTCGCAGTTCCGCGTTACCCGCAACAGCGATTTGTGGGTGGACGAGGAAGAAGTGAAGAACCTGCGCCAGGCGCTGCAGAGCGAACTGCACAGCCGCAACTACGGCTTCGGCGTGCGCCTGGAAGTGGCGCGCGGCTGCCCGCGCCACCTGTCCGACTTCCTGCTCGACCAGTTCTCGATCGACCGCTCGCGCCTGTTCTCGGTGGACGGCCCGGTGAACATGGGCCGCCTGCTCGAGATCGTCAACACGACCTCGCGCTCGGACCTGAAATTCCCGCCCTTCGTGCCCGGTTTCCCGGCCAAGCTGGCCGCCCACTACGACATCTTCAACGTGCTGGGCAAGCAGGACGTGCTGCTGCACCACCCGTTCCAGTCGTTCCAGCCGGTGATCGACTTCATCCGCGGCGCTTCCGCCGACCCCAGCGTGGTCGCGATCAAGCAGACCATCTACCGCGCCGGCGCCAATTCCGAGCTGATGGAAGCGCTGATCAACGCCGCCCTGCGCGGCAAGGAAGTCACCGTGATCGTCGAGCTGATGGCGCGCTTCGACGAGGAGGCCAACATCAACTGGGCCGAGCGCCTGGAAGAAGCCGGCGCCCAGGTGGTGTACGGCGTGGTCGGCCTCAAGACCCATGCCAAGATGGCGCTGGTGCTGCGGCGCGAACCCGGCGGCCTGCGCCGCTACGCCCACCTCGGCACCGGCAACTACAACCCGACCACGGCCAAGCACTACAGCGACTTCGGGCTGCTCACCTCGAACGAGGCGCTCACGGCCGACGTCAACGAGGTGTTCATCCACCTCACCAGCCTGACCCGCCCGACCCAGCTGTCGAGCATCTGGCTGGCGCCGTTCTCGCTGCAAAAGGAGATCGTGCGCGCGATCCGCCACGAAGCCGCCATCGCCAAGTCCGGCAAGCCGGCGCGCATCATCGCCAAGATGAATTCGCTGACCGACGAATCGGTGATCCGCGCGCTGTACGACGCCTCGTGCGACGGCGTGCGCATCGACCTGATCGTGCGCGGCGCCTGCGCGCTGCGGCCGGGCGTGCCGAAGCTGTCGGAAAACATCAAGGTACGCTCGATCGTCGGCCGCTTCCTCGAACATACCCGGGTGTTTTACTTCCGCAACAACCTGCAGCACGACGTCTACCTGGCCAGCGCCGACTGGATGAACCGCAACCTGTTCCGCCGGGTCGAAGTAGCCTTCCCGGTGCACACCCCGGCACTCAAGAAGCGCGTGATCCGCGAGGGCCTGCAGGTCTACCTGAAGGACAACGTCAACGCCTGGGAACTGGGCAGCGACGGCCGCTATCGCCGCCGCAAGCCGCGCGGCAGTCAGAAGGCCTTCAGCGCCCAGCAGGCGCTGATGGACATGCTGGGCGTGGGTCCATCCCACGAATCGCACAACGAGCACCACAACAAGGAGCACGAACATGGAATTGATCCTGTGGCGCCACGCCGAGGCTGAACCGCACGCGCCGGAAGAACAGAACGACCCGACCGTCGACCAGCGCCGCATATTGACGGCCAAGGGCGCGCGCCACGCGTCGCGCGTGGGTGCCTGGCTCGACCGCCAGCTGCCCGCGCACAGCCGCATCCTGGCCAGCCCGGCCACACGCTGCATCCAGACCGCCGAGGCGCTGGGGCGCAAGTTCAGCACCGTGGAGGCGCTGAACACGCATTCCACGCCGGAAGCGATCCTGGATGCCTGCGGCTGGCCGCACCAGAAGACGGCGGTGGTCGTGGTCGGCCACAGTCCCCTGCTGGGCCAGGTGGCGGCGCTGGTCTTCTCAGGCGTCGCACATGACTGGAAGATCCGCAAGGGCAGCCTGTTGTGGATCGCGCGCAAGAGCGACGAGGATCCGGCGCCCTTCATCCGCCTGGCCGTGGGACCGGATATCGTGGGCAAGCTGCGTTGAAGACGGGCGGGCCGCAAGGCCCGCGTGCCGTATCGTTTGTTTTGGATGTCGGTTAGTTGCAATAACATTTCGACAGCACGGCAGACGCCTTACGGATCGGCCGTCTCCGCACGATTGACGTCGCGGCACGTATTCATATTAGAATCGTTGCCACTGATGAAATCGATTTCTCAACGGTCAAGGGGTGCGGAATGGTGGACTTCAACAGACGTGGACTCATGCTCGCCGCCGGTGGCGCGCTGGCGGCGACGGCGGTCGGGGCGCCCGCCCTGGCGGCCGCGGCAAGCGCCGAGCGCAAGATCGGCTATGCCATCGTCGGCCTGGGCGGCTATGGCCTGGGCATCATCGCCCCGCAGTTCAAGAATTGCCGGCACAGCCGGCTGGTGGCGCTGGTCAGCGGCGACCCGGCCAAGGCCAAGCGCGTGGCGAGCGAGTACGGCATCCCCGAGCGCAACATCTACAACTACCAGAACTACGACAGCATCCGCGACAATCCTGACATCGACGTGGTCTACGTGTGCCTGCCGGTGTCGATGCACGCGGAGTACACCATACGCGGCGCCAAGGCCGGCAAGCACGTGATGTGCGAAAAGCCGATGGCGGTGTCCTCGACCGAATGCGAAGCGATGATCGCCGCCTGCAGGCAGGCCGGCAAGAAGCTGATGATCGGCTACCGTTGCCACTTCGAGCCGAGCAACCTGGAAGCGATCCGCCGTGCCCGCGCCGGCGAGATCGGCAAGCTGCGCTACTTCCGTTCCGAGCACGGTTTCGTGGCCGGCAATCCGTCCGCCTGGCGCCTGAAAAAGGCGATGTCGGGCGGCGGCTCGCTGATGGACATCGGCATCTACGCCCTCAACGCGGCGCGCTACATGACCGGCGAGGAGCCGGTGGCGGTGTATGCCACCGAGCGCACCGACCGCAGCGACCCGCGCTTCCGCGAAGTCGAGGACATGATCGAATTCGAGCTGGAATTCCCGTCCGGCGTGCTGGGGTCGTGCATGTCGATGTACAGCGCCAACCGCAACCAGATCCTGCTGATGGGCGACAAGGGACGCATCGAACTGGAACCGGCCACCAGCTACAAGGGCATCAAGCTGTGGGTCGGCCCCGGACGCGGCGAGGAAGTGACGCCGCCGCCCGCGACCGGAATGCGGGCGGGCGCCACCATGTGGGCCGGGCAGCTCGACCACCTGGCGCAGTGCATCCTGCAGGACCGCACGCCGATCGTGGCCGGCGAGGAAGGGCTGCGCGACATCCGCATCATCGAGGCGGTGTACCAGTCGGCGCGCGAGCGGCGCCGGATCGCGCTGCGCGCCTGACGCCGCCCGCCGCCATCGGCGGCGCATCCGTTGAATCTGCCGGCAGTGTGCAGCACCTAACGAACGCCGGGCGCCAAGTCTGCGAAGGTAACGCGGGAACGGATCGGCCACGCCGATGCCGCTTCGCAGACCCATTTCACACGACTCGACCAAGGAGAAATCATGACGACGACGGCGGACGAACATTTGAACGATTGGCTGCGCGATGCCCACGCCATGGAGCAGCAAGCGGAAAAGATGCTCAAGGCGCAGGCGGAGCGCCTGGAACACTATCCGGAACTGCGCGCGCGCATCGTCCAGCACATCGAGGAAACCCAGTGGCAGCAGGGCATGCTGGATGCGTGCCTGACCCGCCGCGGCATCAGCAACTCGGTCATGAAGGACCTGGGCGGCAAGCTGGCGGCCTTCGGCCAGGCGGTCGGCGGCATGACCACCAGCGACGAAGTCGTCAAGGGCGCGATGGCGGGCTACGTGTTCGAGAACCTGGAAATCGCCAGCTACACCTCCCTGATCGCGGCCGCTGCGGCGGTCGGCGACACCGCAACGGCATCGGCCTGCGAACAGATCATCATCCAGGAACGCGCCATGGCCGCCTGGCTGCTGGAGCACCTGCCGCAAGTGACCCAGGCCTTCCTGGCCCGCGCCGAAGCGCCTGGCGTGACCGCGAAGGTCTGAGCTTCCGGTATCAGTAAGGCGATCCGGCGACGTCCAGCCGGATCTGCCACAGCGCCCCGGCACCCGTGATGTACAGGGTCTTGCCGTCGGCGCCGCCAAAGGCCGCGTTGGTCACGTTGGCGTCGACGCGGATCGTCGCCAGCTGCCGCCCCTGCGGCGAGAACACGCGCACGCGCTTCGCCCCATGCTCGGTGGCATACAGGTTGCCGTGGCAATCCACCGTCATCCCGTCTGGCCCCTCCAGGCCCGTCACCAGGTCGCGTCCCTGCCCCGGCACCCCGTTCACGAGCGGATACGCTTTCAGCACGCCATCGTTGGCGTTCACGTACAGCACGTCCCCGCCCGGCGCCAGCGCGATGCCGTTCGGGTTCGGACGGCCGCCGTCCACCAGCGTGACCTTGCCGTCGCTGCCGACACGGTACACGCCGGTGACGGGCTGGCCGCCCGGCGCCGCGGCCTTCTGGTAATCCGGGTCGGTGAAGTAGAGCGTGCCGTCGGCGGCGATGGCGATGTCGTTGGGCGAATCGAACACCTGGCCGGCGTAGCGCTGCGCGACCGGCGTGCGTTTGGCGCCGTCCAGCGTGTAGCGCATCAGCGCCTTGTCCTTGTGGCTGGCGACGACCAGCTTGCCGGCGCCGTCCACCGCCAGGCCGTTGCTGCCGCTGTCCTCGATGGCCGTGCTCACGGTGCCGTCGGCGGCGAGCTTGCGGATGCGCGAGGGGAAGCCCTTGCCGAAGCTGAAGTCCGAGAAGTACAGCGCGTTCCCGATCCAGACCGGGCCTTCGTACAGGCCGGCTTCGCTGCGCGAGGGCTGGACGGCGGCCACGCGCTCGGCGGTGAGTTCGCCCGATGGCGCCTGGCCGGAACATGCGGACGGCGCCGCAACGGCGGCGGCGCTGCCGCCCAGTGCGAACAAGGCCAGCGTGGCGACGGACTTCATACGGACCGCAGAGGACATCGGCAAGACTCCTTCAAAAGCGTGGATGGGATGGACCGGCGTCGAGTATAGCCGGAATGTTAAGATTCTCCTTCATCGACCGGAGTTCCCATGGCAAAAACGATCCTGATCACCGGCGCCGGACGCGGCATCGGCGCCGCCTGCGCCCTGCTCGCCGCCGAACGCGGCTACGCGGTGTGCGTCAATTACCGCAGCGACGCGGCGGCGGCCGGCGCCGTCGTCGACACCATCGAGCGCGCCGGCGGCCGCGCCTTCGCGTTGCAGGCCGACGTGGCCGACGAAGCCGCGGTGCTGGACATGTTCGCGCACATCGACCGCCACTTCGGCCGCCTGGATGCGCTGGTCAACAACGCCGGCATCCTGGCGCCGCAGATGCGGGTCGAGCAGATGGATGGCGCGCGCATCAACCGCATCCTGGCCACCAACGTCACCGGCAGCTTCCTGTGCGCGCGCGAGGCGGTGCTGCGGATGTCCACCCGGCGCGGCGGCGCCGGCGGCGCCATCGTCAACGTGTCCTCGCGTGCGGCGGTGCTGGGATCGGCCGGCGAATACGTCGACTACGCGGCCTCGAAGGCGGCGCTGGATGCGTTGACGATCGGCTTGTCGAAGGAAGTGGCGGCGGAAGGCATCCGCGTGAACGGCGTCCGGCCGGGCCTGATTGACACCGAGATGCATGCCAGCGGCGGCGAGCCGGGCCGCATCGGGCGCCTGCAGTCGTCGGTGCCGATGGCACGCGGCGGCGCGGCGGATGAAGTCGCGCGCGCGGTCCTGTGGCTGCTGTCCGACGAGGCTTCCTACACCACCGGCAGCTTCGTCGAGGTCTCGGGCGGGCGCTGAGGGCGGGCGCCGGGACCCGGCGTGCGCCCTCAAGCCGCCTGCAGCACCTGGAACCCGACCCCGACCTCGCCCCAGGCCGCCGCTTCCTTCTCGAACCACGCGGCCACGGTCGGATGCTGGCGCAGCCAGCCGCGCGGGGTCTCGATCTCGATGCGGCCCTTCATGCGCAGGCGCAGCGCGTCGACGTCGCCGTCCACGCGCGCGTGCATGAACACCGCCGCCAGGCGCAGCGCCAGCACGGCCCTGGCCAGGTCGGGCACGGCAAGCACCTCGCGCACCTTGCGCAGGTTGCCCTTGTGGCCCAGCACCAGGGTGCTCATCAGGCGCTGCTCGCGCGCCGTGAAGCCCGGCAGGTCGGCATGCTCGACGATATAGGCGGCATGCTTGTGGGCGCCGGTGTGCGAGACCGCCAGGCCGACCTCGTGCAGCAGGCTGGCGCGCAGCAGTTGCGGCTTGACCGTGTCGTCCTGCGGCGCCAGCCGGTCGAACAGCCTGCCGGCGATGGCGGCGGTGCGCGCGGCGCGGGCCTCGTCGAGGCCGAAGCGGCGCATGCAGTCCTGGATCGCCTGGTCGCGCCGGTCGCGGCGATTGGCGCGCAGCTCGAGGTCGGACAGCACCCCCAGCCGCAGGCCGGCGTTAATCGCGGTCATGGTCTTCACGCCGAGCTCCTGCATCACACCGATCAGGATGGACAGCCCGCCCGCCATCACGATCACGCGTTCGCGCTTGACGCCGGGCAGGTCGAAAGCGTCCACGTGGCCGAGTTCGACCAGTTTGTCGCGCAGCGCCAGCAGGCTGGGCAGCGACATGCTGCCGTCGCCGATGCCGTTGCGGGCGATGACCTCGGCGATGGCGCGGATGGTGCCGGACGAGCCGTAGACGCCCTCCCAGCCGACGGCGCGGTACTGGGCGGCGGCATCCTCGAAGCGGGCACGCGCCTCGACCACCGCGGTCTCGAAGGCGGCGGCACCGATGTGCCCGCCCGGGAAATAGGTGGCGCTCTGCGGATGGGTGCCGGTGCTGAACGATTCCACCAGGCGGATCGCGTCGCCCTCGCCGGCGATGATCTCGGTGGAGCCGCCGCCGATGTCGATCACCAGGCGCCGCTCGTCGGCGCGGCCGATGGCGCGCGCCACGCCCATGTAGATCAGGCGGCCTTCCTCCTCGCCGGAGATGATCTCGACCGGGTAGCCGATCGCGTCTTCCAGGCGCGGCAGCAGCAGGTCGGCGTTGCGCGCCACGCGCAGGGTGTTGGTGGCCACCACCCGCACCGCGTCCAGCCGGTGCTGGCGCAGGATGGCGCTGAAATCGCGCAGGCAGCGCACCGCCGTCTCCATCGATTCCGGGCTCAGCTTGCTGTCCGGACCGAGTCCGGCGGCGAGACGGATCGGGTCGCGCGCGGTGCGCACGATGTGGATCTGGCCGGCGACGGCCTCGCCGATGTGGAGGCGGAAACTGTTGGAGCCGAGGTCGACTGCTGCGTACATGGGTCTGTCCGAGAAAAGGGTTCCGCCAGTATAGCGGGCGGGCACCACCCGGGGGGCGCCCGTTTGCACCGCCCGGGGGTCCCCTGCCCGCTGCATCGCCATCGCCGGCTCAGCGCAGCGCTTCGGTCAGCACCCTGCCCTCGGCGGCGGCCGGCGGGCGCAAATGCAGGATCTGGGCCAGGGTCGGGGCGATGTCGACCACCTCGGCGTACTGCGCCACCGCGCCGGGACGGATCCAGCGCCCACCCATGATCAGCAGCGGCACGTTGGTGTCGTAGTTGTAGGGCGTGCCGTGGGTGGCGCCGCTGTCGCCGCTGCCGAAGGCGACGTAGGGCGCGGTCACCAGCAGCAGGTCGCCCGACAGTTCGCGGTTCCAGGCGCGCTGCATCAGCGTCGCCAGGCGCGACTTGCCCGCGATGCCCTGCTCCAGCTGGGTGCGCGTGAACACCTCGGCGATGCCGGGCTGGGCCAGCAGGAAGCGCGCGGCGGCGTCCTCGACGTCCGCGCGCGCCAGCTTGTTGCGCTCGATGGCGGCGTAGTCGAGGTAGACCTCGGGCAGGTAGGTGTTTCTGACCAGTCCCGTGACGCGGAAGCGCTCGGCCAGCGCGGCCTCCAGTTTCGCCTGCAGCGGCTTGGGATCGATGCGCGCGGCGTCCATGTGGCGGCCCTGCGAGAACTCGGCGGTGTTGGCGAAGCCGTGGTCGGCGGTCAGCACCACCAGCACGTTCTCCATGCCGATGCGCTTGTCGAGGTAGTCGAAGAAGTCGCCGATCCTGCGGTCGATCTGCTGCAGGTGGTCATGCGACATGCGGCTTTCAGGGCCGTAGGCATGGTTTACATAGTCATGGCCCGACAGGCTGATGCCCAGCAGGTCGGTGGCGCCGCTGGCATTGCTGCCGAGGTTCTCGCCTTCGATGGCGGCGCGCGCGAATTCCAGGGTCAGCTCGTCGACCGCCGGGCTGGCCTTCAGGCGCGTGTAGTAATCGGCGGCGGGCGCCCCGCTCTCGCTGTAGAAGGTGAACGGAAAGCGGTTCGGGCTTTTCAGGCTCGGTGCCGGATCGGGCGCGTCATCGAGGTAGGCGGCGTCGGGCAGCAGCGGCTTCCACGATCTGGCGTAGTAGCGGTCCTGCGGCTTGCCGGCCTTGAAGCGCTCGACCCAGGCCGGGTGCTGCTGCATGTAATAGGTGGAGCTGGCAAAGTCGCCGGTCTTGTCCATGAACATGTAGGCGGTGCCGGTCTTGCCGGCCAGCAGGATGGCGCCGCGGTCCTTGCCGGACACGGCCACCACCTTGCTGCGGTTGCCGCTGGCATAGCGCAGCTGGTCGCCCAGCGTGTCCACGCGCAGCCTGGCCGGCGAGGTGCCGTCGTGCTCGTCGGTCTCCTCGCCGATGTAGCGGTAACGCCCATCCTCGGTGCAATAGACCTGCTTGCCGCTGGCGTCCAGCCAGTTGTTGCCGATGATGCCGTGGCGGTAGGGGTAGGCGCCGGACAGCACCGCCGTGTGGCCGATCGCCGTGACCGTGATGCCATGCGCCTGGTGCGCGTTGGTGAACGAGGCACCCTGCTCCATCAGGCGGCGCAATCCTTTTCCACCGAACTGCCCGCGGTAGCGCTGCAGCTGCTCGGCGGGCAGGCCGTCGATGACCATGACCACGACGAGTTTCGGAGCGGCTGCCTCGGCCTTTGCCGGCTTGGTGTCCGCGGCTGACGCGACTTGCGGGGCGAGCGCCAGCAACGCTGCGCAACTGAAAAAGGAAAGTGTGGAGAGGATTCGGAGTTGTCGGTGCATGTCGGAGTTTCGGTCGATGGAAAGCGGTCGCCAATCAGGCATTGTAGGAAGTCCATATGTCAATTTCGTGACACCGGTCCGGCGGGGTGGCATTTTCTTCTATTGTGCAAATGCCGCCGTCTCCCAGCGGGTCACGGTCGACGTGCGACGGCTGCGTATAGTAGCGTTAACTTTGGTGTCGACATAAAAACAAAAGCCACCTGCAAGAGAGGTGGCTTTTGTCATTGGCTGGCTTTGCTCGGCGTTTATTCCGGCCGTTCATCGTTCAGTTGGCGGGCCATTACATCATGTCCGGCGGCGGCGGCGACGCTCGTGTGCAGGTGACCGCTGCCGTCCGGTCGCTTTCGGTTCCGCCCCGGGACTTCGCTGTTCTGATCGCCAGGTCGCAGACACTCGCCATCGGGTCCAGGGGAATCCGCATGTTGCGGCCATCGACGACTTCCGGGCTGGAGATCGCTTTCGCATGGAAACCCGGGCCTGCCGTCGACCACTTTGAAGTTGGCGATGACGGTGCCGGGATGCAGATAGGCCAGGTCGATCACACGCGGCCCAGGTTGCCACCGGCCGGTGTACCCCACATCGGTCAGAAACTGCGGCAATGCAGGACATTCCTGGTCACGGCCCAGGTACCGCCCTTTGCCCTCCGGGTAGCGCTGGTGGTATTTGTCGGCCAGGTCTTCGAACTGCAGCCCTTGATACGTGCCTTGATAGATGACGTTGCGTTTGGGAAGATCGTCCAGACTAAGAACGTCCTCAAACTTGGCCTTGGGAATCGTTTTCCCCATCGCGCAGTGCTGTTGAAGAATGGGTGAAGCCAAGTCGGCCAGTTTCCTGAACGACATGTCGGACAGCGAAGCACGGCCAACCGTGTGGCCGCCTGCGGTCGAAGCGGTCGAAGCGCGTGGCTGATGCACGCGTCAGGCCACACGGAGACTTCGATCCAGTCCTTGTGCCCCGCGTCGGTCGATTCGCCCTTGATCCCTTCGATTTGCAGATAAGCGTCGATTGCCATGATGCCTCCGTGGTTTGGTGGTGGAGCATCGTTACAGAGCGGGGTTCGCGGCAACATGGTAGTGCTCAAGCGTAGACGAGCAACAGATCAAGTCCGTGCGATGCGCCCCATCGTACATACGTCAATTCGATGAAATCATGCACCGCGGCTGTGACATTCCGTGCATCTTGCATGAGCCGCAACCGGTAGAATCATTCGAATGACGACCTCCCGCCTGCTCCTGCCGGCGCGCCCGCGCGGGCAGTGGTTCGGCTGGGGTATCAGCCTGCTGGTCCACGCCGGCGTGCTGGCCTGGCTGCTGCGCGCGCTGCCGGCGCTGCCGCCTTCTGCCAAGAACGACCCGGCACCGGTGCCGCGCATGCGCTTCGTGCTGGTGCCGACACGGCCGCACACGGCGCCGGCGCCGGCAGCCTCGCCATCGCGCGAGCACCCCGCCGCCGCCGTGTCGCACAGCCGGCCGGTTCCATCTTCATCGGCCACCGTCGCCACTGCCCCTGCCCCTGCCCCGAGACCGCAAGCCGCCGCGGCGCAAAGCGCGCCTACGCCAGTGATCACGTCCGACGATCCCACCCCGGCCGCGCCGGCGCCGGCCGGCGCTGCTGAACCAGGAACCGAAGCCGCAGCTGCCGATGCCGATGCCGGCCCGCCCGGCTTCGACATGAACGAAGCGCGCAAGACCGCGCGCCTGATCGCCAAGCACCGCAAGGATGGCCTGGTGGCGCTGCCGAAGGCGGAGCCGCCGCTGGAACGCGACGACCGCCTGGGCCGCGCCATCGAACGCGCGCGCCGGCCCGACTGCAAGAGCGCCTATTCCGGACTGGGATTACTGGCAGTGATACCGCTGGCCAAGGATGCGGTTACTGGAAGCGGCTGCAAATGGTAGCCGCCGCATGGGCCTGACACCACTGCCACAAAAATCTTCCGGGTCACTCGCGGTGCACGTCGCGCCACGCCAGCATTGCCGGCAGCTGCTCCTCCTTGTCGGCGTCGAAGCCGCAGGCCGCATCGAAGCTGGCGGGATTCTCGTAGGTGCCGAACAGCCAATCCCACCAGACGATGTCACCGTAATTGTTGCGATGGCGGCCGTGCTGGTGGTGCACACGATGCATCTCCGGACGCTGGAAGAACCAGCCCACCCAGCGCGGCGTGCGCACGCTGGTGTGGTAGAAGAATTCGGCCAGCGCCGTGCACAGCGTGTACACCGCGCCGGCCTCGGGCGACAGGCCCAGGATCGCATACACCAGCAGGCTGCCGATGAGCGAGTTGACCACCATCTCCACGGGATGCTTGTAGAACGAGGTGATGACTTCGATGCGCTGCGGGCTGTGGTGGATCTGGTGGAACACGCGCCACAGGAAGTCGGACTCGTGGCGCGCGCGGTGCCACCAGTAGAACACGAAGGTGGCGACGACATAGGCCAGCATGCCGCCCGCCACCGGGCCCAGGTGGCGTGACAGATGCAGCAGCGAGCCGGCCGACAGCCAACGTTCCCAGGTAACGCCGGCCAGCAGGACCACGCCCAGCTGGAGCGCGTTCACCAACAGCACGCGCAGCGGCCAGGTGCGGACGTGGGGCAAACGCCAGCCGGGAATCAGGCGTTCCAGGACGAAGCAGGCGGCAAAGACGATGAAGATGGTGACGAGCATGGTGGGCCTCCGTGGAATGGTGGCGCCATGATTGCAAAAAGTTTAAGCCTGGGCTAGCGTTGTGATTCTTGGCAAGCTTTTTGCGACCTGGAGTCGCATTTATCGATACCGCAACCCGTAGCCCAGCACCTTGTCGTTCCTGGAAGCCGCTCGAATGCCTCAAGAATACCGCATTGGATTCTCAGCATGGGTCCCCGCCTTCGCGGGGACGACGCGCTTGTTCCTTCGTCAGCCGATGCGCCGCACCGACTCCCGCACCACCAGGCTCAGTTCCGGCACCTTGTTCGCCAGCGGTTCCTGCGCGATCATGTTCAAAATGGCCCGGCCGAGGCACTGGCCGACGTCGAACAGCGGCTGGCGCACCGTGGTCAGCGGCGGCGTCGTGTACATCGAGCTGTGCAAATCGTCGAAGCCGATCACGGAAATGTCGTCCGGCACCCGGATGCCGCGCCGGTACAGGGCCAGGCGGGCGCCGTAGGCCATCAGGTCGTTGGCGGCGAACAGCGCGCTGAAGCGGCGGCCCTCGGCCAGCAGGCGCTCGACCGCGGCCTGGCCGCTGGATTCCTGGAAGTCGCCGTCCAGCACCAGCGCCGGCTGCACGGCGATGCCGTGCCTGGCCAGGGTGTCGCGGTAGCCGGCCAGGCGTGCCTGGGCGTCCAGGTGGTCGGCCGGGCCGGCGATGAAGGCGATGTCGCGGTGGCCGTGCTGCACCAGGTGCTCGACCGCGTCGCAGGCGCCGCGATAATTGTCGAGGCTGAAGCCGTAGGCGCGCTCGCCGTGCAGCTTGCGGCCGAAGGCGACGATCGGCACCCGCTGCGACAGTGCCAGGATCTGTTCGTCGGTCAGCTTGCCGCTGAGGATGACCAGGCCGTCGACGCGGCGCGCGATGAGGAGTTCGATGCGTTCGGCTTCCTCGTCCGCGTGCCAGTGGCCGGACACGATCAGCGGCGCGTAGCCGGTGCCCTGCAGCGCATCGTCGATGCCGGCCATGGCGTCGGCAAAGTAGCCGGAGATCAGCGACTGGGTCAGCAGGCCGATGGTGCGCGAGCTGCCGGTCTTGAGGTTCCGGGCCAGCACGTTCGGCTTGTAGTTCAGCCTTTCGATGACGCTTTCGATGGCCTTGCGCTTGTCTTCCGACACTTTGGCGGTGCCGTTCAGGAAGCGCGATACCGTGGCCGCCGACACGCCCGCCACGCGGGCGACTTCGTGGACGGTGACCATGGCGGTGCTGGACGCTTTTCTCATTGTTATGGGGACGGGACGACGAAGAAACATGCGGCCAAAGCCGCGCGACTTGCCAGTATAGCAGCGGCGCGTGACGGCAGGAAACCGATTTCAGGGCCGCAGGCGCCGGCGCCGAGTCGCATCTCGTCCACGCAGGCAACCCCGGCAATAAATTATGTTTGACATTCCGGCAAGCGAAACGGTACGATGAAATCGATTTCAAGCCGCATGCCGGTCGCCTCCGATCGCCGCCTGCGCGCCGATGACAACATGAGCAACATGCGCCTGCCCCGGAGACCGGGCCCTTTTCCAGCAAGGTAACTCTTCCATGACCGATTCCATCCGCTTCCCTTCCAACTTCACCTGGGGCGTCGCCACCAGCGCCTTCCAGATCGAAGGTGCCTTCGATACCGACGGCAAAGGTCCCTCGATCTGGGACACGTTCTCGCACAACGCCGCCAACATCATCGACGGCAGCAACGGCGACGTCGCCTGCGACCACTATCACCGCTACCGCGACGACGTGGCGATGATGGCCTCGTTCGGCGTCGACGCCTACCGCTTCTCGATGGCCTGGGCGCGCGTGCAGCCGTCCGGCAAGGGCGCCTGGAACGAGAAGGGTTTCGATTTCTACGCGCGCCTGATGGACGCGCTGCAGGAACGCGGCATCGCGCCGCACCTGACGCTGTACCACTGGGACCTGCCGCAGGGCCTGCAGGACGACGGCGGCTGGATGTCGCGCGACACCGCGCACCGCTTCGCCGACTATGCGCACGAAGTGGCACGCCGCTTCGGCGACCGCCTGGCCACCATCGCCACCCACAACGAACCGTGGTGCACGGCCAACCTCGGCTACGGCAACGCGCAGTTCGCGCCCGGCGTGCGCGACAAGAAGCAGGCGATCCAGGTCTCGCACCACCTGCTGCTGTCGCACGGCCTGGCCATGCAGTCGATGCGCGCGGCCAATCCGAAGGCGGAACTGGGCATCGTGCTGAACCAGTGGACCGCCGAACCGGCCACCGACAGCGAAGCCGACTGCAAGCTGGCGGCGCTGGAGTGGGCGAATTCGATCGAATGGTTCATGGACCCGATCTTCAAGCGCCGCTATCCGGAACTGTCGCTGCAGTCGCACGGCGCCGACGCCCCGGACGTGCACGAAGGCGACTTCGACATCATCGCCCAGCCGATCGACTTCCTCGGCGTGAACTACTACCGCCGCGAGGTGATGAGCGCCGAGGTCCCGCCGAGGAAACCCGAAGGCGGCATGGGCTTCACCGACATGGGCTGGGAAATCTACCCGCAAGGCCTGACCGAGCTGCTGGTGCAGCTGAAGGCCGAATACCCGGACCTGCCGCCGGTCTACATCACGGAAAACGGCATGGCGGCGGCCGACCAGGTGGACGGCGGCGCGGTCGACGATCCGGTCCGCATCGAGTACGTGCGCACCCACCTGGAAGCGCTGAAGGCGGCCATGGACCAGGGCATCGACGTGCGCGGCTACTTCCTGTGGAGCCTGATGGACAACTTCGAATGGAACTCGGGGTACGCCAAGCGCTTCGGCATCGTCTACGTCGACTATGCGACCCAGCAGCGTATTCCGAAGGCGAGCGCGCTGTGGTACCGTGACTTCATCGCGGGCCAGCGTGCGCAGCGCCAGGCCGCATAAGAAACACAAGAAATACAAAGCAAGAGCAGCAAGAAAAGCATCGGAGGAGACATCATGATCGAAGAATCATACGAGGACGGTGCGCGCCTGGTGGCCGACATCGGCGGCACCAACGCGCGCTTTGCGCTGGAACGCGCACCGGGACGCATCGGCGACGTCGCCACCCTGCCCTGCGCCGGCCATGCACAGTTCACGGACGCGGTGCGCGCCTACCTGGGGCGCCACGACGGCGTGCGGGTGCGCCATGCGGCGATCGCCATCGCCAACCCGGTCGACGGCGACCTGGTCAAGATGACCAACCACTGCTGGACCTTCTCGATCGCGCAGGCCCGGGCCGAACTCGGGCTCGACACCCTGCTGGTGGTGAACGATTTCGCCGCGCTGGCGATGTCGGTGCCTGAACTGGCGGCCTCGGAACTGGTGCAGGTGGGCGGCGGCGCGCCGGTCACCGGCGGCGTGGTCGGCCTGGTCGGCGCCGGCACTGGCCTCGGCGTGGCCGGACTGATCCCGTCTGGCGGCCGCTGGACCGTGCTGCAGAGCGAAGGCGGCCACGCGGCGTTTTCGCCGATGGATGCGCGCGAGCAGGCGATCTTGGACTTCTGCTGGGGGCGCTGGGAGCACGTGTCGGCCGAACGGCTGGTGTCCGGTCCCGGCCTGTCGCTGATCCACGAGGCGCTGGCCGCGCAGCAGGGCCTGTCGGCGCCGGTCATGGACCCGGCCGAGATCGTCGAGCGCGCGCTGGACGGCGGCGACGCCCTGTGCGCCGAGGTGCTGGATGCGTTCTGCGGCATGCTCGGCACGGTGGCGGCCAACGTCGCCGTCACCCTGTGCGCGCGCGGCGGCATCTACATCGGCGGCGGCGTGGTGCCGCGCCTGGGCGAGTGGTTCGCGCGCTCGCCGTTCCGCGCCCGCTTCGAGAACAAGGGCCGCTTCTCGGGCTACACCGCGCGCATTCCCTGCTTCGTGATCCACGCGCCCTGCCCGGCGCTGGCCGGCGCCGCGGCGATGCTGGAGCAGCACCTGTTCGACGGCGCCGCGCACGGCGCCCTGCACGCCAACGCGGGAGCCCGGCATGCGCACGCTTGAGAAGCCGGGCAAGCCTCGACCAGCGCGCCACCCGCTGCTGTGGGTACCGACCGGTTACTTCACGATGGCGCTCGGCTACATCATGCTGACCAGCGTCACCGCGATCATGTTCAAGAACATGGGCATGGACAACGGCCGCGCCGCCTTCTATTCGAGCATGCTGATCCTGGCCTACACGATCAAGCCGCTGTTCGCGCCGGTCGTCGAGATGTACCGCACCAAGAAGTTCTTCGTGCTGTGCGCCCAGGTCCTGATCGCGCTCGGCTTCGCCGGCGCGGCGCTGGCCATGAAGCTGCCGGTCCACATGACGCTGGTGCTGGTGGCCCTGCTGGCGCTGATGTCCTTCGTCGGCGCCACCCAGGACATCGCGAGCGACGGCGTCTACGTGACCTCGCTCGACACCCGCACCCAGGCGCTGTATTGCGGGGTGCAGAGCCTGTCGTGGAACGTCGGCCCGATCGTCGCTTCCGGCCTGCTGGTCTACCTGAGCGGCCGCCTGCACACCGAGGTGTTCCACCACGATCCGAAGACTTTCGGTCCTGAATGGCTGGACGCCTGGCGCGTGATCTTCTTCATCGTCGCCGCGCTCACGCTGGCAATGGCGGTGTGGCACGCGCGCGTGATGCCGGAAGGCGCGCGCGCCGAGAACACCCCGGGCAGCATCGGGGGCGCCGGCGCCATCCTGCGGGATTCCTTCGTCACCTTCTTCCAGAAGCGCGACGTGTGGAAGATGATCGCCTTCGCCTTCCTGTTCCGGGTCAGCATCGGCCTGCTGGAAAAGATCGGTCCCTTCTTCATGGTCGATGCCAGCGCCAAGGGCGGGCTCGGGCTGTCCAACGAACAGCTCGGCCTCGTGTACGGCACCTACGGCCTGGTGGCGGTACTGGTCGGTTCGCTGCTGGGCGGCTGGTTCGTCGCGCGCCGCGGCCTGAAGCACACCCTGTTCATCCTGTGCTGCGCGGTCAACATCCCGAACGTGGCCTTCCTGGTGATGGCGATCATGCTGCCGACCAGCACCCTGGCGATCACCGCCGGCGTGGTGATCGACAAGTTCTTCTACGGCTTCGGCTCGGTCGGCTACATGATCTACCTGATGCAGCAGCTGGCGCCGGGCAAGTACGCTACGACCCACTATGCCTTCGGCACCGGGCTGATGGGCCTGTGCATGATGATCACCGGCGCCATCAGCGGCCACCTGCAGGTGTCGATGGGCTACGTGACCTACTTCGGGTTCGTGATGGTGGCCACCATCCCGTCGTTCCTGGCGACCTGGTTCGCGCCGTTCAACCACAGCGAGGACGAGGGCGCGGCGGTGGATGCGGGACGGCTGGTCGAGGATCCGACGCACGAGACGTCGACGCACAAGGCGGCTTGAACGAACCGCGCTGCCGGCAGTGGCGCGCTGCTTCAGCACGTCGCCCCTGCGTAGTACGACGTCGCCCCGGCGCGCTACACGTCGCCCCCGCGCAGGCGGGGGCCCATGCTGAATATCCCTTGGCCGGCATGCTGGCGTACCGGCTCCGGTTACTCGGCATGGGTCCCCGCCTGCGCGGGGACGACGGCTTTTTTGCACGCTGCCGCACGCTCTTCCAACACCGCAGCACTCTTCCAACACCGCAGCACTCTTCCAACACCGCAGCACTCTTCCAACACCGCAGCACTCTTCCAACACCGCAGTTCTCTTTTCTCAAATCGGATCCGTCGCCAGCCGCGACCTGCGCACCGGCGCCTTGATCCCGTAGCGCAGCGCCGATTGCCGCACCAGCTTCTCGAACCACGGCGGCGCATCCGGCGCGATCACGATGCTGCGCAGCAGGCGCGTGCCGTCGACCGGGATCACGATGCCGGCTTCATGGTCGCCGCCGATGCGGTCGTGCGCGCCGGTGCGGTCGATGATCACCCGCACTTCCTTCTCGTACTCGTAGGCCTTGGTCTTGTAGGCGAAGATGCGCGTGTAGTCCGGCGAGATGTCCAGCTTGGGGTCACTCCAGTGCTTGACGTACTCGACCCGCGCGATCCAGGCTTCGTGCTCGGTGTGCGCCGCCTTCAGCGTGTCACTCAGCTGGCCCACGGTGGTGGTCAGCGCCACCGCACAGTCGGACTTGCCGTACAGCGCCCACATCGCCGCGCTGTCGTCCTGGTTGCGGTGCCAGCAATTGATGAACACCGATTCGCGCATGCGGCGCTTGAACTGCTCGTAGTTGTAGTCGATCTCGCCGCGCGCATACGAGGCGCTGATCTGGTCGCGCAGCGTGGGCGTGAAGGCGCCCTCGAACTTGTCGCTGAAATGGTCGGCGCGGCAAAAGAACAGCGTGCCGTTCTCGAAGAAATCGAACAGCTTGGCCGCGTCCAGGTAGCGCCACAGCACGGTATCGCGGCGCAGCTTGTCGTCGGGACGCTGGCGGCCCGCCGGACCCGCGTCGACGATGCGGGGCGCGTCCGCGCTCTCTCGGTTCTCTTTAGCCATATCCTGCAATCTCCCAAGGCCCGATTGTAGGCATCCGCGGCCCGCCGTGCCACGGTCGCGGTCCCAAGCGTGCGCTTGTAGGACCCGGCCGATCAGCGTGTCGCAGTGTGTGCGACAGGGTTTGCGCCGCTGGCGCGCGCTGGCCGCAGGAAGGGATAGGGGTTGATGGCGCCGCCGGTCACGTAGATGCCGTAGTGCAGGTGCGGCGGCGTGCCGGCCGCGTTGCCGGTGGTGCCGACGTAGCCGAGCACCTTGCCGGGCGCCACGCGCATGCCGGCGTGGACGTCGCCGTAGCGCTCCAGGTGGGCATAGTAATGGCGCTGCCCGCCCGGTCCCAGCACCCACACCACCTGCCCGCCGAGGCGGTTGGTGCCCACGCGCACCACCACGCCTTCCGTGCTCGACAGCACCGGCGTGCCGCGCCTGGCGAAGATATCGATACCCTCGTGCCTGCGGCCCTGGCCGCGCGCGCCGCCCCAGGTGTCGACCAGGCCGGACGGCCTGACCCCGGCCACCGGCACCGGCAGCACGGCTGGCGCGGGCATGCCGCCCAGGCGCATCAGGTACAGGGCGTTTTCCAGCCAGGGCTGCAGGATGCCGCCGAGGGCGATCAGGACAACGGCGGCAAGGAGGCCGCGGACGGATGTGCGGACGAATCCGGGGAGGAAAGCGTGCATGGGCAGAGTGTAGCCCGAGCCGGCCCGAATCAGCCCGGTCCCGCCTCCAGGTTCGTGCGCACCCGCGCCAGCAAGGCGCGCAAGGTGGCGCATTCCTGGTCCGACATGCCGGCCAGGGCCGCCACGGCCAGTTCGCCGTCGTGGCTGTGCAGCGCCGTGTACAGCTCGCGGCCTGCGGGCGTCAGGGTCAGGCGCGTGCTGCGGCGGTCCAGCGCGTCGGCCTCGGCGTCGAGCAGGCCGCGCTCGCGCAGGCCGCGGATCAGGCGGGCGACCTGGGCCTTGTCGCGGCCGGAATGCGCCACCAGATCGCTGGAAGAGCCACCCGGATGGCGCGCGAAGAAACCGAGCACCTTGATTTCCATATGAGCAAGATCGTGCCGGGCCTCGCGCAGGCTTCGGTGCTGCTGGGTGCGGTAGAGATGCATGATCGCGTGCATGCTTTCGATCACCTCGGCCGCCGCCGGGATCGGATTTTGGTTGACTTCGTCAACTTGTTTTCGCATAATGGATGACATTATCAACTGATTTAAGGACGATACCATGAAAGACACAGCGCAAGCTCCCGTGATCCAGCGGGTCCGCCACGAACTCAAGCGGCGCGAGCTGACCGTCGCCAGCGTCGCGCCCCTGGGTCCGGGCTTCGTCAGCATCACCTTCACGGGCGCCGATCTCGCCGATTTCGTGTCGTTGTCCTTCGACGACCACGTCAAGCTGATGTTCGACGACAGCGCGGAATCCCCGGTACGCCGCGACTATACGCCACGCCGCTTCGATCGGGAACAGCGGACGCTGACGCTGGAGTTCGCGCTGCACGGCCACGGCGCCGCGGCAAGCTGGGCGCGCAGCGCCAGCGTGGGCCAGCGCCTGACCGTCGGCGGCCCGCGCGGCTCGTTCGTGATCCCCTTCGACCTCGACTGGCACCTGCTGGCGGGCGACGCCAGCGCCCTGCCGGCGATCTCGCGCCGCCTGGAAGAATTGCCGCAAGGCGCGCGCGCCTTCGTGGTGGTGCTGGCCGACGCCGCCGACCGCCGCGACCTGCCGACCCGGGCCGATGCCCAGGTGGTATGGGTCGACAGCGCCGACGCCCTGGTTGCCGCGGTGCAGGCCTGGACGCCGCCGGCGGGCACCGGGGCCGCCTGGGGCGGCGGCGAAGCCCAGGCCATGGCGCGGGTGCGCAAGGTACTGGCCGACAAGGGCATTTCGCGCGAACTGACGCGCGTGTCAGCATACTGGAAACAGGGCGTGGCCGATCACCACGAGACGCTCGACTGAAGGCCGCGCCGGCAAGCCCCAGACCGGTAGGCAAGCGATCTTCCCAGGTCTGGCCAGGAAGACAATGTAGGATTTATCCCACAAAACGTCTCTTGGCGAACAATTAGCTTAAATTTTGTACTGACGTCCATCTATACTCGTGCCGTAGCGCAATATTTGCCACATAGAAATTACTACGGACGCCCAATGACCACGCCTGCCAGTTTCGACTCCACTGTCAATTCCTTCTACCTCGCGTTCTACGGACGCCCGGCCGACCCGGCCGGCCTCGCCTTCTGGTCGCAGCAGCTGGCCGGCGCGAACGGCGACCTGCACGCCATCTCGGCCGCGTTCTCGACCTCGGAAGAAGCCACCACCCGCTTCGCCGGCGAAAGCGCAAGCGCCCGCATCACCGACATCTACCAGCAGCTGTTCAACCGCGCGCCGGATGCCGCCGGCCTGGCCTACTGGCTCGACGCGATCGAGAACGGCCACGCGACCATGGCCACCGTCGCCATCGAGATCCTGAAGGGCGCGCAAGGCACCGACCACACCCTGGCCGACCTGCGCCAGCAGGCCATGGACAGCTTCACCGCCCAGGTGAAAGCGTCCGGCACCGACTACACGGGCTACGCCTCGGTGGAAGCCGCGCGCGTGCTGGTGCGCGCCGTGACCCTGGAGACCAGCGGCGCCGACGTCGACGCGCTGGTCAAGGCCGCCGTCTCGTTCGCCGACACCGCCACCAAGACCCCGGCCGTGGTCGCAGCGATCGCCACCGGCAGCACGTTGCTGGCCATGTACGACACCGTGCGCGGCAAGGGCGACCCGGTCGCCCTGACCCAGGCCCTGGCCGACACCGCCAAGGCGGCCGCCGGCAACACGGTTACGCTGGACTCGCTGCTGCGCGGCGGCGGCATGGCCCAGGTGCTGAAAGTGATGCCGGCCGCCGCCACGCTGAAGGACGTGGTCGTTGCGCTCGCCACCGGCGGCCTGCCGGCGGCGGTCGAAGTCGTGTACCCGAGCGCGCCGACCGTGCCCACGGCGCCGGCCGCACCGGTCGGGCCGACCTTCTCGCTGCAGTTCGCGTTCAAGGAAGTGACCCAGGGCTCGGGCGACACCCACGTCGACAACGTCACCAACGTGGCCAGGGCGGACGTCACGTTCAGCTACACCGGCACCGGCTTGAAGGCCGGCCAGCACGTCGAATACAGCGTCGACGGCGGCGCCACCTGGAACAAGGACGGCATCGCCGTGTCGGCCGCCGACCACAGCGTTTCCATCACGGGCGTCGACCTGGAGCAAGGCACGGCCGCCTCCGGCGGCTCGATCCAGCACATCAGGACCGCGATCGAGAACCTGCCGAACCTCGTGACCACGATTTCCGTGCGCGCGGTCGACGCCGGCGGCGCCGCCACCACCCCGGTCAGCCAGCAAATCGTGTACGACCATTTCGCGACCACCCCACGCATTGCCCTGGTGAACGACACCGCCGCCGCCGATTTCGGCAACGGCTACGACATGGTCACCAAGGACGGCAGCTACACGGTCGGCCGTATCGAAGCCGGCGCCACCGTCGAATACCTGCTGAACGACAGCACCACCTGGAGCAAGACGGCACCGACGCTGGCCGAAGGCGAGAACGTCCTGGCCGTGCACCAGATCGACGCCGCCGGCAACGTCAGCAGTACCGCCCTGGCCACCATCATCGTCGACACCAAGGCACCGGCATCGCCGACGATCGCGCTGGCCACCGACAGCGGCATCGCCGGCGACGGTATCACCGCCATCGGCAAGGTCGCGATCACCGGCCTCGAGACCGACACCGGCACCGCCTGGGAATACAGCACCGACGGCGGCGACACCTGGACCTTCGGCCAGGCCAACGACGGCAGCGGCACGGCCGAGCTGCCGCTGAGCGCCGCCGGCGACCAGTTCGTGCTGGTGCGCCAGTACGATGCCGCCGGCAACGTGGGCGTGGTCTCGAACCAGATCGCCTTTACGATCGACCCGAACGCGCCGGCGCCGTTACCGGAACCAATCCCGGTGCCAGAGCCGGTGCCAGTGCCGGAGCCGGTGCCGGTGCCGGAGCCGGAGCCAGTGCCGGAGCCGGAGCCGGTGCCGGCGCCGGTGCCGGTGCCGCCGGCATTCGCATTCAAGGGCGTGACCCAGGGCCTGCTCGACACGCAGACCGATAACGTCACCAACGTCGCGCACCCGGCGATCCAGTTCGGCTACACGGGCGACCTCGACGGCTACCGCTTCGAGTACAGCACGGACGGCGCGACCTGGAGCGGCGAAGGCGTGGTCGCGGCCGACCATGTCGTCACCGTGAACAACGTCGACCTGGCCCTGGGGATGGCCCCGAGTGCGGGCGGCCTCTTTCCGCTGCCGCCGCCGGGCGTGACTTACGACCCGTCCCAGCCCTTCCCCGGCAACCCGAACTTCATGCTGCCACCGGCGAACCTGGAAACCACGGTGCAGCTGCGCCTCGTCGACGCCAACGGCAATGCGGTCGGCGCCCCGGTCGGCCAGAAGATCGTGTACGACGCGTACGCGCAGCCGGTGAACGCCGGGCCGGACGCCTACTACCCCATCCGCGGCTACGATGCGCTGATCAAGGACGGCGCATACGCCGTGCGCGGCATCGAAGAAGGCGCGACCGTGGAATACCTGGTCGACAAAGTCACCACCCCGCTCATCGTCACCGCGAACGCCCTGGATCCGCAGAATCCGACCGTGCAGCCGCCGACCGTGGTCGCCGGCACCGAATGGACCAAGGACAAGCCGGTGCTGGCCGAAGGCTACAACAGCATCGCCGTGCGCCAGACCGATGCGGCGGGCAACGTCAGCGACGTCACCCACATGACGGTCGTGCTCGATACCCAGGCGCCGGCGGCGCCGGTCGTCACGCTGGTGGAAGATACCGGCACGGCCGGCGACAAGGTCACCAGCAACGGCAAGATCCTGATCACCGGCCTGGAAACCAATTTCCTGACCAGCTGGGAATTCCGCTTCGAAGGCGACGAGGGCTGGAGCTACGGCGGCACCAGCGACGGCAGCGGCCAGGACGGGCACGATTTCAGCTACCTGCCTTTCCAGGGCCCGGTCGCCGTGCAGATCCGCCAGGTGGACGCGGCCGGCAATGCCGGCGCCGTCTCGGACACGTTGAACTTCACGCTCGACCGGACCGCGCCCACCGGCAGCCTCTCCTTCGCGGGTGTGGAGCAGCCGCGCATGAACGAGACCGCCGTCACCGACCTCGCCACGCCGCACGTCTACTTCAAGTACGAGGGCGAACCGGCGGCGGACGACCTGTTCCAGTTCCGCGTGGATGGCGGCGACTGGAACACGCTCGGCGCCGGCGCCTACGACAGCGCCACCCACATGCTCGATGTCGGCCAGGTCGACCTGGCCCAGGCCGACCGCACCGTCGAGGTGCGCGCGATCGACAAGGCGGGCAACGAAGGCATGGTGGCCGGCAAGCTGGTCGAGAGCACGGTGAACGACGCGCCGGCGGCGGAAAAGAGCACGATGACCTACGTGAGTGTCAACATCTATACCGCTGCTCCGATGCTGTATTTCACCGCGGACCCGTACGGCATCACGAATGCGACCGATGTCGGCAGCGAGGACGGCCTGGCCAACAAGGCTTCGCTGACTTTGGAGACCCTGGCCTCCGTTAAGCCGGATCAACCACAGAATAATTATTTCGACGGCCCGGGCTTCAGCTTCGAAGAAGGCGCGATGTCCCTCGCCACCACGCCGCTTCTCAGTTTCTACAAGCTCAACTGGACGGACGACACCTTCCGCACGACCGGCCCGTCGGGCCACGGCTATGTAGCCGCGGGCAGCGCGCTGTTCGTCGCCGGCGCTGTCGGCACCACGACGGTAAGGGGATTCACGGTCGAGAACACGGTCATGATCACCGGGGATGTGAATGAACCGGCCGGGACCGTTTCGAACATCGCGTACATCGGCACCCCGAACGTGAACGCGCGCATCCAGACCGGCGGCGGCATGGACCTGGTTTCGGACAACAACGGCAAGCTCACGATCGTCTACGACACCTTCGCTGCGTCGGCACAGGACGTGATCTTCGGTTTCGACGCGGGCGACGACGTCATCGAGCTGAATGGCGCCGCCGCGCGGGCCGTGGACGACAACGGCAACGGCCGGATCGAATGGACCATCGCCTCCGCCAGCAGCAAGCTGCTCGTCGGCAGCAACGCCGAAGCGGTCAGGATCAATACCACCGGCCTCCTGACGACCAGCCCGATCAGCTATGAAGCCCAGAATACCGTGGACACGCTGAACGCCGCCATCGACGTGCGCAACCTGCACATCGGCGACGACCTGCTGCTGATGGCCGGTACCAGCGATCACAATGCCCTGATCTGGTATCAAGAGTTGAATGGGGACGGCAAGATCGGCGCCGACGAGTTGACCTTCGTTGCCGTGACCGGCAACGGCGCCATCGGCATGACGGACATCCAGCTGGTCGGCAGCGCCACGGCAACGCCGTAACGCCGGTCCTGCGGGCACGTCCCGCACGCCCGAGACCCGCCGCCTCGCCGCGGCGGGTTTTTTCATGCGCGCGCCACGGCCTTGCCGGGGCGCCCCCTTCCCGGTAAAAAAACGGCGGCCCGTTGCCAGGCCGCCGTCCGCGGGATGCATCAGGCCTTCGTTATGCCGTGCTCTTGCCCGACAGCCGCTTCAGCCGTTCCAGCGCGGTTTCCCCCGCCGTTTCCGGCTGGCTCACCGATTTGCGGATCGCATCCAGTTCCGCCTGCTGGTCGAGCGGCTTCTGGCCGATGTCGGCGACGATGCGCAGGCCGGCCGCCTCGTTGCCGACGGTTTGCGCGCGCCGCGTGAGCGCGTTCAGCGCGGTCGAGCCGGCCTGGACGCCGGACAGGCCGGCCAGCTGGCTCTGGCGCTCCATGCGCAGTTCCTGCAGCTCCTTCTGGGCCTTGGCGGCGGCCAGCGCCTGGATCGCCTTGCGTGCCTGGGCGTCGAACTCGGCCAGCTGCTTGCTGAGTGCGTCGACGATCTTCTGCAGCTCGTCCATGTAGGCCCGGGCGTCGGCCTCTTCCTGGACTTCCTGCGGCAGGCGGGCCTTGTTGGCTTCCAGCTCGTCGCAGAACATGGTCACCGTGGCTTCCGAGATGGTGCCGGCGGCCAGGCGTTCGGCCAGCGTCGCGGCGGCGCGTTCGTCGCCGGCGATCAGGTTCTGCAGGTTGACCACGTCCTTGTGCTCCTTGTCGAAGGATGCGCGCGCGGTCGCCAGCAGCTGGGCGGTCTCGCGCAGCGTGGCCACCAGGCGGTCGCGGTCGGCCTCGGTGGCGGTTTCCGGATCGAAGTTGGCGATGGCTTCGGAAATCCGGTTGCCCAGGGCGCCGAAGTGCTTCGTTACCAGCCGTGCGGTCAGGCCCCATCCACTCGCGTTGCTCATGTCGTTGTTCCTTTCGTTGGTCAAAAAGTCGGGTGCTTCTACTACTGTACTGTCACGCGTTCCGGCTCCAGCGGAATGCCGATCACGAAGTCGACGTGGATGCCGCGCCGGCCGGCGTCGCCGTCCACGCTTTCGATGATCTCGGTGCTGATCAGCAGGTACTCGCGGCCCCCGCCCGGCAGCGTGCGCACGTAGGGCATGTAGTACAGCTGCTGGCGCAGCCCGCGCACGCCCCCGGCGTCGTCGATGCGGGTTTCGCGGCCGCTGAAGGGCGCCACGAAGGCCGCGCCGCCGCCGGCGTCGCGCGCGTACTCGATGCGGTCGCCGTCGCCGAACGCGCCGGCCAGCGTGGCCGGGTCGAGCATGTCGGCCAGCTGTTCGCGCCACAGCGTGTAGCTGGCGTCGCCCAGTCCGTGGCCGGCGACGCCGGTATAGGCATCCTGGTCGTCGGCGGTTTCCGGGATCACGCGCGCCAGCTGGGTGCAGTACAGGATCTCGGCAACGGCGCCATCGTCGGCGCTGAACACCTGCAGGAACTTCTCCTTGTCGTCATTGTCCCCGGTGGCCAGGTACAGGCGGTACAGGCCGGCATCGGGCTCGAGACGGATCTGCGAGACCGCCAGCACGCGGTCGTCGCGATCGTCCGCCATCGCGACCAGCGAGCCGTTGCCCTGGGCGCGGATGATCGGCGCGCGCTGCAGCTGCACCAGGCTGCCGATGCGCGCACCCAGCGGCAGGCCGTCGTCGACCGGTGCGGTCTCCACCGCGCCCTGCCTGGCGGCGATGCCGCGCACGTAGCTGAATACATCTTTCCAGGCCATCTGTTCAATTCCTTTCGAACGAATAATTCGGTTTGGCGGCGCTGCGCTTGCGGCGCGCGCGCCTGACCAGGGCAACCACGCCCCAGGTGATGCATGCCAGCAGCGCCAGGCTGGCGATGGTGCCGAACACCGAGGCGCCGCGCGCCGGCTTGGTGGCGGTACCTGGCGCCGGCTGGACGGTACCGGAAGCAGTGCCGCCGGCGCTGACCGTCGTGCCGGCCCCTGCCGCGCCGGCGTTGACGCCGTCCACGCCGCCGTTCCAGGTCGGCGCCGGCATCGGTTCCTGCGGCGCCGGCTGCGTGCCGCCCCTGTGCGCCTGGCCGTGGTTGGCCGCGTTGTTGGCGGCATGCGCGGCGGCGTTGGCGGCGGCGTTCGCGATCACGGCGCCGGCGATGACGTGGCCCAGGCCGCTGCCCTGGCGACCCTGGGCCGGCGGCTGGCTGTCGTATTGCCGATTGTCGTAGGGCCGGCTGTCATAGGGCCGATTGTCGTAGGGCCGATTGTCGTAGCGCCCGCTGTCGTAGCGCCGGCCGCCGTCAGCCTGGCCGCGCTGTCCCCCGTCGTAGGCCGGCGGCGGCGCGTTGCGGGCCGCCTGGGCGGCGCGGCGCTCGTCCAGCGTGCGCAGTGCGCGCGCGGCGGCGGCATCACGGTCGAGCTTGCGCGACAGCGCGGAGTCGGACTTGCGCGCATCCGGCGGCGGCGAGCCGCCGAAGGAGCCGAAGCCGCCGCCGTTCCTGGCCCTGGCCGGCGCGGCGTCACCCGCCGCGGACGAGGAAGACGACGACGCGGACGACGAACGCTTGCCGAACGTGCCGAAGCCGCCCCTGGACGAGGACGAGGACGAAGACGACGAGGACGACGAGCGTTGCGACGAAAAGCCGCTCTTGAACGAACTCGACGGCCTGGGGTCGGCGTGCGCCGGCGGCAGCGCCAGTGCCAATGCCAGCACGACGTGGACACTCATCAGGATGGATCTCGGGGCAGGCTTCAACATGGTCAGGGTCGCCGTCAAAAGTTACAATGAGAATAACGAACCGCATGGTGACATGCACCGGTAAAATAATCAAAGGATTACCATATGACCCGCCGCTATCTGGACATGAATCAGCACGACGCGCTCTACACTGTGGCGCGCAAGTATCCGGGCGGGCTGGATGCGCTGGCACGCCAGCTGGGCATGTCCGCCAACGTCCTGCGCAACAAGCTGGCGCCGACCATCGCATCGCACTATCCGTCGTTCGAGGAAGTGTCGCTGATCGTCGAGTGTTGCCACAGGGCCGGCGTGGCCGATGCCCACCTGCCGCTGCACGCGCTGCTGGTGCGCCACGGCATGGCGGCGTTCGTGGTGCCGCAGCCGGAAACGGCGCGCCAGGACGACCTGTCCCAGACCGTGTGCCGGGTGATGAGCGAAGTGGGCGCGGTGGCCGAGGCGGTGTCGGGCGCGCTGATGGATGGCGTGATCACGGCGGCCGAGGCCGACCTGATCGAGCGCGAATTCCACTCGGCCCTGTCGGCGCTGGGCGCATGGCGCGCCCGCCTGCGCAAGGAAACCGAAGCGGGGATCTGCTAGCCGGGCTGGATCAGCGGGCGCGGCGCGGACGGCGACGCATCAGCAACAGCGCCCCGAATCCGATCCCGGCCAGCCACAACGAGGCCGGTTCCGGCGCTTCGGCGCCGGGCTGGACCGGCTTGACCGGCACGGCCGGCGGGTTCTCCGGCCACAGCAGCGTGTCCGGCAAGGTCGGCGGCTTGACGCCGGCATCGACGGGAGGCAGGTTGGTATCGGCCAGCTCGTCCGGCAGGCCGACCGGCGCGGGCGGCTCGGTGGTCGAGCCGCCGTCGGTGGCGACCGGGACCGGCGTGGCCGCCGTGTCCGTACCCGCGTCGCCCGGATCGGAGCTCGATCCGCCGGTGCTGGCGCGCTCGTTGGCCGGACCGGTCACGGTGGTCGGCGGGTTGTACAGCCCGCCTGGAAAGACGGTGCCGGGAACAGGCGCGAATCCGCTGGAGCGCGGTTGCCATGGCTGGCCGCCGGTCACCGCCAGCAGGCCGGCGCCGTTGTCGAAGTAAGTCAACTGGTGCGCCCCGCCGCCGGCGGCGCCGTCGAACTCGTAGGCGACTTCCAGCGGGCCTTCCGTCTCGTCGAGTTCCTCTTCGGGTCCCCTGGCTTCGACCGGCATCCTGGGCACGTCGGAGATGCGGTTGCCGCAGCGCCCACGGATGTCGCTGTTGCCGTCCGTGAGCACGGTCTCGCCTTCGGCCAGCATGACTTTCTTGGCGGTCCAGTAGACCTGGTCGCCCTTGCGGTAGGACACGTACACCGCGCGCGGCTTGGCCACCGTCACCGGATGCGCCTTGTCGACCTCGAACGATGCGTAGTGCGCGGCCACCACCTTGTCGGCGCGGACGATGTGCGCCAGTTCGGCGCGACTCGCCACGCCACCCGGCACCACCGAGTAACGGTAGACGCGGCGCGTGCCGCTGCTGTCGGCGGCATCGGCGATGCGCAGCGGCGCGCCACCCGCGCTGGACGCGGCGGCTTGCACGGCCGCGCCATCCTGCACCCTGCTCTCCAGGCCCGGCGCGCGCTGTTGCAGCAACAGCGCAGCACAAGCGGCGACACCCAGGATGACCACGGCAGCGACGCGCTTCTTGATGCGTAAACCTTGACGGCTGCGGCGAATATAAGCGGTGCGGTAGTTCATATGGGCCTGGAGTAGGAGTGATCCTACAGATTAATTGATTGTCGGTAGGCATTCCATATCTTTTAAGAAATTTTGCTGTTTTCGTTGCGTAAACGCTGAAGAAAATGACGGAATTGATGGCGAAACGGAAAGAGAGATGGAAGCCGAACCTGCGCGGGCTGGAAAACGCGAACGCCACCTCTGCCAAGGCGAAGGTGGCGTGGTCGGACCGGGACAGGTTCTCAGTAGGTGTAGCTTGCCGCGACGGCGATGGTGCGGAACTGCGAGCTCCAGCCGTCGCGCCACTGCACCGGCGCCGGCTGGTTGAAGATGTTGTTGACGTACAGGTTCAGCCTGACGTGCGGGATGCCCGAATAGGCAAGGTTGTAGTCGAAGGTCTGGTTATGCTTGACGCGCCCGCAGGTGCCCAGGTATTCCGGCGCCACCTTCTGCGTGACGCAATAGGTCGGCGACGAGATGCTGTTGTTGCTGTAGCTGCCGGTGTAGTTGTAGGTCACGCCATGGTCGAAGTCGCCCTTCCTCACATACATGCGCGTCTTCACGCTCAGGCGCGGGCCGAAGTCGTAGATACCGGCGATGTTCTGCTCGTAGGCGTTGTCGGCCACGCTGAAGTCCTGGTACTTCCAGACGTAGGTGCCGTCCAGCTTCAGGCGCACGCTGGTGCCGGCCAGGTTGAAGCGGCCCGACCCGTCGAAATCGAAGCCTTGCACGCGGGTACGGCCGCTGTTGACGTAGGGGTTGTACACCATCCCCAGCTTGCCGACGCCGCCATAGCCCACGGTGTTGTTCGGCGCGTACTTGCGCACCAGCGCCAGGAACTCGTTGTCGTTGGCACTGTTGTCGATGCGGATCAGCTGGCCTTCCGGCAGGCCGGCCTCGCCCTTCAGGATGTCGGTCACGGAACGGGTACCGATTTCGTTGCGGCGCTCGATGAAGTAATAGTCGAGGGCCATGGTCCAGTTCTTGACCGGCTCGAACACCGCGCCCAGCGTCAGCGAACGCGAGGTTTCCGGCTTCAGGTCGGGGTTGGACGACACGAAGCTCGGCAGGTTGGCCGAGCACTCGGCGTTGCGGAAGGTGTTGGCCTGGGCCTTGTCGGCGGTGGTCGCATTGGCGGCCCCCTGCACCAGCGCGTTCAACTGGTTGGCGATCGGGCAGCGGCGGATATCGTTGACGCCGGTGGCCACCGAGCTGCGGCCCAGGCCGTTGCCCGATTCGACCACGTTGGGGGCGCGGAAGCCGCCGGCTGCCGTGGCGCGCAGCAGCAGGCTGTCGCTCACGTTGTAGCGCAGGCCCAGCTTTGGCGACAGGTGGGTGTCGGCATTGCCCGACTTGTCGCCGCGCAGCGCGGCGCTCAGTTCCAGGTTCTTGAGCAGCGGCACGGTGGCTTCGGTGAACAGCGCGTACTGGTCGATGGTGTCGTCGACCTGCAGGCCGAACACGCCGACCAGTTCGCCGCGCAGCACGTTGTCCGAGCTCTTCATCCGGTAGTCGTTCCTGCGGATATCGGTACCGAAAGCCACGTTCAGCGGACCGGCGGGCAGCTGCATGACGGTGCCGGTGATGGTCGCATCGAAGAACTTGACCTTGGCTTCGCCTTCGGTGGTGCGGACCGGGAACATGGTTTCCAGCAGCGCCGGATCGTTTTGCTGGCCGAACCGGTAGGCGCCGCCGACGATCGCGTCGGTATAGCCGCTGGCGCTGACGCCGCGGGTCCCCTTGGTGGCGCTCGACTTCATGTACCCGGCGGCCGATTTCCAGTCCCAGCCGCCGAGGGTGCCGTCCAGCGCCAGCATCACGCGCGACTGGTCGGAATCGGTGCGGTTGAAATTGAAGCCGTCGCCCGTGTCCATCATGCGCGCGCGGTATTCGACCGGCACCTTGTAGGGATTGATCGGGTTGCCGACCGGTATCTTCGGATACGCGAACGGACCGACCATCTTGCCGCCGTAGACGTCGTACCAGATGCTGGTCGAGCTGGTGGCGCTGCCGTTGCTGACGTTGAACGGCGCCACGATGTATTCGCTGGTCTCGCCCGCCGTCATGATCTCCAGGTTGGCGTTGACGTCCCTGCCGATCCGGAAGTGGGTGCTGCTGACCAGCGCGTGGCGCTTGTTGTCGGTGGTCAGGCCGGAGTAAGGCAGGACGTCCCATTTGCACAGCTTGTCGGCGGGGTCGAGCGCCCCGGCCGGGCAGCCCGGCGCCGCCACGATATTGGTGCTGCTCAGGAAGTAGTTGCCGGTCGGCGAATAGGTGCTCTGCGCATCCCAGGTCGAGCGCCCCGGGGTCAGGCGGTGCCACGCCGGATAGAAGGGTTGCAGGTCGCCGGTCGTGTAGCCGTCGCGCTTGTAGCCCTCGAAGGTCAGGTAGGTGTTGAAGCCCTGCCGGTCGATGTCGCCGTAGCCGAAGATCGCCGATGCGTTGCGGTTGCGCGCATCCGAAAAATGCTGCGCCTCCTGGTACTGGGCACGCACGCGCGCGCCCTGGAAATTGTTGCGCAGGATGATGTTGATCACGCCGGCGATGGCATCCGAGCCGTACAGCGCCGAAGCGCCGTCCTTCAGGATTTCGATGCGTTCGATCGCGTCGCTGGCGATGGCATCCAGATTGGTGAAGTTCTGCTGGGCGCCGTCGGCCAGGCCGTAGGGCGCGATGCGGCGTCCGTTGACCAGCACCAGGGTCGCGACCTTGCTGAGGCCGCGCATGGTGACGCCCGAGGCGCCGGTGGCGAAGCTGCCCGAGCCGCTGGACGCCGAGCTGATGTCGGTGCTGATCGAGGACGTCGAGGTCAGGATCCCGAGTGCGGTCGTCTGGCCGGTCTTTTCGATGTCCTCGCGCGACAGCACCTGGATCGAACCGGCCGCTTCCGCCTCGGTACGCTTGATGCTGCTGCCGGTCACTTCGACGCGCGCCACCTTGTCGGGCTGCGCGGCGGCTTCCTGCGCTGCGACAAAGGTTGGGAAAGCCATGGCCAGGGCCACGGCGACGGTATTCTTCTGGAAAGTACTCTTGTGCTTCACAACGACTCCCGGATGGTGGTTTTATTTGAGCTACGCAGGTGTCTCATACGGCTTATGCCTCTGGCGGGCGTTATGTCCGTATAAATACTTTTGCACAACAACGTTGCGCTGCAAAGTTGCAAATAAGACTTTCCGGGAAACGAGGTTAGATTTTGTTACATCTGTCGTTTATTTGATACATATAGAACTGGATTACCAAAAATAATGTTTGGATATGCGTTTTTCACCTATTCAAGCTAGAAACTTTGAGAAACTCCAAATAAAGTTTGTTCCAGAAAAAACGGCCATGCTCCCGCCGGCAGCACGGGTTCCCACCCGATTCACTCCATTCTCGACAGCCGTCCGTGGCGGTCGAGCAGGTAGCGGTCGAAGTCGCGGGCCAGGAACAGCTGGCCGCCATAGGCCGCGCGCGCTTCGGTGTCGACGTCCGCGATCGTCACCGGGCCCTGGTCCTGGTAACGCGGACTGAATGGTCGCCGTGCATGTGGGTGATGCATACCGCGCGCAGGTCGTGCAGCGACCAGTTGCTGTGCAGGATGCGGTGCTGGGTCCCCTCGCCGCAATCGACCAGCGACCAGTGACGCGCCCTGGGTGCGCAGCGCCAGGGCGCTGACGTTGCGGGTCTTGCTGGGCATGCCCGCCCCGGTGCCGAGAAATTGGAATTCCATGCGACCATTATGACCGGATTGGTATGATGGGGTTTTTCCGACAGATTGATATCATGAGCAACGACGAACAACTTTCCCCCGATGCCTTCGCGGCCCTGCGCGCGCGCTTCCAGCAGCAATCGCGCAAGGCGCAGGCCTACTACACGGTGATGCACGAAGCCGGCAAGGTCCTCGGCGGCGATGCCGCGGCCGACGCCTGGATGAACGCGGCCCTGCCGGCGCTTGGCGGACAAACCCCGGCGCAGCTGGTCGGCGCCGGCCGCGAGGAAGAGGTGCTGGCGCACGTGCGCACGCTTTGATGTCCTCCGGGCGCGAGTGAGCATGGACGGGCTTCGGTTCGCCCCGCCCGCACCCGGTTTCGCCGCTTGCGGCTGCGGTTTCGTCGCATGCGGCTTGCCCGCCGGCCGCCGCTCGGCACAATGCCGGATATCGTTTTGATAACCGGGGCATTGCATGGTCACGCTCACCCACCCTCTCCCGCTGTGCGCGCCGGCGCGGCCGCGCCTGAAACGCCTGGCCGGCGACGTCGGCATCAGCATCGTCCTCAGCGCCTGGGCCGCCGTGCTGATCACCCTGGTCGACGGACGTCCGGCCGATCTGTACCGGCAGATGGTGTATTCGATGTGCATCGGCCTGGTCGGCGTGCTGGTCATCGACGGCGTGCGCCTGCAATTCTGGGACGACCCGGTGCGCCGGCGCCGGCTGATGCCGCCCTTCCTGGCGCTGGTGGTGCTCACCGCGCCGGTCGCCCACTACGCCGGTTGCGTCCTCGGCGAATTCATCCTCGGGAACGGCTGGGCGCCGCTGCACGCCCATCCCGGCCGCATGCACGTGCAGATGATCCTGTTCAGCCTGCTGGGCCTGTGCGCGACCTTTCTCCTGATCCTGAACCGCGAACGCATCCAGCGTATCCAGGCCGAGCACGGCGAGGCGCGCGCACGTGCGGAGGCCATCGAACGCCAGGCGGCACAGGCCCAGCTGCGCCTGCTGCAGGCGCAGATCGAACCGCACATGCATGCGCGACGGCCGGCTCCAGATCGTGGTTACCGACAGCGGCTGCGGACTGCGGCCCGGCGCCGCCCACCGCCATGGAGTGGGCCTTTCGACCACCCGCGAGCGGCGCCATGCGCTGTACGGCGGGCAGGCCGCACTGACCCTGGAAGCGGCCGCGCCGCGGGGTACGGTGGCGCGCCTGCTGCTGCCGCTGTCTCTGGAGCCAGCATGAATACGCCCATGCATGCACCCGTGCCTGCGCCCATGCCCTGCCGCGCCCTGATCGCCGAGGACGAACCGGTGCTGGCCGCCGTCCTCGCGGCGACGCTGGCGCGGCTGTGGCCCGAGCTCCAGATCGGCGCCATTGCCCCCAACGGCGTGGCCGCCGTCGACCAGGCCCTGGCGTTGCGGCCGGACGTGCTGTTCCTCGACATCAAGATGCCCGGCCAGACCGGACTGGAGGCGGCCGAGGCCCTGCTGGAGCGCTGGGACGGTGCCCGTCCTTTCCCGCAGATCGTGTTCGTCACCGCCTACGACGACTACGCCGTGCAGGCTTTCGAGCGCGCCGCGGTCGGCAACATGGTGCGCCTGATCCCGGTGCAGGAGGTCGTCTATTTCCAGGCGCTCGACAAATATGTCAACGTGGCCACCGTCGAGGGTGACGCCCTGATCCGCTTGAGCCTGAAGGAACTGCTGCCCCGACTCGACGCCGTGCGCTTCTGCCAGGTCAGCCGCGGTTGCATCGTCAACCTGCACCACGTCGGCGGTGCCTGCCGCGACACCGCCGGCAAGCTGACCCTGACCCTGACCCTGCGCAGCCGGCCCGACCGGCTGAAGGTCAGTCCGCTGTACGCGCACCTGTTCCGGCAGATGTAGCGCGTCGGCACGCGATGGTCACTTGGAGGCGGTGCGCGGCAAGGACGGTTGAGACAACTCGCGCACCCGCATTGGATGCATGCACATATTGACTTGACGACAAGCAGGGCGTGGCCGATGATTGCCGGGCGTCACGGCATGGTGCCGCTACGACCGACCTTGGAGACGACACAATGAAACGATTCATCCTGGCCGCCGCACTGCTGACGAGCGGCGTGGCCGGCCTCGCGCAGGCCGCCGACAAGGCCGACGATGCCCAGCTGCGCGCGGCCATCGCAGGCAGCCACCGAAGCAGCGCCAACGCGGCGCGCGACAACTGGCGCCATCCCCAGGAAACCCTGGCGTTCTTCGGCATCAAGCCAAACATGACCGTGGTGGAGCTGTCGCCAGGCGGCGGCTGGTACACCGAGATCCTGGCGCCCTACCTGCGCGACAACGGCAAGCTGATCGCCGCGGGCGCGGCCTTCGACCCGGCCAGGCGTTCCACCGTGGCCTTCAAGCAGAAACTCGACGCCACCCCGGCGGTCTTCGGCAAGGTCGTGCAGGGCGTGTTCGCGCCGCCATCGACCTACAACTTCGCAGCCCCTGGCAGCGTCGACATGGTGCTCACCTTCCGCAACCTGCACAACTGGATCGGCGATGGCGGCGACGAGGCGCTCAAGGCCGTGTTCAAGGCCATCCACACCAGCCTGAAGCCCGGCGGCGTGCTGGGCATCGAAGAACACCGCCTGCCGGAAGCGATGCCGCAGGATGCGAAGGCATCGAGCGGCTATGTGCACGAGTCGTATGTGATCCGGATGGCGGAAAGCGCCGGCTTCAAGCTGGCCGCGAAATCCGACATCAACGCCAACCCGAAGGACAAGGCCGACCACAAGGGCGGCGTATGGGCCCTGCCGCCGACACTGGCCAACCGCGACCAGGATCGCGACAAGTACCAGGCGATCGGCGAGAGCGACCGCATGACGCTCAAGTTCGTGAAACCGTGATTCGGACTATGCCCATCACGGCGAATCGAATCGCAGGGTGGGCATTTACATTTCTGCTGTAGCGCTGCGGTGCGTAGGTATAACACTTCCCGTTAATGGAGTCATTTATCTGGGCGTGTCGCGCCACCCCCGCTCCTTGTCGCCGGAACTTCGACAGTGTCGTATGTATTCGAGCCAACCAGGGGCTCTCAGATCATTTACCTGATTTCGCAGGGCCAGCGGCACGATATCGAATTTCAAACGCTTTCAGGTGACTGGTTTATTGCCTCGCCAACGCCTGATCAGTCGTACCTGGTCATTGCGGAGCCCTACTATTTCGACGTCTACCGTGTCTCGAACTGACGCGAACCCAACTTCTGTTTTTGGCCATGCCTGCTTCGGGCCGGGAGCGGACGCTAAAACAGGTCCGCAATCGGCGATGAACCAATATCAAATAAAGTGATGTACAGTGGATAAAAAAAATTGGCGTCATATGTTTGAGGCTCGCTTCGCTCCGAAATTTATTCGATAATTTCACGGCTCGTGAATACATGCGCAAATTGCTGCTCTTGCTTGTATATGGGCTGGCCGCCGGATTTGCAGGCGCTGCCAACCCATCCTTTCCAGGAGGTCCTGGTCCTTACGCTGTTGGCCTGGGCATCGTGCAACTGCAAGATAAGTCGCGCGTCTACTTCCGCAAGATCGACCTCGTAACCGGCATGCCGGTTCCCGGTGAGCGCGTCCGTCCGATCCAGGCGCTGGTCTGGTATCCCGCAGAGAAAAAAAGCGGCACCGCCGTTCGTTATGCGGACTATCTGCGTATTGCTGCGACCGAAGAACAATCTGGGCGCGACGCGAGCGCAATCAATGCCTTTGTCACCGCTTACATGCAGGACAACTACCCGATCCTGAACCCACAACAGAGCAAGTCGGCACTGGACCAGACAATGCTCGCCCGGCGCGACAGCCGCCAGGTGGAGGGGAAGTTTCCTGTCGTGATCTACGCACCGGGATCGAGCATGTCTGCGCATGAAAATGCGGACTTGTGCGAGTACCTTGCCAGCCATGGTTATCTCGTCGTTGCAAGTGCCAGTACCGGAGTGCAAACGCGCAGTATCGATCTGGACCTGGAAGCCGCCGAGTCCGAGGCGCGCGATATCTCTTTCCTGGTGGGTTACGCGGCGACTTTACCGCAGGCGGATGCCAGTCACGTGGCGGCCATGGGTTATAGTTTTGGCGGTCTGGCAAATGTTCTGGCAGCGGCGCGCGACGACCGAATCTCGGCTTTGGTCTCGCTTGACGGTTCGGTGCGCTATTACCCGGCGCTAGTGCAACAAGCCCAATATGCAACTCCGGAACGATTGGCATTACCGATGCTGTACTTGGGCGGTAAACCCTCAACCGCAGAGGCCATGAACCGCGCGAAGCAAGTGGCGGCCAGCTTCAGCCTGATGAACCGAATGAAATACTCGGATCTGTACAACGTTACCATGTACACGATGGAGCATGCGGCATTCCAGTCGGAATCGCTGCGTCTCGGGCCTGAAGAACGTTTTGGCGACTATTCTCGCGAGGAAGCCCTATTGGCTCATGGCTGGATGGGCCGCTATGTGCGTGCCTTCCTGGATGCCTACTTGCGCAATGATGCGTCCAGCCTGGCCTTCCTCCATCGTAAACCGGCTTCGAACTCGGTACCAGCCCATCTGCTGGACGTCGACGTGCATAAGGCCGAAGGGGCGCCCCCGACGCTGGCCACGCTGGCTTTGCGCTATGCCACCCAAGGTCACAAGAATCTCGAGACGATCTATCGCGACATGCGCCGGAGCGACCCAGACTTCAAGCCGGACGAGCGCAGCTTGATTGCTTGGGGTGAGAAATTTTTAGAGCTGAAGCGGTATGCCGAAGCGACCGACATCTATCGCCTTACGACCAGCCTGTATCCCGACAGCGGACGTCCTGTGTTCTACCTCGCCATGACCTACGATAGAAACCGCGACAATGCGGCAGCGCTCGCCGCCTACCGGCGTGTGCTCGACTTCTGGCCTGACCAAGCGGAAGCGAAACAGGCGATCAAACGCCTGGACGCGGAAAGCGTCCGATGACGGCGGCGGTGGGCGACCATGGAAAGAAGTCAGATGGCGATTTTCTCGATAGCCGTCTGCTTCTCCTGTCCGGCGAGTCCGGATCGCCAGGTCCATAGACGGAAGCGCCAGCGGCGCGCGCCAAGCGCAAGCAACCGCCGTGGGTGGCCAATATCCAGTATACAAGACAATAAAATCCAGTATAGTAGATGTCATGGACATCAACCAACGCATCGCCCGGCGCGTGCGCGAGACGCGCGAAGCGCTCGGCCTGTCGCTCGCCGCCCTGGCCGAGCGCAGCGGCGTCAGCCGCTCGAACATCTCGCTGATCGAACGCGGCGAGAGCAGCGCCACCGCCACCGTGCTGGACAAATTGAGCGCCGCCCTCGGCATCACGGTGGCCTCGTTGTTCGAGTCGCCGCCCGAGGTCGCACCCTCGCCGCTCGCCCGCGCCGCGGACCAGCCGCAGTGGACCGATCCCGGCTCCGGTTACGTGCGCCGCAACCTGTCGCCAGCCGCGTACTCGCCGCTCCAGCTGGTCGAAGTCAGCTTCCCGCCGGGGCGGCGCGTCGCCTACGACGCCTCGGCGCGCGAGGTCGAGGTCCACCAGCAGGTCTGGCTCATCGAAGGGTCCATGGACCTGAGCGTCGGCGACGCGCACTGGACGCTCGCGGCCGGCGATTGCCTCGCCATGCGCCTGGACGTGCCGATCGTCTTCCACAACCGCAGCGATGCGCCGGCCCGCTACTTGGTGGCGCTGGTCTCGCAAGCGCATAAACCCTTGAGGAGAGAACCATGACCGACCGACTTGCCGTGCGCCCGCTCGGCGCCGACGAAGCGCTGGCGCGCATGAAGGAACTGGCCGAGGTGCTGCTCGATTGCGTCGAGGGCGGCGCCTCGGTCAGCTTCATGCTGCCGCTGGCGCGCGACAAGGCCGAAGGCTTCTGGCACGGCGTGGCCGCCGCGGTGGCGCGCGGCGAGCGTACCCTGATCGTGGCCGAGGATGCGCACGGCATCGCCGGCACCGTGCAGCTGGTGACCGACATGCCGGACAACCAGCCGCACCGCGCCGATGTCGCCAAGCTGCTGGTGCACCGGCGCGCACGCGGCGCCGGCATCGGGCGGCGCCTGATGGAAGCGGCGGAAGACGCCGCCCGCGCGCAGGGCCGCCACCTGCTGGTGCTGGACACCGCCAGTGCCGTCGCCGAGCGCCTGTACCAGCGCCTCGGCTGGCAGCGCGTGGGCGCGGTGCCGGATTACGCGCTGCTGCCCCAGGGCGGCCTGTGCGCCACGGCGTTCTATTACAAACAGCTGTGAGGCACCCATGCGCACCGCCGCCCTGATCGTCATCGACATGCAGGAAGCGATGCGTTCCGACCGGCTCCCGCCGCGCAACAACCCGGACGCCGAGGATCGGCTCGCCGGGCTGCTGGCGGTCTGGCGCGCGGCCGGCTGGCCGGTGGTGCTGGTGCGCCACATCAGCCGCTCGCCGGATTCGGTGTTCGCGCCGGGCCAGCCGGGGGCTGAATTCCAGGCGCGCTTCCTGCCGCTGGCGCGGGAACACGTGGTGGAAAAGAACGTGCCGGATGCCTTCGTCGACACCGGCCTGGAACGCTGGCTGCATGCGCGCGGCCTGCGCCATGTCGTGGTCGCCGGCGTCAGCACCAACAACTCGGTCGAGGCCAGCGCGCGCAGCGCCGGCAACCTGGGCTTCGACACCGTGGTGGTGGCGGACGCCTGCTTCGCCTTCGACAAGCGCGACTACGGCGGCACCCTGCGCAGCGCCGAGGAGGTGCACCTGATGGCGCTGGCCAACCTCGATGGCGAGTATGCGCGCGTGCGCAGCACGGCCGAGCTGCTGACCGAGGTGCTGGCCGAGGTGCCGGCCGACCTGCCCGCCGGCGCGCCGGGCTAGTTCATCAGGCCCGCAGCGCGCGCTCGACCGCCTCCACCACCAGCGGATCGTCGGGCGTGACGTCGGGATTGAAGCGCGCCAGCACCCGGCCGTCGCGGCCGACCAGGAACTTCTCGAAGTTCCACAGCACCTCGGACGGATCGCCCGGCGCGAAGCCGTAGCCGGCCAGCTTGGCGCGCATCGCGCCCTGCCCCGGGTCCTGCGCCGCCGGCTGGGCGGCGGTCAGGGCGTCGTACAGTGCGTGGCGCTGCGGCCCCTTGACCGAGATCTTCTCGGCCAGCGGGAAGGCCACGCCGTAGGTGGTGCTGCAGAACTGCGCGATTTCCTCGTTGCTGCCGGGCTCCTGGGCGCCGAAGTCGTTGGCCGGGAAGCCGATCACTTCCAGCCCGTCCGCGCGGCGCGCCTCGAACAGGCGCTCCAGCCCTTCGTACTGCGGCGTCAGGCCGCATTGCGAGGCCACGTTCACCAGCAGCAGCACCTTGCCGCGGTAGTGGGACAGCGTGGTCTCGGTGCCGTCCATCAGGCGGAACGGAATCTGGTCGATCTCGGTGGGCATGCTGCGCTTCTCCTCGGTTGGCTGCGGCCGCGCAGCGGTGGTGCGCGCGCCGAAGCCCCGATTGTAGCAGCGCTACCAAGCAAGCCGCAGCGCCGCCCGCAGCGGCGCCGGGCTCGATCCGGTCCAGCGCTTGAACGAGCGGCGGAAGTTGGCGGCGTCGTGGAAGCCCAGGTAGCGCGCCACCGCGTCGTTGTCGGCCCCGTGCGCCTGGAACAGCCACAGCGCCACGTGGGTGCGCACCTGGTCCAGCTCGGCCTGGAAATGGGTGTGGTGGCGCAGCAGCTGGCGCTTGAAGGTGGCCGGGCTGACCCCGAAGTCGGCCGCCGCGCGCTCCAGCGTGGGGGCGGCACGCACGTGCTCCAGCAGGTAGTCGTACAGCGCCGCCAGCAGGCCCGGCGCGCGCGCCGGCTCGGCCTGGGCCGCGGCGTTCGCCGCCGCCACCGCGAAGGCGCTGCCGCGTGGCCAGGGACGGTCGAGCCAGGCCGCATCGATCAGCATCGCGTCCAGCTGGCAGCCGAAGCGCAATGCGCTACCCAAGTGAACATGATGCTGCTCGACGTGGCGCGGCGCGTTGCGGTTGAAGCAGAAGCGCCACGGCAGGCGCTCGCCGCCGAGCCAGCGGCACAGCGCCGCCACGGCCGTCATGTGCATCTCGACCAGCGGGGCGCGCAGGCCGGGTGCGCCGACGCTGTCGATCCAGTACAGCACCGCGGTCTCGCCCCAGGTTTCCAGGCGCGGGCGCAGCAGCGGCGTCAGGCGCGCATGCCAGCGGCACAGCGTCGCCAGCAGGCTGCGCAGGTCGGGCGCCTGCAGCAGCGCGTGGCTGGCGCCGCCGTCATGGCCCGGCAACAGCTGCTGGCCCAGCATGAAGCTGGTGTCCGGACTGTCCAGCACGCGCAGCGTGTTCGCCAGCAGTTGCAGGTACTGCGCCGGCGCCAGCCGTGTACCGGGCTTGCAGGCGCCGTCGATGCCGGTATCGCGCAGCAGCGCACCGTCGGGCGCCTCGCGCGCGCGGCCGTAGGCCAGCACCAGCGCCGGCTGCTGCTGCGCCGGTATCGAGGGCTCGCCCGCCGCCTGCCAGGCGATCACGCCGCGTCCATCCGGCGGCACAGGTCGGCCAGCAGCTGTTCCGGCGCGCCGCGCGCGGCGGCGCAGCCGTGGCGCAGGCTGAGCGGCACCGCGTCCGGTCCGGCGTGGTGGCGCATGGCGCCGACCATGCGGCACAGGTGCAGGGCCGCTTCGTGCGCCGCGGCCTCGTCGCGGCCCGGCATCAGCACGGCGAAGCGGTCGCCGGCATAGCGGCACAGCAGGTCTTCGTTGCGCAGGTTCAGCAGCAGCATCTGGGTCACGGCCTGGAGCGCACGGTCGCCCTCCGGCTGGCCGTGTTCGCGGTTGATGCGGTGGAAGCCGTCGATGTCGAGCAGCACCAGCGCGCTGGCGCCCTGCCCGCCTTCCAGCCGCAGCTGCTCGCGCAGGTAGGCGGCGTCGGCCAGCTGCGTCACGCGGTCGAACGGCCGGTGGCTGCGGAACAGCCGCTCGCGCTTGCGCAGGTGCTCGGACAGGCGCGCCTGTTCCTGGCGCCAGTAGAACAGGCCGGCGGTCAGCACCAGCATTCCGAGCGGCACCAGCCCTTCCAGCGCGTTGTCCCACAGCGCGGCCTTGTCGATGCGCCAGAATTCGTCCATGCAATCGGCCCAGGACCCCAGCATGATGCAGGCCAGGCCGCTGGCCAGCAGGCGCGTCACGCGCCCGTCCGGGCGGCTGGCCAGCACGATCAGGCACCACACGCCGGCCAGCAGCGCGGTGCCGCCCTCCTGCACGATGTCCAGCCAGTGCCAGGCGGCGAACGGCTTGGCCGTGCCGGCCGCGGCATACGGGACCAGGATGGCGGCGAGCGCGGCGGCGATGCAGGGGAGCGTGCGGAAGACGATGGGCATGGCGAAGGCGTGGACAGTCGGACCGCCCACGCTAGCGCACCCGTGTGACCGGACGATGACAAGGCGGCAAGCTGGCAGAGCGGCGGCAGGGGTGCGAACGGCTCACCGCAAGCGCCGGCCCGCCCCCGGGCCGCGCGCTTCCCGGGGACGCGCTTCCCGGGGACGCGCGGCGCGAGGGCGGGAGGCGCGCGGCGGGTCAATTCGGCTCATCGGGCCCCCGTCCAAGCCCTGGACAGCGTGCCGCCGCCGGGCCGGGCCGGCCGGCGTCACCGCGCCGTCATATTCGGCCCCGACAATCCGCCGCATTCCAACCACGCCCATCCGACATGCGCCACCTTGCCCTTCCCGCCCTCGGCCTGCTGGCCGCCGCCAGCGCCAATGCGGTCCACGCCGCCGCCGACGCCACCGTGGTCGTCACCGGCCAGCGCGCCAGCCTCTCGCGCGCCATCGCCGCCCAGGAAAAAGCCGACAACATCGTCAGCGTCGTCAGCAGCGACGACATCGGCGGCCTGCCCGAAAAGAACGCCGCCGAGGCGCTGGCGCGCCTGCCGGGCGTCGCCGTGCAGCGCGACCAGGGCGAAGGCCGCTACGTGGTGGTGCGCGGCCTCGACGCCGACTACAACGCCGTCACCATCAACGGCGCGCTGGTGCCGTCGCCGGAAGCGGGGCGGCGCGCGGTGGCGCTGGACGTGCTGCCGGCCGGCCTGGTGCGCTCGCTGGAAGTGAGCAAGACCCTCACGCCCGACCAGGACGCCAATTCGCTCGGCGGCACGGTCGAAGTCAAGACCCTGTCGGCCTTCGACCTGCCCGGCACCCTGTTCTCGGTCGGCGCCGCCGCCGGCCACGACGGCAATAGCGGCAAGAACAGTCCGCAGGCCAGCGCGCTGTGGGCGCAGCGCTTCATGGACGGCAAGCTGGGCGTGGCCGCCGGGCTGTCCGGCGAAAAGCGCCGCTTCGGCTCCGACAACGTCGAGACCGGCGGCGCCTGGAACGGCAACCGCCTGTCCGGCTTCGAATTGCGCGACTACCTGCCGGAGCGCGAACGCCGCGCCGCCGCCCTCAACCTGGATTACCGTCCCGCCGCCGGCAGCGCCTACGCGCTGCGCAGCTTCCTCAGCCGCTTCTCGGACGACGAGGTGCGCGACCGCCTCACCGTGAGCAACCCCAAGGCGGGCGACCTGGCCGAGGGCGTCACGGACAGCGCGCGCGTCGAACGGCGCCTGCGCCAGCGCAAGACCGCGCAAGCCATCCGCTCGCTGGTCCTGTCCACCGACCAGACCTTCGCCGGCGCGTGGCGGCTGCACCTGGAAGCGGACGCCAGCCGCGCCAGCGACGACACGCCGGAATCGGTCAACGACGCGCGCTTTCGCGGCACCGGCAACTTTGGCGGCATCGGCTTCAGCGGCGGCGCGGCGCCGCGCCTGGTCGCGCCAGCCGCCGTGTTCGACCCGGCCAGCTACGCGCTGAATGCGATCGTGCTGCAGCAGCGCCGCTCCGACGACCGCGTGAAGCAGCTGCGCGCCGACCTCGGGCGCGACGTCGAGTGGGGCGACTGGCGCGGCGCCGTCAAGTTCGGCGCCAAGGCGACCCGGCGCGACAAGGACAACGACACCAACCAGTGGAGCTACAACAGCGGCAAGGCCGGCAACGCCAGGTACTGGGGCGCCGGTTCGACCTCGCTGAGCGCGTTCACCGGCGCCGGCACGCTCGACTACGCGCTGGGCACGATCGGCGCCGCGATCGATCCTGCCCTGGTGCGCGCCCGCGTCGCCGCCCTGCCGCGCGCCGGCGCGCTGCTGGCGGCCGAGTCGGCGCTGGACGACTTCCGCATGCGCGAGGACATCGACGCCGGCTACCTGCAGGCCAGCGCGACGCGCGCCGGCTGGACCGTGCTGGCCGGCGTGCGCGCCGAACGCACCCGCTTCGCGGCCGACGGCAACCAGGTCGAAGACGACATCATCGCGCCGCGCCGCGCGTCCCGTTCGTACACGAACTGGCTGCCGACGCTGCAGGCGCGCTACGACCTCGACCGCGCCACCAGCCTGCGCGCGGCCTGGAGCAACGCGGTGGTGCGCGCCAACTTCGGCCAGCTCGCGCCCGGCATCAGCCTGGACAGCGCCACCGAAGCGACCATCGGCAATCCCGACCTGGCCCCGCTGCGCGCCCACAACCTCGACCTCGGCGTGGAACGCACGCTGGGCCGGGGCGGCGTGGCCTCGGTCTACCTGTTCCAGAAGGACATCCGCAACTTCACCTACGCCACCAACCTGGCCGGCAGCGGGCGCTGGGCCGGCTACACCACCGCCACCTCGTACGCCAACGGCGGCGAGGCCCGGGTGCGCGGCATCGAACTGGCCTGGCAGCAGCCGCTGCGCATGCTGCCGGCGCCCTTCGACGGCCTGCTGGTGGGCGCCAACGGCACGCTGACCCGGTCGCGCGCCGGCATCGACAGCTTCGATGCGGCCAGCGCCGCGCGCCAGGCGCGCACGATCCGCATGCCGGGCCAGTCGAAGCGCATGGCCAACCTGGTGCTCGGCTACGAAGCCGGCCCGGTCAGCACCCGCCTGGCGCTGAACTACAAGTCGCCCTACCTGCTGGAACTCGGCGCCGACGTGCTGGACCCGATGCAGGACCATGTGGTCGACACCCAGAAGCAGGTCGACTTCTCGCTGGCCTGGCAGCTCGGCAAGCGCTGGCAGCTGTCCTTCGACGCGGCCAACCTGAACAACGAAAAATACTATGTGTACCAGGGCGTGAAGGGTCACAACGTCCAGTACGAACAATACGGCCGCACCTACAAGATCGGCCTGAAAGCGAGCCTGTTCTGATGAAACGCATCCCTGCCCTGTTGTCCACCCTGGTGTTCACGGCCGGCGCCCACGCCGCGCCGCCGGCGCTGCCGTCCACATTGAGCGGCGCCGCCGACCTGGCCGCGCTGCCCGGCGGCGGCTGGCTGGCGCTGGACAAGCGCGCGCTGCGCCTGCTCGGCCCCGACGGCCGCGAACGCGCCGCCCTGGCGGTGCGCGGACGCCAGTTCGACGTCCGCCCCGATCCGTCCGGCGCCGGCGCGCTCGCGCTGGTGGTCGACGCCAACGCCGAACGTGCCGTGCCGGTACGCGTGGATGCCGCCGCCGGCACCCTGGCGGCGCTGGCGCCGCTGCCCGAGACCGGCTTCGGCATCGAGGCCGCCTGCCTGTACCGCGACGCCCAGCGGCTCGACCACGCCTTCCTGGTCGCCAAGGATGGCCAGGCCCAGCAATGGCTGCTGCCCGCGGCGCCAGGCCCGGGTACGCCCGGCGAAGCGCGCCTGGTGCGCCGCCTGGCGCTGCCGCCGCACGTCAAGCATTGCCGCGTCGACGATGCCGGCGCCACGCTGTTCGTCGGCGAATCGGGACTCGGCCTGTGGGCCTACGGTGCCGAGGCGGAAGGGGCCGGCGGGCGCGCGGCGGTGGACCTGGCGGCGCCGTTCGGCGGGCTGGCCGGCGGCGCCGGCGCGCTGGCGGTACTGCCGGGCGGCGTCGCCGCCCTCGACGCCGAGGGCAAGCTGCATGCCTGGCGCAAGGAAGGCGGCCGCTGGCGCGCCCTGACCCTGCCGCCGGCGTCCGTGGCCGCCAACCTGGCGGTCTCCGGCACGCCCGGCGCGGCGCGCCTGCTGCTGCGCGCCGAAAGCGGCTGGAATGCAATACCGCTGGCCTGGCCGGCGGCCGCGCCCGGGCCAGCGGCGCTGCCGATCGTCCAGCCGCGCGCCCAGACCGAACCGGTGGCGCGCGCCGGCGACGCCGCCGACGATCCGGCGATCTGGGTCCACCCGTCCGATCCGGCCGGGGGACGCGTGCTGGGCACCAACAAGAAGCAAGGCCTGCTGGTGTACGACCTGCAGGGCCGCCAGTTGCAGCTGATCGAATCGGGCCGCCTGAACAACGTCGACGTGCGCCAGGACCTGCGCTTCGGTACCGAGCGCTTCGACCTGGCGCTGGCCACCCGCCGCGACGACAACACGATGGTGCTGTTCACGATCGACGGCGCCGGCCGCGTGACCGAAGCCGCGCGCCTGCCGACCACGCTCGGCGACATCTACGGCACCTGCCTGTACCGCACGCCGGCGGGCGGCCTGGACGCCTTTGTCAACGACAAGGACGGGCGCTACCTGCACTACCGCATCACCCGCAGCGGGGGCCGCTTCGGCGCGGCGCTGCTGCGCAGCTACCGCTTCGCCAGCCAGCCCGAAGGCTGCGTCGCCGACGACAAGCAAGGCCTGCTGTTCGCCGGCGAGGAGAAGCGCGGCGTTTGGGTCGTCGATGCCGACGGCGCCAAACCGTTCGCGCCACGCATGATCCTGCCGGTGGGCGGCCTGCTGCACGCCGACGTCGAGGGGATGGGCCTGTACCACGGCGCCGCCGGCGGCAACGCGGGCAGCTACCTGGTGGTCTCGAGCCAGGGCAGCGACAGCTACGTGGTGCTGGACGCCGCGCCGCCATTCCGCGTGCGCGGCGCCTTCCGCATCGGCATCAACGCCGCGGCCGGCATCGACGGCACCTCCGAGACCGATGGCCTGGACGTCAGCGCGGCCGATTTCGGCGGCCCGTATGCGCGCGGCATGCTGGTGGTGCAGGATGGCTACAAGCAGCTGCCCGACGGGCCGCAGAATTTCAAGCTGGTGGCCTGGGACGACGTCGCGCGCGCGCTGGGGCTGGATTGACGCGGCGCGGGGCGGCGGTAAGCGGTTCGCTGTCACGCGCACGTCACACGCCCTCCCTAATATATGCCTGTACGCCACGTCAGGACAACGTGGCGACAGCTTCAGTCCGGTCGGCTCGAGAACCGGCACCAACAACGACAATCGGTATCATCCTGGACATTCGATTTTCGGAACACAGCGATGACACCGATTCTTCCCAGGCGCGCCGCACGGACGGCGGCCCTGCTCGCCTGCGCGGGCGCGAGCGCGCACCTGCACGCGGCGCGGCCGATGGTGGTCGACGACGCCAGCATCACCCCACCCGGACAGTGCCAGCTGGAGAGCTGGATCCAGCACTCGCCGGCCCAGGTCGACTACTGGGCGGTGCCCGCCTGCAACGTCGGCGGCACGTGGGAACTGGGCGCCGGACTCGGACGCATCGGTCCGCGCGGTCCGGACGGCGCCTGGCGCAGCGGCGTCGTGCAGGCCAAGACGGTGTTCCATGCGATGGAGACGAATGGCTGGGGCGTCGGCCTGACCGTCGCCAACCAGTTCCGCCAGGGCGCCGGCATTCGCGGCGACCTGTCGGTGCTGGTGCCGGTCAGCCTGTCGCGCTTCGACGACCGGCTGCTGGCGCACGCCAATCTCGGCTGGCTGCGCAGCGCGGCCGGCGCCCGCAGCGACGTGTTCTGGGCCCTCGGGGCCGAATGGGCCGCGCGCCCGGCGCTGGCGCTCACCTTGGAAGCTTACGGCACGCGGCGCGGCCACGGCATGGCCCAGGCCGGTATGCGCTGGACGCTGGTGCCCGATCACCTGGCGCTCGATACCGGCGTGGGACGGCGCATCGGCGGGCGCGAAGGCGAGTCTTACTACACGGTCGGCCTGACCTTCGCCGGAGCGGTTTGGCCCTGAAGCGCCAGCCTCGGTAATTGTCCGACCCTTCTCGTCGTCCGAATCCGACAAAAGCGCGACGCAGCGGCCGACTTCACATGATGGGGGCCGGTCTCATAATCCGCTTCGACTGCTTGCGATTCTCTGAATATTCGCTGTTTTTGATTGCCGGAAAAAAGGAACCATATGCAAACCGAACGCCGTTCCACCAGTTACCGCGGCCTGCGCGGTGCCGAATTCAACGCCTGCGTCGTGCGCAAGGGGGTCATCGTGCAGCGCCTGACGGGCACGCCGAGCGCGGTCGAATACCTGAAGTCGAACGACGTGGATGCCCGCGTCATCGCACGGGTGCTGTCGGGGCAGGCCATGCGCCGCGACGACACGGCGGGCGCCGGCCGTTGAAAAAAAAGTCCGCCGGCTGCACGCCGGCGGACCAAAGGATCCATTGCTGGACCACCTTTACAAGGAGACTCGAGCATACGCCACACGCATGTCAGGCTGATGACAAAACGGACGGCGCGATACGGACCCGACAACGATGCATGATCGAATGCAATAGTTGCTCTACAATGGCCGCGTCGTCATTTGCATGGGATGGTCATGGCCTTGTCCGCGTTCAGCTACGGCTCCGACGATTCGGGGCTGGTGTGGGGTTTCCTGATCGGCGCGGACGCCGCGACCGTGCCGGTCGGCGCCGCCGATGCGGTGGCGCGGCTGGCGCGCGGCAACGGCCAACCGGCGGACGGGCGCTTCGCCTGGCTGCACTTCAACCTGTCGAACGCGGCCAGCGAGCGCTGGCTGCGCGCCCATGCCGATCTCGGCGACGGTTTCTACGAGATGCTGCACCAGGGTTCGCGCTCGACCCGCATCGAGATCGTCGACAACGCCCTGGTCGCGGTGGTCAACGACGTGCTGCACAACTTTTCCTTCGACAGCGCCGACATTTCCACGCTGTGGGTGCACGTCACGCCGTACGGCGTGATCAGCGCGCGCCGCAAGCCGCTGGAATCGATCGAGCGCCTGCGCCAGGCGGTCGTGCACGGCGCGCCGCTGCGCTCGCCGGTGGAGCTGCTGGTGCACCTGCTGCGCGACCAGGCCGAGGTGCTGGTCAACATCGTGCGCGACGCCGTGGCGCGCGTCGACACCACCGAGGACCAGCTGCTGGCCGGGCGCCTGACGCGCAAGCGCGAAGACCTGGGCGCCCTGCGCCGCGTGCTGGTGCGGCTGCAGCGCCTGCTCGCGCCCGAGCCGGCGGCGCTGTTCCGGCTGCTGCAGCGCCCGCCCGCCTGGGTCGCGGCCGAGGACCGCCAGGACCTGCGCCAGTCGACCGAGGAATTCACGGTGGTGCTGAGCGACCTGGCCTCGCTGCAGGAACGCATCAAGCTGCTGCAGGAAGAGATCGCGGCCCAGGTCAACGAGGACAACAACCGCAGCCTGTTCCTGCTGACCATCGTGACCGTGATGGCGCTGCCGATCAACCTGATCGCCGGCCTGCTCGGCATGAACGTCGGCGGCGTGCCGCTGGCCCAGCATGCGCACGGCTTCTGGATCGTGCTCGGCTTCACGGCCAGCTTCACCGCGGTGGTGGCCTGGCTGCTGCTGCGGCTGCAGCGGCCGCGCTGATACGCCCCATCCGCACCGATCCGCGCCGCGTTGGCGCACGATTCGGCCGTCATCGCAGGGTCACAATCCAAATCTATAGTCGGCTGCATCCATTGACCTGGAGTCGACTTCCATGAACATGCATGCAAGCACGCAGCACGCGCCGGGCGCGCGCGTCCGCGACAACCGGACCTCTCCCGGCAGCATCGCCATTTTCATCGTCCTGCTGGCGGCGGGCATCGCATACAGCGTCGTGAGCCTGCGCGCCGACGTGACCAGCGCCGGCCCGGTGGCCACCACCTGGCTGCCCTGGCTGCTGCTCGGCGTGGCGCTGCTGATCGCGCTCGGCTTCGAATTCGTGAACGGCTTCCACGATACCGCCAACGCCGTCGCCACCGTCATCTACACCAACTCGATGCCGGCCAACCTGGCCGTGGTCTGGTCCGGCTGCTTCAACTTCCTCGGCGTCCTGCTCTCGAGCGGCGCGGTCGCCTTCGGCATCATCTCGCTGCTGCCGGTGGAGCTGATCCTGCAGGTCGGCAGCGCGTCGGGCTTCGCGATGGTGTTCGCGCTGCTGATCGCGGCCATCCTGTGGAACCTCGGCACCTGGTGGCTCGGCTTGCCGGCCTCGTCCTCGCACACCATGATCGGTTCGATCCTCGGCGTGGGCATCGCCAACGCGCTGATGCATGGCCGCGACGGCACCAGCGGCGTCGACTGGCAGCAGGCGGCCAAGGTCGGCTACGCACTGCTGCTGTCGCCGCTGATCGGCTTCGTGTGCGCCGCCCTGCTGCTGCTGGCGCTGCGCAAGCTGGTGCGCGAGCGCACGCTGTACGAAGCGCCCAAGGGCGATACCCCGCCGCCCTGGTATATCCGCATCCTCCTGATCCTGACCTGCACCGGCGTCTCGTTCGCGCACGGGTCCAACGACGGCCAGAAAGGCATGGGCCTGATCATGCTGATCCTGGTCGGTACGGTGCCCATGGCCTATGCCCTCAACCGCGCGCTGCCGGCCGAGCAGGTGACGCAGTTCGTGGCGGTGGCCCAGGTCACCCGGCAATCGCTGAACCGCCACGCGCCGCACATGCCGGACATGGCGCCGGCCACCGCGCGCACGGTCCTGGAAAACTATGTGCGCACCCGCGCCTACGGGCCGGAGGTGGTGCCCGCCCTGGCCACCCTGTCCGGCGACATCGGCAACGCGGTGCGCGGCCACGGCTCGCTGACGCAGGTGCCGGCCGAAGCGGTCGGCAACGTGCGCAACGACATGTACCTGGCGTCGGAAACCATGCGCCACCTGGACAAGGCGCGCGGGGTACGCTTCGACGCCGAGACGCGCGACAACCTCGAGGAATTCAAGCGGCAGCTCGACGCCGCCACCCGTTTCATTCCGACCTGGGTCAAGGTGGCGGTGGCGATCGCGCTCGGCCTGGGCACCATGGTCGGCTGGAAGCGCATCGTCGTCACCGTTGGCGAAAAGATCGGCAAGTCGCACCTGACCTATGCCCAGGGCGCTTCGGCCGAGACGGTCGCGATGCTGACCATCGGCGCGGCCGACCTGTACGGCTTGCCGGTGTCGACCACGCACGTGCTGTCGTCCGGCGTGGCCGGCACCATGGCCGCGAACCGATCCGGTTTGCAGATGTCCACCGTACGCAACCTGGTACTGGCGTGGGTGCTGACGCTGCCGGCCGCGATCGTGCTGTCGGGCTCGCTGTACTGGCTGTTCTCGAAGCTGTTCTGAACGTAAAGGCCCGCCATGAAGGAATTCGAACAAACCGATATGGACGAGTCGCAGATGCTGCGCGTCCAGCGCGACATCATCGACAGCTACGACGAAGAACTCGAACTGGAGCTGGACGACCGCGACCTCGATCCGGACACCCTGCTGCCGCAGCATGACCGTACCGACACCGAGCGCGACGCGCGCCAGCGCTACTTCCGCGAACTGTTCCGCCTGCAGTCCGAACTCGTGAAACTGCAGGACTGGGTGGTGCACACCGGCCACAAGGTGGTGATCCTGTTCGAGGGCCGCGACGCCGCCGGCAAGGGCGGCGTCATCAAGCGCATCGTGCAGCGCCTGAACCCGCGCGTGTGCCGGGTGGCGGCGCTGCCGGCGCCGAACGACCGCGAGCGCACCCAGTGGTACTTCCAGCGCTACGTGGCGCACCTGCCGGCGGCCGGCGAAATCGTCCTGTTCGACCGCAGCTGGTACAACCGCGCCGGCGTCGAGCGCGTGATGGGCTTCTGCAGCGACGACGAGTACGAGGAATTCTTCCAGACCGTGCCGGCGTTCGAACGCATGCTGGTGCGCTCGGGCATCCAGCTCATCAAATACTGGTTCTCGATTTCCGACGAGGAGCAGAACGCGCGCTTCCTGAGCCGCGTCCATGATCCGCTCAAGCAGTGGAAGCTCAGCCCAATGGACCTGGAGTCGCGCCGGCGCTGGGAAGAGTACACCAGGGCCAAGGAAATCATGCTGGAACGAACCCACATCCCGGAAGCGAAGTGGTGGGTGGTGCCGGCGGTGGACAAGAAGAAGGCACGCCTGAACTGCATCCACCACCTGCTGCAGCAGATGCCCTGGGTCGAGGTGGAGCGGCCCGAGATCCATCTGCCGCAGCGCGAATACCATGAGGATTACGTGCGCCGCCCGGTGCCGCCGGACATCGTCGTGCCGGAGATTTACTAGGCCGGCAGCCGCGTGCCGGCCCGGTCGAAACTCTTCAGGGTGGCGACGATGGTGTCGATGCTGGCCGGCTTGCGCAGGTGGGCGTCGAAGCCCGCCGCCGTGGTGCGCGCGCGCATGGCCGGGTCGTCCCGCGCCGACAGCGCCACCAGCCTGGGACAGGACGGGCCGCGGCGCACGGCGGCAGCGACGTCGAAGCCGTCGATGTTCATCATGCCCAGGTCGAGCAGCAGCACGTCTGGACGGAACGCCTGCACGAGTTGCAGCGCTTCGGCGCCGCCGTAGGCCGGGCGCGCGGTGATGCCATGCAGGGAGAGGACTTCGGTCAGCAGGTCTGCGACTTCGCGAAAGTCGTCGACGACGAGAACGCGCGGCAAGGGGGTGGACATGGCCATGACTCCGGTAAGTGACGTCGGTATCCGACGTTTACGCGGCGTTTGCTGGGCCGAAGGGGCAGATCCGGCGGACGATCTGGCAGGACGAAGGACATCCTATCACGAACACCGGCGGTGGACGATGATTTATTCCCGACTGGAATCAAAAGCGCCGGTCGGCGGCGCGGCGGCCCGCCGTCACCTGGCCTCGGACACCAGCGCCAGCACGGTCGCGGCATCGACCGGCTTGACCAGGAAATGGTCGAACCCCGCGCGCAGCGCCTGCTGCCGGTCGTGCTCCTGTCCGTAGCCGGTCAGGGCGATCAGCAGCAGTCCGGCCGTCCCGGGCTGGGCCCGCAAGCGCTGCGCCAGTTCGTAGCCGTCGATTTCGGGCAGTCCGATGTCGAGGATGCAGACGTCGGCGACGCCGCTTGCGGCGCGCGCCAGCGCGGCCTGCGCGTCGTGCTCGATGACGACCACGTGCCCCGCCACTTCCAGGAACATCCCGAGCATCTGCGCCGCGTCGACGTTGTCGTCGACGACGAGGATGCGGCGGCGGTCCGCCGCCGCCAGGGCCGGGTCCTGCCCGGCCTGCGGCGCGTCGTCCGCCTCGCGCTCGGCCACGCGCGGCAAGGTGACGATGAAGTCGCTGCCGGCGCCGGGGCCCGCGCTTTCGGAGCGCACCGTGCCGCCGTGCAGCTCCACCAGCGCCTTCACCAGCGCCAGTCCGATGCCGAGGCCGCCCTGGGAACGGTCCGGGCTGCGTTCCGCCTGCGTGAACAGGTCGAAGATGCGCGGCTGCAGGTTGGCGGGGATGCCGATGCCGTTGTCCGCGACGTGCAGGCTCACCTGGGCATGCGACACGCGCATGGTCAGGTGGATGCTACCGCCCGCGGGGGTGTACTTCGCGGCGTTGTTCAGCAGGTTGGTCAGGACCTGCACCAGGCGTTTCTGGTCCCCGAGCACGTGCGCGCGGGCGGCGTCCAGGTCGACCGTGAGGTGATGGCGTTTTTCTTCCACCAGCGGCCGGACCTGCTCCATCGCGTGGGCGATCACCTGCTTCACGTCCAGGTCGGCCTTGTCGAGCCCCACCAGGCCGCGGGTGACGCGCGAGACGTCCAGCAGGTCGTCGACCAGTCCGGTCATGTGCCGGACCTGGCGCGAGATGATCTGGCTGGTCCGCCGCAGGCGCTCGGGGTCGAGGTGGGCCAGCCCGATCATGTCGGCCGCGGCGCGGATCGGCGCCATCGGGTTGCGCAATTCGTGTGCCAGCATGGCCAGGAACTCGTCCTTCCTGCGGTCGGCCTGGCGCAAGGCCTCTTCCGCACGCTTGCGCTCGCTGATGTCCACCGAGACCACCATCATGCTGTCGACCGGACCGCCCTGCACGCTGGAGACCGGGCACATCGTGTTGTTGACCCAGACCACGCTGCCGTCGGGCCGGACGTAGCGCTTCTCGAGCTCGCACGGCACGCCGCTGTCGATGCTGCGTTCGAACACCGCCACGCTATGGACCAGGTCGTCCGGATGCGTGATGTCATGCATGCGCGTCTCCAGCAAGGCTTCGCGCGACCGCCCGGTGATGTCGCAGAAGCGGTCGTTCATGCGGAACAGCTGGCCGCCGAGGTCGGTCTCGCTGATCCCGGCCCCGGTCTGCGCATACACCGACGCGAGGTGGGCTTCGCTTTGCCGCAAGGCCTGTTCGGTGCGCCGGCGCTCGGTCAGGTCGGAAAACGTGCACACCGCGCCCTGCAGTTCGCCGTTGTGCCAGACCGGACGGGCGCGGTACTCGACCGGAAAGCCGGTGCCGTCCAGCCGGTAGAACATCTCGTCCTTCACGTGCGCCGGGACGCCGTCGCGCGCGGCCTGGTAGATCGGGCAATCGCAGACGGCGTAGTGCGAACCGTCCGGATGCGAATGGTGGATCAGCCCGTGCAGCTTGCGCCCGACCGCGTCCTCTTCGCGCGCGAACCCCAGCATCTTGAGGAAGGCGGCATTGCACATGACCGTCGCGCCGTCGCGGTCGACCGAATAGAACCCTTCCTCGCCGCTGTCGATCAGCAGCCGCAGGTAGTCATGGCTGGCCCGGATACGCTCTTCCGCGCCGCGCAGTTCGAGCGCAGTGCGCGCGTGCCCAAGGGCGCGGGCGCAGCGCTCGGCGGCGGCGGTGGCCAGCCGCAGCTCGTGCGCCTGCCAGCGGCGCGGCGCCGCTTGCCCGACCATCATGCAGGCCGCCCCCTGCCAGCCAGCGGCCGCGGGCGCGCACAGGAAGGCGCGCAGGCCCCGCTCGCGGCAGGCCGCCAGCAGGGCGCCGGCATCCGCGCCCGCGGCGATCTCACCCATGTCGCCGACGTTGTCGACCGCACACGCGATGCCGCGCCGCGCCAGCCGGGCGAAGGCCGCGCCGGGTGTGTTCCCATGATCGTCGGCGGGGATCCAGGCGCACCAGTCGGCCGCAAGATGCTGCCGCAGGATGCGCGTCGCCGCGTCGCACAGGTCCTGCGGCAGGGTCAGGTCGCGGATGGCGTCGTCGAGACGGTCGACGAAGCGGTAGCGCTCGAGTTCCTCGGAGGGTAAAGACATGTCCATTGATGATGCGTTGTTGCGCGATACGGATGGGCGGCCGATGCCGCCGGCATCCGTGCATGGTAATGCATCGGCGCGCAAGGACCGGTTCGATTGGGCATGGCACCGCCGCCGTAGCCGATGCCGATGCCGCTCAGCCGTGCAACACCTCGATGAAACGCGCCAGCGGCATCGGCCGGTGAAACAGGAAACCCTGCATGGTCGGGCAGCCGTGGCTGCGCAGGTAGCGCGCCTGGACCTCGGTCTCCACCCCTTCCGCGACCAGGTTCAGGCCCAGCCCGCGCGAGATCGAGATGATCGCCAGCACCACCGGATAATGGCCCTGCTCGTCCTGGATCTCGCGCACGAAGGACTGGTCGATCTTGATCGTATGGACGGGAAAGCGCTGCAGGTAGGCCAGCGAGGAATAGCCGGTGCCGAAGTCGTCGATCGCGACCGACACGCCGAGCTGGCGCAGCTTCTTCAGCTGGTCGACCACGTGCTGCGGATTGCGGATGCAGATGTTCTCGGTGATCTCGACCTCGATCCGGGCCGGCGCGACGCCGTGGCGCAGCAGCGCGCCGCGGATCCGGTCGACGAAGTCGCCACGGTCGAGATATTGCGGCGACAGGTTCAGCGACAGTTTCAGGGCGCCACTGCCGGTGCTTGCGCCGACGCCGGCCCAGCGCCCCATGTCGCGGCACAGGGCCTCGATCATCCAGTCCGAAATCGGCAGCATCAGGCCGTTTTCCTCGGCCAGCGGCAGGAATTCGGCCGGCGCGACCACGCCGCGGGTCGGATGATTCCAGCGCATCAGGGCCTCGGCACCGATGATGCGGCCGCTGGCGGCATCGACCTGGGGCTGGTAATGCATCTCCAGCTCCCCCTTCTCGAGCGCCTTGCGCAGGCTCTGCTCGAGCACGATCTTCTGGCGCGAGGCGTCCTGCATCGACGCTTCGTAGAACGCGTGGCCGTTCTTGCCCCCGGCCTTGACCTGGTACATCGCGATGTCGGCGTTGCGCAGCAGCGCATCGATCGACTCGCCGTGGGCCGGATAGACGGCGATGCCGATCGAGGCCGAGATGTGGACTTCGTGGCCATCGATGTCGAACGGCATCTGCAGCCGCTCCAGGAACTTGTCGGCGACGATGCAGGCATCCTCGCGCGCGGCCAGCTCGGGCAGCACCACGGTGAATTCGTCGCCGCCCTGGCGCGCCAGGGTGTCGCCCTTGCGCAGGCATTCCTTCAGGCGTCCCGCCACCTGCTGCAGCAGCTCGTCGCCCTTCACGTGGCCGAGGGTGTCGTTGACCAGCTTGAAGCGGTCGAGGTCGATGAACATCACCGCGAGTTCGGCCCGCTTGCGCTTGGCCTGCACCATGGCCAGGCCCAGGCGGTCCTTGAACAGGGTGCGATTCGGCAGGTCGGTCAGGATGTCGTGGTAGGCCTGGTGCAGGATCACCTCTTCGGCCCGCTTGCGCTCGCTGACGTCGCGCGCGATGCCGTAGGTGCCGAAGAAGGCCGGCGCGGCGCCGTCGTGTCCGGCCAGGTGCATGCCCATCGCGTTCAGCGAGACGGTCATCACGGCGCTGCCGAAGGCGCGCACATGGGCGGCGCCGGCGCGGCACTTCAGGCGGAACTCGACGTTGCGCGCGGCACGCTCGCCGGCGCGGCGCTCGTTGAAGACGTAGCGTGCATGCTCCAGGTCGTCCTCGAGCACGAGGCCGGCGTAGTGCGTGCCGATCAGTTCCTCGCGCCGGTAGCCGAGCAACTGGCAGGCGCGGTCGTTGACGAAGGTGAAGCGGCCCGCCTGGTCCAGCGTGTAGATGATGTCGGGCGAAGAATCCACCAGGTAGCGGTACATCCTTTCGGAATTTTCCAGCTGGCTCGCGATGCGCGCGTTGGCCTGGGCCAGGCGGCGCTGCCCGAGGGCGTTGGCCACGGTCCGGCGCAGTTCCTCGCTGCCGTAGGGCTTGCGCAGGTAGTCGTGGGCGCCGCGCTTGAGGGCGCCGATGGCGGCATCGATGCCGGCCAGGCCGCTGATCACGATGACGTCGGTGTCGAGCGCCTGTTCATTGATGAAATCCATCACCCGGTGGCCGTCGATGTCGGCCAGGTGCAGGTCCAGCAGGACCAGGTCGAACTCCTGCGCCGCCAGGCAGGCGATGGCGTCGGCACCACTCGCGGCCGTGGTCAGGTGATAGCCGGCATCGCGGAACAGCGCGCGCAGCGAGGCCAGGGCCCGGGCTTCGTCGTCGACCAGCAGCAGCCTGGGCGGCGCGACGGCAGCCGTCGGCGTGGGCAATGGCACGGGGCCGTGAAGATGGGGCAAGGGGACGTGAGGAGGTGGTAAATGCATTCTGACGCCATGAAACCGGGCGACCGTCATGCCGTGCGTATGCCGGCGGCAACAGGGAATTCGACAAATCCTTGCCGCCCGAAGTTAATCTTCACCCATCATATATAAATCATTCCACGCAAACAATTCTTTTTCCATTCACCGCTTTCTTTTTCCACAACACCAAGAGCGGTGGCCTGGTGCGGCGGCCGGCCATCCACTCGCTACCAGCCCTGAATCAAACTGACAATCATCGTTGCCCATTTGCAACAATTCAGTATGGCAACACTCATATTCGGCAAAAACTGTCGACTTTCCAGGGGCGTCCCAGTAAAGTCGAATGCTGTGCTTGCGTGTTGCTCCGGCCCGTTTCCCGCAGGCTCGTGTAAATCCAGTCCAGCCATCCGGGTACCGGGCGGCGGTTGACGTATTCGACGATCCATATGCTGCAATCCTATTTTGGCCCGCGCCGGGCCGCTTGCCTGCTTGCCCTCGGTCTTGCCGGCGCCGCGCAGGCCCAGGACGCCGCCGACGCGTCCACCCCATCGTCCGGCAAGGCGGGCACCTGGTCGATCTCGGGTTTCGGCACGCTCGGCCTCGCCCATGCCACCGAACGCCAGGCCGACTACACCACGTCGGTGCTGAAGAAGAGCGGCGCCGGCGTCTCGCATGCCTGGAGCGCGGCCGTGGACAGCCGTCTCGGGGCGCAGCTCGACGTCAAGCTGAACCGGCGTTGGTCGGCCGTGGTGCAGGTGGTCAGCGAGCAGCGCCTCGACAATACCTACCGCCCCAAGGTCGAGTGGGCCAACGTCAAGTACCAGTTGACGCCCGAGCTGGCGCTGCGCGTGGGCCGCATCGCGCTGCCGATGTTCCTGACCGCCGACTATCGCAAGGTCGGCTATGCCTACCCGTGGGTGCGCCCGCCGGTCGAAGGCTACGGTTCGCTGCCGATTTCCGCCAGCGACGGCGTCGACGCCACCCTGCGCTGGGAGTTCGGCCGCGTGCGCAACGTGTCGCAGGTCCTGGTTGGCCACGACGACCTCGACCTGCCGGCGCCGCTGGTGGCGTATGGCCGCAAGCTGGCCGGTTTTTCCAACACCAGCGACTGGGGCAACCTCAGCGTGCGGCTCAACATGGTGCGCGCCGAGGTGACGACGAATGCCGGCAGCGCGCTGTTCGATGCCCTGGACGCGTTCGGCGCGCCCGGCCAGGCCCTGACCCGGCGCTATGCGATCGACCACAAGCGGGCGAGCATGCTCAACATCGGCCTGAACTACGACCCGGGGCAATGGTTCGTGATGGCCGAAGCGGGCAGCACCCGCACCCGTTCGCTGCTCGGCACCACCCACAACGTCTATGTGTCCGGCGGCTGGCGCTGGCGCGCGTTCACGCCGTACGCGACCTGGTCGCGCGTGCGCGCCGCCGGTGCCGGCGTCGAGGAAGGCCTGGCGCTGGACGGCCTGCCGCCGCCGCTGGCGGCGCAGGTGGCGGCCGTGAACGCCGGCCTGAACAACGTGCTGGCCACCGCCGCGCAGCAGACCTCGGTCGCGGCCGGGGTGCGCTGGGACGTGGCGTCCAACGTCGCGCTCAAGCTGCAGTTCGACCGCGTCAAGCCGGTCGACGGCTCGCGCGGCACCCTGATCAACCCGACGCCGGCCTTCCGTTCTGACCGCGCCTTCAACGTCGCCAGCGTCGCCCTCGACTTCGTATACTAGGATGCGCATGCCCAAGCTTCTGCGCCGCCTGTGTGCGGTCTTCATCCACGGCGCGGTCCTGGCCACCGGGACGGCCCATGGCGCCGGCACCGCCGACCTCGTGGTCGTGGTCTCGGCCCGCAATCCGCTGACGGCGCTGCGCGCCGAGCAGGTAGCCGCCCTCTTCCTCGGCCAGTCGGCGCGCTTCCCCGACGGTATCGAGGCCGAGCCCCTCGACCAGCGCATCGGCTCGCCCGTGCGCGACGCGTTCTACCAGCGCGTCGCCAACAAGAACCCGGCGCTGCTCAAGGCCCACTGGTCGAAGATGGTGTTCACCGGCCGCGGCCAGCCGCCGGGCGAACTGCCCGACAGCGCCGCGGTCCGGCGCAAGGTGGCCGACGACCCGAACGCGATCGGCTACATCGAACGCAGCGCGCTCGACCCGAGCGTGCGCGCGGTGCTGGTCGTCCAGTGACGGCGCCGGCATCCACGCGCGCGCGCGGGCTGTTCGGGCGCCTGGGCAAGGCCCTCGACACCCACGTCGCGCTGCCACTGTTCGCGCTGCTGCCGCTGGCCGCGATCTGGGCGGCGACCTTCCACTTCATCGACGCCGAGCGCGCCGCCGCCGTGCACGCTGCGCGCGACGCCACCCGCGAGCAGCTCGACACCTACGAAGCCCAGATGGCGCGCAACCTGACGGCGATCGACCAGACCCTGAAAGTGGTGAAGTATTCGGTCGAGATGAACGGCGCGCTCGCCGCCCTGCCCGCGCTGCGGGCGCAAGGCCTGCTGCCGCCCGCCCTGGTGTTCCAGGTCAGTGTCGCCGACCGCGACGGCCGCATCGTCGACAGCAATCCGCAGGTACCCTGGACGGAGGTCTCGCACGCCGCCTACTTCAGCCTGCACGCCGCCGGCGCCGCCGGCACCGTCCTGGTCAGCACCGCGAGCGGCGACGCCGCCCGGCGCGAGCCGCACCTGCACTTCACGCGCCGCATCGACGACGATGCCGGCCGCTTCGCCGGCATCGTCATCGTCGAAGTCGATCCCGGCTACTTCACCAGCTCCTACGAGCGCTCGCGCGCCGGCGAGCGGGGCCTGCTGGCCCTGGTCGGCAACGAGGGCGTCGCGCACGTGGTCCGCGTCGGCGACAAGGTGTCGTGGGGCCAGCGCTTCGCCATCGACGGCCTGGCCGACGATCCGGCGGCCGCGCATCCGGTGGCCATCCGGCCGCGCCCGACCGCGCCCGACGGCGTGGCGCGCTACGCCGGCGCGCGCCGCCTGCACGGTTTTCCGCTGACGGCCGTGGTCGGCCTGTCGGCCGACGAACAGATGGCCCCGTTCAAGCAGCACCGCGATACCTACATCGCGGCGGCGCTTGCGGCCAGCGCATTGCTGGTGTGCGTGGTGGCGCTGGTGAGCGCCTGGTCCTGGCAGCTGGCCAGGGCCCGCAGCCGCGAACGGCGCGCCCAGGAAACCTACCTGGCCGCCTCGGAAGCCAGCCTGGATGCCGTGTTCGTGCTGCGCGCCGCGGGCGGCGCCGACGGCGGCGTGAGCGATTTCATCATCGAGGACACCAACAGCCGCGCCGAACGCATCATGGGCCATTCGCGCGAAGCCGCGCGCGGCCGGCGGCTCGCGGCGCTGCTGCCGAACACGCGCCGCAACGGCATGTTCGAGCAGCTGGTGCGCGTGTACACCGAGCGCATCGTGCTGGAAAGCGACTGGCAGGCCGCCAACGGCCCGGCCGCCGGGCGCTGGCTGCACCGCCAGCTCGTCCCGGTGGAGGGCGGCGTGGTCGCCATGGTGCGCGACGTCACCGAACGCAAGCTGGCCGAGGAACGCATCCGCCACATGGCCCACCACGACGAGCTGACCGGACTGCCGAACCGCAGCCTGATCCGCGACCGCCTGGAACAGGCCGTGGCCCAGGCCCGCCGCGGCGGCGGCCACCTGGCGCTGGCCTTCATCGACCTGGACGGCTTCAAGCTGGTCAACGACGGGCTCGGCCACAATGCCGGCGACGAACTGCTGCAGGTGATCGGCCGCCGCATGGCCGCCTGCCTGCGGCCGGGCGACACGCTCGGCCGCCTGGGCGGCGACGAATTCGTGATCCTGCTGCCGGACGTCGCCGACAGCCCGCTGGCCGTGAGTCCGGTGCTGGAACAGGTGCGCCAGGCGGTGATGCAGCCGGTGCCGATCGGCGACCAGACGGTGCAGGTGAGCTGCAGCACGGGCGTGGCGATGTTCCCGCGCGACGGCGACGACCCGTCCACGCTGATGATGAACGCCGATGCCGCCATGTACCGTGCCAAGGACCTGGGCAGCAACAATTTCCAGTTCTACGCGCGCGAGATGAACGACCGCCTGGAAGCCAAGCTGGCGCTGCTGGAAGGCTTGCGCAAGGCGCTGGATGCGACGCTGGCGGACAGCCCCGCCCATGCCGCGCCGGCCGGACGCTTCCACCTGCTGTACCAGCCCAAGGTCGACCTGCGCAGCGGCCGCATCTTCGGTGTCGAGGCGCTGATCCGTTGGCAGCATCCGGAGCACGGCATGGTGGCGCCGCCGCAATTCATCGCCCTGGCCGAGCAATCCGGGCTGATCGTCGACCTGGGCGAATGGGTGGTGCGCTGCGCCTGCCGCCAGGCGGCCGCGTGGCGCGCGGCCGGGCTCGGCCCACTGACCGTCTCGGTCAACGTCTCGGCGCGCCAGTTCGAGGAACAGCACCTGGTGGAGCGCGTGGCGAACGCCCTGCGCGACGCCGCCCTGCCGTCCGCGGCGCTCGAACTGGAAGTCACCGAGAGCCTCCTGATGCGCGACCTGAACCAGGCAATCGAGCGCATGCGCGCACTCAAGGCGATGGGCGTGTCGCTGTCGATCGACGACTTCGGCACCGGCTATTCGAGCCTGTCGGCGCTCAAGTCCTTCCCGATCGGCACCCTCAAGATCGACAAGTCCTTCGTGCGCGACCTGGCCCACAGCCCCGACGACCAGGCGATCGCGCTGGCCGTGATCTCGCTCGGCCATCGCCTGCACCTGCGGGTCATCGCCGAGGGCGTGGAAACCGAGGCCCAGCGCGACTTCCTGCGCGCCCACGAGTGCGACGAGATGCAGGGCTACCTGTTCAGCCCTCCGGTGCCGGCCGAACGCATCGCCGCGATGCTGCAAACGCAGGCGCAGGCCGCCGAGCTGGCCGGCTGAGGACGACGATGGACTGGCCCGCAAGATTCAGCGCCGCATTCCTGGGCAGCGACCCGCAGCTGCGCCGCATGATGCGTTACTGGAGCGCCACCGCGCTCCTGTACGTCTTCTTCGTCGGGATCATGTACGCGCAGTCGCTGGCGGGCGCGGTATCGCACGACGGCACGGTCGCCCTGGCGCTCTACGCCGGCGCCGGTATCGCCGCCTTCTACGTTCTGGTGCGCGCCAGCGGCCGCCTGGGGCTGGCGCCGACCGTGCTGGCCGGACTGCAGGGCCTGTTCGGCATCAGCTGCAACATGTGGGCCTATTCCATCACCGGCCCGCTGCGCGGCGCCACGCTGATGGGCCTGATGGTGGTGGTGGTGTTCTGCACCTTCGCGCTGCGCCCGCGCCAGACGCTGCTGCTGGCCATGTGCGGCCTGCTCGGCATGGGCGGTACCATGTGGTGGCACCATGCCCACGACCCGCAGCACTATCCGGCCTACGCCGAAACCTTCACCTTCGCGCTGATGGCGGCCTGCTCGCTTGCCGTGACCTTCCTCACCGGCGAAATGAACAAGCTGCGCGCGCGCCTGAAAGCCAAGAAGGACATCCTGGAAGACGCGCTGGAGACCATCCGCATCCTGGCCACCACCGACGAACTGACCTCGGTGGCCAACCGGCGCCACATGAACGAGGTGCTGGCGGACCGCGAACAGGAGGCGCCCGCCGCGCCGCGCCCGGTGTGCATCGCCCTGCTCGACATCGATTTTTTCAAGCGCATCAACGACAGCCATGGGCACGCCGCCGGCGACACCGTGCTGCGCGGCTTCGCCGCACGCCTGCGGGCCGCCGTGCGCGAGGGCGACGTACTGGCCCGCTGGGGCGGCGAGGAGTTCATGTTCCTGCTGCCGGACACCGGGCCGCAAGAGGCGCTGGCGCTGCTGGAACGGATCCGCGCCGATGTCGCCGCCAGCGCCATGCCGGGCGTCGACCCGGCGCTGCGCATCAGTTTTTCCGGCGGCCTGAGCGTCCGCCGCGGCAACGAGCGGTTCAGCGACACCATCGGGCGCGCCGACAAGGCGCTGTACCGCGCCAAAGCGGCCGGGCGCGACCGCATACTGATCGAATGACGGCGGCGACTGGCCGTCGTCGCGAATCGGGTACGTTCCTCGTAAATCGCGTGACAGTTACCTGTTTGCAATTTATGATTACTTTCGTCAATTATTTCACATCCTGGTGGCCGGCTGTCGGTCGCAGCACTCCTTTCATGGTCAATGTCCACGATATCGCCGGCTGGCGGGAACGGATTTTTTCGAGCCTGCTGCCGGTCATTCTGGTTGTGGGCACGCTTTCCACCATCGGCATCCTCCCCTTCCTGATCCCGCAAGGCATGTGGCCGGTGGCGCTCGTCGACACGGCCGCCCTGCTGTGGATCTTCGTCATCTGGCGCCTCAGGCGCCTGTCCTACAGCACGCGCGTGATGCACTTCCTGGCGGTGGTGTACGTATTGTCGATCGTCCTGATGCTGACCGTCGGCGCGGCCAGCATGAGCTACATGCTGGGACCGCCGCTGATCGCGGCGATCCTGCTGGGCCTGCGCCCGGCGATGCTGGCGCTGGTCCTCGGCGCGGTGTCGCTGGTCGCCATGGGCGCGGCCGGCCACATCACGCTGGACGTGCCCGGCTGGGAACACGATCCGCTGAAGGCCTCGCTGGTGGCGGCACTCAACTACACGACGATCGGCGTGATGCTGACCCTGACCTGCAGCACCCTGCTCAAGGGCCTGTCGCTGTCGCTCGGGGAACTGGCGCTGACCTCGGCGGCGGTATCGCGCCTGAACGACATGGTCCTCATCGCCACCGCCGCCGCCGACCAGCAGGCCGACCAGCCGATCAGCTTCGCCAACGACGCTTTCCTGCGCCGCACCGGCTACGCGCGCGACGACATCGTCGGACGGACCTTGCACGTGCTGCGGGGCGCGGACACCGACGAAGCCGTACTCGCGCGCCTGTTCCAGGCGCTCGCCGCCGGCCAGTCGTGCAGCGCCGAACTGATGATCTACCCGCGCCTCGGCGACCCGTTCTGGGTGGAGATCGAGGCGATGCCGTTCGCGCGCTCGGGCGAGCGTCCCAGCCACTGGGTGATCGTCGGACGCGACATCACCGAACGCCGCACGGCCGCGGCCGCGATCCACCGCCTGGCCTTCTACGACGTGCTGACCGGCCTGCCGAACCGGCGCCTGCTGATGGAGCGCCTCGGCGCGCTGGTCGAGCCGGCGCCCGCCGGCAGCGGGCTGTGCGCGGTGCTCTACCTCGACCTCGACAATTTCAAGGACGTCAACGACGCGCGCGGCCATGCGGTCGGCGACACCCTGCTCGGACATGCGGCCGCGCGCCTGGCGCAGGCGGTGCGCGCCGGCGACACCGTGGCCCGCATCGGCGGCGACGAATTCGTGGTGCTGCTCGAGAACCTGGATGCCGATCCGGCGGCGGCCGCGCGCGCCGCCATGGCGGCGGCCGGCGTGGTGCGCGCGGCGCTGATCGCGCCGCTCGACCTCGACGGCCAGCCCTACCGGGTAACCGCCAGCATCGGCGTGGCGCTATCGCTGCGCAACGGCGCCAGCGCCCACGACCTGCTGCGCGAAGCCGACACCGCGATGTACCACGCCAAGGCCGGCGGCAGGAACGGCGTGGTGCTGTTCGAGGGCGCCATGCTGGCCGAGGCCCAGCACAAGCTGTCGCTGGAGCGCGACCTGGCCCGGGCGCTCGACAACGGCGAACTGGCGATGCACCTGCAGCTGCAGGTCGACCGCCACGGCGCGCCGGCCGGCGCCGAGCTGCTGATGCGCTGGACGCGCGCCGACGGCACCGCGGTGCCGCCGGACGTCTTCATCCCGGTGGCGGAAGCGAGCGGCATGATCGTGGCCCTCGGCCAGTGGGTGCTGCGCCAGGCCTGCGCCGCCTGGCACCGGCTCGACGCCAGCGGGCACGCGATGCCGCTGTCGATCAACGTCAGCCCGCTGCAGTTCCGCCAGCCCGACTTCGTCCAGCAGGTGCGCGCCATCCTGGGCGAGACCGGCGTCCCGCCGCACCAGCTGATCTTCGAAGTCACCGAAGGCCTCCTGATCGAGGACATCAACCAGACCATCGTGCGCATGCACGAACTGGCCGGCCTGGGCATCCGCTTCTCGGTCGACGACTTCGGCACCGGCTACTCCAACCTGGCCTACCTCAAGAAGATGCCGCTGTACGAACTCAAGATCGACAAGAGCTTCATGCGCGACACCCCGCACGACGTCAACGGCACCGCCATCGTCAAGTCGATCCTGTCCATGGCCGGCCACCTGGGGCTGCGCGTGGTCGCGGAAGGGATCGAGACCGAGGCCCAGGCGTGCTACCTCGCCGAACAGGGCGGCACCTTCATGCAGGGCTACCTGTATCACCGGCCGATGCCGCTGGGGCAGTTGATCGAACGCCTGGGCGGCGGCCGGACCGGGACGGCCGCAGTCGCTGTCAGCGCCTAGTCGCGGCAATCCACGCGTCATCCAGGCCCTACTGCCCGGTCTGGCGCGCCAGCGCCACGAAGGCGTGCAGGTAATCCGTATCCCAGTCCGCCTCGCGCGCGCCCAGGTGGATGTGCTTGCGGATGCCCTCCGGCCCGAGCCGCAGCGTGCGCAGCTGCAGGTGCGGCGCGTAATCGGTGACCAGCCACTTCGGCAGCGCCGTCACGCCGCGCCCGCTGGCCACCATCTGCAGCATGATGTCGGTGGTCTCGATGGTCTTGTGCTGGCGCGGCCTGACCCCGGCCGGCAGCAGGAACAGGTTGTAGACGTCGAGCCGCTCGACCGGCACCGGGTAGGTGATCAGGGTTTCGCCGGCCAGCTGCGCCGGACTGACCTCGTCCTGGCCGGCCCACGGGTGGCCGGCATGCACCACCAGCACCTGCTCGTAGCCGAATACCGGTTCGAAGCGCAGGCCCGGCAGCAGCACCGGATCGGGCGTGACCACCAGGTCGATCTCGTGGCCCGCCAGCGCCTTGACGCCGCCGAACTGGAACTTCTGCCTGACGTCGACGTCGACCAGCGGCCAGGCCGCCAGGTAGGGCGCCACCACCTTCAACAGCCACTGGTAGCACGGATGGCATTCCATCCCGATGCGCAGGGTGCCGCGCTCGCCGCGCGCGAATTGCGCCAGCTGCGCTTCCGCCAGCACCAGTTGCGGGAGCAGGCGCTCGGCGACGGCATGCAGGTACTCGCCGGCCTGGGTCAGGCGCAGCGAGCGCCCTTCGCGCATCCAGATCTCGGTGCCGGCCTGGTTTTCCAGCTTGCGCATGCTGTGGCTCAGCGCCGACTGGGACAGGTGCAGCGCTTCGGCCGCGGCCGTCACCGAGCCGTGGCGCCGGACCTCGACCAGGATCTCGAGATGGGAACGTTCGAGCATGGTATGAATGAAATCGATGGATACGTGAAAAACCACCATTTTACTTCATTGACAACGCCCCTTAGCATGAACGGATTCAATCGGTGAGGAGTTTTTCATGGCATTTGTTCATAACTTGGGTTTCCCGCGCATCGGCGCCGGACGTGAACTGAAGTTCGCGCTGGAGGCCTACTGGCGCGGCGAGACTTCGCGCGAGGCCCTGGCCACGGTCGGCGCCACGCTGCGCCGGCGCCACTGGGCGCAGCAGGCCGGTCTCGACCTGGTGCCGGTGGGCGATTTCTCGTTCTATGACCAGGTGCTCGACATGAGCGTCACCCTCGGCAACCTGCCGGCGCGGGTACAGGGCTTCCATGGCGACGCGCTCGACAATTATTTCCGCGTGGCGCGCGGACGCTCGGTCCAGGACGCCGATGCGCATACGGACCACGCCGGCTGCTGCGGCGGCGTCGCCGCCGGCGAGATGACCAAGTGGTTCGATACCAACTACCACTACATCGTCCCCGAATTCACGGCCGCGACCACGTTCGCGCTTGAGCCCTCGCGCCTGCTGGCGCAGTTGCGCGAAGCGCAGGCGCAAGGCGTGCCGGCCAAGCCGGTGATCATCGGCCCGGTGACCTACCTGGCGCTGGGCAAGGCCAGGGACGGCAGCGACCGGCTGGCGCTGCTGCCGGCGCTGCTGGACGCCTACGCGCAGCTTCTGGAAACCCTGGCGCAGGCAGGCGTCGAGTGGGTGCAGGTGGACGAGCCGCTGCTGGTGACGGCACTCGACGCCGACTGGCAGCACGCCTTCAACTTCGCCTACCACCAATTGAAGGCCTGCCGCGTCAAGCTGCTGGTGGCGAGCTATTTCGGCGCGCTCGATGAAAACCGCTACCTGGCCGCCAACCTGCCGGTGGCCGGCCTGCACGTCGATGCCGTCAACGGCCGCGACGACATCGTCCCTCTGCTCAACGTCCTGCCGCCGCACAAGGTGCTGTCGCTGGGCGTGATCGACGGCCGCAACGTCTGGAAGACCGACCTGAACGCGCTGCTCGACTGGCTGGAACCGCTGGCCGAACGCCTCGGCGAGCGCCTGTGGATCGCGCCCAGCTGCTCGCTGCTGCACGTGCCGGTCGACCTGGACCGCGAAACCCGGCTCGACGCGGACATCAAGTCCTGGCTCGCGTTCGCGCTGCAGAAGCTGGACGAACTGCGCGTGCTGGCGCAGGCGCTGCGCGGCGGCCGCGCCGGCGTGGCGGACGCGCTGGCAACCAACGCGGCGGCCCTCGCAGCACGGCGCGCCTCGCCGCGCGTCACCAGGCCGGCGGTGCAGGCGGCGCTGGCGGCGATCGACGCCGCCATGGGCGAACGCGCCAGCGCCCACGAGGCGCGCGCCGCGACCCAGGCCGCCGTGCTGCAACTGCCGCCCTACCCGACCACCACCATCGGTTCCTTCCCGCAGACGGCGGCGATCCGCCAGGCGCGGCGCGCGCACAAGGCGGGCCTGCTGGACGGCGCCGGCTACGAGGCGGCGATGCGCGCCGAGATCGCCCGCGGCGTGCGCGAACAGGAAGCGCTCGGCCTGGACGTGCTGGTGCACGGCGAGGCCGAGCGCAACGACATGGTCGAATATTTCGGCGAACAGCTCGACGGCTACGCCTTCAGCGAAGCCGGCTGGGTGCAGTCCTACGGCTCGCGCTGCGTCAAGCCGCCGATCCTGTACGGCGACATCGCGCGCCCGGCACCGATGACGGTGAAATGGATCGCCTACGCGCAGTCGCTGACGGCCAAGCCGATGAAGGGCATGCTGACCGGCCCGGTGACGATCCTGAACTGGTCCTTCGTGCGCGATGACCAGCCGCGCGCGGCCACCTGCCGCCAGCTGGCGCTGGCGATCCGCGCCGAGGTGCTGGACCTGGAACGGGCCGGCGTGCGCATCATCCAGATCGACGAGGTGGCGCTGCGCGAAGGCTTGCCGCTGCGCCGTTCGCAGTGGCGCGACTACCTGGACTGGGCGGTCGCCGCCTTCCGCCTCGCCGCCAACGGCGTGCAGGACCGCACCCAGATCCATACGCACATGTACTATGCCGAGTTCAACGACATCGTCGCGGCCATCGCCGCCATGGACGCCGACGTGATCACCATCGAGACCGCGCGCTCGGACATGGAACTGCTGGACGCCTTCGACAGCTTCCGCTACCCGAACCAGATCGGCCCCGGCGTGTACGACATCCATTCGCCCAACATCCCGACCGAGGCCCACATCGTGGGGCTGATGCGGAAGGCGGCCGAGCGCATCCCGGCACGGCGGCTGTGGGTGAATCCGGACTGCGGCCTCAAGACGCGGCAGTGGGACGAGGTGGTGCCGGCGCTGGCCAACATGGTGGCGGCGGCCAGGACGCTGCGGCGGACGGTCCCGGACGCCCCTTCGCGGCCTTGACCGGCACCGGCGGGATGTACGAAAAACCGATATCGATGTGCGCTATCGGTCGTTCATTTTCATGGCGAACGGGGTTAAGGTGGGCTTCCCATCACCGACCGCAACCGCCATGACCGACACCCTCACCGACGCCCTCAGCCCGGGCCGCACAGCGGCACCCTGTCGCAGCCCCGCCGATCGTCCGCTGCCCACGCCGGCATCGCCGATCTACCTGGACTACGCGGCGACCACGCCGGTCGATCCGCGCGTCGCCCAGGCCATGCTGGTGTACATGACCGAAAAATTCGGCAACCCGGCCAGCGTCTCGCACGCCTTCGGCCAGGATGCCGCGTATGCGGTCGAACGCGCCCGCGCCCAGGTCGCGGCGCTGGTCGGCGCCGCCGCCCACGACATCGTCTGGACTTCCGGCGCCACCGAATCGAACAACCTGGCGCTGAAAGGCGCGGCGCACGCCAACCGCGCCAAGGGCCGGCACCTGGTCACGGTGGCGACCGAGCACAAGGCCGTGCTGGACACCATGCGCCGGCTGGAGGGCGAAGGCTACGACCTCACCGTCCTGCAGCCGCAGGCCAATGGCCTGCTCGACCCGGCCGCCTTCGAAGCGGCGCTGCGGCCGGACACCATCCTGGCATCGGTCATGATGGTGAACAACGAGATCGGCGTGATCCAGCCGATCGCCGAACTCGGACGCCTGTGCCGCGCCCGCGGCGTGCTGCTGCACGTGGACGCCGCGCAGGCGGCCGGCAAGCTGGCGATCGACGTCGACCGCCTGCAGATCGATTTGCTGTCCCTGAGCGCGCACAAGCTGTACGGTCCCAAGGGCATCGGCGCCCTGTACGTGCGCGGCAACCCGAAGGTCGCGCTGGAAGCGCAGATGGACGGCGGCGGCCACGAGCGCGGCCTGCGCTCCGGCACCCTGCCCAGCCACCAGATCGTCGGCATGGGCGAAGCCTGCGAGCTGGCGCGCCTGGAGATGGACGGCGAAGCGGCGCGCATCGGCGCGCTGCGTGCACGCCTGCAGAGCGGCCTGGCGGCCCTGCCCGGCGTGCGCTTCAACGGCGACCTGCGCCGGCGCATCCCGCACAACCTGAACCTCAGCTTCACCGGCGCCGGGACCGGACCGCTGGCCGACAGCTTGCCCGGCATCGCGGTGTCGGCCGGCTCGGCCTGCAACGCGGCCCACGCCGCGCCTTCCCACGTGCTGCGCGCGCTGGGTTTGAGCGATGCGCTGGCGCGCAACGCGATGCGCATTTCGCTGGGGCGCTATACCAGTGCGGCGGAGGTGGAGCATCTGTTGTTGCAGTTGCGCCTGGCGCTGGCTTAGGACATGACGATCGATGTACCGCCCATGCGACCATGTCGAAGCTGAACAAGGAGAAGACCGCCGAAGGCAACGCCGGATGGCGACGGATGTTATATCGGAGAATTACCGCAACTTTTGCTGACGCATGACTTACAATTCATTACAATGCATGAAACATGTATTTACATGCTGATTGTGATTGGTGAATTCGCCATGTTTCTCGAGGCTTTTTTGATAACCTCACTCGAGACATGGCAACAATGTCATGCTCTTCGAGGTAACGATCCATGTCAGCCCAGCATTCGCCGCGCTACCTCCAGCTGGTTTCCACACAGGAGCAGGTATTCGCCGACTGGCTGGCACATGTCCGCACCGAGATCCCCTACGCTTGCAGCATTTCCCGTCCGGCACTGGTCAATACCCTCCCCTTGTTTTTCGAGCACCTGGTCCTGGCCACGGTGGGCGAAGGCAAGCCGTTCGATCACTCGACGATCGCCGCCGAACACGGGGGCCAGCGCGCAAGGGTGACCCGCTTCAATGCGGGATCGATCGTCCACGAATTCCAGCTGTTCCGTTCCGCGATCCTCAGCGCGTGGCACCGGGCCGGCATCAGGCTGGAACTCGACGAAGTGGAGCGGCTGAACAATGCCATCGACGAGGCATTGCGCGAATCCCTGACCGGCTTCTCGGTATCGCAAGTGCAGATCCGCGAGCAGTTTTTCTCGGCGTTGACCCACGATTTGCGCACCCCGCTCGCCGCGGCATCGGTTGCCGTGCAACTCATCCATGGCATGAAGGATACCGCACGCGTACGCCAGATAGCGGCGATCGCCATGCGTCAGCATGCGACGCTGGACACCATGATTTGCAACCTGCTCGACATGATGGTCCTGAATGCGGGCACCACCGCACTCGAGGTGACCGACGCCGAACTGTACGAACTGGTCTCCGAAGCCGTCGTCAGCGTGACCTTCTCATCCGGCCGTGAAATGCGGCTTACGGGGCAACCAATTTACGGCAAATGGAATGCGGTGGCGATTCGCCGAGCGGTCGAGAATCTGCTCAACAATGCGGTGAAATACAGCGACAAGAACACCCCGATCGACATCGTCGTGGCGGCAAAAGACGGCACGGCGACCATTGCCGTCACCAATACCGGCCCGCCGATCCCTGTCGAACAGACCGAAGCGATCTTCCAGCTGTTCAGGCGCGCACCGGGCGACAAGGAAAAAGGCATTGCCGGTTGGGGGATAGGCCTGCCCTACGTCCGCACCGTGGCCGAACAGCACGGGGGACGTGTTACCGTCGACAGCGACGGCGCACGCACGACCTTCCTGCTGGCCTTGCCCCTGGACCGCATCGACGATGCGGACGGATGACCGAGGGCGGCCGCAGGCACGCCGTCGCGCTCCGCTATGCCACGAGCATCATGCCGCGTGCCTCGTCCAGTTATAAAATAACCGCCTGGCTGTCCACTGAATTCCCTTGAGGTACATCGTATGTCGGTCCGTTTTCGCAACAATGTTCACGTAGCCGGCTTCGGTGACGCAACCATGATATTCGTCCATGGCTTCGGCTGCGACCAGAGCATGTGGCGCTTCGTGGCGCCCGCCTTCCAGGAACGGTTCCGTACCGTCAGCTTCGACCTGGTCGGCAGCGGCGAGTCCGACCTGCAGGCTTACGACCGCGACAAGTACGCCACGCTGCACGGCCATGCCGACGACCTGCTCGACATCGTCGACACCTATGCGCACGGTCGCGTCGTCGTGGTCGGACACTCGGTCGGCGCCATGATCGGCATGCTGGCAACGATCAAGGCACCGGAGCGCTTCGCCGCGCAGGTCATGGTGACCCCGTCGCCCTGCTTCATCAACGACGGCGACTATGTCGGCGGCTTCAACCGGGACGACATGGACATGCTGCTGGCGACGCTGGAAGACAATTTCCTCGGCTGGTCAATGAAGTTCGCTCCCCTGATCATGGGTGCGCCCAACCATCCGGCACTGGGCAACGAGCTGGCGCGCCGCTTCTGCCGTAACGACGCCGCCATCATGCGCCATTTCGCACGCGTCACCTTTCTCGCCGATCACCGCGCCGACCTGTTGCGCTCCAGCGTCCCGGCGCTGATCCTGCAATGCAGCGACGACCTGCTGGTGCCGCATGAAGTCGGTCCCTACCTGCTGCAACATTTGCCTCACAGCACGCTGCGCGTCGTCAACAACGTCGGGCATTGTCCGCACATGAGTGCACCGAGCGCGAGCTCCATGGAGATCGATGTCTTTCTGGCGCAGGTGTGATCGTACGGTCGTATCCGTCGCAGCGCAGATGATACGGCCGACCGATCCAGGGGTTGAACGCGTTGTTGTTGCGAACGCCTGGGCCGGCGCAGGCAAGGCAAGGCATTGGCGTCCAGTTGAACCGCGTCGAGTTATCGGTCGGGTTGGGTCTGCGCTCGCGTAGCTAGCGTGTTGTTCCTGAAGGAGGAACCCCAATCGAGCCGCCAAAAGCGCTCGGCCCTTGGGAACTGTGCCGGATAGTACAGGCAAGAAAAAACCCGCTGTCTCTTGCGAGAACAGCGGGTTCTTCTATCTCCCTGAACACTCAGGGAGAATGTTCTGGCGGAGACGGTGGGATTCGTATTGGATGGCGAGCACCGCATCAATACTATGTTCCACGACTCTACCGATTGCCCCTTACCCTCACCTGTACCCTAAAAATACGGAGACTCCGCAGGCGCAGGACATCCTCGCTTCCCAGAGCCATAACCAAAACTATTCAAGATGGGTCAACAACAGCCGAGCTCGCTGCCGAGCTTTATCAACCTCGCATACTAAGTACAATTTTACGATACCTACAGCACCGTTGTCCCGCGCTCCCACTCACTTCAAGAGGGTTGGTATGGAACATCAGACAGCTGCTGCAGACCGCCTGATCCGAATCGAGGAGGTACTCCACATCTGTGGTTTATCACGTAGTGCCCTTTACGCGAGCATACAAGAAGGTACGTTTCCTGTTCAGGTCAAGCTCACTAAGAAGTCGTCGGCCTGGCTCTATAGTGAGATTCAGGCATGGGTTAGCGCGCGAGCTGCAAGCAGACGCTTCGTTCCGCGGACCTAAGTCCGACTATCGATTTGACATTTATTTAGCTGGGCGGAGACCGCTTCTTGCCGAGCGTTTCTCGCCTATACGATCTGAGCAGGTAGAGCGCCTAACAAAATCGTTCGACATAACCCATCAATAGATGAGCGAGAACGCAAGCGAAAGGACCGCTTAATGGATGTCTACTCGTCGCTCACGCTGCTAACTCTGCAGGCAAACAACTCAATAGTTTGCAAGCCGTATGAGGTCTCGGCAGCAGCTACAATCATCGACATTAGTATGATCGAATTTGAACAGGCACCAGCTTCCGTTCTTAGGCTCCTTCGACATATTCACGTTTCTCGACTTTGAAGCGATACCGGCCATCTTGGGACCTTGCAACCGAAACGTTGCTGTCATCCATGTAGACAACGCCGAAACGCGCATTCACCCGGATGTCCGGAAGGTACGGGTCCTGCATCGCAGCGAGCCCGAACCGGGACAGGTCAGCGGCTGCTGCCGGGCGCAACCGCAGGTTGAGCCAGTGCCGCTCGTGCGCGGCCCGCGGCGTCTGCATCGACTCGCTTTGCCAATAAATCGGCAAGCTGCTCCAACTGGCTGCGCGAGAGCCCAACGTTCTGGCTGACCCGCATATGCGACCGTAACTGCGGCTCGACCCCGCTCATTGCCGCCAGCATGCTCACGGTCGCCAGTTCGCGCATCTGCCAGTCCAGGTTGTCACGCTCGAAGATGTCGCCGAACAGATGGGTCTTAAGGTATTCATCGATCGATGGCGCAAATTCGAATAGCGCGCCGCGTATGGGGGCTCCGGTAAGCTTCGTCTGGTTCGCCCTTCCGGCCGCGAGTAACGCGTCACCTTTTGGTATCGGGCGCCTTGGCGGCTGTCCAGGCGCATCATTTATGCCACGCGCCCGGCGCGCTTCCAGCACTCGCATCAGTTCGCCAAGTGCGTTCAGGCTGCGAGGAAATCCCGCATAGGCATATACCTGGACAAGTACTTCCTTGGCATCGCTGACGCTCAGGCCAGCATTGAGACCCGCCTCGAGGGCTTTCCCGAGGCGGGCGATATCGCCCACGGCGGCCAGTGCGGCGACAGGGATCACTGCCTGCTGGCGTGCGGATAACGACTCGGAACGTGTATCCGCGCCTTTGTCATGCACAGTAGTCTGTTGCGCACTTGCCTCTCCGTGCGCTGCCAGGCCGAGGCAGATCGCCAGCGCGAGGAGCCCCTTGATGTGCGGGTCAGCGCGCATTGTATTGTTCATCGCTGACCTGCTCTTTCCATTCGACTCCCTTGCCGTCCACCATGCTGGTGACGGCCAAGTGTGTCATTTTCGACGTCGGCGTGGCGCCATGCCAATGCTTGATGCCGGGCGGGCACCAGACGACGTCCCCGGGGAGTATCTGCTGCACCGGCTTGCCCCACTCCTGCACCAGTCCGGACCCGGCGGTGACGACCAGGCGCTGCCCGGACGGGTGGATGTGCCAGGCCGAACGTGCACCTGGCTCGAACGTGACGTAAGCGCCTGAGGCTTGGATTCGCTCATTGGCCGGCCAGAGCGGCTCGACTGTCACGCGGCCTGTGAAATAGCTGGCCGGACCTACGCTGGGCGGCTGTGAACCAGCCCGTGTGAGCTCTTGGCCTTGGCGGCTGTCTTGCGGAGCGGCCGCAGCTTGAGCCGCAACCAACAACGCCGACAAACCCAGTCCGAAAAATACGTTCATCCGATACTTCCTTTCATCTGTTCCAGCGCAAAAGCAGGGTCGCCGCGAGGGAACCAGACCGCTATCTCCGGCGCCGGGCTTTACACGTTTGCCTAGCTGATAAGCATAGTCGCAAATGCATCGCAGCGAGCCTGCGAACGATCGTATGCCCTTATGAACAAAACTCATGAATAGGATTGGAAACTGCATGGCGCAGTCTGGCGTCGGCCATATCATCGCGGTCGCGTACTAGGCGCTCCGGTACGTTCGGACAGCAGCTGCAAACATGCCTTTGTGCGTTTATCATTGGCCGCATATGAATACGATATCCACTCCGACCCTGACGTCAGCGGAAAGTCTTGCCAATTACCCGCCCGGGGATCGGCTTAGAGAAAGCCATGGCCCAGCCTGGCACAACGTGCAGATGTCGGTGTTTTCGCTCTCTTCCGACGAGGAAGCTTTCGACATGCCGGCGGTGAACGAGCCGTTCATCGTGTGGATCGTTGCGGGCGAAGCCTACACTGAAGAACGGGAACTGGGCGGTGAGTTGGTCACGACCCATATCCGGCCTGGCTCCCTCTTCCTGACAATGGCGGGCGCGCCCTATGCCTTCCGGTGGAAGCGGGTATCGAGCGAGCCGCTCGAGGTGGTCTTGCTGCTTCTCGGCATGCCTATCTTCGAATCCGCGCTGCAGGAATTGTATGGCGAGCGGGCACAGGAGGCCCACTTTCGGAACGCATCCGGCGCGGAGGATGCACAATTGGTCACATTGTTGACCTGCCTGCGCGGGGAACTTCGACAACCGAGCGGGAGCGTCCTCTTCGTGCGCGGCATGGCCGACGCTATCGCCGTACACTTGGCGCGAAATTACGTCGACATCGGCGGATCGCAACGCGATGGCTCTGCTCTCCCGGCCTACAAACTCCGCCTGGTCACATTGTGGATGGGCGAGCATCTGGCTGAGCCCTTCAACCTGGCAACGCTGGCCGACATCGCCGGCATGAGCGATTTTCATTTCAACCGGTTGTTCAAGAAGGCGACAGGCCTGCCACCTTCCCAGTATCACATCAGACTGCGCATGGAAACGGCACGGCGCCTGCTACGCGAGAGTGCGACGAGTGTGGTCGATATTGCCAACCAGGTCGGCTATTCCAACCCCAGCCACTTCGCCCAGCAATTCCGCAAAGAGACAGGCTTCACGCCTAGTGACTACCGGCGCCAACGTTGATGGTGATCCAGGTCCGGCGCCGTCCCTTCCCTCAGGCGACGCTGCTTACCCGGGCGTCGACAGCAGGCCAGCGTCAAGTTGATCGCCCAGATCTGGGAACGTTTCACAGTCTAAACACTGGATTACGCCGACACAGGTCAGTGTAAAAGTGAGTTGGACGCAGGTAGAAATCAACCGCTGTGCCAGGATCTTCCGTGTAGTCAGTGTCGCTAATCATGGCGATACAGAGCTCAGGCCGCACAGACTTGATTGCCGCCCGTAGCTCCGTCCCAGAGTACGCGGCAAATCCGTTACCGACGATGACCGCGTCTACCGCCTCGCTCCGCACAACATTCACCGCTTCCTCTATACCGCTTGCCACAGTCACCGAACAAGCGAAGCTTTCGAACAGGATGGCAAGTGTCCTCGAGTTCAGTAGACTGCTGTCAATCACTAGAATATGCATGAGACCCCTTGGCATTGCGCAAAAAGCGGCCATAGACCGCAGGCCGACGCCGACAACAAAACTGCCGCCGGCGCCTCACGCTCCTCAGGCGATGCTGCTTACTCGGACATCGATAGCAGGCCAGGGTCGAGGCGGTCGCCCTGAATCTGGATCTGCGCCATCTGGGCATTGATCTTCTCGACGTCCGCCGGCGTCAGCTCCAGGTCGATCGCCTTGATGTTGTCATCGATGTAGGCGATCTTGTCCATCCCCGGAATCGGCACGATCCACGGCTTTTGCGCCAGCAGCCAGGCCAGAGCGACCTGCACCGGCGTGGCGTTACGCTCGGAAGCGAAGGAACGCAGGACTTCCACCACTGGCATGTTCGCCTTGATCGCCTCTTGCGTGAAGCGCGGGAAATTCGCGCGCAGATCGGTGGCGCTGTCAAACTTGGTGCTGGTATCGATGGTACCGGTCAGGAAACCGGTGCCCAACGGCCCCCACGGCACGAAGCCGATCCCGAGCTCTTCACATACCGGCAGCACTTCGGCTTCCGGTTCGCGGGTCCAGATCGAATACTGGTTCTGTACGGCAGCCACCGGATGCACGGCATGCGCGCGGCGAATCGTCGATGCGCCCGCTTCGGACAGGCCATAATGGCGGATCTTGCCCTCATTGATCAGATCTTTCAGCGTGCCGGCAACGTCTTCGATCGGCACGTTCGGATCCACACGGTGCTGGTAGAACAGGTCGATGTAATCCGTCTTCAGGCTGATCAGGGAGGCTTCGGCAACGGCACGGATGTTCTCCGGACGGCTGTCGGTACCGGTAATCGCACCGTTCTCCAGCTTGAAGCCGAACTTGGTGGCGATGATGACATCCTTACGCAGCGGCCCAAGGGCTTCGCCCACCAGTTTCTCATTAACGTAAGGGCCGTAAGCCTGGGCGGTATCGAAGAAGTTGATGCCCCGCTCGACGGCGGCGCGCAGTACGCGGACACCTTCGCTTTCATCCACGGCCTTGCCGGTACCGAAGCTCAGGTTCATCGCTCCCATGCCCAGTGCCGATACCGTCAGACCACTGTTACCAAGTTGACGCATCTTCATTTGCTTCTCCATGTGATTGATGGCAGCTCACTGCCGATACACACACTTTATCGGTCAAGGTTTGCTGCCTCTACCACTGCTTTGCCCGCGCCATCGGGATTTTGCTAAAAGCCGAAGCGGCAGGGTGAGGCCGATCGCCAACAGAGTCAATCGCCGCTGACCTTGCCCAGCCACTCCGTCACCCGCTGGAGCGTCTGTTTTTCCTGGGTGTCCTGCATGACGAACCCACTATTCACCAGGCGCGCTTCTGGCGCATGCGCAGCCAGCACGGACAGGCTGTCACCTGGCCCGTAGCCACCATGGGTGATGAAAGGCACCAGTGTCTTGCCTGCCAGGTCGTGACCGCCAAGGAAGGACCTGATCACCGGTGGCGCGGTCTCGCCCCAGATCGGAAAGCCCAGGTAAATGATGTCGTACTGTACGATGTCCGGCAAGTTCGCCTGGAGCACGGGCCTGATGCCGCCGTCCCGCTCGCGTCGCGCCTGCTCGACCGTTTCCCGGTAATCCTCCGGATAAGGCTTGGCAGGCTGGATCTCGAACATCACTGCGCCCATCGCCCGGCTGATCTGCCGCGCGATGACGCGTGTATTGCCGGTACGGGAAAAATAGACGACGACTGCCTTCTTTCCCGACCGTGCCACCGCAGCGGCGCCGACAGACCTGGTGCCGGCTAGCGGGAGCAGAAGTGAGGCCGCCAAGGCCTGGCGGCGCGACATGGTGGTGAGCGCAGTCATTCGATGCCTCAGATGTCGAGCTTGCGTTCGCTCATCCATTTGACGATTTCCGGATCGCGATGGGAGAAGAAGCTGCTTGTACCGGTCTCCAGCGCCGCGATCGACGTCATGTCTTCCGCACCGAGTTCGAAGTCGAAGATAGCCAGGTTCTCAGCCATGCGTTCGCGCCGAACCGTCTTTGCCAGGGCAATGACGTTGCGCTGCATCACCCAGCGCAGCACGACCTGGCCGATGCTCTTGCCGTGCGCCGCGGCGATCGACGTCAGCACCTCGTTCTCAAACAGATTGTTCCTGCCTTCGGCGAACGGCGCCCATGCCTCGGCCTGTACGCCGTGCTCGCGCATGAACGCCACGGCGTCGGCTTGCTGGTGGAAGGGATTGACCTCGATCTGGTTGACCGCCGGCGCGATCGCGTTGAAGGCGATGATATCCATCAGGCGGTCTGGCTGGAAATTGCTGACGCCGATCGCACGCAGTTTGCCGGCGCGGTACGCATCTTCCATCGCTCGCCAGGAGCCGTGCACATCGCCAAACGGCTGATGGATCAGGAAAAGATCGAGGTAGTCGAGTCGCAGGCGCTCCAACGAGGCGTCGATTGCCGCTGCCGTGCGTTCGTAGCCCGTGTCCTGCACCCAAAGCTTGCTGGTGACGAACAGGTCATTGCGTGCGGCGCCGCTGGCCTTGAGCCCCTCGCCTACCGCGCGCTCGTTCATGTAGGAAGCCGCGGTGTCGATCAGGCGGTAGCCCGACTCGATGGCGTCGATGACCGCGCGTTCGCATGCCTTGGGATCGGGAATCTGGAAAACGCCGAATCCCAGGAGAGGCATCTGCAGACCATTATTGAGGGTTACGTAGTTCATTGTTGACTCCTTTGGTTGATAGGTGGGCTGCCAACAGCGCAGCTCCCAGGCTGCCCAGTCCGGCAAGGCCGATGATCCACGCCATGGTCCAGGGCGTACCGTCAGCGAACCAGCCGACCATCGCGGCACTCAGGATCCCGCTGCCGTAATGCATGGCACCGACCAGCGACGAAGCGGTGCCAGCCCGTTCGGGATGTGCCGCCAGCGCGCCGGCCACAGAATTGGCCACGATGAAGCCGTTCATCGACATGTAGAAAAAGATGGGAAGGACAAGGCCGGTGAGTCCGCCCCAGTTGAAATGCGCATCAAGCAGCAGGACGACAGCCGAGGCAGCCAGGATCCACGTCCCGAGGCGGAACATGCGCTCGCTGCCCATCCGGCGCAGCAGTCGCGCATTGATGAAGTTTGCCGCCATCATGCCGGCGATGTTCACGCCGAACAGCAGCCCGTAGGCCTGCGGCGACACGTGGTAGTACTCGATGTAGACAAAGGGCGTGCCCACGATGAAGGCGTATGCGCCGGCATAGAAAAATCCGCCTGACAAGGCATACCCAAGAATGGCGGGGTCGCGGATCAGTGCAGTGTAGCCTTGCAGGGCATTACGCAAGGCGTCGTCGGCGCGCCGCTCCTTGGCCAGGGTTTCCGGAAGCAGGCGCAGCAGCAGCAAGGTGAGTACGCCAAACCCGACGAGGCTCCAGAAAATGCCGCGCCAGGACGCATAAACCAGCATTTGCCCGCCCAGCAGCGGGCCGGCGAGCGGTGCGACCCCCATGATGAGGATCAGCGTGGAGAGGACCTGTGCCGAGTGCTCGCGCCCGTACAGGTCGCGCACCATTGCGCGCGCCAATACCGGGCCCGCGCTCGCGCCAACCGCCTGTACCACGCGCCACCCCATCAGCTGCCATACGGTAGCGGACAGCGCACATCCGGCAGAGCCGATAACAAACAGGACGACACCCGCTGCAACCGGCAGACGTCTGCCGCTGCGGTCGCTGATCGGGCCCCACAGCAATTGCCCGGCGCTGAAACCGACCAGGAAGGAGGAGAACGTCAGTTCCATGCTGGCGGAACTTGCGTGCAATACCTTTGCAATCGTGGGCAGCGCAGGCAGGTACATGTCGGTGGACATCGAGGCGAACGACATGAGGGTACTCAGGACGAGCAGAATACGCAGTCCGGCGCCATGCGCAGCGCCCATTTGACGTGCGGTGGCAGGCACGGATGTGTGCTGAGGAACAGACATGGGAAACCCTGAAAAGTACCGGAAAATGACTGCCATCCTCCGGATGTAAGAAACAGACCTGGAAGATCAGGCTGCGCCAGCGGGGCCCGGCAGCGAAGCCATATCGATCACGAAGCGGTAGCGCACGTCGGCCCGCTCCATACGTTCATAGGCCTCATTGATCTGTTCGATCCGGATCATCTCGCATTCCGGCAGGATGTTCTTCTTCGCGCAGAAGTCGAGCATTTCCTGGGTTTCTCGGATGCCGCCGATCGGCGAACCGGCAACGCGGCGCCGACCCAGCAACAAAGGTACCGTGTTCGTCTCGTTCATCGGGCCAATCTGGCCCACAATCACGAGGGTACCATCCACGTCGAGCAGAGGGACGTAGGGGTCGAGGTCGTGCTTGACCGGAACCGTATCGATGATCAGGTCGAAACTGCTCGCGGCCGATGCCATCGCGTTCGCGTCGCTCGAGACCAGCAGGCGGTCGGCTCCCAGCCCGAGGGCATCCGCTTCCTTGTCCCGGGTGCGGCTCATGACCGTCACGTCGGCGCCCAGGCCTACCGCAAGCTTCACCGCCATGTGACCCAGGCCGCCCAGGCCGATCACGCCCACGCGGCTGCCGGGGCCGACGTTCCACGTACGCAGCGGGGAATAGGTCGTGATGCCGGCACACAGCAGCGGCGCGGTCTTCGCCAGGTCCAGCCCTTCCGGCACGCGCAGGCAGAATTCCTCCCGCACGACCAGGTGTTTCGAGTAGCCGCCATGGGTGTGTTCGCCGGTTACGCGGTCAGTACTTGCATAGGTACCGGTGTTACCCTCGCGGCACAGTTGTTCTTCGCCCTTGTGGCACTGGTCGCACACTTGGCAGCTGTCCACCATGCAGCCGACGGCAACGTGGTCGCCTGCCTTATAGCGCGTTACCGACGGCCCGACCTCGATCACACGGCCGACGATTTCATGGCCGACCACGATCGGATAATAACTCCAGCCCCAGTCATTGCGTGCGGTATGCAGATCTGAATGGCACACGCCGCAATACAGGACTTCCATCGCGACGTCGTTGGGACGCAGAGCGCGCCGTTCGAGTTCGAAAGGTGCCAGCGGTTTGGCCGGATCGAAAGCGGCATAAGCGGTAGTTTTCATGGATTCTCCTCGATGTAAGACAGGCAAAGATCAGAAGCGCTCGTAATGTGCCGATATCAGCTTCCAGCCTTCGCCAGATCGTTCAAGCTGCATGGCAAACCGCAGCCGCCATGGGGCTTGCACGCCATTGATCGTTGCATTGAAAATGCCCCTGCCGGTGACGCTGGCAGCGTCACCGGTGACCTTGACTGACATCTGGTCGATGTCGATCCTGTGGTAATCGAATTGCCTGCTCTCGATCACCTGGAACCATTCGTCGCGCGGCTGCCGGTAACCGGTGATGTGCACCAGCGAATAGTCGGACGCAAGCATGCCGGCAAGCAGATCGGTGCGCCTTTCCACCATCGCTGCATGGAAAGCGCGCATCAGCGTCAGGACCTCCGCTGCATCAGTAGCTTGCGCTTCGTGCGCCATGGCGACGTTCTTCCGATCCATCACTTGGGCGCCAGCTCGCCGTACCAGTAAGACGCGGTAACGCCGCCATCCATCAGGAAGTCGCTGCCGGAAATGAATGCGCCGTCCGCGCCCATCAGAAGTGCGGCCACGTTGCCGACTTCGTCCGGTGTACCGGCGCGGCCGGCCGGTGAAAGCGACAGCATGCGGCGGTAGCCCTCGCCACGAGGCCCGGTCAGTTCGTCCTTGGCCAGTGGCGTCATGATGATGCCCGGGCTGATCGTATTGATACGCGCGCCACGCTTGCCCCAGCGAACCGCTTCGGCCATCACGCGCAGCGAATTGCAGCGCTTGGAAATCTGGTAGGCATGCAGAGAATCCTTGACCTGATCCGGCTGCAGCATCGGCAGCGCCAGCAGTTCATCCGCCGGCGTCGTCGCCAGCAGCTTGTTCTGCTCCGGCGACAGGCCGGGCAAGCGATGGCCCGACTGCGAGGCGATGACCACCCCTGAACCACCCGGCGCGATAATGTTGCCGAATTCCTCGAGAATCACGGCGGTGCCGAACAGGTCAACGTGCAGGATCGTTTCCGGCGACGCCTGGCTGGGCGAGACGCCCGCCGCATGGACCAGACCGGACACATCGCCAATGGAGGCGGCCAGTTCGGCCAGCGCATGGATGGACTCGCGCGACGAGATATCGACGACGGCCACGCTGACGTCGAAGCCCGCCTCGCTCAGGGTCTTGGCTGCCGCATCAGCGTTGTCGCGGCGCAGGTCGGCCAACAGCACATGCTTGTCTGCGCTGACACGCCTCGCGATCGCCTGACCGATCGATCCGGGTCCGATTACTACATTCACTTGGCTCATTGTCTTATCCTTTTGGGTTGCGTTGACATTAGCGGCCGACCAGTTTCTGGCGGTCCGGCGAGTAACGTCCGCCCTGCACCGTGATCTGTTCGAGTGCCGCCGCGATGTCGGCGATATCCTGCGGGCTCAAGGTCACTGCCGCGCCACCGATGTTTTCTTCGAGGCGATGCAGCTTGGTCGTACCCGGAATCGGCACGATCCAGGGACGCTGGGCCAACAGCCAGGCCAGCGCGACCTGCGCCGGCGTAGCGCCCTTGTCGGCGGCGATCCGGCCAACCAGCTCCACCATGATTTGGTTCGCTTTACGCGCTTCGGGCGTGAAACGCGGCACGGTGTTGCGGAAGTCCATGCTGTCGAACTTCGTGTTCTCGTCAATGGCGCCGGTCAGGAAGCCCTTGCCGAGCGGGCTGAAAGGAACCAATCCTATACCCAGCTCCTCCAGGAGAGGCAGGATCTCCTGCTCCGGCTCGCGCCACCATAACGAATACTCGCTTTGCAGGGCCGCCACCGGCTGCACTGCATGTGCACGGCGGATGCTGTCCACGCTGGCCTCGGACAGACCGAAGTACTTGACCTTGCCTTCCTTGATCAGGTCGCGCACCGCACCGGCCACGTCCTCGATCGGCACATTGGGATCAACGCGGTGCTGGTAAAACAGGTCGATGCGGTCGGTACGTAGGTGCTTCAGCGATGCTTCTGCAACCGCACGGATACGCTCGGGACGGCTGTCCAGTCCAGCTGCGGTACTGCCGTCGCGAAAGCCGAACTTTGTCGCGATGACGACCTGGTCGCGGACAGGTTGGAGTGCTTCCCCGACCATCTCCTCGTTCAACTGGCCGTAGGCTTCGGCGGTGTCGAAAAAGGTGATTCCACGTTCGAAGGCTGCGCGGATCAGCTTGACTGCATCGGTGCGGTCCGATGCCGGACCGTAGCCGAAGCTTAAGCCCATGCAGCCAAGACCGAGTGCCGACACTTCCAGTCCGCTGGTTCCAAGTGTGCGCTTTTGCATTTGCTTCTCCCTGTGCTCGTTGATGAAGCCACTTTAGCGCGCTACCGCCTGCTCGATAAGGTGGTGAAACGCGCATGAAGTCATTAGCTGTAATCATGAATCGGCGCCAAATCAAGGGCGCGAAAACGATACCGTGTTGCCTGGCTGGCTCACCGTCAGCTCGATTCATAAGCCGTTCTAATCAAGGCTTGCGTGTCGGCCCGTCTTATCAGGTGCCGCGTACGCCGATACAGTAGCCGTACGCCTATCGACGGCATCAGCAACATGAACGCCGCTGGACGGCACCTCGAAAAAAGGGAACATCGTGAGCAAACAGAACCACACAATGCTGGTAGTCGGCGCGACGGGAAGCGTCGGCCGCCATGTCGTCGCCGAAGGTTTGCGCCGCGGCTATGCCATACGCGCCCTCGTCCGCGACAGACAACGAGCCGGCCGTGTGCTGGCGCTTGCCGAAACAGTGATTGGCGACCTGACCGACGCAAGGACCCTCGATGCTGCAGTGGACGGCATCGACGCGGTCGTGTTCACCCATGGATCGAACGGCGCGGCCCCGGGGCCGGAGGCCGTCGACTATGGGGCGGTACGCAACGTACTGGCTGCCCTGCGCGGACGCCGGATACGCATTGCCCTGATGACGGCGGTGGGCGTCACTGACCGCAAGGGCGCCCATGACTGGAAACGCAGGGGCGAGCGGCTCGTCAGGGCGAGCGGCCTGCCCTATACCATCGTGCGCCCGGGCTGGTTCGACATGAATGGGGACGACCAGCACCGGCTGGTCATGCTGCAGGGCGACACACGCCAGTCGGGCACGCCAGCCGATGGCGTCATCTCGCGCGCACAGCTCGCGCGGGTACTGGTAGCGAGCCTCACCTCGGAGGCCGCGTTGAACAAGACCTTCGAGCTCGGCGCCGAAACCGGTCGACAGCAGGACGACTTCGATGGTGTCGCCGCAGTTCTCGCCCCGGATGTGCCGGGGTTACTGGACGGCGCCTATGATGCACATAACATGCCGGCCCTAGACGAACCCGCGCGGGTACGCGCCGACCTGGACGCGGTGCGTGTCGCGTTTGCGCCCGCTCCGGCTTTCACAGGCGAGTCGTAGCCCAAGGGAGGCACGCCCCATCTGACCTACCGGAGCGCAGCATGGCCCACCGGATGCTTGTTCTTTGCGTGCCGCAGCACCCCACCCGGCATCGGTCGCGATGTGGCCAGAGCGGCAGGTTGCCCTTCTTTTTAAAAGGTGAATGTAATGAAAATTGTCCGAAATGGTACACAGGCTTCCGCCGCAGGGCCTGCCGATTGGTTTACCGGGAATGTCAGGATCGACTACGCCTTCAAGGCTGAAGGCGATGGCCGCGCCAGTGGAGCCATCGTGACGTTCGAGCCCGGAGCCCGCAGCAACTGGCACAGCCATCCGGGCGGCCAGAGCCTTGTCGTACTCAGCGGCGTTGGCTGGACGCAATGCGAGGGCGGTCCCCGTACCGAAATTCGAGCCGGTGACGTAATTTGGTGCCCTTGCAAGAAACGCCACTGGCACGGCGCGTCCCAGACGACTGCCATGTCACATGTCGCAGTTACCGAGATGATCGATGGCCGTAGTACGGACTGGATGGAACCCGTCACCGATGACCAGTATCTTGCAGGTCCATTGGTCACCGACTAGGAACGGAAAGCGCCAGACGTCTGGCGCGCCTGCGATTCATGCCGGTCTCGCACGTCATCGCAGCGAGTGGTAGCCGGCCAACGCACTACAGCCCGATTTTCGAGTGACCACTGTAAGAGAAGCCGCAAGCGTCGATAAGCAGTCGCGGTCCGCGTGCGCTGATTAGTGGGGCGAATGAACTGGATTGCGGTAGGTCTGACCGATGTCGACGCGATGGAGGTGGAATCCCGGCGCTCAATCACGTCCATCCACTCGACCTTGCTTGGCCATGGCTCGGTCCGTGTTAAGCGCTGCGTCGCTGCTCACTCGGCGCCGTTCTTTCCCTGATAGACCTGGATCATACCGCCATCGACCACCAGCTCGAAGCCATTGACAAAGCTTCCCAGCGGCGACGACAGGTAGATGACAGCATTGCCGATGTCCTCGACTGCACCTACTCGGCCAACCGGGATCTCGTTCGCTACGCGCCCGATATAGGCCTGAACGTACGCCTCGCTCCAGCCCATTTCCTTGCCATAGCCTTCGGTAGGCACGACGCCCGGCGCAATGGCGTTGACGCGAATACCGCGGGTGCGCAATTCATTGGCCCACGTGCGCACGAATGACCTCAATGCGGCCTTGCCTGCCGCGTACAGGCTGAAGTTCGGCATTCCCATCTGCGCCGTGATCGACGTGTTCACGACGATCGAACCGCCCTTTCCCATCAGCGGCAATGCGGCCTGCACGGTGAACAGGACGCCCTTCACGTCGACGCCGAAGCTGCGGTCGAAATCTTCTTCGGTGATGTCTTCCAACGCAATGAAGCCGCCACCGCCGGCGTTAGCGAAGAGGACGTCGAGCCTTCCGTGACCAGCGCGGATCACGTCGGCCACATGTTGCAACTCGGCTTTTACGGTGACGTCGGCACGCACCGCGCGGGCGCGTTCGCCCAGCGTGGCCACGGCCTTGTCAAGTGCATCCTTGCGCCGGCCGGTGATGTACACGAATGCGCCCTCCTCGACGAGACGGCGCGCCGTGCCGAGACCGATCCCCGAATTACCGCCGGTGACCAGGACAACCTTGTCCTTCATGAGTTGCTGTTCCATTTGCCGCTTGCCTTTCGTAAGCCGGTTCAACTTGCAGGATTCAGGAGAATGTGACATCCGGCAGCCGGTCCAGCATCTTGTCCAGCGTGATCGGGTAATCCCGCACCCGGATCCCGGTCGCGTTATAGACCGCGTTAGCGATCGCCGCCGGCACGCCGCTGATGCCGAGCTCGCCCACTCCCTTCGCCTGAAGCGGGCCGGCGGTCGGGTCGACCTCGTCAAGGAAGATCACTTCCTGGTACGGAATATCGGCATGCACAGGCACCTCGTAGCCTGCCAGGTCATGGTTGACGAAGAAACCGAGACGCTTGTCAACCACCAGGTCTTCCGTCAACGCCGCGCCGGCCCCCATCGTCATGCCGCCGATGATCTGGCTGCGCGCCGCTATCGGATTCAGGATGCGGCCGGACGCGCACACCGCCAGCATCCGGCGGATACGGATTTCACCGGTGGCCGCATCCACCGCCACTTCGGCGAAGTGGGCGCCAAAGGTTTGCTGTGCGAAGCGCTTGGACAAATCACCGTATTCCATCGTGTCTTCCGCGGCCAGTTCTCCAGCCTGCACCGCATCCGTCAGTGGCCGGCTGGCGCCGCCGGCGCGCACGCGTCCCGCGATGAATTCAGCGTCGCGCGCGGGCATCCCCAGGCGCCCTGCAATCATGTCCCTGAGCTTGACGCAGGCGGCGTACACGCCTGCCGTCGACGACGCGGCGCCAAATTGGCCACCAGAACCCGCTCCTTCGGGAAAACGCGAATCGCCAAGGTGGACAGTGACCTTGTCCAGGCCGACACCCAGCATTTCGGCCGCGGTCTGGCCGAGAATGGTGTAGGTACCGGTGCCGATGTCAGTCATGTCCGTTTCCACCGTGACGCCGCCCCGACGGTCGAGCGTGACCTTCGCGCCTGACTTGGCCACCGGTGCACCGCGGATCGCCGACGCCATACCGATGCCGATCAGCCAGCGCCCTTCGCGCCGCATGGCCGGTTTTGGACTACGCCGGTTCCAACCGAAGTGCGCGGCGCCGGTCTCCAGGCACTGCACCAGCTGGCGCCGCGAGAACGGCTTGCCTGGCGACTCGGGGTCGACCTGCGTGTCGTTCAGGATGCGGAAGGCCACCGGGTCGAGCCCGAGCTTCTCGGCCATTTCATCCATCGCGATCTCAAGGGCCATCATGCCTGGCGTTTCGCCCGGTGCGCGCATCGCGCTGGCTTCCGGCAGGTCGAGGTGCTTCAGGGTCAGGCGCGTCATGCGATTGGCGCCGGCATACAGCAGCTTGGTCGGCGCAGTCGCCGTTTCCGGCCGCTCGCCGATGTTGCCGGACGTACTCTCATGCGCGATCGCCATGATCTTGCCATCCTTGTCGGTGCCGATGCGAATACGCTGTATGGTCGCGGCACGGTGCGTCGTGTTGTTGAACATCAGCGCGCGCTGCAGCGTCACCTTCACCGGCCGGCCAAGCTGGCGCGCGGCCACTGCCGCCAGCACGGCATCCGAAAGGACCGAGCCCTTGCCACCAAAGCCGCCACCGATGAACGGGGAAACGATGCGGATGTTTTCCTTCGGGATGCCGAGCGTCTTGGCCATGTCGCGCAGGCCCCAGCTGACGATCTGGATCGCGGTCCACAGCGTCAGCTTGTCGCCCTCCCAGGCGGCGATGGTCGCATGCGGTTCCATCATCGCGTGGCCATGGTCGGGCGTCGTGTACGTGGCATCAAGCTTCACCGGCGCGGCGGCAAAGGCGGCGTCGAAATTGCCGGCGCTCGAGTGCATCGAGGGATTTTGCTGCAGCTCCTGCTGCCCTTTCGGCTTCTCATGCGCCGTGGCGAGGTCGTAGCTGCCTTTTGTCCGGGCGTAGCGCACACGCACCAGCGCGGCCGCGGCGCGCGCCTGTTCGAAGGTTTCGGCGACGACGATCGCCACGGCCTGGTGGTAATGGTCGACGTTCGGTCCTGCCAGTGCCCTGACGACGTAGAATGCGCCCGCCTCCAGCTTCCCCGCATTCTGCGCAGTGATGATGCCGACCACGCCGGGGGCGGCCTTTGCCTGTGCCAGGTCGATGGATTCGATGCGTCCCTTGGCGATGCCGGCGCCGACGATATAACCGTAGGCAGCACCAGGCGCGGCCTGGTGCTGCTCGTAGGCGTAGGGGGCGGTGCCGGTCGTCTTCAGGTGGCCGTCGATGCGCTCGGTGGGCTGGCCCACTACTTTCAGACGATCGATCGGGTTGTGGGTGACTGGGGTATCGAATTTCATGCCTTGGCCCTCGCTTCATGCAACACCGCGTCCAGCGTGCGCTCGACGAGCGCGATCTTGAACGCGTTTTCGTTGGTGGTCTTGGCGCCTGCCAGGAGGCGCGCCGTGACTGCCTTGGCCCCTTGCGGCAATGCGGCCTCGGCCGAATTCATCCGCCAGGGCATGTGGGCGACGCCGCCCAGCGCCACGCGGCCACTGCCGTCGGCCTGGACAATCGCGCCGATGGAGACCAGCGCGAACGCATATGACGCGCGATCGCGCACCTTGTGGTAGATGTGCTTTCCGCCCGGAGGCTTCGGCAGCGTCACTGCGGTGATCAGCTCCCCGCGCTGCAACTGGTTCTCCAGATGTGGCGTCTTGCCAGGCAGTCGGTAGAAATCGGCGATCGGAATGTTGCGCCGGGTACCGCTCACCTGCACCGTTTCGACCGCTGCATCCAACGCACGCATCGCCACCGCCATGTCGCTCGGATTGGTAGCGATGCAGGCGTCGCTGGCGCCGATGATGGCATGACCGCGTGTGTAACCGCCAATCGCCGCGCAGCCACTGCCCGGCTGTCGCTTGTTGCACGCCATATTGGTGTCGTAGAAATAGGGGCAGCGGGTGCGCTGCAGCAAGTTGCCCGCCGTGGTTGCCTTGTTGCGCAGCTGGCCTGACGCGCCTGCCACCAGCGCCCGCGACAGAAGCGCGTAGTCGCGGCGCACGCGCGCATCCGCCGCCAGGTCAGTATTGCGCACCAGCGCGCCGATGCGCAGGCCGCCGTCCGGCGTCGCTTCCACCTTGTCCAGTCCTAGTCCGTTGACATCGATGAGATGCGGTGGCACCTCGATCTCGAGCTTCATCAGGTCGAGCAGATTGGTGCCGCCAGCGATGAATTTCGCGTCCGGCCTGTGCGCTATTGCTGCCACCGCCTCTTCGACTGAGCTAACACGTTCGTAGGAAAATGCCCTCATGCCTGCCTCCCCACGCCGCCAACTTCACTGATCGCCTCAATGATGTTGGAATACGCGCCACATCGGCAGATGTTGCCGCTCATGCGCTCGCGCAGCTCGTCTACCGACAGCAGCGGGCGAGCCGCGATGTCGGGCGTAACGTGACTCGGTACACCGGCCTTGATCTCGCCCAGCACGGCAACGGCCGAGCAGATCTGGCCCGGCGTACAGTACCCGCACTGGTAGCCGTCGTGCTTGACGAACGCTGCCTGCATCGGGTGCAGATGGTCAGGCGTGCCCAAGCCCTCGATGGTCGTGACGCTGTCGCCTTCGTGCATGACGGCCAGGCTCAGGCATGAATTGATGCGCCGACCATTCACCAGCACGGTGCAGGCGCCGCATTGGCCCTGGTCGCACCCCTTCTTGGTACCGGTAAGATGCAAATGCTCGCGCAGGGCGTCGAGCAGCGTCACGCGAGTGTCCAGCTCGAGCGTCGTGGGTTTGCCGTTGATGGTGAGGCTGACCTTCGATATAGACGGCGCGCTTACGGTAGTGTCGCGCGCCTCCGCTAGCGGCGCTACGCTCGCCACGGTCGCGGAGGCTGCCACCGCAGTGCCGGTCTTCAGAAAATCGCGCCGATTGAAATCGCTGCGCTCGGGAGTTCGCATGAAAAATCCTCCAGTTGAGGGGCGCGACGCAGCGCCACACCCGGTCATCAACTGTAATGAGCACAATTGAAATTGATTAGTCCATGAATAGCGCAAAAGCTTATGAGCACAGCTAATCAATGACCTGGGGTATTCCCGTGAGTGACGGTCACGATTGATTGAGAAGCCGCTACAATCCAAATGACCTGATTAGCTGAGTGAATAAATCGTGAAAGAGAACCTCAATGACCTGAATGCCTTCGTGCTCGTCGCGCGCGAAGGCAGCTTTACGAAAGCCGCTGCCCGCCTCGGCGTTTCACAGTCGGCATTGAGCCAAACGATCCGCGGTCTCGAGGAAAGGCTCGGCATACGCCTTTTGACGCGCACCACGCGGCGCGTTGCGCCCACCGATGCGGGCGAACGGCTGCTGGAGATGATCGGCCCTCGACTGGACGGGATCGAGCACGACTTGACCACGCTCGGTAATTTGCGTGACACGCCCGCGGGAACGATCCGCATCACCGCGTCGGAACACGCAGCCAATAGCATCCTGCTACCCAGGCTGATGCCGCTCCTGTCCAGCTATCCCGACATCCAGCTCGAAATCAACACGGACTACCGAATGGTCGACATCGTCGAGCAACGCTTTGATGCCGGGGTGCGCCTGGGAGAGCACCTGGCGAAAGACATGATCGCCGTCCGCATCGGACCCGATGTGCGAATGGCGGTCGTCGCCTCCCCGGCATATTTCGCCAACCGGAAGGTACCCGAGAAACCGCAAGATCTTACTGACCACGATTGCATCAATGTACGGTTGCCGACGCACGGTGGCCTGCTTCCCTGGGACTTCGAGAAAGAAGGACGCCAGCTGAATGTACGTGTGGAAGGCAGGTACATTTTTAATGGATTTCCTCAAGTGCTGCAGGCGGCCATGGCTGGCGGCGGACTGGCATTCATTCTCGAAGATGTCGTGCGAGTGCAGTTGGCGGAGGGCAGCCTTGTTCGCGTTCTGAACGACTGGTGCAGCGTTTTTCCAGGCTATTACCTGTATTATCCCAGCCGGAGGCAGCCGTCGGCTTCCTTTACTCTTGTGGTCGACGCATTGCGGCTGAAATGACTGAATTTCTACGAGTTTGTTAGCCACATGCGAGGCTCACGGTCTTGGACTGATAAAGGGACTAAAGCAAGATGCGCTCTTGAGCCAGGAAGTGACATAAACGCAGCCCCCCTTCAGGGCTGCGGTTAGAGGAGCCGCAGTGTTCTCCCAGCCGGACCTCGTCGCGAACGCAACGACGCACTCAAGGTGTTTCCCTTCTCGACGCATATATTAGTTCATCAAGAATATTAACCAAGTCAGCAACAACATTGTCGCTCATATATAGCCCATGCCGCAGTCCCTCGAATTCGCCGAGAACATTGTAAACCTTAATTTTGCATAAGATGCCAGGCGGTGCAGCGTCCACCTCTATCATTGTATTGAGCCAGCGTCGTACTCTAAGATGTCCGACCGATAGTGCTAATGACATATAGCCCAGAAGATAAACGAGGCCAGCGAACCCAAATGAATAAATTAGCGCCAACGTCAATTTCCCATTGTCATCGAGAGCAACGCTGAATAACTTCGCCACCATCGTCGCTACAATAGAACCGCCGACTAAACTGCTAACATACATAATACCATACCCGATTAGCGTGTCTGGAAGCCGCCAATTTATAGTAACAATTTCACTTCGCCGTGCAAATGCGAATGATATCCAATTAAAAGTTTGCATTAGACCAAGTGAAAGAGATGCTTCGTCTCTCGTTGCGCGCAGCAGATAAATTGGGACTTTTATCGAGGTTTTGCTAGCAGCGGCTTCTTCGCCGTGCGGGGCAATAAGAATTAATAATTTTATGCTCACTAGCATGACAATCGGAAATAATATCATCATTCCATAAGAATTCATAACAACCGAAGGAAAACAGCTTAATACCAAAGTCCACAACAATGAATCGATTAAGCTAGCGATAACCGCGACTCCGGGCCAATATTTCTCCTTTGAAATAGGCGTTATGCTAACAAATGGTGTTCCCATGCAGATTAGCCCTTTTACTCTACAATTTTCGGGTAATTTTTTTAGCGCCTCATATGCAAGAGTACCTCCGTGACTATGCGCCACTATGAAGTGTTCAATTTTCTCACCATTAGCCGCATTTTGAATTATCTGATGCGCCAATCTCGCTGCAGCTTCCTCACGGGCAGCGACACAATTTCTACCGCTCCAGTAGAACGAATTTATCTTGACATTCGTCGGCAGACCATCACGTAGACAGCATGCCAGCTTCGACGTATTTTCAAACCAAGCGCTTTTTGGCTTTAACCAACCGTTCGCCCAGGTTCCGTGAACTAAATGAACAATAATTTCGTCGGCCATTTCTCAGTATTTTAAATGAAAGCGCAAATATCACATACTTAAGGGGAGTTCTCGCCCGACAAGACGCTCCTAATTTCAGGGCCCAGCTTAGCATAAGTGAGACTCCTTAATTGAGAAGGCCTTATGGATCCGAACACGAGTAAGTCTAAGGCTGTGCAACCACGGAATAAAGGGCGACCTCTCAGACAAAATCTTCTAACATAATCGATATTTTATAGCCAACCGAATACTTAGTCTGCGTATAATTTTTACCTGAAGGCTAGATGAAGAAATGTTTTACCAAAGAGCAGACCATTGAATTTTGCGTCCTGCCCAGCCAGCGCCGGCGTCATCGGGGATCTCGGCAGGAAGCATAACATCATAGAACAAACTTTTTCCGGCGGCGGAGCAAATACAACGGGATCATAGCGCCCGTGGCGTAGGGTGAATGACGTGGAAGTCGAGAACACAAGCTAAAGAAACTGCTTGCCGAGCAGGTCCTGACAAGCAAAAGACTAAAGGAGATCACTGGGAAAGATGATAAGCCCGGCAGCCAGGAAGAGAGCGCTTGCGATCCTGAAGAGTAACGGTTTATCTGAACGTGCGGCCTACTGTCTTTGCAGGGTAAGTCTGCGCGCAAAGACTTACAAATTCGAGCAGCTAGCCAAGGATCAGCCGCTGGAGCACAACTGATCGAAGCTTCAAGTCGCTACCCGCATTTTGCCTTTCGACGTATCGCTGTGAGGACGGGCACGAAGGTAGACCCTGTGTAGAGCGCCTATGGAGCAGGCAGACTATGAGTGAATCTAGCGAAGCGCCAGTCTTAGAAACGCCGCGGTGACGACGACATCCGCGTTCCCAACTCGACTACGCACCAGGGGGTGTGGACGTATGACCTCGTGCAGGACCAACCCGCTAACGGTGGCCACTCAAGATTCTGTGCGTCCTCGACCATAACACTCGAGAATGCCTGGCGATCGAGGTGGGCAAGTCGCTGCGCAGTCAGCACCTGAACCTGACGTTGTGCAGGCTGATGCGCTTCTAAGGTAAAACGGCGATGATCCGGTCGGACGACGGCGCCGGGTTCACCGCAATGGCCCTCATGAAATGGCTGCGCGACCGCATTATCGAGCTGGGCTACATTAAGCCTGACAGTCATTGGCAAAACGGCTCGTCAAGTGTTTTAACGGCACGCTGTTATGAATGTCTGAACCAGGAATCGTTTGTCAGCCGGAGGCCGGCCAAGCCAATCTTCGAGAAATGGCCGCACTTCTATGAAATGAGCGGCCGCATTCTCAACCTGGCAACCGCACGCTAGGCGCGTTGGACGTGAATAGCGAAAGGAACCACCGCCTGAGGTCGAAGATTAACAATCGCGGCGGCTACAAATTAGCCGCTCAGGTCAGCCACATGGACTTAACCATAGCAACTGTCATTGAATCAAATATGTAGCTCTTTGCTCGTATTATGACAAGCTCGGCCTTGCTAACGGAGCAATGTATCGCTACACTAGGAATTAGGGCCAGTTGCTCCCTAGAACGACCGTGAACATTAAGCAACGTGCGCAAAGATAAGTGCGGCAAGTTTATACATACTGTACTCTACACCTAGTTTTGCATAAATCGATTAAACATTCTCGCGCATCTATTTCAGTACCGAGGCTGCGAGCAAGCACACCACTCAGCGAAAAGTACATACGAGATGGAGCTTATTATTAAATAATCCCCTTTCCGAACCAAAACTTATTTTTAGAAAAGTAAAACTAATTTTGAATTCTTCGTAAAGTGCCATGCGCTTTACAACTAAAAAACGCGCAAGAATACTTATTATCGAAAATTTATGATAGAGATCCCTACACCTACTTCTGGCGAGCCTAAACATCTTGTGCGAAGCGAAAAATTGGTCGAGATTGCAAATCTAGAGGTAGATTGCAAGATTGGCAAAGACCGTCATTTTATCGCGGCGGATCGAAAAAATCGGTGGCGTATTATATTGGGAATGTTCTCAGTAATAGGCTCCGCAATCATGGCTTCGGAGTCCGGCCCCGCCCTTTCAAAGCTGATTCAAAGTTACTTTTCCGATGATAAGCACGTAGCTGGCCTACTAGGTTTCCTTGGGACCTTACTTCCTCTATTAGTCGGGATATCTACTGCCATTATCGGGTTTCTAGGACTTGAGAAACAAACTGCACAGCACCGATTTGTTGGAAATTCCTACATTGAAATTGCGAGAAAAGCTCGATCACTCATCAACGACATCAATGCCAATACGGCAACCTCAGCCGATTATCTTGGCCGGTATGAGAAGCTCTTAACCCACTATCTTGAAGTTAATAAAGAAGGAGAAGGCTACCCAACAAACAAAAAAGACTCCGACAAGGCTATGCAAATGAATGAGAAGCGCAGAAGCGCAGTCAAAGCAAAACTAATGGAGTTTGACGCAGCAACGTTAGGACTCAAAGAAAAACAGAGCCTTCCAAAACTAAATTTACGAACAGCGATAGCGCGAGGGACGAAACTAAAATTTGCAGCAATATTTTTTAAAATCGGGATTATTAGAAAATCGGACTATAAAAAAATTCTTACTTCACTATAGTAATCAGCCAGCCGTATATTTATAATTTACATTTCGGGTAAATATACTTGAGATATAGGTTTATACGAGATTACTATGACTTGCGTGACTTGCTTTGAATTGCAGATGAAACTTACTCGCGCATAGTAAATTCATATTTTTCGAAGGCGCCTCAAGCGGATAATGGATCTCTGACCCATTTCGAAAGATCTATCGCATGCCTCAAAAGAATTCATACTTAGAGTCATCAACCCGCTTCGCACCTCCGCCTAGCACTTCTATTCGGCGTTACCTCAGGGGCGGATCATTATCAAATATTCATCGACTGGGGCCAGTGCGTTTCCGATTTTCCCCTCTGGTATCGCAATATCAAAACCCGCAAATTCTTTCTGATCAGGAGATGTAACCGGTCCTTGGCTTTGCAACTTGCGTCGCCCCTGAGGTTTATACGAATATTTAGCCTTATAGATATCGACGTGCCGGGCAAGTGGCTCTAGTCGCTCGATAACTGAAGGGATATCAGCAACTCCACTGCTTGAATAACTCCATAAACACGACCACTGATTCTCCAGGCAGGATGAGATTACTTTAGCGATTGTTTCCTCAATCGACGATGCGTTGCGAGTAAAAAACTCAGATGCGAAACGTCCTTCGGGTCCTTTAACAGGGATTGAAGCTTTACCACTAACAACTGGGTAGTCGTAGCGTACGAGCGTCTCCAAAACATGATAATACCGGCTGTATTCGTCACGAGTGTACGGGGGGTCTAAGTAGACCGTTACTTGGCGCCCCCGTAGAAGAGACTTGGCCTGCTCAAGAGCATGTTGCCAAGGACCATCAACTTCATGTATTGCATGTGCAACGCACTCGCTCTCGGAAGCCAAGCTAACTAATCTCGCAGAAAATTCCTGCGTTATTGACATCGTACGTCGAGCGATTGTTTCTTTCAGCTTTCCATGCAGTTTCTCCGGCGAGGACGGGTCAAACCGTGGCTGAGCAAAGTGTCCGCCGTAATTATCAGCACACGCACTTACTGCACAGATCAACGCACCGAGGGCCCATTGTCGCTCGTCATGATTTTCGAGTCCATCGATCGCTACTCTTAGACAATCTATTTCAGCTGATTGTCGCACGCCGAAGAACAGGTTTGCGTAATATTGCGTAAATAGAATGGGAGGAAAAATATTTTTGTCGCTCCTTCGTCGATCAATTTCCTTAGAAACATTACGCTCTTTGGAAAACCGTTCAGTATTTATGCGTCGGTAATTACACGCCCAGGTAATGAACTCCTGCTTGCCGGCCTCGTTCAGCTCTGACATTAAGAATCCCTCTTCCTTGTCAATATCCTTTCCGACTAATTCATAAAGTTTTGAAAAGTTAGACTTGGCAAGCTCTACTACCCTTCTAACTATGTCTTTGGCGCGGGAGGCGCTCATTCCTCCACCCTGCACCACCGCCAAGTGGCGTGAAAATGACTGCGCGTCTGATGCGTAGACCTCCCATCTTTGTGCTAAGGCACCCGTTGCGGCGCCCGATCCACACATCAAATCGAGGATTACGCCATTGCTCGGGAGATATGCCTCTAATACTTCACTAATCGCCGGACACAGCAGAGTTTTGGCCCCCATATAGTTGGCAGATCGAGCAAGTGTACTTGTGCGATCACGCTGGAATGAGGAAAGCATGAAGCGCGACACCTGACTTTCAAGTGCTTTCAATACACCATAATCTCTGCTTAGAACGTCTAGTCCTTGTCCAGGTAGCGCAATTCGTCCTAGTGGAGACGACTGATGACTGGGCACTGATTCTCTAATAAGCCGTGGCAGCAACTGCCTCAGTACCTCGCTCCCCGCAATATCTCGCCGTTTTTCATTTGTAAGCGAAAGACCTGTTAGATCCGACAAAAGATACTCATGCTCTGAGGAGAAGAGCTGCAGTGGGTCGACCGATTGAAAAGAGAGTGTGTCGAGGCTCTGTAGCACTTCAAACTGATCCGCACTAACAAACGCCTCCCCTCCCTTTTCAATCTTCGCAATCAATCCCCAACGAGCAAATGTATCGCACAATTCTTGCTCCAGAATACTCATACTGCTTACTTTTTTTAACATTGCATTAACCCCTTGAACCTCGACTTATTGCAACAACAGAACCAAAGGGAGAGGCAATGACACTATATTTATAATCACCCTTGTAGTGTTGAAGTTTTGAGAGGGCTTGATTAAGTCCAATTTCTTTGTGAAAGTTACCTAATAAGGCTCCATGATCCGTCAGACTTGCTAACAGCACCTCCCATTCCCCGTCATTGAGTCCATAATGCAGAACATATGAGGCAAGTATGATGTCGAACGGGCCCTCATCTGCAATTACCAGAAACTGACCACTGAGTACATCCATCCCCTTTTTCCGCGCAAGGCTTGCCATATTTTCGCTAATATCAAAACCTTTTAACACCAGGGCATCTTCTGCGACCTGCGTACACATAATAATTCCGGTGCCGCAACCGAAGTCCAACACTCTATTAGGCCGGCATTGCAGACAATTGATCGCTAGTGAATACAAATGCTTATAACAACTATAGTTTCTTCCTGAAACAAGGATGGACTCATACCTACTGGCGACTAGAGAAAATAGCGCCTGTATTAAAGCAGTTCTAACATCGTCAGAAATTTGAGATGGAATCCAATAACACTCAAAAATCCTCGTATACCCGTACAACTGCAGCTGATTATCTAATGAAGCGCTTGTATTTTCTAAAGAATCTTTTTTCAAGTAAAGGACAGCAGAGTTTATATTTAAGGCGCGGTCTTCAAAATAGCAACGAAGCTCCGCCGGCAACTCCATCTCATCGGGAAGTACAACAAAGCAGCTATTTTTTTCAGACACTTGCGGCGTCCGCGATACGTTTTGCGATACGCTTATGAAATTCGTCAATGCGCATATGTAGACTAAGCGCCAGGTACGTTAGTCGTCCCGCATTGATACGCGAAGAAATTCCGAATCGAGTTTGGAGCTCGTCCTTTACTGAATCAACAATCTGATCAACTAGTTTTATCGAACCGTATAAACTGTACGGCAACCCGACCAAGGCTTCAACAGTTCGCCAGACAAAACTAAATTCGATACTGCAAATATTAGTGTGATGACGAGGCGCCGCCCAGACACTTACTAATCCTAACGGTCGAAGCTCAGCATCTTTAACCATATTTCTCACCACTAAAATTGCACGGCGTGTCGATTTATTATTGCATTCAGGGCGACAGTATTCGGCAAGTTGACGAATAAAGGCGTCATATTGGCCGTCCCCATGAAAGTAAGTCGAGATAACGCCAGTTTTACTCAACAAAACCCGCTCTGCGTACTCTGCAAAAGCAGCTTCTTGTTCAGACCAATAATCTGGAACGGGATAGTTAGTAGGTGTATCCAGTACTAGTTTGAAACCAACGATCTCTCGTAAAGGCTGGGAAGCGTCGTCGTAGGTCTCGTTCGCAGCTTCGCTAGTGCGCATAATTTCGATGATTGCTGGGTAGGCTTGTGAAGCCGTATCTGACTTCAACCCGTCAAGTGCTCCTAAGCCAAGGGAGCCTACGTCAAGATTTCGTTTAAGCTTAGGTGCCCGCTCGTGTTTAGCGCTCTTTTCCTCAACTTCCCAAACACTCAACTCTAACGAAGAAGCATATAATTGCTGCAGAATATCTTCCGCATCATTTTCGTATTTAACCGTACCACTCTCTCGTAGCCGCGATATGGAACTCTCAACTACTGCACGCTTGAGAGCTGTAATCGCCACAAGCTCATCAACGTTTAAATCCACCTCACCCCGAATACGGCTAGTCGTCTCTGGAGCATCAGTTGGATTACCGACAACCAACAGTGAATTAAAGCTACGATTCGCTCCCACGGCAGATATGATGTTTGCAACAGCGGCCTGCCAAAAATCAGGAAGTCCTCCGCCGATCTTTGGCCGATCGTCGACAACAACTATTTCACTAAATAGGCAATCAGGCAAAAGACGGCCACTAGGTGATTTAATGCGATCTTGAAAACCAATCTGAAACGCGACGACACCGGAAATATTTTTGCTTGACACGCCTTTGATAGCAATGGGCATGCCCAAATCAAGCACGACAGGGACATCGGAACATTTTCCCCAAATTAATTTATCGTCCACGAAAATTGCTGCTGACGAATCTTCCGCGCCATGCTTTAGCGTGAGACGCGGAAGCGATATGGCCTGGTTTTTATTTATAGAACTCGCGAGCGACCTTGCTAAGCCATGATGTAAAGCGATCGCAATCTCTAAGTTCGAAAGATCTGATGTAAGGCACTCCTGCCCGTAGAGATTTTCTTCGTGCGAAGGCCGATTACCGTCAATTCCTAACCACGCTATTAGGCGGTCGATGTGCTCACCAGCGTTGTCATTAACTATGCCGTTGGAAACGCAAGCGGCGGCTTTATCACTAATAATGTTTAGAATTGCGTTCGCAAATGGTGCAGGATTTTGCTGGCATGTTCGGGAGAATACTGCACCCAACTTGGCATATAAGACGGAATGTAACTCTACCGAATTCCCCGGATCAGTAGACGCAATGGAAACTGTGCCACGCTGACGCTTATCACCTGCGGCGTTCTTCGTAACAATCTCGGCTTGATTAATCGCTTCATCAATTTCGTCTAGTGTATAGGGTTCAGATACTGTCGCAATACCTGCAGTCATTCCTACTGTAAGTTCTTTTGCACCACCGAAAGTCTTGGAGCTGATTGAAGTGCTTAATCCGTATAAAAGACCGAGTAGTTTCGCCAGAGACGTTCCAGCTGCCAAAAGAGAGAACTCATCGCCACCATTGCGAAATCCAAGAATTGTTGCCTCATTACAAATTCTTTGAACGCAAGCGCCAACATGGGCGAGGACGAGGTCAGCACCTCCATGATGCAACTCGGAATTCATTTGCTTAAATTTATCAAGGTCAAAATACACCGCATAGACCGGTAGTGCCGGGTGTTCCTTGACCAATCTGTTGATTGACCGAGTCAATCTTGAACGAACTAATGGCAATTTCAGGTCTAATAATCCGACCTGCCGTTCACGAACCTCTGGAAGCCATGTAGCACGGAAGAAATCCAAAACCTTGTTATACCATTGCTCCGTCGCAAGCCTGTGTCCTTCTTGAGGCCATGCATGAATCGAAACGTGCGCGGTGATGGCTTCTTCTGCAAGCAATGGATCTTGCTGTACAGACGGCGTCGAACCATCGCAAATGCCTGTCTCGGGCATTTCATAGATCACCTCTTTTTGCTTGATAGTCGCCCTAATTCCTTGAATTGGCGAGCTATCTAGCTCACAAAGCTCGCCAACGAGCTTCTGAATTTCTTTTGTGGTAAATACTTCTTCGCCTGCGCGCTTAATTACTTTGTCAACGGCAGTATTCCAAGTCGCCAACCGCTCTTGCTGGGTCATTTTTACCTCTTAGCTCTATATAATCGCTTTGCGCGGCGAACCAAATCAAGGACTTCAATTGCAGCACGTTCAGCGCCGAAGCGCGCTACGTAGTCGCTAACTGCCACTGCAGCTGATGACGCATCTTTAACGGACACTCCAATTCCAGCCCAATGAAGTAACTCAACGTCATTATCATTATCTCCAACAGCTAAAACATCGGACCGCTGAAGGTGCAGACTAAGACAAAGGTCTTGCATCGCAGTAGCTTTAGATGAACCTGCAGGTCTTATTTCAATATAACGACTTCCGCTAGATGTAATCGAAATACCCCGAATTGGTTGAAGCGCAAGCTTTATCCGGTCCTGCGCGGCCGTCGTTGGAGCTAGAATCAACATCGCAGTGGCAGGCATATCTAAAACATCCGACGTTAAGCTTACCGTTGGCATGCCGTTGTATTCATGCGTCGAAGTAGCGCCATTACCAGCATACCACACCGTTTCCAAAGAACCGACGTTTTGATTTCCGTTAGAGATATTGACCGTATAGATAAAGATTTCGACGTCATACGCTCGTACCGCACTCAACACTGCATTGGTAGTCTCCTTATCAATTTGCCGATGTGCGACCACTTTTCCAAGGCCCGGCTCAATTACGAGGCTACCGTTGTACAGGATGATCGGCATTGCTCCGAGGTCGCCAAGCGCGTGAAGTGTGTTTTGAACACCTTTAAGAGTTCTTCCAGTCGCAAGAGTTAGACGCACGCCAAAGCTTTTAGCAGATGCCTGTAAATTTCGGATTCGATCGCCCGGCGCCTCATGTGGCGCCTTCAGTAATGTTCCGTCCAGATCGAACGCAATAAGTTGAACACGGCTGAAAGGCGCAAGATCATCGAGGGTGGCAAAGTGTTCTGGCAGGGGTGTTGGCAACTGCTGAGACGACGAAGACATGGTGATTGATTGATCGTGCAATTTTATTAGTGGTGTAGCCTAATGCAGGGAGCAATAGCTCTTGAACTCTACCAAATCGGCTAAGGCGTTCGCGCATAATATTCAGAGGAATCAGCGCACCGTCGCAATAATGCACGACTAGGTGTCTCCATCCAACGTTAGTTGCGAGCGCTTCTATATATTCTATCCTCATGCCGTTTCGAATACATATTGCGCCGGGATGAACGCCAGTCGGTATGCCAGATGCTCGTTCAGGGTTGGTTTTCGGTCGCGTTAGTCTCGACATTGACTCAGGCAAATGATAATAGCTGGCATAATTTCTTTCATTATACGGGGGATCCAAATATAGAACATCAAAAACCTTCCCCTTCAAACAGCTCAGCGCATCGCCGTGTAAGGCTTCGCCTACATACCTACCCCCAATCACTGGAAACCACTCAAATCGAAATGGCTTTAACGCCTTACGATGAAATTTCTTGAGATAAGCGTAGTAAGTACCAGCGGTATTAGCAACGGCATCCATCGAATTAAGTAATGATGCAACGAGTAGCGCCGTCTCACGGCGAGTTAAGCACCGGGCGTCATGCCATCTTTTTATTTGGTGCCATGCTCCTGCAATTACTATGGCATTTTCATATGTGAAAAATTTTCTTTGCTTTGAATACTCTTCCACTATCCAACTACGAGATACTTTGGATGAATTAAGTTTATGTCGAATTTCCTCCATTGAACTCGACGCTGTTTGCAAATTGATTCCGGAAAACGGGAGTTTTGCCTTGCCTTCTATCCTGGCAATCTGAAATGCGTGAGGGAAATTGAGAACATCACACGTTGTCACCCGATGACCGTTCCCTCGTAATTCCGCTCCAATCGTGCCGAGTCCGCCGAATGCATCGGCAACTGTGCCAATGCCGATCAAGTCGTTGATAAGCAATGAAATATTTGCGCTGGTTGACGACTTTGATCCGATATATCGAAACATTGATTACTTTCTGAGTACTTGTGTGATTGTTTTGATAGAGATAGCAGAAGCACCCCAACCTTTCTATTAAATTTTCGACTAGACACGCTTGTGCCCTGCGGCGCTCTGCATGCAAAAAGAGAAAAGTTGCGTGTCATTATCTAATAAATTGATACCAACATCCAGCGATGTTGTCTTTCTGGCATTGGACGCGGTCGTCAAACGCAGGCTCTACCAGAGAATACGATCATTTCGTTTCAACATGCAATGAAATCTTACATCTTATATAACAAAAATCGTTAGCGACGAGCTCATCAGTCTTCCTTGACGATCTTAACGGTCGCACCAGCACTCGCGCCGCTTTAATACACCGACTATCGGCTTGACAGAGGCATCCCGAATGCTTTCCGCGGACGATGTGCCACTTGAGGCAGCGGCGCGGGAGCGGCGCGGGTGGTGGCCCTGCGGCCTGGGCGTCGCGCGTTCGGGGCGATCGCGGTCGTGCGTCCTATCAAACCGTGATTATTAGTGCCCGGAAAGCAGTTTAGCGGCAATGGCCTCACGCACCCGTTGGTGGCACAGGCGGGAAGACCTCCTGACTGACCGCGAGGGAACTCACGGCCATATTCACTTCTCACAGCTTTCCGTTCATGCCATGAATGACGCAGAACATGGATTGCCTTGCTTGCCGCCGTTTCTGGCATCTAGTACGAGCTACCGTCCAAGTGTAGGCAGTGGTCGATCCAGAACTCGCAACGTGTGACAAGTAATGGTACGCGTGCACGGCCTGAGGCACAGGCATCATTCCCACCTCAGTGCACCACCGGTTTGGTACTCCGTCACGCGCGTTTCGAAGAAGTTGCGTTCCTTCTTCAGGTCGATCATCTCGCTCATCCACGGGAACGGGTTCTCTTCGTTCGGGAACAGCGCGTCCAGGCCGATCTGGACGGCGCGGCGGTTGGCGATGAAGCGCAGGTAGCCCTTGAACATCGCTGCGTTCAGGCCCAGCACGCCGCGCGGCATGGTGTCTTCGGCGTAGCGGTACTCGAGCTCGACGGCCTGCAGGAACAGGTTCTTGATGTCTTCGCGGAATTCCGCGGTCCACAGCTGCGGGTTTTCCATCTTGATCGTGTTGATCAGGTCGATGCCGAAGTTGCAGTGCATCGACTCGTCGCGTAGGATGTACTGGTACTGCTCGGCAGCGCCGGTCATCTTGTTCTGGCGGCCCAGAGCCAGGATCTGGGTGAAGCCGACGTAGAAGAACAGGCCTTCCATCAGGCAGGCGAACACGATGATCGACTTCAGGAGCTTCTGGTCGGCTTCCAGCGTGCCGGTCTTGAATGCCAGGTCGTTGATGACCTCGATGAACCGGATCAGGAACTGGTCCTTGTCGCGGATCGACGGGATCTCGTTGTAGGCGTTGAAGATTTCCTTCTCGTCCAGGCCCAGCGATTCCACGATGTACTGGTAAGCGTGGGTGTGGATCGCTTCCTCGAAGGCCTGGCGCAGCAGGTACTGGCGGCATTCCGGCGCCGTGATGTGGCGGTAGGTGCCCAGCACGATGTTGTTGGCGGCCAGCGAGTCGGCGGTCACGAAGAAGCCCAGGTTGCGCTTGACGATGCGGCGCTCGTCTTCGGTCAGGCCGTTCGGATTCTTCCACAGCTCGATGTCGCGCTGCATGTTCACTTCCTGCGGCATCCAGTGGTTGGCGCAGCCGGCCAGGTACTTTTCCCAGGCCCATTTGTACTTGAACGGGACAAGCTGGTTGACGTCGGTCTGGCCATTGATGATGCGCTTGTCGTCGCCGTTGACGCGCTTGGCGAAGTCGATGCCGGTCGCCCCGGTGTCCGATTTCTGATCCTTTGCTGGTTCTTCATCCCATGACAACATGACGATTCTCCTCAAAGAGGTGGCGGTCTGATGAGGCCGCCGCCAGCTGTAGCAAACATGGTCGCCTGCAGTGACCTGCGCTCTATCGCATTCGCATCGATGGCTTACCGTTCACGGACCTGTGCTTCCGACCGATCCGGTTTCACCGCACGGGAATCCATCGCCTCACGCCCGGAATGGGACTGGCTCATCCGGTCAGGATGCACCCGCGGCCCGATCACATCCCTCCCATCGCGCAGCTGCTGGGTGATCAACTCCTTGCCAATTTCGACGAACCTAGCTTCATGGCCAGGCAGGTGTGCTTCGGCAAACTTGCGCGCAGCGTCCAGCAATGCATAGGCCTGCACCAATTCAGGGTATTGCTTGACCACGAGGGTTGGCTTGCCGCTGTCGAAGGCGGACAGCTTCTCTTCCAGCGCCCGCTCCTGCTCTTGCACGGCCGGCTTTGCCAGTGAAGTAGCCTGCCCGCTCACCTGTTCACGTACGGCGCCGGGCTCGATCGAGTTCCTGGGCTCGCGCTGCTTCAACTCGGCCAGGTCCAGGTCCGTTGGCTTGTAGCCCCCGACCTGCAGGCCGCTGCGCGCAGCCTCCATCCAAGCGGCACGGCGAAAGTTCTCGGATCCTTTTACGGTAACGCTGTCCCAGCCACGCTCCTTGGCGATCTCGACGAGCGCCCGGACCACTTCGGGATGGTCGCCTCTGGTCGCCAGCTTCGCGCCTCGGTCGGTGAATGCGGGCGAACGGTCAGGAAAGTAATAGTCGCTGTCGACTTGCAGGAAACGCTTGCGTACCGAATCGGGCACGGCGGTCGACAGGGCTGCTGCGTCCTTGTCGTCGGCCCGACCCGTGAAAGCACCGGCCTGCCGCGTTGCCGGCGCTTTCCTCGTACCTGGCGCTTCCGCTTCTGGTTTCAGGTCGGGCGCCAGCTTGTCGAATTCTGTCTTGTATCCGGCTTCCGCCTGACGGTTCTGCTCCACGATCGCAAGACCAAGCCTGCGAACGACAGCATCCCTTATCGAACGCAGTGCGCCGATATCGGATTGTGCTGCCCCAGCGACTCGCTCGCCGGCAGCGGCGGTGCTATCTGGCATCCTAAGCGAACGGGAACGTTCGAGCATCAGCTGGAGCATTCTCGCGTCCTCCGTATCATCAAGCGCCTGTAGGTCGGCTTCGCTCACGTGTTCTTTGCGGATCGCCGGACCGGGCTGGATTGTGTTCTCCCGCACTGCCTTGCCGGATGCCGGAGTGGCAGCCCTCGCCTCCAGCTGCCCGCCAGCGCGGGGCGGATCGGCGTTCAAAGCCTGCGTCGAACGTGCAAGCATCGCACGCTGGGCTTCTGCCCGCTGGTCCAGTGCGTTCTGGTATGCGATATGCTGCTGCATGAAGGCGATGCCCTCGGGTGTCGGGACCGGCGCCGGAGGCAGCGGCGGCAGGCCGTCATTCGCCGCCCGCACAGGGTCGGATTGCCCTTGCCCGGATTCTGGTAGCGCTTCGCTATCTGCCGGCACCTCGAGCAGGACATTCTTCCCCTTGCTACCGCGCGACGAGGTGCGCGCCTTCTTCGGCTTTGGCGTCTCGTCGCCTGTCTCAGGTACAGCCTTCACCTTGGATGCCCGGCGCCGGCTTGGTTTCGCTGCCTCGACGGCAGTGCCGGGCGATGTCGATGATGCATCCGGGTTCGAGTCTGTCGGCACGGCGCTCGTGCTGTCCGCGCCGGCGCTGTCTTTCTGCTGTTCGCTCATGTCATTGCTCCTGTGAAGATTCAACAGCCTTCATGAATGAACCGAATGCCTTGTTCAGGTCTTCGTCGGTAACCGGCTCCCCCTTAGGCAGTTCGACCTTGGAAAAATCGACGGCGTACGCGGTCAGGTTGAGGTTGCCTAGCTTGCCAAAGTCGGCCGGCGTGACCGAACGCGCCGGTGCCTCACCTGCGGCGGGTTCGATGCTGCCCTCATCCTCTACTACCGGCGCCTGCGGCAGCACGATGGCAACCGGCTTGATCGACGGGACCGGCAGGTTGGCACGTCCCGCGAACAGGCCCAGCTTCCAGAACCAGATCTTCCGGCACAGGATCGGCAGCATTCCCTCGACGGCGATGATCTCGTTGTGCTTGCCCATCTGCTTCACTTCCTGCGGGTTCATCAGTGGCCGCGCCATGTGCGACACGGTGCTGCTGCCGCCACCCGGCTTCGTGGAGAGCGTGAACCGCTGGCGTGATCGCGAGACGACTTCCGCCGTGTACGGGCCAAGCATGCGCGAGATGTCTTCCGCATACTTCTGCTCGCGCGGCGCAAAGATGACGGATGCGCCGCAGCAGCTCATGATCGTTTCCGTGCCGTCGGCACCGTACACCTGGCGCAACTGCGACACCGCCTGCACGATGATGAACGGGCGCAGCCCGTAGCCGCCCATCAGGCCGATCGAATCCAGCACGATGGGCATGCGTCCCATGGCGGTGAACTCGTCCTTGATGACGGCGACCTCGTATTTGAGGCTCGGGTCGTCCTCGGGCATCCTGTCCATGTTGCAGTCGTAGAGCTGCGTGAAGAACAGGTTCAGCAGTTGCCCCAGCCGGCCCAAGTCGCCGGGGTTGACACCGAAGTAGATCGATATTCGTTCCCGGCGCAGGTCATGCAGGTCGAACGAATCGGCGCTCGTCGCTGCATCGACCATCGGATTGGCCCAGAGCTGCAGCTTGGCCGTGAAGGTCTTGCGGATCGACGACTGGGTCTGCGGGCTGAGGTTGATGAAGTCGTAGAGCATCCGCTTGCAGGTCGGCGACAGCGGCTGGCCACCGCCATCCCGGCGTGTGATCACCGCACGCCAGTGGTCGCCGATGCCCTCGGCCTCTCCGTACATGACCTGCCTGAGCATCTCGCCCATCGTGCGTGGCAGTGTCGGCGTCTCGATTACGTACAGCCCCAAGCCGAGGAACAGATCGCGGCACGAGGCCGGCCAGAACGGGTCGCCGCTCGCGGGGTCAGGCGACAGCATGTTGGCGATCTTCTGGAGCGCGTTGATCCGCTGCGCCGGGTCGTCGGGCACGTAATAACGCGAGATCGGGTTCCACTGCGCGGTGTGGCCGCTTGGGGACAGCGGGTCGAACAGGAACACCTTGGAAAACAGCGAACGCCAGCCGGCCGTGATGCGGTAGCACTCCTTGCGCGTATCGTTGATGACGAAGCTGCCGCGCCAGCTCAGCGCATTCGGCTGCACGAGGCCGGCGCCCTTGCCGGTGCGCGGGCCAGCAGCGCAGAATGCGCCGCGCTGCTGGCCCAGCCGGATCAGCTTGCCGCCGAGGCCCATGAAACCGCCCCAGCGGCCGAGCACCAGGCCGTCGTCGTCGAACAGCCCGGCCGCTGCGACTTCGCGGCGCGTAGCGAAACGCGCATCGCCGTGCAGCGAGCGCTTGGCTGGGCGCACCAGGCCGATGACGATCGCGATCGGCGCGACCGAACCGGCGCCAAGGCACATGACGAGCCAGCGGCGCGTGTACGGGTCGTCGCCGTACTGCTGCCAGTAAGCCAGCACCGTGAACGGCGTGGCGGCGTGCGGCGGCAGCGCCGGGCTGTGCAGCTTGACGAGGAACAGGTAGCTGGCAATGTAGAACGCGAGGATGACGGCGCCGGCCAGGACGCCGGCCGCGGCGAAGGCGCGATGCCGTTCGCTGTCCGCAGGTGAAATAAGCATCGGAATCTCCTTAACCGAGTTGCCGCATCGAGAATGCGGGATCGAAGTAGACTTCGGACACGACGCGCCGTCCGTCCGGCAAACGCTCCATCTGGACAACGATGTCGACCAGTGCATGCAGGGTCGTGGTGATGTCGGCGAGATCGAGTCCGCCACCTTCCTGGCTGCCCTTGATCATCAAGGCCAGGCGCAGGAACGCGAGTTTCGCGCGCGTGGCGTGGACCGTCGTGATAGTCCCAGGGTGGCCAGAGTTGAGTACGTTCTGGATGAAGAAGAACGACTCGTCGCCACGCAGTTCGGCGAGCAGCACCCGGTCGAGACGCATCCTTAGGGCCGATTCCAGCAGGTCGCGCGGCGCCAGCTTCGATACGCCGTTGCCGCCCTTCGGATAGAACAGGTTGACCTGGTTTTCGTGTGGTAGCCGCATCTCGGGTACGTCTTCCACGGTTACGATGCGTTCGTGTAGCGGAATCAGGGCGGCTAGCGCATTGCCCAGCGTGGTCTTGCCCGATCCCGTCGCGCCGGACGACACGATGTTCTTGCGGCGGACAACAGCGAGCGAGAAAAAGCGCTCCCAGTCGCCGGCACGGAACAGCGCCAGTAGCTCGCGGTCCGCATCCGGCAGCGCGCTTTCGAGACGCACCCTTTCTTCCTGGCCGAGCAGCAGCGACTGTTCGCGCCTGGCGCCCTCGAACGATCCCGCGTCGACCAGTTCATGTAGGGCCAGCACCCGCGAGCCGGGCCGCCGAATCGTGATCGACACGGTGCCGGCCGGTACGGCCGGCGGTATAACGACCTGTACGCGCTGCCCGTCTGGCAACTGGGCGCCAAGCAGCGGGTGCGCTTCCGTGATGTCCTGGCTCGACCGGTTGCGCAGCAGCTTGGCGAGGTCGAGGCACCAGTCGAAGTCCAGCGCAGGCAGGTGATGCGTCTCCCACCTGCCCTGCCGCTCCACCAGCACGGTACCGGGCCGGTTGATGACGATTTCGGTCAGGTCGGCGTCGGCCAGGAAGGCGGCAAGTGGCTCCAGCGCCAGCACGACCGTGGATTGCTCCGGCACGTTTCCGGAATGGATGTCCATGGCGGCCTCTCATCGGGTGACGGGCGGACGTTCCTGGAGGGCGTAGACATCCCGGAAGTCGAGGTCACGCGCCACGTGGATAACGACCTGGGAGGCCTGCAGCGCCGTCAGCGTCGGCTGGATGTTCATCGTCGACTTGAGCACGTCGCTCATCACCTGCTGTGCGCCGCCGGTAATGTTGGGAAACGCGATCGTCGTGTTGTTGCTGCCGCCGCCCTGCCGCAACGCCGTCAGGTAGGGACCGGCATCGCTGATCACGCTCAGCAGGATGGCGGCGCCAAAGCGGTCCCAGAAGTGGCTGTCGACCTCGCCCGCGATGCCGGGCCGCCCGAGCCAGTCGGCGCCGCCGGAATCGACGTCGACCAGCACGTGGTTCGGCGTCTCGCCGCGCGACCATACGATACCGACGCGGCGCTGACCTTGCGCCACGCCGTTGGCCTGCTGGCCTACCCACCTGGTGCCGCGTTCGAGCAGCACGACCTTGCCGTCGGCGCTGCGTACGTCCTCGGTTTGCATGCAGGTGACCAGGCCAGGCAGTGTCGTGTCGAGCGCCTCGACCACGTTGCAGGGAATCTTGGTGCCCTGCGTGATCATCATGCTGGGATCGGCCAGCATGTATGCACGGGCGCCAGCAGTGCGGGCCTGCTGGGCGCCACGTGCCGGCCGGTCATCGCCGGCAGGTACCCCCGCACCCGATGCAGTAAAGTAACCAGCGGTGTCGGCGCCAGCAGCCCTGGCCACCTGCGTCTCGGCGACCTTGAAGACGAGCGGCGATTCCAGCCTCCGTTTCATCAGTTGCTGGGCCGGCGTCAACGCCGGCGGTCCGGCCGGCGCGGTGGACGTCACCGCCGCCGGACCGGACGTCGCAGTCGCCTGTCCGGCCGACCGGGCAAGCGGCGGCAGCGCCTGTTCCTGCTTCGCGTCCACGAAGGTGGGTGGCTTCAGGGGTGGGAGGCTCGGAGCGGCGGCCACGACCTCGCGTGCCGGCTCGACCGCTTCCTTGTGCCTGTCATAGACCGCGGCGTAGTAGCGCCACAGGGCCAGCCCTGCCACGGTCACAACACTTGCGACGATGACAAGGTTGGTCGCCTTGTTCTGCAGGCGAAGGCCGCGATCGGTCACCGCCGCATCGCGCTCGCCTTCGACGATATTGTCTTCTACGGCGTCTTCCTTGCCGCTGCGGTCCTGCCGGAACGGAAAGAGGTTCATCGCTTATCTCCTTTGACGACACGTTCGACGTGGGGAGACGAGGTCTTCGTTGTCGGCAGAGGTGCCTCGGCATCGAATCCCTCATTGAAGACGCAGGCCACGTCCGCCCCCGAGCGCAGCACGAACTTGCGGCGCACCGAATGGATCTCGACGGTGCCGTCGCTTGCGACCGTGACGTTCTCCACGCGCTCCAGCGCGTCGCCGGCGCCGGTAGTGGCGTAGATCACGGGTACCTGCCCCCGCACCGCGAACCTCAGATAGGTGACGGTGCCGTCATCCCACGCCTCGACCGGGGACAGCTCGCCCGCGCCCTGGACGGTGTAGTTGCGGTTGCGGGCCGGGCTGGCCCGGTCGAGCAGTGCCTCGATCCGCTCCTGCGCCCTTGCCTTGGTATCGGCCGCGTGTTCGGCTGTCGGATAGCGAAAGCGCACTGTCAGGTAGCCGGCTTCCTTCTGCGCCGCCAGCCGCATGTCGAAGTTGTAGGCGCGCTTGCTGGTGATGACCTGTATGTTGGTCGCCGCTGCCCTGGCGGCTGGCTTGACAAAGACGCCGTTGCGCTTGCCGGTGCTGGCAGCCTGCCAGGCGTCGGTATCGCCGCCGACCATGTCGACCAGCTGTTCGTCCGGCTCGAACAGGATCATGGTCGAGGCGCCCACCTTGCCGTAGATCGTCACGACGTTGTTGGGGTCGTAGTCGACGAAGCGGATGCGCGGGTCGCCCTTTGCCGCCACCGGCTCCTGGGCGGCGTGGACGTGCAGCGAAAACAGGCCCGCCAGCGCACAGGCAATCAGTCTCGTCCTCATGGCGACACCTCCCGGGCCGTCGCGACGGGCGCGGTAAGCGCCATCGTCCGCCCCTGGCGCGCCGGCAGGGGCGCCGGCGCATCCGGCTGGCGGACCGGTGCCGCGGCTCCTAGGTCGGGATCCCGGATATAGTCCGTGATCTCCATGCCCAGGTCGTTAACGCGGCGGCTGCGCTCGTCGCTCGGTACGTTCACCCAGCGGAACGGGATGGTCGCGATCCAGTTCGCCGCGTCGCCGGCCGGCTGGTCCGCCCGCATGGTACGCAAGGCGAAGCTCGCCCTGGCGCCCGTGGCGGCGCCAAAGCCGTTGCGCAGGATCGTGATCGCACCGAGCTGGATGCGTACCTTGCCGTCCTTCCTGTACACGTTCATCGGCGACGCCGGATTGGCGGTGTCCCAGTACGAGGCCCATTGCGCCCGCAGCTGGGGACTCATGAACGCGGCGGCGTCGTAGTAGTTGTCCTCGGCGGTGTCGAAGGTGTAGCTCTCGCGGGCCCGCAAGAAGGTGGCAATGCTGCGCCGGATCGTTGCTTCTTCGGGCGTCAGCTGGTAGGCGGCGAGCGACAGCAGCGGGCTGGTGGCGCCGGTCGACTTGTCGACCACCAGCACTGCCGGCGGCGGTGCCGGCTGCATCGACGTGTGGATGGCACCGGCGGCGATCCCGAACGCGATTAGCGTAAGTGCCGATGCGCCGGCGGCAACCCGCCAGGCCGTCCGGCGCGAGCGCTGTTCAAAGTCGGCCTGGCGGTCCGATTCGGCGGCGGAATGTTCCAGCAGGCGCTGTATGTCGTCGTGCGTTTCAATGAAGCGGCGCAGCTCGTCCAGGTGGACCGCGAGCGCGTCCTTGGCTTGCGTGGTCTTCATGGTGCACTCCTCTATGCGGCGGCGCCGCAGCTTGGATGGACGGCGCCGGCCTGCACCGGCGCGTTGATGGGGCGGCGGTGCGAGCCGTCGCACGTGGGCAGAGTGGCGGCGCAGCCGGCCACCATCGCCGATAGCACGACCAGCAGGATCATTTTGCGCATGGTGTCCTCACTTTTTCGTGTGCGTGGTTTTCGTTGGCGAGACCGAATTCCTTGCCCTGCCCTGGAACGCGCCCTGCGTTGCGCCCCAGGCCTTGCGCCCGGCGTAGCGGACCGGCCGCGTCGCATAGTCGGCGCCCTTCGTGACCAGCTGCCTGCCATGGCGATGCATCAGGCTCCCTGCGAGGCGCCCCATGCCGAACGACGACAGCGCCACGCCGCCCGCCAGCCCGGCCGCGATGGTCAGCACCGACGCGAGTGCGAGCAGCGAGATCAGGCCCATCACGAGGAACGGGAAGATTTGGTCGACCTCGCCGATGTTCGCGATCGCCGCCGCCGATGCCGCGCGCGAGAACAGCTTGAGCACCAGCAGGTTGACCGCCATGACCAGGACGGGCACAAGGAAATAGTTGCTGAGCTGGCGTATCCAGGAATTGAAGAACCCGGCCGTCGTCTCGAACAGCAGGCTGATGATGAACAGCGGCCCCAGTGCGAGGATCGCCGTCAGTGCCACCTTGGACAACGCCATCAGGAAGAAGCCATAGGCCGTCACGACGATGATCAGCGCCCATACGGCCAGGGCGACGAAGTACAGGCCGACGTCGCCGTTGAACAGGCCCGCCTTGGTCCAGAACTGCCTGCCGATGTCGAAGCCCTGGCTGAGCAGGAGGTCGAGGCCGCCCGTGAAGCCTCCGGCTTCCGGCGCGCGCGCCATGGCGGCGGCCAGTTCGTCCGGCCCGTGCAGGAAGGTGTCCGTGACGACGGTGTTGTACTCAGCCAGGCCGATCCCGGCGCCGAAGATCAGCGACACTTTCAGCACACGCTCGGCCATGTCCATTAGCGGCTCCCGGATCGCCCCACGCATGCTGGCGAAGCCCCAGAGCACGACATACACGCCAAGGAAGGTGAACGCCGCCGGCGCAATGGCCCGCGCGACGGCGGCCACCTGTTCGCCGACATAGGCGTCGCACACCTGCTCGATGTACGCGAGACTGCTGGTAAAGAACGTTCCCGGGACGGCCATGGTCGCCACCTATGGCGTCACGTTCGGGAACCGGCCGCTTCCGGCCGATGCGATGCGTTCCGCCCGCATGGCGTTCATGCAGTTCGCATCGTCGCCCTTGCGGCCGGGATCGTTGGCGCAGGCCGCGAAGACCTTCTTGCGCAGGTCAGGCTGCTTCAGGTATTCGTCCACGGTGAGCACGCGGTTTTCTGCCGCTGCTACCGAGGCCCGGCCGGCGTCCTGCTTCGTGCACGCGCTCCCGATGCATGCCACAGCAGCGAGGACGAGCGCGTTGATCGTGTTGTGATTGCAGTTCATGAATGGCTCCTTGAAGTATTGGAGAAGTTATTAGGGCAGGCTCGTATCGATGGCAGGGAAGTTCCCCTGGCCGGACGAAGTGGCGCGCATCTGGTTCGTCATCAGCCGCTGGGCCTCGGACTGCGCCGCGGCGCCGTTTCCTGCCGCCGCAAGCTGGTTCTGGTCCTTCACCAGCGCGGCGTGTTCGATGGCGATGGCGTTGGCGAGGTCGTACGCGGCCTTGGGATCGTTGGTCGTTGCCAGCGCGCCCGTCAACGTCCGCAATCGCTGTTCGCGTGCGGCGGCATCGTTGTAGGCCGCCTGCGCCGCCGCCTGGTTCGCAGCCGAGATGCTCTGCGACTGGCTCAGGAAGGCCTGCAGCGCCGGCGACAGGTTCGCCGCCTGGCCGGGTGTCATGATGGCTTGCGCCGACCGGATCTCCTGCGCCAGCGCGGACAGCTGGGTCATCGACTGCGCCCAGTCGGCAGGCATGACACGCGCGGCGGCGGGCAGCAGCGCCGCCATGCCGCGGTTGCCCGTCATCGAGTCGATCTGCCTGCGCATCTGTGCGTACTGTTGCTCCCATGCCTTCACCTGTTTGACTGCCTCGGCTAGCGCCTTAGGGTCGGTCACGACGAGCTGCGCGTGCGCCGACAAGGTGCCGCCAACCAACAGGACGGCGGCGAAAAGATTCTGGTATCTCATGCCCTGCTCCTTTCGTTGATGAAGTACGGGTACCAGGCATTGACGTCTTCGCCATACTGCGCGATCAAGCGGTCCATCAAAGCCAGGTTCGAAGTGCGCGCCGACAGCACGGCGAGGTCGTCGTCCATGCCATCGAGCGGCAGCTTCAGTACGACCGAGTGGTGTCCCTGCCTGAACAGGAACATGCCGCTCCCTTCCGGCATCTCCGTCTTGATGATCTCGAACTCGCGTTCGGACAGTCCCAGGCCGTCCACGTAGTCCTTCCTCCGTGCGCCCGGGTTCGGGAACAGGAATAGGGTCGCGACCTGCTCGATGAGGGTGCGGCTGATCGGATGGTTGATGGCGTCGCCGGGCGAGTTCGAGTCGAGCGCAACGAAGCCGTTCTTCTTGCGCAGGGTGCGCAGCATGTCGTCGCAGAACGCGGCAAATTTCGCGTCGCCCAGCGCCTTCCAGAATTCCGATATCCAGATCGCCAGCCGGCGGCCGTCGATCAGGCGGCTGGTCAGGTAGAACAGGTGCATGTTGATCGGCGTGCGCAGCTCCGGGTCGTCGAGGAAGCTGGTGACGTCGAAGGCGGTGGTCTGGACCGAGCCCAGGCTGGCGGCCAACGTGTCGGCCTGGTTGTCGAACACCCAGGCGAGCGCGCCGTCCTTGCGGCCCGGCTCGCGCGCATGGCACCACTTCGACAGGCGCTCGTAGACGCTCTCTGGACCTTTCGGCAGGTAGTCCAGCACCCGGCCCAGCCGGCGGTTCCCGGCCGCCAGGCGCATGACGGCGTCGATCGCGTAGTCCAGTTCCTTTTCCTCGGACACGCTGAGCGGTTTCGTGTCGACCTCGATGCCGTCCTGCGTCAGCATCGAGCGCGACACGAGGCGGCGTACCAGGCGACGCAGGTATGGAAGGGTCGCCTTTTCCAGCGGATCGAGGCTGAACGGATTCCAGCCGGTCGGCGCACCCTGTTCGATGCGGTACACCTTGCCGCCGAGTCGACGCACGGCGATCTCGGTATCGCGGTCCTTCGAGAACAGCACCGACGTCAGGCCAAACTTCTGCATCATGACGAGCACGAACATCGCGGCGGCCGTCTTGCCGGAGCCGGTCGGACCGAGGAACATCGAATGTGCCACATCCCGCTTGTTGCCGCCGTTCTGCGCTTTCGGGTCGGCGGCATGCAGGTTGAGATAGTGCGGGGTACCGGCTGCGGTAACGAGCATGGTGACGGCCTCGCCCCAATGGTTGCCGCTACGCCGTCCGACGGGGAAGTTATGCAGCGGCATGAAGCCGCAGGCGTTGCGGCTATTGACGAGGGAGAGCCGCGGGCGATGGCGGTGGTTCCCCGGCAGTTGGGCCCAGTATGCCGCCTCGCAGGCCAGGTCCTCGCGCGCACTGACGATACCGGCATCCGTCAGGACAGCGCGGACCTTGTCGACGTTCTGGTTCAGTTCCCGCAGCGTCGCGCCCTTCACCTGCACAGTGTAGTGGTGTAGGCCCATCGCCGTGCGCCGCGACGCGAGGTCGTCGGCGGCATCCGGCAGCTCGTCACGCTGCGAGACAGCGGCGTCGCCTGCGTTTTCCATGCGGACGCCGGTCGTGCGCATCTGTTCGAGCGCCGCGTCCTTGCGCGAGAAGGTGAAGGACTGGGTCACCACCAGTTCGAACGGCAGGGTCAGCAGGTCATCGAGGTAAAGCGGATGCGTCTCGGCCGGATACCCGTTGATGCCCAGCATCGCGGAAAAGCTGGTACCGCCCGCTCTCCGAATTTCGATGGTCTCGGCGCCGAACAGCGGACGCGTGGTGCCGATCAATGCCCGCAGCCTGCACGGCGCCAGCGCGATGCGTTCCCACGTGCCGTTGACCAGGTAGGCACAAAACTCGGCGGCCTCCGAATACCATACGCCGCTGCGCTCGTACAGGGCTACCCGCTCGGCGTCATAATGGCGGAGTGCCGCAACCAGGCCGTCGACGATGGCATCGAGCTCTGCGACATTCTCGCGCCGCTCGGTCTCGATGGCCTCTGGCGTGCGTGCGAACAGCATCCTGCCTAGCGCGCCGCCGGTCCACCACGGACTCGGACAGAAAACCAGCGTCAGGTACAGCTCGTTAACCATCAGCCGTTCGCTCCCGATTTTCGCCGAATAGCGTTCGTTGAAGTCGCGTGCGTAGCCCGGCGGATAGGCGCCTTCCGGATACGTGCCCTCCTCGCGCCGGAGGATATGCTGCCAGACGGTGAGGCGCGGATCGGCGAGGCTGAGTATGATCCTGTTGAGCCTGTCATGGCGGATGTTCAGTTCAGCGTTCGATGCGCACTCGAAGGCGGCGCCGCTCAGGCGCAGCACGCAGACGTAGTTCCCGGCATCGGTCAGCATCACACTAGGCGTTAGATGGACGTCGTAGGGGACGTTGCGCGCATGCGGCAGGTCGCGCATTGCCGCTTTCGCACGGCGGCCGGCAGTACGTTCAGGATTCAACATGCCTGTTCTCCCGTTTCAGGCGCTGCTGCAGGCGCCAGCTTTGAACAAACGTGATCCGCCGGCGCAGCGCCAGCGGGCTGTATGAAGAAGCGGACCAGTAACCGCGCGTGGCGACTAGGCCATTCGCCCTGGTGCGCAGCCAAAGCACCAGCAGTTCGAAGCTGCGCGGATCCTTCAGGCAGACCAGGTAGCAGATCCCGTGGATGGGAATGCAGACCAGCACCCACAGCAGGCTTTTGGTCCAGACCAACGCCTCGACGGACGCCATGAGGTTGAGCATCAGCGCTGGATACGGCACGCCCCACCTCATGGCCGGCCGGGTCATGCCTACGGCAAGAGGATCCACCTTGATGCCATCGTCGTCCATTTCAGACTCCCATCAGCGTGCGGAACCAGGACACGATCTGGTCGCTGCCGAACATCATGGCGATGCCAACCAGGCCGCCGACGAACCAGTTCCAGTTCACACGCCCCATCAAGCACAGGACGCCGACCACCAACACTGCAATGCCGGCGAACGGCGTGAGAGTCTGGACCAGGTCGGTCTTCAGGGTCGATCCGGAATTGGCGAACGGCGGTGCAGCGGCGGCAAGTTCTGGGAACAGGCTGCAGGCCAGGACGGCGCCCAACAGGACAAGCTGCAGGGTACGGGCAGTTTTCATGGCAGTTCCTTTGCAGGTGGTTGAGAATCAATGGATGGCGCGGTGCGCCTGTAGACGTCCCAGAACGGTGCCTGGACCGGTGCAGGCGGCGTACGCGTGACAGCTACGGTGGGATCGCGTGCTGCAGGACCCGCCGCGACACGAACGGGTGCCTTGTCCGGCAGGCGCGCCAGTTCACGCCGCAACGCTTTCACGTTTTCCTCGTGGCGATGCACGCCGCTTCGCATGTCATCCGTCGGCATCGTTGCGAATGCTTCCTCGGCGCTGCCGAGCGCATGCTGCTCGGCGGCGAGCTCGGATTCGAGGATCGCGCGGCGGTAGATGTCGCGGGCCTTCTGGCTCGCGCTGTCGACAACTGGATACGGTTCCTTCCCTTCCGTCAATGAACACAGTGATATTGCGCAGAAGATCAGCGATCTCGGAAGCAAACTCATGGCTAGCTCCTTGCGGTGACATGGCCCTGACGATAGGCTAAGTCTTCGCGCTTACCCTTGATGAGTATCATTCAAACAGGTGTTTAATTAACACCTTATTTAAGTACACTTGGACGCCATGGATCAGCGTCTTCCCGCCCACGGAAAGGTGTGTATGAGGAAAAACAAGAGGCTGACCACGGAGGAGTTCGATGCCATCCGCCCTCACCTGGCGAGGATGAAAGACCGCAACGTGGAAGCAATCAGGGCGATCCTCGTCGAGGGGCGCCCGCAGAAGGATGTGGCACTGGAACTGGATGTGTCGGCGGTCGCGGTGAGCTCGATGGTGCGCAGTGCCTGGGATTACCACATCACGCACGGCGCACGGCCGGAAGGATGGGTCAGCGTCAGCGTGGTCCTGCCCCCGGAGATGGCGCAGCTCGTCAGGGAGATGGAACGTAACGCACGTGAAAACCTAAAGGCGAAAAAGTGAAGATCTTCATTCCAGCCAACCAGAAAGGCGGCGTCGGCAAGACCAACACCGCATTCAACTTCACGCACTTCCTGGCCGAGGAAGGTAACCGGGTGCTCGGCGTCGACGGCGACGAGCAGGGTAACTACAGCCGCGTGATGAGCGAGTACGTTCAGCCCGGTACAGGAGCCAGCCAGCTGTTCGGCGATGCGCCGGTCGAACTGTCTGCAGCCACTGGCGCGATCACGGTACTGCAGGCCGATCGGGAAAAGTTGCGAGCGGTGGAGCGCGCGGGACTAAGCGATGCGCAGCTGGTGTCCAACCTGCGCGCGCGCCTGGCCGAACTAGCCCCGCGCTTCGACTACCTCGTCATCGATTCAGCCGGCTCGAACAGCCGCATCACTAACGCCCTGCTCTTCGTCAGCGACTTCGCCGTGATCCCGACGAAGATCGACCAGGACAGCATCGACGTGTCCGTGGAGGTGCTGAAGCGCATCGCTTCCATCAGGAGCACCTGGAATCCGGCAATGGTCAACCTCGGCATCCTGCCGAACGAATACGACTCGCGCCAGCCGGCGCAGGTGAAGAGCCTCAAGGCCCTGCTGGGGAAGTACCCGCAGTTCATCTTTCCCGCGTATATAGCGGACCGCTCGGCCTATCGCGAGGCGTCCGCGGCCCGCACGCCTGTGTGGCGGCTGAAGAATGACACCGACGGCCGTGCCAAGACGTCCGCGCGCGATGCAGCGATCGAGATGCGCACGGTCTTCCGCATGCTGCTCGACCGGATGGAGGCGCAATCATGAACCTCGACCTGACTGGACTGGCCGATGTCGGCCAGCCCGCCGCGGGTGAACCGCTGATGGTTCCCCTCGATGCTATCGCCTGCGATCCGGATCAGCCACGCCAACATATCGACGAGGAGGCGCTGCAGGAACTGGCCGATAGCATCCGCGCCATCGGCGTCGTGCAGCCGATATCGGTCCGCCCTGACCCTGCCCGGCCCGGCCGGTACATCATCAATTACGGCGAGCGAAGGTATCGGGCTGCATTGATCGCGGGGCTGCATGCCATTCCCGCCTTCGTGCACAGGGCGCCGGATACCTATATGCAGGTCGCCGAGAACCTTCACCGCGCCGACTTGTCGCCGATGGAGATGGCCCTGTTCATCAGGAAGCGAATGGAGGCAGGCGACAGCCGGACCGAGATCGCGGCCGGGCTGGGGTACAAGAAGAGCTATGTGACCGAGCATCTGGCGTTGCTCGAGTCGCCCGTGTGTGTCGAAAAGGCGTATGCGAGCGGCGTCTCGTCGGCACGGACCTTGTATGACTTGCGTAGGCTGCACGATGAATTTCCTCGGCAGGTGGATGCGTGGTTTGCGAGCGGGGTTGAGGTGACGCGGGAATCGGTGGCGGCGCTGGCTGAAAAAGTTCGTCATGACGAACAGCGGCCTGATGTGTTGCCGGATGTTCAGAGTGATGCTGGTTCGCCTCTTGAGGGCGAGCTATGCATCGGTACTGTCCCGTTGCCTTCCGAGCCAGCAGACCACGAGGCAGAAAAAGTTCGTCATGACGAACAGTTGGGGGGCCAGTCGAGCATTGCTCAGAAGCCGGATATGTCCGCGGTAACGTTCGAGCCGGCGAAGACGCTCACGGCGCCTACGGTCGATATCGCTTCGCGGCAGCGTGACCGTGGACCTGCAAATGAAGTCCGGCCAACGGATCGGCTACGTGAACGCTTGAGCATTCTTGTTGAACACGAGGGTCGTAGCGCGACCGTGCAGAACAATAGCATCGTGTGCATCCGCTACGAGGATGGTGGCATGGCGGAGGTGCGGCTTGCGGACACGGTTGTCGTTGCCGCTGTCGGCGCGTGACGGCTGTCTTGACGATGTCGGGAGCGGATCGTGCGGAGACTTGGATTAGTGGTCGGAGCAGTGGTCAGGACCCTGGCTGGTTTGCTGCGGTCGGGGCTGTTCGTGGCCTTGCTGCTTGCGTCGCGGGTGCTAGTGCCGGTACTGCGCCTGATGGCGACGGCAGGGACTGTCGTCCTCGGGTTTTGTGCTCTGGCGAGACGTGACGAGGTTACGGTCATGTGGGCTGGGGCGGGGCTTGCTGGTGCCGCCGTTGTACTGGAACTGGCGCTGGGCGCGGCGATTCGCGCCCTGGCGCCGTCCGGTGTCGTTGTGATTTCCGAGGTGTGAGCGCTGAGGCGCGGTTGTCCCGCAGTCCCGAAGGGACGAGGACCGGCAGTTAATCCGCAAGGATTAACAACGCGAGACGCAAGTCTATCCTGCCCTCTTCAAACCCTAAGCAGTAAAGAACCGTGGAATGCAAACGTAGCAGGTATAGGATGCGCAGTTGGTTTCAACGCTGGCTAAACCGGGAGAGCTGTCATGGCGGTCATCGGAGCGAGGGTCGATAGCGAAATCAAGGAGGCGTTTGATGCGATCGCACGTGCACGGTCGGTCACGGCGTCGCGCCTTGCAGGTGTCCTGATCGCGGACTTCATCAAGGCCGAGCGAGGCGGCGCGGCGCAGGCAACCGTCGGAACACAGTTGCCGGCGCAGGCTTATCCCGCGGCGCATGCTGGGGCCAAGACCGAACTGCTGCACGTGCGCCTTGAACCCTATTATTACGAGGAGCTTGGTCGGCTGGCCGCGCAGCGCAAGTGGTATCGCAGCGCCTATCTTGCGAACCTCCTGTATGCGCATGTCGACAGGCGGCCGGTGCTTTGCCACGACGAAGTCAACGCGGTGCGCCAGGTCGCGCGGCAGCTTGCAGACATCGGTCGCAACGTCAACCAGATCGCCAGGAAGGTGAATATCGATCCGGACCGCGCCGACCTGTCTGCCTTCGATCTGGAACTGGTCCGCATGCTGCTCGATGTGGAAACGGCGGCGGTCAAGGAACTGGTCCAAGCGAACCTGCGGACTTGGGGAGCGACCGATGTCCAGTAACGATGTGATCGTGCCCGACCGCAGCGGGAAGAAGTCGGGACTGCGCCGCCTCGTCTATCGTCCGCAGGCTGGGCACCGTGACGCCAGCAACGACTGGCAGGCTACCAGGGACAGGCTGCGCCGCACGGTGGCGCGTGTGCCGGAGGTCGTAATCAAGGTCACGGGCGGCGGCGCGAAGAGTGCCGGCGTGCTGCGTTACATAAATTACATCTCGCGCAATGGGGCGCTGATCACGGTCGACGAGAAAGGCGAACGCCTGGGCGGTAAGGACAGCGTCAGGCAGCTGCACGCATCCTGGGATCTCGACCTGCAGCGTGCTCACGGCAAGGCCGGCGAAGCGCTGCACCACGCCTTCAACATCATCTTTTCGATGCCGGCCAGGACGGATCCGGACAAGCTGCTCGACGCGGTGCAGGCGTTCGCACGGGAGCACTTCGGCCAGCGCCAGTACATCATGGCGTTGCACACGCCGGAGACCGACCCGAGCGACAATCCGCCGCCACATCCGCATGTGCACGTGATCGTTCGCGCCGAGGATGAAGACGGGCGCCGGCTGCACATTCGCAAGTCGACGCTGCGCATCTGGCGCGAGGCGTTCGCGGCCGAGCTCAGGATGCGCGGCATCGAAGCGAATGCCACCTCAAGGGCCGAACGTGGCGTCTCGCTCAAGGGCCGCGGCAGCGCCGAATACCATATCCGAGAGCGTGGCGACGTGTCCACCGCAGAGGCACGCAGGTTTGCCGAAGCCGCAAGCGACCTTCGCAGCGGAGACACTGGACTCAAGCCATGGGAAGTGGCGATGGCCGCGCGGCGGCGTGACGTGTTGAAGGAGCTGGCGCGCAATGCCGCGGCGCTGCGCCATGAGGGTGATATCGAACTGGCGGAACAAGTCGAGCGGTTCGCGCGGGAGCTTCCGTCACTCGACAGCGAGCGGCGGCGGATGCAGCGTGCGCTTGTCGACCAGGTGAATGCGCGCCTTGGGCGTGGGCGCCAGAAGGACCTGGTACCGCCACCGGAGCATGACAGCCATTAGGCTTGCGGCTTGGTGCAGCAACGACGAAGTTGAACACAATCGACCGAGAGGACATAGCCATGAACAGGGTACCGGGTAGCGGCGCATCGAAAGAAAACGGGCTTGTTCCCGAAGCCATATCTGACAGCACACTATCCCTGCCATATGCCACGCTCTTGCCATACGCGGATCCTGCATACCGTCCGCCAGAGCCAGAGGAGATTCGAGCTGTCATGCAGCTGCTTGGCACGACGGCCGAGCAGCTGGCTGGCATTGTCGGCGTCAAGGACGGCCGCGCGGTCAGACGCTGGCTTTCTCCTTCGACGGCGAAGACCCATGCCCAGATCGACTATGCGATCTGGCGCCTGATGCTGTTGGAAGCGGGGCTGATCGAAGCGCCAAAACCTTTGATGCATGTCAAATCGATTAGGTCTAAAAGACCTATACTGGATCTATCGGAAGAGCAGTCGAAGACAAGATAAACGTCCCTTCATCGGCTGCCTGGTTTCTGAATCTTGTTTAACGAACGTTAGGGAGATTTGACATGAAACTTGCAACGCGTTTTGGCCGTGGCCACACGTCGGTCCGGTCCCAGCAGCCGCTCACCAATGAAGAAATCACCGGCGTCGCACCGTCCATCTTCGCAACCGAAAAGCACGACAGCCGCTCCGAGCGCTATACCTATATCCCGACGATCGACGTCCTGGAAAAACTTCGCACCGAAGGCTTCATGCCCTTCATGGCATGCCAGGCCCGTTGCAGGGACGAGGGCAAGCGCGAACATACGAAGCACATGCTCCGCCTGCGCTATGCAGGCCAAATCGACAGCAGCGAGGCGAACGAGATCATCCTGCTGAACTCCCATGACGGCACTAGCAGCTATCAGATGCTGGCCGGGACCTTCCGCTTCGTCTGCTGCAACGGGATGGTATGCGGCGACACGCTGAACGACATCCGGGTTCCGCACAAGGGCAACATCGTCGATAACGTCATCGAAGGCGCGTTTCGAGTGGTCGACGACTTCGAACGAATCAACGGACAGATCGATGACATGAAGGCCCTGCCCTTGAACGACGGCGAGCAGCTGGCCTTCGCCCATGCCGCACTGGCGCTGAAGTATGACCCGCAAACCGAAATGGCGCCGATTACCGAGCAACAGATCCTTGCACCGAAGCGCCGCGAGGATGTCGGCAACGACCTGTGGAAGACCTTCAACCGTGTCCAGGAAAGGATGTTGAAAGGTGGCGTGCACGGCCAGGCGGCGAATGGTCGTCGCACTACCACGCGTGCTGTTACCGGCATTGACCAGGACATCAGGCTGAACCGGGCATTGTGGGTGCTCGCCGAGCAAATGAAGATGCTGAAGCACTGACTTCGCCCTTCGCAGGTCGATTCTTAACCGAGCGATGGCGCCATCAGGCCTGGCGAAATCGCTCCAATCTTCAACGAGAAGAGGTAGCGATGAACACCATTACCAGAATTGGCGACCTGATTACAGCTCTTCAGGGATGCGACCCGGACGGGACCATAACCATCAGTCTCGACGGCGCCCTCATCTTTGATGACGAGACACTTGGCGAAGTCGAATACAGTTTCGATCCAGTAGTTGAGTTTTTATCCTCGAAATACGAACTGAAGCGTAGCGACCGTGTCCACTTCGGTCTCTCGAATAAGGATACCGAAGGTTTATTTTCCGCCCGGCGCAAGCATGTAGAGGCAGACTACGAGAGCGCTTTCCCTTCTTCCGATCCGGCCATCATCACAAATGCACCAGTCGCGATTGCGCTTGCTTTTGACCAAGAAGCGTACACGAATCTTTTGGCGGTGGTTGCCACCTGTAATTTAGCTGAGATGAATAACCGAGGCGCGACTACACATGGGAAACTAGATGTACCAAAGCTGCTCCTCATGCTCGCTGAGGACGTAGCAATGACAAATACCCGGCCCGGTTCATGGGAAGGCGCGAATATGCAGCAAGTACTGGATAGTCACGGGTATCAATAAAATTCATTGTGCCAATACACGGCCGTCCACACTTACGCCGCTATGGAATGCACACGCTTTGGGAGATCGGCAGCATTTTTCCGCACGCTTGGCGTCCCGCCAATTATCGGCGCACGGATCTTGACTTGACCATCGTTATATGCTCGTCCCATGGCGCCCTAGACCCTCGATATCGCGTCATCTATCGTAAAAGTGCGCGCCGGTATTGTCGGTGGACGCTCTCGGCCAGACTGAGCCTGTGCTGAGACATAGCGCTTACCTCCTCCCAGACGCGTCGCCGCTCAGAGCGTGCAACCTCGCGCCGCGGCAGCGTCGAAGGCTTCCTGCCATTGAAGCCGAATCAAACGGTCCCGTTCGAAACGGGGATCGTTTTCCAACTTGCGTACGTTTGCAACGGCGCGGCGGCAGTCCTGATCCCGGTTGTCGTTGCCGTACCGGACCGACGCCGGCAGGTTTCGGAACTCGGTGCTGTTTGCTCGAGTATCCGCCTTGCCGCCCTTGCTGTTTACTGACAGGTGCTCGCTTGCCAGATGCGGGAATCCGCTGCAACGCTGGTCAGCGCGCATTTTTGCTAGCAGTTGGTCATTGTAGCGATCCGCACGGTTCGTACACACCAGGCCCCTCGCACTCTCGGCAGACCTGCAATTGAGCGTGGTTTCGTACCCTTTCCGGTCCGCAAACACGCTGCGGTCCGGACCGTAGATCGCCATCATACAACCTGTTCCAGTAACGGTCATGGACGGGCCGCACTTGTGCCCGTCGTAAGCATAGAACACGGGTTCGCCCTTGGAGACATTGTAGATCTTCTTATACGTAGTCATGCACGCTTTCCACCCAGGGCTGTCCCACAGCGCTGGCTCGGCGCGGGCGGAAGTTGTCATGTTCAAGCACATCACAAGCGCAAGAGCGCGCAGTTTCATTATGGTTCGCATGTTGAATCACTCGGCAACGTGGCACTAATCGCAGGAGCAGGCATTCCAGAGCGATTTAGACAGCAGCCATCCTTGACGCCGCTAAGCTACCTACTCACAGATTCTCGCAGATACTCGCAGATCGAGCCTCTTACGATCTCTGAATGGCCTTTCAAGGGCTTTTGGCCTCTGCATTACGTTGTACCCTAAAGCTCTCCAGCGAAAAAGCTTTACAGGCACGACTAGTGGCTCTACAAGGCGTTTAGCAGTGCTGATGACCCATTCCTCTTGTTGTTCGTTAGAGGAACTCTCTATTTCGCTCTTAAGATGGGGGAAAGAAGGTCAATTTTTATCCTTACTCATTGCCGAGATCTGAGCCGCAAGGTTCTTTAATAGCGTTGGTACACCTGCAGCATGACGTTTTGCTGCCCTAAACAACCGGTGCACAACCTGATACTCAGGGTCTGACTCATCAAGGTACCAAGAGTCCAACACTTTCCCACTGTTATCAAATAAGCCAAAAGCGACGAATCCTTCATCAGTTTGCTCGTCCACACCTGCCCAGAGACGAAATACTGATGCGTTGACCTCAACAGAGACCTGCAAACTGTTATCGGTCCAGTTCAATGCACCTTCTTCGGTCTTTTCGGCAAGTACCGTAACGATATCTCGGTAGTCAGCTGGTATGGGCATTTGGGTTCTTCCTATCTATGTTGCTTGTGCTGCTAAAGTGGCAAAGAAGGTGTGCAGCCGGGCAACTTCATGTACAAGAGGCTCTCGATCTTCCTTTCTTGTTCTTGGTATTAGAGCCAGCCCTTCTAGCTTATCGTGAACCGCTTTCACGTCCAACACTGCCTGACTCCACTCCTGAACACTTGCGATGACTTGATTATTTGGATCACGATATCTGGCGACCGTATCGCGAAGCTCAAAAGCTGCTGCCGCAGCAGGCTTAAAAGAAACTCCTTCCCGCAGAAGGCGAAGTAAATCACGTGTTCTGCTAGAGATGTCGTGCATTTTGGTTACGGCTTCAAGGTTTCTGATCGCATAAACAGCAGCATCGGCCGCATCTTTTGCCGCAACGGCTGCCGTACGGGTCATATAAAGTTGCCATAAAGTAAGCCCGAAGCCCACGAGCGCAACTATTCGATCAAACGCAGATAGCGAAATGTTCATATAGGTATTGTATCAAAGAACTTCCTTAAAAGAACATCTAGCTACGCAGATATTTTAAGCAATGTAATAGCCTAATATGCCAAAACCATTCTCATAAATTGATAATTTTTATATTAAATAAACAACAGCCAGTTTTACCGGGAAAAGGTTACGTAAATCCAACAACGCGTGCACACGGTTTTGTATACCAAACTGCCAAAACTTTCGTTAGCTCTGGTTTTATATCCAGTCCATCATCGGACCAACTTAGGCACCGTGTCTTTTTCATCTGTTTACACTTAGGCTATCAATATAGTCAGCCCAAGCTTGCATCATTACTCGCCGCTCATCGATGAACTCAGCGCGGTCATAGGCCCGTGCAATCTTATCCTTGTGAACGTGGGCTAGTTGTCGGTCGACCACTTCGTGGCGATAGCCAAGTTTTTCTTTGATAGTACTCATTGCAAGCGCTCTGAAGCCGTGGCCTGACATATCCCCTTTGTAGCCCATCCTTTCGATCGCCTTGAGAAAAGCATTGTTGCTCATTGGACGAGTACGATCTCGCATATTTGGAAAAAGATACTTGCCTCCCCCAGTGAGTTTACGAAGTTCAGAAAGGAGCGCCAAGGTCTGCCGCGAGAGTGGAACGAAGTGATCTTTCTTTATTGGGTTTAGCCTGCGTTTACCCAGCTTCATCCTGTACCAAGGGATGGTCCAATCAGCCTGCCCTTCTCCTATCTCACTCCAGGGCGTCTCGATAAGTTCGCTGGTGCGGACAAACATCAGCATCAAGAGACGCAGCCCTATGCGCGTAAGCGGCTGCATACATGCCTCATTACTGTGCATCGCTTCAAGAAACCTCGGTAGTTCATCACTTGATATTGCAGGAAAGTTACCGGGCGATACCACCTGCAGGACGTCTTTCATGTCCGCCACTGGGTTCCTCGTCGCGGCGCCAGTTTGAATCGCGTAGCTGAAGATCTGGGCACAGACTGCCTTGTTCCGCTTAGCTATCTCATGCGCGCCGCGAGACTCGATCTTGCGAAAGACATCGATGAGATCCCGATGTGTTACCTCATCAATGGGAAGCCTGCCAAGGTCAGGAAAAATGTCCAGTTCCAGCCTGTGCAGCACGTTGTGCCCATACGCCGGAGACCAGGCCTTCAGTTTCAGCTCATGCCATTCTGTAGCCACTTTGCGGAACGTATATTCGCTTGCCTTCACGGTCGCACGGCGCGTCAGCTCACGCTGCTGAATGGGATCGCTCCCGTCAAGAAGCAGGCGTCGCGCCTCGGTGCGCTTGTCCCTTGCGTCAGCCAGGCTGACTTCAGGGTATGGCCCGAACGTTGTCGTCGTTTCCTTGCCGTTCGCCTGCCGGTATCGGAAGCGCCAGAACTTGGCACCTGATGGCTGGACCTCGAGGTAGAGGCCGTGTCCATCAAAAAGCTTTACAACCTTTGCACCAGGCTTGGCACGCTTGACCTGCATGTCGCTCAGTGGCTTGGCTAACTTGGGCATACAACCTCCTATCGACTGGTTACAGACATAGGGGTATGAGCGGCCCGGCTGGTTTTGAGGGTAAACGTTGCAGGAGGGTCTACCGTATACCCTCACGCCTACCCTATAAATCTTGGACTTAGCTGGACACAAGCGGACGCTACAATACAAAAAACCCCCGGGCCTCAGTATGAGATCCGGGGGTTTCCGCTGTTTGCTAGAGGTCAGCAAACATTGTTCTGGCGGAGACGGTGGGATTCGAACCCACGATACAGGTATAAGCCGTATGCATCCTTAGCAGGGATGTGCCTTCGGCCACTCGGCCACGTCTCCAATCAGGTCCATCATGTTGCTCGATGTCGCTGAGTGCAAGCATCTTAATGGCCACACCCCATTTCGTCAAGGAAGTGCGGACAAATTATGCGAAAAAGTTAAGCTTGCTCTAAACCAAACGCTTTATGCAGGGCGCGTACGGCCAGTTCCATGTATTTTTCGTCGATCAGGACAGAGATCTTGATTTCCGAGGTCGAGATCATCATGATGTTGATGCCCTCGTCCGCCAGGGTGCGGAACATCTGCGAGGCGACGCCGACGTGACTGCGCATGCCCACGCCCACCGCCGACACCTTGGAGACCTTGGCGTCGCCGACCAGGCGCGCGAAGCCCAGCACGTCCTTCTGCGCTTCCAGCACGCCCATCGCGCGCTGGTAGTCGTTGCGCGAGACGGTGAAGGTGAAATCGGTTTTACCGTCCACGGACACGTTCTGTATGATCATGTCGACCTCGATATTGGCCTCCGAGACCGGGCCGAGGATGTGGAAGGCGACGCCCGGCTTGTCGGGCACGCCCAGGACGGTGATTTTGGCTTCATCGCGGTGGAAGGCGATGCCCGAGATGACGGCTTGTTCCATATTGCTTTCTTCCTCAAACGAAATCAGGGTGCCCGAATTGGCTTCTTCTTCCAGCGGCATCAGGGGATCGGTCAGCGACGACAGCACGCGCGTCGGCACGCGGTAGTTGCCGGCGAATTCGACGGAGCGGGTCTGCAGGACTTTCGAGCCGAGCGAGGCCAGCTCCAGCATCTCTTCGAAAGTGATCTTGCTCAGGCGGCGCGCCTCGTCGACCACGCGCGGGTCGGTGGTGTAGACGCCGTCGACGTCGGTGTAGATCAGGCATTCGTCGGCCTTCAGCGCGGCCGCGATGGCGACCGCCGAGGTGTCCGAGCCGCCACGGCCCAGCGTCGAGATGTTGCCTTCTTCGTCGACGCCCTGGAAGCCGGTGATGATCACGATCTTGCCGGCGTCGAGGTCGGCCTTGACGCGGGTGTCGTCGATCGACTGGATGCGTGCCTTGGTGAAGGCCGAGTCGGTCTTGATGCCGGCCTGCCAGCCGGTGTACGAGACGGCATCCTTGCCGCGCGCCAGCAGCGCCATGGCCAGCAGGCCGACCGAGACCTGCTCGCCGGTGGAGGCGATCATGTCCAGTTCGCGCGGGTCCGGCTGGGGCATGATTTCCTTGGCGAGGCCGATCAGGCGGTTGGTTTCGCCCGACATCGCCGACGGGACCACGACGATCCGGTGGCCGGCATCATGCCATTTGGCGACGCGCGCAGCGACATTCTTGATACGGTCCGTCGAACCCATCGACGTCCCGCCGTATTTGTGGACTATAAAGGCCATGACTTGGGGATTTCCGCTTGTAAAAAGACAAATGAGCCTTTTACTCTACATGCTGCGGTGCAGAATCACAAGACGTTAGCTGGCCAGACTTATACCGAATCGGAATATGGTCATGCGGAAATTGCAACCCAGCGCAGCGCGATCCGGCCGCTCCCCTCCCCCAGGTGCCGGCAGTCCATGCCCAGGCCGGCCGCGTACAGCAGGTCGGGGCCGGCGCTCACGACCGGCAGCCGGGTCCGTTCCCAGGCTGGGATGCCGCTTGCCTGGAAATGGGCTTTCAGGCTGCGGCTGGGGCGGTTCGGGGCCAGCTTGAGCCGCTCGCCGCCCTTGCGGAAGTCGATGGCGAGCGGCTGGGCGCGCAGCCAGGCCGGGTCGACGCCGCGGTCGGCGCTGTCGAAATGCAGCACGCCGCCGTAGTCGGGAAACGCCAGCGCCGCTTCGCCGCGCCAGGCGAAGGCCTGGGCGTGCTTTTCGATGACGCCTTCGTCGTCCGGGTCGCGCATGCCGGCGAGGTCGGGCAGCCTGGGCACCAGGTACAGGCGCTCGCGGTGGCGCCGCACGTGGCATTCGGGATGCACCACCAGCAGCTGGGCGTCCTCGCGCGCCTCGAACAGCTGGCCGATCATTTCCATCATCCAGGCGGTCGACGGCATCGCCAGGCGGCGCCGGGCGAACCAGTGGCGCAGCAGGTTGTTGATGCGGTCCGTGCTCAGGGTGCGCAGTGCGGCCAGGTCGACGGCGTCGCCGTCCAGGCAACGCCGCAGGTCCTGGTCGGCCACCTCGGTCAGCACGCGCAGCGCCGACTGGGCGTGCATGCCGCTGCGCGCGACCCGCTGCTGGAAGCCGGGGAAGGCGTGCGCCAGCGCCGGCATCACCGTGTGGCGCAGGGCGTTGCGGGCATGGCGCGGGTCGCTGTTCGATTCGTCCTCGACCCAGGCAATCCCTTCTTCCCTTGCCAGCGCTTCCAGCCCGGCGCGCGCCACCTGCAGCAGCGGCCGCGCGATCACCAGGCGGTCGTCGCCCAGCAGCGTGGGCGCGCGGTTGGCGGCGTCCATGCCCGACAGGCCGGCCGGGCCCGAGCCGCGCAGCAGTTGCAGCAGCACGGTTTCGGCCTGGTCGTCGAGATGGTGGGCGGTCAGCAGCAGGTCGATGCCGTGACCGCGGCACATGTCTCCCAGCGCCGCGTAGCGCGCCTTGCGCGCCGCCGCCTCGATACCACTCTTGCCCTTGTCCACGCTGACGGCGCGCGCGTCGAAGTTGACGCCGAGATCGCGGCAGGCGCGCTCGCAATGGCCGCGCCAGGCGTCGGCGTTCGGGCTCAAGCCATGGTGGACGTGGAAGGCCGACAGGTTCAGCCCGTGCTCGCGCGCATGGGCATGCGCCACGCGCAGCAGCACCATCGAATCGAGGCCGCCGCTGAGGGCAACCGCGATCGATGGCGTCGTCGTCGGGAAGTATTCGCCGCGCAGGCCGTCGATGGCCTGCGCGAAGACGGAGGACACGCCGGCGGCTGCCGGCCTGCCGCGGCCAGCAGCTTTACCGGTATGCATCATTCCTCGCGCGGGGTGGTTTCCTTGAATTTGCCGTAGGCCATCAGCTTGGCGTGACGGGCATCGAGCAGATCCTTGGTTTTCATGCCCTGGAACTGGCGCAGGGTGTCGGCCAGCGCGCGCTTGAGCAGCTGCGCCATCTGGGCCGGGTCGCGGTGGGCGCCGCCCAGCGGTTCGTTGACGATCTTGTCGATCAAGCCGATCGCCTTCAGGCGGTGCGCGGTCAGGCCGAGCGCGTCGGCGGCGTCGGCCGCGCGTTCCGAGGTCTTCCACAGGATCGAGGCGCAGCCTTCCGGCGAGATGACCGAATAGGTGGCGTACTGCAGCATCAGGACGGCGTCGCCGACGGCGATCGCCAGCGCGCCGCCGGAGCCGCCTTCGCCGATGATGGTGGCGATCAGCGGCACTTTCAGCTCGGCCATGACGAACAGGTTGTGGCCGATCGCTTCCGACTGGCCGCGCTCTTCGGCGTCGATGCCCGGGAAGGCGCCCGGCGTGTCGACGAAGGTGAAGATCGGCAGGTTGAACTTTTCCGCCAGCTTCATCAGGCGCATCGCCTTGCGGTAGCCTTCCGGCTTGGGCATGCCGAAGTTGCGCATCGCGCGTTCCTTCGTGTCGCGCCCTTTCTGGTGGCCGATGACCATGCAGGCCTGGCCGTTGAAGCGCGCCAGGCCGCCGATGATCGACTGGTCGTCGGCGAAGGTGCGGTCGCCGTGCAGTTCGTGGAAATCGGTGAAGATCGCGTTCACGTAGTCCATCGTGTACGGACGTTGCGGATGGCGCGCGATCTGGGAAACCTGCCAGGGGGTCAGCTTGGCATAGATGTCTTTCGTCAGTTGCTGGCTCTTCTTGGCCAGGCGGTCGATCTCTTCCGAGATGTCGACGGCTGAATCGTCCTGCACGAAGCGCAGTTCTTCAATCTTGGAATCGAGTTCGGCAATCGGCTGCTCGAAACTGAGGAAAGTTGTTTTGCTCATTGGTCCTCCGGGTATTTTGGTGGCCGGCCCGCACGATCGAATCGGGGGACTCGGCAGCAAGGGCGCTATTCTATACTGGAATCGGGTCTAGGCTGCGCCATAAGTACCACGTAGCAACTGTCCGCCAGGGTTCCCAGTTGGCCGCCACCTCGCGCGCGTCGCTGCGCGAGACCGGTTCGCCCGAGAAATAGTTTTGGCTGATGCCCTGGATCAGGCCGGCGTCGTCGAGCGGCAGCACGTTCGGCCTGAGTAGATTAAATATCAAAAACATCTCGGCTGTCCAGCGGGTGATGCCGCGGATCTGGACCAGCTCCGCGATCACCGCTTCGTCATCCATTTCCGACCACAGGTCGGCGTGGACGCGCCTGGCCTTGAAATGGTCGGCCAGGTCGAGGATGTATTCGGTCTTGCGCTTCGACAGGCCGCAGGCGCCGAGCGCTTCGGGTCCGGCCTTCAGCACTTGCGCCGGCGTCAGCTTCGGGCACAGCGTGCGCAGCCTGGTCCAGGCCGCCTCGGCAGCCTTGACCGTCACCTGCTGGCCGACGATCGAGCGCGCCAGCGTGGTGAACGGATCGGGGTGGCCGCGCAGGTGCATGTCGCCGAACTGCGGGATCAGCTTGTTCATGATGCGGTCCCGCCGCATGAGCTCCGCCTTCGCCTCCGCCCAATAGGGCGGGACGTCGGGCAGCGCCGGGTCGGCGCCCGCGAGGTCCTTGGAAAGTGCCATGCCGTCTGGATCGCTCGGCTGGCTCAGGCGCGGCGCCAGTTGGTGGTGCCGTCGGGTTTGTCCTCGAGCACCACACCGGCGGCCGTCAACTCGGCGCGGATGGCATCGGCCTCGGCGAAGTTGCGGGATGTCTTGGCGGCCTTGCGGCGCGCGATGGCGTCCAGGATCGCGGCTTCGTCGATGCCGCCCACGGCCGGGCTGCCGCCCTGCAGGAACTGCTGCGGGCTGCGCTCGAGCAGGCCAAGCACGCCGGCCAGCGCCTTCAGCTGGCGCGCCGCGCCCGGGGACTTGCCGCGGTTGACTTCCGAGGCCAGGTCGAACAGCTCGGCCACCGCCAGCGGGGTGTTGAAGTCGTCGTCCATCGCCTCGCGGAAGCGCTGCGCACGCGGCTCGTCCCAGTCGACCCTCACCGCTTCGGCGCCGAGATCGACGTCGGCCAGGGCCGTGTACAGGCGCGTCAGCGCGCCCTTGGCGTCGTCGATGTGGGCGTCCGAGTAATTCAGCGGGCTGCGGTAGTGGGCGCGCAGGATGAAGAATCGCACCACTTCGGCATCGTATTTCTTGAGCACGTCGCGGATGGTGAAGAAGTTGCCCAGCGATTTGGACATCTTTTCGTTATCGACGCGCACGAAGCCGTTGTGGACCCAGAAGTTCGCCATCGGCACGCCGAAGGCGCCTTCGGACTGGGCGATCTCGTTTTCGTGGTGCGGGAACTGCAGGTCGGCGCCGCCGCCATGGATGTCGAAATGCTCGCCCAGCATGGCGCAGGACATCGCCGAGCACTCGATGTGCCAGCCCGGGCGGCCGACGCCCCATTTCGAATCCCACTTGGCTTCCGCCGGTTCGGATGCCTTCGCGGCCTTCCACAGGACGAAGTCGAGCGGATCGCGCTTGCCGGTGTTGACGTCGACGCGCTCGCCGGCGCGCAGGTCGTCCAGCGACTTGCCGGACAGCTTGCCGTAACCGGGGAAGTTACGCACCGCGTAATTGACGTCGCCGTCTTCGCCGCGGTAGGCCAGCTCCTTCTGCTCCAGCTTCTCGATGATGGACAGCATGTGCGGGACGTAGTCGGTCGCGCGCGGCGCGTAGTCCGGTGCCAGGATGCCGAGGGCTTGCGTGTCCTCGTCCATCGCCTGGATGAAGCGATTGGTGAGCTGGGTGATCGTTTCACCGTTGTCCACCGCGCGCTTGATGATCTTGTCGTCGATATCGGTAATATTGCGAACGTATTTCACGTCATAGCCGGAAGCCCCGAGCCAGCGGTAGACCACGTCGAAAGCCATCATCATGCGGGCGTGTCCGACGTGGCAGTAATCGTAGACCGTCATGCCGCAGCAGTACAAGCTGACCTTGCCGGGCTGGATGGGAACGAATACCTGTTTGTCACGCGCCAGCGTGTTGTAGATCTTTAGTTGGCTCATCGGGTGGTTGGCTAGAAGTTGAAGCATGACGCCGGAGCGGGCGGGCCACCGAAGCGGCGCCGGGCTCGCACCGCGCAGTCAGGACTGAATTCTTGTGATTTTGAAACTTCGTTGGAACCATGTGTTCCGTTTGCTAAAATCAACAGTCCGTCGCGAAGTATAGCATTGTTAAAATCCCGACTGGCCGCATAGTCCGACAGTTTATTTTTCTACAAAACCCTTGACAGTAGTTTGCTTTATGTCGATCGAGAGGAAGCCACCGATGTCCACCATGAAACCGTCCGGCGCAAGCCTGTTGTCCCGCGTTGCCGTCGCCGCCGGCGCCCTTCTGCTGTCAGCCGCGGCCTTCGCCGCCGAACCGCAGGTATCGATCAAGACCACCATGGGCGAGATCGTGCTGGAACTGGACCAGGAAAAGGCGCCGCTCACGGTCGCCAACTTCCTGCAGTACGTGAAGTCGGGCTTTTACAAGGGCACCATCTTCCACCGCGTGATCGACGGCTTCATGATCCAGGGCGGCGGCATGGACGCCAAGTTCGTCAACCGCAAGACGCGTCCGCCGATCAAGAACGAATCGACCAACGGCCTGTCCAATGCGGCTTACACGGTCGCCATGGCGCGCGAAGACAATCCGGATTCGGCCACCTCGCAGTTCTTCATCAACGTGGTCGACAATTTCGGCCTGGATGCGATGAACCGCGTGGACGCCGGCTACACCGTGTTCGGCAAGGTGGTCAAGGGCCAGGAGGTGGTCGACAAGATCAAGGGCACGCTGGTGGACGACACCCACGGCCTGCAGAACGTGCCGGTGACGCCGGTCGTGATCGAGTCGGCGACCCTCGTCAAGGCCGACAAGCAGGTAAAATAGCGAACTCTTAACACAACCAGCACAGGATACCGACATGACCACCGTACTCATGACCACCAACAAGGGCAACATCAAGGTCGAACTGGACGACGCAAAAGCGCCGAAGACCGTTGAGAACTTCCTGTACTACGTGAACAAGGGCCAGTTCAGCAATACCATCTTCCACCGCGTCATCAAGGACTTCATGATCCAGGGCGGCGGCTTCGAAGTCGGCATGAAGCAGAAGGACACCGACCAGAATGTGGAAAACGAAGGCAAGAACGGCCTGAAGAACGACAAGTACACGATCGCCATGGCCCGTACCTCGGCGCCGCACTCGGCATCGGCCCAGTTCTTCATCAACACCAAGAACAACGACTTCCTGAACTACCCGGGCCAGGACGGCTGGGGCTATGCCGTGTTCGGCAAGGTCGTCGAAGGCCAGGACGTGGTCGACCAGATCAACGCCGTGAAGACCTCGCGCGCCGGCATGCATGCCGACGTGCCGGCCGATCCGGTGATCATCGAGAAAGTCGAAGTCGTTCAGTAATCATTTCGGTTCACCAAGCTTGCATCAACATGGACATGGCCAGGCACAGCAGCAACGCATGGCCTTGTTGATGCAGGCTTCGTTGCGCGTGGACAGTCCACTCAGCTTATGACCACTTCCACGCGCACGCTTGCGCTCTTCATCTCCGACCTGCACCTGCAGGCCTCGCATCCCCGCACGCTCGAGGCTTTCCTGCGCTTCCTGGACGAGCGCGCGATCCATGCCGACGCCCTCTACCTGCTCGGCGACATCTTCGAATACTGGGCCGGCGACGACGACCTCGACGACCCGTTCAATGCGACCATCGTGGCGGCCCTGCGCCGCCTGGGCGAGCGCGGCGTGGCGGTCTACTGGATCGCCGGCAACCGCGACTTCCTGGCCGGCGGCGCCTTTGCCGAGGCCGCCGGCCTGCGGCTGCTGGCGGAACCGTACCTGGCCGACTTCAACGGCCGGCGCGTGTTGCTGGTGCATGGCGATGCCGAATGCACCGCCGACCTGAACTACATGGCCTTCCGCGCCCAAGTGCGCGACCCTGCCTGGCAAGGGCAATTCCTGGCCATGCCGCTGGCCCAGCGCAAGGCGATCATCGCCGGCCTGCGCGAAGGCAGCCGCTCCGCGCACGCCGAAAAGACCCACGAGATCATGGACGTGGCGCCGGACGCCATTGCCGCGCTGCACCGCGACAGCGGCGCCGACACCATCATCCACGGCCACACCCACCGCCCCGCCCTGCACCAGGACGCATCGACCGGCCTGCGCCGCTTCGTGCTGCCCGACTGGGAGCTCGACCAGCAACCGGTGCGCGGCGGCTGGATCGCCATCGGCGCCGACGGCCGCATCACGCGCCACGCCCTGGACGGCACCGAACTCTGAACGCACCTATCTGAACTGACAGGTGGGCACCCGGCCTCCCTGTGTTGACAGTGACAAGCCCGGTGTTATACTTAACTACAACACCACTTCATTACATCACCACCATGGAGGCAGACATGGCACACCAGGCTGCACCGCAGGAAAGCGAGGCCGGGCATGACGATCGGCTGGAATGACAACGCGCCGATCTACCGGCAGCTGAAAGAGAAAGTGATCGGCATGATGCTCGACGGGGCGCTCAAGGCGGGCGATGCGCTGCCTTCGGTGCGCCAGGTCGCCGCCGAATACCAGCTGAATCCGATCACGGTCTCGAAGGCTTACCAGGAACTGGTCGACGACAACTTAGTGGAAAAACGAAGGGGGATCGGCATGTACGTCACGGAAGGGGCCAGCGAAAAACTGCTGGCGAGCGAGCGCGAACGTTTCCTGCGCGAAGAATGGCCGGCCATGCTGGAGCGCATCCGCCGCCTTGGCTTGAATACCGAGCAACTGCTCGAACAACCGCCGCGTACCGGCCACGGAGGCAAGGCATGAGCAGCGTCATCTCCGCCAGGGGCTTGAGCAAGCGCTATGGCAAGCGCACCGCGGTCGGCGGCATCGATTTCGACATCCCCGCCGGCCGCATCGTCGGCCTGATCGGTCCCAACGGCTCGGGCAAGACCACCACCCTGAAGGCCGCGCTCGGCCTGGTCCCGTTCGAGGGCGAGCTGTCGGTGCTGGGCTTCGACCCGCGCACCCAGCGCGACGACCTGATGCAGGACGTCTGCTTCATCGCCGACGTCGCCATCCTGCCGCGCTGGCTGCGGGTGAAGGATGCGATCGACTTCGTGGCCGGCGTGCATCCGCGCTTCAACCGCGAGAAGGCCGAGCGCTACCTCGCCGCCACGTCCCTGAGGCCGTCGATGAAGGTCAAGGAGATGTCCAAGGGGATGATCGTCCAGCTGCACCTGGCGCTGGTGATGGCGATCGACGCCAAGCTGCTGGTGCTGGACGAGCCGACGCTGGGTCTGGACATCATCTACCGCAAGCAGTTCTACCAGAACCTGCTGGAAGACTATTTTGACGAGCACAAGACGATCGTCATCACCACCCACCAGGTGGAGGAAGTCGAGCACATCCTGACCGACCTGATGTTCATCCGCGAAGGCCGTATCGTGCTGGCGGCGTCGATGGAGGAAATCGGCGAACGCTACATCGAGGTGATGGTTTCGCAGGACAAGGTCAGCGCCGCCAACGCGCTGCAGCCGATCGACCGCCGCACGGTGTTCGGCAAGTCGGTGATGCTCTTCGATGCGGCCGGCCCGGGTGGCGTGTCGCGCCAGCAGCTGGCCGCCCTCGGCGAAGTCCGCAACCCCAGCGTGGCCGACCTGTTCGTCGCCACCATGAAAGGAACCTACGCATGAACGCCACCACCATGAAATGGCTGCTGCGCCGCGAATTCTGGGAGTACAAGGGGTCGATGCTGTGGGCGCCGCTGGCGGTCGCCGCGGTGCTGGTGCTGCTGATCGGCGGCGCCCTCGTCTACGGCCTGGCGGACCACCACATCCCGAGCCGCATCACGATCAACGGCCACACCGTCGAGCAAGGCGGCTATGCGGTCAAGATGTCGGCCGAGACCGCGTCGCGCATCGCCCAGATGGCCAGCAGCATGTACCTGGGACTGTCGCTGCCGCTGTTCGGCCTGCTCACCGCCGTCGTCTTTTCGTATTGCCTGGGCACGCTGCACGACGAGCGCCGCGACCGCAGCATCCTGTTCTGGAAGTCGCTGCCGGTGTCGGACGAAATGACGGTGCTGTCCAAGGTCGCCACCGCCCTGCTGGTGGCGCCGCTGATCACGATCGCGCTGGCGACGCTGGTCTCGCTGATCCTGCTGTTCGTCGGCTGCGTCGGCCTTGCCGTCAACGGCACCGACCTGTTCGGCGCGCTGCTGTCCTCGCCCGACCTCTACCTGTCGCCGCTGCGCGTGCTGGCGCTGCTGCCGGTGTACATCGTGTGGGCGCTGCCGACCGTCGGCTGGCTGCTGCTGGTGTCGAGCTGGGCCCGCGCCAAGCCGATCATGTGGGCGGTGGGCGCGCCGCTGGTCGGCCTGCTCGTCGTGAAATGGGTCAGCCTGGCCATGGAAAACCTGTCCGGGTCGCCGCTGAACCTGACGCATCATGCGCAGGACCTGGTGGCGCGCATCCTCACCGGCATCGTGCCGGGTATCTGGTTCACCTACGACGGCCATGGCTTGCCGCGCGACCTGGCCCCGGGCGGAGGCGGCATCGACCTGGGCGGCCTGGTCGCGCATTCGTATGCGTCGCTGGCCGGCGCCGATGCCTGGATCGGGGCCCTGCTGGGCGCGGCCATGCTGTACGGCGCGATCCGCCTGCGCCGCTACCGCGACGAAGGCTGACGCCATGGCGCGCGGCCCGGCGCTTACTCGAACTGCTGGCGAAACGCCGCGAACTGGGCCTTGATCTCGTCGACCTCGGCGCGCAGCGCGGCCACTTCCTGCTCCAGCTGGGCCACGCGGGTGCCGGAGGAAGACGGCACCGGGGCGCTGGCTGCGCCGAAGGCGGAATCGTCGCGCGCCAGGTTGATCTCGCCACCCAGCAGTTGGCCGTAGCGCGATTCCTTGGTGCCGGGTGCGCGCTCCAGGCGCGCCACCAGCGGCGGGTATTTGTCGATCAGGAACTGCAAGCCGCTTTCTACTTCGCTCACGGACTTGAAGTCGTGCAGGCGCCCGCTGCGCGAGCGGATCTCGCCCGCGGTCTGCAGGCCGCGCAGCATCAGCACGGTGAGGATGGCGACCTTGTCCTGTTCCAGCGACCACTTGATGCGCATGCGGTGCTCGTATTTCACGACGCGGGCACCGGCCTGGGTAATGCCGTTGACCAGCTTGCGCTGCATCAGGCGCTGCAGGGTGTCGTGCACCACATCTTCCGGCAGCTGCATCACCGGCTCGCGGCTGGACAGCTGGTTGCAGCCGTTCATCAGCGCATTCAGGGTCAGCGGATAGTTGTCGGGGGTGAGCGCCTCTTTTTCGGCGAGCACGGCGAGGACGCGGATTTCGAAGGGATCGAGGTCGGATGCCGGGTCGAAGCCGCCCGGGATATTGTCTTCCATATTGTTCTCTTTACGCTTGTTCAAAAACGGCCATGGCCAGGCGCGGCGACGAAGACAGTGCGTTGGCACGGCGAGGCGTCGCAACAACGCCATGGCCGTTTTCGAACGGGCCTCAATCGACCAGGCGGTTCAGCTGGGCTTGATCCAGTTTATCACTCTCGTCCATCTTCTGGCAGGCGATGCCGGCCGCCTTCATGGTGGCGCACAGGCGTTCGATCTGCTCGTCCTGGGCGGCCGCGTGGGCGATCAGGTTGCGCAGCGCCTTCGACAGCGGATCGTCGCCGTTGGGCGTGACGCCGTAGGCCGCGAACATCTGGGCGTTGCGCGCCTGCTCTTCCTTGCGTACCAGGTGGGCCGGGTTGCCGACCGCGGTGGCGCCTGACGGCACCGGCTTGACCACCACGGCGTTGGAACCGATCTTGGCGTATTCGCCGACCGTGAACGCGCCCAGCACCTGGGCGCCGGCGCCGACGATGACGCCGCGCTCGAGCGTCGGATGGCGCTTGGTGCCCGCCACCAGCGTGGTGCCGCCCAGGGTCACGCCCTGGTAGATGGTGCAATCGTCGCCGATCACCGCGGTTTCGCCGATGACCACGCCGAAGCCATGGTCGATGAAGACGCGCCGGCCGATGGTCGCGCCGGGGTGGATCTCGATACCGGTGACGATGCGGGCAAGATAGGAAATGAAGCGTCCCGGCCATTTGAGGCCGGCATACCAGCAAGCGTGCGCCCAGCGATGCATGACGACCGCATGCAGGCCGGGATAACAGGTGAGCACCTCCCAACCGTTGCGCGCCGCGGGGTCGCGCTCGATGATGCTCTTGATATCTTCACGCAGATTGGAAAACATAGACGAAAACCGTGGCAAACAGACAGCATGGTAGCGTATCCGGGCCGGTCTTGCTTATGAAGGAAACAAATTTGGAAGAACGTCGTCCCCGCGAAGGCGGGGACCCACGCCGAGCTGCAAGAGCTCATAGCCGGGCAATACTGCTTGTGTTCCCGAGGAGCGACTTCGGTTGTTCAGTATGGTCCCCGCCTGCGCGGGGACGACGCCGGGGGGTATCGCTTACTGGGGCTCTTTGGCCAGGCGCTGGCGGCGCGCCTCATACAGGCAGACGCCGGAGGCGACCGAGACGTTCAGGCTCTCGACCGAGCCGAACATCGGGATGTTGACCAGCACGTCGCAGGTTTCGCGCGTGAGGCGGCGCATGCCCTCGCCTTCGGAGCCCATCACCAGCGCGGTCGGGCCGGTGAAGTCGCCTTCGTACAGGCCCTTGTCGGCGTCGTCCGAGGTGCCGATCAGCCAGATGCCGCGGTCCTTCAGGTCGCGCATGGTGCGCGCCAGGTTGGTGACCGTGATGTAGGGCACGCTCTCGGCCGCGCCCGAAGCGACCTTGGCGGCGGTGGCGTTCAGGCCGACCGAGCGGTCCTTCGGCGCGATGACGGCGTGCGCGCCGACGCCGTCGGCCACGCGCAGGCAAGCACCCAGGTTGTGCGGATCGGTGATGCCGTCCAGGATCAGCAGCAGCGGCGGGCCTTCCACCACGTCCAGCAGCTCGTCCAGGTTGCGCGCCAGCGACAGCTGGCTGGCAAAGGCGATCACGCCCTGGTGGCGGCGGGTGCCGACGATCTTGTCCAGGCGCGCCGACTCGACCGGCATGACGCGCACGCCGGCCGCCTTGGCGTTGGCCACCAGGTCTTGCATGCGGCGGTCCTGGCGTTCGGCGTCGACAAAGATCTCTTCCACCGATGCGGCCTCGTGGCGCAGCCGCGAGGTCACCGCATGGAAGCCAAAAATCATTTTATTTTTCATTCGTTACGTTCTTCTTCCTGCTGGTTTTGGATGCGGGCTTGGCCGGTGCCTTGGCTTCCGCTTCGGCGGCACCTTCCTGGGTGCCGCCTTGTTTTGCCGCCGCCTTCCTGGCGGCGGGTTTCTTCGCCGCTTTCTTGGCGGGTGCGGCTTCGGCCGGGGCCGGGGCGGGTGCCGGTACCGGGATTGGCGCAACGACCGCTTCGGCGGCCGGTTCCTGCGCCGCCTTTTTGGTCGCGCGCTTTTTCTTCGGCGCGGGCGCGGCCGGCGCCGGCTCGGGAGCCGGTGCCGGGGCCGGCTCGGCTACCGGTGCGACAGCCTCGGCTTCCGGCAGCGCCTTCTTGGCGGCACGCTTCTTCTTCGGCGCGGGTTCGGACGGCGCTGCCTCCGTTGCCGCTGCCGGCGCTTCCGCTACGGGCGCTGGCGCTGGAGCTGGCACTGGTGCCGGTGCCGGTGCTGGCGCCGCAGCCTCCTGCGGCGCCTTCTTCGCGGCACGCTTCTTCTTCGGTGCCGGTTCTTCCGCCACCGGCGCCGGTGCCACGGCAGGCGCCGGGGCGGCAACTGGCGCTGGTGCCGGTGCCGGGGCGGCAGCCGGTGCTGGTGCCGGAGCAGGCGCAGCAGACGGGGTCGGGGCCGATGCCGGCTCGGCCGCCGCTGCGGCGGCCGCTTCCGCGCGCTGCGCCGCCCTCGCCTTGCGGCGGCGGCTGCTGCGGCTCGGCGGTACGAACACGACGTCGTCCGGGCTCTCGTCGCTGGCGGTCGGCACGTCGCCCTCCGCCGCGTCCTCGTCCGCATCCACCGGCACCGGCCAGCTCAGCGACTGTGCCGGGGCCTGGTCCTCGCGCTGGCCCTTGTTCTTGTTGCGGTTGCGCTTGCGGCGGCGCGATTCCTTCGGTTCCTTCTGCGCCAGCGCTTCCTGGGCCACCGCGCGCGCGCGCTCCAGCGGCGCCGGGACCGCGGCGGTTTCGGCCGCCGGCTGGGCCAGCACCAGGTCGATCTTGCGCGACTCGAGGTCGACGCGCGCCACCTGCACCGTCACGTGGTCGGTCAGCTTGAACGCCTTGCCGGTGCGGTCGCTGCGCAGCTCGTGGCGCGCCTCGTCGTACTGGAAGTAGTCGCCGGTGCCCAGGCCGCTGATGTGGACCAGGCCCTCGACGAACAGTTCGTCCAGCTGCACGAAGATGCCGAACGGGGTCACGCCCGAGATCACGCCGGTGAATTCCTCGCCCAGCTTGTCCTTCATGTAGAAGCACTTGAGCCAGTTCTCGACGTCGCGCGAGGCTTCGTCGGCGCGGCGCTCGTTGGCCGAGCAGTGCACGCCGAGCGCGTCCCAGATGGTCAGGTCCTTCGCATCCTTCTGCTTGCCGTCCGCCTTGTCCTTCGCAGCCTGCTTGCGCGCCGAATTCGACAGCGTGGTGTTCAGCTTCGACAGGTCGATCCCGGTCGGCTCGTACTTCCTGCCCTTCAGGACCGCCTTGATCGCGCGGTGGGTCAGCAGGTCCGGATAGCGCCGGATCGGGCTGGTGAAGTGGGCGTAGTGCTCGTACGCCAGGCCGAAGTGGCCGACGTTGTCCGGGCTGTACACCGCCTGCTGCATCGAGCGCAGCAGCATGGTCTGCAGCAGCGCCGCGTCCGGGCGCTCCTTGATACGCTTCATCAGCTCGGCGTAGTCGCGCGCCTGCGGCGTGGTGCCGCCGCCCAGGTTCAGGCCGGCCTGCTTGAGGAAGGTGCGCAGCTGGTTCAGCTTTTCCTCGGTCGGCACCGCGTGGATGCGGAAGGTGCTCGGCTGGTCATGGCGGATCAGGAAGTCGGCCGCGCACACGTTGGCGGCCAGCATGCATTCCTCGATCAGGCGGTGCGCATCGTTGCGGGTGCGCGGCAGGATCTTTTCGATCTTGCCCATCGCGTTGGAGACGATGTAGGTCTCGGTGGTCTCGAAGTCGATCGCACCGCGCTCCTGGCGCGCCTTGAGCAGCGCGCGGAACGCCTCGTTCAGGTTGAGCAGGTGCGGCACGATGCCGGGACGGCGTCCCGCTTCCGGTCCCTTGGTGTTGCCCAGGATGGCAGCCACTTCGTCATAGGTCAGGCGCGCCGCCGAGTGCATCACGGCCGGGTAGAACTGGTAGGCGCCGACCACGCCGTCGCTGCTGACCACCATGTCGCATACCAGGGTCAGGCGGTCGACCGCCGGGTTCAGCGAGCACAAGCCGTTCGACAGCTTTTCCGGCAGCATCGGGATCACGCGGCGCGGGAAGTACACCGAGGTCGAACGCTCGATGGCGTCGTCGTCGAGCGGGTCGCCCGGCTTGACGTAGTGGCTGACGTCGGCGATCGCCACCAGCAGGCGGTAGCCCTGGGCACGGCCGATCTGCACCGGTTCGCAGTACACGGCGTCGTCGAAGTCGCGCGCATCGGCGCCGTCGATGGTCACCAGCGGCACGTCGCGCAAATCGACGCGCTCGACCAGGTCGGCGTCGCGCACTTCGTTCGGCAGCTTGTTGGCCTGCTTCAGCGCACCGCCCGAAAACACGTGCGGCACGCCGAACTTGCGCACGGCGATCTCGATTTCCATGCCCGGGTCGTCCAGTTCGCCGAGCACTTCGACGATGCGGCCGGTCGGCTGCTTGAAGCGCGACGGCTGCTCGACCAGTTCGACGCTCACCACCTGGCCGGCCTTGGCCTTGCCGGGACCGTCGCCGACCAGGATGTCCTGGCCAATGCGCTTGTCTTCGGGGGCGACGATCCAGACGCCGTTCTCGTTCAGCAGGCGGCCGATGATGTGCGTGTTGGCGCGCTCGACCACTTCGACGATCGTGCCTTCCGGACGACCGCGGCGGTCGGTACCGACCACGCGCGCGAGCACGCGGTCGCCATGCAGGACCTTCTGCATTTCCTTATCGGACAGGAACAGGTCGTCGCCGCCTTCTTCCGGGATCACGAAGCCGAAGCCGTCGCGGTGCGCGCTGACGCGGCCCGAGATGAAGCTCGAATGATCGGTCAGTTGATATTCGCCGGAGGCATTGGCGCGGATCTGGCCGTCGCGTTCCATCGCGTTCAGGCGGCGCGTGAGCACACCTTCCGCTTCGGGGTCGACTTGGAGGGCGCGCGCCACGGCGCCGCTGTCGAGCGGCGATCCTGCCTGGCGGAAGATGCCGAGGATTTCCTCTCGGCTGGGGATGGTGTAGGTTGGGTGCTTCAAATCGTTTTCTTAATCTTGTTGAGCCAGGGGGTTGGCCGACTGCCGGCACAAATTGGTTGGATTGACACGTCTTCACGCGTAGTGTAACGGAGGACGAAGGGATTCGCCTAACTCGGCATCCGAAGCGTGCCGGGGGTCCTGCCCGGATAGTGGCCACGAGCTTGCGCCGGAAAACGATCTTCTCGTGACCCTTTGACATTTTCGATTGATCCGCTATACTCTCGCTCTCTTCGAAAACGGCACAGCCGGAAACGAAGCGGTGCGATTCAGTCGCAGCCCGGCAAAAGGCAAACGAAAGTTGGTCTAGCGCAAAACGGCAAAGCCTGATATCGTAGCGGAATTCGACGGCAACGTCGAGCAGTAGTAAAAAGCAGCAAGCAACACAGCGCCCACGTGGCGGAATTGGTAGACGCGCATGGTTCAGGTCCATGTGCCGCGAGGTGTGGGGGTTCGAGTCCCTCCGTGGGCACCAAAGCTGCTGTGTTGTTGTAGTAAGGTTGTAACGGTTGTTTGCATGCCCACGTGGCGGAATTGGTAGACGCGCATGGTTCAGGTCCATGTGCCGCGAGGTGTGGGGGTTCGAGTCCCTCCGTGGGCACCAGAAGCTACCCGGTTGTACGTTTTAGCAGTATCGGTTGTTTGCATGCCCACGTGGCGGAATTGGTAGACGCGCATGGTTCAGGTCCATGTGCCGCGAGGTGTGGGGGTTCGAGTCCCTCCGTGGGCACCAAAAGCTACCCGGTTGTACGTTGTACGTTTTTGCAGTACCAGTTGTTTGCATGCCCACGTGGCGGAATTGGTAGACGCGCATGGTTCAGGTCCATGTGCCGCGAGGTGTGGGGGTTCGAGTCCCTCCGTGGGCACCAAAAGCTACCGGTCTTGATGACCTCCAGATGCAGTTATCTGCACTGCTGGCGCAAAACGCCGCAATCTTTGCAAAAGGATTGCGGCGTTTTGCGTTTTGCGTTTTGGATTTACGCGTCCCTTTGCGCGTGATCGCGGCCACCCGATCGCGGCCACCTCATCGCGGCGACTTACCGGCCCACGTAGCGGTCGAGGAATGCGCCGATGCGGCGCTCGTACTCCGCCGGCGCGTACGCGTGCAAGTCCACGTGCGCCGCGCCCTCCACCACCCACAAGGATTTCGGCGACGCGGCAGCGCCATACAGGCGCCGCGTTTCGGCCAGCGTCGTGTGCCGGTCTTCGCTGCCGGCCACGACCAGCAGCGGCATGCCGAGGCCGGCCACGTGCTCGATCGGGCGCAGCTGCGCGGGCTGGATGCCCAGCCGCAGCGGCAACTGCTACGGCAGCATACGCGCCAGCGGTGCGCCCAAGGCGCCGATGCGCATGCGCAGGCGGTCTTCCACCGCTTCCTCGATGGTCGGGTACATCGATTCCAGTACGGCCGCATCGACTTCGGGGCAGTCGCGGCACAGCACCAGCGAGGCCGCGCCCAGGGACACGCCGATCACGCCGATGCGCCGGCCGGGCACGCGCCGCCGCAAGGCGTCGAGCGCGGCGCGCACGCCTTCGGCTTCACCGAGGCCGAAAGTGACCGCCGGCGCCGTGCTCGCACCCTGGCCCGGCAAGTCGATCAGCATCACCGCATAGCCGCGGCGCTGCAGGAAGGCGGCCCGCGCCGCCATCTGGCGGCGGTCGCCGTGGATGCCGTGCAGCAGCAGGAGGCCGCCTCTCGGCGTCGCGCCGGGCGCGGGAAGAAAGGACGCGGCGACGCGCCGCCCTGGACCGGCATCCAGCGTCATCGATTCGGCGTGCAGCGCCGGCGGGAGCGCGACCGCATGCGGCTCGACCGCGGTCAGCGTCGAGCCGAGGTGCCACCATGCTGCGGCGCCGAGCAGGATCGGCAGCGACAAGAAGGGCAGCAGGCGTTTACGCATGGGCAGATATCGGCAAGGCTGGGCAAAGCCGGCCATTAGAACACAGCCTGGCGCCTGCCGCCCTAATGCGCCGCCAGATCGTCCAGGATCGGGCAATCCGAGCGCTGGTCGCCATGGCAGGAATGCGCCAGCGCCTGCAGCGTGCGCTTCATGGCCTGCAGTTCGGCGATCTTGCGCTCCAGCGCATCGATGTGGGTCTCGGCCAGGCGCCGTACGTCGGCGCTGGCGCGGCCCTTGTCCTGCCACAGCGCCAGCAGATTGGCGATCTGCTCCAGCGAGAAAGCGAGCGCGCGGGCGCGGTGGATGAATTGCAGGACGCGCACGTCCGGCTCGCCGTACAGGCGGTAGCCGGCGCCGGTGCGGCGCGCCGGCGGCAGCAGGCCGATCGCCTCGTAATGGCGGATCATCTTGGCGCTCACGCCGGATGATTTCGCCGCCTCGCCAATGTTCAGGCGCGTCTCCGCGCCGTCGCTGCCGTCCATGTGTCCTCCGTTTCGATCGCTGCAGGATACTCCTTCCCATGATGGGAAGGTCAAGCGCGTGCGCCTGGTTTGACTTGACTTGCCGCGTCAAGCGTATAAGCTCGGCAGACCATGAAACGCACCATCGTCTTGTTTCCGGGCCTGGCCTTGTTCCTTGCCCTGGCCACGCCCGCCACGCCGAACGCCGAGCCGGCACCCTTTTTCAAATGGCGCAGCAAGGCCAACGGCAACCTGGTTTGTTCGCAGACGCCGCTCGGCCCCGGCTGGGAACAGGCCGGCGGCCCCTATCGTGACGCCCGTTGCGGAAAACGCATGCCCGTTAAATAATGCACAATAAGGGTGCGCGAGCAGCTTGTATCGCTCGACAACAAGAATCGAGCGCCGTATCCAGGTCGTCCACAGGAATTTCAACCGAGGAGAAATCGATGTTCACCAATCCCGAGCAATTCGCATCCGCCACCAAGACGCTGTTCGAGCTGCAGGTGCAGACCTTCAATGCGCTCGCCAGCAAGGCAGTGCAAGGCGTCGAACAGGTGGTCGCGCTGAACATGGCCACCGCCAAGAACGCCATGGAGGGCTCGCTGGCCACCGGCCGCCAGGCCAGCCAGTCCGCCGACCCCAAGGGCGCCCTCGATGCGGTGCAGTCGCGCATCCAGCCGGGCGTGTCGGAAATGACCGCCTATGGCGAGCAGCTGCGCCAGATCATCGGCGACATCCAGAAGGAATTCCAGCAGGCGGCGGACACCCACCTGGTGGAGGCCAAGAACACCCTGTCGGCGCTGATCTACGACGTCACCCAGAACGTCAAGCCGGGCCAGGAGAATGCGGTCGAGATCATCAAGGCCTCGATCGAGAATGCCTTCAAGGGCTATGAACAGGTGACGCAGTCGACGCGCGAAGCGATGCGCCGGGTCGAGGAGCAGGTGACGCGCGCCACCTCGCAGGTAGCGCAGGCCGGCGGTCAGGCCGGCGGTCAGGCTGCAAGCCAGGCCGCCTCTGCCCCGGCCCCGAGCCCCGCCACGCAGCCGGCCCAGCCGGAGTAAGGCGCCGGGACCAGGCGCTAGGGCTTGGCCTCGACGCCCAGCAGTTCCTCGATGTGGGCGAACGAGGCGTCGTCCCTGACCAGGGCGCGCAGCCACACGTGCAGCGGCTGCTCGCCCCAGTGCGCGGCCTTTTCCGCCAGATAGGCCACCGGGCTGTGCGGCTCGTTGTGGCGGAAGTACTCGGCGACGCCGCGCAACTGGGCCAGCGCCTGGGCGCGGCTCCGGGGCGGACCGCCGGCCATGTTTGCGGCCGGCGCCGTCCCCATGCCGCCCTGCCCGCCTTCCTGTCCCGCCGCGGCAGTAGTGGCCGTGTTGCCGTCCTGCGCCGCCGTCGCGGCCGCCGTGCCCGACTCCACCATGTCGCCGGCCAACGGCTTAACGAACATCAGCACGCTTTCCAATCCCGACCTGGCCGCGCTGAAGCTGGGACCGTCGGTCGCCAGGCGCGCGTCGACGCTGCGTTCGAGCCGGTCGATGGCCGCCTTGCAGTGCCCGCAATCGCGCAGCAGCCCCTGGTAAAAGCCGCGCGTGCCGCGCTGGCGCGCCGTCTCCAGTTTCGCCAGTTCGTCGCCGCCGTGCGCGCGCGCCACGTCGAAGTCGCCGAGCGCATGGCCGGCCGCGCCGGTGCCGGCCTCGGTCAGCGGCACCGCCCGCAGCCAGGGTGCGATGCGCGCCGCCACCCAGGCCAGGTTGCCGATGCGACGCTCGTGGCCGTCCTCGTCGGGCAGCGGATACAGCCCGTCCCAGTACTGTTCGCACAGCGCCGCGATCAGGTCCAGGCTGTCGGCCAGGCCGCGCACGCCGCCGGTCTTGACGCCGGCTTCGGCCAGCCATACCGCCAGCTGCAGGTCCTTGCTGCGCTTCTCGATCAGCGCGGCGCACTGCCTGGCCACGAACTTCCAGTCGGCTTCCTTCAGCTCGGTGACCCAGGCGCCCTGCTCCAGCGACGGGTCGTCGGCCTGGCGCGCACGCACGATGGCGTCGATCTCGCTGGAGAACGCCAGGTCCTCGCCGCAGGGCTGCCCTTCGCCGACCGGCGCCAGCATTTTTTCCAGATCAAGCATGGACGTCTCCTTCATGCCGCTTCGATCGCGTACTTGATCTTGCCGGCCCGGGTGGCGCCGACCTTGACCCTGCCTATCGCGCCGCCCTCGGCCATCGTCGCCAGCACCGCATCGGCGATTTCCGGCAGCAGCGTGCCGTTCAGGATGGTGTCGACGTTGCGCGCGCCGGAGTCGACTTCGGTGCAGCGCGCCAGCACCGCCGCCACCAGCGCGTCGTCGTAGTCGAAGCGGGCATTGTGGTTGGCCGCCACGCGTTCCTTGATGCGTTCCAGCTTGAGGCGGATGATGTTCGCCAGCACGGCGTCGTCGATCGGATAGAACGGCACCACGCTCAGGCGCCCGAGGAAGGCCGGCTTGAAGTGCTTCACCAGGACCGGACGAATCAATTGCGCCAGTTCGTCCGGAGACGGGCGCGCGCTCGCCGGCTTGTTCAGGCAGGCCTGCATGATCTGGCTCGAGGCCGCGTTCGAGGTCAGGATGATGATCGTGTTGCGGAAGTCGATCTGGCGTCCTTCGGCATCGTCCAGCACGCCCTTGTCGAACACCTGGAAGAACAGTTCGAGTACGTCGCCGTGCGCTTTTTCCACTTCGTCCAGCAGCACCACGCTGTACGGGTTGCGGCGCACGGCTTCGGTCAGCACGCCGCCCTCGCCGTAGCCGACGTAGCCCGGCGGCGAGCCTTTCAGGCCGGAGACGCTGTGGGCTTCCTGGTATTCGCTCATGTTGATCGTGACCAGCTTGCGTTCGCCCCCGTACAGCAGGTCGGCCAGCGCCAGCGCGGTCTCGGTCTTGCCGACGCCGGAGGTGCCGACGAACAGGAACACCCCCTTCGGCTTGTTCGGGTCTTCCAGCTGGGCGCGCGCGGTGCGCACGCGCTGGGCGACGATGGCGCTGGCGTGGCCCTGGCCGAGGATGCGCTCGTCGAGCAGGCCGCGCAGGTTCATCACGGTGCGGATCTCGTCCTTCACCATGCGTCCCAGCGGGATGCCGGTCCAGGCGGCGACGATGGCCGCCACCGTGTGGCCGTCGACCTGCACCGGCACCAGCGGCGACTCGCCCTGCAGCAGCCGCAATTCCTCGACCTTGGCCTGCAGCGCCGCGCCGCCGGCAGCGTCCGTACCGCGCTCGGCATGGCGATCCGTGGCGGACTCGAGGCGCGAGCGCATCGCGTGGATCTCGCTCGACAGCGCCTGTTCGCGTTCCCAGCGCTCGCGCAGGCTGCCTTGCTCCCGCAGCGTGTCGGCGCGTTCGGCGCGCAGGCCGGCGAGGGCCGCGGCGTGGTCGGCGCCGGCGCTTTCCTCGCGCACCAGCGACCCGATGCGCGCATCCAGGCGTTCCAGCTTGCGCCCGCATTCCTCGAGCGCCGCCGGCGTCGCCTTCTGTCCCAGCGCGACCTTGGCGCAGGCGGTGTCGAGCACGCTGATCGCCTTGTCCGGCAGCTGGCGCCCGCTGATGTAGCGGTGCGACAGGCGCACCGCCTCGGTGATCGCCTCGTCGTAGATGCGCACGCCGAAGTGGTTCTCCATCAGCGGCGCCATCGCGCGCAGCATGGCAGCGGCGGTGTCCTCGTCGGGCTCCTCGACCTTGACCACCTGGAAGCGCCGCGCCAGCGCTGCGTCCTTCTCGAAGTACTTCTTGTATTCGCCCCAGGTGGTCGCGGCCACGGTGCGCAACTCGCCGCGCGCCAGCGCCGGTTTCAGCAGGTTGGCGGCGTCGTTCTGGCCGGCCTGGCCGCCGGCGCCGATCATGGTATGGGCTTCGTCGATGAACAGGATGATCGGGTGCAGGCTCTTCTTGACTTCGTCGATCACGTTCTTCAGGCGGTTCTCGAATTCGCCCTTCACGCTGGCGCCGGCCTGCAGCAGGCCCATGTCGAGGTTGTGGATCTCGACGCCGCGCAGCACGTCCGGCACGTCGCCCAGGGCGATGCGCAGCGCCAGTCCCTCCACCACCGCGGTCTTGCCGACGCCGGCCTCGCCGGTCAGGATCGGGTTGTTCTGGCGCCGCCGCATCAGGATGTCGATCACCTGGCGGATCTCGGCGTCGCGCCCGATCACCGGGTCGACCTTGCCTTCGCGCGCGCGCGCCGTCAGGCAGGTGGTGTACTGGTCCAGCGCCGGCGTCTTGCCGGGCCTTGCCGCTTCCAGTTCGGTGACCGGATCGGCGCCGTCCTGCGCGCCGGCGGGGCTCGAGGCCGGCGCCGCCTCGGCTTCCTGCGAACCGCGGGTCAGCTTGTCGAAGTCGTGCTTCAGGCGGTCCAGCTGGAAGCCGGCGAAGTGCGGCGACGCGCGCTGCGCCAGCTGGGCCAGGCCCGGTTCGGTGAGCAGGGCCAGCAGCAGGTGGCCGCTGCGGATGCGCTGGCGCTGGCCGCTGCCTGCGCCGGCATGCAACGAGGCGATCAGCCACGCGTGCTCGAACAGCACCGGCAGGTGGCGCGAGAACACCGGCGTGCGGATGCTGCCGCCGGGCAGGCGTTCGACTTCCTTGCGCAAATCGGTTTCCAGCCCGGTCAGGCTGATGCCGGCCTGGCGCGCCGCCGCCACCACGTCGCAGCCGGGCTGCTCCAGCAGCGCCAGGAACAGGTGCTCGATATCGACCTCGTACTGGCCCAGCCCGACGCAGATGCCGGCGGCGCGGGTGGCGGCGACGCGGCTGGTGTCGTTCAACTTGCCAATCAGGGTCTTCAGGTTGATGTCCATCGTCGGGTCCTTTATGAAGTGACAGCTTCAGCGCGCCGGGCGCGCCGCCTTGCTGATCGAGTAATGCAGCGACGAAGGCTGCAGCACGGCGTTGAAGTTGACCGCTTCGGCGCTGCCGCCGAGCTGGAGGGTCGCGTGGATCACGAAGCTCAGGCGGTTCACGCCGCCGTCCTGGTGCAGGCTCGCGCTGACGTTGCGCAGGCGCGGCTCATGGCGCTCGATGGCGTCCTTCAGGCTGGCGCAGATCGCCGCGCGGTCTTCGCTGCTCGACAGGCTGAACGCCGCGAAGTCGAGCAGGCCGTAATTGAGGATGGAGGCGCGCGCCTCCGGATAATCGCCGAAGGCCTGCGGCGGACAGCCGGCGCGGGTGTTGAGCAGGGCTTCGAGGTCGCGCGCCACGCAATCCTTGAGCTGCTCCAGGCCTGCGCCTGCGCGTCCGCCGGGGCTGGCCTGCGCGGCGCCCATCAGGCGGTCGAGCAGGCCGGGTACGACAGGGGTCATCGCCGCTCCCAAAAAAGACCGCGGCACGGGGCCGCGGCGAATGCGCTTCACCGGACAGGATCAGGCGATCTTGTTGCTGGCCAGGTCCCAGCCGCCGGAGGTGTTGCCGCCGGCGCCGCCGCCGATCTTTTGCTGGGTGTACTTCCATTTCACTTTCGAGAATTTCAGGCCCACGGTCTCGGCCATGAAATCGCCCTCCTTCACCGTCGGCGAGATCGAGCCGATCAGCACGTTTTCCAGTTCGATCTCGAAGTACTTGACGCGCTCGCCCTGACCGTCGGCGCGCATGAATTCGAACTTCGCCTTGGGGATGGTCTTGCCCGACGAGCAGGTCTGCAGCAGCACCGGCGACGACAGGTCGGCCAGCTTGCTGATCTCGATTTCCTTGTGCTCGCAGCGCTCGGCGGTATGGCCGCCGCCGGTCGATGCGGTGGCCGATTTCGGCTGCAGCACTTCCCAGTTCACCGATTTGCACTCGATCCAGTCCTTGTGCTTGTCGTCGGCCGACTCGCCCTTGATGCCGTCGATTTGCAGGTAGACGTCTATCGCCATGTTCTACTCCATTCAGGTTGGTATGAATTTCAGGATTTGGTCGATTGCGGTAACTCCGCGACCAGTCGGAGCGAAACGGACAATTCGTCCAGCTGGAAATGCGGACGCAGGAAGGAGACCGCGCGGTACACGCCCGGCCGGCCCGGCACCTCGGCCACCTGCACGCTGGCTTCGCGCAGCGGGAACTGGGCCTTCTGCTCCTGGCTGGCGTTATCGTCGAGCAGCACGTACTGGGTCAGCCAGCGATTCAGGTAATCCTCGACGTTGGAGGCCGCGGCGAAGCTGCCGATCTTGTCGCGCATCATGGCCTTCATGTAGTGGGCGATGCGTGAGACCGCGAAGATGTATTGCAGCTGCGAGGACAGCAGCGCGTTGGCGTTGGCCGCGTCGTTGGCGTACTTGCGCGCCTTCTGCGCCGACTGGGCGCCGAAGAAGGCCGCGTACGAGGTGTTCTTGCAGTGCACCAGCGAGATGAAGCCGAGGTCGGAGAGTTCCTTCTCGCGGCGGTCGGTGATCGCCAGCTCGGTTGGGCATTTCAGCGCGACCTCGCCTTCGTCGGTCTTGAAGGTGTGGGTCGGCAGGTTCTCGACCAGGCCGCCGCCCTCGACCCCACGGATGGCGGCGCACCAGCCGTATTCCTCGAAGGCCTTGGTCAGCTTGGAGGCGAACGCGTAGGCGGCGTTGCACCACAGGTACTTGTGGTGGTCACTGCCGTCCACGTCCTCGACGAAGTTGAAGCCTTCGGTGGCGGTGCCGTCGATCGGGTTGTACGGCAGGCGGCCCAGGAAGCGCGGCAGGGTCAGGCCGACGTAGCGCGCGTCCTCGGATTCGCGGAAAGCCTTCCACTTCGCGTATTCCACCGTGTCGAACACCTTGGCCAGGTCGCGCGGCCGGCCCAGGTCGCCGAAGCTCTCGACCCCGAACAGTTCGGGTGCGGCGGAAGTGATGAAGGGCGCATGGCTGGCCGCGGCCACGTGCGACATCTGCTCGAGGAAGTAGATGTCCTCGGGCTGGCGCGAGACCTCGAAGTCGCCGATCAGGGTGCCGTAGGGGGCGCCGCCGAAGCTGCCGAATTCTTCTTCGTACACCTTCTTGAACAGCGTGCTCTGGTCGAATTCCAACGCCGACTGGAAGTCCTTGACCAGTTCGCGCTTGGTGGCGTTCAGCATGCGGATCTGCAGGCCGCTGCTGGTGGTGCTGTTCTTGACCAGGTAATGCAGGCCGGTCCAGCTGCGCTCCAGTTTCTGGAACTCGGGCGCGTGCATCACGGCCGACAGCTGGCTTGAAATCATCCGGTCCAGTTCCGCCAGGCGCGCATCGATGGTGGCCGACAGATTGGTCGAGATCACCATCGTTCCCTGCATCACCTGCGTCACCAGTTCCGAGATAATGTCGCGCGCGCGTTCGTGCTCGCTGGTGGACTTGGCCACCCGGCTCTGTTCGACGATCTGGTCGAGCAGGCCGGTGTCGAGCTCAGTCGCCGACTGCGTGGCCGGTGCGGCGTCGTGCCGTGCGGTGTCGAGGATGGCCGCCATCGATCATTCTCCCTTGTCGGTGTTGCCGCCGGTGCGGCGCAGGCTGTCCAGCTTTTCGGTATTGGTCAGCACGTCGTTGAGGATGTCTTCCAGGCGGTCGTTGCCGGCCAGCTTGTTGCGCAAGTCGGCCAGCTTGCTGCGCGCCTCCAGCAAGCCTTTCAGGGGCGCCACCTGCTGCACCACGGCTTCGGGCCGGAAATCGGCCATCTCGCGGAATTGCAGCTTGACGGCGAACTCGCCGCCTTCCTGCGACAGGTGGTTGGGCACGCGAAATTGCGCCACCGGCGCCACGCCGTCCAGCACCTCGTCGAAGTTGTCGACGTCGACGCTGACGAAGTTGCGGTCCTTGAGGCGCTTGCGGGCCGCCTCCGGATCGCTGCCGAAATCGCCGAGCACGCCGACCACGAAGGGCAGCTCCTTGTTCTCGATGGCGTCGCCGATTTCGACGTCGTAGGTCATCTGCACGCGCGGCGCGCGCACTTTCTGCAGGCGTTTCTGCACGCTTTCATTCTTGGGCATGTCGGCTCCAGTAGAAACAGGGGGGATGGCGTTACTTGATCGCGCCGAACGGATCGCCGCCGGCGGCGCGCGGGGTAGAGGCAGGCGCGGGGGCGGCGCTGATCGCCTTCCTGGCACCACCGTCCTTGCGGGCGCCGGCGCGGGTGTTCGCCACCAGCACCTCTTCGTTCAGGCTGGTGCGCAGCAGCTTGGCCAGTTCCTGGGCCTCGGTGCGCACGTTGCCGCTCAGGTTGTTCTTGCGACTGAGGTCGGCCAGCGCCTTGCTGGTCACGCGCAGGCCACTGACGGCGACGATGCTGTGCGCCAGGGTGTCGTCCGGATCGCGCTCCAGCGCTTCCAGCGCGTTGACGATCGCTTCGCCGTAATGGGTACTGTCGAAGCGCATCTGTGCCATGCGCACCCACGGCGTCTTGTCGGTCGGGAAGGCATTGCCGGCCTGCTTCAGGATGGCGTAGGCCTTGTCGTTCTGGCCGGCGAGCACGGCGGCGTCGACCTCGGCCATGGCAGCGGCCACGGTGGGCGCGGTCCTGGCGGCCGGCGCGGCCGGACCGCTGCTGGCGCAGGCCGACAGGATGGCGGCACTCAAGATCGGCATCAGGCATTGCATCGTGCGTTGGAACTTCATCGGGTCCTCCCGGGTTGGATTCAAGCGCCAATTATTGGCGAACGTTTCCTCTAAGCAGTTGCGTGTGGTCAACTTTTAAGATCCGGGTGCTTGCGCCTGATCGAAGCCGCCCTTGCGCCGCCTCACGGGGCGCGGCGTCCGTTGCCGTTAAATCTCGCTGTCGCTTTTGATTAACCAAATGCAAGGTGAGCCGATGACTTCCATCCCGAAACCGCCGCCGCTGTTGCGGACCTGTCACACCTGCGTCGCCTTGTGCGCGCTGTGCCTGCTGCCCGCCTGCAGCGGCGAGGGGGCGCTGACCGGCGCCGCCATGGAAGCGGCCGGCCTGCGCAAGCCGGTGCCGCCGGTCCCGGAAGCGCAGCAAGCGCCGCGCAGCGTGGCACTGCGCCTGCATGCCGCGAGGCGCCTGAACGTCGATGCGCGCGGCCAGCCGCTGGCCCTGCTGGTGCGCGTCTACAAGCTGCGCCAGCGCGCCGCCTTCGACCAGGCGCCGTATGCCGCCTTCCTGTCGGCGCAGGCCGAACGCGACGCCCTCGGCACCGACCTGATCGACGTCAAGGAAGTGACACTGGTGCCGGGCCAGCAGCTCGAACTGGCTGACAAGCTGGCGCGCGAGGCCGCCTACCTCGGCGTGGTCGCCCTGTTCCACTCGCCGGCGCGCAACGGCTGGCGCCTGGCGTTCGCCGCGCCCGAGGCCGAGAAGAGCGGCGTCACGGTGGGCTTGCACGCGTGCGCGATGAGTGTCGGCGCCGGCGCAGCGGCAAACGGGACCGGCATCAAGTCCTTGTCGCTTGTGCGCTGTCAATGAGTGCGTATGTGTTTCCAGCAAGCTAGGGATTTGCGGCAACTTGCTGCGGATGATCCGGATTGATTCAAGGAGGAAGCCACCGTGACGAATGCGTCGAAGGTCTTGTGGGGCGAAGGGCTGTTCCTGCGCCCCCAGCATTTCCAGCAGCAGGACCGCTACCACGAGGCGCGCCTGAACGACACCGCGCTCGCCCTGCACCCTTATTGCTGGGGGGTGCGCCAGCTGGTGATCGACAGCGACGCCCTCAAGGCCGACGTGCTGCGCATCACCGAGCTGTCGCTGATCTTCCCCGACGGCGAGCTGTATCGCGCACCGGGGCACGACATGCTGCCGCCGCAGGTGCGCCTGGGCGAGTTGCCGGCATCCGAGGGCAGCATCACCTTCCACGCCGCCCTGCCCGCGCTCAAGGTGCACGGCGAGAATTGCGCGCCGCGCGGCGAAGCCCCGGGCACGGCGCGCACCGACGTCCGCTTCGGCCAGCGCGAGCACGACACCCAGGACCTGTTCAGCGACGCGGCGCCGGCGCCGGTGGCCTTCCTGACCCGCAACCTGCGCCTGGTACCGGAATGCGATCCGCTCGACGCCTTCGACAGCTTTCCGCTGCTGCGCCTGCGCCGCGTGGCCACCGGCGGCTTCGAGGTCGACCAGGATTTCATCCCGCCCAGCATCTCGATCGAGGGGGCGCCCGGCCTGCAGTCGCGCCTGGCGCGCCTGATGGAAAAGCTGCTGGCCAAGGTCAACGCGCTGTACGGCCACCATCGCGAGCCGAGCAAGAACGTGGTCGAACTGCGCGGCGGCGACGTGTCCTCGTTCTGGCTGCTGCACACCGCCAGTTCCGGCTACGCCGCGCTGAGCCACTACCTCGCGCACCGCGAGCTGCATCCGGAGCGCCTGTTCCAGGAACTGCTGGTGCTGGCGGGCGGCCTGATGACGTTTTCGCGCGCGGTCAAGCTCGAGGACCTGCCCGCGTACGCGCACCAGGACCCGGGGCCGGCCTTCGCGCGCCTGGACGGCATCCTGCGCGAACTGCTCGACACCGTGATCTCGTCGAAGTACTTCGCGATCGCCCTGTCGAACGACCGCCCGTCGTATCACCTCGGGGCGCTGGACTCGGGCAAGATCACGCCCCAGACCACGCTGTACCTGGGGGTCAAGGCCGACATGCCGGCGCTGCAGCTGGTCGAGATCGTGCCGCTGCGCTTCAAGATCGGCGCGCCGGAAGACGTCGACAAGCTGGTGCTGTCGGCCATGCCCGGCGTAAAGCTGGTGCACGCGCCGCAGGTGCCGAGCGCACTGCCGGTGCGCCCCGATACCTATTACTTCGTGCTGGAGAACCGCGGCCTGCTGTACGACAGCATGCTGAAGGCGCAATCGATCTCGATCTACGTGCCGAACGGCCTGCGCGACCTCAAACTCGATCTGATCGCGATCGCGGCATAAGCCATCCATGAGCCATCCATGAACACCCTGACCCACGTCGAAAGGCGCGCCGCGCCCTCTCCTTCCCGCAACGGCGCCGCCGGCGCGCCGCAATCCCTGGTCGACATCATGGTCGAGGGCTTCTATGCGCTGTTCCTGCTCAAGGGTGGCTGCGGCCCGCAGGAAAAGACCGCCTTCGCCGACCACATGACCGCGTTCCTGGGCGACGTCGACCGCAACGCCAAGTCGCTGGGCGTGTCCGCCGACGACGTCACCGCCGCCAAGTATGCATTTTGCGCGGCGGTCGACGAGATCATCCTCGGCTCCGACTACGAGATCCGCGACGCCTGGGAGACCCGCCCGCTGCAACTGCGCCTGTTCGGCGACCAGCTCGCCGGCGAGCACTTCTTCCAGCGCCTAGAGGACCTGCGCGCCAAGGGCAGCGCCCACCTGCAGGCGCTCGAGGTCTTCCATATGTGCCTGCTGCTCGGCTTCCAGGGCCGCTTCGCCCTCGACGGCAGGGACAAGCTGAACTACCTGACCGCGCGCCTGGGCGACGAAATCGCCCGCATGCGCGGCAAAAGCCGCGGCTTCGCGCCGCACGCCGAACGCCCCGACCAGATCGTCCACAAGCTGGGCAGCGATGTGTCGCTGTGGGTGCTGAGCGCCGTGTTCGCGCTGGCCGGCCTCGGCGCCTACCTGGGCTTCCGCACCGCGCTGGCGCACGAGACGGAGACCACGCTGGCCGCCTACAACGACCTGGTGAAACTGCCGCCGCGGTCGGCGAATGTGACGATCACGCTGCCTTGAAAGGTATGCGCGCGACTTCTTTCATCAGCGCGTAAACGTCGTCCCTGCGCAGGCAGGGACCCAAGGTTGTCAGCGTTTCGATAGCGCTTGCAGAACTTGGATCCCTGCCTTCGCAGGGACGACGTGCACACGGCGCTACCGCTGCCGATGCCAGCACTGTCCCGCAATCACTGCACCACCTTGAACTCGATGCGCCGGTTGCGCGCCCGCCCTTCCGGCGTGCGGTTGTCGGCCACCGGCCGGTCCGGCCCCTCTCCCGACACCGCCACCATGTCGGCGCTCACGCCGCGTCCGACCACGTAGGCTTTCACGGCCTCGGCGCGCGCCTGGCTCAGCGACAGGTTGCCGGCACGCGAGCCGGCGTTGTCGGTGTGGCCGATCACCTCGACCTTCTTGTCCTTCAAGCGCAGCAGCGCCACGCTCATCTGGTCGAGGATGGCCTTGCCGGAATCGGCCAGCGCCGCCTTGCCGGACTCGAATTCAATGATGCGGTCGGCCAGCGCGGCGTCCAGCATGCCCTGCTCCGAGGCCGCCACGCGCAGGCCGTTGTTGACGGTGTAGGCGGGATCGAGGCCGAGCGCGATGTCGCCGGCGATCTGCTGGCGCTGCGCTTCGCTGGCGACGTCGCCGCGCAGGCTGACGCTGGTGCCGTCGACCTGCAATTGGCCGCGGCTGATCAGCTTCAGGTTCGGCCCGATCAGCTTGCCGAGGTAGGCGTTCCAGTTGGGCGGCGCCGAGACGCGGCCAAGCACCAGCTGGTCGACCACGCGGTCGGCGCCGTACAGCGCGCGCAGGCGCTCCAGCAGCGCGGCCTTGCTGGCCTCGTCGGGGACGGTGCCGGACACCACGATGGGCGCGGCGCCGTCGAAGGCGAGTACCGGGGCCGGCAGCGCGGCAATCAGGGCGACCGAGGCAACCGAGACAATCCAATGGACGGTTTTCACGAAGCGGCTCCGATGAAGGTTTTCAGGAACAGGTCACGCGCCGTGCGCAGCGGCAGCATCGGCTGCTCGAGGTAGCTGGCCAGCGCGCGCACGTCGATGTCGATACCCAGCTGCTCGTCGATCCAGCCGTTGTCTTCCAGGTGCACCTGGTGCTCGAGCGCGGCCTGCGGATCGGCCAGCGCCTGCAGCGTGCCGGCGGCGGCGCCGCCGAAGCCGACCACCAGCGCCGGCCGTCCGCGCACCGTGGTGACGAACAGCACCAGGTCGTAGCCGGTGCGCTGCACGAACGGCGCCACCAGCGCCAGCCAGAACGCGGCCGTGGCGAAGCGGCCGGTGTCATCGGCCGGCAGCGGCAGCACCAGGCTCTTGTGCAGCGCCGCCGGCCGGCTGTGCATCACTGGCTGCAGCAGCAGGCCGAGGCCGAGCACCATGCGCTCGACCGGCATGCCGAGCTGGCCGGACAGCGAGCCGATCGTCGACATGGCCAGGAACCCGGTCAGCGCACCGTCGACCGCGGCATCCGGCTCGCCCAGCTGGGGCGCATCCAGGATCGCCTGCAGCCAGGCGCTGGGATCGGACGCATTCAAAACCTGCGGCGCGGCCGCCTCCAGGAAACGCCACAGCGGCGCGAACGCCAGCGGGCAGCGTGCGATGAAACCGGCGGGATCGGGCACGTCCAGCTTGCGCATGGCGAGGAAGGGATAGCGCCGCCCCGAGCGGTCGTGGCTGGCGACCAGGTGCCCGGCCACAGCGTGGCGCCGGCCGGGGCCGACGAAGGCGAAGCCGACCGGCGCCATCGCATCGTAGTTCAGCTTCCAGCGCGGATCGGCCGGCAGGCGCGTCATCACCTGGGCCATCCAGTCGTCGAGCATGCCGACCATCTGCTGGTCTTCGGCGGCCTTGACGAAGTCGTCATGGGCCGGAATCTTGCCGAAATAGCCGATCCGGCTGTTGCCGACCGGGCGGTTCATTGCGCCGCTCCGGCCAGGACCGGGCCGCCGGCCGGGCTCGCGGTGGGTAGCGCGGCGGGCGCGCGGCCGACGATCGCTTCCGGCAGGCGCAGGCCGTTGAACCCGCGGCTGGCCTGGCCATCGCCGGCGGCGGCGGCGGCATTGCTGACCACCTTCAGCGTGATCCCCACCGTGACGTTGGCCGCGCTCCAGCGCAGCTCGGCCACGCCCGGGCCCAGCCGTTTCTTGTCGGCGGCGGCGATCATCTTTTCCAGCCCGAACTCGCCCGGCTCGGCGAACACCTCCACGGTGCGCCCGTCGAAGGTGACTGCGCTGATCTTCACGCCGCTGCTGCCCTGCGGGCCCGGGTGCACCATGTTGACCCAGGCCGGCGGCGTGTTCCGGTAGCGCAGCTGCTGGCCGTCGATCTCGATGGTGTATTCGGTCACGCCGGGCGCCGTCATCGGCAGCAGCTGGAACACCCGCTGCGCTGCGCCGCCGGCGGCCACGCCGTTGGCCGACAGCGGCGCCACCCAGCCGGGGAAGCCGCTCACCACCTGGGGCGCGAGCGTGATGCCGATGTCGGCCCAGGTGCGGCTGGCCAGCACGTCGCCGCGGCGCACCACCAGCGGTCCCATGGTGGTGTTGACGAATTTCGCGACCACGCCTTCGGGTCCGAACACCTGGCCGATCTCGCCGGGCGTGGCCTGGACCTGGGCGCCGGGGGCGAACGGGTACTTGGCGGCCAGCGACTTCTGGAACGGTTCGACCACCTGCGCCTGCCAGGTCTTGTTGATCTCGGACTCGGACGGCAGCACGATCATCGCGAAGGTCTGTACCAGCGGCCGCACCAGCAGCGGGCGCAGCATCTGCTTTTGCGCATCGCTCATCCCGGTGAGCATCTGCTCGTCGACGTATTTCAGGGCCTCGGCCAGTTCCGATCCGTTGCCTTCCAGCGTCTGCTGCATCAGCTGCTTGGCGCCGGGACCGGGGTCGCCCTGGTTCTTCAACTGGTTCAGGCGCGAACGCAGCTTGGACAGCGCGTCGAGGTAGCCGGTCATCAGGGACGCATCCCTTTCCTTGACCCCGACCAGGCGCGCCACGCCGGCGAACTCGCGCCCGACCGGGCCTGCGCCTTGCGCCCCGCCGCCCGGCAACGGGCCGAGCGAGTCCGCGATCTGGCGCGCCTCGCCCGGGGCCTGGCGCAACACGGTTTCACGGAACCAGCCCATCAGTCCACGCCTGACCTTCTCGTTGACGACGCGCGCCTGCGCCGGGTCGTCCCAGGCGGTCTGCTCGTACACGGTTTTCAGGAGCTTGGCCAGCGGCGACGCCTGCGGATCGCCCAGCCGGTTCATCGCCTGCACGCTGCCTTCGAAGCCGTTCAGGTCGGCGATCGTCACGCCCTGCAGGAATTTGCTCCACTCTTTCGCATAGTCGGCCTTGTACAGGTCGACCAGGGTCTTCTGGATCTGCTCGGGACTGCCCTCCAGCGTCAGGTCGTCCTTGGCGACGGTCTTCAATACCCAGTCGGTGCTTTGCAGCTCGCGGTTGGAGGCGTCGCGGATCGCGCCCTGGATGAATTTGTCCCAGGCGTCCCGGGTAAAGGCGCCGCTGACCGCATGGCTGCCGACCACCAGGCCCTGGTCCTGCTCGCCGACGATGCGCACCACCGTCACCGCCGGGAAGCGGGTGGCGGCGCGGGTGCGGATGTCGGCGTACACGCGCTCGCGCGCCGGGGTGCCGCGCACCACGCGGCGCAGGTTTTCGCGGGCGGTGTCGAGCAGGCTGAGCTTGGGCGTGACCTGCGGCCAGGCCTGGTCCTCGACGTGGGCCAGCACGAAGGTCAGCAGGCGCTCGGCGCTGCGGATGGTCTGCTCGTGCGACATCGCGCCGCGGTTGGCCGCCAGCCAGCCGCGCCAGTAGCGGGTCAGCTGGTCGTTCAGATGGCCCGGCTCGGCATGGCTTTTATCGGCCAGCATCAGGTAGGTCTTCAGGGCGTTGTAGGCGTCGCCGACGTTGGTCGGCGAGACGTCCTGGTAGGGCTGGCCCGGTTTGGCGCTCGGCGCCGCCTTGGCGTTGGGGTCGAGCTGTGACGCATTAGCGTTGGTTTCCTGCAGCAGCGCTTCGATCGCGCCCGCCACCGGCAGCACCATCACCTCGCGCACGCCGGCGAAATATTCGTCGCGCAGCTTGCGCTCGACCGCCGTCCCCTGGTACAGGCCGAACGAGAGCGCCCACGGCCGCCCGGCGCGGTATTTTTCCAGCTGTTCGATGCGGTCTTGCAGGATCTCCAGCCCTTCCAGGCGCGATTGCAGGTCGCTGCGCCTGGCCTGCAGCTTGGCCACCTTGTCCAGGTCGGCCTGCACGTTGGCCACCAGTTGCCGGTTGCCCATGTACGACCAGCTCCAGCCGCCCAGCGCGCAGCCGAGCAGGATGGTGGCGGCGAAGAAGGCGCCATATTTCAGGCGCGTACTGGCGGGGCTGGTGTAGCGCTTGACCAGGTCGCGGTCGGCGAAGATCACCTTGCGGAACAGCTCCAGCAGGAAGTAGCCGGATTGTTCGCCGGACTGGCCACCCCTGGCCGGCAGCTTCAGCTCGCCAAGGCGCAGGTCGAAACGGCTGGCCACGCGGCGCGAGGACAGGTTTTCCACCGTGCCTTCCTGCAGCGCGCTGGTGAAATAAAAGCCGCGGAACACCGGCTTGAACTGCCAGGTGTTTTCCTCGAACAGGGTGGCCAGGAAGGCGCGCAATTGCGGGCGCAGCGAAGCGAATTCCAGCGGGAAGGTGAACACGCCGGGACGCATCGCCATGCTGCGGTTGGCGGCCATGCTGGCCAGGCTCATTTCCTTCAGGCCGTCGTGCAATTCGTCGAAGTGCTGGTCGAAGAAGGCCAGCACGTCCTGCGGCGTGCTGCGCCGGTTGTAGCGCAGGGTCGCGCCCCACACCCGGTCGCGTTCGCCGCGCTCGCTGTCGTGGAAGAAATCGGCGAAGCCGGCGACCAGGTCGGCCTTGGTGAAGATCACGTACACCGGCGCATACACGCCCAGGCGCTCGGTCAGCTCCTGGACCCGGGTGCGCAGGCTCTTGGCCAGCTCGATCGAGGCTTCGGGCGCGCCGCCGGCCAGCTCGGCCACGCTGACCGCGATCAGGATGCCGTTGATCGGCGCCCGCGCGCGGTGTTTCTTCAACAGGTCGAGGAAGCTGAACCATTCCGCGCGGTCGGCTTCGTGGGTCGAATAGCGGCCGGCGGTGTCGAGCAGGATGCCGTCGGTGGTGAAAAACCAGTCGCAGTTGCGGGTGCCGCCCACGCCCTGCACCGCCTTGCTGCCGGGGATCGGGAAAGTCAGGCCGGAATGCTTGATCGCGCTGCTCTTGCCCGCCGCCGGGTTACCGATGATCATGTACCAGGGCAATTCGTAGAGCGCCGCGGCGCCGCGCGTCAGTCCCAGCTTGGACGTCTTGATCGTGTTGATCGCCTCCAGCATGCCCTTGCGCAGCACGGCGGCGTCGTTGCGCACCGCCTGCGCCTTGTCGGCTTCCTGCGACGACGGCACGATCGCCTCGCTCAGCGCCGCGCGACGCCGCTGCCGGGCGCGCCACAGCCACCAGGCGCCCCAGGCTGCAAGCAGAATCAGGCCGGCCAGCACGGCCCAGAGGACGGCATCGTCGAGCGTGTCCGCCCCGACCAACAGGAGCAACATGCATGCGGCGAGGCCGAGGGTCGCCAGCACGCGGCGATGGGTGAGGAACTGCCAGAGTCGGGCCATAGGGTTCGCTCGGAAAGTTGATGAGTACCATCGGCAATACTGGCATCATTTCCGGCATGAAAATTTGAGCGGAAACAATGGCGCGGTGGCAACTGTCATGGCAGCGATCCTGCGCCCGGCCTCAGCGCCGCATCACGCCGCGCAGGCGCAGTTCGCTGTGGCCAAAATCCATCATGGTCCAGCGGCCACCCCAAGTCAGCCCCACCGATTCGGCGACTTCGCCATACAGCTGATAGCCGCGCATTGCCCACGGGTCCTTTTCCGAGATCACCAGCTTGCCGTCGCGCCAGAACGCGCAGTCGGCCGCCAGCCCGTACTGGTGCCAGCTCTGGAAAGCGCGCGCATTCGTCACCGCCGAGCCCATCTGCGCTAGCGCATCCTGGCGCGCCGGGCTGCGGTAGCCTTCCAGCAGCGCCATCTCATAACCGTGTTTTTCCTTCATGATCTTAAAGATCAGCAGCAAACGCTGGCTGAAATCGGGATGCAGCAAGCCCCAGTTGCGGCTGGCGTTGACCAGCATCGGCCGTACCAGTTCCACTTCGCGCGTGCTGAAGGCCAGCGGCGGCAACGCCGCCGGCGGGACCAGCTGCTCGCCCTTGAGGAGGGCCGCGACCTGGGCATCGACCACGGTGTCGACCGGCTCGTAGCCGGGCAGCATGTCGGGCTTGCGCATCAGCATGGCGAGCAGCGTCGGGATCAGGATCAGCGGTACGCCGATGGCGCAGAAGGCCCAGTAACGGCGCAGCAGCCCGCGCCAGCCGCGCAGGCGCAGACGGGTCCCGGACCAGCCGGCGCCGACCGCGGCAGTGCCCGCATGCTGCCAGGCGCCGGCACGCCACAGCAGCCGGCGCTGCAGCGCGACCAATAGCTGCAGCGCCGACGCGCGTGCAGCCGGGAACAAAACCAGCCAGATCAGGGTGCAGGCCAGACAAAAGTACAACAATGCGATGAATATCAGCATCCGTTTCTCCGGTTTGTTTCTAATTAGAAGCAATCTGCAAATCTTAGGAGTAACACGGTGCGCCCTACAGATGAAAATCAAGCCGGCTCCAGGCGTCCCAACCTGATGTCGTCTTCACGCCGCACTGGCGGCGAAATCAATATCCTGGCGATGCTCGAAGGGCAGTCGAACAAGCCGCTGTCGCGGCGTTTCCAGGCCTGGACGCGGGCAGCCTGGTATGGCGGCGCCGGTCTGCTCGCCTGCGGCCTGCTGGGCGCGCTGGCCTGGGTGGCGCTCGATCCTGCCGGCGGCGGCTTCGAAGGCCGCGTCGTCGCCGGCACCCCGGCGCCGGTTGCCGAGCCCGCGCCCGAAACGCTGCCGAACCCGGCCCTGCATGTCGACCCGGCCCCGGCGCACGGCGCCGCCATCGTCGACGTCGCCGCCACCGAAAGCTTGCCGCCGCCGCGCGCGCGCGAAGACACACCGCCGCACGCGGCCGCGCGCGCCGCGCTGGTGGCCGCTGCCGTGCCCGCGGCAACGGCCGCGCCGATGCCCGCCGCGGCGACAGATACGGTGACAAGCGCGGTGACAAACGCAGGACCGGCCAGGGTGCCGGCCGCGGTGTCCACCCTGCGGCCTGCGTTGCACGCCGCGCCCCGACCGACGCCCAAGGGCGGGACGGCGGCACATGCTGCCGCCGTCCCGCCCCATCCGCGCCGCGCCGCGCCGCTTGCAAGACCGGGCAAACCGGGCCAGACGGCCACGGTCGACACCGACGTCGCCCTGATCTCGGCCATCATCCAGCACGCGGGCAAGCACGGCGAGGCCAAAGATGACAAACCGGCCACGCCCCATCCCACCGCTCAGCCATAAAAACCACGAACGTGGCGCGAATGTGGCGTAAAGGCGGCAAAAAGGCTGGGTGAGCGCCAGTCTCGCCGTTATACTGTACATGTGTACAGTTGGCGTGCGGCGATGATCAGGGTTCTGGAAAACGAGTTTTATTACCTGGATAACTTCCAGCGGGTGCTGGACTGGATCGCCGAGCGCTACCCCGACCTGCTCGACGGCGAGGAGCGGGATTTCATCGCCCGCTTCCCCACCCTGCCGCAAGCGGCGCGCGCCCTGTTCGTGCGCATGGTGATGCGCAAGGGACAGCTGTTCAGGGCCAGCAAGCTCGCTTACGCGGAAATCGGCTGCCCGCTCGAGGCCGCGCATGCCCTGCTGCACACCGGCTGGATCGCGGTCGATCCGGTGCTCACGCTTGACGAGGTGTTCGACCTGCTGTCCAAGCCCGAAATCGCCCAGGCCTTCGCCCTGGCGCCGCCACAGCGCCAGGCGCGCAAGAGCGAGCAGCTGGAAGCGCTGCGCCCCGGGTGCGGCGACGACCGGCCGTTCTCGGCCTGGTTCCAGGGCTGTCCCGACACCGTGTTCGCGATCGTGCTCAAGCCCCTGTGCGACCGCCTGCGCCTGATCTTCTTCGGTAACCTGAGCCAGGACTGGACCGAATTCGTGCTGTCCGACCTGGGCCTGTTCCGCTACGAGCAGGTCGAGTTCTCGCCGGCTTCGCGCGGCTTCCGCACCCGCAGCGACATCGACCATTACCTGCGGCTGCACGCCTGCAAGGAGCGCTACTACGCCGAGGAACCCGCGCTCGAGGTGCTGCGCGACGTGCCGCGTCACGCCTTCGACAACGACTGGCTCGACAGCCGGCGCGAACGCCTGCTGTTCCAGCTCGGCCAGCAGCTGGAAAAGGAAAAGGACTGGGAACAGGCGCACGCCGTGTATGCGGCGTGCCGCTACCCCGGTGCGCGCGGGCGGGCCATGCGCGTGCTGGAAAAGCACGAGAAATTCGACCAGGCCTGGGCGCTGTACGAACAGGCCAGCGCGGCGCCCGAGAGCGAGGCCGAACGCCAGCACCTGCTGCGCATCGGCCCGCGCCTGGCGCGCAAGCTCGGCCACCCGAAAGGCCCGGCGCGGCGTGCGCCCCCGGTCCAGCGCCTCGACCTGAGCCTGGCCCGCCCCGGCGGCGAGTGGCGTGTGGAAGGCGTGGTGCTGGCGCACCTGCAGCGCGACGACGCGCCCGTGTTCTACGTCGAGAACACCCTGGCCAACACCCTGTTCGGCCTGCTGTGCTGGCCGGCGCTGTTCGCCGCGATCCCGGGTGCCTTCTTCCACCCCTTCCACCGCGGTCCGGCCGACCTGTACAGCGCCGACTTCCACGCCCGCCGCAAGCAGGAATTCGACGCCTGCCTGGCGCGCCTGGATGACGGCAGCTACCGCGACGCCATGCGCGCCACCTGGGAAAGCAAGGCCGGCCTGCAATCGCCCTTCGTGTCGTGGGATTACCTCGGCTGGGACATCGTCGAACTGGCGCTTCATTGCATCCCGGCGGCCCACCTCAAACTGTGGTGCCAGCGCATCCTGCACGACGTGCGCGACAACCGCACCGGCTTCCCCGACCTGATCCAGTTCTGGCCGAACGAAGCGGATCCCGCACGCCGCTACAACATGGTCGAAGTGAAAGGCCCGGGCGACCGCCTGCAGGACAACCAGCTGCGCTGGATCGACTATTGCGCCGCGCACGGCATGCCGCTCACGGTGTGCTACCTGCAGTGGGCACACGAGGACGCGCAGGCATGCGAGACGGCGGCGGCATGAGTGCGGACACGGCCACCCGCTACACGGTGGCGGTGCGCGCCATGTGCGAGTTCACCGCCAAGCGGGGCGACCTCGACCTGCGCTTCACGCCTTCGCCCAGCGCCCAGGAAGGCATCCAGGGCCACGCCGTGGTGGCCGCCCGGCGCGAAGGAAACGGCTACCGCTCGGAGGTCAGCCTGGAAGGCGACTTCGGCCCGCTGCACGTGCGCGGGCGCGCCGACGGCTACGATCCCGACCAGAACCTGATCGAGGAAGTGAAGACCTTCCGCGGCCGCTTCGACAGCATTCCCGACAACCACCGCCACCTGCACTGGGCGCAGCTGCGCGTGTACGGCCACCTGATGTGCCGGGCGCTCGGCATGGACCGGGTCAACCTGGCGCTGGTCTACTTCGACATCGGCACCCAGCAGGAAACCGTGCTGCGCGAGAGCCGCACGGCAAGCGAACTGGCCGCCCACTTCGAAGAACACTGTAGCCGCTTCCTGGCCTGGGCCGAGCTGGAAATGGCGCACCGCGCCGCGCGCGATGCCGCGCTGGACGCGCTGCGCTTTCCGCATGCCGGCTTCCGCCCCGGCCAGCGCCAGCTCGCCGAAGCCATCTTCCGCGCCAACGCGAACAAGCGCAGCCTGCTGGCCCAGGCACCGACCGGCATCGGCAAGACCGTCGGCACCCTGTTCCCGGTGCTGAAGGCGGCGCCACGCGAAGGGCTCGACAAGATCGTGTTCCTGGCGGCCAAGACGCCGGGGCGCCAGTTGGCGCTGGATGCCGCCGCCACGCTGAAGGCCGGCGGCAGCATCCCGCTGCGCGTGATGGAGCTGACCGCGCGCGACAAGGCCTGCGAGCATCCGGACAAGGCCTGCCACGGCGACGCCTGCCCGCTGGCCAAGGGTTTTTATGACCGCCTGCCGGCCGCGCGCGCCGCCGCCGTGGCTACGGATGTCGCTGCGCTGGATCGCGCCACCCTGCGCGAGATCGGCCTGGTCCACGGCGTCTGCCCCTACTACCTGGGCAGCGAGATGGCGCGCTGGAGCGACGTCATCGTCGGCGACTACAACTACTGGTTCGACGGCGGCGCCATGCTGTACGCGCTGGCGCTGGCCAACGGCTGGAAGACCAGCGTGCTGGCCGACGAGGCGCACAACCTGGTAGCTCGGGCGCGTTCGATGTACACGGCGACGCTGGAACGCGCCGCCTTGCGCGCGGCACGCGCGGTGGCGCCGCCGGATCTGGTCAAGCCGCTGGAAAAGATCGGGCGCGCCTGGCTCGATGCCAGCAAGGCCGCGCCGCTGCCCTACCAGGTACTGGACGGCGTATCCGACAAAATGGTCAATGCGTTGCAGAACGCCGCCAGCGCCATCACCGAGCATTTGGCCACGCATTCGGCCACACCCTCGGTACCGCTCGACCCGGCGCTGCAGGAATTCTATTTCAGCATGCTCCAGTTCCAGCGCCTGGCCGAATCTTTCGGCGACCATTCGATCCTCGACCTGACCCGGATCGACGAGCGCGACACCGTCCTCTGCATCCGCAACGTGGTGCCGGCCCCGTTCCTGGCGCCGCGCTTCGGCTTCGCCCACTCGACCACGCTGTTCTCGGCCACGCTCGGGCCCTGGCATTATTTCGCCGACCTGCTCGGCATGCCGGCCGACACCGCCTGGATCGACGTCGACTCGCCCTTCCATGCGCACCAGCTGCGGGTGCACGTGGCGCGCACCATCTCGACGCGCTACCAGCACCGCAAGGCCTCGCTGGCGCCGATCGCCGGGCTGATGGCGCGCCAGTACCGGGCCGCGCCCGGCAACTACCTGGCCTTCTTCAGTAGCTTCGACTACCTGCAGCAGGCCGCCGACGCCTTCGACAAGGCGCATCCCGACATACCGACCTGGCACCAGTCGCGCCGCATGAGCGAGCCGGAACGCGCCGCCTTCCTCGACCGCTTCACGCCGGAAGGCCGCGGCATCGGTTTCGCGGTGCTGGGCGGCTCGTTCGGCGAAGGCGTCGACCTGCCGGGCGACCGCCTGATCGGCGCCTTCGTCGCCACCCTCGGCCTGCCACAGGTAAACCCGGTCAACGAGCAGCTGCGCGAACGCATGCAGGCGATGTTCGGGGCCGGCTACGACTACACCTACCTTTACCCCGGCATGCAGAAGGTGGTGCAGGCGGCCGGCCGCGTGATCCGCACCGAGCAGGACCGCGGCACGGTCTGGCTGATCGACGACCGCTTCGCGCGGCCGGATGTACTGGCCCTGCTGCCGCAGTGGTGGGACGTCGAGGTCACGAGCGATATCGGCAACGGTTAGAGCCGCCAACGCAAGCCACGGCGCAATGGCTGTCCTTCCCGAGCGGCTCGATGCGCGCGATGGCGCCGGTGTGCACCAGGTACGAGCGGTGCACGCGCACGAAGGCCTGCGCATCGAGCTGGTCCTCGAGTTCGGACAGGCGCTGGGTCTTCAGCCAGCGCTTGCCGCCGGCGCGGATCGACACGTAATCGTCCTGCGCCTCGACGTAGTCGATGCTGTCGGCCGGCACCACGTGCACGCGCGTTCCCTCGCGGATCAGCACGCGCTGCACGGACCCGCTGCGCTGCGCGGCTTCGCGCACCAGCGACTGCAGTCCCTCCTCCCGCCGCGCCGCCGCGGGCGCGTCCAGGCGGGTGCGCGCATGCGCCAGCGCCGCGTCCAGCCGCGCGCCCGCAAAGGGTTTCAGCAGGTAATCGATTGCATGCACCTCGAAGGCGCGCAGGGCGAACTGGTCGTAGGCGGTGACGAACACGTAACGGGTGCGCATTCCCGCCAGCTCGACGACCTCGAAGCCATCCAGCCTCGGCATCCGTATGTCGAGGAAGACCAGGTCCGGCGCCAGTTCGCCGATCGCTTGCACCGCCTCGAAACCATTGGCGCATTCGGCCACGACCTCGACGTCCGGATGCGCGGCCAGGTGCTCGCGCAGCACGGCACGCGCCAGGTGCTCGTCGTCCACGATGATCACGCGCATGCGCTAGTCCTCCTCGTCCCGCGTTTGCGCCGGCAGCGTCAGCGCCACGCGGAACCGTCCTTCTTGCTTCGAACAACAGGCTCGCCACCCAGCCGGCGCCGCTGGCCGCGAGCATGGCCGCCAGTAGCAGGCCCAGCATCAGCCACGCCAGCAGGTAAAGCCGCGCCGCACGCCAGCTGGCAAAGACGCCGTGCATCAGCAGCTCCGGGCCATGGGCGCGCCTGCGCGGATCGGTGGCGTACTGAGTTGCGTACTCAGTTACGTACCTCGACGCCGCCCATGATGGCATAGCCCCGGATCACCAGCCGCTTGCCCTGCTCCGGCGCGCTGGCGGTTTTCTCGGCGAAGCCGCCCATCAGCGCGGTGCCGGTCCAGACCACGGTCCAATCCGGCGGCACCTTGATGTTGATGCCGCCCCAGATCGTGAAGACGTCGAGCACGGCTTCCTTCACGATCGATGCCTGGCGCAGGTCGAGCGCACAGCCGCCCATCACCGCGGTGATTTCGCCGCCGCGGAAATCAGGCACCGCGATACGGCGCTCGACCGCACCCAGGATCGCGACCACGTCCACCACTTCGTCCGGGCTGGCGCCGTCGGCCACGGCGGGACGCGCGGTGCGCCCCGGGCCGAGGGTGCGGAACAGGATCAGGCCACCCAGCGCGATCAGCACCAGCGGCCACACCATGCCCCAGCTGATGCGCAGCACGCCCAGGCGCCCCAGGATCATCAGCGCGCCGACCGCGATCAGCACCGCGCCGGTGGCGTTGCCGCTGCGCGGCCCATCGCCGAACAGCACGGCGGCGCCGGCCACGATGAAGGCCAGCGGCCAGAAACCGATCGCATCGCGGAAGTCGAAGATGTCGAGGTTATCCAGCAGGAACAGCACGCCCATGCCGATGACCAGCAGGCCGAGGATGACCTGGCTAGAGGCGCGGTTGGCGTCAGTGGCCATGGCCGTTGCCTCCGCGGTCGTCGAGCCGCTGGTCGGGCCGGCCGAACTTGGCGAATTTGCGTTCGGCGATCGGCCGCACCGCCATCGTCACACCCGAGATGATGATGAACAGCGGCCAGCTGTTACGGAAGGTCAGCCCGAACATCCCTTCGAGCACGGCGAACAGCCACAGGCCGATGCATACCGTCCACAGGCCGTTCGCGAATTCGCGTCCGCTCGGATAGCCGATGGTCTGGTTGATGCCGATGACGACCAGCAGCAGCGGCGCGTAATGCCACAGGCTTTCGATTTCGACGACGTGCATCTGGTCGAGCAGGAAGGCCACGCCCAGGCCGACCAGCAACAGGCCCCACAGGACCTGGCGCCGCAGATGATAGGAAGCTTCGCTTTGCATGTTTTCTCCAGGTTTTGTCGGAATGACGACAAGATACCGGAGGGGCGGCGGCCGAGGAAAGCGGTTTTCGGCGAATGGCGTCCAATGACCGGCGAACGGCGGCGGCGGACGCAAAAAAGCCCGCCGGCATTGGCGGGCGGGCTCGCGCGGAAAGACGGTCGGTCAGGCGGCGCTCGGCGCCATCGGTGCCTGGCCCTTGGCCTGGTTGCGGTACTTGGCGCGGGCTTCGGCCTGGCGCACGGCTTCACGTGCGATGTTGGTCTTGCGAATTTCCTGGCGTTCCTTCTTGCCGCGGTGCTGGGCGACGTTCTTGTTACCGATCTTGGCGGTCATGGGCTTCTCCTTGTATGTGGATAGAGGGGCGCTACGGGCGCCGTCGCGGCGATGCGGACGGCGCGGAATAAGAAGACGGAATGGCTACCGACTTCAGGAACGGGGCACGCCGGCCTTGTCGTCCGCCTGCATCAGCATGGCCCAGCCCAGCTGGCGCCGCACCTCTTCGGGCGACGGCGGCGGCTGGGTATCGCGTGCGCGGCGTTCGAGATACTCGCGCACGAGATGCTTGGGTGGATGAGACGTCGTAGACATGGACATGGACATGGACAACCCTCCGCTTCCTTGGAGGCCGGCGCCACCGCCAGCTTGCGGCGGACGGTGGCGCGGGCACGGGAAATTGGTGCCGATCCTCGAGGCGACCGGCTGACCTGTTGAGGTAGTTGGGGCCTGCGGAAGATCGCTTGCGCCTCACTCAACGCCTTCATCTTATGCGATTCGAACGGGCGTTCACCGTTAGCTGCCGCACACTGAACAGTGACACGGGATGCAGTCCTACAAATCCCCGATTGCCGCCGCCAGCCTGCGCTGCGACGGACACCCTGCCATTCAAAAATTAATTCTGAAAATAAATTTCCCCATTTCATTTAAATGAGAGAAGAAGTTAATTCCATTCCGGCGGTTGAGCATGGTCAAGCCCTCTCTTCTTATGCGCCCGGATAATAAACTTACTCAGCAATACATAATCTAAACGGTGGCGATTTTCGTCCCATTAATATTTGCCACCATTACCAAAAAACCATAAACCTCTTTCAATTCATACGCTTACGCAATTCCCTGCATTCAAAAGAATAACTCCGCAACTCTACGCAGTATTTCAGAATCATGCCCAAATTAAAGCACGGCGTTATGAATTGGTTTTGCTCGAAGATGGTTTCACTGCATCGCACGACGAAAATCGCGCTGATGGTCACAGCGGATCTGATCGCACTGCCTTTCTGTTTCCTGATTGCGATGCTGCTGCGTGGCGGCGATCTGAAACTGGCCACGCACTTCGGCCCGGCGTCGTACGTGCTGGTCGCCGTTGTCACCATTGCGGCATTTTCCGTGTCCGACCTGTACCGCGCCGTCATCCGCTTCATCGACCAGCGCCTGCTCAGTGTCACCGGCCTGTCGCTCGCGGTCGCGATCCTGTGCGCGTGGATCGTCATGTTCGCGATCAACGAGGAAAGCTTTCCGCGCAGCGCGCTGGCCATTTACTGGTTCATCGTGTTTTCCTACGTGGTCGCCTCGCGCATCGGCATGCGCAACTTCCTGCGCAACCATAACGGCCCCGGCCGCGGCATCTCGGAAACCGTCGCCATCTACGGCGCCGGCGAGGCCGGCGCGCGGCTGGCGCAGGCCATGCACGGCAGCGAGGAATACCGTCCGGTCTGCTTCTTCGACGACAAGCATGCGCTCAGCGAACGCAACATCAATGGCTTGCGCGTGTTCCACACCGGCCGCCTGGTCCAAACCGTCGCAGCAATGGGCGTGCGCTCGATCGTGATCGCGCTCCCGACGGTGTCGCCGGAACGCCTGCGCGACATCATGCAGCGCCTGTCCCTCGCCGGCGTCAGCACCCGCATCCTGAGCCGCCTGGTCGACCTCACCGACGACAAGATCTCGCCGCGCGACAGCATCCGCGACCTGAAGTTCGAAGACCTGCTCGGACGCTTGCCGGTACCGCCTCGCCTCGACTTGTTCGCCCGCTGCGTGCGCGGCAAAACCGTGCTCGTCACCGGCGCCGGCGGCTCCATCGGCAGCGAGCTGTGCCGCCAGATCGTCACGCTCGGACCGGGCCACCTGCACCTGCTCGACCATTCCGAATTCGCGCTGTACACCGTGCGCCAGGAACTGGCGACGCGCTTCCCGGACATCCCGATCGAAGCCCACCTGGGCTCGGTCTGCAACGCCGAACTGATCGAGCGCATCCTGCGCGACGGCGGCGTCGAGACGATCTACCATGCCGCCGCCTACAAGCACGTGCCGCTGGTCGAGGCCAACATCGTCGAAGGCCTGCGCAACAACGTGGTCGGGGCCCAGGTCATCGCCACCCAGGCCGCCAAGCACGGAGTCGAGACCTGCGTGCTGATCTCCAGCGACAAGGCGGTGCGCCCGACCAACGTGATGGGCGCCAGCAAGCGCATCGCCGAGCTGATCTTCCAGGCCGCGGCGGCCCGCCACGACAGCCGGACTACCTTTTGCATGGTCCGCTTCGGCAACGTGCTCGGTTCCTCCGGCTCGGTGATTCCGCTGTTCCAGCGCCAGATCGCGCGCGGCGGCCCGCTCACCATCACCCACCCGGAAGTATCGCGCTACTTCATGCTGATACCCGAGGCGGCGCAGCTGGTCATCCAGGCCGGCGCCATGGCCAAGGGCGGCGACGTGTTCGTGCTCGACATGGGCGAGCCGGTCAAGATCGTCGACCTGGCACGCACCCTGATCGCGCTGTCCGGCCTCACCGAAAAGACCGCCCAGAACACCGGCGGCGACATCGAGATCCGCTACGTCGGCCTGTTCCCCGGCGAAAAGCTGCACGAGGAACTGCTGACCGACGGCGTCGTCTTCCCGAGCGAGCACCCGCGCATCATGCGCATGAAGGAAAACGCCCTGCGCCCTGCCGTGCTCGACACCTTCATCACCTGCCTGATGATGGCGTGCGAGACCCACGAGCGCGCCATGATCGAGTCGATGGTCAAGGCCATCGTCACCGAATACAACCCGCAGCCGGCCGCCGGCGTGGCCACGGGCAGCGCGGCGCCGCCCACCGGACCGCAGCCCCAGCCGCAGCCGGACCTGGACGCGAAGCCCGACCCCGAGCCGGCGCGCCTGGCACTGATCAAGAAATTCGTGCCCTTCCGCATCTGAAACCGATTCAGCAGTGCCCCCGACCATCGATAGACTCATCCATAGATTCGCGAGGAAACTCATGCGTGACGAAAGCAAACCGGCCCATCTCGAACAGCTCACCAGCAGGCTGCGCGACCGCACCGCCCTCATCGGCATCATCGGACTCGGCTACGTCGGCCTCCCCCTGACGCTGCGTTATGCGCAAGCCGGTTTCCGGGTACTCGGCATCGACATCGACAGCACCAAGGTCGAACGCCTGAACCGTGGCGAAAGCTATATCAAGCACATCGACGGCGCCGACATCGCCGCCGCCCGCGAGCACGGCTTCGAAGCCACCACCGACTTCACCCGCGCCGGCGAACCCGACGCGCTGGTGATCTGCGTGCCCACCCCGCTGGGCGCCTACCGCGAACCCGACCTGTCCTTCGTGCTCGATACCGCCGATGCCCTGCTGCCCTTCATGCGCCAGGGCCAGGTGCTGTCGCTGGAAAGCACCACCTACCCCGGCACCACCGACGAGGAACTCAAGCCGCGCCTGGAGTCGCGCGGCTTCGTGGTCGGGCGCGACGTGTTCCTGGTGTTCTCGCCCGAGCGCGAAGACCCGGGCAATCCCGATTTCCATACCCGCACCATCCCCAAGGTCTGCGGCGGCGTCACCGCGGCCTGCCTGGAAGCCGGCCTGGCCCTGTACGAACCGGCGATCGACCGCGTGGTGCCGGTCAGCTCGACCCGCGCCGCCGAACTCACCAAGCTGCTGGAAAACATCCACCGCGCGGTCAACATCGGCCTGGTCAACGAAATGAAGGTCATCGCCGACCGCATGAACATCGACATCCACGAAGTGATCCGGGCCGCCGCCACCAAGCCGTTCGGCTTCACGGCCTACTACCCGGGGCCGGGCCTGGGCGGGCACTGCATCCCGATCGATCCCTTCTACCTCACCTGGAAGGCGCGCGAATTCGGCCTGCATACCCGCTTCATCGAGCTGGCCGGCGAGATCAACAGCGACATGCCGCACTGGGTGATCGGCAAGGTGACCGACGCCCTCAACCGGCGCGGCAAGTCGGTGATGGGTAGCCGCGTGCTGGTGCTGGGCATCGCTTATAAAAAGGACGTCGAGGACATGCGCGAATCGCCCTCGGTCGAGCTGATGGAGATCCTGCGCGACAAGGGCGCCCTGGTCGACTATGCCGATCCGCACGTGCCGGTGTTCCCGCGCATGCGCGAGCATCGCTTCGACCTGAAGAGCGTCGAGCTGGACGCGGTCACCATCGCGTCCTACGACGTGGTGCTGCTGGCCACCGCGCACAGCGCCTTCGACTACGACCTGATCCAGCAATACGCAACGCTGATCGTCGATACCCGTGGGGTCTACCTGGCGCCGCTGCCGAACGTCGTGAAAGCCTGAGGAGCGAGCATGCGCCACTATCCCGCCCCCATCCTCGACCGCAAGATCCGCTTCGCGCTGGTCGGCTGCGGCCGCATCGCCAACAACCACTTCGACGCCCTGCGCCAGCATCATGATCGCGCCGAACTGGTGGGCGTGTGCGACGTCGACCCGCGCGCGCTCGACCGCGCCATCGGCGCCACCGGCGCCCGTGCCTACCCGAGCCTCGACCAGATGCTGGCCGAGTGCGAGGCCGACGCCTTCATCGTCACCACGCCCTCGGGCCTGCACCCGGAACAGACGATCCGCATCGCCGGCGCCGGCCGTCACGTGATCACCGAAAAGCCGATGGCCACCCGCTGGGAAGACGGCAAGCGCATGGTCGCCGCCGCCGACGCCGCCGGGGTACGACTGTTCGTGGTCAAGCAGAACCGCCGCAACGCCACCCTGCAGCTGCTGAAAAGCGCCGTCGACAAGAAGCGCTTCGGCCGCATCTACATGGTCAATCTGAACGTGTTCTGGACCCGTCCGCCCGAGTACTACCACAGCGCCAAATGGCGCGGCACCTGGGAATTCGACGGCGGCGCCTTCATGAACCAGGCCAGCCATTACGTCGACCTGATCGACTGGATCGTCGGCCCGGTCGAGAGCCTGCAAGCCTATACCGCGACGCTGGCGCGCGACATCGAGGTCGAGGACACCGGCGTGATCAGCCTGCGCTGGCGCAACGGCGCGCTGGGCTCGATGAACGTGACCATGCTGACCTATCCGCGCAACCTGGAAGGCTCGATCACCATCCTCGGCGAACACGGCACGGTGCGCATCGGCGGGGTCGCCGTCAACGAGATCCAGCAGTGGGAATTCGCCACGCCCGATCCCGACGACGCCAGGGTGGCGGATGCCAGCTACCAGACCACCTCGGTATACGGTTTCGGCCACCCGCTTTACTACGACAACGTGATTAAGGTGCTGCGCGGCGAAGCCGAGCCGGAGACCGACGGCCGGGAAGGCCTGAAATCCCTGGAAGTGCTGGTCGCCGCCTATATGTCCGCGCGCGACGGCAAGCGCGTCGCCCTGCCGCTGGAGTACTGAGCATGAGCGCATCGAGCATGAACCTGTCGCACCTCGACGACAGCCAGGCCGTCCACCCCAGCGCCATCGTCGACCCCGGCGCCGTGCTCGGCGAGGGCACCCGCGTATGGCACTTCTCGCACGTCTGCGGCGGCGCGCGCATCGGCACCGCCTGCTCACTCGGCCAGAACGTCTTCGTCGGCAACGACGTCGTCATCGGCGACCGCGTCAAGATCCAGAACAACGTCTCGGTCTACGACGCCGTGACCCTCGAGGACGAAGTGTTCTGCGGCCCGAGCATGGTCTTCACCAACGTCTACAACCCGCGCGCAGGCGTCGTGCGCAAGAACCAGTACCGGCGCACCCTGGTGCGGCGCGGCGCCAGCATCGGCGCCAACGCCACCATCGTCTGCGGCGTGACGGTCGGCGCATACGCCTTCATCGGCGCCGGCGCCGTGGTCAAGCGCGACGTGCCGGACTTCGCCCTGATGGCCGGGGTGCCGGCGCGCCAGATCGGCTGGATCAGCCGCTTCGGCGAGCGGCTCGACCTGCCGCTGACCGGCAACGGCGAAGCGTATTGCCCGCATACCGGCGACGCCTACCTGCTGCAGGGCGGCGCCTGCCGCATCGTGCCCGCCGCCCAATGAACCTCACATCTGCCCAGCAACGATACCAAGCGACCATCATGGAATTCATCGACCTCAAGTCCCAGTACGCGGCATCGCGCGACCTGATCAACGGGCGCATCCAGGCTGTCCTCGACCATGGCCAGTACATCATGGGTCCCGAAGTGCGTGAGCTCGAGGACGCCCTGGCCCGCTACACCGGCGCACGCCACTGCATCACGGTGGCATCCGGCACCGAGGCGCTGCTGATCGCGCTGATGGCGCTCGGCATCAAGCCCGGCGACGAGGTCATCACCACGCCCTTTACCTTCATCGCCACCGCCGAGGTCATCGTGCTGCTCGGCGCGACGCCGGTATTCGTCGACATCGACCCGCTCACCTGCAACATGGCGGTCGGCCAGATCGAGGGCCGCATCACCGACAGGACGCGGGCCATCATGCCGGTCTCGCTATTCGGCCAGCCGGCCGACATGGACGAGATCAACGCCATCGCCGCGCGCCACGGTCTGCCCGTGATCGAGGACGGCGCCCAGAGCTTCGGCGCCTTCTACCGCGGCCGCCGCAGCGGCAACCTGTCGACCATCGGCTGCACCAGCTTCTTTCCGAGCAAGCCGCTCGGCTGCTACGGCGACGGCGGCGCCCTGTTCACCAGCGACGACGAGCTGGCCGGCGCCATGCGCGAGATCCGGGTACACGGCCAGAGCCGGCGCTACGTGCACACCCGGGTCGGGGTCGGCGGCCGCATGGACACGCTGCAATGCGCGATCGTGCTGGCCAAGCTGCCGCTGTTCGAGTGGGAACTGCAGCAGCGCCAGCGCGCCGCCGCCCGCTACGACGCCCGGCTCGGCGGACGGGTCGAAACGGTCGGACGGCGCAGCGACCGCGGCAGCGTGTATGCGCAGTACACCGTGCTGGTCGAAGGGCGCGACCGGGTGCAGGGAGCGCTGCAGGCCGCCGGCATCCCGACCGCCGTGCACTACCCGGTGCCGGTACACATGCAGCCCGCCTATGCCCAGCTGTCGGCCGGGGCCGCCTGCCCGGCCGCGGTCGCGCGCGCCGACCAGGTACTGAGCCTGCCGATGGGCCCGTATCTCACCGACGCCGAGATCGACCATGTGTGCGCCGTGCTGCTGGCGGCCATCGACAGCCGCGCGCCGGCCGGCGCCGGCGAAGCGCTTGCGGCCTCCGCCTGAGCACGCCGATCCGGGACACGCCATGGCCAACATCGTCCACCTGACCTCCGCCCACCCACGCTACGACACCCGCATCTTCGTGAAGCAGTGCCGCAGCCTGGCCGCGCTCGGACATGCGGTGACGCTGGTGGTGGCCGACGGCCGCGGCGACGAGCGCATCGACGGCGTGCACATCGTCGACGTCGGACGCCTGCCCGGCCGGCTCAACCGCGTACTGCGTACCACCCGCCGCGTGCTGCGCGCGGCGCGCGCCATCGACGCCGACGTCTACCAGCTGCACGATCCCGAGCTGATCACGGCCGGGCTGCGCCTGAAGCGCCTGGGCAGGACGGTGCTGTTCGATTCCCACGAGGACGTGCCGGTGCAGCTGCTGGCCAAGCCCTACCTGCATCCCCTGGCGCGGCGCCTGCTGTCGGCCGGTTTCGCCGCCTGCGAACGACATGCCTACCGCCGCTTCGACGGCCTGGTCGCCGCCACGCCCTTCATCCGCGAGCGCCTGCTGCGCATCCATCCGAACACCGTCGACGTCAACAACTACCCGACGCTGCAGGAATTCGATTCGGCGCCAAACTGGGATGCCAAGGTGGCCGAGGTCTGTTACGTCGGCAGCATCTCGGCGATCCGCGGCATCCGCGAACTGGTACGCGCCTGCGAACTGCTGCGCTCGCCGGCCCGCCTGTCGCTGGTCGGCAGCTTTGCCGAACCGGCGCTGGAGCGCGAGGTGTCGCATTTCGCCGGCTGGCGCCGGGTCGACGCCCATGGCCACCTCGACCGCGCCGGCGTCCAGGCCGCCATGCGGCGCGCGGTGGCCGGTCTGGTCACGCTGCATCCGGTTGCCAACTACCTCGATGCGCTGCCGGTCAAGATGTTCGAATACATGGCGGCGGGACTGCCGGTGATCGCCTCGCGCTTTCCGTTGTGGCAGGAGATCGTCGAAGGCAATGGCTGCGGCGTCTGCGTCGATCCCGGCAACCCGGCCGCCATCGCCGCCGCGATCGACCATTTCTGCCTGCATCCGCAGGTGGCGCGGCGCATGGGCGAGAACGGCCGGCGCGCCGTGCACACCCGTTACAACTGGCGTGGCGAAGCCGACAAGCTCGCCGCCCTGTACGACGGCCTGCCGTCGGTGCGCGCCGCGCCGCGCAACGCAGTCACGTCGAATCCCCACCAGGCTTGTAGCTGAAGCAAGGCATCCAGACATCCGCGACCATGAACACCCTTCTCCGCCATTACGACATCGTCCGCCAGATCATCAAGCTGCCCGTGGCCAGCCTGTCCTTCGATTCGCGCATTCATCCGCACGACATTACCAAAACCTACCATTATTTCACCAAGCCGCACCCGCGCTACAAGGTCATCCGCAACAAGACGGTGGGCGCGGCGCTGATCGACCTCGGGCGCTTTGCCGACACGCCCGCCTATCTCGACGACATCCAGGGCAAGAACCGCGGCGCCTGGCACGCCACGCGTGCCCGCAAGCGCGGCTACGTGTGCCGCGAGATCGAGCGCAACGCCCACGTCGAGGAGATTCACGCGATCAACACCTCGCTCGAGGTGCGCCAGGGCCGGCGCATGGACCAGGATTACCTGGACAAGGTCACCCACTTCGAGCGGCTCGATCACTTCAGCTACTACGGCGTACTGAATCCCGAAGGCCGGCTGGTGGCCTACGCCAACGTCGGCCATTACGGCAATTTCGACGCCTTCTCCCAATTGCTGGGCGTGCGCAGCAACGACGGCATCATGCACCTGCTGGTGGTCGACGTCGTCTCGCGCCTGATCGAACGCAAACAGGTGCGCTACCTGATGTACGACACCTTCTTCGGTGCCCAGCCCGGCCTCCAGCAGTTCAAGCGGATCGTCGGCTTCCAGCCATTTCGCGTGAAGTACAGCCTGCAATGAAGCGTCTGCTCAATCCCCTGATGAACCGGCTCTATGCGGACTACCTGATGCCGTCACGCCTGGCCGAGTACGAAAGACTGCTGGCGGAGGCCAAGCAGGCCGGCTACCGCCAGCTGTCGGTGCGCGATTTCTACCGCGCCGTGCATGACGCCGACGGCGGGCCGCCCAGGGTGCTGGTGCACCGGCACGACATCGACAGCGACGTGCGCACCGCGCGCAAGATGTTCGCCCTCGAGATCCGGCATGGCGTCCGGGCCAGCTACTACTTTCGCCTCAGCACGCTCGACATCGGCTTCATGCGCGATATCGAAGCGGCCGGCAGCGAGGCCAGCTATCACTACGAGGAAGTGGCCACCTACGCCAAGCAATACCGGATGCGCCGCGGCTGCGAGGTACGCGAGCATTTTCCCGAGATCCGCACGCTGTTCGAACGGAATTTCATGCGCATTGCCGAGCAGCTCGGCATGCCGATGGCGACCGTGGCCAGCCATGGCGACTTCGCCAACCGCCGGCTCAAGGTGATCAACCACGAATTGCTGCGCGACCCCGGGCTGCGGCGGCGCTGCGGCATCGAATGCGAATCCTACGACAACGAACTGCTGCGGCATTTCGACGTGTACGTCAGCGACCGGCCGTATCCCGTGTTCTATTACCCGATCTCGCCGTTCGAGGCGCTCGGCAAGCACGCGCGCATCTGCTTCCTGACCCATCCGGTCCAGTGGGAAACCAACTGGATCGAAAGCACGCGCTGCAACATGGTGCGCCTGGCCGAAGAACTGGTGTGGCATACATGAACATCCTCCTGATCAACCACTACGCCGGTTCGGTGCGTCACGGGATGGAATACCGTCCCTATTACCTGGCGCGCGAGTGGGTACGCCTGGGACACCGGGTGAACATCGTCGCCTCCTCGGAATCGCACATCCGCAGCCAGGCGCCCCTGCTGCAGGGTACGGCGCGGCTCGACGAGACCATCGACGGCATCGACTACACCTGGCTGGCCACGCCGCCCTACCGCGGCAACGGGCCCGGGCGGGTGCGTAACATGGCCGCCTTCGTTCTGCGCCTGCGGCGCGACAGCGAGATGCTGGCCGCCTCGCTGCGGCCCGACGTGGTGATCGCCTCCAGCACCTATCCGCTCGACATCTGGCCAGCCGCGCGCATCGCCCGCCTTGCCGGGGCGCGCCTGCTGTTCGAGCTGCACGACCTGTGGCCGCTGTCGCCGATGGAACTGGGCGGCTACTCGCGCTGGCATCCCTTCATCATGCTGCTGCAGGCGGCAGAGGACTTCGCCTGCCGCCAGGCCGACGCCATCGTCTCGATTCTGCCCAGGGTGCGCGAGCATCTCGAGGCACACGGCATGGCGCCGGACAAGCTGCACCTGGTGCCGAACGGCGTCGATCCGGCCGAGTGGGAAGATGAGAATGCGTCCGTCGAGCATGGCCGGGAGCGGGCGCCGCTCCCGGCCATGCTCGACGCCGCCCTCGACGACCTGCGCGTGCATGGCAAGTTCGTGGTCGGCTACGCCGGCACCCACGGCCTGTCCAACGCCCTCGGCACGCTGCTCGACGCCGCCGAAAGGCTGAAGGAACGGCCGGTCGCCTTCGTGCTGGTCGGCACCGGTCCCGACAAGCCGGCCCTGATGCGCCGTGTCGCCGAGCTCGGCCTGGCCAACGTCCAGTTCTTCGATCCGGTGTCCAAGGCGATGGTACCGGCCCTGCTGCGCCGCTTCGACCTCGCCTATATCGGCTGGCGCCGGCAGCCGCTGTACCGCTTCGGCATTTCGCCCAATAAATTGATCGACTACATGATGGCGGCCCGGCCCGTGCTGCACGCGGTCGAAGCCGGCAACGATCCGGTGGCCGAGGCCGGCTGCGGGCTGACCGTCGTCCCCGAAGATCCGCAAGCGGTCGCCGACGGCATCCTGGCGCTGCTGGCGCTGGGCGCCGACCGGCGCGCCGAACTCGGGCGGCGCGGACGCGCCTATGCCCTCGCCAACCACACCTACCCGGTCCTCGGGCAACGCTTTCTAACCGCACTTGCTGGAGATTCGCGCCATGGCTGAACACGAACACATCGATGTCGCTGTCGAACCCTTCCTGCCCTTCGCACTGCCCGACATCGACGATGCCGAAATCGACGCCGTGGTCGCCTGCCTGCGCTCCGGCTGGGTGACGACCGGTCCGACCGCGCGCCAGTTCGAACACGATTTCGCCGCCTACCTGAACGCGGCGGCGGGCACGGACGAAGACGCGGCCGCCGGCACGGAACTGCACGCGATCGCGGTCAATTCCGCCACCGCCGGCCTGCACCTGGCGCTCGAGGGCCTCGGCATCGGCCCCGGCGACGAAGTCATCGTGCCGACCATGACCTTCACCGCCACCGCCGAGGTGGTGCGCTACCTGGGCGCGCAGCCGGTGCTGGTCGACATCGATCGACGGGACATGAACATCGCGCTCGACGCCGTCGAAGCCGCCATTACGCCGCGCACGCGCGCCATCATGCCGGTGCACTATGCCGGCCTGGCCTGCGACATGGACGCGCTGCTGGCGCTGGCGCGGCGCCACGGGCTGCGCGTGGTCGAGGACGCGGCGCACGCCTTTCCCACCCGCTACCGGGGCCGCCTGGTCGGCACCCTCGACAGCGACGTGACCGTGTTCAGCTTCTACGCCAACAAGACCATGACCACTGGCGAAGGCGGCATGGTGGTCACCCGCGACGCCGAGCTGGCGCGCCGGGTGCGCCTGATGCGCATCCACGGCATCAGCCAGGACGCCTTCAACCGCTACGTGTCGCGCACGCCGGCCTGGTTCTACGAAGTCGTCGCTGCCGGCTTCAAGTACAACCTCACCGACATCGCCGCCGCCATCGGCATCCAGCAACTGCGCAAGATCGACCGCTTCGCGCACCGCCGCGAACAGCTGGCGCGGCGCTACGACGAAGGCCTGGCCGGGCTGCCGCTGCGCCTGCCGGCACACGCGGAAGGCAACAATAGCCACGCCTGGCACCTGTATGTGGTGCGCCTGGCGCCGGAGGCACCACTCGGCCGGGACGCGCTGATCAGCGCGCTGTCGCAACGCGGCATCGGCACCAGCGTGCACTTCATTCCGCTGCACCGCCATCCGTACTGGCGCGATTCCTGCGGTCTGTCCCCGGGCCGCTTCCCGGTGGCCGAAGCCTGCTTCGAGCGCATGCTGACGCTGCCGCTGTACACGAAGATGAGCGACGCCGACCAGGACCGCGTGATCCGCGCCCTGCACGAGCTGCTGGCATGAACAACGAGATCGCCAAGCGGGTCTTCGACGTCCTCGCCGCCGGCACCGGCCTGCTGCTGCTGGCGCCGCTGCTGTTGCTGGTGGCGCTGTGGATCAGGCTGGACTCGCCGGGGCCGGTCCTGTTCCGACAGCAGCGCGTCGGCCGCCACGGCGTGCCCTTCGACATCCTCAAGTTCCGGACGATGGCCGCCCGCCCGCCCGGCGCCCACGCGGGCCGCCAGCTGACGGTCGGACGCGATCCGCGCATCACGCGCGCCGGCCGCTTCCTGCGCAACAGCAAGCTCGACGAGCTGCCGCAACTCATCAACGTGCTACAAGGAACGATGAGCCTGGTCGGGCCGCGCCCGGAAGTCCCGCGCTATGTCGAATGCTATCCGCCGGCGGTGCGTTCGACCGTCCTGTCGGTGGCGCCCGGCATCACCGACCTGGCCTCGATCCTGTACAAGGAGGAAAGCGAACTCCTCGGCCGCGCCGCCGATCCCGAACGGACGTACGTCGAGACCATCCTGCCGGTCAAGCTCGAGTATTACCAGCGCTACGTGCGCGAACGTTCGTTCTGGCTCGACCTGCGCATCATTTTCCGCACCCTGGCCGCCGTGCTCAGGTGATGCCATTCCCGGCGAGGCCGCAACCATGACCTGGTCCCAGCTGCTCCACCTCGGCGACCTGTCGCTGACCGTCCCCACCGGCGGCGCGATCGCCGCCTGGCTGCTGGCCGGCCGTGCCTGGCGCGCCGCCTTCGGGTGGGCCCTCGTGTTCGGATCGGCGCTGGGCCTGGTGGCGGCGAGCAAGATCGCTTTCCTGGGCTGGGCCACCGGCGTGCCCGCCCTCGACTTCAAGGCCATCAGTGGCCACGCCACCGGTTTCGCCGCCGTGTTCCCGACCCTGTGCTACCTGGTCGCGCCCAGCCGTCCGCCGCGCGCGCGCGCCATCGGTGCGGCCGCGGCGCTGGGGCTGGCCGCGCTGGTCGCGGCAGCCCTGGTCCATGCCGAAGAACACACGCTGGCCGAAGCCCTTGCAGGCTGGCTGATCGGCACCGGCGTGTTCCTCTGCACCGTGCATTTCGTCCGCGGCCAGCCCGCCCCGCCGGCCGGCAGCGCCACCGCCTGCGCCACAGTCGCCTTCCTGGCGGCCGCCTGGCTGCTGCGCTCGGCCCCACTGAACTGGTGGATGATCAAAGTGGCCCTGGTCCTGTCCGGCAATCCGGCCCCGACCCCGTGGGATCACTGCGGATAAGGCAGCCGGCAACAACAATGTCCTCGTTTTTTTCAGGTGTTTTTGCTTTTCGACAGGAGACTCCCATGTGTAGCATGCGTATTCCATCCATCCAGTGGCAGCGACAGCGCCAGGTCGACCACCACTCGGCCCATTCCTTCCTGATTTCCCTGTTACGCGGATTGGCAGCGCTGCAAGTCGCGGCGGCCCACCTCAGGGGCGAGATGTTTCCAGGCCTGCGCGAACTGGCCGATCCTCCTGTGTACTACCAGATGCTTGCCTTTGCCACCGCCTTTTCGCACCAGGCGGTGGTCGTGTTTTTCGTGATCAGCGGCTGGCTGGTCGGCGGCAGCCTGCTCAACAAGCTGGGCCAGCCCGGCGCCATCAAGGCGTATGCCATCGATCGCGCCACGCGGCTGTGGACCGTGCTGATACCCGCGATGTGCCTGATGCTGGCAATCGGCACCGTGACCGGGGCCGTGGCGCCGGCGCAGGCGGACTTCTCGGCAGCGAACGAATACTCCGCCGCCAGCTTCGCCGGCAACCTGTTGGGCGTGCAAACCCTGCTGGTGCCGACCTTCGCCGAGAATTATGTGCTGTGGAGCCTGGCCAACGAAACCTGGTACTACCTGCAATATCCGCTGCTGCTGATCGTGTTCATGGGGAAGACGACCGTGCGCCAGCTCGGCGCGGCCGCCCTGCTGGTGGCGATAAGTACCGCGCTGCCGTTCTCGATCACCCTGTATTTCGCGCTCTGGCTGCTGGGTGCGCTGTTCTCGCGCATGCGCATCGAATGCACGACCGGCTGGCGCGTGGCCATGGTGGTGATGGCGCTCGCGGCCTCGCTCCACTTCCGCCTGACCGAAGCGAACGATGAGTTGAAGCCGGAATTCTTCCTCCAGCACCTGATGTACAGCCTGCCTTTGCTGGCCTTCCTGGCCTCGATGCAGCAACCCATGCGCGCCGGCTGGATGCGGACACTGGCGCCGTCCGCCCACCTGCTGTCCGAGTTTTCGTTCACGCTGTACGTGATCCACGTGCCGCTGATCCGGCTGCTGCGCCACCTGGGCATGGAGGCATTCGGCCGCAAGCGCCTGCTGGTCGACCAGCCGGCCGACTACGCCATCTACTTTGGCATCCTGCTGGCGGTACTGGTCACGGCCTACCTCTCCTACCTGCTGTTCGAAGCGCATACCTTCCGCGTGCGCCGCCTGATCAAGTCGATACTGCAATCGCGGACCCGGCGCCCGGCGATCATCTCGCCATCGTTCAAATAAACGGTATCGCCGCGGCGCCGCCACGATGGTGCTGCGGTTCTTCTTCTCCGTTTTTCATACCCAGCCCGGCATGCCTTGCGTGTCCGGGCTTGTCTTTTGCGGGTGCCCGGCTGTCGATGATCACCGCGGTGCCAGTCGTCTGCCTGAAGCAATCGACCGTGGCACCGCGGCGCGGCGCGGCACGGCACGCTTTCAAGCGACAGGAAGTCGGGCGGCGGAATGCCGGCGACAGGGAGTAGTGCGCCAGCCGCCGAGGCCATCGGCGGCCCGCCGGCTGGCGCCGGCGTTGAGGATGCCGCATGCGCGGCGGCGTTCAGGTGCCGCTGAAACCGATCCGGCCGGCGGTCCCGATGCGCTGGTAGCCGCCATAGGCGCCAAGGCGCGGTGCCATGTCGTTGAACAGCACGCCCTGGGGCGAAATGCCGGCATGGTTCAGGCGCTTGATCGACTCGTTGATTTCCGATTCGTTGGTCTGGCCGGAGCGCGCGACGATGAAGACGGCGCCGGCGTGCGCACCGATGATCAGCGCGTCCGCGATCGCCAGCAGCGGCGGCGGGTCGAGCAGCACGAGGTCATAGGCGGCGCTGACCTGGCGCAGCAGGTTACCGAAATTCATGTGCAGCAGGAATTCCGCGCGGTTGGCGGGCAGTTCACCGGTCGGGATGAAGTCGAGGTTGTCGACCACGTCGTGGTGGATCACTTCGTCCACCGCCGACTTGCCGAGGATCGCGCGCGACAGGCCGCGCTCGCGGCCGACCCCGAAGTAATGATGCAGCTGGCCATTGCGAAAGTCGGCGTCGATCAGCATCACGCGCTTGCCGCTGGCCGCCATCACGGCGGCAAAGTTGGCGCTGATAAAGGACTTGCCGATACCGCGCGTAGGGCCGGCGAACATCACGATATTGTTGCGGAAGTGCGGCATCGAAAATTGCAGGGCGGCGCGGAAACTGCGCAGGCTTTCGACGGCCGGATCTTCGGGAATGATGGTGGCAAGCAGCGGCAGCGTGCCGTCGTCGCCCTTCGCCTTGCGCACCAGCTTGTCCTGGTTGGTGCTGTGCGGAATGGTGGCATACACGACGCGTGCGCGCAGCAGGCGCTCGATCTTTTGCGGATCGTCGATCCCGCCCATCATCGCCTTGCGCGTGAACGCGATCAGGGCGCCCAGGAACAGGCCGCTGACCACCGCCAGCGCGACGATCAGCGGACGGTTCGGCTTGAGCGGCTTTTCGGGCGGTATCGGCGCGTCGACCATGCGCACATTGCTCACCCGACCGACCGAGATCAGGCGCAACTGCTGGGCAGTGTTCGACAGTGCCGTGTACAGGTCGGTGTTGACCTTGATGTCGCGCGTCAGGCGCGCCTCGTCCTGTTCCAGCACCGGCATCGCCTTGATGCGGGCGTTCAGCGCGTCGATCTCGGCATCGACCTCGCGGCGCTGGCGGTTGACGGCGGCCACCACCGGGTGATCTTCGGTGAAGCGCGCCAGCAACTCGGTCTTTTTCTGGATCAGGTCGTTACGGCGGGCACGCGCGGCGGACGTCTGCTGCAGCGTCATGCGCGCTTCTTCCTGCAGGTCGACGGTGCCGTGGGCATTGCGGAACTGGTTGTAGCGGTCTTCGGCCTGCTCGAGCTGGCGCTTGAGGATGGGCAGCTGCTGGTTCAGGAAGGCCAGCGATTTCTCGGCCTCCTCGGTCTTGCGTGCCAGGTTCTGGCGCATGTATTCGCGCCCGATCTCGCTCAGCACGGCGTGGGTGCGGCGCGCGTTCTCGCCCTGCAGCTTGACCTCGATGATCCCGGACTGCTTGCCCTGCTCGGCGATCACCAGCGTGTTCTGGATCGCCTGGATCATTGCCAGGCTCGACATCCGGCGCAGCTGGAAGCGCACGCCGGGGTTGGCCGCCATGCGGTCCACCTTCAGCTCGATGACGCCTTCGGGCGTGGGCACGCGGTAGCGCAGGCCGACGTTACCGTCGAACACGATGCGCTGGCCGCCGCCGGAAAACCGGAAACGCCCGTTGCCGAGCGCGGTCAGGTTGAATTCCCGTCCCAGCCAGGTGTCGGGCACCTCGAACAGCGAGACTTCCGCCTTTTCGCCGCCCCAGGCATAGCCGCCGTAGCCGAACAGGCCCGGTTCCGACAGCGCGCCGCCGTTCTGCTTGGCGAACCAGAACCCCGCGATCGGGAAGTACTTCGGCCGCACGTCGATGGTCAGCTGCAGGTTGTCGACCGCGCGCGACACCACCATGCGCGAGCGCAGCAGTTCCATCTCGGCGATCGCGGCCTTCTTGGTCTCGAACAGCGACGAGGCTTCGCTCAGGATGTTCTTCGACGCGTTCGGGCTTTCCTCCTCGACGTGGATCATCAGGTTGGCTTCGTACACCGGCTTGGCCACCAGCGCGTACAGTACCGCCACCAGGGTGATGAGGGCGGTGATGCCGCCGATCAGCCAGCGGCTGTCGTACAAGGTGTGCAGGTGGCCCTTGAGATCGAAGGCCGGGTCTTCCTGCGTCGCTTCGACCGCGCGCGGGTCGAAGGGTACGCCGAGGATCGGCGGCGTGGGTGCGACCTGGGTCAGGGCATGCTGCTCGCTGGCTGTGCTCATCGTTGCGCTCCGTACGGGGATCCGGGCGGCGCCGCTCGGGCGCCGTGATATTGGCGATGGGGGCCGCCCGCGGACGGCCGGGACCCATCAGGGTCGGTTGGTGGCGGTGACGGCCGAGGTCAGGGCACCCGGGATCAGGAGGCTCAGCTGGCGGTTCCAGTTGGCCAGCGGCGTCGCGGCCACGTAGACGATGTCCTTCGGCTGCAGCTCGAAGGCCTCGGCCATCGCCAGTGAACTGGCGACGCGCGCGTCGAGCTGGAACACGCGCGTGCGCTCGGGAGTCTTGCGCACCACGTAGACCTGGCGCGCGTCGCCGCTGAGCGGGCTGATGCCGCCGCTCTCGCCAAGCGCCTCGTTGAGCGTGAGGCGGCCGTCGTGCATGATGAGCGCCTTGGGCGTAATCACCTCGCCGGAGACGAACACCTTGCTTTCGTCGCGCGAATGGACACGCACGACGTCGCCCGGCGCCAGCATCACCAGCCCCGGGTTCACGCCCTTCTGGACCAGTTCGCGCAGGTTGATGCGATAGCGCTGCTTGCCGCGCTCGAGGGCGATGCGGCTCTGGTCGGCGGTGGGCAGCAGGCCGCCGGCGCGGTTGAGCGCCTCGACCAGGGTCATCGGGATGTCGTTGATCGCCTGCAATCCGGGCGACTTGACTTCGCCATCGATGTAGACGCGCTTGCTGCGGTAGGCCTGGACGCGCAGCGTGACGTTGGGGCGCGCCAGGTACTTGGCCAGCCTGGTGGTCAGCAGCGCGCGCGCCTGCTCCTCGGTCAGCCCTTCCATGCCCACCATGCCCACCAGAGGGAACTGGATGCGGCCCAGGTGGTCGACCACGAAGCCCTGCGGTACCGCGTTGGCGCTGGCGCCGGCGGAGACGGGGTCGGTGTTTCCGCTCGCGGTAAGGCCGCCGGCCAGCTCGGGATGGTCCCACACCACGATCGAGAGGATGTCGCCGCCGCCGATTTTATACGGTGGCGGGTTCGGCACCAGCAGGCGGTCGAGGTCCTGGTTGGCGACCTCGCGGTACTGCTGCCGCTCGCTGGCGATCAGGGATTCGGTGATCATTTCGGTTGGCGGGACCGCCTCGGCGGCACCGCCCTTGTCGCCGGAACGGAAATGGACGCCTGGGGCGCAGCCCGGCAGCGCCAGGCCCAGGCTGAAAAGCAAGCCCAGCGCACGGACGCCGCCTATCCAGGTGAGAAATTTCTTGTTGGAAGTGGTCATGTATTGCCTGTCGAATGAGCTGCCAGCCTCTGGCGACCAGAGTCAGGGTAAGCCGCTCAACAGGCAAGGCTTTGGCTTAAGTCAAACGGCAGGCTCAGGTCGACAGGGCACGGCAATCCTCAACGCATCTCTTCAAGCAGTTTGAGCACGCCTTCGAAACGCCACACGCGGCGCAATTCGATCACGTCGTAATGCGCGGCCACGTTCGGCGGAAAGGCCGCGTAGCGGGCGTTCAGGTGGACGGTGCGGCGCACGATCTCGTCGATGTCGGCGCGGCCGCTGGAGCGCAGGATGGTCACATCCTCGATGCTGCCGTCGCTGCGGATCGACACGCTCACCACCGGGAAGATGCGCACCAGGCCTTCGGCCAGCAGGTTTTCGCCGACGATGGCGTTGCGCTCGATCTTCTGGCGCACGCCGTCGACGTACATGCGCAGCGGCACGTCGCGATTGGCGGCATCGGCGCGGCCGCGGCGCAGGTTGCGCTGCGCTTCCTCGGCGGGACGCATCGCCGGCGGCAGCGGCTTGCCGATATCGATGCCGCGCAGCATTTCCCGGGCACGCGATGCCAGCGTTCCGCCCAGCGCATCGCGCGGCAGGGTGCCATTACCCCCGCCTACGCCGCCCGCGCCGCCGCCTGCACCGGCCGGCCCGGCGCCGCGGCCGGGCCCCACGAGACTATCGATACCGTCGCCGCCTGGCGTGCTTGCCCGCTCCTGGGCCAGCCGCCGTGCGCCCTCCTCGGCCTGCTGGCGCGCGAGTTGCTCCGCCTGCTGCCGGCGGCTGGCTTCCCGGGCGCCTTCCTCCGCGGCGCGCTGCTCGGCCAGCTGGCGCAGGCGCTGCTGCTCGGCCGCCTGCCGACGCGCCACCTCCTGCGCACGCAGCGCCTCGGCCAGTTGTTGCTCGGCCTGCTGTTCGGCCAACTGGCGGGCACGTTGCTGCTCGGCCTGCTGCTCGGCCAACTGGCGGGCACGTTGCTGCTCGGCCTGCTGCTCGGCCAGCCGCTGCCGCGCCAACTCGTCCGCGCGGCGTTGTTCTGCCAATTGCTGGCGTGCGGTTTCCTCAGCCTGACGCTGCCCAGCCAGCCGCTGGGCCGATTGCCGGGCAAGTTCCTGTTGCGCAAGCTGCCGGCCCAGCACCTCTTCGGCCGCGTGCTGCTGGACCAGCCGCGCCGCCGTCTCCTGTTCGGCGTCACGGACGCGTTGCTGTTCCGCCAGCTCCCGGCGTGCCTGCTCGTCGGCCTGTTGCCGGGCCTGGGTACGCTGCTGTTCGGCCTGCTGCGCCAGCTGGCGCCCGGCTTCCTGGCGCGCGCGCGCCGCCTCGTCCTGGCGGCGCTGCTCGGCCAACTGGCGTGCGAGGGCTTCGTCGTCCGCACGCTGCTGCGCCAGCACACGCTGCGCGTCTTCCTCGCGCGCCCGCTGTCGCCGTGCTTGTTCCTGTTCGTGTTGCCGTACCAGCGCATCGCGGTAGCGCGCTTCCTGCTGCGCCAGCGCCTCGTTGCGGCGCTCGGCCTCGGCACGGGCGGCGACATCGGCGTCCTGGCGCAGCGCCAGTTCATCGGCTTCGCGCCTGGCCTCGCGTTCGCCTTCGCGCTGGGCGGCCAGGCGTTCGCGCGCCTCTTCGCGCTGGCGCGGGTCCGGCTCGGCGGCCAGTTCGGGCACATCGTCCTCGTCCGTGGCGGCCGGTGCATCGCCGGCGAGCGCTTCGCTCCCGGCATCAGGTTCGGGCTCGGACTTCGACCTGGACTCCGGCTCGGCATCGACGGCCGGCGGCGGCAGCTTGAAATCGTTGTCTCGCGGCGTATCCTGAGCGATCACGCGTGCCGTCAAGCCGTCCGCCGACGGAGCCGGACGCGTGCGCCGCCGGGGCAAGCGCCGCGGCTTGGCGGCCGTCGCCGGCGGCGGTCCGGCCGGCCGCGGTACCGGAACGGGAACGGGGGCGGGATCGACCAGGGTAAAGCCCTGGCGTGCCAGGGCCGGCACCGCCGGGGGCAGCGGCACGGCAGCCGGCGGCGTTGCCGGAGGCAGCGGCAGCAATGACGGTGGCGGACCCTCTTTCTGCGCGGGGGACGGCGGTGGCGCGACCGGCGCGGCCGGCATGGAAGGAACAGGCAGCTTCGGCACTGTCGCCGGCGCCAGCCACACCGTCAGGGGCGCGCCTGCACCGGCTCGCAGGCCGGGTACGCCGAAATGCAGCGCCAGCAGCAAGCCATGCAGCAGCAGCGACACCAGCAAGCCCCAGGCAAGCCGGCGCTGGGACGGATCCAGGGACGAGGCGCTGGCGGCCACGGTGGCATTGGACATGTTGTTATTGTTTATTTGAAATGTTGTCTGAAAGTTAGCATAGCCTACACTCGGCAGTAAGTCGGGCGCGCACGGTTCGGAGCGCTCTTCAGATTGCGGCTACAATGGGCCGACACGATCAGCAGCAAGGAATTGGCATGCTTCCGGGATTCATCTTCGCTACCGGCATTGAAAACAGCAATCCGACCATCCAGAACGGCCGCGTACGGATGGACGAACTGGACAAGTGCGGACATTACCGTTACTGGCGCACCGACTTCGACCTGGTCGAAGAGCTGGGCCTGAAGGTCTTGCGCTACGGTCCGCCCCTGCACCGGACCTGGCTCGCACCGGGCCGCTACGACTGGGAATTCTCCGACCTGGTCTTCAACGACCTGCGCCAACGCAACATCGCATCCATCGTCGATCTCTGCCACTTTGGCGTGCCCGACTGGCTCGGCAACTTCCAGAACCCCGACTTCCCGGCCCTGTTCGCCGATTACGCCGGCGCGTTCGCCCGGCGCTATCCGTGGATCCAGCTGTACACGCCGATCAACGAGATGTCGATCTGCGCGCTGTTTTCCGCATTGTACGGCTGGTGGAACGAGCAGATGACCACCGACCGCGCCTACGTGACCGCGCTCAAGCACATCGTCAAGGCCAACATCCTGGCCATGCACGCGATCCTGAAGGTACGCCCGGACGCCTTGTTCGTGCAGAGCGAGTCGAGCGAATATTTCCATGCAGAGCGCCCGAGCGCGATCGGCCCTGCCGAGCTCTACAACTCGCGGCGCTTCCTCTCGCTCGACCTGAACTATGGCCGGCGGGTCGATTCCGAAATGTACGAGTACCTGCTCGACAACGGCATGACGCGCGAGGAATACCACTTCTTCCTCAAGAATAATCTGAAGCACCACTGCATCATGGGCAACGATTATTACGAGACCAACGAGCACTACACGTCGCCGGACGGGTTGACGCGCGCCGCCGGCGAGATCTTCGGCTATGCCGTGATCACCCACCAGTACTACAACCGCTACCGCCTGCCGGTAATGCATACGGAAACGAACATGGTCCAGGGTCCGCGCGGCGACGAAGCGGTCAACTGGCTGCGCAAGCAATGGGCCAACGTGCTACGGGTGCGCAACAACGGCGTGCCCCTGGTAGGCTTCACCTGGTATTCGCTGACCGACCAGGTCGACTGGGATACCGCGCTGCGCGAGGACAACGGCAACGTCAACGCCCTCGGCCTGTACGACCTCGACCGCAAGATCCGTCCCGTCGGCCTGGCCTACAAGGAACTGGTGCGCGACTGGATGGAAGTGCTGCCGACCCAGAGCGTGTGCCTGCAGGTGCCGATCGTGATGCCGCACGAATTCCAGCGCCAGGTGGCGCCGTATGCCGGCTGGCCGTTCGACGACAACCAGACGATGGCGCCGAACACCGAAGAGCGCGAGTGAGCGCCAGCAAGCGCGTCCGGCAGCCTAGCGCTGGGCTGGCTTGAAGGTATAGGTCTGGCCATGCGCCAGGTAGCTCACCTTCTGGTCCAGCCCGGCCGCCTTCACCTCGCGCGCGAAATCCGCCAGCGGCGACTTGAACACGTCGTAATCGTTGTAGTGGATCGGAATCGCGTGCTTCGGCTGCACGATCTGCATCAGCTGCACCCCATCCTTACCGTCCATGGTCACCTTGAACACGCCCAGGATGCGGGTGCCGCCGAGGTGCAGCAGGGCCAGGTCGATGCCGGGGAAGCGCTGCGGGATGTTCTGCAGGTCGTCGTAGACCAGCGTATCGCCGCTGATGTACATGCGGTAGCTGGGCGCGGCGACATCCGGGCCGAAGTCGAGCACCGAGCCCATCACCGTCGGCAGCAGCGCCTGCATGCCGGCCTTGCCATGGTGTCCCGGCGCGGCGGTGATGCGCAGCCGCGCGTCGCCCTTTTCGACCTCGAGCTTGTCCCATTTCGACAACCCGTAAGTGCGCGTGAAGCCGAGCTTCTTGAGCGCTTCGGTCGCCTCCCTGGTCGAAACGATCGGCGTGTCCTTCGCCAGCTTTTCCTGCACCAGCTTGTCGAAATGGTCTTCGTGCATGTGCGACAGCACGACCAGGTCGATCGGCGGCAGCTGGTCCAGCTCGATGGCCGGATTGGTCAGGCGCTCGGCGGTCAGGCCATAGCCCAGGTGCACGTGGTCGCCCTTGTGCAGGAAATTGGGGTCGGTGAGGATGGTGAAGCCCTGGTAGCGGATCAGCACGGTGGCGGTGCCGATGAACTGGACGCTGCCTTCGGCCGCGGCCGGCGCCGGCGTGCCGGCGGGTAACTTGAGCGTCAGGGTGTCGGCCGCGGCGCCGGCGGCCGGCGCGCTTGCCGTTGTCTGCTGGGCCTGTGTGCTTGCGCATACGCAGATCGAACAAGCCAGCGCCGCCGACATGGCGGCGCGTCCCAGTAAACGATGGTGCAGCATGGTTTCTCCTCGTGTCGGCCGAATGGGCATTTTGTTGTCGAAATGGACACTAACACGAAGGACTGGCGTGCGGCGTTCCCTTGCCTAATGCTAATGTTTTGATGGAGACTTGAGCGGTCAATGGCTTCGATTCACACGCCGTAATCATCGGACTCCCAAGACAGGAATCTCTCGAAAAGGCCACATATTGAGACCTTGGGTCACCAAAAGGCAGCGGGCGCGATCATGCAAGCCTGATGACCGAATCGAATGGGATGAATGGCCTGCCCAGCTGGGTTCGAACCAGCGACCCTCAGCTTAGAAGGCTGAACAAATAAGTCTTTATGCATGTTGATTGCAATTCATTTTAAGACCTATTCTATTAAAATCATATAGTTACGTCGCACTCTGGCACTGGTTGTGTTGATGTATGCTGCTTGATATACTGCTCGCCGGGGTACACAAGGGGTACACAACAACTGACAGAGAGTACACAGTGGCAAAAATCAAGTTCACGGCGGGACGCATCGAGGATTTTCGTTGTGAGTCTGCTAAGCTTCCCGCCTTCCTCTGGGATGCAGCAGCGCCGGGCTTGGGTCTCCGAGCATCGCCAGGTGGTGCGAAGGCGTTTATCTTCCAGGCAAAGCTGAATCGACAAGTCATCCGAATGACGATCGGCGATCCGAAAACTTGGACCTTACTTGCTGCTCAGAACGAAGCGCGAAGGCTCAAGGTTATCGTCGACGGGGGGCAGGACCCGCGCCAAGTCAAAGCCGAGGAACTCGCGGCAGAACAGGCCAAGCGAGACGCTAAGGCGGCGGCCGCTGAAACTGCACGGACGGAAGTTAGGCGGCAGAGCGTCACTCTTGGCGAGGTCTGGCCGATCTATATCGAGGCGCGCAAATTAAAGTGGAGCGCGGGGCACCTGCAGAATCACACCACGTTGACCGCACCCGGCGGTGAGACGAAGAAGCGCGGCAAAGGCATGACTGTAGCCGGGCCGATGGCCCCCTTGATGCAACTTCCATTGGCCGAGCTTACTGGTCAGAGAATCTCGGCTTGGCTGGAGCATGAGGCAAAGACACGCCCAACTAACACGGCGCAGAGCTATCGACTTCTCCGTGCCTTTATTCGCTGGGCCGCTGACTTCCCTGCCTACCGCGACATTGTGCCTGCCGATGCATACAGCGCGCGCACGGTGCGGGATGCACTTCCGAAGGCACAGACGAAGGAAGGCGACAGCTTGCAGCGAGAGCAATTGCCTGCATGGTTCGCTGCCGTCCAGAAGATCGGAAATCCAGTTATCAGCGCATACCTTCAGGCGCTGCTTTTGACCGGCGCGCGCCGTGAGGAACTCGCCGGTTTACGCTGGAGTGATGTCGACTTCCAATGGCGAAGTCTTTGCATCAAAGATAAGATTGAAGGCGTGCGCACCATCCCACTCACACCATTCGTTTCGCACCTTCTCGCGTCCCTGCCCCGGCGCAACGACTGGGTTTTCAGCAGCATGACGGCAAAGGACGGCAGACTAGCTGAGCCGCGTATTGCCCACACCAAGGCTTTGGCAGTTGCGGGCTTGCCGCATGTTTCGTTGCACGGCCTGCGTCGTTCGTTCGGCACCTTGTGCGAATGGATCGAGATGCCGAGTGGCATTTCGGCGCAGATCATGGGCCACAAGCCGAGCGCCCTGGCCGAAAAGCACTACCGCCGACGCCCTCTCGATCTGCTGCGCAAATGGCACGATCAGATTGAGGCGTGGGTGTTGGAACAGGCCGCAGTAGAGTTCGTGGCTGAGCCTCAAGGATTGTGATTCCTGTTGTCGTGGGTTCGAGTCCCATCACCCACATCAAGAATTCATCGTAGGATCAAAGGGTTACACGCCTCGGCTTGTAACCCATTTTTCTTTGTCGCGCACATCATTGTCACGTAGTCAGGTTGTAAGCTACTTGTAACCCATGCTGATCGCCGATGGCGCGACATGTTAGCTCGACCCCCATGGCTCGGGCTCATATTCAGCTGAGCAGCAACTGCTGCCGCGTCCCTTCTCGATAGGAACAGATACAGCAAAGTGCAGGACTTAAATACCAATTCAAGCTCTCGCATTCGTATCGGGTGATTGCCCATCCGATACCGCCTAGCTAATCCCGCTTGAACAGGAAGCTCATACACGCCATAGGAGCGCGGAACAGTTAACCTCCCGTCCAGCAACACCCTGCTCGGTGGAATCGCACGCTGTAATATCGTTTCGATCGTCATAGTAGTGCCACGAGAGCCTATAGCCCTGCTCGCGTCAGTAGGTCACCTAGCGTCGTTTCGAGAGCAGTAGCAATCCTCAACAGATGCAGAAGTCCTGAGTTTTGCTCACCTCGTTCAATGGCTCCTAAGTAGGAGCGATCGATTCCGCTTCGATGGGCAAGTTCTTCCTGCGAAATGCCCCTCAATGCCCGCTCCATGCGAACAGCCGCGCCGAACAAGACGAGCGCGGGGTCCTTGGAATTGGGTGAACTGATTGGCATATGCCAATCTTCCGGGTAAGATTAGCCTCTTTCCACGGGCAATCTTCCCCATCACGGTCCTGTCTCTGCTTAACAAAAAGAATATTTATTTTTGGTGTCGATTTGAACAGAATTCTTACTGCCTGTGCAGTATTGGTCGGCAGTGATTCGATTGCTGACGTTGTTACGATTGACAATGACTTACTCATAGACGCCCGCGAGGACCACGGTCTTGCCGCCTCGCTCGGTGTGTTGAAGGCCGCAACATTCAAGCATGTCGAGACTTTCTGAACAGGCCACCGTAACCGGACGCCGCCGGTGATGAACGAGAGCGATAACCCCAAGATCGTGCCGCCAGCTCCCCCAGACTTCACTTCAGTTCCAATGCACCTAGGAAAACCATGACCAATGAAAAATTAATAATTACGATCTCCACTGAGCCAGGGAAAGCGTTGACCGTCGATGCCCATGCGCTGCCCAATGAGGCGGCACAGCATGTACGTCTGTATCGGGCTACGCCAGAGGCCTCACGAGCCGCGCAAGCGGCCGAGTCTGCCCAACCTCCTGCCGAGATCGGAAAGACCCCTCCTGTGCCCGCTCCGCAAGCCGCAGCGCCCAAAATGAAGCCGTGGGAGAACCTGACCGGCACGCCGAAGAGTCTGAACTTCCAGCCATCGCCCGAGCTGCACGCCAAAATGCAGTGGGTTTGCGACAACGTGCCCGGTGGCAAGTCACGACTGGCCATCCTGCGCGAAGGCGCAATGATGCTGTGCGACGCCATGATTGCGAAGCACTACAAGGAATGACCTTTGTCAGCTAGGGGGAAACTACCTTCATGACAAGTTTTTGCTTGTCCTTGTTGCGCTCGACGAGCGCGCACGACAGGCCATAGGGGTCGATCATGCCAGCCTTGATGGCTTCGCCCCAACTTGTTGTCAAGCGCACTTTGCGGTCTTCTCCAGGAGGCTGAAGCGGTGCGCCGAGCGCATGATGACTAAACGCTTCGTGCAATAGTGCCGCCTTCGCTTTCGCGTTGTTGCGGAAATTTTGACCACCAAATAGCTCCCGCGCTTATGGATAACACTACGAATCTCGCTGAGTGGCGAGCTCGTCTCCGCCACGTACTCTTCGACCTCCGCTGGAAGCTCTTCGGCCGTGGCCAGAGTAACTACCGCTGCTTGACTTGCCGGATTCCAGTCGACGGTGATATCCCGGACCATGGCCCGCACCTCCCGCTTCGAGAGATTCTGCGTCGTCGACGTAGCTGACTGGATGAACACCGCCCCGTTGCCGGCCGGGCGGAGGACGTGGTGCATGCGGACGAAATTCCTGGCTTGACCTTTGGCTGCCAGGCGAAGGTCAGGTCTATTTGGGCAACGTGTTGCTGGGTGCGTACATACTCTCAAGCTCAAGCTCAAGCTCGTTATCGCTCCGCATCCTCGCCTGCACGCCTAACGTGCCCGCGTTCAGCTACTCCGTCACGTTATCGCCTAACCTTGACACGGTTTCGGGCTGAATTCTTTGCACACCAAGCGCCTGACGTGCGAGATCGATGAGACCAATGATTGCGGTCGTCAACAGCGGGCGAAGAACTATACCGATGACGTAGAGAAGCATAAGCGTGTGAAACAGCAGAGCGCACAGTAGAACCGTTGTTGTTGCATCGGGGGGCAGCATGGCAGACCTTACTCTTGATTGAGTCTCTATCATGGCGCCGCCTAACCAATTCGACGGGCAAATATGCGGTCGGCGGTATTTAATCGTTTCCGACGTGGGCCTATTACGGCACGTCACGCTTTTCTTGCTTAGGTTGCAGCGGGAAGCGACCTCGTTTCCAACCACCTTCGCCATGAGTCGGTCGGCGAACAATGCCAATGTGTATAGCTACAGAAGCGATTCCGGCATATCAAGCGCGCCGAAAAAAATTTTCGCTTTTCTAATGTGCGAAAATTTTTGACGAGGTGACCAATGGTTCACTGAGTTGACGGGGCAGCCTTTGCCCTCCCCCCCGGGTCCAAGGGCGCTCGCCAGCGCGAGTGATAGTCAGGCCGGGACGGTGCAGTTCTAGGCCTGACAAAGTAGCCGCGCAGCCTGTATCAGCATGCGGACTAACCCGCTGGCAAATACCGGATGATCGCTGTTCGCCTAATCTCCTGGCTAAGCGTGGTCCCGGCCAAGATCAGACGCTCGGAAAAGATCGAAGTTGGTTCGCCCTCGATACTGGCCTGCGCCTTCGCGCCGGAGGTCGCTGGTGGTCAATGGATGACCTTACTGGACGGCAGCTTCGCCTCCCAAAGCGGACGCTTGACTGTGGAGATCAACTTTGAACTGACGTAGTAATGCACCAGCCACCCGTGCCCGACTCATGACAACTGTGTACACACGCAGACTAAATGGAGCGCTCAGTGCGCCAGAGGGCTATGCCTTACGCAGCGCCTTTTCGACCCGGGCGCAGATCTTCTCAAAGGACGATCGGCTCTGATCCCGTTTGTACTTGGCGATGTAGTCGTCGATTGCTGCTTTCGCCTCCTGCGCGCGCCCAAGCTTCACCAAGACCATCGTGTACCTTTCGAGGATCGCCATGTCGCCGGAGAAGCCGAACTCTGCATTTTCCTCGTCAATCAGATCGCCGACCAGACCCAGCTCGAACTTTATAAACGCATACTCAGCTATCCCCGCAAGGGCCGCGGCGTACTTTTCAGCTGCCTGCGCCGGCGCGTCCTTCTCAAGTTCGCGCGCTAACTGAGCTAGCGCCCGATTGGCGTTGCGCAGTTGATGGAATCGATCGATCGCATCGTAGTCTGAGCGCCTGGCCATGTTGACCCAATTGACCAAGGTAGCGACCTCCTGCGCCAACCACTGGCTCTCCAGGCTTTCAGCTTGGTCCAGCCCAAGCCCATCGGCTAGGATCTTTACCTCGTACTTGCCACCAGCTCTCCGGTTGACGTAGCGTTGCCACAGATGGTGTCGGTCGTCGCTCCAAGCGCGGCGGCCAACGCCTTTCCCAATGTAGAAAAGTTTCCCATCTTGATCCACATGCGCATAGACATATGATCCACGCGGTTGAAGCTGGTTTGCGTCAGGATCTGCGAGGAGGCGCGCTGGCGGGGCGGAGCCGATATGGATCCCGTTGTTATCGATCGAAATATGCATCTCCCACCCCTCGATTATTGTTTGTCATGGTGACAGATCGTACGTCAAACCCGCAGCCCCGGACCTCCTTTTTTGATGAGAACCTGATTTCATTACAACATCGCCGTCATTTGCATGTTTTTGGCCAGCTACTGCCGTTCAATGTACGACGGCTGTCGACCCGAAGCGGACATCGTTCTAACGTACTAGATGCATTGCACATTGAGAAGTTAGCTTGACTATCCGCTCATTCCGTCTTTTTTGCCACCGCTGCACCTGCGATTGCACCCACAGCAGCCATTGCTCCCCACTTCAAAACTTCGCCAATCCCCGAGGTAAGTGACGACGTGCAGCCGGGGCAAAGTTCGTCGTCATAATTTTTGCCACCTTTTGCGTAACTATGGCAGCCCGGAGTTCTACAAATTAGCACTATCTCTTTGCAAGACGGACACTCGCAAAGATCGCGTCTAATCGTATTTTCCTCTACCAAACGAGGGGTCACGTTTTCCGCACAAAAAGGACATACTCCAAGATGTTTATTTGCCACTCTTTGCTCCCGTTTGTCGCTTCTTTGCAAGCTCTTTGCGTTGACGATCCAGCTCCTGCATCTGAGCCTTTCTCTTGAGTATCTCCGCCTCTAGTATGAGCTCTTGGGGTGTCTTATTGCCAACTCCGGGCTTTCGTCCCATGCAATCCTCCTTCGTAAAAACACAGTTATACATCATATTTATTGAAAAAATACGATATTTTTACGATTTTTTTGCAGGGCGAGCCTGTAGCATCTCTTGAAAAGACCACTACATTCAATGTCCGCTACTGGTGGGTTGCGGACTGCCAGTGCGTGGCACGGAAACGGCTCGACATTTACGAACATGTTCCGTCATTCGCTTTGCTGCCTCCACTCGGCCTCACGACCGTCAGGACCGTAGCCCGAGAAACGCCGTAGAGCTTCGCTAGCGCGCTCACGCTCTGTTTGTTCGCATAGCCCTGCGCCATCGCCTTGCGCTGCTCAGGCGTGGTTTTAGTGGGTCTGCCGAGCGTCTTTCCTTCGGCCTTGGCGCGGGCCAGCCCTGCCTGGGTGCGCTCGACGATTAGGTCCCTCTCCATCTCCGCTACAGCGGCCAACATGGCCAGCATGAGTTTGCCAGCGGGAGAAGTCAGGTCGAGCTTACCAAGCTGGAGAACGACGACCTCAACACCGAGCGCGGCCAACACCTTGATTGTGGCAAGCACGTCCGGCGCGTCCCGGCCGAGCCGGTCCAGCTTCGACACCACGACCGTATCCTTCTTCCTTAACTTCGCAAGCATGTCGCTGAACTGCTTGCGCTGCGCTGCATGGGCCTTACCGCTTACCGTATCGGCGAACCAATACTCCACCGCATAGCCTGCACGCTCGATCTCAATTCGTTGATTGTCAGCCGTCTGCTCCGCTGTTGACACCCGCCCATACCCAAAAACCGCCATGATCTGCCTTCGCTGCATGTTAGAAAATGTGCCAAATATATATCAACATGTTGATATATGTAAAGGCTATTTTTTCAACACATCCGACGTGGGCCGCTGCTGGGTGTTGAAAAATGGTCGTTTTTTTACCGATGCGCAATCGATGCGCCGCAACTCTTTGTTCTGTTGCTATACAATTTATCGACTCTGCGAGTCGCTCTACTATTTGCGATGTCATCCTGCCAAGATGGGAGCGGAGGAAGAGCGATCGAACAATTAACTCTAGGGCCTTTTCGCTACGGCGTAGCGAAGGCTAGCGTCCAAAAGCTAAGAAAGTACAATCAATGAAGCTAACGATAAAGGCTCTGGAAGCCAACCATGGCGACGCTATCGTTCTAGAAATTGAAGAGAATTCGGGACAGACGTTCAGGATGCTAGTTGATGGCGGTCCTCCCGGTGTAATGGCGAAAACAAGTCATCCAGGCGTGCGAGTTAGGCAAGCCGGCGCGCTTCTCCGACAGTTAGACGCTTATCGCGATGCCAACCTGAGCTTCGATTTGTCGGTATTAACGCATATTGATTCCGACCATATTGGCGGGCTACTGGCAGCGTACCGGCGAGCCGAGTACCGTCAAGTCATCGGAAAAAATGTATGGTTTAATTCTGCACGATTGATTGCGGCCCAGCTAAAGAAGACCCAGCCGCCTGAAAGCGATAACTTAATTTATCCGATTGTTGGATCTGAGACTAGTGTAAACCAAGCGATCGACTTGGACGAACTTCTCAACGAGCATCAACCCGACCGGCAATTGATTACAACAGAGAACGCTACGCATAGCTTTGATTGGGGAACAATCGATATCCTCTCCCCAACTATTATACAGTTAAGCGATCTTCTCGATCAGTGGATTAAGGAAAGACCTGATACTCGAACGTCTGCGAAAAAAGATGACTATGCTTATTCGATAAAAGACTTGCAGGCCAGTGACAACTTCAGTCCAGACACGTCCGTTAAAAATGCTAGTTCGATTGGGATACTATTAAAGTGTTCGGCCGGCTCGGCGCTATTGCTCGGCGACGCATTTTCCAGCACTATCGTTGACAGCCTCCGTCGGCTCAAATATTCAGAAGAAAACAAGCTAGTCGTTGATGTTTGCAAAGTATCCCACCATGGCAGCAAAGGAAATACCTGCGAAGAGTTCCTTAGCCTAATTGAGGTTCGGTATTTCATAATTTCAACCAATGGCGCCAAACAGCTTCCTGATAAAAGAACGTTAGCACGCATTCTAAAGCATAACCCAAATAGCAAAATAGTTTTCAACTATCCATCGCTCAAAAATAAAATCTTCACGGAAGACGAGCTAAATAATTGGCATCATAACTTTCATGATAGCAACGAACTGGTGTTAATAGAATGAACTATAAAGATTTTGAGCCTAATCTCGTTCGAGTGAACGAGGGGACTGGAGTCCTAATACCAGCACTATCGGATGCTTATAGCTACGTTTTCACTGCAAAGCACAATTTGAATGCTGAGGAAAATGTTATATCGAGTGTAGATGGACGCCTTGAGGTAAGAATTGAAAATGATAGGTGCTTCATTTCAAACAATGGTGACGCTGCTGTCATAGTCCTAGAAGGATTTGCTTCGCCTCCTCTCTCAGTTGCTGGTATACCGGAACACGGACTAGAAATTACCTTTTCCGGCTTTCCATCAGTTCGACAACAAGCTGATGACCCGAATCGGTGCCTTGACGGACAAGTCACGCGTGTAGAGGACGAGCGGTTTCAAATCTTCTGTCGAGAGTTTCCTGTACAAGATGATGTATCCGGCATGTCGGGAGGCGGAGTTTTTGCCAAACTAGGCGAGGAATGGGTTCTGATCGGCATCGAATTCGGAATGGCTGAAGAACCAGGCGAAAATAACACCCAAATCAACTGTTGTACTTTAGCGGTATTTGAAGAGATTCTGCGCACTAACGGGCTACCTCCTTCCAGGCCACCATTTTTTGATAGTTTTCAAAAACTTTGTGAATGGGCGTTTCCGTTGAGCGGAACTTTTTTTGATGAGAGCAAACGCGAAATATTAACGAAACTCTTACGCTCATATGCAAAGGCAAACATCAATAACGCGAGCATAACACCGCAATCTCTACATGGCGAATGGCAAGCTGAGCTGTTCGTAAAGCACACCCCTACTCACTGTGCCAATCACCGGAAGCTATGGGTATCGTGGCTAGAGCTACTGGCCATATCAGTACTAGTTGATGAAAAGAGTGTCGAGCAATTCGATATGAGTTACATTGGAGAGCTACGCCGGAAACGACGACTACTATATAGTAACTCTACGGAAGATTGGGCTAAACTTCTCAGGGAAATTGTAGAGACAATTGATTCTGAAATGAATGATTTAGAAAAAGGGTCGATTGTCTTTATCAGCAACGATTGCCCATCACCTCCGCAGAAATTCACTCTGGATTTGAACAAGCTTCCAAAGGACATTAGTCGGGTTCGTTCAACATTTTTTGACTTCACAAAATCTGAACAACCGGCAAAGCCATCACGCCTGATTCATCTAGACGGCTTGCATTTCCAATGCATCAACAATCGAGAAGATAAGTTTGATTGCACCGATGCGCCTCAAACCCTGAGTGAAATAAGAGAAGAATATGTTGCAAATATCATTAAATCAAACAAGTGATGCACTAAAAATCATCGATGATTTACAGAAAATCTACGTTGACGTAAGTTTCTCTTTATATCAGTCAGACGATAGGCTGCACTTTATTACCTGCTTCGTAGCAAAATTTCCTTCCGCCGCCTCATGCGCTGAAGAATGGGAAAATGTCAATTCATCAATAGCCTTGGCGGCGCAAGAAGTTATGCATGCAGACGTCGCACCGTGGAATTTATACCTTCTAATTTGCACTCCAGATACTCTGCCCAAGCACCTGAAGTATAAGATTGAAAATGACCGGTTTGCCGCACGCAAGATCACTATAATAAAAGCTGAACTGCCAGTCGACGCAACCGATGCATACAAAAACGTCTTAGAAAATCTTATTTTAGGGCGCGATCTTAAATTAATGGAATCTGCGCCGGAAGTGGCGACCAAGCTAAAATCGGACGTTGAAACGAGCAGTCAACAAAAGAACGAAGCTAGCGCAATCCGCGATTTTATCTTGCGGAAGGATGAACTAATACCTCAAGATCGAAAACCGGTATCAGGCCTTCTGCGCAAGCAGTATATTGAAGACTTAATCAAGATAACCGTAAAATCATGAAAATAAAAAAGGTCGTCATTGATGGTTTCCGCGCCTACGAAAATGCCGAAAATGGCACATTCGACTTCTCTCTCGAATCTGGCGAGTGCGCGGATTTCGTCGCCATCTTCGCGCCGAACGGTTTTGGAAAAACGTCCTTCTACGACGCTGTCGAATATGCGCTGACTGATAATATCTCTCGCTTTGTAAGAGACGCATATCGCAGTGACTATGATAGTAAATCCAAGACGCAAGTTCAGAGAAAGACGAGGCAGTATATTCTACGTAACCATTCAATTGATGAGTCAACCACCGCAAAGGTTGTGGTAACGCTCAGAAAAAATGGGGTGGATGAGATCAAACCAAAGCCGATTCCAAGGCCAAAGTCTGGAAATCGAGACTTCCATTTCAAGAAAAGATCAGACAATTTCGGATCTTCAGGATTGTCCGATGTATTTCTTTCGCAAGAAGCCATTGATGCGTTCCTTCGGGAAGAGAAGGCTGACGCACGGTACACGCGTTTTATGGCCAGCTTTGGCGACAGCGGAGAAACTTATCGCGCCAATATTGCTACTCTGAAACGGGAGCTTGAATCGACGCTTGATGAAACGCGAGAACAAGTAGAAAAAGTCCGTGCGGTTGCTGAGCGGCCGATAAATGAACAGATCTTCACTGAGATCAACCAGACAATCTCATCCCTCGTTAAAGACAATGAAATTATTGAGATTGTCGGCAAAGATTTTAATGCTGAGCAAGAGTTAGCCCTCCGCAATAAGGTTACAAAGCGATCTCACGAATTATCCCAGCTACATGAGAATTACGAAAAGTCATCTATTGGCCTCACCCAACTGCTATCGGAGCACCCCCAGTTTGCCACAGCTTTGAAAAGAAAAGCAGAAGCTCAAAACACAGCTACAGAAATCACGACGAATCGTAACGCTTTCAAGCAGAGGGAAGTGTACATTACGGAAGCTAACACGTTCCGTGCGGCACTTTCTGCATCCAATCAACACAAGTCGTCTTTATTACTAGTCTCAAGTAACGTATCGGCTTTTGAAACTGCGCGGCTTCTTAAACAGGAAGCATTGGCTAATAAGCTTAAACTGACAAAGGAGTTACAAGATCTCCAAATTGAACTCACTGCTATTCAACAGCGCGAGCTTGAATGTCAGCGACGCATCGATTTAGCTGATTCGAAAACTCAAGAGCTTTTAGATGTCCAGAAGGGCAGTATATCGGTCTACCTCCAGATTGATGTCAGAGAAACGGCAATACGTGGAAGCGAGACTGAACTTATTCAATATAAGAAAGCTGCTGAGGCACTCGGAGTTACACTGCACCATGCTCGTCAGCAATTTGAATTAGTGCGGACGCTAAAGATTAATGAAGAGAACTTAGGCGCGCCAGAATTTAATCTGATCTCCTCTGAAGACTTTTCACCGATAGAGCTTCGAGGTGCCTATATTGAACTGGGCGCCAAGCAGTCCGTACTCACGCAAGCAACGAAAACTCTTGATTTGGTCAAGTCCCACGCAAGCATGGTTGGGGAACTCATTGACATTGGACAGACTATAGTAAGCCATACCGAAAGCTCAGATTGCCCTCTGTGTTCTCACCCACATAAATCATATCAAGTTCTATTAAATGCAATTCTGAGTAATGATAAGCTTTCAAGCCAAGAGGCTTCCGCCCTGGAAGAAAAACAAAGTGCCGAGTCGGCTCTTATCGAAGCAAAAGCTCGTATTGAGCACTTGTTTAATGCTGCTCGACAGGCCGCTGCAGTCCGACTAGAAAGTTTGCGCGCGAGCATTCAGGCGGATGAAGAATCATTGGCCAAACAGAGTAATAAAATCAGGGATATCGAGAGTCAGTTGACACAAGCTCACAAGGAGCTTGAAAATTTACGGAAGAGTGTATTCAGCTTACTCCCAGCGCAATTTGCCCAAAGGATCGCTACTGAAATTGATCAACTCCGCCTCAGTAGAAATTCAGAAGTAAAGGATCGCACAAATTGTAAATTGCATATCGATACGTTACAAGCTCATCAGAAAGACCTGCTACAGGCTGTACAAACCGAGCAAAGCAAAGCAGATGCCGTTGAAATTAACGAAAGCTACCGGGTCGTAACTGAATATTGCAATGACCAAAGGGTGGAAACCTCCGCGGCAAATCTGTCCTTAATGAGAAGCGTCGATGAAACGAACCGTAAAATTTCCAATCTGGAAGAAAAACTGTCGAATGCAATCACAAACTTGTCTAATCTCGATTTAAAAATGCCTTTTTTGGCGACTTGGGATGACAATGACGCGATGTCTAAGGAAAGGCTCGCACAGGAGGAGTTACTTAACGCCGAAGCAATCATAGTGCCATTTGTGACGACAGCAAAGCTGTATGCACCGGAAATTGATCTTAGTGAATCTCAGTCTGACACAGCAAAAATTATTGAGGACGCGTTAGCTGCGCTCGACAGGAAAAAAGAATTGAGTGAACAGATAAAGGCAAATTATGCTCTTTTGAACCTGCAGTTAGCCGATGTGCGTCCGTATGTTGATTCACTAGAGGCCCAAGAAAAATTGGCCGCTTTTGAGGTCGAACTCCGGCAGAAAGAGGCATTAGAGGCAGCATTAGATAGTGAATACCAGCATGCGACTCGCCAGCTAAACGAAAAAATCCAGACTTTTTTCTACCCAGAGTTGATCAACGCAATATATCGCAGGATCGACCCACACCCAGATTTCAAGAAAGTGGAATTTGCCTGTAATTTTGATGATGACAAACCAACTCTCGAAGTGTTTGTGGCCGATGAAGCAGGAGACCTGATTTCACCAAATTTATATTTTAGTGCAGCGCAAATAAATATTCTCAGCCTTAGCATATTTCTAGCTCGTGCTCTACATGCAAAAAATGGAACTGAGGACGTCGGCTGCATATTCATCGATGATCCTATTCACTCCATGGATTCGATTAATATATTATCAACAATCGACCTTCTTCGGAGCCTCTCTTTAAAGTTCAACCGCCAAATTATTCTTTCGACTCATGATAGGAATTTTTTTGAGCTTCTACAACGAAAGCTCCCGGCGCAGCAGTGCAAATCGAAGTTTTTGGAAATTGAAACTTTCGGAAAGGTAGTGCCTGTACATGCAATGAGCGCCGACAATAAAACATTGACAATATGATCTAAAAACAGAAATGTATCTGCTAACTTGGCATAGGATCATAGTGGAGGTTAATTCAACCTAACCATTTATTAATGGCTGTTCGATGTTTCAGTTATTCTCAAGCCAATCTCGTACCGCCTGGTAATGGATTGTACTTACGTGTGCCAGACGATTCGTTAGCTGTAAGTAGCGGCAACGCCACTTGAAGGGCTGACGCCCTGGCACAGGTTGGTCTGGCCCTGCACCCATCAGTGACAACAACTTTAGTCGAGCCAAGCGTACACGATGCACTTTCGTAGGAGCGAGGTTCGTTCGATACCGCAATGCATGGCAGTGCCGGCACGCCAGTTCACCACTGCGATAGTACAGCGATTGAAAATTTCCCTCGTGCGCGCGAGGGCACTTGAGGAGGGGGCGTACACGGCCCTGGAGGCACTGCACGGGCACCACATCCACCAACCAGTGCCTGCCTCCCAAGAAGACTGCCAGGCGCGTCTCAGCAAGCACTACGACGGTACGCAGATCCCCATCGTCCAAGACGAGCTGGGACACCCCTGTGGCCTTCGCAGCCCGCATCAGCTTCGCCAAGTTCACCTCGAACGCATTCTCCAAGACGGGCACCCGGGACGCTTTTGCTGTTTTCATTCTAACTACCTAAAAGAAAAGCGAACTGGGCACAGGCATGCCGAGTTCGCGGGTTGGGGTGATGGATTAGAGTGGAGCTTTCGGATCGAACTTGTTGTAGGAGCCATCACCAATCCTGAACAAGATTGGGCCTTGCAGCTCACCAAAAACCCGGCATACCTCGCAGTTCAGCGCCGCGGCACTGACGTAGGTTCGCGGAGGCTTTACCGCCATCGACAGCGCAACTTTTACGCCGGCATCCAGCTCATCGAACACAAAACTCGAAATTTCATCGATGCTGATGACCGAGCGATGGGCCAAAACTCCAGTGAGGCTGAAGGACTGGGTACCGAAGCACAGCACGACGGCTTTGATCAAGTCGACAGCCTGTGCGGTGGTGATCTGAACCATTTTAGGCATGGAATGTTGTTGGGTGTTGCAGTTGATTTGCACGCAGTTTCCTTGACGATTGACTTCTACTTATTAAATGCAATGCGATGAAATTCGAGTGCATTTTTCTTTCCCGATTTTCCCAGACTGGGAAAAACTGGAACTTTTCTGGTGGCCCATATGGTTCCCGGTATTTCCCACCTCCCCTATAGGGGGAGGGGGAAACCGGGAAGGGCTGAGCGGACATAATCGGTCAGTCGGTAGGTCGGTAGATAGGTAGTATTTTTGTTTGCGTATGCAGGCTGGGGGCTACCCCAGAGCCGGCAGACGCGCGATATGTGCCTCGGTGAGTTCGACCATGCCATAGGCCGCAAGCGCCTTGACAGCATCTTTGGCGCGTTCACGCTTGTGCTTCGGATCCACGTTAATCGCCTCAGCGATAGCGTCGTATGCGATGCCGTACGCAATCGTTGCTACACCCTGCATGTCGAACATCGAGCGCAAGACGTCGTGGGCGGTCTGCTGATGTCGTCCCAGCTTCTTGGCGCCGCGCTGCGCGAAAGGTGGGGCAACAGATACCGCCACGCACGACGTGATGTCGTCACCGTACTCGTCTTGGCCAACAATGACCTGTTCGAGTCGAAATCCATGCAGAGTGCCAGTGACGTCATCCTTGGACTTGGCGACCGTCCAGCCCAGGCCATTACCAGTTACGACCCCGATAACGCAGTCCATCGCTGCGAACAGGCTAGAGTGGCCACGCATGCCCTTGCTTTCGTCTTTGCCAGTGTGATGCACCAAAAGCACCATTCCGCCCGTCAGCTCCTGCAATGCCTTTGCGTTGGCGATGATCACGCCCATGTCTTTCGACGAGTTCTCATCCGTGCCAGGTGCTGCTCGGTTCAGCGTGTCCAGCACGATCAGCCCCCCGGCACCGCCAGCCTTCCTGATCGCGATTGCCAGCTCCTCCACATCTGCAGCCAGCGTGATGTCGAACTGCTGCACGATAAATTGCAGGGAGTCGGGCATCTTCTTGGCATGGTGTTTTTCCCAAGCAGCGACTCGCTTTCCCATGCCGCCTTCACCCTCCAGCACGCAATAGGTCACAGGACACTGCGTGACGCGCATGCCATACCACTCGAAAGTGCCAGAGGCTACGGCAGCGCTCAGGTCCAATGTCAGGAACGACTTGCCAGAGCCGCTTGCGCCGAACAGTGCGGCGAGACCGACCTGCGGCAGCAGACTGCGAATCATCCACTTGATAGGTTCCGCCTGGGCGAGCTGCCCGGGTGTCAGCAACTTGAAGCGAGTCGGCAACTCGCGGTCATTCGCTGCGATAGTCGTCGGACGCAGGATGCGGCTGAGATTCACGTCGGTCGGGCGGAATTTGGTCATCGCGCTGTCCACCAGTTTCGGGATCTCATCCATGCGCGCTTTCCAACGTTCATCGTGCGGCGCCACAGACGAATGCATGAGTCCGCGCAGCGACGACACTACCGCACCAGATTGCATGCCCGATGCGATCATCGAACCGGCCAGATCGCGCAGGCTATCGTGGTAAACCTCGCCGCTGACCACTTGACTCATCCAAACGGCGTGGCGATCTTCCAAGGTCCCGGCTGCCGAGCAATCGAGCGACTTAATGACCCTGTTGCCACGGACTTTGTCTGCCAAGTCGGTAAAGCCCTTCAGTCGGGTGATCGGGCCAGATTGCATCACATGCCCGGTAACGGTCATAAATCGCTTGTCGGAATACAGCTCGATCTTCATGCCGTCGAGGGTGCCATTGACTCCTTTCTCCAATTTTTCTGCATAGCCAAATCCGCGCAGGCCAGTGCCCGACGGGGACACTTCAATGTACTGAACACTAAGTTTATGCATCAGTGCCATCGCTTCTGCGGACGGTTTTCCATCAATCATGCATTGGTCGAGGTCAATGCCCACCAAGCCATCGTTATCGAGCACAATGCCAATGCCCGTGTAACCACCCTCCATGTAGGTCGCCACGGCTTGGTCGTACTTACCCCAGGTGTGCGGGTCGGTCGAGCTTGCTCGGTGAGCAGTCGGCAGCGTCGGATCGTATGGGACTTTTTTCGGCTTAGTGCCTGCCGGGCCTTCGGCACGCCACACGATCCAGCGACGAAGTTTTTTGAGTTCCTCAGGAATGTTCTCGAACTGCGGCGCCAAGAAAGCTGCACTGCTGCTACTTGCCAGCGTCTCGTGGTTCGCCGCCGGCTGTTGAGTCAAGGGTGGCGAAAATGCCACCCCTCCCACAGCGATTTCGTTATGAGTCAGCATGCTGACTTACTTCGGCACCGTGAGGGACAGAGCATGCGTGAGTGCCTCGTACACGTAGGTACCTCGCAGCGCGATGTTATCGACGAGCGACAGGCGGACGCCGTTAAAATCGTACTGGTCGATCACGGTCATGATAATGGCACGATCAACCAGGTCATCGATGTCAACGCTTGAAGTCAGCGATTTTCCATCTTCTTTGAAGACATGGAGGGGCAGCTCGAACATGCCAACGCGGGAAGAAAAGCCGATGAGGAAGCGGATTTCAACAGTTACGATGCTGCCATCAGCTACGGCAGAGATAATATTTCCGACTTTCCAGCCGTTGCGGGGCTGGTAGCCGTAAATAGCACGGAGGTATGCTTTGCGCGCCTTCTCACATGCAACAACATGTTTAGCTGCGGTGTACGAGTTGTTTTCGCCGAAGATGACGAAGTTTTCGGACTCGGTTTGAGCCACCAGAGAAGTGTTCATGCGCCCTCTCCTTTGCCCAGCAGTTGCTTGATCTGCGCGACCGGCCAGGCAAGGCGCCCGTTGATGCGGATTGGACGTAGTGGGCCGTCCTCGTAGCATGCCCACTTGCGGAGGGTTTGCGGCTTCCGGCCGAGGTGAAAAGCAGCCTCGGCAGTGGACACAGCGGTACGCACTTGGGCGTCGAGTGCGGAATATTTTTCGTTCGTGACTTTCGTGCGCTCGCTAAGCGTCACCTGATTTGCGAGAATTGCCGTGTTTGGCGTTTGCATCTGAAGCTCCTTGTGTTGATGTTTGTTTAGGAGCGATCAGATTGAATTGCCACAGGTTTCGAGCCGCAGCGAATGGCATTTTCACGACGGTTTCATGCGGCTTCCCAGCCGTTTGTGTGGCAGGTGTGTGGCAGGTTGGTGTGGCAGGTTCGGCTAGCGCGTGGATGGCTGAACGAATGCAGACTAGCTTTTACAGTGCGAACGAGGTCCCCTTAAAGCAGATCGTCCGCTTGTTCTTTCCATTTCTCCCACCACGGCGCCAAAAACTGGTTGTCGGTGAAGACCCTATTCAGTTTCGCCCTGGGTGCGCCATATTTTTCATAGAACCCGACGGCAAGGATCACAGGGTTCCACAGCGCAGCGTGTCGACTACCCGGGGTTCCGTCAACTACCTTTGCCTCGGCCTTACTGTACAAGCCCTTACCGTTAGCAAGCGCCTTCGCAAGATCGATGTCAGTGAGATGGGAAAACGCTGCTAGAACCTGATTTTTAGTGATTCCAAGAGGTTCTGGCGCCCCTACTCGATCGCGACCGACAGTGGCACTTGCCGTAGTAGGCGTTTGTAGCATCGGGACAGGCGGCACAGATTTGACTCCGCCAGCCAACTCGAACTGAGCCCGCCGCAGGTCATCTTTTACTAGTTCAGCAATAGTATGACGCGGTACGGCCAACGTGGAATCTGCGGTGACCTGGACCGGGGCGGAGAAAAAATATTCGTCCGATTGCCCCATCCATTCGCCCTGATCGGCTTCCCAATGGCCGAGCACACGATGATGCCCTTGGCGGAACGCGACAATCTCATCCCAAGTCCTGTACGGTTTGTCTCCAAAGAGCCATGCCGGCCGGTCCGTGACCACCTGTGGCCCCAGGCTACTGGCCAGTTCTTCGATCTCACCCTGCAGTAAAGTAACGTATTGAGCAGTCATCGACGGCTCGGGGGTGATGACTAAACGGCCGTCAACATATCGCTTGGACACGATCAACGCGTCGTAAGGTGCAGCCGCGTAGATCGGAAGATGGAGGCGGATTACCGCATGAGCGAACTCAGCCTCGGTCCATGCGCGCTTAGTCAGCACGCTTAAGACCAGGACTGCTTCGGCAATTGAACATACTTCACTAATTTTCATCCTCACCTCACGCGACCGGACCAGCACCCTAGCAGCGGCGGTAGGGATAGTCAACGTCAGGAGGCGGGAACTGCAAAGCGGTGCAGAAGGAGCAGCGGTGGAAGCTCTGACAGATTTGGGCGCAGATCGATATGTGTATGCCGTATCTGTGTCGGCTATAGGGGATAACGATGACTTCGTCGGAGTACACAGCGGGTACACGACTACAAAATCCAGCTACTTGGCAACTACAAAAACAACAGAATGTTATCTAAGTCGTTGATTTCATTGGCCTGCCCAGCTGGGTTCGAACCAGCGACCCTCAGCTTAGAAGGCTGATGCTCTATCCAACTGAGCTATGGGCAGTACATGAAACCGCCGTACGGCGATTCGGGAAATGAAAACGGGCCGTCGTCGACAGCCCGCTTTTTAAACGGTGGTCGGAGTACAAGGATTCGAACCTTGGACCCCCTGGTCCCAAACCAGGTGCGCTACCGGGCTGCGCTACACTCCGATTGAGGCGATCATACCCCGCCGTGCGCGAAGCGTCAACGCGGAGGCGCTATCGCTCCGGGCTTCAGGCTTCCAGGCGCGCTGCGATGCGCTTGGCCGCGCGCTCGACCACCTCGGCGTCCTTGGCCTCGACCATCACCCGGATCAGGGGTTCGGTGCCCGAGGCACGGATCAGCACGCGGCCGCTGTCGCCGAGTTCGCGCTCAACCGCTTCCTTTTCGGCCACCATGGCGGCGTTCTTGGTCCAGTCGGTGCCCGGCGCCACACGCACGTTGATCAGGGTCTGCGGATACAGGACCAGGTCGGCGCAGCATTCGGCCAGACTCTTCTTGCCGCGCATCAGCGCTTCCAGCACCTGCAGCGCCGAGACGATGCCGTCGCCGGTGGTGTGGCGGTCCAGGGCCAGCAGGTGGCCGGAGCCTTCGCCGCCGAACAGCCAGCCCTTTTCCTTCATCATTTCCAGCACGTAGCGGTCGCCGACCTTGGCGCGCGCGAAGCCGATGTCCATTTCCTTGAACGCCACCTCGAGCGCCATGTTGGTCATCAGGGTGCCGACCGCGCCTTCGACCTTGCCGGTCGCCATGCGTGCGCGCACCATCACGTACAGCAGCTCGTCGCCGTTGTACAGGCGGCCGTCGGCGTCGCACATGATCAGGCGGTCGGCATCGCCGTCGAGCGCGATGCCGAGGTCGGCCTTGTGCTCGACGACGGCCTGGGCCATCGCCTTGGGCGCGGTGGCGCCGACGCCGGCGTTGATGTTGAAGCCGTCCGGCTTGGTGCCCAGTTCGATGACTTCGGCGCCGAGTTCGTGGAACACGTGCGGTGCGATGGCGTAGGCCGCGCCGTGCGCGCAGTCGACCACGATCTTCAGGCCGCGCAGGTCGAGTTCGTTCGGGAAAGTACCCTTGCAGAACTCGATGTAGCGGCCCTGGGCGTCACGCAGGCGCGACGCGCGGCCGAGTTTTTCGGAGGAAACACAGCCCATCGGCTGGTCGAGCGCGTCCTCGATTTCCAGCTCGACCGCGTCCGGCAGCTTGGTGCCGTGCCCGGAGAAGAACTTGATGCCGTTGTCCTGGAACGGGTTGTGCGACGCCGAGATCACGACGCCGGCCTGCAGGCGCAATGCGCGAGTGAGGTAGGCGATCGCCGGGGTCGGCATCGGGCCGGCCAGCATCACGTCGACGCCGGCGGCCGAAAAACCGGCTTCCAGCGCGGCTTCCAGCATGTAGCCGGAAATGCGGGTGTCCTTGCCGATCAACACGGTGGGCCGTCCGCCCGGCATGCTGTTGCCTTTAGCCAACACCTTGCCGGCGGCATAGCCGAGCCGCATGACGAAATCGGGGGTGATCGGGAGCTGACCCACCAGGCCACGGACGCCGTCCGTACCAAAATATTTACGTGCCATTCAGTTCTCGCTTTTCAATTGTTTTTCGTGCCCGCCAGCCAGACCCGCAACGCATCCACTGTCTCAGCCACATCATGAACCCGCACGATGCGCGCGCCCTGCGCTATCGCAGCCAGCGCGCCGCCCAGGCTACCGGCGAGGCGCTGTTCGACCGGGCGTCCGGTCACGGCGCCGATCATCGACTTGCGCGACAGTCCGGCCAGCACCGGCAAGCCGAGTTCGTGTTGCATATCGGAAATTCCTCGGAGCAAGGCGTAATTATGCTCGACAGTCTTGCCAAAGCCAAATCCGGGATCAATCGTGATGCGTTCTCGTACCACACCGGCAGCCAGCAGCGCCTCGACGCGCTCGCGCAGGAAGGCGGTCACCTCGCCGACGACGTCGGCATAGTCCGGCTGCGCCTGCATGTCCTGGGGCGTGCCCTGCATGTGCATCAGGCACAGCCCGCAGGCGCTGTCGCGCACCGCCTCCAGCGCGCCGGGAGCGCGGAAACCATTGATGTCGTTGATCATGTCGGCACCGGCGATGATGGCTTCGCGCATCACTTCCGGCTTGCAGGTATCGATCGACAGCGGCACGTCCAGTTCGCGCAGTGCGTAGATCACCGGCATCACGCGCCGCAGCTCCTCCTCGACCGGGACGCTGGGTGAGCCGGGACGGGTCGATTCACCGCCGATGTCGATGATGTCGACACCATCCTTGATCATCCGCTCGGCGCCTTCCAGCGCGAACTCGAGCGCATGGTGGCGGCCGCCGTCGGAGAAGGAATCGGGCGTGACATTGAGAATGCCCATGACCAGTGGACGCTTGGCCAGGTCGAAGTCGAAACGGCCGCACTGCAGATACTGAGGTGACATAACGGAAGTTGATGGGAAAGCAAAGAATGAATCATAAAAAAAGGCACCCGCTGAGGGGTGCCTTTTTTACATCTACAAACAAATCAGGCCGGTGCCGGGGCGTTGGTAGGGACGCCGCCCGAACCGGTATCGCCCGGCGGATTGCGCTTGGTCAGCTGCACCGATTTCGGCGGGGTCGGCGTACGGCCGGCCATGATCTCGTTGATCTGCTCGGCATCGATGGTTTCCCACTCCAGCAGCGCCTTGGTCATCACTTCGACCTTGTCGCGGTTCTCTTCCAGCAGGCGACGCGCCAGTGCGTACTGGGTGTCGAGGATGTTGCGGATCTCGGCGTCGACCTTTTGCTGGGTCGCCTCGGAGATGGTCTTCACCGAACCCCCGAAGAAGCCTTCGTTCGCGTCATCCTCGTACACCATCACGCCCATGCTTTCCGACATGCCGAACTTCGTCACCATCGAGCGCGCCAGCTTGGTCGCACGGGAGAAGTCGTTCGAAGCGCCGGTCGACATCTGGCCGACGAAGATTTCCTCGGCAATACGGCCACCGAACAGGATCGAGATCTCTTCCAGCATCTTGTCCTTGTAACCGGACAGGCTGTCGTGCTCCGGCAACTGCCAGGTCAGGCCCAGCGCATAGCCGCGCGGCATGATCGTGACCTTGTGCACCGGATCGGCCTTCGGCAGCAGCTTGGCGATCACCGCGTGGCCCGACTCGTGGTAGGCCGTGTTGCGGCGTTCTTCCTCACGCATCACCATCGACTTGCGCTCCGGCCCCATGTAGATCTTGTCCTTGGCGTCTTCGAAGTCGCTCATCTCGACCAGGCGCTTGCTGCGGCGCGCGGCGAACAGCGCGGCTTCGTTGACCAGGTTGGCCAGGTCGGCGCCGGAGAAGCCCGGGGTACCGCGGGCCAGGATGTCGGCCTTCACGTCGGTGCCGATCGGCACTTTACGCATGTGCACGTTCAGGATCTGCTCGCGGCCGCGGATGTCCGGCAGGCCGACCATCACCTGGCGGTCGAAACGGCCCGGACGCAGCAGCGCCTTGTCCAGCACGTCGGCGCGGTTGGTCGCGGCGATCACGATCACGCCCGACGACGCCTCGAAGCCGTCCATCTCGACCAGCAACTGGTTCAGCGTCTGTTCGCGCTCGTCGTTGCCGCCGCCCATGCCGGCGCCGCGGTGGCGGCCGACGGCGTCGATCTCGTCGATGAAGATGATGCAGGGCGAATGCTTTTTGGCATTCTCGAACATGTCACGCACACGCGAAGCGCCCACGCCAACGAACATCTCGACGAAGTCGGAGCCCGAGATCGAGAAGAACGGCACTTTCGCTTCGCCCGCGATGGCGCGCGCCAGCAGGGTCTTGCCGGTACCCGGAGGACCGACCATCAGCACGCCGCGCGGGATGCGGCCGCCGAGTTTCTGGAACTTGGTCGGGTCCTTCAGGAAGTCGACGATCTCGCCGACTTCTTCCTTCGCCTCGTCGCAACCGGCGACGTCGGAGAAGGTGACGGTGTTGTTGGTCTCGTCCATCATGCGCGCTTTCGACTTGCCGAACGAGAATGCCCCGCCCTTGCCGCCGCCTTGCATCTGGCGCATGAAGAATACCCAGACCCCGATCAGCAGGAGCATCGGGAACCAGGAAATGAACACTTGCTGCAGGAACGACGGTTCCTCGGGCGGCTTGACGTCGAAGCGCACGTTGTTGTCGCGCAGGTCGCCGATCAGGCCGCGGTCGAGCATGGTCGCCGTGGTGCGCACCTTGCTGTCGTCGGTCAGGACCGCAGTGATGCTCGAGCCTTCGATCGTGACATCCTTGACCTTCTTCGCCTTGACGTTGTCGAGCAGCTCGGAATAGGCAATGGTCTTGCTGCCGCCCGCGGTGCTGTGGTTGTCGAACTGCTTGAACAGCATGAACAACAGCAGCGCGACCACCACCCAGATGGCGGATTTGGAAAACATATTATTCACGAAGACTCCTCTGATGCGGATGCATCTTTTCCCATTTTTTCAAAGGCGGATTTTACCGCAAAAGCGGGCCGTGCCACGCACACCCCGCTTATGATGCCTAGCCGACACTATAACGGGTTTTGATATCCCTCGCGCACGAAAGCACCGAAAATTCGCCGGCGCCTCAGGCAGGCTGCTTTGGCCCACCACCCCTGGCTGATGTGCGGCTGCGCAGGGAAATATCAAGGGCGGAAAGCCTTGTTTCCACCGGTTTTCACGTTTTTTATTGCGCCGGATTCTTCAGACCACGTCCCAGCAAAAAGATTTCCGAAGATTTGTCGCGGCTGGCCTTGGGCTTGATCTGCTTGACGACCTTGAACTCGTCGCGGAAGCGCTCCAGGTTCTGCGTGAAGCCCATGTCCTTGAAGCACTTCACTAACAATGCCCCCGCGGGCTTGAGATGCATTTGAGAAAACTCAATGGCGAGATCGATCAAATGCTCCATGCGCGCCGCATCGGCGGCCGGGATACCGGACAGGTTGGGCGCCATGTCGGACAGCACCAGGTCGGCCATGCGCCCTTCGAGGATGTCGCCCAGCTGGCCGAGTACGCTCTCCTCGCGGAAGTCGCCCTGGATGAAGTGCATGTCGGCGATCGGTTCCATCGGCAGGATGTCGAGGCCGATCATGGTGCCCTTGATGCCGCCCTCCCCGCCGCCGGCCAGCTTGCGCCGCGTGTACTGGCCCCAACTGCCCGGCGTGCAGCCGAGATCGACGATCACCTGGCCGGGCTTGATCAGCTTTTCGGCCTCGTCGATCTCCTTGAGCTTGTAGGCCGCACGCGCCCGGTAACCCTCTTTTTGTGCCAATTTGACATAAGGGTCGTTAATGTGATCGTGAATCCAGTTTTTATTGAATTTGTTCTTGGCCATTCGCGTAAAATACTACTTTTAATTGGTACGTCAAAAAGAATTATTATGATCAAACTTACACCGGCCGAACGTTCCGCACTGCGCGCGGAAGCTCACGGGCTCAATCCCGTCGTCATGATCGGCGAAGCCGGCCTGACCGAGGCCGTCATGAAAGAAGTCTCGTCCAGCCTGGATGCGCACGGCCTGATCAAGGTCCGCGTGTTCGGCGACGACCGCGAAGCCCGCACCGCGATCTACGAACAGATCTGCGAAGAGCTGGGCGCCGCGCCCGTGCAGCACATCGGCAAGCTGCTGGTGCTGTACCGCCCGAAGGCGGAAGACACGGCAAAGGAACGCACCACGCGCGCCGGCAAGGGCATGCGCGAAGTCACCATCGTCAAGCCGAGCCCGAGCGGCACCAAAAAGCCGACCGTTACCAAGGTCTTGTTGAAAGGTAACGAGCGTGTGACCCAGGGCGGCAACATCAAGCGCGCCAAGCCGCGCCAGACCAGCAGCAAGAAAGGCGCGCTCAAGTAATCCACTTGCACCGCAAACAACAACCGGGGCCGATGCCCCGGTTTTTTTACGCCCGTCCTAAGCCGTTCATCGGCTCTTGATCACCAGCACCGCACCGAGCACACTTTCGACCAGGTACAGCAACTGCGACACCCCGTGCAGCGCCATGAAGGTGCCCCACTGCGGCGACGCTCTCACCCCGGCCGGACCGGCCGACTCGCGGATCGCGGCCATTACCGGCTGCAGGCCCAGGTACACCGCCAGGCTGCAGGCCAGCATCCCGAAAATGCTCCAGTTCAGCCAGCGCCGGCGCCGGGCGTCGAGGTCGCCCGAGCGTGCCACCAGCAGCCACAGCAGCAGCGCCAGCACCATCGCCAGCCAGGCCTCGCGCGTGAGCATGGTGGCGACGACGCTGCCCGCCAGCGTGCTGTCGAGCACGGCGAAGGCGCTCGGCGCCGCCAGGTAGCTGACCGCCCAGACGCTGCCGGCCCACAACGCGGCCAGTAGCAGGCGCAGGTGCGGGACCGAATGACGAACGCCAAGGCGCAGGTTCATGCGGCCGCGCTCAGACGTAGCGGACTTCCAGGATTTCGTATTCGCGCGGGCCGGACGGGGCCTGCACTTCGACCACGTCGCCGGCGTACTTGCCGATCAGGGCGCGCGCGATCGGCGAGGTGACCGACACCTTGTTCATCTTGATGTCGGCTTCGTCCATGCCGACGATCTGGTAAGTGACCTTCTGGCCGCTTTCCAGGTCCTCGAGGTCGACGGTGGCGGCGAACACCACGCGGCCTTCGGCGTCCAGCGTGGCCGGGTCGATCACCTGGCACGTGCTCAGCTTCGACTCGAGTTCGGCGATGCGGCCTTCGACGAAGGCCTGGCGCTCCTTGGCGGCGTCGTATTCGGCGTTTTCGGACAGGTCACCATGCGAACGCGCTTCGGCGATCGCGTCGATCACGTTGCGGCGCTCCTTGGTCTTGAGCTGGTGCAGTTCTTCCTTCAGGAGTTCGGCGCCAAATTTGGTCAATGGAGTGTTCATGGTCGTCTGTATAAAAAAGTGAAAACCACAGAGTCCGCGCGGCTGGCCACGCGGACTCTGTGGTTTGTGGTGTAACTACTTGCTCGGGTACGGCTTTGACGCTTAGTTTAAGGTTTTATGCAGCCCTTGTAAATCATAGACCCGCAACTCGTCCAGGTGGCGCATGCCCTCCACCGCCGCCTCGGCGCCGGCGATGGTCGTGTAGGTCACGACGCGCGCCTGCAGTGCCGAGGTGCGGATGGTGCGCGAATCGACGATCGCGTTGCGCTTTTCCTCGACCGTGTTCACCACCATCGCGATCTCGTGGTTCTTGATCATGTCGACGATGTGCGGACGGCCCTCGACCACCTTGTTGACCGGGCTGACCGGGATGCCGGCCGCCGCGATCACCGCCGCGGTGCCCTTGGTCGCCACCAGCGAGAAGCCGAGTTCGACCAGGTCGCGCGCCAGCTTCACGGTGCGCGGCTTGTCCGAGGACTTCACCGACAGGAATACGCGGCCGGATGCCGGCAGGTTGATGCTGGCCGCCAGCTGCGACTTCACGAAGGCTTCGCCGAAGGTCATGCCGACGCCCATCACTTCACCGGTCGACTTCATTTCCGGGCCCAGGATGGTGTCCACGCCCGGGAATTTCACGAACGGGAACACGGCTTCCTTGACGCTGTAGAACGGCGGCGTCACTTCCTTGGTGATGCCCTGCTCGGCCAGCGTCTGGCCGGCCATGCAGCGCGCCGCGATCTTGGCCAGCTGCAGCCCGGTCGCCTTGGAGACGAAAGGCACGGTACGCGAGGCGCGCGGGTTCACTTCCAGCACGTAGACCGTGTCCTGCTTCTTGCCGTCGACTTCGGTCTGCTGGATCGCGAACTGCACGTTCATCAGGCCAACGACATTCAAGCCTTTCGCCATCAGCGCGGTCTGGCGCTTCAGCTCATCGATGGTTGCTTGCGACAGCGAGTACGGCGGCAGCGAGCAGGCCGAGTCGCCCGAGTGCACGCCGGCCTGTTCGATGTGCTCCATCACGCCGCCGATGAAGGTGGCTTCGCCGTCCGAGATGCAGTCGACGTCGACTTCGATGGCGTCGTTCAGGAAGCGGTCGAGCAGCACCGGCGAATCGTTCGACACCTTCACCGCTTCGCGCATGTAGCGCTCCAGGTCGCGCTGCTCGTGCACGATCTCCATCGCGCGGCCGCCCAGCACGTACGACGGACGCACCACCAGCGGGTAGCCGATCTCGGTGGCCAGCGCCAGCGCGTCGGCTTCGGTGCGGGCGGTGCGGTTCGGCGGCTGGCGCAGGCCCAGGTCCTGCAGCAGCTTCTGGAAACGCTCGCGGTCTTCGGCGGCGTCGATCATGTCCGGGGTGGTGCCGATGATCGGCACGCCGTTGGCTTCCAGGTCCAGCGCCAGCTTCAGCGGGGTCTGGCCGCCGTACTGCACGATCACGCCTTCCGGCTTTTCCAGGTCGACGATTTCCAGCACGTCTTCCAGCGTCAGCGATTCGAAGTACAGGCGGTCCGAGGTATCGTAGTCGGTCGACACGGTCTCCGGGTTGCAGTTGACCATGATGGTCTCGTAGCCGTCCTCGCGCATGGCGAGGGCCGCGTGCACGCAGCAGTAGTCGAATTCGATGCCCTGGCCGATCCGGTTCGGGCCGCCGCCCAGCACCATGATCTTCTTCTTGTCCGTCGGGTTCGACTCGCATTCCTCGTCGTAGGTCGAGTACATGTAGGCGGTATTGGTCGAGAACTCGGCGGCGCAGGTGTCGACGCGCTTGTACACCGGCTTGATGCCCAGCGCATGGCGGCGCTCGCGCACCGCGGCCTGCGTGGTGTGCATCAGGAAGGCCAGGCGGCGGTCGGAGAAACCCTTCTGCTTCAGCTTGTAGAGCGTCGGCTTGTCGAGCGATTCCAGGGTCTGGTGATCCAGCCACAGTTCGATGTCGACGATTTCCTTGATCTGGATGAGGAACCACGGATCGATCTTGGTCAGGCCGTGCACTTCTTCCAGCGTGAAGCCCTGGGCAAAGGCGTCGCCTACGTACCAGATGCGTTCCGGACCCGGCTCGCCCAGCTCCTCTTCGATGACTTCGCGGTCGCGCGTCTTTTCGTTCAGGCCGTCCACGCCGACTTCGAGGCCGCGCAGCGCCTTCTGGAAGGATTCCTGGAAGGTGCGGCCCATGGCCATGACTTCGCCGACCGATTTCATCTGGGTGGTCAGGTGCTTGTCCGCGGCCGGGAATTTCTCGAAGGCGAAGCGCGGGATCTTGACCACGACGTAGTCGATCGACGGCTCGAACGAGGCCGGGGTCGCGCCGCCGGTGATCTCGTTGCGCAGTTCGTCCAGCGTGAACCCCACCGCCAGTTTCGCCGCCACCTTGGCGATCGGGAAGCCGGTGGCTTTCGACGCCAGCGCCGACGAACGCGACACGCGCGGGTTCATCTCGATGACGATCATGCGGCCGTCTTGCGGGTTGATCGCGAACTGCACGTTCGAGCCGCCGGTGTCGACGCCGATCTCGCGCAGCACCGCGATCGAGGCGTTGCGCATGATCTGGTATTCCTTGTCGGTCAGCGTCTGCGCCGGCGCCACGGTGATCGAGTCGCCGGTGTGCACGCCCATCGGGTCCAGGTTTTCGATCGAGCAGATGATGATGCAGTTGTCCGCCTTGTCGCGCACCACTTCCATCTCGTACTCTTTCCAGCCCAGCAGCGACTCCTCGATCAGCAGTTCCGAGGTCGGCGAGGCTTCCAGGCCGCGCTTGCAGATCGCTTCGAATTCCTCTTCGTTGTAGGCGATGCCGCCGCCCGAACCGCCCATCGTGAACGACGGACGGATGATGACCGGGAAGCCGAGCTCGCGCTGCACCGCGCGCGACTCGTCCATGGTATGGGCCACGCCGGACTTGGCCGAACCGAGGCCGATCTTGGTCATCGCATCCTTGAACTTGGAGCGGTCCTCGGCCTTGTCGATGGCTTCCGGGGTGGCGCCGATCAGTTCGACCTTGTACTTGTCCAGCACGCCGTGGCGGTGCAGGTCGAGCGCGCAGTTCAGCGCGGTCTGGCCGCCCATGGTCGGCAGGATCGCGTCCGGGCGCTCCTTGGCGATGATGCGTTCGACCACCTTCCAGGTGATCGGTTCGATATAGGTGACGTCGGCCGTTTCCGGGTCGGTCATGATGGTCGCCGGGTTCGAATTGACCAGGATGACCTTGTAGCCTTCCTCGCGCAAGGCCTTGCACGCCTGGGCGCCGGAGTAATCGAATTCCACCGCCTGGCCGATCACGATCGGACCCGCGCCGATGATCAGGATGCTTTTGATGTCACTACGTTTTGGCATTTATTTCTCTCCGCGGGCGGCACGCATGTGCTTGTTCATGTTGCTAATAAAACGGTCGAACAGGTAAGACACGTCGGTCGGACCGGGCGAGGCTTCCGGGTGGCCCTGGAAGCAGAACGCCGGTTTGTCGGTGCGCTCGAAGCCCTGCAGCGAGCCGTCGAACAGCGACACGTGGGTCACGCGGCAGTTTGCCGGCAGGGTCTCCGGGTCCACCGCGAAGCCGTGGTTCTGGGACGTGATCAGGACCTTCTTGCTGTCCAGGTCCTGCACCGGGTGGTTGGCGCCGTGGTGGCCGAATTTCATCTTGACGGTCTTCGCGCCCGAGGCCAGCGCCATGATCTGGTGGCCGAGGCAGATGCCGAAGGTCGGGATGCCGGTTTCGATGACCTCGCGGGTGGCTTCGATCGCATAGTCGCAGGCGGCCGGGTCGCCGGGGCCGTTGGCCAGGAAAATGCCGTCCGGGTTCAACGCCAGCGCATCGGCGGCGGTGGCCTGCGCCGGCAGCACCGTGACCTTGCAGCCGCGCTCGGCCAGCATGCGCAGGATGTTGCGCTTGACGCCATAGTCGAAGGCGACCACGTGGAATTGCGGGTTGTCCTGTTTGCCGAAGCCTTCGCCCAGCTTCCATTCGGTCTCGTCGAAGGTGTACGGCGCTTTCACCGACACCACCTTGGCCAAGTCCATGCCGTTCAGCCCCGGGAACGAGCGCGCCAGTTCGAGCGCCTGCGCTTCCGAGGGTTCCGCACCCTGGGTACCGGTGAGGATAGCGCCGTTCTGGGCGCCCTTCTCGCGCAGGATGCGGGTCAGTTTGCGCGTGTCGATGCCGGCGATGGCGACCGTGCCTTCGGCCTTCAGGTAGTCAGACAGCGATTGGTTCGAACGGAAGTTCGAGGCCAGCAGCGGCAGGTCACGGATGATCAGGCCGGCGGCATGGACTTTCGAGGCTTCCACGTCGGCCGGGTTCACACCCTGGTTGCCGATGTGCGGATAGGTCAGCGTGACGATCTGGCGCGAATAGCTGGGGTCGGTCAGGATTTCCTGGTAACCGGTGATGGCGGTGTTGAACACCACTTCCCCGATCGTATGACCGGCGGCGCCGATCGAATAGCCTTTGAAGATGGTTCCGTCTGCCAGGGCCAGAATGGCTGGAACAGCGGGGCCGGAAAAAAATGGCGGCAAGGGCAACTCCCGTTAAAGTTGCCGTAGCTGCGCCACGTCAGACTGGCCTGAACGACTGGGATTGCACCGTGTTACAGGACGTTTGATGAAGGAATGGGTGGGTCGTCGCTACGGCGAATAATGTGTGGATAAACTTCCGAATTATAACGCAAATTCACCCACCCGGCAATCGGTTGCGACCCGCTCTTCCTCTCAATTCCTCTCGGAAATCGAGCGCGTGGCGTGCCTACAGTCCCAGCGCGGCGATACCCGCCTTGGCGATCTGCGCATCCTCGGCCGACTTCACGCCCGACACGCCGACCGCGCCGACGGTATGGCCATCGACCACGATCGGCACGCCGCCCTCCAGCATGCCGCCCAGTTCCGGGGCGCGCAAAAAGGAGACGCGGCCGTTGTTGATCATGTCTTCGTAGATCTTCGATTCGCGGCGGCCCAGCGCCGCGGTCTTGGCCTTTTCCGGCGCGATATGGGCGGAGACCGGCGCGGCACCGTCGAGGCGCTGCAGGAACAGCGGGTGGCCGCCGTCGTCGCAGATGGCGATCACGACCTTCCAGCCGTTGCTGGCCGCTTCCTGCTCGGCGGCGGCCGCGATCTTCTTGACGTCTTCCAGGGTCAGGACCGGTTTGGTTTGCATGGGATGTTCCTTTCTGTGAGAGTGAATCACTGCGCGGGGCTCAGCTGCTTGGCCTTGAGCCGCGCCTTAATCTGGGGCATGACCGCCGCCGCGGCCTGCTCGCCGGCCAGCACCGCCAGGTTGCGGCCGTTGAAATCGGCGCTGCCCATGGTGCCGAGCGACGGGGTAACGACGATGTCGGCATCCTTCAGTTCGAGCTGGTTGATGCGCTGGCCCATGATGGTGAAGGTCTGCATCAGCACGTCCACCGAGCTGGCGGTGGCCTGGGCCTCGGTCGCGCTCGAGATGTTGACGGCGATGATGAATTCGGCGCCCATCTCGCGCGCGAAGCGCACCGGCACCGGCGCCACCAGGCCGCCGTCGACGTAGCTGCGGCCGCCGATGCTCACCGGCTGGAACACGCTTGGCACGGCCGAGGAAGCGCGCACCGCCATGCCGGTGTTGCCGCGGCGGAACAGGATCGGCTGGCCGGTCTTCAGGTCGGTGGCGACCGCGCCGAACGGGATCCGCAGTTTCTCGATCGGCTGGTTCTTCACGGTCTTGTTGACGTACGACTGCAGCGCCTCGCCCTTCAGCACGCCCGGGGCCTTGCTGAAGAACGGGATCGCCCAGTCGGAGATCGAGGCTTCGTCCATCTCCAGCGCCATCTTCTGCAGCTGGAAGCCGTTGTAGCCGGCCGCATACATGGCGCCGACCACCGAACCGGCGCTGGTGCCGACCACGATGTCCGGCACGATGCCCTGGGCTTCCAGCGCCTTGATCACGCCGATGTGGGCAAAGCCGCGCGCGGCGCCGCCGCCGAGGGCGAGGCCGATTTTCACCTTGCGCATCACGGGTTGCGGGGCCGGGACGGCGGCGGTGGGAACGGACGGGGTGGAGCCGCAGCCGGCCAGCAGGATCGCGGCGGCCAAAGCGGAGAGCGTGGAGCGGCGGGAGAAGCGCATGCGGGAATGATCAGCGGGTAAAAAAGGGATTGTAACCCGTTCCCGGCAAGTGACGCGCCGCCGCCGCGCGCCGGACCTGGGCCCCTGCCTTCGCAGGGGCGACGTTCCAGGATACGAGGCCGATAGTCGTACCCACCACTACCCCGCACTCGAAACCGTCGCCCCTGCGCAGGCAGGGGCCCAAGTTGATTTCGACTATCCCGGCAGCGACGTATTCGGCAACGACACCATGAACGCACTCCCCTTCCCCGGCGTCGAGCGGATGCTCAGCTTGCCGCCATGGCGCAGCAGCACGTGCTTGACGATCGCCAGTCCCAGGCCGGTGCCCTGGGTCTCGCGCGAGCGGCTCTTGTCGACGCGGTAGAAGCGCTCGGTCAGGCGCGAGATGTGCTGCTCGTCGATGCCGATGCCGGTATCGCACACCTCGAAGCGCAGATCGTTGGGGCCGCGCTGCCACGACAGGCGGATGGTGCCGCCGGCCGGGGTGTAGCGCACCGCGTTGCTGGCCAGGTTGCCGAAGGCGCTGCGCAGCTCGTCCGGGCTGCCCATCACGTCCGGGCCGTCGATCGTGACTTCCACCTGGTGGCGCCCGCTCGACAGCGCGCGCGCATCGTTGGCGACGCCTTCCACCAGCGCGGCGACGTCGACCCGCTCGCGCTTGAGCGGATACTCGTCGGATTCCAGGCGCGACAGCGTCAGCATGTCCTCGATCAAGCGCTGCATGCGCTCGGCCTGCTCCGTCATCAGGGTCAGGTGGGCGGTGCGGGTGCGCTCGTCCAGTCCGGGATCGGCCATCGCGATTTCCAGGAAGCCGACGATCACGGTCAGCGGCGTGCGCAGTTCGTGCGAGGCGTTGGCGATGAAGTCGCGGCGCATCGCTTCGATGCGATCGCTCTCGGTGGCGTCGTGCGTCACCAGGATCTGCCGGCGGTTCTCGAACGGAATGATCTGCACCACCAGCTTGCGGCCGCGGATCGACAGCGTCAGCGGCTGCTCGTAGCGGCCCAGGATGATGTAGTCGATGAATTCCGGGTGACGGATCAGGTTCGTCACGCGGCGCCCCTTGTCGCGCTCCAGGGTCAGGCCCAGGTGGCGCTCGGTCGCCGCGTTGCACCATTCCAGCAGCAGCACGTCGTCCATGATCGCCACGCCTTCCGGCAGCAGCTGCATGGCCTGGCGGAAGCGCGCCAGCCATTCGGCCAGCTCGTCCTGGTTGCGCTCGTCGTCGCGGCGCAGGCGGTACAGGCGGGCGAACACCTCGGTCCAGGCGCCCCACCCGTCCGGCAGGCGGCTGCTGTGCGGATGGTCCAGCCATTCGCCCAGCTTGTACAGGTAGGAAAGCTGCAAGACCAGCAGCCCGATCGCGACCGCCAGCGCCAGCGCCAGCGCCGTGAGCGCGCCGGACATCCACCACACCACGCCGGTACCCACCAGCAGCAAGGACAGGCGCAGCAATGCCGGCACCCAGAACAGCAATCTCGGGTTCAAAAGGACTTCCTTGTTCTAGAGGTGAGCTTTTACAGCTCTTTTTCGGTCAGCATGTAGCCGACGCTGCGCACCGTCTTGATCAGCTTTTCGGCTTCCTTGAGGCCCTTGCGCAGGCGTAGCACGTGGACGTCGACGGTGCGTTCCTCGACCGCCGAGGCGTCGCCCCAGACCTTGTCCAGCAGCTGGCTGCGCGAGAACACGCGCTCGCGGTGCGCCATCAGGAATTTCAGCAGGCGGTATTCGGCATTGCCCATGTCGAGCTGGCGCCCGTCCAGGGTCACCGTGCAGCTGGACGGATCCAGCGTCACCGGCCCGGCCGACAGCGGCGCCTCGGCCAGGTGCGGGCTCTTGCGCCGCAACAGGGCCTTCGAGCGCGCCAGCAGCTCGCGCGGCGAGAACGGCTTGGTGACGTAATCGTCGGCGCCGTTGTTCAGGCCCGCGATCTTGTCCTCTTCCATGCTCTTGGCGGTCAGCATGATGACCGGGATGTCCTGGAAATCGCGGTCGGCGCGCAGGCGCGACAGCAGGCGCAGTCCGCTCTGGTCGGGCAGCATCCAGTCCAGCAGCAGCAGGTCCGGGCGTCCGGCGATGATGGAATCCCAGGCCGCCGCCACGCTCGACGCCGAGCGCACTTCCCAGCCGGTCTCGCGCAGCGAATAACTTACCAGCTCGACGATGGCCGGTTCATCCTCGACGATCAGGACGCTCGTGTTGGACGCCATCGGTCAGCCTTCTCCGCGTGAGGAAGGGGCCGTCACGGCAAGATCTCCAGCGGAGACCTTGCTGTGGCGGATATCCCTGCCCTCGACCACGTAGATCACGTATTCGGCGATGTTCTTGGCGTGGTCGCCGATGCGTTCGATGGCCTTGGCCACCCACAGCGTGTCCAGCGCCGACGAGATCGTGCGCGGGTCTTCCATCATGAAGGTGATCATGCTGCGCAATATGGTGCGGAACTCGTGGTCGATCTCGTCGTCCTGGGCGATGATCTGCAGCGCCGCCTTGCCGTCCAGGCGCGCGAACGCGTCCAGCGCGTCGTGCAGCATGTCGGCGGTGGCGCGCGAGATGGTGCGCACGATGTCGTAGTGGTTGAAGCCGACCATGCCGCGCTCGTGCAGGCTTTTCGCGGTGCGCGCGATCTTGGTCGCCTCGTCGCCGACGCGCTCCAGGTCGGTGATCACCTTGATGGTCGCCATTACAGTGCGCAAGTCGTTGGCGGTCGGCTGGCGCCGCACGATCAGGTGGCTGCAGGCGTCGTCCAGCTGCACTTCGAGCTGGTTGACGGCATGGTCGTCGGCCATCACCTTGTCGGCCAGTGCCTGGTTGTCGACGCGGAAGCAGTTCAGCGCTTCCTCGAACTGGGTTTCCACCATACCGCCCATCAACAACACCTTGGAACGGATGCCTTCGAGTTCGTGGTCGTACTGCTTGGAAGAGTGATCGCCTACCATGTCCTGATTCCTTGTATCTATGGTTATCTTACCGTATCAGCGCTGCATCGCAGTTCCGATCTGCTCTATGCTGGCGTATCAAGGGGTTCTGCAACCGTAGCGAGCAGGCCGCAGGGGTGGTCGAGAAGCGCAGCCGTACTTACGGTACGGCGAGCATCGCAGACCGGCCCTGCAGCCGCGCAGTAGGTTGCAGAGCCCCTCACCCGAAGCGGCCGGTTATGTAGTCTTGGGTTTCTTTTTTGGTCGGATTGATGAACAACTGGTCGGTCTCGCCGAATTCCACCAGCTCGCCCAAGTACATGTAGGCCGTATAGTCCGAGCAGCGTGCGGCCTGCTGCATGTTGTGGGTGACGATGGCGATCGTGTAGTCGCCCTTCAGCTCGCTGATCAGCTCTTCGATCTTGGCGGTCGAGATCGGGTCCAGCGCCGAGGTCGGCTCATCCAGCAGCAGCACGTCCGGCTTCACCGCCACGCCGCGCGCGATGCACAGGCGCTGCTGCTGGCCGCCCGACAGCGACAGGCCGCTCTTGTTCAGCTTGTCCTTCACCTCGCCCCACAGCGCGGCCTTCTTCAGCGCCCATTCGACGCGCTCGTCCATCTCGCCCTTGGACAGGTTCTCGTACAAGCGCACCCCGAAGGCGATGTTGTCGTACACCGACATCGGGAACGGGGTCGGTTTCTGGAACACCATGCCGATCTTGGCGCGCAGCATGTTCACGTCCACGCCCGGCTCCAGGATGTTGCGGCCGTGGTAGAGGATGCTGCCCTCGGCGCGCTGCCCCGGGTACAAATCGTACATGCGGTTCAGCGTGCGCAGCAGGGTCGACTTGCCGCAGCCCGAGGGGCCGATGAAGGCGGTGACCTGCTTGTCGTGGATGTCGAGGCTGACGTTCTTCAGGCTCTTGGTCTTGCCATAATAAAAGTCCAGGCCCGAGATCTCGATGGTCTTGGTCTTGGTCTTCGGCTTGGCTTGGGCGGCGCCGTTCGGCGTCACGGTCGACATGGGCTGGTTCATCATCATGGTGGTCATCATTGCGGAGTCTTTTGGCGGAACGCGGTCCGCGACAGGATGTTCAGCAGCAGCACGCTGAGGGTCACCAGCAGCGCCGCGCCCCAGGCGATCGACTGCCAGTCGGCGTACGGGCTCATGGCGAAGCGGTAGATCACCACCGGCAGGTTGGCCATGGGCTGGTTCAGGTCGGCCGTGAAGAACTGGTTGTTCAGGGCGGTGAACAGCAGCGGCGCGGTCTCGCCGGCAATGCGGGCCACGGCCAGCAGCACGCCGGTGACGACGCCGGCCTTGACGGCGCGCAGGCGCACCATCAGGGCCACCTTCCAGCGCGGCGCACCGAGGGCGAACGCGGCTTCGAGCAGGCTGTTCGGCACCAGGTGCAGCATGTTGTCGGTGGTACGCACCACCACGGGGATCGCGATCAACGACAGCGCCAGGGTCCCGGCATAGCCCGAGAAATGCTGGACGTTGGCCACGTACAGCGCGTACACGAACAGGCCGATCACGATCGACGGCGCCGACAGCATGATGTCGGTGACGAAGCGGGTAACGGCGGCGAACTTGTTGTTCTGGCCGTACTCGGCCAGGTAGATGCCGGCCAGGATGCCGATCGGGGTCGACAGCAGCGTCGACAGGCCGACCATCAAGAGGCTGCCGAGGATGGCGTTGCGGATGCCGCCTTCGCTGCCCGGCGCCGGGGTGTCCAGCGTGAACAGGGTGTGCGAGAGCGCGCCGAAGCCGTGCACCAGCAGGGTGAACAGGATCCAGGCCAGGAAGCCCAGGCCGATGGCCATCGCCAGCACCGACAGCGCGATGCCGACACGGTGGCTCAGCAGGCGGCGGCGATAGACCGGGTTGGCCGATTTTGACAAGGAGGTTTGCATCGAGGTTTGCACTGGGGTTTGCATTATTTGGCGCCTTCCTTGCGCGACATCCCGAGCAGCATCAACTTCGCGGCCGACAGCACGATGAAGGTGATTGCGAACAGGATCAGGCCCAGCGCCATCAGCGAGGACACGTGCAGCGGCGAGCTGGCTTCGGCGAATTCGTTGGCCAGCGTCGAGGAAATCGAGTTGCCCGCAGCGAACAGCGACCACGAGAGTTCATTGGCGTTGCCGATGACGAAGGTCACGGCCATGGTCTCGCCGAGCGCGCGGCCCAGGCCCAGCATGACGCCGCCGACCACGCCGGTGCGGGTGTACGGCAGCACGATCTTGCGCACCACTTCCCAGCGGGTGCAGCCCAGGCCGTACGCGGATTCCTTCAGCACCGAGGGCACGATCTCGAATACGTCGCGCATCACCGAGGCAATGAAGGGAATGATCATCACGGCCAGGATCAGGCCGGCGGTCAGGATGCCCAGGCCCATGGTCGGGCCCTGGAACAGCGGGCCGATCACCGGCAGCACGCCCAGGGTCTTTTTCAGCAGCGGCTGCACGACGTCGCCGAACAGCGGCGCGAACACGAACAGGCCCCACATGCCGTAGATGATCGACGGGATGCCGGCCAGCAGCTCGACCGCCGTGCCGAGCGGACGGCGCAGCCAGCCGGGGCAGATCTCGGTCAGGAACAGGGCGATGCCGAAACTGATCGGAAACGCCACGGCAAGCGCGATCAGCGAGGTCACCAGGGTGCCGGTGATGGCGATCAGGGCGCCGAACTTGTCGTTGATCGGATCCCACTCGTTGGTGGTGATGAAGCCGGCGCCGAATTCGCGGAAGGCGGGGGCCGCGCCCATCGCCAGCGAGACGATGATGCCGATCAGCACCAGCAGCACCAGGGCCGCGAACAGCATCGTGATCTTGTGGAAGAAGAAATCCTGGATCCGCTGGGTGCGCATGGTGCTGCGCAGCCGGGCGTGGCTGGCTTCGTCGAGGAAGGCCTGCTTGGCGGCGTCATCGGCAGTGATCGCGGAGTGAGAGTTCATTTGTTTGTTCAGTTAATACTTGCGTGATCGTTTAACGCTGCGTTAGCGCCTGAACGTCGTCCCTGCGCAGGCAGGGACGATGTCGATGGGCTGTACGTCTTATTACCAGATCGCCTTGCCCGAACCATCCTTCATGTTGGCCTTCCAGGCATCCTGCACCAGCTTGGTGACGGCGTCCGGCAGCGGCACGTAGTCGAGCTGGGTGGCGGCGGCATCGCCGTTCTTGAACGACCAGTCGAAGAAGTTCAGCACTTCCTTGCCCTTGGCGGCGTTGTCCTGGGTCTTGTGCACCAGGATGTAGGACACGCCGGTGATCGGCCAGGCGGCCTTGCCCGGCTGGTCGGTCAGGACCACGGCGAAGCCCGGGGTCTTGGCCCAGTCGGCGTTGGCGGCGGCGGCCTTGAAGGCGTCGTCATCCGGCTGCAGGAAGGCGCCGTCGCGGTTCTTCAACTGGGTGTGGGTCATCTTGTTGTTCTTCGAGTACGCCCATTCGACGTAGCCGATCGAACCCTTGATGCGCTGGACGTTGGCGGCGACGCCGTCATTGCCCTTGCCGCCCACGCCGGTGGCCCACTTGACGGCGGTGCCGGCACCGATCTTGCTCTTGAAGTCGGCGTTGCTCTTCGACAGGTAGTCGGTGAACAGGAACGAGGTGCCCGAGCTGTCGGCGCGGTGCACGACGGTGATGTCTTCGGCCGGCAGCTTGACGCCCGGGTTCAGGGCGGCGATTTCCGGCGCATTCCACTTGGTGATCTTGCCCAGGTAGATGTCGGCCACGACCGGACCGGTCAGCTTCAGCTGGCCCGGGGTAATACCGTCGAGGTTGACCACGGTGACCACGCCACCCATGATCGCCGGGAACTGGAACAGGCCCGCCTGGTTCAGCTCGTCGGCAGCCAGCGGCATGTCGGACGCGCCGAAGTCGACGGTCTTGGCCTTGATCTGCTTGATACCCGCACCCGAACCCACCGACTGGTAATTCAGGCCGTTGTTGGTCGCCTTCTTGTACATCTCCGCCCACTTGGCGTAGATCGGGTAAGGGAAGGTGGCGCCGGCACCGGTAATGTCGGCGGCCAGGGTCGCGGTACTCGCGAAGGTGGCCGAGGTGCCGATGATGATGGTTGCCAGCAGTTGCTTCATGCGCATATCAAGTCCTTAGTTTAGGTAGGTGACGCGGTTGATGCTGCGCAGTGTAGTGAGCAAATATGACGCCTTTATGACATGGTCAGGATGGCCACATGACACCCCGCGCAGCATACCCTGTGCGCGTAAAACAGCATGTCACATTCGAGGGCGCCGCCTGTCATATTCGCGCGCCGAAGCGCCCTCTTCCCTCTATGGCGGGCGCGACTGGCATGGATTTCATGAGCAAGAAAGCGCGGGAAAAAGAACCTTGTAAATACGATCCGGTCTGCTACCTTGAATGTGTCACACGTCACAAAGGAGGAAAGCGCCGACGGCGTTTTTTGTCATGATTTTTGGCTTGATCATCACAGGTGTGTTGGGAGGCATCGCAGCCCTCGTGCTCTTCGAAGCGATTGGAGAGGCACGCAAGAGCTCGGGCAAACTGCACGATCGCTATCACGAATAGCGCAGGGCCGCTCGGCCCTTTGCAAGGAGCAAAAAAAAGCGGCGAGGCCCTCGGGCGCTCGCCGCTTTTCGCATGGATGAATTGCGATGGAGCCTACTTGAGGAAGCGCGCCAGCTCGGTCGTCGCGTTCAGGTCGAGGTTCAGGAACTGGAAACCGACCTTGAAGTCGTCGCCGCTGAGGATGCTGTACATGACCTTGGCACGGGCGCGGATGGGGACCAGCCTGCCCTCCACCAGCAAATCGAAACCCAGTTGCCCGAGGTGGCCGGCCTGCATCGGCCGCCCCACCGTCACGCTGATGCCATGCGCGCCGATATCCGTGGTGCGCCCGAGCAGGGGTGGCTGCCCGTCCATCACCACCAGCGCCTTGAGCTTGAGGATCTTGCGCGCCGATTGTCGTTGATCTGTCACGATGCTACCTTGCTATGCTTGAAGACAAGCGTGGCATTATAAGTGAATTGCCACAAAGCATGTCTTTACAATGCTATGCGCGGTAACGATCAATCCAGCTCGCGCAGTTTGCTGAAGGCTTCGTCGATGCGCTCCACGGCGACGATGGTCATGCCCTCGATCGGCTGCTTCGGCACGTTGGCCTTGGGGATCACGGCCACCGAGAAACCCAGCTTCGACGCTTCGCGCAGGCGCTCCTGGCCGCGCGGCGCCGGGCGGATCTCGCCGGCCAGGCCGACTTCGCCGAACACCACCAGGCCGCGCGGCAGCGGCTTGTTGCGCATCGACGAGTTAATCGCCAGCAGCACCGCGAGGTCGGCCGCCGGCTCGGTGATCTTGACCCCGCCGACCGCATTGATGAACACGTCCTGGTCGAAAGCGGCGATGCCGGCGTGGCGGTGCAGCACCGCCAGCAGCATGGCGAGGCGATTCTGTTCCAGGCCGACGGACAGCCGGCGCGCATTCGGAAGGTGGCTGGCGTCGACCAGCGCCTGCACCTCGACCAGCAGCGGACGCGTGCCCTCCTGGGTCACCATCACGCACGAGCCCGGCACCTGGCTGTCATGCTGGGACAGGAACAGGGCCGACGGGTTAGACACCCCTTTCAGCCCCTTCTCGGTCATCGCGAACACGCCCAGCTCGTTGACCGCGCCGAAGCGGTTCTTGATTGCGCGCACCAGGCGGAAGCTGCTCTGGGTGTCGCCCTCGAAGTACAGCACGGTGTCGACGATGTGCTCGAGCACGCGCGGACCGGCCAGCGCGCCCTCCTTCGTCACGTGGCCGACCAGGATGATGGTCACGCCGGTCTGCTTGGCCACGCGGGTCAGCTGGGCCGCGCACTCGCGCACCTGCGACACCGAGCCCGGCGCCGAAGTCAGCGCATCCGAGTACAGGGTCTGGATCGAGTCGATCACCGCGACTTCCGGCTTGAGGTCGGCCAGGGTGCCGAGGATCTTCTCCAGCTGGATCTCGGCCTGCAGCTTCAGGTCCTTGGCCTCGACCTGCAGGCGGCGCGCGCGCAGGGCGATCTGGGCGCCGGATTCCTCGCCCGAGACGTACAGGGTGTTGCGGGTGGAGGCCAGGTTGGCCAGCGCCTGCAGCAGCAGGGTCGACTTGCCGATGCCGGGATCGCCGCCGATCAGCACCACGCCGCCGGCGACCAGGCCGCCGCCCAGCACGCGGTCGAATTCCTCGATGCCGGTGCCGAAGCGCGGCACGTCGGTCGCATCGATGTCCTTGAGCGACAGCACCGGCGCGGTCTGGGCCAGGCTTTTGTGGTGCTGGGTCTGCGACATGCGGTTCAGGCCGGCGGTCTCGACCTGCTCGGTCATCGTGTTCCATGCCTTGCAGTCGGGGCACTGGCCGCTCCAGCGGCTGGCGACGGCGCCGCACTCGCTGCAGACGAAACTGGTACGTGGTTTAGCCATGGTTGCCAAAGCTCCCTTTGTATCTATATATATTAGGTGGTGTGCCCGCGCGGGGCCGCACGGGCGCGTCCGGACGTCAGTCCGTGCCCACGCGGCCTTCGGCCATGCGCACGCGCGGGGCGAGCGCGCACATCAATTCGTAGCCGATCGTGCCGGCGGCCTGCGCCACCTCGTCGATCGGCAGGCCGTCGCCCCACAATGTGACCTTGCTGCCGACGCGCGCGTTCGGGACCGGCGACAGGTCGACCGTCATCATGTCCATCGACACCCGGCCCACCAGCGACGTGCGCACGCCGTCGACCAGCACCGGGGTGCCGTGCTCGGCGTGGCGCGGATAGCCGTCGGCATAGCCGCAGGCGACCACGCCGACCGTCATCGGACCCGGCGCCTGGAAGCGGCTGCCGTAGCCGACGCTGTCGCCGGCCGCAAGTTGCTGGATGCCGATGATCTCGGATTTCAGGGTCATGGCCGGCAGCAGGCCGTACTCCTTGGCGGAGCGCCCGCCCGGGGTGCCGCCGTACAGCATGATACCGGGACGGACCCAGTCGCTCTGCAGGTCGCCGGCCTCGGCGCCGAGCAGGCCGGCCCCGTGCAGCACGCCGCCTGAATTCGACAGGCTGCGCTCGCCGTCCAGGCCGTCGGCGCCGAGGCGGAAACGGCGCACCTGCTCGGCGATCGACAGGCGCGGGTGCTCCAGCTCGTCCGAATTGGCGAAGTGCGTCATCAGGGTGATGTTGCGGATGCCGCGGATCGCGCGCAGGCGCGCGTAGGCGGCGCGGAATTCCTCGGGACGGAAGCCGAGGCGGTTCATCCCGGTGTTCATCTTGAGGTGCACGTCGATCGGGCGGTACAGGCTGGTGTACTCGAGCATCTTGATCTGCTCGATGCAATGCACGGTGCTGCTGATATTGTGCTCGGCCAGCAGCGGGATGTCGGACGCGTCGAAGATCCCTTCCAGCAGCAGGACCGGCTTGACCCAGCCCAGTTCGCGCAAGCGCAACGCGTTCTCGGTCTCGATCAGGGCCAGGCCGTCGGCCTGGGCGAAGCCGCGCATGCCGTGCTCCAGGCCATGTCCGTAGGCATTGGCCTTGACCACGGCCCAGATGCGGGCGGCGGGTGCGCAGCTGCGCGCCCGGGCCAGGTTACGTTGCATGGCGTCGAGGTGGATGATGGCGTGGAGGGGACGTGGCATGGGATACAGATGGGGTCGAAGACCGGGAACGAAAGGCATATTTTACTACCGCGGCAGGCCAGCCGTATCGGCGCCGGGGCGGTCCGGGGCGGCCGTTTCTTTGGGCGCGGGGGTCTTTCATGGTATAAAGCAACCCACACTTAGTTTTTAGAACGTATCGAATGAATCGTGGTTTTTACACCATCATGGCGGCGCAGTTTTTCTCGTCGCTTGCAGATAACGCGCTGATATTCGTCGCGATCGGTCTGCTGACGGCGATGAAAGCCCCGGCTTCGCTGACGCCGCTGCTGAAACTCTCGTTCGTGCTGTTCTACGTGCTGCTGGCCGCCTTCGTCGGCGCCTTCGCCGACTCCATGCAAAAAGGGCGCGTGATGTTCATCGCGAACCTGATCAAGGTATTCGGCTGCAGCCTGATCTTCTTCGGCGTCCACCCGCTGATCGCCTGCGCCGTGGTCGGCTTCGGCGCCGCCGTCTACTCGCCGGCCAAGTACGGCATCCTGACCGAACTGCTGCCGCCCGAAAAACTGGTCGCCGCCAACGGCTGGATCGAAGGCCTGACCGTGCTTTCCATCATCCTCGGCACCGTGATGGGCGGCGCCCTGGTCAGCGCCGGCGGCACCGCCTGGATCACCAGCATCGACGTCCCCTTCATCGAGACCGGCATCGACACCGCGGTCCGGGGCCAGTTGGCGGTACTGATCGGCGTGTACGCGCTGGCCGCCATTTTCAACCTGCGCATCCCGGACACCGGCGCCCGCTACGAACACCAGGAACGCAATCCGATACAGCTCATCGCCGATTTCGCCAATTGCTCGGCCACGTTGTGGAAGGATAAACTGGGCCAGATCTCGCTGGCCATGACCACCCTGTTCTGGGGCGCCGGCGCCACCCTGCAATTCATCGTGCTGAAGTGGGCCGAGCGCTCGCTGCACATGCCGCTGGACAAGGCCACCACCCTGATCGGCGTGGTCGCGATCGGCGTCTCGGTCGGCGCGGCGATGGCCGCCAAGATGATCCCGCTGAAGAAATCGCTGAGCGTGATTCCGCTCGGCATCATGATGGGCGTGGTCGTCACCGTCATGACCATGGTGCATTCGCTCAGCGTGGCGGTGGTGCTGCTCCTGCTCATCGGCCTGTTGTCCGGCTTCTTCGTGGTGCCGATGAACGCGCTGCTGCAGCACCGCGGCCACGTCCTGATGAGCGCCGGCCACTCGATCGCCGTGCAGAACTTCAACGAAAACCTGTCGGTCCTGACCATGCTGGCCCTGTACGCCGTCATGATCACGCTGAACCTGGACCTGAATATCATCATCGTCCTGTTCGGCCTGTTCCTCGCCGGCGTCACCTGGGTGATCCAGCGCCGCCACAACGCCAACCAGCGCGAACACGACTCGCTGCGCCTGATCGGCGAGCACAAGCACTGACCTCCCTCAAACCGGGGTCAGAGCCCGGTTTTTGGCAACATCCCACAACAAGCCCGCTTCGGGGTCAGAGCGCTAAGCTAATCAATTGTTTTCCGAGCGAAAGGCGTTGGAGCGCGCGTTGCTATGCGCGCACCGGGATCGCGATGCATCATCCTTCATGTACGCGACATGCTCGAAATTTATTCACTGCTGCTTGGTACGAGCTTGCCTCGCGAAGTGCCCCGACCCCGAATGTGCAGTTAATTTGCGCCTCCCCGAATTAGGTGCTGGTGAGCTATTGCTTAAAACCGGGCTCTGACCCCGGTTTGATCGCGGTTTGATCGGGTCAAGGGTGCAGGCGGGCGTCGGCGCGCGCGCGCCAGTCGTCGGGGACGATGAAGCCGCGGTCGACTTCGACGATGGCATCGCCGCTGTCGCGTGCCAGCGCGACCAGCACCGGCGCGCCGGTCTGCTCGAAATGGTCGGCGAGTGCCGCGCGCAGCTGGGCGCGGTCCAGCATCCAGGCGGCGGACTGCGCGCGGAACGGCGGCAGCCATTGCAGGCGCGGCAGGATCAGGAACAAGTCGGCGTCCAGCATCTCGAGCTCGCCCAGCGCACACCAGAAGCCGCGGCAGTGGCGCGCCGAAATCCCCTTCATTTCCAGGTAGGTCCCGGCCGGGTAGAACAGCCAGCCCTTGATCAGCGCGCGCGCCGTCGCCACCGGCCGCGGCAGGATGGCTTGGGCGGCCGGGTGCGTGCCCAGCGTCAGCTGGCGGTCGAACACCTTGCGCATCTTGCGCCCCAGGCTGTCGGCCAGGTTGGGACCGACGAAGGTGTCGAAGGCGGCACCTTCGTCGCCCCGGGCACCTTGCAGCAGGTAGAACTTGGTCGCGAACTCGATGTGCTCGAGCGCATACGGCCCGGCGTCGAGCAGGAAGTCGAATTCGCCGACGGTGTCGTTGCGGCTGGCCCGCACCTGCAGGCCGTGCGCCACCAGCCGGCCCTGTTCGGCGAAATAAAAGGCCATCAGCTTTTCGGCATACAGCCCGAGGCGGGTGATCATTTTCGTGCCGAGGGCGGCGTCCAGGCGCGACGGGTCGGCGTCCAGCGCCGCCAGCCAGGCGTCCAGGTCCGGCGTCATCGGCCCCAGCGTGGCGATGCGGCCTTCCCAGTGCGGGTCGTGGACGTCGAGCAGGTCGGGCGCGTCCAGCAGCCAGGCCAGCGTCCGCACCGGGGCGCGCCGCAGGTGGCCCCAGCGGCGCTCGAAATATGCCTGGTAGTTGTCAGGCGATGCCGTCACCGGCCACCTCGCCAGCCACCCCGCCGGAAGTGCCGCCGGATGTGCCGCCCGAAGCGCGGCCGGCAGCCCGCGCCCGGCACAGGTCGGCCCAGGCCTGGGCCTTGTCGCCGCCGCGCAGCAGCTCGCCGGGATGCGCGGCCACCACCAGGCGCACCCCGCCCGATCCCGCTTCCAGCGCATGCACCTGGCCGCGCACGCCGGCCAGCGGCGCCGGCAGCGGCCGGCGGAGCAAGGTGTTGGCCGCGATCTGGCCCAGAGTCAGCACGGTCGCGGCGCCGCTGAGCGCGAGTTCGCGCTCCAGGTAGGGGCGGCAGGCCGCCGCTTCGTCCGCCGTCGGCGCGCGTTCGGCCCCCGTCGGGCTCAGCGGCCGGCACTTGATCAGGTTGGTGATGTAGACATCCTTCTGGCGCGACATGCCGACCGCCGCCAGCATGTTGTCGAGCAGCTTGCCCGGGTCGCCGGCCAGCGGCGTGCGCGCCTTTTCGTCGGCGGCGGTACTGGCGCCGGCCGCGACCAGCCAGCGCGCCTGGCGCGCGCCCGTGCCCGGCACCGGCGCGCGGCCGTCGCGGCAGGCGCTGCAGCGGCGGCAGGCGGCGATCGCCACCCCCAGCTGTTCCCAGTCCATGACGGCGATTTCCTCGGGCGTGGCGGCGGACGGCAGCGCGGCATCGTCCCAGGCGCTGTCGTCGGGCGCCAGCGCGGACACCGATTGCGCCACCGGCTGCAGCGGACGCGGACCGGGCGGCAGATACGACGGTGATGAGGATGGCGGCGCCGGCGGACGCGATGCGGCGGGCGGCTGCGGCCGGACCGGCGCTGGCGCCTGCGCAGGCGCGGCGTCGGGGTCGCCGGGCGCCAGCGCGGACGCCGATTGCGCGACCGGCTGCAGCGGACGCGGGCCGGGCGGCAGATGCGACGGCGAGGATGATGACGGCGCAGGCGCGGCGTCGGGCAGCGACTGTATTGGTGCCGGCGGCGCCTCCTCGATCAGCACGTCCCCGCCCTCTTCCGCCGCCGCGCTCGGCGCCGCCGGCGCCGCGCGCAGGCGCCACAAAGGCCCCAGGCCCATCTCGGCCAGGAACACGGTGTCGCGTTCGCTGAATCCATTCATACCGTATACCTCATCACGATCGCATCCTCGCGCCGGCCTTCGTGCGCCGGATAATACCCCTTGCGCCGTCCGATCTCGGCGAAGCCGTAGCGCTGGTAGACCTGCAGCGCGCGCAGGTTGGACGGGCGCACTTCGAGCAGGATCGACGCCATGCCCATGTCCCTGGCGCGCGCCACGATCCGGTCCAGCAGCCAGCGTCCCAGGCCGCTGCCCTGGCGCGGCGCGGCCACGGCCACGTCCAGCAGGTGCGCCTCGTCGACCGCGTACATGACCAGGAAGTAGCCGGCGAGCGCGCCGTCCGGCGCGCCCAGCACCCAGGCGTCATAGCCGCTGGCCAGCGAATCGGTGAAATTGGCGCGGCTCCACGGGTGCGGGAACACGCTGCATTCGAGCGCGTACACGGCGTCGACGTCGTCCGCGCTCATCGGGCGCAGCGCCAGTTGCGCGGCGGCGTCGGGATGCATGATCCAGTCCCGCGGCGGCGCCGTCGTCACGCGCCCGCCCCGGCCGCGGCGCCGGCGGCATTGATGGCCTGGCGCTCGGCGCTGGTGTAGGCGACCTTGTTGCGCAGGTACAGCGGTTGCGCGGCGTCGGCCGCCACCGCCGCGCCGCGCGCCAGCGCCTGCGCGCCCAGCAGCGCCAGTTCGCGCGCATGCGGGAGGATGTCGGCATGGGCGCCGGCGGCGAAGGCCTTGCCGGCAAAGGCGTCCGCGTAGGCGGCGAAGCCGTTGCCGCACGCGGCCAGTCGCGCCGCCGGCTGCGGCGCCACCGCCTCGGGGGCGCACAGGGCCGGCGCGCAGACCGCGCTCCAGGCGCCGCCGGCATGGCGGTATTGCGCCCAATAGACTTCGTTCATGCGCGCATCCAGCACCGCCAGCACTTCGGTGGCGCCGGTGCGGGCGCGGCAGGCTTCGGCCATCGCTTCCAGCGTGATCATCGGCAGCACCGGCAAGCCGGCGCCGAAGGCCAGGCCCTGGGCCACGCCGCAGGCGGTGCGTACGCCGGTAAAAGAGCCGGGACCGGCGCCGAAGGCGACCGCGTCGCAGCCGGCGAGCGCGACGCCGGCCTCGCGCAGCAGGTCCTGCACCATCGGCAGGACGGATTGCGAATGGGTGCGCACGCCGGAGGATTCGCGTGCCAGTACGGTGCCATCACTGTTCAATAATGCGCAGGAGGCCAGTTCGGACGAGGTTTCGATTGCAAGGATGATAGCCATCCCGTATTTTAACCCGGCGGCGGGGCCGGCAAAAGCCGGTCCGCGCGCGCGAACCCCGCAGCGGCCCGCGTCCGTTGTAAAATCCCGCCCATGCAAGCCCTCATTCTCGAGCCCGACAATCACGCCGAGGTCGGCGCCGCCCTCTCCGGTGGCTGGACCGTCGCCTGCCTGTGCGCCGCCTGGTGCGGCACCTGCACGTCCTACCGCGCCGCCTTCGACGGCCTGGCGGCGCGCCATCCGGACAAGACCTTCGTCTGGATCGACATCGAAGACCAGGCCGGCGTCGTCGGCGACCTCGACGTCGAGAATTTCCCGACGCTGCTGCTGCAGCGCGGCGACACCGTGGCCTTCTTCGGCACCGTGCTGCCGGACCCGAAGGTGGCCGACCGCCTGATCCAGTCGCAGGCCGGCCTCGACGACGCCGAGCTGACGCGCCTGGCCGCGTCCAGCGACGAACGGCGCGCGTGGCAGCGCGACTGCAACCTGCGCACCTTGCTGGACAACGCGGCGTAGGCGGACGGTTTCCCGCCCACCCTATGCCTGCAGCGCCGGCCGCGGTCCCCAGTCCAGCAACAGCTGCTGCGCGGCGAGCGGCCTGCCATATAGATAACCCTGCGCCCGGTTGCAGCCATGGCGCAGCAGGAAATCGGCCTGGGCCTGGCTTTCGACGCCCTCGGCCACCACTGTCAGGTTCATGCTCTTGCCGAGCTGGATGATGGCGATCGCGATCGCTTCGTCGTTGGCGTCGCTGTCCAGGCCGCCGGAAATGTCGGCGATGAAGCTGCGGTCGATCTTCAGCGCCTGCACCGGCAGTTGCTTGAGGTAGGCCAGCGACGAGTAGCCGGTGCCGAAATCGTCGATCGCCAGTTCGACGCCGATGCGGTGCAGGTCGTTGATGTAGCGCAGCGCGTCGTCGGTATTCATGATCACCGATTCGGTCACCTCCAGTTGCAGCCGCTGCGGCGCCAGGCCGGTGTCGGTGAGCGCCCGGCGTACCAGCGGCGCCACGCTGCCGCGGTCGAACTGGCGTCCCGACAGGTTCACCGCCACCTTCGGCACGTGCAGGCCGGCGTCCTCCCAGCGCACCATCTGGCGGCAGGCTTCTTCCAGCACCCAGGCGCCCAGCTGGGCGATGAAGCCGGTGTCCTCGGCCAGCGGGATAAAGCGGTCCGGCGCCACCGGGCCCAGCTCCGGGCTGTTCCAGCGCACCAGCGCCTCGACGCCGATCAGGTGCCCGCTGCCGATCTCCACCTGCGGCTGGTAGGCCAGCCAGATCTCGTCCTTCTCGATCGCGCGCCGCAGCAGCGCTTCCAGGCGCAGGCGCTCGACGCCCTCGCCGTCCATCGACGGCGCATACAACTGGTAGCCGTTGCGTCCGCGCGCCTTGGCCTGGTACATGGCGACGTCGGCGTTACGCACCAGCACGTTCAAGTCCTGCGCATCCTGCGGGAACAGGCTGATGCCGACGCTGCCGGTGACGAACAGCTCGTAGCCGGAAACCAGCACCGGACGCTCGAACAGCCGCATCAGCTTCTCGGCCACGGCGCGCGCGCCGCGTTCGCCATCGACGTCCTCGAGCAGCACGATGAATTCGTCGCCGCCCAGGCGCGCCAGGGTGTCGCCGTCGCGCAGGCAGGACGACAGCATGCCCGCCACCTGCTTCAGCAACTCGTCGCCGACGTGGTGGCCGAGCGTGTCGTTGACGGTCTTGAAGCGGTCCAGGTCGATGAACATCACCGCCAGCGCCTGTCCCTGGCGCGCCGCCCGCACCATCGAGTGCTGCAGGCGGTCGTGGAACAGCAGGCGGTTCGGCAGCCCGGTGAGCGGGTCGTGGTGCGCCAGGTGGTCGAGCTTGTCCTGCGATTCCTTGACCTTGGTGATGTCCGAGAACACGCACACGTAATGGCTCACCGCCTCGTCGTTCCCGTCGCGCACCGCCGACACGGTCAGCCATTCGAGGTAGTCGTCGCCGTTCTTGCGGGTGCTCCAGATCTCGCCGCGCCAGAAGCCGGTGTCGGCGAGGTCGCCCCACAGCGTTTCGTAAAAGGCGTCGTCGCGCCCGCGGCCGCGGGACAGGCTCGAGTGCCGGCCGAGCGCCTCGATCTCGGTGTAGCCGGTGATCTGGGTGTAGGCCGGGTTGGTGGCGACGATCCTGCCCTGGGCGTCGATGACCATCACGCCGTCCGCGATGTGTTCCAGCACCGTGGCCGCCAGGCGCAGCTTTTCCTCGGCCTGGCGCCGTTCGCTGACGTCGGCGTAGACCCAGATGCTGCCGGCCTGCGGGCGCTCCGGATCGAGCGCGCGCCCGCTCACCATGGCCCAGAACAGGCTGCCGTCGCGGCGCCGGAAGCGGCCTTCGTCGCTGTAGTCCTGGCCCGCCACCAGCAGCGGCGCGCTGCGCGCCAGCCCGTCCTCGTACGCTTCGGCGCAGGGGAACAGCACCTCGATCGAATCGCCCACGAGCGCGCCCTCGGGATAGCCGAACAGCTCGTCGAAGCGGCGGTTGGCCGACACGATGCGGCGCTCGCACACGTGGACCACGCCGAACATCACGTTGTCGAGCAGCGCGCCCTGCTCCGCCAGCAGCGCCTCGATGCGCATCTCGTTGTATTTGCGTTCGCTGACGTCGGAGATGATGCCGTCGATCCAGAAGCCGGCCTCGGTGGCGGCGCCGCCCGGCTGGCCGCTCTCCATCACCCAGCGCTCGACGCCGCCGGCATCGGTAATGCGGTATTCGATTTCATAGGCGCGCCCGGCCTGCACCGCATCCTTGACCATGCGTCGATGGCGGCGCCGGTCCTCGGCGCAGACGATGTCCGACCAGCGCTCGATGCCGCCCTGCAGGAAAATGCCCGCCGGGTAACCGCAGATGTCCTCGATCGCCTCGCTGACGAAATCGATCTTCCCGTCCGGACAGGCGCGGAACACCGCGCCCGGCACCTGGGTCACGATGCTGCGGAAGCGCTCTTCGCGGCGGCCGATGTCCTCGAACAGCTCGCCGATGGCGATGCGCATGCGCTCGAGCTGGCGCCCCAGCCGTCCCAGTTCGTCGTTCGAGGCCGGCGCCAGCGGCGTGTCGAAGCGGCCGCGCGAGAGGTCGTCGGAGAATCCCATCAGCGTGCGCAGCGGCGCCACCAGGCGGCGCTGCAGCAACAGCACGATCAGGAGCAGCGACACCGCCAGCTGGCCGGCCAATACCATCGCGTAGCGCCACTGCTTGGCGCGCAGCTCGTGCTGGCTGTGGCTGTCGTCCATCTCGACCAGCACGCGACCGATCGCCTGGCCCTGCACCACGACGTCGCGTTCGCTGCGCAGCACGTGGCCGGCCGGCGCCTCGCGTGCCTGGCGGTCGATGAAGTCGCCGTCGTCCTGGGTGCGCACCTGCACCCGTACCACCGCCGGATCGCGCATCAGCGAATCGACCAGCGAGCGCGCCGCCTCGGCATTCATGTTCCACAACGATTCCTGCATGCCCAGCGCCAGGATGTCGGCGTTGCGCAGCAAGTCCTCACGCAGCGCACGCCGCGCCACCTGTTGCTCCTGCACGCCGAGCAGCATGTAGCCGCCGAGCGCCGCCGGCAGTGCCAGGCCGCCGAGTACCATCAGCAACAGCGCGCCGTACAGCGAACGGCCATACAGCCGGGCGAGGCGCGACGGCAGCGAAGGCAAGGAAAATCTGGAAACAAAACCCGTGACGGACATGGTGCGCATGGCGGACGCTGGCATCCGCAATATTGTGGCAGATCGATAATGAACCCTTAATCATTGCATTATGCACACAATCGTTGCACTGAGTCACTACATTGATGTAGGAAATGCATTCCTTGCCTGAAACGTGATCGAAATGCCACGCGCGCGTCATGCAGGCCTTGTCCGACGCCGGATGACTTCGGTGACTTCGGGGTCAGAGCACACGTTTCGCAAAGTCCGGGGTCAGGGCACTTTGCGGAGAAATGGTTCCGGGTGTGGAATACGCTCTGCGGTTTGCCGGGAATTTGTGCGCCAGGCACCGGCGGAGCGCAGTGCGCGCTCTATATATGTAGTGGGGACATTGCCCAGCAAAGCGCTCTGATCCCGAATTCAGGGCTGATTGTGCGCTGACCCCGGATTTTGCCGAAGCCGGGCGTTGCGCGCGGCTTGACGCGGTTCAGGTGTTGCGGCGCGGGTAGCCCTGGGCGAGGATGCGCTGCCAGACGATTTCTTTCTGGTCGGCGCTCATCGAGACCCAGTGGGCGACTTCGATCACGGTGCGCCCGCAGCCGCGGCAGATCTCGTCGAAGGTGGTCGAGCAGACCGCCACACAGGGCGTGTCCGGCCGTTCGGCCTGCCGGGCGCAAGCGGGTTCAGCGTGCGGGGCCGACATCGAGCTTGTCCCATCCTGCATGGCCGATCTGTTCCATGGTCTCGATGTTCTTTTCGAAGATATCGGCGGCGTCGGGGAAGGCTTCCACGGCGCGGTCGATGCTGTCTTCGCGCAGCAGCTGCAGGATCGGGTACGGCGCGCGGTTGGTATAGTTCGAGATGTCGTTCGGATCGGTGTCGGCGAACTGGTAGTCCGGGTGGAAGTTCGCGACCTGCAGGTCGCCGTCCAGGCTCATGTCTTCCACGGCGGCGTCGGCCACGTCCAGGAATTCATTGAAGTCCAGGAAATCGTTGAGCACGAAGGGGTGGATCAACAGGGTGGTGTCGATTTTCTCGGGATCGGCGTCGGCCAGGTCCTGCAGCTCGTTCATCAGGGTCTCGAGCAGTTCTTCCGGCGTGCGCGCGGGCGACACGACGTAGCGGACCTGCTCCTTGACATACACCGCCTTCGCGAACGGACAAAGATTCAGGCCGATGACGGCGCGCTCGAGCCAGCGCCGGGTGGCGGCAATGATGGCGTCATCATCGGCGTTGAGGTTGGCAGTGCTCATGGTGATGCTTTCCAAAAATACAAAAAAATGCTGGGCGCAGAGCGCGCATTGTACGCGGACTTTGCGTGCGCTCATAGATTGTCCGGCAAGCCCAGCTAACTTGGGAAGGGTAACGGCAGCACCCGCACGATCGGTCGCCAGGCCGGAAGCGGTTACAAAGATGTCAATAAAAAGGATGTCAACAAATGCTGTTGTATCGGCGAAATATAAGGTACACCCTGGGAGTATCGATATTTTTTCATAGTGAAATTTCTAATATACCCCTGTTAGAATTATCAAATTAAAATTTTTTGTTATCAAAATCAGTAGTCAAAATTTTTTGTAACCGCGCCGACATATTTCTTGACTGTGTCACGGACTGGTCCGTACACTCCGTCTTCTCTCGTCAGTTCTGACGTTCCTGGACGCAACACTGGAAAGCCATGTACGAAACGACCCGCACCCAAGCCCTGGCCCTCGCGCTGATCCTCGCACCTGTCCTCGGCCACGCCGCCGACAGTTCCCCGAGCCCGCTCGTCTCAGGCAGCAGCGCCACCGGCGCGCTGGCGAAAGCCACCCTGCCCCAGGCACTGACCCCGGCCAAGGCCGACGACTACAAGGACCCCGACCTGTGGGCCCGCATCCGCAGCGGCTACGCGATCCCCGACGTCGACAACACCCTGGTTGCCAAGCACATCCAGTGGTACAGCAGCCGTCCGGACTACCTGGCGCGCACCTCGGGCCGCGCCTCGCTCTACCTGTACCACGTGGTGCAGGAACTGGAAAAGCGCGGCATGCCGACCGAACTGGCACTGCTGCCGGTCATCGAATCCGCCTTCAACCCCCAGGCCTTGTCGACCGCCGACGCATCCGGCCTGTGGCAGTTCGTGCCTGGCACCGGGCGCGACTTCAACCTGAAGCAGAACATGTTCAAGGACGAGCGCCGCGGCGTGCTGGCCTCGACCGACGCCGCCCTGACCTACCTGCAACGCCTGTACACCATGTTCGGCGACTGGCAGCTGGCGCTGGCCGCTTATAACTGGGGCGAAGGCAACGTCCAGAAGGCGATCCAGAAAAACCGTTCGCTCGGCAAGCCGACCGATTTCGAAAGCCTGGCCGAACTGATGCCGGCCGAGACCCGCAACTACGTACCCAAGCTGCAGGCGGTCAAGAACATCATCGCCAACCCGGCGCAGTTCGGCGTGAACCTGCCGGTGATCGACAACCAGCCCTACTTCACCACCGTCGACAAGACCTCGGACATCGACCTGGCCGTTGCCGCCCAGCTGGCCGAAATGTCGGTCGACGAGTTCAAGGCGCTCAATCCCCAGTTCAAGAAGCCGGTCATCACCGGCGAATCGACCAAGATCCTGCTGCCGAAGGAAAACGCCGAGAAGTTCCACATGAACCTGGCGCAGTGGGGCCACGCGCTGTCCTCCTGGACCACGCACAAGATCACCTCGGCCAAGGAATCGATCGCCTCGCTGGCGTCGAAGTTCGACACCACGCCGGAAGTGATCCGCCAGGCCAACAACATTCCGCCGCAGATGCGCCTGAAGGCCGGCTCCACCATCCTGGTGCCGAAGACCAGCGCCAGCACCGCCAGCGACATCGCCGAGAACATCATCGACAACGCCCAGGTCGTACTGGAAGCCGATCATGGCGAAGGCAAGCGCAAGGGTGGCAAGCTGAGCGGCGTGCAGCGCATCAAGGCCACTGCGGCCCACGCCGTGGCCGAGATCAAGAGCCGCGTGTCGGGCGGCAGCAAGGCCCGCGCCAGCAGCAACGGCCGCAAGCACCGCTGATTCGCGCGCACCGCCAAGTCGCAAGCACCGCCGATCCGCAGCACGCGCCGCCTCGAGGCGCTGTCTTCCCCCAGCCCGGCCAGCCCTGCGGCGCCGGGCTGGCCGCACTTTTTGCACGGTCCGTGCAAAGAAACCGGAAGTGATGTATAGTGTCGTTTGTGCGCCGCAAAACGCGTAAGCGACCGAGTCGCCGCAGCAGACGCCAAGTAACGAACAGCAGTAAAAATCAGCAGCTTCGCAAGCCCCGGCATCCATTAGGATGCCCTTTCAAAAAGCCCTCCCGCCCTGCGTACCGCATGGGGCCTGAAAACCGTCCGTAGTTTCCGGCGCTTCAGGATTCCCTGAAAAGGTACCATCCCGGCGCAAAGCTTTTGTGCCGAAATCTCTTTCGTTTTTGAGTCATTTCGTATTGTTGGCTCGCGTTGCTATTTTGCGTTCCGCAGATCGCGTGAACGCCCACAGTTTTACCGAAAGTACATAAAACAATGAGTTTTGAATCATTAGGCTTACACGCGTCCATCGTCAAGGCAGTCACCGAAGCCGGCTACGAAAAGCCGACCCCGGTGCAAGAGCAGGCGGTGCCGGCCGGTATCGCCGGCCGTGACATGCTGGTCTCGTCGCAGACCGGTTCCGGCAAGACCGCGGCATTCATGCTGCCGGCACTGAACAAATTTGCCAACGCCGAACCGGCTGCCGCCGGCCGTACCCCGGCGCAGGATGCGCAAGCCGCACGTGCCCGTGGCGAACGCGTCCGTTTCAAGGCCGCCCAGCCGAAGATGCTGGTGCTGACCCCGACCCGCGAACTGGCCCTGCAGGTCACCACCGCGACCGAGCAGTACACCGCGCACATGCGCCGCATCCGCGCCGTCTCGATCCTGGGCGGCATGCCGTATCCGAAACAGATGCAGCTGCTGGCCAAGAACCCGGAAATCCTGGTCGCGACCCCGGGCCGCCTGATCGACCATATGGAATCGGGCAAGATCGACTTCTCGCAACTGGAAATCCTGGTGCTGGACGAGGCCGACCGCATGCTGGACATGGGCTTCATCGAAGACATCGAGAAGATCGTGGCCGCCACCCCGGCCACCCGCCAGACCATGCTGTTCTCGGCCACGCTGGATGGCGTCGTCGGCAACATGGCGCGCCGCATCACCAAGGATCCGCAAGTGATCCAGATCATGAGCGCGACCAACCGCCACGAAAACATCTCGCAGAAGGTGCACTTCGTCGACGACCTGTCGCACAAGAACCGCCTGCTGGACCACCTGCTGCGCGATGAGACGATGGACCAGGCCGTGGTGTTCACCGCGACCAAGCGCGATGCGGACATGATCGCCGACCGCCTGAACATCGCCGGCTTCGCGGCCGCCGCCCTGCACGGCGACATGCACCAGGGTGCGCGCAACCGCACGCTGGACGGCATGCGCCGCGGCCAGGTGCGCGTGCTGGTGGCCACCGACGTCGCCGCGCGCGGCATCGACGTGCCGACCATCACCCACGTGGTGAACTACGACCTGCCGAAGTTCCCCGAGGACTACGTGCACCGTATCGGCCGTACCGGCCGCGCCGGCCGCAACGGCACCGCGGTGTCGCTGGTGAACCATGCCGAAGGCATGAACGTCAAGCGCATCGAGCGCTTCACCAAGCAGACCATCCCGGTCGACGTGGTGATCGGCTTCGAGCCGAAGCGCGCCGCACCGGCACGCACCGGCAACCGTCCGGGCTGGAAGCCGGGCGACGGCCGCAATGCCGCCAAGCCGGGCCAGCGCAGCTTCGCCAAGCCGGGTGCAGGTACCGGTTCGCGTGAAGGCGGCGGTTTCCGCGGCGCCGAAGGCCAGCGTCGCGAAGGCGGCGGCTTCCGCGGCAGCGAAGGCGGCCAGCGCCGCGAGCGTCCGAGCTACGGTTCGTCGCAGCCGCGTTCGGCCGACGGCGCCCGCCGCAGCTTCGGCGATCGTTGATTGCCACTCGCTGATCGCTCACCGCCGATCGATCAAGTGACATGAAAAAGGCTGCTTCGGCAGCCTTTTTCATTGCCGGCGCCTGCTTCGGCCAAACCTTCCGCTACAACGCGCAACTGCGGAAGCCGACAAAGATATCGTCCCGCTCCGGCGTGAAGAAATTCCGGAAATGCGGCGACCGCAACCGCTCCGGCGTTGCGAACGACGCCCCGCGAATCGCCTGCCGGCTGCCGAACCATGGCGCCGAATATTCGCGGTAGCGGTCCGCGGCGAAGCCGGCATACGGCAGGAACGGCGACGCCGTCCACTCCCACAGCGCGCCCCACGCGAACGCCGGCTGGCGCGACAGCGCCGCATGCTCCCATTCCGACTCCGATGGCAGGCGCCGCCCGGCCCAGCTGCACCAGGCCTGGGCCTCGTACAGGCTCACGTGGCGCACCGGCGCCGCCGGGTCGAGCGCGACGCGGCGGCCGAAGCGCAGCTGCCGCCAATCGTCGCCATCGCGGATCCAGTAGCGTGGCGCGGAACGCTCCTGCCCCATCAGCCAGGTCCGTCCGGCATCGCTCCAGTACTGGCTGCGCTGGTAGCCGCCGTCGCGCACGAAGTCCAGGTAGGCCGCATTAGCGACCAGGCCGGCGTCGACCGCGAACGGGGCCACGCGCACCGTCGACGCCGCGCGCTCGTTGTCGAACACGAAGCCGCTGCCCTGCGCGCCGCCGCGCAGGAACACGCCTCCATCGAAGGCGATCTCGCCGGGCGGCGCACCATGCTGCGGCGGCGGCCGCACCGCCGCCAACGAGGACGGCGGCGTCACGCCCAGCGTCTGCAGCGTGTACAGCAGGGCTTCGCCATGCATGTCCTCGTGCGCCAGCGCCAGCCGGTAGGGGTACAGGCCCTGGTCGGTATCCGGTTCGCGCGCCAGGCGGTCGAGGATACGGTCCAGCACCTCGCGGCAATAGGTTTTCAGGGCGCCCGGAGAAGGCAGGTCGAGCGCCCAGCGCGTGCGGTGCGCCACCAGGTTCGAATCGAACCAGTCGTCGCCGCGCGCCAGCAGGCAATCGCCGTTCGCCTCGCCGGGGCTGCTGCCGGTCGCCTCGCGCAGGATGTACCACTCGGCGAACCAGGCCAGGTGGCCGAGCTCCCACAGCGGCGGATTGACGATGGGCAGGCGCGGCACCCGGGCCGGTTCGCCATGGCCGGCGGCGTCCAGGGCGTCGTACAAGGCCAGCGTATAATGCCGCGCATCGCGCAGCATGGCCGCCAATTGGCGCGGGCCGGCCGCGCGGAATGATGTATGCAGTTCAGTCATGCCTGCATTGTAGACCCAAGCCGAACCACCCATGCCACGCCCGCAGATCCTGATCGCCAGTCCCGCCTCCGCCCGCGAAAACAACGGCAACTGGCAAACCGCCAGCCGCTGGCAACGCTTTTTGCGCGCCGGCTACCGGGTGCGCATCGCACCGGGCTGGCACGACGGCGACCCGGTGCCCGATGTGTTGATTGCCCTGCATGCGCGCCGCTCGGCGCCGGCGCTCGACGCGTTCCGGGCCGCGCACCCGGACAAGCCCGCGCTGCTGGTCCTGACCGGCACCGACCTGTATCGCGACATCCACGAAGACAACACGGCGCGCGCCTCGCTCGGCCTTGCCGATGCGCTGGTGGTGCTGCAGCCGGACGGGCTGGCGCAACTGACGCCGGCGCAGCGTGCGAAGGCGCACGTGATCTACCAGTCGGCGCCGCGCCTGCGGCCCTACCGTGGACGCCGCGACCACGCGGACATCGCCATGATCGGTCACCTGCGCCCCGAGAAGGATCCGCTGACCTTCATGCGGGCGGCCGCGCAGGTCGGGATAGCCGCCGCGCGCCTGCTGCACATCGGCGCCGCCCTCGACCCGGCGCTGGCCGGCGCCGCGCGCGCCACCGGGCTGGCGACGCCGCGCTACCGCTGGCTCGGCCCCCTGCCACGCCTGGCAACGCGGCGCCGCCTGCGGCGCTGCCACGCGATGGTCATCGCGTCGCACATGGAAGGCGGCGCCAACGTCATCATCGAAGCCGTGACCAGCGGCGTGCCGGTGCTGGCCTCGCACATCGGCGGCAACGTCGGCATGCTGGGCGAGGATTACGCCGGCTACTTCCCCGCCGGCGATGCGCAGGCGCTGGCATGCCTGATCGAGCGCAGCGTGCTGGATGCGCGCTTTTACGCATGCCTGGCGCGCCAGTGCGCCGCGCGCGCCCACCTGTTCGCCCCTGCGGCCGAGCGAGCGGCCGTCCTCGACTTGGTGGATAATCTGCTTCTCACCCGCAAATAAGCGCTGACCAGCGCCGAACCAACCCTCCGGAATAACCATGACCGACATCGACCAACCCATCAAACTCACTTCCTTCTCCCACGGCGGCGGCTGCGGCTGCAAGATCGCGCCGGGCGTGCTGTCCGAGATCCTGAAGAAGTCGAGCGGCTTCCCGGTGCCGAAGGAACTCATGGTCGGCATCGAGACCGCCGACGACGCCGCCGTCTACAAGCTCAACGACGAGCAGGCGCTGATCGCCACCACCGATTTCTTCATGCCGATCGTCGACGACCCGTTCGACTTCGGCCGTATCGCCGCCACCAACGCCATCTCCGACGTGTACGCGATGGGCGGCACCCCGATCATGGCGCTGGCGCTGGTCGGCATGCCGGTCAACAAGCTGCCGCTGGACACGATCGGCAAGATCATCCAGGGCGGTGAATCGATCTGCGCCGAGGCCGGCATCCCGATCGCCGGCGGCCACACGATCGACTCGGTCGAGCCGATCTACGGCCTGGTGGTGATGGGCCTGGTGCACCCGTCGAAGGTCAAGCGCAACGCCGACGCGCGCGCCGGCGACGTTCTGATCCTCGGCAAGCCATTGGGCGTGGGCGTGCTGTCGGCCGCGCTGAAGAAGGACAAGCTGGATGCCGACGGCTATGCCGCGATGATCGCCAACACCACCAAACTGAACAAGCCGGGCAAGGCACTGGCGCAACTGGAAGGCGTGCACGCGCTGACCGACGTCACCGGCTTCGGCCTGCTCGGCCACCTGCTGGAACTGGCGCGCGGCGCCGGCCTGGCGGCCGAGCTGGAGATGGCGCGGATTCCGCTGCTGCCCGGCGTCGAGGCGCTGGCGCGCGACGGCTATTTCACCGGTGCCTCGGGCCGCAACTGGGACGCCTACGGCCATGATGTCGACCTCGGCGCCGCCGGCGACACCGGCCGCGTGCTGCTGACCGATCCGCAGACCTCGGGCGGGCTGCTGGTGTCGTGCGATCCCGGCAGCGTGGACGAGGTGCTGGCCCTGTTCGCGCGCGAAGGCTTCGAACACGCCGCGGTCATCGGCCGCATGGCGCAAGGCGCGCCGCGCGTGGCGGTGCGCTGAACGCGTTCACACCCGGAACAAGCCCACTTGCCGGTCCGGATGCGTCGCATCCGGATCGATGTCCAGCAGCATCCCATCCTCGCCCGGTATGCGCACCGGCATCATCTGGATCAGGTCGTAGCGCCGCTGCGCCGCATACGCCTTCGACCCGGCAAAGGCGGTCGACTGCGACAGCCAGCCCAGGCTGGCCATGCCGCGTTCGACCAGGGTGCCGCAGCACAGGCCGGAGCCGTACACCCCCACCCGGTACGAGGGCTGGCCCTCGGCGCCGGCGTACAGCGCCGCGTGCACGCCGGTGAAATAATTGCTGACGGCGCCGTCGAGGTCGGCCTGGGTCGCATCGTAGTCGACCGCGAAATAGATCGCCGAGCCGTAAGGCTGGCCGATGATTTCCTTTGCCATCAGGAAGGCCGCCGCGCCGTCGGCCAGGCCCTGGGCGCGATTGAAGAAGCCGGCGCGGGTGCCCGACGTTTCCCATACCACGCCGATGCGCAGGCCGGCGTTGCACAAGGCACGCGCCTCGCCCAGCGACAGATTTTTGGCCGCATTGTGGCTGTAGTAGCGCAGCGCGAAAGCATAGCCCTGCCGCCGGAGCGCCGCGACATGGCGCGTCAGCTCCATGGTCGTGTCCAGGCCTTTGAGTATCGTCATCGTGTCTCCGGATGAAGGAACGCGGGGTCAGCCGTGCTGCGGATCGAGTTCGGCCAGCGGCGCCGGCTGCCGCGGTGCCTGTGCCTGTGACTGTGCCGGCGCCGGCGTCTGCGCCGGTGCATGCACCGGCACCGGCTTGCCCATCTCGGCCAGCAGGCGCACGACCACCGCCAGCAGCAGGACCAGCGCGGCGAAGGCCAGCACGACGGGAAGAGGAAAAACTGCGAACAGGTTATGGCTCATCACATCTCCCGGTCAGGTTTTTCAGTGCGCCGCTTGGCGCGCGGCAAAGGATTGGAACAAGAAGGGACTGTGCCACCTCACCCAACCCAAGTGCTTGATCGAACTCAACGCTGCTTACTGGAAATACGCCGAAAGACAATGTCGCGTTAACCAAACGGCAAGTCATGTATCGCTTGACACACCGAACAAAATTCACTTAGAGTGAATAAATGTTCTCTCCAATGCCTCTGTCGACTTCCCTACCGCTCGCCGGCGCGCTATCGCCGGCAGTCCTGCTACTACGCGCCTGAAAAGCGCTGCCGTACCCACCCGGCACCCCCCCGGCCCCGCCGGACCTTGTAGCCCCAGGAAAGTTGCACCGATGTTTGCCACCACCGAGTCCACGCCCGCAGTCAACGCCACCGCCGCCTTCGCGCCGGCGGCCGCATCGCACGCCGTCCATCCGCATGGCTCGCTGGCGCTATCGCTACCGATCGGTTGCCGGGCCTAGCGTCTCGTGGCCCGTCCGGCAGCCCACGCCACACCGTGCCCGCCTCGGCACCGCGTAAAGAATCCGTCGTTTCGTACCCATTCCAGACTAGGAGCTCCGCCATGTTGACCAACCCCGCCGCCAAATACCGCGCCTTCCCCGCCGTCCCGCTCGCCGACCGCCAGTGGCCCAGCCGTTCCATCACCCAACCGCCGATCTGGATGAGCACCGACCTGCGCGACGGTAACCAGGCGCTGATCGAGCCGATGAGCGTCGACAAGAAGCTGCGTTTCTTCCAGAAGCTGGTGCAGGTCGGCATCAAGGAGATCGAGGTCGGCTTCCCGTCGGCGTCGCAGACCGACTTCGACTTCGTCCGCATGCTGGTCGAAGAGAAACACATCCCGGACGACGTCACCATCATCGTGCTGACCCAGGCGCGCGACGAGCTGATCCGCCGCACCGTCGAATCCTGCATCGGTGCCAAGCAGGCCATCGTGCACGTGTATAACTCGGTGGCGCCGGTGTTCCGGCGCGTCGTGTTCGGCATGGAAAAGGACGAGATCGTGCAGATCGCGGTCAAGGGCACCCAGCTGATCAAGGAACTGGTGGCGCAGCACCCGGAGACTGCCTGGGGCTTCGAGTATTCGCCGGAATCGTTCTCGACGACCGAGCTGGAATTCTCGAAGCAGATCGTCGACGCGGTCAGTGCCGTCTGGCAGCCGACCCCGCAGAACAGGATGATCGTCAACCTGCCTTCCACCGTCGAAGCGGCCACGCCGAATGTGTACGCCGACCAGATCGAGTGGATGTGCCGTCACCTGAACGATCGCGACAGCCTGGTGATCAGCGTGCACCCGCACAACGACCGCGGCACCGCGGTGGCGGCGGCCGAGCTGGCCGTGATGGCCGGCGCCGACCGCGTCGAGGGCTGCTTGTTCGGCAACGGCGAGCGCACCGGCAACGTCGACCTGGTGACGCTTGCGCTGAACCTCTACACCCAGGGGGTGCACCCGGGCCTGGACTTTTCCGACATCGACAGCGTGCGCCAACTGGTCGAGGACTGCAACCAGATCCCGGTGCACCCGCGCCACCCCTACGTGGGCGACCTGGTGTTCACCGCGTTCTCCGGCTCGCACCAGGACGCGATCAAGAAGGGCTTCGCCAAGCAGCAGGCCGACGCCTTGTGGGAAGTGCCCTACCTGCCGATCGACCCGGCCGACCTGGGCCGCAGCTATGACGCCGTGATCCGCGTCAACAGCCAGTCCGGCAAGGGCGGCATGGCCTACCTGCTGGAACAGGAATACGGCCTGGAACTGCCGCGCCGCCTGCAGATCGAATTCTCGCGCGTGGTGCAGCAACACGCCGATGCCACCGGCGGCGAAGTCGCGGCGAGCGACATCCATGCCCTGTTCGCGCGCGAATACTTCGAGCAGGAAGGCGGCGCCTACCAGTACGCTTCGCACCGCATGACCGAGGACAGCGAAGGCGAAGGCGAAGACCGCGTCCAGATCGACGTGACCCTGCAGGAACACCGCACGACGCAGCAGCGCAAGGGCACCGGCAACGGCCCGATCGACGCCTTCGTGAATGCACTCGGCCTGGACGTGCGCCTGATGGACTACCACGAGCACGCGATCGGCTCCGGCGCCGACGCCCGCGCCGCCTGCTACGTCGAACTGCGCCTTGCCAACGGCCCGACCCTGTTCGGTGCCGCGATCGACAGCAATATCCTGACTGCCTCGTTCAAGGCGGTGCTGTCGGCGGTGAACCGCCAGTTGGCGCTGGCCGCGCAGCAGGCCAGGGCCGCCTGACAGGCGAAGGCCCGGGAGGCAAGGGCCCGGGTGCCGTGCGATGGCGGGCAGGATGCGCAAACACGGCGCCCGGCGCTACAATGACGGGATGACGTCGAACCGGAACGATCCCGCCCTCCCCGCCCTGCCTCGAGCTGAACCCCTGCCCCAGGCCGAACGCCTGCCGCCGCGCCCGACCCGCCTCGACGACGAAGCCCGCCACGCGCGCGCGCAGCGCGATGCCCAGGTGCGCGGCGTGGCGTCCATCGCCGGCATGCGCGCAGCGATCGTCGAGGCCGCGCGCAGCCTGCCGGCATTCACCGCCGTGCCGCGCCTCGGCCGGCTCGACGGCGCCGCCTTCCGCGCCCGTGCCGCCGCCGGCCTGCCCTTCCTGGTCGGCGGCGTGGTCGGACGCTGGCCGCTGTGCGCCCTGACCCCGGACGACCTGCTCGAGCGCTTCGGCGCGGTGCCGGTGCGCGCCCGCGTCGGCGATTACGTCAACACCGCGTTCGCGCCGGACCGGGCGATGCGCGACATGACGCTGCGCGCCTATCTCGATCTTTCTACCGCCCCGGAGGGTGAACCCGACGCGCTGCCGCCCTACGTCGGCAACCTGGAGCTGCGCGAGCTGAACGCCCTGTGCCACTGGCCGACCTGGTTCGACAAGATGGGACCGCCGCGCTTCTGGCTGGGACCGGCGCGCACGGTGACGCCGCTGCATTGCGACTACGACGACAATATCTTCGCGCAGGTGTGGGGCCGCAAGCGCATCTTCCTGGCGCCGCCGCACCACGACGCATTCCTCTACACGCGCGAAGCCAATCCGATGCTGTTCGGCTCCCCGTTCGATCCGGAAGCGCCGGATTACGAACGCTTTCCGCTGGCGCGCCGGGCGGCGGTGGTCGAAGTGATCGTCGAGCCGGGCGACATGCTGTACGTGCCGGCCGGCTGGTACCACCAGGTACGGGCCCTGAGTTTTTCGCTGTCGGCCAACCGCTGGGCGCGCGCCCTTCCCTTCGCGCTGCGGTCCGGCTAGCGGGCGGCCCTACGATGCGGTCCTGAGCGGCGCCGGCTCGCGTCCGCCACCCTGCTTCCCCACCCGTTCGTACTCGGCGATGACCTGGGCCCCGAACAGCAGCAGCGTCGCCGCGATCTCGAGGCTGAACATCACCACGATGGCGGTACTCATCGAGCCGTACACCAGGTTGACCTTGGACAGCGTGGTGAAGTACCACACCAGCACGTGGCGCGCGATTTCCCACAGCAGCGCGGCGGTGATGCCGCCCACCAGCGCATGCGACAACGACAGGCGCCCCACCGGCATCACCATGTAGATCGAGGTCAGCACCAGGATCTCGCCCGCCAGCCCGAGCAGGTAGAGCAGCACCCCGGACACCCCGTGCAGCGACCAGCGCCAGCCGAACAGTTCGATGTATTCGCTGCCGATCACCTGCAGCGCGCCGGCCACCAGGGTCACGATCATCACGCCCAGGCCCAGCGCCAGCACGTAGCAGTAGGGCAGCAGCGCCGAGATCAGGAAGTGGCGGCGCCGCACCGAGACCCGGTGCACGAAGATCACGCTCATGGCGTTTTCCAGTACCGTGAAGGCGAGCGAACTGAAAAAGATCATGGTGCCGACCAGCACCCAGGTGATCAGGTCGCGCGTGTCGAGGAAGTGCGCGATCTCGGCCACCATCGACGTCGACTGGCCCGGCACCAGCAGTTCCAGGTAGCGGCGCAGCGTCACCAGGAGCTCGGCCTGGTCGATGAAGTGCGACAGTGCCACCACCACCAGCATCAGGAAGGGCACGATCGAGAGCAGCGCGTAATAGGCGACGGCGCCGGCCAGCAGCAGGCCCTGGTTGGCGCGGAAGCCCTTCAGCGCGGTGAGCGTGAATTCGAGCGGGTGCGCCATGATCCAGGCGTTCGCGCGCCGGTCCAGCACACGCAGGCGCAGGCCGCGCGCGCCTTTCATCTGGCCAGCCTGATGCCGGTGAACTGCCAGCGGCTACCGGCCGGGAAGAAGTTGCGGTAGCTGGCGCGCGCATGGCCGTGCGGCGTGGCGCAGGACGAGCCGCGCAGCACGTACTGGTTGATCATGAATTTGCCGTTGTATTCGCCGAGGGCGCCGACGGCCGGCGCGAAACCGGGATACGGCGCGTAGCTGCTGGAAGTCCATTGCCAGCATTCGCCGAACATCTGGGCCAGGCCGGCGCCGCCGACCGCGCGCGCCTCCGGGTGGAAATGCCGCTCGCGGCGGGAGTCGCCCGAGGCGACCGCCACGCCGCGCGCCGCGAATTCCCACTCGGCTTCGGTCGGCAGGCGCGCGCCGCGCCAGCGCGCGTAGGCGTCGGCCTCGTACAGCGAGACGTGGGTGACCGGCCGCGCCGGGTCCAGTGCCTGCAGGCCGTGCAGGGTGAATTCCCGCCATCCCGCATCCGCGTGCTGCCAGTACAGGGGGTGCCGCAGCTCGCCGGCCGCCGCCCTGTCCCAGCCTTCCGACAGCCACAGCGACGGGTCGCGGTAGCCGCCGGCCTCGATGAATTCGAGGTAGTCGCCGTTGGTCACCAGGGCGGATGCCAGGGCGAACGGCGCCAGGTACTGGCGGTGGCGCGGCGTTTCATTGTCGAAGGCGAAGCCGCGGCCGTCGTGCCCGATCTCGGCCAGGCCGCCGTCGAAGTCGATCCAGGCCGGGGGCTGCGCCGCGGCGGTCGCCGATGAGGTGGCCGGCGCGGGCGCCGCGGCCGGTGTATCCAGGTAGGCCGGATACAAGGGGCTCTGCGCCAGCAGGTGCTTGACGTCGGTGAGGATCAGTTCCTGGTGCTGCTGCTCGTGCTGCAGGCCGAGCGCCACCAGCGCCGCCAACGCCGCATCCGCCGGCTGCGCGGCCAGCAGGCGCCCGATGCGCCGGTCGACGTCGGCACGGTAGGCCAGCACGTCGCGCAGCGCCGGCCGGGTCAGCAAGCCACGGTGCGGGCGCGGGTGCTTGTCGCCGACGCCGTTGTAGTACGAATTGAACAGCACCCGGAACGCCGGATGAAACGGCTGGAAACCCGCTTCGCGCGGCTCCAGGATGAAGGTCTCGAAGAACCAGGTGGTGTGCGCCAGGTGCCACTTGACCGGGCTGGCGTCCGGCATCGACTGGGCGCAACAGTCCTCGGGCGACAGCGATTCGGCCAGGTGCACCGAGCGCTGGCGCACGTGGTCGAATTCGCAGGCGATGGCGGGACGTTCGGATGGGCTTCCCATGGCGGCCTCAATGCGCCGGCAGCGCGCGCGCGTGAATCACGGCGAACCAGCCTTGCGCGTCGGTCCAGACCCGGGACGCGGCGAAGCCCGACTGCTCGAGCAGGCCGACCGCGTCGCTCTGGCGGTACTTGTAGCTGTTTTCGGTGTGGATCCACTCGCCGGCCTCGAAGCGGCGGCTGCCGCCGCGCCAGGCGACCTGCTGCGCGGTCCTGGCTTCCAGGTGCATCTCGACCCGCCCTTCGGGCGCGTTATAGAAGCCGCGGTGGCGCCATGCGCGGATGTCGAAGTCGGCGCCCAGCAGGCGGTTCACGTGGCGCAGCAGGTTCAGGTTGAAGGCGGCGGTGACGCCCAGCGCGTCGTCGTAGGCGGCGTCGAGCACGGCAGCGTCCTTGGCCAGGTCGATGCCGATCAGGATGCCGCCGTCGGGGCCGCACTGGGCGTGCACGCGCCGCAGGAAGGCGCGCGCCTCGTCCGGCGCGAAGTTGCCGATCGAGGAGCCGGGATAGAAGAACAGGCGGCGGCCGTCGTGCGCGCCCTCCGGCAGGCGCCAGGCACTGCTGGAAAAGTCCATGCCCACCGCGTGCATGTCGATGTGCGGAAAGCGCTGGCGCAGGCGCGCCACCGCGTCCTGCAGGAAGTCGGCCGAGATGTCGACCGGGACGTACTGGGCCGGCCGCAGCAGCGGGAACAGGCTGGCCGCCTTGGCGCAATTGCCGGCACCGAGGTCGACCAGGGTGGCGCCGGTGCCGACGGTGGCCGCGATCTCGGCGCCGTGGCGGGCGAAGATGGCGGCTTCGGTGCGCGTCGGGTAGTACTCGGGCAGCTCGCAGATCGCCTCGAACAGTTTGGAACCGAGCGCATCGTACAGGAACTTGGGCGAGATGCAGGCGTGGCGCGCGCGCAGTCCTGCATCGAGTTCGGCATGGTGGTGCGGGCCGGCGCCCTCTGCTTCGGCTGCGGTCGACACGTGGGCATCCTGTGAAATATGGGTCTGCATCAAAACTCCCTGGACGGGCCCGCCACACATGCGGCAAGGCTGAAGTGTTGTTGTTTCAGCCATAATACGCGATTTGTGCCGGATGGCCCGCCGGGCTGCCCAACCGTGCTCGCCCGGCCCGCCCCCCCTGCCCGCGCCCGGCGGCCCCGTCGAGCCGCGCCGTGCTAGAGTAGCGTCTGTCCTTCCTGCCTTCCATTCATGCTCGAACTCGTCAATCTCGGCAAGTCCTACGGCGGCCGCACCGTGCTGGCCCGGCTCTCGCACCGCTTCCAGGCCGGCGAATTCGTCGCCATCATGGGCGAATCCGGCGTCGGCAAGTCGACCCTGCTGAACCTCGTCGCCGGCCTGGACGTCCCGGACAGCGGCGAGGTGCTGGTCGACGGTTCGCCGATGACGGCGCTCGACGACGATGCCGCCACGCGCCTGCGCCGCACCCGCATGGGTTTCATCTTCCAGGCCTTCCATGTGCTGCCGCACCTGAGCCTGGCCCAGAACGTGGCGCTGCCGCTGCTGCTGAACGGCGCCCCCGACCCGGCGCGCGCGACGCGCATGCTGGACGCGGTCGGACTGGGGGGACGCGGCGCCGACTTCCCGCGCCAGTTGTCGGGCGGCGAACTGCAGCGGGTAGCGATCGCGCGCGCCCTGGTGCACCGCCCCGCCCTGCTGCTGGCCGACGAACCTACCGGCAACCTCGACCCGGAAACGGCCGGCGGCATCCTGCACCTGCTGCGCGCCGAGATCAAGGAAAGCGGCGCCGGTGCGATCATGGTGACCCACTCGCACGCCGCCGCGGCCATGGCCGACCGCGTACTGGTGCTGACACGCTCCGGATTGGCTCCCGGCTGAAACAAATAAACGACGTTGATGTAAAGATGAGCTATGTTCCCGTCAGAAAGAACGACGTTCTGGCGCATTTTTCATGAACAGTGCGTCGATCTTGTCAAACTCGTAGTAGCATTCCAACAAAACCCACCCCGCATTGCGCGGGCTCACATCGTGCCATTCCGCTTGTCGCGGAGGGCACGGAGCCGGCGCAAGGCGTCACAACATGCGGTCGGGCATTTCTCCAAAACAGTCGATCAGTCTTGAATGTCATCCACACTGGAGAAATTCATGAGCGTACGGCAGAAAAAACAGGAGTTGCTCGAGGCAATGCACCGAGCGCGCGCAATGGAACCATCGAGCTTCATGCCCAACAAGCTGCTGGACACCCTGATCCAGCGCATGCAGTTGAAGAACGACGCGGAGCTGTGCCGCGTACTGGAAGTGCAGCCGCCGATCATCAGCAAGATCCGCCACCGCAAGCTGAACGTGGGGGCCACGATCCTGCTGCGGATGCACGAAAAGTCGAACATCTCGATCCGCGAGCTGAAGGAACTGACGGCCGAGTCGCGCACGACGCCGGAAGGGCGCGTGCACCACTGAGCGGGATCATTCAGCCGCGGGGCGGCCGGTCTTGAGTTGCGGCAGGCTGGCCAGCACGGCACGCAGGGCGGCCATGTCGAGCTGGCCGAGCAGGGCGACGCCGATGCGCAGCAGTTCGCTCTTCTTGACCTCGAAGCCGGCCTTCAGGCAGGCCTGCTTGACCGCACCGAGCACGGCGTACTCCTGCTCGGGCATGGTGAAACTGTCGCGCACCAGCTGCGGGCGGACCGCTTCGGCGCGTGCCTCCAATGCCGCTGCCGCCTTGGCCGTGGCGGCGCGGCCGCGCGGACTGGCCGGCGCGGCGACCCTGCGGGCGGCTTCCCTGGCGGCCCTGGCCGGACCGGCGTCGGCCTTGGCGGCCTTGGCGGCCTTGGCAAGGGCAGGTTTGGCCACCGGCTTGGCTGCCGTTTTCACGGCCGGCCTGGCTGTCGTTTTCACGGCCGGCTTGGCTACCGGCTTGCCTGCCGTTCCGGGTGCGGCCTTGGCGGCCGCCTTGGCTACTGGCTTGGCCGCCGGCCTGGCCTTTTCCGTTTTGGCGGCCGCCGTGGCGGCGGTCCTTGCCGCCGGCCTGGCCACCGTGGCCGCCGACTTCACTTTCTTTTCCGCGTTGTCCGCCTTGTCCGCGGCTGTTGTCCTGGCCATGCCCGACTCCTGTTGAAACAAGCCAAACAGTATATACGGTTCGGCCCTGCCTTGTAAGGCGTGACGCGTTTGCGCGAGCACAAAGCATTACTCTTCCAGCGCACTAAAGTGGTCGTTTTCGACAAGACAGGATGATCGACGATGCGCAAGCGCTGCTACATCACATTGGGAGCCGCTACCGACGCCGGTGGCAAGGTCGTCACCGCGAGTTCCAGCCTCTCGCTGGACGGCGTCCGGCGCGCGCTCGAGGGCGACCTCGTGGATTGTCCGAACTGCGGCATCGAAGGCCGCATCGTCTGCGACGGCGCGCGCCTGGCCTGCAGCGAGGATGGACGGCGCCCGGCACTGGAGGACGACCTGTGCCAGTGCAACTGCTCGCCGGCGCCGCGCCTGCTGGCCAGCCAGCAGCGCTACCGCCAGTGGCTGGCGGAACCGGCATGAAGCCGGCCCGCGCCGCCGGCGCGCCGCGGCATGCCTATTCCTCCGCCAGCACCGGCGGCGGCACGGCCAGTTCGATCCGGTTGCGGCCCCTGTCCTTGGCCGCGCGCAGCGCCTCGTCGGCGCGCGCCAGCAAGGTCACGTTGCTGTCGTCGGCGCGGATCGTGGTCACGCCGAAGCTGGCGGTCAGCGAGATCATGGCGCGCTCGGTCTTCACGCGCTCCGCCTCGATCGCGGCGCGCATGCGCTCGGCCACCATGGCGGCGTCTTCCAGGCTGGTGCGCGGCAGCAGGATCGCGAACTCCACGCCCACCAGCCGCCCCAGCACGTCGCTGTCGCGCAGCTGGCGCTTGCAGGCCGCGGCCAGCGTCGACAGCACCAGGTCGCCGGCCGGGTGGCCATAGCCGTCGTTGATGCGCTTGAACTGGTCGAGGTCGAACAGCACCAGCGCGGTCGGCTGGCCGGGCCGGCGCGCCAGCGCCATCCACGGCGCCAGCGCCTGGAAGAAACCGCGCCGGTTCGGCACGTCGGTGAGCGGATCGACGACCTCCAGCCTGGCCAGTTCGCCCTGCAGGCGTTCACGTCCCAGCAGCAGCCAGCCGAAGGCGCCCAGCACCGCCAGCAGGTACAGCGCGCCGGTATGCAGCTGGCGCAGCATGTCGTTGGTCATCCAGCCCCAGCCGGCGGGCGCCAGCAGCACCAGCACGCCGCGCGCGCCGACCACCAGCGCCAGCACGCCGGTCGACAGCGCCAGGAAGCGGCGCAGCATCGAGGCTTCGGCCCAGACGCGCGCCAGCGCCACCGCCGCCGACAGGTAGAAGGCGCCCAGGATCAGGGAAGCGGCGAGCGCGCGCAGGCCGATCTGGTCGATCAGGTTGCACACGACGAAGGCGGCGATGGCCAGGCCCAGCAGCGGCATCGTCACGCGGCGCCAGCGCGGGCGTCCGGCGCGTTCCCACTGGGCGCCGGATTCCCAGGCCACGCCGGCGAACACCAGCGCGTACGCGGCCGGGAAGGCGAGCGCTTCGGGCATCACGCCGGCCGCGCCGATCGCCAGCAGCAGCCAGCCGGCCGCCTGGTACTGGCGTCCCCAGCCCCAGGCCGACAGCGCGGCCGGGCGGCCATCGACGTGTTCGAAGAAAAACAGGGCCGCGCACAGGGACAAGTTGCCCAGTGCGAGTGCCAGTACCATCGTGGTCGAGTCCATGGTCGTCTCAGGATGCGTGGCTGTCGGGGGCGCCGCAGGGGGCGCCGATGGTGGGGTGTTCGAGGAACATGGGGTCTCCGCTGGGCTGCAACGGCCAGCTTATCAGAAACCATTCCCCGGTAACAAGACAGACTTGCTTTCCGGCTACCCGGCATGCGCCGCCGGCCGGTGTTCTGCCGCCGGATGCGCTGCCCGCCTGTCGCAGCCGGCTTATGTATACTGGTGCCATGCCCCGCCGCCCGAATTTCGTCGCCGCCCGCGCCGATGCCCACATCCCCGATCCGCCGCTGGTGCGCACCCGCCGCGGCCGGCGCACGCTGGAATTCGAGCCCGGCGACATCCAGAGCGAGATGCTGCTGGCGCGCCCGCATGCGCTGGCGCTCGCGTACACGCGGGCGATGATGGGCTTCGCCCTGTTCGTACCGCGGCCGCGCCATATCCTGATGGTCGGCCTGGGCGGCGGCTCGCTGGTGAAGTTCTGCCACCGTCACTTTCCCGAGTGCCGCATCACCGTGGTGGAACTGCGTGCCGACGTGATCGCGCTGCGCGACCAGTTCATGGTACCGCCCGACGATGCGCGCCTGCGCGTGATCCACGCCGATGCGGTCGACTACATCGGGAGCCTGGCGGGGCGCGCCGGGCGACCAGCCGCCGGCCCGCTCGCGGATGGCTTCGACGTGGTGCTGGTCGACGGCTTCGGCCCCGACGGCCTGCCGTCCGCGCTGGCCGGCGGTGCCTTCTACCGCGATTGCCGCGCCGTGCTGCGCGAAGGCGGCGTGCTGGTGGCGAACGTCTTCACCTACGACCCGCGCTACCGCGCCGTGCTGGAGGCGCTGGACGCGGTGTTCGGCGGCCGTATCTGCTGGCTCGACAAGGCGGCCGGCAATAACCGCATCATATTCGCACTGAACGTCGAGGGTCCCGCCGGCGCTGCCCTGCCCGCCGCCCGCCTGCAACACTACCTGGCCAGGCGCAACGGACTCGGCCTGGGCTGGTTGAACCGGCTGTGCGTGCGCCTGGTCATTGCCTGGATCGCATGGCGATCTGTTCTGGCCCCGCCACAGTCCGGCCCCCTGGAACCCCGATTGTGACGATTTGTTTGCGGAAACAGAGGTTTCTGTGACAAACTGGCCCCGCTCAATGCTCATGAGCAACCTAATTGGTTATAGCTATCGTCTTCCACCCAAGGATTCACTGGATGCCGCGTCGCCGCTTGTCGCTTTCGCTTACGCTTGCCGCTGCCCTCACGCTCGGAGGCGGCCTGGCCGCCACCGCGGCGCTGTCGGCGGCCGTCGCCAGCCTCGAATACGACAACCAGGCGCTGGCGTTCGGGCGCGACGTCGGCATCCGCGTGGCCGCGCTGCGGCAGGGCATGGATGCGGCGGCCGAAGTGCTGAACGTCACCAACCAGCTGTTCGCGACCGTGCAGCCGGTCACGCGCGCCCAGTTCCATGATTTCACCACGCCGCTGCTCAAGCGCAATCCCTACATCCGGGCCTTCAACTTCCACCGCATCGTCCCCGATGCCGAACGCGCCGCCTTCGAGGCCGGCCTGCAGCGCGTGCGCCCGGGCACGGTGCTGCGCGAGCTGCAAGTCGACGCGCGCGGACAGGCGCTGGTGCCGGCGCGGCGCCATGCCGAATACCTCGTGGTCGACTACCTGGAACCGATGCGCGGCAACGAGCTGGCCTTCGGCCTGAACGTCGGCGCCAACATCGAAGTCACGCGCGCGGTCGAACGCGCGCGCCGCACCGGGCAAGCCACCGCCACCAGCCTGATGCGCCTTGCGCAGGACCCGGCGGGCCGGCCCAGCTTCGAGGTGGTGATGCCGGTCTACGATGCCAACGAGCGCCTGATCGGCGACACCGCCGCGGTGGTCTGCGTACAGGCGCTGGCCCGGGCCGCGCTGGCGCGCACCGGGCTGCTGGAAGACCGCAGCATCGTGCTGCACGTGTACGCCGGCGACCGCGCCCTGCCCGGCAAGCTGGTGTACACCAACCACGATGGCGAACACACCGAAGGCGCGCTGCCGGCGCCGCCCCTGCCCTGGCTGGCCGGCGAGTACAGCGGGCGCGCGCTGGACGGCTTCTCCATCGGCGGCCAGCCCTGGACCGTGGAAGCACTGGCCGCGCCGCGCCCGTGGCTGGCCGACCACCTGGGCTCGACCCTGATGCTGGCCGGCGGCGTGCTGGCCACGCTGCTCTTGACCGCCTTCGTGCAGGCGGCCGGCAAGCGCACGCGCAAGGTGCACGAACTGGTGCGCGAGCGCACCGCCGACCTGAAGCTGACCAACCAGCGCCTGATCGACGACGTGCTGGCCCGCAAGCGCACCGAACAGGCGCTGCAGGAAAGCGAACAGCGCTTCCGCCAGCTGGTCGCGATGTCGTCGGACTGGTACTGGGAGCAGGACGAGGCGTTCCGCTTCGTGGCGATGACCGGCGATTTCACCGAGAAGTCCGGCATCGGCCTCGAACGCATCATGGGCAAGACGCGCTGGGAGCTGGTGCCCTCGCTGGCCGACAGCGAAGGCGGACGCGAACACATCGCCGCGCTGGAAGCGCATGCGCCGTTCAAGAACCTGGAATACCGCGCCGTCGACGACCACGGCGACGAACGCTGGTACTGCATCAACGGCGAGCCGACCTTCGACGCACACGGCCGCTTCACCGGCTACCGCGGCACCGGCAGCGACATCACGGCGCGCAAGCTCACCGAGCAGCGCGTGCACCACGTGGCCCAGCACGACGTGCTGACGGGCCTGCCCAACCGTTCGCTGCTGCAGGACCGCCTTGGCCAGGCGGTGGCCTGGTCCGCCCGCAACGGACGCCCGGTGTGGGTGATGCTGATCGACCTCGACCGCTTCAAGTACGTCAACGACAGCATGGGCCACAAGGCCGGCGACGTGCTCCTGATGACGGTGGCGGCACGCCTGCGCAACGCGCTGCGCGACACCGACACCGTGGCGCGCCTGTCCGGCGACGAGTTCGTGGTGATCCTGTCCGAGCACAGCGAGCCGCTCACCCCCGAGATCGTGCAGCGCGTGATGGATTCGGTGGCACAGCCGGTCCTGCTCGGCAGCCGCGAATTCTTCGTCACCTGCAGCGTCGGCGTGGCCGTCTACCCGAGCGACGGCACCCCGTCCGACAGCCTGATCGAGCACGCCGACATCGCGATGTACCGCGCCAAGAAGCTGGGCCGCAACAACTTCCAGTTCTACACACCGGCGATGAACGAGGAGTCGGTCGAGCGCGTGCGCATCGAGAGCGGCCTGCGCAGCGCGCTGGAACGCAACGAATTCGTGCTGCACTACCAGCCCCAGGTCGACCTGCAGAGCGGCCGCGTCGTCGGCATGGAAGCGCTGATCCGCTGGCAGCATCCGGAACTGGGCATGGTGCCGCCGTCGCGCTTCGTCGGCGTGGCCGAGGACACCGGCCTGATCGTCCCGATCGGGGCCTGGGTGATGCGCACCGCCTGCGCCCAGAACAAGGCCTGGCAGGCGGCCGGCCTGGGCAGCCTGCGGGTGGCGGTCAACCTGTCGGCGCGCCAGTTCAGCGCCGCCGACCTGTTGCCGGGCATCGAAGCGGCGCTGCGCGACACCGGCCTGGACCCGTCCTGCCTGGAACTGGAACTGACCGAGAGCCTGTTCATGGGCGACATCACGCCCGCGGTGGAATTGCTGCACCGCATGAAGGCGCTCGGTGTGACGCTCTCGATCGACGATTTCGGCACCGGTTATTCGAGCTTTTCATACCTGTCGCGCTTCCCGATCGACGTGCTGAAGATCGACCGCTCGTTCGTCTCGGACATCACGCACGACGCCAACGACGCCGCGATCGTCGATTCGATCATCGCGCTGGCGCACAACTTGCGCCTGTCGGTGATCGCGGAAGGGGTGGAAACGGCCGAACAGCTGGACTACCTGCGGCGCCAGGGCTGCGACGAAATGCAGGGATATTATTTCTCGCGCCCGCTGCCGGCGCACGAGTTCGAACAGCTATTGCACCAGCGCCGCAGCCTGGAGGCAAACGACAATCCGACGCAAGTTGCGGCCTGAAAATAAATCGCGGGCAGCATTTAGGGGTGGCTTAAACGATATCGTTCACCTAGAATAGCTTTTGGTTTAATGACAACAGCTATACCGAACATGATGAGAGATACCATGAACGCCGACACCGCGATCCTGGAACAGCGCAAGCCACGCACCGACATGCGCACCCGCGACCTGGTCAACCAGGCCGTGGCTTCGGTCCCCAGCCTGGGGCTGCAGCGCGCCGCCGAATTCCTGGCGGCCATGAACATACCGGCCGAGATCGCGGTACGCACCCTGGTCTATCCGCACCGGCGCCGGGCCGGCTGAGCACAGTCGTCCCGGCGCGGCACGCCGTCAGCGCTGCGGTTCCTGGGCGCTGATGTCGGCCAGCGACTCGCGGCCGCGCGGCGTCAGGTCGTAGCCTCCTTCCGCCCGCGCGGCGATGTGCGACTTGCGGCTCAGGAACTGGACCACGTCGTCGTCGAGCGCGGCCGTGGCATCGGCGTCGAGCGCGCGCAGGGCCTGCACGCAGCGGCGCAGGAACAGCACTTCCTGTCCCTTGGCGGTCAGCGTCACGCTGCCATTGCGCTCGTACTGCACCATCTTCAGTCCCGACAGGCGCTTGGTGTTGCGCCCGACACAGGCGTTCACGCGGTCGCTGCGGGCACCGCGGCGGATCCATTCGAGGGCGTCGTATTCGTCGCCCGTCAGTTTTTCGTTCTTCATTACGGCTTTCAACGGAAACAAGCCGCCATGGTAACCGCGGCCGGCGTGTCCGGCAACCTGCCGCGGGCATTCTTCCGCTTACCTGAGGACGCGGCGCGCCGCCCATACCAGGCCGGCGCCGGCCAGCACGCCCAACGCCACGGCCGCCGCCTGGCGCTGGCGCGAGTCCAGCGCGTACAGAAGCGAACCCGGCAGCGTGCTGCGTCCGAGGTAAATCTTGTTGTGCAAGGTGTTGCCCATCATGGCGTTTCTCCTCCGGTAACTTGGCCAATAAGCCATTATAGAAATTTTGTCCACGGCTTATGTGCGCTGACGTACGAACACAGCATTATTTGTCCGCAAAGCAAAATATCAAGTCGCTTTCCCTGGCGCTGCGAATCTATTGCGCGCCGGTGCGCGCCATGGACTGTTAGGATCAGGTCAACATGACAACGCAATAGGAGCAAGCCATGAACACTTCCATCCCCAAACCAGACCCGGGCGCAAAAGGCAGCGGCATGCTGCACGAAGCCGACATCGGCAGCGGCGAACGCTCGCCGGGCCAGCAGGAAACCGATCAGATGATCAAGGAAATCCCGCCCCTGAACGGCACGGTACCGGACCAGGACGGCAAGCCGGGCGCGCAGTAGGCGCCCCGCTGATTCTACCCGCGCCTAGGCCGCCTTCACGGGCGGCGTGGGCGCATCCGGTTCCTGCACCGGCGCGCGCGACGGCGCCGGGACGTCGTCCGGGTCCGGGCTCGGCGGCGGGATATCCGGATCGGTCGTATCCGGCGTGTTCGGGTCCGGCGTCGAATGGGCGCGAATGACGCGGTCCTGCATCGATCCTCGTTCCTGCATGCTCATCATCGTTCCTCCAATATGAAAACCGCCGGCAGCACGGCATGCGAGCCATGCTGCCGGCGGTCGTGTCACGTGACGCGGTGTGCGGTCAATCAGTGGTTCTGCTTCTGCTTGGCGCCGCCGCCCGCGCCTTCGCCGGTGCCGGCCTTGACACGCGACTTGGCGTCATGGCTGCTCTTGTCCTCCTTGCCGGCGCGCTGCTTGGCCAGGTCCTGTTCCGACATGTGTTCCGACTGCTTGTTCTGGGTACCGCTGGATTTCGACTGGGTCATGATGATTCTCCTTTGGTGGGTGAAAAAGCAAGGGCGTTCAAACCCGTTGCCGTTTTGCGCAGCCTAGCATGGAAGAACGCGGGCGGTTTTCAATCGTGCGCGGCTGCTGCGGATGCGGCGCCGTGCACCGATGGACTTGCCCGGTGGACTTGCTATAGTGGCGTTTTGTCACCGGGATACCGCATGCCTCGCCTCATCGCTTCCACTCTCGGCGTCCTGCTCGCCGCCGCATCGCTGGCCGCGGTGGCCGCAGTGGCAGTCTCCGCCGACACCGACCACGCCGTTCCGGCGGCGCCGATGAAACTGGCCGACTACATGGCCCTGGGCGGTCCGGCGCCGAGCGCCACCTTCGCCTACGGCGCCGCACCCTCGCAATACGCCGAGCTGTTCCTTCCGGCCGGCAAAGGACCGTTCCCGGTGGCGGTACTGGTGCACGGCGGCTGCTGGACGAAGGAATTCGGCGGCATCGCCCAGCTGCGCAACCTGGCCGGCGCGCTGGCGGCGCAAGGGATCGCGGCCTGGAACGTGGAATACCGGCGCGTCGACGAAGCCGGCGGCGGCTATCCCGGCACCTACCAGGACATGAACGCGGCGCTGGCCACCCTGGCGGCCCAGGCCAGGCGCTATCCGCTCGACCTCGAACGCCTGGTCGCGGTCGGCCACTCGGCCGGCGGCCAGCTGGCGCAATGGATGGCGGGACGCGCGCGCATCCCGGCGTCCAGTCCGCTGGCCGCGCCGGCTTCGCCCCAGGTCAGGCGCGTGGTCAGCCTGGGTGGCCTGGCCGACCTGCGGCGCGAAGCGGCCCTGATCAAGTCGAGCTGCGGCCGCGACCTGGTCCAGCTGGCCGGCACACCGGGCCCGGCGCGGCCGGACGTGTTCGTCGACACCAATGCCGCCGAGCTGCTGCCCAACGGCAGCCGGACCGTCCTGGTCACCGGGGAACTGGACAAGGTCTCGCCACCGCGCGTGGCCCACGATTACGCGCAGCGCGCACGCGCCGCCGGCGATGCCGCCGAGGTCGTGATCCTGCCGGGCGCCAGCCACTACGACGAAGTCGCGGCCAGCTCGGCGTCGTGGCCGCGCGTGCTGGCGGCGATCCGCGCGGCGCTTGCCGCCGAATAGGCTCAGCCGGACGTCGTGACGCGTCTGGCCAGGCGCTGCTCGATCGTCACGTCTTCCAGGGCCACCGCGACGCATGGCAGGATATAGCCGTCGCGCTTTTCTTCGGGCGAGAGTCCCGGCCATTCGACCAGGTGGCGCACCCGGCCGGCGCTGCCGGCGCCGCCATCGGCCGTGCCGGCCACGCGGCAGATGCAGGTGCGGCAGGTGCCGTTGCGGCAGGAACTGGGCAGTTCGATGCCGGCCTGCTCGGCCGCGCGCAGGATGGGGGTATCGGCGTCCGCCGGGAACGACCAGCCGGCCGGCTGGAGCGTGATGATCGATGTGCTCATGGCGCGATTGTAGCTGCGATCGCATCTGCAAGCAGGCGCCGGCAAGTGGCGGCGGCGGGCCTGCGCCGGGCGGCGTGCGGGCACCCAGGCTTGGGTTCGTTCCCGCACAGACCATGCTTGGGGGCAGCATTAGCCTGACAGTTCCGAAGCAAGAACAGCAGGTGCCTTATGAAGACTCAACGCCTCACCCTCGTGGCCGCCCTGCTCGGCGCCGCATTCTCCGCCGCCGCCGCGCAACAGCAGCCCCAGACGCAGCCGCAAGCCAGCACCCAGCCGAAGCCGGCGGCGCAGGCCCGCCCCGCGGGCGCACCGGCGCCGGCCGCCGCGCCCATGGCCCAGCCGACATTCATCCTCGCGCCGACCGCGAAAGCCACGCCGAATGCCGCGGCACCGGCACCGGCACCGGCCCAGCCGCCGGCCTCCCCACAACCATCGTCACAGCCGGCCGCGCAACCGCCCGCCGCCGCCGCCCAGAGCAGCATGCCGTCCGAGACCGCGGCACTGGACCCGGCCGCCCAGCAAGCCGAGTTCGAACGCCTGCTGCGCGCCCAGGTCCTGCTCGACCGCGCCCACTTCTCGCCCGGCGAGATCGACGGCGCCTTCGGCTCCAACATGCGCCAGGCACTGTCCGGTTTCCAGAAGGCGCGCAAGCTGCCGGTGACCGGCAAGCTGGACGAGGCCACCTGGAACGCCCTGAACGCCGACACCGCCCCGACCCTGGTCAGCTACTCGCTGGCCGACGCCGACGTGGCCGGCCCGTTCCGCCCGGTCCCGACCGAGATGATGGACAAGGCCAAGCTGCCGGCGCTCGGCTACGCGACCCCGGCCGAGGGCCTGGGCGAGAAATTCCACGCCAGCCCGGCCCTCGTCGAAAAGCTCAACGGGGGCAAGAACCTGGCCCGCCCGGGCGAACTGATCGTGGTGCCGAACGTCGTCGGCACCCCGCCGCTGGCCCCGGCCGCGCGCGTGGTGGTCTACAACGAAGCCCGCATCCTGACCCTGCAGGACACCGCCGGCAACCTGCTGGCCCAGTACCCGGCCTCCACCGGCAGCGAGCACGACCCGCTGCCGATCGGCGAATGGAAGATCGAAGGCGTGTACCGTAACCCGACCTACCACTACAACCCGAAACTGTTCTGGGACGCCAGCCCCGGCGACAAGAAAGCCACCGTGCCCGCCGGCCCCAACAACCCGGTCGGCGTGGCCTGGATCGATTTGTCCAAGCCCCACTATGGCATCCATGGCACCCCGGTGCCTGGCATGGTGGGCAAGAGCGAGTCGCACGGCTGCATCCGCCTGACCAACTGGAGCGCGGCCGAGGTGGCGGGACTGGTGAAGGCCGGTACGGAAGTCGTGCTGCGCGACTGATGGATCGCTTGCCGCAACAACGATAACGAGGAGACTGCGATGCGATGGTTGATGACCTTCCTGCTTGGCGTGGTGGTGGGCGCCGGCGGCCTGTTCGTCTGGCTGCGCCAGATGCCGCATGAGGCCGATCCCGCCGTGGCGGTGCGCACCGGCTCGCTGCCGGCGCCGCCGCCGGCGGGATCGGACCTGGAAAAGCAGTTGCCGCCGCCGCCCACCGTCATCCCCGATCTCACCGAAGTCGATTTGCCGCTGCGTCCGGCCAGCATCGACCAGTCGAGCACGCCGTCGACGGTTGCCTCGGCCTCGGCCGCGTCCGTCCCGCCGGGCAAGTTGATGGTGCCGGTCGACGGCCTCCCCCTGTCCCAGGTCAAGGACACCTTCGACCAGCCGCGCGGCAACGAGCGCCACCACGAAGCGCTGGACATCATGGCGCCGAAAGGCACCAGGGTAGTGGCGGCGGCCGACGGCAAGATCGCCAAGCTGTTCACCAGCAAGCCGGGCGGCCTGACCGTCTACGTGTTCGACCCGAGCGAGAAGTACGCGTATTACTACGCCCACCTCGACCGCTATGCCGACGGCCTGCAGGAAGGCGCCGAGATCAAGCGCGGCGATCCGCTCGGCTTCGTCGGCGTGAGCGGCAATTCGGCCCCGAACGCGCCGCACCTGCACTTCGCGGTATTCGAGCTGACGCCCGAGAAGCAGTGGTGGAAAGGGACGCCGGTAAATCCGTATCCCTTGCTGGCGAACTAAGAGCCTATCCCAGTCGGCCCGAATCGCACCTGACGCCTGGCGCGCGTGGCCGGCGTCGCTCGTCCTTGCATCGTCATTCGCTTCTCCCTTCCTACTGGGATAGGCTGTAAGTCCGCGCACAAGTTGCCGCAACAATCAGCCGCCTGAGGGCGGCTTTGTTTTGCCGCCACCAAAACCCATTCGTCGACGCCGGCGGCGATACGGATCGTGGTTCAGGCAGCCCACGCACAACGCGCTTTCGTTGCCTATATACAACTTTACATGCCGTAGCAGGCAAAATTTCCCAGGTGCATGTATACTGACCGCTTTCCCGCATCGTCCGGCGCGTTGTCCGCGCGATGTCATGACTTGCCTGTTTTTCCAATGAAATCACGCCAACTTACCGTTTTCCTGGGTGGCTATCTGGTCACGGTCCCTGTCCTTGCCCGCCTGTACCACAGCTTTTCCGGAAGCGCGTCCGTCGCCAGCATCGCCACCTGCCTCGCCATCGCCCTGTTGATCGGATTCGCGGCCGGCACCTCCGAGACAGCCGCCAGGCATGGCACCAGTTTCGCACTTGCCTCGTTCTGCGGCGCGTTCACGATCCTGCTGTCGTTCTGCCTGGACAGGGCCGGCATGGCCGTCATCGCCCTGCCTTATGTGTTCTTCTGGACGAATGCCGCCTGGATGGGACTGCAAGGGGCCCGGCTCTGCCGGACCGCTCTGAACACGCCGTCGGCGCAGTAAGGGGTACGCCGACGCTCGCTTCGGGTACAGCGGGCCATGGCGAAAAAGCCAGCGGCGAAAAGACCCGCTGGTCCATACCATCAAACTTTTGCAAACAAATCAGTATCAGCCAGTTTCGTAATAGCTGTACTGTTCGTTGTTATCGGTGGGGCGAATGGCCCATAAATAGCGGCTGCCTTGCACCTTGCCGATCTTTTGCCTGAATTCCTTGACGACTTCCTCGTCATACGCTCTTTTCCCGGAGCACGACGTTTCCCGTTGCCGATTAAACCAAGGCAGGCAACTGTAGGTTTCGATGAAATTGGCAATCAGGTCCGCCTCGACGTATTGGCAGAGGTTGGGGTCGTTTTTCCTGACACAGTCGACCACCCGCACTTCAATTTCGGCCGACACACAATGAAAATGGCCACGAACCTTCGTGGCCATTTTCATTCAAGATTTGCGCGGCAATGCCAGTCTATTGCGGCGCCGCTTCGTCCACGTCGGTCCCGACATTGATCGCGGCATATGCGCGCTGCACCGCGATCGATTCGCGGCTCCCCTTGCCGTACAACTCCTCGGCCGACTCGATCATCTTGGCGCGCGCCTCGGCATAGTTGGTGCTGGACGTGAACTTGGTCGTGTTCGCCTTGAACCAGATCCGGTAGGCCTTGTCCATGCCGATGCCGGTCATGGCGGTCGGGGTCTTGACCAGGTACTTGCTGAAGGTATCGCCGTTCTTGTCGTTGTCCGAACCCTGCGACAGGAAATAGAACATGCGGTTGTTCGGGCCGCTGCTGTAATGCACGTCGAGGCGCTTGAGCGAGTTGCTCCAGGCGTCCGGGCTGCTGCCGTCCTTGCTCGGCTTGGTCATCCAGCGCAGCGGGGTGCCGCTCTTGCTGATTTCCTTGCCCAGTACCCAGTCGTTGCCGGTGAGCGGAACGGTCTCGCCCTTCCCGCCCGCGCGCGCATACGCTTCCACGATTTCGCCGTTGATGTCGGACGCGGACTCGTTCAGGCCGCCCGATTCGCCGGAATAGGTCAGGTTCGAGGTGGCGGCGGTGACGCCGTGGCCCATCTCGTGGCCGATCACGTCGATCGAGCCCAGGCTGTTGAAGCTGGCGCCGTCGCCGATGAACATGCAGCGGCAGGTGTCGCTGTAGTAGGCGTTGTCGTAGGCCGTGTTGACGTGGGCCGCGATGTAGGTCGAGGTGTTGTTGCCGTCCAGCGAGAGCCAGTTGAACACGTTCTTCAGCGCGTCGTAGGTGTTCATCAGGCCCCACATCGCGTTGACGGCGGCGGTCTGGCCGTTGGCGTTGGTCGTCGAGCCGCCGGCGATGTACTGCTTGCCGTCGCCCCAGACGTTCTCGGCCCCTTCGCTGACGTAGACATTGCCGGCGCTGGTGCCGTGGTTGGCGTTGGTGATCGCCATCGCGCCGAAGGTGCCGCCGGTGCCGCGGCTGTCGTCGATCATCTTGTACTTGCCGTCGACCAGCGTGGTGTTGATCGGCACTTCGCCGTTGTACTGGCTCTTGCCCACGCCGACCACGGTCTGCAGCATGTTCCACTGGTCGAGGATGCGACCGTCGCGCGCGCTGACCACGGTGTCGTGGTAGACCGGCTTTTCGTCCGCGTGCATGCGGGTATGTACCAGGTAGGCCAGTTCGTAGTGGTCGACCACCTCTTCCACGTCGAGCGCGTTGAGTTCCTGCTCGGGCTTGTCGCGCGCGCCGGACACGCGCTCGGTGCGCATCACCGGGTAGATGATCAGTTCGGCGCTGGGCGGGGCCACGTGACGCATTTCCTTGCCCAGCGAGGCCAGCGCGGCGTCGATCGCGGCTTTCGAGGAAATCGCGGGGACCACGCCGAAGTCGGCACCGGGTGCGGCGCCCGCACCCGCGCCCTTGGCCAGGCCGAGGCGTCGCTCGGAGGCCGACTCGGACTGGATGCGCCCGCCCGCATCGGTGACGACCACCGACTCCGAGCCGAACACGCGCACACCCTTGAAAGTGTGAGCCACGCGCACGACCTGGGTGCCCTGCACGCCGGGATGCTGGGCAACGATGGCGAAGCCATGGCGGGCATCCAGCCCGCGCCCGGTGCGGTGCGCTTCCAGTTGGGCCAGCAGCGCCGCGCGCGATTGCGCCGTCGACGCCACCGGCGCGCTCATGGTGGCCACGGGTGCCACGGCGGCCGCGGCGGAAAGCGCCAGGGTACCGGCGCCCAGCGACACCAGCAAGGTCAGCAAGTTCGTACGCTTGTTCATCTCGTCTCCATTCGGTAGGGGTGACTACCAAAGTGTGGACGAGCTCGCTTAAAGGGACTTGCTCAAACGCAAAAACCCCCACGGCGGTGCGAAACCGCGGTGAGGGTGGCGTGCAAATATGCTACAGGGACTGGCGGATGGCCCGGCGGTCCGGCAGGCGCTCGGCGCTCGCAGGATCAGCGCTCGCGGCGGCGCATCAGGTAGACCGCCGCGCCGAGCACGGCGCCGCCGATGGCGACCTTCTTCACCAAGCCGGCCTTGTTGTGCTGCCATTCGGACTTGATGCCCATCTCGGCCAGCACGTTCGGCACCTTGCCCTTGGCCAGGTCTTCGCCGATGCCCTCGACCACGTTGACGCGGTCGGCGGCCAGCAGCAGCAGCCAGTGGCGCATGTCGTTCTCGGCCCAGCGGAAGGCGGCGCGCCGCATCATGCCGGACAAACCGCTCGGCGGCTGCGCGGTACCGAAGATCGGGGTGATGCCGGGACGCTCGGTCGACACCAGCACCTCGACGTTCTGCTCCTGCTGGGTGACCTTGCCGGTCGGCTCGGGAATGAAGCGCGGCGGGGTGCGCTCCATCGGCACGCCGGGGCGGTCCTTGCGGTCGAGGTCGGCGCCCCAGCCGTTGATATGGGCCAGCTGCTCGCGCGTCGGACGCGGCGGCGCTTCCGGATAATCGTTCTGGAACTTGTCGGTGTGGCCGTTATGGTGGTGCTGGTGCGAATGCGGATCGACTTCGTGGGAAGTTTTCATGGGTGCTCCTTAATTCTGTGCGCCGGACTTGACGGTCTGGACTTCGCGGGCCGACGGCGGGATCAGGACGGTCTTGATGCACTCGTCCAGCTTGCTCGAGAAGATGTGATAGGCGTCCGCCACCTCTTCCAGCGGAATGCGGTGGGTGATGATTTCCTTCGGATTCAGGCGCCCGGCGCGGATGTGCTCGATCAGGCGCGGCAGGTGGCGCTTGACGCTGGCCTGGTTGGCGCGGATCGTCAGGCCCTTGTTCAGGACGTTGCCGACCGGGACCGCGTTGAAGGTCGGACCGTACACACCGACGATGGAGACGTTGCCGCCCTTGCGCACCGAGTTGATCGCCCAGTGCAGCACGATCGACGAGCCGGCCTGGGCCTTCATCAGGCGGCCGGTCAGGGTCTGCGCGATCGAACCGGCGGCGTCGCCGCCGACGCAGTCGATGGTCACGTCGGCGCCCATCCAGTCGGTCATCTTCTTGATGTGCTCGGCCATGTCGTTGACCTCGCGGAAGTTCACCACCTCGCACTGCGCGTAGCGCTTGACGAATTCCAGGCGGTAATCGACTTCGTCGACCACGATCACGCGGCCGGCGCCCATCAGCCATGACGACTTGGCGGCCATGATGCCGATCGGACCGGCGCCGAAAATGACGACGGTGTCGCCTTCCTTGATGTCGCCCATCTCGGCCGCCTGGTAGCCGGTCGGCACGACGTCGGTGAGCAGCACGGCGTCTTCGTCATGGATGTCGTCCGGGATCACCATCGGACCGACATCGGCCATCGGCACGCGCACGTATTCGGCCTGGCCGCCATTGTAGCCGCCAGCCGTGTGCGAGTAGCCGTAGATGCCGCCCACTGCGGTGGCTTGCGGATTCGTGTTGTGGCAATTGCCGTAGAGCTCATGCTTGCAGAAGAAGCAGTTACCGCAGAAGAGGTTGAACGGCACCAGCACGCGGTCCCCCACCTTCAGGGTCTTGACCTCGGACCCGATGTCGACCACTTCACCGATGAATTCGTGGCCGAAGGTGTGGCCGACACGGGTGTCCGGCACCATCCCATGGTACAGGTGCAGGTCGGAGCCGCAGATACAGGCACGGGTCACGCGCACGATGGCGTCGCCCGGGTGTTCGATGACGGGATCGGGCTTGTGGTCGGCGCGCACGCGATACGGACCGCGGTAGTTCATTGCCAGCATGGAGTCCTCCAAAAGATTGACAGTCCGCAGATGAGTCGGACCTTTGGCTTAACCTTATGACAAAACGTGGAGGAAGGCGATACGCGCACGGAAACGAACTACGGGTTTTTGAATAATTTCTCCGCTTATTGCAGGCCTTTGTTTTTAAAAGGAAATTTTATATAAAATAATATTCCAAAAGGAAACGGCCGCGTCGCCGCGGCCGTTCCGGTATCACGCTGCGCCGTGCTTACAACTGGCGCGCATCGAAGGTATTGCACTGCTCGACCGAGCCGCTTTCCAGTCCCTTCTTGAACCAGCGCATGCGCTGGGCCGAGGTGCCGTGGGTGAACGAGTCCGGCACCACCTCGCCGCGCGCCTGGCGCTGCAGGGCGTCGTCGCCGATCGCACTGGCGGCGGCCAGCGCCGATTCGACATCGCCCTGCTGGATGATCTGTTTGGTCTGGTCGGTATGGTGGGCCCAGACGCCGGCGAAGCAGTCGGCCTGCAATTCGACCCGCACCGACAGCGCATTGCCCTGGCTTTCCGACAGCTGCTGGCGGGCGTTGTTGACCTTGCCGGAAATGCCCAGCAGGTTCTGCACGTGGTGGCCCACCTCGTGCGCGATCACGTAGGCCTGGGTAAACTCACCCGATACGTGGAAACGCTTCTGCATCAGCTGGAAAAAGGACAGGTCGATGTAGACCTTGCGGTCAGCCGGGCAATAGAATGGCCCGACCGCGCTTTCGCCGGCGCCGCAGCCGCCGGTCGAGGTGCGACCGGAAAACAGCACCAGCCTCGGCGGCTGGTAGGTGGCACCATTGGCCTGGAAGATCTGGCCCCAGGTGGTTTCCGTATACTTGAGCACCGTGCTCACGAACTGGGTTTCGCGATCGTTGGCAGGCGGGTGCGCCGGTGCCTGCTGCTGCACATGGGCCGGCGAGCCGCCTCCCGAGAGCAGGCTCAGGATGGTACCCGGCGACACGCCGAAGAACCAGGAGCCGAGCAGCGCGATGACGATCGCGCCGATGCCGAGCGAACCGCCACCGAAGCCGAAGCCACCGCCGCCACCGCTGTCGCCACGGCGGTCCTCTATATTGCTGCTTTGCTCATCGCCTTCCCAACGCATACCCTTCTCCTTCCGTTACCGACCTTGTTCAACGCCCTGGCGGACGCTTCAAATTCAACAAACCCTTGTTTTCACGCGCATCCTTGATGCGGAAATCCTCGTCCACCGCCAGTCCGGCGCGTTCCTCGTCGTTGCGCGAGCGTTCGTTGCGCTCGCGCTCGACTTCGCGCTCGACGCGCGCATGCTGGGATACCTTGGGCAATCTCGTGGTCATCGCAATCCTCGTCATCCGGGCCGGCCTGTTCCAGCCATGGCGCAAGTATGCACGACCGGGACGCCGGAGTCTGTTCGAACTTTCACATAGCCTGTTAAATTTGTGACATTGCTGCCGATGCTTATGTGCGCTCGCGCACGGAACGGCCGGCGTACGTACTTCATTCTGCACCGATGACAATCCAAATCGCATCCACCCGTGCCCTGGCCGCGCTCGGCGCCGTCCTGCGCGCCCGAGCCTACCGTTTCACGACGGTGACCCCCGCCACCCACCGTCGCGTCAACCGGCGTCCGGAAAACGAATGGGCGCGCGACCTGCGCGGCGTGCTCGGCTGGAGTCGGCCCTTCCGCGACGGCGTGCTGCCGGCCGATATCGAAGCGCTGCTGGACGAAGCCGGCCTGCTCGAGGATTGCCGCAGCGGCGACGTCCGCGGGCGCCGCTCGCTGGTGCGCGCATCGACCATCGGCGACCGCCTGTACTTCCACTCGGCCTGGCCGACCTGCGACGACGCCGCCGTGTTCTTCGGTCCCGACACCTACCGCTACGTGGCCGCGCTGGATCGCGCATTGGCCTCGCCGCTGCTGGGGCGCCCGCGCGAAGCCATCCGGCGCGCGGTCGACATCGGCTGCGGCGCCGGGCCGGGCGCGATCGAACTGGCGCTGCAATGTCCCGGGGCCGAGGTCTACGGCGCCGACATCAACCCCGATGCGCTGGCCGTGGCCGGGGTCAACGCCGCCATCAACGGCGCGGCCAAGCTGGTTCCCTGCCGCAGCAACCTGCTGGACGGCGTCGACGGCAGCTTCGACGTGGTGATGTCGAACCCGCCCTTCATCCTCGATCCGGACGAACTGCCTTACCGCCACGGCGGCGGCGAGCACGGCGCCCAGCTCTCGATCGACATCGTGCGCGCCGCGCTGGAGCGCCTCAACCCGGGCGGCAGCCTGCTGCTGTACACGGGGATCGCCATCGTAGAGGGGGAAGACCGCTTCCTGTCAGCCATCCGCGGGATGCTGGACGAGGCGTGTTCGGCGTGGAAGTACGAGGAACTGGATCCGGATATCTTCGGCGGCCAGCTGGGCTGCAACGGCTACGAGAACGTGGAACGCATCGCGGCGGTATGGGTGCATGCGGTGAAGCGGTAGACCGCCTGAAAAAGCGTTGATCGCGTCGTCCCCGCGAAGGCGGGGATCCATGCCCGGCGACCGGAGTCCGTATTCCTGGAGCATACGCGATGTTTCAAGCGTACCGAATCCGGTTATCCCGCATGGGTTCCCGCTTGCGCGGGAACGACGCTGGTGCTGCGATCAGAAACGATACTTGACGAACACCGAAGGCCCGGTCAGGCGCATGTCCAGGTCGGCGGTACGCTCGCTGTTGCGCGACAGCTTGATCTTCTGGATGCCGTAGTCGGCCACCACGCCGAAGTTCTTCACCGGGAACCATTCCACGCCCACCGCGCCGCCGTACACGTGGCCGTCCAGGTTGCCGCCGTTCTTCTTGATGCCCGACGCTTCCGCGTACATGCGCCACTCCGGATTGAACGAATGCTTCCAGGCGAATTCCAGCAGCGGCGCATAGCCGCTTTCGCTGGCCGAACCGGCGCCGCGGAAATTGATCGTTTCCGGCGCGCCGATGGCGGTCAATGCGCCGCCGCTCACCTGGCCGGTCGCCGAGCCCGACACCTTGGCGTGCAGGTAGGCGCCGCCGATGCCGATGCCGAACACGTCATTGCCGTGTCCCAGCCACCAGCGATACGCCAGCTGCGCCAGGTCCAGCTTGAGCTTGCCCTCGGCGGTCACGGTGCCGCTGACCGGGCGGCCTTCGTAGGTGGTCGCGCCGCCGATGGTCGGGTTGTAGTCTTTGTCGTAGCGGAAATAGTCGAGCGAGAAACCGTGGCTGTCGCCCAGCAGGACTTCGGCCTTCACGCGCGGCAGCGTCGTGTGGCCATCCTTCGCTTCCGGCGTTTCGACGTAGCCGTACTGGGTGTCGCCGGCGGCATGGATCTTCGGCTTGGTGAAGAACGCGCCGGCCGAGATGCTGACGCGGTCCAGCGCGGGCTCCGGTTCGGCATGGGCGATTGCGCCAGCGACAGTGCTCAGCAGTACTGCGCCCTTCAGGGCGGCGGCGAGCTTCAGGGTAGGCTTGCGTGAAACTGGGTACGACATCGGGTCCTCCGGAAAATTCGGTCATGATCGTGGATATCACTGACCCACTGGTCAGTAATTATTAAGATTATGACCAAAATGTTCGCGTCGCATGCGCACGATTGACCCGGGGCTGCTTGTTTGCCGCGTTGATGCTCGTCGGTCCGGCTCAGCGCTTCAGCTGGCGCGACAGCTGCCAGGCCATTGCCGCCAGCACCGCCACGCCGATGAGCAGCAAGGTCCACAACCACAGGGTACGGCCGTCCGCCAGGCCTGCCGGCCAGGCCCGCCCCCGGTCCGCGGCCTGCCGGCGCAGCGGCGCGCCCGCCTGCGCCTGCTCGAGCGCCGCCAGCTCGTCCCGCGAAAAACCGGGTGCCACCTGCGCCAGCGGCAGATCGCCGGCCGGGGCGCCCTCGCGGCCGAACGCCAGCGTATAGGGTCCCTTGCCGCCGGCCACGAACACCATCGTCGCCGGCATCCAGCGCAGGCGCAGCGCGGGACGCTCGAGCACACGCGCCCGCGGCCGGACCACCCACTCGGCCGCGTGCGTGGGCGCGATGTCGACGTCGGCCGACACGCGCGGCTGGCCATTCTGCGTCAGCCGGTAGAAGGTGGCGCTGGCCACCGGTTCCAGGCCGGCCGCCGGCGCCTGTCCCGCTGCCCCGCCCGGCTCGCCGCGCCTCTGCCGCCGGTACTGGCCGACCAGGGCCGGCAGCACGACGTTCTGCTGCTGGAATACCAGGCCGACCGAGCGCACCGGGATCGCCACCGGTGCCGCGTACACCAGATCGCCGTCCGCCTTGCCGGCAGCGGGCTGCAGCACCACGCTGTCCCACCGTCGCAGCGCCGGCACCTCGGTGACGTAGTCGGCGCTGACCGCGGCGAATTCCAGCGGCTTGCCCTCCAGCCAGGCAATGCGGGCGTAGCGGAAGGCCCGGGGCGCGAAAGCGATGCGGTCCTGGTGCACGCTGGCGCCCTGGGCGTTGGCCAGCCAGCTCACCGCCGTCTCCGCCAGCGGCGCCCAGTGCCGCAGGTCGTCGCTGGTGTCGACCGCCAGGCGCGCCTGATAGCCGTCGACACCCGGCGGCAGGGTCAGCTTCAGGGCCGCGACGGCGGCGCCGGCGTGCGGCGGCCCCGCGGATTGCAGGTCGAGCACCAGGCTCGCCAGCTCGTCGGCCGGGCCGGTTGCCCGGCCCGCAGCCGGCGGCGTCACCGAGATCACGGTGCCGTCGGCGCGGGTGCGGATCTGCAGGCCGTCCGGCAAGCCCTGCCTCGCGCCGGCCGGCGCGCGCACCGCGAAAATGGCGGCCGGCGCCGCCGACCTGGCCACCTCGTCTTCGCGCGTGCGCTCGACCAGCGCGAACGGCATGGCGTTGCCCTCGGCGTCGAACAGGCGCAGGTCGCGCAGGCCGCCCGAGCGCGCTTCGAGGTAGACCGCGCGCGGCAGCGGCAGCTGCACCACCGCCTGGCGGCCGCTCACGCGCACCGGGATCGCGTGCGCATAGGCATCCGGCCGGTCGGCCGGGCCGGCCGCCGCCGCATCGGCCGCGACGGCAGCAACCACAACAACGGCGGCGAAGGCAGGCAGCCGCACGCGCAGCATGGCAAATGACAGCATGGATCCTCCCGCGCCTCAGGTGCCGGCGCCTTGTGGACGGGTGCCCTCCCCGGCTTTCGGATAGGGCGCGAAGTAACCGATCAGCACCATCAGCAGGCCGGCGCCGACGAACGAGACGATGCGCGCCATGCTGCCGCCATTGGCGAGGTCGACCACGAACAGCTTGAGCACGACGATGCCGAGCAGGAGAGCGCCGGTACCCCAGGTGCGGCGCATCGTCCGTTGCGCGGCATAGCGCATCAGCACCAGCGCGCTCGCGCTCCACACCAGGGACAGCATCGCCTGCACGAATTGCGAGGCCGCGAGCACGTCCAGCCGATAGGCGATGCCGAGGACGTGGGCGGCGGTGCGCAGCAGGATCAGGTTGAACCAGGCGTAGGCCAGGACCATCGTCGCGCTGCGCAGGTGGCCATGCCAGCGCGCCTGGAAACCGGGCCAGGACAGTGCCGGCATGGCACCCGTCCACAGCAGCAGGACGAAGCCGGTCGTGATGTCGAGCGGATTGAGCAGCGGCAGATAGGGCAAGGGCGCCATGCTGCCGTCCTGGCCCAGGTTCCACGCCGTTGCCAGCGCCAGCATCGGCAGCGCGCCGGCCGGCACCACGGTCGTGCGGTACCAGTCCGCCAGCGGCCGCGTCGGCCATCCGTCCGTGCGGCTGCGGCGCAGCAGCAGGCCGAGTGCCAGCAGCATCGCCCAGGCCGGCAGGTAGTTGCTCCAGGCGGCATCGATGGCACCGCCTGTCCAGCCCTCGGCGGCCAGGCCGGCGCCGCTCAGCCAGCGCTTGACCAGCAGCGATCCGGCCGGCCACAGCGCCAGCCAGGGGCCGGCCGTGCGCACGCCATGCAGCACTTGCAGGACCGCCCGCCGCGGCGTCTGCGCATGGGCCGCCCACACCCGCAGCACGTGCTCGCCGCTGGCCAGCAGGATCGCCCATGCCAGCCAGACGGCGGGGTCGAGCAGCTTGCGCTCGCCGTACAGGACGACCAGCGCGACCGGCGTCACCAGGAACAGCATGGCCCAGCTGGCGCTGCCGAGCCAGCGCAGCGCCGCCCAGTCGAGGCGTCGCGCCAGCCGCATGCAGGCGAATACCGAGAGCGCCACCGCCAGCGCGTACGCGGCGATCCAGCACGCATCGGCATCGCCGAGCGCGTCGGGCATCCAGGGCAGGAAGCGGCCGGCGGCGATATTGATGACGGGGCCGAACCACCCGATTCCGCCCCAGCCGAGCAGCAGCGGCGCCAGCCACTTGCCGGCCGGTCCCGGCACGGCGCGCCCGATCATGCGGCTGCTCGCCAGCGCCGCCAGTGCGATCATGACGGCGCCAAGCAGCGGTTTGTCGCCGGTTGCCTCCATCCGGTCCAGCCATGACCAGCCGTCCCCGCTGACGGCCGCCAGCCCCGCGGCCCCGAGCAGCTGGACGCCGAGGGCCAGCACGGCGGCCACGCGCCATGCCATCCGCACCGCGACGAAGGCCAGCAGCGCCGAGGTCAGCATGGCGCCGCCGACCAGCCAGTTGGCGAGCGCGCTGCCGCCGCTGCGCATCAGCGCTTCGGTCCACCACCCCGCCAGCAGCCAGGCGGCGGCGATCGCCAGGCCCCAGTTGGCCAGGACGTTCATCTGCGGCGGCGCGCCGGCGCCGTGGCGGCGCAGGTCGGCGGCGATCGCGAACGCACTGCCGGCCAGCAGCACGAAGCCCAGCCACAGGTTGGACGCCAGCGCGGCCGCCGCGTCCAGTCCGGTGGCGGCGCGGATGAAGCCCAGCCACGCCCCCGCCTGCAGCAGCAGGCCGAAGATCCAGGTGCGGCGCTCCCCGCGCCGCAGGCCGAACCACACGAAGCCCGCGCCTTCGAGCGCCCACGCCCCCGACGTCCAGCGTCCGTCCAGTGCGAACGGGATCGCCAGCGTGCCGAAGATCACGCCGATGGCCATGAAGGTCTCGACCAGCACGCGCCAGCGCGCCTGCCCGCGGCGCAACAGGACCAGCGCCAGCGCCAGGTAGACGCCGCCGAAGGCGAGCGCCGACCATGCCAGTCCGAATTCACGCTCCCGGACCAGGCCCGCCTGCAGTCCGAACGCCAGCAGCGGCGTGCCGAGCACCAGCGCGGCGTCGACGTAATCCTTCAGGCGCGTCTGCTGGCGGCGCGCCCAGGCCAGAGCGATGGCGACATACAGCAGGAAGAACAGGACCAGGAAGCCCTGCGCCGACAGGTAATGGTCCGGCGTATAGCGCAGGCCGCCCCATGCCGCGCCGACCACGAAGGTGAAGGCGAAGCCGAGCAGGTTGAGGGTGCGCCAGCTGCGCTTGAGGGCGAACGCGAACACGCCGGCATTCATCAGCGCGTAGTAGGAGAACAGGGCGATATGGTTGCCCTGCCCGGTCGCCACCAGCAAGGGCGCGGCGAAGCCGCCGGTGATGCCGAACACCGCCAGCCAGAACGCATCCTGCAGCAGCGCCAGCAGGCAGGTGAAGGCGGTGAGTACGACCAGCAGCGTGAAGGCGAAGCCGGCCGGCAGCAAACCGTAGCGCTGGTAGGCGCCGAAGACGACCAGCATCAGGATCGCGATCGCCGTGCCCTGCACCGGCAGTCCGATTTCCCTGCGCGCCGTGCGCAGGCGCCAGCCCCACCCCAGCAGCGCCAGGTCGGCCAGCACCACGCCGGCCAGCCGCAGCTCGATCGGCACGACGACGGTGCCTGCGACGTACTTCAGCAGGAAGCCGACGCCGATGAACAGGATCACCAGGCCGAGCTTGGCGACCGGGTTGCCGGCCAGGAGCCAGTCCTTGGCGGCCTGGAACCAGCGCGGCGGCGTGGAGGGCGATGACGGGATGCCGGCCTGCTGGTTCCCGTTTGAAGGCACATCCGGCGCGACAGCGGCGCCAGGCTCCGGTGCGGGGTGATGGATGGGTGCCTCGACGGTGGACACGGCCGGGACCGAAACTCGCGGCTCGACGGCTGTTGCGGGCATGGCCGACCAGGCTGGCCTGCCGGCGGGCCGGACCTGGATTGCCCGGTAGGCGTAGGCGGGTACGGGAGATGCGCTTTCGGGTGGCGCTGGCGCCGGTGCCGGGGATGCCGGCTGGACGGACCGGGAACCGGCCAGCCCGGTATCGTCCGCCGGTGGTGGCATGCCTGCTTCCTGGAGGGCCGCGCGCAAGGCCGCCACTTCCCGCTCCAGCGCTTCGAGCCGGCGGCTGCGGCCGGCACCTACCATCCAGGCCGCCATGAAGGGATAGGCCAGCAGGAACAAAACGATGATGCCGAACTCTCCCATGGGGCCTCCTTTGAAGAAGCGCCCACGATAGCGGAATCGGGAGGGGGTGCAACCGGCAGGAAACAGAGTGGCGTTTTATGGGCGTTTGTGGCGTCTTTTTTGATACTTCTTTTTTTGGTGCTTTCGTTTGTTGCTGGCTGGGGCTGGCTGGTGCTCGCTGTGCGCTGGTTGCTGGCTTTTGCTGGTTGCCTGCTTGCTCGTTGCTGGCTTTGCTTGTTGCCCGCCTCGCGGGCAACGTCGCTGCTTGCGCTGGCGGCTGCGCTTGCCTTTGTTATGCGCTTCGCGCGCCGTCCGCCGGGCGGACGGCAGAGTGGCGATTCGGGCGGGTGGCGCAAGCATGCGCCAGCCCTTGGAATCCCAACGCGAGGCGCGCAGGCGCCTCGCTCCCTCACCGCCAAAAACAAAAGGCTCCCCGAAGGAAGCCTTTTGTTTTGTTTTGGCGGAGAGGGTGGGATTCGAACCCACGGTACGGTCACCCGTACGCCTGATTTCGAGTCAGGTACATTCGACCACTCTGCCACCTCTCCTGGTAACCGGTCGCTTGCGTCGCGAGAGGCCGTATTATAGATAAAGGGTTGGGATGTTGCAAGGGTATCTTTTTCTGTCCGCTTGCTTGTTGCCGGCTTTGCTTGTTGCCGGCTTTGCTTGTTGCCCGCCTCGCGGGCAAGGTCGCTGCTTGCGCTGGCAGCTGCGCTTGCCTTTGTTATGCGCTTCGCGCGCCGTCCGCCGGGCGGACGGCAGAGTGGCGATTCGGGCGGGTGGCGCAAGCATGCGCCAGCCCTTCGAATCCCAACGCGAGGCGCGCAGGCGCCTCGCTCCCTCACCGCCAAAAACAAAAGGCTCCCCGAAGGGAGCCTTTTGTTTTGTCTTGGCGGAGAGGGTGGGATTCGAACCCACGGTACGGTCACCCGTACGCCTGATTTCGAGTCAGGTACATTCGACCACTCTGCCACCTCTCCTGGTAACCGGTCGCTTGCGTCGCGAGAGGCCGCATTATAGCAGCCCTGCAAGAAAACGGAAGAGCTATTTTGGCAATCAGGCGCCCAGGCGTTCCAGGCCGCCCATGTAGGGACGCAGGACTTCCGGGATCACCACGCTGCCGTCCGCCTGCTGGTAGTTTTCCAGCACGGCGACCAGGGTGCGGCCGACCGCCAGGCCGGAACCGTTCAAGGTGTGTACCAGTTCCGGCTTGCCCTGGGCGTTGCGGAAGCGGGCCTGCATGCGGCGTGCCTGGAAGGCTTCGCAGTTCGACAGCGACGAGATTTCGCGGTAGGTGTTCTGTGCCGGCAGCCAGACTTCGAGGTCGTAGGTCTTGGCGGCGCCAAAGCCCATGTCGCCGGTACACAGCGCCATCACGCGGTACGGCAGGCCGAGGTTCTTGAGGATGGTCTCGGCGTGACCCACCATTTCTTCCAGCACCTCGTACGATTTTTCCGGGTGCGCGATCTGTACCAATTCGACTTTGTCGAATTGGTGTTGCCGGATCATGCCGCGGGTGTCGCGGCCGTAGCTGCCGGCTTCCGAGCGGAAGCACGGGGTGTGGGCGGTGACCTTGATCGGCAGCTGGTCCAGCGCCACGATCTCGTCGCGCACCATGTTGGTCAGCGACACTTCCGAAGTCGGGATCAGGTAGAAGTTCTCGCCCTCGCCTTCCGCGCCGCCCTTCTTGACCGCGAACAGGTCTTCCTCGAACTTGGGCAGCTGGCCGGTGCCGCGCAGCGAGTCGGCGTTCACCATGTACGGGGTGTAGCACTCGGTGTAGCCGTGCTGGCCGGTGTGGGTGTCGAGCATGTACTGGGCGAGCGCGCGGTGCAGGCGTGCCATGCCGCCTTTCATCACCGAAAAGCGCGAGCCGGTCAGCTTGGTGGCGGTGTCGAAGTCCAGGCCCAGCTTTTCGCCGATATCCACGTGGTCCTTGGCTTCGAAGTCGAAGCGCGGCGGCGTACCGACGCGGCGCACCTCGACGTTGCCGCTTTCGTCGGTACCGGCCGGCACCGATTCATGCGGCAGGTTCGGCACCGACTCCATGAAGCGCGCCATCTTCGCCTGCACCTCGGCCAGCGCGACTTCGTTGGCCTTGAGCTCGTCGCCCAGGCCGCCGACCTGCGCCATCACCGCGCTGGTGTCTTCGCCCTTGCCCTTCAGCATGCCGATCTGCTTGGACAGCGCGTTGCGCTTGCCCTGCAGTTCTTCGGTGCGGATCTGGATAGCCTTGCGCTCGGCTTCGAGGCCGTTGAATGCGGCCACGTCGAGCTGGTACTTGCGTGCCGCCAGGCGCGCGGCGACGTTGTCGATGTCTTTGCGGAGGAGTTGGATGTCTATCATTATGGGGTCTGGACCAGGCGTATGTCGAAATCACAATTGTACCAAGCCGCACGCCGGTCCCGAGGTGTTTCGCGGTGGGTGAGCATCGATGCCCACCACCGCAGCGACGCAGGCGAACTCAGCCGGCGGTACCGCCCGCGTTGCGGGGCCGCGCCGGCTGCGCCGCCGCGCTTGCCGTTTCCGACGACGCGCCCGCTTGCGGATCCGAATGCGGATCCGGACATGGATTCGGATGCAGGTCCGGACGCAACGCCGCGGGCGCCTTCGGGTCGGCCAGGTCGGCCAGGGTGTGTGCGAACCGCGTGTAATTGGCGTCGGCATCGAAGCGCATTTGCCAGTGCCTGCGGGCGGCCTGGCGCCAGGCACGCGCGGCGCGGCGGTCGCGGAAGCGCAGGATGGCGGCGGCGACCATTGCCGCATTGGGCTTGGCCGGCAGGAGCACGCCATTTTCCGCGTTGACGATCTCGGCACTGCCGCCGACGTCGGTGGCGATCAGCGGAATGCCGACCGCGCCGGCTTCCATCAGGCTGACGGGGATGCCTTCGTTCTCGCTCACGTTGACGATCACGTCGAACGCCTCGTCGCGGTACAGCATCATCAGCTCGGGCTGGGTAAGATAGCCCTTGAACACGACCTGCGCGCGCGGGCCGAGACGGCCGGCGGCGTAGGCGCGCACCTCGTCGAACAGCGGACCGTCGCCCACGTGGGTCCAGCGTACTTCGAGCAGCGGGTCGGCCGCCAGCATGTGGGCGATGGCATCGACGATCAGCGGCAGGCGCTTGACGGGGCCGACGAAGGCGCACGAGACCAGCGACAGCGGGCCGCCGGCGGGCTGGGCGTTGAGGAAGCCGGGATCCTCCACCCCCAGCCGGGCGGTATGGAATTTGGCGCCCTGCCCCGGAAAACACCGGTTCAGGTAACGGGTGCCGTCGTCGGAGATGGTGTAGACCGCGTCGAGGCCGTCGACGACGCTGCGCCGCAGCCCGATGTAGCCGCCGGGCTTGATGTCTTCGTACAGATCGCCGTTGTGGCCGCGGCAGACGATACGCACCGAGCTGCCGTTGGCCGTGCGGAAATGGAGCGCCCCGAGGATTTCCGGCAGCATCCAGTAGAAATAGAGGATGTCGGCCTGCGCATCGACGCCGGCCGCGCGCGCCTTGCCGGCCAGATAGCGTTCGAACATGCGTGCCCGGTACAGCGCCCGCAGCAGTTCCGCCAGGTTGTTCAGCTTGTGGTCGCGGCCGAGGATGCGGCGCAGGTCGGCGGCCCAGCGGTAGCGGGCCAGCGCCCCCAGCAGCGCGCCGGCGACGCGCAGCACGCGCAGCATGCCCCAGCGCGCGTCGGCATAAGCCAGGTCGACCGGATGCGCCACCGGCCGCGGCCGGGTGCCGGGCTCGTAGAAGATCGGCACCACCTCGATACCGCCGAAGCAGCGCGACAGGTGCGCAAGCTCGGCCGTCACGAAAGCCTCGCCGGTCCCGTACGGGTACAGCGACGTGACCAGCAGCAGCCTGCCCGGCTTCGATGCGTTCGGCTTCATTGTTCCTCCTTCCGGGCGCTGCCATGCTGCGCAGCCTGGATGCGTTCGGCCATGATGCGGCGATACATGAACACGGTGTACGCGGCGGTTGCCGTGAAGGCGGCGCTGGACGCCAGCGCCGCGCCCCGCATGCCGAACACGGGAATCGCGAGCAGGCAGCCGCCGCCGTTCAGCGTGAACGACAGCAGCGCTCCCTGGATATTGATGCGCTGGTAGCCCATGCCGGCCAGGGAGTTCGTGATGACTGTCATGTAGCTCCAGGTGACGATACCCGGCAGCAGGATCACGAAAGGCAGCACCGAGCCGGCGTAGTCGCGCCCGAACACCCAGGGAATCACCACCACCGACAGCGCGCCACCCAGCAGGGCCCCCGCCAGCGTGATCTTGAATACCAGTCCCGCGACCCGCCGCACCATGTTCTGCAGGGCCGCCGGCGTGCTGTTGTGGGCGGCCGACTCCGGGAATACCACGACCGAGGCCGCGCTGGCGATCATCCACAGCACCTCGGCCAGCTGGATCGCCAGCGCATAGCGGCCGGCCGCGGCCGGATCGAGCAGGAAACTCACCAGGTACAGCGCCACCCGGTAGTTCAGGAAGGTGATCACGTTGCTCAGGTGCGCGCGCAGGCCGAAGGCGATGGCCGCGCCGAGCTTCAGCCCGGCACCCGTGTCGGGCGCCGTAGCGGACAGGGTAACGGGCGCGGCGTAGCGGCGCACCCGCAATTCGCTGGCCAGCCACAGCGAAGCCTGGCTGAGGATGTGGCAGGCCAGCACGGACATGACGCTGATCTTGCCGAGCGCGCCCAGCAGCAGGACGCTGGCGCAGAACACGGAGGGCTGGGCCAGCGCGGTCTTGTTATAGGCCGGATAGTCGCGCGCGCCCTGGATCATCGAGGACGTCCAGGCGGCCAGCAGCAGCATGGGGAACAGCAGGCTGGCATACAGCGCGGTCTGCTTGGCCGTGCCGGGCAGGTAGCGGACGATGGTGTCCTCCCCGGCCAGCGCCAGCGCCAGCGCCGCCGCCGCCCACAGGCCGAGCGCCAGGCTCCAGTTCATGCGGCGCATGGTGCGCGGGCTGCCGATCCGGCTGCTCATGTGATAAACGTGGCTCGGGGCGAGGCCGAGGTTCAGGAAGGCGTACAGGGTCTGCGGCAACAGCAGGGCCGTGACCAGCAAGCCATTGTCGTGCGGCCCGAGCTGGCGCGTGGTGACCCACAGCGCGACGAAATACAGGCTGCTGGACAGTAGCTGGCGCAGCAGCGTGGAGCCGATGGCGGCCGACAGGTCGAACCGGGCATCGGCGGTGCGGCCGAGGGAGAGCGAAGCCAGCACGCTTTTCATGTGGGTCAGCATAGTGGGGCCATTATCCGTTTCCACTGCAGAGCAGACCTGCGCACGATCAAGCGGTCCGGCAAAGAAATCGAGTTGCCGAAATTAAACTACAGCGCAGGAGGCTGCGCCGGTCGAGCCAGCGCAAGACCGCGCAACCCGGTTCGGATAAGGTCGCAGGTGCCGGCTTCGCCGCCGGTTCCGTCCATCCCATCGTTCCCGGATAAGGAAGATCGTGCGCTCCCTGCCCCTGATGCTGCTGTCCGCCTGCGCCGGCCTGGCCCATGCCGGCGGCGCCCTGTACGTGGCGCCCGGCGGCGACGACGGCAACCCCGGTACCCGCGACGCCCCGCTGCGCACGATCGGCGCCGCCGCGCGCGCCGCCGCGGCGCTGGCGGCCGGCGCCGCCGGCACGACGGTGCACGTCGCCCCCGGCTTCTACCCGGAGAACGTCGAGACCACCGCCAGAGGCCGCGCCGGCGCCCGCGTCCGCTACGTCTCCACGGTCAAGTGGGGGGCCAGGATCGTCGGCGCCGGCACCGAGGCGGTGTGGGTCAACCACGGCCGGCACGTCGAGATCGCCGGATTCGACCTCAGCGGCAGCGGACGCATCGGCATCCTCAACCACGGTTCATGGGTGCGCATGAGCGGCAACCACGTGCACGACCTGGCCGTGTCCGGCGGCTGCACCGGGAACGGCGGCGGCGGCATCGTCAACGGCAACTACAAGGGGTCCCACGGCGAGATCATCGGCAACGTCGTGCATGACATCGGGGTGCCGGGCGCCTGTTCCGGCGTGCACGGCATCTATTACGCCAACCTGCGCGGCAAGATCCACAACAACATCGTATACCGCGCCTCGGCCTGGGGCATCCACCTGTGGCATGCGGCCGACCAGGTCACCATCACCAACAACACCGTGTTCGCCAATGGCTCGGACAAGGTCGGTGGCGGCATCATCGTCGGCACCGGGGACAGCCCGGGCGGCGTGACCCTGACCGGCACCCGGATCGCCGGGAATATCGTGGTCCACAATCCGCACGGCTCGATCGTGCAGTACTGCGACCCCGGCCAGGCCTGCATCGGCGCCGGCAACGTGGTGGCCAATAATGTAGTTTATGGAAATGGCCTGGGCATCAAAATGCGCGTCGGAAAAGATATTGGCACGATTCGCAACGATCCTCTGTTCGTCGATTTCCGCCCTGATGGAACAGGCGATTACCGATTGCGCCGCGGCTCGCCCGCAATCGGTCGCGGTGCGGCGTCCGACATCGGCACCCTTTCAACACCTTGAGCTGTTTTCAGACAGTCATTCCACGCGCCAATCCATTGGCCTGATTTATCCGGCATTCGATTTCAAATCCTAAACCCATAAGAATCAACGGGTTGCCGGTTTGTATCCAATCGCGTCAATTCTTCCCCGATCGCTTGTGACGTTCCTTTAATTCCTGTTGCGAACAGGTACATCTAATTACGCAATTAATATCGCTGGGAAATTTATTTCAAAAAAGATTGAACTTAGGAAGTTTCCTCCGCTCAAAGCTTCCGTATTTCAATTTTTCCGAAAAGGATTTTCCAAATGAAGAAACTCGTCACTTTTGCTTCGAATGTTCACGCTGGCGCTCTGCTTTCCTGCAGCGCGGCCGTCCTGCTGACCGCCTGCGGCGGCAGCATGTCCGACACCCCGACCGCTACCGCGTCGCACGGTGTCCAGAGCGCGATCGTATCCGAAGCAACTGTTGCCGCTGCGGGTCAGACCGCGGCGTTGACGGAAGAAAGTGCCGGCATCGGCGCTTTCGAGCATGCCTCGACCACCACCACCTCGGACATCCCACGCCTGCTGGCCACGATCTCGTCGGCGACCACCGGCACCGAGGCCCAGATCACCGAACTCTACCGCAGTCTGCTCGGCCGCGAGCCGGATGCCGCCGGCCTGCAGTACTGGACCCAGCAAGTCAACGCCGGCTTCTCGCTGCAGGGCGTGTCGAATGCGATCATGAGCAGCGCCGAATACCAGAACCGCCAGCAGACCGTGCAACCGGCAGCAGCCGATCCGTCGATCTACCACCTGTACGTGGCCACCACCGGTTCCGACGCCAACCCGGGTACCCAGGCCAAGCCGTTCAAGACCATCACCAAGGCGGCGGGCGCAGCCAAGGCCGGCACCACCGTGCACGTCGCGGCCGGCACTTACTCGGGCAATGTGACCACCAATACCAGCGGTAACTCGTCCTACAAGATCCGTTTTGTCTCGGACACCAAGTGGGGCGCCAGGATCGTCGGCACCGGCTTCGAAGCGATGTGGACCAACGGCGGCAGCTACGTCGAGATCAACGGTTTCGACATCACCGGCCCCGGCCGCCTGGGTGTGCTGAACAACGGTTCGAACACCCTGATCTCGAACAACCATGTCCACAACCTGACCGTCTCGGCAGGCTGCGACGGCAACGGCGGCGCCGGCATCGTCAACGCCAATTACTCGGCCTCGAACGGCGACGTCATCGGCAACATGGTGCACGACATCGGCAAGCCAGGCGCCTGCAACGGCGTGCAGGGCATCTACTCGTCGATCAAGGGCGGCAAGATCATGAACAACGTCGTGTACCGCGTCTCGGCCTTCGGTATCCACCTGTGGCACGCGGCCACCGACATCACCATCGCCAACAACACCGTGTTCGCCAACGGCTCGTCGGGCATGGGCGGCGGCATCGTGATCGGCACCGGCGACTCGCCGGGCGGCGTCCAGCTGAAGAACACCCGCGTGGTCAACAACATCGTGTACGCCAACCCGCGCAGCGGCATCGAGCAGTACTGCTACTCGGGCCAGAGCTGCATCGGTTCCGGCAACTCGGTGGCCAATAACCTGGTCTCGGGCGGCGGCTCGGTGATCATGAAGGTCGGCAGCGCCACCGGCACCATCGGCGGCGATCCGAAGTTCGTCAGCTACAACCCGGCCGGCACCGGCGACTACCGCCTCCAGAGCAGCTCGCCTGCCGTGAACAAGGGCAGCGCCAGCGGCGCTCCGGCCACCGACATCCTCGGCGAGGCCCGTCCGAAAGGCGGTGCGTTCGACATCGGCGCCTACGAAAGCTTCTAAGGCTCTGATACGCGCTTCCAAGCTGTTTCGTGATCCGTGGCGGCACCGCCGCCACGCGCATGCAAGCCCGCCCCGTGCGGGCTTTTTCGTTTCCGCCAGCGGTCTCCACCCTGTTGACGCTAGCTGAACAATATATCAATCATAATTTCCAGTTCGAAATTTTGTTTGGTGTTTTATTACGCTTAAAAAATTTTTTTACGAAAACGTTGAACTTGGGAAGTTTCCCGCGCTCAAAAGCAGTATCAATGATCTCTTGATTCAAGGAACTTCTCTAGATGAACACCGTAATTGCTTCGATCTTCGCCCACCGTGCCAACACCCTCCTCGCCTGCAGCGCGGCCGTCCTCCTCGCCGCTTGCGGCGGCACCGACGCCACCGGCAACACCGCCCGGACCGCAGCCACCGTCACTACCGCCAGCGCGAGCGCCAGCGCCGCCAGTGCAGCCGCTGCTGCCGTTTCCGGCAACGTCGCCCCGCTGAGCGCCGCCAGCTTCGCGGTCGACGGTTACCAGCAGGAAGTCGCCGCCGCATCCGCCGTCTCGGCCGCCCTGGCCCGGACCGACGCCGACGTCGCCGCCGCGGAATCGGCCACCCAATCGGCCACCGCCGAGCAGGCCGATGGCGGCACCAAGCTGCTCGCCCGCATCGATTACGCCCGCCGCGCGCCGCGTACCCCGACGCCGGCACCGACCCCTGCCCCAACCCCGGCACCGACCCCGGCGCCGACGCCTGCCGCACCGGTCGACACCTCGATCTACCACCTGTACGTGGCCACCACGGGCTCCGACGCGAACACCGGCACCCAGGCCAAGCCGTACAAGACCATCACCAAGGCTGCATCGGTCGCCAAGGCGGGCACCACCGTGCACGTCGCCGCCGGCACCTATTCGGGCAACGTGACCACCAAGACCAGCGGCACGTCCAGCGCGCGCATCCGTATCGTCTCGGACACCAAGTGGGGCGCCAGGATCGTCGGCACCGGTTCCGAAGCGATGTGGACCAACAGCGGCAACTACGTCGACATCACCGGCTTCGACATCACCGGCCCTGGCCGCCTGGGCGTGCTGAACAACGGTTCGAACACCCTGATCTCGAACAACCACGTCCACAACCTGACCGTCTCGGCGGGCTGCGACGGCAACGGCGGCGCCGGCATCGTCAACGCCAATTACTCGGCCTCGAACGGCGACGTCATCGGCAACGTGGTGCACGACATCGGCAAGCCGGGCGCCTGCAACGGCGTGCAGGGCATCTATTCGTCGATCAAGGGCGGCAAGATCATGAACAACGTCGTGTACCGCGTCTCGGCCTTCGGTATCCACCTGTGGCACGCGGCCACCGACATCACCATCGCCAACAACACCGTGTTCGCCAACGGCTCGTCGGGCATGGGCGGCGGCATCGTGATCGGCACCGGCGACTCGCCGGGCGGCGTCCAGCTGAAGAACACCCGCGTGGTCAACAACATCGTGTACGCCAACCCGCGCAGCGGCATCGAGCAGTACTGCTACTCGGGCCAGAGCTGCATCGGTTCCGGCAACTCGGTGGCCAATAACCTGGTCTCGGGCGGCGGCTCGGTGATCATGAAGGTCGGCAGCGCCACCGGTACCATCGGCGGCGATCCGAAGTTCGTCAGCTACAACCCGGCCGGCACCGGCGACTACCGCCTCCAGAGCAGCTCGCCTGCCGTGAACAAGGGCAGCGCCAGCGGCGTCCCGGCCACCGACATCCTCGGCGAGGCCCGTCCGAAGGGCGGCGCGTTCGACATCGGCGCCTACGAAAGCTTCTGATCGAATAGAGCGCTGGCGTAAGGTGGCGTAAAAATGAGAAGCCCCGCGACGGCATCGCCGTCGCGGGGCTTTTTCACACCTCACGGGCAAAGACGGCGACCGGATCAGTCTTCGCCGGCATCGGCATCCAGCTGGCGCAGGAAGGCCAGCTTGTCGGCGACCTTGCTCTCGATCCCGCGCGGCACCGGCTGGTACCAGCGCGGCTCCGGCATCCCCTCCGGCAGGTAGGTTTCACCGGCGGCATAGGCATGCGGCTCGTCATGGGCATAGCGGTAGGCGTGGCCGTAGCCCAGCTCCTTCATCAGCTTGGTCGGCGCGTTGCGCAGGTGGACCGGCACTTCGCGCGATTTATCCTTTTTCACGAACGCCATGGCGGCATTGAAGGCGTTGTAGCCGGCATTGCTCTTGGCCGCGATCGCCAGGTAGATCACCGCCTGGCCCAGCGCCAGCTCGCCTTCCGGCGACCCCAGGCGCTCATAGGTGGCGGCGGCGTCGTTGGCGATCTGGATCGCGCGCGGGTCGGCCAGGCCGATGTCTTCCCAGGCCATGCGCACGATGCGGCGCGACAGGTACTTGGCGTCGGCGCCGCCGTCGAGCATGCGGCACAGCCAGTACAGCGCCGCGTCCGGATGCGAGCCGCGCACCGACTTGTGCAGCGCCGAGATCTGGTCGTAGAAATTGTCGCCGCCCTTGTCGAAGCGGCGCGCGTTCAGGGTCAGCGCGTTCTCGACGAACTCGCCGGTGATGCGGGTGATGCCCGAGGTCTCGGCCGAGGTCTTGGTCTGCTCCAGCAGGTTCAGGAAGCGGCGCGCGTCGCCGTCGGCGTAACCGACCAGGGTCTGCACCGCCACCTCGTCGAATTCCAGGTGGCCGAGCACGCGTTCCTGCGCACGCTTGAGCAGCTGGCGCATCTCGTCGTCGTCGAGCGCCTTGAGCACGTACACCTGGGAGCGCGACAGCAGCGCCGAGTTGACCTCGAACGAGGGATTCTCGGTGGTGGCGCCGATCAGCGTCACCAGGCCGCTCTCCACGAAGGGCAGCAAGGCATCCTGCTGCGACTTGTTGAAGCGGTGGATCTCGTCGATGAACAGGATGGTGTGCTTGCCGCGCGCCAGGTACTGCTCGGCCTGCTCGATGGCGGCGCGGATGTCCTTGACGCCGGACAGTACCGCCGACAGCGCGATGAATTCGCAGTCGAAGGCATACGCGGTCAGGCGCGCCAGCGTGGTCTTGCCGACGCCGGGCGGTCCCCACAGGATCATCGAGTGCGGCCGGCCCGACTTGAACACCAGGTTGAGCGGCTTGCCCTCGCCCAGCAGGTGGCTCTGGCCGATCACTTCGCCGATGGTCCCGGGGCGCAGCGCTTCGGCCAGCGGCGCGGCCGGCGCGGTCTTGAAAAGGTCGTCGGTATTGTTCTTGTCCATCTTGCGTATGTGTGGCCGTGGTGGCGAAAACGCAAGTGTAATGGATGGGCGCCGGCGCCGGGATGCGCGCACCCGGCTGCCTTGCGCGCCTTACTGGTGCGCCACTTCCGCGCCCTTCGGCACCTCGAACTTGAACGCCTGCGCGCCCAGCGCCGGGTTGCGCTGGAAGCTGGTGAACTTCAGCACCGTGGTCTGGCCGAAATTGTCCTTCAATTCCATCGCCTGCGGCACGCCGTCCTTCAGGCCGATGCCGATCTGCTCGAAGGTGGTGTCCTTGGTCTTCGGGGTGGCGCTCAGCCATTCCAGGCCGTCGCGCGTGCCGGCTTCGGCCAGTGTGAAGTTCTTTTCCAGGTCGTTGCTGCCGAACAGGATCGCGGCCGGCGAGCTGCCCAGCGCGTTGCCCAGCTTTTTCGTGGTGACCTGGTTCAGGTCCTTGTCGTACAGGTACAGGGTTTCGCCGTCGGCCTGCAGCACCTGTTCGTAGGGTTTCTGATAGGTCCAGATGAACTTGCCGGGGCGGGCAAACACGAAGGTGCCGGTCGAGGCCGGGGCGGCCTTGGCGGCGCTGGACTTGCGGACCTGGGTCTGGGTGAACTCGCCGCGGGCGGACTTGGTGCCGGCGACGAAGGATTTGAACTGGTCGAGGGCGGCGGCGGCAGCGCTGCTACCGAGTCCCAGGGTGGCGCCTGCGATGAGTGCGGTCAGGGTGGTTTTCAGCTTCATGTTCATATGGTTTTCCTTTTTTGTGAGCTGGGGGCTGCTTGGCGGCAGTCGAACGCGTGGACAGCGAAGCTGTCCACCCTGCCCGTGATGCCGCTTTCGCAGGGTGGGTGCCCCGTGCCCACCGCGGACGTGCCTGCGGGGCGAGCGTTGGTTGAACGCGGCTTTCGCAGGGTCGAAGGACCTCCGGCCCACCCCGCGGCCGACGATACGCCGCGCTTATTCGGCGCTGGCCGCCGGCACCAGGATGTCGCGGTTGCCGTTCGACTGCATCGGCGACACCACGCCGCTCTGCTCCATCTGCTCGAGCAGGCGGGCGGCGCGGTTGTAGCCGATGCGCAGGTGGCGCTGCACCAGCGAGATCGAGGCGCGGCGGTTCTTCAGCACCACTTGCACCGCCTGGTCGTACATCGCGTCGGATTCGCCGCCGCCCTCGCCGGCCGTGGCGCCGTCGCCGGCGCCGCCTTCCTCGGCCACGCCCCCTTCGAGGATGCCTTCAATGTAATTCGGTTCGCCGGTCGATTGCAGATGTTTTACAACTCGATGCACTTCGTCGTCGGAGACGAAGGCGCCGTGCACGCGCACCGGCAGGCCGGTCCCCGGCGGCATGTACAGCATGTCGCCCATGCCCAGCAGCGTCTCGGCGCCCATCTGGTCGAGAATCGTGCGCGAGTCGATCTTGGACGACACCTGGAACGCGATGCGGGTCGGGATGTTGGCCTTGATCAGGCCGGTGATCACGTCGACCGACGGCCGCTGCGTCGCCAGGATCAGGTGGATACCGGCGGCGCGCGCCTTCTGCGCGATACGGGCGATCAGCTCCTCGACCTTCTTGCCCACCACCATCATCAGGTCGGCCAGCTCGTCGATGATGATGACGATGGTCGGCAGCTTGTCCAGCGGCTCGGGATTGTCCGGCGCGATCGAGAACGGATTCGGGATGTGCTCCTCGCGCTGGGCCGCTTCCGCGATCTTGGTGTTGTAGCCGGCCAGGTTACGCACGCCCAGCTTGGACATCAGCTTGTAGCGGCGCTCCATCTCGTTGACGGCCCAGTTCAGCGCGTGGCCGGCCTGGCGCATGTCGGTCACGACCGGCGCCAGCAGGTGCGGGATGCCTTCGTACACCGACATCTCCAGCATCTTCGGGTCGATCAGGATCAGGCGCACGTCGGCCGGGTCGGCCTTGTACAGCAGCGACAGGATGGTGGCGTTGATGCCCACCGATTTACCCGAACCGGTGGTGCCCGCCACCAGCAGGTGCGGCATCTTGGCCAGGTCGGCCACCACCGGCTTGCCGGCGATGTCCTTGCCCAGCGCCACGGTCAGCGCCGACGCGCTGTCGGCGTAGACCTTGGAGCCGACGATCTCGGTCAGGCGCACGATCTGGCGCTTCGGGTTCGGCAGTTCCAGCGCCATGTAGTTCTTGCCGGGGATGGTCTCGACCACGCGGATCGAGGTCAGCGACAGCGAACGCGCCAGGTCGCGCGCCAGATTGACGATCTGGCTGCCCTTGACGCCGGTGGCCGGCTCGATCTCGTAGCGCGTGACGACCGGCCCCGGATAGGCGGCCACGACCTTGGCTTCGACGCCGAAGTCGGACAGCTTCTTCTCGATCAGGCGGCTGGTGAATTCCAGGGTCTCGACGGCCACCGATTCCTGCACCGGCGGCGCGTCGTCCAGCAGGCCCAGCGGCGGCAGCATGGAATCGCCCGATACCTCGAACAGCCCCGTCTGGCGCTCCTTCTCGGCACGGTCGGAACGCGGCACGCTGGCCATCGGCGCCTCGATCTTGATCGGTGCCGGCGCGGCGGCGGGCGCCGGCGCAGGCATGGCGGCACGGGCAGCGGGCGGCGCCGGCATGCGCACCGGTTCGTCGCCGACATCGGGTTCGGTCGGCGCCTTGGCCAGCGATATCTTAGGCTCGGCACGCGATTCGGCACGCGGCTCGGCATCCAGCTCGAAGCGCGGCTCCGTCCGTTCTTCGACGGTGGGTTCGGTGCGCGGTTCGGCACGCGGCTCGCTGCGGGCGTCCGCCTTCGGCTCGGCCTTCGACTTGACCTTGGCGATGGCCTTGGCCAGGAAGCCCGATGCGGCGGCCGGCTGCGCGTCCGGCTCGTCGGGCCGGGCGTCCGCGCGCGGCGCCGTCTTCGGCTCCTGCTGCAGGGCCGGCGCGCCGCCGTGCTTCTCGACGTGCTTGGCGCGCTCGCTGACCACCGCCTCGTCGCGCCGGTGCGCGGCCGCCTCGCCCAGCGCGCGGTCTTCGCGGTCTTCATGGCGCAGGCGCAGCCAGCCCCAGGCCATCTCGACCGACTCGCCGATGCGCTCGGCCGTGGCCAGCCACGACACCTGGAAGTACCAGGAAAAGCCCAGCCCGAACAGGAGCAGCAGCAAGAGCGTGGCGCCGGTGAAGCCGAAGGCGGTGTGGGCGGCATGCCCGATCAGCTGGCCCAGCACGCCGCCGGCGGCGCGCGGCAATTCCACCTTGAGCGACCACATGCGCAGGTATTCGAGCCCGACGCTGCCGGCGAACATCAGCGCGAAGCCGATCCAGCGGATCACGGTCTCGCCCTGGTGCTCGGGTTCGGGCAGCGGTTGCTCGACCACGAAGCGGCTGTGCAGGCGGCGGTAGCCTTTGTAGACGGCACGGGTGAAGCAGACGCACAGCCACCAGGCGGAAAAACCGAAGATGAACAGCAGCAGGTCGGCCAGCCAGGCGCCGGCGCGGCCGCCCAGGTTGGCCACGTGCGCCACCGCGCTCTCGTGCGACCAGCCAGGATCGGCCTTGTTATAACTGAGCAGGATGAGGACGAAATACAACAAAGCCACGGCCGTGGCCAGCCAGCGCGCCTCGGACAGCAGGCGCACGAGCCGGTTGGGCAGCGGCTGCCGGGGCGGACGCGGCTTGTGGGTATAGGTCGAACCGGTCGAAGTACTATTCTTGCTCATACGAGATGCTACTGAATGATGCCGATACAGCGAAAGACATTCATTCTAAGCCATATATGGCCATGCAGGCCCCACGATTCATGCTTGTTTGCATCATCGAATATAATCTCAGGTCCGATTCCCCTTGATTCTCATAATGGGCGCCCCCACTTTCCGCCCATCATCACCTCAAAAGAAGTTCAACATGACCACTCGCAAACACGCCAAAGTCCTGATCCTCGGCTCCGGCCCCGCCGGCTATAGCGCCGCCGTTTACGCCGCGCGCGCCAACCTCAACCCGATGCTCGTGACCGGCGTCGAACAGGGCGGCCAGCTGATGACCACGACCGACGTCGAGAACTGGCCCGGCGATCCGCTGGGCGTCCAGGGTCCGGAACTGATGGCGCGCCTGCTGCAGCACGCCGAGCGTTTCAACACCGAGATCGTGTTCGACCATATCCACACGACCTACCTGAACGAGAAACCGATCCGCCTGGTCGGCGATTCGCATGAATTCACCTGCGACGCCCTGATCATCGCCACCGGCGCGTCGGCCCAGTACCTCGGCCTGCCGAGCGAGCAGGAATTCATGGGCAAGGGCGTGTCGGCCTGCGCCACCTGCGATGGCTTCTTCTACCGCAACCAGGAAGTCGCGGTGATCGGCGGCGGCAACACCGCGGTCGAGGAAGCGCTGTACCTGTCCAACATCGCCTCCAAGGTCACTTTGATCCACCGCCGCGACAAGTTCCGCGCCGAGCCGATCCTGGTGGACCGCCTGATGGCCAAGGTCGAAGAAGGCAAGATGGTACTGGAACTGAACCAGACCCTGGACGAAGTCACCGGCGACGCCAGCGGCGTGACCGGATTGCGCCTGAAATCGACGAACGGCGCCGCGGCCGATGGCGCCATCAAGGAACTGAAGGTGCATGGCCTGTTCGTGGCGATCGGCCACAAGCCGAACACCGCGATCTTCGACGGCCAGCTGGACATGCACAACGGCTACATCAAGACCCGCAGCGGTACCGAGGGCATGGCGACCGCCACCAACGTGCCGGGCGTGTTCGCGGCCGGCGACGTACAGGACCACGTGTACCGCCAGGCGATCACCTCTTCGGGCTCGGGCTGCATGGCCGCGCTGGATGCCCAGCGCTACCTGGAAGCGCTGGAATAACATCGTCATATATTGGGCATAACGATGGCAGGCATGAAAGACTTTGGTGATCTGAAATCCTTCCGCGACAGGTTGAAGGTCGAGGAACGCCTGCGCGCCATCGAAAAAGCCGAGCGCGAAAAGCGCGAGCGGATGGAGCGCGAGCACGCGGTCGAGTTCCGCTCGGCGGTGAAGGACGTCAAGCAGATGCCCGAGTCCGACCGCTACGTCTGGCGTCCGCAGCAGGAAGCCGAGCGCCTGGCCGCCGCCCAGGCGCGGGCGCGCATCCTGAGCAGCGACGAGGAAATCCAGGCGGTGCTGCGCGAATCGATGCTGTCCGACCAGTTCGACGTCGACGGCCTGCTCGACGAGGAGCCGACCCTGAGCTGGTCGGCGCCCGGCGTCGGACCGGATGTTGTAAAAAAGCTGCGCAAGCGCCATTGGCAAGTCGAAGACGAAATCGACCTGCACGGTTTGACGCGCGACCTGGCGCGCCGTGTCGTTGATGCCTTTTTGCGCAGAAGCAACAAGAACGGTGTGCGCTGCGTGCGCATCATCCACGGCGTCGGCTACGGCTCGGCCGGTGGCGAACCGGTCCTGCGCGGCATGGTCCACAGCTGGCTGGTCCAGACTGCCGGAACCGTCGCCTTCTGCATGGCCAGCCGCGCCGACGGCGGCAACGGCGCCCTCATCGTACTGCTGCGTCCTGCGCTCGCCGATTGAGCGCCTCTTGCGCAAGCTTTCCTTGAGCCTGCCTAACACCAATTCCAGCTAATCTATGTTGACATTTCCTTATGTCAAAAACAACGCATCTGCGAATGAAATCTTGTAAGATGCAGTCCAAGCAAAGCCACGGTGGCTTGCACGTGAAGGGATGAGTCGAGAGTGAAGTCCAGTATGCCTGAGCCGATGGCCATCCCGCGTCGGGTCGACCTGCGCAATTGCGCGGACGAACCCATCCACCTCCCCGGATCGATTCAGCCGCATGGCGCACTCGTCTTCCTCGACGGCGATGGTTGCCTCGAGGGCTGGAGCGCGAACGCGGACAGGCGCCTGGGCATGGTACTGGAACTCGGGCGCGGCTTTGACACCGTCGGCTTGCCCGGCGACGTGGCCGACCTGATCCAGGAAACCCTGGACACCCTGCACGAGGGCGAAGCGGCGCCGCTGGTGGTGGCCGCCGTCATCGCCGGCGTCGAGTACGACTGCGTGGTGCACGCCCACCAGCACCGCGTGATCGTGGAATTCGAGGCGCGCGAGGAATCCACCGACGCCGTGGCCCTGTTCGCGATCAAGGCGCACAGCTCGATCGAGCGCCTGCGCCGCCAGAAGAGCATCGACGGCCTGCTGCGCGCCGCCGTGCGCCAGGTGCGCGATTTCACCGGTTTCGACCGCGTGATGGCCTACCGCTTCCGTCCCGACGACAGCGGCGAAGTGGCGGCCGAAGCGCACGGCGAAGACTTGACGCCCTTCCTCGGCCAGCGCTACCCGGCCGGCGACATCCCGCCGCAGGCGCGCCGCCTGTACGTGCTGAATACCCTGCGCATGATCGCCGACGTCACCTACGACGCCGTGCCCCTGCTCGGCGCCCCGGGTGCGCCGGCGCTCGACATGAGCCTCGGGGTACTGCGCAGCGTGTCGCCGATCCACGTCGAATACCTGCAGAACATGGGCGTGGCGGCGTCGATGAGCGTCTCCATCGTCATCAACGGCCGCCTGTGGGGCCTGCTCGCCTGCCACCACATAAGCCCGAAGCGCGTGCCCTACTCGATCCGCATGGCCACCGACGTGCTGGCCCAGGTGATCGGCTCGACCGTGCAGAGCATCGAAGCGAACGACCAGGCCGCGCTGGCCGAGAGTGCGGCCAAGGTGCGCACCAGCCTGGTCGAATCGCTGCTGCTCGAGGAAGACCCGCTCGATGCGCTGGTCAAGCATGGCGAGGAACTGATGGCCTCGAGCCAGTCCCAGGCCATGATCGCGACCCAGTTCGGGCGCGTGGTCTGCGTTGGCCTCGACCAGTCGTGCGGCGAACACATCGTCGCCACGCTGCCGCAGGAAGCCAATAACCTGCTGCTGCGCAGCGGTGTGTCCGACTGGCCCGAGGCGGCGCACGAGGGCCTGGGCAAGTGGGCCGGCTTGCTCGGCCTGCCCTTCGACCCGGCCAGCGGCGGCTGGTGCCTGCTGCTGCGCACCGAGCAGGTCGAGCACGTGGCCTGGGGCGGCCGGCCGGACAAGAGCGGCCAGTTCGGCCCGATGGGCGAGCGCCTGACCCCGCGCGGCTCCTTCGACGCCTGGCACGAGACCGTGCGCGGCTGCGCCCATCCGTGGGAAGACGCCATCCTGGCCCATGCGCGCCTGACGCTGGGCGAACTGGCGCGCGTCTCGAACGCGCGCCGCGCCCAGACCGAATCCACGCGCGCCCAACTGCTGGCGATGCTCGGCCACGACCTGCGCGACCCGCTGCACTCGATCAACATGGCCGGCATGGTGCTGGAGAAGACCGACGGCGGCAACACCAAGGGCACGCTGGGACGGCGCATCCAGTCGTCCAGCAACCGCATGCAGCGCATGATCAGCCAGGTGCTCGACATGAGCCGCATCGACCGCGGCATGAGCCTGGGCGTGGCGCAGGAACCGGTCGACCTGGCGCCCGTCATCGAGGACCTGGTCGAGGAAGCGCGCCTGGCCTACCCGAGCATCGTCTACGACCTGCACACCGCTGGCCCGGCCTTCGTGCTGGCCGACGGCGGGCGCCTGGGCCAGGTGCTGTCCAACCTGCTGAGCAACGCGCGCCACCACGGCGAACCGAACCAGCCGATCCGCATCGACCTGGCCGTGCAGGGTGACCAGGCGCTGGTGCGCGTGTCGAACGCCGGCGCGCCGATCGCGCCGGACACCGAGGCCACCCTGTTCAATCCCTACAAGCGCGGCTCGCTGAACAACCCGCGCAACCGCACCGGCATGGGCCTGGGCCTGTACATCGCCCAGCAGATCGTGCGCGAGCACCAGGGCGAGATCGGCTACCACCACGAGGACGGCCGCGTGGTGTTCACGGTGCGGCTGCCGCTGGCGCCGCGCCAGGCCGCACAGCCTTGAGACTTCAAGCAGCGCGCATACTTACACAGCCGGGCTCGGCATGCTAGTCTAGCAAGGTCGCCACAAGCCCGGCTGCTGCATGCATTTAATCACCTTCATCGAAATCATGGCGATCCTGGTCGGCGCCTTTTCCGGCTTCATCGAAGCGCGCCGCAAAAGGATGGACCTGGTCGGCGTCTTCACGGTCGCCTTCATCGCCGCATTCGGCGGCGGCACCCTGCGCGACATCCTGCTCGACAAGCGGCCCCTGTTCTGGGTGATCCACCAGGAATACGCGATCCTCATCTTCGTGCTGGCGCTGGTGGCCTCGCCGCTGATGCGCACCCTGCGCCACATCGTGTCCGAACGCCTGATCGTGATCGCCGACGCCTTCGGCCTGGGCCTGTTCTCGGTGGCCGGCGTGTCCTCGGCGCTGGACGCCAACATGCCGTTGTTCGTCGCCTCGATGATGGGCGTCATCACCGGCATCTTCGGCGGCGTGCTGCGCGACATCGTCTGCAACGAGGTGCCGATGGTCTTCCGCGACGGCAAACCCTACGCGCTGTGCGCCTTCCTCGGCAACTGGATCTTCCTGGTGATGGGCATCTATGGCGTGGACAAGGACATCGCGCTGTGGTCCAGCGCGCTCTTCATCGTGGTGTCGCGGCTGCTGGCGTGGAAGTTCGATTTGACGCTGGGCCGCTGAAATCCGGGGTCAGGAAATCCGGGGTCAGAGCACAAGACGTCGCAATTCCGGGGTCAGAGCACATTGTTGAGAAACTGACCGGCAGCACGGTTACTCGATGGTCTCCTGCGATACGAGCGCTCCGGCATCCCGCGCCGACGCTTAATGTGACAAGTGTGACAAGGGGCCATTGCCTCGACAAGCGCCCTGACCCCGAAATTTGCAAAGTTTGTGCTCTGACCCCGAATTGTTACACGGCGTCCGGGCCGGTTTCACCGGTACGGATCCGGATTACCTGCTCCACCTCCTGCACGAAGATCTTGCCGTCGCCGATCTTGCCGGTGCGCGCCGCCTTGATGATGGCGTCGACCACCTGCTCGGTCATCGCATCGTCCACCACCACTTCGATCTTCACCTTCGGCAGGAAGTCGACCACGTATTCCGCGCCGCGGTACAGCTCGGTGTGCCCCTTCTGGCGGCCGAAGCCTTTCACCTCGGTCACGGTCAGGCCGGTGACGTTGACCTCGGCCAGCGCCTCGCGCACCTCGTCCAGCTTGAAGGGTTTGATCACGCAGGTAATTTGTTTCATTTGAATCTCCTTTCAGGTTCTTGAACGGCGCGCGCCGGCGCCTTTGATCGTCGGTCGGCTATTGATCCGGAATACGCGCCAATTCTTCCATCCACACCGTGGCCTCGGCATCGCTCGGCGCGCGCCAGTCGCCGCGCGGCGACAGCGAACCGCCGTTGCCGACCTTGGGCCCGTTCGGCACGCACGAGCGCTTGAACTGGCTGGTCTTGAAGAAGCGCCACAGGAAGATGCCGAGGTTCTTCTTGATCGCCGCCAGTCCGTACTGGTTGCGCGCCGGGCTGCCGCCTTCCGGCCAGGGTCCGGCGTCGCGGTCCTTCCAGGCCGAATGCGCCAGGAAGGCCACCTTGCTCGGCGTGAAGCCGTAGCGCAGCGTGTAGTACAGGTTGAAGTCCTGCAGCTCGTAGGGGCCGATGAAGTCCTCGGTCACCTGGGCCGGCTTGCCCTCTTCTTTGCTGGTGCCGGTCTTGCCCGGCACCAGTTCCGGGCTGATCTCGGTTTCCAGCACCTTGATCAAGACATCCGAGCCGACCTCGCCGATCTGGTGCGTATCCGCCACCCAGCGCACCAGGTGCGAAATCAGCGTCTTGGGCACGCTGGCGTTCACGTTGTAGTGCGACATGTGGTCGCCCACGCCGTAGGTGCACCAGCCCAGCGCCAGCTCGGACAGGTCGCCGGTGCCGATCACGATGCCGTGGTGGTGGTTGGCCAGCCGGAACAGGTGGCTGGTCCGCTCGCCCGCCTGCACGTTCTCGAACGTGACGTCGTATTCTTCCTTGCCCTCGGCATACGGGTGGCCGAGGTCCTTCAGCATCTGGATGCAGCTCGGGCGGATGTCGATCTCGCGGGCGGTGCAGCCGACCACCGCCATCAGCTCGCGCGCCTGGCGCAGCGTGCGCTCGCTGGTCGCGAAACCGGGCATGGTGTAGGCCAGGATGTTGCTGCGCGGCAGGCCGAGGCGGTCCATCGCCTTGGCGCACACCAGCAGCGCGTGCGTCGAATCGAGGCCGCCGGAAATGCCGATCACGACCTTCTGGTGGCCCGACGACTGCAGGCGCTGCAGCAGCGCCTGCACCTGGATGTTGTAGACCTCGGTGCAGCGCTCGTCGCGCCGCGCGCTCGACGCCGGCACATAGGGGAAGCGCTCGACCAGGCGCTGCAGCGGCAGGTCGCGGTCGAGCGGCAGCGCCAGCGGGAAGCGCTGGACGCGGAACCGGGCCACCTCGCCGGCGTGGCGGCGCACCGATTGCGCGAAGGTGCTCGTGTGCATGCGGTCCTGCGCAAGGCGTTCCAGGTCGACGTCGCCGAAGACGATGTGCGAATCCTGCAGGAAGCGCTGCGACTCGGCCAGCATGTCGCCCTTTTCGTAGATCAGCGACTGGCCGTCCCACGACATGTCGGTGGTCGATTCGCCCAGGCCGGCCGAGGTGTACAGGTAGGCCGCCACGCAGCGCGCCGATTGTTGCCCCACCAGCTGGTGCCGGTAGCCGCTCTTGCCCACCACCACGTTCGAGGCCGACAGGTTGACCAGCACGGTGGCCCCGGCCAGCGCGGCAAAGGACGACGGCGGCACCGGCACCCAGACGTCCTCGCAGATCTCGACGTGGAAGCGGAACAGGGGCATGTTTTCCACTTCGAACAACTGCTCCGGACCGAAGGGCACGTCCTGCCCCAGCAGCGTAATCCGGGTCAGCGCCGTGTTCTCCGCGGGACTGAACTGCCGCATTTCGTAAAATTCGCCATAATTGGGCAGGTAGCTCTTCGGCACCACGCCCAGCACGCGTCCGCCGGCAACCACCACCGCGCAATTGAACAGTGTATGGTTGATGCGCAGCGGCAGGCCGACGATCATCGCCAGCGGCAAGTCGCTCGACGCCGCGACCACGTCGGCCAGCGCCGCCAGGGTGGCATCGAGCAGCGCGCGCTGGTGGAACAGGTCGTCGCAGGTATAGGCGGACAACCCGAGTTCCGGGAAGGCCACCAGCACCGCGCCCTGCTCCGCCGCCCGGCGCGCCAGCTTGATGGTCTGCTGGGCGTTGAACGCCGGGTCGGCAACCTTGCAGCGCGGGCTGGCCACGGCGACACGGGCGAAATCGTGCGAATAGAGGTTGAAGAATGGCTTATCCGTCATGCATTTCTCCTTGGGTGGGCTTCGTGCGGCATGGTTTTGCCGGGAACGCAGTACCCGTTATCCCTTTGATATGGAAGTCATCTTGAATTATCGCACGCATATCGTTTCTTCTCTGTCCGAAATCGGCCAGGCGCAGTGGGACGCGCTGGCATCGAGCCAGGACAAACCGAATCCTTTCCTCTCGTATGCCTTCCTGGACGCGCTGCACGCATCCGGCAGCGCCGCTCCCGAAGCCGGCTGGCAGCCGCAGTTCCTGACCCTGTACGAAGGCGAAGGTGACGACGAGCGGCTGGCGGCCGCCCTGCCCCTGTACGTCAAATACCACTCCTATGGCGAATACGTGTTCGACTGGGCCTGGGCCGACGCCTACCAGCGCAACGGCCTCGACTACTATCCGAAGCTGCTGTCGGCGATCCCGTTCACGCCGGTGACCGGTCCGCGCCTGCTGGCCCGCGACGATGCCGCGCGCGCCGCCCTGATCCGGGTCTTGCAGGGCACGCAGCAGGCGACCGAGGTCTCTTCGACCCACATCCTGTTTCCGCCCGACGCCCACGCGCGCCAGCTGGGCGAAGCCGGCTTCCTGTTGCGCAGCGGCGTGCAGTTCCATTGGGTGAACGGGGGCTACGGCAATTTCGACGACTTCCTGGCCACGCTCGAGCAAAAGAAGCGCAAGAACATCCGCGCCGAGCGCCGCAAGGTGAAGGAAGCCGGCGTGACCCTGCGCCGGGTGCGCGGCGTCGACGCCACGGACGAGGACTGGCGCTTCTTCACGCGCTGCTACCGGCATACCTATGCCGAGCATTATTCGAAGCCCTACCTGAACCTGGACTTCTTCCGCCGCATCGGGCGCGAGATGCCGCACAACCTGCTGCTGGTGATCGCCGAGCGCGACGGCCAGCCGATCGCCGCCTCGCTGGTGGTGCACGACGAGACCACGCTGTACGGCCGCTACTGGGGCGCGCTCGAGCACGTGCCCTGCCTGCATTTCGAGACCGCGTACTACCAGCCGCTGGAATTCTGCATCGAGCAGAAGATCCAGGTATTCGAAGGCGGCGCCCAGGGCGAGCACAAGATGGCGCGCGGCTTCCTGCCGACCCGGACCTGGTCGGCGCACTGGCTCAGGCACCCGGCGTTCGCGGATGCGATCGAGCGCTTCCTGGAGCAGGAAGCGGGCGGAATCGACAACTATATCGATGAGTTGAATGACCGGAATCCGTTCCGGAGCTGAATTGCCGCGTCGACGGTGCGGCGGGCGGTCGGGATGAGCAACACGGTGCTTTGAACGCCGGAAGTCATTTAAATAAATTGACTTCCGGTATTAATGGACTACCATTGGTTTGGATGAGCACAGGTTCATCCACGACATTTCCTCCCTCCAACCGGCATTGTCCAGACACCATGGCGACTTCACTCCCGAACAAGCAGAAGATCAGGCTGCACTACGCGGTATCCCATCAGCATCAACACAGTTTCCCGATCAAGGGACAGGGCACGGTGTCCGTCAGTCCGGCATCCATCGACAAGGTCTTGCGCATCGTATTGTCGACCGACGGCGATGATTGTGTCGGGCTGGCCATCGATGCCGATGGCCTGGCGCTATGGACCCGCAGTGCGGGCGTGGTATCGGACCTGGCCCGCAGGGAGGACAGGCAACTGGGGCTCGATCCGGACAATCCCGGTCTTCCTTACTGGATGAGCCTGGACACCAACAACCAGCGCATCCGCTACGGCAAGGGCGAAATGCAGCGCGAACTGATGCTGTACGAATTCAGCTGGGCCGAGGCGCGCACCGCCTTGCCGGATTTCAGCAAGGATATCCGGCATATCCGGATCGAAGGCGCGTCCGTCGATCACCTCAAGGTCCTCGACATGCCGGTGACCCTGACGCCGTCGCCGCACCTGATCGCATCGTCCGGGATGACGATGGAAATCATCGCCAACAACAGCGCCAGCGTGATCGACGACCTGCCCCCCGCGTGCAAGGTCTTGTACGCCAATGTAGCCGGACCGGGGATGAATCTGGCGCCGCCCGACTTTCCGGAATTCGCGCAAGCCATCCAGTATTCGATCGTGACGCCGGGTGGGCTTTGCCACGAAAAACTGCGCGAGAAGAATCCCGCGTTCGGCTATTTGCGCGTGACGCTGGATGCGAACATGGGCGACTCGCCCGGCCAGCCGTACGTCCTCGAAATCTGGCCTGCCGGGAATGGGTCGCCGATCCACGACCACGGCAACGCATGTGCCGTGATCAAGGTGCTGCACGGGCAGATCCAGGTGTCGTGGTTCAGCGCACTGAGTCCGCACATCAGCGAGCCCTGGGGCAGCACGATCGCGCATGCCGGCGAAGTCACCTTCCTGACGCCGGGCTACTACCAGATCCACAAGCTGTTCAATCCATCGCCGAAACAGGGTGGCAGCTTCTGCGCCACGATCCAGTGCTACCGCTACCTGGACGGCGACATGCAGCATTACGAGTATTTCGATTACATCGAGAACGCCGAAGTCAAGCAGTTCTCGCCGGATTCCGACTGGCGCTACCTGTACTTCAAGCAGGCCATCCGGGACGAGTGGGACCGGGCCGGCAGCGCCCACGGCGCCTAGCGGCTAGCTGCTCAGGCTGCTCTTCAGCCAGTCGAGGCCGCGCGCATCCAGCGCCTTGTCGATCACCTCGGGCGGCAGGCTGTACACCGTGGCCCAGGTCGCGCGGCCGTCGGCGGCGTTCGACGGAAAGCTGGTGGTCTCGATCGGCCAGTGGTACTTGCGCTTCAGCGCGCGCACGATCGCGGCCAGGGTGACGCGTCCGCGCAAGGGTTCGGCGCCGGCCTGGTCGGCGCTGGACAGGAGGACGGCAAGGACGAGGCCGCGCGCGGTGCGCGGGCCGGGGAAGATGGGGGATTTGCTGGGCATGGCGCCATTCTAGCTGGCCGCCGAGCCCTGCGTCGATGGAGCAAGTCCAGCGCCGCGGCGATCCGCGCGGCCGGGGTCATGCGGCCGCCCCGATGTCGCCCTGGTGCCACCACAGCCGGGGATTGTTGTCGGCCAGGTTGCGCAGCAGGTCCCACACCACCTTCACCCGGCGCAGCCGGTACAGGTCGGCCGGGGCCGCCAGCCAGAACGAGCGCTCGGCGTAGAAGCCCGGCAGCACCCGCACCAGGCGGCCATCGTCCGGCACCGCGTACGGCGGCGCCATCATCAGCCCCATGCCCAGCGCCGCCGCCTCGATCTGGGCGGTCATGCCGGAGCAGCACAGGCGCCGCCGCGGCGTGAAGCCGAGTTCGTTCAGGTAGGACAGTTCGCGGCTGGCCAGGCGATCCTGCACGTAGTCGACGAAGTCGTGGCGCTCGAGGCCGGCCTGGTCCGCGATCGGCGGATGCCTGGCCAGGTAGGCCGGCGACGCGTACAGATAGAAGCGGAACGAGGCCAGGCGCGTGACCATGTAGCGGCCGGTGGACGGCGGATCGAGCATCACGCCCAGGTCGGCCTCGCGGTTGGCCAGGTTGGCGAAGCGCGGCAGCGCCAGCAGGTCGATCGACAGGTCCGGGTGCTGTTCCAGCAGCCCCACCAGCAGCGGCGCCACCACCCGCACCCCGAACACTTCCGGCACGCCGAGCCGCACCACGCCGTGCGCCGCCACCTCGGCGCCGCCGAGCTGCTCGGCCGCGGCCAGCGCCGCCCCTTCCATCGCCTCGGCGTGCGGCAGCAGCGCGCGCCCCATCTCGGTCAGCTCGTAGCCCTCGCGCGAGCGGTCGAACAGCGTGCTGCCGAGCTGCTGCTCGAGACGGTCGATGCGGCGCGCCACCGTGGTGTGCTCGACCTCGAGCCGGCGCGAGGCACCCGACAGGGTCCCGGCACGGGCCAGCTCCAGGAAGAATCGCAGGTCCGTCCACTCGGGCAGGCTGTTCATGACGGGATTGTTCCTTATCAAGATGACATATTGTGCACTAGTGCACATTCCTGCTGCAAGGTTTTGGTGCCGCCGTTTGCGCGTGCACAAAAAACAACATAAGCGAGCTCGACAGCACTCTGGACCACCCGCACCCGTACGGTGCATATGGATGTGCAAATTTGCACAACCGGTGGGCGCGATGTTGTCTTTTCAGCCAATCCCATCCGAGTCACACTGTGCTGCGTGCGGAAAAAAGAAGCGCATGAACGCATGACACCACAACAAAATCAGGAGACATCAATGCGTGTTAGCAAGAAGAAGTCGCGGCTGCCGAACCGGCAACTGCTGAGCCGCTCCGCGGCCGCCCTGCTGGCCCTGTCCGGTGGCGCCGTCGGCACCGCCGGCAGCGTCCACGCCCAGGAGTCCGGCATCAGCAGCGCCGTCGCCGTCCCCGAAGGCAACGTCGAGAAGGTGGTCGTCACCGCGCGCCGCCGCCAGGAGACGCTGCAGGATGTCCCGGTCTCGGTGACGGCCTTCACCGCCGACCAGCTGTCCAAGCAGGCGATCCCGGACGTGGTCGCGCTGACCGCCACGCTGCCCAACACCACCCTGAAGGCGTCGCGCGCCACCAACTCCACGCTCACCGCGTTCATCCGCGGCGTCGGCCAGGCCGACCCGCTGGCCGGCTTCGAATCCGGCGTCGGCATCTACCTCGACGACATCTACCTGGCGCGCCCACAGGGCGCCGTGGCCGACATCTACGACGTCGAGCGCATCGAGGTGCTGCGCGGCCCGCAAGGCACGCTGTACGGCCGCAACACCATCGGCGGCGCCATCAAGTACGTGACCCGCAAGCTGGCCCCGCAGACCGACGTGCGCCTCAAGGGCACGCTCGGCAACTACAAGGAGCGCGACGGCGTCATCACCGCCAGCACCCCGCTGACCGACACGCTGCGCGTGGGCGGCACCGTCGCCAAATTCAAGCACGACGGCTACGGCCGCAACCTGTTCAACGGCGCGCCGAACTACGACAAGGACCTGAGCGCGGCGCGCGTGTCGGCCGAATGGACACCGACGCCGCAACTGTTCGTGCGCCTGGCGGCCGACCTGACCCGGGACGATTCACACCCGAAGAACGGCCACCGCCTGATCCCCGGCCGCACCGGCGGCGCGCCGGTGCTGTCCAACGTCTACGACACCCGCGCCGAGATGATGACCGCGCTCGGCAACGAGCAGGAAGTGCGCCAGCACGGCGTGTCGGCGACGGTCGAATGGAACCTCACTCCCGAACTGGCCTTCAAGTCGATCACCGCCCAGCGCCAGGACAAGTCCTGGGCCCCGATCGACTTCGACGCCCTGCCGAGCGTCGACATGGAAGTGCCGGCGCTGTACACCAACAAGCAGTTCAGCCAGGAATTCAACCTGACCTATACCGGTCCCAAGGTCCAGGGCGTGGCCGGCGTCTACTATATCGACGCCAACGCCTACAACAAGTTCGACACCGTGCTGGCCGGCCTGGTCCCCACCAGCACCTTCACCAGCGGCGACGTCGATACCAAGGCCTGGGCCATATACGCCGACGGCAGCTACAACCTGACCGACGCGCTGCAGCTGTCGCTGGGCGGCCGCTACACCGTCGACAAGCGCGAAGCCGACATCTATCGCCAGATCTACTTCGGCCTGGCCGGTACGCCCGAGATGGGCAACCCCGGCGCGATCCCGTTCCGCACCGACACCGACCTGCGCGGGCTGTCGCGCGAGGACAAGAAGTTCACCCCGCGCATCGCGCTCGGCTGGAAGGCGACCCCGGACCAGAACGTCTATGCCTCGTACTCGAAAGGCTTCAAGGGCGGCGGCTTCGATCCGCGCCTGAACGTGGCCGGCACCCGCATCTCGCAAGCGGTGGCGCGCGAGGGCTACAAGCCGGAAACCATCGGCACCGCCGAGCTGGGCCTGAAATCCTCGTTCAACGGCGGCCGCATCACCACCAACACCGCCCTGTTCCACAGCGACTACAAGGACGTGCAGATCCCGGGCTCGGTGGCGATCGACACCAACGGCGACGGCCGCGACGACAGCTTCGCCGGCCTCACCACCAACGCCGGCAAGGCCAAGATCAAGGGCTTCGAATTCGAGGCGGTGGCGCACCTGACCCCGAACTTCTCGCTGGCCGGCATGTACAGCTACATCGATGCCAAGTACGACGAATACATCGTGGCCGGCGTCAACGTGGCCAGCCAGCGCGTGTTCCAGAACACGCCGAAGAACTCGGCCAACCTGCGCGCCATCTACGACGTCCCGCTGCCGCTCGCCGGCGTGGGCGGGCGCCTGGCCCTGATCGGCAGCGCGTCCTACCGCGGCGCCACCAACCAGTTCGAGACCGTCTCGATCCTGGACCAGGAATCGTATTACCTGTACGACGCCAGCGTGGTCTGGACCCGCAGCGACGGCAAGGTGCGCGTGGGCCTGCACGGCAAGAACCTGGGCGACGAGCGCTACAAGACCGCCGGCTACCTGTTCCCGACCCTGGGCAACGAGGGTACGCTGACCGCCTTCTACGGCGCGCCGCGCACCGTGCAGGCGACGGTCGAATACCGCTTCTGAACGCACCCGCCGCAGTCCGCCTCACCGACGGCGCCGCGGCGCCGGGCGGGATACCGTGTGCCGGTGATTTGAACCGGCGGCCTTGCACGCAGGGCCGCCACCGAAGGATGTTTGCCAGCGTGCCTAACTTCATATCGATCAGTTACACCAGTACCGACGGCCTGACGCTGTATGCGCGCGACTATCCCGCCGGTGGCGCGGCCGTGCAAGCCGCGGCGTCCTTGTCGGCATCGCCGCCGGCGGCGGGCCTGCCGGCGCATCTGCCCGCGCACCTGCCCGTCGTTTGCATTCACGGCCTGACACGCAATTCGGCCGACTTCGACGAATTCGCCCCCGCCATCGCCGCGCTGGGACGGCGCGTGCTGGCGCTCGACGTGCGCGGACGCGGCCACTCCGCGCGCGACCCGGACCCGTCGAACTACACGCCGCGGGTGTATGCCGGGGACGTCGCCAAGCTGATGGCGGATCTCGGCATCGCACGCGCCGTCTTCGTCGGCACCTCGATGGGCGGGCTGATCACGATGGCGCTGGCGGTCGAACACATCGGCCTGATCGCCGCGGCGGTGCTCAACGACGTCGGCCCGGTCCTGTCCGGACGCGGCCTGGCGCGCATCGCCGGCTACACCGGCAAGCCGGTGGCGCCGTCGTCCTGGCGCGACGCCGCCTGCTGGGTCAGGGACATCAATGCCTGCGCCTTCCCCGACAATCCCGAACAGGAATGGGACAAGTGGGCGCGCCGCGCCTTCGAACAGGATGCGAGCGGCCGGCTGGCGCCGCGCTACGATCCGAAGATCGCCGTCGCGCTGCAGGGCGGGCAATTGAAAACCACCTCGCTGGCCTCGCGCATGGCGTTCCGGCGGCTGGCGCGCGAGCGCCCGGTGTTGCTGGTGCGCGGCGCGCTGTCCGACCTGCTGGAAGCGCGCCAGGCCGACTGGATGCGGCGCGCGGCGCCCTCGATGCAGTACGTCGAGGTGCCGAACGTCGGGCACGCGCCGATGCTGACCGAGCCGGCCGCGCTGGGGGCGATCACGCGCTTCCTGGCCAGCCTGCCTTGAAGTAAATGCAAATATCGAGAAAAGACAAGGAGACAACATGAACCGCATCAAACCCGTATCGGCAGCCCTGCTGCTCGCCTTCGGCACCACCCTCGCCGCCGGGGCCGCCGCCGCGCCCGACCTGAAGGTCGCCCTCATCGCCGGCAAGACCGGCGCCCTCGAAGCCTATGCCAAGGAAACCGAGACCGGCTTCATGATGGGGCTGGAATACCTGACCGGCGGCAAGATGGAAATCAATGGCCGCAAGATCAAGGTCATCGTCAAGGACGACCAGGGCAAGCCCGACCTCGGCCGTACGCTCCTCGCCGAAGCCTACGGCGACGACAAGGTCGACATCGCGGTCGGCACCACCTCGTCCGGCTCGGCGCTGGCGATGCTGCCGGTGGCCAAGGAATACAAGAAGGTGCTGATCGTCGAGCCGGCCGTGGCCGACGAGATCACCGGCGCCAAGTGGAACAAGTACATCTTCCGCACCGCACGCAGCTCGATGCAGGACGCGCTGGCCGCCGCCTCTACCTTCAGGAGCGGCAGCGTGGCCTTCCTGACCCAGGACTATGCCTTCGGGCGCGACGCCATCAAGGCCGCCAAGGAAGCGCTGGCCGCCACCGGCAGCAAGGGCAAGGTCGTGCACGAGGAATACGCCCCGGCGGCCGCGACCGACTTCACCGCGCCGACCCAGCGCATCTTCGACGCCCTGAAGGACAAGCCGCAGCCGCGCGTGCTGCAGATCGTGTGGGCCGGCCCGAATCCGCTGAGCAAGATCGCCGACATGAAGCCGGAACGCTACGGCATCACGGTCGCCCCGGGCGGCAACATCCTGCCGGTAATGAAGACCTGGAAGGCCTTTGCCGGCACCGAAGGCACCATCTATTATTACTACGGCTTCCCGAAGAACAAGATGAACGACTGGCTGGTGGCCGAGCACACCAAGCGGTTCAAGGCCCCGCCCGACATGTTCACCGCCGGCGGCATGGCGGCGGCCGGCGCCGTGGTCGCGGCGTTGCAAAAGGTGCCGAACGCCAGCGGCGACCAGCTGGCGGCGGCGATGGAAGGCATGAGCTTCGAGACCCCGAAAGGCACGATGAGCTTCCGCAAGGAAGACCACCAGGCCCTGCAGCCGATGTACCACTTCCGCATCAAGAAGGACCAGAAGAGCGAATGGGACCTGCTGGAACTGGTGCGCGAAATCCCGGTGAGCGAAATGCCGCTGCCGGTCAAGAACAAGCGCTGAACGGAGGTCCGCAGTTGAGCAATCCCATGCAACCGTCCCTGTCGACCCGCGCGCTGGGCATCCGCTTCGGCGGCCACGTCGCGGTCAACAACGTCACGGCCGATTTCTATCCCGGCACGCTGACCGTGATCGTCGGCCCGAACGGGGCCGGCAAGACCACCTACTTCAACCTGGTGTCGGGCCAGCTGGCGGCAAGCTCGGGCCGGGTGTTCCTGGGCGGCCAGGACGTCACCGGCCTCGGGCCGGCGCGCCGCACCCGCCTGGGCATCGGGCGCGCGTTCCAGCTGACCAACCTGTTCCCGCACCTGACCGTGATGGAAAACGTGCGCCTGGCGGTGCAGAGCCGTGCCGGCATCGGGCTGTCGATGCTGTCAGTGTGGTCCGGGCACAAGGAGATCATCGCGCGCGCCGAGCATTACCTGGAACGGGTGGCCATGGCGGCCAAGCGCGACGCCTGGGTCGGCATGCTCTCGCACGGCGACCAGCGCAAGCTCGAGGTGGCGATCCTGCTCGCGCTCGAACCCGAGGTCCTGATGTTCGACGAGCCGACCGCCGGCATGAGCGTGGACGAGGTGCCGGTCGTGCTCGACCTGATCCACCAGGTGAAGGCCGAGCGCAAGCGCACGGTGCTGCTGGTCGAGCACAAGATGGACGTGGTGCGCGCGCTGGCCGACCGCATCGTCGTGCTGCACAACGGTACCCTGGTCGCGGACGGCAAGCCGGCCGAGGTGATGCAATCGAAGATCGTACAGGAGGCCTATCTTGGCACACCCGAACCCGCGTGACGACGCCATCCTGACCCTGTCCGGCGTCCACACCCACATCGGCCAGTACCACATCCTGCAGGGCGTCGACCTGGCGGTGCCGCGCGGCGGACTGGCGGTTTTGCTGGGCCGCAACGGCGCCGGCAAGACCACGACCCTGCGCACCATCATGGGGCTGTGGAAGGCCGGCAGCGGGACCATCCTGTTCGACGGCATCGACATCACGAAGATGGCCACGCCCGACATCGCCCGCGCCGGCATCGCCTATGTCCCCGAGAGCATGGCCGTGTTCTCGGAACTGACCGTGCGCGAGAACCTGGTCCTGGCAGCCAGGAACGGCCCGCTGGACGCGGCGCGCGTGGACTGGATCTGCGGCTTCTTCCCGGCCCTGAAGAAATTCTGGAACTACCCGGCCGGCAACTTGTCCGGTGGCCAGAAGCAGATGGTGGCGATCGCCCGCGCGATCGTCGAACCGCGCAAGCTGCTGCTGGTCGACGAACCGACCAAGGGCCTGGCCCCGGCCATCGTGCAGAGCCTGATGGCGGCCTTCCGCGAACTCAAGGACACCCGCACCACCATCCTGCTGGTCGAGCAGAACTTCAATGTCGTCCGGAGCCTCGGCGACAGCGTCGGCGTGATGGACGACGGCCGCGTCGTGCATGCCGGCGCGATGCGCGCACTGGCGGACGACGAGGCGCTGCAGCAGCGGCTGCTCGGACTGGCGCTCGATTCCCACCAATAACCATGAAACCAAGCACCGTGACCGCTCCTCTTCCCCTTCCTGTGGCCGCCGCCCCGGCGGACACGCCGCTGCCGGCGGACCGGCGCGACATCGCGCCCCTGCTGCTGGTGCCGCTGCTGATGCTGGCGGCCCTGCCCTTCGTCAGCTTTCCCACCTGGATCACGCTCACCGTGGCCGGGCTCGCGATGGGCATGATGATCTTCATCATGGCCAGCGGCCTGACCCTGGTGTTCGGCCTGATGAACGTGCTGAATTTCGGCCATGGCGCTTTCGTCTCGGTCGGCGCCTTCAGTGCCACGCTGGTGCTGCTGCCCATGCGCGGCTGGCTCGAAGCCGATTCGCTGCCGGCCAACCTCGGCGTGCTCGGCCTGGCCGTGCTGCTGGCGATGACGGTCACCGCCCTGCTCGGCTGGGCCTTCGAGCGCATCGTCATCATGCCGGTGTACGGCCAGCACCTGAAGCAGATCCTGATCACCATGGGCGGCATGATCGTCGCTGAGCAATTGATTAACGTTATCTGGGGCGCCGAGCAATTGCCGCTGCCCCTGCCGGGCGCGCTGCGCGGCGCGATCTTCCTGGGCGACGCCGCCATCGAAAAATACCGGCTGCTGGCGGTCGTGGTCGGGCTGCTGGTGTTCGCGACGATGCTCCTGACGCTGAACCGCACGAAAATCGGCCTGCTGATCCGCGCCGGCGTCGAGAACGGCGACATGGTCGAGGCACTGGGCTACCGCATCCGCCGCCTGTTCGTCGCCGTGTTCGCGGCCGGGTCGGCGCTGGCCGGCCTGGGCGGCGTGATGTGGGGGCTGTACAAGGAAACCCTGACGGCGGCGATGGGGGCCGACATCACGGTGATGATCTTCATCGTCATCATCATCGGCGGCCTCGGTTCGGTGGGCGGCTGCTTCATCGGGGCGCTGCTGATGGCCCTGGTCGCCAACTATGCCGGCTTCCTGGCGCCCAAGGTCGCGCTGGTGTCGAACATCATCCTGATGATCGCCGTCCTGCTGTGGCGGCCGGCCGGCCTGTACGCCAAGTCGGGGAGCTGAGATGCTGGCCAAACTCCTTTCCGGCGACCTGCCGCGCAGCCGCGTGCTGGGCGGCGTGCTCGCCGCCATCGTGCTCGGGCTGCTGCTGGCGCCCTTCCTGTTCCCGGGCGCCCGTCCGCTCAACACCGCGGCCACGATCTGCATCTACATCGTGCTGGTGGCGTCCTACGACCTGCTGCTGGGCTACACCGGCATCGTCTCCTTCGCCCACACCATGTTCTACGGCATCGGCGCCTATGGCATCGGCATCGCCCTGGCCCGCGTCGACGAGCCGACCTGGGGCGCGGCGCTGGTCGGCCTGGCGCTGGCGCTGCTGCTGACGGTGGCGCTGGCGCTGGTCATCGGCCTGTTCGCGCTGCGCGTGCGCGCCATCTTCTACGCCATGATCACGCTGGCCGTGGCTTCCTCGTTCGCGGTGCTGGCCTCGCAGCTGTCGGATTTCACCGGCGGCGAGGACGGCCGCACCTTCGGCGTGCCGGAACTGCTGACGCCGGGCTTCACGCTGGTCGAGAACGCCGTGTTCGGGCGCGCGATCGACGGCAGGCTGATCACCTACTACATCGTGTTCTTCGGCTGCGTGCTGCTGTTCCTGTTCCTGCTGCGCCTGGTGAATTCGCCGTTCGGCCGGGTGCTGCAGGCGATCCGCGAAAACGAGTTCCGGGCCGAGGCGCTCGGCTACCGCACCGTGGTCTACCGCATCTGGGCCAACGTGCTGGCCGCCGTCGTGGCGGCGCTGGCCGGCGCCCTGATGGCCCTGTGGCTGCGCTACGTCGGGCCCAAGACCTCGCTCGGCTTCGAGGTGATGACCGACATCCTGCTGATCGTCGTCATCGGCGGCATGGGCACCCTGTACGGCGCGGTGGTCGGGGCGACGCTGTTCATCCTGGCCCAGAACTACCTGAAGACCCTGATGGGCCAGGCGTCCGAGGCGCTGGCCGGGGTGCCGGTGCTGGCGGCGGCGCTGCATCCGGACCGCTGGATGCTGTGGCTGGGGGTGCTGTTCATCCTGTCGATCTACTTCTTCCCGATCGGGATCGTCGGCAAGCTGCGGCTGCGCCGATTCACCAGGCGCTGAGCCTTGCCGTCCGGCGCCCTTCGCCCGCGTTCGCGGCGGAACGAGCGCCGCGTATCGCCGCATGGACGATCCACCTTGCATCGGTTCATCCATGCGGGTCGAGCCGTCCACCCTGCGCCCCGCCTTCGCCGCATCGCGCCGGCCCATCCCACGCCCCCGTCGGTCCCGCCAGACAATACCTCGCTTGTCCAGCCCAGCCATTAGCTAAAGATCAAGGCTTGTTGTCATTCGGCTCATAAGATGAACCCATCAATGGTCTCGTCGATCAGCCAGCGCGAGCAGTCCACCATCCTACTGGCTTCCATGAAAGGGCTTTCCATGAAACACGTGAAAACCTTGTATGCGGCAGCGGCGCTGTCGCTGGCCGTCATCGGTAGCGCGGCGGCGCAAACCACGGTCCTGAACGAAGGGTTCGAAAATGTCGCCGGCTTGAGCGGATGGACGCAGGTCAACAACAGCGTGCCGCCGGGCACCAGCTGGTTCCAGGGGGTGCCGGAGATCTTCCCGGCCCATTCCGGGCCCGCCGATTCCTATGCCGCCGCCAGCTACCTCAGCGCCGCCAACGGCACCGGCACCATCGACAACTGGCTGATCACCCCCACGCTCAACCTGTCCGGCATCACCGACATCAGCTTCTACACCCGCCACGATCCCCAGCCCGGCTTCAGCGACCTGCTGGAAGTGCGTTTCGCCTACGGCAACACCAGCAACCCGGCGGACTTCGACACCGTGATCTCCATCGTCGGCAACCTGGGCGGCTATCCGACCGAATGGGCGCTGTTCAATACCAACTACGCGCTCGAAGGCCCGGGGCGCTTCGCCTTCCGCTACGTCGGGCCGGCCGACCTCGCGAACTATGTCGGCCTGGATTCGGTCACCGTGGTGACGGCGGTGCCGGAGCCCTCGGCCTGGATGATGCTGGCCATGGGCCTGGGCGGATTCGGCCTGCTGCGCCGCAAGCAGAAATCGTGAAAGGAAGACCCCATCATGTCCAAGCAAAAAATGCTCACCGCCAGCGCCATGACCGCGCTGTGCGCGCTCGCCATGTTCTCGCTGCAAGCCAAGGCACAAACCCGGCAGGAACAAGCCCAACAGGGCATGGTCGCGGTGCGCGACGCCCAGACCGGCAAGATGCGTGCCCCGACCCCGGACGAGCTGAAGGCGCTGCGGGCCCCGGCCCCGTCGGCCGCCGCGCCCGCCGGCGGCCGGCCGCGGCCCCAGGCCCTGGCACCGCGCCGCGACGGCGCGCACGGCGTGCGCCTCGGCGAAAAGAGCATGGTCTATGAAGTCGTCACGCGCGGCGCCGACGGCAAGCTGTCCAGCGAATGCGTGCATGGCGATGCCGGGGCCGACGCCGCCCTGGCCGGCGCCCACGCCCACCGTTCCGCCCCGACCCCGCACAAGGAGCATGCCCATGAAGCCCGCTGATCACCATGCCGAGGCCGGCTCTCGGTCCGCCCCGCCCTCGCGCCTGCAGCGCCTCGCCAACACCGCGGCCGGGATCGGCGTGGCGCTGGCGCTGGCCTGCGGCGCCCTGGCCGTGGGCGCGCCGAGCGCCCGTGCCGCCGCCGTCATCACGATCGTCAACTTGAACGAGCCCGGCGTCGGCTTCAACGACCCGACCCCGGCCGCCCCGGTCGGCGGCAACGCCGGCACCACGCTCGGGCAGCAGCGCCTCAACGCGTTCCAGCGCGCGGCCGACATCTGGGGCGCGACGCTCACCAGCAGCGTGCCGATCCGGATCGGCGCCTCCTTCGTGCCGCTGTCCTGCAACGCCACCAGCGCGGTACTGGGTTCGGCCGGCGCCAACGAGATCTGGTCGGACTTCCCGAACGCGCCGCGCGCCAATACCTGGTACCCGGGCGCGCTGGCCAGCAAGCTGGCCGGCACCGACATCGCCACCCCGGGCGAACCGCACATCATCGCGCGGTTCAACTCGCGCCTGGGCCTGTTCCCCGACTGCCTGCCCGGCGCCGGCTTCTATCTCGGCCTGGACCGCAACGCCGGCGACGGCATCGACCTGGTGACGGTGCTGCTGCACGAATTCGCCCACGGCCTCGGCTTCCAGACCTTCACCGACGACGAGACCGGCGAACAGATACTCGGCCAGCCCTCGATCTGGGATTACTACCTGCTGGACAACCGCCTCAAACGCAACTGGGTCGAGCTGACGCCGGCCCAGCGCGCGGCGTCGGCGATCAGCTGGCGCGGCCTGTCGTGGAACGGCCCGATCGTCACCGCCGCCGTGCCCCAGGTGCTGGATCCGTCCTCGAATCTGGCGGTGTCCGGCAGCGCGGCCGGCAGCGCGGCGGGCGACTACCAGGTCGGCGACACCTCCTTCGGCCCGCCGCTGTCCAATCCGCCGGTGCGCGGCCAGCTGATGCCGGTGGCCGACCAGGCCAACGGCACCGGACTCGCCTGCACCCCGCTGAATACCCAGAATGCGCTGGCGGTACGCGGCAACGTGGCGCTGGTCGACCGCGGCACTTGCGACTTCGTCACCAAGGCCGCCAACGTGCAGGCCGCCGGCGCGATCGGCATGGTGGTGGCCGACAACCAGCCGGGCGACGTGTCCGGCATGAGCGGCAACGACCCGTCGATCGCGATCCCGTCGGTGCGCGTCACCCAGGCCGACGGCGCAAGGATCAAGGCTGCCCTGCAGCGCCGTTCGCGCACCCAGTCGGGTGTGGTGGCCAGTTTGGGCCTGAACACGACGCGGCTGGCCGGCACCGACCCCGCCGGACACATCCTGATGTACACGCCGAGCATCTATTCGCCCGGCTCGACGGTGTCGCACTACACCACCGAGGCCAAGCCGAACCAGCTGATGGAGCCGTCGATCAACTCCGACCTCACCCACGAGGTGACGCCGCCGCGCGACCTGACCTATCCGCTGCTGCGCGATATAGGCTGGTGATGAGAGGCTGGTGATGAGAGGCTGGCGATGAGCGGTTGGTGATCTGCGGCTGGCGATGAGCAGCCGGAAATGAGAGTCAGGTAATAAAAAGGCAATAAAAAGGGCCGGCCACCCTTCGGTGCCGGCCCTTTCACGCGCCTGCGCGCGGCAATGCTTATTGCTGCTTCGACTGGTAAGCCTTCACGCCGTTCAGGATTTCCTGCTTGGCGGATTCCGGGCCTTCCCAGCCTTCGACCTTGACCCACTTGCCTTTTTCCAGGTCCTTGTAGTGTTCGAAGAAGTGCTGGATCTGGCGCAGGGTCAGTTCCGGAACGTCCTCGACCTTCTGCAGGTTGCTGTACAGCGGCAGCAGTTTTTCAACCGGCACGGCCAGGATCTTGGAGTCGCCGCCGGCTTCGTCGGTCATCTTCAGCACACCCAGCACGCGGCAGCGCACTACCACGCCCGGGATCAGCGCGAACGGCGTAATGACCAGCACGTCGCACGGGTCGCCGTCGTCGGCGACGGTGTCCGGGATGTAGCCGTAGTTGCACGGGTAGTGCATCGCGGTGCCCATGAACCGGTCGACGAAGATGGCGCCCGATTCCTTGTCCACTTCATACTTGACCGGATCGGCGTTCATCGGGATTTCGATGACGACGTTGAAATCGTTTGGCACATCGCGGCCGGCGTTGACGTTATTCAGGCTCATGCTAGTCCTTGTTTACTGGGAATACGGTTGCTGGGAAAACAATAAAGAGGGCCATTATAGCGAATCGCCCCGACCTTGTGCGCGGCACAAGGTCCTGTGGGCAGCGGACGCGCGGCGGAAGCGAAGCCGCCGTCTGTTCACATCAGGTTGGCAAGCGCGCACAGCCGGTAATGGCGGGCCGCCTCTTCCTGCTGTCCGAGCGCCTCGTGCAGCTGGGCCAGTTTCAGGTGGGTCTCGCGCACCAGCGCGGCCTCCACGGCGTCGCGCAGCGCCGCTTCCAGGTAACGCTGGGCCTTGCCCCACAACTTCTGGCGCAGGCACAGCGCGCCCAGGGTCAGCGCCAGTTCCGGATCGTTCGGGTGGTCGCGCAGCCAGCCTTCGCATTTTTCGATCTGGGCCAGCAGCGTCGGCGAACCTTCCGGGCCGGCGGCGTCGCGGTAGGCGCGTACCACGCGCTCGTCCCAGCCGGTCCTGAGCGCGTCCTCGACGATCACGCGTGCCTCGTCGTGCAGGCCGCGCGCATTGAAGGCGCCGGCCGCGCGCGCCGCGATCGCCGGCTGGACGCGGTCGGCGACGGGCACGCCGGTCCACACGCGGCGGATCGATTCGGGATCGAGCCCGCCTTCGGACAGCAGCGATTCGTAGGCCAGCTCGCGCAGGCGGCTCGAGAGCGCCGGATGCAGGGCGTTGCGCTTGTCGAGCGTGCGCACCAGGCGCAGCACTTCCGGCCAGTTGCGCGCCTGCTGGTTGGCCTTCATCGCCCATTGCAGCGCATGGATGTGGCGCTGGCCGCTGGCGTTCAGCTCGGCCACCGCTTCCAGTGCGGCTTCCGGCTTGTGCTCGTCGACCAGCAGCTCGGTGACGGTCATCAGGCGCGCGGTCTTGAGGTTGGCGTCATGCACGGTCCCGGCCAGCCAGGCATCGCGCCGCGCCGGTTCGCGCATGCGGTGCGCGGCGCGGGCGCCGATCAGGGCCGCGAGGCCGGCGTTTTCCGGCAGCTCGGCGGCGCGCATCGCGGCCTTCTCGGCATGGCCGAAGCGGCCTTCGAACAGGGCTTTCAGGGCCTCGCGCAGGCCACGGTTGGCTTCGCGCTCGCGCTTGCGCAAGCGGTACTCGGCCACGCGCTCGGGCATGCCGAGGGTGGCGCGCACCGCGCGCGCCAGGCCGTACAGCACCAGGAACAGCAGCGCGGCCGCCACCACGAACAAATTGAGCGACATGTCGATCCGGTGCGGCGGATAGAAGAACACCACGTTGCCGGGATTGAAACGCGCGGTCACGGCGATGCCGATCGCCGCGGCCATCAGGGCGACTAACCAGAGGAGTAAACGCATCGTCGGGACTCAGGACTTGGATTTGTAATTGCGCACGGCGTTCAGGCTCTCCGACAGGTCCGGCACATCGATCGACACGTTGTTGGCCTGCACCTGGCGCAGCAGCGCCTGCGCGGCGATCGTCGAACGAGCGCGCACGTCGAAGTACTTGACCATCATCTGCTGGGCGGCCCCGATATCGTCGCGGAAGGTCCCTTCGTTGCGCGACAACAGCGCCAGGCGCGCGTTCAGCAGGCGCAGCTTGAGGTTCTCGCGCACGAAATACGCTTCGCTCGGCGACAGCATCAGCGCTTCCGGCGTGTCCACGGTGCGCACCCGGATCAGCTGGCGCATGTCGTCCCACATCTCGTGGCTCCAGTTGCGCCAGGTCTCGGTCACGCGCTGGCCCAGGCCCGGCGCCGGCTCAGGCGCCGCCTGCGCTGGCGCCGGCTTGCCTGCCGGCTTGCCCGCCTGGGCGGCAAGGCGGCGCGGCGCCTGCGGCTCGGCCGGCTTTTCGTCGGACAGCAGCGGCAGGTTGTCGATCTGGCCGATCACGTTGTCCAGGCGCAGGGCGATGCCGGCCTGGTCGACCGAGGGCAGCGCCTTGAGCTTCTCGATGTCGCGCGCGATGGCACGCCGGATGGTGATGAATTGCGGCTTGTCGGAGCGCGACAGCGAGCGGTCGGCGTTCTGCAGCGCGATCAGGGCGCCCTGCACGTTGCCGGCCAGCTGCAACTGCTGGCTGGCAGTGGACAGCACCTGCTCGATCTCGGTCAGCGCCCATTCGTCGCGGTTCTTCGAGATGTCCTGGTACATCTGTTCCAGCGCCGCCTGCTGGCTCTGCGACTCGCTCTGGCGGCTTTCCAGTACCCCGACCTTGACCTGCAGCTCCTTGGCGGTTTCCTGGGTCTCGCGCACCAGCTGCGCGGTCTCGGCGTTCGAGGCGTTGTCCTTCTGCAGCGTGCGCGCCACGTCCTCGCGCAGCTTGTTGAAGCGGTTGTGGGTGGACCAGGTCTGCAGCGCGAGCAGGACCGCCAGCGCCACGATGGCCAGGTTCTGCGGCTTGTTCAACAGCGCGCCCAGGCCGGACGGCGTGTCGGGCACGCGCGGTTCCAGCGCCGGCGCCGCGGACGTTGCCGCCGCGGCCGGGGCGGCGTGATGCTCCGGCGGCGTCACCGGACCGAGGTTGGACTTGTCTGGATTGTTGGGCAATTCGTTCATGCTCATGATTGTAACGCGGCAAGCATACGCTCGTCGCCGGAGCCGGTGAGCGTCACCGCGGTGAAACCCAGTGCCCGTGCGGTTTCCGCGATTCTGGCGTGCGGTACGATCAAATGTTGATGTTGCAGTTTTGCCACACTTGACGGTCCATCAAGACCGGCATCGAGCTCGGCGCTCAGGGCCGCCAGGCCGCGCAGCGCTTCCGAGCTGGTGACGATCCAGTCGTTCGGCTGCGCCAGCAAGGTCCGCAGCGACGCCGCCAGCGCGGCGTCCAGGCGCGGCACCGCGCGCCGGTAGGCGGCCACGGTCTCGACCGCGCAGCCGGCCGCGCGCAACGCATCGGGCAGCACCTCGCGCCCGCCATCGCCGCGCACGACCAGCACGCGCTGCCCGGCCAGGCGATCCAGGTCGAGCGCCTGCAACAGGTGTTCCGAATCGCTGCGCGCCGGGTCGCGCGGACAGTGGATGCGCACCCGGGCCTCGTCGATGCCATGCTGCAGCAGCGCCGCACGGCTGCCCTCGCCCACCACCGCGATCGCCACGCCGTCCGGCCAGCGCTCGATGTGGTCGAACGCGGCATCGACCGCATTCGGGGAGACGAAGGCGACCAGCGCATACTGGCGCAGTGGGCGCAGCGCCAGCGCCAGCGCCGCCTGGTCGGCGGCCGGGGAAATCTCAAGCAGCGGCAGGATCACCGGCGTGCGCCCGCGCGCCGCCACCGCCGCGGCCAGCGCCTCGGCCTGGCGCCGCGGCCGGGTGATCACGACCGCGCGCTTGGGGACGCCTGCGCCCGCTTCAAGCATCGCCGTCAGCGGCGGCCTCGACCTTGCACTCGGCGAGGATCGCGGCCGCGTGCTGCTGCACCAGCAGCTGGGACACCTGTTCGCCCACCGCTTCCGGCAGCGCCGCCGGGCCGGAGGCTTCGGCGAAGGCCGAGCGCTGGCCGTCCGGGGTCGCGACCATCGCGCGCAGGTGCAGCGTGGCACCGTCGACCGTGGCGTGCGCCGCCAGCGGGATCTGGCAGCTGGCGCCGAAGAATTTCGAGACCTTGCGCTCGGCCATGACCGCCTGCGCGGTGGGCTCGTGGTTCAGCGGCGACAGCAGCGCAGCCAGGTCGACGCCATCGCTGCGGCTGCCCGCCACGATCTCGATCGCCATCGCGCCCTGGCCGGCGGCGGGCAGGCTGTGCTCGGGCGACAGGCAGGCGCGGATGCGGCGCTCCAGGCCCAGGCGCTTGAGGCCGGCGGCGGCCAGGATGATGGCGGCGTAATCGCCACGGTCGAGCTTGCCCAGGCGGGTGTCGAGGTTGCCCCGCAGCGGCTTGATCACCAGTTGCGGATAGCGCGCCGCGATCAGCGACTGGCGGCGCAGGCTGCTGGTGCCGACCACGCTGCCCGGCGGCAGCGCGGCCAGGCTGTCATAGTCGTTGCAGACAAAGGCATCACGCGGGTCTTCGCGCTCGAGCACGGTGGACAACTGGAAGCCGTCCGGCAATTCCATCGGCACGTCCTTGAGCGAATGCACGGCCAGGTCGGCGCGGCCCTCGGCCAGCGCGACTTCGAGCTCCTTGACGAACAAGCCCTTGCCGCCGACCTTGGACAGGGTCCTGTCCAGGATCTGGTCGCCGCGCGTGGTCATGCCGAGGATGTCGATCTGACACTGCGGATATAATGCCGCGAGGCGGTCGCGCACGTGCGTGGCCTGCCACATGGCCAGGCGGCTTTCGCGCGATGCGATAATGAGTTTCGCGGGTATTGTGGCGGAAGCGCCCTGCGTCATCGTAGAGTTCAAAACGGATTCTTTCACTGTCGTTGTGCCCTGATCGGCCAGCGCCGGCGGGCGCCTGCTTGAGATCACAAATTTTAGCATGCGCCCCTCGCGGACCGTGGCCGACCGCCCCGGTCCGCCGATAAAGATAGCGAACGATGTAGTTGCCCATCAGCTGTTCCCAACAATTCAAAACTGTGGTCGATAATGGACAAACCCGCTGCACTTGATCTACAAGCATCTTCATCCACCCTTGCACCAGACGGCGTCGACAAGGACGAACCCCTGAAGGAAGACATCCGCCTGCTCGGCCGCCTGCTCGGCGACGTGGTCCGCGCCCAGGAAGGCGAGGAAGTCTTCGACGTGGTCGAGACCGTGCGCCAGACCGCCGTACGCTTCCGCCGCTGGGACGATCCGGAAGCCGGCAAGGAACTCACCACGCTGCTCAAGAAACTGTCGCGCAGCCAGACCGTGTCGGTGGTGCGCGCCTTTTCCTATTTCTCGCACCTGGCCAACATCGCCGAGGACCAGCACCACATCCGCCGCCGCCGCGCCCACCTGCTGCGCGGCGCCCAGCCGCACGCGTCGACGGTCGCCTTCGCGCTGGCGCGCATCAAGGACGCCGGGGTCGACAAGGACACGGTCGACACCTTCATGCGCGACGCCCTGATCTCGCCGGTGCTGACCGCCCACCCGACCGAGGTGCAGCGCAAGAGCATCCTGGATGCCGAGCACGACATCGCGCGCCTGCTGGCCGAGCGCGACCTGCCGCTCACGCCGAAGGAAGCGAAACGCAACCTGCAGCTGCTGCAGGCGCGCATCGCGACCCTGTGGCAGACCCGCATGCTGCGCTACGAAAAGCTGACCGTGGCCGACGAGATCGAGAACGCCCTCTCCTACTACCGCATGACTTTCCTGCGCGAGTTGCCGGCCCTGTACGACGACATCGGCGACGAACTGGCCGAGCACTTCGGGAGCGACCCGGCGCAGCTGGACGACGCCGCCTTCATGCAGATGGGCAGCTGGATCGGCGGCGACCGCGACGGCAACCCGAACGTCAACGCCGCCACCATGCAGCGCGCGCTGGTGCGCCAGGCCACGACCGTGTTCGACTTCTACCTCGACGAAGTGCATGCGCTGGGCGCGGAACTGTCGACCTCGACCCTGCTGGTGCCGGCCAGCCAGCACCTGCAGGCGCTGGCCGACGCCTCGCCCGACCATTCGCCGCACCGCAAGGACGAGCCCTACCGGCGCGCGCTGATCGGCATCTACGCGCGCCTGGCCTCGACCGCGCGCGAACTGGGCGCCTCCAACATCCTGCGCAAGGAAGTCGGCCATGCCGATCCGTACCGTGATCCGCAGGCATTCCACGCCGAGCTGCGGGTGGTGGCCGAATCGCTGGCGGCGAACTTCGGCGACATCCTGGTCAAGCCGCGCCTGCAGGGCCTGATGCGCGCGGCCCTGATCTTCGGCTTCCACCTGGCCTCGCTCGACATGCGCCAGAGTTCGGACGTGCACGAGCGCGTGCTGGCCGAGCTGTTCGCCGCCGCCGGCGTGCAGGCCGACTACGCGGCGCTTCCCGAAGCCGCCAAGGTGAAACTGCTGCTGGACGAGCTGGCCCAGCCGCGCCTGCTGTACACGCCCTATGAAAACTATTCCGACGAGACCCAGTCGGAACTCGGCGTGCTGCGCGCCGCGCGCGAGATCCGCACCCGCTACGGCAACCGCGCGATCCGCAACTACATCATCTCGCACACCGAGACCGTGTCCGACCTGCTGGAAGTGCTGCTGCTGCAAAAGGAAACCGGCCTGCTGCACCCGCGCGAAGGCCGCCACGACGTGATGGTGATCCCGCTGTTCGAGACCATCCCCGACCTGCAGCGCGCCGGCGACATCATGGGCGAGTGGATGGCGCTGCCGCTGGTGGCCGGATTGATCGAACAGCAGGGCCGTTTGCAGGAAGTCATGCTCGGCTACTCGGACTCGAACAAGGACGGCGGCATCCTGACCTCGACCTGGGAACTGTACCAGGCCGAACTGAAGCTGGTGCGCGTGTTCGCCGATGCGAAAGTCAAGCTGCGCCTGTTCCACGGCCGCGGCGGCACCGTCGGCCGCGGCGGCGGCCCGACCTACGACGCCATCCTGGCCCAGCCGCCGGGCACCGTCAACGGCCAGATCCGCCTGACCGAGCAGGGCGAGATCATCTCGTCGAAATTCTCGAACCCCGAGATCGGACGCCGCAACCTGGAACTGCTGGTGGCGGCCACGCTGGAAGCCAGCCTGATGCCGCACGGCGAGGACAGCGCGCAGGTCGAGCAGTTCCAGCGCTTCGAGGGCGTGATGGCCGAGCTGTCGCAGCGCGCCTACAAAGCCTATCGCAACCTGGTGTACGAAACCCCGGGATTCACCGACTACTTCTTCGCGGCCACGCCAATCGCCGAGATCGCGGAACTCAACCTCGGTTCGCGCCCGGCCTCGCGCAAGTCGACCCGCCGCATCGAGGACCTGCGCGCGATCCCCTGGGGCTTCTCATGGGGCCAGTGCCGCCTGCTGTTGCCGGGCTGGTTCGGCTTCGGCGCCGCGGTGTCGGGCTGGCTGGCCGACGCTGCCGATGAGGGCGACGGCGAAGAACGCCTGGCCACCCTGCGCGCGATGGCGAAAGAGTGGCCGTTCTTCGCCGCCCTGCTTTCCAACATGGACATGGTGCTGGCCAAGACCGACCTGGCGATCGCCTCGCGCTACGCGGAACTGGTGCCGGACGTGGCGCTGCGCGAACGCATCTTCGCGCGCATCTCGGAGGAGTACAACGAGACCCTGCGCTGCCTGGAACAGGTGACCGGCAACGAGGAGCGCCTGGTCGGCAACCCGCTGCTGGCGCGCTCGATCCAGAACCGCTTCGCCTACCTCGATCCGCTCAACCACCTGCAGGTGGAGCTGATCCAGCGCCACCGCGCCGCGGCCGGCGATCCGGACAAGATCGACGAGCGGGTGCACCGCGGCATCCACCTGTCGATCAACGGGGTGGCGGCGGGCTTGCGGAATACCGGTTAAGCCCTGTCCCCTTGTTGCGCGCTCCACCGTCGTCCCAGCGAAAGCGGGGACGACAGTGGCGGCGCGTGGAAGAAGGCTCAGCGCCGCAGCGACACGCCGAACGCCAGCCCCAGGTCCGGCGTGCGGTGGTTCAAGCCATGCGTCACCGCAAAATCGACCTGGCTGTCCTTGCTCAGCTGATAGGTCACGCCGGTATCGACCAGCAGCTGGGTGCCGCCATGGGCCGCGCGGGCGATCTGCGGCGCGGCCAGTTCGACGAAGCCGTGGGCATGTTCGCCGAAGTCCTTGCCCAGGTTGGCGGCCAGGATGCCATAGCCGTAGCGGGCACCCAGGTCGTCGCTGTCGCTGGCGATGCCGGGCATCAGGCCGAAGGCATACCCGCCCGGCAAATCCCACTCGGCCGACAGGCGCAGCGAGGGGCGCGTGCCGTGGCCGCGCAGGTCGTGGCTGCCGCTCGGCAGGATCGCGTGCAGCAGCACGCCCAGCGAGGGGCTGGCGCCCTGCTGGTCGGCCACGTGCCATTTGAGGCCCAGTTCGGTATCGGCCCAGCCGGCACCGACGCTGCGCGCGCCTTCGGGCTGCTCGACCTCGTGGGCGATGCTGCGGCCGTCGGTCTCGACGCGCAGTTCGGTGGTGTCGCCGAGGCCGACGCGCAACAGCGTCGGGGTGGTCAGGGTGCGGCTGTGCCGGTCGTCGTCGCGCTGGCGTTCCCAGGCGGCGCTGGTTTCGAGCTGGAGGCGGCCCTTGCCTACCACCTTGCTGGACTCGGCGACGCCGGGCCGGTCGGTGACGATCGCGTCGTCATCGGCGGCGCTGGCCGCGCCCGAGGCGGCGAGGCTGCACAGCACAGCCAGGGAAATGAAGGAGAAGCGCAAAACTGGCATCTTGGTACGGAATGGATGGAAAGCCGCCAGTATCCACCAGCCGGCGCCGCGATGCCAGTCCGTTTCGCGCAGTGGCCTGCGGCGCTGCACAAGAAAAAAGGCGGAACCTCGCGGTCCCGCCTTTTCATCCCGCCGTGATGGCTTCCGGCTCAGTGCAACTCAGTGACCGGCATTGCCCTTGTCCAGCGACAGGCCGCCATCCTTCTCGAGCGCCTTGCGCACCTTGGCCACCTCGGATGCGGTGGCGGCCGGCGCCTTGTTACCCCAGCTCTGGCGCACGAAGGTCACCAGCTGCGCGGTCTCGTCGTCCGACAGGCGCCATGCGAAGCCCGGCATCGCCAGGTCCGACGGACGCTCCTTGGTCGACGGCAGGCGGCTGCCGGCCAGGATCAGGCGGATCAGCGAGGTCGGGTCGTCCGCCAGCACCGTCGGGTTGCCCGGCAGCGCCGGGAAGGTGATCGCGTTCGACTTGCCGTCGGTGCGGTGGCAGGCGGCGCAGTTGTCGAGGTACAGCTGGGCACCGCGGGTCTCGTCATGGCCGGCGCGCAGCGCTTTCGCGGTGTCCTCGCTGGCCGTGTAGGTCGCCTTGGCCGTGCCGCTCGCCGGCAGCGACTTCAGATAGGCCGCGATCGCGTGCAGGTCCTGGTCGGTCATGTGCTGCATGCTGTGCGCGACCACGTCGTTCATCGGACCGCCGACCACCGCGGTGGTTTTGTTACGGCCGGTCTTCAGGGTGTCGACGATGTCCTGCTCGGACCAGCTGCCCAGGCCGTCGACCTTGTCGCCGCGCAGGTTGGCGGCCAGCCAGCCGTCGATCAGCGGACCGCCGGCCAGGAAGGCCTTGCCGGATTCATCCAGCGCCTGTTCCTGCATGGTGACCGAACGCGGCGTGTGGCAGCTGCCGCAGTGGCCCGCGCCCTGCACCAGGTAGGCGCCGCGCGCCAGCTGCTCGCTCTGGTACTTGCTCAAGTCCAGCGGCGCCATCTCGGCCGGGGCGAAGGTCTTGCGCCAGATGCCCATCGGCCAGCGGATCGACAGCGGCCAGCGGATGTCGTTGGCGCGGTTGGCCGCGGCCACCGGCTGCACGCCCTTCATGAAGTAGGCGTACAGGGCGCGCACGTCCTGGTCGCTCATCTTCGCGTACGACGGGTAGGGCATGGCCGGGTACAGCGAGGCGCCGTCCTTAGCGATACCGTGGCGCACGGCGCGGTCGAAGTCGTTCAGGCTGTAGTTGCCGATGCCGGTCTGCCGGTCCGGCGTGATGTTGGTCGAGTACATGTTGCCGATCGGCGAAGCGATCGCACGGCCGCCGGCAAATTCCTTGCCGCCCGGCGCCGTGTGGCAGGCGATACAGTCGGATGCCACGGCGACGTAGCGGCCGGCATCGATCAGGACCTTGTCATCGAGATTGCCGGCGGCGGCGATCGCGCGCGTCTCGCTCGGCGCGGTCGCATACGCGAAGCCGCCGGCGACGGCGATCACGCCCACCGCGACCACCGCGGCCAGAATTTTCTTGTTGGAGCTCATCGTCATTCTTGTCGTGTCCTTCTGTCGTGCAGAATCAAGCCTGTACCAGCGGGCCCGGGTTCTTCAGGTACTGCTCGCGGATCGCCTTGGCGCACCAGTACGCCAGGCCGCCCACCAGGCCGGTCGGGTTGTAGCCATTGTTCTGCGGGAAGGCATTGGCGCCCGGCGCGAACACGTTCGACACGTCCCACGACTGCAGGTACTTGTTCAGGGCCGAGGTCTTCGGGTCCTTGCCCATGATCGCGCCGCCGCAGGTGTGGGTCGACTGGTACTGGGTGATGTTGTAGTGCGTGCCGTCCTTCTTGGCATCGCCCTTCATCGCCACCGGGTTCAGGACCTTGCTCATTTGCTGGGCCTTGTCGACCAGGAACTGCGACGCCTTGATCTCGTTGTCGTGCCAGTCGAAGGTCATGCGCAGCAGCGGACGGCCGAAGGCATCCTTGTAGGTCGGGTCCAGGCTCAGGTAGGCATCGTCGTAGGACATGCACGAACCCTGCACTTCGTAGTAGAACGAGTGGCGGAACACTTCCTTGACGCTCTTCTTCCAGGCGCTGCCCCAGTTCGGCACGCCCGGCGGGGTGGCGATGCCGCGCACCGGGCCGGCACCCGGCTGGCGTGCCCACACGATGCCGCCGCCGATGAAGCCGGACTTGGTCGGGTCGTTCTGCTTGCCGTTCAGGTCGTCGAAGGTGGCGCCGGCGCCGCCGATGCCGATGAACGGGTTGGCCTGGACGCTCTCGTCGAAGAACAGGTTGACGCGGTTCAGGTTCTGGTACGAGTAGTTCCGGCCGATGGTGCCGGTCCTGGTCACCGGGTCGTACGGGGTGCCGATCTCGGACAGCAGCATCAGGTGCACGTTCATGTACGAGAACGCGCACAGCAGCACGATGTCGGCCGGCTGTTCGCACTCGCGGCCCTGGGCGTCCAGGTAGGTCACGCCGGTCGCCTTCTTCTTGTCCGCGTCCAGGTTGACCTTCAGGACCTGGGCGTGGGTACGCATCTCGAAGTTCTTGCGGCCGCGGACCACCGGCCAGATGTTGGCGTTCGGGCTGGCTTTGGAATAGTTCAGGCAACCGTAGTCCGAGCAGAAGCCGCAGGCGTTGCACGGGCCCATCTGGCAGCCGTAGGGGTTGATGTAGGCGCTCGATGCGTTCGAGGCCGGGATCGGATAGGCGTGGTAACCCATCTCCTTGGCGGCCTTGTAGAACAGTTCGGCACCCAGGTAGTTCGGATTCGGGCCCAGCGGGTAGTCGCGCTTGCGCGCGCCTTCGAAGGGATTGCCGCCTTCGATGATGGTGCCGTTGATGTTGCCGGCCTTGCCCGAGGTGCCGCACACGTATTCGAAGTGGTCGAGCGACGCTTCCAGTTCGTCATAGGTGATCGGGAAGTCCTGGATCGTCATGTTGGCCGGGATGAACTTCTTGCCGAAGCGTTGTTCCAGGCTGGAGCGCGCGGTGAAGTCTTCCGGCAGCGGACGGAAGTGCGCGCCCGACCAGTGGCTGCCGGCGCCGCCGACGCCGGTGCCCGGCTTGAACGAACCCATCTGGCGGTACGGCACCGCGACGTCGTTCATACCGTGGCGGATGGTCAGGGTTTCCTGCGACAGCGCCTGCAGGTACTTGCGGTGCACCGAACCTTCCAGCTCGTCGACCACGCGCGGATACGAGAAGTCCGGCACGGTGTCGCGGTCCGGGCCGCGCTCCAGGCAGACCACGTTCAGGCCCTGGTCGGTGAGTTCCTTCGCCATGATGGCGCCGGTCCAGCCGGCGCCGACGATCACGGCGTCTACTTTGCTTTTTACGATTGCCATTTGATTTTCCTTATCCTGCGCTTAGCCACGGCGGCCGGCCAGGTCCACCGGTCCGATCGGATACGCCTTGTCGCGCACCTCGACCCAGTCGAGGTAGTCGGCGCGCATGCCCGGGTAACCGATCATTTTCCACGCACCCATGTTCTTGTTGCCGCCATGGATCGGGTCGGCGAAGTAGCCATTGCGGGTTTCGGCCAGCAGGTTGGCGAAGAAGATCTTCGACGAGATGTCGTCGAACTTCAGCTTGCCGCCTTCGGCTTCCTTCAGCAGCGCTTCCTGCTGCTTGTGGTCGAGGTCGGCGAACTTCTTGCCGCCGAAGTTGGCGGCGCAATGCCTGTCGAAGGCCCGGATGCCGACGCGCAGGATGTCCTTCAGCGGCAGCTTGCCCTGGTAGCCGAACTCCGGCGGCGCCTCCACGAACGGCCCCTGCAGGTACCAGATGCTGCCGGCCGCGTACGGGGTCTGCATGTGGCGATCGAGGAACTCCAGCACGCCGAGTTCGATGGCGCCGGGGCCGTGCTCGTCGTGCGGGATCAGGCGATCGACCGCCGCGCCGAGGAATGTCCATTCATCGGCCGTGAAGTATTTCGGGGTGTAGGCGTCCGGCTTGCCTTCCGGCGCATTGGCGGCGGCGGCGCCGGCCGTGTTCAGGCCACCGTGGAGGGCGCCGGCCGCACCGGCGGCCATCGGCACGAAGACCAGGCTCTTGATGAGGCGACGGCGCGACTGGGATTGTTGATCGTCAGACATATTTGTTCTCTAGCGATGACAAAGGCCGTACGCCGGGGAGGCGACGGTAAAAGGGCGTGATTTTAATGTGAAAATGATGCTTATAGGTAAGGAATACAAAGCAGAAACAATTTTGATGGGCACAAATGCGACAATTGCGTTCAATTTCTCATTGACAAATATCACCCATCCTCACGCCAGCCTGCGGGCGGTCGCGCGAAGCGGCAGCGCGGGCGCCGTCTGCACCGGCGTCGCGTCCTCGAGCTTGAACTCGGCCACGATCCGGGCCAGCTGGCCAGCCTGCTGCTCCAGCGCCGCCGCCGCCGCGGCGGCTTCCTCCACCAGTGCGGCATTCTGCTGGGTGACGTCGTCCATCGACGCAATCGACTGGTTGACCTGGCCGATGCCCTGGCTCTGTTCGCTGCTGGCGGCGTCGATCTCGCCCATCAGGCCGGCCACCTGCCGCACCGCCTGCACGATGCCGGTCATGGCCGCGCCGGCGTCGTCCGCCAGCTTTGCACCGGCCTCGACCTTGCCGACGGAATCCTGGATCAGCGACTTGATTTCCCTGGCCGCCGCGGCCGAGCGCTGGGCCAGGATGCGCACTTCGCTGGCGACCACCGCGAAACCGCGCCCCTGCTCGCCCGCGCGCGCGGCTTCCACGGCCGCATTCAAGGCGAGGATGTTGGTCTGGAAGGCGATCCCGTCGATCACGCCGATGATGTCGGCGATCTGGCGCGAACTGTCGGAGATCGAACCCATCGTCGCCACCACCCGCTGCACCACCTCCCCGCCCTTCTCGGCCTGGTCGCTGGCGCCGCTCACCAGCAGGTTGGCCTGGCGCGCGTTGTCCGCATTCTGGCGTACGGTCGAGGTCAACTCCTCCATCGCGGCCGCGGTTTCCTCGAGGCTGGATGCCTGCGCCTCGGTCCGGCTGGACAGGTTCGAGTTGCCCATTGCGATCTCGGCCGAAGCGCCGGCGATGGCATGGGTGCTGCCGCGCACCTCGTTCATGGTCCGGTTCAGGGACGACACGAACCGGTTGAAGGCATGCGCCAGCCTGCCGACTTCGTCTTCCGATTCCACCGGCATGCGGCGCGTCAGGTCGCCGTTGCCGTCGGCGATCTCGCCCAGCATCGCGGCGGCACGCGCCACCGGGGCCGCGATCGCGCGGCTGACCAGGAACACCACCAGCAGGCCGATACCGCCGCCGATGACGCCCGCCGCCAGCGCGGCGATGGTGGCGGAACGCGCCAGGTCGCCCAGCACTTCGCGCTCCGGGACTTCGGCGACCACGTACAGGCCCAGCTCCGGCATGTACGAGGACGCGGCGATCAGCGCGCCCTGCTGCGACGCGACCTCGGCATGCGCGAACGCGGCCTTGCCGAGCAAGCCCGCCGCCAGTTGCGGCGTGAAGCCGGGCTGGTCCTTCATGTTGTGCTTGCCGTCGGCCAGCGCCGTGTCGCGGTGCAGCAGGATGGTGCCATCCTCGCGCACCAGGTAGACGTGGCCCGACGCGCCCACCTTGTAGGCGCGCACGGTCCGGCCCAGCGCCTCGATCGACAGGCCGATGCCGGTCACCGCAAGCTTGCCCTCGCCGGCATCGACGCGCGCGTTGATGAACAGCTTCAGCTCGCCCGTCTTGGGATCCGGATTCATGTTCAGTTCGTAGGGCCGGCCCGTGGCGAGGAAGCCGCTCATCCAGGCATCGCGCGGATTGTTCTTCTCCAGCATGTAGCCCAGGCCGGTTTCATCCAGGAATTTCAGGGTCGACGGCGAGGCCCAGAATACGGTGGATGCCTTGTTGTCGGCCTTGACCCTCGCGGCATAGGCGCGCCAGGTATCGATGCCGGCATCGGGCAAGCCGTCGCGCTCCCAGGCATGCAGGTAGACGTTGCCGGCGATCGCCAGCGATGCCGTCAGCGGCACGCCGATCTGGCGCAGCACATCGTTGCGGATCTCGCCGACCACGGCCGGCAGTTCCTGGTTGACCGCGCGCGCGCGCAGGCTGCTGCCGGTCAGCGTTACGCTGAGCGCCGAGGAAATCAGGAGGAACAGCAGCAGGCAGGCGGCCATGCTGAGCATGAGCTTCGTCTTGATCGACGAGCGGCGAAGGAAACGTGTGAACATGGGGAGAACCCGTCAAGAAGAGAAACCGGAGGACACAGCAGTTATTGCCATGTGGCATCTTCCTTGTCTGATGCAGCAGCGTCAATGTAGACCTTCCGCAGCGTGTTTAAACGAGCAAGATAACGTTGCGGATTTGCCGAATCCGTTGTCGTGCGCACAAAAAAAGCCGCCCGGTCAAGACCGGGCGGCTTTGCGGCGGGGTTCGCTGCGGATTACTGGTTCTGCAGGAAAGTCTTCAGCTTGTCCGAACGCGACGGCTGGCGCAGCTTGCTCATGGCCTTGGCTTCGATCTGGCGGATGCGCTCGCGGGTCACGTCGAACTGCTTGCCGACCTCTTCCAGCGTGTGGTCGTTCGACATCTCGACGCCGTAGCGCATGCGCAGCACCTTGGCTTCGCGCGGGGTCAGCGAGTCCAGCACTTCCTTGATCACGCCGCGCATCGAGGCATGCATCGCGGCTTCCAGCGGCGCCAGGGTCGCGTTGTCCTCGATGAAGTCGCCCAGCTGCGAATCGCCGTCCTCGCCCATCGGGGTTTCCATCGAAATCGGCTCTTTCGCGATCTTCATGATCTCGCGCACCTTCGATTCCGGCATCTCCATCTTGGCGGCCAGGGTCGCCATGTCCGGCTCGGTGCCGGTTTCCTGCATGATCTGGCGCGAGATGCGGTTCATCTTGTTGATGGTTTCGATCATGTGCACCGGCACGCGGATGGTGCGGGCCATGTCGGCGATCGAACGCGTGATCGCCTGGCGGATCCACCACGTCGCGTAGGTCGAGAACTTGTAACCGCGACGGTATTCGAACTTGTCCACCGCCTTCAGCAGGCCGATATTGCCTTCCTGGATCAGGTCGAGGAATTGCAGGCCGCGGTTGATGTACTTCTTGGCAATCGAAATGACCAGGCGCAGGTTGGCCACGGTCATTTCGCGCTTCGCGGTACGGGCGCGCTTTTCACCGGCGGCCATCTGCTTGTTGATCTTGCGCAGGTCGGCCAGCGGCAGGGCGACACGCGCCTGCAGGTCGATCATGCGGCGCTGCAGTTCCATGATCGCCGGGGCGTTACGCGACAGCACCGCGCTGTACGGGTAAGCGCAGTCGACTTCGCGCTGTACCCATTCGAGGTCGGTCTCATTGCCCGGGAACACCTTGATGAAGTGGGCGCGCGGCATGCCGCAGCGGTTCACGCAGATGTCCAGCACGGCGCGCTCGATGGCGCGCACTTCGTCCATCTGGCCGCGCAGCGTGTCGCACAGCTTTTCCACGATCTTGGCGGTGAAGCGGATGCCGAGCAGCTCGGTCGTGATCACGTCCTGCGCGGCGAGATATTGCAGCGAACCATAGCCGTGGGTCTTGAAGGCATGGCCCATCTTGTCGAACTGCTTCTCGATGGTGGCGAACTTTTCCAGCGCGCTCTTGCGCAGCGCGGCCAGCTGTTCGGTCGAGTAGCCGGCGGCGGCGCTGCCGCCCGACTCGCCCTCTTCCTCTTCTTCCTCTTCGACGTCGTCTTCCTCTTCGTCATCCGAAGACGAGGCGGCCGGCGCGGCCGGTGCCGAAGAACCTTCGTTCAAGTCGACGAAACCGTCCACCACGTCGTCGATCTTCAGCTCGTCACTGGCGATCTTGTGCGACAGCGCGATGATTTCCGAGATCGTCACCGGGCAGGCCGAAATCGCCTGCACCATGTCCTTCAGGCCTTCCTCGATGCGCTTGGCGATGGCGATCTCGCCCTCGCGCGTCAGCAGCGACACCGCGCCCATTTCGCGCATGTACATGCGGACCGGGTCGGTGGTACGGCCGAAGTCGGAGTCGACGGTCGACAGCGCGGTGGCGGCGGCGGCCTCCACTTCGTCTTCGCTGGTCGGGGTCACGACGGCGTCCGACAGCAGCATCATTTCCGCTTCCGGGGCACGTTCGTAGACCGCGATCCCCATGTCGTTGAAGGTCGCGATGATGCCCTCGATCGCTTCCGGATCGATGATGTTTTCCGGCAGGTGGTCGTTGATTTCCGCATGGGTCAGGTAGCCGCGCTCCTTGCCCATGTTGATCAGGTTCTTCAGCTGCGTGCGGCGCTTTTCCAGCTCTTCGCTCGAGAAACCGCTTTCGGCCCCCAGGATGCCGGAGACGCCCTTGGCCTTGCGCTCGCGCAGCTTGGACGCCGCCTTCAGTTCGGCGCGCTCGACCGCGTTCAGCGCGGCGATCTCGTCGTTCTCGGGCATGAACTCGCTCGGCTTGCGGCCGCGGCGGCCCGGCACCTTCACGCCCGGCAGGGTGTAGCCGGAGGTGTCGATCGCGGCCAGCGCCGCGGCGTCGGTAGTGGTGCTGACGGTGCCGGTCGGCGCGCTCGGGGCGGCGCCGGACGTGCCCGGCTCGATGCGGCGGGCGGTGCGGGTGCGGACCACGCGCGCGGCCGGCTGCTCGGGCGCAGCGGGCATCGCCGCGCCTGCCACGACCGGGGCCGGGGCGGGTGCCGGCGCCGCCGGTTCGGCGGCCGGCGCCGGTTCCGTGGCGGCTTTCAGGGCGGCCAGCTTCGAGACGCGCTTGCGCACGATCACCGGCGGCGCGGCCGGGGCTGCGGGAGACGGGATCGGGTCGGACTCGTCGGCGGCCACGGCCGCATGCGGGGTCACGATCTGGGTCAAGGCAGGCGCAGCGGCGGGCGCGGCCTCGGCCTCGGCCGGCGCCGCTACAGGCGCGGTGAGCGGGACCGGGACAGCCTCGGCAACCGGGACCGGGACCGGGACGGCCTCGGCGATCGGGTCGGCGGCCGGCTTGACCTCGTCGGCCGGCAGGCTGCTCTCGGCAGCCGCCACCACGGGCGCGATCGCATCGGCAGCCGCGGCGCCGGCGGCGGCGGCCTGGTCGAACTGCTCCGGCTGAAGTTGCGCTGCCTGCGCCTGCGCCTCTTCGGCCTGGGCCGCTTTCAGCGAAGCCAGGCGGGAACGCGTCTTAACCACCGTCACCTTGGCCGCCGCTTCCGTTTCGAGGAAGTAGGAGGTCGCGGTTTTCGGCACCGACAGCTGTGCCGTGCTTTTCGCCGGCGCTTTCTTCGCTGTCAGTGTCAGAGTCTTGGCGGTGTTTTTCATGTAGCTTTCTCCAGTCGAGGCGAGATGCGCGCCTGCGAAGTCAATAATCCACCGGGCCCGCGACGCGGGCCTTGGGAAGGGATAACGGGATGGCCCTACCTAAGGGCGAACAGGCCGGAAATCAAGCACCTCGTGACGCGGCGCCGGCCAATCGGTCCGTACGGGCGCGCCGGCGGGCTGCGCCGGGCACGGACGGTGGGCTGGGCGGAACGAGGTAAGGTCGAGATCGCGGTCTAGCATGTCAGAACGAAAAAAAGCCCGTCAGACGACGGGCTTGAATCTATTTTCCCAGAGGAGAAATAGAGGAGACAGGTGCATTATGCACCAAGGAAAGTTTTATTGATAATTGATATATCCGATAATGGTTATAACAATTTCGCATACTTCCCGCGCTTGCCCCTTCGCCCCCCGGCCAGTCTGCGTCGGCGCAAGCCCGACGCAAGGAAAGGGGCGGATCATACACGATTTCCCCGCCCCGTGCCCGCCGCTTCCAAAGGAAATGGTGGTCATTTCCGGCGAAAAACGTTCCGTTACACGGCTGAGCGGCACATCCGAGCGCCGGTCATGCTATCCTTCCGCTTCTTGTTCTTACCATGAAGTCAATGAATACGATGAGTCCTGTCGCCGCGTCCAACGAGGCCACCGAAAACGCCACCACCGGCAAGCCCGACGAGACCGGCATGTCCGAGACCGGCATGTCCGATACCGGCATGTCCGATACCGGCACGTCCGATACCGGCATGTCCGATACCGGCACGTCCGATACCGGCATGTCCGATACCGGCACGTCCACCGGGCAGTCCGCTGCCGAACCTGCCGCCGAAAGCGCCGGACAGCCGACGGCACCCGCCGCCGACAAGCCGGCCGCCGGCGCCGATGCGCAGTCGCCGCGCGCCCTGCTCAAGCAGCTGCAGCAGCAATTCAAGGCATTCCGCGACTGCCTGCCGCTGGCGATCGGGATCGACAAGCAGGTGCTGGCACGCATGCCGGACCTGAACCGGAAGACGATGCGCGCCGCGCTCGGCATCCATACCGGTTCGATGCGCTACCTGCGCGCAATGGAAAAAGCCACCGTGCGCTACGACCTCGACGGCAATGCCGGCGCCGAGGTGACCGACACCCACCGCCAGCATGCCAAGGAATTGCTGCAGGAACGCTTCAAGAAAGAAGCCGAGCGCAAGAAGGCCGAGCGTGAAATGGCTGTCAAGGAAGAAGCCGACCGCAAGCGCCAGGAAAAGCTGGAGCAGCTGGCAACCAAGTTCGCGCGCCGCTGAGCCGGCACGTCGAGTCCGTGCCATTGTCGCTGCACTTTCGATGCCTCGCTTTTGATGCCCGTGCTCGAAGCCCCGGATGACGCCCTGCCGCCCTACCAGGGCCTCGGGCTGGCCGACGTGCGCCTGGTGCGTACGGACGCCGAGGCCGAGGCGGCCCTGGCCGCCCTGATCGGGGCCGACAGCGTCGGCTTCGACACCGAATCCAAGCCGACCTTCCAGAAAGGCGAAGTCTCGACCGGCCCCCACCTGGTGCAGCTGGCCACCGATACGCACGCCTATCTGTTCCAGATCGGCACGGTACGCACCCAGCCGGAAGGCGACGCATCCCCATCCACACCGGCGCGGCCGGCCGCGCCCGGCATTGCCGTCGTGCGCGCGGTGCTGGAGTCGACGGCCGTCCTGAAGGTCGGCTTCGGCCTGGGCGACGACCTGCGCCGCCTGCGCGCCAAGCTCGGCATCGAGCCGCACAACGTGCTCGACCTGGCCACGGCCCTGCGCCGCCGCGGCGAACGCAATACCCTGGGCGCCAGGACCGCGGTCGAGCGCTTTTTCGGGCAGCGCCTGCAGAAGTCGCGCAAGATCACCACCACCAACTGGGCACTGCCGCGCCTGAGCGAAAAGCAGATCCTGTACGCGGCCGACGACGCGCACGTGGCGCTGCGCCTGTACCGCCACTGGCGCGCCAATCCGCCGGCAGCCGCGCCCGCATCCACATCCGCACCTGCGCTGCCGAAACCCGGAGCGAAGCCGGCCGCCTGAGGGCAGGCATGGCGGCGCCTCTCTAGCCTCTATAATGGCGGGATGACATCGCCGCGCCTGTCGTCCCGCCGCCTCCTGCCCCTGCTCACTCTCCTGGCCGTGCTGCAGGGCTGTTCGCGCGCCGACAAACCGGTCGACGGCGCCGCCGTGTTCAAGCAATGCGCGTCCTGCCACCAGACCGGCGTCAACGCCCGCGGCGGTTTCGGCCCGCAGCTGAACGGCCTGTTCGGACGCCGCGCCGGCTCGACCACGGACTTCACCTACTCTCCCGCCATGAAGGCGTCCGGCATCGTCTGGGACGAGCAGACCCTGTCGGCCTTCCTGCGCGATCCGGACAAGACCGTGCCGGGCACCAGGATGCGCTTCTGGGGCATCGGCGATGAACGCCAGATGCAGGCCCTGCTCGCCCATTTGCGCAGCTTCCAGGGCGCGCATTGACCACATGGCAATAAAATCCAAGTATGATGCGAACTCGTCCATACGGAGTTCGCCATGCGGGGTGTCGTTCCGGGATTTCTTGCAAGATCTACGCTCATCTGCGCGGCCGCCCTGTTGCCGGCTTCCCTGGCCCTGGGCCAGCCGGCGTCCACCGCTTCCGCCGCGCCCGCAGCCGCTACCGTGCCGGACACCCTGGCCCGGCGGGTCCTGGCCTGCACCGCCTGCCACGGCAGCGCGGACCGGCCAGCGCAGCGCGACGAGCGGCGCTACTTCCCGCGCATCGCCGGCAAGCCCGCCGGCTACCTGTTCAACCAGCTGCTGAACTTCCGCGAAGGCCGGCGCCAGTATCCGCTGATGACCTGGATGGTCGCCCACCTGTCGGACGACTACCTGCGCGAAATCGCCGACTACTTCTCGCGCGAGCACCTGGCGGCGCCGGTACTCGACCGCGCCACCCTGCCGCCGGCCGAACTGGCGCGCGGACGCGAGCTGGTGATCCAGGGCGATCGCGCGCTCAAGGTGCCGGCCTGCATCGCCTGCCACGGCCAGCGCCTGGCCGGCGCCCTGCCCGCCATCCCCGGCCTGCTCGGCCTGCCACGCGACTACATCAACGCCCAGTTCGGCGCCTGGCGCAACGGCAGCCGCCGTGCCCACGCGCCGGATTGCATGGGCACCATCGCCAGCCGCCTGTCGCTGGCCGACGTCAGCGCCATCTCCGCCTGGCTGGCGAGCGAGCCGCAGCCACCCGACCCCAGCCCGGCGCGGGACCCCGCACGCCCCCTGCCGCTGGCCTGCGGCAGCGCGCCGGAGCAGCCATGATGCGGCGCCCGCTCCGCCTCCCCCTGCCGGTCCTGCTGGCGCTGCTGGCGCTGCTGGCCGGCTTCGCCGCCTGGGCCGCCGTCGCCTGGCCGCGCGTGGACTTCATTCCCGCCCGCTCGGCGCAAGCCTGGGCCGCGACGCCGGACAACGTGGCGCGCGGCGCCTACCTGGCGCGCGCCGGCGATTGCATCGGCTGCCACAGCGCGCGCGGCGGCGCGGCCTACGCCGGCGGACGCGCCATCGACACCCCGTTCGGCCGCCTGTACGGTCCCAACCTGACACCGGACGCGGCCACCGGCATCGGCGCCTGGAGCGCCGACGACTTCTGGCACGCGCTGCACAACGGCGTCGGGCGCGACGGCCGGCTCCTGTATCCGGCTTTTCCCTACACCCATTACACCAAGGTCAGGCGCGACGACGCCGATGCCCTCTACGCCTACCTGCGCAGCCTGCCCGCGGTGCGCCAGCCCAACCGCCGCCACGAATTGCGCTTCCCCTACGACAGCCAGCTGGCGCTGGCCGGCTGGCGCCTGCTGTATTTCCGGCCCGGCGTGCATGGCGAGGACCGGGCCAGGCCGGCGGACTGGAACCGCGGTGCCTACCTGGTCGAGGGACTCGGACACTGCAGTGCCTGCCACAGTCCGCGCAACATGCTGGGCGGCAGTGCCGAGGGCTTGTCGGGCGGCCTGATCCCGACGATCGGCTGGTATGCGCCTTCGCTCACCGCGAGCGACGAAGCCGGCCTCGGCGCATCGAAGCTGCCGCACATCGTGCAACTGCTGCGCACCGGCGTCGCACCGCAGGGCGCCGTCTCCGGTCCGATGGCGGACGTGGTCGAGCAGAGCCTGCAGCACCTGACGGAGGCCGACCTGCACGCGATGGCGGTCTATCTGAAAGCGCTGCCGGCGGCGCCCGTCCGGCATGCACCGGCCGCGCCGCCGCCCGAGACGGTGATGAAGCAGGGACGCCAGCTGTACCAGACCCACTGCGCCGATTGCCACGGCGGCGACGGGCGCGGCGCAGTCACAGGTGCGGGTGCAGGTGCAGGTGCAGGTGCGGCCATCGCCTACCCGGCGCTGGCGGGCAACCGCACCCTGACGATGGAAGAACCCGTGAACGCGATCCGCATCGTGCTGAACGGCGGCTTCCCGCCCTCGACCGCGGGCAATCCGCGGCCCTACGGCATGCCGCCCTACAGCCCGGTCCTGAGCGACGCCGAGGTGGCGGCGGTGCTCAGCTACGTGCGCGCCAGCTGGGGCAATGCGGCGCCGGCGGTGATGCCGGCGGAGGTCAACCGCTACCGCGCGGTGCCGCTGGACTAGGCGCCGCCAACACCTGCCCCATGGCGGCGCTGCGTCGTCTCGCCGTACGTGCGTACTGTCTTCGACGATGCGCCTTGCCCTGGGGGGCGCCAGGCGCCCTGAGGAGCGCTTACTCGAAGCGCTCGCTGCGGCTGCTCAGCGCCGGCGTCGCCCTCGTGGCGTACGGCATGTAGACCGCGTCCTGCTCCAGCTTCGCGGTGCGCATCTCGTGGGTCGCGGCCGGCAGTTGCACCGCATAGACCGCTTCCCATTTGGCAATGCTGTACAGCTTCCAGAAGGTGACGTTGTCGATCCTGTCGAAGTTCAGCTTGTCCTTGCACATGCTGTTCAAGATGGCCGACCCATTGATGGCGGCCTGCATGTCGGCGCTGGCGGCCTGGATCCAGGCCGCTTCCGGCGATTCGAAACCGAGCTTGATCTTTCGCCACAAGATCGACGCCGGCATCAGCCCTTTCATCGCCACCCTCAGCACGTGCTTGGTCCAGCCATGCTTGATCTTGAAATGGTTGTTCATGCTGAAGGCGGTTTCCACCAGCCGGTAATCCAGGAAGGGCAAGCGCGCTTCGATCGAATGGCGCATCGAATTGCGGTCTTCGTAGCGCAGCAGGTGCGGCAGCTGGAAATGTTCGATTTCCATCTTCTGCATGTTGCGGATATTGCGATAGCCCGCGCTCAGCTTCCTGATATTCGGGAACTGGCGCAGGTATTCAGGCTTGATATAGGAGAACTTCCGCCGCAAGCGCCAGATGCGCAGCCGCGACATCGAAAAATAGAGGAAATTACCGACCACGCCGCCCAGCGACAGTTTCGAGTTGTTCCGGATGAAAAACAGTTCGCGCAAGGCGTCACGCAAGGGAATCGACAGCAGGTAGGCGGCGTAGTAGCGCTCGTAGCCGAGCAGGATTTCGTCGCCGCCCTGGCCGTCGAGCATCACCTTGCAGCCCATCTCGCGCGCTTTCTTGAACACGAAATACTGCATGAAAATGGATGGGGTGGCGAACGGCTCCTCCTGGTAATACGCGACCTCGTCGATGGCCGCCAAGAACTCGTCCGCACTCGGCTCGATGACCGACAGGTCGATGCCGCTGCTGTCGGCGAGTTCGCGGGCGTAGCCGCTTTCGTCCAGCTTGTCGACCCCGCTGTTGGCGTGGATCGCCTGGAACCGGTCCGGCGACGTCTCGTGATAGAGGGCGGACGACAGGCTGGCGATGCTGGAACTGTCGAGCCCGCCGCTGAGGCAGGTGCCGACCTTGACGTCCGAGCGCAGCCGGTAGGCGATCGAGCGTTTCAGTTCGGCCTGGAAGCGGGCGACGGCCGCCCCCTCGTCGAGTGCCGGAATGTCGGCCTGTACGGCCAGCGTGTAATAGCGGGATTGCTCGAAGGTGTGGGTCTTGAGCGCATACACCAGGTTGTGCCCGGCCGGCAGCGCGTGCACGCCATCGAAAAAGGTTTCGTGGGTATGGTCGGAAAAGCCTTCGATCAGGAAGTCGCGGACGATGCGCACGTTGGCCACCGCGTTGCCGCCGCGGCCGGCAAGCACTTGCTTGATTTCCGAACCGAAAATGAATTTCTGCGGCGTGTCCGAATAATAGAAGGGCTTCACTCCAAAGCGGTCACGGCTGCAGAACAGGATGTCCCGTTCCCGGTCGTACAGGCAGAATCCCCACATGCCGTTGAAGCGCTCGACGCATGCCGGGCCCCATTTGTCGTAGGCGCAAAGGATCACCTCGGTGTCGGTCCTGGAAGCGAACCGGTAGCCTTCGCGCATCAGTTCGTCGCGTATTTCCAGGTAATTGTAGATCTCGCCGTTGAAGGTGATGACGTACTTTTCCTGGTAATGCATGGGCTGGTGGCCGTCGGGCGACAGATCCAGGATCGACAGGCGCCGGTGCCCGAGCGCGAAATGCTCGCCGAAGAAAAAACCCTCGTCGTCCGGACCACGGTGCGCGATCAGGTCGTTGATGGCCCTGATCGCGGCCGGGCCGACGGCCGAAGCGTTCTTGTTGACGATGCCGCTGATTCCACACATTGACGCATCTCCTTGTAATTGCTTGCGAGAAGATTAATGTTCAGTCGCATGCCTTTACGATGTTGAGGCAGGTCGTGGACGCAGGTATTGCGCCAGCGCGAAGGAATCAGAAAGTGTTATGCCGCGAGGAAATCGCGGTGCCGGGTCAAAGCGCTTCCAGCTGCGGCCCGCGCAGGCCGGTCAACACGGCGTTGCCGTCCCGGCCGATACGGAACTCGCCATAGCGCGCGCCACTCCAGCGCGCCGCTTCGCCTTCCTCGAAGTACCACGCATCGGTGGCCAGCATCCAGCGTCCCTCCTTGGCGCTGACCTGGATCAGGAATTCGCCCTGGCCGAGCGCGCCGCCGTCGTGGAAGCGCAGCAGCGTGGCGATGCCGCGCGCATCCGTGCGTGCCACCACCTTTGCCTGCGCATCCCCCTGGCCGGGCCGGCCACTCGGCAAGGCAAAGTTCAAGCGCATGTAATCGCCCTGCATCAGCGAGCGCGGATCTACTGGCGCCAGTTCGACATAGACGGTGGTCCCGACCCTGATCGAGGCCTCCTTCTGCCAGATCGCGGCGTTGACGAATGCAAGAACCAATGCGCCGCACACCAGGATGCCGGCACCGGCGCGCCACCCGGCCGGAGCGGGTGCGACTTGCGGCTGAGACTGCGGCCATGCCAGCGGAAGCGGCGCGGCGATCGCATAGCGGGCGATGCACGCGGCCGCCACGCCCGCGCCCAGCAGCACCAGCGCCTTGGCTGCCAGCGGCAAGACCGATGCATAGTAGAGGCCGCCGATCATCCAGGCCGCGGCCACGCCCGCAAGGCTGGCCAGGCCATGGCGGCCGCTGCCGGCACAGACGGACAATGCCAGCAATACGATACCCAGCAAAGGGATGAACCAGGCCAGCACGGCGCATGGCAGCGCCAGGAGCACGAACCACCACGCGCGCAGGGCCGGCCAGCGCCCGGCCAGCCAGGCCGCGGCGGCACAGGCCAGAACCGGCGAGAGTACCCCCGGCAGGCCGCCGTACGCCCTGTCCATGAAGCGCTCCATTCCGGCATCGCCGAACATGCCGCCAATGATGAAAGTCCGGCCGGACCACCAGATCATGCCGCCCAGGGTCGCCGCCGCCATGCCGGTCGCCACGGCTTCGAGCCCGGCGGCGATGGCCACCCTGCGCCCGTCCAGCCGCAGTGCCCACTGCACGCCGTACAGGCCGAGCCAGGCGACGGCAACGGCCGTCCACGACAGGATGCCCTGCCTCGAAAACATCGACAGGCCGAGGGCACCCGATACGGCGATCGCCGCGCCCATCAGGACGCGCACCCATGGCTGCCGGACCAGCACGGCCACCGCGCACGCCACCGGCACCATCGCGCCCAGCGCGAGCGCGAACGAATGCTCCGCCTCGCCAATCTGGAAAGCGAGCAGGCCGGCGCCGACGATCAACGCAGGCACCGCCAACTGCTCCATGAACAACCCGGCCCGCGCCGTGCGCAGCACGATGACGGAGACGACGAGCAGCGGTATGCCGACGAAGGTGCCGGTCCAGTCGCCGAGGATGGTAAAACTACCCAGCAGCACGACGCCGAACAGGGGAATCGCGCTCAGCCAGGCGGCGAAGGCGGTAAACGCCAGCAAGGCCCAGTGGCGCTCGCCGTCGGATGGCCCCGCGGGGGCCTTGTCGAGCAGGCCCTGGGCCAGTGCATCCTGCACGATGCGGTCGAATCGCTTGCTCATGCCGATTCTCCATTCCATGCGGGCCGGCGCATCCCCGCCATGATGAGCGTCACGGTCAGGGCCAGCAGGCCCGCAGCGGCGACGCCGATCAGCAGCAAGGAGGAAATCAGGTGTTGGCTATCCTTGAACAGATTGACTGCCATGCCGGCCACCAGCAGCACGTTGAGCGCAAGACCGACCACGCTCGCGGCAAGCACGTCGAAGGGCCGCGCGTATCCGATGAGGGCCGCGGCGAAGCCGAACAGGACCAGGCTGGCACCGTAGTGCGGCGAGCTTGCATCCCACAGGTCGCGCACCGCCGTCGTGGTGACGAACACGGCCGACAGCACCAGGGCCATGCCGAAGCTCCACGCCCCTGCCCCGGTATGGCGGCGGCAGGGCCTGCTCGTCGACGCGGTCAGCAGGGCGGCGCACAGCGCGGCGACGATGTGCACGCTGCCGTCACCGCCCATGTGGCCCCAGGCACGCCGGGCATGGGCGCCGTCCCAGAGCGTCACCGCCGTCAGTGCCACGACGATCCATGCCGCCCAGACGGTGTCGGCGCGCACGGCCCAGGCCAGCGGCAGGGTCAGGCCGGCCCACAGCGCGAACAATTGCCACGGGTCGCCGCCGGTCTGGTAAGTCTGTCCAAGATACGCAAGCAGGCCGCCGGTGGCAAGGAAGGTCAGCAGGGCGAACGGCACCCGCGCCTTCGGCCACACGGCCGTCCCGATGCACAGCACGGCGACCAGCGACTGCAGCAGCGCGAACTGCTGGAAGCGGCCCAGCACAGCCCAGTTGGCGGCGACCCAGAACATGATGCCGAGACCGGCGCAGCCGGCGCCGGCGATCCCCAGGCCGAGCCGCAACCAGCCCAGCAAGGCCGGCGGCGGACCGCCGAATCCGGCCAGTCGCCATACCCTGGATGCGGTGACGGCATCCAGGTTCGACCGTGCGATCAGGTCCAGCAGGGCGAATCGTGTCCTCATGGTCGGCTCCCGTTGTTGGCCACGAAATGGCCATCCAGCAATATTAACTTGCAGAACAGCCTGCCGCCTTGCGCTTACACCATCTCGGCAAACCCGATCCGGTCCGTGGTCGCGGCGCGCGCATCCTCGATGCCGACCTTGTGCGCGGCCAGCAGCGTTTCCAGCACGCTGTTCATGGTATGGCAGCCCGGCGCATCGCCGGCGTTCATGTGGCTGCGGATCGCGCCCAGGTCGCCCTGCTCGACCATGTCGGCCACGGCCGGGCTCAGGCTCAGGCATTCGGTGGCCAGGTAGTAGCGGTTGCCCTGTTTCGAGGACAGCAGCGCCTGGCACAGCACCCCGCGCAGCGCGTGCGCCAGCGCCTGCGCCTGGGCGTCGGAATTGCCCAGCAGGCGCAGCATCTTCTGCAGGCCCAGCTCGGTCGAACGCGCATGCAGCGTGGCCAGCACCAGCGGGCCGGACTCGGCCAGCGCCAGCGCTTCCTGGGCGGTCTGGGCGTCGCGGATCTCGCCGATCATGATCACGTCCGGACGTTCGCGCAGGGCGTCCAGCGCACCCAGGTAATAGCTCTCGACGTCGCCGTCGACGCCGACCTCGCGCTGGGTGACGATGCACCTGCGCTGCGGGATCAGGGTCTCGACCGGGTCTTCGATGGTGATGATGTGGCCCGAACGGCGGCGGTTGATCTCGTCGAGGATGGCCGCGATGGTGGTCGACTTGCCCTGGCAGGTGTCGCCGATGATCAGGACCAGGCCGCTGGTCAGGCGCGCGAATGCCTGCTCGTCCGCGTGCAGGCCGAGGTCGGGCAGGGCCAGCGGCTCCTTCGGGAAGCGCCGGATCACGCAGCCGAGGCGCTTCCTGGCCTGGAAGCTGAAGCAGTTGGCGCGGATGCGCGCCGTGTGCAGGTCGATGGCGCGGTCGAACGCGCGCTCGGCGATGCGCTCGGCCCAGTTCGGCTCGATGACGTCGAAGAATTCTTCCAGCTCTTCCCGCGTGATCGGCGAATCCGTCACCGCCACCAGGCCCTTCGGCTGGCGCAGCATCAGCGGGCTGTTCTGGTGGATGATGATGTCGGTGAATACCAGCTGCGAATTCAGCAGGTGCAGGATCTGCTCGACCAGGGTGCCGAACACCGGATGGTCTTCGTTTTCGATGTACGACAGCGTGGGGATTTGCGAGGACTGGTGGTATTCCATCATGCAAGGGCTGAAACAGACGATGCATTTATTATAAAACCACCCGCTGTCGAAAATTCCACTTGGAAAGATATTTTTCGACAGGGACGCCCGGCTGTGACCCGGTTGCTACAGTGTGGCGCCGCAGTGTCCCGACGTGCCTTCAGCGGTTCAGCGATTGCGCGATGCGGTCGCCGAACAGCGCCAGCGCCACGCCCACGATCATCACCAGCGCGCCTGCCAGGCGCAGCGGCGACACCTTGCGCATCGCCACGTTGACCAGCCCGAAATGGTCGATCGCCATCGAGGTCAGCAACTGGCCGGCGATCACCAGCACCACCAGGTTCAGCAGGCCGATGCGGGGCACCAGCACCACGGTGCAGAAGATGAAGGCGGCGCCGAGGAAGCCGCCGGAAAATTTCCATAGCGGCTGGTGCGGCAGTGCCGCCAGCGCGTCCGGCAGGCCGCCGCGCGCACAGGCGACGATCGCCAGCAGCACCGTGCCGCACAAGAAGGACACCAGGGCCGCCACCACCGAATTGGCGCCGACCGCCGCCGCCATCTGGCTGTTGATGGCGGCCTGGAACGAAACCGCGATACCGGCGCAAAACGCCACGAGGAAGAACAGGGAATTCATGTCGCCGCCGGGTCGATCCGGCACTCACCAAAAAAGTGCAGGATTGTACCAAAATGGGGCGAATACGGAGGGGTGTACGGTTGACCAGCCGGCACCGTCGTTGCCGGCGTTGCCGGAAACGACTCGCCGCGCAGGCGGGAACCCATGCTGCGCTGGCGAAGCCAGTGTTTGTGAGGGATTATCGTGTATCCAGGATACCAATTCCTGCGATTCAGTATGGGTTCCCGCTTTCGCGGGAACGACGGCATGGGAGGCAGGTCAGGCGCATCAGCGCTTGTTGCGCTGCGCATCCAGCAGCGCCCGCACGTCGCGCAGTTCCGCCGCCAGGCTGTCGCGCGCGGTGGTGGCACCCACCAGTTCCATCTGGGCCGTCAGGCGCGCATCGGACAGCGCGGCCTGGGCTGCGACGTTGCGCTCGATCTGGGCGCGCAGGTCGGCGATCTGGGCATCCTTGCCTTCAATGGCGAGCTGGTCCTTGGCCTTGCCGACCAGGGCATCCATCGCCACCTGGCGCGCGTTGGCCAGTTCGGCGGTCAGGCGCTCGATGACGTCGTCGCGCTCGGCCAGCGAAGCCAGCGCGTCGTCGCGTTCGCCGCTGATGCCGGCCACCTGGGCGGTCAGGTCGTCGCGCGCGGCTTCCAGCTCGTTGCCGGCATCGAGCAGGGCCTGCATGTCGCTGTCCGCGCGGGCCAGCGCATCGCGGTCGGCGGCGCCGGCGTCCTGTGCGTAGCGGCGCGCCCAGTCGGCGAGGTCGGCCAGCAGCGCCGGCGGCAGTTCGGCGCGCGGCGGCTCCGGCGCTTTTTCGTGGTCGGCGCGCCACTCGGCCAGGTGTTTGTAGATGCCATTGGCCGCGGCGTCGATGCCGTCGTCGGCCAGCGCCGCGCGCACCGCCTCGACGGTGACCGGCTGGCCCGCGTCCTGCAAACCGCTCGCTACGGCTGCAACTTGGTCGAATGTCACTTGCTCACCTGCCATGTCTGTTCTCTAATCCATCGTGGGTTATGTCGAGGGCCGTATCATACTGGACGCGCCCGTCGCGGCGGAACCCATTCGCCGTCCCCAAGCGCACTTCGGCATGGCAATCCTGCGGTTTGTCGCAAAACAGCCTCATGGCCCCTTCCATTTAATTACGATACCGACATCGAACCACGCCACCCATGGAGAACAAGATGAACGACATTGCCAAACGCCGCTTCCTGATCGCCGCCTGCACCCTCGCCTTTGCCGCCGCCGCGCCCCAGGCGCTGTCCTTCGACTGGACCTGGACCAAGGGCGAACAGGTCAAGGGCAACGGCAAGGTCCAGCGCCAGGCGCGCGAGACCGGCCCGTTCACCGGCATCTCCTTGTCCTTGCCCGGCAATGTGGAGGTGCGCAGCGGCGCCCGCGACGGCGTGACGGTCGAGACCGACGCCAACCTGCTGCCGCTGATCGAGACCGTGGTGGAAAACGGCACGCTGCAGATCCGCGCCAAAAAGCATGCGAACCTGCAGACCCGCACGCTGAAGTTCGTGGTGCAGGCGCGCCAGCTGGAACGCCTGTCGCTGGGCGGCTCGGGCGACATCGACGCCGACACCATGCGCGGCGAGCGCATCCGCATCGACATCGGCGGCTCGGGCGACGTCAAGGTGGGCAAGGTCGAAGGCGGCACGCTCGACGTCGACATCGGCGGCAGCGGCGACCTGGACGTGGGTGGCGGCAACGTGCGCAGCCTGTCGGTCTCGCTTGCCGGTGCCGGCGACGTCGACCTGGCGCGGGTGCGCAGCGAGGACGCGAAGGTCAGCATCGCCGGCTCGGGCGATGCCAAGGTGTGGGCACGCAACGCCCTGAGCACGGCGATCGCCGGCTCGGGCGACGTCGACTACTACGGCGACCCGCGCGTGAGCAAATCCGTCGTCGGCTCGGGCGAGGTGCGCCGCCAGGGCGCTGCCCCGCGCTGAGTCAGTGCGCCGGCTGGGCGCTGTGCGTCAGCGCCTTGACCGGCACCGACAGGTTGACGCTGTCGCGCTTGCCGTCGGCGCCCTGCACGGTCAGGGTCAGCGGCACCTGTTCGCCTTCCTTCAGCTGGCGCTTCAGGTCAAGCAGCATGATGTGGTAACCGCCGGACGCCAGGTTGACTGCCTGCCCGGCCGGCAGGTCGATGCCGTCGACCGCGTGCATGCGCATGGTCTGGCCCTGCATCTCCATCTGGTGGATTTCGACGCGGCCGGCGGCCGGGCTGGCGGCCGCCACCAGGCGCCCCGCCTTGGCCGCCTTCAGCTGCATGAAGGCGCCGGTGGCCTTCTGGGCCGGGACGGTGGCGCGGATCCAGGCGTCGTTCGCCTGGAGCTGGGATTGGGCCAGGGCGGCGGTGGAGAGCAGGCCGGCGGCGGCCAGCGCGAGAAGACGTTTGATCATGGTGTTATCCGATAAAGTGATCCGTCGTTCCCGCGCAGGCGGGAATCCATGCCGAGTTGCCGAAGCCGGTATGCCCGACATACCCGGGCTGTTCCGAATCCACCGAATCCTGGCCTTCAACATGGGTCCCGCCTTCGCGGGGACGACGGCATGAGTGTGCGGAAATTATAGCGCTAGGTACGACGCCAGCCCTGCTCAGCGCTGTCCCATCAGCGTCTCGCGTTCCACCTGCACGGTATCCTCGCCATTCGTGATCCACACCTGCCCGTCCTGGATCGTGCACTGCAGCTGCATGTTGCGCTGGCACAGGCGCTCCAGCGCGGCGCTGCTCTCCGGCTGGATGTTGACGACCGTGATCTTGCGGGAGCGTTCGATCTTGCTGGCGAGCTGCTTGAACCAGATGTGGCTGGTGGCGCTGTAGCTGTAGACGATGACCTCGTTCGACTGGCCGCTGGCCTTCATCAGGCGGCGTTCCTCGGGCTGGCCGACCTCGATCCAGGTCTGGATCGCGCCGGTCAGGTCCTTCAGCCACAAGGCCGGTTCCTCGACGTCGAACAGGTCCTTGCCGAAGGTGAGCGCCGGGTCGGCGTGCAAGGCGAAGGCGAGCAGGCGGATCATCACGCGCTCGTCGGTTTCCGAAGGGTGGCGCGCAATGGTGAGCGCGTGCTCCTGGTAGTAGTTGCGGTCCATGTCCGCAATGTTCAGGTCTGCCTTGTAGATCGTTGCTTTCAGGGCCATCGGGTGCTGCTTTCTCTGTTCTGGTAATCGGTGGACTTCAGTTGAAGACGACGGTCTTGTCGCCGTTCAGCAAAATACGGTGTTCCACGAAACACTTGACCGCGCGCGCCAGCACGACGCTCTCGACGTCGCGGCCGATCGCCGTCAGGGCGTCCACGCTCATCGCGTGGTCGACCCGTTCGACGTCCTGCTCGATGATCGGGCCCTCGTCCAGGTCGCCGGTGACGAAGTGGGCGGTGGCGCCGATCAGTTTCACGCCGCGCTTGTGGGCCTGGGCATACGGGCGCGCGCCCTTGAAGCTGGGCAGGAAGGAATGGTGGATGTTGATCGCCCTGCCCTTCAATGCCTCGCACAGCCCCGGCGACAGGATCTGCATGTAGCGCGCCAGCACGACCAGGTCGATGCGGTGGGTGTCGAGCAGCTCGATGATGCGGGCCTCCTGCGCCAGCTTGCTCGATGCGCTCGCCCCCGCTTCGAGCGGCAAGTGGTGGAAAGGGATATTGTAACTGGCCGCGAGCTGGTAGAACTCCATGTGGTTGGAAACGATGGCCGGAATCTCCACCGGCAGCAGGCCGCTGCGGTAGCGGAACAGCAGGTCGTTCAGGCAGTGGCCGATCTTCGACACCATGATCATCACACGCGGCTTGCGCGCGGCGTCGTGCAGTTCGCCCCTGGCATCCAGCTTGGCGCACAGCGCATCGAAGCCGGCGCGCAGGGTTGCATCCGCCACGTTCGCCTCTTCCAGCGCGAAGTGGATGCGCATGAAAAACAGTTTCGATTCGGCGTCGCCGAACTGGGCGGAGTCGATGATGTTGCAGCCGTGTTCGGCCAGGAAGCCCGAGACGCGCAGTACGATGCCGCGCTGGTCGAGACAGGACAAGGTCAGGATGTATTCAGGGTGCGCCATAAGTTGGAGTCGATGAATGTCGGGCCGGTCATTGTCGCATGGAGTTGCAATGCAAGCATTTTGGTGGCGTCGCGCGATCCCTGCCGCTTTTTCACGCCGGCGCGCCTCAAGCCAGCGGAACTATCGCATCCCCTGCCTCTCTAAACGCACGAGCGCATCGAGGACGCTCGGGTTTGATTGTTCACCGACAGGCACAAGGAGATCGATATGGCGACAAGCAAGGACGGTGGCAAGAGCGCTGCGGGCTCGGGCGGCAGCGAGCAGAAAAGCCAGCCTGCCAAGCGCGGTTTCGCAGCGATGGACCAGAACCAGCAGCGTCAAATCGCCAGCAAGGGCGGACAGGCCGCCCACCAGAAGGGCACGGCGCACGAGTTCGATTCGGAAGAAGCACGCCGCGCTGGCCAGAAAGGCGGGGAAGTGGTCAGCCGCAACCGCGCCCACATGGCCGACATCGGCCGCAAAGGCGGGGAAAGCCGGCAATCGGCCAACCGCGCCGCAGCGGCGGCAAAACCCGGCGGCAACCGCCAGGGCAAGGAGGAGTGAGACAGACCTGTCATCCATTCCTTATCTGAAACCATCGACCGCGCCGCCCTCACCGGGGCGCGGCCTTTCCTCGCGGCCTTTCCTCGCCGCCTTGGCTCGTCCACCTTCCTCGTTCGTCTCCCCTCTTTTTACCTTGCGTTTTTCTTGTGCTAGAGTGCGGTTTTCCCCGCCTCTCCATCCGCACGTGTCTTCCCCCGCCCACCTGAAATACCTCAGCGCCTATCCCGACCACTTGCTGGCCCAGGTACGCCGCCTGATCGACGAGGCGCGCGTGGCCGACCACCTGCGCCAGCGCTACCCGGACGCCCACGACATCCGCACCGACAAGGCCTTGTACGGCTACGTGCAGGACTTGAAGGACGAATACCTGCGCAACGCCGATCCGGTGACCAAGGTCGAGTACGACAGCAAGATCGCCATCGTGCAGCAGGCGCTCGGCCTGCACACGCAGGTGTCGCGCGTGCAGGGCAACAAGCTCAAGGCCAAGCGCGAGATCCGCATCGGCAGCGTGTTCCGCGACGCCCCGCCGGCCTTCCTGCGCATGATCGCCGTGCACGAACTGGCGCACCTCAAGGAGAAGGCGCACGACAAGGCCTTCTACAAGCTGTGCTGCTGGATGGAGCCCGACTACCACCAGTACGAATTCGACGTGCGCCTGTACCTCACCCAGCTTGACCTGGGCGGGGACAGGCTGTGGGCTTAGCGCCGGGGATCAGCGCGCTTTCCGGTGCGCCCAGGTATACAGGGCCGGCAGGATCAGCAGGGTCAGCGCCGTCGACGACAGGATCCCGCCGATCACCACCGTCGCCAGCGGCCGCTGCACCTCGGCGCCGGTGCTGGTGGCCAGCGCCATCGGCAGGAAGCCGAGCGAGGCCACCAGCGCCGTCATCAGGACCGCGCGCAGCCGCACCTGCGCCCCTTCGCGCATCGCCTGCTCCGGCCCCATGCCCGTCTCGCGCAGGCCGCGCACGAAGGCGATCATCACCAGGCCGTTGAGCACCGCCACCCCGGACAGCGCGATGAAGCCGACCGCCGCCGAGATCGACAGCGGCAAGCCGCGCAGCCACAGCGCCAGCACGCCGCCGGTCATGGCGAACGGAATGCCGCTGAAGACCAGCAGGCCGTCGCGCACGCTGTTGAACATCAGGTACAGCAGCGCGAACACCAGGGCGAGCGCCGCCGGGATCACCAGCGCCAGGCGCCGGCTGGCCGCCTGCAGGTTCTCGAACTGGCCGCCCAGGCTCAGCCAGGTCCCGGGCGGCAGCTTCACCCCCGCCAGGCGGACCTGCAGGTCGCCGACGAAGGAGCCCAGGTCGCGCCCGCGCACGTTGGCGCTGACCACGACGCGGCGCTTGCCGTTCTCGCGGCTGACCTGGTTCGCTTCCGGCACCAGGGCCAGCGTGGCGATCTCGGACAACGGGATGCTGGCCGCGTGCCCTCCACCTTCAGCCGGCAGCGCGATCGGCAGCCGGCGCAGGACGTCGATATCGTTGCGCATGCCCTCCGGCAGCCGCACCGTGATGGCGAAGCGGCGGTCGCCCTCGAACACCGTACCGGCCTCGCCGCCGCCGACCAGGGTGGCGAACACGTCCTGGACGTCGGCCACGTTCAGGCCGTAACGTGCGGCCTTGCCGCGGTCGACCGTCAGGGTCAGGGCCGGCAAGCCCTCGGTCTGCTCGACCTTGACCTCGGCCGCGCCGGGCAGGCCGTTCAGCACGCGCGCCACCTGCTGGGCGGTGGCCGCCATCGCCGCCGGGTCGTCGCCGAACACCTTCACCGCGATGTCGCTGCGCACGCCGGAAATCAGCTCGTTGAAGCGCAGCTGGATCGGCTGCGAGAACTCGTAGTTGTTGCCCGGAATCCGGTGCGCGGCCTCGCTGATGGCCTGCACCAGCTGCGCGTGGGTCTTGCACGGCGCCGGCCACGCGCGCTCCGGGCGCAGCATGATGTAGCTGTCGGCGGCGTTGGGCGGCATCGGGTCGGTCGCCACCTCGGCCGTGCCGATGCGCGCGAACATGCGCTCGATTTCCGGGAACTCGCGCAGCAGCGTGCTTTCCAGGTGCTGCTGCATGGTGACCGACTGCTGCAGGCTGGTGCCGGGAATGCGCATGGTCAGCACCGCCAGGTCGCCCTCGTCGAGCTGGGGCGCGAACTCGGTGCCCATGCGCGTGGCCAGCATGCCCGACAACAGGACCGCGAGCCCGGCGAAGGCCAGCGCCACCGGGCGGTTGCGCAGCACCCAGTCGAGAAGCGGCCGGTAGCCGTCGCGCGCCTTGTGCATCAGGCGGTTCTCGCGTTCGGCCACGGCGCCGGTCATGCACAGCGCCACAGCCGCCGGCACGAAGGTCACCGACAGCAGCATCGCCGCCGCCAGCGCCATCACCACCGTGATCGCCATCGGGTGGAACATCCGCCCTTCCACCCCGGACAGGGCGAAGATCGGCAGGTACACGGTCATGATGATCAGCTGTCCGAACAGCAGGGGCCGGCGCGCTTCGGCCGCGGCGGCGGCCACTTCCTCGAAGCGCTCGCCGCGCGTCAGCAACCGCCCCTTCGCCGCCTGGGCCGCGCCGAGGCGGCGGATGCAGTTCTCGACGATGACCACGGCGCCGTCGACGATGATGCCGAAGTCGAGCGCCCCCAGGCTCATCAGGTTGGCGCTGACGCCCGCCCCCACCATGCCCGTGAACACCATCAGCATCGACAGCGGGATCACCAGCGCCGTGACCAGCGCCGCGCGCAGGTTGCCCAGGAAAAGGAACAGGATCGCGATCACCAGCACCGCCCCTTCCAGCAGGTTGTCGCGCACCGTGCGGATCGCCTTGTTGACCAGGGTCGAGCGGTCGTACACCGGCAGCGCCTGCACACCCGCCGGCAGCGAGCGGTTGACTTGCTCCAGCTTGCGGCGCGCGTTTTCCGCGACCGCGCGGCTGTTCTCGCCGATCAGCATGAACACCGCGCCCAGCACCACTTCGCGCCCGTTCTCGGTGGCGGCGCCGGTGCGCAGTTCGCGTCCGAGTTCGACCTCGGCCACGTCGCGCACCCGCACCGGCGCGCCGCCGGCCACGTCGAGCACGATGTCGCGGATCTCGTCCAGCGACTTCACCTGGCCCGGGGCGCGCACCACGAACTGTTCGCCGCCGCGCTCGATGTAGCCGGCGCCGGCGTTGGCGTTGTTGCGGTCGATCGCCCCCATCAGCCCCGCCAGCGTCAGGCCGTGCGCCGACAGCTTGGCCATGTCGGGCGCCACCTGGTATTCCTTCAGGTAGCCGCCGATGGTGTTGACCTCGGTGACACCGGCCACGCCGCGCAGCTGGGGCGCGACGATCCAGTCCTGGATCTCGCGCAGGTCGGTCGGCGAGTACGGCCGGCCGTCCGCCTTGCGCGCGCCCTCCTTCGCCTCCACGGTCCAGTAGAAGATCTCGCCCAGGCCGGTCGCGGTCGGCCCCATGCCCGGCTCGACGCCGGCCGGCAGCCGCGCCCTGGCCTGCTGCAGCCGTTCGTTCACCAGCTGGCGCGCAAAGTAGATGTCGGTGCCGTCCCTGAACACCACGGTCACCTGCGACAGGCCGTACTTGGACAGCGAGCGCGTGCCTTCCAGCCCGGGCAGGCCGTTCATCACGGTCTCGATCGGGAAGGTGATGCGCTGCTCGACCTCGAGCGGCGCGTAGCCGGGCACCGCCGTGTTGATCTGCACCTGCACGTTGGTGATGTCGGGCACGGCGTCGATCGGCAGGCGCCCGTAGTGGTAGGCGCCGAGGCCGCCGAGACAGGCGACGGCGAAGATGACCAGCCAGCGGCGCGCGATGGCAAATTCGATGAGTGTCTGGAACATGGCGGCCTCAGTCCTCATGCTCGGCTTCGCCCTTGCCGAGGTCGGCCTTGAGCAGGAAGCTGCCGCCGGACGCGTACGCCGTGCCGGCCGCCAGGCCGCCGAGGATCTCGGTGCGCTTGCCGTCCGAGCGCCCGGTGGTCACGTCCTGCGCCCGGAAGCCGGCCGCGGTGCGCACGAACACCACCTTGTGTTCGTGGACGGTCTGGATCGCGTCGCTGGCCACCGTCACCGCCGCATTCGCCGCCGGCCCGAGCAGGTCGACCGTGGCCAGCATGCCGGGCCGCAGCCGGCGCCCGGGGTTCGGCAGCACGATGCGCGCCGTGGCCATGCGCGTGGCCGCGCCCAGCACCGGGCCGACGAAGGACACCTCGCCGTCGAGCGGCTGCGGCTGCGCGGCGACGCTGACCCGCGCCGGCATCCCGCTGCCGACCTGGGCCAGGCTGTCGGCCGGCAGCGCCGCTTCCACCCACACCTGCGACAGATCGGCGATGGTCAACAGCGGCTTGCTGTCGTCGGCCGACTGGCCAGCCACCGCCGGCTTGTCGACCACCACGCCGTCCAGCGGCGCGCGCAGCGTCACCGTGCTCGACACGCCGCCGGCCTCGATGCCGAGCGCGCCCAGGCGCTGGCGCGCCGCCGCGGCCGCGATCTCCGCTTCCCTCAGCGCGGCGTCGGCGGCATCGAGGTCCTGGCGCGCCGAGATGCGCTGCGCCCACAGCGTGTACTCGCGCTCGCGGGTGGTCCGGGCCAGCGCCAGGCGCTGGCGCGCGACCGCATGGTCGGCGCGCCACTGGGCCGCGGCCGGACTGTGGATGACGGCCAGCGCCTGGCCCTTGCGCACCGCGCTGCCGACCGACACCGGCACCGACTGCACGATGCCCTGCGCCGGCGCCGCCAGCGCCACGGTGCGCTCGGCGTTCGCCAGGACCTGGGCCGGCAGGTGCAGGCGCTCGCGGATCAGCGCGGGACCGCTGGTGTCGACGGCGATACCGTTGGCCTTGATCTGCGCCGCGCTCATGGCGATGGCGCCGTCCTCGCCGGCCTGCGCCGGCGCCGCGCCCGGCTGCGCATGGCGGTCGTCGTGGCCGTGCGAGTCGGCATGGGTGGCGTGGGCGGCATCGCCCTCGGGTGCGATGGCGGCCGGCGCGCGCCACAGCATCGGCGCGGCCAGCACGGCGGCGATCGCGCACATCAGCGCGATCAGCCATTTCTGTTTCTTCGTCATGGATGTGGTCTCAATTCTGTTGTGGGTCAGTGCCGGCGAGACGCTCGATGTCGGCGTAGGCGCGCCACGCGGCCAGCAAGGCGGCGGCGCGGCGCGACTGCGCCTGGAACCAGGTACGCTGGGCGTCGAGGACGTCGAGGAAGGCGAACTTGCCGGCCTCGAAGCCCTTCAGGGTCAGCGTGCAGGCCTCGTGCGCCTGCGGGATCACCTCGCGCTGCAGCAGCGCGGCCTCGTCGCGTGCGCCCGCGTAGCGGATGGCGGCGGCGCGCAGGTCGGCGGCGGCGGCGGTCTCGGCGGCGGCAAGCTCGTCGCGCGCCTTGTCGGTGCGCCGCAGCGCCGCCGCCAGGCGTCCCGCGTTGCGGTTGAACAGCGGCAGCGGCACGGCCAGCCCGACCACCGCCTGGCGCCGCCCCACGCCGTCGTCGCGCTGGGTGCCGAGCGTCAGCGTCAGGTCGGGAATGCGCGCCGCGCGCTCGACATCGGCCTGCGCCGACCGGGTGGCCAGCTGGCCGCGCGCACGCCCGACCGCGCCGGCTTCCGCGCCGCGGGCCAGCAGCGTTTCCAGCGGCGCGATCTCGGGCAAATCATCGGGAGAGATACCGGCATCGCTACCGGCCAGCGCGATGCCGTCCGGCTGCGCGCCGATCAGCGCGCCCAACCGGGTACGGGCGACGGCCAGATTGGCGTTCGCCTCGGCCAGGCCGGTGACGGCATCGACCGCGGCCAGGCGCGCCCGGGTCTCGTCGATCGGCGACACCTTGCCGGCCGCGACCCGCCTGGCGGCCACGTCGACGCTACGGCGCGCCAGCTCGATGAGGGCTTGCGCCAGCGCCTGCTGCTCCTGGGCCGCCAGCACCGCGTAATAGGCGGCGATGACGTCGGCGCGCACCTCGCGCCGGCGTGCCGCCAGCTCGCCGTGCGCCGCCGCGGCCTCGCCCCGCGCCAGCGCCACGCGCGCCCGGCGCTTGCCGCCCAGCTCGATCGGCTGGCTGAGTTGCACGGTGGTGGTACGGGCGCCGCTATCCTGCCCTTCGCGCAGATAGGCGAGTTCGGGATTCGGCAGATTGCCGGCCTGGCCGGCGGCGGCCTCGCTGGCCGCCACCTCGTGCGCAGCGGCGCGCAGGGCCGGCTGTTCGAGGGCGCGCCGGATCGCGCCCGGCAGATCCAGACGTGCTGCGTCCAGACCTGGTGCGTCGGGGCGGACCGCGTCAATAAGTACTGCGTCGAGGGGCGTGGCTGCGGGTGCGGGCTGCGCCGCAACACCGCCGCACCACGCCAATACGCATGCGGCGGCCATGGCGGCCGACCGCTTGATTGGTGTGTCCATGTGGGCTCCTGATAACGATGTCGTCCAGGCGCGCAGGCACACGCGGGGCCGGTCGGCCCGTTCGCGGAAAGACCTGCGCGCTACTCAGCGGCGGCAGGCCATTTGGGACGTTCGGGACGCGCCGCTGGAAGCGAGCTCAGAAAGGGATGGACGGCGTCGACTGCCAGCGCCTGGTGGCGCTGGGCGGGGATGAGGACGGCATCGGAGGGCAGATACAGGATGTGGCCGAACACGCAGGCCGGACAGTGCGGATCGGCCAGCGAGGGACCGTCGTCATCGGCCAGGAAGGCCGGATCGGCGACCATGGCGCCGCCCTGCACCGTCACGTGATGGGTCACGCCGGCCGGGGTCGTCACGCAGCACTTGTCCGCCATCGCCAGGGCGACCTGGAATGGATAGACCAGCAGCAGGATGATGAGGACCCAACGGCGCATCGCTTGAATAATGATTGGCAGGACGTGAATGACGGAACCCGAAGAGCGCATGATACTTGCTAATGGGGGATTCGGCGGCGTTTTTGCGTCGGCCGCTCCTTGCGGGTACGCAGCGGCGGACCGGGAACCTAGCGAAAATGATAGGGAAGTGACAATGCGCGCATTTGTGGAGCCGCGCGAAGCGTACATTAACGGGATGAAAACGCCGCTCCTCCTCCTGTCCGTGGCCGCCGCCGCGGCCCTCCTTCCCGCGCCCGCAGGCGCGGCCCGCGTCCAGGATGCGCAGCAGGTGATGGCGCTCGACCTGAACGCCTGCCTCCATCCAGCCTACCCCGCCGCCGCGCTGGCGCAGCGCATCGGCGGCAAGACGACGGTCGAACTGCAGATCGGCACCGCCGGCATCGCCACCGAAGTGCGCCTGACCGGGTCCAGCGGCAGGGCCGACCTGGACGAGGCGGCGCTGGCGGGCATCCGCCGCTGCACCTTCCCCGCGGTGCTGGCCACCGGCCAGGCGCCCACCGGCTGGATCAAGATGCAGTACGTGTGGGTGCCGGGCGACGCCAGGCCGGCGCCGGCCCCGGCGCTGTTCGCGGACACAAGCAAGCGCGCGGCCGAGGGCGACCCGGTGGCGCAGAACCTGCTGGGCACCTGGTACGAGCGCGGCCTCTCGGTCAAGGCCGACCTGGCGCAGGCCGCCGCCTGGTACGAGCGCGCGGCGCAGGGCGGCAACGCCTATGCACAAAATAATCTCGGCGTGCTGTATTCGCGCGGCGCCGGCGTGGCGCGCGACCCGAAACAGGCCGCCTACTGGTACGCGAAGGCGGCCGAACAAGGACATGGCTGGGCCCAGGCCAACCTGGCGTCGGCCTACCAGGACGGCAGCGCCGGGGAAGTCGACGCCGACAAGGCGCTGGCCTGGCTGACCAAGTCCGCCGAGGGCGGCCTGGACGCCGCGCAGATACGGCTCGGCCTGCTGGCGATGCAGCGCGCCGCGTCCGACGAGGAACGCAGCGCGGCGGCGGCATGGTTCGCGCGCGCCGCCGCAGGGGATTATCCGCCCGGCCTGTACTACCTGGGCCGCAGCTTCGAACTGGGCCTGGGCAATGCGCAGGACGACGCGCAGGCGGCCACGCTGTACCGCAAGGCGCTGGAACGCAGCGGCGGCCGCGCCGAAGTCGCACTCGGCATGCTGCTGGAGGCGGGACGCGCCGGCGCGACGGACCAGGAGGAAGCCGCCCGGCTGTACCAGCAGGCCATGCGCGCGCGCCATCCGGCCGCGTATTACCACTACGGCCGCATCCTGGAACAGCGCGGCGACAACGAACTGGCCACCGCCGTCTTCATGCAGGGCGCCATGCTGGGCGACTGCGACGCCACCGCCAGGTACGCGCAATTGCGGCACGTGCCGGGGAGCGCCGCGGCGGCCGGCACGCCCGATGCCTACTGGGACCAGCGCGCGCAGGCGTGCGCGGCGCGTCCGCTGCCGCAGCTCTGATCGCGTCCGGACGAGGGCTCAAAGCGCGGCCAGATGCATGGACACGGACATAATCTGGAGCAGTAGTTCGCGCGCGCCATCCCAGACGATCTGCACACCGAGGCACAGGAGGATGAACGCCGTCAGGCGCAGGAAGACGGCGGTCCCGGCTTCGCCGATCAGGCGCAGGAAGTGCTCTCCATAGCGAAAAGCAAGATAGAGCAGCACACCGATGACAGCCAGCGCGAGCAGCGCGGCGCCCATGCGCGCCAGGGACATCGCAAGTTCCACGTCATGCAGGCTGACGCCTACCGTGATGGCGACCGAGATCGAGGCCGGGCCGCAGCTGATCGGGAACGTCAGCGGATAGAAAGCCTGCCGGTGCGCATGGTCCGGTGTGAACGCCTCGGCCAACGCGGCCCGGCTGTCCGGCGTCGCCGGGGTTGCCCCCAGCAGGCGCCAGGCCACGGAAGCGAGAATCAGGCCGCCACCGATACGGACGATGGGCAGGGAAATGCCGAAGAAATCCAGGACGTAGGACCCGATCAGCATCGACCCTGTCATCAACCAGAACATGTTGCGCGCGATACGGCGCGCAAGCATCGTCCGGGTTGCCTGCGATGCGCCTTCCGTCATGCTCAGGAAGATCGGTGCGGTCGCGGCTGGATTGAGGATGGGCAGCATCGTCACGAACACGAACAGAAAGCTCTTGGCTGCGATCAAGATCAATTCGAGTTTCATCCTACCAGACCCTTTCAGGGCATCCGTCGCGCATGGCGGAACCGGGCATAGTGCTTCAGCAGGTCGTTGATCAACTGTTCGCGCGAATAGCCGGTGACGTCGTGCTGCTGGTCGCCTTCGGCGCTGTAGGCCATGGCCCGGTAGTGGCGGCTGTCCGCGTTTCTTCCTTCCTTGGACTCGGCCCAGGCGAAACTCGGCGCGCGGAAGCTGCGTGCGCGGATCGTGTAGCGGAACTGCCCGCGGTCGCCGTGCGGCACGTTCAGGTCGATCCGGCGCTCGCTGTCGGTCAGTTCCGGCGCCAGACCGCTTTCGCGCATCTGTGCCGCCACCGCCTCGAGTGCGGCGCGCCCGTCCCCGCCGAGAAAAGCCGCGATCTCGGACTGGCCATAGAAATTGGTGATGCTGGCCAGGCGCTGCTGCCAGCTCAGGCTGACGTCGGACGGCGTGTCGGCGGCAATCGACAGGTCGATCGACGCCCCTTCCGATTCCGTCTGCAGGGCGCGCAGCAAGCCATAGCACATCAGCAGCATCACCACCGCGAACGGCAGCGCACTGGCGAGCGCCGCGGTCTGGAGCGCCTGCAAGCCACCCGCCAGCAGCAGCACCGCCGCCACCAGGCCGGCGCAGATCGCCCAGAAGATGCGTTGCCATACCGGTGGATTGGGTGCGGCGCCGGAGGTGATCATGTCGATCACCAGCGCGCCTGAATCGGCGGAGGTGACAAAGAAGGTAATGACCAGCAAGGTGGCGAGGCCGGATGCGATCATCGACAGCGGCAGGTGCTCGAGCACCTCGAACAGGGCCACCGGAAGATTGTCCGCGACGGTCTGTACGATCGGTGCGGCGCCGCCCAGGTCGAGCCGGATCGCGGTATTGCCGAACACGGTCATCCACAGGAAGGTGAACAGTACCGGCACCAGCAGCACGCCGCCGACGAACTGGCGGATCGTACGCCCGCGCGAGATCCGCGCGATGAACATGCCGACGAACGGGGACCACGAGATCCACCAGCCCCAGTAGAACAGCGTCCACTTGCCGAGCCACGCGTTGGGCTCGTAGGCGTACATGCGGAAGGTGCGCTGCACGACTTCGCCCAGGTAGGTACCGATGTTCTGGACATAGGCTTCAAGCAGGAACACCGTCGAGCCCACTGCGAGGACGAACAGGAGGAGCGCGACCGCGAGGATGATGTTGAGCTCCGACAGCCGTTTCACGCCCTTGTCCAGCCCCGTGCCCGCCGACAGCGTCGCCATGCCCGTGATGACCGCGATCAGGATGATCTGGACTTGCGGGTTGACCGGCAGCCCGAACAGGTGCGCGAAACCCGCGTTCACCTGCAACACGCCGAAGCCGAGCGATGTCGCCACGCCGAACATCGTGCCCAGCACGGCGAAGATGTCGATGGCGTGGCCGGCGGGTCCGTGGATGCGGTTGCCGATCAGGGGAAACAGGCTCGACCTGAGGGTGAGCGGCAAGCCGCGCCGGAAAGCGAAATAGGCGAGCGCCAGACCGACCACGATGTAGATCGCCCAGGCATGCAGGCCCCAGTGGAAAAAGGTCAGCACCATCGCCTGGCGCGCGGCGTCGATCGTGCGTCCCTCGCCCACCGGCGGCAGCGCATAGTGCTGGATCGGCTCGGCGACGCCGAAGAACAGCAGGCCGATGCCCATGCCCGCGCTGAACAGCATGGCGAGCCAGGACAGGTAGCTGTACTCCGGCTCGCTGTCGTCCGGACCGAGCTTGACGTCGCCATAGCGGCTCATCATCAGGAAAATCACGAAGATCAGGAAGAACGCGACGGACAAGATATAGAACCAGCCGAAATCGCGCACGATGCCGGCCTGCAGCGTATCGAACAGGCTGCCGACGCGTTGTGGAAACAGTACGGCGGCGGCGGCGAACGCCAGGATCAGCGCTGCCGACACGAAGAACACGGGCGGATTCACCTGGATCCAGCGGCGTTGGGCGGTATCTGCAGCGTCGTGCGGCATTGGGTCTGTCATCGGATGTACCTTTCTCGAGCATTGTGCCGACAGCACATGGAACGCGTATATTTCTACCAATACACATTGAAATTATTGTAACAATCATCACGACGAATTGCGGTACGTTACGATTTCACAAGACGTGCACATTGTCCTGCGACATCCAGGAAACATTTGTGCAAATATGGAATTTCAGTAAGAATCCGCTGCGTCCACCTCCGATGCCAACGCTACGCCGCCCATGAACGCGCCCGATTCCCGACCGAGTCCACCTTCGCTGAAAGCAGCGATCGCCCATCGTTTCAGCCTTCTGGACGACAAGGCCGATGACGCCGACATTGACCGCGGCATCCGCGCCGGCGTGGAACTTCAGGGGGCGACACCGTGGATCCTGATGCTGGCGATCCTGATTGCGTCGATTGGCCTGAATACCAATTCGAATGCCGTGATCATCGGCGCCATGCTCGTCTCGCCACTGATGGGGCCGATCGTCGGACTCGGCTACGGGATCGGCATCTTCGATTTCCCCCTGATCCGGCGCTCGCTGGTGAACCTGGCGATCGCGGCGGGCATCAGCCTCCTGACCTCGACCCTGTACTTCATGGTGACGCCGCTGGCGGAAGCACAGTCCGAACTCCTTGCCCGCACCACGCCCTCGCTCTGGGACGTATTGATCGCGCTGGCCGGCGGCCTGGCCGGGATCATCGGACAGACGCGGCGCGAGAAGTCGAACGTGATCCCGGGCGTGGCGATCGCCACCGCGTTGATGCCGCCGCTGTGCACGGCGGGTTACGGCCTGGCCAATGGCGAATGGTCGGTATTTGGCGGCGCTTTTTACCTGTTCTCGATTAATTGTGTGTTCATTGCCTTTGCCTCGGTCATCGTGATCGATTTCCTGCGGCTTCCGCACCGCAAGTTCATCGAGCCGGGCCGGGAGCGCAGGGTCAAGCGCGCCTTGCTGGCCATCGTCCTGATCACGGGCCTGCCCAGCATCTACCTGGCCGTACGCCTGGTCGACAACGAGGTGTTCGGCAGCCGCGCGCGCGACTTCGTGCGCAAGGAGTTCAAGGAAGCGCAGGTGCACGTGCTCGAAACACGCGTGCTGCCGGGGACGCACGACATCGAAGTGACGCTGATCGGGCCACGCCTCCCGGGGCCGGCCATCAAGGCGATCGAGGGGCGCATGGCGAGCGCAGGACTGCGCGATGGGCGGCTGTTCGTCCACCAGGCCCAGGCGGAAGACAACAAGATCGACGTCGGCACGCTGAAGGCCGACATCCTGGCGGATATCGTGCGCAACAACCAGCAGACACTGCAGCAAAAGGATGCGGCGCTCGCAGCGCTCAAGGAAGAACTCGACAGGGAGCGCGACTGGAAGTCCCAGGCCAACGCCGTCGCCCTGGAATTCGAAGCCCAGTATCCGCAATGCGGCAACACGCTGGTCGGGCGGGCATGGTCCACCGACGGCGACATCGCAAAACCGGTTCCGTTCCTGAACGCCGACTGCCGCGGCATGCCCAGGAAGGGCGATGTCGCGCGGATGACGGACTGGCTGAAGGTGCGGACCGGCAGCGGCGATGCCAGGGTCCTCGTGGCCGCAAGCCGCGGCCGCATCATCCGCAAGAGCGACCCGCCCGCGTAGTTGCAGTATCGTCCATGTGCTGCCGAATCGGCTATACTCGCGGCGGGTGCTTACACATCGTCGTGTAGCAGGGATGCGTCAGGTCGGGCCGCCACGCGTCACTCGCTCGCCCATGAAGAACGTCGATGCCCTACGCCCTGCCGCCCTCCGCACTCCCGACGCCCGGCCCGGGTACGGCAACGCTTTATTCGTCGTTCCGCCGCCACATCATACCCCTGACCTGTTTCTGCCCTCGCATGCCGACCGGCAGACCGCATGCCGTCCGCCTGGCTGGCTCCCCGCCTTGCCGTCGCACGGCGAACGAACCCGTATCGAACCAGAGAGGACCGCATGACAGCCATACAGCGCGCGCTATCGCAGACATTCACCCGCTTCTTCGACTCGGAAAAGGCCGGAGGCATCGTACTGATCGGCTGTACGGTCATGTCGCTGTGGCTGGCAAATTCGCCGTTCGGCCAGGCGTACCTGCACTTCTGGCATGTGCAAGTCGCCGGATTGAGCGTGGAACTCTGGGTCAACGACGCGCTGATGGCGATCTTCTTCCTGCTCATCGGACTGGAGCTCGAGCGTGAGTTGTACAGCGGCGAGTTGTCGAACTTCCGCAACGCTCTGCTGCCCATCCTGGCCGCCGCCGGCGGGATCGCGGTGCCCGCGCTCATCCACTTCATGCTCAACCAGGGCTTGCCGAGCCAGCCCGGCATGGGGATTCCAATGGCCACCGACATCGCGTTCGCCCTCGGCGTGCTGGCCCTGCTCGGCAAGCGCGTGCCGGCCTCGCTGAAGGTATTCCTGACCGCACTCGCCGTGATGGACGATCTCGGCGCCATCATCGTCATCGCCCTGTTCTATACCAGCGGCTTGTCCCTGGCCTACCTGGGCGCTGCGCTGGGTGTGTTCGCCATACTGCTTCTGATGAACAAGCGATTGCGCATCGTTGCGCTGGCGCCCTACCTCGTCGGTGGCGTCCTGATGTGGTTCCTCATGCTCAAGTCCGGCGTGCATGCGACCATTGCCGGCGTCCTGCTTGCGTTCGCCATTCCCTATTCCCCCACCGAGGACGACGCAGCCTCGCCGTCACACCGGCTCGAGCATGTCCTGCATTTTCCGGTCGCATTCGCCATCCTCCCGATCTTTGCGCTCGCCAATACCGGCATCGTGATCGGGACGGGCTGGATGGAGGAACTGGCGTCGTCCAACAGCCTCGGCATCATTGCCGGCCTCGTCCTCGGCAAACCCATCGGCATTACGCTCACCTGTCTGGCGGCGGTCCTGCTCGGCGCGTGCCGCCTGCCGCTCGACCTCAACTGGCGCCATGTGTTCGGCGCGGGCATCCTGGGCGGTATCGGCTTCACGATGTCGATCTTCATCACCAACCTGGCGTTCACCGCCAGTCCCGCGCTCGTCAACGCATCGAAGATGGCGATCCTGGCCGCCTCGCTGACTGCCGGGGTGACCGGCTTTGCCTGGCTCAAGCTGTTCGGCCAGCCCACGGCCGCCGACGTCGATACCGGGACGATGGATTTCGAGGCGCAGGACGACGCGCCGGCGCGGCGGGGCTGAGTTCCCGCCCTCGGGCTGGCGCGGGACGATCGGTCATGCCACGGTCATGAAGCAGCACTAGCATACCGCTGGCTTGTTAACTTCCCGCCAACAGAACCACGCTACCCGAGAGGATTCCGCTCCGATGAAAACGCCGATGCATGCCCGCCTCCTGCCCCTCGCCGCCCTGATGCTCGGGTCGGCCCTTGCCCATGCCACGCCCGTGTCGACGCTGAGCGGCGACCGTCCGCTGGTGATCGCCCATCGCGGCGCCAGCGGCTACCTGCCGGAGGAGTCGGTGCAGGCCTACCAGCTCGCCATCCGGATGGGCGCCGACTACATCGAGGGCGATGTCTACCTGACCGCCGACGGCAAGGCGGTGATGCTGCACGACGGTACCCTGAACGCCACCACCAACGTGGTGGCCTATGCCGCGGCGCATCCCGAGATCGCCGCCCTGCGTTCCAGCAACGGCACCTACGATGTGACGAAATTCACCCTGGCGCAGCTGCAGCAACTGTCCGTCAAGTGCCGCAATGCCACGGGCTACTGCACCGACAAGACCCATTTCGATCCGGCCGCGTCGTACACCGTCGCCACCTACGAGAACTTCCTGGATCTCGCCTATGACAACTACCTGAAGACGGGTGTCGCCATCGGCGTCTTCCCGGAAGCCAAGCAAGCCGGACTGGCGGTGGCGGAAGCCATCCTGGCCGGCCTCACCGACGCCAGGTACAAGGGCTACTTCACCACCGAAGGACGCGCCCTGACGCAGTCGTTCAACGCGGCGCAAGTGGGCTACCTGAACGCCAATTCCGACATCCCCGTGAGCTACCTCGGCGTCTGCCCGACCACGGCGGCGGCCGCGGCCCAGGTGGCCGCCATCGCCGACGGCATCGGCCCGTCGAGCGGCCAGCTCGGCGCGGCCTGCGTGAACGCCGCCCACGATGCCGGCCTGACGGTGATGCCCTACACCTTCCTGAACAATCCCGCGAGCTACGTGAGTGCCTACAACCTGGGCGTGGACGGCGTCTTCACCAATTTCCCGGACATCGCGGCAAGCGCCCGCGACGAGGTGTTCGGGCCGGAAACGCCGGTGCCCGAGCCGCAGTCGCTGGCGCTGATCGGCCTGGGCCTGGCCGGCATCGCCGCCATCGGGAAGCGCAGGCAGGCTTGAGTCGTCAATCCGGCATGCCGGACCCGCTTGCGGGTTGAGTATTCGTGAGTTTTCCCGCCTGGCAAGATGATATGCTGAGTCCGCAAACGGGTCGGGCCGGGAACGGCCATCGAAGCCCGTATCCCGCTCACGACGCTTGTCAGGCAATCCATGCATCGATCTTTCATCGACACACCCAGCGCCTTCTCCATGCCGGCACGGCCCCTCACCCGATGAGGCGCAATCAACCGCGCCGCTTCACGCGCGCCATCGCGGTGGAACGCATGCGTGCCCGGCTGCTGCGCGAAGGCTTCCCGCGTATCCAGATGTCGATCCTGGTGTCGCTGACCGGGCTCGCGGGTTTCGGCGCATCGGCCGCCATGCTCGCCGCTGGGGTCGACGCGATGGCCCTGCGCTACCTGCTGGCGATGGGTGTCGCCTACATCGTTTTCCTGTCGCTGCTGTGGATCTGGTTGCGCACCAGCGCGTCGGACTATCTCGATGCCATCCCAGACGTATCCGGCTTCGATGGATCGGGTGGCAGCGCCACCGATTTCGCCGGTGGCGGCGGCAGCTTCGACGGCGGCGGCGCCAGCGCCAACGTCGACTTCGGCGCGCAGGACGAGGGTCTCGGGGCCATCGCGGACAAGCCGCTGGACGCCATCGGCCAGGCCGACGAAGGCGCGATTCCGCTGGCCCTGCTCCTACTCGTGCTGGGGATTGCGCTGTCTTCCCTGTTCGTCGTCTGGTCGGCGCCGGTGCTGTTCGCCGAGATCCTGGTGGATGCACTGCTGGCGGCCGGCCTGTACCGGCGGCTGCGGCTGCTCGATGCGCGGCACTGGATGACCTCGGCCGTGAAACGCACGCTGATTCCCTTCGTCCTGACGACGCTGGTCGTGAGCGGCGCGGGGTGGGCCATGCAGGCGCACGCGCCCGGCGCCAGGTCGCTGGGCGAGGTCATCGCCCGGCACTGACCCGCTCGCCCCCTTTCATCTGCGCCATCAGGCGCTGCGGCCCCAGCCCGACACGATGATCGCCATCCCGCACAGCGCGACCGCCGCCCCGGCCCAGTCGCGCGTCGACAGTTCGACCCCGTCGACGAAGCGCAGCCACGCCAGTGCGGTCGCCACGTACACGCCACCGTAGGCCGCATACACGCGCCCGCTGGCGGCCGGATGCAGCGTCAGCAGCCAGACGAACAGCGCCAGGCTGGCCGCGGCGGGCAGCAGCAGCCAGGCCGGACCGCCCTTGCGCAGCCATAGATAAGGCAGGAAACAGCCGACGATTTCGGCGATGGCCGTAAGAATGAACAGGAAACCGGTTTTCAGTATCAATTGAGATTCCAGACGATGGTCGAGTTGGCGCACTTGACGCTCTCAGCTGCATGATAATCGCGATGCGCGGATCCGCAAGCGGACGACGGCCGTGGCGCATCGATGTTACAATGTTGCCCACTCGCAACAGCATTCCGGTTCATAGACTGAAGTGTAATAAAACCATCGACTTTCCATAAGGCAAAGTTTACATTGATGGACCGCGCACGCTCGTGCGTCCGGCCTTCCTTGTCCCAGCAGGCCGTCCATGCGCTCTCATCGCAGCACTGCCACGCAAGCACGCGGGCCGCCGATGGGTTCACCAAGATACAGACAGATGCAGCATCCATTCCATTACACGCAGCTGACCGCCACCCTGCTCGCCCTCGGCCTGACGATCGGCACCGGCGTCCGCGCCCAGGACGGCGCCGGCCGGCCCGAGGCCGGCACCCCCGGCGTTTCCCTGTCCGGCTTCGGCACGGTGGGCATGGTGCATTCGAGCGAAGCGCACGCCGATTTCACCTCGTCCTCGCTGAAGAGCAGCGGCGCCGGCGCCACCCGGCGCTGGAGCGCCGACGTCGACAGCCGCCTCGGCCTCCAGCTCGACCTGGCGCTGAACAAGCGCTGGTCGGCGGTGCTGCAGGTGGTCAGCGAACAGGACCTGGACAACAGCTACCGGCCGCGCGTGGAATGGGCCAACGTCAAGTACCAGGCCACGCCCGAACTGGCGCTGCGTCTCGGGCGCATGGCGTTGCCGATGTTCCTGGCCGCCGAATACCGCAAGGTCGGCTACGCCTATCCGTGGGTGCGCCCGCCTGTGGAAGCCTACGGCGCGCTGCCCTTCACCAGCGCCGACGGCGTCGACGCCAACTACCGCTGGAACCTGGGCGCGCTGCGCAACGGTGCCCAGGTGTTCTATGGCCATGCCGACATACCGCTGGTGGCGCCGATACGCGCTTATGGACGAAAGGTCTACGGGCTGGCCAACACCAGCGACTGGGGTGCGCTCAGCGTGCGCGCCAGCCTGATCGGCACCGAAGCCACGACCCGGATCGGCAGCGAACTGTTCGATGCCTTCGCGGCATTCGGCCCGGCCGGCGCGGCGCTCGGGCACCGGTATGCGATCGACCACAAGCACATCAGCATTGCCAGCGTCGGCGCCAGCTACGATCCAGGGCGCTGGTTCGCCATGGCCGAAGCCAGCCGCACGCGCACCCATTCGCTGCTGGGCGCGACCCGCAGCGTGTACGCCAGCGCCGGCTGGCGCCACGCCACCCTCACGCCTTACGTCACGTGGTCGCGGGTGCGCGCCACCGGCCCGACCTCGGACCCGGGCCTGCCGCTGGCCGGCCTGCCGCCGCGGCTCGCGGCCCAGGGCGCGCTCCTAAACCGCGTCCTGGACGGGCTCCTGGCCACGATCCCCCAGCAGACCTCCAGCAGCGCCGGCCTGCGCTGGGACCTGCGCGCCGACATGGCCCTGAAGCTGCAGTACGACCGCGTCACCCCGCGCGGCGGCTCGCGCGGCACCCTGATCAACGAGACGCCCGGATTCCGCTCCGGACAGACGGTCCACGTCGCCAGCGTCGCCCTGGACTTCGTGTACTAGCATGGACAGACCCCATCGATTACGCCGCTGGCGCGGGCCCCTGGGCGCGGCGCTCCTGCTCGGTATCCTGTCCGCGCCGGCACTGGCGGACGAGCTGGTGGTCATCGTGTCGGCCAGGAGCCCGGTGGCGGCGCTACGGCCCGACCAAGTGGCGGCGATCTTCCTCGGCCAGAGCGCACGCTTCCCGGACGGCACCGAGGCGGTGCCCCTCGACCAGCGCATCGGCACGCCGCTGCGCGACGAGTTCTACCTGCGCGTGGCCAGCAAGACCCCGCCGCTGCTGAAGGCCTGGTGGTCGAAGATGGTATTCACCGGACGCGGCCAGCCGCCGGCCGAGGCGGCGGACAGCGCCGCCGTGCGGCGCCGCATCGCCGACAATCCCGGCATGGTCGGCTACATCGACCGCAACGCGCTCGACGCCAGCGTGCGCGCGGTGCTGGTGGTGCAGTGATGGACCGGCACACCGCTGCCGTGCCACGCCGCGCGCGCCGGTTCGCGCGCGTCTTCGCAACCCGTGTCTTCGAAACCCATATCGCGCTGCCGCTGTTCGCCCTGCTGCCGCTGGTGGCGATCTGGATCGCGACCTTCCACTTCATCGATGCGGAACGCGACACCGCCGTCGGCGCGGCGCGCGATGCCGTGCGCGAACTGGTCGACACCTACGAAGCACAGGTGGCGCGCAACCTGACCGCGATCGACCAGACGCTGAAGGTGCTCAAGTACGCGGTCGAGGTCGATGGCACCGGCGGCGCCCTGCCGGCGCTGCGCAGGCAGGGCCTGCTGCCGCCCGGCCTGGTGTTCGCGGTGGGCGTGTCCGACCGCGACGGCCGCATCGTGGCCAGCAATCCGGCCATGGCGGCGCAGGACGTGTCGCGCGAGCCCTGGTTCACCGTCCACCGCGACGGCGACAACGGCCAGCCCTTCGTCAGCCGCACCGACAGCGCAGCGGATCGACAGCAGGTCCAACAAGACCCGCACCTGCGCTTCACGCGCCGCATCGACGACGCCGCCGGCAGGTTCGCCGGCATCGCCATCGTCGAAGTCGACCCGGCCTACTTCACCAGTTCCTACGAGCGCTCGCGCGAAGGCGAGCACGGGTTGCTGGGCCTGGTCGGCAACGACGGCCTGACGCGCGCGCTGCGCATCGGCGACCAGCTGTCGTGGGGCCAGCGCATCGACGTCGACAAGCTCGACGAGGATGCCGTCGCCCCCGACGTGACGCTGCCCGACGGCGTGGCGCGCTACGTCAGCGTGCGCCGCCTGCACGGTTTTCCGCTGTCGGCGCTGGCCGGCCTGGCCGACCGCGAGCAATTGGCCGCATTCGAACAGCACCGCGCCAACTACCTGGCGGCGGCGCTGGGCGCCAGCGTGCTGCTGGTGGCCGTGGTCGGCATGATCAGCGCCTGGTCCTGGCAACTGGCCAAGGCGCGCCGGCGCGAGCGGCGCGCCCACGAAACCTATGCCGCCGCCTCCGAGGCCAGCCTGGACGCGATCTTCGTGCTGCGCTGCGTGCACGGGGCCGACGGGGCCGTGCTCGACTTCACGATCGAGGAAACCAACAGCCGCGCCGAACAGCTGACCGGCTTCGCCAAGGAGGCCATGCGGGGCAAGCGCATCAGCCAGCTGCTGCCCTTCTACCGCACCAACGGCATGTTCGAGGAGTTCGCCCGCGTGGCGCGCGACGGCGCGGCGGCCGACGTCGAATGGCAGGCGCTGAGCACGCCGGCGGCCGGACGCTGGCTGCAGCGCCAGGTGGTGCCGGTCGAGGGCGGCGTGGTGGCCACGGTGCGCGACATCACCGAACGCAAGCTGACCGAGGAACGGATCCGCCACCTGGCCCACCACGACGAACTGACCGGGCTGCCCAACCGCACCCTGATCCGCGACTGCCTCGAACAGGCGGTACGCGACGCGCACCGCAGCGGCGCTTGCCTGGCGCTGGCCTTCGTCGACCTGGACGGCTTCAAGCTGGTCAACGACGGCCTGGGCCACAATGCCGGCGACGAGCTGCTGAAGGTGGTCGCCGCCCGCATGCGCGGCTGCCTGCGCCACGGCGACACCCTGGGCCGCCTGGGCGGCGACGAATTCGTGATCCTGCTGCCCGACGTCGCCGACAGCGCGGCGGTCCTGAATCCGCTGCTGGAATCGATCCGCGACGCGGTCGGCGAGCCGGTGCTGGTCGACGGCCAGGCGGTGCAGGTCGGCTGCAGCATGGGCGTGGTGATGTACCCGCGCGACGGCGACGACCCCAAGACCCTGATGATGAACGCGGACGCGGCGATGTACCGCGCCAAGGACCTGGGCAAGCACAACTTCCAGTTCTACACGCGCGAGATGAACGCCAGCCTCGAGGAAAAGCTGATGCTGCTGGAAGGCTTGCGCAAGGCGCTCGACGCCACCCTGGCCGCCGAGGCGGACGAGGCCGACGGCGGCGTCGATCCCGAAGCCAACCGCTTCTACCTGCTGTACCAGCCCAAGGTCGACCTGCGCAGCGGCCGCCTGTTCGGGGTCGAGGCCCTGATCCGCTGGCACCATCCGGAACACGGCATCGTGTCGCCGGCGCGCTTCATCGGCCTGGCCGAGGAATCGGGCCTGATCGTCGGCATCGGCGAATGGGTGATGCGCAGCGCCTGCCGCCAGGCCCAGCGCTGGCGCGCCGCCGGGCTGGATGCGCTGACGGTGTCGGTCAACGTCTCGGCGCGCCAGTTCGAGGAAAAGCGCCTGGTCGAACGCGTGGCGGGAGCGCTGCGGGCCTCCGGCCTGGCGCCGGACGCGCTCGAACTGGAAGTCACCGAAAGCCTCCTGATGCGCGACCTGAACCAGGCGCTCGAACGCATGGGCGAACTCAAGGCGATGGGCGTGTCGCTGTCGATCGACGACTTCGGCACCGGCTATTCGAGCCTGTCGGCGCTCAAGTCCTTCCCGATCAGCACGCTCAAGATCGACAAGTCCTTCGTGCGCGACCTCGGCCACAGCGCCGACGACCAGGCGATCGCGCTGGCCGTGATCTCGCTCGGCCACCGCCTGCACCTGCGGGTGATCGCCGAGGGCGTGGAAACCGAGGAGCAGCGCGACTTCCTGCGCGCCCACGAATGCGACGAGATGCAGGGTTACCTGTTCAGTCCCCCGGTGGCGGCGGAGCGCATCGCGGCGATGCTGCAAGCCCAGCCGCGGCCCGGCCGCGCGCCCGCGCTTGCATCGTAGCGCTCAGCCGGCCGCCGGGATCGCCTGGCGCAGGCGCTGCACCAGCGCCTCCGGGCTGGCGTCCAGGTTCAGCAGCGCCGCATGGGCCGGGCGCACGAAGCCCTGCTCCACCATGTGGTCGACGAAGCGCGCCAGGCCGTCGTAGAAACCGTCCACGTTGAACAGGCCGATCGGCTTGGCGTGGATGCCCAGCTGGGCCCAGGTGACCATCTCGAACAGTTCCTCCAGCGTGCCCATCCCGCCCGGCATGGCGATGAAGCCCTCGGCCAGGTCAGACATCATGGCCTTGCGCTCGTGCATGTCCTTGACCACGAACAGGCGCGTCAGGCCTGCGTGGCCGACCTCGCGCTCGACCAGGGCCTTGGGGATGACGCCGGTGGCTTCGCCGCCGAGGCGCAGTACTTCGTCGGCGATCACGCCCATCAGGCCGACCTTGCCGCCGCCGTAGACGAGCGCGATGTTGTGGTCGACCAGTACGCGCGCCAGGTCGCGCGCGGCGTCGGCATAGCGGGCATCGGCGCCGGGCGAGGCGCCGCAATAGACGGCAATGGATTTCATGAAGACTTTCTAGTTGGGGGTGGCGCCGGAAGCAGGCGTGGCGGCGTTGGCGCCGTCCTGCGGCAGCTTTTTCAGGTAATCGTCGGACAGGCGCTGGAACAGCGCATGGGTTTCGCCGCGCAGGTAGGGGCCGACCATCGACAGCACCTGGTAGCAGCCGCGCGCCAGGGCATCGGCGATGGCCTGCTGCTCGCTGTACTTGCGCGGGTTGCGCACGTATTCGTAGGACAGCCAGTAGGTCGCCACCACCACCATGTTGGTGGCCATGGCGCCGATCTGGGCGTCGCCCGCTTCCAGCGAGCCTTCGCTGCGCAGGTCTTCGCACAGCTGGCGCGCGACCTTGATCTTGTGTGCCAGGATCGCCTTGAACTGCAGTTCCAGCTTGCGGTTGCGCGACAGCAGGTCGTTCAGGTCGCGATAGAAGAAGCGGTAGCGCCAGATCAGTTCGAACATGTGGTGCAGGTAGAGCCAGACGTCTTCCATGTTCGAGCGGCGTCCCGCCGGCACCGTCAGGATGCGCTCGATCTCGGCCTCGAACTGGGCGAAGATCGAGTTGACGATGTCATCCTTGTTGCGGAAGTGGTAATACAGGTTCCCCGGGGAGATGTTCATCTCTTCGGCGATCACGGTGGTCGTGATGTTCGGTTCGCCGAACTCGTTGAACAGCCGCAGCGACAGCTCGAGGATGCGTTCGCGCGTTCGGCGTGGAGCTTTTTGTTGCATGGAAGGCGGCGTGGTTGGATTCCCCGCAAGCATATCATTGCGCGCACCATGCGGTCACTATCGCGCTAGTACCACGGGCCGCGCTATGGGATGGCCGAGCGGACCCGGCCATCGAGTTCGGCCAGTTCGCGCAGCACCGCGGCCAGCACGCGCGGGTTGCTGCCCAGCGCCACGTGGCCGACGCCGCCGAACGCGATGTTGCGCGCGCCGGGCAGCACGCTCGAAGTCTGCGGCGCGACGATGTTGTCGTGGTGGGTGTAGATCGAGGTGACCAGCGCGCGCGTGGCCGGCGTTTCGGCGGCGGCCAGCGCCCGCAGCCAGGCGCTCGCGCATCCGGGGCCGGTACAGCGCATCTGCGCCGCGTTGGCGCCCAGGCCGAAGCGCGCCAGCGCGGTGCCATGGTGCGGCGTGCCGAGCGTGATCACGCGCGCCACGCGTGCGCTGCCATGGGCGCGCATCCAGGCCCGCGCCACCAGCCCGCCCATGCTGTGGGCGACGATCGCCACCCGCGGCGCGCCCGTGGCCGCGCACAGTTGCTCGACCGCGTGCTGGACCTGGTCCGCGTAGCCTTCGATGGTGCCGCCGATCGGTTCCAGATCGACGCTGGCGTGGCTGACCTGCGCCGCGTCCAGCAGCGCCATCAGGTGCGCCCAGTAGCCGCTGTTGCAGCCGTAGCCGTGCAGCAGCAGCACCGGCGTGTGGCCGCGGTCCGGGTAGATCCGGGTGCGCGCCGCGCCGCGCGGCATGCGCCACGAGGTGGTCAGCATGCTGATCCAGAATTCCTCGGCCAGCAGGCGCAGGCGCGCCCCCGGCCCCAGCCGGAACGCGGGCGGCGTGGCGCTGGCAAAGCAGGCCGCCAGCACGAAATTGTTCAGGTTGATGAGCAGGCGCACCGCTACCACGCAACCGGCCCCGGCCAGCAGCGCCCCCGCCGGCGCCATCCCGGCCCGGCGCCACAGCGCCCAGGCCAGCACCAGCGCGGCGGCGGCCTGCACCACCAGCAGGGTCCGGGTCAGCGAACGGGTACGCATCATCACACCTCGCTTCAGGGTCAGAGCACAAGGACGTGCCACTTCGGGGTCAGAGCACAAGCCGGCCGGCACGCCACGGCAAACAAAAGATACCATTCTGACGCAAACGGCAAACAGTATGTGCGTGAATGGATGGCTGGCCAAATCTTGCGGCCGGATGTGGCCGGGCAGCCTGTGCCTGCCGAAGCGCTCCGCCCCCGAATGCGTGCTCTGACCCCGAAGCGGGTCAGTCCTGGCGCGGGCGTTGCATCTGGCGGGCGATGCCGCGCAGGATGTTGACTTCCTCGGTTTCGAGTCCGGCGCGCGCGAACAGGCGCTTCAGGCGCGGCATCAGTTTTTTCGGGTTGCCGGCGTCGAGGAAGCCGATGTCGATCAGCGCCTGTTCCAGGTGGACGTACATGCCTTCCACCTGGGCCAGGCTGGCGGCTTCGCCCTGGAAGCCGACGCCGGTCTGGGTGCGGCTCATTTTCCCATCGTCACCTTCAGCCGCGAGCCTGCATTCGTAGGCCAGCACCTGCGCCGCCTGCGACAGGTTCAGCGAGGCGTAGTCGGGATTCGCCGGGATGTTGATCAGGACGTTGGAAGCGACCACGATCTCGTTCGGCAAGCCGACCCGCTCGTTGCCGAAGACCAGCGCCGGGCGCAGCTCGCCCTGCCCGGCCGCGTGCGCGGAGAATTCGCGCGGCGACCACACCGGCGGCGAGAATTCGCGCAGGCGCGCCGACACCGCCGCCGCGAAGTTGCAGCCGTCCAGCGCCTCGGCGATGCTGCCGACGATGCGCGCGCCCTGCAGCACATCAATGGCGCCGCTAGCGAAGGCGACCGCCTCCGGGTCCTGCAGCGGATCGCCGCAGCGCGGCGCGACCAGCACCAGTTCGGAAAAGCCCATGGTCTTCATGGCGCGCGCCACCGAGCCGACGTTGCCCGCGCGGCTGGTTTCCACCAGCACAAAGCGCAAGCGTCGGAAAAGAGATGTGTCAGTTTCGGTCGGGTTCATTTAAAATAGCGCTATCGCGCGGTGACGAGCAGTTGAAATCGGGCCAGGTCTTGTCGATCCGGCTCGCGATTTTAACGGTTTCGGCACCGCTTTGCTCTTTGTCATTCTTATCGTTCATTGCGTTCACGGCCTCCTGCGCTGTGGGCGCCAGCATTTTTCACGGAAGCCCCTATGCACCCCATGCTCAACACGGCCATCAAGGCCGCCCGCCGCGCTGCAAGCGAGATCAACCGCGCCTCTTTCGACCTCGATCGCATCACGATCAGCGAAAAGAACCATAACGACTTCGTCACGAACATCGACCAGTTGGCGGAGCAGGTGATCGTGGAAGCCCTGCTGAAGGCTTACCCCGACCATGCCATCCTGGCCGAAGAATCGGGTGCATCGAGCAACCTGAACAATGAGAGCGAAAACGTCTGGATCATCGATCCGATCGACGGCACCACCAACTTCCTGCACGGCTACCCGAACTTCTGTATCTCGATCGCGCTGCAGCAGCGCGGCGTGATCACCAACGCGCTGGTGTACGACCCGGTCCGCAACGACCTGTTCACCGCCACCAAGGGCGCCGGCGCCTACCTGAACGAAAAACGCATCCGCGTGCGCAACCCCGACCGCATCAACAAGGCCCTGATCGGTTCCGGCCATGGCGCCGACCCGCGCGCGCTGGCCGAATACATGCGCATGTACGAACTGGTGGCCTCGCGCTGCCACGGCGTGCGCTCGAGCGGCTCGGCCGCGCTGGAACTGGCCAACCTGGCCGCCGGCCGTACCGACGGCTTCTTCGAGAAGGGCCTGAAGGTATGGGACATCGCCGCCGGCTCGCTGCTGGTGACCGAGGCCGGCGGCATCGTCGGCGAATTCAGCGGCGAATCGGATTACCTGCACAAGGGCGACATCATCGCCGCCGGCCCGAAGGTGTTCGCCAACATGGTCGCCCTGCTGAAGCCGTTCGCCTGAAACGCGATGCCGGGCTTTCGCGTAGAATAGAGTCCGTGTAAGTCCGGATCCACCGGCGGCGACGTCCGCACGACGCGAGCTGCATCGTGAAGGAATCGCCGCCCTGCCCTGTCGCTTCCGGCGCTTGACGGCGCCGCGCCTCCCGCTTCACCGGCCCTGCCCTCACCGGCCTGGGTTGCGCTAAATTTCCATAGCGAAATATTTTTAAAATATAATGCCACGTGGCCTGCCAGGCCACGTCTCGGCGCGCCGGCTCCAGTACCGGCCGCCCTGCTTGTGTAATCCGATCGGCTGGACTGGCGCCCGCGTCATTGACGAGGGCGACGCGCCGATCCCTACCAGAAAACTATGTCATTCAATACTCTCGGTCTTACCGACGCCATCGTGCGCGCCGTCACTGAAGCGGGCTACACCAGCCCGACCCCGATCCAGGCCCAGGCGATTCCCGCCGTGCTCGGCGGTGGCGACCTGCTGGCCGGCGCGCAGACCGGCACCGGCAAGACCGCCGGTTTCACGCTGCCCATGCTGCACCGCCTGTCGACCGACACGGTGGGCGCGGCGCTGACCAACAAGACCAGCAAGCGCGCGATCCGTGCGCTGGTGCTGGCCCCGACCCGCGAACTGGCGGCCCAGGTCGAGGAAAACATCCGCACCTACGCCAAGTACACCAACCTGAACTCGGCCGTGATCTTCGGCGGCGTCGGCATCCACCCGCAGATCAAGCTGCTGGCGAACGGCGTCGACATCCTGGTGGCGACCCCGGGCCGCCTGCTCGACCACATCGGCCAGGGCACCGTCAAGCTCGACAAGGTGCAAATCCTGGTGCTCGACGAAGCCGACCGCATGCTCGACATGGGCTTCATCCACGACATCAAGAAAGTCCTGGCGATCCTGCCGTCGAAGCGCCAGAACCTGCTGTTCTCGGCCACCTTCTCGGACGAGATCAAGGCCCTGGCCGACAAGCTGCTGGACAACCCGGCGCTGATCGAAGTGGCGCGCCGCAACTCGACCGTGGAAGTGATCGCGCAGACCATCCACCCGGTCGACCGCGACAAGAAGCACCCGATGCTGGCACACCTGATCCAGACCAACGGCTGGAAGCAGGTGCTGGTGTTCACCCGCACCAAGCACGGCGCCAACAAGCTGGTCGAACAGCTCGGCAAGGACGGCATCGGCGCCATGGCGATCCACGGTAACAAGAGCCAGTCGGCGCGCACCAAGGCGCTGGCCGAGTTCAAGGACGGCAGCCTGACCGCGCTGGTCGCCACCGACATCGCGGCGCGCGGCATCGACATCGACCAGCTGCCGCAAGTCGTCAACTACGACCTGCCGAACGTGCCGGAAGACTATGTGCACCGCATCGGCCGCACCGGCCGCGCCGGCGCCACCGGCAAGGCGGTGTCGCTGGTCTGCGTGGACGAGCACCAGATGCTGAAAGACATCGAAAAGCTGATCAAGCAGACCCTGCCGCGTGAAATGATTCCCGGCTTCGAACCGGACCTCAACGCAAAGGCACAGCCGATCCAGCTGCGCAGCGGCGCGCCGGGCCATGGCGGCCGCGGCGGCCGTCCGGGCGGTGGCGGCGGTGGCCGTGGCGCGCATGGCGGCAACGGTGGCGGCCACGCGGCCGGCGGCGCCAAGCCGCGTACCCCGGGCGGCGCCCCGGCAGGCCAGCGCAATGCGTCGGCCGGCAACGGCGGCGGCAACCGTGGCGGCCAGCCGGGCAACCGCGGCGGTAACGGTGGCAATGGCGGCAATGGTGGCAATGGCGGCCGTTCGCAGAACCGCGGCCCGCGTCCGGCATCGGCACGATCGGGTAGCGGCGAGCGCTAATCCTTCCAGCCGCAACCAGCGCTGATACACGGCGTTTATTGCGCTAGCTCTCATACGTCGCCCCTGTGCAGACAGGGGTCCAAGTTCTTCAAGCGCTGTCGAAATGCGTGCAACTTGGGCCCCCTGCCTTCGCAGGGGCGACGTTTTTGCATTACGGCCGCAACACCGCCTTCACCCTACCCCTGGCGATGCAACTGCGATTCCATTTATTGAGAACTCAAGTACTTGCACATAATTAAATCCGTGCCTATACTTGACATATCAAGTACCCATCCATAAAAGGAGCCCGCCATGCCCGCCGACACCCCTACCACCGAATTCTGCCTGCGCCTGTCGCGCGCCTGGGCCACGCTGTCGCGCCGGCTCGACAGCGCGCTCGGCAGCCACCACGGCATCAGCTTCGCCGACTACCAACTGCTGCTGCAATTGCACCGGGCGCCCGGCGCCCGGCTGCGCCGGGTCGACCTGGCCGAAAAACTGGGCCTGACGGCGTCCGGCGTCACCCGCTCCCTGCTGCCGCTGGAAAAGATCGGCCTGGTCACGCGACAGAGCGATCCGCGCGACGCCCGCGTCGGCTATGCGCTGATCACGCCGACCGGCAGCGAGATGGTCACGAACGCCACCGTGGTGGTCGACAACGTCAGCCGCAACGCCCTCGGCGGCCCGGCGCGCGCCCAGCTGGAAGTGGCATCGTCGCTGATGGCGCAGCTGGCCGGCGTTGCGCAACAATAAGTTTCACAAGAAGATTACATGAAGTAATTTTCAAAAATACAATAATACCCGGGAGCCACGATGCCGACTTCGCCGCGCGCCGCCCTGCTGCGCGACCCCAATTTCGCCTGGCTGATGAGCGGCAGCGTGATGTCCGCCCTCGGTGACCAGTTCACCATGATCGCCCTGCCCTGGCTGGTGCTGAAGCTGACCGGCGACCCGGTGGCGCTCGGCATGGTGGTGGCGCTGATGGGTATGCCGCGCGCCATCCTGATACTCTTCGGCGGGGCCGTGGTCGACCGCTATTCGCCGAAGCGGGTCTTGATGCTGACCAAGCATGCCAACACGCTGCTGCTGGGCGTGCTGGCGTTCCTGGTGATCGGCGGCCACGCGACGCTTGCGGCCGTCACCATGCTGGCGCTGGGCCTGAGCCTGGCATCGGCTTTCAGCATTCCCGCCGGGACCGCGATGCTGCCGCATGCGATCGCGCCGCAGCACCTGCAGGCGGCCAACGGCATCCTGATGTCGGTACGCCAGACCACCATGCTGGCCGGGCCATTGCTGGCAGGCCTGCTGTTCGCCCTGGCCGGCGACGGCAGTGGCGGCATGGCCGATGCGCGCGGGCTCGGCATCGCGTTCGCCTTCGATTGCCTGAGCTTCCTCGTGTCGGCCTGGACGCTGTCCAGGGTGCGCCCACTGGTGGCCGCGGCAGGCGATGCGCAGCCGCGCCAGCCGTGGCTGGGAGCGATCGGTGCCGGACTGGCTCTGGTCTGGCGCGACGCCATCCTGCGCACCGCCTTCCTGTACTGGGGGCTGTGCTCGTGCGTGGTCGGCGGCATCATGCAAGTGGCGATGCCGCTGCTTGCCAGCACGCGCCTGCATGGCGCCTCGGCGCTGGCCTTGCTGGCCGGGGCGCACGGCGCCGGTTCGCTCGCCGGCATGGCCCTGATCGGCCTGGTCGGCCGGCGCCGCATCGGCAACCTGGGCAGCACCTTGCTGCTGCTGGACGGCGCGATCGGCCTGCTGCTGCCGCTGCTCGGCATGATTACGGCGAGCTGGCAGGGCATGCTGATCAACGTGATCATCGGCGTGCTGGGCGGGTTCATCAACGTGACCGTGTTCAGCTGGGTGCAGCAGCGCGTGCCGCGGGCGATGCTGGGGCGCGTGATGAGCATCTTCATGTTCGTGGTGATGGGCCTGGCACCGCTGGCCGCGGCGGCGGCCGGGTGGCTGGCCGGCCGCATCGCCCTCGGCATGCTGTTCGGCGGTGCCGGCCTGTTCCTCGCCGCGGCCGCGCTGCTGGCCTGGCTGTTGACGCCGATGGGCGCGCTCACGGATATCGACGCCGACGCCGGCCGCGCACCCGCCAAGCCCGTGGCCTGAATCGGCCAGGATCGTTTAGCATGGCGGGCTTGTCCAACCCGAGAAAGTCAGTCATGCCACGATTCGCCGCCAACCTGAGCCTGATGTTCAACGAGCTCGGTTTCCTCGACCGCTTTGCCGCAGCGCGCGCGGCCGGCTTCGACGCGGTCGAATTCCTGTTTCCGTACGCCTTCGAGCCGGAACAGATACTGGGGCGCCTGCAGCGCTACAACCAGGAACTGGTGCTATTCAATTTCCCGGCCGGCGACTGGACCGCGGGCGAACGCGGTTTCGCCTGCGACCCGCGCCGCATCGGCGAGTTCCAGGACAGCGTCGAGCTGGCGCTGGAGCACGCGGTCGACCTCGGCGTGAAGCGCCTGCACTGCCTGTCCGGAAAACTGCATCCCGCCGTCAAGCCCGAACGTGCCCACGCCACCCTCGTCGACAACCTGCGTTTCGCCGCAGCAAAAATGGCGCCGCACGGCATCGACATCCTGATCGAGCCGATCAACGACAAAGACATTCCCGGCTATTTCCTGACGCGCAGCAGCCAGGCCGCCGACGTGATCCGCGACGCCGGCGTCGACAACCTGTTCCTGCAGTACGACATCTATCACATGCAGCGCATGGAAGGCGACCTGGCCCACACCCTGCGCGAGCGCCTGGCGCTGATCCGCCACATCCAGCTGGCCGACGTGCCGGGCCGGCACGAACCGGGCACAGGCGAGATCAATTTCCCCTACCTGTTCCGCGTGCTCGACGAGCTCGGCTACGATGGCTGGGTCGGCTGCGAATACATCCCGCGTGGCGACACGGCGGAGGGCCTGTCCTGGCGTACCAATCTTGTCTGAATTGACGGCGGGCAATATCGCTAAGTAAAACATACGAAAGAATGGGACATTTCCGGCACGGCCTTCTGCCGTCTCGAAAGGACCCATGAACATTCGCCGCCTGTTTGCCCTGCCCGCCCAGCTCATCCTGGCCACCGGCCTGCTGCTGGGCGGCTGCGCCACTCCCAACGGACCGGTCAGCCTGAACGAGGTGCGCCAGTTCGCCGACGCCTCGGCCCGCCTGGGCGGCTACGGGGAACTGTCGCGCCGCTACCGCGACACCTACCAGCGCGAACAGCCCTACCTGTCGCCGGCCGCCGACCGCATCGCCAAGGAAAACGATGCGCGCCGGCGCGCCGTCTACGACGACTTCGTCAGCATCCAGAAAAGCCTGGTGCTGTACATGCAGACCCTGAGCCTGCTCGCCGGCGACGCGCGCTACGACCTGTCGACCCAGCTCGACGACCTCGGCACCGGGCTGAAGGCGAACAGCGAATCCGGCCTGCAGCAGCGCCACATCGCGGCCTATACCGGCTTGACGCGCCTGCTCACGCGGGCGATCGCCTCCGGCTACCAGAACCGCAGCGTGGCGACCATGGTGCGCGACGGCGACGCCGATGTGCAGGCCCTGCTGGAAGCGATGATCACGCTGACCCGGCTGTACGCCAAGACCAACGAGAACGAAAAGAAGACCGTGCTCGGCATCTTCGACGTCGAGATCCCGTTCTCGACCAAGAACCAGGACCGCATGCTGGTGACCCTGGCCAAGGTCCACTACATGAACAAGGCGACCGAGTACAAGATGGTCGACAAGCGCTACGACCTGGCGCTGCAGGGCTTGACCAAGGTCGCGCTGGGTCACCAGAAGATGCGCGAAAACCTCAACAACCTGTCCGGCGACGACGTGCGCAAGCTGCTGGCCGGGTACGGCCGCGACCTGGTTGCGCTGCGCGACGCACTGTCCGATTAAGGAGTTTCCATGGCAAACGATCCTACCGACCCGCACGCGCCGGACGCTTCCGACGCTTTCGAAGCTTCCGACCCTCCCGACGCTCCGGTCGCAGCCGCACCCGCGCCCGCGACCGCATCGGTGGCGCCGTCGCCGGCCGCGGCCCTGGCCACCGCGAAACAGGTCGAGGAACTGGCCGACAAGCTGTCCGCCTGCGCCGACAGCATCCATGCGCGCGTGATGAGCGACATCCGGCGCCACGGCGGCGGCGCGGTGCCGGAGGCCGACCAGGCGGTGGCGCGCGCCCTGCTCGACGCCGAGATCGAACTGCGCCAGCGTGCCAACCGGCTGTATGCCGACGCCGCCGCCTGCGTGGTGACTTCGCTCGGCCAATCGCAGCAGAAGCTGATCCAGCTCACGACCGAGGCCGCCGCCAAGCTCCAGCAGATCACCCGCATCGGCGACGGCATCACCCTGGTCGCGCGCCTGCTCGGCCTGGCCGCGGCGGCGGCCACCGGCCACGCCATGCCGATCCTGGCGGCGGTCGGCGCCCTCAAGCTGCAGCTCGACGTGATCGCGCTCCACAACCCGCCACCCGCCAAGCCGGCCTGAACCGGCTGCGCTCCAGCCACCGGTGCCCCCCTTGGGCGGCGCCCCGGTGTGCGCTACACTGGTCGCGAGCAGTAACGGCGGCACCCGCAACCGCACCAGGGGGAACATCATGACAGCTCACGCCTACGGCGGCGCCCGGCCATGGACACGCTGACCCAGGAGCAGCTCACCCTGCTGCGCTCGATGCTGGCGCAACGCCTGGACGCGCTGGTCCGGGTCGAGGAGCCGCCGTCCGCGCAGGAAGGCGGCCTGCCGGTGCCGGACGTGGAATCGTCGCCGCTCGACCGCGCCACCGCGCGCCTGCTCAACGACCTGACGCTGGAAGCGGCCGGCCAGCATACGGCGCAGGTGCAGCTGCTGCGCCACGCGCTGGCCAAGTTCGAAGACGGCGGCTATGGCATGTGCGAGGAATGCGGCCAGCCGATCGGCATGTCGCGCCTGTTGGCACGCCCGGAAGCGCGCCTGTGCATCGCCTGCCAGACGCGTGCGGAAAACCGCTGAGCCGCGGCGCTCGATGATGCGCCGCGTTCAAGCCATGTGCTGGCCGCCATTGATTGCCAGGTTGGCCCCGGTCATGAAGGCGGCGTCTTCCGACGCCAGGTAAGCCACCAGCGCCGCCACCTCGTCCGGCTCGCCCAGGCGCCCCATCGGGATCTGCGGCAGGATCTTGCCGTTCATGACCTCGCTCGGCACCGCCTCGACCATTTTGGTGCGCAGGTAGCCCGGAGAGACGGTGTTGACGGTGACGCCATGGCGCGCCATCTCGAGCGCCAGCGCCTTGGTAAAACCATGCATGCCGGCCTTGGCGGCGGCATAGTTGCATTGCCCGAAAGCGCCTTGCTGGCCGTTGACCGAGGAAATGTTCACGATGCGGCCCCAGCGCTGCGTCATCATCGGCTCGATCGCCTGCTTGCTCATGTTGAACACGCTGTCGAGGTCGGCGCGCAGCACGGCCTGCCAATCCTCGGGCGCCATCTTGCGCAGGCTGCGGTCGCGCGTGATGCCGGCATTGTTGACCAGCACGTCCAGCCGGCCCATCTCGGCCAGCAGTTTCTGCATCATCCATTCGCAGTCCGCATAATCGGCGACGTCGACCCGGTAGGCGGAAAAGCGGTAACCCTCGTCGCGCTGGGCCGACAGCCACGCCTCGGGCGTGGCATTCCCGGTCGAAAAGGTGGCGGCGACGAGGAAGCCTTCCGCATGCAGGCGCCGGCAGATCGCCGTGCCCAATCCCCCCATTCCTCCAGTCACCAAAGCTACTCGATCGTCTCGCATTGTCGTCGTCCTTTTTATCGTGTCAGCCACGCAGGGTGCGCGGCATGAACCAAGGAGTCTAGACGGCGAAAAACGTCAGCTTTTGATCCGGATCAAATGGATAATACGATGGGCCCGCTTGTCAGCGAATCATCTGCGGTGCGCTCGACGGATCGAAATCGGCCCAGTCGCCATCCACGATATTGCCCTGGGCACGCTCGATATGATGGGCGCCCAGGCGCCGCAGCAGGTCGACCGCCTGCCCCTCCATGCCGGGGTCGTCGAAGGCGACCGCGACCAGCATGCCGGCCGGGCGGTTTTCCACCGGGGCCTGCCCGCCCTCTTCCTTCTCGCCGGCGTCCTTCATCTTGGAAAAGCTGAACAGGGAACCGACGTGGGCGCCGACCAGCCCGCCCACGATCGGCCCCAGCGGACCGGTGATCGGCGACGTGGCGGCCCCGGCGACCGCGCCGACGGCGGCCCCGGCGCCGGCCCCCTGCACCACGCCTTCCGGCGATTCCTTGGCGCCGGGCGAGTGCAGGTGGTCGCCGCCGATCGGCGTCATGTCGTGCTGGCCGGGCTGGCTCAGGTAGAAACCGCTGATGCGTTCGCTCGCGAAACCGGCGTCGACCAAGGCGCGGCGCGCCTGCTCGACTTCGTCCTGGAGCTGGAAGTGACCTGCAATGATGGTGGACATGGTGTGAATCCCTCCGATCGACGTGGTGCACGCCATGGCCGGCGCGCGGACAGGAGCAGCATGCGCCCGCCAGCTCGACGGTTCTGTACGTGAACGCACGCAGCTCATGCCTGCCGCCTGCCGCCCCCTACCGCCACTGACCGTAGACCATGCCCGACGGCGCCGGTTCCGGCTGCGGCGGCGCCGCCAGCCAGTCGCGCGGGTCGACCCGGAAATAGGCCAGGAACTCGGCATACAGTGCCGGATGGCGCACCGCCAGCGCATGCGGCACCTCGAAATACGTCTCGGTGGCGACCGCGAAGAATTCGGCCGGGCTGGTCGCGCCGTAGGGATCGAGCACGTCGCGCTGGCCCCAGGCGCTGTCGCGCCGCAGCAGCTCGAAATCGCGCCCCAGGGTGGCCGACCATCTGCGGTAGCGTTCGGCGCTGCCGAGGACGGGCGCGCCGTTGGTGCTGCCCGATTCGCTGTCGAGCTGGTGCGCGAACTCGTGCAGCACCACGTTGTGCGTGCCCTCGGCGTCGTTGCCGGCGCGCCGCACGTGCTCCCACGACAGGATCACACGGCCGTCGCCCCAGGATTCGCCCAGCAGGTCCTGGCGCGTCTCGGTCACCACGCCGGCGGCATCGACCTCGTTACGCGGCACCAGGAAGGCGCCCGGGTACACCAGGACCGCGTGCAGGCCGGGATACACCTCGGCGGGACGGCCGAGCAGCAGCAGGCAGGCCTGGGCCGCGATCGTCACCCGCATCTCGTCGGTGATCTCGAGCCCGCCGCAACCGACGAAGGTCTTGGTGTGCAGGAAATGCTTGACCAGGCGCTGCAGCTCGGCACGCCGCGCCGGCGCCATGCCGCGGTATTGCGCCACGTTGCGCTCGATGATCGCCAGTCGGGCGGGCGCGAGCGGCCGCGCCAGCGCGCGCCGCAGCCGCCAGCGCGGGGTCAGCCAGGCACCCGCCGCCAGCAGCGCCAGCGCGGTGCAGAGGATTGCGCCGTCCATCGCAGCGCCTTTACGGCTGCGCTCCCGGCGCGGTCTCGGGCACCGGCCCGAAATACGCGGCCACTTCTTCCGCGCCGCCGATCAGGCGCCCGCCTTCGAACACCTGGGGCCAGGTGGTGGCGCCGGCAACCGCGCGCAGCACGCTGGTGGTGATTTTGCTGTCCTGGGACATGTCGGTGAACGCGACGCCGCGCGCTTTCAAGATGGCCTTGGCGCGCGCGCAATACGGGCAGCCCGGCTTGGAAAACACCACCACCGGTTCCGGCGCCCGGGCTTCGGGGGCGATGTGGCGCAGCATGGTGTCGGCGTCGGACACCTCGAACGGATCGCCTTCGGGATCGTTTTCGTCAAAGCGCTCGATGAAGGCCTTGTCGATGACGCCGTCGCGCACCAGCATCGAATAGCGCCACGAGCGCTGGCCGAGCCCGAGCGCGCGCTTGTCGACCAGCAGGCCCATGCCCTCGGTGAACTCGCCATTGCCGTCCGGCATCATGGTGATGTGTTCCGCGGCCTGGCTGCGCCCCCATTCTTCCATCACGAAGGGATCGTTGACAGAGATGCACACGATATCGTCGATGCCGTTGGCGCGTATCACCCCTGCCAGTTCGTTGTAGCGCGGCAGGTGGGAGGTGGAACAGGTGGGCGTATAGGCACCCGGCAGGGCGAACACGACCACGGTCTTGCCCTTGAACAGGGCGTCGCTGGGGACGTCGCGCGACTGGCCGCCGCTACGTGTCTTGAAGATAACCTGGGGAACCGCTTTGCCCTGCAGGCTTTCGGCGCTGGGTAACAACATGGACTCTCCTTTGATGCGGACGGCATGCCGCGTTGGCCTGCATATGCGCCCTGTTGACCTAATTTCAATTGTCGAAATAAAAAAACGCCACCCGGCGCGAGGCGGGGTGGCGTCTTGCCGCAGGCGCGGCGTCGGTATTCGGCGAACAGCTTGCGGATTACTTGGCGGGCTGTCCCGGTGCCGGGCCAAACAGCGCGGCGACCAGCGGATCGCGGGTGACCGGGCTGCGGTTCACGCGGATCGCGTAGTGGGTGTCGTCGGCCAGGATGTGGAAGTGGCGGCCGGTGCCGGCCATGCTCTGCTCGCGCAGGCCCGGACGCTCCTTGCGCGGGGCGGCGCCTTCGCGCTTCGGCTGGCAGATGGCGCCCAGGAAGGTCTTGACGCGGTCCGGGTCCGGCGAAATCCGGTACACGGCCTTGCCCAGGTAGGTGGCGGTGCCTTCGATGTAGCGGGCCAGTTCGATGACGCCGGCTTCACGCAGGTCGCGGATGTATTTACGGGCACCCGACGGCGAGAATTTCAGGAACCAGGCGATTTCGTCGGCCAGCATTTCATGGGTTTGCAGCTCGCCAATCAGCTTCTGCATGTTCTCGATACGGCGCTGGGTTGCCGAAGTCGACCGTACGCGTTCGATCGGCGCCAGCGAAATCGGCGAGCGTTCGGTCGGTTGCGGCGGGACACGTTCGATCAATGCAGAATTGCTGGACGTGTGCACTGCGTTGAGATCGCCTTGCACCGCATTGTGGTGAGTCGCTGCATGCATATTGGTTTACTCCGTAAAAAAGACAGTGTTCTGGTAAGGCTGCGGTCCATCGTCTGTCTTATGACCTACTGACAACACGCCGGTTCCGCTTAACTGGTTACAAGATTGCCTGTGTCACCATGTCCGGTCTGTGCGCCATCCAACATTGCCGGAAATTTCCGAAGCGTTAAGAAACGGCTGAGTTGGCAAAAAGGCATTCGTTGTAAACTTACAACGAGAACTGTCGTATATTTGCTACAGCTCAACAAATAATCTGGGCGGGCGAAAATGACCGCTCAATGACATGTCGAACGAAGGCCGCCTGCCTATACAGATAGCGCAGTTACAGGGGCAGCAATAATTAACGGTAAATAGTGCAAAAAAAGCCTTTCTCGTAACATCCAGAAACACACCATGGACAGTTTGTTACGTCTTACGTTGTAAAATTTCCACACCAGCCGTTCTTAGGTGCGCTAACGCACGGACCCCATCTAAGGACGACTTGTAAGCTTGACATCAACATCACTGCAAGGCATGCGATGTCAGTACCTTTACAACTTATGGGAGTTACCTGTGAATAACATGAAGAAGATCGCTCTGGCTGCCGCCATCCTCTGCTCGGCCGGTTCCACGATGGCACAAGAGATCATCAATCCGTCGTGGTACATTGCACCGACCGTCGTCGGTATCAAGCCGGACGCGGATTTCGGCGTCGATGATAAGGACTGGGGCGGCGGGTTGAAATTCGGTAAGCCTGTGCATCCGCTGTGGGACATCCAGATCGGCGCGACCCACGCACGTGCAAAAGATGGTGCTAACGACTACCGCCAGACCCTGGTCGGTATCGATGCCTTGCTGATGCTGTCGCGTCAGAACTTCCGTCCGTTCCTGCTGCTGGGCGTGGGCGGCGAGCGCGATCACATGAGCACCCCGCTGCGCCGCGCATCGGGCTGGTCGCCGTACGCGACCGCGGGCCTGGGCTTCCAGGTCGGCTTCAACGACCGCTGGGCCCTGCAGGCCGACGTGCGCGCCGTGAAGAGCAACCTGCGTGACGACGAAGAATACGGCTTCTCGAAAGCCCTGACCAAGTACGCTTCGGTCAGCCTGATCTACGCATTCAACCCGCCGCCGCAGCCGGCACCGGCACCGGCTCCGGTCGTGGAAGCCGCTCCGGCAGCAGAACCGGCACCGGCACCGGTCGCACCGCCGCCGCCGCCGCCGGCACGCTTCGAGAAAGTCACCCTGGACGCCAACAAGACCTTCGGTTTCGATAGCGCCACCGTGATCACCCCGGCACCGCAACTGGACGAGATCGCCGCTGCCCTGCAGGCCGACACCTCGATCAGCAACGTCGACATCACCGGTTACACCGACCGCCTGGGTTCGGACAAGTACAACCAGAAGCTGTCGGAGCGCCGCGCCAACGCCGTGCGTGACTACTTGGTCGGCAAGGGCATCGACGGCAACCGCCTGCGCGCCATGGGCAAGGGCGAAGCCAACCCGGTCGTGACCGATTGCAAGCAGAAGAAGAAATCGGACCTGATCGCCTGCCTGGCACCGAACCGCCGCGTGGAAGTCGAGCAGATCACCATCGAACGCCGCGTGCAGTAATTTCTTGAGTCGACAGATGGCGCCCCTCTCCGGAACGGCGCCATTCGAATGGGCGTAGGCCCGTGGACGCGCCTTCGGGCGCGTTCGTTTTTTGGAGAATGCGCTATGGAAGTAAAAACCTGGTTTCCGTTTTCGCGCAAGCTCATCCATGTGATGCGCTGCGCCGTGACCGAGTGGATGGCACACCGCGCGGCCAGCAAGGGCGCCGCGCTGGCGTTCTACTCTCTCTTCTCGCTGGCGCCGATCCTGGTGCTGGTGATCGCGGTCGCCGGCTTTTTTTATGGGCAGGAAGCTGCCCAGGGCCAGTTGATCGATGAATTGCGCGGCCTCGTCGGTCCCCAGGGCGCCGAGACGATCCAGGCGATCCTGGCCGGCGCGCAGAACAAGGACAGCGGGCTGTTCGCCACCATCGTCGCTTCGGTCCTGCTGGTGATCGGCGCGACCAGCGCCTTTTCCGAACTCAAGGACAGCCTCGACGAAATCTGGGACGTGCCGCCGCCCAAGGATGCGAGCTGGTGGGACACGGTGCGCACGCGCCTGCTGTCCTTCGGCCTGATCCTGACGCTCGGCCTGCTGCTGATGACCTCGCTCGTGGTGTCGGCCGCGCTGAGTGTGGTCGAGAAATACTTGGGCGGCGTATGGCAATCGACCACCGTCGTGCTGGGCTGGGTCGCGTCCGGCTTCGGTTTCCTGGTGATCGCCACCATGTTCGGCGCCATCTACAAGCTGCTGCCGCGTATCAAGCTATCGTGGCACGACGTCGCCATTGGCGCGCTCGGCACGGCCATCATGTTCACGCTAGGCAAGTTCGCAATCGGCCTGTACATCGGCAACAGCGGCACCACCAACAGTTTCGGCGCGGCCGGTTCGCTGATCGCACTGCTGCTGTGGGTTTATTACTCGGCGCAGATCTTCTTCCTCGGCGCCGAGTTCGCACGCCAGTACGCGCTGCAGATGGGCAGCCTGCGCAAGCGCGATGCGAAGAAGCTGACCGGCGACCTGGCCACCCTGCCGGACGGCCGGCCGGAACGCCGCATCCGCGACCGCCGCAGCGCGGGATCGCGCGACCGCCGTTCGGGCGAAGGAAGGGACCGCCGGCTTGGCGTGGCGGTGAGCCAGACGCATTGAGCTGAACTATTGTGTACGTCGCCCCAGCGCGGGCAGGGGCGACGTTTTTACACTAACGAAAGAAGAGCGATTCAGGTAGAGCATGCAAGCTCGAGGTTGCATTCACTCCCCCAGCAACTCCGCCACCACTTCCATCCCCTCCACCCGCTCGGCCACCACCTTGATCACCACCACCACCGGCACGCCGAGCAGCAAGCCCCACATGCCCCACAGCCAGCCCCAGAACAGCAGGCTGACGAACACCGCGGCCGGGTTCATCTTGGCGATCTTGCCGGTCATCCAGGTGGTGACCACCATGCCCACCAGGGTCGCGATCGCCAGCGAGGCGCCGGCGACCAGGATCACCATGCGCAGCGATTCGAACTGCAGGAAGGCGACCAGGCCGGTGGCCATGGTGATCAGCAAGGGACCGAAATAAGGCATGACGTGGGCGACGCCGGCGAAGATGGCCCAGGCGCCGGCGTTTTCCAGCCCGATCAGGCGCAGCGCCATCCACATGAACAGCGCCAGCAGCACGTTGGTGACCAGCAGCATGAACATGTAGTTCTGGATCGAGGTGTTGATGTCCTCGAGGATGTGCACGGTCACCTTCTTTTGCGTCAGCGAGGGGCCGGTCAGCTTCACCAGCTTGCGCTTGAAGGTGTCGCCGGCGAGCAGCAGGAAGAACACCAGGAAGATCACCATGGTGGCCTGCGAAATGAAACTGGCCAGGCCGACCGAGCCCGCCAGCAGCCAGTCCATGATACGGAAATTGCTCGATCCCGGGATCGATTGCTGGGCCGCCGCCACGGCGGCGCGGCGCTGGGCCGCGCGGCGCATGTCGGCGCCGACGTTCGACGCCGCCTGCTCGATCTCGGCCGCCGCGGCCTGCATCTGCTGGATGGTCGAGGGCGAGCCGTCCGAGGCCTGGGTGAGGATCTTGGTGACCTTGTGGGTCAACGCCGGCAGCTCGTCGATGATGTTGAAGAATTCGCCCTGCACGCGCTGGACGGTGAGCGCCATGCCGGCCAGGATCAGGCCGGTGACCAGGGTGGCGCCGATGGCGCGCTTGATGTGCCAGCGCTCGAGCCAGCGTACGACCGGACTCAGGGTATAAGCGATGAAAATGCCCAAGAGTAAAGGCACGAAGAAATTCTTGGCCCACTGCAGGGCAAAGACGAAGGCGACAGTAGCGATGATGCCGAGCGATAAGCCGCGTGCATGCACGTGAATCGGCAAGCGCAAATGCCCGTGCTGGGCACCGAGCTCTTCACCGGTGGGGGCGCCGGCCGCTGACAGCAGGGCGGCGCCCCGTGCAGCCGCCTCGGGTTCCGGCTCGGCCCCGGGGCTTGCCGGAACCGCCGGCTCGGATGTCCCGGCGGATGCCGGGCCTGGTTTGGCGAGCTGCATAGTCCTGCCTGATTAAAAATGCCGGCGCAACCGGCATGGAGGGACTGCTTGGAGCACCTGACAAAATCTCATGGCGCGTCGCACCGTCGCGTCGTACTGCTGTACTGTCTTCGACGCTGCGCCTTGTCCCGAGAGCTCTGTCAGAGCGCTCTCATTCTACCGGCTTATTTCACGCGAACGTCGTTCTTGACCGAGCTCACGCCCTTGACGCCACGGGCGATGTCGGCGGCGCGCTGGGCATCCTGCGGCTGGGCCACGAAGCCCGACAGCTGGACGTCACCCTTGAAGGTCTCGACGTTGATCTCGGTGGATTTCAGGCTCGGCTCGTTGAAGATCGCGGCCTTGACCTTGGCGGTGATCGCTGCGTCGTCGACGTATTCGCCGGCGCTCTCGCGGGTCGGGGTCGACGAGCAGCCGACGATGGTGAAGGCGACGGTAGCGGTGAAGATGGCGGTGGCAACGCGTTTGGTGATGTTCATGATGAACTCCTTATTGTTAATGGTACTGCGGTTGAAAATACTATGGGGTGCGCCCTGGCGGGCGCGGCTTATCTGTTGAATGCCGTCCGTGCCGCCGAGACGCACTGGTCCTTGGCTGCGCCGGCGAAGGCATCGCATTTCTCCATCTCGACGCGGTAGGCAGCGCCCAGCTTGTCGTCGCGCGCCTCGTTGCGCGCTTCGATGCTTTTCTGGTCGGCACGGGCATCGGCCTCGGACGCGACGAGCGTGGCCTTGGCCTGCGCCTTGCAGACGTCTTTTTCGTTACCGGTCAGGCCGGCGCAGCGCGCCTGGTCGCGCTCGTAATTGGCCGACGCGATGCGCACGCGCGCCCGGGTGTAGGCCTTGAGCGTGTCCTCGTAGCGGGCGCGTGCCGCTTCCTCGGCCTGCACGCGCTCGGCCTTGGCCTGGGCCACGCACACGTCCCTCGGATTGCCGGTGATCGCCTTGCAGCGGGCACGTGCATTCTTGTAGCCGGCGCCGGCGGCGTCACGTGCCTGCTGGTAGGCGAGCCGCGCTTCCGGCGTGGCCGCGCGCGCATGGCCGGCGCTCCATACCAGCGCGGCGCCCAGCAACAGGATCGTGTGAGATGTTCGCATCCGTTCTCCGTTTATTCTTCTTTACGCACATTGACGTTTTACTCTGCCGTAAGGATGCTTTCTGTTCGGTGCCGAACATAGGCAGGGATGTCGCTTCGACATGACTAAATTCTATGGTTTTCGGGCATATAAATACGGTGCGTCATCGCACAGACCCCCATGGCGGCGCGGCTTAACCTGCACGTATATCTTTGCCAGGAGAACAAGCCATGAAAGTCACTCGTACCCTTGCCGCCCTGGTGGCGGCCAGCGCGATACTCGGCGGCTGCGCAAGCAATACGTCGCAGCCGTACTACGGCAGCAATGATGGCTACCGCAGCGGCTACGACAACACCGCCTCGGCGGGCTACGGCACGATCGAATCGATCCGGGTCGGCGGCGGCGACGGCCGCACCAGCGGGGCCGGCGCCATCGTCGGCGGCCTGGTCGGTGCACTGGCCGGCAACCAGGTCGGCAGCGGCGGCGGCCGTACCGCAGCCACCGTGGCCGGCGGCGTGGCCGGCGCGGCGATCGGCAACCGGGTCGAATCGAACCGCAACGCCGAAGGCCAGCAGATGTACTCGGTCAGGGTCCGTCTCGACAATGGCGAGTACCGCGACGTGACCCAGGACAGCGTCTACGACCTGCGCGAGGGCAACCGCGTGCGTATCGTGGACGGCCGCGTCTACCGCTATTGAACGCACGCACGGGACGCGGCAACCCGGCCGGCGCTTGCGCCGGCTTTTCTTTTACAGGAGGACACGATGCGGCAGTTAACTTTAGCCGGGCGCGGCCTGGCGCTGGCCTGCATGATCGCGCTGTGCGGCTCGGCACAAGCACAAACCCAGGACGATACGACGGTCGCCAAGGCCGTGGCGCAGAAGCAGGCCGGGGAGATCGCTGGCGGCGAACCGGCGCGCTGGCAACGCGCCGACGGCAACCGCCAGGCTGCTTTGAAGACATTGCAAAAGGAGATAGGCGCCGCGTACGACGAAGCCAAGCGCGCCTGCGCCAAGGGCCCGGTGGGCCAACGCAGCGCCTGCCTGCAGGCGGCGCGCCAGACCTGGCAGGACGATATGAAGAACGCGCCGGCGCAGCTGGACGCCGCCAGCGGCATGGGCAGCGTCACGACCACCACCACGACCACCACGCCCGTGGGCACGACGACGACGTCCACGACCAGCGCCGGCACGGGCACGGACGGACAATAAGCGGACGCCGGACAAAAAGACGGCGCCCAATCGAAGATTGCGGCGCCGCTCAAGCCCCACCATATTCATCGCTGACAAGGAACGCCGCGGAGTTGCAGGCGTTCGATGCCGGAAGGCACAACGCCGGACCAGGAACAGGTCCGGCGAAGACGTGTCAGACGAACACTGACACCAAGTTGAACTCAGTATGACACGTTCTGCGCGCGTTTGCGCTGCACATACCAACCGATGGCGCCCAGCAACACACTGGCCCCGAGTGCCTGCTTCCCGAGCTTGCGCTTGCGGATGAAACCCAGCACGGTCAGGGCATAGGGCGCCAGCACGGATACACTCGTGCCGGTCGGCTTCAGCAGTGCGTCGGCGCGTGCGCGCAGCACCCAGGTGGCGTGGTCGAGCACCGTGTGGAACATGACTTCCGGGCGTGCCGAATGCTTGATCTGGGCGCGCGCGTGGGCCACGCCGGCACGGTAGAACTCGCCGTCGCGCAGCAGCGCGCGCTTGCGTTCTTCGTGGGTGCCGTTGTGGCCGGGGCTGACGTGATAGTCTTTCGCTTGCATGGCTGCTCTCCTCTTACATCAGCATGTCGCGGTCGTTCCGCAGTTCCTTCATGGTTTCCGGGAAAGCCAGCTTGCCCTGTTTCAGCATCGAGAGGCCCTTCATGACCAGTACGGCGGTCAGGACGACGAACACGATGAACATGACCAGCAGGATCTTCCAGCCCATTTCGTCCCAGGCCAGCGCCACGATCGTCGCGGTGCCGTAGGCCAGCGCGAACCACGTCGCCATGACCGCCACCGCGAAGATGGTCACCAGTTCGATCAGGTGATTGCGCACCTCGGCCATTTCGAGCGCGGCGAGTTCCGCGCGCGACACGACCAGTCCGAACAGGTTCTTGGCCAGGCCAGTGATCCCACCCATGAGGCCGGGGCTGTGCACGACGTTTTCTTGATTATCCATGGCTGCTGCCCCCGTTCGCTGTTATTTACGTCCTAATACGACACCGACCAGCAGGCCGACACCGGCCGCCACGGCCACGGTACGCCATGGGTTGTCCTTCACATAGACATCGGCCGTGTGCGCCAGTTCCTTGCCCTTGACCTTGGCTTGATCCTGGTACTTGCCGGCCTTGCCCAGCGCGACATCCAGCAGCTGCATGCCGCGTTCGCGCAGTTCATCGGCCTTGTTGCCGGTCAACGCGGTGGCGGCATTCAGCAGCGACTGCGCGTCCTTGACCAGGGCCTTGACGTCGGTGTTGGCATCGTCCAGCTTGCTGTTGACGGCGGTTTCGTTGGCAGTGGCGCGGATCTTGTTCAGCATGTTCTACTCCTGTCTTTGTTGGTGGGTTATTTGTTCTTGCTTCTTGTTCAGGCCAGCAGATCGCTCATGTCGTCCGCATGTTCCTCTTCGGTGGCCAGGATTTCCATCAGCATCAGCTTGGTGGTCGGGTCCTTGTCGCCGATCGCCTGGATCATCTGGCGATACGATTCGATCGCGACGCGCTCGGCGATCAGGTCGGCGCGGATCATCGCCTGCACGTCCTCGGAATCGTCGTACTCGGCGTGGCTGCGCTGGGTCAGCGTGGCCGGGTTGAAGTTCGGCGAACCGTTCAGCTGGACGATGCGCTCGGCGATGCGGTCGGCGTGGTCCTGCTCCTGCTGGGCGTGCTCGAGGAATTCATCCTTGATGTGGCCGGTGTTGGGGCCGCTCACGGTGTAGTAATGGCGCTTGTAGCGCAGCACGCACAGCAGCTCGGTGGCGAGCGCGGCGTTCAGCATGGAGATCACCGCCTCGCGGTCGGCGGCGTAGCCCTCGGTGACGGCGCCGTCTTCGAGGTTGGCGGCGGCACGGCGGATTTCCGCGATGTCGAAGCCGTGGCCGAGGTTGGAATTCGTTTCGTTCATGATGATTTTCCTTATTTCATGGATATTGGGTTAAGACTGTTCAGCGCTGGGCTGCGCGCGGCGGGATCGCCGCGCCCTGGTTGGACAGCACGATCTCCACGCGGCGGTTGCGCTGGCGGTCGGAAGCCGAGTCGTTGGAAGCGACCGGATAGGCCTCGCCATAGCCGCGCGTGGCGACGCGATCGCGCGGCACGCCCAGGCCGGTCAGGGCCTGGGCCACGGACGCCGCGCGGCGCTCGGACAGGTCCTTGTTATGGGCACTGCTGCCGGTGCTGTCGGTAAATCCTTCGACCAGGACCGTGCGGTCCGGGTTCTGCGCCATGACCTCGGCCAATTTGCGCACGGTCGCGACGCCGTTCGCGTTCAGCTCGGCGCGGTCGGTGGCGAACAGGACGTCGCCGATGGTCACCACCATGCCGCGCTCGGTCTTCTGGGCGTGCAGCTCGACCAGGATCGCTTCCAGGCGCGAGGAACGCTCGGCCAGCTGGGCGGCCTGCTGCTGGGCGGCCAGGGCCTGGGCCTGGGCATCCGCGGCCTGGGCCTGGGCGGTGGCCACCTGGGCCTGGGCCGCGGCGGCGTCGCGCTTGGCGCGTTCGGCCTCGGCGGTGCGGGCTTCGAGCTGGACGCGGTCGCGTTCACGGCTGGCGTTGGCGATCTCGGCCTCGGCGGTCTTGGCCTTCGCCACTTCCTGGGCGGTGGCGATGCGCTGCTTGGCGACGTAGGCTAGGCGGTCGATCGTGTCCAGGCTCTCGCGCTTGGCGGCGGCCTGGTTGGCACGGTCGAGCGCCTCGGTGGCCTGGCGGAATTCCATCGGCGCGTAGCTGGCCACCTGCGGGTTGTTATTGGCGGCAACGAAATCGCTGCGCGCTTCGTCGAGCGTGGCGGTGGTGGTCGGCATCGAGCTGCAGGCGGCAAGGAAAATGCTGCTTGCAACCATCAGCGACTTGGTGAAATGCGCTTTCATGTGCTTACCTTTCTGCTCGTTACGCGCTGACGCGCGGTTTCTTGTTCCGGCTTGCCTGCGATCGATGTCACTGGCTGTTGGCGCGGTCGACTTCTTGGCGCAGCACGCGCAGGTCCTGGTTCAGGGCGTCGGCGGCGGCGGTCGCCTTGGCCGACGCGGCCTTGCTCTGGGCCAGCTTGGCGTCGGCCTGGGCCTGCACCGCCAGTTCGCGCGCCGTCTTGTAGTCCTTGGCGGCCAGCGCCTGGTTGGCACGCATCATCTTGTCGCGCGCCGCATTGATTTCCTGGGGCGCCAGTTCCGGCGCGCCGGCCGAGACCGCGTTGTCGACCGCGTTGTGCGATACCGCGACGGCGGCCGTGGCCGGGGTGCGTTCTTCGCTCGCGCAGGCTGCCAGCGTCAGGACCGCGGCGGCGGCACCCACCCGCAGCAGCAACTGCATCGATTGTTTTGGCATCATGTTCTCCTGTTAATCATTCTGTTGGTAACGTTATAACCCTCTTGGCAGGCGACTTCGGTTCGCTGGCGCACATTGCCTGGCGCTTACCCAGCAGCTCACCCGCACAGGGTGTGCCAGCGCACATTGATTGACTAACCTTTAAGTTAATCTGCGTCCAATACTTCCCATAGAGGACGGCATCATGACGACCCAACCCCCCAAGGCCCGCGCCCCCATGTCGCGCCCACTGAAGATCACCCTGAGCATCATCGGTATCCTGGTGGCGATCCCGATCATCGCCATCATCATCCTGCTCACCTTCGACTGGAACCGCGCCAAGCCCTGGCTCAACGCCAAGGTCACCGAAGCCATCGACCGCCCGTTCGCCATCGTCGGCGACCTGAAGGTCCGCTGGGAGCGCCCGTCGGAAAGCATCATCCCCAACCAGCGCACCTGGCGCGACTACATTCCCTGGCCGCACCTGTACGCCAACGACGTCCACGTCGGCAACCCGGCCGGCCTGCCGCAGCGCGACATGGCCAGCGTGCGCCAGTTCTCGTTCTCGCTGAACCCGTTCGCCCTGCTCAGCCACACCATCAATATCCCGGTGCTGCGCTTCGACGGCCCGAAGGTGGAACTGCTGCGCACCGACGCCACCCACTACAACTGGGTCTACAAGCACGAGGAAAAGGAATCCAGGTGGAAGCTCGACCTCGAGCGCCTGGTGCTGTCGCGTGGCCAGATCCACGTGCTGGACGCAATCACCAAGGCCGACGTCACGGCCGACGTCGACACCCTGAGCAACGATCCGACCTATGGCATCGCCTGGAAGCTGCGCGGCACCTATAACGACGTGCCGGTCGGCGGCGGCGGCAAGGCCGGCGCGGTGCTGTCGCTGCAGGACCAGGACGCCCCCTTCCCGGTCCAGGCCGACATGCACGGCGGCCCTTACCACCTGGCGCTCGAGGGCACGGTCACGCGGCCGGCCAAGCTGGCCGGCGTCGACCTGCGCCTGAAGCTGGGCGGGCCGAGCATGGCGCGCCTGGACGACCTGACCGGGCTGGTGCTGCCGGAGACGCCGCCGTTCACCACCGAAGGCCACCTGACCGGCAACCTGGCGGACGAGGGGCGCAGCCGCTGGACCTATGACAAGTTCAGGGGCAAGGTCGGCGAATCCGACATCGGCGGCACCCTGACCTTCCAGGCCGGCAAGCCGCGCAACAAGCTCACCGCCACCGTGAACTCGCACCAGCTCCGCTTCGCCGACCTCGGTCCGCTGGTCGGCGCCGACTCGAACGCCGACAAGAAGAAACGCGGCGTGGCCGCGGTGCAGCCGCAGAGCAAGGCGCTGCCGGTCGAGAAATTCAAGACCGAAAAATGGAAGGCGCTCGATGCCGACGTGCGCTTCACGGCCGACCGCATCGTCAAGACCGCCGACCTGCCGCTCAGCAAGCTGAATACCCACCTGACCATGAACAATGGCGTGCTCACCCTGAACCCGCTGAACTTCAACTTCGCCGGCGGCAGCGTCAGTTCCCATATCAAGCTCGACGCCAGCGCCGGCAGCAATGGCAAGGGCGACGCGATCAAGGCCACGCTCGACGCCACGGCGCGCCAGATCAAGGTCAAGCAGCTGTTCCCGCAGGTCGAGAAGATCCAGCAGGCCACCGCCGGCGACATCTACGCCGAAACCAAGCTCAGCGCCACCGGCGATTCGGTCGCCGAAATGCTGGCGAAATCGAACGGCGAAGTGAAAGGCCTGGTCAGCGAGGGCGTGGTCAGCAAGCTGCTGCTCGAGGAAGCCGGCCTGAACGTCGGCAACATCATCATCACCAAGCTGTTCGGCGACAAGCAGGTGCAGCTGAATTGCCTGGCGTCGGACCTGGCGGTGACCAACGGCGTGGCGCAGACGCGTACCTTCGTGCTCGACACCGAGGAAGCGATCGTCGACATCGACGGCTGGGTCAACCTGAGCAACGAACAGATGAACCTGCGCGTAAAGCCCGAGACCAAGGGACTGCGCCTGTTCACGCTGCGTACGCCGTTCTACGTGAAGGGCACCTTCAAGAAACCCGACCTGTCGCTCGACAAGAAAGTGCTCGCGCTAAAGGGCGGCGCGGCGGCCGCACTGGCCGTGGTGGCGGCCCCGGCCGCAGCCCTGCTGCCCCTGATCAATACCGGTCCGGGCCAGGAAAGCCCGTGCTCGTCGCTGCTTTCCAAGGCGCGCGCCAAGCCGCAGGCACCGCCGCCGGGCAAGACCGCAAAACCTTGAACAGCGACCGACATCGCACGAGACGGCCCGCAGTGTTATTTGACGTACAGAGCCGTCTCGATGAATTAATTATTCTTTAGGCATGGTGGTGCGGCGGGCAGGATCCCGCCAGTACCACCCAACCGACAACGCAAACAAAAACAAGGAAACGATCATGAAACGATTCGGCATCAGCGCAACCCTGGCCACCGCCCTCCTGCTGGGCATGATGACTGGCTGCGCCAGCGACGGCGGCAAGCGCGAGAGCGTCGGCCAGTACATCGACGACGCCGCCCTGACTACCAACGTCAAGGCCGCCATCGTGGCCGACCCGCGCTTGAAGGCGGGCGAGATCAACGTCGAAACCTACCAGGGCACCGTCCAGCTGAGCGGCTTCGTCGCCCAGGCGGACGACGTCGCGAAGGCCGCCCAGGTGGCCCGCACCGTGAAAGGCGTGAAGTCGGTCAAGAACGACTTGCGCCTGAAATAAGGCATTGAAAAAGGCAACAACACCCCACCAAAGGAGAACACCATGAAAGCCATCAAACACATCATCGCTACCGCCTCGATCGCCACCGTGGCCTTCGGCCTGACCGGCTGCGCGGGCATGTCGCAACAAGACAAGAACACCGCGATCGGCGCCGGCGCCGGCGCCGTGGTCGGCGGCGTGCTGACCGGTGGCAGCGCCGTCGGCACCGTGGGCGGCGCAGCCGTCGGCGGCGTGATCGGCAACCAGGTCAAGCAGACCCACTGATCCGGCGTACGCCCAAACAAAAGCCCCGCTTGCCGCGGGGCTTTTGTTTATGGCCTTTTGTTTATGGCCTTTTGTTTGCGGTCTTTTGTTTGTGGCGACACTTCATTGCGCAGTGGCCTTGCGGGGCGGGTTCCGGGACCCACGGCAGCCGGCATGACGCAAGCGTTGGACGTGGGCACGCGGTGCCCATGCCGGCCGCGCCCGCCCGGCGACAATCACGACATGCAAAGGATGATTCAGATAAACGCCGGCGCGGCGATCCCCGCCCCGGCTTCGCGCACGATCTCGTAGCAGGTGCAGGCCGCCGCCGCCAATCCCTCGGGATCGAGGATCTCGATATTGCCGCGGCTGTAGTTGATCAGTCCCTGCTGCTGCAGGGCGCTGGCGGCCTTGGTGACGCCGACGCGGCGCACGCCCAGCGCGTGGGCCAAAAATTCGTGGGTCAGGTGGAATTTGTCCGACCGCAGGCGGTCGCGCGTGATCAGCAGCGAGCGTGCCAGGCGCGCTTCCAGCACGTGGTAGCGGCTGCAGACGGCGATCTGGATGGCCTGCGCCAGCAAGGAATCGGTGTAACGGTAGAGCACGCGCTGCAGCGACGGGTTGCGCGCGAACTCGACGCGCAAGCGGGCCGCCTCGATGCGGCTGGCGGTGCCGGCGCGCTGGACCACGGCGCGGACTTGCGTCACGTCGTGCCCGAGCGCGACCGTGGCGCCGAGCATGCCTTCGCGGCCGACCAGGCCGACCTCGAGCGTCATGCGCCTTTCCGCCACCGCCATCAGCGAGATCAGTGCGTCGTGCGGAAAGTAGATGTGGCGGACCGGATCGCCCGGTTCGCACAGCACGGCACCGACTTCCACCCGGACCTGCTCGAGCGCCGGCAGCATGCAGGCCAGCTCCTCGGGCGGGAGCGCGGCCAGCAACAGATTGGCGCTGTGCTCTGCGACCATGGGTGGCGCTGGATGATTCATCGGACCCTCGCGGTTGAACTTCATCGTTTCAGGTTGCGGGCTGGTACCGGCGTATGGACAGGAACATCAACAGAATCAAGTACATATACCGTCCGGTAACGTTTGCAAACAACTTGTGGCCAGCCTACCGGCTGTGCCAAGCGAAGTATGTACGGTGACGCACGGAACCTGGTGTTGTTGCCAAGGACAATCCATATACGGACTGGAGGGTGTTCGCTGCCGTCACGGCATGGCCCCCCATTATCACGACAACGAAAGGACGCGCCATGAATACCCAACCGACCCCGCCCGCCGCACCCAGGCAACACCCGCTCCTGATCGCCGCCGCGCTGGCCGTGATCCTGTTCTGCGCGGTCGGCACCGCCGCCATCATGGGCTGGCTGCCGGCATCGAAGAGCGAAACCCGCGGCCAGCTGAGCGACGCCGACCGCGTCGCGCTGGCGGCCGGCCTGCAGCAGCCGGGCCAACCCGGCCTTGCGGCCAACCCCGCGCCGCAGGCGCTGCAGCCGACTCCGCAGGCGCTGCAGCCGACTCCGCAGGCGCTGCAGCCGGCATTGGGCATGCCTGCGCAAGGCTTCGCGGCAGCGCCCGCATCCGGCGTCGCGGCGCCGGTGGCGCCTGGCTACGCGGTCCCGCAGCCCGGCACGCAATACGCGGCCCCGGCGATGGCGGCGGGCACGGCGGCCTACGGCGCCAGCGGCAGCCAGGGCACGACCGCATCCGGCCATACGCCGGCGCCGGCCGAACCGGTGCGCGACGTCGAGGCATCGAAGCCGGCCCGCGTGGCCGACAGCGGCGGCGAGAGCCGCTGGTGCGGCAGCTGCGGCAACGTCGAGTCGATCCGCCAGATCACCACGCGTGCGCGCGGCAGCGGCGTGGGCGCGGCCGGCGGTGCCGTCCTCGGCGGGCTGCTGGGCAACCAGATCGGCGGCGGTCACGGACGCCAGCTGGCCACCGTCGCCGGCGCGGTCGGCGGCGCGGTGATGGGCAACCAGGTCGAAGGCAACATGAAGGCGACGCACAGCTACGAAATCCGGGTTCGCCTGGACGACGGCACCCTGCGCACCTTCCACCAGCACAGCGCGCCGCAATGGCGCAATGGCGATCGCGTGCGCATCGTCAAAGGATCGCTGCGATCCGCCTGAATTCCCCCTGTGATACCGCGTATGCGGTATCACAGCATCGCCCCGCCTGCGCAGGGATGACGGTTTCAAGGGTTCGCTTATCTCAACCATTACACCTTGAAACGTCCTGCTCCACCCGTCCCGCATCAGCCGGGATTTCCCAATTGTTTTCTTTTTCGCAATGTGCGCCAGCGCACGGACCACTTGTTGATTGCAGGGAAGAATCGATTTACGTCGAGAAAAAGAACGACGGATACCCAAGCGAAAGGAAGCACATCATGAACAGCCTTGCATGGATCGGCATCATCCTCTGGGGACTTCTGGTAACCGGCTTCGGCGTGGCAAGCGCCCAGCACGCCGGCAACGACGTCGCCGCCCAGGACGTGATTTTCCTGATTGGCGGCGGCCTGCTCAGCTGCCTGATCGGCTGCACCGGCCTGATGGGTTTCATGGGCTGGATCCCGGGCTTGCGAAAAGAACAAAAAAATATTGCGTAATGTACGGCATCGAACGGAGCACAGCAGGCAATCGTTCGATACTGGATTCACGGCAAACGCATCGCCGTTTCAATCAGAAGAGGAACCCATCATGCTCTACACTATCGCCGTCGTTCTCATCATCCTGTGGCTGCTTGGCCTGGTCACTTCGTACACCATCGGTGGTTTCATTCACATCCTGCTGGTCGTCGCCGTCATCATGATCCTGGTGCGCCTGATCAGTGGTCGAGGCATCTAGCCCCCGCTACGTTTTACCCGTATTACACTCGATCCGTTTCGCGGTCGCGTCCCTCCACCAGGGCGTGACTACGAAACGGATGTTTTTTTTGGAGGAACGATCATGAAAACCAAACTCATCCGGTCGACGCTGTGCGCGACCGCGCTTGCCGTGGCCGCTTCCGGCTGCGCCGACATGAACACCACCCAGCGCGGTACCGCCACCGGTGCCGGCGTCGGCGCGGGCCTGGGCGCGATCCTGGGTGCCGCGACCGGCGGCGGCGGCGGCGGCCGCACCACCCGCGGCGCGCTGCTCGGCGCGGCGGCCGGCGCCGTGGTCGGCAACGTCTGGTCCAAGCGCATGGAACAGCAGCGCCAGACCATGGAACAGGCCACGCGCGGCACCGGCGTGCAGGTCTCGCAGACCAGCGACAACCGCCTGAAGCTCGAGATCCCGAGCGACATCTCGTTCGACACCAATCGCGCGGACATCAAGTCCAACTTCCGCCCGATCCTGGACCGCTTCGCTGGCACGCTGAACGAGAATCCGGCCGCCTACGTCACCATCATCGGCCATACCGACAGCACCGGCGGCGACGCCATCAACCAGCCGCTCTCGCTCGACCGCGCGGCCAGCGCACGCGACTACCTGGCCGGCCGCGGCGTCGCGCCGGGCCGCATCACGGTCGAAGGCCGCGCCGCGCGCGAACCGATCGCCTCGAACGACGCCCCGGCCGGCCGCGCCCGCAACCGCCGCGTGGAAATCTACGTCAACGAGCCGCAGCAGCAGGGTTGACGCCGGCAAGGCCGGGCCGATGTGAGAACCGGTGCGTTTTCACATCCGCGCCTGGCCTGGCCCGGCCTGGCCTGGCCTGGCGTCCAGGACAGCGCTGGACAAGCCAGAGCGGCGCCATCGCACAGTCCTCGTCCCGGACCTCCGATATGCATGGGATTTACTCATGCATATTTACTTGCATTAGTGCCTGCGCAAGATCCATCACTGCCGTTTATACCTGTTGCAACATTCACACAAAATCTCAATCCAATTTGACATTTTCATGTCAGAAATGTTCTGATCCCTGCCTTCGGCCGTCTTGACGTCCGTCGACATAAAAGAACCCGGCGCGCCCAGCGATGGACGGTAGGGTTTCAAAAGCTTCACATATTGGAGAGATTTTGACTAAGCAATTCGCAGTTAAGCACAGCGTCCTGGCTGTCGCCCTTACCCTTGCCGCACCCGCACTCGTCTTCGCACAGGACCAGGCGCCGGTACAGAAGGTCTTCGTGACCGGTTCCAACATCAAGCGCGCCGACAAGGAAGATTCGTCGCCGATCAGCGTGATGACCGCCAAGGAAATCGCCGCCACCGGCGCGAATACCGTGGCCGAACTGCTGCACAATATCCCGGCCTTCGGCTCGGGTAGCTCGAACGACTTCCAGAACGACAACGGTTTCTCGAAGGGCGCATCGACCGCGTCGCTGCGCGGCCTCGGTTCGTCCTCGACCCTGGTCCTGCTGAACGGCCGCCGCATCGCCGCCGCCGCCTACGCCGACCCGAACAACGGCAAGTCGACCGTCTACGACCTGAACACGATCCCGGTGTCGGCCATCGCCCGCGTCGAAGTGTTCAAGGATGGCGCCTCGGCCGTGTACGGCTCGGACGCGATCGCCGGCGTGGTCAACTTCATCACCAAGGACGACTACCAGGGTGCCGAACTCTCGGCCTCGACCTCGGCCAACGATGACGGCGAATTCAACCGCAACAGCATCAACGGCGTGATCGGCTTCGGCGACCTTGAGAAGGACCGCTTCAACGCCCTGCTGAGCTTCGACGTGGCCAACCGCGGCCATACCGGCATCAAGGATGCACGCGACGTCGAGCAAGGCGAATACGCCAAGAACAACTACCGCCTGAACGAATACGGCAGCTACGTCTCGAACACCCCGTTCATCTTCCGCCAGTCGCGCCCGGGCGCTTCGTTCTCGACCAATGCCGCCGCCGGCCAGTACATCAGCAACAGCACCGCCGGCTGCGTGGGCAACGTCATCACCGGCGGCCCCCAGCACGGCATCGCGGTTCCCAACAGCTTCGGCGTCGTCACCTCCTCGATGCTGACCGGCCGCCGGTTCTGCAGCTTCGATTCCAACGACTACTACGAGTCGCAGTCGAAGGGCAACGACATCAACCTGCTGGGCAAGCTGACCGTCAAGCTGGGCGAGAACGTGACCTCGTTCACCGAGATCGGCGTCACCCGTGTCGAGCGTACCTACGTCGGCCTGCCGAAGACCATCTCGTCGACCTCGCCGACCACCGTGTTCCGCGTCAACGGCCTGCCGTCCAGCTACCAGCTGCTGCTGCCGTCCGGCCACCCGGACAACCCGTACACCGGCTACAGCGCCGCGGCCGCCTTCCGCTTCACCGGCACCGACGGCGGCAACGAAAACGTCAACAAGACCTACCGCTTCCTGACCGGCCTGAAGGGCACCGCCGGCGCCTGGGACTGGGAAACCGGCCTGCTGTACAACCGCGCCGAGCGTAACGACCTGGGCCACGGCTACCTGTACCTGCCGGTCATCAACCGCATCGTCACCGAAGGCCGCACCATCGCCGCCACCATCGCCGATCCGAACGCGGTGCGCGACGTCGAGAACAGCGGCTATTCGCAAGTCACCCAGCTCGACGCCAAGGCTTCGACCTCGTTCGGCAAGCTGGGCGGCGGCGAGATCGGCCTGGCCTTCGGCGGCGAAATCCGCCAGGAAAAACTGGGCCTGAGCTCGGATCCTGAACTGGCATCCGGCAACATCATCGGCCTGTCGAACTCGGTGCTGGAAGGCCAGCGCAACGTCAAGTCGGCCTTCGTCGAACTGCGTACGCCGTGGACCAAGACCTTCGAGATGGACTTCGCCGGCCGTTACGACAAATACCCGAACGCCAAGAGCTTCGTGCCGAAGGTCGGCGCCAAGTGGGCCGCGACCGACAAGGTCACCTTCCGCGGCTCGTTCGCCAAGGGCTTCCGCGCACCGGCGCTGTCGCAAGTGGCACCGGGCGGCGTGCAGTCGTTCACCAACAACTTCGCCGACCCGATCCGCTGCCCGGACGGCGTCACGCCGCTGGCAGGCGCCGATCTGCTGGACTGCCGGCGCGGCATCTCCTCGGTCTCGACCCCGAACCCGGAGCTGAAGAACGAAACCTCGAAGAGCTATTCGCTGGGTGCGATCATCAACCCGACCAGGAACCTCGACATCCTGATCGATTACTACCGCATCCGCAAGCAGAACGAAGCCCAGCTGCTGCCGACCGGCTTCGTGGCCGAGCACCCTGACCTGTTCCCGGGCCTGATCGTGCGCGATGGCAACAACCTGGTCGGTGCCAACGGCGCCGTGATCCCGAACACCGGCCAGCTGCTGGCGATCAACCGTACCTTCGTCAACCAGGGCAGCACCGATACCTCGGGTATCGACGTCGAAGCCGCCTACCGCATGAACCTGGGCGAGAACGGCCGCGTCACGACGCGCCTGAACTACACCTACATGCTGGCTTACAAGCGTGCGGAACGCGAAGGCGAGATCGCGCACAACCTGGTCGGCACCAACGGCGGCCTGTCGGACTGGGCGACCAGCGTGGGCGACATGCCGCGTCACCGCTTCAACCTGGCATCGACCTGGAGCCGCGGCGACCACGCCGTGACCGCCACGGCCGACTACGTGTCGTCGGTCTCGCTGCTGCGCCGCTACGACAACGACGTGACCTACCCGGTGCCTTACTGCCATTACGGCAAAGGACAGCCGACGACTGCCTACTCGCTGGGCGGCGCGCCGAACTTCACCGCCACCAACGGCGACTGCAACGTCGACGAATGGCTGACCTTCGGCCTGGCGTACTCGTACACCGGCTTCAAGAACTGGACCCTGTCGGCCAACGTGAAGAACATCTTCGACACCAAGGCACCGTACGACGTGCGTGAAACCACCGCCGGTTTCAACAGCCAGCTGCACAACAACATGGGCCGTTACTTCCGCCTGACCGCATCGTACAAGTTCAAGTAATCCCTTACCTGAACGCGTAACGATTCAAAAGCCGCCCCGCGCAAGCCGGGCGGCTTTTTTCATGGGTCCGGTGTATGCTGGCGCCATGGCATCGACAGGCTCTTCCATGCTCGACGATCCGATCCCGGCCGCCGGGCGCGCTGCGAATCGCTCGAGGAAACCGGCTACCTGCCGCTGCGCATGGCGCCGGTGATGCAGCTGTTCACCAACCCGGCCTCGACCACCGAGCGCCTCCACCTGTCCGTGGCCGAATACGACGGTGCCCGCCGCCCCGCCGCCGGCGGCAAACCGGCCGGGGAAGGCGAAGAGATCGAGGTGATCGAGATGGATTTCGACGACGCGCCGGCGCGCATCGAGACCGGCGAGATCGTCGATGCCAGGACCCTGCTGATCCTGCTGCACCTGCCGCACCTGAACGCAAGGTGCCGGGACGGCATGGCGAAGCCTCATGACACAGCAACAGGAACCACATGAAACGCACCTTGACCACCCTCGCCCTTCCCCTCCTCGTGCTGGCCTGCGGCTGGACCGCCCTGCCCGCCGCCGCCCAGAACCCGGTTTCGAAGCTGGACATCCGGCCCGGCCTGTGGGAACTGAACAATAAAGTCAGCTCGCCCGACCCGCAGATGCAGTCGGCGATGACCCAGATGCAGGCGCAGCTGGCCAACATGTCGCCCGAGCAGCGCCAGTCGCTGCAGCAGATGCTGGACCGTAACGGCGTGCAGATCAAGCTCGGCGCCGGCGGCGCGCTGCAGTCGCGCATGTGCATGACGCGCGAGATGATCGCGCGCCAGGAATTGCCTATCCAGGAAGGCAACTGCACGCAGAACACCACCCCGCTGTCCGACCGGCGCCTGAAGATCGCCTTCAGCTGCACCAGGCCGCGCGCCAGCGGCGAAGGCGAGCTGACGATGGACAGCGACACCAGCTACCGCGCGCGCGTGAAGATCCGCAGCGAGGAGCGCGGGACGGTGGACATGGATGTGAACGGAAAGTGGCTGGGGGCCGATTGCGGGAGCGTGCGGCCGGTGAGTTTACCGAAGGGCAAATAAGAGATGCCGGCGCAGACATAACGGTGTTACGGCACGCACCGGATGCACGTCGCCCCTGCGCAGGCAGGGGCGAAGTTGGTCAAGCCATGACAGTGCTGCCTTACGTGCTCTCGGTAAACGCCAGATACAATTCCCGCGCCTGGCGCGCCACCGGTCCCGCCGCCATCTCGTGCCCCTCGTAGCGGGTGCACGGCGTCACCTTGCCGTAGTTCCCGGTACTGAAGATCTCGCGCGCCGTTGCCAGCTCTTCCACGCGCACCGTGCGTTCCTCCACCGCCACGCCCGCCTCGGCCAGCAGCGCGATCACGCGCGCCCGCGTGATGCCGGCCAGGAAGGTGCCGTTCAGCGCCGGCGTCACCACCGCGCCCTCGTGCGTGACCAGGAACAGGTTCGAGGACGCGAACTCGGTGACGGCCCCTTGGGCGTCCAGCAGGATCGCGTTGTCGAAGCCGCGCGCCTTGGCCTCGCGCAGCGCGCGCGCGGTGTTGGCGTACAGGGCCGAGGCCTTGGCGTCGGTCGGCGCCATCGAGTTGTCCGGGCGGCGCAGCGTCGACAGGCAGGCCGAGAAACCGCTGAACGGCGGCAGCGGCGCATCGAACAGGGTCAGCACGAAGGCAGCCTTGTCCGGCACCGGGATCAGGAAGCCTTCCGAGGCGAACACCAGCGGCCGAATGTAGAGCTCGGCATCCGGCGGGAACTTTGCCACGCCTTCGCGCACCAGCGCTTCCATCTCGTCCACCGACAGCGGGCAGCGCATGCCCAGCTTGTCGGCCGAATCGATCACGCGCTGCAGGTGCGGGCGCAGGTCCGGCAGGCGGCCGCCCAGCGCCCGGGCGCCGTCGAACACCGACGAGCCGAGCCAGACGCTGTGGTCCATCGCGCCGACCAGGGGCGTATTGCCCTCGCTCCACGCGCCGTTGTAGTAAGTCAGGTACATGCTGTTTCCCTAATGATGACAATGATGCAGGACATCAAGTGTAGCGCAGGCGCGCCGCGCTGTCCGAGGGCGTCTCGATGCGCCGAAGCCTCAGTTCGGTGGCGCACAGCGCGGCCGGTTGACCACGGTTACACTGGAGGCCTCAAGTTGTATATCGGAAGTCATGTTAGCAATCCTCGAACGCCTCGACCCGCACAGCGACCGCATCGACCTCCTGGTCGACCTGGTCGACCGCCTGCGGCCCCGCAACCCACGCAACCATGAATACGCGCGCTCGCAGGTGCGCACGCTCACCCAGCTACTCAAGGGCAACGCACAGCAGGCATGGGCGCTGCGCAGTTATCTCACCACGCTGCTGGAGACGCGCCGCCATACCAGCCTGTATTCGGACGTCGGCATCCTGTCCAACGACGGCTTCTTCACCGAGCTGAAGAAACGCATCGCCTACCGCATCCTGCCGCCCGCGCTCGACGAGCAATACCTGTCCGACACCCTCGACCGCGTGCTGTGCCGCGAAGATGATCACCAGTGGATCCGCGCGGTCCCGACCGCCGACTGGCTGGCCCTGTTCGACGTGATCTCGAACGCAGCGCCGCCGCAGGACCACGCGCCCGACCGCGCGCGCCAGGTCACGCTGCGCGGCCTGCTGGACGCGATCCGCACCCTGTCCTGCCGCGTCTGCGCGCTGGGCCTGGAGCCGCGCCTGATCCATGCGCACATGGAGATCGAGGAAGTCGACTCGCCCTTCCTGATGCAGAACATCGAGACCAACCACTACCTCGACGGCTACGCGCGCCTGCTGGCCGGCGACGCCACCCAGATGGAAGACGCGCGCCACCTGCTGGTGATGCTCGACCAGTGCGAAGAAGTGGTCCTCAAGATCCGCCGTGGCGCGATGTCGTCGGGCACCACCGTGGCCCTGACCTACCTGCTGGTGGCGCTCACCCAGAGCATCGACCGCCTGAGGAAGCTGCTGTACCTGGTCGACACCAGCGGCGACTTGCCGGCCGCGCCCACGGTCGACCCGGAAGCGCTGGCGCGCGAGGCCGCGGCGCCGTCGGCCTCGCGCCACCCCGTCATGCCGGTGTCGCCGCACCGCGCCGCCGCCGTGGCCCTGGCCCAGGAGCTGGCCGAAGCCCACAACACCAAGTACCGCGTGCGCGGCCTGCTGCGCGACAACGTCGACCTGCTGGCGCGCAACGTCACCGAGAACGCCAGCCGTACCGGCGAGCACTACGTCGCCGAGCGCCGCAACGAATTGCGCAGCATGTTCCGGCAATCGGCCGGGGCCGGCCTGATCGTCGGCTGCATGGCGATCATCAAGATCCTGATCTCCTACCAGCACCGGGCGCCGCTGATCGAAGCCCTGCTGTACAGCGTGAACTACGCGTTCGGCTTCATGCTGGTGCACGTACTGCACTTCACCATCGCCACCAAGCAGCCGGCCATGACGGCCGCGCGCATCGCCTCGGCCCTGCACGAAAGCGCCCAGCATGGCGGCGGGCGGCGCCAGGTCGACGTCGAGTCGATGGCGAGCCTGGTGACCAAGGTGTTCCGTACCCAGGTGGTGGCGGTGCTGGGCAACCTCGCCACCACCATCCCGACCGCCTTCGCGCTGGCCTTCGGCTGGTGGTACGTGTTCGGCACCCACCTGGTGACGCCGGAAAAGGCGCAGCACCTGATCGCCGACAGCCATCCGTGGGAGTCGCTGGCCCTGCTGCACGCGGCCATCGCGGGGGTCTGGCTGTTCGTGTCGGGCCTGGTGTCCGGCTACTACGACAACAAGGCGTTGTACACGCGCATGGCGCGCCGCGTCGAGCAGCTGCGCTGGCTGCGCCGCCTGCTCGGGCGCGAGCGCCTGCCGCGCTTCGCGCGCTACATCGAGGACAACCTGGGCGGCCTGATGGGCAACCTGGTGTTCGGCGTGCTGATGGGTGTGACGGCCACCGTCGGCTTCCTGCTCGGCCTGCCCCTCGACATCCGCCACGTGACCTTCTCGTCGGCCAATTTCGCGATCGGCTTCGTCGGCCTGGGCCAGCAGATCGACGTGCACACGGCCCTCGTCACGGCGGCGGGCATCGGCCTGATCGGCTTCGTCAACCTGACGGTCAGCTTCGGCCTGGCGCTGTGGGTCGCGCTGCGCGCGCGCAAGGTGCGCTTCAACCACGGCTTCCGCCTGTTGCGCACGCTGGGGCGGCGCCTGCGCACCGCGCCGCTCGATTTCTTCATCGGCCCCCGGGACGCGGACAGCGTGCCGGAGCCGGCCCATACCAGAGGATACAAATAAGATGACACCCTCCGACTTCCTGCGCGCGCTTGCGCATCCGGGTTCGCGCCTGCCGGCCTGGCTGGCGGCGCTGGCCATGCTGTGCGCGGTCGTGTCCTGCAAGACCTTGCCGGAAGTCGAAGCGGTGATCCCGCCCAAGACCGTCCCGACCATCGAGACCGTGCGCGGGACGCTGCCGGCCAAGCAGGCCTCGGCGCTGGCGTCGAAGCGCTGGGCGAATGCCGGCACCGACCTCAAGGCGCTGGCCGCGGCCGAGGAACAGGCCACCGGCGTGCCGCTGATCGCCGGCAACCGCGTCAGCCTGCTGTTCGACGGTCCCGCCACCATGCGCGAGATGATGGCCGCGGCGCGCGCCGCCACCAGCAGCATCAACCTCGAGACCTATATCTTCGACCAGGACGAGGTCGGGATGCAGTTCGCCGACGTCCTGATCCAGAAACAGCACGACGGCGTGCAGGTGAACGTGCTGGTCGACGCCGTCGGCGCGCTGGCCACGCCCGCCGCCTTCTTCGATCGCATGCGCGCGGCCGGCATCCGCGTGGTGGTGTTCAATCCGGTGAACCCGGCCAAGGCCAAGGGCAAGTGGGAAGTCAACAACCGCGACCACCGCAAGCTGATGGTGGTCGACGGCCGCATCGCCTTCACGGGCGGCATCAACATCAGCAGCACCTACGCCAACAGCTCGCTGTTCCGTTCCAAGCGCAAGGCGCCGCCGGCGGACGGCGCCAAGATCGGCTGGCGCGACACCCACGTCAAGGTCGAAGGCCCGGCGGTGGCGGCGCTGCAGTATTCGTTCGTGAACCAGTGGATCGACCAGGCCGGCGGCGAGCTGACCCAGGCCGACTACTTCCCGACGCTGGCCCCGGTCGGCGACAAGATCCTGCGCGTGCTGGCCACCAACCCGTCCGGCGATTTCGAGATCTACAAGTCATTGCTGGTGGCGATCGGCGAAGCCAAGAAGTCGGTCCACATCACCTCGGCCTACTTCGTGCCCGACCAGCAGATCGTCGACGCCCTGGTGGCGGCGGCGAAACGCGGCGTCGACGTCAGGCTGGTGCTGCCGGGCGTATCCGACCACGGCATGATCCGCTACGCCGGCCAGGCCTTCTACGACCAGTTGCTGGCCGGCGGCGTGCGCATCTTCGAGCTGCAGATCGCGGTGCTGCACGCCAAGACCGCGGTGATCGACAGCGCCTGGTCGACCATCGGCTCGTCCAACATCGACCGCCGCAGCTTCATCCACAACTACGAACTGAACGTGGTGGTGCTCGACCCGGCCTTCGGGCGCGACATGGAGAGCGCCTTCAACGAGGACCTGCGCGACTGCAAGGAAGTGACGCTGGAACAGTGGCGCCACCGGCCCTGGGCGGACCGGCTGCGCGAATGGGCGGCGAATCTGGCGGGGTACTGGATCTGACGTGCGCGTCGCGCCGGCGTTCGGGGCGGCACGTCGAACACGCGTTTCGGGCAGGGTGGACGGGTATCCCGTCCACGCGTTCAGATCACGGGTCGACATCGGCGAACGCGGCGTTTTCCGCCGCTTGGTTCATCTCTCAAATACCGGCGGCCATCATGCCGTCCACGGCTTCGGTCCACACGTTCCCGCTGCGCAGGAATTTTTCGGTGTGCAGCAGCTGGAACTGCGCATGCACCGTGTCCCAGCCATAGCGGTCGACCTCGATGCGCTCGCGCTCGATGCGGATCACGTTGAAGGAATTGACTTCGCCGCGCCCGCGGGTGGACGTCGCGGTGCCGGCCTGCACCACCAGCGCCGCGTACTCGCTGATCTTGTAGCGCGCCGAGGTATTGCCGGCGTGGCTGGTGTGCAGGTGGCCGGCCATCAGCAGGTCGACGCCGGATTCGGCGAAGGCGTCCATCGCCATGCTGGCGCGGTCGACCAGGTCGCTCTCCTCGGAACCCGGCGGCAGATCGAACGGATGGTGGGTCACCACCACCCGCGTGATGGACGGATCGAGCCCGGACAGCGTGTCGCGGATCTTCGCCACCTGTTCCTTGTTCAGGCGCCCGTCCTTGACGGTAAGCGAGCGCGCCGTGTTCACGCCCAGCACCGCGATCTCGTCGTCGATGTAGACCGGATCCAGGTCGTCGGTGATGTAGCGCTTGTAGCGGTCGAGCGGCTGCAGGAAGCGCCGGAACACGTTGTACAGCGAAATGTCGTGGTTGCCGGGCACCACGATCTGCGGTCCCGGCAGGGTGTCGAGGTAGTCGCGCGCGGCTTCGAATTCCTCGCTCTTGGCGCGCTGGGTCAGGTCGCCCGAGATCACCACCACGTCGGGGGCGATCTCGCGCACCAGGTTGCGCAAGGGGTCGAGCAGGGCCGGATCGACGCGGCCGAAATGCAGGTCGGACAGGTGGACGAGTGTTCGCATGGGGGTTTCCGTTCCTTTATCGGTTTTATAGGGGGGCCTTGGCCGGGACCAGCACCTCGAGCGCGCCCGGGTGGCTGCGGTAACGCAGCGGCGGCGCCATCACGGTGACTTCGCCGTCGGTCGCCACGCGCAGGCGCCTGCGGTGGGTATCGATCTCGAAGCCGGCCGCGTGCAGCACGTCGAAGTCGCGTTCGTCGCCGAGCCGGCCGCGCAACGCGTCGAGCGCGAAACGCAACAGGCCGAAGCGGGTCGGGCGCTGGGCCACGTACAGGCTGAGGGACCCGGCGTCGAGGCGCTCGCGCGCGCCGATCGCCAGTCCCTGCATCGTGTAGGCATTATTACCGATGAAGACGAAAGGGGTGCGCCGCGCAAGACGCTCGCCCTCGATGTCGAGGCGCATCGACAGGAAGGGATAGCGCCGCAGCGCGGCCAGGCTGGCCCACAACGCCGCCGGCCACTTGCCGCGGCCCAGGCGGCGCTGCTGCTTTTCGCGGTCGCGCACGATGTCCGGGTACAGGCCCAGGCTGGAATTGTTGAGGAAGATGCGGCCGTTCACTTCGCCGACGTCGACCCGCACCGGCACGCCGGTCGCCAGGTTGGCGATCGCCGCGTCCAGCTCGAGCGGGATGCCGAGGTCCTTGGCGAAGTGGTTCAGGGTGCCCATCGGCAGCACGCCGAAGCGGATGCCCCGCATCACGCCCGGATGGCGTTCGGGGTCCAGGTCCACCAGCTGCGACGCGACCGCGTTCACGCTGCCGTCGCCGCCGCCGGCCACCACCAGCCGGGCGCCCTCCTCGCGCGCCCGGCGCGCCGCCGCGATCAGTTCCTCGCCGCCGGCGGCCAGGGTCAGCTCGGCATCCAGCCCGGCATCGCGCAGCTTGCGCCGCAGCTCGGCGGCGCGTTCGTCGTCGTGCCCGCCGCCGGCGCCGGCGTTGACGATCACGTGGACGGGCTTCACAGGTCACCTTGCAGGCTGCTGCGCGCTTCGCTCCAGGAACGCTTGCCGCGCGCCAGGCGGCGCCGGTGCAGGGTCGACACCGCGGTGACGCACACGGCCAGCCAGGCGCCGCCCTCGGCCGTGGCAGCCATCACGTCGGACAGGTAGTGCACGCCCAGGTACATGCGCGACAGCGCCACCAGCATCACCATCGCGCAGGCGGCGCCGACCACCAGCGCGCGCCGCGGCCAGCCACGGATGCGGCGTACCAGGTAGCAGGCCAGCAGGCCGTAGAACAGGGTCGCCGCCACCGTGTGGCCGCTCGGGAAACTGTAGGTGCTCAGGGTCAGCAGCGGGTCCTCCAGGCTCGGGCGCTGGCGCCGGAAGATGTGCTTCAGGACGACGTTCAGCAGCATGCCGCCGGGCACGGTAGCCAGCAGCACGATCAGCCAGTAGTACGCCTTGCGCCAGGCGAACCAGCCCGCCAGCAGGGTCGCCATCACGCTGGTGCCGACGATCCCGTTCCAGTGCGTGATGAACAGCATGGCGCGCGTGAAGTCCTCGGCGGCGCGCGCACGGAACCAGTGCGCCAGCTGGACGTCGATGACGGTGATGGTGTCGCCCTCGACCACGTCTTCGGCGATTTCACCGAAGACGATACCCGCCAGCAGGATCAGCACCAGCCCGACCGTCAGGTGCAGGCCGAACTGGCCTTCCGGCGACAGGCGCGCGGCCAGGAAGCGTTTGAGGCGGTTGGATGTGACGGAATGCAAGTGAAATATTTCCTTTGTGAAAAAACAACGAATCCCGAGCGCAACTTTATGCACACTGGTTTTTTATACAGTAACTGTGGATTCATACAGTAGTTATGTTATTCTTTACTCACCTGACCAACACTACTCGAAAAAGAGATCGTCATGACTACTCTGAACAGCTCCTTCGGCCTGCAAACCACCCCGGCACCGTTCCTGGCCCGCTTCGGCCGCCGCGAAATCCGGGTGACGCGCGACTTCCGCAAGCGCTTCTATGCCGTCAACCCGATCATCGAATGCGACACCGGTATCGAACCCGGCCATGTCGAAGTGCTGCTGTTCGCCCGCTGGCTGCTGATCCTGTCCAAGGCGCACTGATCCCGACCCGAAGCGGTTAAGCGAAAACCGCATATCGTTGATTGTTTTAATTCGTTTTCTTTCGCTCAACAGCGACCTACCCTAGGGGCTCCTGACAGTCTCCTGTACGAAAGAAAACGATGCTCCATAAAAAAATCGCAGCCGCGCTGGCCACCGGCCTGCTGCTGGCCCAATCGGCGGCCTTCGCCGCCGACATCACCCTGCTCAACGTATCGTACGATCCGACCCGCGAGCTGTACCAGGACTTCAACCAGGCTTTCGCCAAGCAGTACAAGGCCAGGACCGGCGACAACGTCACCGTCAAGCAATCGCACGGCGGCTCGGGCAAGCAAGCGCGCTCGGTGATCGACGGCCTGCAGGCCGACGTCGTCACGCTGGCCCTGGCGTATGACATCGATGCTATCAGCGAACGCGGCCTTATCGCGCACAACTGGCAAAGCCGCCTGGCCCAGAACAGCACGCCGTATGCATCGACCATCGTGTTCCTGGTCCGCAAGGGCAATCCGAAAGGCATCAAGGACTGGGCCGACCTGGTCAAGCCGGGCGTCTCCGTCATCACTCCGAACCCGAAGACCTCGGGCGGCGCGCGCTGGAACCACTTGGCGGCCTATGGCTACGCGCTGCGCCAGCCGGGCGGCAGCGACGCCAGGGCGCGCGACTACCTGAGCAGGCTGTACAAGAACGTGCCGGTGCTCGATTCCGGCGCGCGCGGCGCCACCACCACCTTCACCGAGCGCGGCATCGGCGACGTCCTCATCGCCTGGGAAAACGAAGCCCTGCTGGCGGTGAAGGAACTCGGCCCGGACAAGTTCGAAGTCGTGGCGCCGTCGGTCAGCATCCTGGCCCAGCCGCCGGTGGCGGTGGTGGACAAGGTCGCCGACAAGCGCGGCACCCGCAAGGTGGCCGAGGCTTACCTGCAATACCTGTACAGCGCCGAAGGCCAGCAGATCGCCGCCAAGCACTACTACCGTCCGGTGGTCCAGCCGTACGCCAAGCAGTACGCGTCGCAATTCCCGGCCATCAAGCTGTTCACCATCGACGAAGCCTTCGGCGGCTGGACCAAGGCGCAGAAGGCCCACTTCGCGGATGGCGGCCTGTTCGACCAGATCTACCAGCCGGGCAGCAAGTGAGCAGCAAACAGGCCGCACATGAGAAGCGAACAAGCGGCAAGCAGTAAGCACTAAGCACAAAGCAAGCCTCATCCAGCGTGCATTGAGCTTACGACGACTATGTAGTTATTCCAAAAACCGTCGCCCCTGCGCAGGCAGGGGCCCAAGTTGCAAGCGCAGTGTGAGCGCATGCAGAACCTGGGCCCCTGCCTGCGCAGGGGCGATGGCGTTATTGCAACAGCCGATAAGCTGCAAAGTCTTATAAAAAAGACTTGAAATCGACGGGATGAGCACGATTGTCTTATGGATAAGCCCTGCTGCCGCGAGTGCGCATGCCCGCCGCAGCATTTCTCCAACCCCGAAGAAGGAGCAAGTCATGGCAGTCCAATTACGCAAGATCGACGAACAAGTGATGGTGATCACCGGCGCCACCAGCGGTATCGGCCTCACGACGGCACGCATGGCCGCCGACCAAGGCGCCAAGCTGGTGCTGGCGGCGCGCAGCGGCGAAGCCCTCGACACGCTGGCCAGCGAACTGCGCCGCAAAGGCACCCAGGTGTGCACGGTGGCCGCCGACGTCGGCGTGCCGGCCGACGTCGAGCGCATCGGCCAGGCCGCGATGGAGCGTTTCGGACGCATCGACACCTGGATCAACAACGCCGGCATCTCGATCTTCGGCCGCAACGAAGACGTGCCGGTGGAAGACATGCAGCGCCTGTTCCAGACCAATTACTGGGGCGTGGTGCACGGCTCGCTGGAAGCCGTCAAGCACATGAAGACGCGCGGCGGCGGCGCCATCATCAACCTCGGCAGCGAACTGTCGGAGCGCTCGGTGCCGCTGCAGGGCATGTATGCGGCGTCCAAGCACGCCGTAAAGGCCTTCACCGACGCCCTGCGCATGGAACTGGAAAAGGAACAGGCGCCGCTCTCGCTGACCCTGATCAAGCCGGCCGCGATCGACACCATGTTCGCCGTGCACGCGCGCAACTACATGGACAAGGAACCGGCCCTGCCGCCGCCGATCTACGCGCCGGAAATCGTCGCCAACGCCATCCTGTATGCGGCCCAGCATCCGAAGCGCGACGTGTTCGTGGGCGGCGCCGCCAAGGCCATTTCCTCGAGTGGCTTCGCCACCCCGCGCGTGATGGACAAGTTCATGAACGCCTCGATGTTCAAGCAGCAGCAATCCAGCCTCCCGGCCTCGCCCAACCGGCGCGACGCCCTGTACGAGCCGGATCCGCGCAACGAACTGCGCCAGCGCCAGGGCATGCCGAACCACGTGGCCGAAAGCAGCGCCTACACCAGCGTTACCCTGCGCTCGCACAAGATCGCCCCTGCCCTGCTGGGTATCGGCGCCCTGTTCGCCGCCTGGACCCTGGCGCGCCGCCCGGGGCTGCGCAAGGCCTTCGGATAAGCGGAAACCAAGCCAAAAACAAGCGCAAACCCACGAACAAGCTGAGGAACACAACCATGACGACCAAACTCAAAAAAGTGAACGAACAAGTGATCGTGGTGACCGGCGCCACCAGCGGCATCGGCCTGGCGACCGCGCGCATGGCGGCCGAGGCCGGCGCCAGGCTGGTGCTGGTGGCGCGCGAGTCGGATGCGCTCGACACCCTGGCGCACGAGATGCGCCAGCGCGGCGTCGAGGTGGCGACGGTGGCCGCCGACGTTGGCGTGCCCGAGGACGTGGCGAACATCGGCCGCACCGCGGTCGAGCGCTTCGGCCGGGTCGATACCTGGATCAACAATGCCGGCATCGGCACCTTCGGCACTCTCGAGCAAGTGTCCCTGGAAGACATGCAGCGCCTGATGCAGACCAACCTGTGGGGCGTGGTCAACGGATCGCTGGAAGCGGTGAAGCTGCTGCGCGCCCACGGCGGCGGCGCCCTGATCAACGTCGGCAGCGAAGCCTCGGACCGCTCGGTGCCGCTGCAGGGCACGTATGCGGCATCCAAGCACGCGGTGAAAGCCTTCACCGAATCGCTGCGCATGGAGCTGGAAAAGGACAAGGCGCCGATCTCGGTCACGCTGATCAAGCCGGCGGCGATCGCAACCCCGTTCCCGATGCACGCCAAGAACTACATGGACACCGAACCGACCCTGCCGAAGCCGCACTACGCGCCGGAACTGGTCGCACGTACCATCCTGCATGCGGCCGAGGTGCCGGAACGCGACCTGTTCGTCGGCGGCCAGGCCAAGCTGATGTCGGTGCTCAGCCAGTTGCTGCCGCGCTCGATGGACCGCTTGATGCGTGCTTCGGTCTTCAAGCAGCAGCAGACCGACATTCCGAGCTCGCCGGCGCGCCGCGACGCCCTGCACGAGCCGGATACGCGGCGTGAACTGCGCCAGCGCGCCGACCTCGGTTCGAAGATCACCGACACCAGCCCGTATACCGTGTTCCAGATGCAGCCCGCGACCACCAAGACGGTGCTGGTCGGCGGCGCCCTGCTGGCCATCGCCTGGGGACTGGCGCGCAAGCCGGCGCGGCGCGTGTGGCACGCTTGATGCAATCGCCGGACATGCGCTGGCGCCCGGCGCGTGGACGGCGCCGGTGTTGCCTTGATGCGGGCAATGCGGTGTAGCCGTCCACCCGACGGTGTGCATTTCGGGCAGGTGAACGGCTAGGCTGCACGGCATGCATCGCGTTGAGGACAACGCCGTCCACGCGTATAACGAACGCCGTCCAGCGGACATCGTTCAGCAGACGCAGTCCAACCAGCGCGCGAACAAAAAGGCCGGGGGCTCACGCCACCCGGCCTTTTCATTGCCCCATCAACCGGTTATTTGCCCGGCGCCGGTCCCCTGGGCGGTTGGCTGCCGAGGAAATCGACGTCCTCGTCCGTCAGCGGCAGGTCCGGAATCGATTCGATGTGGTCGGTATCGATGTCGGCGCCGTCGCGGGCCAGGATGTCGCGGCCGGCGGCGGCGCGCTCACCGGTGCCGCCGAAGTCACTGTCGCTCTCCATGTTCGGGTCGCCCAAGTCGGCGCCGGAACTGTCGTGGGCGTAGCTGGCCTCGTTGTCCGAGGTGGTGCCGGTGTCCAGGTCCAGCGTCTGGTCCGGGTCGAGAGCCGCCGCGAAACCGGGGCCGCCGACGACGTCGCTGCCCGAATCCGAAATATCGCTGGGGCCGAGCGAATCGACCCCGTGGCCTTTGCCCAGGCTGCGGTCTGGTGCTTCCGGAAAGTTATCCGGATCAAGTGTGCTCGTGCCAGTCATAAAACCTCCAATTCAATCCTGTGAAAACATGATGAAAGGTTACCCCTTTTTGCGTTTATGCGGCGCAGCGCAGGCGCTACCCGCCTGGGCCGCGCTAGAACGCATGGCGCATGCCGACGTTGATCGCCGAGCTGCCGTTGGCGCGCGCGCTGTGGACCGTGACGCCGTTGCCGTTGGTGTTCACGGTGTGCGACAACGCCGCATAGAAATCGGTCTTGCGCGACACCACGTAGCTGGTGCCCAGCGCGAACTGCCTGGCGTCGCGGTTGGCCAGGTCGCGGTCGTTCTTGTGGATGAAGGAGGCCAGGAAGGTCGTCGAGCGCGACAGCGGCACCGCGACCCCGGCGATGGTGTCGCGGCTGTCGGTCGACGAGGTGCTGGCCACGCCGGCGCCGTAGGGATTGTCCGGGTTGTACAGCGGCGAGCCGACCCAGCCGCGACTGGCGGCATAGGCCGCGTACGCGGTGCCCCAGCGGGTGCGGTAGTTGGCGGCGACGATGGAATTCTTGGCATCCATGTTGTTGCCGGTCAGGTTGTACAGCTGGACCTGGGCCACGTGGCGGTTCTGGTGCGCGGCGCGCAGCGAGAAGGCGCCGAACTCGGCGCCCACCGTCATGCCCCAGGCGCGGTCGGCCGTCGCCGTGCCGCCCAGGGTGTCGACGGTCCAGGAGCCGCCGGTCGAGATGTGGTCCATCCGGCTGCTGTAGTAGCGCACGCCGTTGTCGGCCAGGCTGCCGTCCGGGTTGACCAGGTTGTTGGCCCTGCCCGCCGTGCCGGAATGGAAGGGATCGCCGACGTCGGCCCGGGTCAGGTATTCCATGTTGTACTGGCGCCCCAGCACCATGCCGCCCTCGCCGATGCCGGCACCGCGCAGGCCACCGAGATAGGCGCGGCGGGACGAGGTCGACCAGTCCCCGCGCAGGCTAGGCTGGGGGCCGGGGTGCCTGGCCTCGGGCTGGCCGGTGAACACGGCGATGCCGTGTCCGCCCGGCGCGTCGCCCGGCAGGGCATGCCGCGTTGTCCCGGCGTCTTGGGCGCAAGCCACGGTGGTAGTTCCACCAAGCACGATACATGCAACGAAAGCCTTGTTCATGGCGTTATCCTCTCTACGCCTTCACCTTATCCGCTCGGCAGCGGGCTGATCTGTCCAATATCGCACAAACCCAGGGTGAATTCGGCTCGACGTATTGTCAGCAAAGTCCCACACGCTTTCTTCATGGCTAGGCATGGATTGGCGTGCAACCTTGTTCCGATTTACAATCGACCCACAGAAATATGTAATTAAACTACAAAGAGAACAGAGCGAGGAGATCGATGAAACGTACCCTGACTACATTTGCCTTGGCAATCCTGGCCGGCGTAGCGCTGGCCTCCACGGCGCTCGCAGCGAATACGGCCAGCGTGCAGCCGATGGCCCACGTCGAATGGTCGCGCAACGCGAACATCTACGAAGTCAATATTCGCCAGTACACCCCGGAAGGCAGCTTCAAGGCCTTCGCCGCGCACCTGCCGCGCCTGAAGAAGATGGGCGTCGACATCCTGTGGCTGATGCCGGTGCAGCCGATCGGCGAAAAGAACCGCAAGGGCACGCTGGGCAGCTATTACGCGGTGCGCGACTACACCGCCGTGAATCCGGAATTCGGCACCATGGACGACCTGCGCGGCCTGGTCAAACAGGCGCACGCGCTGGGCATGCGCGTGATCATCGACTGGGTCGCCAACCACACCGCCTTCGACAATCCCTGGACCGTCCAGCACAAGGACTGGTACCTGAAGAACGACAAGGGCGAGATCTTCCCGGTGACCTATACCGACGGCGCCGAACCCGAATACTGGACCGATGTCACCGGCCTCGACTGGTCCAACAAGGCGCTGTGGAAAGGCATGCAGGACGCCATGCTGTTCTGGGTGCGCGAGGCGGACATCGACGGCTTCCGCTGCGACGTCGCCGGCAAGGTGCCGACGCCGTTCTGGAACGAGGCGCGCGCCGCGCTCGACCGCGTGAAGCCGGTGTTCATGCTGGCCGAGGCCGACAAGCCGGACCTGCACGAACACGCCTTCGACATGACCTATGGCTGGGACACCAAGGACATCTTCAAGGACATCGCCAAGGGCAAGGCCGACGCCAGGACACTCAAGACCTTCCTTGCCAGGCCGCCCAAGGCCTTCCCGCCGGGCGCCTACCGCATGCGCTTCACCACCAACCACGACGAGAACTCCTGGTCCGGCAGCGACGTCGAGCTGTACGGCCCGGCCTTCAAGGCGATGGCGGTGCTGGCTGCCACGCTGCCGGGCATGCCGCTGGTCTACGGCGGCCAGGAAGCCGGGCTGGACAAGCGCATCCAGTTCTTCGAAAAGGACCCGATCCAGTGGAAGCGCTACGAATACGCGCCCTTCTACACCGACCTGCTGGCGCTGAAGCACGGCAACCGCGCCCTGTGGAACGGCCAGTACGGCGCCGAGCCGCAAGTGCTGGAAACCGGCAACGACAAGGTGTTCGCCTTCCGCCGCGCCCTGCCCGGCAACGCGGTGCAGGTGACGGTCAACGTTTCCGGCCAGGCCCAGCGCTATACCCTGGCGGGCGGCGCCGAGCAGACGCTGGCGCCATGGGATTACCGCATCGACGTGCGCGAGTCCAGGGCGCAGGCCGGCCGCTGACCGCGTCGCTGAGCGCGTTCGTCCCAGGCCCGGGGGCGTTCGTCCCCGCTTGCTTGCGAGCATGAAATGGCTATCGCATCATCCGGCGATCGAAGAGGCGCCGCCGGCGCTTCCGTTACCGAAAGCCGAGCCGTACGATGCGACTTCTCAGAACCGGCACCATTGCCCTGTGCCCCTTGCTGGCGAGCGGCCCTGCGCATGCCCAGACTGTCGAACCGGCACTGGCGCAACAGGCGCCCGTGCAACAGGTGAAGGTCAGCGCCGCCGCGGCCGACCTGCGCCGCCAATCGACCACCACCGCCATCGTGGTCAAGCGCGACGAACTGCTGCGCCAGGGCGACGCCACCCTGGCCGAGGTCCTCAAGCGCCAGCCCGGCATCACGGTCGACGCCACCCCGGGCCGCCAGTCCGGGATCCGCATGCGCGGCCTGGCCGGCGGCTACGTGGCGATCCTGCTGGACGGCGTGCCTGCGCCGGCCGGGTTCGCGCTGGAATCGATCAGTCCGGACCTGGTCGAGCGCGTCGAGATCCAGCGCGTCGCCACCGCCGAGACCACCGGCCAGGCGGTGGCCGGCGCCATCAACATCGTCCTGCGCAAGCCGGGTGCCGGCAACGCCGCCCGCGACGAGATCAAGGCCGGCAGCGCCGTCTCCGCCGGCTACGCGATGCCGAGCCTGGTCGCCCAGCACGGCGGCCGGGCCGGCACCCTCACCTACACGCTGGGCGCGACCGTCAAGCGCGAGCACAATCCGGTCAGCGGCGTCGACAGCGAACAGGGACCCGGCCTGCTGCACCGCACCGCCTGGTCCGACCATCGCATCGGCGACATGCTGGAACTGGCGCCGCGCCTGGGCTGGCGGCCCGGCGCGGCCGACAGCGTCACGGCGCAAGCCTATGTGCGCCTGCGCCGCAACGGCAGCCTGCATACCGAGCGCGAGACCCTCGAGGCCGGCGCCCCGGCCGCCTTCCGGGAGACGGCCGCGCGCTGGCGCGAGCGGCCGCTGAAAGCCTTCGCCGACCTGGCCTGGACCCGCCAGCTGGAGGACGGCGCCAGCCTGGAGACGAAGCTGTCCGGCTACCACAGCCGGCGCGGCGCCGATTTCTTCTTCACGGGCAGCGATGCGGACGGCATGCCGCTGGAAACCCGCCACGTGGCGTCCGGTCCGGTGGAGCGCGACCTGGGCTTCAAGGGCACATGGCGCCGCCCTGTCGGTGCCGGCCACGCGCTGGCCGCCGGTTGGGAAGCCGGGCACAAGACGCGCAGCGAATTCCGCGCCGAGCGGCGCGTGGATTACCGCAACGCCGCCACCGGCGTGCCCCTGCCGGCCAGCGACGAACGCTACCGCGCCAGCGTCCGCCGCAGCGCCTTCTACATCCAGGACGAATGGGAACTCGACAAGGCGTGGTCGGCCTACCTGGGGCTGCGCCGCGAAGACCTGCGCACCCGCGGCACCGGCAACGCCTCGGCCCCGGTGGACGTCGGCAGCGGAGTCTGGAGTCCGACCGCACAGGTACTGGTCAAGCTGCCGCCCGCCGTGCAGCCGAACGCCGAGGGCCGCCACGACCAGTTCCGCTTCGCCGTCAGCCGCAGCTACAAGGCCCCGGACATCGCCCAGCTGATGCCGCGCCGCTACACCGTCGACAACAACAACAGCGCGAACAACCCGGACCAGCAGGGCAACCTGGGCCTGCGTCCGGAGCTGGCCCTGAACGTCGACCTCGCCTGGGAACGCTACGTCGGCAAGGACGGCATGCTGGGCGTGAGCGCCTTCGACAAGCGCATCCGCGACGTCACCCTCGACCGGGTGTTCGAGACGGACGGCGTCTGGACCGCCACGCCGGTCAACGCCGGGCGGGCACGCGTGCGCGGCGTCGAGTTCGAGGCCAAGGGCACGCGCGGCGCGCTGGCCGGGCGCATCAATTTGTCGCGCAACTGGTCGCGGCTGGAACGGGTGCCCGGTCCCGACAACCGCATCGACGGCCAGCCTGCATGGAGCGGCAACCTTGGCCTCGACTGGACCGCCGGCGCCAGGCTCGAGATGGGCGGCAGCGCCAGTTATCGTGGCCACTACGCGTCGCGCCAGAGCGCCGTGCTCGCCGGCAGCGGCGCACCGCGGCGCCTGCTCGACCTGTATGCGGTATGGAAGGTGGATCGCAACGCCCGTCTGCGGCTGTCGGCGAACGACCTGCTGCACCAGGATAACGTGCTGGGCAGCGTCTACGGCGGCGACGGCTGGCGGGCGCGCAGCGTGGCGATCCGCACCCACACGACCTGGCGCGTGGTGTGGGAGCAGTCGGTCCGGTGAGCTCAGTCCGATGAGCTTAATCCGATGCGGCCTGGCGCCGCAGCGCCGTGAAGCCGGCCGGCTCCCACTCGCGCAGCGCCAGCAGCAGGCCGCTGCCGCGGCGCTTGGGCAGCGGCGAGGCCAGGCTTTCCTCGTGCAGCTCGGCGAAGCGGGCGCGCAGCTGGCGCAGCTCGGCCTGCATGCGCCCGAGCGCGCTCTCGGTCAGCATGCCGTGGGTGAAGGCCAGCGATTCGTCGGCCTTGTCGAAGCGGCTGCCGAGGAAATCGTCCAGGCCCTGGGTGCGGAAGAACTGGCGGATCGGCCCGTCCGGCAGCCAGTCGAAGTCGCGCGCCACGTTCAGGCGGATGCGGTTGCCCGGCATCAGGGCGATCAGGTGCAGGCGGTCCAGGTACAGCAGCTTCTGCAGGCACTCGGCCTCGCTCAGGGTGTAGACCGCCTGCATGTCGCGCAGCGTCCAGTGGTTCAGCGCACACACCGCCACCAGCAGCAGCTTGGTGTCCGACACCAGTTCCTTTTCCTGCGCCGCCGTCAGCGTGCGCAGCCGGCTTTCGCTGAGCGCCGCCTCCTGCGCCAGCTCGGCCAGGGTAAAGCCGAGCATGTTGCTGATCTCGACCAGGCGGTCCACGCCCAGCGTGTCCGAGGTCAGCAGGCGCTTGACGCTGGCCTCCGACAACTGGAGCGCCGCCGCCACGTCGCGGTAGGTCTTGCCCTGCAATTTGAGCTGGCGTTTGATGGTGGTGAGCAGCTGGGAAACTTCGGACATGGGCTGGTAGCGCAATCCGATACGGAGCGCGTGCGGTATTGAAGGGATGCGCCGGATCGTAGCATGAAGGCACGGTGTGCAACAGCCGGGCCGGCCCGGCGGGCTTGCACCGGGAATTCTTCCGTGACACTATCCATTGTTTCCAACGAGAACAAAGAACGGATGCAGCTTGCCGACTACCTGGGTTGCGATGCGACCGCCCTGGCCGCGCACGTGGCCGCCGGCGCCGTCACGCCCGCCGAATTGCTGGACCTGGCCTTGGCGCAATACCAGCGCGTCAACCCCGCCGTCAATGCCGTGGTACGCCTGATGGAGCCGCAGGCGCGCCGGCAGGCGGCCGGCCCGCTGCGCGGCCCGTTCGCCGGCGTTCCCTTCCTGATCAAGGATGCGGTGCAGGACTACGCCGGCGTGCCCACCACCTACGGCAGCCGCGCCATGGCGAGCAACGTCCCGGCCGAGCACGCGCACGTGGTGCGGCGCTACCTGGACGCCGGCCTGGTCATCTTCGGCAAGACCAACCTGCCCGAATTCGCGACCCGCGCCGCCACCGACCCGGTCCTGTATGGCCGCACCAACAATCCCTGGGACCTCACGCGCACCCCGGGCGGATCGAGCGGCGGCGCGGCGGCCGCGGTGGCGGCCGGCATCGTGCCGATGGCAGCCGGGAACGACGGCGGCGGCTCGATCCGCATCCCGGCCGCCTGCTGCGGCCTGTTCGGCCTGCGCCCCTCGCGTGGGCGCGTGTCGTCCGGTCCCGGCATCGGCGAAGTCTGGTTCGGCGCCTCCACCGAAGGCGTGCTGACGCGCAGCGTGCGCGATTCGGCGCTGGCGCTGGATTTGCTGCAGGGCGCGGAACCGGGCGACCCGTTCGTCATCGCCCCGCCGGCCCTCCCCTACACCGAGGCGATAAAGCGCGCGCCGGGCCGGCTGCGCATCGGCTTTTCCAGCGTGTCGCCGATCGGCACCGAGGTGCATCCGGAAGCGGTGGCGGCGGTGCGCCACGCGGCGTCGCTGCTGGCCGGCCTGGGACACGAGGTCGAGGAAGCGGCGCCGCGGATCGACGGCCACGCACTGGCGCAGAGCTACCTGCACATCTACTTCGGCCAGGTGCCGGCGGCGATGGAAGGCGCGCGTTCCCTGGGTGCTTCCCTGCGTGACCTGGAACTGACGAACCGCATCCTGGTGACCCTGGGGGACGCCGTCCCGGCGCGCAAGCTGGCGGTCGAACTGAATCGCTGGAACGATCATGCGCGCGCGCTGGCCGCCTTCCATGCGCGCTACGACTTCTTCCTGACGCCGACGCTGGCCGCGCCGCCCGTCACGCATGGCACCGGCGATCCGTCGCCGTTCGAAAAGGGCGTGCTCGGGATGCTGCAGGGAAGCGGCTTGCTGGGCGTGCTGGCGCGCCTGGGCCTGCTCGACAAGGCGGTGGCGAAGATCGCCACCGACAACCTGCGCTTCGTGCCGTTCACGCAGCTCTCGAACCTGACCGGGACGCCGTCGATGAGCGTGCCGCTGTACTGGACGGCGGACGGCTTGCCGCTGGGGGTGCAGTTCGTGGGGCCGTTCGGGAGCGAGGACCGCTTGCTGCAGCTGGCGCACCAGCTGGAGGTGGCACAGCCTTGGCTGGAGAGGCTGCCGGCGCTGGCAACAGGCTGACCTCGATCACGATATCCGCCAGGATCTTTCGGATGTCGCCCAGCTGGCACAGGATGCGCCGGCTGGACCGGTTCTCGTTTATGCGGTGGCTTTCCCGTTGAACCGCAATGCCATATCGTTTGCCAGCGACCAGCCGGCAGCTTCCATCATGCCGATACTGATTGCGGGACCGACAGCTTGACCCAATCCGGGGATGAGCTTGGAGAGCTCCTTGGTCAAGGTCTTGATTGGCTGCTTGAGCATCGTGCTCTTCAATGCGGCGATGGCCATTCCTTTGGCCACTTCCTCGGTCACGCTGCCGCCGAACACCGACGCCAGGCCCATCGCCATCATCGTCATCGCAATCATGTCGGCGGCAATACCTGTGCCTGGCACAGGTATCAAGTTGCCGGCACCGGCTGCCACCGCGGCGCTATGAATGATTTTATGGCACTTGCTCCCTTGGGCTGGGGTCAGATGAGACACGTCTATTCTCTCAAAACACTGAAAAATAATTGCGAATTTATTAAAAAGAAAGGCCTTCGAGGCGCTGGTTCCAGAGGGGCGCCATTTGCTTGAGGTTCGGGCACCTGGGCTCCCATCTCAATAGACGACACGATGCATTGTTGTTTCCATCAAGCGTAACGACACTCTACCATTTTTCCTGATGGAAATTCTCACAGATTCTCACGCCGTGGATTTTCGAGCACTACCATGTGGGGAGCGAAGGCTTCGGGTTGATATTGAACAATTCCAGCCTACAATAGTCGATCGTTAGCTCAACAGTCATGACCGACAGTCGATGCCCTCCATCTCCTACTACGAACAGCACGCGGACCGCCTGGTCGCGCAGTATGAATCGATTCCCTTCCAGGACGTGCACGCAGGCCTCGTCGACTTGTTGCCGCCGCCCGGCGCCACCGTGCTCGACGTCGGCGCCGGCTCGGGCCGCGATGCCGCGTGGCTTGCCGCAAACGGATACGACGTGGTGGCCGTCGAACCGTCCGAGGCCATGCTCGCCCATGCGCGCAAGCTGCATCCGTCGAGTCGCATCCATTGGCTGTCCGACAGCCTGCCGGACCTGGCGAACGTCCGGCGCCTTGGCCTGCGCTTCGACCTGATCCTGCTGTCGGCGGTCTGGATGCACATTCCGCCGCCCGCGCGCCAGCGCGCGCTGCGCAAGCTGGCGACGCTGCTGGCGCCGAAAGGACGGATCGCGATCAGCCTGCGGCTGGGCGTGCCCGATGCCGAGCGCGCCATGCACGAGGTCTTGCTACCCGAGCTGGCGGGCCTGGCCCAGCAGTTCGGCCTGCGCATCGTCCATACCAGCCACAGCCCGGACAAGCTCGGCCGCAGCGAAGTGGCGTGGACCAGCGTCGTACTGGGCCTGCCCGACGACGGGCTCGGCGCCCTGCCCCTGCTGCGCCACCTGATCCTGGTGGACGAGAAATCGTCGACCTACAAGATCGCCCTGCTGCGCGTGCTGACCCGCATCGCCGACACCGCGGCCGGCCTGGCGCGCTACGAGGCCGAGTCCGTGGTGGTGCCGCTGGGCCTGGTGTCGCTGTTCTGGCTGCGCATGTATAAGCCGCTGATCGAGAACGCGCTGCCGCAGGTGCGGCCTTCGCGCCTGAACACCGGGCCGAGCTTCGTCAATGACGACTTCACCTCGCTCTGGCCGGTGACCGCCGTCGAGCTGCGCATCGGTTCCGTGTTCGGCGAGCAGACCGCGAAGCACCTGCATCGCAGCCTCTCGAAGATCTCGCAAGTGATCCGCGACATGCCCGTCAGGCACCTCAGCTGGCCCTCCAGCGACGCGCCGATCTTCGAAGCGCGCCGGCGCCCGATGACGTCCACGCCGTCGCCGCTGCAGATCGACGACGCCTTCCTGTGGAGCTTCGGCGACTTCCGCGTCCCGCTCGAGATCTGGCAGGCGCTGACGCATTACAACGTCTGGATCGAGCCGGTGCTGGTGTCGGAATGGGTGCGGCTGATCGAGGCCTACTCGGCCGGCGCCCGGCCCGACGTGCGCACGCTCGCCCATGCGCTGCTGGCCTGGGTCGACCCCGCACGCGACACGGGCTTCGCCAGGGCCGCGGTCGAACGCATGCGCGCGGCCGGCAAGCCGGTGTACTGCGTGTGGTCGGGCGCCCGCCTGCGCGGCGAGTACGACGTCGACCACTGCTTCCCCTTCGCCGCCTGGCCCTGCGGCGACGCATGGAACCTGATGCCGGCGGCACGCCAGATCAACATCCAGAAATCGAACCGCCTGGTGACCCAGGCGGCGCTGGAGCGCGCCAGCGAGACCATCAGCGCATGGTGGCGCGCTGCCTTCCTGAGCCAGGGAGACGGCACGCGCCGCCAGTTCTTCCTGGAGGCGACGCAGACCTTGCCGATCCTGGTGGCGAGTCCCGAGCCGGCCGATGTGATCGATGCGATGCAGGTGCACCGCATCCGGCTCGGCAAGGACCAGGGCCTGCGGCCCTGGGAGCCGGCCGGCGGGTCGCGCCAGCCGCTGCCGCATGCCAGCGATATGGATTCAAATGGCCTGTAGTTCGAACGCCAGCCGCGTCCGGATCCGGTTGGCGTCCTGCCCCAGCAGCGCGCGCAGCGCGTCCGGCCTGGAATAAGGCTTGGTGGGCGTGTCCAGCCAGCGGTACAACTCGCCTGTATCTGCCGTATTCAACTCAAACATGACGGTATTGGATTGCCGCCCGGTTTTAATTCAGCTTATTTGAATCGATAAGCGCTCCTGTTTTGTCGAGAAAAATTACATGCCTTGGTTGGCCACTAACCGATCTTCACCAAACCCTTGAAATTGCAGGTTAATTTAACTGGGCACGATTATTGCTCTAGAGTCAACGTTTTCAACCACCCTGCAAATCGACATGATCAAGAAACTTCTCGCTCTCGCTGCCGGTGCCGTGTTTTCGCTGAACGCATCCGCAGGCTATGTCCAATACAACTTCACCGGCGGTCCGGTCACCGGGTATTTCATCCAGCATGACGATGACCGCTCCATCGCCAATTATTTTATTTCGGTTCCGCTTTCGGGCTTCCCGACAAACATTTCCGCCGGCTTTATTCCTATTACAAACAGCAGCGGCGGCTTCGGTACCGTGACAGCAGCAAGTACGTCCTTCCTGAACGACGGCCCCACGAATTTCACCGTCTTCGATAACTTTGATAACGACAACGAGTCCATCCTGAGCCTCCATTTTTCGATGTCTCCAGAAGGCAAGTTTTCGTACACCGGACAGTACTCCCACAAGCAAATGTATGCCACCGCCAACGGCGGTGCCTACGAGTGGCTGTCGAGCTCGGGAACGGTTTCCGGACTGGTGACGCAAGGCGCGGTGGATCCGGGCACCATTCGCGATCTCGACGCCTCGGGCGGCTATGAATATGGCGTGACCCCAATCATCCCGGCTTATGTCGGGGCGGGCGAGGTGCCCGAACCGGCGAGCCTGGCGCTGCTGGCCATCGGCGCGCTGGGTGCGGCTGGGGTGGCGCGTCGGCGCAAGGCAGTTCGCTGACACAGGCTGCGAGCGAAAAAAAAGCCCCGGCACGCGGGGCTTTTCAGGGTATGGCAAAAGTGACGGGATTCGAACTCACGAACTGGTTTCACCGTCGGCAGTTTTCAAGTCTGCCGACTCATCGTCCTGCCCGCTGACGCACAAACCTGCTCAGAACGTTTCCCACTCCGAAACCGTCTCCACCACGGCCGGCTTGCGGACCGCCGGCTTGGCGGTGCCGGTGGGACGCGCTGCCGCCAGACGCGCCTGCTTCGGCGCGGCGGGCGATGCCGTAGCGCGCGGTACCGGCTGGCTGCGGACCGGCGCGCCGTCGGTGGCCAGCTTGAACATGCGTACCAGTTCGGCCAGCCTGGCCGCCTGGTCCTGCATCGCCTGCGACGCCGCGCTCGCTTCCTCGACCAGCGCCGCATTCTGTTGCGTCACCTGGTCCATCTGCGAGATCGCCTGGTTGACCTGATCGATGCCGCCGCTCTGCTCGCGGCTGGCGGCCGAGATCTCGGTCATGATGTCGGTCACGCCCTTCACGCGGCCCACGATATCGTCCATCGTGACGCCTGCCTCGCCGACCAGCGCCGAACCGGCGCCGACCTTTTGCACCGAATCGTCGATCAACAGCTTGATTTCCTTCGCCGCCGAACCGGCGCGGTGCGCCAGATTGCGGACTTCACCTGCCACGACCGCAAACCCGCGGCCTTGCTCGCCCGCGCGGGCGGCTTCCACGGCCGCATTCAGGGCAAGGATATTGGTCTGGAAAGCGATGCCGTCGATGACGCTGATGATATCGGCGATCTTCCTCGCGGACTCCGTGATGGCGCCCATGGTGCCAACGACCTCGGCGACGATCTGGCCGCCCTTGTGCGCCACTTCCGACGCCGAGACGGCCATCGAGTTGGCTTGCTGGGCATTCTCGGCGTTCTGGCGCACCGTCGACGTCAGTTCCTCCATCGAGGATGCCGTTTCTTCGAGCGATCCCGCCTGTTGTTCGGTACGGGCGGACAGGTCGAGGTTGCCGGTCGAGACCTGGGCGGCGGCGGCGGCGATCGTTTCGGTGCCGGCGCGCACGTCGGCCACGATGGCGGCCAGCTTGTCGCGCATGTCGCGCATGGCCAGCATCATGCTCGCGCGGTCGTTCGGCTTGACGTGCACCTCCACCGTCAGGTCGCCGGCCGCGATCCGGCGCGCGACCTCGGCTGCTTCGATGGGTTCGCCGCCCAATTGCTTGAGCAGGGAACGCGTCACCAGCAGTGCCGAGCCGACACCGACGGCGATCGCGATCGCCGTCAGGAGCAGCATCGTGGTGACTGCGCCGTGATAGGCCTCGCTGGAGTCGCGTGTGGCGTCATTGTTCAGTTTTTCTTCCCAACGCGCCAGCTTGTTGATGGTGTCGAGCCAAGCCGCCTGCAGCGGAGCAACCTTGTTCATGAGCAGCGGAGTGGCTTCGTCGGCATTGTTCGCCAGACCCAGCTTTTCGGCTTCCGCCATCAAGGGCAGAACCGCACGCTCCTGTTCCTGCAACTGCACAAAGAAAGCTTTTTCTTCGGGCGTGGTCGACTGGTCTTCGAAGGTCTTGCCCAGTTGGGTCATCGATTCCTTGTAGACGATTTCGAGATCGCGGATGCGCTGCGATTCCGGGCGCATCGCATTCATGTCGGTCAGCAGAGCCAGGTTACGAAGGGCAATCATGCGGTCGCTGATGCTGTCCTGCATCTTGGCGATCAGGCTGATCTGGACATTATTGACATCGGTAATAAGCGCGGTACGCGCCTGCATCTGCTGCATCTTGAGCAGGCCGGTAGCGACGATACCGCCGAGCAGGCAGAGCACCAAGCCGTAGCCGAGGGCAAGTCGGGTACCGACTCTCATATTCTTGAAGTTCATGGGTCGTTGGGAAAAGAGTAAGGCACACCGCAAGCGATGCCTGAAGAGAGAAGACGCCGCGCGAGGCTGGACGCCACCTGACCGGATGTCATTACAGGCCATGCAGCAAGTATAAAGCAGTCTTGCCGAAGGGAAATTGAAGAATTGACGAGGTGTTGCGCAAATGTCGCGCCGCAAGGCCAGCGCGACTGCTGTGATCTCGGCTGCAAGTGCAAGCGGGTGTGGAATTAGGCAACGCGTGCCGATGCGGTCCAGTGCGGCGCAGTACACAAGGACGTTGCCATCGCCACGACGCTACCAGAGTAAGGACAGTCAGCACATCCTTTGTTTACGCTTCTTCCAAGCCCATGGATAGTTACGTTAACGCGGTCGCCATCCGGCGATTTGGACTGACACGGTCAACAGCTGAGCATTACTGAAATAACAACAACTTAAGCCGCAACTTCAAATCGCGGCTATCACGTTACAACAGTTTGTAAAAAATATGAATAAAATTGTTACGTAAAATTATAAATTATCGAATTTTCTATTCTTTATTTAACAAATAAAATATTGCAGTTGCGGCAATAAAAAAATTTACTTAAACTTTGAAATTGCAAAAAAAGAAATTCAATCTAGATTATTCTCATTCATGCGCTCAACATCCACACACATCCCCTACCTCGACGGCTGGCGAGGGATCGCCATTCTTTGCGTCTACGTCGGACACTTCGTGAGTAAATCGGCCTATTGGTGGGTTGGAACATTCGGTGTTCATCTGTTTTTTGTTTTGTCAGGATATTTGATGTGCAATATCTTGTTCATCAAAAAAGTAGCATTACCTGATTTTTTTGCCAGTCGGCTGGTTCGCGTGATGCCGACGTTCCTGCTCTTTATTGCAGTACTGCTGGCCTACTCCGCAACACTCCAGCCACACCGTTTCACGCCCTCTCTTCATGAAATCCTGGCCACGGTTACCTTCCTTCGCACCTATGTGCCGTACGACTTGAGCCTGTCCAACAAGGGGTGGGCCATTGGGCATCTCTGGTCGTTGAACGTGGAAGAGCACAGCTATCTGTTCCTGGCACTTGTCGCACTGCTGACACGACGTGCAAAGAACCCATGGCTTACCGGAACGTGCCTGGTCATCGCCACCGCCAGCGCCTGGACTGTCAGTCAATGGTACCTCGTGCATCCACCCGGTGGGGCCAGCCATTTTTCGACCCGGACCGAAGTCGCATCGCTCGGACTGCTTGCCGGCGCTACGATCCGATATGTCAGGCACTACCTGCCGCTGAGCTTGTACTCGAAAGTTCCAGGCTGGCTTCCCCTTGCCTGTGTAGCCGTCGCGTTTTCATGCTTTTCGACTTATCAGTACAAGGGTTTTCACATAACCCTAGCGCCGATCCTGCTGGCTTGCGCCATCAATTTTCTCGACCGAACTCCGGAAATTGCAAGAGCCGCTCTGTCGACCCGCGCCTTGAGGTGGTTTGGTACCTGCTCTTTTTCGCTTTACTTATGGCAGCAACCTTTGCACGTCCTCACAACTGAATACGGCGCCAATGCGTTCCTGATGTGTGCGTCAGCAATTGCCATCGGCGCCTTATCGTTCTATGTCTTCGAAAATCCGGTTCGAAAATACCTTACGACAGCATGGCGTAATCGCTCATCATCCGCAAAACCGGAATTAGTCAACGCGCTCAGCATTCAAGCATCGGGTGAAGCGAGACTTATAGGGGCCATCAAGGACTGATGCGTTGAAACCGGCGGCCTTCTCTGCCGGCATTGAAAAATCGGGACATTATCTTCCACAATCTGCAGGCCGATAACAATAAAGCAGTTGCGGAAATGGTTTCCGCAACTGCTTTCAGAGCATGCATTCTCAAGGCTGCATTCCGGTCGCGAACAGATGCGCAATAAATAAAAAAGCCCTTGCTTGACAAGGGCTTGATCATAAATTCTGGCGGAAGCGGTGAGATTCGAACTCACGAACGGGTTCCCCCGTCGGCAGTTTTCAAGACTGCTGCCTTCAACCACTCGGCCACGCTTCCTGAGGAACCAGCATTATACATAAACAACGCCCGGCCCGGCCAGCAAAACGGCTGAGCGAGCAAAGCAAACAGGGCAGCCAGCGCAACCGGCGCCTCAGTCCGCGATCAACAGCCAGTTCTCGCGCAAGCCCACTTCGAATTCGTACGCCGGCAGCGGCTTTCCGTAGAGGTAGCCCTGCACCTCGTCGCAGCCGGCGTCGCGCAGGAACGCCATCTGCTCCAGCGTCTCCACCCCTTCCGCGATCACGCGATGCCCCAGCTTGCGGCCCATGCTGATGATGGTGCTGGCGATCGCGCAATCGCTGGGGTCCAGCGGCAGGCCGTTGGTGAACGAGCGGTCGATCTTGAGGGTGTCGATCGGGAAGCGCTTCAGGTAGGACAGGCTGGAGTAGCCGGTGCCGAAGTCGTCCAGCGACAGCGCCACGCCCAGCGCATGGATGCGGTCCATGATGGCGATGACGTCGTCGATGTCGTGCATCAGCGTGCTTTCGGTGATTTCGAGTTCCAGCCAGGAGGGGTCGAGGCGGTAGCGCGCCAGCGTGTCGGCCACGCGCACCGGCAGCGAGGCGGTGAATTCGCGCGCCGAGACGTTGACGGCCAGGCGGAACGGCGGCAGGCCTGCGCCCCGCCACACCGCGGCCTGGGCGCAGGCCTGCTCCAGCACCCATTCGCCGACCTGCACGATCAGGCCGGTGCTTTCGGCCAGCGGAATGAAGTCACCGGGCGGCACCATGCCGCGCTGCGGGTGGCGCCAGCGCACCAGCGCTTCGGCGCCGATCAGGCGGCTGCTGCTGACTTCGAACTTCGGCTGATAGTGCAGCACCAGTTCGCCGTGGCCGAGCGCATGGCGCAGGCCGGATTCGATCTGCATGCGCTGCTGCATGCCTTCGTTCATGTCCATGCGGTAGAAGGCGACGCTGCGGTCCGGGTTCTCGGCTTTTTCCTTGGCGCGCTCCATGGCAATGTCGGCCATGCGCAGCAGGGTTTCGGCGTCCTGGCCGTCCTGCGGGTAGACCGCGATGCCGATGCTGGCGCCGACGCGCAGGACATGGTCGCCGATGGCAATCGGCGCCGCCAGCGCGGCCTGCAGTTTCTGCGCCACCGTGGTGGCTTCGAAGTGCTGGCGGATGTCGAACAGGCCGACCGCGAATTCGTCGCCGGCCAGGTGGGCGACCACGTCCTCGTCGCGCAGCGCGGCGCGGAAGCGTTCGGCCACCTGGCGCAGCAGTTCGTCGCCGACGCCGCGGCCCAGGGTGCCGTTGATCAGCTTGAAGCGGTTCAGGTCGATGTACAGCACGCAGGCGGTGGCGTCGTTGCGCTGGGCCACCGCCAGGGCTTGCTCGACCAGGCGGCCGAACAGGGTGCGGTTGGGGAGGCCGGTGAGTTCCTGGTAATAGGCCAGATGGTGCAGCCGTTCCTCGGCCAGCTTGCGTTCGGTGATGTCGGTGAGGTAGGCGATCAGGCCGACCGGGCGGTCCTCGATGCCGCGCAGTGGCGACAGCGACAGGCTGGCCCAGAACACCTCGCCCGACTTTTTCCGGCGTCTTACCTCCATCATGCGCCCGCCCTGCTCGGCGAAGGCATCGGGCATGTAATCAGGCTGTTGATGCGCGTCCTGGTCGGCGTACAGGAACAGGATGTGGCGGCCGACCGCTTCCAGCGTGCTGTAGCCGAACAGCTGTTCGGCGCCCTTGTTCCAGCTGGTGATGTAGCCCATGCGGTCGGTGGTCAGCACCGATTCGTGGATCTGGTCGAGGATCTGCGACTGGTGCGCCAGCTGGGCCTCGACCTGGGCGTAGGCGCTGGTGGTGCGCTGCGCCAGCGCGTGCACCTGCAGCAGCGTGGCGGTGAGGGTGGCCAGGCCGTCGAGCTGGCGCCGGTCTTCCGGACGGTACGGACGGCCGGCCACCAGGTAGCGGCCGAAGCATTCGGCGCCGGCGCGCACGTCCTGCGCCAGCGCGCCCTCGGGCACGCCGCATACCGCGAGCAGCGGCTGGAAGCTGCCGTGCGGGCTGGCCAGCAGCGCCGCGGCGATGCGCCCCAGTTCCGCGTACAGCGCCTCGCCGCGCAGCTTGAGCACGGCCTCGCCCACGGCGGCGCTGCCGGTGACGATATCGATGGGCGGTACAATGGCGGCGGACAGGTCAGACATTGCGCGCCACCTGGATCGCCCAGTGATAGGCATGGAGTCGGGCCTGCCACCAGCCGGCGCCGTCGACGCCAGCCGCGTCCAGGGCCGCCGGGTCCGGACGCGCGCTGGCCGCCAGCGCCAGGCGCCGGCCCAGCAGGCCTTCGCGCCGCAGCAGCGCGGCTTCGACGTGGGCCGGCAGGCACAGGTCGGCGACGATGGCGTCCATCGGCATGTGGAACAACCGGTCGAGCAGCGAGAACACGCCGGCCATGAAGGCCAGGTCCTGTTCGTCGCGCTCGCCGCCGTCGCGCGCGCACAGCGCTTCCAGCGCCGCGCCGCGCAGGGCCGCGAGCGGCAGCAGCAGGTTGGGCGGGCCGTCCGGGCCGGTGCGCGCGTACAGCAGCAGTTGCAGCCAGCGCTGCATCTGGCGGCGGCCGATGCGGCTGATGGCCTGGCCGAAGCTGGCGATTTCGGTGCCGCACGAGAAGGCGGCCGAGTTGACCAGCTTGAGCAGGTGATACGAGAGCGCCGGGTCCTGCTTCAGCTGGTTTTCCAGCGCGCGCGAATCGGCATCGCGCGCCAGCAGGGCCAGCAAGGTGAGCAGGCGCTTGCGGGTGCTGCCGTCGCTGCCGTCGCCGTCGCCGCCGCTGTGCGCGCGCCTTTGGGCCAGCGGATAGTCGCCTTCGAACCAGGTGAAGCCGGCGTTTTCGCAGGCTTGGTAAGCCGCCTGGCTGTCGACCCCATGTGCCAGGTGCGGGCCGAACAGCGCCGGCAGCGACGCCGGTGCCGGCCAGCCGGTGGCGCCCTCCTGCGCCACACTGCGCGCCCTGCTGCGCAGGGCCGGCGGCAGCGGGGTGCCGGGTACCGGATCGCCGTCCAGCAGGATGCGCCAACCGTCGCGCTGCAGCGTGGCCAGGCGCTTGGCCACGCCCTCTTCCGCCAGCGCGCCGGCGCGCACGGCCAGCACGACGCGGTTGGGCGGCAACAGTTCGAGGATGGCGGGGGTCAGGAGCGCCGCCGAATCGAGCATCACGATGCAGTCGAGCGGTGCCGCGGCGGCCAGCAGGTCGGAGGTGCCGAACAGGGCCTGCAGGGTGGCGCCATCGATGGCGTGGCGTGCGCCACGCAGCAGCAATGCGGTCCACTCGTTGTGCGCGTTGGCGACGGGTCGTACTTCGACCAACGGGGGCTGGGTTGGGGCCATGAGCGAAGCGGCATCAGTATTTATTATGCGGCTAATATAGTGCAGCCGTTATCGGAAAGCAACTAAATACATGCCTTTTGGACAGTTCTGTGGCATGGCCGTTTTCAGCCTGCCGCACTGCCGAAATGGACGTGCTGCACCGCGAACTTGATCAGCTCGGCCTGCCCTTCGATGCCGAGCTTGCGCTTGATGTTCAGGCGGTGGGTCTCGACCGTGCGCACCGACAGGTCGAGCTGGCGCGCGATCTGCTTGTTCGATTCACCGTTGGCGATGTGCCGCAGGACTTCCTGTTCGCGCGTGGTGAGCTGGCTGTCCTGCGCCGCGGGCTGGGCCGCCGGCTGGGACGCAGGCCCGGCCAGCCGGCGCGCCAGCACCGCGCTGTAGTAGATGCCGCCTGCCATCACGGTGTCGATCGCCAGCACGATGTCCTTGCCGGGCGCGTCCTTCAGCACGTAGCCGCGCGCGCCGGCCTGCATCGCCTGGGTCACGTATTCGAGCTTGTCGTGCATCGACAGCATCAGCACCGCGATGCCGGGATGGTGTTCGGTCAGCCGGGCGGTGGCGTCGATGCCGCTGCCTTTGCGCATGGTGATGTCCATCAGCACCAGGTCGATCGGGGTGTCCCCGGCCAGCGTATCGGCCAGCGCGAGTGCCTCGGCGCCGGAGCCGGCCTCGGCGACCACGCGGAAATGCGGCACCGCCTCCAGGCGTGCGCGCAGGCCGTCGCGCACCAGCGGGTGGTCGTCGACCAGCATGATGTGCACGAGGGCGGGAATGGTATCGGTCAGCATGTTCAATCCTTGAGTTCGACGCTGGCGCAGACCGTGGTGCCGGCCGCCGTCGACGAGATGCCGAGGGTGCCGCCGATCGCGTCCAGCCGTTCCGCCATGTTGCGCAGGCCGATGCCGCGCTGCGGGTGGGTTTCCACGTCCTGCGCATCGAAGCCGGCGCCATCGTCGATGACGGTGAGCAGGACCCGGCCCGGCGCGACCCGGCCGCGGGTGCGTTCCAGCGCCAGTTCGATGCGGTTCGCGCCGGCGTGGCGTTCGATGTTGGTGAGGGCTTCCTGGGCGATGCGGAACAGGACGGTGGACACCGCCGCCGGCAAGCCGTCCAGCGCGCCGCGGCTGGTGAAGGCCACCGGCATGCCGCTGTGTTCGGCGAATTCGTCGGCCAGGTGCTCGAGCGCCGCCGCCAGGCCCAGGTCGTCCAGCAGCGCCGGGCGCAGGCCGTGCGAGATACGGCGCACTTCGCCCAGCACCTTGTTGAGTTCCTCGGCGGTGCGCTCGAAGCTGGCGCGCGCCTTTTCCTGCTGTTCCGGGTTGCCTTTCATGCGGATGATGCCGGCCTCGATCTGCAGCTTGATCGACACCAGCCACTGGCTGATGCCGTCGTGCAGGTCGCGCGACAGGCGCGCGCGCTCCTGTTCCTGGCCGTCGACCACGCGCTGGGCCAGGGCCTTGAGCTTGGCGTCGGCCACGCGCGATTCGCTGACGTTCAGTGCCAGCCCGCCGCTGCCCACCGCCAGCGCCGACAGGATCGCCACCCCGGCGATCCACCACAGCGTGGTTTCGATGTTGCGCGACTGGCGCGCGTCCACCTGCTGCAGGGTGGCCTGCACATCGTCCAGGTACAGGCCGCTGCCCATGACCCAGCCCCAGGCTTCGATCGGCACCACGTAACCCATCTTGGGCACGGGCTTGCCGGAAGCCGGCTTGCCCGGGTTTGCTCCACTGCTCGGCTTGACCCAGTTGTAGCGCACCAGTCCTCCGCCCCGCCTGGCCACCGCGACCAGGTTCTGGATCGTCGGGGCGCCGTACTGGTCGCGCAGGTTCCACAGGTCGCGTCCCACCAGTTCCGGTTGGCGCGGGTGCATCAGGTTGCGGCCTTGCATGTCGTAGACGAAGAAATAGCCGTCATCGCCGAAACCGAGCGACTGCAGCGTGCGCTTGGCCTGTTCCAGCGTGGCCGGGTCGCTGCGCCCGGACGCGGTCAGGTGCGCGATGGCGTGCGAAGCCAGTTCCACGTAGTGCTTCAGCTCGGCCTCGCGGCTGGCCAGGTAGGCTTGCTGGATGGTGGCGTGCTGTTCGTGCGCCAGCGTGATGGCCTGGTGGCGCACGAACAGGGCGATCGCGCACAGGGCCACGATCAGCGGTGCGATCGCCAGGACGATGACCTTCTGCTTGAGTTTCATGAGATGCGCCGCGCATACCGTGCGCCGTCTTCCTACCGTGCGCCGTGTTTTACCGCTGTTTTCGTCGTAACATGAAATTGTACGACCGATCAGCCGCGCGCGCTCGGCCCTTTTCCACGCGGCGGCTACGTAATGCTACGCAGGCGACTGCGTAATCATGCGCTTGCCGGTCGTGGACCGGTGCAAGATACTGACCGGCATGCTGCAAAAAATGTAAGCGGACCCTGAATGTCCGTACAGCCGGCTCCACGCCGGTCAACGCAGAAAAGTATCTACGGAGGAGTCAGTATGAAAAGTCTCAAGAGCCAGCTCGGTTGGGCTGCGCTTTCGCTCGTGGGCGCCGGTGCGCTCGGTTTCGTCGCGCTGAACCGCGGCGAATCCATCAATGCGGTGTGGATCGTGGTGGCGGCGGTCAGCGTCTACCTGATCGCCTACCGCTTCTACAGCCTGTACATTGCCGACAAGGTGTTCGGCCTGGACGCACGCCGCCAGACCCCCGCCTACAAGTACAACGACGGCCTCGACTACGTGCCGACCAACCGCTTCGTGCTGTTCGGCCACCACTTCGCCGCGATTGCCGGTGCGGGACCGCTGGTGGGCCCGGTGCTGGCCGCGCAGATGGGCTACCTGCCCGGCATGCTGTGGATCCTGGCCGGCGTCGTGTTCGCCGGCGCGGTGCAGGACTTCATCGTGCTGTTCATGTCGATGCGCCGCGACGGCCGCTCGCTGGGTGACCTGATCAAGTCCGAAATGGGCGAGATCCCGGGCGTGATCGCGCTGTTCGGCACCTTCATGATCATGGTGATCATCCTGGCCGTGCTGGCCCTCATCGTCGTGAAGGCCCTGACCGGTTCGCCGTGGGGTTCGTTCACCGTGATGGCCACCATCCCGATCGCGCTGTTCATGGGCGTGTACTCGCGCTTCATCCGCGTCGGCCGCATCGGCGAAGTCTCCCTCATCGGCTTCGTGCTGCTGATGGGCGCCATCATCGGCGGCCAGTGGGTCCACGATTCGCCGACCTGGGGCCCGATGTTCACCTTCACCGGCACCCAGCTGACCTGGATGCTGATCGGCTACGGCTTCGTCGCTTCGGTCATCCCGGTGTGGCTGCTGCTGGCGCCGCGCGACTACCTGTCGACCTTCCTCAAGATCGGCACCATCCTCGCGCTGGCGCTGGGCATCGTGCTGGTCGCGCCGCACCTGCAGATGCCGGCCGTGACCAAATTCATCGACGGCACCGGCCCGGCCTGGTCCGGCTCGCTGTTCCCCTTCCTGTTCATCACCATCGCCTGTGGCGCCGTGTCCGGCTTCCACGCGCTGATCTCGTCGGGCACCACGCCGAAGATGATCGAGAACGAGACCCACGCCCGCTTCATCGGCTACGGCGGCATGCTGATGGAATCCTTCGTGGCCATCATGGCGCTGGTGGCGGCATCGACCATCGACCCGGGCGTCTACTTCGCCATGAACAGCCCGGCCGCCCTGCTCGGCACCACCGCCCAGAGCGCGGCCGCCGCGGTGTCCAACATGGGCTTCGTCATCACCCCCGAGATGCTGACCCAGATGGCGGCCGACGTCGGCGAGCACACCATCATCTCGCGCGCCGGCGGCGCCCCGACCCTGGCCGTGGGCATGGCGCACATCCTGTCCAACGCGGTCGGCGGCAAGGCCATGATGGCGTTCTGGTACCACTTCGCGATCCTGTTCGAGGCGCTGTTCATCCTGACCGCGGTGGACGCGGGCACCCGCGCCGGCCGCTTCATGCTGCAGGACCTGCTGGGCGCCTTCGCCCCGTCGTTCAAGCGCACCGACTCGCTGCCGGCCAACCTGATCGCCACAGGCCTGTGCGTGGCGGCCTGGGGCTACTTCCTGTACCAGGGCGTGGTCGACCCGCTGGGCGGCATCAACACCCTGTGGCCGCTGTTCGGCATCGCCAACCAGATGCTGGCCGGTATCGCGCTGACGCTGGGTACCGTCGTGCTGTTCAAGATGAAGCGCGGCAAGTACGCCTGGGTCACGGTGTTCCCGACCATCTGGCTCTTGATCTGCACCCTGACCGCTGGCTGGCAGAAGATCTTCCACGAGAACGTGAAGGTCGGCTTCGTCGCGCACGCCCAGAAATTCCAGGCCGCGCTCGACCAGGGCCAGGTGCTGGCCCCGGCCAAGTCGCTCGACCAGATGAGCCGCATCATCTTCAACGACTACCTGGACGCGGCCCTGTGCGGCTTCTTCATGCTGGTGGTGCTGGCGGTGCTGTTCTACGGTTTCCGCACCATCCAGGCGGCGCGCAAGGATGCCCGTCCGAGCGTCAAGGAAACCCCGTACGTGGCCACGCCGGCGGCCTCGTCGGTGGCCGAGGTGCAGTGATGTTCAGCACGCTCGCACAGGCCGGCCGCTACCTCGGGCAAAGCATGCGCCTGATGGTCGGCCTGCCGGAGTACGACACCTACGTGGCGCACATGGAAAAGACCCATCCGGGACAGCCGATGATGAGCTACGAGGAATTCTTCCGCGAGCGGCAGGAGGCGCGCTACGGCAGCGGCCGAAGCGGCGGCTGCTGTTGAACGCGCCGTAGCCGGCTGATCCAGAGAGGGACGCGCACGCGCGTCCCTTTCCTTTTGCATTTGCGATAACGCAAACCGCACCGCATAGCCCTCACCTATAGTCATTTCTTGCGGGAACTTGCTTTTCCGCATGGTGAGCCCGTGCCCGACGGACTCGTATTGCAGCCGAACAGCGCAGCCGAAGTCGATCCGTCCGAGCCATGCCGAATCTCGAGCGTTCCAGCCTCAAGCAGAAATTGACGAGCATGTGCCTGCTGGCGGCCGCCAGCGCGCTGCTGGTCGCCTATCTCGCCTTTGCCGTGAGCTCGGTGCTGGCGCACCGCCGTGCCGAGGCGATGCAATTGTCGGCGCTGGCCGGCGTGGTCGCCGCCAACAGCCTGGACGCCCTGCAATTCAACGACCGCCGGCTGGCGGCCCAGGTGCTGGCGGCGCTGCAGGTCCAGCGCAGCCTGGGCGCGGCGGTGCTGTACGACCGCAAGGGACGCGTGTTCGCGTCCTGGCAGGCGCCGCACGCCGCCTGCGCCGAATCTGGGCTTGAGTCCGGCCCCATGCCGGCGTCCTCGCCCGCTTCCATGGCCGGCCTCGACGCGGCGGCGCTGGAACAGGCCAACGCCGAAGGCAGCCTGCCCTGGCTGCGCGCAATGCGCGTGTATCGCACGGTCGGCGATGCCGGCGCCCCGGCCGGGGTGGTGATGGTCGAGGCCGACCAGTTGCCGATGTGGTTCGACCTGCTGCGCGCGCTGGCCGTGATGGCGGCGGCGATGGCGGCGGCGATGGTCACCGCGCTGCTGCTGGCGCGGCGCGTGCGGCGCGGCATCGCCGATCCGATCGGGAAGCTGATCAACACCGCGCAGAAGGTCGCGGCCAGCCAGAACTACACGCTGCGCATCGCCCATTCGCGCACCGACGAGCTGGGCACGCTGATCGACAGCTTCAATACCATGCTGGCCCAGGTCGAGGGGCGCGGCGCCGCCCTCACCCACCATCGCGACGAGCTGGAACGGCAGGTGTCGGTGCGCACCGAACAACTGGAAAAGGCCAAGAACGCGGCCGAAGCGGCCAGCCGCGCCAAAAGCGCCTTCCTCGCCACCATGAGCCACGAGATCCGCACCCCGATGAACGGCGTGCTCGGGATGACGGAAATGCTGCTCGGGACCGAGCTCACCGATACCCAGCGCAACTACACGCGCCTGGTCAAGCAGTCGGGCGAGCACCTGCTGGTGATCATCAACGACATCCTCGACTTTTCCAAGATCGAGGCCGGCAAGCTGACCGTCGAGTACATCAACTTCAACCTGTGGGACCTGCTGGACGACATCCACACTGTTTATACCCCGCAAGCCGAGGCCAAGGGCATCCGCCTGCACTTCGACATCGCCAACGACATCCCGGTGGCCATCTGCGGCGACCCCAACCGGCTGCGCCAGATCATGGCCAACCTGCTCGGCAACGCGATCAAGTTCACCAACGACGGCCGGATCCTGGCCAAGGTGCGCATCGCCAGCGAGGACAACCAGGCGGTGATGCTGCGCTTCGAGGTCCACGACACCGGCATCGGCATCGCGCGCGAGGCGCGCGGACGCATCTTCGAAGCCTTTTCGCAGGCCGACGACTCGACCACGCGCAAGTACGGCGGCACCGGCCTCGGGCTGGCGATCTCGAAGCAGCTGGTGGAACTGATGGGCGGCGCGATCGGGGTCGACAACGCCCTGACCCATGGATCGATGCGCCAGGACGCCGAAGCCCGCGGTTCGGTGTTCTGGTTCACGGTGGCCTTCGACAAGCGCCGCGTCGATCCCGACGCGCCGGGCGACCACCAGCACACCATCGAAGGCTTGCGGGTACTGGTGGTCGACGAGCACGAGTCCAGCCGCGTCGGCCTGGAGCGCCACCTGGCGGCCTGGCGCGTCGAATGCGACGGCGCCGAGTCCGGCGAGGAAGCCCTGTCCCGCCTGCGCGAGGCGGCGCGCGCCGGCCAGCCCTACGACGCCGCGATCCTCGACATGGAACTGGAGCACAGCAGCGGCCTGCTGCTGGCGGCGGGCGTCAAGTCGGACCCGGCCACGCGCGCCACGCGCCTGATCCTGCTGTCGCCGGAAAAACTGGCGGCCGATCCGGTACAGCGGCGCGAGGCCGGCGTCGCCTACCAGCTGATCAAGCCGGCGCGCGCGGCCGATTTGTTCGCCTGCATGGCGACCCGGCCGCGCGGCCAGGTGGCGCCGGCGCTGCGCTTCATGCCGCCCGAGCCGCTGCATGGCGCCGCCGCCGCGGCCAAGCGCGCTCGCCGGGTGCTGCTGGCCGAGGACAACCCGGTCAACATCGAAGTCGCCCGCGCGATGCTGGAAAGCCTGGACCTGCGGGTCGATTGCGTCGGCAACGGCGCCGAGGCGGTGCAGGCGCTGCAGGCGATGCGCGCCGGCGCCGGCATCGACGGCGGCAGCGGCGGCGACCATGCGGGTGAATACGCGGGTGAGTACGATGCGGTGCTGATGGATTGCCAGATGCCGGTGATGGATGGCTTCGCCGCCACCGCCGCGATCCGGCGCGAGGAGCGCGAGGACGGGCGCGGGCGCGTGCTGCCGGTCATCGCGATCACCGCCAACGCGCTGCAGGGCGACCGCGAGGCCTGCCTCGCCGCCGGCATGGACGATTACCTGTCCAAGCCCTTCACCCAGCAGGAACTGGCGGCCGTGATCGGGCGCTGGATCGCGCTGCCGCTGGCGGCCACCGTGCACCACGGCGACGAGCCGCCGCGCCTGCCGTCCGCCTCGGTGGAAGTGATCCAGCGCGAGGTGGTCAACCGCGCCGCGCTGGACAAGATCCGCATGCTGTCGCGCGAGCGCGGCGACGCGCTGGTGCAGAAGGTGATCGCGGCCTACGTCGACGATACCCCGCGCCAGCTGACCACCCTGCGCCGCGCCATCGACGGCCTCGATACCGGCAACGTGCGCCGCATCGCGCACACCTTGAAGTCGGCCAGCGCCAACGTCGGCGCCGAGTCGCTGGCGGCGCTGTGCAAGGCGATGGAACACCTGGGCCGCGCCGAGACCACCGAAGGCGCCGGCGCGATCCTGAACGACATGGAACACGAGTTCCAGGCCGTCCGCAATTCCCTCACCGCGATGCTTGAGAAGGAAACCTGAGATGCCAGCCCACCATGCCACCCAGCGCGCCGCCCAGGCCGCGAGCCGGCCCGCCATCGTGCTGGTCGCCGACGACGATCCGGTCATGCGCCTGCTGATGGTCGAGATGCTCGACAGCGTGGGCCTCGACGCGATCGAAGCCGAAGACGGCGCCCAGGCGGTCCTGCTGGCGCGCGAGCGCTCGCCCGACCTGATCCTGATGGACGTCGAGATGCCGCAGATGGACGGCTTCGCCGCCTGCCGGGCGATCCGCGACGCCGCCAACGGCGCCACCGTGCCGATCGTGATGGTCACGGGCAGCGACGACCTGGAAGCCGTCACCAACGCCTACGAGGCCGGCGCCACCGACTTCGTCTCCAAGCCGATCAACTGGCCGATCCTGGGCCACCGCGTGCTGTACGTGCTGCGCGCCAGCGACGCCATCGTGCGCCTGCGCATCGCCGACGCCCAGAACCGCGCGGTGCTGGCGGCGATCCCCGACACCTTCTTCCGCATGTCGCGCGAGGGCATCTACCTGGACTACGAGCCGGGGCGCGAAGGCGGCGGACGCAATCGTTCCGGACGCATGCCGGACGAGCGCATCTTCCCGGCCGACGACTGCGTCGGCAAGCACGTCGCCGACGTGCTGCCGGCGGAGATCGCCGAGCGCATGCTGGAACAGGTCGACCTGGCGCTGCGCGTGCAGCAGGTGCGCTCGGTCGAGTACGAACTGATCCGCTTCGGCGAAGCCCAGCACTTCGAGGCGCGCCTGGTGGCGACCGGCGCCGCCGAAGTCCTGGGCCTGGTGCGCGACATCAGCGAGCGCAAGCGCGCCGAAGAACAGATCCGGCGCCTGGCCTACTGCGACAGCCTGACCGGCATCCCGAACCGCCAGGCCTTCCTGGAAATGCTGGAACGCGAGCTGCAACGCTCGAAGATCGGCAACAAGAAGTTCGCCGTGCTGTTCATGGACCTGGACGCCTTCAAGCGCATCAACGACACGCTCGGCCACGACGTCGGCGACCAGCTGCTGCAGCAGGTTTCGGAACGCCTGCGCGAGACCATCCGCCCGAGCGACCTGCTGTCGCGCGCCGAGCTGGTGACGCACGCCGGCGCCGCCAGCAGCGAGGGCACCAACCTGGCGCGCCTGGGCGGCGATGAATTCACCATCCTGATTCCCGACCTGGAGCGGGTCGAACATGCGCTGAACGTGGCCCACCGCGTGAAGGATGCGATGCGGCGCCCCTTCATCATCGAGGGCAACGAGATCTTCGTCACCGCCAGCATCGGCATCTCGCTGTTTCCCGAGGACGGCGACGATTGCACTTCGCTGCTGAAGTTCGCCGACACCGCGATGTACCACGCCAAGACCTGCGGCAAGAACAACGCCAAGCTGTACTCGTCATCCCTGACGATGCAGATCATGAGCCACGTGAAGCTGGAAGTCGGCCTGCGCCGCGCGCTGCAGAACGACGAGCTGTACCTGCTGTACCAGCCGCAGCTCGACGTGCGCTCGAACGAGATCGTCGGCGTGGAAGCGCTGGTGCGCTGGCGCCACGCCGAGCGCGGCATCGTCTCGCCTACCGAGTTCATCCCGCTGGCCGAGGAGACCGGCCTGATCGTCCCGATCGGCGAATGGGTGCTGCGCACCGCCTGCGACCAGGCGCGCCACTGGCAGAAGCTGGCGCGGCGTCCGGTACGGATGGCGGTCAACCTGTCGGCCAAGCAGTTCAAGGACGAGAACCTGAGCCAGATCGTGCTGTCGGCCCTGCACGACACCGGCCTCGACCCGCGCCTGCTGGAACTGGAGCTGACCGAGGGCACGCTGATGGACGACGCCAAGGCGACCCTGGCCACGCTGGAACAGTTGCGCGGTATCGGCGTCTACCTGTCGATCGACGATTTCGGCACCGGCTACTCGTCGATGAATTATCTAAAACGTTTCGACGTGCGCGCGTTGAAGATCGACCGCAGCTTCATCAGCGGCCTGCCGCAGGACTCGGAAAACGCCGCGATCACGCGCGCCATCATCGCCATGGCGCATGGCCTCAAGATGATCGTGGTGGCGGAAGGGGTCGAGACCGGCGAGCAGCTGGACATGCTGGAAAAGTATGGCTGCGACCTGGTGCAGGGTTTCTATCTCGGCCGCCCGGCGCCGGCCGAGGCGGTGAGCGGCATGCTGCAGAAGCTTTGGGTGCCGCTGGGGGCGAAGTAGTCCGCACCTTGCGACGCAGCGTTGCTGCGTTACGACCATTCGCTTCAGTTACGGCCATTCGCTCCAGCACGTCGTCCCCGCCTTCGCGGGGACGACGTTTACAAGGTGGCGACGCCGGCAATGCAGCGCAGCCATTCGCTACCTGGTCAACACCAGCGTATATTTGGCCGCCCCCGGCAACAAGGCCGTCGGCCGCCCCTGCACCCAATCGGCATGCCCTTTCAGGAAGAACGGCGACAGCGGATGCCCGCTCTGCCCGCCCGGCATGTCGAACAGGCCCTCCTCTTCCCGCCCCGGCGACACCGTCAGCCGCTCCGACTGGCCGAAGCGCGGCCCCGCCACGCGCGGCATGTTGGCGTCGCCCGGCAAGGGGTCGGGCGGCGCGCCCAGCCAGCGTGCCAGGAAGGGCATCGCCATCGTGAACGGATGCGCGATCGCCGCCGTGTTCTTGCGGCCCCAGGTCGCCTGCGCCAGTGGCGCGCTGTTGCCCTGATCGTCACGCGTCACCTCGACGATGGTGCGGTCGACCGCCGCCAGCGCCAGGTCCCGCCAGCTGCGGTAGCCGGCCGGTAGCCAGGCCGCCGGGCGTTCGTCCAGCAGGCGTGCCACCGCCTCGGACCAGCGCGTGGTCGCGGCCGGCATGGTCGCCTTCGGGTCGAGCTGTTTCATCTTGGCGTTGACGGCGGCGAACAGCAGGTCGTGCAGCGACCAGCGGAATTGCTGCGCCAGGCGGTAGCCGACCGAATCGACGCCGGCGCGGCCATCCCAGCCGGCCTGTAGCAGGCGCCGGAATTCGGCCCGCTGCGGGTGGCCGGCGACGCCGGCGTCGTCGAGCGGCTCCAGCGCGCGCCGGCGCCAGCCGGCCAGGTACAAGGCGCGGTCGTCGAGCGCGGCGCGGAACACCGCCGGCACCTCGGCCCCGTTACCGAGCCTTGCCAGGTTGTCGCGCAACTGGCGCGTGCGCGCGCCGAGGTCGAAGCCGGCGTCGCCCAGCAGCTCGGCCTGCGGCCCCGCCAGCTGGCGGCTGTTGGCCGTCACCAGCTGGCCGCCGGGCGGGTTCACCACGCGCGGATGCGCGTCCGGATCAAGTACGCCGTTCCAGGTCGGCAGCGGCCCGTCGAAGGCCAGCGGGAACGAGACCGCCGTGCCGCCTCGCGTGCGGCGCGGCAGCGCGCCGGCGACGGTCCAGCCGATGTTGCCGCGCGCGTCGCCGATGACGATGTTCTGGGCCGGGATGCCGTCCCCAGCCGCGGCGTCCAGCGCCTGCTCCAGCGTGGCGGCGCGCTCCAGCTTCAGGTGGTTCAGGTTCAGGGCGCCCGGCGCATGCGCGACCCAGTGCAGCGCGTACAGGGCGCCGCCGGCGGCGTGAACCGGTCCCAGGCTGGTCTCGCGTACGATGAAGCGCTCGGCCGCTGCGCCCTTGACCAGGATGGTCTCGGCGTGCTCGCTCGGGGTCTCCCAGCCGCCGGGCGTGCGCAGCCGGCCCGCATGCGCCGCGTCCTCGCCGAGGCGCACCAGGTCGAGCGTGTCGGCGTAGCTGTTGGTGAAGGCCCAGGCCACCTGGCCGTTGCTGCCGACGATGACCAGCGGCGGCGCGCCCGGCAGGGTGACGCCCACGAGGCGCCGCGCGACGCCGCGCGCGTCCGGGAAGCGCAGCGCCAGCCGGTACCAGGTATTTGGCAGCTGCAGGCCGAGGTGCATGTCGTCGGACACGATCGCCGCCCCGCTCGCGGTGCGCGTACCGGCCAGCGCGGCGTTGTTGCTGCCGACCGAATCGGTGAAGCCGATGCCGGCCAGCTGGCGCGCCGGCACCGCGTCCCGGCGGCCCCACCAGGCCGGCGCGGCGGCGGGAATCGGCGCCGGGGCCAGCGTCACGTCCGGGGCGTCCAGCGGCGCATCCCATGGGCTGGCTTCGGGCAGCAGGAAGGCGCGCTGTGCCGGGTCGAGGTGCTGCGCCAGCCAGCCGCGCGCCAGTTCGCGCGGCAGCTGGTTGCCCTGCAAATCGAAGTACATCGCCCACACCACCAGCAACGAATCGGCCGCCGTCCAGGGCCGCGGCGCGCTGCGGTTCAACACATATTCGAAGGGTCGGGCGCCGAGCGCGTCCATGCCGTCGTTGACGCCGGCCGCATAGCGTTCGATGAAGCCGCGCTCGGCCGGTGTCATGCGCGCCAGCGCCGCGGCCGCGCGCGCGCGGAAGCGGTGCAGCCGGTGGCTGCGGTCGAGTGGCAGTGCGCGCGGCCCGAACAGCTCGGCCAGCTCGCCGGCGGCGCTGCGGCGCAGCAGGTCCATCTGGAAGAAGCGCTCCTGGCCGTGCACGAAGCCGGTCGCATACGCCAGGTCGAGCCGGCTGGCACCGCTGAGCATGGGCACGCCGTCGGCGTCGCGCGCCACCGTCACCGAGGCCGACAATCCGGGGGCGCGACGCGTCCCCTCGAGCTGGGGCAGGCTGGCGCGCAGGGTCAGCCATGCACCCAGCACGGCGACTAGAAGCAGGCCCAGCACGAGTGCCAGCAGGCGCCATGCCCAGCGCACCGGTCCACCTTGCCGTCGAACATGGTGCATCGGCATCTCCTGTCGAAAAACCCGCATTTTGTCAGAAAACCCGTGTTGCCACGACTATACATTTTGTCGGTGGATTCTGGCGCAGCGCCGAGGCTGGCGCCGACTTGCGGTTGCGTCCTGCCTGGCCTACGCTGGTAACAGGCGATGCAGTCGTCATGCGCAGTCGCCATGCTTGTTACGCTACCTGTCCAGGGAGGTTTCCATGCGTCCAGTGTTACGCTTATTGAGTCCGTTTGCCCTTGTCCTGCCCGCCCTGGCCCTCACCGCTTGCGCCACGCCGCAGGAACGCGCCGCCCAGAAGCAGGCCGAGGCCGAGCAGATGATGGCGGTCTACGGTCCTGCCTGTTCCCGTCTCGGCTATCAAGCCGGTTCGGACCCATGGCGCAATTGCGTCGTCAACCTCAGTACGAAAGACGAACTCCAGCGCTATGGACCGAATGGCTATCCCGGCTACTATCCTGGCCGCTGGCGCGGCTGGTGGGGTCCGGGCTGGTGACGACACCAATGCCGCCATCGGACGAGGCGTCGAGGCGGCGCGCGCATTCGAGCTTGGTCACCGCCTCGCGCGAGGCCAGCAGACGCTCCAGCACACGCTGGATGTGACCCACCAGTTCCGGATAACGCGCGTCCGGCGGATGCAGGCTGAAGCGTACCAGCGGCTTGTGTACCAGCATGGCCGCGGTGGCATCGGCCACGCGCGGCGACAGGATGCGTCCGCTGCGGTTGCGCGCCGCATACACCATCGACGGCGACAGCGTTGCCCGGCCGCTTTCGAGGCAATGGAAATGGCTGAAGGTGGTCGTGTAGCGGAAGCCGGACGCGCGCAAGGCACGCCAGGCCCCCTCCCCCAGCAGCCAGGCCGGCGGCACGAAGCCCTCCGGTGTCCAGCCGCGCTCGGCGAACCATGCGCGGCCGAGCTCGAGGCGGCGGCACGCCTCGGCTTCCTCCAGCGCCGCGAACTCGCCTTCGCGCCGGGTGTACACATTACGCAGGAAACGCTTGCGCAAGCCACCGCCGTTGGCTTCGGTATCGAGATGGCTGTAACCGTGCAGGCACAGTTCGTCGCCGCGCCCCTGGGCCACATCGAGGCAGGCTTCCATCGCGCTCGAACGTTCGGGCCGGAAGTGGTAATGCGGTACCACCAGCCAGGTGAGCGGGATGTCAGCCACCGCGCGGATCGCCTGCACCAGGCGCAGGCAGTCGGGCCAGGTGGCGGGCGCGACGTCGTGGATCGACACGCACAGCAATTGCGGCCCGGCCGCGGGCGCCTGCAGCGCCATCGATGGATCAGTCCGCGACATAGATACGCTCCGTCGGGAATTGCGCGCGCCAGTGGCCCGCCAGCAGGCTGTCGTAGCGCCCCAGCACCTGCGGCAGGATCTCGTTCCAGTCGTAATGCCCGGCCGCCTTGCGCCGCGCCGCCTGGCCCATCCGCGCCATGTCGCGTTCGTAGATCGCCCCGATCGCCTCGGCCAGGCTGTCCGCGCTGTTCGGTTCGGCCAGGATGCCGGTGTCGGCGTCGACCAGTTCGGCCACCCCGCCGCCGTTGGTGGCGACCACCGGCAGCCCGCAGGCCATGGCTTCGAGCACGATCAGGCCGAAGGTCTCGCAATCGCCAGGATGCACCAGCACGTCGCTGCTGGCCAGCAGGCGCGCCAGCTGGCGCTGGTCGCGCTTGAACGGGACGTGGGTGATCTGCGGGCTGGTGCGGACGTCGGCCGCCATGAAGTCGGGCAGCGCGTCGCCGCCGCCGACCAGCAGCAGGTGGTAGGGATCGCCCAGCCTGCGCAGCGCCTCGATCAGTACGCCGAGCTTCTTTTCCGCGGTGAAGCGACCGGCATAGACCAGCAGGCGCGCGTTGGGATCGATGCCCAGTTGCGCGCGCAGGGCCGCGTCGCGGCGTTCCGGATGGAAGACCGTGCTGTCGATGCCGAGCGGCTGGTGCACGGCGCCCTGCACGCCGATCGCCTCCAGCTGCTGCACCATGACGCGGCTGGGCGCCAGCACCAGGTCGAACTGGCGGTACAGGTTGGCGAGGTAGCGGCAGGTGCCGCGCGCGATCCAGCGCCCGAGGCGCGGCTGGACCAGGCTCGGCAGGTCGGAGTGGTAGAACGCCACGGCGGGAATGTCGTAGCGCTTGCGCATCCGCAGCGCGGCCCAGGCGCAATGGCCGGCGTCGCCGGCTTCGACCAGGTCGGGCCGCGCCGATGCCAGCAGGCGCGCCGGCGCCGACACCGACAGCGGCATGCGGTAGCCGTTGAAGCCGGGCAGCCCGGCGGCGGGAATCCGGATGAGCGAGGCGTCGCCCCCGTCGCAGGTTTCCACGTTGGGGCTCATGATGGTGTGGCGCAGGGCCGCGCCGCCGCCGCGGCGGCGGTGCGCCAGCCAGTGCGCCTTGGCGTTCAGGTAGGTGCTGACGCCCCCGCCTTCGGCCGCATAAAACATGGTGATGTCGACAAGGTGCATGCGCGATTCCGGTCAAGGTCAAGTCCACGATAGCAGCGGACCCGGTGCGCTGTTTGCGCTCCGTCAACCGGTGTAGCCACCCTCATGGGTAGCCAATTATGCACTGCGCCTGTCGAGCATGGCGCGCGCGATGGTGCCCGCGTCCACATACTCGAGTTCACCTCCCACGGGCACCCCGCGCGCGAGCCGGCTGACCTTCAGCCCGCGCGCCTTCAGCATCTCGCTGATGTAGTGGGCGGTGGCCTCGCCCTCGTTGGTGAAATTGGTGGCCAGCACCACTTCCTGGACCTGGCCGTCGGTGGCGCGCCCGACCAGTTTTTCCAGGTGCAGGTCTTTCGGCCCGATGCCGTCCAGCGGCGACAGGCGTCCCATCAGGATGAAATACAGGCCCTTGAAGGTCAGGGTCTGCTCGATCATGACCTGGTCGGCCGGGGTCTCGACCACGCACAGCAGGCCGCGGTCGCGCGCGTCGTCCGAGCACAGCTCGCACACCTCGGTTTCGGAAAAGGTATTGCACATGGCGCAGTGGTGGACCGCCTCCACCGCCTGGTACAGCGCGCGCGACAGCATGGCCGCGCCCTCGCGGTCGTGCTGCAGCAGGTGGAAGGCCATGCGCTGCGCCGACTTCGGTCCGACGCCCGGCAGGCGGCGCAGGGCCTCGGTCAGGAAGTCGAGCGATTTGGACATGAATGATCCGTGGTGAGCTGCCTCAGAACGGCATCTTGAAGCCCGGCGGGATCGGCAGGCCGGCGGTCAGGCCGGCCATCTTTTCCTGGGTAGTCGTCTCGGCCTTGCGGATGGCGTCGTTGAAGGCGGCCGCGACCAGGTCTTCCAGCATGTCGCGGTCGTCGCCCAGCAGCGACGGGTCGATGGTGACGCGCTTGACGTCGTTCTTGCAGGTCATGACGACCTTGACCAGGCCGGCGCCCGACTGGCCTTCGACTTCGATGAGGGCCAGCTGTTCTTGCGCCTTCTTCATGTTGTCCTGCATGGACTGTACCTGCTTCATCATGCCTGCGAGCTGGTTCTTCATCATGGTGTGTTCTCCAAAAAGTCGGATGGTAAAAACAAAAGGGTTGCGCGCCCGCTGCGTTCGGCCGCGCTCAGGTGGCGATCGGCCGCACCGAGCCGGGCACCACGAACGCGTCGAAAGTGCGCGCCATGTCCTGCACGAACGGGTCGGCCTCGACGGCGGCCTCGGCTTCCTGCTGCAGGCGCTCGCGCCTTGCCTTGGCTTCGGCGCTGGCGGTGTACCAGACCGGACCGATTTCGGTGTCGATGTTCACGCGCACCGCAGGGAAGCATTCCTGCAGCGCCGCGCACAATTTCTCGCTGTTGCCGCTGGCGCGCAGGGTGTCGACCGGCACGCGCAGGCGGAAGGTAGCGGTGCCGGCGTCGGCCACGCATTCGATCAGTTCGGTCTGCAGCGCCAGCTGCTGCGACACGCCGCGCAGCGGCAGGCCGGCCGCCAGCGCCGGCCAGTTGCCGTCCCAGGCGATTGCCGGCACCGGCGTGATCACGTAGGCGTGCGGCGCCCGGGCCGGGGCCGCGCTGCGCATCGGGGCGCTCGGCGGCGGTGCGGCCGGGGCTTCGGCCGGCGCGGAGGCGGCCATCGCGGTATCGTCGGAGAATTCGGTGACCCAGGCCGGCGGCTCATCGTCGGCCACGGCCTGCTCGCCGGCACGCCCATAGGCCGGCGCTGCCGCCGCCTGCGGCTGGGCCGGTGCCTGGCTCTGCACCGGCTGCGCGCGGCCCATGGCCTGCGGCTGCGCACGGGCGCCCGCGCCCGGCGCGTTGTCCCACGGCGCACTGGCGGCCGGGGCCGCCGGACGCAGCGGGGCCGGCGGTGCGGACGGCGGTGCGGGTGGCGGCATCGATGGCACTGATGCGGCCGCGGCGGCAGGCGGCGCGTCCGGCGGGCCGGCCGGCGTACGCTTGGCCTGGCCCGGCGAGCGCGCGGCGGCGCGCGCCGCTTCCAGCGCGGCATTGATCGCGGCGCGGGCCGAGGTCATGGCCGGGGCGGCGCCGGCCGGGGCCGGCGTCGGCGCCTGTGGCGGCGCCGCATGCGGCGCCGCGGAGGCGGCCGCGGGCGGCGCGGCCGGGCGGCCCGGCTGGGCTGCGGCTGCGGCCGCGGCACGACCCGCCGGCGCATTGGCGCCGCCGCCGGCCGGCAGCGTGCGCGCCAGGGCAGCCGGCGCCGGCGCCGCCACCTGCTCGGCACCGCCCTGTCCCGGGCGGAAGGCCAGCATGCGCAGCAGGGTCATGGTGAAGCCGGCGTACTCGTCCGGCGCCAGGCCGATCTCGTTGCGGCCATGCACCGCGATCTGGTAATACAGCTGCACTTCCTGCGGATCGAACAGCGTCGCCAGGCGCTGGATATCGGCCAGCTCGGGCAGGTCGTCGGGCAGCGCGCTCGGCACCGTCTGCGCCAGCGCGATCCGGTGCAGCAAGGTGCCCAGGTCCTGCAGCGCGCCGTTGTACGACAGGCTGCGGCTGGCCATCTCGTCGGCCACCGCCATCAGGTCGGCGCCGTCCTGGCTGGCCAGCGCATCCAGCAAACGCACCAGGTAGGACTGGTCGAGCGCGCCCAGCATGCCCTGCACCGCGTCCAGCGTGACGGCACCGGCGGCGTAGGCGATCGCCTGGTCGGTCAGCGACAGCGCGTCGCGCATCGAACCGTGCGCGCCCTGGGCCAGCAGGCGCAGCGCCGGCTGCTCGAAGCCGACGCCTTCCTGGCCGAGGATATCCTCGAGGTGGCCCACGATGTGGCCGGGCGGCATCTGCTTGAGGTTGAACTGCAGGCAGCGCGACAGCACCGTCACCGGGATCTTTTGCGGGTCGGTGGTCGCGAGAATGAACTTGACGTGCTCGGGCGGTTCTTCCAGCGTCTTCAGCATGGCGTTGAAGGCGTGGTTGGTCAGCATGTGCACCTCGTCGATCATGTAGACCTTGAAGCGCGCATTGCTCGGCGCATACACCGCCTGTTCCAGCAGCTGGGCCATCTCGTCGACGCCGCGGTTCGAAGCCGCGTCCATCTCGACGTAGTCGACGAAGCGGCCGGCATCGATCGCGCGGCAGGGTTCGCACTGGCCGCACGGTTCGGCCGTGATGCCGCCCTGCCCGTCCGGTCCGACGCAATTGAGCGACTTGGCCAGAATGCGCGACAGCGTGGTCTTGCCCACCCCGCGCGTGCCGGTGAACAGATAAGCGTGATGCAGCCGCCCGGTGCGCAGCGCATGGGTCAGGGCACGGACGACGTGCTCCTGGCCGACCAGCGTTTCGAAGTTCCGGGGACGGTATTTGCGGGCGAGGACTTGATAGGACATGGCCGGGATTTTACCGCAGTTGGCCGTTGCCGCGAACAATCAGACAAGCTTTGCCGAGCAGACCACGACGGCAACCACATGGCATGCGACGGCGATGGACGTGACGATGCCGCCGCAAGAATTCGGCCGGATATGAGCGCAGGGGAATAAAAAGAAGGGAAAGTAGGCGAGCCTGATCTGCGGCACTTGCGGTGAACGGCTTTGGCTGCTTCGTTCCCGACCTGACCAGGTAAACCATGCCGCAATGCGCAGGGGCCCGCCAGCGCTCATTATAACCGACCCTGGCTGCGGCGGCAAACACCTGTGTTGCCAGGCGATAAAGCCGCCGCCGGCGCATCTTCCGCGCAAGATTTCCTACTACATATATAGAGGGTGCCTACCCGGCGCGGATCGGTGTCAGTGGATCGGCTTCAGATACCCAACTGCTGCCAGATATCGTCGACGCGCGCCTTGACCTGCGGCGTCATCACGATCGGCGTGCCCCACTCGCGATTGGTTTCGCCCGGCCACTTGTTGGTGGCGTCGATCCCCATCTTGCTGCCCAGGCCGCTGATCGGCGATGCGAAGTCGAGGTAGTCGATCGGCGTGTTATCCACCAGCACGGTGTCGCGAATCGGATCGACGCGGGTGGTGATGGCCCAGATCACTTCCTTCCAATCGCGCACGTTGACATCCTCGTCCACCACCACGATGAACTTGGTGTACATGAACTGGCGCAGGAAACTCCACACGCCCATCATGACGCGCTTGGCATGCCCGGCGTACTGCTTCTTCATCTGCACCACCGCCATGCGGTAGCTGCAGCCTTCCGGCGGCAGGTAGAAGTCGGTGATCTCGGTGAACTGCTTCTGCAGCAGCGGAATGAACACTTCGTTCAGCGCCACGCCCAGCACGGCCGGCTCGTCCGGCGGTTTGCCGGTGTAGGTCGAGTGGTAGATCGGGTCGCGCCGCATGGTGATGCGGTCGACCGTGAACACCGGGAACCAGTCCTGCTCGTTGTAATAACCGGTATGGTCGCCGTACGGGCCTTCCAGCGCGTGCTCGAAACCGGACGGGTGCGACTCATCCGGGTAAATATGCCCTTCCAGCACGATCTCGGCGGAAGCCGGCACCCGCAGCTCGCTGCCGATGGCCTTGGTCAGCGTGGTGCGCTGGCCACGCAGCAGGCCGGCGAACTGGTATTCGGACAGCGTGTCCGGCACCGGCGTCACCGCACCCAGAATGGTGGCCGGGTCGGCGCCCAGCGCCACCGCGATCGGATACGGCTTGCCCGGATTGGCGATGCAATGTTCGCGGAAATCGAGCGCGCCGCCGCGGTGCGCCAGCCAGCGCATGATGACCTTGTTCGGTCCCAGCACCTGCTGGCGGTAGATGCCCAGGTTCTGGCGCTTCTTGTTCGGCCCCTTGGTGATCACCAGGCCCCAGGTGATCAGCGGCGCGATGTCGCCCGGCCAGCAATGCTGGATCGGCAGGCGCCCGAGGTCGACGTCCTGCCCTTCCCACACGATGTCCTGGCAGGGCGCCCCCTTGACTTCCTTCGGCGACATGTCCCAGACCGCTTTCACGAGCGAGCCGAGCTCCATCACATCCTTGAATCCCTTCGGCGGCTCCGGCTCCTTGAGGCGCGCCAGCACATGGCCGATCTTCCTGAGCTCGCCGACGTCGTCGGCCCCCATGCCCATCGCCACCCGACGCGGCGTGCCGAACAGGTTTGCCAAAACCGGAATTTTATGCCCTGTCGGATTTTCGAACAAAAGGGCCGGTCCGCCGGCGCGCAGGGTGCGATCGCACACCTCGGTCATCTCCAAATGGGGAGAAACAGGCGCCGTGACACGCTTTAATTCGCCAATTTCTTGCAACTTGGCAATAAAATCACGTAAATCTGAATAGTTCATCAAGTTTTTAATTCTTTTTTACATGTTTGGAGCTGGTCTAGCAATTGGCGGCAAGTGGTTGATTTGCCACGGAATTGATGAGCTGCGCTACAAAAGTTAGATTAAAAAGTAATAACGCACGATAGAGCTAGTATTGACTAGGTATAAACGAGCTTCTACAATCCGCCTACCAAGTGAGACAGGCGCGTCCAGGACGTGATTTTAGCCGGTCTCCTTCTTTCACGGGGTCGGGGCCCCAGCGACATTTTAAGGAGTGTTTTCATTGGGCGTCTGCCCACGAGTACCTGACCATGGTTCATGGGCAAGTGCTTAACCCCGAGACAGTTGTTAGCCACTGGGCGCCTCCATCGCAGCGCGACCCAGCTGAAGCAAGCAATGACGGCGTTGGTCGACCGCAAGAGCGGCGACGGACGGTTTTCTGATGCACGGCATGAGATCTCCAGGACGCAGCGTGTAAACGCCGCATAGGAGATGCTTTTTCCGCGACAAAGGAGAGACGATGATTCATCGCTTCATCGGTGCGAGCGCAAGGCTTGCCCAACACATGGCCAGCCAGCCAGTCACGTGGTCGACATCCGTGATCAAAACGGCACGCGGCATCTTGACCACCGCACAACATACGCTGACCGTTTTCGGTTTATCCGCAGTTGCAATGCTTGCCCTGCTGTACTTCCGCCCCGAGTTTGCACAACGGGTGTCGAGCTTCCTGAGCCCGCAACAGACCGTCGCGGCCGTGCCTGTCGCAAAACCGGCGGCATCGGCACACCTGGTTGCGGCCCACGGCACCGCCATCGAGGTCGCCAACAGCGACGCCAAGGCCGCCGACCGCCCGACGCGCCAGCAGAAGTACGTGACGGAGTGGCTGTCGCGCCGCTATCGCGTTGCCGGCGACGCTGCCAACATGCTGGTCTCGACCGCCTACAGCACGGCGCACGAGATGAAGCTGGACCCGCTGCTGATCCTGGCCGTGATGGCCATCGAATCCGGCCTGAATCCGTTCGCGGAAAGCCCGATGGGCGCACAGGGCCTGATGCAGGTGATGTCCAAGGTCCACAGCGACAAGTTCGAGGAAGTCGGCGGCGCGCAGGCCGCCCTGAATCCGGTTGCCAACATCCGTGTCGGCGCCCTGATCCTGAAGGATTACGTGAAACGCACCGGTTCGGTCGAAGGCGGCCTGAAAACGTATGTGGGCGCCGGCGCGGCCGACGACGATTCCGGCTACGGCGCGAAAGTCCTGGCCGAATTCAAGCGCCTGAAGCAAGTTGCAGCCGGCAAGAACGTGCCGATCTATAACACGCCACCGGCCCCTGCCCCGGTCCTGGTCCAGAAATCGGCCCCGGCACCCGCCAAGGCGGATGCTCCCGCCAGCGTCGACAGCGCACACGGCACCACCGAGGTGGGCGATACGGTCGCCGGCCTGTAAGACCCTTTCCCTGGTCGAAAGCCATCGTGGCGGGAGCTGCGGTGGCTTTCTTTTTTTTGCTGCGCCAGCATCGCGCTCTGGCGCATCCCTACCGTCGTCCCCGCGCAGGCGGAGCCCCATGCTGAGCAACAGGCTTCAACGCCAGAAAACCGGCAAGGCAACATCGGGGGTACGAAATCCGGATGTTCTATATGGCCCCCCCGCCTGCGCGGGGACGACGGCCTTGAGACGCTGGTGGAAATGACCCGTCCGCCAACAAAAAAGCCGCCCTGGTTTCCCGGGACGGCTTCTCACTAATAGACAGCGCGGGCAGCGAACGAATCAGCGTTTCGCGTCCGCCGCCGCCTCGTCCGGGCGCAGCTTGCCCGCCAGGCGGTCCAGCACGCCGTTGACGTACTTGTGGCCGTCGATACCGCCGAAGGACTTGGTCAGTTCCACCGCTTCGTTGATCACGACGCGGTACGGAATCTCGATCTTGTTCTTCAGTTCCCAGGCGCCCATCAGCAGCACCGCATGTTCGATCGGCGACAGCTCCGTCACCGGACGGTCGACGGTCGGCGCGATCAGTTCGCGCAGTTCGACCGATTGGGCGATCGCGCCGTGCAGCAGCTCGGTGAAGTAGTCGCCGTCGGCCTTGTCGAAGCCGTGCGCGGTGCGGATGTTGCCGACGACGGTCGAAGCCGGCTCATTGTTCAGCAGCCATTGATACAGCCCCTGCAGGGCGAACTCGCGGGCGCGATGGCGCGGGGTGCGGTTCTTGTTGGGGTTGGCGTGGATGGTCTTGTCAGTCATGTTCTTGCCTTGCTTGTACGTGCGCTTGCGCTCACTCTTCCTCGGCCTGCAGCTCTTCCAGCGCGAGCAGCAGGTTGGCCATCTCGACCGCGACGCGCGCGGCATCGCTGCCCTTTTCCGTCATGCGGACTTCGGCTTGTTCGTCGTTCTCGGTGGTCAGCACGGCGTTGGCGATCGGCATGCCGTAGTCCAGGCCGACACGGGTGATGCCGGCGCCGGATTCGTTCGACACCAGTTCGAAGTGGTAGGTCTCGCCGCGGATCACCGCGCCCAGCGCGATCAGGGCATCGAACTGCTGGGTTTCGGCCATCTTCTGCAGGGCCAGCGGCACTTCCAGCGCGCCCGGCACGGTCACGTGCAGGATATCCTCGTCGGCCACGCCCAGGTTTTTCAGTTCCGCCAGGCAAGCCGACAGCAGGCCCTGGCCGACGGTCGCGTTGAAGCGCGCCTGCACGATACCGATACGCAGGCCCTCGCCCGTCATGTTGCTTTCAAAAGTTCCTACCGTCATGGCTATGCCTCTTCTTTTTCGTTTCAGTTAAATGTGAATGGGATAAATGGTACTGGATTCGTCACGCTTCCGGCTTGGCCAGGTAACCCGTCACTTCCAGGTCGAAACCGGCCATCGACGGCATCTTGCGCGGATTGGCCAGCAGCTTCATCCTGCGCACGCCGAGCAGCTTCAGGATCTGGGCGCCGATGCCGTAGGTGCGCAGGTCCAGGCTGGCGGCGCGGGCGTTGGGACGCGCCGCGCTCTTTTCCTGGAACTGGCCGAACAGCTGTTCCGCCGTTTCGCTGCAGTTGAGCAGCACGATCACGCCGAACCCGGCGGCCTTGACCGCCTGCATCGCCGACGCCACGTTCCACGAGTGGGCGGTGGTGCCGCTGTCCAGCAGGTCGACGATCGACACCGGCTGGTGCACGCGCACCAGCGCTTCCTCGTCGCCGGACGGCTCGCCGTGGACCAGCGCCAGGTGGGCGCAGCCGCTCGGCTTGTCGCGGAAGGCGATCAGGCGGAAATCGCCGTGCACGGTCGAGAGCGGACGCTCGGCCACGCGTTCGACCAGGCTTTCGGTCTGGCTGCGGTAATGGATCAGGTCGGCGATGGTGCCGATCTTGATGTTGTGCTCCTTGCCGAACTCGAGCAGGTCCGGCAGGCGCGCCATGGTGCCGTCTTCCTTGATGATCTCGCAGATCACCGAGGCCGGCGTCAGGCCCGCCATCTCGGTCAGGTCACAGCCGGCTTCGGTGTGGCCGGCACGCATCAGCACCCCGCCCTTGACCGCGCGCAGCGGGAAGATGTGGCCCGGCTGCACCAGGTCTTCGGGCTTCGCGTCCCTGGCCACGGCGACCTGGATGGTGCGCGCGCGGTCGGCCGCCGAAATGCCGGTGGTGACGCCTTCTGCCGCTTCGATCGACACCGTGAAATTGGTGCCGAACGAGGTGCCGTTACGGGTGGTCATCATCGGCAGGTCGAGGCGGTCGCAGATCTCTTCGGCCAGGGTCAGGCAGACCAGGCCGCGCGCGTGGCGGATCATGAAGTTGATCGCTTCCGGCGTGACGAAGTCGGCGGCGAGCACGAGGTCGCCTTCGTTTTCGCGGTCTTCCTCGTCGACCAGAATGACCATGCGCCCGGCGCGCAGTTCGTCGACGATTTCCTGGGTGGTGGAGATGGGCATGCGGGATTCCTTGGTACGGGACGGCGGCCTCGCCGACAGGATGCGCGGCCGCGTGTTAATCCGCTATTTTAAAGGATTTACCGGGGCTCGACCGCATCCGGGGTGGATTGGCTTCGCATTTGAGCGGCCCGGTGCCGCCGCTGCAAGCGCGGGCCGTCGCTTTCGTTGCAACATGACAACAATCGATGCGGTACGACAGTGCATGTGGCCCACCTGTCCACAACTGTGCGCACCGGGATGCGAGGTAGAATGGTTTTTTATTGCTCAAGGACAGCGTCGCATGCTCATCCGCCTTGCCCGCCTCACCATCGCCGCCGTCCTGCTGTCGGCGCCGGCCCTTGCCCCCGTCACGACTGCGGCGGCATCGGCCTCGGCATCCGCAGCGGCGCCGCTGAAGCTGGACGATGCGTTGCCCATCGGCCCGCAGGTCAAGGTCGGCAGGCTGTTCAATGGCCTCACCTACTATGTCCAGCGCAACCGCAAGCCGGAACACAAGCTCGAACTGCGCCTGGTGGTGAAAGCCGGCTCGATCCTGGAAGACGAGGACCAGCGCGGCTTGGCCCACTTCACCGAGCACATGGCCTTCAACGGTTCGCGCCATTTCAGGAAGCACGAGCTGGTGTCCTACCTGCAATCGATCGGCGTCAAGTTCGGCGCCGACCTGAATGCCTATACCAGCTTCGATGAAACCGTCTACGTGCTGCCGGTCCCGGCCGAGCGCAGGCAGGACCTGGACAAGGCCTTCCTGGTGCTGCAGGACTGGGCGCAGGGCTTGACCCTGAACGATGCCGACATCGACAAGGAGCGCGGCATCGTGCTTGAGGAACTGCGCCTGGGCAAGGGTGCGGGCGACCGCATGCAGAAAGTGCTGATGCCGAAAATCTACAACGGCTCGCGCTACGCCGAGCGCCTGCCGATCGGCAAGGAAGACACCCTGCGCAGCTTCAAGCCGGAGGCGCTGCGCCGCTTCTACCGCGACTGGTACCGGCCCGACCTGATGGCGGTGGTGGCGGTCGGCGACATCGACCCGGTCCAGGCCGAACAATTGATCAAGCGCCACTTCGCCGGGCTGAAGAACCCGGCGCGGCCGCGCCCGCGCATCGATGCCGCGATTCCGGCGCGTACGGATTCCGAGGCAGTGGTCGTCACCGACAAGGAAGCCGGCCCGGCCGGCATCCTGATCCGCTACCCGGTGCGGCCGTTCCGGGAGCGCGCCACGATCGGCGGCTATCGCGAGCAATTGATCGAAGCCCTGTTCGGCGGCATGCTGAACGCGCGCCTGCAGGAGCTGTCGCAATTGCCGGCGCCACCCTTCCTCGGCGCCAGCAGCGCGCTGAGCCGGCTGACGCCGCGCTACCGCTCCTACAACGCCTCGGCCGCGCTGGCCGGCGGCGGCGCCACCGCGGCGATCGACGCCCTGGTGCAGGAAAACGAAAGGGCGCGCCGCTTCGGCTTCACCCAGGCCGAGCTGGATCGGATCAGGAAAACCATGATCCGCACCTACGAGCGCGCCTGGAACGAGCGCGACAAGACCGATTCGGCGGTGTACGCGGGCGAATACATGCGCCACTTCCTGGAAGGCGAATCGATCCCCGGCATCGACGCCGAATACCGCTACGTGACCGAACTGGCGCCCGGCATCGGCCTGGACGAGATCAATGCCTATGCGCGCGCCACCATCCCCGCCGACTCGGGCAAGCTGGTGGTCTACACCGGGCCGGCCAAGGCCGCGCTGCCGCTGCCGAGCGGCGCCCAGCTGCTGGCCGCGGTGGCGGCGGCGGAACGGCGCGAGGTGAGCGCCCACGACGACAAGGCGGTGGCCGGCGCCCTGATGGACATGCCGCCGGCACCGGGCCGCATCGTCGGAGAGACGCACGACGCCCACCTCGGCCTGACGCGCCTGGCCCTGTCGAACGGCGTCAAGGTCATCCTGAAACCCACCACCTTCCGTAACGACCAGGTGCTGATGAGCGCCGCCCGCTTCGGCGGCCAGAGCCTGTTCGACGAGAAGGACATGTTCAGCGCGCGCTACGCCGACACCATCGTCGCCGCCATGGGCCTGAAGGATTTCTCGCCGCTCGACCTGCGCAAGGTCCTGGCCGGCAAGGCGGCCGCCGTCAACGCCGGCCTGGGCAACAACACCGACGTGGTGGCCGGCACCGCCGGCGCGGCCGACGTCGAGACCATGCTGCAGATGGTATGGCTGAAGTTCGCCGGCGTGCGCCGCGACGAGGATCTGTATAAATCGTTTATCGGCAAGCAGACGGAACTGGCGCGCAACCGCCTGTCGCAGCCGGGCGCGCTGTTCGGCGACACCGTGGTCGCCACCCTCTACGGCAACAACCCGCGCGCGCCGCGCGCGCTGCGTCCGGAAGACATCCCGCGGATCGACCTCGACCGCGCGATCCAGATCTACCGCCAGCGCTTCTCGAGCGCCAAGGAGCTCACTTTCATCTTCGTCGGCAGCTTCGACACGGCCGCGATCAAGCCGCTGCTGGCGACCTACCTCGGCAGCCTGCCGACGCCCGACATCCCGACCGCCTACCGCGACCTCGGCCTGCGCCCGGTCAAGGGCGTGGTCAAGCGCGAAGTGAAGAGCGGGGCCGAGGACAAGAGCACGGTGTCGCTGACCTTCACCGGCCCGGCCGAGGTCAGCGAGATGGAAGAGCTGCGCCTGTCCGCGCTGACCGAGGTGATGAACATCCGCATCATCGACGTGCTGCGCGAAAAGCTCGGCCTGATCTACGGCGGCGGCATGGAAGGCTCGATGACGCGCGTGCCCTACCCCCACTACACGGTCGGCGCCAGCCTGCCGACCGGACCGCGCAATGTCGACAAGGTGCTGCAGGCCACGTTCGCCGAAATCGAACGCATGCGCGCCCAGGGGCCGGACCAGGCCGACCTGGACAAGGTCAAGACCAACTGGCTGCAGACCTATCGCAAGTCGCTGCAGGAGAACGGCTACTGGCTGGGCGTGCTGCAGGCGTCGCTGACCGAGGGGACCGATCCGTCGACCATCCTCAGCTTCGACAAGGAAGTGGAATCGCTGAGCGTGGCGGACCTGAAGCGGACCGCGCAGCGCTACCTGGATCCGCAGAATTACGTGCAGGTGGTACTGAATCCGGAATAGCAAGGACGGCACGTCGGTTCAAGCAGCCGATGCGTTCAAGCAACCGGCGAACAGACGATCATTTCAGATACCGGTCGAACCAGGCCAGGGTGCGCACCTGCTGGTCGCGCGCATGCGCCGGCTTGCGGATCGCATGCCCCTCGTCCTCGTAGATCACCAGCGAGGTCGGCACGCCCTGCGCTTTCAGGCCATGCCAGAACTCCTGCGACTGCGCCGGCGGGCATTCGACGTCGCGCTCGCCGACCATCACCAGCGTCGGCGTCCGGGCCGACTTGATCGATTCGATCGGCGAGGCCGCGCGGTAGATCGCCGGATCGTCGTACATGGTGGCGCCGAAGAACGGCACCATCCACTGGTCGATGCCGTTCTGGCCATAGTAGCTGATCCAGTTGGCAATGCCGGCGCTGGCCACCGCCGCCTTGAAGCGCTGGCTGTGGGTCACGCCCCACATCGTCATGAAGCCGCCATAGGAATGGCCCATCAGGCCGAGGCGCGCGCCGTCGACCGGCGCCTGGCGGACGACGGCATCGACGCCCGCCAGGATGTCGCGCCAGTCGCCGCCGCCGAAATCGCGCTTGTTGGCGCTGGAAAAGGCCAGGCCCTGGCCGTAGCTGCCGCGCGGGTTGGGGAAGAACACGAAATAGCCCTTGCGCACCAGCTCGCGCACCAGGCTGTTGCCGCCCTCGCCCGCCGACACGTAGCGCGGCGTGATGGCCGCCGCCGGGCCGCCGTGCACCTGCACGATCATCGGGTATGTTTTGCCGGCGTCGACCGTGCGCGGCCCGACCAGCCAGCCCTGCACGTTGAAGCCCTCGCTGGTCCAGGCGACGCTCTGGGCCCTGACCTGCGGCGCGAAGCCGTCGTTGTCGCGGGTGATCGGCGCCAGCTCGGGCAGGCGCCCGGCAACGATGCGCGGACCGTGCTCGTAATCCTCGTGCACCGAGGCCGCGACCTTGCCGTCGGCGCTGAACACGAAGCGGCCGTCGCGCGATCCGGACGCCGACACCGGCGCCTTCCACAGCAGGCGCACGCTGCGGGCGGCCGGATCGATGCCGGCGATGCCGGTGTCGGCGCCGGCCAGCACCGAGGCCAGCAGGGCCTTGCCGCGCCAGGCGATACCGTTGAAGCTGCCCTTGTAGCCGGGTGTGACGTCGACCGGCTCCCCGCCTTCGATCGGCACCGTGAATACGTCGCCGCCGACCGAGCCGAAATCGCTCATCAGGCCGCCGATGAAGGCGACCGTGCGGCCGTCCGGCGACACGTGCGGCATGTTCATCTGCATCTTCGGCGCGGCCAGCACGCGCAGGCGGCCGGACGCGGCGTCGACCTGGCCCAGGGTCGCGATCCACCAGTTGTTGTCGCCGTTGCCCTTGGCGCTTGTGACCACGAACCCCTTGCCGTCCGGGGTCCAGTCGTATTCGTAGACAAAGGTGTCGGCGGGCGACACCAGGCGCACCTCGCCGCCGCCGGCAGCGACGATGGCGACGCGCTGCTCGTCCTCTTCCTGGGCCAGCCCGATCTCGCCGACCTGGCGCGCGCCCGCTTCCACGGCGCCGGTCAGCTTCCTGGCGCCGACGGTGGCGAGGAAGGCCAGCTGGCGCCCGTCCGGCGACCAGCGCACGGTATTGGCGACGCCCTTGACGGTGGCGACCGTGACCAGCTTGCCGCCCTTCAGCACCAGCACGCTGGCGGTGCCGGCCGCGGCGTCGCTGCCGATCAGCGCCATCGACGTGCCGTCCGGCGACCACGCCGGCGCGTCGAAGCGGCACTGCCCGCAGCTGGCGCTCTCATAGCTTGCGGCGATCCTGCCGCCGGCGGTCTCGCGCACGGTCACGCGCGGCGCCGCCGTCTCGCCTTCCACCGTCTCGATGGCGGCGATGCGCTCGCCGCCGGCGCTGATCGCCAGCGCCCGGTAGCTGCGCATGGCACCGGCGTCGGCTTCAGCCGCGCCCGCGCCCGTGGCCGCCACCAATGCCAGCAAGGCGGCACCGCGTGCCACGCCTTTGGTATTCACCTGTTTCATCTCGCGTCCTTGTTATTGTCGTCGTCCGGGGGCGCCACCGATGGCGACCGGCAGCGCGTCAATACGGACGCGTGCGTGCTACCCCGTGGCAAGCGCCACCGGGCAGTCTACGCGAAATGGAAGAGAACAGGCGAAGAAAGGACCTGCTGAGATAGGCTCTTACACCTTGGCGGCGCTCAGCATGCGCTCGACGTAGCGCGCGATCAGGTCGATCTCCAGGTTGACCCTGGCGCCGGCCGACAGGTGCTTCAGCGTGGTCACGGCGATGGTGTGCGGGATCAGGTTGATCGAGAAGCGGCAGCAGGCCTCGGTCGCACCGTTGCCCGTCACGTCCTCGACGTTGTTGACGGTCAGCGAAACGCCGTTCACCACCACCGAGCCTTTATAGGCCAGGAACTTGCCCAGCTCGGCGGGCGCATCGACCACCAGCTTGAACGATTCACCGACCTGCTCGAAGCTGTGCACCGTGCCCAGGCCGTCGACGTGGCCGGAGACCAGGTGGCCGCCCAGGCGCTCGGCCAGGGTCAGCGCCTTTTCGAGGTTGACCTCGCCCGGCTGGTCGAGGCCGGCCGTGCGGTTCAGGCTCTCGCGCGAGACGTCGACGGCGAACGCGCGCTCGTCCTTCTCGACCACGGTCATGCAGGCGCCATTGATGGCGATCGAGTCGCCCAGCGCGACGTCGGCCAGCGGCAGGCCGCCGGCGTCGATGGCGAGGCGGACCCCGGCGTCATTGCCGCCGGCCAGCGGGGTGACCGACTTGATGCTGCCGACGGCAGCGACGATTCCAGTAAACATGCGTTTTCTTCCTTCAGGTTTGCGCGGTTTGATTCAGTTTGACTCGGTTTGATCCAGTGAAGTCGCCGGCCTGTCCAGGCGCGCCAGGATGCGCAGGTCGGGCCCGACCTGGCGCACGCCGTGGAAGCGCAGCGCGAGCTTGTCGGCCAGGCGCGCCAGCGGCGGCAGGGCGAACATGCCCTGCCCCGGACCGATCAGGCTCGGCGCCAGGTAGACCAGCAGTTCGTCGACGCAGCCTTCGCGCAGCAGCGACGCGTTCAGCCTGGACCCGGCTTCGACGTGCAGTTCGTTGATCTCGCGCCGGCCCAGCTCCCGGATCAGCGCCGGCAGGTCCACCTTGCCTTGCGCGTTGGGCAGCATGATGACCTCGTGGCCGGCCGCGCGCAGGGCGGCTTCCTTGCCGGGATGCGGGACCGCCGCCACCAGCCAGCACGGCGCGCCCTGCAGGATGCGCGCGTCCAGGTCGATGTCGAGGCGGCTGTCGACGACCACGCGGCGCGGCTGCAGCGGCGCGGCGCCGCCCGGGGCCTCGACGCCGCGCACGGTCAGTTGCGGGTCGTCGGCCTTGACCGTGCCGATGCCGGTCAGGATCGCGCTGGCCCGGGCGCGCCAGGCGTGGCCGTCGGCGCGCGCCTGGGGGCTGGTGATCCACTGGCTTTCGCCGCTGTCGAGCGCGGTCGCACCGTCCAGGCTGGCGGCCGTCTTCAGGCGCACCCAGGGGCGGCCATGGCGCATGCGCGTGAAGAAGCCGATGTTCAGCTCGTACGCCTGCTCGGCCAGCACGCCCTGGGCGACGGCGATGCCGGCCGCTTCCAGCTGCGCCATGCCGCGCCCCGCCACCAGCGGATTCGGGTCGACCATCGCCGCCACCACCCGGCCCAGCCCGGCCTGCACCAGCGCGTCCGAGCACGGCGGCGTGCGGCCGTAGTGGCTGCACGGCTCGAGCGTGACGTAGGCGGTGGCGCCGCGCACGTCGTGGCCGCGCGCCGCGGCGTCGCGCATCGCCTGGATCTCCGCATGCGCCTGGCCGGCCGGCTGGGTATGGCCGGCGCCGATGACTTCGCCGTCGCGCACGATCACGCAGCCGATGCGCGGGTTCGGCGCGGTGATGTACATGCCCCTGGCCGCCCATTCCAGGGCCAGGGCCATGCCCTCGGTGTCGGTCAATATCTGCTTCGGTGTCTGCACAATGTCTTTCGATTCAAGCCGGCGGCGAACAAAATCGGCTGCACCAGGCAGCTGCGCTACTGCGGCGCCAGGGCGCCGTCGCAGGACGCGTCGCGCGCCGGATCGCAGGTGCGCGCCCGGCCCAGCATGTTGATTTTAATACGGCGGATCGCCCCGCCGTGGAACAGCGACAGCGTGCCGTAGCGCGCCGCGGCGCTGTTGCCCTCGCTGCAGCTGCGCCCGGCGCCATTGTAGGCGATATAGTAAGGCGGTGCAGCGGCGCCGAAGGCAAAGACGACCGCCACGCCGGCCGGCAGCGGTCCGTGCTCGGCGATGAACTCGTCGCCCGGACCCGGCTGGCCGTCGCCGTCGCGGTCGACGAACACGCGCCAGCCGCGCCGCCAGTCGGCGCCGGCCGGGTCGCGCGGCAGCAGCTTGACGATCTGGCCGCGCGCCAGCGCCTGGCTGCGCGCCATGCCGACGGCGGCGAACAGGTCGCCGCTGGCGCTCCTGAGCTGCAGGCTGCGCACCAGCGCGCCCAGCTCGGGGACGGCCAGCGCCAGCAGCACGCCGGCCACCGCCAGCGTCACCGTCATTTCGATCAGCGAAAAGCCGGCCGGTGCCCGCTGCGCGCGCCTCATGGCCAGCAGCGCCCGGTCGCGCCGCCCTGCCCCGCCTGCGCGCCCTGCGCACCCTGGCTGCCGAAGCTGTCCAGCGTCAGCGCGCCGCAATCGGGATCGCGGAACTTGCCGTCGACCCGGGTGGTGCCGGGCCGGGCGCGGATCTCGACGCAGTCGGCCAGCGTGCGGCCGGGACAGGCATCGGCGTCGAGTTCGTAGGCGCTGGCGGCCGCGGTGGCGCCGGACCACCATGGAATCGCGGCGGCTTCCGGATCGTCGGCCGCCGCCGAGAACGCGATATACGTGTTGTGGCGCGAAAAATGGCGCTCCTGGCGCTGCATCGCCTCGATCAGCGCGATCTGCCCTTCGGTGCGCCGGGTGCGCACCACGTAGCCGGCGTAGCCCGGCCAGGCCACCGAAGCCAGAATCGCCATGATCGCCACCACGATCAGCATTTCCACCAGGGTAAAGCCCTGGCCTCGTTTCGCTCCTCGTTTCGCTCTTCGTTTCATCCCCTCTCCTCGGATCAGTGCAGGGCCCGCGCGTGCAGCTCGGGCCAGTTGGCGACTTCACGCCAGCTGATGCGGACGCCCGGCGCGCCGGCGGCCGGCGTACCGGCGGCCGGCGTACCGGCGGCCGCCTTGCGCACCACGGCCTGCAGCACGACCTGGGTCGCGGCGCGGGTACCGAAGCCGATCGCCGTGATGCGGTAGAACCTGTCCGCGGGCGGTCCGGCGCCGGCCGGCGCCAGCGCTTCGATCAGGTAGCCCGGCAGCCGCGCCGGCAGGATGCCGATGCCGGTCGCGAGCAGCGCGCCGGTATAGCGGCCGTAGGGCACCAGCGGCACGCCCGTCTCGTCAGCCAGGCCGAGCGACTGCCACACCGCCGGCAGGGACGCCGCGGCGGGCAGACACAGCCCGAGGTCCTGGCTGCCGCGTCCGCAACCTTCGACGAAGCCGCCGGCCCCCGCGAACCAGCCGGCCCGCTCCGAGGATGGCTGGGCGCCGCCGCCGATGTCGGCCTGGGCGTCGGCCAGCGCCGCCTCGGCCGCGGCGCGCGCCACCACGCGGTCGCGTTCCAGCCGGGCCGACGCCATCGAAGCGAAGGCCGTGCGCGCCACCGAGACGCCCAGGATCAGCACGCCCAGCATCAGCAGCAATGCGCCGACCAGCACCAGTCCGCGGCGGCGGGAACGCGGCAGTGGCGGCCGTAGCCGAGGCCGGGGCCGGGTCCATGCGCGGCTCATGGCAGCACTGGCGGCAGCGCCACCGTCGCCGTGAACAGGCGCCGTTCGCGCGCCCGCAACGCGGCCGGCATCCGCGCTTCGCGCAGGGTGGCGCCGGGATCGGCCGCGGCGGCGCCGGACGCCGTGTAGGCCAGGCCCAGCAGGTCGTAGTCGAGCGCTTCGGCATCGAGGCGCGTGGGCCGGGCACCGTGCAGCAGCAGGCCGACGCGCACGCTCACCACGCGTTTCCAGTGGGTGTGCCGATGCAGTTCGTCGACATCGGCGCCCAGCCCGAGCGCGGCATCCAGCGCCGCGATGGCGCCGGCATTCAGGTAGCGGTTGGCGACGAAGTCGCGCGGCGTGTCGGTGTCGACGCCGTACAGCACCTGGAAGCCGTCGACGCCGCCGACCAGCGCATCGGCGCTCCAGTTCGACGTGCCGCGGTACTTGCAGCGCAGCTCGGCTTCGCCTTCGGCGTTGCGTGCCACGTAGAAGATGCTCCAGCCCTCCTCGCCTTCGGCATAGGCGAAGCCGGCGCAGCCGAGAACGCTGCCGTCGCCATCGGGCGCGGCGCCGGCGCCCGAAAAGCGCAGCGCCAGCACGTCGCTCCCATTGACGGCGTCCGGCAGCGGATCGTCGATGGCGGCCGTGGTCCTGGCGAGCGAACGGGCGTCGAGCCCGGCCACGCGGGCGGGCGCGGTATCCGGGTCTGCGCCGGGACCGGCACCCCCTCCCGGATCGGTCCAGGCCGCCTGGCGCACCGCCCGCCCGATCAGGTCGAGCGCATAGCGCCCGCCATCGTCGATGGCGGCGGCCTCCACCTGCGCCGCGTAGGCCGCACTGGCCAGGCCCATCAGGCGGCCCGCGCCCAGCACCACGGCCAGGCCGGCCGCCAGCGCCACCAGCATCTCGGCCAGGGTCAGCCCGCGCTCGCGGGCGGCGCCAGGCAGCTGAACACGCGGTCGACAACGCGGCGGCATCATGCGCCGCCCCCGGCCACCGGCAGCAGCACGCGCGGCACCGCCGCCGGGTCGTCCCGCTCACGCCAGCCCAGCTTGATGACCACCGGCGCGCCGGGCTGGCCGGCACAGGACCATGACGGCAAGCCCGACGCGTCCGGTGCCGAGGCATCGCGGCAGGCCAGGATGCGCCCGCCGGGAAAGCGCGCGGCCAGCTCGTGCGCCACTTCGGCCCGGTCGAATCGCGCCAGCTCGGCGGCGCTGCAATTGCTGTCGCCGAAACAGCCGGGGACGGCCGGCGCCGCGGCATCTGCAGCATCGGCATCGGTGTCGACCTCGAGATAGGGATTGGCATCGTCGTCCAGCGCCATCGCGGCGGGATTCGCGCGCATGCGCTCGGCCAGCGCCGCCGCCAGTTGCACGCCGTCGGCGATGCGCGCCGCCTCGCGCCCGGAACGCAGTGCCGTCGCCTGCATCCCGGCCGCCCCGGCAATGCCGAGCGCGACCACGAACAGGGCCACCAGCACTTCGGCCAGCGTGAAGCCGGCGCTGGCACGAACATCACGGATAACATGCACAGCGGCATGCGCAGCGGCACGCATCGGTCACCTCCACGGTCGTCAACTCAGGAGCTGCGACGATATACAGTCGAGCCCAGGTCGGCGGTGTGCCGTCTCAACCGTATGGGTGGAACTTTAAAAGGGAGAAAAGGGTCAACAGCCGAGTTGGCCAGCGTCGACACCATCCAGGTTATTTCTGTGCGGCAAGGCTGCCTTACGATAAAATGGACCGTCTTTCGGCCGCTTTTTCGAACATGCCGCCTGGCAAACCGTAGATACAATCCCTCATCGCTCAACCCATCACTGCCGCGGCATGCCGTCCTGTGCCGGGTCAGGTCACCCGACGCGCCGCAGGCGTCGTTGAACAATCCATTCACCCTGTCGAAGATCATGAAAATTGCCGTTGTCGGCGCCGGATGGTACGGTTGCCATTTCGCGACCACCCTGAAGATGCTCGGGTATGACGTCACCTTGTTCGAGCAGCATAACGGCGTCTTTCCGGAAGCTTCGGGCAACAACCAGTTTCGCCTGCACCAGGGTTTTCACTACGCGCGTCACCACCGGACCAGGATCCAGACGCGCGACGGTTTCAGCCGCTTCATCGAGCGCTATCCTTTCCTGTCCGAGAAGATCGACAGGAATTATTACGTCATACCGAAGGAAGATTCACTGATCGATTTCATGACCTATCGCCAGATCATGATCTCGTCGGGTATCGACTTCCATGAAGTCAGGGCCCTGCCTTACGGCCTGGGCGGAAAGGAAGTCGGGGGCATCATACGCTGTGACGAAAGGGTGATCCTGACCAGCAAGGCGCGAAGCTATTTCTGGGACAAATTGCGCGACAACGCCGTCTTCGGCACCAAGGTGGTCCTCGACAGGACGGCAACCGAAGCGCCCTGCGTCAACGGGCAACGGTTCAACTGGCTGATCGACACGACCTGGGGACATCTGGTCAAGCCGCCGGTCGACGTGTATTACGAGCCGACGATCCTGTTCTACTACCGGACCACCGCCGATTTCCCGGCTTATACCTTCGTCGACGGCGACTTGTGCTCGCTGTATCCCACCGAGAAACGGGGCGTGTACACGCTTTCCAGCGTTCCCCACACGCCGCTGGCGCGATTCCGGACTTCGGCCGAAGCCCGTGCATTCCTGTCCGGCGTCACGGCGGGCAAGCTCGCCGAACATCGCGAGCGCATGGAAGCACAGGTCGAAGCCTACCTGCCGTCGTTCGGCAAGGAGTTCACCTGCCTCGGACCGCAACTGGCGATCAAGACCAAGCCTGTCGGCGCCTATGACGACCGCAGCTGCTACGTGCACCAGGACCACCGCGTCATCAGTGTGCTGTCAGGGAAGATCGATTCGATCTTCTATTCCTTCGAAAAAATCCTCAATATCCTGGGCATCGATAACGAACCTGCCTCCGCCACGGCGCCCGCCGAACAGGGCTACCGCGGCGAAGCCAGCGGCTTCTGGCAGCCTTACAATCCCGATTACAATTTCGCTTAACATTTATTGAACAGGTGGCTGCCGCATGCATGACGACGCACTGATCGGCTTTACCGGCTTCGTTGGAACGACCCTGATGGCCCAGGCGCATTTCACGGCGCTGTATCGATCGACCAATATCGACGAGATACGTGGCAAACGATTCGATACCGTGGTGTGCGCCGGCGCACCGGGCGTGAAATGGAAAGCCAACGCATGCCCTGACGAGGACAAGGCCGCCATCCACGCGCTGATGCGCGGCCTCGAGGAAGTGCAGTGCAGGCGCCTGGTCTTGATCAGCACCGTCGATGTGTTTTCGGACCCGGTGGGTGTCGATGAAGATACGGCGATCGAGCCGGCTGCGCTGAAACCGTATGGCTTGCACCGCCGCATGCTGGAACAATTCGTCGCCGGCCATTTTGAAGAGACGCTCACGGTGCGGTTGCCGGGCCTGGTCGGCGCCGGCTTGCGCAAGAATGTCATCTTCGACCTGAAGCATGGCAACGATCTCCCCAAGATCGACCCGCGTGGCGTGTTCCAGTTTTACCCGATGCAAAACCTGTGGAGCGACATCGGCGTCGCGAGCGCATCCGGCCTGCGCCTGGTTCACCTGACGGCGGAGCCGGTCAGTGTCGAGGACATCGCGCTGGAAGGCTTCGACATGCGCCTGCCGCGGACATTCGACGGCCAACCCGCCAGCTACGACTTCCGCACGCGCCACGCCGCGCTGTTCGGCGCGGCCGGCATGTACCAATACCGCAAGGCGGACACCCTGGCCGCGGTGCGCGAATACGCGAGGGCAGCCTGACATGCGGCTGTCCATTTCAAATCTCGCCTGGCATCCGGAACACGACGACAGCATTGCCAGCCTGCTGAACGCCGCCGCGATCGATGCCATCGAAGTCGCACCAAGCAAGTATTTTCCGGTCGGGCGCGATGCCGGGCCGGCGCAGTGCCAGGCGGTGCGCCGGCGCTGGCGTGATCGGGGCATCGACATCGTGGCGATGCAATCGCTGCTGTTCGGGACGACGGGGCTGAACATGTTCGGCGGCCCCGGCGTCCAGGAAGAGATGCTGCGCCATCTCGACCGCATTGCCGGGATCGGCACCGGGCTCGGTGCGAAGCGGCTCGTGTTCGGCTCGCCGAAGAACCGCGACCGCGATGGCATCGACATGGCCACCGCCATGGCGATGGGGGTCGATTTCTTCCGTCGCCTCGGCGATATCGCGGCCGCTTCGGGATGTATCGTCTGTCTTGAAGCGAATCCAGCCTCGTATGGGTGCAACTTCATGACCGGAACGGCTGAAGCGGCGGAGATGGTGCGCAAAACCGACCATCCCTCGATCCGGCTACAGTTCGACATCGGTACCGTCACGGCGAACGGCGAAGACGCGGCGGCTTTGTTGCAGAGCTGCCACGCGCTGATCGGTCACGTGCACATCAGCGAGCCCGGACTGAAACCGCCAGGAACGAGCCATGCGGATCATGCGCACCTCGGCGCGCTGCTGCGCAGTTTCCTCCCGCCGGAGATGACCATGTCGATCGAAATGCTGACGCCGCCAACCGACGATCCCGTCGATACGATTCGCAACGCAATCCAGGTGGCGGTACAGCACTACCGCCACCCACACCCGCTCCCACTATGAAAATCCTGTTCATCCAGTACGAATTCAACCAGTTCTCCGATTCCGTCTCGCTGGCCTACCACTGTTCGGCAGGCATTCCCGCCGCACTGCGCGAGTGCGGCCACGAGGTCGATTGCGTCCTCATGCCGCACACGGCGCGGCTGGAACTGCTGGCCAGCCAGGGCGATTATGACTTCGCCCTGATCGACGTGGTGCACGGCCTTTGCCGCATGGATTCGAACACGCACCAGATCCCGATCCCGCCGCTGCTGACCTTGAAGCGGCGCGGCATTCCGATCGCCGGCATCCTCATCGAGACGCTGTTCCACGACAACGGCGGACATGCGGACGTGATGCCCCAGCTGCGCTTGCGCGCGATCCTGCAGTCGATGCTGTGGCTGGACGCCATGATCGCTTTCGACCGGCATGACGCCGACGTGTTGCGGTCGATGGGCGTGCGCGCGCTGTGGTCGCCTTTCTCGTCGTCGGACCCGGTGCCCGCAGCGGACGTGAATGTTTCCAACGAATTGATCTTCGTGGGCAGCATGTACGACAAACGCCAGCGTTTCCTGCGCGACGCCGGCCTTGGCAACCGGATCACGGCGGGACGCATCACGTATCCGGGCGAGTTCACCGAGGTGCATCGGCAAGTCCTGGCGCTGGCTGCCGCGAACGATGCGACGCTGAAGGAAGACTTGTTCGAGAATTACCGGCAACTGAAGCACGCCGCCCTGGGCCACTACGCCCAGTTCCTGAAACACCTGCCGCTGATCATCAACCTGCCATCGATCTTCCGGGGCATCGCCTGTCGTACGGTCGAGTCCCTGTGGCTCGGCCGCGTGGTCGTGAGCCCGAGGCCGCGCCATTCCGAGGAACGCCGCCTGCAGGACAGCGTGCCGCATGCCCTGTACCAGTACGATGAAGATGAACCGGCCTCGTTTGCGCAGGCCATACAAGCTGCGCTCGACAGCAAGGTCACGCGGGAACAGTTCGAAGCACTGGACACCTACCTGCGCGGTTCCGTCTTCGATCCGCGGACACAGGCCGCCAATTTCGTCGATTTCATCTCGGGCGCGCAAGATTCGGAAGCGATCGAAGCGTCCTACTTCCGCTCGGACGCGGCGGCCCGGCCGACGCCGTCCCTTGAGGGCATCCCGTCGCGGCGCGGCTGAGGTCCGACTTCCCCGGGTCCCCGTGCGTCCGGGCGGGGCTGTCTACTTGCGCGGCTGGCCGACTTCGGCGATGGCTTCCTGGAACTCGGCCAGGTCCTCGAAATTCTTGTAGACCGAGGCGAAACGGATGTAGGCGATCTTGTCGAGGCGCTTGAGCTCCTGCATCACCAGTTCGCCGACGTGGCCGGTGTCGACCTCGCGCCGGCCGCTGGTCAAGAGCTTTTCCTCGATCGAGGCGCAGGCGGCATCGATCGCCTCGGCCGACACCGGACGCTTGCGCAGCGCCAGGCGCAGGCTGCCGCGCAGCTTGCCGGCTTCGTATTCGGTGCGGCTGCCGTCCTTCTTGACGATGATCGGCATCGACAGTTCGATGCGCTCGTAGGTAGTGAAGCGCTTGTCGCACTGCGCGCAGCGGCGCCGGCGCCGGATGGCATCGCCCACCTCGGATACGCGGGTATCGAGGACCTGGGTGTCTTCATGCTGACAGAACGGACATTTCATGGGGCGCCGGGTGCTGCTTGGAAACAAAGCCCGCAGGCGCCTTGCACGAAGGGGCCTGCGGGTGCCTTACCACTACGGATATTACGCTGCGTAGACCGGATACTTGTCGGTCAGTTGCTTGACCTCCGCCTTGACGCGCTCGATGGTGGCGGCGTCATGCGGGTTGTCCAGCACGTCGGCGATCAGGTGGCCGACCTTGGTCGCATCCTCTTCCTTGAAGCCGCGGGTGGTGAAGGCCGGGCTGCCCAGGCGGATGCCCGAGGTGACGAACGGCTTCTGCGGGTCGTTCGGAATGCCGTTCTTGTTGCAGGTCATGTGCGCCTGGCCCAGGATGGCTTCCGCTTCCTTGCCGGTCAGGCCCTTCGCACGCAGGTCGACCAGCATCACGTGGGCTTCGGTGCGGCCCGACACGATGCGCAGGCCGCGCTCGATCAGGGCGTCGGCCAGCGCCTTGGCGTTCTTGACCACCTGCTGCTGGTAGGCCTTGAATTCCGGCGACAGCGCTTCCTTGAAGGCGACCGCTTTACCGGCGATCACGTGCATCAGCGGACCGCCCTGGATGCCCGGGAAGATCGCCGAGTTGATGGCCTTCTCGTGCTCGGCCTTCATCAGGATGATGCCGCCGCGCGGGCCGCGCAGGGACTTGTGGGTGGTGGACGTGACGAAGTCGGCGTACGGCACCGGGTTCGGGTACTCGCCGGCGGCGATCAGGCCGGCGTAGTGCGCCATGTCGACCATGAAGTAGGCGCCGATTTCCTTGGCGATGCGGGCAAAGCGCTCGAAGTCGATGCGCAGCGAGAACGCGGAGGCGCCGGCGATGATCATCTTCGGCTTGTGCTCGCGCGCCAGGCGCTCCATGCCTTCGTAGTCGATGTCTTCCTGTTCGGTCAGGCCGTAGGAAACGACGTTGAACCATTTGCCGGACATGTTCAGTGCCATGCCGTGGGTCAGGTGGCCGCCTTCGGCCAGCGACATGCCCATGATGGTGTCGCCCGGCTTGAGCATGGCGAAGAACACGCCCTGGTTGGCCTGCGAGCCCGAATTCGGCTGGACGTTGGCGGCTTCGGCGCCGAACAATTCCTTCAGGCGGTCGATCGCCAGCTGCTCGGCGACGTCGACGTATTCGCAGCCGCCGTAGTAGCGCTTGCCCGGATAGCCTTCGGCATATTTATTCGTCAGCTGGGAGCCCTGGGCTTCCATCACCGCCGGCGAGGTGTAGTTCTCGGATGCGATCAGCTCGATGTGGTCTTGCTGGCGACGGTTTTCGTTCTGGATGGCATTCCACAGATCCGGGTCAACCTTGGCGAGCGTGTGATCTTTTGCAAACATGAAAAAACTCCAATCGATAAGAGTACCAGGCAACAGGTAGCGCTGGATCCAGGCGGAGGCCGCGTACGGACAGGCAACCGCGCGGCAACGTGAAGCACGCACCCATTGATGGCTGCCCAGGCGAACGGCAAAGACGGCATCCCACGTTCCCCGGTGGACATCCACCTTCGCCGCGCGCTGCACGGTTTTCGCCAGTTACGTGAGAAGTGACAGAGCTGCCGATTGTAAGTGATGTGACGGTTGGGAAGCAAGGAATGGCCCTGACGGCCAGGCAACGAGCCTATGTATGTCCATTTCGGCTACAATCCTGGGGTTGATCGACCCACTTCTACCACCCGGACATTCCACCATGATCGTTTTCATCACCGGCGCATCGGCCGGATTCGGCGCCGCGATGGCGCGCACCTTCGTCAAGAACGGCCACCAGGTGGTGCTGGCGGCGCGCCGCAAGGAACGCCTGGATGCCCTCGCCGCCGAGCTGGGCGATTCGGCGCTGCCGGTCGAGATGGACGTCACCGACAAGGCCTCGATCGAGGAAGCGCTGTCGATGCTGCCCCAATCCTGGCGCCAGATCGACGTGCTGATCAACAATGCCGGCCTGGCACTGAACACCAAGCCTGCGCACGAGGTGCCGCTGGAAGACTGGAGCACGATGATCGATACCAACGTCAAGGGCCTGGTGACGATGACCCACGCCGTGCTGCCCTCGATGGTCGAGCGCGGCACCGGCCTGGTCATCAACCTGGGCTCGGTCGCCGGCCACTACCCTTACCCGGGCGGCAACGTGTACGGCGCCACCAAGGCCTTCGTCGAACAGTTCACGCTGAACCTGCGCGCCGACCTGGTGGGCACCGGCGTGCGCGCCACCAACCTGGCGCCCGGCCTGTGCGGCGGCACCGAATTCTCGAACGTGCGCCTGAAGGGCGATGACGCCGCCGCCGCCAAGGTCTACGAAGGCACCCAGCCGCTGACCGCCGAGGACATCGCCGCCACCGCCTACTGGATCGCGACCCTGCCGCCGCACGTCAACATCAACCTGATCGAAATGATGCCGACCTGCCAGGGCTTCTCGCCGTTCACCATCAAGCGCGGCTGATATCACGATTCGGGGTCAGAGCGCTTTACAAGGCAATAACGCACGGGCAATTCCAGACGGGGTCCTACCCTCGCCATAGCGCAAGACCGCCGCGCTGCGCGGCGACACCCTCACGATGTTTTTGTCAGAATATTGATCAGGCTTGTGCTCTGACCCCGAAATGCGCCATGTTTCATTGACGCCGCATCTTGTGAGAAAGTGTTACAGTTGTTGTCTTGACATACATGTGTCAAGTTTACTACTCACGTTTCGCGCCTGCCAGTATGTACGCCAGAGTACATAAGCATGGACATATGGCGTAGAATGTTTCCCATTTTCATTTATGGCAGCTGAAATGCCTTCAGTTTTTACCTGGACGGTAAGGGTCTACTACGAAGATACCGATGCCGGCGGGATCGTTTATTACGCTAATTACCTGAAGTTCTTCGAACGGGCACGCACGGAATGGCTGCGTTCGCTCGGCATCCGACAGCAAGACCTGCTCGCCACCGAAAGCGCCGCCTTCGTGGTGCGCAGCGCCACCGTGGATTATCTCGGGGCCGCGCGCCTGGACGACGAATTGACGCTGCGCCTCGGCGTCGAGAAGCTCGGCCGCGCCTCGGTCCAGTTCGCCCAGCAAGCCTGGCGCGGCGACACCCTGCTGGCCAGCGCCGGCGTCAAGGTCGGCTGCGTCGACGCGGCCACGCTGCGTCCGCGTTCCATTCCCGATATCGCCGCTGATAAAATGCGGGCCGCCTGAACATATCCATTTGATGAAAGAGACCGCTTACCGATGAACGCAGTCCCAGACCTTTCCTTCGTTGACCTGATCAGCCACGCCCACATCCTCGTCAAGCTGATCATGGCCTTGCTGTTCGCCGTGTCGCTGTTCAGCTGGACCTACATCTTCCGCAAGGTATTCGCGCTGCGCGCCGCGCGCCGCCAGACCGAGCAGTTCGAGCGCAGCTTCTGGGCCGGCGGCAATCTGCACACCCTGCACCAGAGCGCCAGCAGCCAGCGCGACCAGAGCGGCCCGCTGGCACGTATCTTCGAAGCCGGCATGGGCGAGTTCATCAAGGGCAAGCAAGCCTCGCGCGACGCCCTCGACGTCAGCGCCGTGCTGGACGGCGCCCGCCGCGCGATGCGCGCCGCCTTCCACCGCGAACTCGATGCGCTCGACACCCACCTGAACTTCCTGGCCTCGGTCGGTTCGGTCTCGCCCTACATCGGCCTGCTCGGCACGGTCTGGGGCATCATGAACGCCTTCCGCGGCCTGGCCAGCGTACAGCAGGCAACCCTGGCGACGGTGGCGCCCGGCATCGCCGAAGCGCTGATCGCCACCGCGATCGGCCTGTTCGCCGCGATCCCGGCCGTGGTGGCGTACAACCGCTTCACCCACGACATCGACCGCCTCGCGATCCGCTTCGAAAGCTTCGTCGAGGAATTCTCGAACATCCTGCAGCGCCAGTCGCGCTGATCGCATCGCCGAGGACGCTCACATGGCCTTCAACAGCAACTTGCGGAGCAGCCGCCGCAAGCTCAAATCCGAAATCAACGTCGTGCCCTACATCGACGTGATGCTGGTGCTGCTCATCATCTTCATGGCGGTGCCGCCCAGCCAGAACCCGAGCGAGATCAAGCTGCCCAGCGCCGAACGTTCGACCCAGCCGCCGAGCGACTACATCCAGATCGCGGTCAAGGAAAAAGGCCAGCTCGCGATCGGCATCAACGGCAGTACGCCGCAGGGCCTGGAAGACGTGGCCGACCGCACCGCGCTGATCGAGCGCCTGCGCGCGGCTCACGAAGCCCATCCCGATTACCCGGTCATGATTTCCGGCGACCGCGAAAGCAAGTACGACGACATCATCCAGCTGATCTCGGAAGCCAAGCGGATGGGCATCAACCGCGTCGGCCTGGCCACGAAGTGAAAACGAACTGATGTCAGCACTCAAGCACGACTCCGCAGGCGGCCCGCACCGGGTGCCGCCCGAACCGAACCGCTGGCCGTCGATCGGCCTGGCGGTGGGCGTGCACGCCCTGCTGCTGGCCTTCCTCTGGATCGGTGTCAGCTGGCAGAACAACACGCCGGTCGCGGTCGAGGCGGAAGTCTGGGACGTCCAGACCCAGACCGCCGCCCCACCCCCGCCGCCGCCCGCACCGGAACCGGAACCGCAGCCCGAGCCTCAGCCCAAACCGCAACCCGTGACGCCGCCACCGCCCACGCCGCGCGTGGCCGAACCGCCGCCTCCGCCGCCGGTCGCCAAGCCGGCGCCGCCGAAAGAGCCGGACATCGCCCTCGAGCGTGAAAAGAAGCGCAAGGAAGAGCTGAAGCGCAAGGAACAGCAGCAGGAACAGGCACGCCTGGAGCGCGAACGCGAACTGGAAGAACAGCGCGCGGAACAGAAACGCGCGGACGAAAAGAAAGCCAAGGCGCTGGCCGACAGGAAGGAACGCGAACTCGCTGAAAAGAAAGAGCGCGAGCTGGCCGAAAAACAGGCGGAAAAGCAGGCCGAGAAAAAGGAACGCGAAGCCGCCGAGAAAAAGGCGCAGCAGGAACTGGCGAAGAAAGAGGAAGCCGAGAAGAAAAAGGCGGACAAGGAAAAGGCCGAGAAGCTGGCCAAGGAAAAGGCGTCCAAGGAGAAAGCCGCGAAGGAAAAGGCGGAAGCCGAGCAATTGGCGAAACTGGCCAAGATGACGCGCGACTCCGAAACCAGGCGCATTACCGGCAGCGGCAGTCCGGGCAGCACCGGCAGTGCGGAAAAGTCGACCGCGCCGCGCAGCGACGCCGGTTACCAGGCCGCCATCGCCGCCAAGATCAAGAGCAATGCGAACTACGCGGGCAGTACCGACGTGCCGGGTAATCCGACCGTCAGCTTCCGTGTCGAGCAATTGCCGACCGGTGAAATCGTCTCGGTCAAGAAGGTCAAGAGCAGCGGCATTCCCGAGTTCGACGATGCCGTGGAACGCAGCATTAACAAATCGTCACCGCTACCCAAGAAGAAAGATGGTACGGTAGAGCGCTCTCTTTCAGTCAACTTCCATTTGAAGGACCTGGACTGAATGGATTCGACTCCAACTCATCTGAGACACATATGAAGAAACTACATACCCTGCTGTTCTCGGCCTCCCTGTTGATGGGCGCGGCCGCACACGCCCAGCTCAACGTCGAAATCGCCGGCGTAGGGGCGAATCAGATTCCGGTCGCGGTGGCCGCGTTCGCCGACGAATCGGTCGCACCCGAACAGGTGTCCGCCATCATCCGCGCCGACCTGCAGCGCAGTGGCGTGTTCAAGGTGATCGATGCGCGCCAGACCATTTCCGACAGCGCCAGCGTCGACATGGCCGCCTTCAAGGCCAGCGGCGCCGACGCGCTGGTGGTCGGCTCGGTCAAGCGCACCGCCGACGGCCGCTTCGAGGTGCGCTATAAACTGTACGACACGGTCAAGCGGAACCAGCTGTCGCAGCTGGGCGATACCGTCAGCGCGCGCAACACGCGCCTGGAAGCCCACCGCATCGCCGACGACGTCTACGAAAAGCTGACCGGCAGCCGCGGCATCTTTTCGACCCGCATCGCCTACGTGAAGGAAAACCGCGCCGGCCGCGATTACCAGCTGGTGGTGGCCGATGCCGACGGCGAAGGCGAACAGATCGCCGCGCACGGCAAGGAGCCGATCATTTCGCCGGCCTGGTCGCCGGACGGCACCAAGGTCGCCTACGTCTCGTTCGAACTGCGCAAGCCGGTGATCTACGTGCAGAACCTGGTCACCGGCCAGCGCACCGTGGTCGCCAACGAAAAAGGCAGCAACTCGGCCCCGGCCTGGTCGCCGGACGGCAGCCGCCTGGCGCTGTCGCTGTCGAAGACCGGCAATACCCAGATCTATATCGTGAACGCCGACGGCAGCGGCCTGCGCCGCCTGTCGAACAGCAACGGCATCGACACCGAACCGCAATTCTCGGCCGACGGCCAGAGCGTGTATTTCACCAGCGACCGCAGCGGCGGCCCGCAAATCTACAAGATGAGCGTGAACGGCGGCCAGGCCACCCGTGTCACGTTCAAGGGAAGCTACAACATCAGCCCTCGTGTATCCTCGGACGGCAAGACGCTGGCGTGGATTTCGCAACGCGAAGGCGGTTTTTCCCTGTATGCGATGGACCTCGCGAGCGGCCAGGAACTGCGCCTCGCCGACGGGGCTTCCGAACCGAGTTTCTCGCCGAACGGCAAGTACATCATGTATGCGACCAAGGGCGGCGGTCGCGTCGCATTGGCCGTGGTATCGGTCGATGGACGCGTCAAGCAGCGCTTGACGACCCAGGCGGGAAATATCCGGGAGCCCAGCTGGGGCCCGTTTATGAAGTAAAGAAGTAAAATTTTTTGACCAGGAGAAAAACCCCATGAGCAACTTCAAGAGTGTAGCTTTCATCGCGTCGGCAGCCGCCCTGCTGTCGGCGTGCTCGTCGACCCCTAAACTGCAGGAAGCACCGGTCGTCGAAAAGCCGCCGGTCGCCGCTGCGACCCCGCCGGCTGACACCAGCCGCGACATCCGTCCGGTCGAGACCGGCAACGTCGATCCGCTGAACGACCCGAAAGGCGTCCTGGCGAACCGCAGCGTGTACTTCGACTTCGACAGCTATGTCGTGCGCGAAGACGGCAAGCCGATCGTCGAAAACCACTCGGCGTTCCTGACCAAGAACAAGCAGCGCCACATCCTGATCCAGGGTAACACCGATGATCGCGGCGGCACCGAGTACAACCTGGCCCTGGGCCAGAAGCGTGCCGAAGCCGTGCGCAAGTCGATGGCCGCCCTGGGCGTGGCCGACAGCCAGATGGAAGCCGTCTCGCTGGGCGAAGAAAAGCCGAAGGCAACCGGCAGCGGCGAGTCCGTCTGGGCCGAGAACCGTCGCGCCGATATCGTCTACCAATAATCTGGCGCTGCCGCAAGCGGCCGATTGACAGCGGGGCGGGAAGCAGTGCAGACTGCTTCCCGCCCCGTTTCCATTTGATTTCAAAAGTTTCTCAAGTATCAAGAAAGAGTCGAAGATGATCAAACTGTCCCAGTCCCGCCTCGCGGCCGTCGCCCTTGCCCTGGCCGCCTGGATGCCCTTGCATGCCAGCGCCGGCCTGCTCGATGACGACGAAGCCCGCCGCGCCATCCTCGACCTGCGCGCCAAGGTCGATGCCATGGCACGCGACGTCAACGGCCGCATCGATGCCAAGGCCGACAAGAACATCACCGTCGACATGCTCAACCAGCACGAACAGACGATGCAGGAAATCGCGCGCCTGCGCGGCCAGATCGAAGTGCTGGCGAACCAGATCGCCATGTCGCAGAAGGGCCAGAAAGACCTGTACGCCGACCTCGACGCCCGCATCAAGAAACTCGAGCCGCGCCAGGAAACCATCGACGGCCAGACCGCCGAAGTGCTGCCGACCGAGAAACAGGCTTACGACGCGGCCTACGCCCGCTTCACCTCGGCCGACTACGCCGGTGCCATCGGCGCCTTCCAGGACTTCGTGCGCCGCTACCCGACCTCGGCCTATGCCGCCAATGCCCAGTACTGGATCGGCAACGCCTACTACATGCAGCGCGACTACAAGAATGCGATCGCCGCCCAGGAAACCGTGCTGTCCAACTACGCCGCCAGCCCCAAGGCGCCCGACTCGATGCTGAACATCGCCAGCAGCTACATCGAGCTGAAGGACTTGAAGAACGCCAAGAAGACCATGCAACAGCTGGTCAAGAAGTACCCCGCTTCCACCGCGGGCCAGACCGCCAAGGACCGCCTGGCGGCCCTGAAGTAAGCCCCAGGTGCCGGGTCTGTACGTGAAGGTTTGACAGCCCTGCGGATCGCCACTATAATCCTGCTTCTTTCGGGTCGTTAGCTCAGCTGGTAGAGCAGCGGACTTTTAATCCGTTGGTCGCAGGTTCGAATCCCGCACGGCCTACCACGAATTTGTTGTAGCAATGAAGGCATCATGAGTGATCATGGTGCCTTTTTTGTTTTGGCGGCGCGGAGGAACGAGCGCAGCGGAGGCTGCGATACGCGCGAACTCAGGCCGCGCTGTCCGCCATCGGCAGTGCCACCCGGCGCAGGCACACCGACAGGCTCGACGTGCTCGGGTTGTCGACGAACAGGCAGCGCTTGCCGGTACGCTTGCAGAAATCCTTCACGCGCCAGTAGGCCTGGTGGCTGATGCAGCCGGTCTGGCAGATCACCAGGTCGGCCGCGGCCAGGCTGGTGTCGAGCAGTTCGCTGGCCTGCTCCAGGCCGCCGTCGTGGTGCATGAAGCGCGCGCCTTCCCGCTCCAGCAGTTCGCGGTAGTTCGGCACGTTGCCGCTGCGGCCGCCGACGCACAGCACGGTCTTGTCGGCCAGGTCGATCGCCGCTTCGGCGCTCCGCACGGGCGGCGGCGCGATCGGAGCGTTCGGCACCGGCGGCGGCGCGCACGCCGCCGCGTCCTGGCGTTCGCGGGCGAAGCGCTGGCGCAGCTGGGCCATCTTGTCGGACAGCGCCTGCTCGCGCGCTTCCAGTTCTTCGACCCGGCGCACCAGGCGCTCGCGGTCACGCATGTCCGGCAGCGCCGCCTGCAGGGCGTCCAGCTCGCGCCGCAGTGTATCGATGACCGTGTCGCGCTGGGCCAGTTCGGCGCGCAACTGGATCGTTTGCTCGGTCAGCCGGGCGGCTTCGCGCGCCTTGGCGTCGGCGGCGCGCGCCGTCTTGTCGCGTGTCTGTTCGAGTTCGCGCGCCAGACCGGCGCTGTGCTTCTGCAGCTCGGCGAAACGGTTCAGGTCGACGCGCGCGCTGGCCCCGGCCTGGTGCTGGATCATGTGCATGTCGCGCACCACGCTCTCGATCATGGCGAGGTCGCAGCGCGGATGGGTCAGGGTGGCCCAGAACGGACCGGCGACGTCGCCGCGCTCGACCGCCTGGCGCCAGGCCGCCTGCAGCGCCGCCGCGTCGCGCAGGCCGCGGAACTGGCGCAGCACGGCGGCGAAACGCTCGTCGAGGGTACGCTGCAGCAGTTCGGACATGCGGTTGCGGGATGCGCATTCGTGCACCGCCCAGACGTGGACGTCGTAGTCGTCGCCTTCCAGCGGCCGCACCAGCAGCTTGTTGACCAGGCGCCGCAGCAGCGCCAGCGGCAGGCAGACGCCGACCAGAGGGCAGTGGCAGTTGGTGGGCAGCTCCCACATGCGCCGGCGGCGCGAGCCGGCGGCTTCGTCGTGACCCGGGCAGGCGCCCTTGCCCTTGTGTTCGCACATGGCTGGCTCCCTCAATGCAGCGAGCGGGTGCCGGCCTGCTTCGCCACGAGCTGGGCGCGCGCATCGTCCAGCAGGCGCTGGGCCTTGGCGACGATCACGCTCAATTCGCTGAAGCGGTCCGGGGCCAGCCGCAGCGTGACCTGGGGCAGGTGCAGGTGGAGCGTGCCGCATTCCGGACAGGCCAGTACCTGGCCGACGGGACCGGAAGCCAGCACGATGCAATTGCAGGAAGAATGGGAGGCGGTCATGGCAGCCCTTGGTAATGGAATGGTTTTACTGTATCCGAGTTCTCTTGAATTGTAAATGCGAATCATTATCATTCAATTCAACCACAGCGGGACATGGTTAGTTGCTCGAACTCAACAATTCCCTAAACGTTCGCCCAAGAATTTCCTAAGGGAATATTCTTACCAGGCAGCGCATCATCCGACGCGCTCGTCGGTTACCATCCGACACTCAACCGACTCATCGATCCCATCGCTGCCATGCCCCTCGACCTTTCAGAGACCCTCGTGGTCGGCATCTCCGCCACCGCCCTGTTCGACCTGGCCGAAGCCGACGCCGTCTACAAAGCGAAGTACGCGAAGAACCCCAACAACGCGCTCGACGAATACCGCGCCTACATGCTGGAGCGCGAGAACGAACCGCTGCGCGACGGTACCGGCATGGCCCTGGTGCGCGCCCTGCTTGCCCTGAACCGCTACGCGCCATCGGAATCCAGGCCGCTGGTCGAGGTCGTCGTCATGTCGCGCAACAGCCCGGAAACCGGGGTGCGCGTCTTCAACAACATCCGCTCGCGCGGCCTCGCCATTTCGCGCCACGCCTTCACCGGCGGCCACTCGGTGGTGGATTACCTCGATGCGTTCGCGGTCGACCTGTTCCTCACCACGAACGTCGAGGATGCCCAGCGCGTGATCGACGCCAAGGCGGCCGCAGCCGCGATCCTCAAGGCACCGCCGCAAGGTGGCGAGGCGCCGCCCGACGACCAGGTGCGCATCGCCTTCGACGGCGACGCCGTGCTGTTCGACGATGCCAGCGAACTGGTCTACAAGACCGAAGGCCTGGAGCGCTTCCACACGACCGAGAACGAAAAGCAGAAAGAACCGATGGCCGACGGTCCCTACGCCATCCTGCTGCGCAAGCTGGCCAGCCTGCAGAAGCGCCTGCCCTTCGGCGCCGACGTGTCGCCGGTGCGGATCGCGATCGTCACCGCGCGCAGCGCCCCGGCCGAGATGCGCGTGATTAACACGCTGCGCCACTGGGGCGTGTACGTGAACGAGATCTTCTTCCTGGGCGGCGTGCAGAAGACCAAGGTCGTCAAGGCGTTCCGCGCCCACATCTTCTTCGACGACCAGGACCTGCACCTGGACCCGGCCGCCAAGCACGTGCCGTCCGGCCGCGTGCCCTACCGCTCGGATTCGCCGCTGTATTCGCCGATGCCCGCGCTGGTCGACCTGGGCAGCGAACCGCCGCTGCTGCTCGACAAGGTGGAGGCCAGCTGATAAAAACGACCACCCGGTGCAAACAGCCGGGTTTGGTTATAAAATGCCTCACTTATATTCCTGTGCGCATATAAGACGTGCAGAACCTGTAATTCGAGGCCACCATGAGCATCCAACTGATCCTGAACCTGGCGATTGCCCTTGCCGTATGCGCGCTGCTGTACCTCATGCAGCAGCGCCATGTTTCTTTCACCAAGCGCGTGTTCACCGGCCTGGGTCTGGGCGTGGTGCTGGGTGCGGCCTTCCAGGCGGTGTACGGCACCGGCGCACCGGTGATCGCCGCCACCGGCGAGTACCTGAACGTGGTCGGCGAAGGCTACGTCAAGCTGTTACAAATGGTGATCATGCCGCTGATCATGGTCTCGATCATCCAGGCCATCCTCAAGCTGCGCGACGCCTCCTCGCTCGGCAAGATCAGCGCGCTGACGATCGGCACGCTGATGATCACCACCGCCATCGCCGCTTCGATCGGCATCCTGATGGCCAAGCTGTACGGCTTGACGGCGGTCGGCCTGACCTCGAGCGCGGCCGAAGTCGCGCGCGGCGCCTACCTGGAAGGCAAGCTGTCGACCGCCCAGCAACTGTCGCTGCCGAAAATGATCCTGTCTTTCATTCCCGAGAATCCCTTCCTCGACATGACAGGCACGCGCAGCACCTCGACCATCGCCGTGGTGGTGTTCTCGATGTTCATCGGCATCTCGGCCACCGGCATCGCCGGCAAGAAGCCGGACGTGTTCGCGTCGTTCAGCAATTTCGTCCACGTCGCCCACGTCATCGTAATGCGCATGGTGACCCTGGTGCTGCGCCTGACCCCGTTCGGTGTGTTCGCCCTGATCACCAAGGTACTGGCCAGCTCCAGCCTGCAGGACATCCTGCACCTGCTCGGCTTCGTGATGGCCTCGTACAGCGCCCTGCTGCTGATGTTCGGCGTGCATCTCCTGATCGTCTCGGGCATCGGCCTGAACCCGGTACGCTACGTGAAGAAGATCTTCCCGGTGCTGGCCTTCGCCTTCACCTCGCGTACCTCGGCCGGGTCGATCCCGATGAGCGTCCAGACCCAGACCGGGCGCCTGGGCACGCCGGAAGGCATCGCCAACTTCGCCGCCTCGTTCGGCTCGATGATGGGCCAGAACGGCTGCGCCGGCATCTACCCGGCCATGCTGGCGGTGATGATCGCCCCCACGGTCGGCATCGACCCGTTCACGCTCGACTTCCTGCTGCCGCTGGTCGGCATCGTCACCATCGGCTCGGTGGGCGTGGCCGGCGTGGGCGGCGGCGCCACCTTCGCGGCGCTGATCGTGCTGTCGGCGCTGAACCTGCCGGTGGCGCTGGCCGGCCTCCTGATTTCGATCGAACCGCTGATCGACATGGGCCGCACCGCACTCAACGTCAGCGGCTCGATCACCGCCGGCACGGTCGCCAGCCGCGTGCTCGGCCAGACCGACATGCAGGTCTTCAACAGCGACGCCGAGGTCAATCTCGACGGCGACCAGCTGGTCGCCTGAAGGCGCGCCGCCCGCATCCCAGCGCCAGGCCGGCCAGCAGCAAGGCATAGGCGGACGGTTCCGGCACCGCCGACACCAGGTCGAGCCTGACCGCCTGGCAGACCCCGCCCTTGCAGGCGGTGGCTGCGATCTGCTGCAGGTCGTTGATGGCGGCGGCATCCTGGATGGTCCAGCCCGATGCCGGATCGATCAGGGTGTTCAGGTCGATCATGCTGCCGTTTTCGTACAGGAAGGCATGGGCATCCCCGTCGGCCAATCCGGCGGCGCCGACGACCTGGCCCAGGTTGTTGATGTCGGTGGCGTTGCTGCTGCGGTAAGGAGCCAGCCCGCCGAGGTCGCGCAGCACGCCGTCCTGGTACAGGAAGGCGGTGCGCGAATAGATCTCGTCGCTCTGGCCGCCGAAGTCGACACCGGCGTACCCGACCGCCTGGCCATGGTCGTTGATCGAGGTGGCGTTGCTGAAGATGCCGCCCAGGTTGCCCATGTCGGTCATCGTCCCGTTGCGGTATATAAAAGGGTTTTCCGGGAAATTCGGTGCGCCGTTGAAGGTGTTCGCGGCCGCTCCCACCACCATGCCGGCGCTGTTGATGGCGTATGCGCGGCTGCCGTCGCCGATCGGCAAGGTGCCGAGGTCGGTGAAGACCCCGCCGGCATAGGTGTAGGCATGCTGGAAGGTATCGCCCTCGGACGTGGTTACCGTCCATCCGCCGACCACGGTGCCGGCGTTGTTGATGCCGAACGCGTAGGTGCTCCCCGGCGCCTGGATCGCGCTCATCGTTCCGCCGCTGTAGAGGAAGCCGCGGATGGGGGCGGTTTCGGAATAACCGTAGGACGTGCCCACCACCTGGCCGGCGTCGTTGATGGCGAACGCCGAACTGGAATCGCCGCCGAAAAGACCGAGGTCGGTCAGGCTGCCGTTGGCATACACGAAGGCGTGATAGGTGTCCGCGGCCGAGAGCGCGCCCACCACCTGGCCGAGGTTGTTCATGCCGCGCGCGACGCTGTCCTGCCCGGCGACCTCGGTCACCGTGTAGCGCGGATCGGCAAGGGCCAGCAGCGGCGTCGCGAGCGCCAGGACGGCGCACAGGCGCAACGGATGAAACAGGTGGACGCGTGACATGTAAACCTCCGGTCAATGGACGTGGATACGTGGATATGACGGCAGCATAGGATGCGCCGCACCCGGGCAGCATGAGCACGCTCAGCAAACCGTGTGGACCATACCCGGCGGTTCGAAATTCCCCTGTTTTCATGACCGCCAGGAAAGGAATATTGATGGCCTGAACCGGCATCGTAAGCGCCTTCCTACACGACATTTTGTCGCACGTTTTCAACGGGAATCGTGCGCTGAGCTCCCGCAGAATCCGTCTATGATGGCGACATGTCAAAAAAACAAACGGGCGGGTAATGGAACAGAAGTGGCCACAGGAAATCTGGCTGGTCCGGCACGGGCAGAGCGCGGGCAACGTTGCGCGCGATGCCGCCGAGGCCGCGGCCGGGTTGCGCATTGATATCGCCGAGCGCGATGTCGACGTGCCCCTGTCCGAGCTCGGCGTGCGCCAGTCGCAGGCCCTGGCCGGCTGGTTCGCCGCGCTCGGTGCAGACAGCCAGCCCAGCGTGGTGCTGCACTCGCCCTACGTGCGCGCGGCCCAGACCGCCGACCTGGTCATGGCGGGCATGGACCGCGAGGCCATGGTCGCCATCCACGCGGACGAGCGCCTGCGCGAAAAGGAATTCGGCATCCTCGACCGCCTCACCGTGCGCGGCATCGCCGAACAGTTTCCCGACCTGCACGAGCAACGCCACCATGTCGGCAAGTTCTATTTCCGGCCGCCCGGCGGCGAAAGCTGGTGCGACGTGATCCTGCGCCTGCGCAGCCTGCTCGACACCATTACCCGCGAGTATGCGGGCGAACGCGTGCTGATCGTGGCGCACCAGGTCATCGTCAACTGCTTCCGCTACCTGCTCGAACGCATGGACGAAGCCACCATCCTGGCGCACGACCGCGCCGGGGACGTGCCCAACTGCTCGGTCACCTCGTATGTCTTTGACCCGTCGGTCGGCAAGCGCGGCAAGCTTGCCGTGCGCCTGGTGAATTTCGTCGCGCCGCTGGAAGACGCCGGCACGCCCGTCACGGCCAGCAAGGACATGCCGGCCGCGCCCAAGGCCTGAAGCACTTCCCGACACGACCCATGACAACCCCGACCATGACGACACCACATGCCCGCCCGCGCGACATCGACAGCGAGCTGCTGCGCAGCTGGGCGCTGCCGGTCCCTTCCGACGCGGCCGACAAGGAAGAGCGCGGCCACGTGCTGATCCTCGGCGGCTCGCGTGAAATGCCGGGCGCCGTGATCCTGGCGGCCACCGCCGCCATGCGCGCCGGTGCCGGCAAGCTGACCATCGCCACCGGACACAGCGTGGCCCAGCTGGTCGCACTCGCCATTCCCGAGTCGCGCGTGCTGGGGCTGGCCGAGAACGAGGCCGGCGGCTTCACGGTCGAGGCCGTCGCCGCGCTCGATCCGCTGGCCGACAAGATCAACGCCATCCTGGTCGGACCGGGCATGCGCGACGAGGCCGCCACGGCGCGCCTGGTGCATGCCCTGCTGCCGCGCCTGGAAGGCAGCAATACCAGCGTGCTGCTCGACGCCGAAGCGATGGGCGCGATCCTGCAACCGCCCGAACAAACCGGCGATAAAGCCGAATCCGGTGTCAACGCACCCTTCCGCTTCAACGTTCCAGTATTGCTAACACCGCACGCCGGCGAAATGGCGCACCTGACCGGCATCGACAAGGACGAGATCCTGGGCGACCCGGATCGCTACGCGGTCGAAGCGGCCGCGCGCTGGAACGCCGTCGTCGCGCTCAAGGGCGCGCGCACCGTGATCGCGGCGCCGAATGGCGAACGCTGGCAGCACGAGGGCGGCAACATCGGGCTGGCCACCTCGGGTTCGGGCGACGTGCTGGCCGGGATCATCGCCGGACTGGCGGCGCGCGGCGCCGACCTGGCGCAAGCGGTGAGCTGGGGCGTGGCGCTGCATGCGCGCGCCGGCGAACGCCTCGCCGAGCGCTTCGGCCGATTGGGTTATCTGGCGCGGGAATTACCTGAAGTAATCCCCGCCCTGTTGGAACAAGCCGCCGGCGATCCGGCCGATGCGGCGACTGGGCTACCCGGCAATATCGCCGGTGGAGTTAAGGGTTGAACGATGCTAGTTCGCTCTTATCTAATCCGCATGTCGTAGCGCGGATAAAAGCAAGAGGTGGGCAATTCGGCGAACCGGCAACCAGCGTGCTGGTCTAATTTTCACAGTCGAATTCGTGCACCGACCGGGGCCGCGTATTGCGTCGGTTCCCTAGGTTTCGCATCCATGCCGTCTGGCCTGGGGGCGAACCCAACTGGCGCCACCGACCCTCCAGCGCCTCACCTGGAGACGGCGGCACACAATAGACGTGAACGAGGAGTAAAACAAATGAAAACGCTTAACAACGCATCGAAAATTCTGTTCGCAGCAGCCCTGATGGCAAGCCTCGCCGCTTGCAAGAAAAACGATACCACCAGCACGACCGGCACCGGCGATACGTCGGCGACCGCGCCGAGCACCACCTCGGGCACCACCGGCACCGGCGGCACCGGCACCACGGGTGACACCGGCGCCGGCGCCGGCGCGGCCGGCACCACTGGCGGCACCACCGGCGCGACCGGCACCACCGGCGATACCGGCACCGGCGCAACCGGCACCGGCACCACGGGCGCAACCGGCACCACCGGCGGCACCACCGGCACCGGCACCACCGGCACCGGCACCAGCTCGGGCACCTCGGGTACCTCGGGCACGGCAGGCAGCGGCACCGGCGCCGACACCACCAACTCGGGTTCGACTGGCGGTTCGGGCAGCACCACCGGCGGTTCGGGCAGCGGCCGCTAAGCGCCATGGCGCATCGGCAAAGGGTCGAGCGCGGCCCTTTGCACCGGCTTTGCCAACCATTCGTGTTGGCAATGGTCGTGCTGCGCCATGACCGCTGACCGCGGCATCTTGACCGTTCCTGCATGCACTGGGCGCGGCAGATGCGGCCCTAGTGCATGCCGCCTCGGCGGCGTTGGTTCTGCTGCTTAAGGCTACGGCCTGGGGCAAGAGCCTGGAAGCATAAAAAAAGGCCTGCGTTCAACACGCAGGCCTTTTCTTTTGCATTTCCACTTCAACTTCAGCTTTGCATGCGGCGCTTCACAGGCGGCGCCTTGCATTCTCGGCTTCACACCCGCTGCTTCAAGTGCGTCAAGTGCGGCGTCGCACGCGCCAACCCCGCAGCGCCGCAGCGCCGCGACCGCTTATGCCGCCGCCGGGCGCGAACGGCCGGTGGCGAAACGCCCCACCCACACGATCGCCCGGAACACGAAGCGCACGAAGGTCAGCGTCAGGATCGCCTCGATGAAGGTCAGCACGAATGCCGGCAGGACCGTGATGCGTGCCGCGCGGCGCTGGAACTTGGCCACCATGCGGTCGCGCGCGATCTCGATGCTGTCGTAGAAGGTCGGCACCACCAGCAGCGTCAGCAGCGTCGAGGTGATGGTGCCTCCGATGATCGAGATGGCCAGCGGCTGGTAGAACTCGCCCGAGTCGCCCAGGGCCAGCGCCACCGGCAGCATGCCGGCGATCAGCGCGAAGGTGGTCATCAGGATCGGACGCAGGCGCGCGCGGCCGGCTTCCATCAGCGCTTCCTCGCGGTCCATGCCCTCGGCCTCGCGCGAACGCGCCGCATCCAGCAGCAGGATCGCATTCTTGGCCACCAGGCCCATCAGCATGATGATGCCGATGAAGCTCATCATGTTCAGCGTGCCGCCGGTCAGGATCAGCGCCAGCACCACGCCGATCAGCGACAGCGGCAGCGACATCATCACGCCCAGCGGCGCGGTGAACGAACCGAACTGCATCACCAGGATCAAATACATCAGGCCGATGCCGGAGATGAGGCCGATGCCCAGGTCGGTGAACACCTCGTTCATGATCTTGCTCTGGCCGCCCACCGCCAGGCCGTAGCCCGGCGGGAAATCCATCGACTGGGCCAGCTTCATCGCGTCCGCCATCACTTCGCCGTTGGAGCGGCCCTGGGCGTTGGCGGTCACGGTGACCACGCGCTTGCCGTCGCGGTGCGAGATCGCCGCCGGGCCCTTGCCCATCGTGATCTTCGCGATCTGGTCGAGCGGCACCATCATGTTGGTGCCGGCCACCGGGATGGGCAGGCGCTCGATGTTGTCGGTGCCGACGCGGTCGCTCGGGTGCAGGCGTACCGCCACGTCCCGGCTCTGGCCGGTCGGGTCGACCCAGTCGCCGACTTCGATGCCGGCGAAGGCCACGCGCAGCGCGCTGGCGGCGTCGCCGACCGCGATGCCCATCGAGTTGGCCAGGCCACGGTTCATTTCGATCTGCAGCTCGTCCTTCGGGTCCTGCTGCGACAGGGTCACGTCGACGGCGCCCGGCACCTGGCGCAGCTTTTCCATGTACAGCGAGGTCATTTCCATCAGCTTGCGCGAATCCGGGCCGGTGAAGTCGATCGACACCGGCTTGCCGTTGCCGGACAGGTCGTCCATCACGACGTACTCGGCGCCCACCAGGCGGCTGATCCTGGCGCGCAGGTCGACCGCGACCTCGGCCGCGGTGCGCTTGCGTTCGCGGCGCTTGCCGATGTCGACGTAGATCGAGCCGCCGTTCACGTTGATGTTGCTGTTGGTGTCCTTGGTTTCCGGCAAGGTGCGCGCGATCGCCGCCGCCTCTTCCATCTTCAGTTTCGCGTATTCCACCGAGGACGAGGCCGGCGTACGCACCTCGACCTTGATCTGGCCCTGGTCCTGCTTCGGCTGGAAGGCCATGCCGCCCTTCCACATGTGCAGGCCGATGGCGCCGGCCAGCGACAGCACCGCGATCACGGCCATCCAGCGGCGGTGGTGCAGCGCCCAGGCGATCACGTTGCCGTAGCGGTCAGCCTGGTGATCGAACCAGGTGTTGAATTTCGCCAGCTGTTTTTCCAGGCCCTTCTTCGGCGCATGGTGGTGGCCCGGCGGGTCGCCCCAGTAGGCCGACAGCATCGGGTCGAGCGTGAACGAGATCAGCAGCGAGACCGCGACCGAGCAGGTCACGGTCAGCGCGAACGGACGGAACCATTCGCCGGCGATGCCGCCCATGAAGGCGACCGGGATGAACACGGCCATGATCGAGAACGTGGTCGAGGCCACGGCCATGCCGATCTCGGCGGTGCCATTCAGGGCCGCGGTGCGGCGGTCGGCGCCGTTCTCCATATGGCGCACGATGTTTTCGCGCACCACGATGGCGTCGTCGATCAGCACGCCGATCGCCAGCGACAGTCCGAGCAGGGTCATGAAGTTCAGCGTGAAGCCGCACAGCCAGACCGCGATGAAGGCCGCCAGCACCGAGGTCGGCAGCGACAGCGCGGTGATCAGCGTCGAGCGCCACGAATTCAGGAAGGCGTACACCACGAAGATGGTCAGGCCGGCGCCGAACACCAGCGATTCGATCACGTTGTTCAGGCTGCTTTGGGCCGACTCGCCGCCGTCCCAGGTCACTTCCAGCTTGGTACCGGGCGGCAAATCCTTGCGCACCTCGTCGACCATGGCATTGACCTTCTTGGCGATGGTTACGGTGGATGCGTCGCGCGAGCGGACGATCGAGATGCCGACGTCCGACTTGCCGCTGCGGATCGACAGGGTGTCGACATCGGCGAAGCCGTCCTGGATGTCGGCCACCTGGTTCAGGCGCACCACGGTGTCGCCGTTGCGCTTGACCACCACCTGCGAGAAGTCCTCGGGCCGCTCGATGCGGCCGACCAGGCGGATGCCCTTCTCGTCCAACGGTCCGCGCACCTTGCCGACCGGGGCGTTGGTGTTCTGGCGCGACAGCGCGCCCGTCACATCGGTGACCGACACGTTGTATTCGCGCAGTTTTTCCGCATGCAGCAGCACCGACAGTTCACGCTTGAGCGAACCGCCGACCTGCACGTCGGCCACGCCGTCGACGCCGCGGAAGCGGTCGGCCAGCACGTCCTCGGCCAGGCGCGACAGCTCGGCGTGGCTCTGGGTGGTCGAGGTCAGAGACAGGTTCATGATCGGCTGCGCCGACGGGTCGACCCGGCGCAGCACCGGCTCGCGCATCTCGAGCGGCAACTTGTAGCGCACCGAGGCGATCGCGTTGCGCACATCGTCCGAGGCTTCGATGAGGTTGCGCTTGAAGTCGAACTGCAGCACGACCGTGGCGCTGCCCTCGTTGGCAAAGGCGCGCGCCTCGGTCACGCCACTGATCGCCTGCATCTGCTTTTCCAGGCGGTTGACGATCTCGCGCTCGCTGGTCTCGGGCGAGGCGCCCGGATACGGGACGGTCACCACCAGGATCGGGATTTGGACGTCCGGTTCGTTGTTCACGCGCAGCTTGGACAGCGCGAACAGGCCCAGCACCATCATCGCCACGATCAGCACGATCGTGGCGACGGGTTTCTTGACACTGAAATTGGAAAGGAACATGGTCGTTTGCCCGTTATTTACCTTGCGCCTGGCCGTTGCCGGCACTCGCAAGCGTGGACGCTTGCGCCTTGGCCGCCGCCATCTCGACCTTCTGGCCATCCTTCAGGCTCGAGCCCGGGTGGCGCAGCACGGTGTCGCCGGCGGCCAGGCCGCCCTTGATCTCGTAGTTGCCGGTGCGCGGGTCGCGCATGCCGACCACCAGGTCGGACTTGGCGATGGCGCCGCCCCTGAGCTTCCAGGCGAAGGTCTTGTCGCCGGCCTTGACGATAGCCGATTCCGGCAGGGTCAGCACGTCCGACACCTCGGCATCGACACGGCCTTCGGCATACAGGCCGGCCACGCTCGGCCGCGCCGGGCTGGTGAAGCCGACCAGCACCTCGACCTGGCGCGTGACGTCGTTGGCCGACGGGTCGATGCGCTTGACCACGCCGCTGAACTGCTGCTCGCCGTAACCGTTGACGCGGAACATGACCGGCTGGCCGACCTTGACCGCGGCGATCTTGTCGGCGGACACCCTGCCTTCGAAGCGCATGCTGCTCGGGTCGATCACCTTCAGCAATTCCTTGCCGATGGCGGCGGTGTCGCCGTTCGAGACCTTGCGGTCGGAGACGATGCCGTCAAAGGGCGCGCGTACCACCGTGCGGCCGACCTGCTGGCGCGCGGCCGCCAGGCGCGACTTGGCGGCCGAAACTTCGCTCTGGGCGCTGTTGCGGCGGACCTCGGCGTCGTCCAGGGCCTGGGCCGAGGTCATGCCGGAAGCGCGCAGCGTTTTCAGGCGCTCGAGCGCGCGCTGCGACTGTTCCAGCGCCTGGGTGGCGGCGCGGGTCGCTTCCTCGGCCGACATCAGGCTGTCGCGGATCGAGGTTTCATCGAGTTTCACCAGCACGTCGCCGCGCTTGACCGGGTCGCCGTTCTCCTTGAGTACCTGCAGCACGATCGCCGAGACTTCGGCGCGCAGGTCGGCGCGGCGTTCCGGCTGGATCGAGCCCGTGATCACGGGGCCGGACGCGAGCGCATTGCTCTGCACCGTCATGACGTCGGCCGACGATACCAGCAGCTGGACCGGCTTGGCGGCGTCGGGCTTGGCGGCGTCCTGGCCCGGTTTGCCGCAGGCGGTGAGCGCCGAGGCAAGGGCAAGGACGATGAGGGATGTGCGCAGCATGTGGTGGATCTCCCGAGGGTTGGACTCGTTGATTATTAAAATAATGGGAATGCAAAAGACCAGCGGGCAGTATCGGCCAGGCCGTCTTTACCGTCAATTGACAGGTCGGCAAACCGGGGGTTTGGTGGGATGAACTGCGTATTGCGGGGATGAACTGCGATTGGCCGAGTCTGAAACACACCACAAAATGCCGGGGCTGGCGGCTCACCGAGGAACTTGGGCCCCTGCCTGCGCAGGGGCGACGGTTTCGGGGCCGACAATACAAGCATATCGCCCCTACCAGGGCAGGGCCCGAATTTGCGTGCTACTTCACCAGAAAGCGATACACCAGGTTCCCGATCAGGATACCCGTCAGGATCCCGCCGCCGATCTCCACCAGCGTGTGCCCCATGCGCTCGCGCAGCGGCTTGTGGCCGGTGTCGCCCGCCGCCAGGCGGTTGATCGCCGCGGCCTGGCGGCCCACGTGCTGGCGCAGGCTGTTGGCGTCGATCATCACGATGAAGCACAGGGTCACCGCCACGCCGAAGGCCGGGTGGCCCATGCCTTCGCGCAGGGCGATCAGGGTCGCCATGCTGGTGACGGTGGCGCTGTGGTTGCTCGGAAAGCCGCCGTTGCCGATCAGGTTGAACGCCCAGCGCCGCTGGCGCGCGCTGTTGATCAGGAATTTGATCGGGCCGACCGCCAGCCAGGTCAGTACGGGGGTCAGGAGATAGGTCAGGTCCATGCGTTTTCCATTAATGATGATTGTTAAATGCGTAAAAGTAATGTCGGGCGGAATTATCTCAGAAGCAGTTACCCACGGCGACCTCCGATGCGCCCTGCCCCAGGCGTTACGGTTAATATGCAGTCCAGTGTGGTATTTCAGACAAGGAGTGAATTGATGCAACATTTCAAACTGTCGTTCGTGGTCACGGCAATCCTGCTGGCGCTGGCTGCGTGGTGGGGATTCGACCATGGCGGCAGTGCCGGCCTGCTGCAGGCACTGTGGATCGCGGCCGTGCTGGGCGTACTGGAAGTCTCGCTGTCCTTCGACAACGCGGTGGTCAACGCCTCGGTGTTGCGCAACTGGAACGAATTCTGGCGCAAGCTGTTCCTGACGGTCGGGATCGTGGTCGCCGTGTTCGGCATGCGCCTGATCTTCCCGCTGCTGATCGTGTCGGTGGCGACCGGTCTCGGCCTGGTCGACGTGTGGCACATGGCAATCAACAATCCCGACGAATATGCGCGCAACCTGACCTCCAAGCATGCCGAGGTGGCGTCCTTCGGCGGCGCCTTCCTGCTGCTGGTCTTCCTCAACTTCCTGTTCGACGAGGAAAAGGAACTTCACTGGCTGGGCTGGATCGAAGAAAAGGTCGGCAAGTACGGCAGCGAAGGCTTCGCCATCCTGCTGACGCTGCTGGCCGTGTTCGGCTGCATGAGCCTGATGCCCGAAGCGCGCAAGCTGTCGGTGCTGATGGCCGGCGTGATCGGCGTACTCATCTATGTCGGCGTCAACTGGTTCAGCGGCCTGCTCGAAGAGGAGGAAACCGATCCCACGGTGGGCAAGATGATCTCGCAAGGCAGCATCGGCGGCTTCCTCTACCTGGAAGTGCTGGACGCGTCGTTCAGCTTCGACGGCGTGATCGGCGCCTTCGCCATCACCAAGGACGTCGTCATCATCATGCTCGGCCTGGCCATCGGCGCCATGTTCGTGCGCTCGATGACCGTGTTCCTCGTCCACAAGGGCACGCTCGAACAATTCGTCTTCCTCGAACACGGCGCCCATTATGCGATCGGCATCCTCGCCCTGATCATGTTCGCCAGTGTCGAGTACCATATCCCCGAATGGTTCACCGGCCTGTCCGGCGTGGCCTTCATCCTGGTGTCACTGTGGTCATCGGTGCGCTGGAAGCGGCGCGAGGCGCTGCAGCATTCATAAATCATCAACCTGAAAGGAAGCAAGATGGCGATCAGTTTGCAGAAAGGCGGCAACGTCAACCTGTCCAAGGAAGACCCCAACCTCAAGAAGGTCATCATCGGCCTCGGCTGGGATCCACGCGCGACCGACGGCGCCACCTTCGACCTCGACGGCAGCGCCTTCCTGCTGCGCGGCGACGGCAAGGTGCGCGGCGATGCCGACTTCATCTTCTACAACAACCTGAACTCGTCCGACGGCTCGGTCAAGCACACCGGCGACAACCGCACCGGCCAGGGCGAAGGCGACGACGAACGCGTGCAGGTCGACCTGACCCGCGTGCCGGCCGACGTCGAGAAGATCGTGTTCGCGGTCACCATCCACGAAGCCGAGGGGCGCCGCCAGAACTTCGGCATGGTCAACCGCGCCTTCATCCGCTGCCTGAACGCCGAGGGCGAACGCGAGATCGCGCGCTACGACCTGTCCGAGGACAGCTCGACCGAGACCGCGATGATCTTCGGCGAACTCTACCGCTATGGCAGCGAGTGGAAATTCCGCGCCGTCGGCCAGGGCTACAACGGCGGCCTGGGGCCGCTGGCGCGTTCGTTCGGCGTCAACGTCTAAACGCCGCTCGTTTTACCGTTTGATTGTTTTGACAAGGGCGCGTCCATCGGTAATGATGGGCGCGCCTTTTTGCACGTGTCCGACCTTAACCTGATCGAAATCGACCATGCCCATCGCCCGCCCCCGCCGTCCCGGCCTCATCATTGTTGCCGTCATCGTCATCGCCGCCGCGCTGTTCGCGCTGTACATGTGGACCGTGCTGAGCTGGTCATACTCCGAAGGCGAACGCGCCGGCTACCTGCAAAAGCTGTCGAAGAAGGGCTGGCTGTGCAAGACCTGGGAAGGCGAGATCCTGCTGTCGAGCATGCCGGGCGCCATCCCCGAGCGCTTCGCGTTCACCGTGCGCGACGAAAACGTGGTCAAGCAACTGCAGTCGGCCATGGGCCAGCGCGTGCAGCTGACCTATTCGCAGCACGTCGGCATCCCGACCAGCTGCTTCGGCGAGACCTCCTACTTCGTCGACAAGGCCGAAGTCGGCGGCGACAACCCGGTATCGCCGAGTAATAGGTGAACCGAATCAAATGCGCAATTTGACAAGGTTTTTGATATCGGCACTGGCGTTGCCGGCCTGCGTCCTGGCCGGCGGCGCGCAGGCATCCACGATCGACGACTGGACCCTGACCCGCCCCGAAGGCTTGCGCCACTACATCGTGGTCCAGCCGGATAAACTGCCCCGCAGTAACCGGCCACTCGTCATCCTGTTGCACGGCAACGGCTCGAATGCCGAAATGATGGTCGGGCTCGACTCCATCGCCGGCTACCGTTCGGAGGACTGGATCCGCCTGGCCGAGCGCGAGCGCGTGATGCTGATCGCGCCCGACGGCACCAAGGCGCGCAACGGCAAGCGCGCCTGGAACGATTGCCGCGCCGACGCCTCCACCAATGCCACCACCGACGACGTCGGCTTCATCGCCGAGCTGATCGATACCGCCGTGAACCGCCTCGGGGCCGACCCGGAACGCATCTACGTGTTCGGCAGTTCCAACGGCGGCGCCATGGCTTACCGCCTCGGCATCGAACTGGCGCCGCGCCTGGCCGCCATCGGCGTGCAGAGCGCGCTGATGCCGGCCCAGAGCCACTGCAAGGCGCCCGCCACGCCGCTGCCGGTGTTCGTCACCCACGGCACCGCCGATCCGGTCATGCCCTACGACGGCGGCAAGGTCGGCAACTGGGTGCTGCGCGAGCGCGGCACCGGGATCGGCGCCGAGGAATCGGTGGCGGTGTGGCGGCGCCTGGCCGGCTTTCCGGACGCGGCGCAATCGTTCCGCATCCCGCACCTGCATTCCTCGGACCCGACCTCGGCCGTGCGCTACGTGTGGGGCCACGACCCGGCGCGGGTGCAGGTCGAATTCCTGCGCATCGACGGCGGCGGCCACGTGCCCGCCTCCAAGGCCGACGAACTGCCGTGGTGGCTGCGCAAGCTGGTGGGCGACATGAACCGCGACGTCGACCTGGCCGAGGAAGCCTGGATCTTCTTCCGCGACAAGCGCGTGTCCAATAAATCATGAGCGCCGCCATCTCCCCGGACGAGGTCGACTTCATCGCGATCCGCGCCCAGGGGCCGGGTGGGCAGAACGTCAACAAGGTGTCGTGCGCGGTGCATGCGCGCTTCGACATTGGCGCCTCGTCGCTGCCACCCCACGTCAAGGAGCGCATGCTGGCCCTGCACGACGCGCGCATCACGCGCGACGGCGTGGTGGTGATCAAGGCGCAGGAAGCGCGCAGCCTGGAACGCAACAAGGAAGACGCGCTGCGCCGGCTGCAGGAGATGGTCGACCAGGCCAGCGTGGTGCCCAAGGCGCGCAAGGCGACCCGGCCGACCCGCGGGTCGCAGCGCCGGCGGCTGGATGCGAAGGCGCGGGCGGGACAGACCAAGGCCTTGCGGGGGAAGGTGGCGGACTGACCGGGTGCGTTCGCCGAAAACCCTGTCTCCGCCACCCCAGCGTCGTCCGCGCCGTTACACCGTCGTCCCCACCATTGCGCTGTCGTGTCCGTGAAAGCGGGGACTTATGCCGAATGTAACGAAGCCGACATGCTGGTCAAGCGCCTTCGGTCGCTCGCCATGATCCGCATCCAAGGTCAGCAATTCCTCGTCGGCGAAGATTCGGCAAATGGATTGGGCGAACGTTTTCACCGACAGGAAAAGAGCGATTACTCGGCATAAGCAAGCGAGGTCGGGCCTTCGAGCATGAAACCGTATCGTCCACTGAACCGGTGGCGATCCGACTCGTACAACACATCACAGGGTAGATGTGTAAGATCGAATCAGTTTTTCAATTCAATTGAGAGACACATACTTTCAACCACTGGCTTCATTGCAACGCATCAGCGAAAAGAAATATGCCATTGTCGTGTCTCGGCTACCCGAAACGACGACTTTTCGTTGGTTCGAGCACTTTAATCTGAGGACTATATGAATATTGGAATCATTGGCGCCGGCCATATCGGCAGCGCCCTTGCAGCGCGGCTGACCAGCCTGGGACACTCGGTATACATCGCGAATTCCCGCGGACCGGAAACGTTGAAGGACGTGGCACAAGAAACCGGCGCTCGGCCTGTTACTGCCGAGGATGCTGCTCGTCATGGAGACATTCTTGTGGTCACCATTCCGCTCAAAAACATTCCCCAGCTCCCGAAAGACCTGTTTACGGGCGTCGCTGCCGATGTGCCTGTCATTGACACCAGCAACTATTATCCGATACTTCGCGACGGCCGCATCCCGGAGCTGGAAACCGGCGATCTCACGGAAAGCGAATGGGTCCAGCAACACCTGGGTCGTCCGGTGGTGAAGGTGTTCAACAACATCTTTGCTGAACATATTCGCACCAAGGGGCTGCCTAAAGGCACGCCGGGCCGTATCGCACTGCCGGTCTCCAGCGACGACGCCGAAGGCAAGCAAAAAGTGATGGCGCTGGTCGAGGACTTGGGCTTCGACGCGGTCGACGACGGCAGCCTTCACGAGTCCTGGAGGCAGCAGCCGGGTACACCTGCTTACGGCGCCGATTTTCCCGCGGACAAACTACGCGCGCTTTTCATCGAGCTGGGACCAAAACGCACCGAAGCTCAGCATGCCGAGTACTTGGCCAATCACGCAAAGCTGGAACGTGAGATGGCTAAAAAGGGTTCTACCTGAGAGAAAGTGCTGTCTCTCGTATCGTCATGTGATCAATAATTCGCATCGCTATACAAGTCGCCGGGATGCCGGCGGGCCGTAGTCGTCACGCCGACTTGGTCAGCGCGCCACGGTGGCGTGCACGATGACGGTGGACTGCGGTCCTTTACGTATTGTTCCTCTGCCGCGACACCGCATCCGCCAGCCGGGCCGCCGCCTGCGCCGCCGACGGCTGCGTCGAGAAGCGTTCGATCACTTCGCGCGCCAGGTCTTCGGATTCGGCGCGCTGCTTGGCTTCGGCCTGGCGCGCCTCGATCTGGCTGCGCAGGGCGCCCAGTTCGGCCACCTGCTCTTCCTGGCGGCCGGTTTCCAGTTCCACCAGGCGGCGCTTGGCCTCGGCCATGTCGCGCGTCGCCTCCAGCGACTTGCGCTGCATCTCGGCGGCCTGCTGGGCGTGTTCCAGCAGGCCGCGCTGGGCATCGCGCTTGTCCAGCGCGGCCTGGGCGGCGGCCTGCTCGGCCAGTTCGCGCGCACGCGCCAGCGCGGCGCGCTCTTCCTCGGCCTTGGCACGCGCCTCGGCGGCGGCCACGGCGGCGCGTTCGGACGCCATGCGGGCAGCGGCGGCTTCGCTGGCGCGGGCGTCGGCGGCGGCCTGCTGGCGCTGGGCCGACAGCTTTTGCTCGAGCAGCGCCAGCGCTTCGCGCGCGGCGTCGGCGGCTTCGCGCTCGGCCGCGGCGACTTCCTCGGCCATGCGCTGCTGGCGCTCTTCCACCGCGGCGCGTTCGGACTGGGCGCGCGCCACCTCGGCCGCGCGCGCGGCCTGGGCGCGCACCCGCGCCGCCGCCTGCGCTTCCTCGTCGCGGGTCAGTCCGGCCAGGCGCTCGGCGTCGGCCTGGGCCTGGGCGGCGGCGCGTTCGGCCCGCGCCCGTTCGGCTTCGAACAAGGCTTCCTCGTGGGCGGCGCTGTCCGCCGCATGGCGCGCGGCGTCGCGCTGGGCGTCCAGCGCCGCCTGGCGCAGCGCGAGCGCGCGCCGTTCGTCCTCTTCCTGGGCGCGGGCGAGCGCCGCCTGCTCTTCCTCGGCGGCGGCACGCGCCCGGGCGGCGGCGGCCAGCATGCGTTCGGCTTCGATGCGGTCGCGCTGGGCCGCCTGCGCTTCCTCTTCCAGGCGCAGGCGCTCGCGTTCGGCTTCCAGCAGCGCCTCGGCGTCACGCGCACGCGCCTCGAGCGCCACGGCGGTCTGGCGCTGCAGTCCGGCCTGTTCGGCGGCGGCGGCCACGACTTGCGCCTCGGCTGCGTTGGCGGCGGCGCGCGCCTCCGCGTCGAGGCGGCTGTGCGCCGCGGCCTCCTCGGCCAGGCGGCGCGCGCGCTCGTGCTCCTCGGCTTCGCGCAGCGCCGCTTCGCGCGCCTGCTCGTCGGCGGCGGCACGCAGGCGTGCGCTTTCCGCCGCCGCGCGTTCCGCCTCCAGGCGCGCCTGCGAATGCTGGGCCTCGACCTCTTCGGCATTGGCGCGCTCCAGCGCCACTTCGCGCAGCCTGCGGTCGGCCTCGATGCGCGCCTCGGTGGCGGCCAGGATGCGGATCTCGGCCTCGCGCCGCGCCTGGGCGGTCTCCTCGGCCACCTGTTCCAGGCGTGCGCGGTGGATGGCGGCGTCGCGCAACTCCTTCTCGGTCTGCAGGCGCAGGCGCAGCGACTGGGCGGCGGTGCGTTCGGACTCGGCCTGGGCCCGGGCGATCGCCTCGCGTTCCTGTTCGATATGGGCCAGCGCGCGTGCCTCTTCCAGCGCCCGCGCCTCGGCGGCGGCGCGCGCGAAGCTCGACGCCAGCGCCACCTGGTCGGCACGCTCGCGCTGCAGGGCCAGTTCGAGCGCCTCGGCTTCGGCTTCGGCCAGCTTCTCGGCGGTCTGGCGCGCGGCGCGTTCGGCGCGCTCGCGTTCGCGCGCCAGGATCGCCACCCGGGCGTCGGCGCTGGCGCTGTGCGAGACTTCCTCGCGCGCCGCATGCACGGCAGCCACCCGTTCGGCCGCCTGCAGGCGCGCCTGCTCGGCGTGCTGCGCCAGTTCCTCGGCGTCGCGCGCGGCGCGCCCCGCGATCTCGGCGTCGATCCTGGCCTGCTCCTCGGCGCGCTTCCTGGCTTCCTCGGCGGCGCGCAGGCGCGCTTCGGCGGCGATGCGGATCTGGGTATCGGATTCCACGCGCGCGCGCAGCTCGGCGGTTTCCTGGCGCATCGCCTCCAGGCGCTCGGCGGCGGCCCTGGCGGCGGCGCGCAAGGTGTCGATGCGGTCGCGGTTGGCCTCGATCGCCTCTTCCGACGCCTGGGCATTCGCCAGCGCGGCCGCCGCCGCCTGGGCGTCGATCGCGGCGCGTTCCTCGGCCAGGCTGCGTGCGCGCGCCTCGGCGTGGGCGCGGTTCTCGGCCGCCACCGCCGCCTTGGCTTCGGCTTCCACGCGCGCGATGCCTTCCTGGATCGCGCGCTTTTCCAGCTGCTCGCGCTGCGGCTCGGCGGACGCCGGCGCCTGCCCGTGGGCGGCATGCATCAGGTCGATGGTGAAGTCGGCGTCATCCTGCGCAATGGCGGCGTGCGCAACGTCGGCGGACGGTGGATCGTGGCGGTCGGTCATGGCGGGCTCGGGTTATGGATTCGGGGCCCGAACTGGGCCTTGCTACGATTATGCAGGATGCCCATGATTCCTGCCACGCCGAGCTGGACCGGAAAAGTGGCCCATTTCAGGGCTTTGCACATTGTCAGGCCGGCCACAAGGGCGGCTCATCCATGAGCGCCACTTGTTCGCGCAATTCCAGGATACGGTCCTGCCAGTAGCGCTGGGTATTGAACCAGGGAAAGGCTGCGGGAAAGGCCGGATCGTCCCAGCGCATCGCCAGCCAGGCCGAGTAATGGATCAGGCGCAACGTGCGCAAGGCTTCCAGCAGGTACAGCTGGCGCGGATCGAATTCGCGGAAATCCTCGTAGCCGGCGAGCACGTCGCCCAGCTGGCGCACCATCTCCGGACGGTCGCCCGACAGCAGCATCCACAAGTCCTGCACGGCCGGCCCCATGCGGCTGTCGTCGAAGTCGACGAAGTGCGGACCGTCGCCGGTCCACAAAACGTTGCCGGCGTGGCAGTCGCCGTGCAGGCGCAGCAGCGGCAAGTCGCCGGCGCGCTCGAAGCAGCGGGCGACGCCGTCCAGTGCCTGGTCGAGCACGCTGGTATACGCGGTCAGCAGCTCGGCCGGAATGAAGCCGTGGCCGATCAGCCAGGCGCGCGGTTCGCGCCCGAAGGTGTCCAGGTTCAGCGCCGGGCGCTGGGCGAAGTCGCGGCCGGCGCCGACCGCATGGATGCGGCCGATGAAGCGCCCGATCCATTCGAGCGTCTTGGGGTCGGACAGCTCGGGCGCCCTGCCCCCGCGGCTCGGGAACACGGCGAAACGGAAGCCGCCGAAGTGGTGCAGCGTGCGTCCTTCGAGCACCCGCGCCGGCACCACCGGCACTTCGGCGTCGGCCAGCTCCTGCACGAAGGCGTGGTCTTCGAGGATGGCGGCATCGCTCCAGCGTTCCGGGCGGTAGAACTTGACCACCACCGGCTGGCCCTCTTCGCGGCCGACGCGGTAGACCCGGTTCTCGTAACTGTTCAGGGCCAGCAGGCGGCCGTCGCCGCGCAGCCCGACGCTGTCGACCGCGTCCAGCACCATCAGCGGATCGAGGCGCGCGAACGGGTGGCCGGCATCGGGGCCGGCCTGGGTTTGATTATCAGGCTGAATATCCATGTTGCCATTGTAAGGCGCGCGGCGCGTGCGCGCATGGCCACTTCTTATTTGCCGAATTTACCTGCAACCTTGCCACGACAAAGCGGAAAGAGTGTGTTCCAACGCACGGTGCACGCCATTTAATGACGAAAACAACAATCATTGCAGATGCAATGTGTGTGGGCGCACCGAACGGCCGAGTGCCTTGGGGTGTGATGGCTCACCAACCTCCAAGGAGAATCATCATGAAGAAAGCGCTCCCGCTTACCACGCTCGCCGCCGCCCTCGCTACCACCCTGGCCTGGAACGTGGCCGCCGCCCAGGACGCGGTCCAGCCGCCCAAGGCCGAACCCGCCATGCAGAAAGTGCTGGACGCACAGAAAGCGCTGCATCCGAAGCCGATCGAAACCCTTTCGCCCGAGCAAGCACGCCTGCAGCCCACCCCGGCCGACGCGGTCAAGAAGGTGCTCACCGATATGAAGAAGAGCACGGCGCCGGAACCGGGCGTCACCGTCAAGGACCTGAACATCCCGGCCCAGGGCGGCGGCACCATCCCGCTGCACGTCTACGTGCCGGACGGCGTGTCGGGCCCGCTGCCGGTCATGATGTACTACCACGGCGGCGGCTTCGTGATCGCCGACACCAAGGTGTACGACGCGTCGCCGCGCGCGCTGGCGAAGATGGCGAAGGCGATCGTCGTCTCGGTCGACTACCGCCGCGCACCGGAACACAAGTTCCCGGCGGCGCCGGAAGACGCCTACGCGGCCTACACCTATACGCTGCAGCATGCGAAGGAATGGGGCGGCGATCCGATGCGCGTGGCGGTCGGCGGCGAATCGGCCGGCGGCAACCTGGCCACCGTGGTGTCGCTGATGGCGCGCGACAAGAAAGCCCGGCTGCCGGTGCACCAGCTGCTGGTCTATCCGGTGGTCGACAATGACATGGACCGTCCCTCGTACCGGCAGAACGCCAACGCCAAGCCGCTCGACAAGCCGATGATGGCCTGGTTCTTCAAGCACTATGGCGCCGATCCGAAGAGCCCGTATGCGCTGCCGCTGAAGAACGCGCAACTGGCGGGCCTGCCGCCGGCGACCATCATCGGCGCCGAGATCGACCCGCTGCGTGACGAGGGCAAGGCGTATGCCGACAAGCTGCAGCAGGCCGGCGTCAAGGTCGACTACAAGCTGTACGAGGGCGTGACCCACGAATTCTTCGGCATGGGCGCGGTCGTGCCCAAGGCCAGGGATGCCGAGCAGTACGCGGCCGACGCGCTGAAGAAGGCGTTCGACGCCAAGCCCTGATCCCGCGCGGGTGACGCGCGCCCGCGGATGGACACGGTTTTTGTGTCCATCCGCGGGCGCAGGCGTTACACTGGCGGATTGAACGCACCGACATCACGCAACAATGAACCTCGAACAACCCCTTTCCGAAAAAGAATTCGACGACCTCGACAACTTCCTGCTGTCCGACCGCTGCGGCGAGGACGCGATGACCATGGACACGCTGCACGGCTACCTGACCGCGATCGCGGTCGGCCCGGAAACCATCATGCCGGCCGAATGGCTGCCGCGCGTGTGGGGCGAGGACGGCGTCGCGCCGAAGTGGAAAAACCCGAAGGAAGAGCAGCGCATCGTCAACCTGATCATGCGCTTCATGAACGAAGTGCTGATCACCTTCGAGGTCGCGCCCAAGGAATTCGAACCGCTGTACGTCGAGCACGCATTCGAAGGCGACACCCTGATCGACCCGGAAGGCTGGTGCTGGGGCTTCTGGGAAGGCGTCGAGCTGCGCGCCGACGCCTGGAATGCGGTCTGGGACTCGGAAGCCGGTCCGCTGATGCGCCCGATCTACCTGCTGGGCGCCGACGAGATCGAGGAAGACGAGCTGGCCGAGGTCGACGACCCGCGCAAGGCGCACAAGCTGGCGCTCGAGATCGAAGCCAACCTGCCGGGCATCTACCGCTACTGGCTGCCGCGCCGCAAGGCGGCCGTCGAGACCGTGCGCCGCGACGAACCGAAAGTCGGCCGCAACGACGACTGCCCTTGCGGCAGCGGCAAGAAATTCAAGAAGTGCTGCGGGGCCGAGCAGAACTGAAACCCGTTCGGGGTCAGAGCACTAGGTTCACACAATTCGGGGTCAGAGCACTATCCGGTGCAATGACCCCGATGCATGTCCAGCTGTTTTGACGGCATACGCACGCCAGAACAACCTTGTCCTGTCCTGTTTAATTGCCGAGATCAATTGATCAGCAAAGTGCTCTGACCCCAAGGTTTTACAAACTTATGCTCTGACCCCGAAGGTATCGAGCTTATGCGGTGCCGGTTGCCAGCGCCGGGCCGGGCGTCCGCAGCCGGCTTTCGTACAGCGCCGCCAGCAGGTCCGACTGGCCGACGATCCCGACGAACACCCCTTCCCCATCCACCACCGGAATGTGATGGAGTCCGCGGTTGCTCATGGCCGGTACCAGTTCGGCGATCGGCGCGTCGGCGCGCACGGTCTGGGGCGGAACCCGCATGATCTCGGTCACCGTGGCCGGGCGGTCGACACGCACCCCCAGCAGGTGGCCGAGCAGGCCGCGCAGGCGTTCGCGCAGGGTCTGGTAGTCGTCCAGGCCGACGTGGTGCAGGAAATCGTCCTGGCCGATCATGCCGACCACCCGCCGTCCGGCGTCCAGCACCGGCAGCGCGTGCAGGCGGTGGCGGCGCAGTTCGCGCCAGGCGGCCGCCAGCGGCATGTCCGGCCCCACCGTCACCGCGTCCTTCGACATGATCGCGGCGCAGGTGACGATGCCGAAGCGGCGCTCGAAGGCGCGCATCTCGGTCTCCAGCAGGATTTCTTCCAGGTCGTCGCGGCTCACGTCCAGCACCTGGCCGTAGTGCGCCAGCGCCGCGTCCAGGTCTTCCTTGCTGAAGCCCAGGCGCGCGGTCGGTACCGGATCCTGGGTGGCGTGCACGTTGCGCATCTGCGAGACCTGGGCATGCGGATAACGGCGCCCGGTCAGGTTGTTGTAGACCAGCGCGACCAGCACGATCAGCGCCGAGTTCAGGCACACCGGGCTCAGGGCGAACCCGAAGCCGGCCGCGTGCACCGACGGCCCGCCCAGCACCGCCGTCAGTGCCACCGCGCCGCTGGGCGGATGCAGGCAGCGCAGCAGGAACATCACCCCGATCGCGAGCGCACCCGCCAGCGGCGCCGCCAGCATCGGGTTGCCGACCGCCTTGGCGCAGGCGATCCCGATCAGGGCCGAGATGGTGTTCCCGCCGATCACCGACCAGGGCTGGGCCAGCGGACTGGCCGGCACGCAGAACAGCAGCACCGCCGAGGCGCCCATCGGCGCTATCAGCGCCAGCGGTACGTTGCCGGCGCCGGCGGTCGCCATCTGGCTCAGGATGAAGGTCACGAACAGGCCGACCATGGCACCGGCCACCGCGCGCGCGCGTTCGGCGCGCGAAATCGTCGTCGGCTGCGGCACGAAGGTGCGCAGCCAGTCCACAGGGTTATCCAGCATGGTCGGTTACGGTAATTGATGGGCTGGATATTCTATCACTTCATGATATATTTGCAGTCCTGACACGATTTCTTCTTTCATCGCGATGCCGCCGTCTTCCCCGCTCACGAAATCCGACTTCGCCGCCCTTTCGGAATTCCGCTACCAGATGCGGCGCTACGAGCATTTTTCCGAGAGCGCGGTGCAGGCGGCCGGCATCACGCCGCTGCAATACCTGCTGCTCCTGCACGTCAAGGGCTTCCAGGGCCGCGAATGGGCCACCGTCGGCGAGCTGGCCGAGCGCCTGCAGGCCAAGCAGCACGGCGTGGTGGCGCTGGTAACGCGCTGCGAGGCGGCCGGCCTGGTCGAGCGCCGCGCCCACCTGGAAGACCGGCGCCGGGTCGAGGTGCATTTGCTGCCGGCCGGCGAGGCCATCCTCACCCGCCTGGCCGAGATCCACCGCGCCGAACTGCAGGCGCGGCAAGGGGTGTTCACGGTACCGACCCTGTCCTCAACCGCTGTTGCGAAGACCTGACGCGGTACCGGCGAAATGCGGGGCATTCATGTACGATAAGCAAGTCGCACAAGCGCCCACCTCTCTCGACATGAAGGACAAGAGCATGAAGACAACCCTGCAGACCACCCTGTTCGCGGCCGTAGCCGCCGCCATGCTGGCCGGTTCGGCCCAGGCCGCCGCGCCGATGGTCAAGACCCCGGCCCCCGGCTTCTACCGCATCATGGTGGGCGACATCGAAGTCACCCCGATCAACGACGGTACCGTCGACCTGCCGATGGACCAGCTGCTGCAGCAGAAAGCCGAGTTCACGCGCGGCACGCTGGAAAAGCACTTCATGAAGGTACCGACCGAGACTTCCGACAACGCCTTCCTGATCAACACCGGCAGCAAGCTGGTGCTGGTGGACAGCGGCGCCGGCGCCCTGTTCGGCCCGACCCTGGGCAAGTTCATCAACAACCTGAAGGCGGCCGGCTACCAGCCCGAGCAGATCGACGAGATCTACATCACCCACATGCACGGCGACCACGTCGGCGGCCTGGCCAGCAACGGCAACCGCGTGTTCCCGAACGCGACCGTGCGTGCCGGCAAGGCGGACGCCGATTACTGGCTGAACAAGGCCAACATGGAGAAGGCGCCGGAGGCCAAGAAAGGCGGCTTCCAGGGCGCGATGGCGTCGGTCAATCCATACGTGCAGGCCGGCAAGTTCAAGCCGATCGAGGCCGCAGGCCCGCTGGTGCCGGGCGTGTCGGCCCTGCCCGAGCCGGGCCACACCCCGGGCCACACCACCTACGTGGTCGAGAGCCGCGGCCAGAAGCTGGTGCTGATCGGCGACCTGATCCACGTGGCCGCGGTCCAGTTCGACAATCCGCAGGTGACGATCGGCTTCGACAGCGACGAAAAGGCGGCCTATGCGTCGCGCAAGAAGGTGTTCGACGACGCCGCGAAGAACGGCTACCTGGTCGGCGGCGCGCACCTGCAGTTCCCGGGATTGGGACACATCGCCGGCCAGGGCAAGGGGTATCGCTGGATTCCGGTGAATTACACGCAGATGCGCTGATAGGGCGTCACCCCGTCGTCCCCGCGCAGGCGGGGATCCATGGCGAGCGGCGGCATGCGTGCTGTTTGAAGCAACGCGAACGCCTCAAACATACCGACTCCGGCAGCTCAGCATGGATCCCCGTCTCCGCGGGGACGACGTATCTCCGCGATTTCCGGTTAGCCCGCACAGCAGTGCGCTTGCGGGGGGACGACGTGCCGGCCGTTCTGCTTCCGCAATCGGGCCGATTACTACCCCATCCCCGCCAGCACCGCCGCCAGCTTTTCCATGTCCACCGGCTTCACCAGATGATGGTCGAACCCGGCCTCCAGCGCCGTCTTGCGGTCCTGCTCCTGTCCATAGCCGGTCACCGCCACCAGCAAGATCCCGCGCGTGGCCGGATCGGCACGCAGGCGGCGGGCCAGTTCGTTGCCGTCCATCTCGGGCAGGCCGATGTCGAGCAGCGCCGCCTGCGGCGGGGCCGCCAGCGCGCGCGCCAGGGCACTGCGCGAATCGTTTTCCACGTCGACCGCATAGCCGCAGGCTTCCAGCAGCATGCCGAGCGTGGCGGCGGCGTCGACGTTGTCGTCCACCACCAGCAGGCGCAGCGGCGCCGGCGCGGCCGCCGCCGATTCGCTCTCCTGCGGCGCGGCCGCGCCCGCATCGTTTTCCTGCTGCGCCAGCGGCAGCGCCACGTCGAAGCGGCTGCCCTGCCCCGGTCCGCCGCTCCAGCAGGCGACCGTGCCGCCATGCAGCTCGACCAGGTTCTTGACCAGGGCCAGGCCCAGCCCGAGCCCGCCCTGCGAGCGGTCGGACGAGCGCTGGGCCTGGGTAAACAAATCGAACACGTGGGCGGTCAGCGCCGCTTCCATGCCGATGCCTTCGTCGCGCACGGCGAGCAGCAGCCGGGTGGCATCGGTGGCGGCCGTCACCTCGATGCGGCGTTCCTCCGGCGAATACTTGGAAGCGTTGTTCAGCAGGTTGGTCAGCACCTGCACCAGGCGCGCCTTGTCGCCCATCACGGTGGCGTCCGGCGCGACGAGGTCGACCGCCAGGCGCTGGCGGCGCGCCTCGAACATCGGGCGCACCTGCTCGATGGCCTCGTCGACGATGGTGCGCGCGGCCACCGGCGCGCGCGCCAGCGTCACCAGCCCGCGCGTGACGCGCGACACGTCCAGCAGGTCGTCCACCAGGCTGGTCATGTGCTTGACCTGGCGCCCGATGATGGCGCTGCTCTGGCGCACGCGCGCCTCGTCGAGGCGGCCGATCCTGAGCAGGTCGGCGGCGGCGCTGATCGGCGCCAGCGGGTTGCGCAGCTCGTGCGCCAGCATGGCCAGGAATTCGTCCTTGCGCTGGTCGGCGGCACGCAGTTTTTGCTCCGCGAGCTTGCGCTCGGTGATGTCCAGGAAAAAGCACACCAGGCCGCCGTCGCGCGACGGGTAGGCGCGCACTTCGAGCCAGACCTCGCCGCCGCCGGGCAGCGGATGCAGGTACTCGGTGCGGCCCGCAATGCGTTCGTTCATGGCCCGGACGTACATGCGTCCGGCATCGGTGTCCAGCGCCTCGGGCCATACCTGCCAGTGGTGGCGTCCGATCGCCTGGTCGGCAGTGCGGCTCGACAGGCGCAGGCCCTCGGCGTTCACCTGCAGTACGGTCCAGTCGCGGTCCATCAGCACGAAGCCTTCGGAGATGGTGTCGAAAATGGTCTGGCTGTGGTCGCGTTCCGCGCGCAGCGCGGTGTGGGTGCGCACCAGGTCGACCGCGGTCCAGAGGCGCTCGGCCATGCCGCGTGCCAGCGCGATGTCGGCCTCGCTCCAGCGGCGCGGCTGTCCGGTGCTGAGCGCGAGGAAGGCCAGCAGGCGCCCGGCCTTCACCAGCGGCACCAGCAGGCAGCCGACCGCGCCCAGCGCGGCATACGCTTCACGGAAGGCGGCGGTACGGGCGTCGACGGCGACGTCGGCGATCGCAATGACCTCGCCGGCGCGTCCGGCGCGCGCCACCTCGGGGCCGAACACGTCGATGGCGAAGCGGTACCCGGCCAGGCTGGGCAGGCCGCCGCGCTGCCAGTCGCGCTGCACGGAGAAGGCATGGCGCGCGGCGTCGACCTCGCCGTACGCGACGCGGTCCACATCCAGTTCCTCGCCCAGCAGCGCGCTGGCAGTACGGATCACGTCCTCGCTCGACTTCAACGGGCGCAACGCGTCGGCCACCGCCAGTTCGAAGGCGGCGCGCCGCTCGGCCTGCACGCGGCCGGTGGTTTCGATGCAGGTGCAATACATGCCCTGCACCTGGCCGCGGCCGTCGTGCAGAGGCGAATACGAAAAGGTGAACCAGGTCTGCTCGCTGTAGCCCTTGCGCTCCATGAGCAGCGGCATGTCCTCGAAATAGGCCGACTTGTTGGACAGCGCGCGGTCGGCGATCGGCCCCAGGTCGTGCCAGATCTCCCACCACACCTGGTGGAAGGGTGCGCCGAAGGCGGCCGGATGCTTGTCGCCCAGGACCGGAATGTAGGCGTCGTTGTAGAGGAAGGTGAGGCCCGAACCCCAGGCCAGGAACATCGGGAAGGTCGAGCTGAGCGCCATCGAAACGGCGGTCGCGAGCTCGGGCGGCCACCCTTCGGGTGGTCCGAGCGGCGTGGCCCCCCAGTCGCATTCGCGCAGGAGGCGCCGCACGTCGCTGTTGCCGCCAACGCCGGCGGTGGTACGCAGAATATCAGCCATGGACCGATTCTCGCATAATCGCCGGTGTGCGGCATTCACAATTGCAACATCGTTACAGCCAGAGTGTTGTCTTTTGACACTTTGTTTTTTAACGATTGACCGCAGGTGGTTTACACGCCCATTACAGCTTGATGAAATGCTCGCGGTAGTAGCGCAGTTCCTCGATCGACTCGATGATGTCGGCCAGTGCGGTGTGCTTCTGGGCCTTCTTGAAGCCCGAGGCCAGTGCCGGCTTCCAGCGGCGGCACAGTTCCTTCAGGGTCGACACGTCCAGGTTGCGATAGTGGAAGAAGGCTTCCAGCTTGGGCATGCCGCGCGCCATGAAACGGCGGTCCTGGCAGATCGAGTTGCCGCACATCGGCGACTTGTTGGCCGGCACATACTGCTTGAGGAAGGCGATCAGTTCCTGCTCGGCCTGGGCTTCGGTCACGGTCGAGGCCTTGACGCGGTCGATCAGGCCGGACTTGCCGTGCGTGCCCTTGTTCCAGTTGTCCATCTTGTCCAGCGTCTCGTCGCTCTGGTGGATGGCGAACACCGGGCCTTCGGCGATCACGTTCAGGTCGGGGTCGGTGACCACGACCGCGACTTCGATGATGCGGTCGTTGTCCGGGTCCAGGCCGGTCATTTCCATGTCCAGCCAGACAAGGTTGAATTCGTTGGGACGGGTGGTGGCTTGTGACATAATTCTCTCTTTACTGGTTAAGCTGCAAGCCGGAAGTTTGCGCCTCTAGCTTCGCTAAACCGGCATTTTCTCACAGGCACAGAATGGTTTCATTCGCGTTTTCGCTTTTATTCGTCGTTTTCCTTTTGCTGACCCTGGCCTTGCGCTATTGGCTGGCGCGCCGTCACATGCGTCACGTACTCGCGCACCGCAGCGCTGTGCCCGCTGAATTTTCCGAAAAGATTCCGCTTCCGGCCCATCAGAAAGCGGCCGACTACACCGTGGCCAAGACTCGCTTCGGTCTTTTTGCCGCAGTGTGGAGCGCACTGGTGCTGGTCGGCTTCACGCTGCTGGGTGGCCTGGAGGCGCTGTCGGCTGGCGTGCTGCAGCTCGTAGGAGCAGGCATGCCGCACCAGCTTGGCCTCTTTATCGCCTTTGCTGTCGTTTCAGGCCTGATCGACCTGCCGTTCGACTACTACCGCCATTTCGTGTTGGAAGAGCGCTTCGGTTTCAACAAGATGAGCGTCAGGCTGTGGATGATCGACATGGCCAAGGGGACGGCGCTCGGCGCAGCCCTCGGGCTGCCGCTGCTGTGGGCCGTGCTGGCGCTGATGAACAAGGCGGGCCCGTTGTGGTGGCTGTATACCTGGGTCGTATTCAGTGTCTACCAGTTGCTGGTCATGGTGATCTATCCGGTCTTCATCGCGCCGCTGTTCAACAAATTCACGCCGCTCGCGGACGAGAGCCTGAAGGCGCGCATCGTCGGCTTGATGGCGCGCACCGGATTCACCTCGAAAGGCCTGTTCGTGATGGACGGCAGCAGGCGCTCGGCCCACGGCAACGCCTATTTCTCGGGTTTTGGCACCAACAAGCGCATCGTGTTCTACGACACCCTGATCGAGCGCTTGGCTCCGCAGGAAGTGGAAGCCGTGCTGGCGCACGAGTTGGGGCACTTCAAGCTCAAGCACATCGTCAAGCGCATCGCGATGTCCTTCGCGCTGTCGCTGGCATTCCTGGCCCTGCTCGGCTGGCTAAAGGAACAGGCCTGGTTCTATACAGGCCTGGGCGTCATGCCGAACCTGATCTCGCCTTCGGGCCAGTCGAACGACGCCATGGCGCTGCTGCTGTTCCTGCTGGTGCTGCCGGTGTTCCTGTTTCCGTTCGCGCCGCTCGCTTCACTTGGTTCGCGCAAGCACGAATTCGAAGCGGACGCCTTCGCCGCCAAACACAGCGACGCACGCGACCTGGTCTCGGCCTTGGTCAAGATGTACGAGGACAATGCCTCCACCCTGACCCCGGACCCGATCCATTCCGCTTTCTACGATTCTCATCCGCAAGCCTGGGTGCGCGTGAAGCACCTGCAATCGGCGGGGCTGGTATGAACGCCGCCATGCACCTGCGCGAGCGCCACTGCGTCCACGGCGCGCCGGCGCTCGACGACGCCGACGTCAAGGCCCTGCTGCCGCAGGTGCCCGAATGGCACGCGGAGGACGACCACCTGCAGCGCGAATACGCTTTCCGCGACTACCACGAGACCATGGCCTTCGTGAACGCGCTGGCCTGGATGATCCACCAGCAGGACCACCACCCGCAATTGTGGGTGCGCTACCGCCACTGCGCGGTGGCCTGGACCACCCACTCGGCCGGCAACCGGATCAGCGAGAACGACTTCATCTGCGCGGCGAAGGCCGACGCCATCTATACGGAACGAACAAACGCATGAGCGAGCTGCAAGGCACCATCGTCGCGGCCCACGGCCGCCATTACCTGGCCGACGTCGAGGCTGACGGGAAACATCAATTCCTGCAGTGCGTCACGCGCGGCAAGAAGACCAACGTCGCGGTCGGCGACATCGTGCACCTGAAGCGCACCTCGAACGACCAGGCCGTGATCGAGAAGATCGCCGAGCGCACCACCTTGCTGTACCGCTCGGACCAGTACAAGTCCAAGCTGCTGGCGGCCAACATCTCGCGCCTGTTCATCGTCATCGCCACCGAGCCGGGCTTCACCGACGACCTGGTGTCGCGCGCGCTGGTGGCCTGCGAGGCGGCCGGGATCGAGGCCCACCTGATCCTGAACAAGGTCGACGTGACCGAGGGCCTGGCACGCGCCCGCGAACGCGCCGCGCTGTACACCGGCATGGGTTATCCGCTGCACGAAGTATCGGCCAGGGCCGATCCGGAAGGCACCGTCGCCGCCTTGATGCCGCTGCTGGCGGGCCACTCGTCGATCCTGATCGGCCAGTCCGGCATGGGCAAGTCGTCGATCGTGAACCTCCTGATCCCGGACGCCGACATCGCCGTGCGCGAGATCTCGGAAGCGCTGGACACCGGCAAGCACACCACCACCTTCACGCGCCTGTACAAGCTGCCTCGCAAGGGCGAGAACGACGGCAGCGGCGGCACCATCATCGACTCGCCGGGCTTCCAGGAGTTCGGCCTGTACCACCTGAGCGAAGGCATGCTGGAACGCGCCTTCGTCGACTTCAAGCCCTACCTGGGCGGCTGCAAGTACTACAATTGCCGCCACCTGGCGGAGCCGCAGTGCGCGATCCTGGACGCGGTCGCCGCGGGCAAGATCAGCAGGATGCGCCACGAACTGTACGCGCAGCTGCTGCACGAATCGGCGCAGACGCTGTATTGATCCGGTGGACTACACGAACTTGCAGACGCCATGATTACTGAACTCGAAATCAAGAACTACAAATCGATTCGCGAGCTGAAGTTGCCACTCGGCAGGATCAATGTGTTCATTGGCGAGAATGGTGCGGGCAAAAGCAATATTCTCGAGGTGATCGCGCTGGCTGGGGCGGCCGCGGCAGACAAGCTTGATCATGAGTTCCTTTCCTCGAGAGGAATACGTGTCACGTCGCCTGAATTCATGCGACCGGCGTTTCCAGATTCCGATCCCGTTGTACCGATTGAAATCGGGACCGCGGCTGACGGTCGGCATATCACGTTTCAACTCAATAATGAGAATGCTCCGTATTCCAAATGGATGTCAGCGATCTCTGACGACGCTTTTAACATTACAGACATTCCACACATTAGGGAGTTTGTAGCCACGTCAGCGATTGACTATGGATTGCGTGATGGTGGCGCAAATTTGGCTCAAATCTTAGCCAAAATAGTCATCAGGAACACTGCACACGTGCGCAACTTGCACAGCTTCGTTATCTTCTCGCCTGAAAATTCCGCCATGCGCATCTTTGAGCGCGAAGGCCAGATCGAGCCACTCGGCATCAACGGCGAAGGCTTGTTGAAGCTCCTGTCGTTTTATGCATCCAAACCAGACGATACGACACTCGCCAAGGTAAAGGACTCGCTCAAGCTGTTCGACTGGTTCGACGACTTCATCACCGAGAGCGTCACATCGGAGGCACGTCTGCTGGTGCGCGACCGCTACCTGGATGAAAACCTCAAAGGTTTCGATCACCGTAGCACCAATGAGGGTTTCTTCTTCCTATTGTTCTACTTCTTGCTGTTCAACAGCGAGCTGACACCCAAGTTTTTTGCGGTCGACAATATCGACGCCTCCTTGAACCCCAAACTGTGCGAGAAACTGATCCAGGAATTAAGCGCGCTTGCGAAGACCAACGACAAGCAAGCCATCCTGACGACGCACAATCCCGCGGTGCTGGACGGCCTCGATCTCAACGACGACGATCAACGGCTGTTCGTCGTGTCACGCGGCAGGGACGGCACGACGAAGGTCAAACGCATCAAGAAACCCGAGCCGGTCAATGGCAACAACCTGCGTCTATCGGAATTGTTCATCCATGGATTGATCGGTGGCCTGCCAAAAGGCTTTTGACGACGATGGCAAGCTTTGCGCTGATCACCGAAGGCATCACTGACCAAGTTGCCATCAGCGCTGTCCTGTACGGCTTGTATGACGAGGATGAGCTGGAAATCCGTCCTGTCCAGCCGCTGCGGGATGCAACCGACGAGGCCAGGCAGGGCAACCGCGCAGGCTGGGAAAAAGTGTTCGAATACTGCTCGCTGGACGATTTCGCGGCCGTCTTCGCGACCAATGATTACGTCATCATCCAGGTAGACACTGATGTGTGCGGTCATCCGAACTTCCCGGTCGCGCTCGTGGATGAAAACGGTGAGCGTTCGCCGGGCGAGCTTGTGGAAGAGGTCAAGTCCTTCATCAACGCGAAGATTCCGCCTGCGATCCTGTCCACCTACGGCAGCCGCATTTTCTATGCGATATCGGTCCATTCGCTGGAGTGCTGGCTGCTGCCTCTACACGCGACGACAGCAGGCGACAAGCGCCGGACAAAGAGTTGCGAAGCGCACCTGGCCCGCGCCCTGGCCAGGAAGGACATCGGGTTCAGGAAGGATTACCGGACCTACACGACACTGGCAAAGCCTCTCGAGAAGCGCGCTGGCATCGAGACCGTAAGCAAGCATAACGATAGCTTCGCGATCTTCGTTGCGTCACTGCCGAGCGAGCAATAAGCGCCTGCGCACATGCCTTCACTTGATTTTCCGAAAGTCAAACGAAACCGCTTATAATTCAAGGGATCATCGCATCCTAGACATACTATGGCTGGCCAGACTCCCATCAAGCACTTCCTGCAGTTCTCCGATTTCACCCGCGACGAATTCGAGTACGTGATCGAACGCGCCAAGGTCATCAAGCGCAAGTTCAAGGCCTACGAGGTCTACCACCCGCTGGTCGACCGCACGCTGGTGATGGTGTTCGAGAAAAGCTCGACGCGCACGCGCCTGTCGTTCGAGGCCGGCATGCACCAACTGGGCGGCGCCGCGATTTACCTGAACACGCGCGACAGCCAGCTGGGCCGCGGCGAGCCGGTCGAGGACGCCGGCCAGGTCATGAGCCGCATGTGCGACATCATCATGGTGCGCACCTTCGGCCAGGACATCATCGAACGCTTCGCGGCGCACTCGCGGGTGCCGGTGATCAACGGCCTGACCAACGAGCACCACCCCTGCCAGGTGCTGGCCGACGTGTTCACCTTCCACGAACACCGCGGCTCGATCGCCGGCAAGACCGTGGCCTGGATCGGCGACGCCAACAACATGCTGTACTCCTGGCTGCAGGCGGCCGAAGTGTTCGGCTTCCACCTGAACGTGTCGACGCCGAAGGGCTACGACATCGACCCGGCCATGGTCAAGACCAGCAACTACACTGTCTTCGAGAACCCGTCGGATGCCTGCGTGGGCGCCCACCTGGTGACCACCGACGTCTGGACCAGCATGGGCTACGAGAAGGAAAACGCCGAGCGCCTGAAAGCCTTCGACGGCTTCATCGTGGACGGCGCCAAGATGGCGCGCGCCGCGGCCGACGCGCTGTTCATGCACTGCCTGCCCGCGCACCGCGGCGAGGAAGTGGCGGCCGAGGTCATCGACGGCCCGCAATCGGTCGTGTGGGACGAAGCCGAGAACCGCCTGCACGTGCAGAAGGCGCTGATCGAGTACCTGCTCCTCGGCCGTATCGAATGAGCATATCGAAGACAAGCAACACTTTCACCACCCTAGTTTGATCGTCGGCCCGGAAACGGCTTCCCGCTGCGGCGGGAAGAAAGTCGCCCGGTCCGGCTGACCATATATCCCCCCTCCAAACACTGGAACTCCCATGAGCGACATTAAAAAAGTAGTCCTCGCCTACTCCGGCGGCCTCGACACCTCGGTCATCCTCAAATGGCTGCAGGATCACTACCACTGCGAAATCGTCACCTTCACCGCCGACCTCGGCCAGGGCGAAGAGCTGGAGCCGGCGCGCGCCAAGGCGATCAAGTTCGGCATCAAGCCGGAAAACATCTACATCGACGACGTGCGCGAGGAATTCGTGCGCGACTTCGTGTTCCCGATGTTCCGCGCCAACACCGTCTACGAAGGCGAATACCTGCTGGGCACCTCGATCGCGCGTCCGCTGATCGCCAAGCGCCTGATCGAGATCGCCAACGAGACCGGCGCCGACGCCGTGTCGCACGGCGCCACCGGCAAGGGCAACGACCAGGTGCGCTTCGAGCTGGGCGCGTATGCGCTCAAGCCGGACGTCAAGATCATCGCCCCGTGGCGTGAATGGGACCTGCTGTCGCGCGAGAAGCTGCTGAAGTACGCGGAAGACGCCGGCATCGAGATCGACATGAAGCACAAGAACGGCGGCGCGCCCTACTCGATGGACGCCAACCTGTTGCACATCTCCTTCGAAGGCCGCCACCTGGAAAACCCGAGCGCGGAAGCCGAGGAATCGATGTGGCGCTGGACCGTGTCGCCGGAACAGGCGCCGGATGAAGCCGAATACCTCGACATCGAATACCAGCACGGCGACATCGTCGGCCTGAACGGCGTCAAGATGACCCCGGCCCAGGTGCTGACCGAGCTGAACCGCCTGGGCGGCAAGCACGGCATCGGCCGCCTCGACCTGGTGGAAAACCGCTACGTCGGCATGAAGTCGCGCGGCTGCTACGAAACCCCGGGCGGCACCATCATGCTGCGCGCCCACCGCGCGATCGAATCGATCACGCTGGACCGCGAAGTGGCGCACCTGAAGGACGACCTGATGCCGCGCTACGCTTCGCTGATCTATAACGGCTACTGGTGGGCGCCGGAACGCGTCGCGCTGCAGACCCTGATCGACCACACCCAGAAGAACGTGAACGGCTGGGTGCGCGTGAAGCTGTACAAGGGCAACGTGATCGTGGTGTCGCGCGATTCGAAGACCGATTCGCTGTTCGACATGAACATCGCCACCTTCGACGAGGACGGCGGCGCCTACAACCAGGCGGACGCGGGCGGCTTCATCAAGCTGAACGCGCTGCGCATGCGGATCGCGGCCAAGGCGCGGGCAAAGCGCGGGCAGTAAGCGGCTGATACTGCGCAGGCAGTCCTGCGCAAGGCGTGCTGAATGACAAAGCCGCCGGTCCTGATGGGCCGGCGGCTTTTTTGTACCCCGCACATCGCTTGTGCTTTTGCGCCCAGTAACGCTGAACCCGTCACACCTGCGCAGGCAGGGGCCCAAGTTTGTTTGCGTCTCGACTGCGCGTGCAACTTGGGCCCCTGCCTTCGCAGGGGCGACGTGCTCAGTGCAGTGGTACCAATAAATTACGCGAACTTCCAGCATCAAAAGTGGAAGTTGGCCGTCAGGCTCCCCCACCGCGGCGCCCCCGGCGTGTAGCGGTAGCCGCTCTTGTTGATCGCCGCCACATAGCGCTTGTCGCCCAGGTTGTACACGTTCAGCTGCAGGTCCAGCCAGCGGTTCACGCGGTAGGCCGCCATCGCATCCACCACCCAGTAATCCTCCGCGTAGGCCGGCGTGCCGACCGCGCCGTCGGTGCCGCGCAGCAGCCGGCCCGCGTAGCGCGCGCCGCCGCCGATCTTCAGGCCGGACGGGAAGGTGTAGGTGGTCCAGCTGGTGAAGGCGTTCTTCGGCGTATAGGTCAGCGCGTTCTCGCCGCTGGCCGTGACCAGGCGGCCGGCTTCGATGCTGGTGTCCATCCAGCTGTAGCCGGCGCTCACCGACCAGTCGCGCGTGAGCTGGCCGACGGCGCTCAGTTCCACGCCCTGCACGCGCTTGCGGCCGGTCTGGTAATAGGTGGTCGGGATCACCGGGTCCTGTTCCACCTCGTTCTTGACCTCGGTGCGGAACAGGGCCGCGTTCAGGCCCAGCCTGCGGTCCAGCACTTCCCACTTGGTGCCGACCTCGGTCGTGACGCTCACCTGCGGATCGTAGATCGGGTTCGAGGCGCTGTTCAGGCCCGTGCTCAGCGTCAGGTTCGAGCCCGGCGGCTGCTTGGCGTTGGCCCACAGCGCGTACACGCTGCCGTTCTCGGCCGGCTTGTACAGCAGCGACACCTTGCCGCTCGTCACGCTGTCGGTCAGTTCGACGTGGGTGGCCGCGGTGGTGGCGCCCCTGGCGGGCAAGGCGTCGTAGTTGACGTCGAAGTGGTCGATGCGGACCGAGGCGCCGAACAGCCACTGGTCGCCCAGCTTGATCGTGTCCAGCAGGTAGCCGGAGACGGTGCTCACCTCGCCCTGGTTGCGGGCGCCGGTACGCTGCAGGTTCAGGCCGGCCGGCAGCGCCGCCGGATCGGGGTCGTACAGCTTGGCCGGCGGCAGCGCGCCGCCGCCGCCGTAGCTGTGATTCACCTGCTTCTCGTTGGTGAGATCGAGGCCGCTCACCAGGGTATGGCGCAGCGTGCCGGTGTCGAACTCGGTGGTCAGCACGGTCTGGTTGGCCAGGATCGTGTTTTCCTGGTCCTTGATGGTGCGGTTGGTACGCAGCAGCAGCCAGGTCGACGGGTCCGCGCTGCGCACGCCCGGATAGGCGGGCGCCGGCGCGGTGACCAGGTTGGCGTTGCTGCCCATGAAGGCGCTCAGCATGTAGAACTGCCTGGTCTTGCCGTAGCGGCTGGTGTTACGCAAGCGCATACGCGGGCTGAACGCGTGGTCGAGGATGCCGGTGACCATGTCGGCCCGGACGCGGTCGAAGTCGGCCACCGAACCGTAGAAATGCTTCGGATCGACCGGTGCCGCGCCGTTCAGCTCCGGTTTCGCGGCGGACGGGCTGGTGTAGCCCGGCAAGCCGACCGTCGGTACGCCGCCGTCCGGCAGGTTGTCCTGCTTCACGTGCAGGTAGTCGAGGTAGAACCGGGTCGGGCTGTTCAGGCCGAACGCGATCGACGGCGCCACCGCCCAGCGCTTGTCCTTGACCTCGTCGCGCGCCGGGTTGCCGTTGTCCTGGTCGAGCGCGTTCAGGCGCACGGCGATGCCGCGCCGGCGGTCGAGCACCGTATTCAGGTCGGCGGTGGCGCGAAGGCGGTCGCTGCTGCCGGCCACCAGGCTGGCCTTGCCGAAGCCCCTGAGCAGCGGCTGCTTGCTGTTCAGGTTGATCGAGCCGGTCGGCGCGCCGCGCCCGGTGTCGGTGCCGGCCGGGCCCTTCAGCACGTCGATCTGTTCGATGTTGAAGATGTCGCGCGAGATCGAGCCGATGTCGCGGATGCCGTCGACGAACAGGCTGCCCGAGGTGTCGAAGCCGCGCAGGTAGACGGCGTCGCCGGTATTGGTGTTGCCGTTCTCGCCCAGGAAGAAGGTGCCCACGCCCGGCGTGTTGCGCAGCGCTTCGGTCAGCGTGGTGGCGCCCTGCTGCTCGAACAGTTCCTTCCTGATCGCGATGACGGTCTGCGGGGTGTCCAGCAGCGTCTCGGTGTACTTGGGCGACTGGGCACGCTCGGCCTTCAGGTCCTGCTCGTCGCGGCGCTCGCCGACGATGTGCACGCGCTGGTGCCGGCCAGCGTCCGCGGAAGCGTCCGCGGCGGCGTCGGCGGCATGGCCGGCGAGCGGCAGTACCAGCAGGGCGAGCGCGACGCCGGCGGTGGGCAGCGCGGCGGCGGAACGGACGGAAGAAGCATGCTTGCGGCTGGTGATGGGCGTAGTCGGTTTCATGTGGTCTGGGTGGTCGTTTTGGAATAGTTATCGGAACGCCACGCACTCTAGCAAGATTTTTTCGCTATGTAAACGCGAATCATTATCATTTGCATTCTTAGAGCATACCGATGGACCGGATCGGTACCCGCTGATATTCGATATCATTGCGCAAAGACGACGATGAGCGGCCCTCCTCCGCCGACGACGCAACGAGGGACGCAGCCAAGGATGCAGACATCGATGCAGGCGACAGTGCATGCCGGGCATGCGGCGCCTGCATGGCCGGCACCAATGCCGCCAGCCCGCGTTGCGCCGCGCTGCGGGGCACGGCGGGCGGCCTCGTGGACTGCGGCGTCTATGCGCAGCGCCCGGCGCCCTGCCGCGAAGTGCAGCCCGGCGACGACAAGTGCGAACGCGCGCGCAACCGCCACGGCCTGGCGCCCTTGCATGCCGCTACCCTGCGCGCATGACCGGAAAAGTGGTTTCCGGCAGTTTTTTTATTGCGCTCGTTCACCGTTGTGTTACCGTCCGCGCCGCCGGGATGCTACATTCTCGGTTCCCCGAAACACGGAGCTTCCATGTGGTCCAATCTGAGCATCAAGAGCAAACTGAGCACCGGCTTCGGTGCGATCGTCGCGATCATTCTTCTGCTGCTCATCCTTGCCTATAACAATTTTTCGCGTTTGTCCGATGCGCGCGACTGGGACCGCCACACGCTCGAGGTGCTGCTGGAAACAAACAAGGTCGCCACCTCGATGCTGCAGGTACAGGCCGCGGTACGCGGCTACCTGCTGACCGGGGACGAAGGCCTGCTGGCCTCGGTCGAGAGGGAACACGCGGCGGCGCGCCATCACCTGGAGCGCGCCCGCGACCTGACGCGCGACAATCCGCGCCAGCAGGAGCGCCTGCGCCAGCTCGAACCGATGCTGGAGAACTGGATGACGGCCGCGGTGAATCCACAAGTTGCCATGCGCCGCCGTGCCGGCGCCACCGGCCCGGTCAACCTGCCGGCCGAGGCCGGAGCGGCGGTGCAGACCGGGAGCAGCACCATGGCATCGGCGCGCAAGGTGCTGGAAGAAGTCGAGGCCGAGGAAAACCGCCTGCTGGCGCTGCGCCAGCAGGAATTGTCCTCGCTGAAGAAGACCATGGACGGCCTCCTGCTCGGCGGCGGCGTCGTCTGCGTGCTGCTGGCGATCGTGATCGGCACCCTGCTGGTGCGCGCGGTGTCACAGCCGCTTGCCAGCCTGCACAGGGCCGCGCGCGAGCTCGGCGCCGGCGTCCAGGGTGCGCGCGCCGAAGTGGGCGCGCGCGACGAGCTGGGCCAGGTGGCGGTGGAATTCAACCGCATGGCGCAGGCGATCGAGGACAGCCAGGCCAAGGACCTGGCCGCCAGCACCGAGCTGCGCGCCAAGGTCGACGCGCTGCTGGGCGTGGTCTCGCGCGCGGCGCGCGGCGACCTCACCGGCGAGATCACGATTCGCGGCGAGGATGCCGTCGGCCGCCTGGGCGAAGGCCTGGCGACCATGCTCGGCAACCTGCGCAGCCTGATCAACAACGTGCAGCGCGCCGGGATCCAGGTCACCACCTCGGCCACCCAGATCGCCGCCTCGGCGCGCGAGCAGGAAGCCACCGGCGTCGAGCAGGCCCAGACCAGCGTCGAGGTGCTGTCGACCACGCGCGAGATCTCGGCCAACACGGCGCAGCTGCTGCGCACCATGGAAGAAGCGACCGAAGTCGCCGACTACACCACCAACGCCACCGTGGAAGCCCAGGACAACCTGAAACGCATGGACCAGACCATGCAGCAGATGGTCGCGGCCACCGATTCGATCGGCGCCAAGCTGGCGGCGCTGTCGGAAAAAGCCAGCAACATCAACGGCGTGCTGACCACCATCACCAAGGTGGCCGACCAGACCAACATCCTGTCGCTGAACGCCGCGATCGAAGCCGAAAAGGCCGGCGAGGCGGGCCGCGGCTTCGCCGTGGTGGCCAGCGAGATCCGGCGCCTGGCCGACCAGACCTCGGTCTCGACCTGGGACATCGAGCAGATGCTGAAGGACATGCAGTCGGCGGTGTCGGCCAGCGTGATGGGCATGGACAAGTTTGCCGAAGAGATCCGGCGCAGCGTGGGCGAAGCGCGCCGCGTGGCCGAGCAGCTCTCCAGCATGACCGAGCAGGTGCGCAAGCTGCCGCCGCGCTTCGACATGGTGCTGCAGGGCATGCAGTCGCAGGCGGTGGGCGCTTCCCAGATCACGGAAACCATGATGCAGCTGTCCGACGCCAGCCAGCAGACCGTCGATTCCCTGAAAGCCACCAGCGAAGCCGTGCACCAGCTGCAATACGCCGCCGGCGACCTGCAGCAGTCGGTGGCCAGCTTCGCGGTGAACTTATAAAGATGCGTTGCAAGCACGCCACCCGGCCACGGTTTCCGTCATGAACGTGCTGGTCTTCCACATCGGTCCCGAGCGCTACGCCCTGCCGCTGGCGGCGGTGGTGCGGGTGCTGCCGGCGGCGCGCCTGAAGGCGCTGCCGGGCGCGCCCGGCTACGTGGCCGGCCTGCTCGACCTGCACGGCGACGCGGTGCCGGTGATCGACCTGTCGCGCCTGGCCGGCTGCCCGGCCGACGCGATCCGCTACGACACCCGCATCCTGCTGCTCGACTTGCCGCTGGCGGGGGCCGTGCGCCGGCTCGGCCTGCTCGCCGAGCGCGTCGCCGGGGTCCAGGCGCTGGCGGACGCGCCGGCCGATGCCGGCGTGCTGGCCGCACCCTGGCTGGGCCGGGTGGCCCATGCCGCCGCCAGGGCCGGTACCGGCGCTGCCGGCCTGCTGCAGCTGATCGAACCGGCGCAGCTGCTGGCGCCCGAGGTGGCGGCGCAGCTGTTCGGCGTCGAAGGAGGCACGGCATGAGCCAGCCCATCGGCGACCTGCGCGCGCTCCTGCGCGCCAGCACCGGCCTGGCGCCGTCCGACGCCGACCTCGAGCGCGCCATCCGCGACGCCGATGTGCCCCTGCCCGGCACGCCCGGATTCGAGGCCCTGGTCGACCGCGTGGTGGTGCCGGAATCCTGGATGCTGCGCGACCGCGCCGTGTTCGACGAAGCCTTGCGCTTCGTGCAGCGGCGCCTGGCTGCGCGCCCGGCGCGGCCGGTGCGCATCCTGTCCCTGCCCTGCGCCAACGGCGAGGAACCGTATTCGATGGCGCTGGTGCTGGCCGAGGCCGGCATCCAGGCGGCGCGCTGCCGCATCGACGCGGTCGACCTGTCGCAGGCGGCGATCGCACGCGCCCGCAGGGGGCGCTTCACCCGCAACGCCTTCCGCGGCGCCGACCTGGCCTTCCGCGAGCGCTGGTTCACGCTGTGCGACGACGGTTCCGGGGAATACCTGATCGACGCCGCGCTGCGCGCCTACGTCGGCTTCCGGCAGGGCAACCTGCTGGCGCCGGACCCGGGCGCGGGCGAACCCGCGTACGACCTGGTGTTCTGCCGCAACCTGCTGATCTATTTCGACGACGCCACCCAGGCCCGCGCCGCACAGGCGATCGGCACGCTGCTGGCCGACGACGGCGTGCTGCTGTCCGGCCATGCCGAGGCGCCGGCGTTCTGCCGCCATGGCTTCGCGCCGGCGCGGCATGCCGGGTTCGCGCTGCACAAGCGCGGCACGGCCGTGCAGCCGGCGGCGCTGCGCGCGCCGCTGCGCAAGCCGGCCCGGTCCCTGCCCGCAGCGCTGCCGCCATCCGCCACCCCGGCGCAGTCCCCGAGCTTACCGCCCCGGCCGCGACCGCATACGGAGCCGCCACCGCAACCGCAAGACCTGCTGGCGCAAGCCCAGGCGCATGCCGACCATGGCCGCCTGGCGGATGGCGAAGCCGCCTGCCGCGATTACCTGGCCAGGGTGCCCGACAGCGCCGCCGCCTGGTTCCTGCTGGGGATGATCCACGAATGCGGCGGCCACAAGCACGCGGCCGACGCCAGCTGGCGCCGTTGCGTCTACCTCGCCCCCGACCATTACGAAGCCCTCTGCAGCCTGGCCCTGCTGCACGAAGGGCTGGGCGACGCCGCCGCCGGCGCCGGCTTCCGCCAGCGCGCCGCGCGCATCTTCGCCCGGCGCGGGAGCGGCCAGGCATGACGGCGGCGACCTTCCACGACGCCGGACGCGGCAGCGGCACGCAGGACGAGCGCAACAGCCTGGCACACCCGGTCGGCCCGGACTACGCCGAGGCCTGGGCACGCGAGCTGGCGCGCCCCGCCGCCAATGCGGCCGGCGGCGCGGCCACCGAAGCCGCCATGGTGTTCCGCATCGGCGCCGAATGGCTGGCGGTGCCGCTGGCGCTGGCCGCCCTGGTGGCGCCGAGCGCGGCCGTCCACCGCCTGCCGCACCGCGGCGGCGGCCCCCTGCTCGGCATCGCCGCCGCCGACGGCAAGCTGCTGCCGGCGGTGTCGCTGGCGCGCTTGCTCGACATCGATATCGACGGCGCGACGGCGCCCGCCCCCGCCAGCGCCGGGCGGCACGCGTTCGCGCGCCTGCTGGTGCTGGCCGAACCCGGAGCGCCCGGCGCGCCCGCGTTCGCGCTGCCGGTGGACGAGGTGCACGGCGTGCTGCGCTACGCCGGCGCCGCGCTGCGTCCGCCCGCCGCCACCGTCGGACGCGCGCCGCCGCCGCTGGTCGCGGGGGTGCTGGCCGGCGCCGTCGAGGGCATCGAACCCGGCCTGCTCGACGCCGGCCCCCTGCTGGCCGCGCTGAAAGGATTGCTGCGATGAGTCTCGATGGCGACCTGAGCGGCTTCTCGATGGCCGACCTGTTCCGCATGGAGGCGGGCGAACAGGCACGCGTGCTGACCGACGGCCTGCTGCAGCTGGAGCGCGGCGCCGCCGATCCCGAATTGCTGGAATCGATGATGCGCGCCGCCCATTCGATCAAGGGTGCCGCCGCGATCGTCGACCGGCGCCAGGTGGTCGGCCTGGCGCATGTGATGGAAGACGTGTTCGTGGCCGCCCAGCAGGGCTTCACCGGCGTCGATGCCGGCGCCGCCGACACGCTGCTGCAAGGAGTCGACCTGATGCTGCGCCTGGCCGGCGCCGAGGCCGACGACGACGCCGGCCAGGCGCCGGTCGACGCCATGGTGGCGGCGCTGACGGCGCTGCTGGCGCGCCCGACGGCGGCCGTGGCGCCACCGGCGGCGGCGCAGTCCGCAGCGGTGTCCGTCCCGCCCGCAGCGCCCGATCCGGCCGTGGCCGCCGCGCCGGCCGCCGCCAGCGACGAGCTGCTGACCCTGGCCAGCCAGGCGCGCCTGCATGCCGGCCAGCTGCGCCCGTGGCTGGACCACATGCAGCGCTACAAGCGCCAGCAGCGCATCGCGCTGGGGGCGATGGAACAGCTGCACGAGGCGATCGTGGCGCATGGCGATCCGCACCTGCTGGAGCTGGCGCAGGCGCTGGGCGAACGCGCGCGTCCGCTGCGCGATTTGCTGCACCATTCGATCCGCGACGCCGAGAACTACGAACGCCAGGCGTCGCGGGTGGCGGCGCGCCTGGCCGACGAGGTGCTGGCGCTGCGCATGTGCCGCTTCGGCGACGGCGTGCACGGCTTGCCGCGCATGGTGCGCGACCTGGCGCGCAGCCTGGGCAAGGATGCGCAGCTGGTGATCGAAGGCAGCGCCACCCTGGTCGACCGCGCGGTGCTGGCGCGCATGGAGGCGCCGCTCAACCAGCTGCTGCGCAACGCCGTCGACCATGGCCTGGAAGCGCCCCACGAGCGCCTGGCGGCCGGCAAGCCGGCCGGCGGCACCATCCGCCTGGGCGCACGCCACCGCGGCGGCATGCTGGTGATCGAGGTCGGCGACGACGGCCGCGGCGTCGATCCCGAGCGCATCCGCCAGGCCGCCGCGCGGCGCATGGCCACGCCGGCCATCGCCGCCGAACTGAGCCAGGAAGAACTGATGGAATTCCTGTTCCTGCCCGGCTTCTCGCTGAAGGAAACGCCCAACGAGATCTCCGGGCGCGGCGTCGGCCTGGACGTGGTGCACGAGGCGGTGCAGCGCCTGAGCGGGACCATGCGCGGCACGGTGCGCGCCGAATCGACGCCGGGCGCGGGCTTCCGCACCCTGATCACCCTGCCGCTGACCCAGTCCGTCATGCGCACGCTGGTGGTGGACGTCGCCGGCGAAGCCTACGCGATGCCGATCACTCGCGTCGAACGCGTGCTGCGCCTGGCGCGCAGCGATGCGCGCACCCTGTCCGGACGCGAATACGTGACGCTGGACGGCGACCACCTCGGCCTGGTGGCGGCGGCGCGCGTGCTGGAACTCGACGACGCGGCGGCGGCGGCGCGCGGCGACATGCTGTCGGTGGTCGTGATCGGCACCGGGCGCGAGCGCTACGGCCTGGTGGTGGACGCCATACGCGGCGAACAGAGCCTGACGGTGCAGCCGCTCGAACCGGTGTTCGGCAAGCTGCGCGACATCGCCGCCGGCGCCCTGCTCGACGACGGTTCACCCGCGCTGATCGTCGACGTGCCCGACCTGCTGGTGTCGATCGGGCGCCTGCTCGACGGCGGCGCCACCCTGCAGCCGGCGCGCGCCGCGGCGGCCGATACGGCCAGCGTGCGGCGCGTGCTGGTGGTCGACGATTCGCTGACGGTGCGCGAAATGCAGCGCAAGCTGCTGGCCGGGCACGGCTACCGGGTCGACGTCGCGCTCGACGGCATCGACGGCTGGAACAGCCTGCGCGGCGCCGACTACGACCTGCTGATCACCGACATCGACATGCCGCGCCTGGACGGCATCGGCCTGCTCGAACGCGTCCGCCAGGATCCGCGCCTGCAGCGCCTGCCGGTGATGATCGTGTCGTACAAGGACCGTCCGGAAGACCGCGCGCGCGGCCTCGAAGCGGGTGCCGATTACTACCTGGCCAAGGGCGCCTTCCACGACGCCACCCTGCTGGAGGCGGTGCTCGACCTGATCGGCCCGGCCGCGGGGCCGGCATGAGGGGCGCGCCATGAGGATCGGCATCGTCAACGACAGCCCGACCGCGGCCGAAGCGCTGCGGCGCGTGGTCGCCGCCAGCGGCGTGCACCGGGTGGCGTGGATCGCCCGCAACGGCCTGGACGCGGTGCGCCTGTGCGTCGACCTGCCGCCCGACCTGGTGCTGATGGACCTCAGCATGCCCGAGCTGGACGGGGTCGAGGCCACGCGCCGGATCATGCAGCGCGCCCCGTGCGCCATCCTGGTGGTGACGGCGGCGCCGCAGGACAACGTCAACCAGGTGTTCCGCGCGCTCGGCGCCGGCGCGCTCGACGTCACCGCCACCCCGGTGCTGCTGGGACAGCCGGGCGGCGAGGCGGCGCTGCTGGCCAAGATCCGCACCATCGGCAAGTTGATAGGCGGAAACGTCGCCGCTACCGGCTCCGGTACGGTCGCCGAGCCGGCGGCGGCCGGCGTCGTCCAGCGCTTGGTCGCGATCGGCGCCTCGACCGGCGGTCCGGTGGCGCTGGCGCGGCTGCTGTCGCAGTGGCGCCCGCCCCTGGATACCGCGGTGGTGATCGTCCAGCACATCGATGCCGCTTTCGCCGGCCAGATGGCGAAATGGCTGGGCGACCAGCAGCCGACGCCGGTGCGCACCATCGCCGGGGGCGACGCGCCCGAAGGCGGCCTGGTCCAGCTGGCGCGTACCAACGACCACCTGCGCCTGATGCCCGGCGGGCGTTTCTGCTACGACGACGAGCCGCGCGACGAGATCTACCGCCCATCGATCGACGTGTTCTTCCACTCGGTGGCCCTGCACTGGGAAGCGGCCGCCACCGGCGTGCTGCTTACCGGCATGGGCCGCGACGGCGCCCTCGGCCTGCTGGCGCTGCGCGGCGCCGGCAAGCACACCATCGCCCAGGACGAGGCCAGCAGTGCCGTATACGGCATGCCGCGCGCCGCCGCCGAACTGGGTGCCGCCCAAAAGATTTTGCCGCTCGACAGCATCAGCCTTGCGTTGTTGGGTAGAATGACAGGCCCGGCGTGAACCAACGCTTCGCTTTTTCTCCAGAACCACACATGTCCGCAGCCAGCCCGCACCCCGCCACCGAGCCAGCGAGCGCCGAGTACAAGGTGCGCGTCCTGCTGGTCGACGACCAGCTCATCATCGTCGAAGCCGTGCGCCGCATGCTTGCCGCCCACCCCGACATCGAATACCACCACGTCACCGATCCGCGCGCGGCGGTGGCGGCGGCGCGATCGCTGCGCCCGACCGTGATCCTGCAGGACCTGGTGATGCCCGGCGCCGACGGCTTCGAGCTGATCCAGGCCTACCGTGCCGATGCCACGCTGTGCGAGGTGCCGGTGATCGTACTGACCACCAAGGACGAATCCAAGGTCAAGGCGCACGGCTTCGCCATCGGCGCCAACGACTACCTGGTCAAGCTGCCCGACCAGCTGGAACTGGTGGCGCGCATCCGCCACCATTCCGGCGGCTACATCAAGGGCTTGAAGAACGAGGACGCCCAGCGCGCCTTGCGCGCCTGCCGGGAGGAGCTGGCACAGGCGCGCGCCGAGCTGCAGGCGCTGCGCGGGGCCTGACGGGTTTTACACCATCACCGGTTCCGGCTCCAGTTCCACCCCGAAACGCGTGCGCACGTCCTGCTGGATCGCGCGCGCCAGCGCCATCACTTCGTCGCCGGTGGCCCCGCCGTTGTTCACCAGCACCAGTGCCTGCTTCGGATAAACGCCGGCCCGGCCCAGCGTCTTCCCTTTCCAGCCGCAGCGGTCGATCAGCCAGCCGGCCGCCAGCTTCTCGCTGCCGTCGGGCTGGCGGTGGTGCACCAGGTCCGGCCAGGTGGCCAGCAAGCGCGCACACTGTGCGCCCGGCACTACCGGGTTCTTGAAGAAGCTGCCGGCGTTGCCGATCTCGAGCGGGTCGGGCAGCTTGCGGCGGCGGACCGCCACCACCGCGTCGCCCACCTGGCGCGGGGTCGGGTCGCCGATGCCCGCGGTGGCCAGCGCCTGGGCCAGCTCGGCATAGCGCAGGTTCGGGGTCCAGGCGCGCGGCAGCGCGAAAGTAACGTCCAGCACCACCAGGTCCTTGCCGCCGGCATGCTTGAACACGCTGTCGCGGTAGCCGAAGCGGCATTCGGCCGCCGTCATCGTGCGCGTGGCGCCGCTGGCGAAGTCGAATACCGTGAGCGCATGGAACACATCCTTGATCTCGGCCCCGTAGGCCCCGATGTTCTGGATCGGCGAGGCGCCGACCGTGCCCGGGATCAGCGCCAGGTTTTCCAGGCCGCCCAGGCCCTGGGACAAGGTCCATTCCACGAAACCGTGCCAGTTCTCGCCGGCCTGCGCGCGCACCAGGACCGCATCGGCCGTAGCGCCGACGATCGCCTTGCCGAGCAGGCCCATGTGCAGCACCAGGGCGTCGACGTCGCGCGTCAGCAGCAGGTTGCTGCCGCCGCCCAGCACCAGGCGCGGCAGCGCCGCCAGCGCCGGGTCGGCGGCGACCCGCGCCAGTTGGCCCGGCTCGGTCACGCGCAGGTAGCGCGCGGCACGCGCTTGCAGTCGGAAAGTGTTGAAGGATTGCAGGGAAACGTCGGTGGACAGGAACATGGCTGGACTGGATGAGTTTGTGCGGATTATATAGGCTCCAGCTCCCATGGAACCCGCATGGCGATGTCCGTTACAATACCGCCATTCATCCCCAAGCATAAGAAAAGGAAAACGCGATGCCATCATTTGATGTGGTCTGCGAAGCAGACATGGTCGAAGTCAAGAACGCCGTCGAGAATTCGAGCAAAGAAATCGAGACCCGCTTCGACTTCAAGGGCACCTCGGCCAAGGCCGAGCAAAAGGACAAGGAAATCACCCTGTTCGGCGACTCCGACTTCCAGATCGGCCAGGTGAAGGACGTCCTGCTGAACAAGATGACCAAGCGCAAGGTCGACGTCCGCTTCCTGGACGAAGGCAAGGTCGAGAAAATCGGCGGTGACAAGGTCAAGCAGGTGCTCAAGGTGCGCAACGGCATCGAAAGCGAGGACGGCAAGAAGATCACCAAGCTGATCAAGGAAAGCAAGATGAAGGTGCAGGCCTCTATCCAGGGCGACACCGTGCGCATCACCGGCAAGGACCGCGACATCCTGCAAGAAGCGATCGCCCTGTTGCGCAAGGACATCAAGGACCTGCCGCTGGCGTTCAACAACTTCCGCGACTAAGCCGCGACCATGAGCGTCGTCCCGCGCACGCGGGGACGACGTGGATATGCACGACCGTGCGGCAAATGGTGCTCTGACCCCGACTCTGCTTGGGGTAAAATGGAGAGTGCGCAAATACGTCAAACCCTGACGTTGTCCTGCGATAAACAGTGAATGGTGGTTTAAGGATAGCAATGAAACGAGTTGATGATTTCCGCCTGCGTCTGGGCAACAAGGAATACGTGCCCATCATGATCGGCGGAATGGGCGTGGACATTTCGACGTCCGAGCTGGCACTGGAAGCCGCGCGCCTGGGCGGCATCGGCCATATTTCCGATGCGATGGTGCAGGACGTGTCAGACCGCAAGTTCGACACCAGCTTCGTCAAGGAAAAGACCAAGCTCTACAAGTTCAACATCAACAACTCGGACAAGTCGGTGGTCCAGTTCGACCTCGAGCGCCTGGCCGAGGCGACCCGCCTGCACGTCGGCGCCACCATGGCCGCGAAAAAAGGCGATGGCCTGATCTTCGTGAACTGCATGGAAAAGCTGACCATGAACGCGCCGAAGGAAACCCTGCGCACCCGCCTGTCGGCGGCGCTGGACGCGGGCATCGACGGCATCACCATGTCGGCCGGCCTGCACCTGGGCTCGTTCGAGCTGATCAAGGACCACCCGCGCTTCCGCGAAGCCAAGCTGGGCATCATCGTGTCCTCGGTTCGCGCGCTGCAGCTGTTCCTGCGCAAGGTGTCGCGCCTGAACCGCAATCCCGATTACATCATCGTCGAAGGCCCGCTGGCCGGCGGCCACCTCGGCTTCGGCATCGAGGACTGGAAAGAGTACGACCTGCATACGATCATGGACGAGATCCATGCGTACATGAAGGCGGAAAACCTGGACATCCCGCTGATCGCGGCCGGCGGCATCTTCACCGGTACCGACGCGGTGAGCTTCCTGGAAAAAGGTGCCGGCGGCGTGCAGGTGGCGACCCGCTTCACCATGACCCACGAGTGCGGCCTGCCGGACAGCGTCAAGCAGGAATACATCCGCGCCACCGAGGACGACATCATCGTCAACGGCGTCTCGCCGACCGGCTACCCGATGCGCATGCTGAAGCAGACCCCGGCGATCGGTTCCGGCATCCGCCCCGGTTGCGAATCCTACGGCTACCTGCTGGACGCGACCGGCAACTGCGCCTATATCAATTCGTACAACCGCGAGGTGCAGGCCAACCCGGGCCAGAAGACCGTGCAGGTGTTCGACAAGACCTGCCTGTGCACCCACATGCGCAACTTCAACTGCTGGACCTGCGGCTCGACGACGTACCGCCTGAAGGACACCACGCACAAGCTGGCCGACGGTACCTACCAGATCCTGTCCGCCGAGCACGTGTTCAAGGATTACCAGTTCAGCGTGGACAACCGGATCGCCCTGCCGTCGCGGCAGGAAGCCGCGGCCTGACACGGCCCGGCTGAAAAAAAGGCGCGGCTGTCCGCGCCTTTTTTTATCCCTGTTTTCACATTCCGAATGGAACGAATTGCCGCTTCTCCGGTCCAACTCCGGTTGACCTTGTTCGGGAGCGCCGCATGTTCGAATCCGAAGCCGCGCCCGCGGCCATGTTCCTGGCCGACGCGGCGGGCACGATCGCCGGCTGGAACGAAGCCTGCTCCACCCTGTTCGGCCTGGCGCCAGCCGCCGTGCTCGGCCAGCCGGCCACCCTCCTGTTGGCCGACGGCCATGCGGCCTGGCAGGAAGCCCTGCACGCCGCGGCACCGCGCGGACGGCAGCTGCGGGCCGAGCTGCGCGGCGCCGGCGGCACCTGGCACGCCGGCCTGGCCCTGGCGCCGCAGTTCGACGCCGCCGGCGCGCTGCGCGGCCATGCGGTCGCGGTGACGGTCGCCCCGCCCGGCCGCAACCCGGACATGTGCGAAGCCGAGCGGGTGGCCCAGGCCCCGCTGGCCTCGGTGGTCGACCTGTTTCCCGGCACTTTCTATGCGATCAACCACGACGGCCGCTTCGTGCTGTGGAACCGCAACATGGAACGCATGCTGGAACTGACCCCCGACGAGCTGGCGGCCACGCGCGCCATCGACCTGGTCGACCTGCCCGAGCGTCCCCTGCTCGCCAACGGCATGCGCCGGGTCTTCGAGCACGGCGAGGAACTCCAGCTCGAAGTCGAGTACGTCTCGAAGAGCGGCAAGGAAATCCCCTTCCTGCTGCGCGGCACCCGGATCCGCTGCAACGGCGACGAATACCTGTTCGGCGTGGGTTTCGACATCGGCGAACGGCGCGCCAGCGAAGCGGACCTGCGCCTGCGCGAACGCGCCCTGCATGCGGCCAGCAACGGAATCGTGATCACGCGCGGCAGCGGCGCCGGCAATGCGGACAACCTGATCGAATACGTCAACCCGGCCTTCGAGCGCATCACCGGCTACCCGGCGGCCGAGGTCATCGGCCGCGATCCGCGCTTCATGGGGGCACCCGGCATGGATGGCGCCGAGCGTACCCAGCTGCGCGAAGGCATCGCGGCGCGGCGCGCCGTCAGCGTGGTCATACGCAACCTGCGCAAGGACGGCGAGCTGTTCTGGAACGACCTGAGCATCACGCCGGTGCAGGACGAGCACGGCGCCGTCACCCATTTCATCGGCGTCATCAACGACGTCACCGCGCTCAAGCAGCGCACCGCCCACCTCGAGCACGAGGTCAACCACGATTCGCTGACCGGCCTGGCCAACCGCAACCTGATGTGGGACCGCCTGGAGCAGGCACTGCACCTGGCCCAGCGCCAGAAGTCGCTGGTGGCCACCGTGCTGATCGACCTCGACAACTTCAAGACGATCAATGACACCTTCGGCCACGAGGCCGGCGACGTGGTGCTGAAAGTGGTCGCGCGCCGGCTGCAGGCCTCGGTGCGCGACAGCGACACGGTGGCGCGCATGTCCGGCGACGAGTTCGTGCTGGTGCTGGTCAACCAGCCCTCGCTGCGCTTCACCCTGCGCATGGTCGAGCGCCTGCGCCAGAGCTTCGCGATCCCGGTGGTCTTCGGCGGCCAGGAAATCCCGGTCGGCGCCAGCGTCGGCGTGTCGCTCTACCCGCACGACGGCAATACGGCGGCCGAGCTGGTGCGCGCCGCCGACGTCGCCATGTACCACGGCAAAGGCAACGGCCGCAACGACGTACACTTCTTTTCAAGCAACATGAAAGCCAGCACCGAAGCCAAGCGCAAGCTCGAAAGCGAGTTGCGCATCGCCCTCGATCACGACGAACTGTTCTTGCTGTACCAGCCGCGCGTGGCCGTGCATTCCGGCAGGATGACCGGCTTCGAAGCCCTGCTGCGCTGGCGCCATCCCGAGCATGGCGTCCTGCCGCCTGGCCACTTCCTGGCCGAGGCCGAGGAAAGCGGCACGATCGTCGAGATCGGCCATCGCGTGCTCGACCAGGCCTGCGCCTTCGCCGCCCAGCTCGCCGCGATCGGCTTCGGCAATGTGCCCGTGACGGTCAACGTGTCCTACCGCGAATACAGCCAGCCCGGCTTCGCGGCCGCCCTGGCCGAGTGCCTGCAGCGGCACCGGCTGGCGCCGGGCAGCCTGCAGCTGGACATGCGCATCGATGCCCTGATCCGCAACCCGGTGCTCGGACGCGAGCTGTCGGAACACCTGCGCGACCTGGGCGTCGGCCTGTCGGTGGACGGCTTCGGAACCGGGCTGTGCGACCTCGGCTACCTGCAGCAGCTGGCCGCCACCCAGGTCAAGCTGGCGCGCGGCAGCGCGCATGGGGGCCGGGAGCACCACGGCGGCGACGCCATCATCAAGAGCCTGGTCGACATCGGCCACAACCTCGACATGCAGGTGATCGGCGAAGCCGTCGAGACGCGGCCGCAGATGGAATTCCTGACGGCGCTCGGCTGCGACCAGTTGCAGGGGATCTGGTTCAGCGAGCCGCTGGCGGCCGAGGCCGCCCAGCGGCTGCTGAAGGAGCGCCAGCCGGCCTAGCCCTCGCTCGTGATGCGTTTCACCAGCGCGCCGAGCACGTCCTCGGCCATGTCGTTGGACACCTGGCAGGTGCCGGCATTCTCATGCCCGCCGCCGCCGTATTCCAGCATCAGCGTGCCGATATTGGTCTGCGAGGTCCGGTTCAGGATCGACTTGCCGGTGGCGAACACGGTGTTCTGGTTCTTCAGGCCCCACAGCACGTGGATCGAAATGTTTGTTTCCGGGAACAGTGCATAGATGAGGAAGCGGTTGCCGGCAAAGATCACCTTTTCCTCGCGCAGGTCGAGCACGACCAGGTTGCCGTGCACCCTGGCGCAGCGCCGGATCTGCTGCTTGCACAGTTCGTTGTGTTCGACGTACAGCGCGACCCGCTCGCGCACGTCCGGCAGCGCCATGATCTGGTCGATGCCGTGGTTGCGGCAGTAATCGATCAGGTCCATCATCAGCTGGTAGTTCGAGATGCGGAAATCGTGGAAGCGGCCCAGGCCGGTGCGCGCGTCCATCAGGAAATTCAGCAGGTTCCAGCCTGCCGGATCGAGCACCTCTTCGCGCGTGAAGCGCGCGGCGTCGCCTTTGTCGACGGCATCCATCATGTCGCGCCAGGCGGCCGGGAAGGCGCGCGTGCCGCCGTAGTGGTCGTACACCACCCGCGCCGCCGACGGCGCCCGCGGGTCGATCACGTGGTTCTCGCGGCGTCCGCTGTTGCGGATGGTCTCGGACAGGTGATGGTCGAAGGCAAGGTGTGCGCCCGCCACGTACGGCAGGTTGGTGGTGATGTCGCGCGCACTGATCGCGATCTTGCCGTCTTGCATGTCCTTGGGATGGACAAACAGGATCTCGTCGATCAAGTCCAGGTGCTTGAGCAGGACGGCGCATACCAGGCCGTCGAAGTCGCTGCGGGTTACGAGGCGGTATCGTTGGGGAACGGCAGACATCGGCACACCCTTTCATGTGGAATGGAATCGGGCTGGCGCAGCCAGGGCTTGTTCATAATACCGTGCAATATTTCCAATGGACAGTTTTTGGTGAAGGAATGCAGTCCAGGGCCTCGATCCTGCGGGCTGTCGCAAAGCGCTGGCGGTCGACGCACGCCGCAATTACAGTTGTAAGCTCCCAACAGCAGGCCCGGGATGCGGCAGCGTTTTGCCGCAATGCATCGGGCACGCGTTACACTGGCCCTCTTGGTTTTATTGACGTTTTATTAAGATTTGTTTCATGCAGACACCGCGTTCGACCCAGGCCTTCTCGCATACCCTGTCCTCGCTGTACCGCGGCTTCGATGCGGTCGCGACCTGGGTGACGCAACTGTCATGGTGGAAATTCCTGCTGTTCGCTGCCCTGCTGCTGGTGGCCGGTCAGATCCTGCAGGAAGAACTGTTCTCCGGCGGCCAGGAAGAGACCGCGCGCACCGAACGCAATGCGCGCAAGGACGAGGCCACCATCACCATCGACGACAGCGGCCTGCGCCTCAACATGCGCGGCCGCGGCAAGGCCGGCACCACGATCAATATCGATCCGGAAATCGAAGCCGCCAGGGCCGAAGCCGCCGCCCAGGCCGCCGCCGCGGCCAAGGAAGAAGCCGACAAGGCGGCGCGGGCGGCCAGGGAGGCCGGCCAGGCCGTTCCGGTTCCGCCGGCCCCGCCCGAGCCGCCGGCCAGGCCGGTGCGCGGCGCCAGGACCAGCCATGGCGGCGACGAGGTGCACATCGACCTGCCGCCCCAGATCGGCGAGGAATTGTCGAACGCGATCGAGGCCGCGGTCGACGATGCCGCCGAGGCCAAGGCGCGCACCTACCACAAGCAGGCGTCGACCTGGTTCACCAGCTTCGTCTGGCTGCTGGTGCTGGCCCTGTTCGGCACCAAGGCCCTGGTCGGCGGCAAGAAGCGCGCCGAGGCCGAGATGCAGACCGCCACCGCCGCGGCCGAGCGCGAGTCGATGCAGCGCCAGCTGTCGGAAGCCAAGATGCAGACCATGCAGGCCCAGGTCGAGCCGCATTTCCTGTTCAACACCCTGGCCTCGGTCGAGCACCTGATCGAGACCGACCCGCCGCGCGCCTCGGCCATGCAGCGCACCCTGATCCAGTACCTGCGCGCCGTGCTGCCGCAGATGCGCGACAACACCCTGGTCACCAACCTCGGGCGCGAAGTGGACATGGTCACCGCCTACCTCGACCTGCTCAAGATGCGCATGGAAGAACGCCTGACGGTCACGATACGGGTACCGGGCGGCCTGCGCAGCGCGGCCTTTCCGCCGATGATGCTGCAATCGATGGTCGAGAACGCGATCAAGCACGGGCTCGAGTGCAAGCCCGAGGGCGGTCACCTGGACGTGACCGCCGAGGTGGTCGACAGCCGGCTGCGGGTGACGGTGAGCGACGACGGCGTCGGTTTCGGCGTGATGCCCAGCAAGGGCACGGGCCTGGGCCTGTCCAACATCCGCGACCGCCTGGCGCTGTTGCACGGCAAGGCGGCGCACCTGCACATCGGACCGAATATCCCCAGCGGCGTCATCGCCAGCATCGAAGTCCCGTACCAATTGGCGCCAAAATAGGCATCCGGCCTATTGCCTGCCATGAGGTTTCGTTGAATAATCGACACTTGTTACCAGCCCAAGCCGAGCGACCATGCCCACTGCGATCATTGCCGATGACGAAAGACTGATGCGCGACCTGCTGCGCACCCGGCTGTTCCAGGTATGGCCGGAACTGCAGATCGTCGGGGAAGCGAAGAACGGCGACGAAGCCGTGCAGCTCGTCCTCGACCTGAAGCCCGACCTCACCTTCCTCGACATCCGCATGCCGGGCAAGACCGGGATGGATGCGGCGCGCGACATCGGCGACGCCAGCCAGATCGTGTTCGTGACCGCCTACGACGAGTACGCGGTGCAAGCGTTCGAGCGCGGCGCCATCGATTACGTGCTCAAGCCGCCCGAGCCGGAGCGCCTCAGGATCACCATCGAGCGCTTGAAGGAAAGGCTGAAGGAACGCGCCGGGGAGGGCCGGCCGGGCGCGGCCGCGGGTGCCGGCGCGCATGCCGGTGCCAGCACCGTGAGCGACACCGTCAGCGCCATGCTGTCGCAACTGGCGGAAAGGATCGCGGCGCCCAAGCCCAAGTACCTGCAATGGATCCAGGCCAGCATCGGCCAGGACCTGCGCATGATCCCGGTCGAGGACATCCTGTTCTTCCGGTCGGACGAGAAATATACCTGCGTCCAGACCGACAAGCTCGAAGCCTTGATCCGCAAGCCGGTGCGCGACCTGGCCGAGGAACTCGACCCCTCGCTGTTCTGGCAGATCCACCGCGCCACCCTGGTCAACGTCAACGCGATCGAAGGCGTGACGCGCGACATCCGCGGACGCCACCTGGTGCTGATCAAGGGCCGTCCCGACAAGCTGGAAGTCAGCCGCAGTTTCCTGCACCTGTTCAAGCAAATGTAGTCGCACTGTCGAGCCTCAAGCCGACACGCCCCGGCAGCGCGTAAGGTAGATGCCGGACCCGCCAGCGGGTCGTTTTTCATGGGCATACAATGAACCCTTCGCGCCGCCTGCGTTCCTTCCGCTGGCCCGCAGCCTGTTTCCTGTTCGGGCTGGCCGCCGGCCGCATGCTGTGGCGGCGCGTCCCGCAGGAGCCAGACACCGTGCCGGCCAGCCGCCAGATCGTCCATCACGCCAGCGAGGCCATCATCTCGGCCGACCTTGCCAATACCATCGTCATGGCCAACCCGGCCGCGGCCAGCCTGTTCGGCACCAGTGTCGAGCAGATGCTCGGCAGTCCACTCGACCGCTATATCGAGACACCCCGCGAGACACCCCGCGAGGCGCCGCGCGCGGGTCCGGAAGGGCCGGCGGAATTCTTCGGCGCCGGCAGCGGCCGCGCCGGGCGCCGCGCCACCGACTACGCCGTCACCGGCCTGCGCGCCAACGGCCATCGCTTCCCGGTGGAAGGCTCGATCTCGCGCGCCAGCAGCGGCGCGCCCTACTACACCGTGATCATGCGCGACGTGTCCGACCGCCAGCGCGTCCAGGAAAAGCTGTCGCGCTCGCACGACCAGCTGCGCCAGCTGTCGGCCGCGCTGCAGACCATCCGCGAAGAGGAACGCACCCACATCGCGCGCGAGCTGCACGACGACCTCGGCCAGATCCTGGCCTCGCTGCGCATGGACCTGAACCTGCTGCAGCAGACGCACGGCACGCCATCCGACAGCCTGCGCCTGATGCACGGCATGGAACAGAACCTGCTCACCGCGATCACCTCGCTGCGCCGGATCGCCAGCAACCTGCGCCCGCGCGCGCTCGACGAAGGCGGGCTGTACTTCGCGCTGCAGGGCTTGCGCGACGATTTCGTCGAACGCTACGGCATTCCCTGCACCCTGCTCGCCGACGAAGCCGAACTGCGCCTCGACGATGCCGCCAGCACCGCCATCTTCCGCATCGTGCAGGAAGCGCTCACCAACATCGCGCGCCACGCCGGCGCCACCAGCGTGACCATGAACCTGTTCCGCCTGAACGGCGACCTGCTGGTGACCATCCGCGACGACGGCGTCGGCATCCGTCCCGAGGACATGGAAAAGGCCGAGTCACTGGGCCTGATCGGCATGCGCGAGCGGGTCTGGGGCATGCGCGGCGAGATTTCGATCAGCGCCGAGGCGCCTACCGGCACCCGGATCGACATCGTCCTGCCGCTGGCCGGCCATCTCGTCTGAACGTCCGGCCAGGCATCCAGCCCGGGCCAATGTGGTAAATATACAACGTTTCGTTTTGTCATCAAACGGAAATACACCTCCGATAAGATGCCACCCGTTCAAGTGACATTGTCGCAAGACCGAACCGACATCTTATTGGAGAAAACCCGAATGCAAGTCAAACGCCTGGCCATCGCCCTGGTTGCCGCTTCCCCGCTGTTCGCCGCCGCCCAGACCAACGTCCAGCTGTACGGTATCCTGGATGCCGCCATTTCCTCGCAGGACACCGGCGGTCCGGAAGGCCGCCAGACCGTGGTGAACTCGGGCAACCAGTCGAGCAGCCGTTTCGGCTTCCGCGGGTCCGAAGACCTGGGTAATGGCCTGAAAGCCATCTTCAACCTGGAAGCCGGCACCTCGATCGACACCGGCGCCGGCGACTCGGCCCTGTTCGGCCGCCGCGCCGTGGTCGGCCTGGAAGGCGCCTTCGGTACCGTGACCGCAGGCCGCGAATACTCGCCGATCGCCAGCATCGCCGCCGCTTCGGACGCTTTCGGCCAGGGCTTCTACGGCTCGAACCTGTCGGCCTTCGGCGCCAACTTCCCGAACGCCAGCGCCACCACCAGCAACCGCCTGACCCGTCGCCTGAGCAACTCGATCAACTACAAGAGCGCATCCCTGGGCGGCTTCAAGGTGCTGGCCGCCTTCGGCGCCGGTGAAACCGCTGAGACCGCAACCCTGGAAAAAGGCGACCTGTGGGGCGGCGGTGTCGAATACACGCTGGGCGGCCTGTACCTGGGCGCCGCCTACCAGCAGATCAAGCGCGTCCCGGCCGACGAAGACAAGGAAATGGCCGTCGGCGGCGCCTACAAGTTCGATGCGCTGGGCGGCTTCGAGATCAAGGCCAACTGGATGAAGGCCGAGCGCCCGGCCGTGGCCGACTACAAGCAGGCCAACATCGGCGGCTCGATCCCGTTCGGCGCCAACCGCTTCTACGTCAACTTCCAGCAGCAGAAGCAGGGCAATGCCAAGGGCAATACCTGGGCACTGGCCTACACCTACTCGCTGTCGAAGCGCACCAACATCTACGCCAGCTACGCCAGCCTGGACAACAACAACACCGGCGTGTTCGGCATCACCTCGTCGTCGGTCACCGTGGCACCGGCGGCAACCCGCCTGGGTGCGGATCCGGACGTGTTCTCGGTGGGCCTGCGTCACGCGTTCTAAGCGACCGCGCGATCGCAATGAAAACGGCCGGGGCGACCCGGCCGTTTTTTATTGCGGCATGCGCACGGTGGACGGGAAACCCGTCGCCTCCCCGCGACGCTGCCGTGTCGGCCTACTTCAGCCGGCAGGTCAGCAGCCAGTAGTATTCCATGCGCACGATCTTGATCTCGCGCCCGGCATCGGCCAGGCGCTTGCGCAGCGTGCTGTCGGTCGGATAGCTCTTCGGCAGCTCGACCCGCTCGCCGTCCGGCGTGGTCACCAGCTGGAAGGTGTTGCCCTGGGCATCGGTGCGGGCGATGGTCGTGCTGCTGCCGTCGACGTAAGTGTCGTCGAGCACGATCAAGAGCACGTCCTTGCCGACGCGCGCGCGCAATTGCTTGAGGAAGGCTTCCTGCTCGTCGCGTACCAGGTGCGACCACCAGAAGCCGATGAACACCGCGGTGAATTCGCCCAGGTCGTCCGGCAGGTCGAGGCCGTCGGCTTCGCGGAAGCCGACCTTGTCGGCCGGCAGGCTGCGGCGCGCGGCCAGCGCCAGCATCTCGCTGCTGGTGTCGATGGCGACGATGCGCTCGGCGCCGGCGGCCATGACTTCGGTCCAGTAGCCGGTGCCGCAGGCCAGTTCCAGGATGACGTGGCCGCGCGTCAGGTGCGCGACCGTCTCGCGCAGTTGGCCGAGGTCGTTGGCGCGCTCGTGGCGCTCGCTGGCGGCGGCATCGTAGCCGGCGGCGGTCTTGGCGTAGAAGGCCGCGACTTGGTTCTTGTGTTCCATCTTGTTCTCTGATTCTCGAAACTGGTTCTTAAAGCTCGTCGCTTTTGAAGCTCATCGCTTTCAAAGCTCGTAATGATCACTGGTGCCGCGCATGGCCGATTCCACCATCTTGCGGCTCAGCGTCGGCGCCAGCAGCTCGATGAAAGTATATATATAGCTGCGCAGGTAGGCGCCCTGCTTCACCGCCACGCGCGACACGTTCATGCCGAACAGCTGGCCCACCGGAATCGCACGCAGGTTGCGGTCGCGTTCCGGATCGAAGGCCATGCCGGCGATGATGCCGATGCCCATGCCCAGCTCGACGTAGGTCTTGATGACGTCGGCGTCGATCGCCTCCAGCAGCACGTCCGGCTTCAGGTGGCGCAGATCGAAGGCATGGTCGATCTTGCTGCGGCCGGCGAAGGCGGAATCGTACGTAATCAAGGGGTAGCCGGCAATCTCTTCCAGCGAAATCGCCTTGGAACGCGTCAGCGGGTGCTCGTGCGGCACCACCACCACGTGCTCCCACTGGTAGCACGGCAAGGTGATCAGGCCGTCGACCGCGGCGATCGACTCGGTGGCGATGGCGAGGTCGGCCTGGTCGTTCTTGACCATGTCCGCGATCTGGCGCGGATTGCCCTGCAGCAGCGACAGGCGCACTTTCGGGAAGCGCTGCATGAAGGCTTGCACCACCTTGGGCAGCATGTAGCGCGCCTGGGTGTGGGTGGTGGCGATGGTGAAGCTGCCGCTGTCCTGGGCCGCGTATTCCTTGCCGATGCGCTTGAGGCTGTCGATCTCCTGCATGATCAGCTCGACCGACTGCAGCACCAGGCGGCCGGGCTCGGTCAGGCCGCGGATGCGCTTGCCGTGGCGGGTGAAAATGTCGACGCCGAGCTCTTCTTCGAGCTCGATGATGGCCTTGGAAACGCCCGGCTGGGACGTGAACAGCGCCTTGGCGGCGTCGGTCAAGTTGAAATTCTGGCGGACCGCCTCACGTACGAACCGCAATTGATGTAAGTTCATTGCCTTTTTCTAATCGTCAATCCCTACCCCGCATTTTACAAGCTTGCTTATACCTCAGGCTCATATAAGCAAATAAATTCTCAGTCGTTTGGAATAAAGCTCCATTTTATTAATATTCCATTAGTTTGGGTCAGGACTGGCCCATCGCTCCTACAGGACCTGACCATGTACCGTTACGACCAATACGACCATCTCATCGTGCGCGAACGCATCGCCCAGTACCGCGACCAGGTACGGCGCCGCCTCGACGACGAGCTGACCGAAGAAGAATTCCTGCCGCTGCGCCTGCAGAACGGCCTGTACATGCAGCGCCATGCCTACATGCTGCGCATCGCCGTGCCGTATGGCCTGCTGTCGACCGCGCAGATGCGCATGTTCGCGCACATCGCCCGCACCTACGACCGCGGCTACGGCCACTTCACGACGCGCCAGAACATCCAGTTCAACTGGATCGAGCTGGAGCAGACCCCGGACATCCTGGCCGACCTGGCCTCGGTCGAGATGCATGCGATCCAGACCTCGGGCAATTGCATCCGCAACACCACCACCGACCAGTTCGCCGGCGTGGCCGCCGACGAGATCGTCGATCCGCGCCCGTTTGCCGAGATCCTGCGCCAGTGGAGCACCTTCCACCCCGAGTTCATCGCCCTGCCGCGCAAGTTCAAGATCGCGCTCAACGGCGCGCTCGAGGACCGCGCCGCGATCGCCATCCACGACATCGGCCTGACCGCCGTGCGCAACGCCGACGGCGAAGTCGGCTTCAAGTTCATGGCCGGCGGCGGCATGGGCCGTACCCCGATCCTGGGCAGCGTGATCAACGAATTCGTGGCCTGGCCGCACCTGCTGACCTACACCGAAGCGATCATGCGCGTGTACAACCAGTTCGGCCGCCGCGACAACAAGTACAAGGCGCGCATCAAGATCCTGGTCAAGGCGCTGGGCGTCGAGGAATTCACCCGCCTGGTCGAGGCCGAGTTCGCCGACCTGAAGGACGGTCCGGAAACCCTGACCCGCGAGGAGCTCGAGCGCGTGGCGGTCTGGTTCGATCCGAAGCCGTACAAGACGCTGGCAGCAATCGACCCGCGCGCGGCGCATCCGGACGACAAGGCCTTCGCCAACTGGCTGCAGCGCAACGTCAAGCCGCACAAGGTGCCGGGCTATGCCTCGGTCGTGCTGTCGCTCAAGAAAACCGGCGTGCCGCCGGGCGACGCCAGCGCCGAGCAGATGGACTACGTGGCCGAACTCGGCGACAAGTACAGCTTCGGCGAACTGCGCGTGACCCACGAGCAGAACCTGGTGCTGGCCGACGTCGAGCAGTCGAAACTGTTCGAAGTGTGGCAGCTGGCCAAGGCCAAGGGCCTGGCCACGCCGAACATCGGCCTGCTGACCGACATGATCGCGTGCCCGGGCGGCGACTACTGCGCGCTGGCGAACGCCAAGTCGATCCCGATCGCGGCCGCCATCGCCAAGCGTTTCGACGACCTCGACTACCAGCACGACATCGGCGACATCGAACTGAACATCTCGGGCTGCATCAACGCCTGCGGCCACCACCACGTCGGCCATATCGGCGTGCTGGGCGTGGACAAGGACGGTGCCGAGTGGTACCAGGTGTCGATCGGCGGTTCGCAGGGCAACAGCTCGGCGATCGGCAAGATCATCGGCCCGTCGTTCTCGGCGCCGCAGATGCCGGAAGTGGTGCAGCGTCTGCTCGACGTCTACGTCAGGAACCGCGTCGACGGCGAGCGCTTCGTCGACGTGGCGCAGCGCCTCGGCATCGCGCCGTTCAAGGAACACGTGTACGCCACCCCGATCCCGGCGGCTGAACCGGTGACTGGAGAAGACCACTATGCTTAATTCGCACGAACACATCATCAAGGGCCGCGCAGTCGTCGCCGACGACTGGAGCGTCCTCAGGCTCGACGAGGGCCAGGCGCCCGAGACCGTCGAGGTCCCGCAAGGCAAGATCATCGTGCCGGTGCCGGTCTGGCTGGCCCAGCGCGAACAGCTGAGCCAGCGCCCGCAGGTCGGCATCTGGTTCGCGCCGGACGAGCTGGCGCATACGGTCCAGGACGACCTCGGCAAGTTCGCCGTGGTCGCGGTGGACTTCCCGAAATTCACGGACGGCCGCGGCTATTCGATCGCCTACAACCTGCGCAAGCGCCTCGGTTACCAGGGCGAGCTGCGCGCGATCGGCGACGTGCTGCGCGACCAGCTGTTCCAGATGGTCCGCTGCGGCTTCGACGCCTACGCCACGCGCCAGGACCGCAATATCCACGATGCGCTGCAGGGCCTGAGCGTGTTCTCCGAAACCTACCAGGCGTCGGTCGACCAGCCGGTGCCGCTGTTCCGCCGCCAGGCGCGCGGCGTGCCGCCCGAGCACAGCGACGTCGGCGCCGGCATTTGAACCTGCTTTCAGCATCAACTAGGAACCCCTATGAGTGACCTGCACGCGCGGGTGGAAGAAACCCGCGGCATCCTGGAGCGCATCGCGCGCGATTTTTCCCCCGCCGTGTTCGCTTCCAGCCTGGCGGCCGAGGACATGGTCCTGACCGACATGATCCTGCGCGCGGGCCTGCCGATCACCATCTTTTCGCTGGAGACCGGCCGCCTGCACCAGGAAACCCTGGACGTGATCGAGAAGGTCCGCGCCCAGTACGGCCACGCGATCAAGCTGTACCGGCCGCAGCCGGAGCTGGTCGACCGCTATGTGACGCAGAATGGCCTGAACGCCTTCTACGACAGCATCGAAATGCGCAAGGAATGCTGCCGTATCCGCAAGGTCGAGCCGCTCGGGCGCGCCCTGGCCGGCAACAAGGCCTGGATCACCGGACAGCGCCGCGCGCAGTCGACCACGCGCGCCGAACTGGCGGTGCAGGAAGACGACGCCGCGCACGGCCTGCAGAAATTCAATCCGCTGGCCGACTGGAGCGAGGCGGACGTGTGGGAATATATCCGTGCCAACACGGTGCCCTACAATGTCCTGCACGACCGCAACTACCCGTCGATCGGCTGCGAACCCTGCACCCGCGCGATCCAGCCGGGCGAGGATGTGCGCGCCGGCCGCTGGTGGTGGGAAAACGCCGACACCAAGGAATGCGGCCTGCACCTGGTGGACGGCAAACTCATTCGTATCAAATCCGTGGCGGCCTGAGTCCCAAACCATGGCAACGACAGGTATGCATCACAGGCACGCATCAAAAGATACGCATCAAAAGGTTAATCATGACGACTTTCAGTGACACCCCGACGGCCCTCGGCGACGTGAATTCGCGCCACCTCGACGCCCTCGAATCCGAAGCCATCCACATCCTGCGCGAAGTGGCCGCCGAGTGCTCGAACCCCGCCCTGCTGTTCTCGGGCGGCAAGGACTCCGTGGTGCTGCTGCGCCTGGCGGAAAAAGCCTTCCGTCCGGGCAAATTCCCCTTCCCGCTGGTCCACATCGACACCGGCCACAACTTCGACGAAGTGATCGCCTTCCGCGACGCCCGCGTCGCCGAACTCGGCGAGCGCCTGCTCGTCGGCGCGGTCGAGGACTCGATCAGGAAAGGCACCGTGCGCCTGCGCAATCCACAGACGGATTCGCGCAATGCGGCCCAGGCCGTCACGCTGCTGGAAACCATCGCCGAACACGGCTTCGACGCCTGCATCGGCGGTGCCCGCCGCGACGAGGAAAAGGCCCGCGCCAAGGAACGCATCTTCTCGTTCCGCGACGAATTCGGCCAATGGGACCCGAAGGCCCAGCGCCCGGAACTGTGGGACCTGTATAACACCCGCGTCCACCCGGGCGAGAACATGCGCGTGTTCCCGATCTCGAACTGGACCGAGCTCGACGTCTGGCAATACATCGCCCGCGAAAAGCTGGCCCTGCCGCCGATCTACTTTGCCCACGAACGCCAGGTGATCCCGCGCAACGGCCTGCTGGTGCCGCTGACTCCGCTGACCCCGGCGCGCGAAGGCGAGACCGTGGAAACGCAGACGGTCCGCTTCCGCACCGTCGGCGACATCTCGTGCACCTGCCCGGTGTCCTCGGATGCGGCGACGGTCGACGCCATCATCGCCGAGACCGCCATCACCCAGGTGACCGAACGCGGCGCGACCCGGATGGACGACCAGACCTCGGAAGCGTCGATGGAAAAACGCAAGAAGCAAGGATATTTCTGATGAACGCCCCGTCTACACCTGAATTGAATCACCAAGCCGACTCGAGTGGCCAGGCCAGCCTGCTGCGCTTCATCACCGCCGGCTCCGTCGACGACGGCAAGAGCACCCTGATCGGCCGCCTGCTGTTCGACAGCAAGGGCATCTTCGCCGACCAGCTGGCCGCCGTCTCGCGCTCCAAGCACAAGCGCACCGTGGGCGACACCATCGACCTGTCGCTGCTGACCGACGGCCTGGAAGCCGAACGCGAGCAAGGCATCACGATCGACGTGGCCTACCGCTACTTCGCCACCCCGAAGCGCAAGTTCATCATCGCGGATACGCCCGGCCACGAGCAGTACACCCGCAACATGGTGACCGGCGCCTCGACCGCCGACGCGGTGATCATCCTGATCGACGTGTCGAAGGTCAAACTGGGCGACGACGGTTCCGTGGAACTGCTGGTGCAGACCAAGCGCCACTCGACCATCGCCAGGCTGCTGCAGATCGAGCACGTGATCGTCGCCGTCAACAAGATGGACCTGGTGAACTACGACCAGGCCGTGTACGAGCGCATCGTCGCCGCCTACGCCGAGTTCGCGCGGAGCCTGGGTCTGAAGGACATCACCGCGATCCCGCTGTCGGCCCTGAGCGGCGACAACGTGGTCGACAAGAGCGACAACATGGCCTGGTACGACGGCCCGACCCTGATCGAGCTGCTGGAAGGCCTGAGCGTCTACGACGAGGCGCATGCCGCCCCGTTCCGCTTCCCGGTGCAGCTGGTGGCGCGCCACAACGGCCACGAAGCCAAGGACTTCCGCGGCTACATGGGCCGCGTGGAATCGGGCAAGGTGGCGGTCGGCGACAAGCTGACCGTGCAGCCGTCCGGCCATGAAGCGACGGTCAAGGACATCGTCACCTTCGACGGCCCGCTGCAGCAGGCGGTGGCCGGGCAGTCGATCACCCTGCTGCTCAACGAATACGTCGACATCTCGCGCGGCGACGTGCTGGCGGGCGCGGAACAGCCGGCGACGCTGCTCAAGCAGGTGACCGCCGACGTGTGCTGGATGGCCGACGAGCCGCTGGACGTGCGCCGCAAGTACTGGATCAAGCACGGCACGCGCCAGACCATGGCCAAGGTGAAGGCGATCGATACCATCCTGGACGTCAACACGCAGCAGCGCCGGGTGGTCGACAACCCTGCGGAAGGCCTGAAGCTGAACGACATCGCACGCATCCAGATCGCGGTCCAGCAGCCGCTGGCGGCCGACGCCTACGACGATATCCGTGCCACCGGCGCCTTCATCCTGATCGATGAAGTTACCCACCAGACCGTCGCAGCCGGTATGATTCGACTTGGTGAATAATCTGAAAGGCGGGTATCGCAGTGCTGGGGAAAGTGTATTTGATCGGAGCCGGACCCGGCGCAGCTGATTTGATCACCGTTCGCGGGGCGCGCCTGCTGGCGCAGGCCGAGGTCGTGCTGTACGACGCCCTCGTCACCCCCGAGATGCTGGCCTTGTGCGGCCAGGCCGAGCTGATCTCGGTCGGCAAGCGCTCCGGCCAGCGCTCCGCCGCGCAAGCCGACATCAACGGACAACTGGTGGAATGCGCCCGCCGGTTCAAGACCGTCGTGCGCCTGAAGGGCGGCGATCCGATGCTGTTCGGACGCGCCGACGAGGAATTGCGCGCGCTGGAGGCGGAGGGCATCGAGGTCGAGATCGTCCCCGGCATCACCACCGCCGTCGCCGCGGCGGCCGCCACCAAGCAGCCGCTCACCAAGCGCGGCGTGGCGCGCAGCGTCGCCTTCTTCACGTCCAGCACCGCGCCCGACCAGCCGGACCATCCGGCGCTTCCCGAAACCGACACCCTGGTGCAGTACATGGGCGGCCGCGAAGCCGCCGCCACCGCCGAACGCCTGCTGGCGGAAGGCCGCCGTGCCGATCTGCCGGTGGTGGTGGTGGAAAACTGCAGCCGTCCGGACGAGCGCATCCTGCGCCTGACCCTGGCCACGCTGGCGCACGGCCTGGAGATGGCGCACGGGCCGGTGCTGGTGATGATCGGCGAAGCCTTGCAGCGGCGGGCGCATCAGGCGCCGGATGCGGCTTCGGCTTCGGCTTCGGCTTCGGCTTCGGCTTCGGCTTCGGCTTCGGCTTCGGCTTCGCAGGATACCTGAGCCGGCATCTACCTGCCTCCACTGGTTTCGTTAGCCCCAAAACCGTCGCCCCTGCGCAGGCAGGGGCCCAAGTTTGCATGCGTTTCGACTGCGCTGCGACCTTGGGCCCCCGCCTGCGCAGGGGCGATGTGCTTGAGGCACGGGACTGACGTGGAGCGCGCCGTCCGCTGCGGTCAAGCAATCCTCACCCTGCCCACCCCGCCCCTTCCCGCTGCGTGCGTTCGTGCTCGTCCAGCTCCTGCTGCAGCCGCAACGCCGCCGCCCCGGTATCCAGCGCGATGCCGTTCAGCCGCGCCAGTGCCGCCGCCAGGCGCGTGCCGGCGCGGCCGCCGCATTCGCGCATGTGCCATAGCGCCAGGTCGCGGCGCATGACGCCCACTTCCTCGCGCAAGCCGGCCAGCATGCGGCGCAGGTTGCCGTCGGCGTCGGCCGCCAGGCGCAGCAGCGGTCCTTCGAGCGCGCCGCTGCCGAGGTGGCCGGACATGGCGTCGATGCGGGCGCGCATGCGCAGCAGGCGCCGCGCCATGCGGTCGAGCCGGCGCGCGCACAGGAACTCGACCAGGGGGCGCGGGAGCGCCTTGCGGAGGACGGCAAGCAGGTGCTTGAGGAAAGTGGGCATGGGGTCCGGGCGTGTGGGGGCACCGGGGAGTGTCGGCGGGGACGCCGACCCTGTCCATGCGCGGATCGTGCTCATGACCATGACCGGGCGCAAAGGTATTGCAGGTTACTTCCAGGGCGTGTACTCGAACCCGTCCTGTATGCTTCCGATCACTTGCGCCTGGTTCTCCGCGCTCTCGCTGAAATCCACCAGCACCTGTGCCCGCGACACGCTCTGCAGCGACCACATCCAGTAGTCGTAGCCGGCCCCTTCCGCCGGGCGGTGCAGCACGTTCTGGTACAGCGCCTGCACGAACCGGGCATCGCTGACCATGGCTCCGTACAGGTCGCTGAATTCCTGGCTGCCGACGAAATCGCGCGCCGCGTCCTGCAGGCTGGCGCCGCGGTCCAGCATCTCGATCCAGTAGCCGACGCCGCCCTTGTCCGGCGTGCGGTCGAAGGCGGCTTGGTACAGGCGGTAGGCCTGGCCGCCGGTGCCGTCGATGTCGAGCGCCACCATGCCGTCGCCGAACCGCACGCGCTCGATGTTGGCCAGGCTGGCGCGGTCGCCCCAGGCGTCGGTGACGGTGAAGCCGGCGGCGCCGTGCGCGATCGTGAACAGGCTGCGCGCGCCGCTGTAGACCGCGGTGTCGAGGCCGGCCCCGCCGTCCAGCGCGACCACGCCGGCCGGCACGCCCAGCGCATTGCCGGCGCCGTCGCCGCGGACGGGCGGCAGGATGGGTGGCAGGGCCGGTGCCGGGGCCGGTGCGCTCACCAGCGACGCCGAGGGTGCCGGCTGCACGCTGGCATGCGCCGCGCCGCCGTCGGCCACCTGTCCCTGCAGCACGCGCATCTCGACGCCGACGCTGCCGTTGGCCGAGGTGTCGACCCAGGCGCTGACGAAGCCGCCGCCCGCCAGCGCGCTGACGTCGGCGTTCGACTGGTCGCCGGCGCGCTGCTGGCTGAGCGCGAATTCCTGCTGGTCGAGCGCGCCGCCGTCGAGGCCGAAGCGGCGCCCGAAGATGCCGTTGCCGTCGCCGTCGGCGCCCTGCCAGGTGATCACGAAGCCGCCGTCGGAGAGCGCGGCCACGGCGGCATCGTAGCGCCCGCCACCGGAGGCCACGTTGGCCTGGGTGACCGCGCCGACCGCGCGCCCGGCATTGTCGAACATCTGGAAATACACGTCGCTGATCGAGAAACCGTGCGGATCGTTCATGTAGCTGTCCCAGGCCACCACGAAGCCGCCGTTCGCCAGCGCCGCCACGTGCGGCAGCGGCGCGGCGGTGTCGATGCTGGCCGCGTAGCCGTCGCCGCTGGCCACGAAGGGCACGCCCTCATGGGTGGCGTCATGGGTGGCGGCATACACGTTGCCGTCCTTGATCTCGCCCCAGGCGACCACCCAGCCGCCCGCCGGCAGCGCCGCGATGCCCGGGCTGTAGGCCGAGCCCAGCGCGGCGTAGGCGTGCTGGACGCCGACGGCGTTGCCGTCGGCCGCCACCTGCTGCACCTGGACCGTGCCGCCGCTGCGCCAGCCGACCGCGAACGAGCCGTCGGCCAGGGTCGTCAGCGCCGGCATGGCGGCGTCGCCGCCGGCGCCCGCGTCCAGCACATGCTCGGCGCCGGCGCTGCCGTTGGCCTCGACCACGCGGTAGGCGATCTTGTCGACGCCGCCGCTGTTCACGGCGCTTTTCACCGTATAGGCCACCGCGAAGCGCCCGCCGGCGAGCGCGCTCACGGCCGGCTGGCCCTCGCTTGCCGCGTCGCCGTTCGGGGTCAGCGCGCAGGCGGCGCCCAGCGCCTTGCCGGACGCGTCGCGCAGTTGCGCCCACAGGCCGGCGCCCGCGCCCTGCCAGACGGCGACGAAGCCGCCGGTGGAGAGCGTCGCCAGGGCCGGGCCGGCGCCATGCTCGCCGCTGCCGGCGCCGAGCCTGGCCTCGTCGCCGAAGCCGGTCAGGTCGCGCGTGCTGCCGTCTTCCACCGTGTAGGTGAGCGTACGCGTGACGCCGGTGTTGGGCAGCGGCTTGCCGCCGGCGTCGACCTGGTAGCGGTCGTAGTAGTGGATCGTGGCCGCCACCGCGCCGCCGCTGGCCGGCAGCAGCGCCGGGTTGGCGATCACCAGGCGCCCGCTGGTGTCCACGGCCGGGTCGTAGGCGATCGCGAACAGGCCCGGCTGCGACTGGCTGTCGATGACCCAGCGGCCGCCCGTCAGGGCGCCGGTATCGACCGGCGCCAGCACGTCGGCCACGTCGCCCTGCCCCATGGTCGAGAACAGGATGTCGTAGCTGCCGGTCAAGCCGACCGGCTGGTTGTCGGCCACCACCGTGGTTTCCGCCGTCGCGACGCTGCCGTCGGCCAGCCGGTAATGCACGTTGAAGCGGTCCGGCGTGACCGCATCGGCGGCGCTGCGGTCCTGGAAACGCCACACGGTGTCCGCGGCCGCGACGTAGGCACCCTGGCCGTCGACCGGCAGGGCGTAATGGATCCAGGTCTTGCCGTTGTCGGCGCTGTACTGCAGGTCGCCGCGCGAGGCGGCCTGGCCGAGCGCGCTGGCGGCGTCGAAGGCGACGGCGCCGACCGGCGACGATCCGGTGGGCGTTGTCCCGGCATAAGTCCAGGTGTAGCTGGCCCAGCCCGGGCGAACGTTGACGATGGTGGTGGGGGTGTTCATGATTCGCTGTTCCGGACAGTGCAAATGGCCGCGCGGATGCGCGGGCCTGATGGCCTTGATAATTCCTCAAAGCAAGTCAGCATGCAATAAGGAAATTATTTTCTGCTTCGTCAGGAGACCGAAAACCAACGTTTTATTAATTGCAAGGCTACACAGTTAATGAAAAAAATTAATGCCAAGACAAGATAGATAATGAACCGGATACCGATCATGCCGGTTCGGCGCGGGATGAAAAAAACCCCTCGGCGCTCACGCACCGAGGGGTTGTCGTCGAACAGGCCTTGCGGCCCGTAGGCTTACACCAGCCAGAGGCCGTTGGCGTCCTGCTGCGCGTGGACCACGGTGGCGTCGCCGATCCACTTGCCGATCAGCTCGGCACGGGTGTGGCCGGCCAGGTAATCCTGCCAGACCGCCACGCCGCCGGCGGCGTCTTCCGCCACGCCGGCCGCCTGGAACAGGCTGTGCACGAACTGGGCGTCGTCCATGCCGGCATACTTGGCCTTGTATTCCACCGTGCCCATCACGCCGTCGACCAGGCCCCGGGCATCGCTGCCCTGCGCCAGCCACCAGGCGAAACCGGCGAAATCGGCGGTACGGCCCAGCACCGCGTGGTAGAGCAGGCCCAGCTCCTCGAGCAGGGCCGGCGCCGCCTGGGTGAACGCCAGGTCCACCTTGCCGTCGCCGAAGGCGCCGGCCTCGATGCCGCTGATGGTGTCGAGGTCGCCGTTGGCCTTGTCCTCGACCATCACCTGGCCCGCCGCACCCAGCACCAGCTTGTAGTCGGTGCGCGCACCGGTGTACACGATGGTGTCGACGCCGTCGCCGCCGACCAGCTGGTCGTTGCCGGCGCCGCCGTTCAGGACGTCGTCGCCGCTGCCGGCGAACCATTGATGTTCGCTGTCCAGGGTACCGGCGCCGATGGTCACGGTGCCGTGCGCACCGCGGTTCTCGGCCGACAGCGCGATGCCGGTCACGACGCCGGCGCGGGTCAGCGCCGCTGCGCCGCCGCCGGCGTCCAGCTTGTCGACCCAGAACGCCAGGCCGGCGGCATCCGCCGTGCGGCCGAGCGCCTGCTCGTACACGCGCTGCACGAAGGCGGTGTCGGTCAGCGCCTGGCCGCCGTTGGTGGCCCACTCGGCCGATGCCAGCATCAGGGCCGCCGCCTGGCTTGCCGGCAGGCCTTCCTTGGCCCAGTAGTTGATGCCTGGCAGGTCCGGGGCACGGCCCAGGATCGCCCCGTACAGCAGGCCGAGGTCCGCCAGCTGCGCGGTCGGCGCGTTCAGGAAGGCCAGGTCGGCCTGTGCCAGGTCCAGTTCGCCCATCGTCACCGCTTCCGTGGTGCCCGGTGCGAACACCGCCATCTCGTGCGCGCCCGCCAGCTTGCCGGCCGTGTCGACGGTGAAGTGCCAGTCGCCGCGGTTGCTGCGACCGCCCTGCAGGGCATCGTCGCCGCTGCCGCCGCCCAGGGTATCGTTGCCGATGCCGCCGACCACGATGTCGTCGCCGCTGCCGCCGTCGAGCTGGTCGTTGCCGCCGGCGCTGCCGACGATGTCGTTGCCGCCGCCGCCGGCCAGGACGTCGTCGTCCGCGCCCAGCAGGATGTTCTGGGCAGCGTCGTCGCCGACCACGATGTTGCGGCCGTCGCCGCCGCGCAGGGTGGCCGCGCCGACCACCGCCGCGAAGTCGACGTTATCGAGCTGCAGTACGGTCGATGCCGGTACGCCGCGGGCATCGATCACCAGGCCGATGGCGGTGCCGGTGCTGGCGCCGCTGACCGAGTTACCGGTGATCAGGATCGACGCCGGCGCGGCGCCGGCCGCGACGGTCGGGGTCAGGGTCGCGGTCTGCAGCAGCACGTCCTGGCCGAGGGCGTCGAGGAAGCCGTGGCCTTCTCCCGTCATCGTGGCGCGCACGTCGGTACCGGCACCGGTCTTGCTTTCGATGCGGGCGATCAGGTCCAGCAGCGCCTGCGTATTGGTCTGCAGCGTGGCCGGCCCCTCGGCCTGCAGGCCGGCGCCGTTCGGCAGGCTCACCGTCAGCAGCGTCTTGCTGCTGCCGTCGGCGCCCGTCACCGCCAGCGGAATGTCGGCCAGGGCGCGGTGCGCGGTGGCCGGGTCTTCGGCGCGGGTCGTGGTGATGACCGGCACGTCGATCCGGGTCGTGGCCGCGCCGGCGCCGTTCATGGACGGCGTGGTGTTGACCGCGACGCCGTCGACCGTGCCGCGCACGGTGTTGTCGACCGGGGTCGTGGCAACCGGCGGGACCGGGGTCGGCACCGGGGTCGGGACCGGATCGACCGGGGTCGGGATAGGATCGACCGGCGTCGGAATAGGATCGACCGGGGTCGGGATAGGATCGACCGGGGTCGGGATAGGATCGACCGGCGTCGGGACCGGATCGACCGGCGTCGGGACCGGATCGACCGGCGTCGGGATAGGATCGACCGGCGTCGGTACCGGATCGACCGGCGTCGGTACCGGATCGACCGGCGTCGGGACCGGATCGACCGGCGTCGGGACCGGATCGACCGGCGTCGGGATAGGATCGACCGGCGTCGGTACCGGATCGACCGGCGTCGGTACCGGATCGACCGGCGTCGGGACCGGGTCGACCGGCGTCGGGATAGGATCGACCGGCGTCGGGATAGGATCGACCGGCGTCGGGACCGGATCGACCGGGGTCGGGATAGGATCGACCGGCGTCGGTACCGGATCGACCGGCGTCGGGATAGGATCGACCGGGGTCGGGACCGGATCCACGCTATGCAGGGTGGTCACGCTGGTGCGCAGCGTGATGGGTTCGTCCTCCGAGACAATGCGTCCCCAGACGGTGGCGAAATTGCCGTCGCCCAGCCCGGTGACCGCGGGCGCGCCCTCGAATGCCGGGCCGTGGTCGTCGCTGATCGCCAGGCTGGCGGCGTCGATCGCCTTGCCGCCGGCGTCGAAGCGGCGGCCCATGACCTGGTAGTCGCCGTCGCCGTTCTCGCCCTGCCAGGTGACCACGAAGCCGCCGTTCGCCAGCGCCGCCACGTCGGCCATGTCGTTGAAGGTGCCGACCGCGCTGTTGGCGATGCCCGCGGCGCCGACCGGGTCGCCGTTGGCGTCGTAGCGCTGGAAGTGGACGTTCCCGCCCACGATGTCTTCATCGGCGCGGACCGGACTGTCCCACACCACCACGAAACCGCCGTCGGCCAACGCGGCCATGCGCGGCACCGGCTGGTCGGCGTACAGGCTGACCGCGCTGCCGTCGCTGACGACATCCTGCACGAACGGGATCGCGTCGCCGGCATGATGGAGCTCGAAGTGCACGTTGCCCTCGTCGTCGCCCCAGGTCACCACGTAGCCGCCGTCGCGCAGCGTGGCCAGCTGGAAGGTGGACGGGTTGCCGAAAGTGAACACGTGGTTGCCATCGCCGACCGGCGTACCGTCCTCGCTCACCTGCTGCAGACGGATCTCGCCGTCGCCGATCCAGGCCAGCATGAAGCCGCCATCCTTGAAGGCGGCCACGGTCGGCTGCGCCCTGTCGTCGATCCAGGGGGTGGCCCCATGCTCTTCGCCGAGGTTGCCGTTGCCATCGACGATGCGGTAGGCCAGGCCGGTGCCCGCATCCGACTGCGTGATGTAGCTCACCACGTAGCCGCCGCTCTTCAGGGCGGCGACCGACGGGCTGAACTGGTTGGCCGCGTCGCCGTTCGGCGTCACCGCGATGCGTCCGCCGATCGGCTGGCCGTCGGGGCCGCGCAGCTGGGCGTAGATCGTGGTGTCCGAGGTCTCGCTGACCGGGTGGTATTCGTTCACCATCCACACGGTGACGTAGGCGCCGTTCGCCAGCGTTGCCACGTGCGGCACGCTGTTCTTGCTCTGAACCGCGGCGACGAAGTCCGACGGGGTGAACCCGACCACCTGGCCGTCGTCCGCCACCGTGTAGTACAGCGTGCGCGCCACGCCCTGGCCTTCGATCGGCTGGCCGTCGGTGTCCAGCTGGTACTGGCCATAGTAATGCGCCGTGACCGAGACGGTCTGGCCGGCTTCCGGCAGCAGCGCATTGTCGGCGATGGCGAGCACCGCCTGGTTGCCGGACTGGCCCGGCTGCAGGGTGAACAGGCCTGGCTTCGACTGGTCGTCGAGCACCCAGACGCCGGCGCCGGTGGTGTATTCGTCCGGGGTCAGCGTGGTGGCGAACGGGTGCGACGGCGACACGATCAGCGCGTCGTCGTGGAAGCCGTTCGGCACCGGCACGTTGACAAAGAAGTAGCTGCCTTCCTGCACGACGACGGCAGCGTTGCCGGCCTTGTCCTGCACCGCCTTGTCGCCAACGGTCACCTGGTAGCGGTTGCTGTCGGCGCCGTCCCAGAAGCCGCCCGGCGCCTGCACGGTGTAGGTGACGGTGTTGCCGTCGAGCGTAGCCGACAGCACCTGCATCGTGGCGCCGCCGATGCCGGTCACGCTGACGTTGCCGGTGCCGACGGTCTCGGCGTTCAAGCCGGCGCCGGAATTGTCGAGGTAGGCGACGGTGAAGCTGAAGCTTGCGTCCTGGCCGGTCGGGGCCACGTCGGAAGCGACGTTGACGACGGCGGTCGGTCCGTTGCCCGGGGCCGGGTCCGCCGGGGGCGGTGTCGGGTCGCCGGCGGGACGCACGATGGCCGCCTGCATGCTCGTGGCACCTGTCAGGTCGCCCCAGGCGGCGACAAAGGTGCCGCCGTCCAGCGGCAGGAGCGCCGGCATCCACTCGATGCTTTGCACGTGCTGGATATCCACCTGGAACTCGGCCGCATCGCGTGCGGTGCCGTCGTTGTCGAAGCGGCGCGCCAGCACGTCCATCTCCACGCCCTCCGGCGCATTGTCCACGCGTTGCCAGGCGACGACGAAGCCGCCGTCCTTCAGCGCGGCAACCGTCGGCACCTCGGCATGGGGCTGGTCGCCGGTACTCGCAACCCGCGTGGGGCCGATGGTGCTGCCGGCACTATTCATCACCTGGAACAGCACCTGGCCTTCGGTGCCGGGGGCCTGGCTGTTCCAGACCGCGACGAAGCCGCCATCGTCGAGGGCAGCCAGGCGGACCTGCGTGGACGTCTCGTCCATCATGCCGCTCTCGCCGAGAGGGAACAGGACCGGCGGGCCGGACGGCCCCCCGCTCAGGGCCGCCGCATCGAATACCGCCACCGCCAGCGTGTTCGAGTCGGGTTCGACCCAGGCGGTCGCGATGCGGCCCGAGTCCAGCCCGACGACGTCGAGACTGACAGCCATCTGGTCCGGGAAGGGCACGAAGGGCGACGCAGCCGCCACGGTACCGGACGCTTCGATCGACTGGTAGTAGGCCCGGCCTTGCATATCGAACCAGGCAGCAACGAAACTACCGTCCGCGAGAGGCGAGACGGCAGGCGCGGAACCCACCATGCCATCCCCGCGGACGACAATCTGTTCCGGCCCGATCGAGCCATCCTGCTGGACGACAATGCAAGCGATGTACTGCTCGATGTCATGCGCGCCGCTGAGGTAGGTCACGAGGTAGCCGCCATTGGCGAGCGCCATAACCTCCGCCCCGCCCTGGTTCAGGCCGTCGTTGAGGCTGGTCAGGCGGACCACGTCGCCGACCGGGTTGCCGGCGCTGTCGTGCACCTGCGCGAACAGGGCGTCGTCATGGGAAGCGTCGCTGGCGGGGGTACTGTCGTTCCAGACGGTGACGAAATTGCCGTTCTGGAGCCGAGCCATGGATGGGTACGACGGCATGTCGGTGTTGGTGCCGCTCGGCATGACGATCGGCTCGCTCACGGTAACGGCGACTTCGCCGCCGTTCACGTCGTAATAAGGGGTAGTGGTATTCGAGGGCATAAATAAGGATCAGGCAGTGGACGCCGTCCAGGCGGCATGCCTGGAACCGGTTTCGAAGCAGGGACCGCGCAATCGGCGGCGAGAGCCCGCGTCGCGGTTGCGACAGCTGGACTTCCCAAACAGCATAATTCCTTACGGTAATTACATATGCAATAGCGAAATTAATTTCCGGTCAGAAATTTCACTGAAAACCAACAGAGTATGAATTTTCCATCAACTTTGTTAACGCGTTCGAATGCCACTTGGGTAACAAAGTTATTAAGGAGAGTAGACGGCTTGTCCAGCCCCGCGTCGCGGGACTGGACTGCCAGGAAGCGGTGGGCGGAGGAAATCAGGCGACCGAGCCGGTCGCGGAGGAGCAATAGGCCGCCATCGCGGCCAGCACGGCGGGGTCTTCGCCCACCGCCGGCACGGTGGAAAAGCGCACGTCCGGATAGGCTGCGCGCAGTTCGTCCATCATCTGCGGCAGGTCGCGCAGCAAATGGCCGCCTTGCCCCAGAAACACCGGCACCACGACCACCTCGCGCGCGCCGCCGGCCACCAGGCCGGCGACTTCGTCCGGCAGGCTCGGCGTCATCAGTTCGAGGAAGGCCAGCGATACCGCGCAATCGGGACGCTGCCGGGCGGTGAGCTCGCGCAGGCGCTGGAACGGCGTGGCCCAGGAAGCGGCGCGCGCGCCGTGGGCGAACAGGACAAGGGCGCGGGTTGGATTCGAATTCGTCATGGTCATTGTCGTCAATGCCGCTCCACCCATCGCAAGGCCCCGATCGCCAGCAGCAGGAACAGCAGGCTGGGCGCGACCGCCGTCAGGAACGCCGGCCAGGTCGACAGCATGCCGATGTGCGAGAACAGCGAGTTAATCAAAAGGAAGCTCACGCCGATCATGATGCCAACGAAGATCTTCAGGCTGACGCCGCCGCTGCGCGCCTGCAGGTAGCCGAAGGGCAGTGCCAGCGCCATCAGCACGAAGATCGAGAGCGGGTCGATCACCTTGCGCCAGAACGCGATCTTGAAGCGTTCGGTCTCCTGGCGGTTTTCCGCCAGGTGGCGCGTGTACACCGCCAGTTCGTTGGCCGACATGCGTTCGGGGTCGGAGCGCGACACCGACAGGATCTTGGGCGTGATCTCGGACACCAGGTCGAGCGCCGGCAGCTTGCGCGTCTCGACCTTCGCGGTGTCCTGGCCGAAGCGGCTCTGGATCGACTCGCCGCTGGCGGCGGGGCTGCCCGGCGCCGGCAGCGTGCGGCTGTTGGTAAACAGGGTTTCGGTCACGTCCTGTAGGCGCCAGACGCCGTTGCCGCTGAAGGTGGCGCCGGCCGCCGTGATCAGGGCGCGCATACGCATGTTGGTGTCGAATTCGTACAGGCGCACGTCGACCAGGCCGCCGTCCGGGCGGATCTGGCGCGCGTTGAAGAAGCGCGAGCCGGTCACGGGGCCGGTGGCGCCGTTGGCGTGGATGGTGTCCTTGGTCCACATGCCCGAGCGGAATTCGGCCGACACCGTCGCGCCCCTGGCGGCCAGGCGCAGGCGCTCGGCCAGCGGCGCGATGCGCGGCGTGACCAGTTCGCCGAAGATGAAGGTAATCGCCACGAACACGATGCCGATCCGGAACAGCATGCCGGCCGCCATCCGCGTCGACATCGAGGACGCGCGCATGATCGTGAATTCCGAGCTCTGGGCGAATTGCGCCATCGTATAGATGGTGCCGAGCATGGCGGCCACCGGCATCACGCGGTACATGTTACCGGGCACCAGCATCAGCACGTACAGCAGCGCGTGCTGCATCATGTAGCCGCCCTTGCCGACATCCGGCAGTTCCTGGGTCAGGTCCATGAAGGCGATCAGGGCCAGCAAGGCGACCAGCACGAAGGCGACCGCCTGGCTGATGTTGACGAAGAAGTAGCGTTGCAGGGTCTTCATTTGGCGGCCTCCCGCGCGTCGGCGCTCTGCAGCAGGCGGCGGCGCTTGAAGGCATTCAACAGCACCATCGGGTGCAGGCGGTGGTTGACGTTCATGCGCCAGGCGAACAGGCCCAGCGCCGCCAGCAGCAGCACCAGGTGCAGCGGCCACCAGGCCACGGCGAAGTCCAGCTTGCCCTGCTCCACCGCCTTGCCGGCGGCCTTGGTCAGGTTCAGGTAGGTGAAGAAGACCAGCAGCGCGAGGATCAGGTTGGTCGAGGCGCCGGCGCGCGGATTGACGAAGCCGAGCGGGATTGCCAGCAGCATCAGCACGATGCACATGATCGGCCAGGTGATGCGGTACTGGATCTCGGCGTCGGCGTACGGGTTCTTCGGCAGCGCCAGCAGCGCCGCCGTGGTCAGGCCCTCGACCTTGACGTCGCCCAGCACCGCCACCTGGGTCGCGACGCGCATGCGGTAGCGCTCGAATTCCATCGACTGGAAATCGGCCCGGCCCGGCGTGCCCTGGTAGCGGCGGCCGTTTTTCAGCACCAGGTACTGGCCGCCCTTGCCGTCCGGTTCGATCACGCCTTCCTTGGCGACCACCGTGCTGGTCACGCCCTTCTCGACGCTGTTGACGAACACGTTCTGGACCACGGCCGTGGTGCGCCCGCCGGTGCTCTCGACGAAGAACACGCGGTTGGCCGAGGCCGATTCGCGGAACTGGCCGGGCGCCACCCGTTGCAGGTCTTCGCGCTTCTGGAAGCGCTGGGTGAACTCGTTGCTCTTGAGCTGGGCCCAGGGCATCACGAACAGCGACAGGGCCGCCACCACGACCGCGATCGGCAGGCCGAATGTCAGCACCGGCGCGATCCAGCGCGCCAGCGACTGGCCGGAGGCGAACCAGACCACCATTTCGGAATCGCGGTAGCTGCGGGTGACGACCACCAGCACCGAAATAAAGCTGGTGAGGATCAGGATAGTTGGCTGATAATTCAGCACAGCAAGACCGATCAGCGCCAGCACGTCGCCGGAATCGACCTTGCCGCCCGCGGCCCGGCCCAGGATGGCGATCAGGGTCCATGTGACGAGAATCGAAAACAGGACCGTGAAGGTCGCGCCGGCCACACTGGCCAATTCACGCTGTAGGGCGCGTCGGAAAATCATTCGATGGTTATAATTGCAGGTTGAGCGGTAACTAAGCAGTATCTGTCGCAAGCACGTCTGCGAAAACGAAACGGAGAATCAAATGGACTTTAGCATAAAAGCATTCGACACAAAAAACACGCTGGGCGCGGCCAAGTCGGGCTGCATCGCCGTGGCGGTATTCGAAAACAAGAAACTGTCGGAGGCCGCGAAAGCCCTCGATCTGAACGGCGACATCACCGCCGCCGTCAAATCGGGCGATATCTCCGGCAAGCCCGGTTCGACCCTGCTGCTGCGCGGCGTGGCCGGCGTGACCGCGGCGCGCGTGCTGCTGGTCGGCATGGGCGCCGATGAGGCGATCAGCGAGAAGAGCTTCGGCACCGCCGTCACCGCGACGCTGAAAGCCTTCGCCTCGCTGGGCGCGCAGGATGCCATTATCGCATTCCCGGTGGAGAATGTGAAAGGACGCGACCTGAACTGGGCGCTGCGCAGCATCGTCGTCGGCGCCAACGAAGCAGAATTCCGCACCGACGGCCAGAAGAGCAAGAAGGACCCGCTTCTTACCGGTGTGCGCAAGCTGGCGCTGGCCGTACCGCTGGCGACCCCGCAGCTGAAGGCCGTGCTGGCGCAGTCGATCGCCATCGCCAACGGCATGAACCTGACCAAGGAACTGGGCAACCTGTCGCCGAACGTCTGCACCCCGACCTACCTGGCCAACACCGCACGCAAGCTGGCCGACGACTACGGCTTCGACGTCGAGATCCTGGACCGCAAGCAGCTCGAGGCGCTGAAGATGGGCAGCTTCCTGTCGGTGACCCGCGGCAGCGAGGAAGCGCCGAAGTTCATCGTCCTGAAGCACATGGGCGGCAAGCCGAAGGATGCGCCGACCGTCCTGGTCGGCAAGGGCATCACCTTCGACACCGGCGGCATCTCGCTGAAGCCGGGTCCCAACATGGATGAAATGAAGTACGACATGTGCGGCGCCGGCTCGGTGCTGGGCACCTTCCGCGCGATCGGCGAGATGAACATCAAGCTGAACGTGATCGGCATCGTGGCCGCCTGCGAAAACATGCCGTCGGGCCGCGCCACCAAGCCGGGCGACATCGTCACCGCGATGAACGGCACCACCATCGAAATCCTGAACACCGACGCCGAAGGCCGCCTGGTACTGGCCGATGCGCTGACCTACGCCGAACGCTTCAAGCCGGCCGCCGTGGTCGACATCGCAACGCTCACCGGCGCCTGCATCGTCGCCCTGGGCCACCACAATTCCGGCCTGTTCACGCGCCACGACGACGTGCACAACGCGCTGGCCGACGAACTGATGGACGCCGGCGCGCAGGCCGGCGACACCGCATGGCGCCTGCCGATCGGCGAGCAGTACAACGAGCAGCTGAAGTCGAACTTCGCCGACCTGGCCAACATCGGCTCCCCGGGCGGCGCCTCGTGCACGGCCGCGGCCTTCCTCGAGAACTTCACCCGCAACTACACCTGGGCCCACCTCGACATCGCCGGCACCGCCTGGAAGAGCGGCGCCAGCAAGGGCGCGACCGGCCGTCCGGTGCCGCTGCTGGCGACCTTCCTGCTGAACCGCGTATAAGCGGCCGCGCTGGCGGTCATTCGAAACGGACGCTTCGGCGTCCGTTTTTTTTCGCCCGGCTTCCGCCCGGTTTTCGCTCTGGTTCCGGCCTCAGTACATGACGTTGCCGGCCGCAGCGGCCTCGCCGGCGCCGCCGCCCGCCGCCGGGCGCATCAGCACCGTCAGCACCGCCGGATAGGCGACGCCGGCGCCCGACTGGCGGTCGAAATACGTGTCGAGGGGGCTGCTGACGACGATGTTGCCGATCAGCTTGTCGAGATCGAGGCGGCCGTCTGCGCGCGGGGCCACCGCTTCGCGCGCCGTGCCGGCGCCGTCGCGCGCGCAATCGACGGTCAAGGGATCGCGCGTGCGCACCACGGTGACGCGACCGGGCGCCACCACGAACCAGCGCCCGGCGCTGTTGGACAGGATGCAGCCCACGCCCGCCACCTCGCGATGGCCGAGGATGGCGTGCACCTCGAGCTGTTGCTCGTTGGACGTGCTGGAGGTGACGCAGCCGCCGGCGGCCGCCAGCAGCGCCAGCGCGCACACGCTGCGAAGATAAATATTGGACATGGCTTCAACCCAGGACGATACCTGCCAGTTTACGGCAGGATCGGGCTGAACATGAAGAGCGGCCTGGCGAAGCGGCCGGCGCATCCCGGGAACGCCGGGATGGCTGCCTGTCAGGCGGGGGCGAAACGCGGCATGCGTACGCCGTCGACCTCGACCGATTCGAAGAACGCATCCCGGGGACGGACCCAGGTCTTGCCGTCTTCGCCGCGGTATACGACCACCGGCGTATGGTCCGCCTCGAGCGCGGCTTCGCAGACCACCTCGTACACGCCGCCCTTGTAGTGGCGATATCGGACCGTCGCCGGCATCGGATCCGGCCTCAGACCTTTTCTTCGGCCTGGGCGCGGGCTTTCTTCTTGAGGCCCTGGATGACCTTGACGATGCCTTCGACGCCCGCGTTGTCGTCGAGTTCGCTGAACGCGTCCAGCACCTCGTTGAGCACGCGGTTGCGTACGGAGGCTTCGTCGGCCAGCATCTTCTGGGGCTGCGCTTCGGCCTGTGCGGGCTTCTGCGCAGCCTCGGCGGCCTTCTGGCCATGGGCCAGCGCGGCCTGCCAGATCAGCCAGCGGCGTTGGGTTTCGTACACCAGATACTCTTCCGGCTTGTCCTCACGGCGCCGGACAATGTGGCCATCGCGTTGGGCCCATGCTTCAAATGCTTGGCGCATTGCTGTCCTTTATTAAAGCTGCGTGCAAATCCTGCCTTGCGGATCCGCGATCGTTACAAACTTGCCACCGGCCGGTCGTTGCGGCGGCGGCAACCAATCTCGAGGCAACGAATTGCCGATGAATGCTTGGTTCCGAAGGAATATAACAATACTACAAAATAAGTTGGCTTACTGCAATTTTTTTCTTCTAAGAAGGAGACAATACGTAAATGCTTCTCCCCTTGCCGCGATTGTTACATCTTGACACAGTTCGGCAGAGCTTGCTAGTGCGCACTGTGTTCTTTATTTACTGAACAATAATTTTACGACATCTCTGTTGCAATCCGCGTAAATAAAGACAAGCGTGCCGGGGTGCGTTGAAGACTAGCAACCATTGCAGGTTTTAACGTGAACGTTGATACTGCGCAAACTTGTACCCGAAAATCCGGTGTGAAATAACAGATTCATCAATATGAAGATAGCTACTTGGAACGTCAATTCCCTCAAAGTGCGCCTGCCGCACCTGCTGCAATGGCTTGCGGCCAACCCCATCGACGTGCTCTGCCTCCAGGAGACCAAGCTCACCGACGACAAATTCCCGCTGGCCGAGATCAACGCCGCCGGCTACCAGGTCGTGTTCAGCGGGCAGAAAACCTATAACGGCGTGGCGATCCTGTCGCGCCATCCGATCGCCGACGTGGTGCGCAACAACCCGCACTATCCCGACGAGCAGCAGCGCCTGATCGCCGCCACCATTGAGGGGGTACGCTTCATCTGCGCCTATGTGCCGAACGGCCAGGCGGTGGGCTCCGACAAGTACGAATACAAGATGGGCTGGCTGGCCGCGCTGCGCGAATGGGTGCGCGAAGAAATGGCGGCGCATCCCCGGTTCGCGATCCTGGGCGACTACAACATCGCGCCGGAAGACCGCGACGTGCACGATCCGGCAGCCTGGGCCGGCCAGATCCATTGTTCGCCGGCCGAACGCGAGGCGCTGCTGGCCCTGAACGGCCTGGGCCTGGCGGATGCGTTCCGCCTGTTCGAGCAGCCGGAAAAGCAGTACAGCTGGTGGGATTACCGCCAGATGGCGTTCCGCCGCAACCGCGGCCTGCGCATCGACCACATCCTGCTGTCGGCGCCGCTGGCGCAGCGCTGCACCGCCTGCGTCATCGACCGCGAACCGCGCAAGTGGGAACAGCCGTCGGACCATACGCCGGTGATCGCCACGATCACGTAATCCTCGCCACCGCAGGGTAGACGGCAAGGCCGCCCACCCTATGGCTGCAGCAAGGCCTCCACCGCGTCATCCGCCAGCGGCCGCGCGAACAGGTAACCCTGCGCGTACTGGCATCCATACCCGCGCAGCAGCGCCAGCTGGCCCCCGGTCTCCACCCCTTCCGCCACCACCGACAACTGCAGGCTGCCGGCCAGCGCCATGATGGCGGCGACGATGGCCTGGTCTTCGCTGCTGGTCTCGAGGTCGCGCACGAAGGCGCGGTCGATCTTGATCTTGCGGACCGGGAAGCGCTTCAGGTAGGCCAGGCTCGAGTAGCCGGTGCCGAAGTCGTCGATCGACAGGCGGATGCCCATGCGGAAGATCTGCCCCAGCGTTTCCAGCGTCAGCCCGCCGTGCTGCATCAGCGCGGTCTCGGTGATCTCGAATTCGAGCAGGCCGGGATCGATGCCGGTGTCCTCGACGATGCCGCGGATCGATTCGATCAGGCCGCGGTACATGAACTGGCGCGCCGACAGGTTGATCGCCAGCGGCACCACGCGCAGGCCGGCGCGCTGCCAGGCCATCACCTGCTCGCAGGCACGGCGGATCACCCACTCCCCGACCGGCACGATCATGCCGTTCTCCTCGAGGATCGGGATGAACTCGTCGGGCGACACCAGGCCGCGCTGCGGATGGCGCCAGCGCAGCAGCACTTCCAGCGCGTGCGGTCGGCAGTCGCCGGTGGCGACGATCGGCTGGAACAGCAGCGCGAACTCGGCGCGAGCCAGGGCGCCATGCAGCTCGGTCTCGAGCTCGAAATGGCGTTCGGCGGCCGCGTTCATGCGCTCGGCGTAGAACTGGTAGTTGTTGCGGCCGGCGTTCTTGGCCTGGTACATCGCGGCGTCGGCCTTGCGCATCAGGCTCTCGACGTCGGCGCCGTCGTCCGGGTACAGGCAGATGCCGATCGAAGGCGAGATGTGCAGGCTGCGGCCTTCGAAGCGCACCGGACCGGCCAGCGCCTCGATGATCTTGTCGCCCACCAGCGCGCATTCCTCCGGCGCGTGCACGCCCGGCACCAGCACCACGAATTCGTCGCCGCCCAGGCGCGCCACGGTGTCGCTGGCGCGCACCACGCGGCACAGGCGCTGGGCAACCTCGCACAGCAGGTAATCGCCGGTGGCGTGGCCGAGCGAATCGTTGATGGTCTTGAAGCGGTCCAGGTCGATGAACATCAGCGCCAGCTTGCGGCCGTCGCGGCGCGCCGCCAGCAGCGCCCGGTCGAGGCGCTCGGCCAGCAGCGCGCGGTTCGGCAAGCCGGTCAGCGCGTCGTGGTAGGCCATGTGGTGCACGCGCGCCTCGGCCTGGCGCCGCTCGACGATCTCGGCCTGCAGTTCCGCGGTGCGCTCCTGCACCCGCACCTCCAGCTCGTCGCGCGCGCGGCGCAGGGCCTCGGCGGCTTCGTGCTGGGCGGTGACGTCGTCGATCAGCCAGACGCTGCGCCCGGCCGGCTGCGCCAGGTCGAACGGCCGCCCCGACAGCCGCGCCCAGAAACACGTGCCGTCGCGCCGCACCAGCCGGTGCTCGGAGGTGTGCACGCGGCGGGCCTGGAAATCGCTCCACACGCTGGCGCGCGCCGCGTACCAGGACCCGGCATCGGGATACAGATCGCTCACCCACTGGTCGGCGATGGTGCCGTCGCGGCAGCCGAACAGCTCGGCCATCTTGCGGTTGCAGCGCAGCGTGCGACCATCCTCGACCACGGCGACGCCGAGCACCGCGTTGTCGAGGATGGCCTGGTTCTCCATCAGCGCATTGCGCAGCGACTCCTCGGCGCGCCTCTGGCCGCTGCGGTCCTCGATCATCCAGATCATCGTGTCCTTGCCGGGCGCGTCCGGATTGACCGGGTAGCCGATGATCCCGACCCACATCGGCGTGCCGTCCTTGCGCACCATGGTGCACTCGCGGTGGAACGGCCGTCCTTCGACCAGCACCTCGTAGGCACGCTGGCCGAGGGTGGCGAAGGCTTGTTCGTCGGTGTACATCAGGCGCGTCGACCGGCCGATGAGTTCCGTCTCGCCATAGCCGAACATCGCTGCAAAGCAGCCGTTGTAGCGGGTGATCACGCGCTCGCGCGTGAAGAAGATGCCGACGGTCGCATTGGTCATGATCGCCTGGACCTCGGTCAGGGCCTGGCGCGCGGCGGTGATGTCTTCCACGATCCAGACGGTGCCGGCCTCGCGCGAACCCACGTCGACCGCCTTGGCGCGGATACGGCACCAGACCGGCGTGCCGTCGCGGTGGCGCAGCTGGATCTCGCCTTCGTACAGGCCGCCGCCGGCCAGCACCGCTACCGCCGCACCGACGAAGGATTCGTACTCGGCGGGCGCGGCGAACACGTCGAGCGGGTCGGTGTTGACCAGTTCTTCGGGCGTATAGCCGAGCATCGCCGCCATGCGCGGATTGCAGGTCTTGACCAGCCGCGGCAGGGTGACGACGATGCCGACTGGCGCATGCTCCAGCACGGTGGCCTGTCTCAGCACGGTGCCGCGCAAATCGGCTTCGGCCGCGCTCCGGCAGGCCGGGCCGAACACGAAGGTGGCGCCGGCGCCATGCGCCGCCGGCAGCGGCTTGGCGCGCACCTCGACCACCTTGCCCGGCTGCCCGGTGCCGGCGGCCAGCACGGCTTCCCAGCGCCCTTCGCGCGCCGCATTCCGCACCGATGCAATCGCGAGCGCGGCGGCGGCCGTGATGGCGTCCGGCTCGAACAGCCCGAGCAGCATCCGCCCTTCGAGCGGCATGCCCGCCAGTTCCAGCATGGCGGGATTGGCCGCCCACACCATGCCCTGCGCGTCGCACGCGCACGCGGGCGCCGCGATCAGTGCCAATGCCTCGGCCACGAAAGCCGCTTTGCTAGTTACAAGATCCATCCCGACGTCCCATGCTGGAGGTCCGCCCCGGGCCTCTCTTATCCGGGATGCATCATAACCGACCGTGCCGTATTTATTTACCAAGATGCAAATAAATGTTGCATCTGCGATGCAAAGTGACAACGTTTCTTTGCAAATGCATTTAAAAGGCGTTGCCGGGCACCCGTACCCAGCCTTCCATGAGCACGCGCGCGCTGCGGCTCATCTCGGCCTTGGTGACCACCCAGTCGCCGTCGACCTGGCGCGCCTCGGCGCCCACCCTCAGGGTGCCGGACGGATGGCCGAAGCGCACCGCCTCGTGCGCGCGCCCGCCGGCGGCCAGGCTGACCAGGGTGCCGGGGATCGCCGCCGCGGTGCCGATCGCGACCGCCGCCGTGCCCATCATCGCGTGGTGCAGCTTGCCCATCGAGAGCGCGCGCACCAGCAGGTCGACGTCGGCGGCCGCCACCCGCTTGCCGCTGGAGGCGACGTAGTCCGCGGGCGGCGCCACGAAGGCGATCTTGGGCGTGTGCTGGCGCCGCGCGGCCTGCTCCAGGTGCTCGATCAGGCCCATGCGCATGGCGCCGTAGGCGCGGATCAGCTCGAACATCGCGAGCGCCTTGGGATCGCCGTTGACGGCGTCCTGCAGCTCGGTGCCGGTGTAGCCGACATCAAGCGCGTTGACGAAGATGGTCGGGATGCCGGCATTGATCATGGTCGCCTTCAACGTGCCGACGCCGGGCACCTCCAGGTCGTCGACCAGGTTCCCGGTCGGGAACATGGCGCCGCCGCCGCCCTCTGCATCACTGCCCGATTCGGCTGCCGGGTCCATGAACTCGATCCGCACCTCGGCCGCCGGGAAGGTCACGCCGTCGAGCTCGAAGTCGCCGGTTTCCTGCACCTGGCCGCCGGTGACGGGCACGTGGGCGACGATGGTCTTGTTGATGTTGGCCTGCCAGATGCGCACCGTGACGATGCCGTCCTGCGGGATGCGCGCCGGATCGATGAAGCCGTTGCTGATGGCATACGGGCCGATCGCCGCCGACAGGTTGCCGCAGTTGCCGCTCCAGTCGACGAAGGGCTTGTCGATCGCGACCTGGCCGAACAGGTAGTCGACGTCGTGGCCGGGACGGGTGCTGCTTGCCACGATCACGGTCTTGCTGGTGCTGGAGGTGGCGCCACCCATGCCGTCGATATGCTTGGCGTAGGGGTCGGGGCTGCCGATCACGCGCAGCAGGAAGTTGTCGCGCGCCTCGCCGGGCACCTGGGCGGCCTCGGGCAGGTCCTGCAGGCGGAAGAAGACGCCTTTGCTGGTGCCGCCGCGCATGTAGACGGCGGGGATTTTGATTTGGGGTACATTGGCCATGAGTGTTGTCCCTTGCACGTCGTCCCTGCGAAGGCAGGAGCGACGCTCATGTGTTATCGGTTCGAATGGCGTTGGCGGATTACGCCGCCACCTTGGTCGACGCCAGGAAATCCTGCGCGAACCGCTGCAGCACGCCGCCCGCCTCGTAGATCGACACTTCCTCGGCGGTATCCAGGCGGCAGGTCACCGGTACCTCGACGGTCTCGCCGTCCTTGCGGTGGATGACCAGGGTCAGGATCGCGCGCGGCGTACGCTGGCCCACCACGTCGAAGGTTTCGGTGCCGTCGATGCCCAGCGTCAGGCGTGTCGTGCCCGGCTGGAATTCCAGCGGCAGCACGCCCATGCCGACCAGGTTCGTCCTGTGGATACGCTCGAAGCCCTCGGCCGCGATCGCTTCCACGCCCGCCAGGCGCACGCCCTTGGCCGCCCAGTCGCGCGACGAGCCCTGGCCGTAGTCGGCGCCGGCGATCACGATCAGCGGTTGCTTGCGTTCCATGTAGGTTTCGATCGCTTCCCACATGCGAGTGACCTGGCCTTCGGGCTCGATGCGCGCCAACGATCCAGCTCGAACCGCGCCGGCGCCGACGTCGCCGGCGGCGTCGCGCACCATCTCGTTCCTGAGGGTCGGATTGGCGAAGGTCGCGCGCTGGGCCGTCAGGTGGTCGCCGCGGTGCGTCGCGTACGAGTTGAAGTCTTCTTCCGGCAAACCCATCTTGTGCAGGTACTCGCCGGCCGCGCTGTCCATCATGATGGCGTTCGACGGCGACAGGTGGTCGGTGGTGATGTTGTCGCCCAGCACCGCCAGCGGACGCATGCCCCGCAGGGTCCGTTCGCCGGCCAGTGCGCCTTCCCAGTAAGGCGGACGGCGGATGTAGGTGCTCATGGGGCGCCAGTCATACAGCGGCGACACCGCTTCCCCGGCGCATTCCTGGCGCGCGAACATCACGTCGTACACCTTGCGGAACTGCTGCGGCTTGACCGACCGGGCCACCACGGCGTCGATCTCGTCGTCGCTCGGCCAGATGTCGGACAGCAGGACCGGCTTGCCGCCGGCATCCACGCCCAGCACGTCCTTCTCGATGTCGAAGCGGATGGTGCCTGCGATGGCGTAGGCCACCACCAGCGCCGGCGAGGCCAGGAAGGCCTGCTTGGCATACGGGTGGATGCGGCCGTCGAAGTTGCGGTTGCCGGACAGGACGGCGGTGGCGTACAGGTCGCGCCCGATGATCTCCTGCTGGATCGCCGGGTCCAGCGCCCCGCTCATGCCATTGCAGGTGGTGCAGGCAAAGGCGACGATGCCGAAGCCGAGCTTTTCCAGCTCCGGCAGCAGCCCCGCCTCTTCCAGGTACAGCGCCACCGCCTTCGAGCCCGGCGCCAGCGAGGACTTGACCCAGGGCTTGCGCAGCAGGCCGGCCTGGTTGGCATTGCGCGCCAGCAGGCCGGCGGCCACCATGTTGCGCGGGTTGTTGGTGTTGGTGCAGCTGGTGATGGCGGCGATGATCACGGCGCCGTCCGGCATGCGTCCGGGCTCGTTCTCGACCACGCCGGCGATGCCGCGCGCCGCCAGTTCCGACGTCGGCACGCGATTGTGCGGGTTGGACGGTCCCGCGATGTTGCGCACCACCGTCGACAAATCGAATCGCAGCGTGCGCTCGTACTCGGCATCGGCCAGGGTATCGGCCCACAGCCCGGTTTCCCGCGCATACAGCTCGACCAGCTTCACCAGCTCGTCGTCGCGGCCGGTCAGCTTCAGGTACTTGATGGTCTGCTCGTCGATGGCGAACATGGCGGCGGTGGCGCCGTATTCCGGCGCCATGTTGGAAATGGTGGCGCGGTCGCCCAGCGTCAGGCTGGCGGCGCCGGCGCCATGGAATTCCAGGTAGCTTGATACCACCTTCGACTTGCGCAGGAATTCGGTCAGCGCCAGCACGATGTCGGTGGCGCTGATGCCCGGCGGGGCCTTGCCGGTGAGTTCCACGCCGACGATGTCCGGCAGGCGCATGTACGAGGCGCGGCCCAGCATCACGCTCTCGGCTTCCAGGCCGCCGACGCCGATCGCAATGACCCCCAGCGCATCGACCATCGGCGTGTGCGAATCGGTGCCGACCAGGGTATCCGGGAAGGCCACGCCATCCTTCACCTGCACCACGGGACTCATGCGCTCCAGGTTGATCTGGTGCAGGATGCCGTTACCGGGCGGGATCACGTCGACATTCTGGAAAGCCTTCTTGGTCCACTCGATGAAGTCGAAGCGGTCCTCGTTGCGGCGGTCCTCGATGGCGCGGTTCTTGGCGAAGGCGTCCGGATCGAAGCCGCCGCACTCCACCGCCAGCGAGTGGTCGACCACCAGCTGGGTCGGCACCACCGGATTGACCAGGCGTGGATCGCCGCCCTGCAGGGCGATGGCGTCGCGCAGGCCGGCCAGGTCGACCAGCGCGGTCTGGCCCAGGATGTCGTGGCACACCACGCGTGCCGGGAACCAGGGAAAGTCGAGGTCGCGCTTGCGTTCGATGAGTTGCTTCAGCGACGGCACCAGCGCCATCGGATCGCAGCGGCGTACCAGGTTCTCGGCCAGTACGCGCGAGGTGTAGGGCAGCTTGTCCCAGGCACCGGGCTGGATCTCGTCGACCGCGGCGCGGGCGTCGAAGTAATGCAGGTTGGTGCCGTGCAGGGGTTTGCGGTAGTTGCTGTTCATGATGATTCAGTCTCTAGTTGGCGCCGGCACGCTGTTAACGCCAGCACCGTCGTTGGCATCCGCACGTCGCCCCTGCCTTCGCAGGGGCGACGTTCAGAGGGCGCAGGTATTACTTGGTTGCTCCTTTATTCCAGCTTACTTCCGTTCCGCCAGCGGCACGAACTTCAAATCCTCCGGTCCCACGTAATTCGCGCTCGGACGGATGATCTTGTTGTCGATCCGCTGCTCGATCACGTGCGCCGACCAGCCCGACGTGCGCGAAATCACGAACAGCGGGGTGAACATCGCCGTCGGCACGCCCATCATGTGGTACGACACGGCCGAGAACCAGTCCAGGTTCGGGAACATCTTCTTGACTTCCCACATGACCGACTCCAGGCGCTCGGCGATGTCGAACATCTTCATCGAACCGCCACTTTCGGACAAGCCGCGCGCGACTTCCTTGATCACCTTGTTGCGCGGATCGGAGATCGTGTACACCGGGTGGCCGAAGCCGATCACGACTTCCTTGTTGGCGACGCGGTTGCGGATGTCGGCTTCGGCCTCGTCGGCGTTCTCGTAGCGCTTCTGGATGTCGAGCGCGACCTCGTTGGCGCCGCCGTGCTTCGGGCCGCGCAGCGCGCCGATGGCGCCGGTGATGGCGGAATAGATGTCGGAGCCGGTGCCGGCGATCACGCGGCCGGTGAAGGTCGAGGCGTTGAACTCGTGCTCGGCGTACAGGATCAGCGAGGTGTGCATCGCCCTCACCCACGCGTCCGACGGCTTGAAGCCGTGCAGCAGGTGCAGGAAGTGGCCGCCGATCGAATCGTCGTCGGTCTCGACCTCGATGCGGCGGCCGTTGTGGCTGTAGTGGTACCAGTACAGCAGCATCGAGCCGAAGGACGCCATCAGGCGGTCGGCGATGTCGCGCGCGCCGGCGATGTTGTGGTCATCCTTTTCCGGCAGCACGCAGCCCAGCACCGAGACGCCGGTGCGCATCACGTCCATCGGATGGGCGCCGGCCGGCAGCGCCTCCAGCGCCGACTTCACCGCCTGCGGCAGGCCGCGCTGCATCTTCAGCTTGGCCTTGTAGCCGCGCAGCTCGCCATCGTTGGGCAGCTTGCCGTGCACCAGCAGGTAGGCGATTTCCTCGAATTCGCAAGCATCGGCCACGTCCAAGATGTCGTAGCCGCGGTAGTGCAGGTCGTTGCCGGAACGGCCCACCGAGCACAGCGCGGTATTGCCGGCGGCGACGCCGGACAGGGCGACGGATTTCTTCGGCTTGAAGCCTGGCGTATCGGATTGCGTGGCTTGATCGGTCATGGTGAATCTCCTTTGGATGCTTATTTGGATTTGTTCTGGGCAAACAGTGCATCGAGCTTCTGCTCGAAGCTGTGATAGTCGATGCGGTCGTAGAGTTCAGCGCGGGTCTGCATGGTGTCGAGCACGTTCTGCTGGGTGCCGTCGCGGCGGATCGCCGTGTAGACGTTCTCGGCCGCCTTGTTCATGGCGCGGAACGCCGACAGCGGGTACAGCACGATGTCGACGTCGGCGCCCTTCAGCTCGTCCACCGTGAACAGCGGCGTGCTGCCGAACTCGGTGATGTTGGCCAGGATCGGCACCTTGACCGCTTGCTTGAACTGTTTATACATCGCGAGGCTGGTGATCGCCTCCGGGAAGATCATGTCGGCGCCGGCTTCGACGCAGGCGACGGCGCGCTCCACCGCCTTGTCGAGACCCTCGACGGCGAGCGCATCGGTACGCGCCATGATCACGAAATCGTCGTCGGTGCGGGCGTCGGCCGCCGCCTTGACGCGGTCGACCATCTCGGCCTGGCTGACGATCTCCTTGCCCGGACGGTGGCCGCAACGCTTGGCGCCGACCTGGTCTTCGATATGGCAGGCGCCGGCGCCGGCCTTGATCAGCGAGCGCACAGTGCGCGCCACGTTGAAGGCCGAAGCGCCGAAGCCGGTGTCGACGTCGACCAGCAGCGGCAAATCGCACACGTCGCTGATGCGGCGCACGTCGATCAGCACGTCTTCCAGCCCCGAGATGCCCAGGTCCGGCAGGCCGAGCGAGCCGGCCGCGACGCCGCCGCCGGACAGGTAGATCGCGCGGTAGCCGGCGCGCTTGGCCAGCAGCGCATGGTTGGCGTTGATGGCGCCGACGACCTGTAGCGGGTGTTCTTCCTGGACGGCGCGGCGGAATGCGGCGCCTGCGGAATGTTGGCTCATGGCTGGACTCCTCTTTGTGTGATGATGTATGAATGACCGGGACAGTATGCAAGCCGCGTGCCATGCGCTGCCGGGTGTCTAGCGGGAGGTTTTCAAGGACTTGGCGCCCTCCAACAACCGCCGCGTGTTTCACGGTGTTTCATAATGAAACGGCGGAACGCAACACTGGAACCAACCAATGGCATCCAGCGTACGCGAATTCAGGGGACGATGTGCCGGCATTGGGGAGCAGCGGCACGCGGGCGGTGGCGTGCCCGAGCACATACCGAAACAAAACAGCCCGGTCGACGCATCGACCGGGCTGTTTTTCAGGAAGAACCGAGGATCAGTGCGCCGGCAATCAGTGCGCCGACGCCCCGGACGCCCCGATACCGGTTTCCGAACGCACTTCCTGCGCCTCGAAGCCGGCCTTGTCGATGGCCGCGCGCGGGCTCGAGTCGGTCACCGAGAACAGCCATACGCCCACGAAGCCGACGGTCATCGAGAACAGCGCCGGCGAGGTGTAGGGGAAGAGCGCCGCCTGGTTGTGGAACACGTCCACCCACACCGACTTCGACACCACGGTCAGGCCGACGGCCGTGATCAGGCCGAGGAAGCCGCCGATGGTGGCGCCGCGCGTGGTGCAGCCTTTCCACAGGACCGACATGAACAGCACCGGGAAGTTGGCCGAGGCGGCGATGGCGAAGGCCAGCGACACCATGAAGGCCACGTTCTGCTTCTCGAACACAATGCCCAGCAGCACGGCGATCACGCCGAGCGCCATGGTGGTGATCTTCGACACGCGCAGCTCGCTGCCCGGGGCCGGCTGGCCCTTCTTGATCACGGTGGCGTACAGGTCGTGCGAGACGGCCGAGGCGCCCGACAGCGTCAGGCCGGCCACCACCGCCAGGATGGTCGCGAAGGCCACGGCCGAGATGAAGCCGAGGAAGATGTCGCCGCCGACGGCGTTCGCCAGGTGCACGGCCGCCATGTTGTCGCCGCCCAGCAGCTTGCCGGCGGCATCCTTGAAGTTCGGGTTGGTACCGACCAGCACGATCGCGCCGAAGCCGATGATGAACACCAGGATATAAAAGTAGCCGATCCAGGTGGTGGCCCACAGCACCGACTTGCGCGCTTCCTTGGCGCTCGGGACGGTGAAGAAGCGCATCAGGATGTGCGGCAGGCCGGCGGTGCCGAACATCAGCGCCATGCCGAACGAGATGCCGGAGATCGGGTCCTTGATGAAGCCGCCCGGGCCCATGATGGCGTCGCCCTTGGCGTGCACTTCGACGGCCTTGGCGAACAGCGCTTCCGGGCTGAAGTTGTACATGGACAGCACCGAGAACGCCATGAAGGTGGTACCGGCCAGCAACATCACGGCCTTGATGATCTGCACCCAGGTGGTGGCGGTCATGCCGCCGAACAGCACGTAGACCATCATCAGCACGCCGACCAGCACCACCGCGATCCAGTAGTCCAGGCCGAACAGCAGCTTGATCAGCTGGCCGGCGCCGACCATCTGCGCGATCAGGTAGAACAGCACCACGACCAGTGTACCGGACGCGGCGAACAGGCGCACCGGCTTCTGGGCGAAGCGGTAGGCGGCGACGTCGGCGAAGGTGAAGCGGCCCAGGTTGCGCAGGCGCTCGGCCATCAGGAAGGTGAGCACCGGCCAGCCGACCAGGAAGCCGATCGCGTAGATCAGGCCGTCGAAGCCGTTCGCGAACACGGCGGCGGAAATGCCGAGGAAGGACGCGGCCGACATGAAGTCGCCGGCGATGGCCAGGCCGTTCTGGAAGCCGGAAATGCCGCCGCCGGCGGTGTAGAAGTCCGACGCCGAGCGGGTGCGCTTGGCGGCCCACTTGGTGATGAACAGGGTCAGCAGCACGAACAGCGCGAACATGGCGATCGCGGTCCAGTTGGTGGCTTGCTTGGTGGCCTGGCCCAGGTCGGGCGCGGCGATGGCGCCGCCGGCGGCTGCGAGCAGCGCGGCGGCGGCGGCGTTACGGATCGTTTTGTTCATGCGCGTCGTGCCTTGGACTGGGTGGGGGTGGCGTGCGGGGTGGATTGCGCGGCGCCCGACTGGGCGGCGCCCGCGTTCCTGTGGATGGCGTCGGTGAGCGCGTCGAATTCACGATTCGCGCGGCGCACGTAGATGGCGGTGACGGCCACGGTGAACAGGATCACGAACAGGCCCAGGGGCACGCCCCAGGACATGACGCCGTTGCCGATCTTGGAGGCCATGAAGGGCTTGTCCCAGGCGTTGAGCGCGGTGAAGCCGTAGTAGACGATCATCACGGCCCAGGCCAGCATCCAGCCGTAGCGCGAGCGCGTCCGGACCAGCTTTTGGTAATTGGGGTCGTTCTTGACCCGCTGTACGAGGTCTGCTTCCAATTTTGTCTCCTATCATTTTATTAATGCCTAGCTACTAGGCTTGTTCCGATCCTAAGGCGCGCCCCTTACCCGATTCTTACGGCGGCTGCCGAAATGCATATTTGACGGCGTTTCAGTTTGAAACGCCGTGCTTGAAATACACTACACTTGAAACATGAGTTACCCCAGCCGCCCCGCGCCGTTTTCCCCATCCTCATCCGCACCCGACACCGGCAAGCCCGTGATCTGGACCGTGTCGGTGTCGCGCCTGTCCGACCTGTTCCGCAACATCACCCTCGAATACGACCACCTGGCCCAGATCGAGCCGCTGCACCTCGGCTTCGACGAGGCCGCGCGCCACATCCGCGAGCGCATGGCCGGCGAGCACGTGGACGTGGTGATCGCGGCCGGTTCCAACGGCGCCTACCTGAAGAGCCGGATATCGGCGCCGGTGGTGGTGGCCCAGGCCAGCGGCTTCGACCTGATGCAGGCGCTGGCGCGGGCGCGCCGGCTGTCGGCGCGGGTCGGCGTGATCCAGTACGGGCGGGCGCTGCCGGAGCTGGCCGAGTTCGCCGCCACCTTCGGCCTGGTGATCGAGCAGCGCACCTACGTGACCGAGGAAGACGCGCGCGCCAGCATCGAGGAACTGAAGGCGGGCGGGATCGAGGTCATCGTCGGTGCCGGCCTGATCACCGACCTGGCCGAGGAAGCCGGGCTGAAGGCGGTGTTCGTGTATTCGGCGGCATCGATCCGGCGCGCCTTCGACGATGCGCTGGAACTGGCGCGCCTGGCCCAGCTGGAGAAGAGCCGCCCGCCGCGCCCGGCCGCGGTGGACAGTCGCCGGGCGCGGCGCGGCCTGAACGACCTGCGCGGCGATTCCGCGGCGATGGAACGCCTGCGCCAGAGCGTGGTACTGTACGCGCGCTCGCCGGCGACGGTGCTGATCCAGGGCGAGACCGGCAGCGGCAAGGAGCTGGTGGCCCAGGCGATCCACCGCGAAAGCCCGCGCCGCGCCGCCAACCGCCCGTTCGTGGCCGTGAATTGCGGGGCGATCGCGGAGTCGCTGCTGGAGTCGGAACTGTTCGGGCACGAGGAAGGCGCGTTCACCGGCGCCCGCCGCGGCGGCCACGCCGGCCTGTTCGAGGCGGCCAACGGCGGCACCCTGTTCCTGGACGAGATCGGCGAGATGCCGCTTGCACTGCAGACGCGGCTGCTGCGCGTGCTCGAGGAGCGCGAAGTGATGCGGGTGGGCGGCACGCGTCCGGTGCCGATCGAGGTGCGCGTGATCAGCGCCACCCACTGCGACCTGGAGGCGCGCGTGCGCGAGGGGCGCTTCCGCGCCGACCTGTTCTACCGGCTGGCGGTGCTGCGCCTGGCGCTGCCGCCGCTGCGGGCGCGGACCGAGGACGTGCCGGCGCTGGCCGAGTGGTCGCTGAAGCACGCGCTGGCGGCGCTGGACGCGCGGCCGCATCCGAACCTGGCGGCCGAGATCGCGGCTTGCGCGCCCCTGCTGCAAGCCCATGCCTGGCCCGGCAACGTGCGCGAACTGCGCAACCTGATGGAGCGGCTGGCGCTGTTCCTGGCGGCCGAGCCGCTGCAGGCGCTGACGCCGAGTTTCCTGCTGTCCGTTGCGCCGGAACTCGGTGAGCCCGCGCCCGCGGCGCCCACGGCCTCGTCCGCCGCTTCATCCACGGCACCCGGGTCGGCCGCGCGCCGGGAGAGCGCGGCCGAGGTGCTGGCGCGCTTCGGCGGCCAGCGCGACGCGGCCGCGCGCCACCTCGGCATCAGCCGTACGACCCTGTGGCGGCGCTTGAAAGAAGGACATTGATGGCCTATAACAGATTAGGCATCCGGGGGGCCTGATCCCGCCCAAACCGCGCCGCCCCGAATCGCCGTATGATGCCTTTTTTATACGGACTGGCGCCCGATCGTGCCAGCTTTCAAGCGGCGCCCACGAAGTGCCGCGCAGTCCGGACACGGTCTCGCCCGCGCATCGACGCCCTTCTTGACCGCGCTCCGTCTATCGGAGGCAACATGCAAGACGCATCTTCCGCATCACCGGCATCCCCTGCAACACCGGCATCCTCGGCGGCGATCTTTTCGCTGATCGGCAACACCCCGCTGGTCGAAGTCACCCGCATCGACACCGGCCCCTGCCAGCTCTTCCTCAAGCTCGAATCCCAGAATCCCGGCGGTTCCATCAAGGACCGCATCGGCCGCGCCATGATCGAGGCGGCCGAGGCCGACGGCCGCCTGCAGCCCGGCGGCACCGTGGTCGAAGCCACCGCCGGCAATACCGGCCTCGGCCTGGCGCTGGTGGCGCGCATCAAGGGCTACCGCGTGGTGCTGGTGGTGCCCGATAAAATGGCGGCGGAAAAAGTGCTGCACCTGAAGGCGCTCGGCGCCCAGATCCACCTGACCCGCTCCGACGTCGGCAAGGGCCATCCCGAGTATTACCAGGATTATGCGGCCCGGCTGGCGAAGGAGATTCCCGGCGCCTGGTTCGCCGACCAGTTCAACAACCCGGACAACCCGCGCGCCCACGAAACCACCACCGGCCCGGAAATCTGGGAACAGATGCACCACGAGATCGATGCCATCGTGGTCGGGGTCGGCTCGTCCGGCACCCTGTCCGGCCTGTCGCGCTACTTCGAACGGGTGCAGCCGGGCCTGGAATTCGTGCTGGCCGACCCGCAGGGCTCGATCCTGGCCGACTACGTCAAGACCGGCAGATTGTCGGCGGTGTCGGGTTCCTGGGCGGTGGAAGGCATCGGCGAGGACTTCATTCCGGCCATCGCCGATCTGTCGCGCGTGAAGACCGTGTATTCCATCAGCGACGAGGACAGTTTCAATACCGCGCGCGAACTGCTGCGCCAGGAAGGCATCCTGGCCGGTTCGTCCACCGGCACCCTGCTCGCCGCCGCGCTGCGCTACTGCCGCGCGCAGACCACGCCGAAGCGCGTGGTGACCTTCGTGTGCGACACCGGCACGCGCTACCTGACCAAGGTCTACAGCGACGGCTGGATGGTCGACCAGGGCCTGCTGCACCGCCCCGCCACCGGCGACTTGCGCGACCTGATCGGGCGCCGCTTCGATGATGGCGAAGTGGTGACGGTGGCGCCGTCCGACACCCTGCTGACCGCCTTCAACCGCATGCGCGGCAGCGACCTGGCCCAGCTGCCGGTGGTCGAGCGCGGCAAGCTGGTCGGCCTGATCGACGAATCCGATCTCTTGTTGCACGTGACCAGCGAGCGCGAACGCTTCGGCGCCCCGGTGTCGGACACCATGACCACCGAGCTGAAGACGCTGGCGCCGTCCGCCCGCATGCGCGAACTGCGCGAGATCCTCGACCGCGGCCTGACCGCCGTCATCGCCGACGGCGACCATTTCCATGGGCTGATCACGCGCTTCGACCTGCTCAACCACCTCAGAAGGACGCTGACGTGAACCACAGCAAAGACAGCAAGCAGAAGCGCCGCCTGGCCACCCGCGTCATCCACGGCGGCCAGGCGCCCGACCCGGCCACCGGCGCCGTGATGCCGCCGATCTACGCCACCTCGACCTTTGCCCAGGAAAGCCCGGGCGTGCACAAGGGGCTGGACTATGGCCGTTCGCACAATCCGACGCGCTGGGCGCTGGAACGCTGCGTCGCCGACATCGAAAGCGGCGGCGCGGCCTTCGCCTTCGCCTCGGGCCTGGCGGCGATCGCGGCCGTGCTCGAACTGCTGCCGGCCGGGTCCCACATCGTGGCCGGCGACGACATGTACGGCGGCACCTACCGCCTGTTCGAACGCGTGCGCCGCGCCAGCGCCGGCCACGACTTTGCCTACGTCGACCTGGCCGACCCCTTGGCCCTGGCCGGCGCGCTGCGTCCGGAAACCAAAATGGTGTGGGTGGAAACGCCGACCAACCCGATGCTGAAGCTGGCCGACCTGCGCGCCATCGCCGAGGCATGCCGCGGCCGCGGCATCGTCACCGTGTGCGACAACACCTTCGCCAGCCCGGTCAACCAGCGTCCGCTGGAACTCGGCTTCGACATCGTCGTGCACTCGACCACCAAGTACATGAACGGGCACTCGGACGTGATCGGCGGCGTGGCCGTGGCCGGCCCGGAAGCGCGCCACCAACCGCTGCGCGAGCGCCTCGGCTTCATCCAGAACGCGGTGGGCGCGATCCAGGGTCCGTTCGACAGCTTCCTGGTGCTGCGCGGGATCAAGACCCTGGCCTTGCGGGTCGAGCGCAGCAATGCCAACGCGCTCGCGCTGGCGGCGTGGCTCGAACAGCAGCCGCGCGTCAAGCGCGTGCTCTACCCGGGGCTGGCCTCGCACCCGCAGCACGAACTGGCGCGGCGCCAGATGCACGGCTACGGCGGCATCATCTCGGTCGATCTCGACACGGATCTCGCCGGCGCCCGCCGCTTCCTCGAGCACTGCGCCGTGTTCACGCTGGCCGAGAGCCTGGGCGGCGTGGAAAGCCTGATCGAGCATCCGGCGATCATGACGCATGCGACCATTCCGGCGGCGCAGCGGACGGTGCTGGGGATCGGCGATGGGCTGATCCGCTTGTCGGTGGGGATCGAGGACCTGGAGGACCAGCGCGAAGACCTGGCGCGGGCGCTGGCAGCGATCTGAACAAGCGGTTCGATCGTTAGCTTAAATACGTCGTTCCCGCGAAAGCGCGGACCCATACCGAGCATCGGCATTCGGTACACCGAAAGCCGCCCGAATGCTTCGGGACTACCGGCTACGGTGCTTCGGCATGGGTCGCCGCCTGCGCGGGGACGACGTAACGAGCGTGCTCAGGTAAGCCGGCTTGGGCAAGCACGCGTCAGTTGATTAGCGCTTCAGCTGCGACAAATCCCGCACCGCCCCGCGGTCCGCCGACGTGGTCAGCGCCGCATACGCCTGCAAGGCCTGCGACACCACGCGCTCGCGCCCGACCGGCTGCCATGCATCCCGTCCGCGCGCTTCCATCGCCGCGCGGCGGTGCGCCAGCGTCTCGGCCGACACGCGCAGGCCGATGGTGCGCGCCGGGATGTCGATGTCGATGAAGTCGCCCTCTTCCACCAGCCCGATGGCGCCGCCTTCGGCCGCTTCCGGCGACGCGTGGCCGATCACCAGGCCCGAGGAGCCGCCCGAGAAGCGCCCGTCGGTGAACAGCGCGCACGCCTTGCCCAGGCCCTTCGACTTGATGTACGAGGTCGGATACAGCATCTCCTGCATGCCGGGGCCGCCTTTCGGGCCTTCGTAGCGGATGATGACGACGTCGCCGGCCGCCACCCGGTCGCCCAGGATGGCCTCGACCGCCGCGTCCTGGCTCTCGAACACGCGCGCCTTGCCGGAGAATCGCAGGATGCTTTCGTCGACGCCGGCGGTCTTCACGATGCAGCCCTTTTCGGCGATGTTGCCGTACAAGACCGCCAGGCCGCCGTCCTGCGAATAGGCGTGTTCGCGGTCGCGGATGCAGCCGGCGGCGCGGTCGATGTCGTTGCTGTCGTAGCGTTCGGCCTGCGAGAACGCGACCTGGGTCGGCACCCCGCCCGGCGCCGCGCGGAACAGCTGGTGCACGGCGCGGTCGTCGCTGCGGCGGATGTCGTATTTCTCGATGGCCTCACCCAGCGTCGGGCTGTGCACGGTCGGCAGCGAGGTGTCGAGCAGGCCGGCGCGCGCCAGTTCGCCCAGGATCGCGACGATGCCGCCGGCACGGTGCACGTCCTCGATGTGATACTTGTCGGTCATCGGCGCCACCTTGCACAGGCAGGGCACCTGGCGCGAGATGCGGTCGATGTCGGCCATGGTGAACTCGACCTGCGCCTCGTGGGCGGCGGCCAGCAGGTGCAGCACGGTGTTGGTCGAGCCGCCCATCGAGACGTCGAGCGCCATCGCGTTCTCGAACGCCGCCTTGGTGGCGATCGAGCGCGGCAGCACCGAATAGTCGTCGCCTTCGTAGTGGCGCTTGGCCAGGTCGACGATCAGGCGGCCGGCCCCCAGGAACAGTTCCTTGCGGTCGGCGTGGGTGGCGACGATGGTGCCGTTGCCCGGCAGCGACAGGCCGAGCGCCTCGGTCAGGCAGTTCATCGAATTCGCGGTGAACATGCCGGAGCAGGAGCCGCAGGTCGGACAGGCCGAGCGCTCGATTTCGGCCACGTCGGCGTCGGACACGGACGCGTCGCCGGCCTTGATCATGGCGTCGATCAGGTCGAGCTTGATGACCTTGCGGTCGTTGTTGACGACCTTGACCACCTTGCCGGCCTCCATCGGCCCGCCGGACACGAACACGGTCGGGATGTTCAGGCGCATCGCGGCCATCAGCATGCCGGGGGTGATCTTGTCGCAGTTCGAGATGCACACCATGGCGTCGGCACAATGCGCGTTGACCATGTACTCGACGGAATCGGCGATCAGGTCGCGCGACGGCAGCGAGTACAGCATGCCGCCGTGGCCCATGGCGATGCCGTCGTCGACGGCGATGGTGTTGAATTCCTTGGCCACGCCGCCGGCCGCCTCGATCTCGCGCGCCACCAGCTGGCCCAGGTCCTTCAGGTGCACGTGGCCGGGCACGAACTGGGTGAAGGAATTCACCACGGCGACGATCGGTTTCTCGAAGTCGCCATCCTTCATGCCGGTGGCGCGCCACAGGGCGCGGGCGCCCGCCATGTTGCGGCCTTGGGTGGTGGTCCGGGAACGGTAAGTGGGCATGGCGGTCTCCTCGAGCTGCGATGAATGCAAAACGCTAGGGTGACTGCCGCACGGTGATTTGTCCAATATATGATTCGATATCCTGTGATTCTCTTGGGATATCAGACAGCCGGCAGCGCCGGTCGTTGCGGCACGGCCCTCACGCGGAAAGTGGCGACGACGTCCGTCAGGCGTTCGGCCTGGGCGCGCATGGTGTCGGCGGCGTGCGCGGCCTGCCCGACCATCGCCGCGTTCTGCTGCGTCGCCCCGTCCACGTCGGCGATCACCCGGCGCACCCGGGCGATGCCGGCCGCCTGCTCCGAGCTGGCGGTGTCGATGGCTTGCAGCAGGCCGGCCACCTGGCCGACGCGGTCGAGGATCTGGCGCATGGTGGCGCCGGCCGCGCCGGCGATGCCGGTGCCGGCTTCGATCACGCCGGTGGTGTCCTGCGCCAGCGCCTTGATCTCCTGCGCGGCCGAGGCCGAATGGCGGGCCAGGTTGCGCACTTCACTGGCCACCACCGCGAAACCGCGGCCCTCGGCGCCGGCGCGCGCCGCTTCCACCGCCGCGTTCAGGGCCAGGATATTGGTCTGGAAAGCGATGCCGTCGATCATTGCCGTGATGTCGCCGATGCGCGCGGCCGACTGCCGGATCGTTTCCATGCGCTCGACCATCTGCCCGACCGCGTCCGCCCCTTCGCGCGCCACGTTCGAGGCCGCCAGGGCCAGCTCGCTGGCGTCGTGGGCGTTCACGTGGTTCTGCCGCACGGCCTCGGTCAGTTCAATCATCGAGCGCACCGTCGCGTGCAGGCTGCCAGCCTGCTGTTCGGTGCGGCGCGCCAGGTCGCGGTTGCCGGCGGCGATGCCGGCCGAGGCGCCGTCGATGTGGCCGGCGCTGTCGAGCACCTTGGCGACCGTGGCCGACATGCCGTCGGTCATGTGGTTCAGCGCATCGAACAGGCGCCCGATCTCGTCGCCGCGGCGGTGCGCGATGACGGCGCTGAGGTCGCCGCCGGCGACGCGTTCGGCCAGCCCGACCGCATCCCGCAGCGGCCGGACGATGCTGCGCGTCAGCAGTGCGCCGGTGACGCAACCGACCAGCAGGGCCAGCGCCCCCAGTCCGACCAGCAGGTTGCGGCTGAGCGCGAAGGCGCTGGCGGAGGCCGCGGCCAGCGCGTGCGCTGCCCGGGTCTGGCGCGCCAGCAAGGCGTCGAGGGCGCCGGTGTAGGCCTCGAAGGTGCTGGCCAGCGCGTTGTCGGCCAGTCGCTCGACGTCCTGGGTCTTGCCCAGGTCCTTGGCCTGGAACACTTGCTTGCGCACGGCGAGGTAAGCCGCCTTGAGGCGGGCGGCATTCTCCAGCTGGCCGCGCTCGTCCGCGCTCGCCGGCAAGGCCGCCAGGCGCGCTTCCAGTTCGGCCGCGCTGTTTTCTCCCTTCGCGAGCTGGGCCTGGAAATAATCGCCCACTTCCAGGCTGTCGCTGCGCGCGATCGACACCGTGCGCACGCCGTTCAGGCGTGCCACGCCCAGCAGTTCCGAGGTGAGCTGCTGGCGCGCCAGCTTGTTGTCGACGAGGTCGCTCGTGGTGGCGTTGGCGTCATGCATGCGCCACAGGGCAACGATCGAAATCAGGACGATGGTCAGCGAAACCACGGCGAAAGCGCCGAGGATCTTGGCGCCGGTCTGGAGTTGGAAGCGTTTCATGATGCGCACGGGGGCTGGGTGTGCCGGGCAGTATAAAAATGCTGTATGACAACATCATGAACCCGGGAGCAAATCATGGAGACGAAAAAAAAGCCCGCTTCGCAGCGGGCTTTGGGTCTTGCGACCTGTTCGATCTTCGATTACTCGATCTCGACCGTCTCGACCGGTTCCGGCGGCGGCGGCACGTCGCCTTCCGTGAACTCGAGGACCACGTCGTCCTTTTCGTTCAAGTCGACCGTGACGCGTCCACCGTTCACCAGGCGGCCGAACAACAGCTCGTCGGCCAGCGCCTTGCGGATCATGTCCTGGATCAGGCGCGACATCGGACGCGCACCCATCAGCGGGTCGAAGCCTTTCTTGCCGAGGAACTTGCGCAGTTTCTCGGTGAAGATCGCTTCCACCTTCTTCTCGTGCAGCTGCTCTTCCAGCTGCATCAGGAACTTGTCCACGACGCGCAGGATGATGTCCTCGTCCAGCGCGCGGAAGCTGATGATCGCATCCAGGCGGTTGCGGAACTCCGGCGTGAACATGCGCTTGATGTCGGCCATCTCGTCGCCTGCCGCCTTCGAATCCACGAAGCCGACCGAACGCTTGGTCAGGCTCTCGGCGCCCGCGTTCGTGGTCATGATGATGATCACGTTGCGGAAGTCCGCCTTGCGGCCGTTGTTGTCGGTCAGCGTGCCATGGTCCATCACCTGCAGCAGGATGTTGAAAATGTCCGGGTGGGCTTTTTCAATCTCGTCCAGCAGCAGCACCGTGTGCGGCTTCTTGGTGATGGCCTCGGTGAGCAGACCACCCTGGTCGAAGCCGACGTAGCCCGGCGGCGCACCGATCAGGCGCGACACCGCATGGCGTTCCATGTACTCCGACATGTCGAAGCGCACCAGGTCGATGCCCAGGATGAACGCGAGCTGCTTGGCGACTTCGGTCTTGCCGACGCCGGTCGGACCCGAGAACAGGAAGGAGCCGATCGGCTTGTCCTGCTTGCCCAGGCCGGCGCGGGCCATCTTGATCGCGGCCGACAGGGCCTCGATCGCCGGGTCTTGCCCGAACACGACGTTGCGCAGGTCGCGGTCGATGGTCTGCAGCTTGCTGCGGTCGTCCTGGTTGACCGTTTGCGGGGGAATCCGCGCGATCTTCGCGATGATATCCTCGATCTCGGTCTTGCCGATGGTTTTCTTCTGCTTCGACTTCGGCAACACGCGCTGCGCAGCGCCGGCTTCATCGATGACGTCGATCGCCTTGTCCGGCAGGTGGCGGTCGTTGATGAAGCGTGCCGCCAGTTCCGCCGCGGTCGACAGCGCCAGCGACGAATACTTCACGCCATGGTGCTCTTCGAAGCGCGACTTCAGGCCGCGCAGGATTTGCACGGTCTGCTCGACCGACGGTTCGTTGACGTCGACCTTCTGGAAGCGGCGGCTCAGTGCGTGGTCCTTCTCGAACACGCCACGGAATTCCGTGAACGTGGTCGCGCCGATGCACTTCAGCTGGCCATTGGCCAGGGCCGGCTTCAGCAGGTTCGATGCGTCGAGCGTACCGCCCGAGGCCGAACCGGCGCCGATGATCGTGTGGATCTCGTCGATGAACAGGATGCCGTTCGGCGTATCCTTCAACTGCTTGAGCACCGCCTTCAGACGCTGCTCGAAGTCGCCGCGGTACTTGGTGCCGGCGAGCAGCGCGCCCATGTCGAGCGAGAACACGACGGCATTCTGCAGGATCTCGGGCACGTCTTCCTGGACGATGCGCCATGCCAGGCCTTCGGCGATCGCGGTCTTGCCCACGCCGGCCTCGCCCACCAGCAGCGGGTTGTTCTTGCGGCGGCGGCACAGGATCTGGATCACGCGCTCGACTTCCTGCTCGCGCCCGATCAGCGGATCGATGCGGCCGTCCGCGGCAGCCTTGTTCAGGTTCTGGGTGAACTGATCCAATGGGCTTTCCTTGGCCTGGCCTTCGACCTGCGCTTCTTCCACGCCTTCCGACGCCTTCTGGCTGTCGATCTGCTGGTCCTTGCGCACGCCGTGCGAGATGAAATTGACCACGTCGAGGCGGGTCACGCCCTGCTGGTGCAGGTAGTAGACGGCGTGCGAATCCTTCTCGCCGAAGATCGCCACCAGCACGTTGGCGCCGGTGACTTCCTTCTTGCCGTTCGAGGCCGACTGCACGTGCATGATCGCACGCTGGATCACGCGCTGGAAGCCGAGCGTCGGTTGGGTGTCGACCTCGCCGGTGCCAGGCACCGTCGGGGTGTTGTCGCCGATGAAATTCGTCAGGGTCTTGCGCAGATCTTCGATATTGACCGCGCACGCACGCAGGACTTCAGCGGCCGACGGGTTGTCGAGCAGCGCCAGCAACAGATGTTCGACCGTGATGAACTCGTGCCGAGCCTGCCGCGCTTCGACAAAGGCCATGTGTAGAGATACTTCTAATTCCTGCGCAATCATACTTCCTCCATCACGCACTGCAGGGGATGCCCTGCCTTGCGCGCATGCGTTAATACAAACTCCACCTTGGTACACGCTATATCTTTGGAAAACACACCGCAAACGCCTTTTCCATGCCGATGTACGGAAAGCATGATCTGTGTCGCCGTTTCGCGATCCTTGTTGAAGTACTCCTGGATAATGGCGACTACGAACTCCATCGGCGTGTAGTCGTCATTCAGCAGCGCCACCTGGTACAAGGGGGGTGGCTTGACGGTCTGCCGCTCCAGCAGCTGTTCGGTATCGTGCTTGGTTGCCATAAGGGTATTCTAAAATGCTTTCGGTGTTCGTGCGTACGTTAACAATAAGGCGTGTCCATTTGCTTTTCATCTTACGCGTTTTCGGTTCTGTGCGCAGATGGCGTCCCGATTGCGAAAATCAAGAGCTTGTTTTCTGAAAGCACATGAAATTTTCACAACAAGTGTTCAAAAGCGCTTGACTTACTGGATTATTGCACCAACAATGCAGTTATTGACATGTACTTATGTACTTGTTGATAAGAAGTGAGCAGGCTGAGGAGGGGGCAAGAAGCTTCTTGCTTTTATGGCTCGTGTGATTTGTTTTTAATCGAAAGTTATTTTATGGCAACAGGTACTGTTAAGTGGTTCAATGATTCCAAAGGCTTTGGCTTCATCACCCCAGATGACGGCGGCGAGGATTTGTTCGCACACTTCTCCGCAATCAACATGAACGGTTTTAAGACCCTCAAAGAAGGTCAAAAAGTCCAATTCGAAGTCACTCAAGGCCCTAAAGGCAAGCAAGCTTCCAACATCCAGGGCATGTAATCATTCCCCTCGGAAGCAAGAGCCCCGCCCCGGCGGGGCTCTTTTCTTTGGCGCGGCGCCCTCAGCCGCCGCGCCTTCCCTCCCCGTCACGCGGGCGCGCCATCGCAATGCCTTCTTTATATAGGTACGCCCCCGACCGTCTGCAAGATCACATGTTTTCGATCATGGCCTCGCCGAAGCCCGAGCACGAGACCTGGGTCGCGCCCTCCATCAGACGCGCGAAGTCGTAGGTGACGCGCTTGGACAGGATCGCCTTTTCCATCGATGCGATGATCAGGTCGGCCGCTTCGATCCAGCCCATGTGGCGCAGCATCATCTCGGCCGACAGGATCAGCGAGCCCGGATTCACGTAGTCCTTGCCTGCATACTTGGGCGCGGTGCCGTGGGTGGCTTCGAACATCGCCACCGAATCCGACATGTTGGCGCCCGGCGCGATGCCGATGCCGCCGACCTGCGCCGCCAACGCATCGGAGATATAGTCGCCGTTCAGGTTCAGGGTGGCGATCACGCTGTACTCGGCCGGGCGCAGCAGGATCTGTTGCAGGAAGGCGTCGGCGATCGAATCCTTGATGGTGATGTCGCGGCCCGTCTTCGGGTTCTTGAACTTGCACCAAGGTCCACCGTCGATCAATTCTGCACCGAACTCGTTTTGCGCCAGCGCATACCCCCAATCCCGGAAGCCACCCTCGGTGTACTTCATGATATTGCCCTTGTGGACGATGGTGACCGAGGGCTTGTCGTTGTCGATCGCGTACTGGATCGCCTTGCGCACCAGCCGCTCGGTGCCTTCGCGCGACACCGGCTTGATGCCGATGCCCGAGGTCTCCGGGAAGCGGATCTTGCTGACGCCCATCTCGCGCGTGATGAAGTCGATGATGCGGCGCGCGCCGTCCGACTCCGCCGCCCATTCGATGCCGGCATAGATGTCTTCCGAATTCTCGCGGAAGATGACCATGTCGGTCTTTTCCGGCTCGCGCAGCGGCGACGGCACGCCGCGGAAGTAGCGCACCGGGCGCAGGCAGACGTACAGGTCGAGTTCCTGGCGCAGCGCCACGTTGAGCGAGCGGATGCCGCCGCCGACCGGGGTGGTCAGCGGTCCCTTGATCGAGACCACGTAATCCTTCACCGCGGCCAGGGTTTCCGGCGGCAGCCACATGTCCGGGCCGACCATGCGGGTCGATTTTTCGCCGGCATAGACTTCCATCCAGCGGATACGGCGCTCGCCGCCATAGGCGCGGGCCACCGCCGCATCGACCACCTTGCGCATCACCGGCGTGATGTCGATGCCGATGCCGTCGCCCTCGATGTAGGGGATGATGGGCTGGGCCGGGACGTTCAGGGTGCCGTCGGCGTTGACGGTGATTTTCTGGCCATCGCCAGGGACTTCGATATGTTGGACCATCGTCTCCTCCGATTACAATAGCGGCTGCGCATTAAGGACGCATCTCGTCGTCTTGTATAAGTCGCAAGATGCAGTTCCTCATTATGCACCAGCACCGATCTCCATGCCGCTCATCTTATTCAATAAACCCTTCCAGGTGCTCTGCCAGTTCTCGCGCGAACCGGAGCGCGAATCACAGCATAACCCACAGCACAAAGCACAGCACGAGACCCTCGCCGACTACCTCGACATCCCCGGCATCTATCCGGCCGGCCGGCTCGACGCCGACAGCGAAGGCTTGATGCTGCTCACCGACGACGGCCGCCTGCAGCACCAGATCGCCCACCCCGACCACAAGGAAGCCAAGACCTACCTGATGCAGGTGGACGGCGTCGCCAACGCGGCGGCACTGGCGCGCCTGCAGGCGCCGCTCGACCTGGGCGACTTCATCACCAAGCCCTGCCGCGCAGCGCGCATCGCCGAACCCGAATGGCTGTGGCCGCGCAACCCGCCGATCCGGGTGCGCCAGGACAAGCCGACCAGCTGGATCGCGATCACGCTGGAAGAAGGCAAGAACCGCCAGGTGCGGCGCATGACGGCCGCGGTCGGCCTGCCGACGCTGCGCCTGGTGCGCTCCAGCATCGGTCCCTTTTCCCTGGCGACGCACCCGCTGATGCCGGGCGAATGGATGGAAGTCCCGGCCGCAGCCCTCGGCGGCCGCAGCGCAAGGAAAGCCTGAGCGTTACTTAAGCCGAATCAAACCGGGGTCAGCGCCCGGTTTATGGAAATAGCCTGAACTAAACGTATTCGGGGTCAGAGCACATCGCTTGTGCTCTGACCCCGAAGTTGATTCCGATTGGGATATTGCCAAATATCGGGCTCTGACCCCGGTTTGAGAAAAAGCAAAAACCCGCCGGACTTGCGTCGGGCGGGTTTCTTTCCACTGTACTTCAAGGTGCGCGGCGGGTGCCGCGCAGGGCCGGGATTTATACCGACAGGGCCTTGATGGCGGCTGCCAGGCGGCTCTTGTGGCGAGCTGCCTTGTTCTTGTGGATGATCTTCTTGTCAGCGATGCTGTCGATGGTCGACACCGATTGCTGGAAGACGGTTGCTGCGGCGGCCTTGTCGCCAGCCTGGATGGCCTTGCGGACAGCCTTGATTGCGGTACGCAGGGTCGAACGCTGCGACGAGTTGTGCGCGTTTTGCTTAACTGCTTGACGAGCGCGCTTGCGCGCTTGTGCGGTATTTGCCATGGAATTTCCTATTCGGGGTCAAGTTGCGTTTGCAAACAGTAGCGTCTCGAACCGGCCCATTCCAGTGCCTGCCAAACGTGTGTCTGCTAACTGAATTCAATACAGCCCTCGATTATAGCGAAGGATGCATCGCAAGGCAATTCCGATTTTAACGATCGTGGTGGTCGCGCCCGCAAAATCGATTTCCATGGGCAATTGCGCAGCTATAATCGCGGGCTATGAACCTACTTCGAACCCTGGCAGCCATCTCGAGCATGACGATGGTGTCCCGCCTTACCGGCCTGTTACGCGACTCGCTGTTCGCGCGCGCCTTCGGCGCTTCGCCCTATACCGACGCCTTCTACATCGCGTTCCGCCTGCCCAACCTGCTGCGCCGCCTGTTCGGCGAAGGCGCGTTCTCGCAGGCCTTCGTGCCGATCCTGGCCGAATACAAGACCCGGCAGGGCGACGCCGCCACCAAGAAACTGATCGACCATGTCGCCAACACCCTGGTCTGGGCCACCCTGCTCATCAGCATCGCCGGCGTCATCGGCGCGCCGCTGATCCTGATGGCCATCGCCGGCGGCCTCGAGGGTGCCGCCTTCGACGTCGGCGTGGTGATGACACGCCTGATGTTCCCCTACATCCTGTGCATGTCCTTCGTGGTGCTGGCCGGCGCCGTGCTGAACACCTGGCGCGAATTCAAGCTGCCCGCCTTCACGCCGGTGCTGTGGAACCTGTCGTCGATTTTCTTCTCGCTGTTCCTGGTCGAGTACTTCGCAGTGCCGATCTATTCGATGGCGGTGGCGGTGATGGTCGGCGGCGTGCTGCAGGTGGCGATCCAGATTCCGGCCCTGAAGCGCCTCGGCATGCTGCCGCGCCTGTCCTTCAACCCGCTCGCCGGCCTCGACGACCTGGGCGTGCGCCGCATCCTCAAGAAAATGGGCCCGGCCGTGTTCGCGGTCTCCGCCGCCCAGATCAGCCTGCTCATCAACACCAACATCGCCTCGCGCCTGGGCGACGGCGCGGTCTCGGTGCTGCAGTACGCCGACCGCCTGATGGAATTCCCCACCGGGATGCTGGGCGTGGCCCTCGGCACCATCCTGCTGCCCAGCCTGTCCAAGGCCAACAGCGACGGCGACAGCACCGAATACTCGGCCCTGCTCGACTGGGGCCTGCGCCTGACCTTGCTGCTGGCGCTGCCCGCCGCGGTCGGCCTGGCGACGCTGTCGACGCCGCTGATCGCCAGCCTGTTCAACTACGGCGAATTCAGCGCCGCCAACGTGGCCGCCGCCACCGCCCCGCTGATGGCCTATGCCGCCGGCCTGCTCGGCATCATCCTGGTCAAGATCCTGGCCCCGGCCTTCTATGCGCGCCAGGACATCCGCACGCCGGTACGCATCGCCGTCGGCGTGCTGATCGCGACCCAGCTGATGAACGCCGTGTTCGTGCCGCTGCTGGGCGTGGCCGGCCTGGCGCTGTCGATCGGCCTGGGCGCCTGCATCAACGCCGCCTTCCTGTACACCGGCCTGCGCCGCCGCGGCATCTACGCGCCGCATGCCGGCTGGCTGGCGTTCTTCCTGAAGGTGGTGCTGGCGGTGGCCGTGATGGGCGCCGTGGCCTGGTTCAGCCAGGCGCAACTCGACTGGGCCGCGCTGCGCGCCCATCCGGTGCTGCGCATCGGCGCCCTGCTCCTGATCATTGCCGCCAGCGCCGCCGTCTACTTCGCGGTGCTGCTGGGACTGGGCTTCCGTCCACGCCAGTTCATGCGCCGCGCGAAATAAGGCACGCGCCGGCGCGGCGCCTTATCGAGTGTCGGACGACGGCGGCGCCTGGCGGTCGCGCCGCGCGCGCCTGTCGTCGGCGGCGTCGGCCTCTTCCCTTTCCTCGCCGCCGGACGCTTCGGCAGGCGGCTCGCTGGCCGGCGCCTCCTCGGCCGGGGGCGGGGGCGGGGGCGCCGGCGGCTCCGCCGGCGGTTCGGCGGGCGGCGGTATCGGCGGCGGCACCGCCTTGTCCGGGAACAGCGAGGGCGGCGCCGGGGTACCCGGCGCGCCATTCTGCCCCGGCTGCCCCGGCTGCCCCGGCTGCCCCGGCTGTCCCGGTTGCCCCACCCCCTGCCCCAGCGCGGCGAACTTCCAGTCCGACAGATGCTCGCGGTTCTCCAGGTTGGCAAAGCGCGCGTCGAAATTCGCCACCTTCAGCGGCTTCGCGTTCGACAGGCTGTACACCGCCAGCACGCCGCCGCCGCCGCCGTTGTTGCCACCGTTGCCACCGTTGCCACCGTTATTGCCACCATTCCCGCCGTTGCCGCTCCCGATACCGGCGCCCGCGTAAACGATGCCCCACTCCGCCTTGCCCGTGACCGGATCGACGAAGATCTTGCGCAGGTGACGCCGGACGGCGGGCGAGCGCGGGTCCTTCAACAGTTCCTGCAGCGAGGGCGGATACGGCGGCTGGCCGCGCGGCGTGGCCTCGGCATAGCTTTTCAGCGCTTCGCTGAAGGCGGCACCGATCTCCAGCAACTCCTGCTCGGCGGCGGCGCGGCGCAGCAGCGCATCGGCCTTCAGGGTGGCGGCGCCGACCAGGCCGACGATCGCCACCAGCACGATCAGGCCGACATAGGTGAAGCCGGTTTCGCGCGGCACGCAGGGGACCATGGCCGGACGCGCCATCTACCACTCCGAATACGGCTTGCCGTTGCGTCCCTTGCCCTCGGCACCGCTGCGGATGCTGTACACCGCGCCCTGGTCGGTGTCCTCGGGCGGCACGATGATCCAGCCGGCGTCACTGTCGGCGACCGGGTCGACCGGCAGCGCCGGCAGGTACTTTTTCTCGACCAGCTGCTCCAGCGAATCCGGATAGCGTCCGGTATCGGCATGGTACTGGTCGATCACCGCGCGCGTGTTGCGCAGGTTGTCGGCCAGGATGGTCTCGCGCGCCGCGTCCACGCTCGGGAAGAAACGCGGCACCGCCAGCGTCAGCAGCAGGGCGACGATGGCCAGCACCACCAGCAGTTCGATCAGGGTGAAACCGGCGCCGCGGCGGCGTTCGTGCATGCTCATCGTGCTCGTTATCCTTACCAGCGGGCGTAGGGGATGCCGTTCAGGCCGGTCTTGCCCGAGGTCGAATAGACGTCGTAGACGTCGTCGCCCTCGCGCGGTTCGTTGGCTTCGCTGGCATAGCTGCGCTTGCCCCAGGTCTGGGCATCGCTCAGTTCCGGGTCGGGACTGAAGGGATCGCGCGGCAGCCGGCGCAGGAAATAGATCTTGGTCTTCTTCGGGCTGCGCTGGTCGGTCGCGCCTTCCACCAGCAGTTCCAGCCGGGCCGGATAGCCGCTGGCGCCGGCGGCCCTGGCGATGCGGCCCTCGTCGCCGGCCTTCTTGTAGGCGTCGATGGCGTTGCGGATCTCGCGCAGCGACGCCCGCAGCGATGCCTCGTTGCGGCGCTGGACCACGGTCTGCCCCACCGGCACCACCATCGCGCCCAGCAGGGCCAGGATGGCCAGCGTGACCAGCAGCTCGATCAGGGTGAAGCCGCGCGCGCGCCGCAGGATCATCGCCGCCGTCCGGTCAACGCGCGATGCCCGCGGGCGCCGCCGGCACGGGGGCGGGCGCCGGGGTGACATCGGGCGCCGGAATCGGATTGACCTGCACGCCGGGCGCGGGCGGCAGGCTGGTGGCCGGGACCGACGGCGGCGCCGCCGGCGGCGGACCGCCGGCGCTGACGCTGGTGGCCGGTACCATCGCCGCCGGCGCCTGGACGGGAAGCGGCGCCGGCAGCCGGGCCACGGCGGCCGGTGCCGGAACCGGAGCCAGCGCGGGCTGTGCGGCCGGACGCGCACCGTTCTGCCCCGGCAGCACCGCCTGCGCCCGCACCGCGGTGTCCGGACGGCGCCGGAAGCTGGCCTCGGTGCCGGCGCTGAATTCGGAACTGCTGGCCGCCGGGCGCTGGATGTTGCGGATCAGGTGCGGCGTGATCGACAGCACCACCTCGGTCTTGTCGCGCGAATCCTGCTTGCTGCCGAACAGGCGGCCCAGCAGCGGCACGTCGCCCACGCCCGGCAGGTGGCTGCCGCTGCTGCGGTCCTCGTTCTTGATCAGGCCCGCCAGCACCTGGTTCTCGCCGTCCTTCAGCTGCAGCATGGTGGTGGCCGAGCGCGTGCCGATGCGGTAGGCCGTCGTGCCGGTGCTGGTCTTGATGGTATCGACCAGGTTGCTGACCTCGAGCGAGATGCGGATGCCGACCTCGCTGTTCAGGTAGATGGTCGGCTCCACGTTCAGGGTCAGCCCGACGTCGACGTAGTTCACCGATTCCGAGGCAAAGCCGCCCACGCCCGACGAGATCGTGGTGGTGATGGTCGGCAGCTTGTCGCCGATGACGACCTTGGCCTTTTCCTTGTTGCGCACGCGGATGCGCGGGTTGGCCAGCGTGTTGGAATCGCTGTCGGTCTTCTTGGCGGTGGCCACGGCGGAGACGCCGCTGACGCCGATGCTGGTGCGGTTCAGGCCACGCAATTCCTCGATGGTGAGCGGTCCGCCGCCGGCCGTCTGCAGCGGCGCGAACGCCAGGCTGGTGGGCCAGTCGATGCCGAGGTCGAGCAGGCGGCTGCGCTGCACTTCCAGCACCTCGACGTCGAGCATCACCTCGGGTTCGGGCACGTCCTGCAGCGCCACCAGCTGCGAGGCCAGCTTGACCGCTTCCGGGCTGTCGCGCAGGATCACCAGGTTGAGCTTCTCGTCGACCACGATGTCGCGTGACTTGAGAATGGTCTTGAGGGTATTCGCCACGCTCTTGGCCTCGGCGTTGGCCAGGTAGAAGGTCTTGACCGTCATCTCCTGGTATTCCTTCTGCTTGGCGGCCACGTTCGGGTAGATCAGGATGGTGTTGCCGTCCATGACCTGGCGCTCGAGCTGGTTGCTCATCAGGAGGTAATACACCGCCGCCTCCACCGTCGAATTGCGCAGGAAGACCGAGGCGCGCTGGTCGGTCTTGACGTCCTTGTCGAACAGGAAGTTCAGGCCCGAGTGGCGCGCGATGACCTCGAAGATCTGCTTGATCGGCGCGTCGCGGAATTCCAGGCTGATCGGGCTGCGGAAGGCGGCCGCCAGCGTGGCTTCGCCGGCGTTCGGCGCGGCCTTGTCGTTGACCTCGGCCAGCAGCTCGCGCGCCGGCTCGTGGGTCGGACGTTCGGTGAGCACCGCGCCCAGCTTGTGGCGCGCGCCCTCGTAGTCCTTGCGCTCGAGCGCGGCGCGCGCCTCCTCCACCAGCGCGGCCTGGCGGCGGTCGGCGTCGACCATGCGCAGTCCGGCGCGGGCGCGGTCGTTGACCGGGTCGATCGCCAGCACGCGCCGGTAATCCTGCAGCGCCGGCTCGGCCTGGCCGGCGGCCAGTGCGCGGTCGGCCTGGGTCAGCAGACGGTTGGTGGCGCCGTCGCGCGCACGCAGCCAGGCCGCCTTGTAGGTGACGTTGGTCGGATCGGCGGCGACCGCTTCCTGGTACTTGACCAGGCCGGCTTCAACCTTGTCCTGCGCCACCAGCTCGTTGCCCTCGCGGTAAGCCTGCTGGGCGGCGCAGCCGGCCAGCAGCACGGCCACCGCTGCCGGAATCAGCAGCCGCGAAGTCAGACGGATCAAAGGACGGATCACTCGAACACTCCAATATTGAGCTGCTGAACCTGGTTCAGCGGCAGGTAGGTCAGTTTCAGGATCGGCGGCGCGATCGCATCGACGCGGTAGGTGCCGTCGATGACTTCGTTCACGCGCGCGACATAGGTGCGTTCGCCGCGCGCCAGGTAGACTTCCCAGGCGCCGTCGCCGACCGCCTTGCCGATGAAAGTGAAAGGCAGCGGCGGCGCCGACGGCGGCGGTGGCGGCGCCGCCTGCACCACCGGTTGCGGCGGCGGCGGCGGGGTCCAGTCCTGGCGGCCGAATGGCGAAGCGGCGCCGGCGTCGCCCTTCCGGTCCTGGCCGAAGCCGCTGTCGCTGTCGCCGATCAACACCGCGCGCGGCACCAGCGCCAGGATCGGCGATCCCTGGTCGCCGGCGGCACGCGCCACCGGGGCCGGACGCGCCGGCGGCGCACCCGCGGACGGCGCCGGCGTGCGGACCGGCCGCTCCACCGCTTCGGCGACCTCGGCGTCCGGCGTGCGGTCGCCGAAGACGACCAGCGCCGCCGCGCCCAGCAAGGCGGCGCCCAGCGCCAGGTGGCGCGGTTTCATGGCGCGCCTCCGCCGGCGCCGCGGGGGCCGGCATCGGTGCCGGCGTCGGCGTCGGACAGGTACAGCGTCATGCGCAGGCGCGCCTCGACGGTCGGGTCGCCGATGCCGTCGCGGCGGAAGCTGATGTCGTCCAGCGCCGCGAACGGGATCGCGCGCAGGGCCGCCAGCGCGAACTGCCAGATCGCCGCGTAACTGCCCTTCACCGGCAGGTTGACCTGGTAGGTGTGCACGCGCGCGTTGCGGTCCCAGGCGCTCTTGTACTCGCCCTGGCTCAGCACCAGGCCGCTCTTCGCGGCGAGGGCGAACAGGGTCCTGACCTGCTGCTCGGCGCTGCGGCGCCGGCCCAGCGCGGCGTAGAAGCCGTCCAGGTTGTCCAGCACCGGCGCCGGCGCCGCCACCGCCGCCGGCGCCCCGGCCGCGACCAGCCTGGCGGCCCGCGCCGCGCGCTCGCGCAGCAGTTCGTGTTCGCGCTCCACCCGCGGCAGCGCCACCAGCAGCCAGACCAGCATGCCTGAGGACAACGCGACCAGCACGCCGGCGGCCAGGGGCACCGGGCCGATGCGCGCCAGTCCCAGGCGCGCACGCAACAACAGGCTGCCCACGCCGATGTCCTTCATGGCGCGTTCTTCCAGCGGGCGTCGATCTGGAAACGGATCGGCCGGTTCGGGTCCTGCTCGTTGATCTCGTGGCGTGCCAGCAGCACGGTGCCGAACCAGTCGATCCGCTGCAGCTGGCCGACGTAGGCGATCATGTCGTCGCTGGTCCTGGCCTCGGCGGTGATGCGCACGCTGCCCTTCCTGGCGTCCGGCTCCAGCGCCAGCAAGGCGATGGCGGCCGGCGTGGCGGCCTGGATCGCGTCGTGCAGCCCGCGCCAGGGCAGGTTCAGCTGCATCACGGCGGCGTTCACGGCCCTGGCCTGGAGTTCTGGAATGGCGGCGCGCGCCGGTGCCGCCGCCGGCATGGCCGCGGCACCGGCGCGCGCCGCGCCCACGTTTTCCTGCGCCCGCAGGCGCTCGATGGCGGCTACCTCCTCGCGGTATCTCGACACGCCGGTGGCCACGTTCATGCCCAGCGCCAGCACGGCCGGCACCAGCGCCCAGGCCCCCGGCGGCATGCGCAGCAGCGTGCGGCGCAGGCCCGGCGGCGCGAAATCGATGCGCACCTTCCTCATGGCGCCCTCCCCGTCAATGCCAGGCGCGCGTTGTCCGGCCACAGCGGATCGGTCTCGTCCTCGAACAGGGTGCAGGCGAACTTCAGGCGCCCGGCGCTGCTGGCCCAGCCCTTCGGCGCCGGACCGCACACCTGCAGGCGCTCCGGCCGGCCCAGGCCCACGCGCAGCGCTTCGCGCGCCACGTGGCTTTCCAGCCAGTCGCGATCGGCGCCGTCGGGAATCGGCATGGTGCGCACCGCGGCCAGGGTCTTGCCGTCGAAGGCCGCCACGCTCAGCACCCCGCCGTGCACCACGCCGAACCAGGCGCCCGCGCGGCGCTGCTTGCGATGCTGGTTGAGGGCGGCCACGAACTGCGGTACGACTTCCACCAGGTGGAAGCGATGGCTGCGCGCAGCACCCGCCAGCGCATCCAGCAGCGGCTGCGGCACGGCGGCCGCCAGGAAGGGCTGGGTCGCGCTCCAGTCGGCCTGGATCTTCCAGCCTCTGGTGCCGGCGCCGAACAAGGCCTGGAAGCGCAGCGCCGCCGCGCCTTCCAGGTCGGCCATGCGGGCGGGGCCGACCGGGGGCGTCACTTGCCACAGGCGTACCAGTTCATCGGACAGCACCACCGTCACCGGCCAGCCGGCGCTGGCGTGCTCGCCCAGCAGCATGCTCAGCGCCACGCCGACCGAGGCGGCATCGCCGCCGCCGGCGCGCACCTGGCCGAGCAGCAGCGCGCGCTCGTGGTGCCACAGGCTGGTGCGCACCAGCGCCAGCCCGTCGGGGGCGATGCCGATGCGCAGCGCGCGGCCCAGCCGGGGTGCGAACTTGCTAAGCATGCAGCGTCACCCTGCGGATTTCCTCGATCGTGGTGGCGCCGCGCCTGACCAGGTCGAGCGCCGCCAGGCGCAGGCTGCGCGTGCCGTTGGCGGCGGCGGCGGCCTTGATGCGCCGGATCGGCTGCTTGTCGACGATCAGCTCGCGGATCTCGTCGTTCAGGGTCAGGATCTCGGCGATCGAGCGGCGGCCCTTGTAGCCGGTGCCGCGGCAATCGCCGCAGCCGACGCCGCGCATGAACAGGTAATCGATGACGTCTTTCCTTTCCAGGTGGGCACTGGCCAGCTCGGCCTCGTCCGGGTCGTACGGGGTCGCGCAATGCGGGCAGTTCATGCGGATCAGGCGCTGGGCCCAGATGCCGTTCAGGGCCGACACGAAGGCGTAGGGGTCGATGCCCATGTGGGTGAAGCGCCCGAACACGTCGAACACGTTGTTGGCGTGGACGGTGGTCAGCACCAGGTGGCCCGTCAGCGCCGACTGCACCGCGATCTCCGCGGTCTCGCGGTCGCGGATCTCGCCGACCATGATCTTGTCGGGGTCGTGGCGCAGGATCGAGCGCAGGCCTTTCGCGAAGGTGAGCCCCTTTTTTTCGTTGACCGGGATCTGCAGGATGCCGGGCAGCTGGTACTCCACCGGGTCCTCGATGGTGATGATCTTCTCGCGCCCGTTGTGGATCTCGGTGAGGGCCGCGTACAGGGTCGTGGTCTTGCCCGATCCGGTGGGGCCGGTCACCAGCAGCATGCCGTAGGCTTCCTGGGCCAGCTGGCGCAGCGTCACCAGCGAGGGCGCGTCGAAGCCGAGCGCTTCCAGCGTCAGCGAACCGTAGGCCTCGATCATGGCGCGCTTGTCGAGGATACGGATCACCGCGTCCTCGCCGTGGATCGAGGGCATGATCGAGACCCGCAGGTCGATGTCGCGCCCGCCCGCCTCGACGCGGAAGCTGCCGTCCTGCGGCACGCGCCGCTCGGCGATGTCGAGTTCGGCCAGCACCTTCAGGCGCGAGATGATGTGCTCGGCGAGCTCGATGCCGCCCACCGTGGCCGCGTGGTCGAGCACGCCGTCGACGCGGTACTTCACCGCCAGGCCGGAGGCGGTGCTCTCCAGGTGGATGTCAGAGGCCCCGGCCTTGAGGGCGTCGTACAGGGTGGAATTCACCACCTTCACCGCCGGGCTGGACGCTTCCGACACGCTGGCGAAGGAGAGCACGGTGGCGCTGCGGCCGTCGCGCCGCGCCTCGGTGGCACCCTCGCCGCCCAGGGTATCCACGGCGCGCGCCGATTCCTCCTGCTTGCCCAGGTAGGCCTGGATGTCGCCGGCCAGCGCCAGGCGCAGGTGCAGCGGCCGCCCGGCGGTGCTGCCGGCGCGCGCCTGGAGCCAGGTCTGCAGGTCGAGGTCGAAGGGGTCGGCGATCACGCCGGTCAGCGACCCGTCCGCATCCGACTCGCCGGACCGGCGCAGCAGCACGCAGTGGCGCGCCAGCGCCTGCGCCAGCGGCAGCAGATCGAAGGCCGGCTGCTGGCCGAACATCTCGACCGTTTCCATCACGCTCAGGCCGAAGGGCTCGGCCAGCTGGCGCACGATCTGGCGCGGCTCCAGGCCGCTCAGGGCCTGCAGCTCCTCGACCAGCGAGCGCTGCGACTGGCGGCTCTGGCTGCGCGCGCGCGCCAGCAGCGCCGCATCGAAAGCGAAGTCCGGGGCGTTCACGACATGTCTCCCGCAAGGTCGAAGATCGGCATGTACAGCAGCACGACAATGGCGCCCACCACCAGGCCGATGCCCGCCATCAGCAGCGGCTCGAAGGTGCGCGTGAAGCGGTCGATCCAGCGCCCGATCTCGCCGTCGTAGAAGGCGGCCGAGCGGCTCAGCATCGGTCCCATCTCGCCGGTGCGCTCGCCCACGCGCAGCATGCGCAGCGAGATCGGCGTGGTCAGGCCGTTGGCCTCGAAGGCGTCCGACAGCGGTTGCCCGGACTCGATCGCGGTGCGCGCGGCGCGCAGGCCGCCGGCGATCCCGGGCGAGACCATGGCCTGCACGGTGTCGAGCGCGCCGACGATGGTGATGCCGCCCTCGCTCAGCATGCCCAGCGTCAGGTACAGCCGCGACAATTCATAGATGCGGGCGCGCTCGCCGATGCCCGGCAGCCGCGCCAGCAGGCGCGCGATGCCGCCGCGGCGCAGCGCGCGCCGCCCACCCCACACGGCGGCGCCGACCGCCAGCGCGATCCCCAGCAGCAGGACGCCCGTATGGCTGGCGGCGAACTGGCCCCAGTCCAGCATCAGGCGCGACATGAACGGCAGGTCGCGCCCGGCGCCCTGGTAGACCTCGGCGAAGCGCGGCACCACGTAGGTCATCAGGAACAGCGAGACCCCGCCGCCGACCGCCAGCAGGATCAACGGATAGATGGACGCGCTGACGATCTTCGCGCGCACGGTATCGATGCGCTGCTGGTATTCGATGTAGCGTTCCAGTGCGCGCGGCAGGTCGCTGGTGCCTTCGGCGGCGCGCACGATGCCGACGTACAGCGGCGGGAACAGCGCCGGCTGCGCCGCCAGCACGCCGGAAAAGCGCTTGCCTTCGCGCAGGCCGGCCAGCAGCCGTTCCAGCACGGCGCGGGTGGCCGGGCCGCTTTCCTTTTCCAGCAGCGCTTCCAGGCCTTCGACGATGCCCAGGCCGGCGGTGAGCAGCGCCAGCAGCTCCTGGCTGAACAGGACCAGCGACAGCTTGCCGCCGCGGGCGCGCTGGAAGACCGGCGCGCGCGCCGGTTCGATCGCGCTGACGTAGAGGCCGCGCGCTTCGACCTGGCGCCGCGCGTCCGCCTCGTCCGGCGCATCGACCACGACGCTGGCGATGCTCATGTCGGGCGCGAGGGTGCGTACTGCGAACTGCATGATGGAGGAATAAGAAAGGAAAGGACGCCGCAGTCTACGCGCCGATTATTGCGAGCTGATGTCGGCGCCCTCGCCGCTGCCGCCCGGCTGGCCGTCCTTGCCGAGCGAGACGATCTCGTACTCGCCCTTGGTACCGGGAGCGCGGTACTGGTAGGCATGCCCCCAGGGGTCCAGCGGGATGCCTTTCTTGAGGTAGGGACCGTTCCATTTGGCGCCCGCGGCCTGCGGCGCCGTCATCAGCGCGTTCAGGCCTTCCTCGCTGGTCGGATAGCGGCCGACGTCGAGGCGATAGGTGTCGAGCGACTTCTCGAAGGCTTCGATCTGGGCGCGCGCCACCGTCACCTCGGACTTGCCGAGCTGGGAGAAATACTTGGGGCCGACGTAGGCCGCGAGCAGGCCGATGATGACGATCACCACCAGCAATTCGAGCAGCGTGAAACCCTTGCGGAAGCGACGACTCACGATACCCTTGTTCAACTCTTGATGCATCCAAGCAACTCCTTAATTCCTGAAACCCATTTATTGCCTGCTAAACGGCTATCCATTGTCGCGCACCGATCCTGCGACCCGCCGGACATATTTATTGCAATATTGAAATCGCGCTTGCAGGCTACCATGTGTCCGCCTACCCGACAATGCCTTTATCGGCACCGTGTCTCACTATCGCATCCGCTTCGATGAGACGCCTGGCAAGAGACCACATTCCATTTCGAAAGCATACTTTCCAGTACAGATATACTGAACATCCACCTACCTTGTCCGAAGCCGATGAGAAGCAAATCCGAACAGCGCCGCGTCCACATCCTGCAAGTCGCCGCCGAGACTTTCACCGAACTGGGCGTGGAAAACGCCACGATGGCGGACATCCTGGCCCGGCTGGGCGGGTCGAAATCCACGATCTACAGCTACTTTCCGTCAAAAGCGGAACTGGTGCAGGCGGTGGTCGCGCAAGCTGCCGAGATCAAACTGCAGGGGGCTTTCGCGAAACTCGACACCGGGGCCGCGCCGGACGAGATGCTGCGCCGCTTCGGCCGCACTTACCTGACGCAGATGCTGACGCCGGAAATGGTGTCCGCAACGCGCATCGCGCAACACGACGGCAAGCGCAGCGACACCGGCAAACGCTTCTACGACACCGGCCCGCGCATCGGCTGGGCGCTGATGCAGGCCTGGCTCGACCATCATGTCGCGGCCGGCGCGTTCATCGCATGCGACACCCGGGTTGCGGCGATGCACCTGAAAGGCCTGCTGCAGAGCGAACTGCTGGACCGGGCCTTGTTCGGCATGCCCACACCGGAGACCGGCCTCATCGAGCAAGCCGCGGACCGCGCGATCGACGCCTTCCTGCGCGCCTACACAGTGCGCTGAACGCCGGGCCGGCGTGCGCCGGACGAAGCATCCCTGCCCCGCGCCCTGTGAAACCGGGTTATTACCTTTCTTGGATACCACCCATACCGTACCGGCTGGTATCAATAAGCATTGTATGCCATTGCGGCGCAGCATGCCAATAGGCATACCGCGCCGCTTAGTTGCATCGCAATTGCGCAAGATGCACCAGTCCAGTGAGATTTAGTGGCGGAAATTTCACACTAGAAGCAGGCATCCTGCAGCAAATTTTCATAGACAAAACCAAACAAAATCATCGTCTTCACCAATAAATACATATTTTATTCTTTAATATTTTTGTCACGAAAGTTGTAACCGTTGCTATATTTCATTGCAACTGGGTAAAACCAGTCGAGGGAAAAGCCTGCGTCCGTCTGCCAGGCGGACGCGATCCAACCATAAAACCAAGGCATACCACAATGATCCGGAAATCACGTCTCGTCTCCCAAGCCGTTCAGCGCAGTCACCCATTCAAGAGCTGCCTGGGCGCGGCACTCGTCGCCGCCGCCGCCCTGGCCGCACCCGCGCACGCCACCATCGTCGACTTCGAAGGCCTGGCCGGCCCGGTCGGTGGTACCGAGACGATCAGCCACGGCAATCTCAACGTCGGCTTCTATGCGAACGTCGAAGGCGACGGCGCAGGTTACCTGGTCGGCAACTACTACAACGACGACGCGTTCGCCTGCGACCCCGCCTACCAGGCTTGCCCCGCCGGCAACGGCAGCACCTGGTATGGCGCCCTGAACGACAGCTACATCGAGCTTTCGTCGAACGACAGCAGCCCGTTCCGCCTCGTGTCCTTCGATGCCAGCTTCATCGGCGGCAACGCCTCGCTCGGCGGCTATCCGTCGATCCCGGGCGTGTTGCGCGTGCAGGCCTTCCGCGCCGACCGCAGCTACCTGGTCCAGGACTTCTTGCTCGGCGGCGCCACGCCCGCCGGCTTCCCCTTCCAGCACTTCACCACCAGCGGCGCCTTCGGCAGCGAAACCTTCGTGAATGCCTACATCTTTGCCTTCGCCTGCAATGGCGCCGGCGAATGCTCCGCCTTCGACAGCGACCGTGCCCAGTTCGGCATCGACAACATCGAAGTGCCGGAACCGGGCACCTTCGCCATGATGGGCCTCGGCCTGATGGGCCTGGCGGGCGCGCGCCGCCGCCGCAAGTCCTGAACGCCCGCCACGACAATAACAACGAGGATCACGATCATGAAAATGCGTCCCCTTTCCGCAGCGGTCGCGCTGCTCCTGGCCGGCCTGGCGCTGAGCGCCCAGGCCGACGACCTGCGCCGCCCCTACATCGTCCAGCTGGCCGACAAGCCGGTCGCTTCCTACAAGGGCGAGATCAACGGCCTGGCGGCGACCCAGCCGCGTCCGGGCACCCGCCTCGACATCGACGCCACCCCGGTGCGCCTGTATACGGACTACCTCGGCCAGAAGCAGGCCGAGGTGCGCGCCAGCATCGCCAACGCGCCGCTGCTGCACAACTACAGCGTGGTGCTGAACGGCTTCTCCGCCATGCTCACCGACGATGAAGTCCGCGCGCTGCAGGCCCGCACCGACGTCGTGCAGGTGGTGCCGGACACCCCGCGCCAGCTGGTCACGACCTACACCTCGGCCTTCCTCGGCCTGGACAAGCCGGACGGCCTGTGGACCCGCCTGGGCGGCAAGGGCCATGCCGGCGAAAACGTCATCATCGGCATCGTCGACGGCGGCGTCTGGCCGGAAAACCCGGCCTATGCCGACCGCGTCGATGCCAACGGCAAGCCGACCTTCGACAACAGCGGCACCATCGCCTACGATGCGCCGCCGGCCGCCTGGAAAGGCATCTGCCAGAGCGGCGAAGGCTTCACCGTCGCCAACTGCAACAACAAGCTGATCGGCGCACAGTACTTCGACACCGTGTTCCGCAGCCAGACCCAGTACGTCCCGCACTGGACCGATTTCCGTTCGCCGCGCGATTCGCTCGGCGGCAGCGTCGGCCAGGGCAGCCACGGCACCCACACCTCGAGCACCGCGGGCGGCAACGCCGGTGCCGAAGCCATCGTCGACGGCGTCAACCTGGGCCCGGTCAGCGGCATGGCGCCGCGCGCGCGCCTCGCCGTGTACAAGGTCTGCTGGTCCTACAACGTCGCCGACCCGGCCGGCAAGAACAGCTGCTTCAGCGGCGACAGCGTCAAGGCGATCGAGCAGGCCGTGGTCGACGGCGTCAACGTGATCAACTTCTCGATCAGCGGCGGCACCACGATCAACGACCCGGTCGAGCAAGCCTTCCTGCATGCCTCGAACGCCGGCGTGTTCGTCTCGGCGTCGGCCGGCAACGAGGGCCCGGCCAACATGGTCGCCCACATCAGCCCGTGGCAGACCACGGTGGCGGCATCGACCCACAACCGCCTGCTGCAGGCCGACGTCATCCTGGGCAACGGCAAGAAATACACCGGCGCCTCGATGAACACCGCGCCGCTGCCGAACGCCCCGATCGTCACCGCCGAAAGCGTGGGCCTGGCCGGCGCCAACGCCAGCCGGGTCACGCTGTGCTACAGCGCCAGCGCCAACGGCGGCGTGGCGGTGCTGGACCCGGCCAAGGTGGCCGGCAAGATCGTCACCTGCGCCCGCGGCGAGAACGCGCGCGTCGACAAGAGCCTGGCCGTGTTCGAGGCCGGCGGCGTCGGGATGGTCGAGATCGACAACGACGCCGGCCTGGTGGCCGAAGTCCACTCGGTGCCGACCGTGCACGTCACCCGGGCCGACGGCGCCGCCATCAAGGCCTATGCCCAGGGCCAGGGCGCCAGCGCCTCGATGACCAAGTTCGTCACCGGCACCTCGAGCGTCAAGGCGCCGGTGGTGGCCTCGTTCTCCTCGCGTGGCCCGAACCGCTACGACAACAACCTGCTCAAGCCGGACGTGACGGCGCCGGGCGTCGACATCATCGCCGCCGGCGCGCCGGGCCTGACCCAGGCCCAGCACGACGACATCGTCAACGGCACGCTGACCCCGCCGTCGACCTGGAAGTCGCTGCAGGGCACCTCGATGGCCGCACCGCACGTGGCCGGCGTGGCCGCGCTGCTGCGCCAGGCGCACCCGACCTGGACGCCGGCCATGATCAAGTCGGCACTGATGACCACCGGCACCGACACCTTCCCGGACACGATCGCCAGCGGCGACACGCGCGGCATCCTGCCGTTCGCCCAGGGCGCCGGCCACATCAACCCGAACGGCGCCACCGATCCGGGCCTGGTGTACAACGCCACCGAGGCCGACTACAAGAAATACATGTGCGGCGCCGGCATGGCGGCGGAATGCGGCACGGGCCAGATCGCCGGCTACAACCTGAACATGGCGTCGATCGCGGTCGGCAACGTGCTCGGCAAGGTGCAGGTGACGCGTGCGGTGACCAACGTCGGCAGCGAAGCCGCGACCTACAGCGCCAGCACCCGGATGACCGGCTACACGGTCGACGTCAGCCCGGCCACCCTGAGCATTGCGCCCGGCGAGACCAAGCCGTTCACGGTGACCCTGACCCGCAACGCCGGTACCCCCGCCAACGTCTGGCAATACGGTTCGCTGACCTGGACCGACGGCAGCCACGTGGTGCGCAGTCCGATCGTGGCACGCTCGGGCGCGCAGCTGATCGCGCCGACCCTGATCAAGAGCGACAAGCCGACCGCCGGCAAGGTCATCACCGTCTCGACCGGTTTCGACGGCGCGCTGAAGAGCGTGGTCGGCGGCCTGAAGGAGATCAGCCGCACCAGCCTGAGCGTGGACCAGTCCGTGGCAGGCTCGATCGAAAACGCGACCCAGCTCGGTGCCGTCTGCACCGCGGGCGGCCGCGGCGTGCGCATGGTGCCGGTAACGGTCCCGAGCGGCGCCCTGCGCGCCCAGTTCGAACTGTTCGAGCGCGACACCGCGGGCGGCAGCGAAGACGACCTCGACATGGTACTGCTGAGCCCATCCGGCGCCGTGGCCGCCTATGCCGGCACCAGCGGCAGCAACGAGGCGATCGTGCTGAACGCGCCGGCGGCCGGCAGCTACAAGCTGTGCGTGGGCGCCTACGCCACCGCCAACGGCGTCTCGACCAGCTTCACGCTGTCGTCGGCGGTCGTGAGCTCGGCCGACAAGGGCGGCAACTTCAAGGTGATGATGCCGGCCAAGGTCTACGCCGGCAGCACGGCGTCGGTCAGCGCCAGCTGGTCCGGCCTGGCCCTCGGCAAGCGCTACCTCGGCGCGCTGCAGCTGCTGGATGCCAGCGGCGCCCCGGCGACCACCACCACCTTCCAGGTCGAGACCAACAACCCGGTCCCGCTGGGCGAACAGGCCGAGCGCAGCTCGCCGCGCGACCCGCGCATCTGACGGCCTGCCTGAAGCCGCGGGGCGCCCGCCCCGCGTGCTGTCCTGCTCTCCACGAAAGCCGCGTGCCCGTCCGGGCCGCGGCTTTTTACATGGGCTATGACGCGCTGATAAAGTCCGCCACACATCAATAAAGTCTGCCGCAACAACCAGGACCTGCCGGCGCCATGCGGCTTGCCTGTAAGCAACGACGTCGTACACTGAGCCGATGTCCGGCATCGGCTGCTCATCCAATGGGTCCACAGCAGACGTACAGAGTGCGGCTGACCAGGCTAAAAAGCTGCGGATTCGATATTGCTCGCACCCTGCAACCTAGGATTTCACTGCCGAGCGCAAGAACTCCACAAATGCGCGCACCCGCGCCGACAGGTGACGATTCTGGGGGTAGAGAATCGAAAACGGGCGGGAGCGGCCGCCATACGCTTGAAGGACCTCCACAAGGTCACCGCGTTTCAAGGCGTCGTTCACTGCAAAGCGGTAGGTTTGATAAAGGCCTCCGCCCGCGTTCACCCATGCGACAGCCCCCAACGCATCGTTAAGTACTCGCATGCGGCTCGTTATCGGCTTCTCGATTGAGGTACCGTGTTCATCGGTGAACAGCCACTGCAGCGGGCGTCCGGTATTCGGTGATATGTACTGGATGCAATCGTGTTCACCAAGATCATCGATGCCGCGTGGTTCACCCTTTTTCGCAAGGTAGGTTGGCGTACCAAATACCCCCAGCATGGCGTCCTCGAGCTTGAACGCGACAAGACGTGAATCTTGTGGAATGCCCAGTCTGATTGCCAGGTCAAAGCCTTCTTCGACAAAGTCAATTATCTTGTCCGAAATACTGATCTCGATGTCGATCTGCGGATAAAGCGTTGTAAACGCAGGCATCAGAGGTAACAACCGAAACGTTCCGTAAGCAGCACTGACGCTGATGCGTAGCGGCCCGCTCGGGACGTTTTGCGCGCCCGTGATTGCACGCTCAGCCTCGGCAATTTGATCGAGCGCTCTCTGACATTCCTTCCAATATAGCTCACCTTCAGTTGTCAGCTTGACGGCGCGGGTCGTCCTCAAGAAAAGACGTACGCCGAGGCGCTGTTCGAGTCGACTGATCGACCGGCTGACTGCGGCCGGCGTCAAACCGAGAATTTCAGCTGCGCCGGTGAAGCTACCGGTCTCCGCCGCTCTACAAAACTGTTCGATGCTGCCGAGCTGAAGGGGGTTGCCTGCGGTCATATTCATTACCATTTGTAATAAATGAATTGATTGTCACATGGTTTATCAACCAGGAACAACGCATTAAAGTACATCCATTGCTTCAGCAACAAGCCGCCAAGGTCTCGCTACTCAAGCAGTGCACGGTTTGGCCTACACCTCGACTTACTTAAAGGACTTTCAACATGACCAGCAAACTGAACGTTTACACCTCGCCGTCGGCTTTCCCCAACCCGCAACGCCTGCGCCTGTTCATGCATGAAAAAGGGATCGCTGATCAGTTCCAGGAGACTATCTACGACATGACGCCAGTTGGTGAGCAGCGTGGTTGGCGTCACTTGAAAATGAATCCTTGGGGTGAGACACCGACCCTCGAGCTCGCTGACGGTAGCACCATTTCCGAAACGGCAGCTGTCGTCCGTTACCTGGACCAGTCCTACCCCGGCCGCAAGGTCATGGGGGACACGCCGCTGGAACAGGGCCTGGACAACATGTGGGATAACCGCATCTGGGTTCACATCCTGTATCGCATCGTTACGGCCTTCCATGTTCTGCACACCGGTCTCGGCTTCAAACTCGAACTGACGAAGAACGAAGCTTGGGGCGAACACTGCCGCAAAGAAGCCTTGGCCCATGCTGCACTCGTCAACAAACATCTTTCGGACGGGCGCAAATGGCTGCTGGGAGGCGACGAGCCTACTTTCGCCGACATCACGCTGGCAACTGCGATTGCGTTCTCGAAGTTCCCGGTGAATGCTACGCCGCTGGACGAGCGTTTCGAGTTCCTGGATGCCTACTGGCAGCGCTGGCAACAACGTCCGAGCTTCCAAGCCGCGTATGCGGACCGCAGCAGCGGCATCCCTGAACTGGACGACAAGGCTTGATCCGACCTTGAAGTCGCGCGCTGTCGAACCAATGGATTCGCGCTTACACGGGTCGACTTGGGTCGGTAGCGGACGGCCAGCAGACATCCATCAAGCATTCCTTTTGCTTGCCTGCTCGTTCATCTGTTGGCGGTATGTCGAGCGATTTTGTCAGGCGCTCTAAAGTTGCGATCCCGGTGCTGGTCGATCGGCTGCGCGCCGCTACGCGCGATAAGTGGCTGCAATGAACATCACCGTCAGGGGGATCACGGCAATGGCGATGAAGAGCGGCGTGAGCGCCAGCAGTCGCCGACCGGCACCGAAGGGCCGTGGGAGAGTTCGTGCCCGCCGGTACGACCTCCAGGCGAAGTAGATACCGAGCGGGCCGAAGATAAAGAACGACAGACCGGTCCACCCAGTCAGGAACAGTAATAAAGAACAAGCCAGCGACAGAAAAGCCATGAGCACGGCACCAGGGACCAGTAGATGACGCGCCAGCATAGCACCCGCATAGGCCCGCGACCGGTACCTGCACTGTCTTTCCACTCGTAGGCGAGAGGCGGCTTCGGTCGATACCAGACTGTCGCGCACCCGCGCACGTTGCGGGCTGCGGCAAACATTATTCGCAAGGACAGCATGCCGGCACTGGCCTGCCTTGCAGCAGAGCTTGTGGCGAAGTTTATTGTTCGTCCACAGGCGCTCGGTACGGAGTCAGCGTGCCAGCGCGCCGCCGCCGCCCAGCTGGCAGGTGCCGGCCTTGCAGGTCGCGCCCGGATCCATCAGGAACTGGCAGGTGGACATCATGCCGGACGCGGCGTTGGCCTTGCGCTGCTCTTCCTTGTAGGCGTCGCCGAGGGCGTGCAGCTCGGCTTCCGGCGTGCGCGCAGAGGACCACGCCAGGTAGCTTGCCGGACCGCCGCAGGCACGCGCGCCCAGCGCCAGGGTATGGCACTGGACATCGCTCGAGCACGACGGCGTGCCGACCAGCGCCTGGATGCGCGCCAGCGTACCGCCTGAAGTGGAAGTGGGAGCGGAACCGGTAGCCGGCGCCGCCTGGGCGCCTGACTGGGCGGCGCGATCGGTAGCGGCCGGCTGGACCGTGGTGTGGGCGCCGCCGCTGCAGGCGGTGCAGGCCGCAAATAACAGGAGGACAAGTTTTCGCATGGAGACATCATCCGTGGCCGCCTGTGCGGCGTCAAGCGTGCGACACCGGCACCGCGGTCCGGCGCCAAGCGTCGCGTCCATGCCACGTTGATTTTTGTGCAGGTTAAGTTTCCATGGGAATATTTCCTGCAAACATCTTTCAACTTCGCTTATTTAACATTAATCCGCTTATTGTCACAAACATTTTACACAAAGTTAAGCAAAAAAGTTGAGTTGCGGAAAAACTCTCTGGCTACAATAACTCATCCGTAATGCAGTGACTGCCCCAGACCATGAACTTCCCGATCCTCCGCACCGTCTCCGCCTCCGCCGCTCTCGCCGCCCTGCTGACCGCCTGCGGCGGCGCGCCGGCCGATGACATCAACCAAGCCACCGTCCAGACCGGCGTCGCCACCACCCGCGCCGCCGTGGGCACGCCCCCGCCCCCCGCCACCGCAGCGACCGGCAACGCCGCACCCACCGCCGCCATCACGCCCGCCAACCCCAATATGCCGGCCCCCGATTGCGCCGCCGACGGCTGCAGCAGCCCGCGCATCATCGACGGCAACGCCGAGGCCGCCCGCTACGCCGCCGTGCTGCGCGCCGCCGCCGACACACCGCAGACCTGATCCGCCGACCTGCTCAAATCGGCGCCTGGTGCTCGATCAGGCGCAATTCCATGCAGCGCGCCAGCGCATGCGCGCGGTTGCTGACCCCGAGGGTGCGGTAGATGCGCTGCAGGTGGTTTTTCACTGTCAGTGCGCTGATCCCCAGGATCTGTCCCATTTCGTCGTTGCTCTTTCCTTCGCGCAGCCAGCCGACGATCTCGGCCTCGCGCGCGCTCAGGCTGCGCGCCGGCACCGGTCCGCGGGTGCTGCCGGCGCCGGGTGCCGGCAGCCGGGCCAGCGCCAGGTGCAGGTGCGGCACCAGCAACTCCAGGAAATACGCGTGACGCGCGCTCGGCCGCATCGGCAGGCCGAACAGCACGAACACGCTGGCGCCGGCGGCGGTCTGGCCGGTGCCGTGGGCCAGCACGCTGTCGAAGCCGAGCGCGGCCAGCTCGCCACGGAACCCTTCCAGCGCCGGCGCCGCCCCCTTTCCTGCACGGCCGGCGGCGCCCCCATCGAACAACGCCGGCAAGTGCCCGCCGCCCATGCAATGGCGCGCGATGCGCGGCGCCAGACCGTCGCCGGGGCCCGCCAGCGCGCGCAGGGCGCCCGGCGCCAGTACCGTGCCGTGCACGCACTCGATACGCTGCAGCGCTCCGCTGGGCGCGAACTGCATGCAGGCCAGCACCTGGTGCGGCAGCAATGCCTGCAGCTGGCCCTGGGTCCACAGGAACAACGCGTGCTGGCTGGCCACGCGCACGCCGGATTCGATCACGCGCAACAGGTATTCCTGCTCCAGGCGGCTGAGGATGACGACCGCGTCCATGCCACGCATCATGTCATGCATCAGGCCGTGCGCGCGGCGCCGGTCCAGTCGAACGCGTCGCGCCCGCTCCAGGCCACGAAGCGGTAGCCGCTGCCGCGCACGGTTTCGATGCGCTGCTGCTGGCCGCTCGGCTGCAGCGCGCTGCGCAGGCGGCCGACGTGGGTGTCGACGGTGCGCTCGTCGAGCACGGCATGGCGGCCCCACACCTGGTCCAGCAGCTGCGAGCGGGTATGCACCCGCTCCGGGTGGTGCATCAGGAAGTTCAGCAGGCGGAATTCGACCGGTCCCAGCGTCACCTGGCGCGAACCGGCCATCACACGCTGGGTACCGGGATCGAGGTGCAGGCCGGCCATCTGGATGGCGTGGGGCGCGGGCGGAGGGGCCGGCGCCGGGGCGCGGCGGCGCAGCACGGCAACCATGCGCGCCAGCAGCTCGCGCGGATTGAAGGGCTTGGTGAGATAGTCGTCGGCGCCGGACTCCAGCGCCAGGATCTTGTCGTGCTCGCCGGCGCGCGCCGACAGCATGATGATCGGCAGCTCGCGCGTGGCGGGCCGCGCGCGCAGGCGCCGGATCAGCGCTTCCCCGGACTGGCCCGGCAAGTCCCATTCCAGCAGCAGCATGTCGGGCAGGCCGTCGTCGACCGAGACCAGCGCCGACTCGGCATCGAGACAGGTGGCGACGCCGTGTCCGGCGCGCGTCAGGTTCAGCGCCAGCAACTGGCGGATGGCGGGATCGGGGTCGACCACGAGGACGTGTGCGGTCATGCGGCTATCCTAAAACGATGAATCTTGTGCGCGCTACATTGATCTATCTCTACAACAAGCAGATTTTAATATGCATGAAGCCGAGTCAACTGAACAATATGATTTGTTTGGGGTATTCAGAGCTTCCGCGAATAAATGGTCTGCACGCAGGGAGCTTAGAGCGAAGCGGCTTTGAGCCGGATCAAAGGGACGCGCGGCAGCGGGGCCGGCAGTGGTGAAAAGGATACAACTATTCGATAAAAAAGAAAAAACCCACCTGTCCCCAGGACAGGTGGGTTCTCTACGGCATGTTCAGCTGCCTGCCAGCGACCCGGTTAGCGAACGCGGCGGCGCAGCGCGAAGCCCATCAGGCCCAGGCCGGTGACCAGCATCGCCCAGTCGGCCGGTTCCGGCACCTCGCCCACGGCCGGCGTGACGCTGGCGATATCGCTGTCGACCGATACCGTGGTCGCATCGGCTTCCAGGGCGATCTGCACGGCCTGGAACGACAGGTAGTCGCCCATGCCGTCGAGCAGGTGCACCGTGAAACCGGTGCTGCCGGCGCCGGCCGGGGTGCCGCCGAAGCTCAGGTCGAAGCTGAACAGGCCGCCCAGCGCGATCGACTGGAAGAACTCCGAGAAGGCGCTGTTGTTGAAGGTCAGCGCACCGTCGGCGCCGAGGGCCACGTTGTCGAGGCCGGGCATGCCGGTGAACGCGCCTTCCAGGTTGGTCAGCGTGGCGGTCAGCGGCTCGGGGTTGCCGAAGCCCAGGAAATCCATCTGCAGATAACCGTCACCGCTGCTGGCGGCGGTGTCGATGCTCACGTGATAGGCCGGGACGGCCCAGGCTGCGCAGGAGCCGGCCAGCAGTGCGGCGGCCAGGGCCGCGCGGGACAACAGGTGTTTGAACATGGTCATGGTGCTTTCTCTCGATCTCAGAAGGTGCCGCTGTACAGCGTCGGCGTAAAGGTCACGTTGGCTTTCGACGGATTGGTGAACGTGGTGCTCACGGTGACCGTGGCGCCCGCCGCCAGCGCGCCGCTCGGCAGCGTCACGTAGGGCGCGCCGTTGACGTCGCCGCTCTTGTTGTCGAGCGTGACGCCGGCCGGCAGGCCTTGCAGCACGAACTGCAGCGGACCGTTGAGCGCCGCGCCGCCGGTGTTGGTGAACGACACGCTGCCGACGAACTTGCCGCTGACCCGGTTGTAGCTCAGTGCGGACAGCGAAATCTTCACGCTGTTCGTCACGTCGGCCGAGGTGCCCGCCAGGTTCAGGCTGACCACCACCGGATCGTGGTCCGAGGCGCGGAAGGCGTTACGGACGTACGGATCGTCGTCCGTGTCGCCGGTGTTGTAGTCGATCGCTTCCGGCTCGTCGGCGTTGTTGTGCCATTCGGTCACGCCGCTCACCTGCGGGTCGAGCGAGCTGCTGGCCAGCGCGTGGTCGAGGTAGCCGCTGGTGCCGCCGAACACGTACGAGTACGGGGTGCCGTTCGGGCGCACGAAGCGTTCCAGTTCGTTGACCATGCCGCGCGCGGTCAGGTAGGCGATCGGGTCTTCGTGGCCGTAGGCGTTGAAGTCGCCCACCGCCAGCACGTCCGGGTCGCCGGCCGCCGCCGTCACCGCCGGGATGAAGTAGCTGTACAGGCGCTCGACCTGCTTCACGCGGGTCGCGTTCCAGCAGCTCTGGCCATCGCCGCTGTCCTTGTCGCCGCCATTCGCGCTGCCGCAGCTGCCCTTCGATTTCAGGTGGTTGACGACCAGCGAGAACTTGGCGCCGTTGGCGTTGACCTTGAAGGTCTGGGCCATCGGCGGGCGGTTGTTGACGGCGTCGTTGTCCGACAGGGCGCCGCCCACCAGGCTCAGCTTGGCCGGCTTGTAGATCATCGCCACGCGGATCGCGTCGGTGCCGGTGGCCGCCGGCTTCGGCACGTAGGCGTAGGTCCTGGCGCCGATGGACGCGTTGAGGGCGTCGACCAGGTAGGCCACCGTGGTGTCGCCGTTGTTCTCGATTTCCATCAGGCCGACCGCGTCGGCATCCATCGCCTTCAGTTCAGCGACGATCTTGTCGCGCTGGCGCACGAATTCGGCCATGTTGTCGGCGCCGCGGCAGTTGCTGGCGCGGGTGCTGTTGCCGAGCGTGCAGCCGCGGCCGGTATTGCCGTTGACGTCGCCGCCGTTGGTGAAGGTGGTGAAGAAGTTCAGCACGTTGGCGCTGGCGACGCGCACGTTGCCGGCCGCGACCGTCGGGGCCATTTCGCGCGGGTTGGTGCGGCTGAACGACGGTGCCTCGTTCGGCTGCAGCTTGTACCAGCCGCCGCCACCGCCGATCGCGCCGAAGTCGAGCACGCCAACCAGGTCGTTGACGGTGTCGCCGGCACGCACGGTGCCGTCCTGGCCCAGGTAGGGGATGTGCGCCGGGGTGACGAACAGATTGTCGTCCAGCACCACCATATTGCGTTCGTTGGCGGCGGCCAGCGCCACGGCTTCCGGCGTGCCGGGGCGGTAGCGGTTGGTCGGGGTTTCCAGGCGACCATTGCCCAGCACCAGTTCGCCACGGTCGCCCAGGTAGGCGTTGCCGTTCACCGTCAGCGCCCCGCTGAAGCGCACCAGCATGCCTTCGTAGCGGCTCAGGTCTTCGTCGCCCAGCACGATGTTGGTTACCGGAACCGAACGGCCGCTGGCCAGCACGGCGGACGCCGTGACGTCCTTGAATTCGGTATACGAGCGCGAGGCGCCGGTCGGGGTGTACTCGACCACGGTGCCGGTCACGCGCACCAGGTCGCCGACGTTGAGGCCGCTGCTGCTGCCGAACACGTAGATCGCGTCCGAGGTGGTCGGGTCGCCGTCGCCGTCCGGGTCCTGGATGTAGAAGCCATTGCTGAACTTCTTGGTGACCACGCCGCTGGTGCTCTGGACGGTATTGGCAAACGGGCTGGTGCGGCCGCTGCCCTGCAGTTTCGAAATCGTCTGTTCGCCCGAGACCAGCACGTTGACCGTGCAGCTGGCGCTCTGGCCGTCGTTGTTGGCGAAGGTCACCAGCACCGGATAGTTGCCGCCGGCAACGCCCGCGGCGACCGACAGCTGGGCCGAGGCGCTGCCGCCGATGCCGCCGGCCGGCGTGAAGCCGGTCAGGCTGATGCCGGCGACGGCATTGGCGATGCTGGCCGCATTGACGATGCTGTCCGCGTCGCTGGCCTGCAGCAGGCCGCTGAAGGCGGCGCCGGCCTTGCCCGAGATGGCGGTCGGGCAGTTCGGGACGATCTGGGCCGGCGCCGGGGTGCCGCCGCCGCCGCCGCACTGGTTGAGCGGGCTGGCGCCGTTGCGCGGGGCCGGGGCACCAGTGGCGAAGTCGGCGCTGTTGTCGTCGGTGTCGGTGCAGCCGCTGGCCTTGCGCAGCGCGGCCAGCGCATTGCCCAGGGTCGGGGTCGGGCCCGCGCCTTCGTAGGCGTTGGTGGCGCTGCCGAAGCCGACCAGGTCGACCAGCGCGCTCGATGCCGGGTTGATGCCGGTCAGCGCGGTCTGGTTGCTGACTAGGGCCACCTTGCCCGCCGTGCCGCTCAGCGCCAGCGTGCCGGTGGCATTGGGCTGCGGCAGCGCGACGCCGGCGCCGGCGCCGGCGGCTTCCTGGACCAGGTAATACTGGCCCGGCTGCAGGGTGCCGGTGAGGTTCGTGCGCGACCATGTGTTGCCGGCACTGGAAGCGTACTGCACGCTCCAGCCATCCAGGCTGACGGCGGTCGCGCTGCGGTTGAACAGTTCGATGAAGTCGTTCTTGTGGGTCGCGCCGCTGTTGCCGCCGCCACCGTACACCTGGCTGATGACGACGTCGCCCGGCGCGGCCAGCGCGGGGGCGGACAGGCTGGCCATCAGGGCGGCCAGCACGGTCAGGCGTACGGGAACGGATTGGGATGCACGAAGGGTCATGGGGAGCCTGGTCAAGGGTCAGTATGTCGAGTTGTCGATCAAGTTGTCGATAAGGAACTTACAACCGGGATATTAAATGCGCTAATTGACAACATCATGACCATGGATTGGTCCGATCGGACCAATGCATTTCCAGAGGATTGCACTGCGCCCTCAGCGCCGGCCGTAGGGCGCGGCCAGCGGTTCGCCTATGAAGAGGCCCTGGGCCGGCCAGGCGACGCTCTTCCAGTAGGCTTCGATCGCGCTGTTGCCCCGCACATAGTGTTTCAACAACACGGAAGGGTTCGGGAACTTCTGCCAGTGATTACAAGGTTCGCTGACGGTGCCGTAGCTGGCGGTCGCCCCCGCTTCCAGCCAGCGCAGGCTGCTCATCTGGCCGCCCGCCCGGTCATCGCCCAGCAGGTCGCCGCCGAACGAGGTCAGGTGGTCGGCCAGGGCGCCGGGCACGAAGCCCAGCGTGCCGAGCTTGCCGACCTGGGCCATGCCGGTCTGGTAGATCATGATGTCCCTGGCGCCCTCGAGCACGTCCGCCTGCAGCGTACGCGTGTTCAGCTTGCGCGCCGCGATCTGCCCCGGCGGCGGAAAGAAGGCGGCCCGCGTGTTGCGCGGCTTGTCCGAGGTCGCCAGATAATAGGCGGTGGCCGGCACCAGGTGGAAGCCGGCGCCGACCCCGCGGTCGATCAGCGCCCTCGCCTGCGCCACCGACTCGGTCGGCAGCAGCATCGACAGGCGCATGCCGAGCTCGCCGAACGGACGGGTCGCGCCCGCGTTGAAATACGGGCTGGGATGGCCGGCCGCGCAGGTGTTGGCGCACTGGGCGGCGTCGAAGCCGAGCGTGTAGGCGGCGGTGATCGAATTGCAGCCGACCTGGTAGGGTACGGTCCAGACCATCAGCACCGCCTCTATTCCAGGGCCGAGCCGGGCATCGATCTCCGCCTTGAGCAGGGCGAAGCGCCCGGCGTTGAGCTCGCGCGGCTTGCCGGGGATAGTCACGTGCACGACGTTGGCAGCCGGGATGTTGCGGCGCTTGCGGTAGTACTCGCCGACGGCGACGCTGTTCGGCTCGGCGTCGTTGATGACAATGGCCAATTGCTTCGCTTGGAGGGCGGACACGGGCGCGGGCTGGGCGCTGGCGGGGCCGGACAGGACGAGCAGGATGCAGGCGATGCGCTGGGTCGTGGTCATGGCTGGGCGGTCGATGGGAACGGCGATGTCGGCACATCCTGCCACACCGGCAGAGTCGCTTCTTACGCCAGCGCGTGTTTCCCCCGCTTGCGCAAGCGCCGCCCCACCCCGCCCAGCACCCCGAGGCCGGCCGCCAGCAACGCGTAAGCTCCCGGCTCCGGCACCGGCGTGATCGCATAGATTTCCATGGCATCGATGCGCACGGTCTCGCCGTCCAGGCTGCGGTCGATGATGCTGAGGCGCTCGTCGGCCGGATTGCCATAGCTCAGTTGCCAGGACAACGCGGTATCGAGCCGGTCGTTGACGAACAGGTCGGGGCCGGAGCCGAACACCGGCCCGAATGCGAGTTCGTTGAAGGTCTGGCGCTGGCCCTGGCTCGGCAGCACGTAGCCGGACAGGATCTGGCGGTAGACCGCCGGCACGGTGAAATTGAACAGGAACGCGGTGCGCTGCCAGTCGCGCTCGGTTTCGTGCCAGCCTTCGCCGGACGCCCAGCTCTGCGGGTTGTAGCCGCCCACGAGGTAGGTGGCGCCGTCTTCGTTGGTCACCTCGAGCAGGGTGAAGGTCGGGCCCCGGCCGTCGGCGCCTGCATGGAAGTCGGCGGAGGTGTCGCCCGCCTGGCGCGTGTAGACATTGGCGAGATTGAGTTCGCCGGCGCCGAGCCAGCGTTCCAGCTGGCCGTACCTGCCTTCGTCCAGCAGGCTGGACTCCAGCAGGCTGGGGCCGTGGGCGGCGGAAGCACCGGCGGCCAGCGTGAACGCGAGCGCGGCAATGATCGTCTTCATGGCGTCCTCCTTGGGTGGATGGATACTCGACGAGGCATTGTATGCCGCGGCCATGGCCGGGCTACGCACGGTAGGTTGGGGAAAAAGCCCAAAAAAAAGGCCGGCAAACGCCGGCCCCATGCACCCAACGGCTCGCTTATGCGCGCTGGTAGATGTCCTCGAAGCGGACGATGTCGTCCTCGCCGAGGTAGCTGCCCGACTGCACTTCGATCAGGTGCAGCGGCAGCTTGCCCGGGTTTTCCAGGCGGTGGGTGGTGCCCAGCGGGATGTAGGTCGACTCGTTTTCCGCCAGCAGGATGCTCTTTTCCCCGCAGGTGACGCGTGCCGTGCCCGACACCACGATCCAGTGCTCGGCGCGGTGGTGGTGCATCTGCAGCGACAGCTTCTCGCCCGGCTTGACCGTGATGCGCTTGACCTGGAAGCGTTCGCCCGAGTCGATGCCCTCGTAGTAGCCCCACGGACGATAGACCCGGGTGTGGTGCAGGTGCTCAGTGCGCGCCTGCAGCTTGAGGTGCTCGACGATGTTCTTCACGCGCTGGACCTGGTCCTTGTGCGCGACCAGCACCGCGTCGTTGGTTTCCACCACGACCAGGTCCTTCACGCCCACCACGGCCACGATGCGGCTCTCGGCGCGCACCAGCGTGTTGGTGGTGTTGTCGAGGTAGACATCGCCGCGCTGCACGTTGCCGTTGACATCCTTCGGCTGCACGTCGGCCAGCGCCGACCACGAGCCGACGTCGCTCCAGCCGATGTCGGCCGAGACGACCACGCCGTCGCGCGTGTGTTCCATCACCGCGTAGTCGATCGAGTCCGACGGGCTGGCCGCGAACGCGGCTTCGTCCAGGCGGCAGAAATCGAGGTCGCGGTAGGCGTCGCGCACCGCGCCTTCGGCCGCGCCGGCGATCTGCGGCGCGTGCTGGCCGATCTCGTCCAGGAAGCGGTCGGCACGGAACATGAACATGCCGCTGTTCCAGTAGAAGCCGCCGTCGGCGACGAAGCCTTCGGCGGTGTCGCGGTCGGGCTTTTCGACGAAACGCTCGATCTTGTAGCAATCGTCGCAGCCCGGCAGCGGTTCGCCGCGGTTGATGTAGCCGTAGCCGGTTTCCGGCGCGTTCGGCACGATGCCGAAGGTGGCCAGCGAACCGTCCTGCACCAGCCTGAAGGCGCGCTCGACTGCCAGGCGGAAGGCTTCGTTCTTCTCGATCACGTGGTCGGCGGGCAGCACCAGCATCACGGCATCCGGGTCCTGGGCCTTGAGGAACTGGGCGGCGGCGGCCACGGCCGGGGCCGTATTGCGGCCGGCCGGCTCGAGCATGATGGCGTGCGGAGTGATCCCGACGTCACGCAGCTGCTCGGCGACCAGGAAACGGTGCTCGTTGCCGCATACGACCAGCGGCGCCATCACTCCGGGCCAGCCACGGACCCGCAAAGCAGTTTCCTGCAGCATGGTCTTGTCGGTGACCAGGGGCAGCAGCTGCTTCGGCATGACCGCGCGCGAGAGCGGCCACAGGCGGGTACCGGCACCGCCGGAGAGAATGACTGGATAAATTTTCATGCGTTGGCTTTCTCTAAGTTGTTATCTGTCTCTTCAGCGATTTCCTTGCGGCGGCTACGGCGGCGATCGCGGGCGTTCAGCCATTCGTCGGAGCTGTATTCGGACGAATGCTTCATCTGGCCGGCACGGTCGATGCTGTAGTCCTTGAAGACGATCGTTTCGTGCAAGGTAACATCGTTCAACACACGAGTGTACTCGAAAAGGACGCTGCGGACGACCTCCGCACCCTCGCAGATATGGCTGCCGTGGCCGATCCAGGTCGGGCCGATGATGGTGCTGCCGGCTTCGATCTTGACGCCGGAACCGATGTAGACCGGCCCCTTGATGGTGGTGCCCTTCCAGTCGATGCTGGTGTTCAGGCCGGTCCACACGCCCGGTTCGATCTGGATGCCCGGCACGTCCAGGTGGTTGACTTCGCCGGTCAGCACGTTCTGCAGCACTTCCCAGTAATCGCTGACGCTGCCGATGTCGAGCCAGTTGAACGGACGGCCCTGGGCGTAGAACGGCAAGCCTTTCTCGACCAGCATCGGGAACAGCTGGGAGCCGATGTCGAATTCGACGCCCGACGGGATCAGGTCCAGCACTTCCGGCTCGAAGATGTAGATGCCGGTGCTGATGAAGTTCGACAGCGCCTCTTCCTGCTTCGGTTTTTCCTGGAACTGCGTAATGCGGCCGTCCTTGTCGGTGACGACCACGCCGTAGCTCGACACCTTGTCCCAAGGCACTTCCTTGGTGATCACGGTGGCCATCGCGCCCTTGCGGCGGTGCTCCAGCAGGGCCGCCTTCAGGTCGAGGTCGATCAACGCGTCGCCGCACAGCACGACCGTGGTGTCGTCGAAGAAGCCGCCGAATTCCTGGATCTTCTTCATGCCGCCAGCCGAGCCGATCGGCACCGCCACGACTTCGCCGTCCTCCTTGGTGTAGCCCTCGAACGAGTAGCCGATCTGGACGCCGAACTGCTCGCCCTCGCCGAAATAGTCCTCGATCTTTTCGTGCAGGTGGGCCACGTTGACCATGATCTCGGTCACGCCGTTCTTGGCCAGGTGCTCGATCAGGTAAGCCATCACCGGCTTGCCCAGCACCGGGATCATCGGTTTCGGCAGGTCGTAGGTGAGTGGACGGACGCGGGTGCCTTTGCCTGCTGCGAGAATCATCGCTTTCATGTTTCTGTCCTTAACGGTTCATTTTTGGGTGATCTGGTAGCGCCAGGAATCGGCGCACATCTGGTCGATATTGCGTTCGGCGGTCCAACCCAGCTCCTCGCGGGCGCGGGTGGGGTCGGCGTAGCACTTGGCGATGTCGCCAGGGCGCCGATCGACGATCTGGTAGGGAATCGGCTTGCCGCTGGCCTGTTCGAAGGCGCGGATCATTTCCAGCACGCTGTTGCCGTTGCCGGTACCGAGGTTGTAGGTGACCAGGCCGGCGCCCTGCGCCAGCTTGTCCAGGGTCTTGACGTGGCCGACCGCCAGGTCGACCACGTGGATGTAGTCGCGCATGCCGGTGCCGTCCGGGGTCGGGTAGTCGCCGCCGAACACCGACAGCTTCTCGCGCTGGCCGTTGGCGACCTGGGCGATGTAGGGCACCAGGTTGTTGGGGATGCCGTTCGGCTCTTCGCCGATCAGGCCGCTTTCATGCGCGCCCACCGGGTTGAAGTAGCGCAGCAGTGCGATGTGCCAGTCCGGCTCGGCCTTGATCAGGTCGCGCAGGATGTCTTCGATCATCAGCTTGCTGCGGCCGTAGGGATTGGTGGCCGACAGCGGGAAGTCTTCCTTGATCGGCACCGAGGCCGGGTCGCCGTACACGGTGGCCGAGGACGAGAACACCAGCGTCTTGCAGCCGGCCTTGGCCATCGTCTCGAACAGCGCCACGCTGCCGTAGACGTTGTTGTCGTAGTAGCGCAGCGGCTGCGCCACCGATTCGCCGACCGCCTTCAGGCCGGCGAAGTGGATCACGGCATCGATCTTGTGCGCGGCGAACACGGCTTCCATGGCCGCGCGGTCGCGGATGTCGCCTTCGACGAACTCGAAGGTCTTGCCGGTGATGCGCTGCACGCGTTCCTGCACCGCCGGATCGGCGTTGTACAGGTTGTCGAACACGACCACGTCGTAGCCGGCGTTCTGCAGCTCTACCACCGTGTGGGAACCGATATACCCCATGCCGCCAGTAACGAGAATTTTCATGAATGCTCTTCTTTCTTTAAAGTGTTGTCGCCATGCTCTTGTTGGCTGGCGCTTTGTTGTTATCGTCAGCAGTTGTCTGCCGAAATCCCTGTTTTAACTTTCCACCCGCTTCACGGGGGACCGGGAAACCGTAGCGAGCGGAAGGCGGTTTGGCCGAGAACCGCAGCCGTACTCAGCGTACGGCCGGTCCGCCGTAGCGGAGCATCGCGGGCCAAAGATCCGACGCGCAGCAGGTTTATCGGCCTCCCCTCGTTGCAGCTTCTTTGATCAATAGCCAGATGAACGCCATGTCGTCGATGAAGTAACGGCGGAACATCCGGCGCGGTTCCTGCAAGAATCGGTAAAACCACTCCAGCCCCGCCTTCTGCATCCACGGCGGGGCGCGCTTGACGCGGCCGATCGCCACGTCGAAGGTCCCGCCCACGCCCATCGCGAACGGCACCCGCATCTCGGCCTGCCAGCGGCCGAGGAATTGCTCTTTTTTAGGCGAACTGATCGCCACGAACAGCAGGTCGGGGTGGGCGTCGCGGATCTGGGCGGCCACGCCGGCCTCTTCCGCCTCGCCCTGCCAGTAGCCGTGGCGCCAGCCGGCCAGCACCAGCTGCGGGTACTTGCGCCGGTAGGTGGCGGCGACCTCGCCCACCACCTCGTCGCGCGCGCCGAACAGGAACACGCGCCAGCCCTTCTCGCCGGCGCGCCGCATCAGCGCCTCGAACAGGTCGACGCCGGCGACGCGTTCCTTGAGCGGCTTGCCGAGCAGGCGCGAGGCCCACACCACCGGCATGCCGTCGACGTTCACCAGCGCGCAATCGTTGATGATGCGGCGCAGTTCGGGGTCGCGGCTGGCCTTGACCAGCTTGTCGACGTTGACCACCACGTGCTGGTGCGGCTGGCCGCTGGCGATGAAGCCCTCGACCGTGCGCAGGGTCTCTTCCATCGTCAGGTTGTCGATGGCGCAGCCCATCATGGTGACGCGTTCGCTGCCTGGCGCGTTCATTGCGGCGCCTCCGCCGGCGTACCGGCGCGCGCGTCGACCTGTATATCGGCCTGCCTATCGGCTGACATATCGGCTGGCATATCGGCCAGCGCCGCGGACAGCACGGCGACGATGCGCTGCGCCGCCTGGCCATCCCACAGCGCCGGCCGGCGGCCGCGCTTGCCTTCGCCGCGCAGGATTTTCCGTGCTTCGGCCACGATCACGGCCGGGTCGGTGCCGGCCAGCACGTTGGAACCCTCTTCCACCGTCACCGGACGCTCGGTATTGTCGCGGATCGTCACGCAGGGCACGCCCAGCGCCGTGGTTTCTTCCTGCAGGCCGCCGCTGTCGGTGAGCACCAGCGCCGCGTCCTTCCACAGGTCGAGGAAGGCCATGTAGGGCTGGGGCCCGGCCAGGGTCACGCCGGGGCCGAGGCCGATGCCGAAGCGCTCGATGTTGGCGCGGGTGCGCGGGTGCACCGGGAAGATCAGCGGCAGCTCCGCCGCGATGCTGTTCAGCGCGCCGGCGATCCGGGCCAGCGCCGCCGGCGCGTCGACGTTGGCGGGACGGTGCAGGGTGACCACGCCGTAGCGCCCGCCGCCGGCGCGGCGCGCCGCCTTCCAGGCGCCGGCCCCGGCATCCGGAACGCCGGCGCGGGCCAGCTTGTCGGCCTGGTACAGCACGTTGTCCACCATCACGTGGCCGACGTGATGGATCGCGTCCTCGCGCTTGCCTTCGCGGCGCAGGTGTTCGAGCGCGGACGGCTCGGTCACGAAGAACCAGTCGGCGATGCTGTCGGTGACCAAGCGGTTGATTTCCTCGGGCATGCGCATGTCGCCGGAGCGCAGGCCGGCTTCCACGTGGGCGACCGGGATGTTCATTTTCTTGGCGACGATCGAGCACGCCAGCGTGGAATCGACGTCGCCCACCACCAGCACCGCGTCCGGGCGCTCGGCCTGGCACAGGTCTTCGAAGCCGATCATGATCCGGGCGGTCTGGTGGGCATGGCTGCCGCCGCCGCCGGGCATGAAGACGTCGGGTTGCGGAATGCCGAGTTCCTCGAAGAACACCTCGTTCATGTCGCGGTCGTAGTGCTGGCCGGTGTGGACGATCTTGTACGACAGTGCCTGCGGGGACGGCTGTGCCTGGAGGGCACGCACGATCGGTGCGATTTTCATGAAATTGGGGCGTGCGCCCGCAACCAGATAGATCAGCATGCCCCCTCCTTTCCCATGAATCGCATCAAGCTCGCTGCCTCAACCGCACCTGCGGATATTGAAACACTCCCCGCGCTCGACTGTTAAAAAAACGTTATTGTAAACCTGCACTCGACCGGGACGGCGGACGATACGGTAGTGATTTTCAGCACGTCGCACGGCTGCTTCGATTCGTAGCTGCGCGAATACCAGCCGAGCGGCGGATTTTCATTGCCCCGAACCAACTCCAGGCTCAGGTCGGCGCCTTGGACATGCATCTGCAGCGCGAAGCGCTTGCCGCGCACGTGCAGGCCCGAACTGTCCAGGCGTACGCTCAGGCCGGGGGCGAAATGCCAGAACAGTTCGACCTGGTGATGTTTCTTCGCTGCAATTTCGTCGCGCACGGTCAGGGTCGAGCTGGCGGCGTCGAAGCGCACGCTGCGCATGTGGCGCACCGGATCGGCCAGGCGCGCGTAGCCGTCATGGGCGCCGCGGAAGTCGAATTCGTGCGGCGACTGCGGCATGCGCTCGATCGAGGCCTGCGCCTTTTTCAGCCACATGAAGCGCCCGCCCGACAGCGACTGGTCCTGGCCGTCGATGCGCACGGTGTTGTGGGCCGAGGTGCCGCGGAAATAGTCGCGCCACTTGTGCTCTTGCCAATAAGAGTACGTGCCGGGATCGACCAGGCATTCCTCGCCGCCCACCGACAGGGTCAGCGCCAGCGCGTCGGCATGGCCGTGCGCGGCGATGCCGAGGTAGCCGAGCGGGCCGCAATCGACCATGCCCTTGATTTCCCGGGCTTCCCCGAAGTGCGAACCGAACAGCAGGTAGCCGCCGTCCGGGAAGGACCAGCCGGTGTCGGATTCGTGCGGATCGGCGTCGGGACGCTTGCCCGGCAGCGCATGCAGCAGCCAACGCACGCCGACGTGGGCCGGGACGTGCCGGGGCGCGTGCGCAGGTTCGTTCGGGCGCAGCACGGCTTCGCCCAGCGCCAGCAATTGCGCCGCGCGGTCGCTGCCGGCCTCGTCCAGGCGGAACACGATGCCGTCGTCGGCGTCGCCCACCATCGGCACGTTGCCGCCGACGTCGCGCACCGAGCGCAGGAAGCGCAATCCGCGCTGCAGGCTGGTCCAGTAGGCACGCGAGAACGGATGGCCGCAGGCCTGGCCGACCAGGCCGGCCACGAACAGGAATTCCGACGAAAACACGTGGTAGCCGAAAGCCTGCTCGCGGTTCACGCCGTCGCGCGAGAACTGCGCCTGGGCTTCGTGCTCCAGCTCCTGGCGCGCCTGCTCCAGCCAGGCGGCGGACGATTTCCAGCATGGCCAGATCGAGGCGCCGACGTACAGGCCGGCCAGTTCGCCGATCAGGTGGTTGTTGGCCGACGAGTGGCGCGACAGGTGGCGCGCGATGGCGCTGCAATGGGCATGGACCGAATCGAGCCAGTCGGCGCGCAGGCGCTGGCCGTCCTCGCCGGCGAACAGGCCGCTGTCCTCGCCGCCGACCAGCTCCCAGACCAGGCCCCAGTTGACCAGGCGGATGCCCAATTCGAGCGAGCTGGTCCAGTTGGGGCCGACCAGCGGCGGGCACTGGTCGAGCCAGCTGCGCAGCTGCTTGTGCAGCGCGTGCAGCCAGGCCACGTCACGGGTCACGTTCCAGGCCTGGGCCAGGCGCACCAGATGCAGGTGGCGGTTCAGTTCCCACACGTGCTTGATGTCGCCGACCAGTTCGCGGTTGCCGATGGCGATGTCGCCGGCAAAGATGGCCGGGCCGACGACGCCGGTGTCCGGGTCGCGGTTCCAGACCGGCGGCATGCCGACGTCGAAGCGGCGGTTGGCGAACAGCACCACGTGGCCGGCGCAAATGCTGTCGGCGTCGGCCAGCAGCGCCTCGCGCTCCTGCGGCGACAGGGCCGGCGCACCGCCCCCGCCGAAGCTGCGCGCGCGCGGCAGCGGCGGCGCGGCGCGGTTGCGCATCCGCTTCGCCACCCCCTTCGCCGCTGCCTGCTGGATGCGGTAGCCGACTTCGGCCACCGACATGCAGCGCAACCGGTTTACCAGCCAGACCATGCCTGTCGCTTCGCTCATCACTCTGTTCCCGCGAGTTCACGGTAGATCGCGGACAAGCGTCCGCACACCACCTCGGTTGAATATTGCTGCTCGATCGTCGTGCGCGCCGCCCCCGCCAGCCGCGCGCGCAAGGCGCCGTCGGCCAGCACCCGCGCCAGCGCCGCGGCCAGCGCGCCCTCGTCGCGCGGCGCCACCAGCAGGCCGTCGACGCCGTCGCGCACGGTTTCCGGAATGCCGCCGACCGCGCTCGCCACCACCGCCTTGCGCGCCGCCATTGCCTCGAGCATGGCCATCGGCAGCCCTTCCGCGTGGGAAGGCAGGCAGAACACGGCCGCCCTGGCCAGTTCGGCGTCGCGCGCGGCGGCGTCCAGCCAGCCGGGGCATTCCACGCGTCCGGCGATGCCCAGCTCGGCCGCACGCCGGCGCAGCGCCGCCAGGTCGCCCTCGCCGCCGAACACCAGGCGCAGCGCCGGGAACGCCGGCGCCAGCCGGGCACCCGCCGCCAGCAGTTCGAACACGCCCTTGGCGGCTTCGATGCGGCCCAGGAACAGGATGCGCTCCGGGATTTCCGCCGCGCTCGCCGCGGCCGCGTCGGGCAGGACCGGCAGCGGCACCGCGTTCGGCACCACGGCGACCCGCGCGCCCGGCGCGAAGCCGCGCACGAACTGGGCCCAGCCTTCGCTCAGCGCGATCACGCGCGAACTCGCTTCCAGCGTATGCCGGATCCAGCCCCGCATCGGCATGCCGGATTCTTCCAGCGCGAAGCGGCGAAAGCCGCCGCCGTGCAGGTGGAAGACGGTCTTGCAGCCGGACAGGCGCGCCACCAGCAGCACGATCGACTTGCGGATGAAACTCGCATGCGAGGCCGCGTGCACGTGCACCACCGCCGGATGCGCGGTCAGGCACAGGCGCGCAGCGCGCCACAGCCCGGCCAGCGCGGCGCGCGCCTTGGCGAGGCGCCCCCCTTCGCCGTGGGTGGCCACGTAGCGCACCCGTTCGCGTTCGAACAGGCCATGGCGGCGCAGCACGGCGACCACGGCCGCCACTCCGCCCCTGCCTTCGAGCGCGGTGCCGACCATCAGGACCCGGGGCGCCGGCGCAGTCATGGGCGCACTCGCACGCATGCTCCCGGGATTGCCCTGCGCGTATCCGACAGCGCTCGTTGTGACAAGATACACGCTCTTATGAAAGGGACAATATTTCGATCATACATCATGAAATTCACCGTCCGCGCACAATTCACGTTTCTGTCGTCTTTGCGGTGGCGACGAACTCGAACTTGCCGTTCGGCCCGCGCGCAATCGCATCGACCCGCTCCACCCGTACCGCCACGTCCGGCACGCGCAGCAGGAATTTTTCGACCAGCGCGCGCGCCTCGGCCTCGCCGAAGGCGTCGGTGGCGACCACCCGCAGCACGAACTCGGCATTCCCGCGGTACAGCACCTGGCCTTCGACCAGGTGCCGGTCGTGGCCCTGGAAGATGCGGTCAAGGCGCGCGACGATGCGCCCGTCCGGCAAGGTGATGATCTTTTCCTGGCGCCCGATGACGGCGCGCACGGTCGGGAACACCCGGCCGCAGGCACAGGGCGCGTCGCCGGTTGCCTCGTCCGGGACCACGGTGTCGCCGGTGCGGTAGCGCACCAGCGCCATCGCGGCATTGTTCAGGCTGGTACCGACGATTTCCTTGCCGCCGTCCCCGGTGTTCTCCTCGATGTTGTCCGCGATGTTGTTCGCGATGTTGTTCGCACAGTCGCCATCGTCGAGCAGCGCCACGTCCGCGTAGTCGGTCAGCACGTGGTAGCGCCCCAGTTCGCAGGTGCCGATCGCCGCCACCCGCTCGGCCTGGCCGTACCAGTCGAACACGCGCACGCCGAATGCCTGTTCGATGGCGGTGCGCACCGCGGGTTCCAGGGTTTCGGACGAGGTCATGACGCCGCGCAGGGCCGGCCCGCGATACGTCTTGCCGGCCGCGTTCAGCCAGGCTGCCAGCGCCGCGGCCGAGGACGGATAAGCATGGATGACGACCGGATCGAACTGCTCCAGCGCATCGATGTAGCGGCCGATGCTGTCGTTGGATAAATGGTAAGACGACATCATGAGCATGTTGCCGACCCAGTCGCGGCACCAGTAGCGCCCATCCGGCGGGTGCGCCGGGCAGACCACGTCGCCGCGGATCCAGGCGCGGCGCTGGCCATGGCGGTAGCCGATCCAGCGCAACTGGCGGTACACGAAGCCTTCCTCGCGCACCAGGTTGCCGATGCCCTGCACGATGCTCAGCGGCGTGCCGGAGGTGCCGCTGGTGCGGATCGTGGTGCGGATCCAGGCCCCGCGCCGGCGCGGCCGCAGCAGGCGTTCCGGATGCAGGCGCACGTCCTGCTTGGTCAGCAGCGGGCTGGCACCGTCGGGACGGATGCGCGCCAGGCGGACGCCGTCGCCGTCGAGCGGCGCGTCGACCGCGGCGGCGCGGCGGCGGCGGTAGGTGGCCAGCGTCTCGCCCGAGCGCTCGTTCGCGGCCAGGCCCGGGTAGACGAGCGTGCGGCCCCAGAAGTTGCGCAGCGTCTCGCGGGCGAGCGAACGCAGCGTGAACTTCAGGGAATATTTCCACATCGACATCGTCAGTCGTGCCCAGTCAGGATGTTATGATACGTATTAGCAACATTTCGGCCGAGAATAGCATAGGTCCGATGGCTTTTTACGTACGCTGGACCACGCTTGGCGAACTGTTCCGCGGCAACGGGATCGTTCAACAAGCGCAGCGCCGCAGCGGCGAAAGCGCCCGCCTCCATCGGCACGCACAGGCCGGCGCCGCTCTGCGCGATCACCAGTTGCTGGTCGGGGATATCGTTGGCGACGCTGGGAATGCCGAGTGCCATGTACTCGACCAGCTTGGTCGGCGAGGAAACGTCGAACAGCGTGCCGCGCGGGATCGGCGACAGGCCGACCTCGGCCCGCACCGCATAGCCGAGCGCCGTGCGCTGGGGCAGCCATCCGGTCAGCAGCACGTGTCGGCCGAGGCCGCGGGCGGCGATCTCGCGCCGCATCCAGGCCATCTCGTCGTCGGAAGGGGCGTCGCCGGCGATCACCAGCAGGCTGGCCGGCAGCGCCCGGCGCAGGATGTCCGCCACGTCGAGCAGGAAGTCGGAGCGGCGCGAGCGTGCGATGCGGCCGAGATACACGACGACGCGGCGCCCGTCCAGGCGCGGGTCGGTCGCCGGCGTGATGCGGGCGCGGTCGAACAGGTCGGCGTCGACGCCCATCGGCACCGCCGTCATGCGCGCCGGGTCCAGTCCCTTGGCGGCCAGCCAGGCGGCCATGGCCTCGCTCTGGACGAAGATGTGGCGCGCGCCCGGCAGCACCCAGCGGTAGATGACCGCGCGCGAAAGGCGCGCGCGCAGCGCGTGCGCGGTCCGCAGGAGCCTGGCGCGCGCGCCGCCGGCCGCCTGCGGATCGTCGCGCAATGCGGCGCGCAGGTCGTCGAGCCGCACCTCGAAGCCTTCGACGATGGGAAACGACATCCAGTAGACGAAGGGGACGCGCAGCACGGCCGCCGCGATGCGGCCGAGCAGGCCGCTGGCGACCTTGTCGCGCACCTGGATGCAGTCGGGTCGCCGCCTGCGCAGCGAGCGCAGCAGGCCGAGCAGGTCCCACAGCGGCGCGCAGACGCCGGCCAGCGGGTGCCGCAGCGTGCCGACCACGTGCATGCCGCCGGCCGGCCAGGGCGCCGCGCCCGCATCGCCGCCGCCCTGCCCCACCAGTTCGGTGGCCACGCCGTAGCGCGGCATTTCGGTGCCGAACAGCGCCAGGACGTCGGCCCGGACCGGCGGCAGCGGGTCGCGCACGATGTAAGCGATGGAGAACGGGGCGATCGAAAGCGGTTGGCCAGGCATGGGCATCCTTGCAGAATCGGCAACGCGGCGCGTCGATTCTAGCGTGGCCCGGCCGGCCTATGCTTGCGCAAGGCTTAATGCGCGCGGCATGTGCCGCTTGCAAAAAAAAATCCTCCGCGGACTTGCACCCATGGAGGACTCCGGTCGATCCGTCAGCCGGGGTTCAGCCGAGGATCAGTCGAGCGTCACCGTCTGGCTGCCCACGGAAACCGTGCGGTTCGTGCCCGTGCCCGCCACCTTGACCGCCGGGCGCTGGCAGCCCACGTCCAGCAGCACCAGGAATTCGGCGCTCGACTTGCCGTCGCTCTTCAGGTAGAAGGCGCCATGGTCCTCGACCACGCCGGCCTTCGGCGCCGGTCCGCTCCACTTGGCGAACGGCGCGTTGCCGTTCAGGTCGCGCAGGCAGACCGATTGGCCGTTGATCGCGATCTGCACGCTCGACGGGTTCTCGACCGTCATCGCCACCGGGGCGTGGATGTTGAACTCGTAGGTGTGCGCCACCACGGCCGCCAGCCGGTCGCGCACCAGCATCGCGTTCTGGGCGTGCAGGTACCAGATCTGGCGCTTGGCCATCGTCAACTGGCCGCCGTAGGCCGGGGTGGCGTCGCCTTCCGCGTAATCGTAGCTCGACTGCGCCGAGAAGCCGGCGATGCGGCCGTTGCGCTGCAGTTGCTCGCGGTAGCCGTCGACCAGCTGGCCCTTGCCGCCGTCGAAGGTGACCGCGTTCTGCGAGCGGGTCTGGTGGTACCAGTCGGCCCACAGCGGCGAGCCGTACCAGTCGTACCAGCCGGCCTTGACCAGCAGCGGCTGGCCGGCCACCGACAGCAGCAGGCCGTTCTGGTCGCCGTGGCTGTGGTTGAACGAGCCGTAGGGGCTGGACTTGAAGTAGAACGAGCTGCGGTTGGTGTTGCCGATGTCGCTGTGCAGCGCCACCCAGCCGGTGCTCGGATAGTAGGCCGCGTTCGACGGCGGTATCTTGAGCGAGGTAGCGGCCACCGGCATCGGGTAAGGCGCTTCCAGCACCGACATGGCATCTTCCAGGCCGCCGCCCAGGTTGGCCACGTACCAGGCCGCACGCGGCGACACCATGCGGTTGGCGAAGGCACGGAACACGCGCGGATCGGGCCTGGTCTCGGAACCGTCGCCGAAGGCGTGGATCTTCGAGCCCGGCGGCGTGAACTGGGTGGCGAAGTCGAGGAAGCCCAGGGTCCAGGGCTTGGCGTACATGTTGACGCCGGTGACCTGCGCCATCGGGTCCCACAGCGCCACCATGTAAGCGGCCGCATACTCGGCGTAGGCGGTGCCGTTGGCATAGCCGCCTTCCGGGCCCGACCACGGCGACGGGTTGTTGACGTAGGCGCGGAACGAGAAATCGAACCACTTCTGGGCATCCGGGATATCGCCCAGCGCCAGGGACGAGATCAGCGCCATGAAGATCATGCTGGTGTTGCCATGGGAATCGAAGGGGAACTGGTCGAGGCGGCCGTTGTCGCCGGCCAGGTTGCCGTAGATTTCGGTGGCGCGCACGCGCACGTCCTCGAGCCAGCGCGACTTGCGCCCGGCGTCGAGGTCGCCCGCCAGGAAATCGACCGCCTTCACCAGCGACAGCGCGATCTGGCGCGTGGCCTGGTCCTGGTTGGCGTAGCTGGTCGGCCCGCTGGTGTTCAGCGCCGCCAGCTGGTCGCCGCGCTTGAGTGCCTCGTTCAGGAATACCGGGTCCTTTTTGGCGCGCCACAGCAGCGCGGCCGCTTCCAGCTGGCGCGTGGCTTCGTTGATGCGGTTGCGCACGTCGGTCTGCTGCGCGGCCATGGCCGCGGTCAGCGGCGTCGAGATCGCCACCGCCCAGCGCGCGTCGGACAGGTCGGGCAGCGCCGTCGTCTGCAGCTTGACCTCGTTGGTCAGGCGGCTCAGGTAGGGCTCGAGGTCGTTCCTCTTGGCCGTGCTCCAGGTCGAGAATGGCGTGAACGAAGGCGGCAGCGAACGCGGACGGGCCTTGGCCTGGATGCGCGCACGCAGGGTGGCGTTGTCGGGCACTTCGAAGACGGTCGACTTGCTGGTGATCGCGAACGAGCGCGGGCTCGACCAGTCGCTCGAACCGGCCGGGCGCACCCGCCAACTGTAGTTGCCCAGGGCCAGGGCCCTGGTCGGCAGGTACCAGTTGCGGTCGACCGTGGCCTGGATCGGGCCGCCGTTGGCCGGCGTGATTTCGATGTCGTAGGCGGCCGGGCCGGTGGGATAGCGGGCCCAGAAAAAGGCCGGGGGATTCTGCGCCTGCACCGCGCCATTCGACGGGTTCGGCTGGACGACGAGAGGATCGGTGGACTGCGCCCAGTCGGCATGTGCGCTGAACGAGCAAGTCAGCGACGCCATGGCAACCGCGATGGCGATTCCCTTCCGATGAAATTTCATGTTGTTGCTCCGAGAAATATTGACGAGACTTCCAGGGGTGGTCCGTCGGCGGGCGCCGGACGCGATACCGTTGAAGCGCTTCGATGAAGAACGAAAAGCGCTATGCATTACGGATTTATAGTACCGCACATCAATTGAAATGCGGAAAAATTCCCTTATAAATCAACGTTTTTTCTCTTTTTCAACAACATTCCTTCATACCAAGAGTTAACTTTTATGGGCGCAGTTTGCAGGCATGCAAAGCCCGTTTTTTGACTGGAAAGATAGCCTGGAAACTAACAGGACAATCCTGCAATATTGTCCTGAAAGCCAGGAATGAATCGACCGAACGTGGCGTCAATACCGGCGCCACCGGAAACGGTGCTCACCGCGGCGGCCGGCGTGCCGCTTCGGCATGCAGCTGCCGCATGCGTTTCAGGTAGCGCAGGCAATAGAGGCCGAAGGCCAGCGGCGCCTCGCGCATGTAACGGCGCCGTACCCGGAATTCTTCCTGGCGCGCCTTGATCCTGTTGCTCGAGGAAACGCTGCCGGCGTGGTCGCGGAACACCGTCAGCGGACGGTCCAGCGTGGCCGGCTGCGCGATGCGGCCCAGGCGCAGCCACAGGTCGATGTCCATCGCGTATTTCAGCCGCTCGTCGAACATGCCGACCCGCCCGAAGACGCTGCGGCGGATGAACACGGCCGGATGCGGTACCGAGGCGCGGCCGGCCGCGAACGAACGGTAGCTGAACGGCGGCATCGGGTATGGCGGGACCAGTTCGCCATCCTTCAGCACCTGCACCTTGCCGAACACCCAGTCCACGCCCGCGCCGGCGAAGCGCTCGGCGACGCTGGCCAGCACGTCGTCGCCGGCGTAGTAATCGTCCGAGTGCAGGTGCGCCACGAACTCGCCGCTGGCCGCTTCGATGCCCTGGTTCATGGCGCGGCTGATGCCGCCGCCGACGTCGCGCAGCACGCGCTTGCGGCCCGGGTAGGCGGCGATCATGTCCAGCGTGGCGTCGCTCGAACCGCCGTCCACGAAGATGTGTTCATAGTCCTGGCAGGTCTGGCGCCGCACCGAATCCAGGGTATCGGCCAGGGTGGCGGCGCTGTTCCAGGTGCAGGTCACGATCGAGAAGGCCGGCTTGCTGTCCACGCTCATTCCTTGTAGAAGTCCACGATCCGCGGCAGCGCGCTGAACACGTCCATGGGGAAGGTATCCGGCAGCGGCACCGTCGCCGCGGGTTGGCCCAGCAGTTCGACCAGGCGTTCCACCAGGCGCGGCATGGTTTCAAGCAGTTGCAACTGGCCGTCGTAATACTGGTAGGCGGCCAGTTCCGGCGTGCCGCCGCGCGCCAGCGCCAGGCATTGCTTGCCCAGCGCCAGCGCTTCCAGGATGGTGGTGCCGCATGGCTCTTCCCACACCGACGGGATCACCAGCAGGTGGCTGCGCGCCGACATGCGGATCACCTCGTCGTAGGGCTTCCAGCCGAGGAATTCGACGCGCGGCCCGGCATGGCGTTTTTCCAGTTGTTCCCGCAAGGGCCCGTCGCCGATGATGCGGATGCGCGCGTGCGCCGGCAGCCAGCCCTGCACCTGCGTCAGGAACTCGCCGAAACCCTTGCCGGCATCGAGGCGCCCGACCAGCAGCACCTGCCCCGCCTGCACCTGGCTGGCGGTCGCCGCGCGTTCCTTCAGGTAGGGGTAGCGGATGAAGTTGTGGATCACGCGCGCGTGCGACAAGTCCGCTCCCGGCACCGCGCGCAGGAAGGCGCGGCGCAGGAAGTCCGACACGAAAATGGTTTTATGGCGCGCGAACGAGGTGGCGGTCTCGGCGCGGTAGCGCCGCACCGCCAGGCCCGACACCGAACGCCGCAGCGCGTTCGGTGCCGGGTGGATGCAGGCGGCGCAGTCGCGCGCGTCGAGCGCGGTGCACACGTGGTCTTCCTTGAAGCGCAGGTGGATCACGCATTCGCTGCCCTGGTCGTGGCGGGTCTGGACGAAATTGACGCCGCCCGGCACGTAGCGCCCCGCCATCGGCAGGTGGCCGTGGTAGTGCACCGCGTCGTAGCGGCCGGCATGGCGCAGCAGGGCGCGCGCGATGCCGCGCGCGAACCAGGGCCGCTTGACCGGGTTGAAGAAACCCAGCTGCGCTTCCTTCCAGCCGGGCCGGGAAAAATCGAAGCCCGGCAGCAGCCGTCCCTCGAACCCGATCTCCTGCGCGCTGCCTGCATGGCAGCGGTCGCTGCGCCCCAGGATGTCGACCTCGTGCCCGCACTCGAGCAAGGCGTTCGACAAGGTCACCACATGCTTGCCCAGCCCACCGATCCGGGTGCCGGGCAAGTCTTCCGAAACCATCAGGATCTTCAAACCGTCTTCCTCACCGACAAGAGTCCCTTTACACGCGCCCAGGCCATGTCCTTATCGCCTTTCTCGACGACAAACAGGCTGCCGTAGGCCAGCAGCAGGCCGCAGGTGAGCAGCACCAGCACCGCGAAGTCGAGCGCGCCGCCACCGAACACGCGCTGGCCGGCATGCGTGGCCAGCGCGACCAGGGCGACCCCGGCCATGCCCGGCAGATAGGCGGTGCGCACCAGCGCGCCCAGGCGCGTGGGGACGGTGCGCCCATGGACCGCGGCCAGGAAGGCGCAGGTCAGCACGCCGGAGGCCAGCAAGTGGCCCCAGGCAGCGCCATCGATACCCCAGCCTGCCACGCCAAAATACACGAGCAACAGCCCGAACACCGCACGCGCCAGCGCGAACAGGCCGGAATAGCGCGGGTGGCCCATGCCGTCGTTGACCAGGGACGGCAGGCTGGTCAAGGAATCGATGAATTGCGACAAGGCTGTCACGACAAGCACCACCTGGCCGGCCTGGGCGAAGCGCGCATCCATCCAGTAATACAGGATCGGGTAGGCGAACATCGCCACCAGCACCAGCGCCGAAGCGTTGACGAACACGACGTAGCGGCTGGCCTTCAGGTACAGGCGGTCGAGGCGGTCGATCTCGCCCAGCGTGGCCAGGGCGCTGGCGGCCGGGAACAGCACGCCGGACAGGCGGTAGGTCAGGCCCAGCACGCGATTGGCCAGCGTCGACGCCACCGTGAAATACGCCAGCCCGGTCACGCCCACCAGTGCGCCGATGATCAGCTTGTCGGCATGCGCATACGACAAGGTGGCGAAGCGGCTCAGGAAGGAATACGCCGAAAAGCGCAGCAGTTCGCGGCGGATGGCCGCGCCCGGCCTGCGCCAGGCGAGCCGGGGTAACAGGCGCCGCGTCCAGCGCCACAGGATCAGGCAATTGATGGCGCTGGCGGCGACCCGTACCAGGATCACTTCGAACAGGCCATGACCCAGCAGCAACACCCCGACCGTGAGCAGCGGCACGCCGATGCCGAACAGAATCTCGATGCGGCTGGCGACGTCGTAGCGCATCAGCGCCTGCGGGATGCTGTGCAGGTAGCTCTGCAGCTGGCCGAGGAAGAAGCCGAGCGCCGCCAGCTGCAGCGTGGCGACCGCCTCCCCTTCCAGCGCGGCCGGCACCGCAAACAGCCCGGTGACGAAATAAGGGGCGCCGAAGAACAGGCCGATCCCGCCGGCCAGGCCCAGCAATGCGTAGACCGACAGGCCAAAGAACACGGTTTCGTCGATGCGCGCCTGGTCGCCGCTGGCGTTGTAGCCGGCGATGTATTTGATGGAACCGGCGGTGACATTGATGTCGATCACCGCGAAATAGCCGACGATGGCGGTGACCAGCGAATACACGCCATAACTGGCGTCGCCCAGTTCCCGCACCACCAGCGGCACCGTGCCCAGCGCCACCACGGCCGGGACCAGGGCGCCGAGCAGGTTCGCCACGGCGTTGCGGACGATGTTCAGCTTCATGCCGGGCTGCGTGACGATGCCGGCGCCGTTTCCGGGGCCGCTTCCAGGGCCGCTTCCGGAACGGGTGCGGGCGCGGATGCAGGCACGGACGCGGCGTCGAAACGCCGCCGCGCGCCGGCCGCCGCGGCCTGCCCCGGCGGGCGCCGCGCCGCCATCGCCACGTAGGGCAAGGCCAGGCAGATCGCCAGCACCTGGGTGGTGCGCACCTGCGGGAACGGGGTGCCGACCAGCAGGTCGGGCAACATGAAGGCCAGGCCGGCGGCGCCTGCGGTGGCCAGGCCCAGCAGCTCGGGCGGCAGGGTACGCAGCGCGTGGCGGGCGCAGGCGCAGAACGCCCAGATCGTGCCGGCCAGCAGGACCAGGCCCGGCAGCCCGGCTTTCAGGGCGAGGTGCAGGACGCCGCTGTGCACGAACAGGCCGCCGTCCTGCCCGGTCTGCCAGGAGATGTGCTGGAAGCCGCTGTAGCGGCCCCAGCTGCCAATGCCGGTGAACAGGTGCGAGACGAAGTCGCCGAGCGCCAGTTTCAGTTCCAGCACGCGCTCGCTTTCGGCGCCGAAGCGTCGCGATTCCATGTCGTAGACCAGGCTGGACAGGCCGCCGCCGGCGCCCTTGGTCTGGCCCAGCCGCTCCAACGCCGCCACCAGCAGCCCGAGGCCGAGCAACGGCATGCCCAGCAGCGTCAGGTGCAGGCGGCGCCTGAGCGGAAAGCGCATCATGATGACCAGCGCGGCCAGCACGAAGCCGATCCAGGCGCTGCGGCGGTAGGACAGCACGATGCAGGCCGCGCTCGCGCCCAGCGTGGCCCAGCTGGCCAGGGTCCAGAACCAGGCGCGCTTCGCTTGCACTGCCCCGAACAGGTGGACGGCGGCGATCGCGAAGGCGAGCGTGCACAGCAGGCTGTCGCCGATGTCGAAGAAGGTCAGCTTGATCTTGATCGCGTTCATGTTCGCATAAATATTGTTCGGGTCGCCCCCGAACGCCGCCCAGCGCGCCAGGCCGAACAGTGCGCGGCCGAGGCCGGCCAGCATGATGAAACGCGCCAGCTCGACCGCATTCTCGCGCGTGCGGAAGGACAGCAGCAGCAGCGATACCAGGGGCGCCATCCACACGATGTGCGAGAAGCCCGAGGGCGCCAGCGCCGCCGCCAGCGTCACGTTGGAACACAGCGCGGCCGCCACATGGCCGCCCAGCAGCAGCGCCCAGGCCAGGAACCAGGGCCGCAGGTTGCACGGCGGCGCCGGGTGGCCGCCGAAGCTGGCCGCGACGCGCGCGCAGAGCCAGGCACCCAGCATGCACCACAGCAGCAGCGGAAAGAACAGCAGGCCCGAACCGCGGCTGTAGATGCCGGCCGAGGCCATGATCGACAGCGAGCCATAGCTGGTCGAGTTGGCGAAGAAGAACACCGCCATGTAGACGTAGGCCAGGTAGCGCGGGCGCACCATGCCGACACCGATCCCGACCACGGCCATCAGCGCCAGTGCGGCCACCACGGCGAACGGCAGCGAGGTATAGAAAACCAGGAGGAAGTTCTGCATGCGTGCCTAACCGCCGGGGGTGGGAGGGGGCGTGCCGCCCAGCAGGCGCCGGCGGTCCTGGGGCGACAGCGCGTCGAGCATCTGGTTGACGAAGCGGCCCTGCAGGCGCCATGCGCCGGTTTCGTCGGCCTCGATGGTCGAGACGCGCACCAGCATGCCGTCCGGGATCCTGCCGCTCAGGCCGTACATGAGGCGCTGGACTTTCTGGTCGATGCCGGACATCACCGCCTTGTCGCCGATCGTCACCCAGTAGGTGATCGGTTCGTTGCGGGCGTTCTGGCGCGCCACCAGGCGCTTGACCGGCAACGCGCCGAAGCGGGTGTCGAGCAGGCCCTGGCGTTGCTGCAGCATCGCGAAGCCCTGGGCCACGTAGCAGACCTCGGGCAGGTGCAGCTGCAGCTGCTTGCTCTGGTCGCCGCCATAGGCGATCGACAGCATCACGCGCTGGCCGGCATCGTTGACGTAGGTGCGCGCCAGGGTCTGGTCGTACAGCGCGGCGATCATCTCCTCCTGGCCCTCGTCGGGCTTGAGCGGCACCACGCTGTCGTCGACGCGCCAGTCGGCGAAGCGTGCCGGCACCGCCTGCTCCAGGCTGAAGCTGTCGCGGGTGGCGGCCACCTTCTGCGTCGGGGTCAGGGCGACCGTCAGGGCCGAGGTGGCGGCCATCGCCACGCCCAGGACCGCGCTGGCGAGGAAGCGGCGGTTCATGCGGCCTCCCTGGCCGGCGGCGCGCGGCGCGCCGTTCTGCGCCGGATGCACCATTGCAGCGCGGTGTCGACCGACAGGATCAGCACCAGCGCCGTGACGAACAGCACCATCCCGGCAAAGCCGTGCAGGAAGCCCTGCCCCGCGGCGTCGCCCAGATAATAGGTGACCAGGGTCAGCACGATCACGCGGATCACGTTGGCGGAAAACGAGATCGGCACGATGAAGATCGCCAGGCCGATGTTGCGCACCGCCGACGGGTGGCGCATCAGGTTCAGGTAGAACAGGCCGAGCGCTTCCAGCGTGAGCAGGGTCTGCAGCCCGGCGCAGGCATCGGCCACCAGCAGCTGGTACTGGCCGATCTGCAGGATCACGCCGGAACGGCCGATCGGGTAGCCGAGCGCGAACAGGATGTGCTCGGTGGCCCAGGACACCGCCATCTTCATCGGCATCGTCACCGCGGCCACGAATTCGGCCGGCAGCGGCACCATGAACAGCATGAAGAAGAACGGGAACCACAGCAAGCGCAGCGCGGGCGCGCCGCGCTTGACCAGCAGGATCGCCGCCACCACCAGGATGATCGAGGCGATCTCGAACATCAGGATCTTTTGCGAGCGCCCCAGCAGGTAGCAGGCCAGGCCGAAGGCCAGCACGCTCCAGCCAAGCGCGGCGCCGGCACCGGCGCCGCGCGGCGGCGTGGCCAGGGCCTGCACGGCGGGCCATTTGCGGTAGATCAGCCACAGCGCCAGCGCGAAGATGATCGGGCCGTGGCCCTGCTCTTCGCTGACCCAGGCGCCGGTGAACAGGCCATGGAACGTCGGCCCGAACAGCAGCGCCAGCCCGGCCAGCACCGGCCACCATTCGGGCAGCGCCGCGCGCAAATGCGTGCGCAGGCTGCGCAGGTCGCGCAGGTCCGCTTGCCGGACGGGCCCGTGTCGCACTTCGGTGTCCATGTCAGAACTCCATGACCACCGAACCGAGGATGTCGCAGCCGGCATCGGCCAGCTGGCCGGCGGCGCGGCCGATGTGCGCGATCCGGGTATGGTGCTTGCGCGTGACCAGCAGCACCCCGCCGGCGCGGCCGGCCACGGCCACGGCATCGGCGCCGGCCTGGAACGGCGGCACGTCGTACAGCACGACGTCGTAGCGGCTTTCGAGCTGGGTGTTGAGGTTGCGGAAGCCTTCGCGCGCCAGCAATTCCTGCGGGTTGGGCGGCAGCGTCCCGGCCGGCAGCACCGACAGCTCGGCGAAGGCCGGCACCCGCGCGATCACGTCGAGGTCGGCGCGCCCGGCCAGCAGGTCGGACAGGCCCTGGCGCGGCTTGAGCCCGAAGGCGTCCTGCTGGCGCGGCGCGCGCAGGTTGGCATCCACCAGCAGGGTCTGCTCGCCGAGCTGCGCGAACACCACGGCCAGGTTGGCGGCGAACAGCGCGGCGCCATCCTCCTGGCCGACCCCGACGATGGCCAGTGCGCGGCGGCCGCGCGCGAACCAGCGCAGCATCAGCTGGCTGCGGATCGCGCGCAGCGCTTCGACCTGGGGCGAAAACGGTTCGTAGGCGGCCACCAGCTTGGGCGACAGCCCGGCCTGCCCTTTCTGCAGGTAGGGATAGGAAAACTGGCGCGCCAGCGCTTGCTGGATGTCGTCTTCGCTGACCAGGCCGAGCCGGACCGCCGCCTCGCCGAAGCGGATGCCGGTTTCCTTCTGCAGGCGCAGCACGCGTTCGGCGTCTTCCAGGCTCAGCTTGCCTGCATCGATCAGCAGGGCCCCCATGCTGGTCCCGGCGTGGCCGGCAGCCTGCCTGGCGGCCGGGTTGGCCGTCGGGTTGGCCTGATAATCGGCCGAAACGGTGTTCAAAAGCGGTGAATTCATGTCGGTCCCCGATGGATGCACAGCTGGATCAATTCAGGCGCAGCAGGCGGCGCGGCCGCATCAGCGCGCGGATGCCGCCGGCGCGGCCGTGCGCCGGCTTCCATTCGACGCTGCCGAGCACCGGGATGCCCAGCATGTCCTTGAGGTCGCCCGGCGAGCGCAGCGGCCGGTTCAGCAGCTCGAGCAGCAGGGCCAGGCCGACGCCGAGGATGGTGCCGAGCAGGATCGAGACCAGGGTATTGAGCAGCACGCGCGGACTGGACGGTTCGGTCGGCGCCACGGCCGGATTCAGCAGCGAGATGTCGGACTGTTCGGACTGGGCTTCGATGCGGGTCTGGGAAAACCGCTGCGAGGCGGCGTCGAAGGCGCGCTGGGCGCTGTCGAGGTCCTTCAGCAGCACGCCGAGCTCGTCGCGCGCGCGGTTCAGTTCCAGCACCCTTGCCTTTTGCTGGGCCACCGCCGCGCGCAGGTCGGCTTCGCGCTGGCGCAGCACCTGGGCATTGGCGCCGACGCTGCGCGACACCGTGCCCATGGCGGCGGCCAGCTCGCCGCGCACCTTGTCGAGCTCGGCCTTGGCAGCCTGGTATTGCGGATGGTTGCCGCCGTAGCGCTGGCTGGTGTCGGCGAACTTGCCTTCGGCCATCGCCACGTTGGCGCGCATGGTCTGGATCAATGCGTTGTTGGCCACGTCCGGCGAATTCAGGGCCGAGCCGGCCGCGGCCTCGCGCGAATTGCCCTCGATCGCCGCGCCCTGGGCCGCGACCAGCTGGGCCGAGAGATCGTTCAGGCGCGACAGCTCGACGTCGATGCGGTTGTTGTCGAGGCTGACGATGCCCTTTTCCTGCTGGTACTTGGACAGCCGCGCCTGGGCCGCTTCGACGTTGTCGCGCAGCTGCCGGGTCTGTTCGTTGAAGTACGAGGAAGCCTTCTTGGCCGGCTCGGTCTTGAGCTGGACCGTGATCTTCTGGTACTCGTCGGCGAAGGCGTTCGCCACCGCCGCCGCGAACTGCGGATCGGCGCCCTTGAAACTGATCTCGACCACCGAGGATTCGCGCGAAGGCACGATCTCGAGCTTCTTCAGCAGCAGGTCGGCCAGCCAGTCGCGCACCGAACCCCTGCCCTGGTTGGCGTCGCGGAACTGCTGGATGACCGCCGGGCTGCTGCCCAGGCGCAGCGCATCGACCACGCGCAGCGCCACGTTCTTGCTGCTGATGATGTCGATCTGGGTCGCCATGTAACCGGGCAGCAGCTGCCCCGGCATGGTCAGGCCGGTCAGGGGATCCACCCCCTTGTAGTTCAACAGAACGGACGCGGTCGCCTTGTAGGATTTCGACAGCATCAGGCTGACCCCGAGCGCCAGCGCAACCGTCACCAGCAGGGTCGTCAGGATGATCTTTTTCCGCGCAAGCAAAATCAACAGGAATTGATGGACGTTCATGAGGAGCCTTCAAACAGGGTGGATCGAGAACCGCACGTGCTTCAGAACCAGCTTTCCTTTACCGTGATGACGTCGTCGATCTGCACCAGGTCATCGGTCCTGGCCTCGATCGTGCGCTGCACGCCGCCGGCATCGCGGCGTGTGATCTCCAGGCCGCGCTGGGTGCCGCGCATGGTCAGGCCGCCGCCGGCCGACAGCGCCTGTTGCACGGTCATGGCCCGTTCGATGCGGAACGGTCCGGGTCGCTGCACTTCGCCGGTGATGTAGGCGCGCGGCGCGCGCTCCACGAAGATGATGTCGCCGCCGGCCACCTCGACGTCGCGGTTGACCTCGCCCTTGCGCACCATGTCGACCACGTCCAGGCTTTCGCGCGTGGTCTGGCCGTTGCGCGTGCGCACCAGGCTGACCATGTCGCCGCCCTCGGGGCCGATACCCCCGGCCAGGGCCAGCAGGTCGAGCACCTTGCGCGGGCCATCCACCGGATAGCGCCCGGGACGGTTTACCTGGCCCAGCACCGACACCTGCTGGCTGGCCAGCGTGGTGATCAGGAGGTTCACCTGCGCCTTCCTGAGGTAGCCGCCCTTCTCCAGCAGGCCGCCGATCTTCCTTTCCGCCTGCTGCGTGCTCAGCCCCCCCACCTGCACCTCGCCCAGCAGCGGAAAGGTCAGCGTGCCGCCTTCCGACACCCGGGTCTCGGTCGCCAGGTCGGGGCTGCCGTAGACCGTGGCCTTGACCACGTCGCCCGGCCCCAGCAGCACCTCGGCCGCGCCCGCGAACCCGGCCCCCAGGGCCAGCGCCGCCGCGGTCATCCATGCAATCGTCCAGTATGCGAATCGTTTCATGATGGCTCCTTCCGGTTCATCGATGTGCTGGGAATTCACTTGAGCCCGGCGACCCCGCGGTCGAGCGCGGCCTTGTCGGCGCCGCCTTCCGCAGGCGCGGATGACGGGGCCACAGCGGGCGCCGGGGCGCTGGCCGGCAGCGCGGCGGGTTTCTGGTCCGGCGCCATGGCCTTGTTGAGATACTCGATGCGGGCGCTGGTGCGCAAGCGCTTCAGCTCGTCGGCCGCCAGTTCCTGGTTCTTCTTCTTCATCAGGAACTGCTCGATCTGCGGCGCGGCCACCTGCAGCGAGACCGGCGCATCCTTCACCTCGGCCACGGCGATGAACATGGCACGCGCGCCCTCCTTGACGACAAACAGCTGCCCTTTCGGCATGCCGAGCAGCTTGTCGGACAGCTGCGGCGGCATGTCGGCGGTGGAACGCGTGATCTGGGTGCGTCCGTACTTGATCTTGTGCGCATCCAGCCACACCGCGACTTCCTCCAGCGACTTGGCGCCGTCGGCGGCGGCGCGCACTTCCGGCGTCAGGTCGCTCGTGGCGATCACGAGCTCGTTCATGCTGAGCTGCTTGCGGTTCGCAAAGAACCCGGGGTGCTTGTTGAAATAATCTTCGACCTCGCCCGGCGCCGGGCGTGCGACGTTGCCGATGCGTTTTTGCAGGTAGGCCTGGGCGACGATCAGGGAGCGCGCGCGCTCGACCGCCTGTATGACCTTCGGATCGCGGTCGAGGTTCTCGCGCGCCGCGGCTTCCTGCAGCAGCTGACGGTCGATCAAGACCTGCAGCAATTGCTTGCTGGCGGCGTCCTGCTGGCCGGCGGCGACGTTGGCGCGCTGCAGCTCCTCGTTCAACTGGAGCACGGTGACTTCTTCTCCGTTCACGCTCGCCAGCGCCTGGCCGGGCTTCTTTTCCCTGGCCTTCTCGCCGCACGCGCCCAGGGCCGCCGCCAGCAGTGCCGCCAGCAGAACCGGCGTGGCCGCCAGCGGCAGGCGGCGCGCACGCCGCGCAGCCGGAAACGATGTCTTCATCGGCACAGCCGGGTGGTGGTTGTCCAAGATAGCTCCCTTCTTTGAATGAATCAGCTGCAAATCGGGTTCAGGCCGCCGCGCGCCGGTCGCCCCCGGCCTCGCGCACGACAAAGGCGTCGTAGGTGCGGCGCAAGCCTTCCGCCAGCGGCGTGCTGGCCTGCCAGCCGAGGCGCTTCAGCTTCGACACGTCGAGCAGCTTGCGCGGCGTGCCGTCGGGCTTGCTGGTATCAAAGCGGATGCGGCCGCGGTAACCCACTACCTCGCCCACCAGGTAGGCCAGGTCGGCGATGGTCACGTCCTGGCCGGTACCGACGTTGATGTGCGAATGCATGGAGTCGGTGCTGGCGGCATAGTCCGCCCCGTCGAGGTTCATCACGAACACGCTGGCGGCGGCCATGTCGTCGACGTACAGGAATTCCCGCATCGGCGTGCCGCTGCCCCAGATCACCACTTCCGGTGCCTCGGCCTGCCGGGCTTCGTGGAAGCGCCGTATCAGGGCCGGGATCACGTGGCTGTTCTCGGGGTGGTAGTTGTCGCCCGGACCGTACAGGTTGGTCGGCATCACGCTGCGGTAGTCGGTACCGTACTGGCGGTTGTAGCTTTCGCACAGCTTGATGCCGGCGATCTTGGCCATCGCATAGGGTTCGTTGGTCGGCTCCAGCATGCCGCCCATCAGGTACTCTTCCTTGATCGGTTGCGGCGCCAGGCGCGGGTAGATGCAGGACGAGCCGAGGAACAGCAGCTTGCGCACGCCGTGGCGCCAGGCCTCGTGCACGACGTTGGCCTGCACCATCATGTTGTCGTAGATAAAATCCGCCGGGTAGGTGTTGTTGGCGTGGATGCCGCCGACCCTGGCCGCGGCCAGGTAGATCTGGTCGATGCGCTCGCTGCGGAAGAAATCGTGTACCCGGGCCTGGTCCGTGAGCTCCAGTTCCTGGTGGCTGCGCGTGACGATCTCGGTGTGGCCGGCCGCGCGCAGGGCGCGTACGATGGCCGAGCCGACCAGTCCGTTATGGCCGGCGACATAGATGCGGGGCTGAGTATTCAACGTTCACTCCAATGAAATTGCAACGTTGTAACCATGCGCGGCCAGCAGCTTGTGGCGGCGCGCCGTGTCGAGGTCGTGCGCCACCATCTCCTGCACCATCGCGTCGAAGCCGATGCGCGGTTCCCAGCCCAGGCGCCGGCGGGCCTTGCCCGGATCGCCCAGCAGCGTATCGACCTCCGTCGGGCGGAAGTATTGGGGATCGACCGCGACGATTGCTTGGCCTGGCACAACCCCAGGCGCTTTATCGCCGCCGACGTTGGCGACGAAGCCACGTTCGTGCACGCCTTCGCCCTGCCAGGCGATCTCGATACCGAGCGCGCGCGCGGCCGTTTCCACGAAACGGCGCACCGAATGCTGGCGCCCGGTCGCGATCACGTAATCCTCGGGCGCGTCCTGCTGCAGCATCAGCCACTGCATTTCGACGTAGTCGCGCGCATGGCCCCAGTCGCGCAGCGCGTCCAGGTTGCCGAGATACAGCGTGCGTTCCAGGCCCTGGGCGATGTTGGCCAGGCCGCGCGTGATCTTGCGGGTGACGAAGGTCTCGCCACGGCGCGGCGATTCGTGGTTGAACAGGATGCCGTTGCAGGCATACATCCCATACGCTTCGCGGTAATTGACGGTGATCCAGTACGCATACAGCTTGGCCACCGCGTACGGGCTGCGCGGATAGAACGGCGTGGTCTCGCGCTGCGGCGTTTCCTGCACCAGGCCGTACAGCTCGGAGGTCGAGGCCTGGTAGAAGCGCGTCTTGCGTTCCAGGCCGAGGAAGCGGATCGCTTCCAGCAGGCGCAGCGCGCCGATGCCGTCGACGTCGGCGGTATACTCGGGCGATTCGAAGGACACCGCGACGTGGCTCATCGCGCCCAGGTTGTAGACTTCGTCCGGCTTGACCTCGCACAAAATACGGTTCAGGTTCGAGGTGTCGGACAAATCGCCGTAATGGAGAAAGAAATTCGGGTCCTCGGCGTGCGGATCCTGGTAGATATGGTCGATGCGCGCGGTGTTGAACAGCGACGCGCGCCGCTTGATCCCGTGCACTTCATAGCCCTTCGTGAGCAGCAGCTCGGCCAGGTAGGAACCGTCCTGGCCGGTCACGCCCGTGATCAGCGCCGTTTTCATGGAGAGGTCTCCGATGTGCAATCTCAGCAAAAATTCTACGCAGCCCAACCGCCATCGCAAGCGCCGATCCGGTTGAACCACCCGCTTTAAGTCGACCCTAAGTGATGCTAACTTCAATCAATTTTTAGCAAACAAATCCTAAAATGCATTTTCCTTGCTCAGCACCACCTTGACCGTCCTGAGGATGATCCACAGGTCCAGCCACACCGACCAGTTGCGCAGGTAATCGAGGTCGTACTGGATGCGCGCCTCCATCTTGTCCAGCGTGGCGGTTTCGCCACGCAGCCCATTGACCTGGGCCCAACCCGTAATGCCTGGCTTGACCTTGTGGCGCAGCATGTAGCCTTTGATCAGCTTGCGGTACTGCTCGTTGTGCGCCACCGCATGCGGACGCGGCCCGACGATGCTCATCCGGCCCTGCAGCACGTTGACGAATTGCGGCAGTTCATCGAGCGAGGTGCGGCGCAGGAAGGCGCCGAGGCGGGTCACGCGCGCATCATGGCGGCTGGCCTGGGCCACGGCGCCCTCGTTTTCCATCACCTTCATCGAGCGGAACTTGTAGACGATGATTTCCTCGCCATCCAGGCCGTAGCGGCGCTGGCGGAAGATGACCGGTCCCGGCGAATCGATGCGCACGGCGACCGCGATCGCCAGCATCAGCGGCGCCACCAGCACCAAAATCAGGCTGGCCAGCACCACGTCGGACGCACGCTTGATGGTGCTGTTCAGGCCCATGAACGGGCTTTCGCGGATCGCGATCACCGGCATGCCGCCGACGTTGTCGAAGCGCGCCTGCATCAGGTCGAAGATGTAGACATCCGGCAGGAAATAGACCGATGCCGTGGTGTCCTGCAATGCATCGATCAGCTGGCGGATGCGCGGCTGGGCCGAGATCGGCTGGCTGATGAAGATCATCTTGATGCCGTGCGCGCGCACGTACGGCACCAGCGCGCCGGTCTTGCCCAGCACCGGATGGCGCAGCCGCGGCGGACGGCGCTCGTCGGCGCGGTCGTCGAAGAAGCCGCGCACCGACATGAACAGGTTCGGATGCTGGTCGCAGATGGCGGCGAACTTCAGGCCGACGTCGTTGGCGCCGACCACGACCACCGAACGCATCTCCTTGCTGCGCACCGGACTGTGCACCATGCGTACGGCGATGTGGCTGGCCAGCAGCAGGGCTGGAGTGGCGACGAGCCAGGCCAGCAGCACGCGTTCGTCGTAGTAGTAGCGCAGGCCGCTGGACGAGCCGAGGAACCACAGCAGGGCGATCGTCACGCCCCAGCCGGACACGGTGTCGCGCGCATACGCCCACATGCGTCCGCTGCGCCAGGTGCGGTAGGGATCGATGTGCTGGTACACCGCAGACGAAATGAAGAAGGCCAGGATCATCAGCACCAGCAGGTAGCCCGAGAACGGCTCGCGGAACCACAGCGCAGCCAGGTACAGCGTGCCCATGATGATCAACGGATCGAGGACGCGCTGGAAGAACGAAATCAGCGGTATGTCATTGACGGTCATGGGCGACGCTCAGAACTGCGCACTGGCCGACAGCGTCAGGCTGTTCGACTTGAAACTGGCGGTGCCGAGCCCGCCCGCGCCGCTGCGCGCCTGGTGCGCATAGCCGGCCGAGACTTGCAGCGCCGGCCGCGGCGACCAGGTCGTGCGCAGGCTGGCGGTGCGGATCGAGTCGCGCAGCGCACCCGGCAAATAAGCGGGCAAATAAGCCGGGCCGCCGCCGCCGTTGCGCGCGTTATAGTTGCGGCGCTCGCCGACGATGTCGGCATTGACCCTGATCTTGGCCGTGGCATCCCATTGGACCCCGGCATTCGCGCCCTTGTTCAGCGTATAGCTGACCACCGTGCTTTCCAGCGGCGCGAAATCGCGCCAGACGGCGGCGTTCCAGGTCAGCTTGCCGCGTGGCTGCCAGGTCGCCTTGATCTTGCCGGCCACGCCGCTGGTGGTGCCCGGCCCGAACGAGGGCTGCTTGCGCCGGGTGTGGCCGACCAGCGCCTCGACGCCGGTGGCGCCGCTGGCGCTCCATTTCACGCGCAGCTTGAGTTCGTCCTGGGTGAAATTGTCGTTGAAGACGAATGGACCGACCGGGCGCGGATACGGATACTTGCCCTTGACCCGGCGCGCGACCAGGCCGACCGTGCTGCCGCTGCGCGCGAGGTAGTCGAGCTCCAGCTCGGATGCGTCCTCGATACGGTTGTTGAAGCGCTGGCTGGGCGCGTCGTACGCGTACTTGTCGCGCTGGAAGCCGGCGCGCGCCTGCCAGGCCGCGTGGAAGCGCCAGCTGGCGTCCAGATAGGTGCTGCGGGTCTTGCGCAGGTTGCGCTCGCTGCTGAGGAAGTCGGTGTACGGCGCCAGCACCTGCTGGTAGGTGGCGCCGGCCTTGCCCTGCAGCCGGTTGCCGAGCTGCCAGTACCAGTTTGCCTGCAGGTCCTTGCCGTCGTAGTCGAGCTGCCTGAAATGGTCGAATTCGGTCTTCGACAGCTTGCCCACCAGGGCGATGCGCTGGCGGCCGTAGGTCTGGTCGAACAGCAGGCCCGCCTCGCGCGTCCACCAGCTGTCTTCACGCTGGTTGCCGAAGCCGGGGTTCCCGTCCGGCACCCGCAGCAGGTTGTCGTCGTGGCCGTAGGCCAGGCTGCCGAGCACGTGCAGCGCATTGCCCGGACCGATGCCGGCTCCAGCGCCGGCCGGCACGGCAGCCGGCACAGCGAGGGCGAGGCAGACGGACAGGGCAAGCGGACGCGCGCGTGGACTCGACATGATGGCTCATCTTCGTGAGGTGAACGATGCGGATACCGGGAACCCGTCCCGGCAGCCGGGCGCCGCCGCCCGTCGAGAAAGGTTCTACCAGTACGACCAGTTGCCGGTCATGACCACCCACACCCCGAGCAGGCCGTTGGTGACGGCATGCGCGAGGATCGGCGACCACAGGTTTCGATGGCGCATGTACAGCAAGCTGTACGCCGCGCCCGCGACAATGCCGGCCAGCCAAAGGTTATGCTCGAACCCGAAAAGGAGTACGGTAATAACGAAGCTTTTGAGGCCAAGTTGAGATGGCTCAACGGTTTCAAAGTCGGGATTGACGATCCAACGCATCAGGAAAGAGCGCCAGAACAATTCTTCCATCACGGGCACGACCAGCGCGGCGCCGGCGATGCGGATCGCCACCAGCAGCCAGTCGATGCGGCCGGCGTCGCGCGGATCGAAACCCGGTGCCGACCCGACGATCATCCAGCCGGCATTCAGGCTCACCCACAGCACCAGCACGCCGACCCCGACTGCGAGTGCAGCCAGCAGCGCCGGCACGGTCAGGCGCGCGCCCCGCCCCGCAGGCCGTCCGAGCTCGTGGTAATGGCGCCAGAACAGCGCCAGCAGCAGCGCGACCACGCCGACCTTGACCGGATACAGCCAGCGCAGCGGACCGGGTGCGACGCCCAGCCGCTCGAGCAGGTCGGCGATGACGATGAACAGCATGTAGGCCGCGAACGGCAGGATGCGCAGCCAGGCCGCGCGGTTGAACACGGGCGCCTCGGCGGGGGGCGGCCGCAGCGCGGTCTGCACCGCGGCCTGCTTGTCGTCATGCTGGGTCATGGGCGCCCTCGCGGATCATTCGCCGCGGGCGCGCGCTTCCAGGGTTTCCCAGCGTTCCAGCGCGTCCAGCAGCAAGTCCTCGATCTCGGCGGCGCGGGCATTGATGCGGCGCGCGTCCGCAGGATTGGTCTTGTAGAAATCGGGACCGTTCAGCATGGCCGCGATCGCCGACTGCTCGTCTTCGAGGCTGGCGATGAGCTGCGGCAATTCGTCGAGTTCACGCTGTTCCTTGTAGCTCAGCTTGACCTTCTTCGAGGGCGCGGCGGCCGGCGCTGGCGCAGGCGCCGCCGATGTCGGCGACGCCTCGGCGCCGGCCTTGGCGGCCTTGGCCGCCTGCGCCGGCGCGCTCGCCCGGACGCGCTCCCAGTCGCTGAAGCCGCCGACGTATTCGCGCCACAGGCCCTGCCCTTCGGACACGATCACTTCGGTCACGACGTTGTCGAGGAAGGTACGGTCGTGGCTGACCAGGAACACGGTGCCGGGATATTCCGTCAGCAATTCCTCCAGCAGTTCCAGCGTCTCGATGTCGAGGTCGTTGGTCGGCTCGTCCAGCACCAGGCAGTTGGCCGGCTTGGCGAACAGGCGTGCCAGCAGCAGGCGGTTGCGCTCGCCGCCGGAGAGCGATTTCACCGGCGAACGCGCGCGCTCCGGCGCGAACAGGAAGTCGCCCAGGTAGCTCATCACGTGCTTGCGCTGGCCGTTGACCTCGACCCAATCGCTGCCCGGGGCGATGGTATCGGCCAGCGTCGCTTCCTCGTTGAGCTGGCTGCGCATCTGGTCGAAGTAGGCCACATTCAGCTTGGTGCCGAGCTTGACCTTGCCGTCGTCGGCGGTTTCCTCGCCCAGGATGATCTTCAGCAAAGTGGTCTTGCCGGCGCCGTTCGGACCGATCAGGCCGACCTTGTCGCCGCGCAGCACGGTGCCGGTGAAGCCACTGATGATGATCTTGTCGCCATAGCGCTTCGATACGCTTTCCAGTTCCGCCACGATCTTGCCCGAGCGCTCGCCGGTGCCGACATCGAGCCTCACCTGGCCCTGTTGGTCGCGCCGCGCGGCGCGCTGCAGGCGCAGGGCTTCCAGCCGGCGCACGCGGCCTTCGTCGCGGGTGCGGCGTGCCTGCACGCCCTTGCGGATCCAGACTTCTTCCTGCGCCAGCACCTTGTCGAACTTGGCGTTCTCGACTTCCTCGTTGGCCAGCAGTTCGGCCTTGCGCTCCTGGTATTTGGTGAAATTGCCGGGGAACGAGAGCAAACGGCCGCGGTCGAGTTCGACGATGCGGGTGGCGACGTTGTCGAGGAAGCGGCGGTCGTGGGTGATGAACAGCACCGAGCCGCGGAATTCGCGCAGCAGGCCCTCGAGCCACAGGATCGACTGGAAGTCCAGGTGGTTGGTCGGTTCGTCCAGCAGCAGCACGTCCGGTCCCGAGACCAGCGCCACCGCCAGCGCCACGCGCTTCTGCATCCCGCCCGACAGCGTGCCCATCTGCGCTTCGCCGTTCAGGCCCAGGCGGCCGAGCGTGGTGTCGACCTTGTTGCCGAGGTTCCAGGCGTCGGTGGCGTCGAGCTTGACCTGCAATTCATGCATGCGCTCCATCAGCGCGTCGTCGTCGCCCTGTCCGAACTGCCCGGTCAGCGCCTCGTATTCGGCCAGCATGGCCTGCTGCTCGCCCATGCCGCCGGCCACCGCGTCGAACACGGTCGACGCCGGATCGAAGGTCGGTTCCTGCTCGACGTAGGCGATCTTGACGCTCTGCTGCATCACCAGCAGGCCGTCATCGAGTTTCGAGCGCCCGGAAATCACCTTGAGCAGCGAGGACTTGCCGGTGCCGTTGCGGCCGATCAGGCCGACGCGCTCGCCGGTTTCAAGAGAGAAGTCGGCATGATCGAGCAGCGCGACGTGGCCAAAGGCCAATTGTGCAGAAGAAAGGGAGATGACAGCCATGATCGTGAGCAAGACCGCGGCGCCCACGGACGGACGCGATCGGAAACAGTGTTAAAACGCGCATTGTACCGACTGGCGCGCCATCCGGAACGGAAATGCTTCGGCGAAAGGCACCAACGCAGTGCAACAAGAGGGAGTGCGGGACGGGAAGTGGTGTCGCCAGCAGGAATCGAACCTGCATCTAAGTCTTAGGAGGACCTTGTACTATCCATTGTACTATGGCGACACGCGCAGTCAGCTATTCTACCTGACGGACGGCGCGGCCACAATCTCGGCGTCGCTCACGCCCCTCCCCCGCGCTTCCCGGCGCGCGCCCTTGTCGTTCGTTAATAATATTTGTATTTTCTTTATTGCAATTGATATATATTTCCAATTCCGGCTCCTACTGGAAGTGCACCATAATGGATCACAAACCATAGATATTCGAAAAGCGAATATGTTATGATGCTAATTCCATGCGCGATTCCATCCTGGAATTTGTTTTACCCCAAGAACACATAAGAATCCCGATCCACATTATCAGGCAGTGCACTACATTTCCATTACCGCGCACCGTAATCCAAATGTAATTCGCGTGTCACGTAAATGTAATGCAGTGCAGTGTAATGTAATGCCACCCTCCATTACTTGGCAATCTGCATTTTTTCCGGGATTCTTATGAATGCAACAACCCTCAAATACGACGTACCTGCGGGCATTGTCGTTTTCCTCGTCGCCCTGCCTTTGTGCCTAGGTATTGCGCTGGCCTCGGGCGCGCCGATGTTTTCCGGGATTATTTCCGGCATCATCGGCGGCATCGTCGTCGGGATGCTCAGCGGTTCGCACACCAGCGTCAGCGGCCCGGCCGCCGGCCTGGCTGCCGTGGTGCTGGCCTCCATCACCAAACTCGGTGCGTTCGATATCCTGCTGGTATCGATCCTGATCGCCGGTGTATTGCAATTGGCAATGGGTCTGCTGCGCGCCGGCTTTATTGCCAATTACATTCCTTCGAACGTCATCAAGGGCCTGCTCGCGGCAATCGGCATTCTGCTGATTCTCAAACAGATTCCGCACGCAATCGGCTACGACAACAATCTTTCCGAGGACGCCTCGTTTGTCCAGGCCAATGGAGAAAATACCTTCTCGGCCATTCTGAATGCCTTCAATGCCATTACCCCGGGCGCCCTCCTGATTACCGTGCTGTCGATGCTGATCCTGATCAACTGGGATAAGACGCCGATGAAAAAGATCAAGCTGCTGCCGGCGCCCCTGTTCGTGGTCGTCCTCGGCGTGCTGCTGAACCTGGCATTCAACCGCTTCTTCCCGGCCCTGCAGATCCAGCCCGAACACCTGGTCGACATCCCGGCGGTCGATACCGGCAACCTGGGCGCCTACCTGCACTTCCCGGATCTTGCCCATCTCGCCAACCCCGACGTCTGGATGGTGGCAGTGACCATCGCCATTGTCGCCTCGCTGGAAACGCTGTTGAACGTCGAAGCCGTCGACAAGCTCGATCCACGCAAGCGCGAAACACCGCCCAACCGCGAACTGGTCGCCCAGGGCGTTGGCAACATCTGCGCCGGCTTCCTCGGCGGCCTGCCGCTGACCTCGGTCATCGTGCGCAGCTCGGTCAACATCCAGAACGACAACCGCACCAAGGCCTCGGCCGTGCTGCACGGGGTATTGCTGCTGGTCAGCGTGGTGCTGCTGTCGTCGACCCTGAACCTGATCCCGCTGTCGGCCCTGGCCGCGATCCTGATCGTCACCGGCTACAAGCTGGCCAAGGTCGCGCTGTTCCGCGACATGTACAACAAGGGCTGGTCGCAATTCATCCCGTTCGCCATCACTGTCCTCGCCATCGTCTTCATCGACCTGCTGAGCGGCGTGCTGATCGGCCTGGCCGCCAGCATGTTCTTCCTGATGCGCAGCAATTTCCGTACCCCGTTCTCGATGGAACAGTACCGCCTGCACATCGGCGACGTCATCAAGATGAAACTGCCGAACCAGGTGTCCTTCCTGAACAAGGCGACCATCAAGACCGCGCTGTGGGAGATCCCGGCAAATTCGAAGGTGCTGATCGATGCCAGCAACGCCGACTATATCGACGAGGACGTGCTGGAAACCCTGCAGGACTACCGTGTGGCCGCGGCCGAACGCAACGTGCGCCTGAACGTCATCGGCCTGCGCGAGAAATACCAGCACCATGACAGCATGGAATTCGTGCCGGCACTGGACAAGGACACCCGCGACAACCTGCAACCTGCCGAGATCCTGCACCTGCTGCGCGACGGCAACGAGCGCTTCCGCTCCGGCCGCTGGACCACGAAGTACTATCACCATCAGGTGGAAGCCACGGCCGGCGGCCAGCACCCGATGGCGGTCATCGTCAACTGCATCGACTCGCGCACGTCGCCGGAAATCATCTTCGACGCCGGCCTGGGCGACCTGCTCACCATTCGCATCGCGGGCAACGTGATCAACCGCGAGATCATCGGCAGCCTGGAAATCGCGCACAAGCTGGGCGCCAAGCTGATCGTGGTCAAGGGCCACTCGAGCTGCGGCGCGGTCGGCCTGGCGCTGGCGAACGAAGCGGCCAACAGTGTCGGCTCGATCACGGGCAAGATCCGCCGGGCGGTCGAGGATTGCGGTTGCGGGGCGCACGGCGCGAAGGCCGGGGCCGACGGCAAGGCGATGCTGGACCAGGTGGCGCGCCGGAACGTCGAGAATTCGCTGGGCGACATCATCGAGGGCAGCGCCTTCCTGCGCGAGCGCATCACCCGCGGCGAGATGGGCCTGGTCGGCGCCTTCCACGACATCGGCAACAGCACCGTGCATTTCGGCGAACTCGTCACGCCGGCCGACTTCGACCGCTATCGCCGCGATCACGCCAACGCGGTAGCCTGATCCGTCGCGAATTTCACCAAGGCCCGTATCGTTTTTTTGCGAACCCGGCAGCGCCCATGGCCTGCCGGGTGGGCCTCTGCTAGCATCCGGCAGGCACAATCAACCTGCCGGGACATCATTTGCCAAACACTCGATTGCTACGCACGCATCTGCTGCGCATCCTCACCTGGCTGGTGCCCGCCTGCGCGCCTGCCGCCTCGCAGGCCGCCATCCTCGGCCACATGACACCGCCACCGCCGCTGAGCGAAGCCCGCATCGCCGCCCTGCCGCCGGACCAGCGGGCGCCCTGGCAAGCCTACCTGGCGCATTCGCACGCGCTGGCGGCGGCGGACCGCGCCGCACTGGCCGCCGAGCGCGGCACCGGCACGGCGCCACCCGATCCGGCCGACGACCACGGCGGCGGCGCCGGCATGCCGCTCGACCGCCCCGCCGCCTGGTACGCCTCGGCGCAAGCGCGCCACGTGGCCGACGTGATCGCCAGCTTCCAGACCCCGGCCGGCGGCTGGGGCAAGAACGTCGACCGGCGCGGACCGCTGCGCCTTCCCGGCCAGCATTGGGTGCCGGGCGGGAAGCATTTCATCGGCACCATCGACAACAATGCCACCACCACCGAGCTGCGCTTCCTCGCGCGCGTGCAGGCGCAGGCGCCGGGCGCGCCGGGCCAGGCCTGGCGCGACGCCTTCCTGAAGGGCGTGCGCTACCTGCTGGACGCCCAGTATCCGAACGGCGGCTTCCCCCAGGTCTATCCGCTCGAAGGCGGCTACCACGACGCCATCACTTTCAACGACGATGCGCTGGTCGACGTGGTCGAACTGCTGGCCGCCGCGGCGCGGCGCGAGGGCGACTACGGCTTCGTGCCGCCCCCGGTCGCCGGCCAGGCCCGGGACGCCATCGACCGCGCCCTGCGCCTGATCCTGGCCAGCCAGGTGGTGGCCGGGGGCGTGCGCACCGCCTGGGGCCAGCAGGTCGACGTGCTGACGCTGGCGCCGGTGGGCGCGCGCAATTTCGAACCGGTGTCCCTGGTCAGCCAGGAGAGCGCGGCCCTGCTGCTGTACCTGATGACCCTGCACGAGCCCTCGCCGCAGGTGGTGGCCGCGGTCCACGCCGGCGCCGGCTGGCTCGGGCAGGCGGCGCTGCGCGACATCGCCTGGACCGCGACGCCCGAGGGCGGCCGCCAACGCGTCGCCAGTCCGGGCGCCGGGCCGATCTGGGCGCGCTATTACCGCATCGGGCCGCCGGCCGCGATCCAGCCGATCTTCGGCGACCGCGACCGCAGCATCCACGACGACGTCAACGAACTCAGCCTGGAGCGGCGCAACGGCTATGCCTGGTACGGCACGCGCCCGGCACAGGCGCTCGCCGTGTATGCGGATTGGGCACGGCGCCATCCGCTGCCGGCGCCTGCCGCGCCGCGCTGAGGCCCTGGCGCGCGGACCTGTGAGGGTCCGCGCACGCTGTGTGGGTTTCTTGCATCACTCCGATACCAGCAAACAGTTGCTCATTTTCGCATTGTCAACTATTCTCATTGTCGTATTTACGAGGCGTCATTCCCACTAAATTGGTCCAGCCAATTTCAAATTTGGATGGACAAGAAGGGATGTCGGACAGACCGCCTAATACGATCACATAACAAGAATGGAGATGAGACAATGACAGCAGCACGCAATCTGCATTGCAAACGCGCGGCCATCGCGAGCGCCGTCGCGCTGGCCGTGATCCAGATGGGCGCCCATGCCCAGGAGGCCGCCCCGCAGGCGGTCGTGGTCACCGGCTCGCTGATCCGCCATGCGGCCGACGAAGGCGCCACGCCGTTGATCACCGTCAAGGCGACCGAACTGGAAGCGCGCGGCAACCTGGAGCTGAAGGACCTGGTGCTGGAACAGCCGCAGTCGCTGTCGCTGGGCACCAATACCGGCGCCGCCGGCCCGGTCACCAACCTGCGCGGCCTGGGCCCGATGCGCACGCTGACGCTGCTGAACGGCCGGCGCCTGGCCAACGAACCGCTGCAGGACCAGTACGTGTCGGTCAACGTGATTCCGCGCATGGCGCTGGACCGGGTCGATACCCTGAGCGGCGGCGCGGCCTCGATCTACGGCGCCGACGCCATCGGCGGTGTGCAGAACTACTGGACCAAGCGCGGCTACCAGGGCGCCAGCGTGAAGGCCGACTACGCTACGCCGGAGATGAGCGGCGGCGGCAAGACCAAGACCATCGGCGCCATCATCGGCCGCGGCAGCCTGGGCCAGGATGGCTGGAACGCCTACATCGCCGTCGAACACCAGGAAAAAAGCGCGCTGTTCCAGGGCGACCGGCCGGACCAGCACGACCCGGCGGTCCTGCGCTCGCTCGGCCTGGGCATCACGCCGGACAGCCGCAACCCGAATCCGATTGCCAACTTCGGCTTCACGCGCGCGGCCAACTCCAACTACAACCCGGCCTTCGCGTCCGGCTGCCTGGCGCCCTATTCCGCCCCGGTGCTGGGCAATGGCAGCGCCAACACCCCGCCGGTGTACGCGCCCGGCTGCTACCGCAACCCGCTGTACTGGACCGCCGTCACCGACGGCAGCAAGATCACCACCGTGGCCGCGCGCGCCAGCTGGAATCTGTCCGGCGGCCACAAGATCGACCTCGACCTGCTGCACGCCAACTTCACGGTGCAGAAATACCGCGGCATGCAGGTGCCGGGTTCCACGCAACCCTTCACCACCTATTCGCTGCCGGCCAGCAGCCGCTTCTATCCCGGCAAGGGCATCACGCCGGCGGTGCCGGTGGTGGGCAGCAATACCGGGAGCAACACGCCGGCGATGTACATCGATCCGGGCAAGACGCCGGGCACGGTGAGCGACCTCAACATGAACAACCGGACCGTCTACTTCCAGTGGGGCCCGGCGGAACTGGGACCGGCCTACCGCAACGACGAGCAGAGCAACGACCGCATCGTGCTGTCGGCCGAGGGCGACGTGCTGGGCTGGGACTACCGCGTCGGCCTGAACTACGGCCGCTCGGAGCGCGACACCCGTGCCGGCGAAGGCTACATCCTGTACTCGAAGGCGCAGGCCGGCTTCGACCAGGGCATCCTGAACCCGTTCGGGCTGCAGGACGCGGCCGGCCAGGCCTACCTGCGCGACATCCAGGCCAGCGACTACACCTACCGCCTGAACAAGGCCTTCAACCAGAGCGTCGACGCCACCCTGTCGAAAGGCATCCGGACGCTCGGCGGCGGCGACCTGACGCTGGCGGTGTCGGGCGAACTGCGGCGCGATTCGGCGCGCACCTACGATGCCCCGCGCGACTACGTGCTGCGCCGCGCGGACGGTTCGTACAACATCGACGCCGCCGGCAACGTGGTCCAGACCGACCTGGTCGGCGAGACGCCGTCCGGCGTGGCCAAGAAGCTGCACCGCGACATCGCCTCGCTGCTGATGGAGATCGATGCACCGATCACCCCGACCTTCCTGCTCAACGCCGCGGTGCGCGCCGACCGCTACCAGGACCTGAAGACCACCACGGTCAACCCCAAGCTGGCCGCGCGCTGGCAGCCGCTGCAGGACCTGGTGCTGCGCGGTTCGCTGTCGACCGGTTTCCGCGCGCCGTCGATCATGGACATCCAGAACCCGACCCCGGAAGTACGCACCCAGAACATGGACGACCCGGTGCTGTGCCCGAGCCCGCAGCCGACCGTGGCCGACACCGGCAACCCGGTGGGCGGCTACACCCGCGACCAGGTCTGCAACGTGCTCACCTCGTACTGGACCAAGACCCCGAACAACGACTTCCTGAAGCCGGAAAAATCGCGCGGCTTCTCGTTCGGCTTCGGCTACGAGCCGATCAAGAATTTGTCGCTCACGGTCGACTACTGGGGCATCAAGCTGACCGACGTGCTGGGCGCGGTGGCGATCGCCGAGATCCAGCAGAATCCGGGCAAGTACGACAACCTGATCGTCCGCAACGCCGACGGCGCCATCGACCATATCGTGGCCAGCCAGGCCAACCGCGGCAAGTCGCGCATGCGCGGCGCCGACCTGTCGCTGGCCTACCGCTTCCCGGCCACGCGCGTGGGCAGCTTCAGCGCCAAGCTGGACGGCACCTGGTACCAGAAATACGAGTTCCAGGCCGAGAAGGACGGCCCATGGCTGAGCAACGTCGGCGTCATCACCAACGACGGCCGCTACGGCAGCGCCGGCCCCAACGCCGGCCTGGCCGGCCTGCCCCAGATCAACCCGCGCTGGAAGCACACGGCCTCGGTCACCTGGAACACCGGTCCCTGGAGCACCACCCTGTCGCAGCGCTATAACACCGGCCTGACCGACCTGACGCCGCGCACCGGCTCGACCATGACCAAGGTGGATGCGTACAGCCAGTTCAACCTGAACGTGCGCTACACCGGCATCCGCAACGTCACCCTCACCGCCGGTGTCAACAACCTGACCAACGAATGGCCGCCGATCACGGCCGACAGCGTGTACAGCGGCGGCTACATCACCAGCCTGGCGGACATGATGGGAAGGGTTTACCGGTTGTCGGCGGAGTACAAGTTCTGAACTTCGGGCGTTCGGATTAAATCCGATCCGTTCGTCGGCATATTCGTTCGTTGGCATATGAACGTCGCCCCCGCGCAGGTGTGCGTACGTACGTGCACCTGCGTTTACGCGATCTCGAGCAGGATGCGGCTGGCCGCGCGCGGCATGAACGGCGCCGGGCGCGGTGCCAGGCCGGCGCCGCGCCGGCGATGCGGGCGGCGTGGGCGTCGGCAGCGCCGAAACGCCAGAACTGGCCGGTTTGCCGGGTCAGGCCGGTGAAAAACCATTCCGTGCGCTCCCTGGCGGCGTTGCGATAAGTCTGCCAGTGGCCGAAGGCGACGAAGCGTTCGCGCACCCACAGGCGGTCGCCGGGCGCCCCGAACGGATTGCGCGCGTTTGTGTCGGTAACTGCGTCGGGGGCCGTGCCGGGCTGTGGCCGCAGCGCGCGCCGGGTCCGGGTCTTGGTGCCGGCCAGCAGGGCCTCGACCATCGGCCCGGAAAACAGGATGCCGCGCTCGGCGGGTTTCGGCCCGTGCACCGGGACTGCGCAGGCGGTGGGCGGAATGGTGTGGAAGGGAAGCATGCCGGCTCCAAGCGACCTCGACTGGAAAATCTCAGTATGCGGCCAAGGTGAAGCGCGCGGCGCTCAAGGCGTCGGTGCGCCCAGCGCGCCGAGCCGGCGCAGCACCGCCGCCCGCGCGCTGTCGAGCACGTGCCGCACGCTGTCGGGGTGCAGCGCGGTGTGCGCCTGCAGCACTTCCAGGCCGGCGGCTGCGCCATGCAGGCCGAGCATGGCGCAACCCTCGCGCAGGCGTGCCAGCCGGGCACGCGCCTCGCCGTCCTGGCCGGCCGCGAGCAGCCCGGCGAGCTCGGCGCCGGCGGCGTCCAGCTGGCGCGCCAGGCCGCCCAGGTACAGTCCGAGGCGGGTGGCGTCGATGCCGAGGCGGCGCAGGGTGGCGTCCAGGTCCTCCTCGTGCGCGGCGCCGCCCATCTCTTGATGCAGGCGCGCCAGGTAGGCGCTCACCTTGGCACTGTCGAAGGGCTTGACGATGTAGCCGTCGGCGCCCAGGTCCAGCGCCTGCTCCATGGTGGCGGCGTCGCCGGCGGCCGAGACCAGCACGAAGGGCAAGCCGGCGAAACGGGCGTCGGCCTTGACCCGCGCCAGCAGTTCCATGCCGGACAGGCGCGGCATGCGCAGGTCGCAGAACACGATCGCCGGACGCGCGCCGCCCTCCAGCTGGGCCCAGGCGTCCTCGCCGTCCTCGGCTTCCAGCACGTCGTAGGCACCGGCGCCGTCCACCAGGTGCATCAGCACCATGCGCGATACCACGTCGTCGTCGATGATCAGGACCCGCACCGCTTCTCCTTGAAAATATTGTCTTCCAGAAAATTATACAGAAGGCCGCCGCATACACAGTTTATGCCGTGGCTTCCTCGAAGCGCGCCAGCAAGGCCAGCAGGCGCGGCAAGCCCTGGCGCACGCTGTCGAGACGGCCGGCATCGGCCTGCTGCTCGAGCTCGCCGCACAGGGCGTGCAGCTCGGATTCGCCCAGGTAGCCGGCGCTGCCGCGCATGCCGTGCAGCAGGCGTCCGGCGCTCTCGAAGTCGCCTTGCGCCAGCGCGGCATCGAGTTCGGCGCGGCGCCGCGGCAGGTCGGTCACGAAGGCGGTGCGCATGCGCGCCTGCAGGTCGGCCGCGCGCCGTCCGGCGTTCTGCGCCACCGCCACCGGCAGCGACGGCGGGCCGGTGAACACGCCGAACATGGCGTCCAGGTCGGCCGTGCTGGGGGTGGGCTCGGACGCGCTCGCTTCCCGCTCCGGCATGGGCGTGAGCGGGATGCCGCGCTGCAACTGGCGCTCGATGGCGCGCGTCAGGTGGTAGTGCAGCTGGGTGTCGTCGATCGGCTTGGTCAGGAAGGCATCCATGCCGCAGGCCAGGTAGCGCGAGCGGTCTTCCTCGCTGACGTTGGCGGTGAGCGCGACGATCATCATGTGCTGGTCGAGCACCGGGGCGTCGCGCGAGCCGCCCTCGCGGATCAGGCGGGTGGCGCTGGCGCCGTCCATCTCCGGCATGCGGCCGTCCATCAGGATCAGGTCGTAGCGGGTGCGCGCGCAGGCCCGCACCGCCAGCAGCCCGTTGTCGACCACGTCGACCTGGTGCCCCAGCTCTTCCAGCATCATGCGCACGATGATCTGGTTGGTCGGATAGTCTTCCGCGCACAGCACGCGCAGGCGGTGCGTGTGCGGCTGGCGCGGCACGTCGGTCAGCAGCGGCGGCGCCACGCCGTCGGCCAGCGGCAGCACCACGCTGAAGGTGGAACCCTTGCCCGGCGTGCTGACGGCGCCGATGCGCCCGCCCATCAGTTCCACCAACTGGCGGCAGATCGCCAGGCCCAGGCCGGTGCCGCCGTAGCGGCGCGTGGTGGTGGCATCGGCCTGCTCGAATTGCTTGAACAGGCGCGGCAGCGCGTCGGGCGCGATGCCGATGCCGGTGTCTTCCACCGAGAAGCGGATCATGTTGCGCTGCGCCGCATCCCACTGGTCGCTCGGCCGGCGCTCGACGCGCACCGTGACCTGGCCGCTGTCGGTGAACTTGAAGGCGTTGCCGACCAGGTTGACCAGGATCTGGCGCAGCCGGGTCGGGTCGCCCACCACGAAGCGCGGCAGGTGCGGGTCGAGGTGCACCGCGAAGCCGACACTGTGCACGCCGGCCTGCTCCTCGAACAGCGTGACCACCTGGGCGATGGTGTCGTCGAGCGCGAAGTCGATGTTCTCGATGGTCAGCTTGCCGGCCTCGATCTTGGAAAAGTCGAGCAGGTCGTTGATGATCGCCAGCAGCGACTGGGCGTTGGCCTGGCCGCGCAGGATCTGCTCGCGCGTGGAATCCTTCATCTGCACGTCGCGCAGGGCAAAGCCGAGCATGCCGATCACGCCCGCCAGCGGGGTGCGCATCTCGTGGCTCATGTTGGCCAGGAACTCCGATTTCTGGCGCGTGGCGTCCTCGGCACGCTGCTTGGCCAGGTACAGGCCTTCCTCGTTCTCCTGCAGCGCGGCGTTGGCCTGGGCCAGCTCGTCGGTGCGGCGGCGGACCTGGCGCTGCTGTTCGCGCAACTCCTCGGTCTGGCGCTCCAGCAGGCGGTTCTGCTGCTCGATCTTTTCGGTGCGCGCGCTGACCTGCTGCTCGAGCAGGTCCTTCTGGCGCCGTAGCCCGTCCAGGCGCGCGCGGAAGGCGCCGTAGCAGATCCCGATGACCAGCAGCACGCCCAGGCCGCGGAACCACCAGGTCTTCCAGAACGGCGGCAGGATGGTGATCTCGAGGCTAGCGGGCGCGTCGCTCCAGACGCCGTCCTTGTTGGCGGCGCGCACCTGGAACACGTAGGCACCGGGATCGAGATTGGTGTAGGTGGCGAAGCGCTTGCCGGCGTCGGCGTCGATCCAGGCCTGGTCGAAGCCGACCAGGCGGTAGGCGAAGCGGTTGCGGCCCGGCGCGGCGAAGTGCAGCGCCGAGAATTCCAGCGAAAACACCGAGTCCGAGGCCGGCAGCGTGATCTTGCCGGCGCGCTCGATCGGCCCCGGGACCAGGCCGGGGTGGGCCTGCTGCACCGGCTTGTCGAAGATCTGCAGGCCGGTGATCACCGCGCGCGGCGCGATGCCGTTGTCGTGCAGCGCGCGCGGATTGAAGGCCGTGATGCCGTTGTTGCCGCCGAAATACAGCGTGCCTTCGCGGGCGCGCAGCGCCGAGGCGTCGAAATAGGCGCCTTCGATCGTGCCGTCGGCCGAGTTGTAGTGGCGCCAGGCGCCGCTCACCGGGTCCAGGCGCGACAGCCCGCTCGAGGTGCTGACCCACAGGTAGCCGTCGAGGTCTTCCTGCATCGCGGCGACGGCGTCGTCCACCATCCCTTCGCGCCGGGTGTAGCGCTGGAAGCGCGGGGTGCCGTCGGCGGCGATCACCATCTTGTTCAGGCCGACCGCGGTGCCGACCCACAGCGTGCCGCGGTGGTCTTCCAGCAGGTAGTGCACCTCGTCGTGGCTGAGGCTGGCCGGATCGTGCGGATCGTGGCGGAAATGGCGGAACTTGCCGGTGGCGCGGTCGAGCAGGTCGAGGCCGTCGAAGGTGCCGATCCACAGCCGGCCGTGGCGGTCTTCCAGCATCGGCCGCACCACGTTGTCGGCCAGGCTGGCCCCCAGGGCCGGGTCATGCTGGTAAGTGGTGAGCGCGGCGTCGATGCCCTTGCGCGGGTCCATCCGGTGCAGGCCGCCGCGGGTGGCGATCCACAGCGTGCCGTCGCGCGTGACCAGCAGGTTGCGCACGTGGTTGGCGTCGACGTCGTGCGACAGCGTGCGCCGCGCAATGCGTCCGCTGGCCGGGTCGACCCGTGCCAGGCCGTTGCGCGCGCCGGCCCAGACCGCGCCGTCCTGCCCGAGCGCGACCGAGGTGGCCATGGCGTCGCCGGTGATCCCGTCCGCCAGCGGGGCCAGGCGGTAGGCCGTATCGCGGCCGCTGACCGGGTCGAACCCGTGCAGCCCGCCGTTGGTGGCCAGCCACAGCTTGCCGGCGCCGTCGGCCACGATGCCGCGCACCTTGTTGTCTTCCAGCGAGACCGGCGAATCCTGGCCGCGCACGATGCGCGCGAAGCCGCCGCTGCCGAGGTCGGCGCGCGACACGCCGCCGTACCAGGTGCCGGCCCAGAAGGTGCCGACCCGGTCGGCATACAGCGCCGAGACCTGGTTGTCGCCCAGGCTGTAGCTGTCGGTGATGCGGTGCGGATGGTGCGCGAAGCGGCCGGCCGCCGGCAGCCAGCGATACAGGCCGCGGTCATGCGAGCCGACCCAGAGCTGGCGCTCGGTGTCCTGGTACAGCACGTTGATCTCGCCGTCCGGCATGCCGTCCTCGATCCCGAAGCGGCGCAGTGCGCCGGTCTGGCCCAGCGGCAGGCGCTCCAGGCCGCCGAAGCTGCCGACCCACAGCTGCTGGTTGGCGTCGACCAGCAGGGCCTGGATCACGTCGTACTTGCCGCCGCGCGGCGACGGGTGGTGGCGGAAATGCATGAGGTCGGGATCAAGGCTGTCCAGGCCCGCCATGGTGCCGATCCACAGCCGTCCGTTGTCGTCCAGCGCCAGCGAGGTCAGCTTGTCGGAGACCAGGCTGTCGGCCACGCCCGGGACATGGTGCCAGATCGCGAAGCGGCCGCTGTCGATGTCGAAATGCTGCAGGCCGTCGGCGCTGGCCAGCCACAGCCCGTCCTTGCCGTCGTCGAGGATGGCGCGGATGTGGCGATTGCCGTTGCCGCGCTTGGCCGGTTCGTCCGGCACGAAGTGGCTGAAGGTCCCGGTGGCCGGCTCGTAGCGGTCGAGGCCGCCGTCGGTGCCGATCCACAGCCGCCCCTTGCGGTCGACGTACAGCACGCGCACCCAGTTGTTGGCCAGGGTCCTGGGGTCGCCGACCACGTTGCGGAAATTGGTGAAGCGGTAGCCGTCGTAGCGCGACAGGCCGGACTGGGTGCCGAACCACATGAAACCGTCCGAGTCCTGCACGATCGCCAGCACCGACTCCTGCGCCAGTCCGTCCTCGACCGACAGGTGCTCGAAGCGCAGCGTCGGCGTCGGGGCCGCGGCGGCGGGCCCCGCGGCCACGGCCAGCAGGGCCAGAAAAGCCAGCAGCGCCGGCAGGAAACGACTCGACAACCGCCTCAACAAACGCAACATTCGTGCCTCATGATTCGAAAAACGCCAATACGTCGCCGCGCCGTGCGTCAGTGTCCTGGCGGCCCAGGGCCATCGGTTCGTGCGTGGACCCCGCCTCGAACGGCAGGCAGGAGGCGAGCGCGGCACCGCGCGCCTCGGTGGCGCCGGCCAGCGGCGTGTCGTCGAGCAGGGAATTGGGCGGCGCCGCATGCCACTTGCGCAACAGCCAGCCGGAGGACAGCCGCGACAGCCAGCGCGCGCCCGGGCACAGCACCGTAATCGAATCGGCGCGGTAGACCTGGGCGACGGCGACCCCGTTCCAGGTCTCGCGCAGGCCCTCGGCCGCATCGGCGAAATCGTCGGCCCGGCAAGCCAGGCCGGTGGCATGGATGGCCCCGGCGGACGTGCCGCAGACGATCGCGAACGGATTGCGCGCAGCCGGCCAGCCCGCATCGCGCAGGATGCGGGAAATCGCCTGCAAGACCCCGGCCCGGCCGGCCGCCCGCGCACCGCCGCCGCTGAGCATCAGTCCAGTCTTTTGCTCAATATCCACAAAGCAAGGTTAGCAAACTCTGCCCGCTTTGCGTGGGATAAATATCTTTTTGATCTTTGCTGGCGTTGTATCGGGACCGCGACCGCCTGCCGGGCGTACCGGCGCTTCAGTTGGAGTCGCCGGCTTATGCACGTCGCCCCGGCGAAGGCAGGGGTCCAAGTTGCACGCATAGCGTCAACGCAAACAATACTTGGGCCCCTGCCTCCGCAGGGGCGACGCGTTTCGACTCACGGCAACACCGCTAGTCCCCCTTCGCCACCCCTTCCCTGCGCGGATCCGCCCCGCCGAACCACAACGGCACCCCATGGATCTCGACGCGCTGCACGCCCTGCAGCCCGGAAGTCTGCTCGCCGACGCGGATGGCGTGGCCGCGCGCCTTCAGTGCCGCGATCTCGGACGCCGGGAAGCGCCCCGCCTCCAGCTCGGTCGGGCCGTTGCGGCTGCCGAAGTTGGGCAGCGCGATCGCCTGCTGCATGTTCAGGCTCCAGTCGAGGGTGCCGACCAGCACCTTGGCGACATAGTTGATGATCAGCGGGCCGCCCGGCGAGCCGATCGCTTCCACGAAGCGGCCGGTCTTCTTGTCGAACACGATGGTCGGGCTCATCGCGCTGCGCGGACGCTTGCCCGGCTCGACGCGGTTGGCGACCGGGCCGTGGGCATCGACCGAATCGAAGGAGAAGTCGGTCAGCTGGTTGTTCAGGATGAAGCCGTCGACCATCTGGCGCGAGCCGAACGCATCCTCGACGCTGGTGGTCATCGACAGCCCGGCGCCGTATTCGTCGACCGCCACGATGTGCGAGGTCGAATGCGCCTCGATGGAATTGTCCAGGCCCCAGTGCCAGGCCATTTCCACGCCCGGCGGATGGCCGGCCGGCGCCTTGCCCATCGAGCGGTCCTTGATCAGCGATGCGCGCTGGCCCAGGTAGTTCTTGTCCAGCAGCGCCGGCAGGCCGCGGCCCGGCAGCGGCACGAAGTCGGTGTCGGCGGCGTAGCGGTCGCGGTCGGCGTAGGCCAGGCGTCCCACTTCCGAGAACACGTGCACGGCTTCCGTGCCCGGAATGCCGTTCGTCGGCGCCAGCGACTTCATGTCGCGCGTCTCGAACATGCCCAGCATCTGCGCCACCGCGATGCCGCCCGAGGACGGCGGCGGCATGCCGCAGACGGTGTACGCGCGGTAATCGTTGCAGACCGGTTCGCGCAGCTTGGGCTGGTAGGCCGCGATGTCGGCGGCGCTCAAGAGGCCAGGATTGGTCGGATGCCCTTTCACCTTGGCTTCGATGTCGCGCGCGATGCGGCCCTTGTAGAAGACGTCGGCGCCGCCCGCGGCGATCTCGCGCAGGGTCTGCGCCAGCGCCGGATTCCTGAGCACGTGGCCGACCGGCCAGGGCTTGCCGTCGGGCCCGAAGAAATAAGCGCGCGCGGCCGGGTCCTTGCCGATGTAGGCGTCGCCCGCCAGCAGGCGGTTCAGGCGCGGGCTGACCTTGAAACCGTTCTCGGACAGGCGGATCGCCGGCTCGAACAGGGTTTTCCAGGCCAGCTTGCCGTGCTGGCGGTGGGCCAGCTCGAGCATGCGCAGCACGCCCGGCGCGCCGGTCGAGCGGCCGCCGACGATGCCCTCGGTGCGCGACAGCGGCGTGCCGTCGGGACGCTGGAACAGGTGTTCGTCGGCTTTCGAAGGCGCGGTCTCGCGGCCGTCGAAGGCCTGCACCTTCTTGCCGTCGTAATGGACCAGGAAGGCGCCGCCGCCGATGCCGGACGACTGCGGCTCGACCAGGGTCAGCACCAACTGGGTGGCGATGGCGGCATCGATGGCGCTGCCGCCCTTCTTCAGCATCTCGTAGCCCGCCTCGACCGCCAGCGGATTGGCGGCCGCCACCATGTTCTTGCGCGCGGCCCAGCCGGCCTTCTCGTGCCAGCCGCTGGCCGCCTCGGGCGCCTGCTGCAGCGCCTGGCCGGCATCCTGGGCCAGGGCGGCGGGCGGGACGGCGAACGCGGCGCCGACGAGGGTGGCAAAACCTGCGGCAAGGACGGGCAACTTCAACTTCATCATCGATTCTCCGGTCGTGAAAACAGCGCGCGCGGCCATGGCCGCGCGCAATCGCACCGGGGATCGTACCCTAAATTGGCAAAGCGCTCACGGCGGCGGCGCCGTGAGCGCCGGCACACGCATCGGAACGTATGTGCGTGCCCTTATTTCGGCTGCATGCGGATCGCGCCGTCCAGGCGGATCGTCTCGCCGTTGAGCATGACGTTTTCGATGATGGTCCTGGCCAGGTGGGCGTATTCCGCCGGGAGCCCCAGGCGCGGCGGGAAGGGCACCATCTTGCCCAGCGAATCGCGCACTTCCTGCGGCATGCCCATCAGCATCGGGGTCTCGAAGATGCCGGGGGCGATGGTCATCACGCGGATGCCACTGCGCGACAGGTCGCGCGCCATCGGCAGCGTCATGCCGGCCACGCCGGCCTTGGACGCCCCGTAGGCCGCCTGGCCGATCTGGCCGTCGAAGGCCGCGACCGAGGCGGTGTTGATGATCACGCCGCGCTCGTCGTATTCCAGGCCATCCTGCTTGCCCATCGCCTCGGCCGCCAGGCGGCACATGTTGAAGGTGCCGACCAGGTTGATGCTGATGGCGCGCTGGAAGGCATCCAGCGGATGCGGGCCATCCTTGCCGACGGTCTTGATGGCGGGCGCCACGCCGGCGCAGTTGACCAGGCCGCGCAGCGGGCCCAGAGCCAGTGCGGCCGCCACCACGGCCTGGCCGTCGGCTTCCGAGGTGACGTCGCACTTGACGAAGCGGGCCTGCCGGTTGTCGCCGGACCCGCCGCCCAGTTCGACCGCCAGCGCGGTGCCGGCCTCGGCCTGCACGTCGGCCAGCACCACCTTGCCGCCGGCCGCCACGATCATGCGCGCGGTGGCCGCGCCCAGGCCGGACGCGCCGCCGGTCACGATGAATACGTTGTTCTGGATTTGCATCTTGTCTTCTCCAAGGTATTGGTTTTTATCTCAGGCTCTTAACGTTTACGTAAACGTCAACCATTGGATTGTAGCGAGCTTTGGCGCGAAACGCCATGAGTGGGCAGCCCGGCGCCCCCCTTCAGAAACACTGGACGGTCACGCCGGTACGGGTGCACAGGCGCCCGCTGCTGTTGACGCCGGCGCTGCCGGTGCCGATGCCGTTGTAGCGGTTGCCGTTGACGTCGGTGCAGGAATTGCCCTGGCAACTGCCGATGACGCTGGAGCCCGGCCTGACCGGGCGCGGCGCCGGCTGCGGCGTCGGTACAGGCAGCGGCACCCCGGCCGATGCCTCGGCCGGGCGCAGCGGGCGCGGCGCCATCGGCGCGGCCGCCGGCTGCCTGGCCGGATGGCGCGGCACCGCCGGGGGCGGCGTCTGCGATTGCGCCGGCTGCCGCGCCGATGGCTGCCTCGATGGTTGCGCCGGTTCCTGGCGGGTCAGGCTGTCGGTTTCGTCATGGACTTCGGCCGGGTCCTTGCGCGCCGGGTCGGTGCCCGGCGGAACGCGCGGCGTCAGCACCGGACCGTACGAAGGCGCGGCGTTCGTCCCGGGTCCGGCACCGCCATCCCGGCGGCGCTGCGCGGTTTCGAACTGCGCGGTTTCGGACTGGGCCGTGCGCGCGGCCTGGGCGGCGGCACTGGTTTCGTCCTCGACGGCGGCGGCGCGGTTGGCCTGGTCGGTCCTGCGGGTCTGGCGCTGGGTGGCGGCGCCCTGCTCGCGTGCGCCCGGTTGCGGGGCCTGGACTTGCTGTGCCGCGGTTTGCTGTGCCGCGGTTTGCCTTGCATGAACCGGCTGCGCCAGCCAGGCGCAGCCGAGTGCCAGGGCCCAGGCGGCTTTCACGGTGGCCGGATGCGATCGCCGCGGCTCCCTCTTCCGCTGTTCCATTTTTCCTCTCCTGCTCGTCTGCCTTGGCTTCATTATCGGCCGCCATGGCGGATGCCGGCGCGCGTGTCGATGTGCGTGTTTTAAGAGCCTATCCCAGTAGGGAACCGATCGTTGCTGACGCGCATGGCAAGCGCGGGCTGCGTTGCTCGTCCTTGCATGGCTTGCCATGTGGCGTCCTCGCGCCTTACCCGCGCTTGCCAGTCATCGTCATCAACCGCCCTCTCCCTACTGGGATAGGTTTTTAGGCGGCCGGCGTCCCCACGCGCATGCGCGCCGCCTGGCCGGCGGTACCGTACAGCAGCAGATCGCGGCGCAGCGCGGCCAGTTCGGCGTCGGTATCGGTATCGGTATCAGACGCGGCGCGGATCGTTTCCGGCACGCGCTCGTCGTCCGGCCGCGGGCCCGGGGTTCCGAAGGCGCCGGGTGCGCGCGTTTTTTCGTCGTAGTGCGACATGGTCAATCTCCATTTGGTTGGTAACAGGGCGCGGCGCCAGGCTCGCTCCGTTCGACACCATGAGGACGGGAAGCGCATGCCGCCGCTGATGAGAGGACTCTAGCGCACTTCCCCATGCGAAGGCGCAGGATTGATGCTTTTTTGACAGTAATTTCCTAGTCGAAAGCTGCGTCGCTGATCGGCCCGGCCATGTCATCATGGCCGCAACCGGCGGGGCCTGCCATGCAGGGCGCCGCCCCATTCATTCGGATCGGAGGAACCATGCAACGAGTCGACGAGATCGGCAATGACGAACACGTACGCGGCCCGCAGGACGCCGCCCTGACCCTGATCGAATACGGGGATTTCCAGTGCCCCTACTGCGCGCGCGCGCACTTCGCCCTGAGCGAACTGGTGGAGGAACTGAACGACGAAGCCGGCGGCATCCGCCTGGTGTACCGCCACCTGCCGCTGTCGGACCTGCACCCGCTGGCCGAACTGGCGGCGGAAGCGGCCGAGGCCGCGGCCAGCCAGGGCAAGTTCTGGGAGATGCACGACGCCTTGTTCGAACAGCAGAACCAGGTCGCGGACCCGCAGGACCTGGCCGTGCTGGGCGAGAGCGTCGACCTGGACATCGAGCGCTTTGCCGGGGAGGTGCAGGCGCGGCGCCACCGCCAGCGCGTGCAGGACGACCTGGCGCGCGCCCGGCACGACGGCGCCGACCGTACGCCGACGTTCTTCATCAATGGCGTGCACCATGCCGGCGATTCGGACCGCGATTCGCTGGAAACCGCCTTGCGCGAGGCGATGGGGCGCTGACGCGCTTGCCCTCCGGTTGCGTGTTCGACGGGCCGGAGGGCGTGTATCACCGCGTGGGCGGCGGCGAGGGTGCCGGGGATTCGCTTGTGACGGTGACGCCGTCCACCCTGCCCGTCACCGGAGCTGCGCTGCGGATCCGGGCGACGGCCGGTTCGGTCGCCGCCAGCCAGCCGCCGGCCGGCAGCAGCGGCACCAGCAGCAGCGCCACGATGTTGATGATCTTGATCAGGGGATTGACCGCCGGGCCGGCGGTGTCCTTGTAGGGGTCGCCCACGGTATCGCCGGTCACCGCCGCCTTGTGCGCATCCGAGCCCTTGCCGCCGTAATGGTTGTCTTCGATGTACTTCTTGGCGTTGTCCCAGGCGCCGCCGCCGGTGGTCATCGAAATCGCCACGAACAGGCCGGTGACGATGGTCCCCATCAGCATCCCGCCCAGGGCGGCAGGACCCAGCAGCAGGCCGACCGCCACCGGCACCACCACCGGCAGCAGCGAGGGCAGCACCATTTCGCGGATCGCCGAGGCGGTCAGCATGTCGACCGCCTTGTCGTATTCCGGCTTGCCGGTGCCGGCCATGATGCCGGCGATGTCGCGGAACTGGCGCCGCACCTCGACCACCACGGCGCCGGCCGCGCGCCCCACCGCTTCCATCGCCAGCGCCCCGAACAGGTAGGGCACCAGGCCGCCGATGAACAGGCCGACGATCACCATCGGGTTCGACAGCTCGAAGCTGACGTGCAGGCCGCGCGATGCCAGCGCGTGGGTATAGTCGGCGAACAGCACCAGCGCCGCCAGCCCGGCCGAGCCGATGGCATACCCCTTGGTGACGGCCTTGGTGGTGTTGCCGACGGCGTCGAGCGGGTCGGTGACGGCGCGCACGGCGTCCGGCATGCCGCTCATTTCGGCGATGCCGCCGGCGTTGTCGGTGATCGGGCCGTAGGCGTCGAGCGCGACGATGATGCCGGCCATCGACAGCATCGCCGTGGCGGCGATCGCGATGCCGTACAGCCCGCCCATCCGGTAGGCCAGCAGGATGGCCGCGCAGACCACCAGCACGGGGTAGGCGGTCGCTTTCATCGACAGGCCGAGGCCGGCGATGATGTTGGTGCCATGGCCGGTGGTCGAGGCTTCGGCGATGTGGCGCACCGGCTTGAACTCGGTGGCGGTGTAGTACTCGGTGATGTAGACCATGAGCCCGGTCAGCACGATGCCGACGAACGCGCAGCCCAGCATCGGCCAGCGCATGGCCTTGTCCGGCCAGACCAGCCAGGTAACCGCCGCAAAGCCCAGCAGCGACAGCCCGGCCGACCACCACAGGCCGGTGTACAGGGCCGCCATGATCTTGTGTCCTGCGCGGTGCCTGACCAGCGAACAGCCGACGATGGAAGCCAGGATCGAGACCCCGCCCAGCAGCAGCGGATACAGCATCGCGGGGCCGCCCGGGGCGACGCCGCTCAGGTCACCCGCAGCCGGTACCATCAGCGCGCCCAGCAGCATGGTGGCGACCAGGGTCACGACATAGGTCTCGAACAGGTCGGCGGCCATGCCGGCGCAGTCGCCGACGTTGTCGCCCACGTTGTCGGCGATGACGGCCGGATTGCGCGGGTCGTCCTCGGGAATACCGGCCTCGACCTTGCCGACCAGGTCGGCGCCGACGTCGGCGCCCTTGGTGAAGATGCCGCCGCCCAGGCGCGCGAAGATCGAGATCAGCGAGGCGCCGAAGGCCAGCCCGACCAGCGGCTGGATCATGTCGTGGGTGGACAGCGGGCTGGACAGTGCAACGGGGCCGCCGGCCGCGGCGCGCGTCACCAGTATCCAGTAGAACAGCGACACGCCCAGCAGGCCGAGCCCGACCACCAGCATGCCGGTGATGGCGCCGCCGCGGAAGGCGACGTTGAGTGCCTGGTCGAGCCCGATCGACGCAGCCTGCGCGGTGCGGACGTTGGCGCGCACCGACACGTTCATGCCGATGAACCCGCACGCGGCCGACAGCACGGCGCCGGCGAGGAAGCCGAAGGCGGTGGCGGCACCGAGGAGAATGAAGATGGCGACCAGCAGCACGAGGCCGACGATGCCGATGGTCCGGTACTGGCGCGCCAGGTAGGCCGAGGCTCCCTGCTGGATCGCCAGCGAGATTTCCTGCATGCGGCCGTTGCCCGGATCCTGCTGCAGCACCCAGCTGCGCGACCACCATCCGTACAACACCGCGATGACGCCGCACGCGACGGCGAACATGAGCTGCGGGGATGCCATGTCGTCCTCCCTGTCTTCGATCAAGCAACACTACACGTTCGAAAGGCCGCACCCTGCCCGGCCTGCCTACCTGCGTACTGCAAAACTTTGATCCAAAAACCTGGACGGATGGCACCACGTCATCCGGAGCCCGGCGCGGCGCGGTGCCGCTCCCGTATTCCAGCCGGCTGCGCCGGCTTGCCTTGCGGGCTTACTCGGCCAGCGCGGCGAACGCGGCTTCGCGCACTTGCTCGACCGGGCCGACGCCCGTGATCTTGCGGTACTTCGGCGCGCCCGGCAGACCCGACTGGGCCCACTTGTTGTAGTAGCCCAGCAGCACTTCGGTCTGGTTGTGGTACACGGCCAGGCGCTTCATGACGGTTTCTTCCTTGTCGTCGTCGCGCTGCACCAGCGGCTCTCCGGTGACGTCGTCCACGCCTTCGGCCTTCGGCGGGTTGAACTTGACGTGGTAGACGCGGCCCGATGCCGGGTGGCTGCGGCGGCCGCTCATGCGCTCGACGATCATCTCGTCCGGCACGTCGATTTCCAGCACGTAGTCGATGGTGACGCCGCTGTCCTTCATGGCGTCGGCCTGCGCGATGGTGCGCGGGAAACCGTCGAACAGGTAGCCGTTCTTGCAGTCCTCATCCTTCAGGCGCTCTTTCACCAGGCCGATGATGATGTCGTCCGACACCAGCTGGCCCGCATCCATCACTTTTTTCGCCGCCAGGCCGAGCTCGGTGCCGGCCTTGATCGCCGCGCGCAGCATGTCGCCGGTCGAGATCTGGGGGATGTTGTATTTTTCTTTGATGAAGTTAGCCTGAGTACCTTTGCCGGCACCGGGGGCTCCTAACAGAATGAGACGCATGAAGGATTTTCCTAATGGTTTTTTAATACGATGATTTGTGCCGCACTAACATGGTGCACAGATATCGAGTTTGATGCTAATTCTGATGCATACTTGCTTGCCTTGACACGAAACTTACCACAAAAGCACCCCTGAAAGCCACAGGCAGGGAGCGATCGACCGGCCGATTGCGCTAGCGCAGAGCGGTCACGGCCTTGTTTCCAGCAAGATCAAGACACGCAGTATCAAGAAGGGTAATGCAGCCGCACCCGCGCCAGGTCTTCCGGCGTATCGACGCCGGCGTGCGGCGCGTCATCGGTGACGTGCACCGCGATCGGGATGCCATGCCAGAGCACGCGCAGCTGTTCCAGCGCCTCGATCGTCTCCAGCGGCGCCGGTTCCAGCTGCGGATACTGCTGCAGGAAGGCATTGCTGTACGCGTACAGGCCGATGTGGCGCAGCGGCACGTAGCCGGACGGCAGGCCGGCACGGTCCTGGGCGAAGCCGTCGCGGTGCCAGGGGATGGTGGCGCGCGAGAAATACAGCGCGCGCCCGTGCTTGTCGAGCACCACCTTGACCACGTTCGGGTTGAACGCGTCCGCCGCGCCGGAGAGCGGATGGGCGCAGGTCGCCATCGGGACATCGGCGCCGATGCGCGCCGCGCAGGCCGCCAGCAGCGCCGGGTCAATCAGCGGTTCGTCGCCCTGCAGGTTGACCACCACCGCGTCCGGCGCCAGCCCGAGCGTGCGCGCCACTTCGGCGATGCGGTCGGTGCCCGACGGATGGTCGGCGCGCGTCATGCAGGCTTCGATGCCGTGCGCGGCGCAGGCGGCGGCGATGTCGGGATGGTCGGTGGCGACGACGATGCGCGCCGCGCCGGATGCCTGCGCGCGCTCGGCCACGCGCACGACCATGGGCTTGCCGCCCAGGTCCGCCAGCGGCTTGTTCGGCAGCCGGGTCGAAGCCAGGCGCGCCGGGATGATGACGACGAAACCCATGTTACAGGGTCGGCTCGACCTTGCGCGCCTGGTCGGCCCACATGATCGGGATGCCGTCGCGGATCGGGTAAGCCAGGCGGTCGGGGCGGCAGGTCAGTTCCTGCGCTTTCTTGTCATAATCGAGCGGTCCCTTGCACAGCGGGCAAACCAGGATATCAAGCAGTCGGGCGTCCACGACATTTCTCCACAATATGGGCAGCCAGCGCAGGGTCGATCTGCGCCGCCACCGGCACGACCCACAGGCGCGGATCGTTGTTGATGTTTACAATTTGGCGACATTTTACTGCATCCTTCTCGGTGACCAGGATGACATCGGCGCAAACGTTCCGGAAGGGGTCGTCCAGGAAGTCGTGGTGGTCCGGCAGCGGCAGTTCGTCGACGTCGAGTCCCGCGGCGCGCAGCATGGCGAAAAAGCGCCCCGGATTGCCGATCCCGGCCGCGGCGAGGATGCGCCGCCCCTTGAACGCGGCCAGCGGCCGGCGTTCGCCCGGCCCGTCGGGACGCCCCTGCAGGCGCTCGGCCACGTCCCCGCCCAGGCGCATCTGATAAGGCCGGCCGCCCACTGCCGCCGCCAGCGCCGGCGTCAGATCGGGCGCGTTGACCACGGTGAAGTCGCGCCGGCGCGAGGGCGGCTCGCGCAGCGGCCCGGCCGGCAGGGTCCAGCCATTGCCGACGCCGCGGCCGTCGAACAGCACGATCTCGATGTCGCGCCGCAAGGCGTAATGCTGCAGGCCGTCATCGGCGATCAGGACGTCGACTTCCGGATGCAGGGCCAGCAGCCGGCGCCCGGCCGCGGCACGGCGCCGCCCCACCACCACCGGGCAGCCGGCGCGCGCGGCGATCAGGAGCGGCTCGTCGCCGACCTCGCGCGCACTGGCGGCAGCCGTCACCTCGCGCGCCTCGCTTTCCGCACTGCCATGGCCACGCGAAATCACACCGGGACGCAAGCCGGCCGCCCGCAATTGCTCGGCCAGCCAGATGGTCAGCGGCGTCTTGCCGGTGCCGCCAATAAAGATATTACCGACCACGATCACCGGCACCGGCAGGCGCTCGGCGTGCATCGCCCCGGCGCGGAACAAGGCGGCACGCAGGGCGGCGAGCAGGCGGAACAGGATCGAGAGCGGCCACAGGGCCAGGGCCAGCGGACCGCGGCGGAGCCAGGCGCGGGTGAGCGTCGATTCGAGGGAGGATGCCATGTGAGGTGTCAGTGCGTTGGCTTGTTTATGCGCGTTAGCCTAAAAACGTCGTCCCCGCGGAGGCGGGGACCCATACTGAACAACAAAATTCAGTCTTCCGAAAGCACCCGGATGCTTCAGAAATACTGACTTCGGAAACTCAGCATGGGTCCCCGCCTTCGCGGGGACGACGGTAATTCACGCGTATCTTCTATTTCGGGCTGCTACTTTTGCCCGCCCGTCTGCGCCGCAAACGTCAGCTTGTCATACCCCGCCATGCGCGCCGCTTCCAGCACGTTGATCACCATCTGGTGCATCGCGAACTGGTCGGCATTGACGATGATGACCGGGTCCTTGGCCGGCGCCGCCAACGCCTGGCCGTCGGCGCCAGTCGTGGCGGCGCGCTTCAGGTCGTCGGCCAGGCCGGCCACGCCGTGGAAGGACACCGGCACGTTATTCACCGTGTAATTGCCCTTGGCGTCGACGGTGACGTTGATCTCGAACGGCTTCTCGATCGCCTTCTCGGCGTCTGCGGTCGGCAGCGTGATCTGCAGCTCGGTGAACTTGCTGTAGGTGGTCGTGACCATCAGGAAGATCAGCACCACCAGCAGCACGTCGATGAACGGGATCAGGTTGATTTCCGGATCCTCGCGTTTGCGGCCGCGGCGGAAGTCCATCATTTGCGCGCACCGTGGACGACGTCGACGAATTTCACGGCCTGCAGCTCCATGTCGATAATGAAGCTGTCGACCAGCGCGCGGAAGTGGCGGTAGAACACCAGCGCCGGCATCGCGATCGCCAGGCCGAAGCCGGTGTTATACAGAGCCACCGAAATGCCGTGCGCCAATTGGGCCGGGTTGGTGCCGCTGGCGTTCTGGGCGCCGAAGATCTCGATCATGCCGACCACGGTGCCGAACAGGCCCATCAGCGGCGCCAGCGAGGCGATGGTGCCCAGCGTGGTCAGGAAACGCTCCAGCACGTGGGCCACGCCCCTGCCCGCTTCTTCGATCGATTCCTTCATCACGTCGCGCGGCGCGTCGACGTTGCGCAGGGCGGCCGCCAGCACGGCGCCGAGCGGCGAATTCGTTTGCAGCTTGTCGATGATGTCCGGCGTGACTTTTCCACTGCGATGGACCTGGATGACTTCATCGAGTAACTTGCGCGGCAGGATCTTGTCGCGGCGCAGGTAGATCAGGCGTTCGATGATCAAGGCCAGGGCAATGATCGAGGCAATCAACAACAACCAGATGGGCCAGCCGGCGGCTTGAAGAATGGCGAGCAAATGGAACTCCTGGAGAATTAAAAAACAACATGTGAGGGGACACAACAAGGAATTGCGCAATGTAACGTGTTGCTCGCTTTGCAGCAAGTAGAGTTCTTCACACTTTCTGTGGACAAAAGTGTGCGCAATGGCGTATGCGTCGATACAGAGCGTTGATTCTTAAAGGATATTTCTTCATGCACAAAAAGGCGGCAACGCTGATGCCCGTTCCTAGAAACGCAAGCTCACGTATGTGCGATATCGCCGAGTTGCTCACAATTTCTGTGGATAAATTTGTGCGGAACCTACCCTGTGGCACCCAAGCTATTGATTCTTATAAAGAAATATGGAAGCTGAAAAATGAAGCAATTTTGCGCTAGCGCAAAGTTCTTTACGTTAAACATGCTTCTTCACATCTTTTGTGGACAAAATTGTGTGCAAGCGTACTTAGCAAGCGCCATCTTGTTGATTTTAAATAGGAAAATATTCAAGCTGGTTTTTTAGGCAGCCTTGTTTTCGTTTTACCGCCTCCGCTTTGCACACAAACTGTGGAAAAAGATGTGCGCAAAGGACTCTATCAATCTGCAAGCCATTGATTTTAATGATAAAACCTCTTCTAGCTCAAATTTTAGGCAAATCGGTGCCGAATCAGGTTTCCGACCGGGACACGCCGGCTGACCCGCATCGGACCTTGCTGGTATAGTCACTTCCTTGGCCACGCCTGCGTCGCTGCGGCCCGCAATGTTCTGCACAAATTTTGTGGAAAAGATTGTGAGCAAAGGTCTTGATTTATATCAAAGCCTTTGATTTTAAACGATAAAAGATGGCTGCGGCTTTTTTGGGCAGGTGGTGCCGAATGTGGACAAATACACCGCCAGCCGGGAAAATGCGGCCAGCCCGACCCAAGTGTTCACATAAATTGTGGAAAACAATGTGCGCAAGCGTCGGGACAAGCACGTAAGTGCTTGATTGTCTTGGGAAAACTTTCAACAGCCACATTTTTTAGCAGTCGACCTTATCCACTTCCTCACAATTTCTGTGGATAAGATTGTGGCCAAGTGCTGCCGAGCAGGCGGAAGCCTTTGATCCATAAGGACATTTTGTTTCTGCATCGAAATCAGGCAGCAGGCTTTTTCATTAAAAATCAAACGTTTACAAAAACTACTTACCACGGCACTGCAGATGTTAAATCAACAATGCGTATGCAGGATGTTGTGGACAGTTCCCTTAGCCCATCCATATGTTCAGTAACGACGACGCCGATCCCGCCCATGCCGCCCCACCCGTCCTCACCGTCACCGCGCTCAACCAGCAGGTAGCGCGGCTGCTGGAGCGGACCTTTCCGCTGGTCTGGATCGGCGGCGAGATCTCCAACTTCACGCGCGCCGCGTCCGGCCACTGGTACTTCACGCTGAAGGACGATGCCGCCCAGGTGCGCGCCGTGATGTTCCGCGGCCGCGCCCAGTACGCCGGCTTCGTCCCGCGCGAAGGCGACAAGGTCGAGGTGCGCGCGCTGGTGACGCTGTACGGCGCCCGCGGCGACTACCAGATCAACGTCGAGGCGATCCGCCGCGCCGGCGTCGGCGCGCTGTACGAAGCCTTCCTGCGGCTGAAGGAAAAGCTGACGGCCCAGGGCTTGTTCGACGAAGACCGCAAGCGCCCGCTGCCGCTGTTCACGCGCACCGTCGGCATCGTCACCAGCCCGCAGGCGGCGGCGCTGCGCGATGTGCTCACGGCCCTGAAACGGCGCGCGCCGCACGTGCGCATCGTGCTGTACCCGGCGCCGGTGCAGGGCCAGGGCGCGGCCGACAGGATCGCCGATGCGATCCAGACCGCATCGCGGCGCGCCGAGGTCGATGTCCTGATCGTGTGCCGCGGCGGCGGCTCGATCGAGGACCTGTGGAGCTTCAACGAGGAAGCAGTGGCGCGCGCGATCGCCGCCGCCGGCATGCCTGTGATCTCGGGCGTGGGCCACGAGACCGACTTCACCATTGCCGACTTCGCGGCCGACCTGCGCGCCGCTACCCCGACCGCCGCCGCCGAGCTGGCCGTCACCGCGCGCGCCGACTGGCTGGCCTCGCTGGCGGCCGACGCCGATGACCTGCGCCGGGCCATGGAACGCATCCTGATGGATGCCAACCAGGGCCTGGACAGCCTGAGCCGCCGCTTGCTGAGCCCATCGACCCGGATCGACAACCAGCGCCTGAAACTTCTGGGCATGGCCAGCAGTCTGACCCATGCCGTGCGCGGTCCGCTCAACCGGCAGGGCGTGGTGCTGGCCCAGCTGCAGCAGCGCTGGGCGCGCCACCGTCCCGATTCGCGCGCGATGCGCACCCAGCTGGCGTCCGAGCAGCGCCACCTGGTGGCCAGCATGGCCGGCCAGCTGCGCGCGCGGCGTGAAGCCCTGCGCGCGCTGTCGGCCCAGCTCGAGCTGCTGAATCCGCAGCGCACGCTGGAACGCGGCTATGCCATCGTCAGCAGCGCCAAGGGCAAGGTGCTGCGCGCACCGGGCCAGATCAAGCCGCGCGACGTGCTGCGGGTGCGCCTGGCCGAAGGCAGCGTGGAAGTCGGCGTGGCGGCGGTGCAGGACGTGCTGGACGACGGTGCCTGATGGAGGTGCCTGACCACAGGGCTTGACTAAATAAGTAGCCCGACATGCAAGGGCGTCTTATCCGGTTTAGAATAAGCGCCCGATTCGGAACAATTATTCCGCTTCTCTCAGCAGCCAACCAAATAAGGAACAAGACATGGAACATACTCTGCCGCCGCTGCCGTATGCCAAGGACGCCCTGCAGCCGCACATCTCGGCTGAAACCCTGGAATACCACTACGGCAAGCACCACCAGGCCTACGTCACCAACCTGAACAACCTGATCAAGGGCACCGAGTTCGAAAACATGTCCCTGGAAGAGATCATCCAGAAATCGCAGGGCGGCGTGTTCAACAACTCGGCCCAGGTGTGGAACCACACCTTCTTCTGGAACTGCATGACCCCGAACGGCGGCGGCGCACCGACCGGCGCGGTCGCCGACGCGATCAACGCCAAATGGGGTTCGTTCGACAAGTTCAAGGAAGAGTTCCAGAAGTCGGCCGTGAGCAACTTCGGCTCGGGCTGGACCTGGCTGGTGAAGAAGACCGACGGCACCGTCGACATCGTCAACACCTCGAACGCCGCCACCCCGCTGACCACCGAGAACAAGCCGCTGCTGACCTGCGATGTCTGGGAACACGCCTACTACATCGACTACCGCAATGCGCGTCCGAAGTTCGTCGAGGCGTGGTGGAACACCGTCAACTGGGACTTCGTGAACCAGAACCTGGCGTAACTGCCCGCTTTCGTTCCGCGCCGTCCCCGGCCGGAACGAACTGCCCGGCAGCGGGACGCCAATCGTCCCGCTGTCCGCCTTTACGGCCCGCCCCGACGCGGGCCGTTTTCATTGCAGCTTCCGATACTGCGAACTCGCCGGATCCGGCGACAGGTAAGCCAGCAACTGCTGCGCATGCACCGACAGGGCTTGGGGATCCTGCACGCAGATCCGCAGTTCGCGTGACGCCCACGCATCCGAAAACGGTACCTGGCTGACCTTCACCGCATGGGTGCCGGGGCTCAATGCGATTTCCGGCAGGACGGCGATGCCCGCCTTCTCGGCCACCAGTTCGATCATGGCGTTGAAACTCGGCGCCCGTACCCGGGTCTTGATCGCGCGCGCGTTGCGCAGCGCCAGGTCTTCCAGGAAGTGCTGCATCGGCCGTTCCGGCGGCAGGCAGACGAAGGGGTAGTCGAGCGCTTCCCGGAACGTGACTTCCTGGCGGTTGGCCAGGGGGTGGTCGGCCGGCACCAGCAGGATCAGGCGGTGTTTTCGAAACGGCATCGTCAACACGCTGTCGGTGGCGACGTTGGGATCGAAGACGCCGATGTCCGCTTCCCCCGCCTGCACCGCCTGCAATACGTCGCCATCGTTGCGTTCGATCAGTTGCAGGTCGACTTCGGGATAGTCCGCCAGGAAGGGACCGATTGCCGCCGGCAGGAAGGTGGTGTTCGCCACCGTGGTGCCGGCCAGGCGCAGGCTGACGCGGCGGCGCCCGGTCAGGTCGCGCACCGTCTCCTGCAACTGCTCGGCTTCGCCGACGATGCGCTTGACCCGGTCGAGGATCAGGCGCCCGGCCGGCGTTGGGGTCATGCCCTCGGCGCCGCGTGTAAACAGCTCGACACCGCATTGCTGCTCGAAGCGCCGCAGGCGGCTGCTGGCCGCCGACAGCGCGATCGGCAAGGTGACGGCCGCTTTGCTGAGACTGCCGGTCTGGACCACCGCCAGCAGCAAACGAAAATCCACCAGATCGAAATTCATCCCTTCTCCAAACGCGAAGGCTTTATCAAAAAAACAGGCATTCCGAATGTCAACATTCGGCGCGAGAATACGGCCTTCCCTGTGGACCTTATCCAGAGCCAGCGGGATTTTACAGCTTCGCGTCGAGGCGTGGTTACGCCAAAGCCGAAGGCAAGCTTCGATATTTGACATCTTCGCCGGGTCCAGGCCGCGCATGCGTTCGCCCCTGCCCGCGTGTTTACAAGAGCATGATGATGAAACTTAAAAAACTCCTTTTCGCGGCTTCTTTCCTTACTGCGCTCAGTGCGCTCAGCGCCCATGCGGGCGAGGTCGACAAGACCGCCTACGGCGTCGCCCTCCCCGACTCGGCCCGGGCCGAACGCGTGGTCGAGATCCGTCCGGGCGCCCGTTGGGCCAACGTCGTCAACGGCCAGACCGTGAAATTCGTGGTCGGCGGCAAAAGCTTCAACTGGCAGGTCTGGACCATGCCGAACGTCAATTCGTTCGACCTCGACAAGATCGTACCCGCCGAGGTGAAGGCAGCGGGCATCCAGGTCCATGTCGCGGCAAGCGCGCAATACCAGAACAGCTGAATATCGCAGCGGGGGAACGCAGCGAAGCATCCCCAAGCGCTCCGGCGCTTTCTTTCCGGGCTTTCGACCACGAAAGCCCGTTTCCTTGAACGCTCCATGAAGAAGTCACGCCTGTCCGTGCTCGGCCTGTCGGCCGCCGTTCCCGGACATTGGCACCAGCATCAGGACCAGCAACACGGTTACCTGGAAGTCGCCTGACGTACGCGGCTTCGACGGCATGCTGGCCTACAACGACAAGAACCCAGACCTGGCCGCGACCGGTAGCGCAGCGATGGTGAACCACGGCATCGGACGGTCAACAACAATGCCGAGGCCGGCAGCGGGAACACCGGTTCCAACCTCGGCATCCTCCATCACTTCTGACGCGCCTCCGTTTGTCGCGAAACTGTATCGAATTGTCGATGCAAACCTGCAAATGTGTTTCTACGAACCTTGCTCTTATAAAATGCCGGGTCAAAGGAGACGGCCATGTATCGCATACTGTTGGTGGAAGACGACCCGCGCCTGGCGGAGCTGGTGACGGAATACCTGTCCGGCTATGAATTCGCGGTCGACCTGGCCACGCGTGGCGACCAGGCGCTCGACAGCTTCAAGGCGAGCAAGCCCGACATCGTCGTGCTCGACCTGATGCTGCCCGGCCTGGACGGCATGGTGGTATGCCGCCAGATCCGCGACATCTCCGACGTGCCGATCCTGATCCTCACCGCGCGCGAAGACACCTACGACGAAGTCTCGGGGCTGGAGCAAGGCGCCGACGACTTCGTCAACAAGCCGGTGCAGCCGCGCGTGCTGCTGGCGCGCCTGCGCGCCCTGCTGCGCCGCACCCAGCCCAGGGCGCCCGGCGACAGCCGCGTGCTCGAATTCGGCGCGCTGCGCATCGTGACCACCGACCGCACCGTCAGCTGGCGCGGCGAGGTCTGCGTGCTCAGCAACACCGAATACAAACTGCTGCTGGTGCTGGCGGAGGCGGCCGGCCGGGTGCTGTCGCGCGACGAGTTGCTGAAGAAGATGCGCGGGATCGAGTTCGACGGGCTGGACCGGAGCATCGACAACAGCATTTCGAAATTGCGGCGCAAGTTCGACGATGCGCTGTCGGAGAAGATCAAGACGGTGTGGGGCGAGGGGTATTTGTTTTCGCCTTCGGCCTGGAATTGAATACGGATAGCGTGTGCTTGAGCCGGCGTGCTTGAACACCGCAGTATGCACCTCGCTACCGTCGTTCCCGCGCAGGCGGGAACCCATACTGAAGGTCCGAAGCCGCTATCGGGGACGTACTGCGGGACTTCCATGGTGCCGGATTCTGTTACTCCGCATGGGTCCCCGCCTTCGCGGGGACGACGGTGGGGCTTGCGCAACAACGGCGGGGCTTACGCAACGGCTGAGCTTATGCAACGGCTGAGCTTATGCAACGGCTGAACTTATGCAACGGCTGAACTTACGCAACGGCTGAGGCTTATTCAAACACCGGCAAGATCGCCAGCGGCACGCTGTTCGTGACCACCTGGCCGCGCTCGCCGCCGGCGCCGAAGCGGTAGCTCACCGCCGGCAAGCCCTCTTCGCCGGTCGTGGCGGGCAGCGTTTCCTCCATCCCGCCCGCGCGCCGCAGGTGCGCCCCGCTCTCCCCTTTCTTGTTGAACACGAAGCGCACGCCGGCGCACTGGCGGCTGCGCTGGGCGGCGTCGACGTGGCGCGCGAAGCCGAGCGCCTGGCCGCAGGCGCTGCGCAGGTCGGCGCTGTCGTAGACGCCGTCCGGACGCGCCGCGATCGCCACCTGCGGACGCAGCGCGAACGGCGTGCCCTTGCGGTTCAGCACCAGTGTCGCATTCTCGTCGTAGGCGGATTTCTGCAGCGGCAACGGCGTGCGGCCGAGCGGGTCGAGCGGCAGGTGCAACTGGACGGTCTTGCCGGCCACGGTCAGCTCGGCGCCGTCGCCGAGGGCGGCGCGGTCTTTCGGCAGCACTTGCAACTGGCTTTGCAGGAGGTTCTTGGGGCCGCCGTATTTCTCGAACACCACCATGGCCCGGTAGGCATCCCGGTAGCTCGCCCACTCGCCATCGACCGCGTGCACCGGGGCCGGACCGGCCGCGAGCAGCAAGGCGATGGGAGCGAGGAAGGTCCGGGCGTGACGCATCGTCAGAATCGGTAAGCGATGGCGGCCGAAACCGTCAGGTGGGTGGGCCGCTCGACGAGCGGGCTGTCGGCGGCGCTGCCCAGCAGGCGTTTGGCCTGCAGGCTGGACGTCAGCATCCAGGCCGGCGTCCAGGCCCAGTTCCAGCGTACGCCCACGTGCACGTCCTGCAGGCCGCCGCCGGGCCGGTAGCGGCTGAAGACGCTGCGTGCGGCTTCGTCGCCGGTCACGCCGAAATAGGTTTCGTTGTCGTTGCGGTTGACCAGCGTCAGGCCAGCCGCCACGGAGATGCGGTGGCGCGCGCCGAGGTCGGCGGCCAGGCGCTGCATGCCGAGCGCCAGGCGCGCGCCGTCGCGGTCGCGGCCTGAACCGTAGAGCGCCGAAGCGGTCAGGCGCCACTGCGGCGTCAGGTAATAGTTGGCAAAGGCGCCGGCCTGCAGCCGTGTGCCGATTTCGTCCATGCCGCCGAGGCGCCCGCTGCGCAGCAGCAGAAGCGATTTGTCGACCGGCGACGCCGTCGAGAAGTTGTCGACGCCACCCAGGCCGTTCCCGGTGCCGGACTCGTCACGGCCCGGCAGCACCGCCAGCAGCGGCCCGTATTCCAGTGTCGGGGTATCGGACAGGTGCATGCCGCCGCTCATGCCGGACACGAAGATCCCGTTGCTCCATTGGACCTGAAGCACGGGCAATGCCGATACCTTGCGACTTGTGCTTCCTTCGTAGCGCGGCGCCGACTGCGCGCCCAGGCCGGCGTACATGTCGCGGCTGCCGTCGGGCATCGGATTGGCGGCCAGGGCCTGGGCCCAGGCGCTGCCATGTCCGGCGCCCAGCGCGGCACCCAGTGCAAGGAAGAGAAGCTTGTTCATGTTCGGCGTTAAAGGATTCGGGAAAACAACATTCTACGTGCTTGTTTTCCCGCCTCCCACATCTGCTTGCGCACGCCTGTTCAACGGGCGTTTGCGCCGTCGCGATTGTCGCGATGGTCGCGCTTGTCGCTGGCGAGCGGTAACGCCAATGCTGCACAAGACATGGCCATCCTTTTCTCCGAACCAGCTGAATAAAAAAACCCACCGTCACTCGCGCTTCAGGTGGGCAAACGGAAACCTGATGGATCCGTATGCTACGGAAGGCAAGCGCGGGAATCACCCTCGGAGTGTCGGGCGATTGTCGTCAAATTGTAAATGCCGGCGCCTCCCCTGATTGCTCCTATACAATGCCGGCCATGGTCCAGACGAACGCTTGCGCCGGGGACGCGGCGTGAACCGCCTTTTCTTTCGCTTCTTCGTGCTCGTCATGCTGTCGATCACGGCGGCGACCTTCGTCATCTATTTCGTGTTCGCGCGCCTGTTCGGCGATCCGCTCGAGGACATCGCGCGGCGCCAGGCCTCGGCCCAGATCTTCCTGATCGAGCAGTACGTGGACCAGGCCCCGGCCGACGAATGGCTCGACCGCCTGAACAAGGTGCGCGAAGTCTCGAGCGCGCATTTCGACCTGCTGCCGCTGGCCGAGGCGCGCGCCGCCCTGCCCGGCCGCCAGCAGGCCGCCCTGGCGCGCGGCGAGATCGTGCTCGACCCGGCCAACGGGGCTTTTTTCCGGCGCGTCGACACCCGCGGCGAACGCTACATCGGCAGCGACGAAGAGGTGATCCGCGCCTGGAACCTGCCGATCGACCTCGGCCGTGCGCTGGCGATGGAAGTGCTGCGCTACGTGATCGTGGCGCTGGCGCTGCTGGTGCCGATCGCGCTGTGGTCGCGCGCGCACTGGAAGGCGCTGCAATCGCTGTCGCGGGTGGCGGACGATTTCGGGGCCGGCCAATTGTCGGCGCGGGCACGCCTGCGGCCGGCCGACGCCGTGTATCCACTCGCCGAGCGCATCAATGCGATGGCGGAACGGATCCAGGGCCTGCTGGAGGCGCAGAAGAATTTGCTGCATTCGGTGTCGCACGAACTGCGCACGCCGATCGCGCGCCTGGAGTTCGGACTCGAACTGCTGGCCGAGCGCGCCCCCGACCCGGCCCTGGTGAAACGCATCCAGGCCATGGGCGGCGACGTGGCCGAGCTGGACGCACTGGTGAACGAACTGCTGTCGATGAGCAAGCTGGACAACGCACGGGAAGCGCAACGCGCGCCGGTCGACCTCGGGCCGCTGCTGCGCGGCTGCGCCGACGCGCTGCATCCGCGCCCCGGGCAACTGATCTGCGATATCGATGCCTGCCTGGGCGGCATCGACGGCGACCGCCGCCTGCTGGCGCGCGCGGTCGGCAACCTCTTGCGCAATGCGCAGAAGTACGCGGCGCAACAGGTGCGGCTGGCGGCCCTGCGCGAGGGCGCCGGCATCGAGATCAGGGTCGAGGACGACGGTCCGGGCATCCCGGCCGAGGAAAGGGAACGCATCTTCGAACCCTTCTACCGGCTCGACCGCAGCCGCGACCGCGCCACCGGCGGCTTCGGCCTGGGCCTGTCGATCGCGCGCAAGGCGGTGGCGCTGCATGACGGCACCCTGCACGTCGAGCAGTCGGGACTGGGCGGGGCGCGTTTCGTGATCCGCCTGCCGTTCTCCCCCATCCCGTCGAAGGACGCGTAAAAAAGCCGCGGGGTTCATGCGAACCCCGCGGCCTTGGGTGTCCGGCCCGGTGGCGCTTACACGTCCGCCATTCAGCGGCCGGGTTTCTCGGGACGTTCCGGCTTGATGTGTGTGACCCCGTACCACAGGTGTTCCCACCAGTGGTCGCGCGAGCGCACCGTCAGCAGGCATTGGCGGTCGACCGAACCCTTGAACACCCGGTCCTCGCACTGGTTGGTCATCAGCGCATTGCGCTGGTTTTCGGCGTTGACCAGCGCAATGGCCAGCCAGAAGGCCGCGGCCAGGAGCGCCGCCGCCAGGCACCAGGCCAGGTGGTTCCAGTTGCTCGAATCGTACAAGTCGTCGATTTCAGGCTTCGACTTGTCATACATCCTCAGGATCTTGCCTTCGACGTCGCTCATTGCTTGTGTGCTTGTTACCTTGAATGCTTGGCTGATTACTTCGCTTGTTACTTCGACTTTGCGGCCTTGGCCACCAAAGCGTCCATCACCTGCAGCGTGGCCGGGAACAGCTGGGCCTCATTGCTGGTCTTGACCGAATTGTAGACCAGGGACGGCGAGGTCTGGTACTTGCCGTCGATGACGATGGTCGGCGCGCCGTCCACCTTGTACGACTCGACCAGCTTGGTCGACTGGCGCAGCTTGGTCATCACGCCGAACGAATTCCAGGCGTTCAGGAAGGTCGTGCGGTCGATGCCGTTCTTCGATACCCAGTCGATGATCGTGTCGTCCTTGGTCAGGCGGACACGGTCCACGTGCATGGCCTTGAACACCTTGGCGTGCATCTCGTTCACCTTGCCCAGCGCTTCGAGCGTCAGGTACAGGTGGGCTTCCGGGTCGCTGGCGCCCTGCGACGGGATATGGATGCGGCGCAGGACGATGTTGTCACCCTGCTTTTTGACCCATTGTTCGAACTGCGGTTCCAGCGCGTTGCAGTGCGGGCAGTGATACATGAAGAACTCGATCACCTCGACCTTCTTGCCCGCGGCCTGCACCGCTTGCGGCTGAGCGAGCGTGATGTACTCGACGCCGTTCTTCGGATCGGCCGGCGAAGCGAAAGCGGTACCGACGGCGAGGGTGGCGGCGAGCAGGGCAAAACGCAGGGAACGCATAGATATCCTTCTGGTGTCTGGTTGAACGAACGACCGCGAGATTACCACTTTTTCGGTCTCCAGCCTTAGCCCTGGCTTATATTTTGCATTTGCTTACGGGCGTTACAGCGGTGCATGGCCTGACCGTCGGCTGATGATCCGTCGTCCCGGCGCAGGCGGGGACCCATACGGAGCAAGCCGAAGCCGCCCGGCATGGGTCCCCACCTGCGCGGGAGGACGCGTCGGCTGCGCCGCGGGACTCAGAAATCGTAGCGCGCCGACAGCTTCATCTGGCGGCCGTTGCTCGGGTAGATGCCCGAGCGGCAGCCGTAGGCGTAGCTGTAGTAGTCGCGATCGGCCAGGTTCAGGCCGCTCACGGCGACTTCCCACGGGCCCAGCTTCACGGCGTAGCGGGCGTCGAAGCTCACGGTCGAGGGCATGCGCGCTTCGCAGGTGTTGCTGAAGTCGCCGCCGTCGCGCTGGCGTCCCGCCCACTGCACGCCGAGGTCGGCCGACTGGCCGCCGGCCGGCAGCCACGACAGGCGCGCGGTGAACACGTTCTTCGGCACCAGCACCAGTTCGCGGCCGGCGTTCGGGCCTTCGGTGAACTCGGCGTTCACGTGCTGCAGGTGGGCGCTGGCGTGCCAGTCGCCGGCGATGCGGGCTTCGGCGTCGATCTCGACGCCCTGGCGCCGGGTTGGATCGAGGTTGGTGTTGGCGCCCCAGCCGCCGTTCAGGGTCGGATCGTAGAAGATCTCGTTGCGCAGCTTGTGGCGGAACGCGCGCGCGCTCAGCCTGGCGTCGCCGGCGCCGTTGCTGAGGGTCGCGCCGAATTCCAGGTCGTGCGAGGTCTGGCCCTTCAGCACGTCGATGCCGGAGCGGTAGCTGTTCTCGTCGACATTGGCCACGCGGTAGCTCTGCCCCGCCTTGCCGTACACCTCCAGCAGCGGCAGCGGCTTGTAGCTGGCCTGGACTTCCCAGGCGTTGTGCGATTGCGAAGTGTCTTCCACGATGCCGCCGGCCAGCGCGTCGCCGTAGTCCTTGTCGAAGGTCTCGTGGCGTGCGCCGACCGCCAGGCGGCCTTCGTGGGCGGCATCGAAGCGCAGCTCGTCGCGCAGGTAGACGGCGCGCGCGGTCTGGCTGGCGTCGGCGCGCGAATAGTCGGAGGTGGTCTTGCGCTTCCAGCGGGTCAGGTCGATGCCGGCCACGGCCTCGTTGAGCATGCCGCCCACGTTGCCGAGCCAGCGCGCGCGCGGCGAGAACTGGTCCTGGCGGCCGTCATAGGCGTTCACCGACGGATAGTCGCTCGACAGGTAGTTCGAACGCACGCTGCGCTCGCGGTGCGACAGCTCGGCCGCCAAGTCGAGCGCGCCGATGCGGTATTCGCCGAAGGCGCTGACGCGGTTGGTGTCGAGCGAGCCGAAGTCCTTCGGTGTCGACGCCAGGGTTGGGGCCTGCTGGAACTGTTCCAGGGTCAAGGAACCCGGCAGGCGCGATTCCTGCTGCGCGCTGTCCACGCGCACGCCGATGCGGCCGCCGTTGCCGCCATTGCCTTCGCGGCTGCCGAGGCGCGTCTGCAGGCCGACGCTGAAATTGCGCAGGTCGTAGCGGCTGTTCTCGCGGTAGCCCTCGTTGCCCTGGCGCGCGACGGCGACGTCGGCGGTGATGTCGCCGGTCACCTGGGTCAGCGAGGCACGCACGTCGTGCTGGTGGAACTGCCCGCCCTCGGCGAACACCGAGCCGTGCATGCCCTGGCCGGCGCCGCCGCGGATACCGCCGCGGGTGAAGACCTGGATCACGCCGCCGGTCGCGCCTTCGCCGTACAGCACGCTGCTGCCGCCGCGCGTGATCTCGACGCGCTCGACGGTATCGATCGGGATGGTGGCCAGCACCTGGTTCGCCAGCTCGTTTTCGTTCAGGCGCACGCCGTCGACCATCACCACCATGTTCTGGGCGCTGTTGGTGCCGAAGCCGCGCAGGTCGAGCGCGAAGTCGGGCGAACCGTCCAGGCTCTGGCGTCCGAACACGCCGCCGATCTTGCGGATCGCCGCGTTCACGTCGCTGACGCCGGCGCGGCGGATCTCGTCCCGGGTGATGACGGTGGCGCCGATCGGGCGCAGCGCGGCGTCGCTGGGGAAGCGCGCGCCGGTGACGACGATGGTCGAAGGCGCGCTCGAAGGCGCCTCCTGGGCGGCGGCGGTGGCGGCAAGGAAGGACATGGCGACGGCGCAGGCCAGCGCGAGCGGCCGGACGGCCGGTGCGCCGCCGGAAACAACAGCAGGATTCATTGGATTGTTATTCGATTCGTTGACCGGCGCGCGTCCCCGCACCCCGGCTGCATACGGAAGCGGCACGTGGCGGCTTCCCCCTGTCTGGCCGGTATCCGGGCTGGCAAGACGGACCGCGTTACCTTCCCGTGCGAATCTGCACGGTGGTTTTCGGACGTGGCCTGCCGCTTGTCGAAGCGGCGCTTGCTTACCGTTGCGGGGGCAGCACACGTTGACGCTTCGCCGGAGGCGGGAGCGCGCCGTGTTTCCCGTTTAACTTTGCCTGCGGAACACAGGCAAGGGCACCAGAACCGGACGATTATAGCCTTGATAAAAGCCCGCCGCCATCGCGCGGACCTCGAAGTCATCATAACGAGTGGCTTGTTGGTCGCATTCTCGCATATAGTGTGTGGCAAAAAAGCAAGATCCTCTTTTCGCTGCAGACTTCCGGGTGCTTCCATGCGACTCAGTTCCATCCTCGGTTCCACCGTATTCAAGACCGGCGCGGCCGGCATGCTGCTGGCCGCGGGCGCGGTCGTCACCGCCGCCATGCTGGCGCAGCCCGGTGCATCCACCGCGCCGCCGGCCGCCGCCGCGGCGGCAGGTCCGGCGCCTCCATCGCCCGATGGCATCGCCCTGGCGGCGCCGCACGCGGCCGCGGTCTCGGTGCCCAGCAGCCCGGACGCCTGGGGCGGCCCGCGCAGCGGCAACGAAGCGACCCTGTCCGACCGCGTGGTCCACTACGACATCGACGCCACGCTGGACCCGGTCAGGCACACCGTCACCGGACACGAAAAGCTCACCTGGCGCAACCGCAGCGCCGTGCCCGTGAAAAGCGTCTACCTGCACCTGTACATGAACGCCTTCGAGGGCAGCGGCAGCACCTTCTTCACCGAGAAGCGCCTGCGCGAGACGGGCTTCCGCTCCGGCGTCGACATCAAGGATGGCGAATGGGGCCACATCGCGCTGCGCAACGTGAGCCAGGGCGACGCCCGGGTGCCGTGGACCTTCGTCCATCCCGACGGCGGCCCGGCCACCGACCACACGGTGGTGCGCTTCGACCTGCCGGCCGCGGTGGCGCCGGGCGCCTCGACCACCTTCGACATCGCCTTCCACACCCAGCTGCCGCGCGTGATCGCGCGCACCGGCTACTTCGGCAGCTTCCACCTGGTCGGCCAGTGGTTCCCCAAGATCGGCGTGCTGGAACTGCCGGGCGAACGCGGCGCCACCGCGCCGCGCTGGAACGCGCACGAGTTCCACCTGGAGTCCGAGTTCTACGCCGACTTCGGCAGCTACGACGTCAGGCTGACCGTGCCCAAGGAATACACCGTCGGCGCCACCGGCGAACGGCAAGGCGCCCCGGTGGAAAAGGACGGCATGCTGACCCACCGCTTCGTGCAGGGCGACGTCCACGACTTCGCCTGGACCGCCGACAAGCGCACGGCGAAACCGCTGGTCGATACCTGGACCGGCCCGGGCAGTCCGGCGGTCGGCCTGACCGTGCTGTATCCGCCCGAGTACGCGGCCAGCGCCGCGCCGGCCCTGCAGGCGGCCAAGGATTCGCTGACCTATTTTTCCAATACGCTCGGCCCCTACCCCTACAAGACACTGACGGTGGTGATCCCACCCTACAACGCCGAGGAAGCCGGCGGCATGGAATACCCGACCTTCTTCACCGCCGAAGGCTACACCCAGGCTGCGCCGGGCACGCTCGATCGCCACCAGCTCGACTTCGTCACCATCCACGAATTCGGCCACGGTTACTTCTACGGCCTGCTGGCCTCGAACGAATTCGAGGAACCGATGCTGGACGAAGGCCTCAACGAATACTGGAACCTGCGCATGCTGCGCGATCGCGGCCAGGACATCCACCTGGCCACGCCGCTCAGCCGCAAGCTCGGCCTGGCGCCGCACTTCAAGGTGTTCGAGGCCGAACGCGCCGGCACGCCGCGCGCCGAGCCGGCCGACCCGATCGGCCAGAACGCCTGGGACCGCCTGCAGGGCATCGGCCCGGTCTACGCGCGCACGGCGGTCGCCATGCGCGACCTGGAAGCGCAGGTCGGCAAGGCCGCCATGGAACGCGCCTTCAAGGAATACTACCGGCGCTGGAAGTTCCGCCACCCGAGCGCCGCCGACCTGCGCGAAACCCTGGCCGAGGTGACCGGCCAGCGCGCCGCGGTGGAAACGCTGTTCGCGCAGCAGGTCCATGCGAGCGCGCGTGTCGACGACCGCATCGGCGCCTTCGGCAGCCACGAGGAAGTACCCCTGCCCGGCACGCGCCAGGCCGGCAGCGCCTGGGCCGAGGACAAACAGGCCGACGTCGACAAGCGCATCGACAGCGCCCGCGCCGCGTGGAAGAAAGCGCATCCGGACGCCAAACCGGGCCAGGGTCCCTACCCCTGGCGCACCGAGGTGTTGCTGCAGCGCCGCGGCGCGCCGGTGGCGCAGACCCTGCGCGTGCGCTTCGCCGACGGCAGCGTCGAAACCGTACGCTGGGACGGCACCGAGGCGTGGCGCAAGTTCGGCTGGGTCAAGCCGTCCAGGGCGGTGTCGGCCGAGCTGGATCCGCAGCGGCGCCACTTCCTCGACGTCAGCAAGCTCGACGACAGCCGCACGCTCGAGCCCGACGCCAGCGCCTCGCGCCGCTGGGGCATGGAGTTCGCCGCCTTCGTCCAAACCCTGATTTCCCTGATCGCAACCGTATGATGAACAGTCAACTGGAGGCGCCCTCGCTGGCGCCCGAGAACGATGCCCTGCGCGGCGTGCGCCGTCCCCGCTTCGGCGTCAGGCGCGCGCTGCGCGCCGCCGGCGCCGCGCTGCAGTGGCGCCTGCTGCTGTGGTGGGCCCTGCTCTTGCTGCTGCCGGCGCTGGTGGCCGCGCTGCCGGTGTGGCGCATGCTGTCGGCCAGTCTCGATTATTCCGTGCATGCCGCCCGGCTGGCCGAGCGGCTCGACATGCTGGCCCTGGCCGACGTCATGGGCGGCGCCCAGGAGCGCTGGGGCAGCGCGATCGGCAGCGGCGGCCTGGTGGCGCTGGTGCTGACCCTGCTGCTGTCGCCGCTGCTGTCGGGGATGACGGTGGCCGCCGCGCGCGCGCCGGGACGCCTGGGCATGTCCTCGCTGCTGGCGGCCGGCGCCCAGGAATACGGGCGCATGCTGCGCATGCTGGTGTGGGCCGCGATTCCGCTCGCGCTGACTGCCATGCTGGCCGGCGCCATGTTCCGCGCCGCCGGCCGCACGGCCGAGACGGCGCTCCTGGAAAGCGACGCCCGGCATGCCGCGCACCTGGCGATGGCAGGGGCGGCGCTGCTGTTCGTGATCGTGCACGCGACGGTCGACGCCGGCCGCGCCCTGCTGGCGACCGAGCGGCGCCGCAAGTCGGCGGTGGTGGCGTGGTGGGGCGGTGTCAGGCTGCTGCTGCGCCGCCCGTTGGCGCTGCTGGGCAGCTACGTGGCCGTCACCGCCATCGGCCTGGCCTTGGCGGCGCTGCTGGCGCTGGCGCGGCTGCACGTGCCGGCGCTGGGAGCCGGCGGGACCGTTGGCGCGTTCCTGCTGGCCGAGCTGGTGGTGATCGTGCTGGGGTGGATGCGCTGCGCGCGGCTGTTCGCGCTGATGGCGCTGGCGCGTGACCAGGCCACCCTGCCCCTGACGCAACGTCCTTCCCACTGATCGGCTAACATTGGCGTTTCAACCGATGTCCGAAGGAGCCGCCATGTCCCGCCTGCCCACTTATTTCGTCTCGCACGGAGGCGGCCCCTGGCCGTGGATGAAGGCACAGTACGGCGCCACCTACGACAAGCTGGAAGCCTCGCTGGTCGACATCCGGCGCCAGGCCGGCGCGCGGCCGAAGGCGGTGCTGGTGGTGACCAGCCACTGGGAGACCGAGGGCTTCATGGTGTCATCCGGCGCGGCGCCGGAAATGATCTACGACTACGGCGGCTTTCCGCCGCACACCTACCAGGTCCGCTACCCCGCCCCCGGCCAGCCGCAACTGGCCGAGCGCGTCGCGGCCCTGCTCGGCGGCGCCGGCCTGCCGGCCGGGCTGGATGGGCAGCGCGGCTTCGACCACGGCACTTTTTCGATGCTGGCCCCGGTCTGGCCGGACGCCGACATGCCGGTGGTGCAGCTGTCGATCCGCCACGGCTACGATCCGGCCGTGCACCTGGCCGCCGGCCGCGCGCTGGCGCCGCTGCGCGACGAGGGCGTGCTGATCCTGGGCAGCGGCCTGTCCTTCCACAACCTGCGCCAGTTCGGGCCGGGCGGCGCGCTGGCGTCGCATGCGTTCGACGCGTGGCTGCAGCACGTGCTGCTGGCATCGTCCCCGGCCGACCGGGTCGAGGCGATGCTGCACTGGAGCGATGCGCCGTTCGCGCGCCATGCGCATCCGCGCGAGGATCACCTGGTGCCGCTGTGGGTGGCGCTGGGGGCGGCCGAGCAGGAGGCGGCGGCCTGCGTGTATCACGAGGATGCGTTCTTCGGCGCCCTGACGGTGTCGAGTTTCAGGTTCGGGCAGGCGCCCGGCGAGACGGCCTGACCGGGCTTCGATCGCATGCGCGGCGCTGCCGCTTATGCGCCGCTTATGTGCCGCGCTTGCCGCGTGCGGCCTCTTCGGCCTTGCGGGCCGCCTTCTCGGCGGCGAGGCGCGCCTTTTCCTCCATCTCGATGCGGTGGCGCTCGAGGGCTTCGGCGCGGCTCTGCGGGGTTTCCAGGCTGATGCGGCCGAGTGCGCCCTGGCGGTAGTCCTGCAGCAGCACGTGGGCCGCCTTTTCGTAGTCGAATTCGCCCCCGCGCACGCGGAAGCCGCGCCGCGCCGCCACGCCTTCGATCACGCCGACGCCGTCCAGGCCCTCGGTCTTGAGGCCGTAGCGCGCCGCCAGCAGCTGCGGGTAACGCTCCAGCAGCAGGGTGCCGAGGAACTCGGCGACTTCTTCCTCGATCACCGCATTGGTGCCGACCGCGTGGCTGGCGGCCAGCATCATGCCGTCGCTTTCCATCGCAATCTTCGGCCACAGCATGCCGGGGGTGTCGACCAGCACCGTGAACTTGTCCAGGTAGAGCCGCTGCTGGGTCTTGGTCACGGCCGGCTCGTCGCCGACCTTGGCCACGCGCTTCTTGAGCAGCGCGTTCATCAGGGTCGACTTGCCGACGTTCGGGATGCCCATGATCATGATGCGCAGCGGCTTGGTCGGCACGCCGCGGTGCGGCGCCAGCGACTTGCACAGATCGGGGATGCGGTTGACGTCGGACGGCTTCTTGGTCGTCATCGGATAGGCGGTCACGCCTTCCTGGGCGTCGTACCAGGCGGCCCAGGCGGCGGTGGCCTGGGGATCGGCCAGGTCGGTCTTGTTCAGGACCTTCAGGCAGGGGCGCTGGCGGAACTTGCGCAACTCCTCGACCATCGGGTTGCTGCTCGCCTGCGGCAGGCGCGCGTCGAGGACCTCGATGACCACATCGATGTTTTCCATCTGTTCCGCAGCTTCCTTGCGGGCGGCGGCCATGTGGCCCGGGAACCATTGTATCGACATGCTTTATTCTCAACTATCTGAATTCAAAGCGCTATTTTACGCTGGCCGGGTGCAATCTCCCTATTTCAGGGCCGGGTCTGCTCTTTGGACGCGCACTCGCTCGGCGGCAAGGGCCGGGCCGGGTCGAAGGCGCCGAGCCGGTTGCGGGCCTGCGTGAGGTCCTTGCCGAACTCGGTCAGGTAGCGCGACCTTTCCTCGCTCTGCCATTCGGCGTCGGAAAAACCCGCCAGGGCATACGTCCTGCTGGTATGCACCTTGCCTTCCAGGCGCGGCATGAGGGCACGGTCGGGGTCGGTGTTTTCCTTCAGCAGGTAAGCGTCGACGTCGCGCAGGGTCAGCGGCAAGGCGGCATTGTCGTCATGCGCCTGGTCGCGCATCAGCTTGCCGAACATGGTCAGCCTGATCTCGTTAGGGCCGAGCCCCAGCACGTCGTTGAAGGTCAGCAGCGCGAACGGCTTGCCGCGCGCATCGTCGACGCGCCCGCTGACGATATAGCGGCCGGGCATGCGCACGTCGGCCTTCAGGTAGAAGTTCAGCGAGCCGTTCTCGACCGCTTCGCGCACCGGACCGCTCCAGACCGCCGGCAGCTCGGGCGTGTAGATGATGTCGAACAGCACCGCCCCGCTCTTGCCGCCCACGCTGTAGCGCACTTCGGTGCGGATGGTGCCGTTGAAGCCGGCCAGGCCGGTCTGGCCAGGGGCCAGCACGCCGCCGAAGGCGCCATCGTTCGGGACCGGATCGGCCCCGCCGCCATCGTCGGCGAACGGCACCGTGACCTGCGGCGCCGGACGCGCCGCGCCGTAGGTGATGCCGCGCGCCAGCGCCCGCGTGACCACCAGCGGCAGCACGTTGCCGTCGGCGTCGACCGCGCGCAATGAAAACGCCACCGCCTCGTTGGCGGCCATGTACACCCGCGATTGCGAGGTCTGCACCTGCACCCTGGCATCCGATCCGCCGCCTTCCAGGCGCATCGGATTCATCTCGGTGACCGGCGCGTTCGGGGCGTTCTGGTCGGCGTTCTCGGCCATCGGGCGCGAGCCGGCCGGGTACTGGCTGCCGCTGCGGTAGCTGCAATAGGTGTGGTCGGCCAGGCGCAGGTTGTCGACCAGTTCCTGGCGCCGGCGCGCACGTTCGTCCGGCAGCGCCGGCCCCGGGCCTTCGACCCGGCCGAAGAAGGGCTTGCCGGTTGCCGCCGCGGCGCCTGTCGCGGCGGCAACCGGCAGCGCCTCGTCATGGCGCGCCAGGCGCCAGCCGGCCAGCACCAGCGCGAGCGCCAGCGCGCCGCCCAGCGGCGGACCCCAGCGCCGCAGCCAGGACGGCCGGGACGGCGGCGGCGGCGGTTTGCGCGGCTGTTTTTTATCAGAGCGCACCGTTCACCATCGCACTGCGGACCACGGACACGATACCGCCCCAGTTCCCGTTCGCATAATGGTTATAGGCTTCGCCATCGTCGCGGAACGCCACCGAGTGGTCGTGCCACTTGGTGCTGCCGCCCTCGTTGGCCGCGGTGCCGAGGGCCAGGTCGTTGCACAGCCAGTCGCTGGGGTTGCAATAGGAACCACCGGCGCTGCCGGAGACGCCGCCCGAGCTGTGGTAGGCCACCGCCTCGTCGTCCTGGCCGGGCAGTATGCCGGAATACAGCGTGCCTTTGGCGCCCGCATACATGTAGAACCAGATGTTGCGCGTGTCGTTGTGGTTGTACATGGCGCGCGCGGTGGAGGTTTTGAGGTCCTGCACCAGCGGTTCCGAGACCGCCCAGGAGCCGGCGTCCGACAGTTCCGAGCCGCCGCCGGTGCCGGAGGCGGCGCGGACCCACTTGATGTTCCAGCCGGTCTGGGTGCTGCCGTCGGTGTTGCCGCACACGCCGCCGCCGTTGGCCACCGCGTTCTTCTTGCTGCGCGCCGAGCCGCCATGGTTGGCCAGGGTGTAGCCCAGGATCAGGTCGCCGGCGCTGTGGGTGGCGATGTAGCACCAGTTGGCGCCGGTGCAGAAGCAGTCGAGGGCGTCGCGGATGCGCGGGCTCTGCGACGCGATGCTGCTGCGCCCGTCCCAGTTGACGGCCTTCTTGTTGACGCCCGCCGCGGTGGAGGCCGGGCCCCAGTAGGTGAAGCTGTTGTAGTCGCCCACGGTGCCGCCGCCGGTGCGGCCGTTGATCCACAGCGTGTAGTTGGTTGCCGATGCCGTCCCGCTCCAGCCCATCAGGCCGAGCAGGCACAGCGCCATTATCGTGCGCAGCAATCTCATCATCTCTCCTCGCCTCTCGTGAATAGTTATACAAACTACTTCTGGCAGAAACAGATACCGCTGAGCGCCGGTCGGCACGCTGGAATAACACGAACGACCGTGCTACAGCCGAGTTGAATGTAGAGAGGATATGTACAGCAGTCAATACTGTCGCTGGGACATGATGAGCGCGTGGGAAACGCGCAACGCAACCCCTAACGCGCGTTGACCGCGACCGCCGCGCGCATCACCGCCACGATGCCGCCCCAACTGCCGTCCGTGTAATGGTCGTGGTCTTCGCCGTCGTCGCGGAAAGCCACCGAGTGGTTGTTCCACTTGGTGCTGCCGCCCTGGTTCGGCGCGTTGCCCAGGGTCAGGTCGTCGCAGAACCAGTCGCCCGGATTGCACAGTGCCCGGCCGGACCTGCCGGCGACGCCGCCGGCGCTATGGTAGGCCTCGACCTCGTCGTCCTGGCCGGGCAGCACGCCGGAGTACAGCGTGCCGCGGGCGCCGGCGTACATCCAGAAGCCGACGCCGCGCGTTTCGTTGTGGTTGTACATGGCGCGCGCGGTGCTGACCTTCAGGTCCCGCACCAGCGGTTCCGAGGTGGTCCAGGCGCCGATGTCCGCCAGTTCCGAGCCGCCGCCGGAGCCGGCCGCCGAGGCCACCCACTTGATGTTCCAGCCGGTCTGGGTTGCCCCCCACTGCCGCCGCCGGCCGCGCAGACGCCGTTCGCGTTCGCCACCGCATTGCGGATCGTGCGCGTCGAAGCGCCGTAGTGGGCCAGCGTGTAGCCGATCAGGAGGTCGCCCGCGCTGTGGGTGGCGATGTAGCACCAGTTGGCGCCGGTGCAGAAACAGTCGAGGGCATCGCGGATGCGCGGACTCTGGGAAGCGATGCTGCCGCGCCCGTCCCAGTTGGCGGATTTCTTGTTGACGCCGGCGTCCACCCCCGACGGGCCCCAGTAGGTCCAGCTGTCGTAGTCGCCGACCGTGCCGCCCCCGATGCGGCCATTGATCCACAGCGTGTAGTTGGCGGCCGATGCCGATCCCGTCAAACCCGTCAGCACGAGCAGGCACAGCACCATTGAAAAGCGTAGCGGTTGCATGTTTTCTCCTTGCGGCGTCAAATGGATGTACCACCGTTGGATAACGCGCTTGCTCGTCCGTTCGCATCGATTGCATGCATGCCGCGCAAAGCGAATCGTCGAACGAACGGCGAAAAGGCGAATCAAAACCTCATCGTGTGCAGAAGGCAACAACGCGAAAACAATGCCGCCTTTGGTCTGGACACCTAGCGAGCTCATCATGGTTACTGCGATTGCGCAAGAAAACGGTCCCGTTCCCCCGGAAATCGTGCAGGCCGAGAAGACCTATTTCTGGATGGCCAAGTCCATTCAAATCCTGATGATCTTGCTCGGCCTGACCGCGTTCGTCGCGTCCCTGGTGGTTGCCACCTTTGGCGATACGTTCGATGATGCTCGCGTAACGAAGAGCATTGCTTTCGTCGCTGCGCTGGCGTCTGGCGTGCTGACGCTGTTCAGCATATCGAGAAAGAACGAGGATGTATGGTCGGCCTGGCGAATGCTGAATGCGGCAATCCTCCGTTTCCAATATGAACCTGGATTCACGCGCAAGCAATTGATCGATACTTGGGAAAAGGCCGAGACCACGCTCGGCAACGCGACTATCCGCGAGAAATAGCTTGCGCTTCCGTGGAAGCCGGGACCGGCCGGGGAACGCCCATGAGGCGTGATACCACATGGCCAGCCCGGTTCAATCCAGCTCGGCCAGCGCCTTGACGTGGGCCACGACGCTGCGTCCCAGCGCCGACAGGTTGTAGCCGCCTTCCAGGCAGCTGACGATGCGCCCCTGCGCATGCGCGCGCGCGACCTCGACCAGCCGGTGCGTCATCCACGCGTAATCCGCCTCCACCAGCGCCATGCCGCCGAGGTCGTCCTCGCGGTGGGCGTCGAAGCCGGCCGACACGAAGATCAGCTGCGGCCGGTGCGCGTGCAGGGCCGGCAGCCAGTGCTCGGCCACCAGCTTGCGCACCACGTCGCCGCCGCTGCGGGCCGGCACCGGGATGTTGACGCTGTTGGCGGTGAGCGGCGCCGGTTCGCTGTAGGGATAGAAGGGATGCTGGAAGAAGCTGGCCATCAGCACGCGCGGGTCGTCGCGGAAGGATTCGTCGGTGCCGTTGCCGTGGTGGACGTCGAAGTCGACGATCGCCACGCGCTCCAGTCCGTGCGCCTCGAGCGCGTGGCGGGCCGCGACCGCGACGTTGTTGAACAGGCAGAATCCCATCGGCTCGGATGGGCGCGCGTGGTGGCCCGGCGGGCGCACCGCGCAGAAGGCATTGTCGATGGTGCCGGCGAGGACCGCGTCGGTGGCGGCCACGGCGGCGCCGGCGGCGCGCAGCGCGGCGCGGTAGCTGTCCTTGCACAGCAGGGTGTCGCCGTCGAGCGGATAGTGTTCGCCGGCGGCCGGCAGGTTGTCGCGCACCAGGTCGAGCGCGCCGCGGCTGTGGTTGCGCAGGATCGCGGCCTCGTCGGCCAGCGGGGCGCTGCATTGTTCGATCAGGCCGTCCAGCCGCGCCAGGATCAGCTGGTCCTCGATCGCGCGCAGGCGCGCCGGCGACTCGGGGTGCCAGTCGCCCATGTCGTGCAGGAGGCAGTCCGGGTGGCTGTAGATTGCAGTGCTCATGTTGTCGATCGTTGTGCGCTCATCCTTACCGCCCCCGTTTTACGGTTCTCGCATAGAATCGCTAGGGAGGCATGTTGACGCAGGAATAAAAAGATTGCCGATGACGTTAATCTACCATGCCCTGAGCATCCACAGGAACGAATCCATGTTCAACAAAATGCATGCGGCGGCGCGCCAGGTCGGCCGGATCGTGGTCGGCAAGGACCGCCAGGTGCGGCTGGCGCTCACCTGCCTGCTGGCCGGCGGCCACCTCCTGATCGACGACGTGCCCGGCGTCGGCAAGACCACGCTGGCGCACGCGCTTGCGCTGTCGCTCGGCCTGCAGTTCAACCGCGTCCAGTTCACCAGCGACCTGCTGCCGGCCGACGTCGCCGGCATCTCGGTCTACGAGCGCGAGAAGAACGGCTTCGCCTTCCACCCGGGGCCGATTTTCACGCAGGTGCTGCTGGCCGACGAGATCAACCGCGCCACGCCCAAGACCCAGTCCGGCCTGCTTGAAGCGATGGAGGAGCGCCAGGTCAGCGCCGACGGCGTCACCCGCCCCCTGCCCGAACCCTTCTTCGTGATCGCGACCCAGAACCCGGCGCACCAGGTCGGTACCTTCCCGCTGCCGGAATCCCAGCTCGACCGCTTCCTGATGTGCCTCTCGCTCGGCTATCCGGACGCCGCCGCCGAGCGCGCGCTGCTGATGGGCGAGGACCGGCGCGCCATGCTCAGGACGATCGCACCGGTGATGCAGCCGGCCGAGCTGATGGAAGCGCAGCGCGGCCTGCGCGCGATCCACGCCTCCGGCGCGCTGATCGACTACCTGCAGGCGCTGGCCCAGTCCTCGCGCTCGGGCCAGCTGTTCGCCGAAGGCCTGTCGCCGCGCGCCACGCTGGCGCTGCTGCAGGCGGCGCGCGCCTGGGCCGCGCTGGAAGGCCGCGACCACGTGATCCCGGAAGACATCCAGACACTGCTGGTGCCGGTCTGCGCGCACCGCCTGCGTCCCCTGAAGGCGGCCCACGGCACGGCGATGGCCAGCCGCGACCTGGTGCTGCAGTTGCAGAAATCGGTCCCGGTGTAAGACCATGAAGGCGGCCGGGGCGGCGCGGGTGGCGGAGGACAAGGCATTGATGTGGTCGGGCTGGCTGCGGCGCCGGCGCGGCGCCTGGCGCACGCGCGCCACCGCCGGCGACGGCGGCGAAGTCGAGCTCGGGCAGCGCCGCGTGTACATCCTTCCCACCGGCGCCGGGATGGGCTACGGTGGGCTGCTGCTGGTGCTGCTGGTCGGATCGATCAACTACAACCTCGGCCTCGGCTTCGGCCTGACCTTCCTGGCCGCGGCCTGCGCCGTGGTCGACATGTTCACCACCTACCGCAACCTGGTCCACCTGCGCCTGCGCGCCGGACGCGCGCCGGCGGTGTTCGCCGGCACCGAGGCGCCGTTCGAGCTGCACCTGGCCAATCCCACCCGCTACGACCGCTTCGCGCTCTGGGTCGACGTCGACGACGCCCCGGCGCCGCGCCATGCGATCGACGTGGCGGCCAATGGCAGCGCCTCGCTGGCATTGGCCGCCCCTACCCTGCAGCGCGGCTGGCGCGCGGCGCCGCGCGTGCGCCTGACGACCCGCTTCCCGCTCGGCCTGTTCCGCGCCTGGAGCTACTGGCAGCCGGACAGCCGCGCGCTGGTCTATCCCGCCCCCGAACCGGACGCGCCGCCCCTGCCGATGAGCGGGCGCCCGAGCCCGGACGGCAGCGGCAGCGCCGGCAGCGACGATTTCGCCGGCGTGCGCAGCTACCAGCCGGGCGACCCGCTGCGCCGCCTGGCCTGGCGCCAGATCGCGCGCCTCGATCCGCTCGATGGCGGCCAGCTGTTGACCAAGCAGTTCGAAGGCGGCGCGGTGGAGCGCCTGGTGCTGGATTTCGACGCCCTGCCGCCGCAGCTCGACCCGGAACTGAAACTGTCGCGCATGACGCGCTGGGTGCTGGAGGCCGAGCTGCGCACCCTGCCCTACGGTTTCCGCCTCGGCCGGCTGCAGTACGACACCGCCCTCGGCCCGGCGCACCAGGCGGCCTGCCTGCAGGCGCTGGCCCTGTACGGCCTGTCCGGCGGGAGCGCGCCGTGAAGATGCCCGGCTTCGCTTTCCCGCTGGCGCGCGACAAGCAGGACACCCTGCTGCTGCTCGGCAGCGCCCTGCTGGTGCTGCTCCCGCACGCGGCCCACCTGCCGCCATGGGTGTCGCTGCTGTGCGGCGCCACCCTGGCCTGGCGCGCCGTCATCACGCTGCGCGGACGGCGCATGCCATCCGGCCTGGTGCTGATCCCGGTGGCGGTGGCGGCGATGGCCGGGGTGCTGCACAGTTACCAGACGCTGCTGGGCAAGGATGCCGGCGTCGCCATGCTGGTGCTGCTGGTGGCCTTCAAGATGCTGGAAATGCATGCGCGGCGCGACCTGTTCGTGGTGGTGTTCCTGTGCCTGTTCCTGGTGCTGACCAACTTCTTCTATTCGCAGAGCATCGGCACCGCGCTGCTGATGCTGGCGTCGATGGCCGCCCTGCTCACGGTCCAGCTGTCGTTCCAGCTGACCGGGGCGGTGCCGCCGCTGCGCACGCGCCTGCTGATGGGCGCGCGCATCCTGCTGCTGGCGGCGCCGCTGGCGGCCGGCGCCTTCGTGCTGTTCCCGCGTGTCGAGGGGCCGCTGTGGGGCATGCCGGACGACGCCCGCAGCGCCCGCACCGGGCTGTCGGACACCATGGCGCCGGGCCAGATGGCCAACCTGGCGCAGTCCGAGGAAACCGCGTTCCGGGTGCGCTTCGACGGCCCGCTGCCGGCCCAGCCCCAGCTCTACTGGCGCGGCCCGGTGCTGGGCAGCTACGACGGCCGCACCTGGACCCGCCTGCGCGCGGCGCCGGCCATGGAACGGCCGCGGCCGCTGTCGATCTCGGTCAGCGGCGCGCCGCTGCGCTATCAGGTGACCCAGGAAGCGTCCAATGCGCGCTGGCTGTTCGCGCTCGAGGTGCCGCAGACGCTGCCGGTGCTGCCCGACCGCGGCGTCACGCTCAGCGCCGAGCTCGAGATCCAGGCCAGCGCGCCGCTCACCCGGCGCGTGCGCTACGAGCTCGCTTCCTTCGTGCATTACCGCCTGCAGGGCGATACCGGCCTGGAAAACAGCGCCCAGTGGCTGCTGCTGCCCTACGGCGCCAATCCGCGCGCCTTCGCCGCCGGCCAGCGCCTGCGCATCGCCGAGCCTGATCCGGCGCGGCGCGCGGCGGCCGTGCTGCGCGACTTCGCCGGCAAGGGCTACGCCTATACCCTGCAGCCGCCGCTGCTGCCCGGCGACGACTCGATCGACCAGTTCCTGTACCGCACCCGCGCCGGCTTCTGCGAGCATTACGCCGGCGCCTTCGTGTTCCTGATGCGCGCGGCCGGCGTGCCGGCGCGGGTGGTGACCGGCTACCAGGGCGGGGAACCGAACCCGATCGACGGCTACCTGACCGTGCGCCAGTCGGACGCCCACGCCTGGGCCGAGATCTGGCTGCAGGGCCGCGGCTGGGTGCGGGTCGACCCCACCGCCGCGGTCTCGCCGCTGCGCGTGCAGCGCGGACTGGCCGGGGCCCTGCCTACCCGGGCGCCGTTCGGCATGGACGTGCTGGGACGCCTGATCCAGCCGGACCCGGACTCGCTGCTGGCGCGCGTGCGCTACGCGATCGGCGCCGCCAACAACGGCTGGAACCAGTGGGTGCTGAATTACACGCCGCAACGCCAGCATGACCTGATCCAGCGCATGCAGGGCAGCCTGTTCGACTGGCGCAGCCTGGGCACGCTGGCACTGGCCTGCCTGCTGTTGCTGGCTGCCAGAAAATTCTGGCGCGCGCGCCGGGACGATCCGGTCGATAGGCTATACTCGGCGCTGTGCGGACGCCTGGCCCAGCTCGGCCTGCCGCGCGCCCCCGACGAAGGCCCGACCGCCTACGCGGCGCGCATCGCCGGCAGTGGCCTGGCGCCCGGACCGAGCGATGCCGCCGGCGAGTTCCTGCGCCGCTACAGCGCCTATCGCTACGGACCGCGGGCGTCGGCCTCTGGCTCCGCTTCCGGCTCTGCGTCCACTTCCGGCTCCACGTCCTCGTCGAGCGCTGCGTCCGGCGCCGGCCTGCTTCCAATCCTGAAAGATTTGCTGTCCAAAGTTCGATGAAATCCTTAGTTCCGCTGCTGCTTGCCCTGGCCTTCGCCGCCGGGCTGGCCCCCAATGCCTTTGCCGCCACGCCCACCCACCCTGCCGCCGGCAAGAACGCCAAGGCCGGCAAGCATGCCCAGGCCAGGACCACGGCCAAGGGAAAAGGCAAGGCCGGCAAAACGGCCAAGGCTGGCGCCGCGGCCGCGGCGGCAAGCGCGGCCGCGGCAGCCCGTCCGAAGATCGACTACGACGGCGAAGCGGTCGATTTCAGCGAATGGCAGGCGGTGCGGGAGTTCCAGGACGAACTGGTGGCCAAGTATGGCTTCGACCGCGCGGCGCTGGCCGAGACCGTCCGCCAGGCACGCTTCATCGATTCCGCGGTACAACTGGTCAAACCGGCGCCGCCGGGCAAGCCCAAGAACTGGAGCGCCTACAGCGCACGCTTCATCGAGCCGATCCGCATCGGGGCCGGCGTGCGTTTCTGGAACGAGAACGCCGAGACGCTGGCGCGCGCCGAGGCCGAGTACGGCGTGCCGGCCGAGATCATCGTCGGCATCATCGGCGTGGAAACCATCTATGGCCGCGACACCGGACGCTTCCGCGTGGTCGACGTGCTGGCCACCCTCGCCTTCGCCTATCCGGAGGCACCCAACCGCAACGACCGCATGCAGTTCTTCCGCGACGAACTGGCCAGCACCCTGGTGCTGGCGCGCAAGGAAGGCATCGATCCATTCTCGCTGCTGGGCTCGTTTGCCGGCGCGGTCGGCATGCCGCAGTTTATGCCAGGCAACATCCTGAAGTATGGGGTGGATTATGACGGCGACGGCATCGTCGACCTGCGCGGCTCGCCCGCCGATGCGATCGGCAGCGTGGCCAACTTCCTGATCGAACATGGCTGGGACCGCCACAACAGCGGCCCCTCGGTATTCGAAGCCAACGTCGCGCCCAGCCAGTCCTGGCAACCTTTGCTGGGCGGGCTGGCGGCGCGCTACAGCCCGTCCGAGCTGCAGGATGCCGGCGTGGCCACCCGCACCACGCTGCCGGGTGACCGCCTGTACGGCCTGATCGACCTGCAAAACGGCGCCGATGCGACCGAGTACTGGGTGGCAAATGCTAACTTCTTTGCAATCACAAAGTACAATCGCAGTTATTTCTATGCCATGTCGGTGGTTGAACTCGGCCGCGCGATACGCTTGTCACGCGGACTATAAGCCTTGTTCTGCATGAAACTTTGTATCAGTTTGTAACGGCAACCAGCCCTTATTGAAGGGCTGGTGTCGTAGTGACAACGATATACCCCCGGGGTGTATCGGCTTTTCTGCTAAACAGTTCTCCTAAGAAACTCCGTACGCAGCGCGCATACCCCCTGTTTCGTTAGCATTCCTGTATGCATTTGTTAAGCGTGCGGCCACGCATTGATAATTGCTTTACACTTAAGTTTAAATAAAAAACAATTATTATTTCAGTGAGTTTGTGAGAGAATTGCATTGCGGCTATTGTTGCGATGAGACAACGAACACAACAAAGCCTACTGATCTTATTGCTCTTGAGTACTAAATTAAAAATCAGTTGTATAATTTAGTAGAACTTTTCGAAACGTTTCAGTAACGTAACTCGGAATTTTGCCAGTGAGCCTCAAGCCAACCCCTGAATATAGGAATAGTGAACATCATGACCAATCAAGTCGGCATTGATATGAACAGTGATTCGGAATCCGATGAACTGCTGCAGTACAACCCGAATCGTCTGCTCGACACCCTGATCGAGAACCTGCGCCTGAAGAACGACGCTGCCCTGTCGCGCGCGCTGGAAGTCGCACCGCCGGTGATCTCGAAGATCCGCCACCACCGCTTGCCGGTCGGCGCTTCGCTGCTGATCCGCATGCACGAAGTCAGCGACCTGTCGATCCGCGACCTGCGTTACCTGATGGGCGACCGCCGCGCCAAGTTCCGCATCAGCGACAAGCAGTTCAAACCGAAGGACAAGGACAACAGCGCGGGCATCGGCGCCGAATAATGGCACCGGACCGGACGGCGGCGCCCCAGCGCAGCCGCCGCAGCGTCCTCCGCGGAGTCCTTCTTGGCGTCTCTTTGTCCTTGTTGTAGCTTCTTGCGGTAAGCCTGCTCGCCCGATCCGGGGACAGGATGATTGTTTTCCCTCAGCGGGAACCACCCCAGCGCCCAAACGTTGCGCCGGGATCAAGATGGATCAGGCGGGAAACACGCCCGTCGACAGATAACGATCGCCGCGGTCGCAGACGATGAACACGATCGTCGCATTCTCCACGGTCTGCGAAATACGCAACGCGATTTCGCAGGCGCCGGCTGCGGAAATACCGCAGAAAATTCCCTCTTCGGCGGCCAGACGGCGCGCCATCTGCTCGGCGGCGGCCTGGGTCACGCTTTCCACCTGGTCGACGCGGGCCTTGTCGTAGATCCTCGGCAGGTAGGCTTCCGGCCACTTGCGGATACCGGGGATCGACGACCCGTCTTCCGGTTGGGCGCCAATGATGCGCACCGCCTCGTTCCGTTCCTTCAGGTAACGCGACACGCCCATGATGGTGCCGGTCGTGCCCATCGCGCTCACGAAGTGGGTGATGCGGCCATCGGTGTCGCGCCAGATCTCGGGACCGGTGGTCTCGTAGTGGGCGCGCGGGTTGTCCTGGTTGCCGAATTGGTCCAGGATGATGCCCTGGCCCTCCTTCTGCATCTGTTCGGCCAGGTCGCGTGCGTATTCCATGCCGCCGGTCTTCGGGGTCAGGATGATCTGGGCGCCGTAGGCGGCCATGCTCTGGCGCCGTTCGATCGACAGGTTGTCCGGCATGATCAGGACCATCTTGTAGCCGCGGATCGCGGCCGCCATCGCCAGCGCGATACCGGTGTTGCCGCTGGTGGCTTCGATCAGGGTGTCGCCGGGCTTGATCTGGCCGCGCTCTTCGGCGCCGCGCAGCATCGACATCGCGGCGCGGTCCTTCACCGATCCCGCTGGATTGTTGCCTTCAAGTTTGCCGAGGATGACGTTGTTGCGGGCCGCCGCGTCGGCGCCCGGAATGCGCATCAGTTGCACGAGTGGGGTGTTGCCGATCGTGTCTTCGATGGTCTTGTATGCCCTGTTGTTGGCCATTTCCTTGCTTTCTTCCGAACTCGAAAGCGCCATTGTAAACCGGGATGCGGCTGGGCGTACGGCAGGTACTCCTTCCATAAACACGTCGTCCCCGCGAAGGCGGGGACCCATGCCGAGGAAGAGAATTCCGTACCCCTGAAATACCGCAGTGGTTCGGATGACTGACTTCGGCAATTCAGCTGGGTCCCCGCCTGCGCGGGGACGACGTAGGGGCAATTGAAGCGTTATCGCAGACTCAGCTCGCCGCCTTGGCCGATCCCCCCTTCTCGGCATCGGCCTTGGCCTTGGCCGCCTTGGCCGGCCTGGCCGCCGCTTTCTCGCCCGGTGCCGCCATCGGTGCGCCTTCCACCGATTTGCCGTTCACCTGCAGCCCGGCCTGCGACAACTTGGCGGCGCGCTTGTCGCCGACGCCCTTGATGCGCTTCTGGAAGTCGGCCCAGTCCTTGAATTCGCCCTTGCCGCGCTCATCGATGATTGCCTTCGACATGCTGGGGCCGACGCCCTTGACCCCGTCGAGCGCCGCAGCGTCGGCCTTGTTGACGTCCACCTGGGCGAACGCAAAGCCGGTCGATGCCACCAGGGTAGCGAGTGCAAACATCACTTTCTTGATCATCCTGATTCTCCGTTATTGTAAAAATGCGCATTGACATGAAGACGGCGGATGCCGCCTGTGCGGATAACGGCTGCGGATGAGGGGGAGTTGACCCGCCACGGTTGAGGCGGGTCAAAGAGAGGAGCGCGGTGAAAATTACGCGCCGTCGGTGCGGCGGCGGTGCGCGAACAGTTCGTCGCGGGTGACGGTGGCGGTGCCCAGCTTGCCGACGACGATGCCGCCGGCGCGGTTGGCGGTGGCCAGCGCTTCCGGCAGGGAGACGCCGGCACCCAGCATGGCGGCCATGGTGGCGATCACGGTGTCGCCCGCGCCCGAGACGTCGAACACCTCGCGCGCATCGGCAGGCACGTGCACGACCTCGCTGGCCGTGTACAGGCTCATGCCCTCTTCCGAACGGGTCAGCAGCAGCGCTTCCAGTGCCAGCTCCTCGCGCAGGCGCTGCGCCTTGGCGGTCAGCTGTTCCTCGGTCTGCCAGCTACCGATGATGCGCTTGAGCTCGGACTTGTTCGGAGTCAGCATGGTGGCGCCGCGGTAGGGCGTGAAATCGTCGCCCTTGGGATCGACCATCACGGTCTTGCCGGCGGCGCGCGCCAGCCGGATCATCTCGGCCACGTTGACCAGACTGCCCTTGTTGTAGTCGGACAGGACGATGACGTCGTAGTCCGGCAGCAGCGCCTTGAACTGGGTCAGCTTGTCGCGCAGCACGGTCTCGGTCGGCGCTTCCTCGAAGTCGATGCGCACCATTTGCTGCTGGCGTCCGATCACGCGCAGCTTGATGATGGTGGAAATCGCTTCGTCGCGCTTGAGGTAGCTGTGGATGCTCGATTCGCGCAGGATCTGCTCGACCGAGTCGCCGGCCTCGTCGTTGCCGACCACGCCCAGCAGGCCGCAGTGGGCGCCGAGCGCGGCGGCGTTGCGCGCCACGTTGGCGGCGCCGCCCAGGCGCTCCTCGCGCTTTTCGATGCGCACCACCGGCACCGGGGCTTCCGGCGAGATGCGCGAGACGTCGCCGAACCAGTAGCGGTCGAGCATGACGTCGCCGACCACCAGCAGGCGCACGCTGTCCAGCTGCGGCGCCTCGGCCTGGCGGTAGCTGTCGGTGGCCAGTTGCCGGCTTGGAATCAAGTCATTCATCGCCGCCTCGCTTGCCGATGGGGTCGGTGAGGACCGAGCGGCCGATGCCGTGGTACTCGATGCCGTAGCCGCCCATCAAGCCCGGGTCGAACAGGTTGCGGCCGTCGATGATCACCGGCTGCTTCAGGCGTGCCTTGATCTGGTCGAAGTCCGGACTGCGGAAGGCCTTCCATTCGGTGACGATGACCAGCGCTTCGGCGCCGTCCAGCGCGTCCATCGGTGCCGTCCTGAACGCGATGCGCGCCAGCTGTTCCTCGCTCAGGTCCAGCGCCAGCACGCGCTTCGCCTCCTGCATCGCCACCGGGTCGTGCACGGCGACGCTGGCGCCGCGTTCGAGCAGCTCGGCCAGCAGCACGCGCGACGGCGCTTCGCGCATGTCGTCGGTGTTCGGCTTGAAGGCCAGGCCCCAGACGGCGAAGCGCTTGCCGGTCAGGTCCGCGCCGAAACGCTGCACGACCTTGCGGCCCAGCACCTGCTTCTGGCGGTCGTTGACGGCTTCCACGGCGCGCAGGATCAGCAGGTCCTGGTCGTACTGGCGCGCGGTGCGCTCGAGCGCCTGCACGTCCTTCGGGAAGCAGGAGCCGCCATAGCCGGCGCCGGCGTACAGGAAGCTGGTGCCGATGCGCGGGTCGGAACCGATGCCGTGGCGGACCGCCTCGATGTCGGCGCCGACCCGGTCGGCCAGGTTGGCCAGTTCGTTCATGAACGAGATGCGGGTCGCCAGCATGGCGTTGGCCGCGTATTTCGTGAACTCGGCCGAACGCACGTCCATCCAGTACACGCGTTCGTGGTTGCGGTTGAACGGCGCATACAGCAGCTTCATGAGGTCGCGCGCGCGGGTACCGGCCGGGGTATCGTCGGTGCCGATCACGATGCGGTCCGGGCGCATGAAGTCCTCGACCGCCGCGCCTTCCTTCAGGAATTCCGGGTTCGAGACCACGGCAAACTGCGCAGCGTCCTGGCCGCGTGCGGCCAGCTCTTCGCTGATGGCCGCGGCGACGCGGTCGGCGGTGCCGACCGGCACGGTGGACTTGTCGATGATGACCTTGTAGCCGTCCATGTGGCGGCCGATGTTGCGCGCGGCGGCCAGTACGTACTGCAGGTCGGCCGAGCCGTCCTCGTCCGGCGGGGTGCCGACGGCGATGAACTGCAGCTGGCCGTGCGCCACGCTGGCGGCGATGTCGGTCGAGAACTGCAGGCGGCCGGCGGCGCGGTTGCGCGCGACGACTTCCTCCAGGCCCGGTTCGTGGATCGGGATGCCGCCGCTGTTGAGCATGTCGATCTTGCGCGGGTCGACGTCGAGGCAGAACACGTCGTTGCCGAGTTCCGCCAGGCAGGCGCCGGTGACCAGGCCGACGTAGCCGGTGCCGATAATCGTAATCTTCATTGTCTAGTTCACTACCTTAGTTCATCACATTCAGTTCTTCGGTCCGGCGCGGCGGGTAGGTCTCCCACTTGCTGCATCCCGGGCATTGCCAGTAGTACTGGCGCGCCTTGAAGCCGCAGTGGCTGCACTGGTAGCGCGCCAGCTTCTGGGTGTAGCCATGCACCAGGTTCTTGACCATCGACAGCTCTTCCCAGACGTTCGCCGGCGCATCCATCAGGCGCGCTTCGAGCAGCTTGTCCAGGCCGAGCAGGGTGGGATTGCGGCGCAGTTCTTCCACCACCAGCTGTTTGGCAGCATCCACGCCGTTCAGTTCGATGACGGCCTTGAACACCACCTCGATCAGATCAATGGATGACGCTTCTTCGAGGTAGGACCGCAGCAGGCTCACGCCCTCTTCCGGCCTGCCCACTTTGCGGTAGCCGTCCATCAGGCGGCCGGCGACCAGCGCCACGTGCGGCACGCTCTGCTGCTCGACGCGGCGCCAGGTCTTCAGCGCGCCTTCGATGTCGCCCTGGGCCAGCAGCGCGTCGCCGTACAGCATGGTGGCGCGCACGTTCTTGCGGTCGGCCTGCAGCGCCTTGTCGAGCAGCGCCTTGGCGTCGTCCGGCTGCAGGTGCACCATGGCGTCCTGCGCCAGTTCGCAATAGAACTGGGCGATTTCCTTGTGGTGGGCGCCGGCGCCGGATTCCTGCAAGCCTTCGGCGGCCGTGATGGCGCGCCGCCATTCCTTTTCGCGCTGGAAGATTTCCAGCAGCGCGCGCCGGGCCTGCACCCCGTATTGCGTATCGACCAGCAGGTTGAAGGTTTCCTCGGCACGGTCGAGCAGGCCGGCCTTCAGGTAGTCCATCCCGAGCTCGTACTGGGCGTGCACCTGCTGCTCGATCGGCAGGTCGGGACGCGACAGCAGGTTCTGGTGGACGCGGATCGCGCGCTCGGTCTCGCCGCGGCGGCGGAACAGGTTGCCGAGGGCAAAGTGCATCTCGGCGGTCTCGGGGTCGAGCTGGACGATCTCGATGAAGGCGTCGATCGCCTTGTCGGGCTGCTCGTTGAGGAGGAAGTTCAGGCCCTTGAAGTAACCGCGCGGCAGGCTGCGCGATTCCGAGACCAGCTGTTTGATGTCAACCCGGGCGGCGAGCCAGCCGAGGGCGAAAAAGACGGGGATGCCGAGCAGCCACCAGATTTCAAATTCCATGTGTTTTTATTCGTGTGTTGCAGGAAGGGATATGCATCAGCCGCGCGGGGCGACGCTGTCCGGCTGCGGGGCGGCGGCGGCGGTGCCGGCGGCGTTCTGCAGGGCCTGGATCGTGTTCTTGTGCTGCGAACTTTCGCGGCGGTGGCGGAACACGGTCGGCGTCACGGCCAGGATGCCCAGGAAGGCGCCGGCGATGAAGAAGGCCAGCAGCATCAGGACCAGGGGACCGCGCAATTCATAGTTCAGGAAAAAATGCAGGTCGACCTGGTGCGTGTTCTTCAGCGCGAAACTGAAAAACAGCACGAACAGGATGCATCCAACGATGGTCGAGACAAATTTCATCAGCAGGTCCCGTGGGGAATGGCGTCAAAGGCGCAGTGTCGCATATTTGAAACGAGTTTTCAAAGCGACGTGCCCGGCAGTACCGGGCACGTCGCCCCTGCGAAGGCAGGGGCCCAAGTTTGCGTGCATGGCCGATGACCTTGTCACGGCTCGCAGAGGAAATTGGGTCCCTGCCTACGCAGCGACGACGTTCGAAAGTACATGGTCAAAATCATATCCTGCCACGCACCCACGAAAAAAAACGGCATCCCCAAAGGAGACGCCGTTCTTGTCTGCCGCGGCAGACGACTTCAGTCTTCGATGATCGGTTGCCCGACCATCGCGTCGACCCGCTCGCGCAACTGCTTGCCCGGCTTGAAGTGGGGCACCCGTTTTTCGGGCACCATCACCTTGTCGCCGGACTTCGGGTTGCGTCCGATGCGGGGCGGCCGGCTGTTCAGCGCGAAGCTGCCGAAACCGCGGATCTCGATGCGCTGGCCGGTCGCCAGGGCGTTGGTCATCGCATCGAGGATGGTCTTGACTGCATACTCCGCATCCTTGGCCACCAGCTGAGAATAACGCTCAGCGAGGCGGTTGATCAGCTCGGACTTGGTCATCTGCTCGCTCCAGTCAGGTGATTAGCCTTTATTGTCGAACTTGGCCTTCAGCAGGGCGCCCAGGCTGGTGGTGCCGGTCGCTGCGCTGTTGTCCGACTGCAGACGCTGCATTACTTCGTTGGTGTCGGCGTTGTCCTTGGCCTTGATCGACAGCTGGATGCTGCGTGCCTTGCGGTCGACGTTGATGACCAGGGCTTCGACCTTGTCGCCCACTTTCAGGTGGGTGCCGGCATCTTCCACGCGGTCGCGCGAGATTTCCGAAGCGCGCAGGTAGCCTTCGACTTCTTCGCTCAGGGCGATCACGGCGCCTTTCGGCTCGACCGACTTGACGGTACCGGTGACCAGCGAGCCCTTGTCGTTCAGCGACGAGAAGGTGTTGAACGGGTCGCCTTCCAGCTGCTTCACGCCCAGCGAAACACGCTCGCGCTCGACGTCGATGGCCAGGACCACGGCTTCCAGCTCGTCGCCCTTCTTGAACTTGCGCACGGCTTCTTCGCCGGACTCGGTCCAGGACAGGTCGGACAGGTGCACCAGGCCGTCGATGTTGCCCGGCAGGCCGATGAACACGCCGAAGTC